>Ga0208819_1000002_pt1 | contig 889207 bp, 845 predicted proteins | sample June2015DPH_11_1_3_FD_184707 | JGI IMG/M metagenome (GOLD analysis project Ga0208819, IMG submission 184707) | Peatland microbial communities from SPRUCE experiment site at the Marcell Experimental Forest, Minnesota, USA - June2015DPH_11_150... | ecosystem: Environmental > Terrestrial > Soil >...
CTTCTTCTCAGCCACCAGGATCGCAATCATCGTCTTCCCTAAACCTGTGGGTAACACTACGAGCGTGTTTGCCTTCGATGCGACCCCTGAAATGCGTAGCTGATATTCCCGGCTCTCCATCATACCCACGTTCACAGAGACAACACACAGCACACGTTGGCCGATCAGTCAGACCTCTCTTGATCTGGTCCCCTATTCACACTTTCCGAATAGGAGGAATCCATATGCGTCGGTAAATTGGGGTCAAAATCCCCTGACCCGTCCCTGGAGTAAGTCAGCATATCTTAGAAGGCGCCGACGATTCAAACGCCAATCACTCCCTAGACAATACTAAGTCACGTTGAGTTGTTGCCTTCGTACAATAGCCATTTCTTGATAAGCCTCGAATCGTCCGCCGTCATGCCACGCCCTGTTCGGCATCCATATGGTTCAAGAAGCCGTTTGTGACTCATCAAAATGCATTTGATTGTGGCTGGTGGGCACAGGATGGAGATGAACTTCAGGCCGCTCAAGCATACTGACTATCCAGAACTGAAAAGGATGATCCATGCGCTTTACGTTGAAGACCCAGTCAACGAACCGATTACAGACAAGAAGATTTCGAAAACAGTCACAGAATTACGCAAGAAGCCGTGCAAAGGTAAAATAATCATCTTCGAAAAAGACAACGTGACAATTGGGTACTCAATCCTGATTTTCTACTGGAGCAACGAATACGGAGGAGACATATTACACATCGATGAGTTGTATGTCAAACCGGAACATAGAGAACGTGGCGCGGCCACCTGCTTCTTCAAGCATATTGCTCAGACACACAGGGACAAGGTTGTGGCAGTCCAGCTTGAAGTAAGCCCATCGAACATCAGGGCCATGAACTACTACCAGAAATTGGGATTCAAGAAAGCGAGAAATGTGCACCTGACTCGCACAAGATGATTTACTAAGTTTTTCTTGTGTGTGTGCGCACCATGGGTACACACACCTTTCAGAGATCTACAGTCTGCTCCAGACGCGGAACTCCTCAAGTGGGAAAACCATCATATCTCAAAGTCCTTTTCGTTCTTCTAGCCTAGGCTTGCGACGGTGAGTTGTAGGGTGGTGGACGCGGTGCTGCCGCCGATCAATGTTCCAGTGATCGATATGGGGTATGTCCCCAGAGGAGTGTCGGCTGAGGAGTTTATGGTCAGGGTTAATGTGGCAGTTGGCGTGACCGTGTTGCTGCTAAGGGTGTAGGTTACGCCTTGTGGTAGGCCTGAGACGCTGAGCAGAACGGGCTCCGGTGTGCCGCCGGTCGCGATCACGGTCACTATGAAGGATCCCTGTCCTCCCCGGTCTATCGCATAGCTTGATGGTGTGACGGATAATGTGAACGTGAATGGGGTGGGCTGCTGCGAGCTAACGATATTGACGCCTACGCTGGTGGTTCCTTTGACTCCTGCAAGGTTGGCTGCGGAGAGCGTGACCGTGGCCGGTCCTAGAAAAGTCAAACCTACGGTAGCGTCGCAGTAACCTGTCTGCTGATAGGTTGAATCTTCTGTGGGGTTGGCTATCACGGTTGAACCGTCGGAGAGGGTGACCTGGAACTGCATATGGCTACAGGGCACCCAGCCGAGTTCGGATGTGTCGGTGCTGTGTGCATATCCAATCAGCGTATTATCGCCGGCGTTGAGTGAGGCTCCGTATACTGGCGAAACGATTGTTGGGAGTGGGGCAACTGAGGGTTCGATTATGAGTTGGTAACCTGCGGTATTGCTCAGCTGAGGTAGCCCCCCTGACGCAGGCGGCACCGCGTTCGGAGGTGGGGTGCCCGTGATTGAGAGATCGTAGGTGCCCGACGATGCGGTCGCGAGGGTATGTATATTCATGGTGCTGATGCACCTACTCCCAGGTTGGAGTGGAAGACTGAACCCGCATGTTTGACCTGAGAGGTCCTCGGTTCCGAGAGAGGATAGTCCGTCAACGTGCATCGTTATCGGCCCCACCTGCACGCCGTTTACCGAAATCACATCAACCGTCGCGCTCAAATCGTAGCCCGGATGCACTCCTCCTCCGGTAGGGTCTACGTTGACAGTAAAGAGCATCATATTGCGATCGGGCCCGAGGGCTTCTCCGTAATTGACGAACTGTGTGCAACCCGGCCCATGTATGTCTTGGCCGAAAGCGGGGTTGCAGCCGGATGCTGAGGAGATCCACCAGTGAGTGTACGAGTAGTAGCTGGTCATCGACTCGTCGTACTGCGTCAGAGCGCTGCTCTCGCCGGTATCCGCCTCCCGGACGTAGTCATCCGCAGATATGGGTTGTCCACCACAATCCCGCCACAAGGATGCACCCCCGTTTACCTGGTTAGGGCAGGAGTTTACACCGATGTCTGTCTGCAGCAAGGTATCTTGAAAGTTGGCCACCGAGCTTCCACCCGCGCCCATTATTCCCCCGCTTGCTTCACTCCAGCCAAATGCCAGACCGTACGTGTCGGGAGCGACCACATTGAAAATGTGCCCGTCTAGGAAGGCTACCAATTCCAGGTTTCCATTTGCCCTCACAAATCCCACGATAACAGTCTCCCATGGCGAAGGGTCCTTCTTGGACAGGGGCACGTCGCCTGGGCCTACGCATGTGGGGTAGTATCCGTCTTGGTTCTTTGTTTGCTTGGCGATGGTTATGTCGACGTTCCATATACAGAGGCGACTTCTATCTTCACAACTATATCCAACCACGCCACCATGGAAGCCACAATAGTCTTGGTAGACGAACTGCACCCAGTCAGTGTGCCCGTTGTTTCCGAAGAATGTGTTCGTGTTCAGTTGAATACTATACGCGCCATCACGAAGGGAACTATCCCACTCCGAACCAAAGTTATGAATATTCACCATAACTAAGCCGTATGTCAGGAGCGTCGGGTGGCCGGACGGATTACCGGCGTTATTGCTGCCAATGCCTAGAAAGTGGCCTGGAAGGTGCCCGTACTTTAGAACCTCCTCCGAAGAGAGGCAAGTAGCGTTCGCGAACCCGGCTTGACCATAATCGTAGCATCCAACAGCAGTGGGCGAATTTGGTAGGCTAGAGAAGACTGAAGAAGGCGCGACCATGAAGCTCGAAGCACTCGAACTCGTTTCTGCAATCGATGCAATGTTACTCGTCTCAGCGGAGACTCGGCTTGTTGTCACGACTGTCGACGTGCCCGTTGACTGCGACGGCAACGACAGCGGTGACTTGGAGAGCAGTTGCTGAATCAGTCCGCTCCCAAACAGGCCTGCGAGAACGAGAAGGGTAATCGTTGCAGCTGCTAACATTCTAGTCCGCGAAGAACCCACGCTGGACGTAGGACGCTGGACGTAGGGCCTCTTCTGAACAGCACCACACTTTCCGCAATACGTGTCCGTATCTGAGATTTCCGCTCCACACTTCCCACAATACATGCTAAGCGCCCTCCCGAAGTTTTGCGCCACACTTTCTGCAATAACTATTCGTGGGGGGGTTTTGGGTTCCGCAGTGGGGGCAGTAGGTTACGTTAGCGGTTTGTGGTTGAGTCTGCGCGGCTGGACCTGTGCTTCTTCGTCGACCACTAAGCAATACCGCTGCTAAAGCTATCACCAGGATGGCGATTATGAGGAGGCTGTTCTGTTGAAGCAGGCCGATTACGTCGCTCGAAGTGGTCTGCGTGTTGCTTATGGAACTCTCCGTGCTTGTTGGACTGGACTGAACTGTTGCTGTTTGAGTTACGACGCTCGTGACGGTGGCTACGAGGCTCGAGGTAGTAGTGGTGGGTGGGGTGGTTATGGTGACAGGTGCCGTGCTAACACTATTTGATTGAGTCACAATGAGAGTCCCACCAGTCTGATGCGTGACACCCGAAACCGATCCGATTATGGTGAACGGGTAGCTTCCCGTAGGAGTCGTAGGGGAAGTCGTGATGGTTAAAGCTCCGTTCTGCGAGAGACCATAATCTATCCCCGGCCCAAGTCCCGTCAACTGAACGTTGATCATTGTTCCAGCATACGAGGGATCGCTATACATCACCTCAACAGCGTAGGTGGCTGTTCCACCCTGCACCACCGAGACGGTGGAAGGGGAAACCGACAGCGCAAAGTCGAACCCAGGACCCGAAGGTAGGGACCAAGTTGGAGTTGGTGTTATTGAAGTTGTTCTGGACACAAAAGTCATAATGGTCGCCATGGTTGGCATTGAAGTAGTGGTAGTTGTAGCATAGTTCCCGGGTAGGGGAGTCCACCAACTCTCCTCGTTTCCGTCTGCTTCCGCGCCATTAGGACAATTCAAGGGGTCTGGTCCCCAACACCCTATTATCATGTCCCCGTAACCATGGTCTTGTGTTAGACCAGTGACAACGCATGACACGTCTACAGGACCAGCGTCTGCGGACCTCTCGCCAGTGCAGCCGACCGGTATCCACGTTTGTGAGCCCTCCTCGTCATGCATCATAATAACCCACCAAGTATCCTGCCCATTCGGGTTAACATATGCACTTAGGTGAGCACCGGTAGGACCGGGATCGACCGAGTACGTCTTAACGATCGGTTGCGCGTAGGCAATCCTAACAGTCGGGAGCAGAACCAGAAGAGGAACAAGCATCAGGAGGACGACTACGCAGATTCTTGTCTTCGCATAGAAAGAACGTTGCGAGAGGAAACCTCTATGATACAGTAACTAGCCCCTTCTGCATGATTTGCAATATGCTGTCATACCGTCTATTGCGGTTTGCGCCTATTCATGAAACATCAAGTTAAGAGCGCTCCAACCGCGTGAGATGCAAAGGTCAACCGTCGTTCAGGCTTCGATTTGTGTGTGGGTCTACTGGTGCGCACACACGGGTACATCTTCATCTTTTCTGGCAACGGAAAGACCATGTCGGTTCAAACAAATCATTGTAGAATTCGTTAGGGTCCCTGTTTCACACCTTGCAAACGTAGGCGCTTATGTACCGGTAAATTGGGGCTGAAATCCCCTTCCCCATCTCTGAACGGAATCTTCCGCAAGTACCGAATCATGAAGATGATCCGTTATGCGGAAGTATGCGAGGTTCATGGAGTTTTCAGGAACTTTGTAGTTCTTTCCAGTAACGCTCACCCCAGTATTCCCTCACCGCTCCCACGTAGAAAGCAACACGAATACTGCCCTGCCGTTGATGTCCCCAGGTTTGTGACCACGTAGTCGATCACGTTTTTCACACTGCTCATCCCTTTCCCTCTTCTTCGTTTGGCCAGCAATTTGATTCAGTTCTTTAATGACGGGAAGAGTAGCAGATGATTACGGACATGACCAAGAAAAGTTCTTGGATGGCTTCATGGTATAGTCGCATAGGTTTGTCTAAATCGTAACTGGGGCATGTGAGGATGAGGGTCAATCGAGCGGACTGCGCTCTTCTCGTCGTCGACGTTCAGGATCGAATAATCGACACCATAGCCGAACACGAAGCGGTTGTGCAGAACATCAAATCGCTCATCAAAACGTCCGAAGCCTTGAACGTCCCAATATTGTCGACGGAACAGGAGAAACTCGGCGAAACCGTACCTGAACTTAAGAAGCTCTTACCGAACCCCGCGGTCCGGAAGGTGAACTTCAGCTGTTGCGGGAATGCAGATTTCATGAAGAAACTCACCGAGACCCGCAAGCGGGTCGTCATTGTTTGCGGCATCGAAACCCACATTTGCGTATTGCAGACAGCGCTTGATCTGCTTGAGCATCGTTATCGCGTTCTGATCGTAAGGGACGCCACTTCATCACATGCCGTCCTGGATCGGGAAACGGCCTTGAACAGAATGGCAGATTCCGGTGCCACAATCACAACCACTGAAGCAGCAATCTACGAGTTGACTGAGAAGGCCGGTACAGACGAGTTCAGAAAAATACTTGAGATCGTCAAAGACGAAAGAGCAGCGCACTCAAAATCACCCTAGAGCCGCTCTGCCACAGCTTCCAACGTACTCTAACTTCGAAAGTTGTTGGTTACTGCTTTGTGCCCTTCGGTTTAGCGACCTTTCCGGCGATCTTTGAGGAACCGGAGATGAAAACCCTCTTCGAGCTGAGCGAAGAACTCAAGCTCGGCGCGCAGCATTCCTCAAGTGGGAATGATTGGCTGCTTGAGGTCAAATTCGTTTCCATCAGAGTCTTGGAACTCACATAGCCATTCTCCCCAGTCCATCTTTCTTGGCGGGTAGTTGAAACGGACGCCCTTCGCAATCATGCGCGCATAAGCTCCGTTGATGTCGTTGGTTAGGAAGGTAATGCCCGTAGGCCCCGGCTCAGTTTTGTGATCGGACAGTTCGCAGAGATGGATCCTTGTCAAAGGTCTTGTTGGTCCGAGCTCGATCCAGTGGCCTGGATTCTCAGGGGACCCTTGCACATTAGAGTCACTGTTAGGCTCGGGTGGGCCGACGTAAGCCACCGGCACTCCAAGCACGTCACGGTACCACTCAATGGCCTTTCTACGGTCCGAGACAACGATGGCTACTGTATCGACTCCCAATATTGCCATGCCCAATGTTCCCCAATACGCAAGCTCAAGCGCATTGAGACATCAAGCTAACTTTAGAAACCATCTATGCCCCTGCTAGGGTAGCTTTGGCAGGCGCTTGCCACAGAACTGTTCAAAATGCCTACCTACCACATTACTGGAACCGGTTCAGGATCCGCCGCAGGGGGGCCCGAGCTTGAAGGAACACCTACACGAATACGACGACAACTGGAAGTGCAAATGCGGACAAAAACTGGTAGTCGATGTCCTAGAGGGCAAAATCACCATCAAAGGGTTCATGACCCCAGACGGGAAATTCGTCCCATTATCTGAAGCTCAGGGACCAGCTGAAAGTAAACGCGCCAAAGGGACCAGTGAAGCGAAAAAGAGCGACGGCGATGATTCGCTTGAAGAAGAGTGAGTAAGCAACGACCAAAAGCGTTGCTTAGGTTGGTTCACGATTTTAGAGAGTGCTTGTTTCGATTTCTTCCAGGAAGAACACGGTAGGCTGGTCTAGGACACCTGCTTTCTTCATCACTTCTGCCAAGGCAGGGTCGGAGAACATCGGTTTAGCTTTGTCCAGGTCTTCGCATTCGAAGATTATGACGAGTTCGCTCTTGTCATTCTTGTTGCGCGTTAGATGCCAGCTAGTGAAACCTGATTCTCGTTGCCGTTTCGCGTCGGCGACGAAAAATGGCTTCCACGCGTTGATGTCTCGGACCTTGTGGCGAACAATAACTTTTCCTTTGCTCATTCGAAGAACCTCAATTGTGCCCTCTATTTGGCGGAGAAGATTGCGTGGGTTGGGTAGATTTCAACTTGGGGTTCGCTTTTGATTCCTAGTTGCTGAACTCCAGGCATCAGCCTGCTTTTAGTGAAGTTGTCGAAATCGTTCGCTGAATCCCAAACATCCACTGCTCGTATTCCTTCTTTGTCGAATGCTGCGACGTGAGATTGGAGTCCCTTTGGTTTGTTTCCTTCCCAGTTGACGATTTTCCTCAATTGTTCGTAGTGTTCGGGGGTAACCCCTTTCCACTTCATCATCATTACGATGGGCATTTGCTCATGCACCTTCTATCGATTGGGCTTACTTGAATTTCTTCAGGGCCGCGTTGTCTTCGTTGAAGGTTTCCTCGAGGAAACCGAGGGCCGCTTTCTTGGTTGCTTCGTCGTTTAGTCCCTGCATTTTGAATTCTCCTGCGACCTCTACCTTGGTCTTGTCTCCCATCGGGGTATAGGTGTGGGTGTGTTTCGTTCCAACTTGGGGGCCTGCTAGGATTTCCATGTCGAAGCTTTTCGGCGGGTTAAAGGTGAACTTCGCTGTTCCCTTGTACGTTTTTCCGTCGGGGCCGGTCATCTCACTCTCCGCAACCATGTGTTTGTCGGATTGTTCAAGGATTTTTGAGAACCGGACCGATCGGTGTTCATGTGTTTGGTCATTCAGGAAACGCCATATCTTATCCACTGGGGCGTCGAAAACGCCTTCGTCTTTTAGGTATACCATAACAATCACATTCCATACGTCATAATGCTATTATTAAACATAAAAAACTTCGCGGATGACCCGGCTCAGAAGCGCTCTGAAGGGTACCCCCACACATCGGGTCTACCCAATCTTGTGGCCCTTACCCGCATCCAGTGGTAGCTGCCACCCTGACTGGCAGGGGGATGTCTGACACCCAACGTTTGGATGTCAGACACCCTGACAAGGAACGGATGGTGATGTCACCTCACCCGCAGGTGATGTCCCCCCTATGGGGGGGGGTCTCGCATCGAAAGTTTCAGCCGTGATGCTGCCTGCCCCACGAAGTGGCATTACTTTCTACGCCAAGTGGGACTACTTTGCTGGGTAAGCGTAGAGGAAGGCGGCAACGTAGACGGGTTACTGGCCACTTAACGGGATTTGTGGCCTGCTGCTAGCGTCCTTGGTATTCTAGGGGGCTGCCCCCACTGTTGGTGGATTAGTTTTCGGTCCCAGAACGACATGATGCTGGTTGGTCTGTTTACCAGAAGATGTACCCCAGGTACTGCGGCGTTTGAGTTCCGTTAGCTTATTGATTCGTTACCCGCTATTCACGTCATTTCTCATGCGTCCGTCGAGAGGGCAGAGAAAAGGATGTCTTATGTGAGCATATGCTAGAATTTTCTCTGTTCTAGCGTTTCTGCACACATGACATGCCCACATGCCACGCCTCGTGGAGGCTGGATTCTACGAGAACACCGCGGAAGCGATCTGCGCCGGAATACATGTACTCACCCACGAACTACCGCAAGAAGCCAAAGCTCTCTTTTTTCCTTCGTTTTAGTCAGAGTGACTGACGGCTGTGTCGAGTACAATAGTTGCATGCCCCTGTCGAAAGTTATCGTAGTGCTGTTTTTATTCCATCACACATCTTGTTGTGGGTATGGCAATAGACCGCGAGCTCTTGAAGCATATCTTGGAGCATTACAAACACAGATTGGATGAGTTCCTTCAGGAAGAGAACATAAGACCGGTTGCCAGCGGACACTTCAGCAAACACATAAACGATCTGAAGCTCAGAGTCGACGAAGCTCTATCCGCATTAGATTCACTCAAATCCGACATAGACACCGAAGCCAAGAGTTGGGGAAGAAGCTATAGCGATATTCTGAAACCAGCCGTATCACAATACGAGAAAGACGCAAAACAATTTCTGACCGAAGCGAATGCGAAATTGTCCAAACCTGATCTTCACCAATTGGAGATTGAGTTGGCAAGAATAGCCGCGGAAATAGTTACACTCCTAAACCTGTAGGAGGAGGAACACGGCGATTCACAAGTCCGTGACTTGTGAGGTCTGCGCCGAAATCAAGACCGCAATGGCAACTACCAATGGTCAGACGGAGACTCTCACCTGAACCTCATGTGGCTTTGGTCTGATAACCCAATCTTGGTTGCAAGTTCGACAGTAGTAGCGGTCTAAGATAAGACGCATCAAATCATTCGCACACGTAGGACACTTCATGATCAACCTATAGTCGCAACCGAGTCTTACAGTTATGGGCCCAGTTTCGGTCCATGGAAAGAGTGACTTTTTTTCTTTTTTCTCAGTTCTCAATTAGCTCCTGGATCTTCCCTTCTGGGACGCCAAGCGACTTGAGCCCAAGAGCTAGGTCAAGTCGTTAAGCCCTTTCCTACATTCTCCCACTGCTGTCTTTGGATCGTCAACGATCTTGTAACAAAACGTGTATTGTCCATGTTTTCCTAGATCATTATGGCCATGTTCAACTTCGATGAGCCATGCGTTTTCGATCTTCTTGCTTAGCGGATTGGGATGTGGAATAATGGCGCGAGTACACTCATGACCCATTCTCAAAAGCGCATAGAAGATGGCATCGTCTTTCTCCAAAGTAGACCACTATTATGACTGCCCGCCTCAGAGCTTAATAGGTAAACCGTCGAACGATGTTTTGGTTGCGCTTGACTGGAAAAATTCTCCCAGAAGACGCATGTTCAGCCTGCAAAGGGAAGGGGAGGTTCCCAGTTTGAACGTGAGGGCGTTTCAGGAATGGACTTGCCAAGAATGCAACGGAACAGGGAAAAAGTCTCAAGCCTAGCCTTCAAGCAGCTTTCGTGTACTCGGTGGCCCGGGTCCAAATGCTTGCGACCTGGTAAAATCAACCCATCCACTGGCAGTTAGCGGAGAAATCGCCGAATTGTTTTGCGCCATGAGTAACGCGCACCAGCAGGCCCACCACGAGCTTTCGGAGTAGAGATATCGTGTCTCTGTACTCACGTTCTGTGATTTCTTCCCTCCTCCGGAGTCACAGTGGCTGCTTACTTTGACTGTTACATCGTCCTCTAGGTTTTGTTGAATCCAGCGCCACGGTTCATCACCGCGCCTGCATATTCTGGAATCCTTGTTCGAAACGTCCGGCCATATCAGTGTTATCAGCCAGTCCAGAGACCACAAAAGGCCCATGCCATTCAAGCCATGCTGTTTCCATAGTTGCACTTGCTGAGTCTCGCCACGCTAAAGTACCCGATCCGAAGAAAGGTTTCTTGGGAAGGTTGCTCGGGCACTACATCTCCGACACTTGGCGTGACCAGACGGTAAGAGAAAGGCTGTCTTGGTACTATGACGTACTACGGGATCTAAGGCCATCAAAGTTCCTAATCTGCAAGGAAATCGCCTGCGAACATGACCCCGGCCTCATGACAGAGACGCAATTATGGCAGGAACACGACAGGCTGCGACTGGAATTTCTCAACAGATTGAGAGAGTTAAGAGAGAGCGAAATTCCTTCCGACAGATCTCAGAAACCGCAGTTCAGTTTCTTAGATGTCAAAGTCGAACTTCTGAATCGTATTCTTCGAAAATGTGTGTTCTGCGAGTGGCGATGTAAGGTCGACCGCGTCGAAGGCAAAAGGAAAGGCGCTTGCCACCTAGATAGCACGGCCAGAGTTGCAACCTTCTTTCGGCATTTCGGGGAGGAACCTCCATTAGTGGATCGGCATGGCTCAGGAACAATCTTCTTCACGTCATGCACCTTCAGGTGCGCTTTCTGTCAGAACTATGATATCTCCCAGGACCCTACGGCAGGGGCTGCGGTTTCACCTGGAAACCTCTCCCTGATAATCAAGTCGTTGAGAAGTGAGGGGGCGGCGAATATCAATTTCGTTGGAGGCGAACCGACGCCGAATCTTCACATAATCATAGAAGCCCTGAACCTCACCTCTGTAAATGTGCCAATCCTATGGAACAGCAACATGTACCTGACCTCGGAAGCCATGCAAATCTTGGCGGATGTCGTGGATATTTGGCTGCCCGACTTCAAGTGGGGCAACGACCGTTGCGCCGTCAAATACTCGCGGGTAGTCAGATACTTCGATGCGGTCTCTCGAAACCACGCCATGGCCCGCGAAAATGGCGATATGATAGTCAGGCATCTTGTTATGCCCGGCCATGTAGAATGCTGCACCAAACCTATTCTCGACTGGATGGCAGAAAATTGTCCACGTGCTCTAGTCAACGTAATGAGTCAATACAGGCCTGAACATCTCGTTCTCAGGGAACCAGAGAAATACCGAGAGATCGCTCGCTGCCCTAGCACGCAGGAAATAAGGGAGGCGCGCGCCTACGCTGACCAGCTTGGCCTCGTCTGGAAGCCAGTGTCCTGAGAAGAATAATCGTGACCACGAACTTCGAACTGCAAATTAGAAAGTCATGTCAAGTTGATTGTGGCGTTCGTCCGATCCCGCCGGGGTTTGAACCCACTTTGTGATATACGAGCGCTCTGACTCTTGCACCTGTTCTAAGACATGTTGTCTTCGGTGGGATACCTTCTTGCTATTACCCTGTCCATCGCAATTACAAATATCCGGCCGATCTATAATGTCATTCACGGTATTTGTAGTGGCCTTCGAAAATGTCCTTGGTCTTGCGGGTTTCTTCTTCGTAGTATTCGTCGTCGTATGCGGGTGTTGTGAGTGATGCGGAGAAGTCGTAGATGCCGGACCATTTGAGGTCGACGATTCGTCGGATTCTCTTCGCGACATCGGGAACTGGGATGCGTTCGATTAGTGGCTCAAAGAACCCGACTATGATGAGCTTCTTGGCTTCGTCTTCTGATAGGCCTCGGGCCATGAGGTAGAAGATCTGCTCGTCGTTGATCTGTGAGACCGAGGCTGAGTGGGTGGCTTTCACCTCGTTCGTCTCAATCTCCAACCCAGGAATAGCGTCAGCCAAGGCATCTTTGCCTAGAATCATGCCGTGCTCGGCTAGGTAGGCGCGTGAGTTCTTTGCGGTCTTCTCGATTCGAATCATGCCCTTGAACAACGACCTAGCCTTGTCTTTCACCACACCCTTTGAGATGGCGTGGCCGCTCGTGTTCTCACCAATATGAGTAATGTTTGACACCGCGTCGAACCTTTGCGTCCCCGCTCCGAAGACAACCTCCACGTTCTCAGACGACGCTCCACGCCCTGTCATCGCGCTCTCAAGCCGCGACCTCGTATACGCACCACCAAGCAGCCCAGACGACCAAACAATCTTACTATCGCGTTCCCCGATGGATTTCTTGTTCATGAAGATGTTGACGTTAGGGGCAAGGTTGTTGATGCTCGCGTACGTAACCTCCGCTCCGTCACGCAGGTGTACCTCGGAGAGGCCACTGTACGCTGATTTTTTCACTTGGCCAGTCAACCGTGTTGAGTAGAGCTCCTCTAGAACTGTGAACTTACTTCTGGGCTCTGCCATGACCAAGTTCTGCGCGAAGAGTCCGCCGCCTTCTGAATCCAGTATCGTCACTTGCCTAAATGGGAGGGTCACCTCGATGCCCTTAGGGACATGCAGGAAGATTCCTGAAGTGAAGAGAGCGTTATTCAAAGCCGCGAACTTGTCAGCTTCCGGCAGAATTGCCTTCTCCAGGAAATAGCGCCTAAAGTACTCAGGGTCCTTGCGAATCACTGTCCCAATATCGGTGAAGGCCAAGCCCTCTTTCTGAAGAGGAGCTGGTACTTCGGGTAGAATGGTTTTCGATTCAATTTGGTAAATCGTGAGCGCCCTTTCTGTTTTGAGTTTGCTTACGATGTCTTCAGTGGTCGTCTTTGTAGGCTCGGGTAACTTGAGGTTGAGTGATTCTAGGTCAAGGCCTGTGAGGTCGACGTATTTGGTGTAAAGGCTTGATAGCTCGGGTGCTAGGTTATGGAAGAGGTTTAGGGATTTGATTCGAAATTCCTGCAGCCACTCGGGTTCCTGCCTGGATTTAGAGAGCGTTCTAACGAACTCTTCGCTCGCTTGGGTCAGTGTCAACTCAGACATCGTTGCACACGCTCGCTCGGTATAGGTGTGGATGGAGTGAAAAAGGGTTTAGCCGACTGAGCCGGCCATTTCCATCTGAATCAGCCTGTTCAGCTCGATCGCGTACTCCATCGGCAATTCCTTTGTGAACGGTTCCATGAACCCCATGACTATCATGCTGAGTGCATCTTGCTCTGATAGCCCTCGGGACATCAGGTAGAAGAGTTGATCTTCGCCAATCTTGCCGACAGTGGCCTCGTGGGTTGTGGTGGCGTCGTCTTCGTTAATCTCATTGTACGGGTAAGTGTCAGTTCGTGAGTATTCATCAAGCAATAGCGCGTCACATCTTACCGTTGACTTGACGCCTTTTGCTCCTTTCGCTACATGCAATAATCCTCGGTAGGTTGTTCTGCCGCCATCCTTTGAAACTGATTTTGAGGTGATTCTGGAGGTTGTGTTGGGAGCAAGGTGGACAACTTTGCCGCCTGCGTCTTGGTGCTGGCCTTTGCCTGCGAATGCGACTGAGAGGATCTCGCCTTTCGCGCCTGGGCCGAGCAGGTAGATTGAGGGATATTTCATGGTGAGTTTGCTGCCGAGGTTGCCGTCCACCCATTCCACGGTGGCGTTCTCGTAAGCGTACGCACGCTTCGTGACGAGGTTGTAGACGTCGTTCGACCAGTTCTGGATTGTCGTGTATCGGACGTGGGCTCCCGCTTTTGCGATAATCTCAACAACAGCAGAATGCAATGAATCCGTAGAGTAGATTGGTGCTGTGCAGCCTTCTATGTAGTGAAGGCGGCTGTTCTTATCGGCTATGATGAGTGTCCGTTCGAATTGTCCCATGTTTTGCGTGTTGATTCTGAAGTATGCTTGGAGTGGGACATCGACCGTAACCCCTTCGGGAACATAGATGAAGCTTCCACCGCTCCAAACGGCACTGTTCAGCGCCGCGAACTTGTTGTCCTCTGGAGGTACAACGGTGCTAAAATATTTCTTGAAAATCTCAGGGTACTCCCTAAGCGCGGTGTCTGTGTCAGTGAATATGATGCCTTTCTTCGCGAGGTCTTCCCTCAGGCTGTGGTAGACCACTTCAGACTCGTATTGGGCTCCGACTCCACCGAGGAATTTCCGCTCGGCTTCAGGAATCCCCAGCTTGTCGAACGTATCCTTGATGTAGCTTGGAACGTCGTCCCATGAGCGGCTTTTTCGTTCGGTAGAGCTTGCGTAGTAAACCATCTCGTCAAACTTCAGTGTATTTAGGTCGCCGCCCCATTGGGGTAGTTTACGCTTCATGAAATGATCGTATGAGCGTAGCCTGAACTGACGCATCCAGTCAGGTTCCTTCTTGATTCTGGAGATATGCTCGACAACTTCCCTGGTTAGGCCCTTCGGGAACTTGTACTCGTAGCCCGCGTCGGAGTCTCGGAAATTGTACTTGGTATAGTCTATGTCCAGAACCTGTTTGGTTGCCATCGGTTGTCGAGGCCTCCTCAGTATGACATACGTATTAATGTTCCTTTCAATTCGCTACAGGCGTAGCTTTGTGCTCAATCCACTCGTAGCCTTTCTCCTCAAGCATCTGAGCCAGTTCTGGCCCGCCTGACTGGAAGATTTTTCCATCCGCCATAATGTGAACGAATTGTGGTTTGATGTACTGAAGGATCCGCTGGTAGTGAGTAATCAGCAATACACCCATCTTCGGTCCCGCCATCTTCGCCACCACTTCCGCAACCTTCCGCACCGCATCAATATCTAACCCAGAATCAGTTTCGTCCATGATTGCGATCGCGGGCTCTAGAATCGCCATCTGGAGAACTTCCGCGCGTTTCTTCTCCCCACCAGAGAACCCTTCGTTCAAGTAGCGTTTCGAGAACGCTGGGTCCATGTCAACCTCCTTCAACTTCTCCTCCAGTTTCTTCTTGAAAGCGAGGGCTGAGATCATCTCGCCGCCAACGCCTTTCTCGTCAGGCTTCTGCGTTGCGTTCCCGTGCACTGACCTGTATGCGGAGCGAAGGAATTGGGCGAGTGGTACTCCTGAGATTTCAAGCGGGTACTGGAAGGCAAGGAAGAGGCCTTTCTTTGCGCGAAGGTCTGGAGATAGGCCGACGATGCTTTCTCCGTTAACGAGGATGTCGCCGCTGTCAACCTTGTATTTCGGGTGGCCCATCAGCGTGTTCGCTAAAGTGCTCTTTCCGGAGCCGTTGGGTCCCATAATGGCATGAATTTCACCTTGGGAGACTTTCAGGTTCACGCCTTTCAAAATCTGTTTAGATTCAATACTAACGTGTAGGTCTTTGATTTCCAACGTGGTCGGCATTATTCTTCCCTAGTGGAATGGATTTGCGCGCTAACACTCTTTTGTGTTTATATAAGTATGACGTACGTTATGAAAATCTCAGAACCCTACTGGTAACGGAGACGACTTTCGGTAGGGGCCGCGCTTCCGCTTGCGGGCTTTATTTCTCAGATGAATTTCCCGCTCGATCTCATCATCAACCTCAGGCATTTTGACCAGGCTCCACTAAGCGCAAACCGCAATTTCAATGTTCAAGAACACTACTTTGCTTTCTGGTCCTTGTTCACGGGCTCATAGGTTACGCCCGTAGAACCCTTGTCGCCATGGAAGACTGAGTGGTATTCGCCGATGTTCGTTGCTGGCCTTGAGAGGCGTTCTGGGCTCCACAGAAGCAAATCACGATCGTACTCAGCCAACTCGTAATCGGGCGTGTAATCCAACGCTCCAGTCGGACAGTAGTCTGTGCAAAAATGACAAAAACAGCAGCGAGCGTACCAGTATTGGGGGAAACGGCCTTCAGGGTTCTGTGGGTACTCTTTCTTTTCTGTGGGCGGGACGAGTGTGATGCATTTTTCCGGGCAGATCCAGGCGCAGATGCCGCAACCTGTGCACTTGGCCATGTAGAGTTGGTGGCGTCCGCGGAATCCCTTGGGAAGCTGGAGCTTCTGGTAGGGATATTTCATTGTGAGTGTGTGCTTGAACATGGTCTTCACGCCCTCGTACATTTCGCTAAGTATCATGGCTCTCCATGGCCTCCGTTCAGCGGTCTGCCTCTACGGGCCAGTAGTCCAAACTGCCGTAGATAATTGGCATGTCGGCCACGTGGACGTTGCGGATTAGGATTGGGAGTGCGATTAGGTTTCTGAAGGAGCCGTTCATTATTTTGACGCGGTATGGTTTGTCGCTGTTGTCACCCATAACCATCACAGTATACTCCCCCCGGGATGATTCCACGCGGCCTACTGCTTCACCTTCAGGTGCAACCAATGGTGCCTTTCGGGCTATGGGGCCAATCGGAATCTTCTCAAGGGCTTGTCTGATGATTTTGATGCTTTGTTTCATTTCGTCGAATCTTACCATGAAGCGTGCGTACGAGTCTCCTTCTTCGTAGGTGGGGATTTCGAAATCCAGGTCGGCGTAGGCTCCGTAAGGTTCCACCTTTCGCACGTCGTACTTGACGCCTGAGGCCCGGAGCACGGGGCCTGTGACCCCCAGTTTGATAGCGTCCTCTCGTTTCAATACGCCGATTCCTTTCGCGCGGGCTATGACGAGTGGGTTGTGGAAAAAGATGCGGGTATACTCGACGAGTCTCTTTTCGAAGTAGTCGAGTAGTTTGGCGAGTTTCCCCTCGAACCCTGATGGGAGGTCGCGCCTCGGCCCGCCGGGTGGGAGGAACGAGTACGTTAGGCGAGCACCCGTCAACATTTCAGCGAGTTCGATGAAGAGGTCGCGGTCGGCGAAGGCCCACATGAAAATGGTTGTGTGCCCTGAGAAGACGCCTGCGTTAATCGCTAACCAATAGAGGTGGCTCATGATGCGGTTCATTTCGGCGGCGATGGTTGCGATGTATTGGCCTCTTGGTGGAACCACCACGCCTTGCAGCTCTTCGATTGGCAGCACGTAGGCCCAGTTCAAGTGAATCGCATCAATGATGCATGGCCTCTCGAGATGGGGAATGTTGCTGACGTAGTTGCGGTACTCTGCGATCTTTTCGCAGCCCCGGTGAACGTACCCGATGTCGGGGTCCACGCTGAGTATGTAATCCCCATCGACCCGAATCAGTAAACGGACATGGCCCGAGCCGGGGTGTTGCGGGCCCACGGACACGTCTAGTGTTGAAGGTTCATTGGTTTTGGAGATTGATATGACTGGGGTTGGCGGTTTCTCCTGTGCCGGAGGTGTTGTCAACGTTGGCCCATCTCCGGGAACTTGAGGTCTTTCAACATAGGAGGGGGCCCGTCCCAATTATCAAGCGTCAAGAGCTTCCTCAGGTCTGGGTGCCCTTCGAAATTGACGCCAAACATTTCGAAGGTTTCGCGTTCATGGAAATGTGCGCTCTCCCAAACCGAGACAACTGATTGAATTGCGGGATTTTCTCGAGGTAATTCCGCTTTCAGAATCACAAGCAGATCCTGCAGTTCCGGTTTTGAGAATGTACCCGTGAAGTAGAGGACTTCTATTTTCTTGTGCGTTGGGAAATCGATGCCCGCGACTCCCTTCAAATGGTCGAAGCCGAGTTCGTCGCGCATGAACCCTGCAATTTCCAGGACTTTGTCTTTGTCGAACGTAATCGACACGCGGCCTGCGCGGTCTATCTTGTTCTCCTTGATGGCTTCGGGGAAGCGAGCTTTCAGTTGGCTGATGATGCCTTCTTCCCTAGACAGCGCAACTTGGCTCACTAGGCGAATACCTCTTCTCTGCGAATCTTCTCACGCAGCTTCACAATTGCGCTTAGGAGTGCCTCCGGCCTGGGGGGGCATCCTGGGACGTAGACATCTATCGGGAAGATCTTGTGAACGTCATTTACGATGCTGTAGGAGTCGTGGAAGAGGCCGCCCGAGCAGGCGCAGTCACCCATCGCTATAACGTAGCGTGGGTGGGGCATTTGCTCGTAGACGATTTTGAGGCGCTTGGCCATCTTCTTCGTAACCGTGCCCTCCACAATTAGGAGGTCGCATTGCCTGAGTCCACCAGCCACGGCTTGCATTCCAAACCTTTCCGGATCCAAGCGTGGGCCCATCATGGCGCCGAATTCCGCGCTGCAGCATGCGGTTGTGATATGAACCGGCCAGAGGGCATACATGCGGCTCCAGTTGATGAGGTATTTGACGGGGCCCGTACCTGTGATGGCCTGTACCACTTCACTCATTTTGCCAAGCCACGCTCCCGCAAAATCTTGCAGAAACCCTTGGCTCATGGGCCTGAATCACGCTCCTATGGTCGGTTGATTACGGACACGGGAATAACCTATCATTGAAAAAGTTTGTCAGGTGGCATTTGGGCCTGTCTCAGCAACAACAGACAAACCCAGCGCTCCTGGAGCATCTAGCGGATGAGCTTGCCTCTATTGAAGTCCTTTGAGCGCCGCTTCCACTTCGGCAGTATGCACCGAGACGTCGACCTTAGGAAACACTTTCACGATTTTGCCCTTCTTGTCTATGATGAAGGTAACTCGGTTCGTTGATGTTCCGGTATCCTTGATGACGCCGTATGCGGTGGCGATTCTCTTGTTTTTGTCGCTGATAAGGGGGAAGGGGAGTTCATATTTCTCCATGAATCTTCTGTGGTCTTCGATGCTGTCCAAGCTGACTCCGATGATTTCGGCGCCCATTCTTCTTAGCGGTTCTATATTATCCCTGAAACTACAAGCCTCTCTCGTGCAACCTGGAGTATCGTCCTTCGGATAGAAGTAGAGAACGACGTTCTTCTTTCCGATGAAGTCCCTGAGGCCGAGGCGTGATCCGTCCGACGTTGGGCCTTCAAAATCTGGGGCCTGTTCTCCGACTTTGACTTTGATTTCCATTGGCGAGACCGGCCCCAATGTACGCGCATGGGCGGATTAGGTTATTGCTCGCAGACGTGGCAGGAGTTCACATCAATCCCAGGTTCGAGGCGTTTGTGCAAGTCGCACATGTACCTGTTCTTTCTGACGTATTCGCAGGCAGCCTCGATTCTGCTCATGACCTCGACTGGTTTCACTTTCCTTGATGATACCATTTTGGCAATGCTGGTTGTGGCTTCATCGATCTCCTTGATCCCGTTGAGTCGAATTGCTGCGCCACGTTTCTCGTGCAGGTATTTGCTCACGGCGGGTTGCGTGACTCCGAGAAGCTGAGCTGCTTCCTGCTGGGTCATTCCGTGGTCATCGACAAGTCTCTTTACAATGAGTGCCCGAAGTGCAGGAATGACGGACTTGGATGTCAACTCTTCAGGCAGTATCATGGGCATGAGGAAATTCCACTTCTACGAGTATGACGCAGGTTATATAAACGTGCTATGCCCGTTTTCTTAAACCAATTGCGCTTACGTTCTTTCCTGCGTCTCGCTTGGTAGGAGAATGTCGTGCGGCCTAGCTTCCTCTGCGCCAGATGGGCTTAGGACTGCAAGTCGGGCTTTGGTCCAGAGTTCGTGAATGTTGCCCGCGCCTGCGTATCCCATTGAGGCTCGCAATCCTGACACAAGTTCGTCCAGGACGATGTTGACTTCGCCCTTGTACGGGACCCATCCCTCCACGCCCTCAGGAACTCCTTTGGAGGGCATACTGTACCGGTCCAACGAGTACCGCTTAGCTCGTGCCGTTTGGCTTCCCATTCCGCGGTATTGTTTGTAGTACCGACCGCCAATCGTGATCAGTGTCCCAGGAGATTCACTGCATCGGGCGAACAGGTTTCCGATCATGACGGCTGAAGCACCTACAGCCAGCGCAATTGCAATGTCTCCGGGTGTGCGAATTCCACCATCAGCAATGACGGGTATGTCCGCCCCGTACTTGGCAACCGCATCAGAAACCTGAGCGGCAGCGAACAAAGTGGGTGCACTTGCCTTAGTCACCTCAGAAGTTGTGCAGATTGACCCGGAACCAATCCCCACCCGAAATCCGCTGACCCCGTCGAGTTCAGCGATGGCGTCCTCTGCAGCTTGGTAGGTCCCGATGTTGCCGACGATTACTTCAGCAGAAACCTCCGCCATCATTTTCTTGGTGGCTCTGAAGACGTTTGAGTTGTGAAAATGCGAAACGTCGGTGACCAGTATGTCGGCATACTCGTCGAGTTTCTTCGCCCTATCCAAATCGAAAGGTGAAACAGCTGCGGCGCAAAGTAGCTGCCCGTTCTCATCACGGGCCGCCTCCGGGTACTTTCCCCTAAGCAGTATATCTTTGAAGGTGATTAGGCCGGCGAGCTCACCGGCTTTGTTAACGATAGGTAATTTCTCGATTTTATGATCCCGAAGCAACCTCTGGGCCTCGTCGATACTAGTGCCCTCCTCGGCTTTGACGACGCTCTTGGTCATCACCTGCCTAACGAGGAGGCTGGCTTGGGCGAAACGAACATCGCGGCCGGTCACGATGCCAGCAAGCTTGGTTCCTTCAACCACGGGAAGGCCTGAGATGTTGTGCTTTTCCATGAGGGCTAATGCTTGGCCCACGGTATCGTCCGGGGTCACCGTAATGACGTCGCGGATTACAAGGGCCTCCGCCCTCTTCACTCGCTTAGCCATATCCACTTGTTCTTCCACAGAGCAGTTCCTGTGAATAACTCCAAGCCCACCGTGCCTTGCCAAAGCAATCCCCATGTCGCTCTCAGTCACGGTGTCCATTGGGGAAGAAACGAATGGGACGTTGAGCCGACGCTTCTTAGTCACACGGCTACGCACGTCTACCTCGCTTGGTTCAATTTCCGCGCGGCCGGGGAGTATTACGACGTCACGGAACGTGAGTGCGACTTGGATGTCTTTCAATTTCTCAAGAAAGGATTGTCTTGGGGTTTCTTGGGCCTTCAATAATTGGACCCGCTATTGCAGAAGATAGGGCGGCTTTGAATTTAAGCTCAATTAATCTCGGCGCCGTCAGATTTCAACGGACAACAGGTCGGTTCCAATGGTGACGGTTTTTCCATATTCTCCAGATGTCTCTGCTTGAAACTCGTTTTCTCGATGTTCGTTTGGGGGCGGTATGTGAAACAGAACGAGGCCTTTGGCCCTGGAATCTTTCCCTGCGCGTCCCGCCATCCTCGCAGTTGAATGCGTAGTCAGCTCTGCGATGGCCAGCTGGTCTTCGAGAAAGGTCGCCTCATGCAGAAGCAAGTCCACATCTCGGGCTAACTCCACGACTGCTGGGCAGTAGCCCGTGTCGGCCGTGTAGCAGAACGACTTACCGTTCGAATTGACCCTGAAGGCCAGGGTTGGTATCGCGTGGGCCGATCGGCATGTGGAAACCTTGCCAACCTTCTGCCCAAATTCGAGCTCTGTGACGGATAGGGGGAATTCGAAGAAATCTTTCGGGGTGTTCGTGCATTCAAAGAGTTTCTGCAGTGTGGTTCTGAAGTTTGGCGGGCCGTAGATGTGCAGCGGAGTCTGTCGCCCATCTATCTGTATGGCCCAAAGGAATGGAACTAGGTCTGAGATATGGTCGGCGTGAGCGTGAGAGATGAAAACCGAAGTCAAATGGTCAAGTGTGATTTGCGAAACCCTGAGGTTCTTCAGGCTTCCTGGGCCAAGGTCGAAAACAATCGAATCGTCCACTACGAAGCAGGGGCAGGCGCGTTTTGCGCTTACCGCTGAGCCTCCCGAGCCAAGAATTGTCAGCTTCATCATTCAATCTACTTTCGAGTCTTCTTCGCTCGCTTCTTTGCTCGGCGCCTCGTTGGAGGCGGATAGATTGGGCTGGACACCTCGTCGCTCATGTTGCCATATCTCCCAGTTGGCCTGTATGATCTCCGAGTATTGAAGTAGTTTATTGGAAGCGAACTCAACGCAGTTGCGGGATGACTTCATCGCGGAAGGTTTCAAGTGGATGTATTGAGGTGTCGCCTGAGAAGATTAGGAAGATTTGGTTGATTCCGATCTCTTTGAATCGCCTAAGTTGCTCTACACAGTCGTCGGCCTCACCTATGACGAAGCCATGCTCGACGACGCTCTTGCGAAACTCCGCTGCTGATTGATTCCGTTCCTTTGCTTGTTCCCCAACCAGCTTGTCGACCTCTGATGTGTTTCGTCCAATGATTATGAAGCATTGCCAGGAGCGAATCAAATCCTCCATATTCCTTCCGTAACGTTCAGATTGCTCTCGAATCGCCCTCATTATTGCTTCGCATTCCTGTAATGAACTGGTCGGAGTGTTGAAGCCGTCTGCATACTCGACCGCCAAGCGTGGCATCGCCCGTTTTCCCCGCGTTATGCCAACAAGCATTTTTGGTGAGGGCTTCTGTTTCGGTTTTGGCATGCTGATCGCATCGGTCAGTGAGTAGTGTTGGCCTTTGAATGTGGTCTTCTCTTCGGTCCAGAGTTTTCGGATCACAATTAGCGCTTCCTTCAGTTGCTGGACTCGAATTCGCTGGTCTGGGAATTCGTAGCCGTAGGCGGTGTACTCCTTCTCGTACCAGCCCGCGCCTAAGCCAAGGATTAGCCTCCCGTTGCTGACGATGTCGACCGTGGTCGCCATCTTTGCTAGTAGCGATGGATGCCTGTAAGAGACTGCGGTGACCAATGTTCCGCTGCTGAGTTTTTTGGTTGCGGCCGCTAGTGCAGCCAGCGTTGTCCACGCTTCGAGGCATGGATCCCCCTCATCTCCTAGGGCATGGAAATGGTCGCATAACCAAGCTGAGTCGTAGCCAAGCTCCTCCGCTGCTGTCCAGACTTGCTTCAACTCGTCGTATGTGTATCCGCCTTGTCCCGTTTTGACCCCGAACTTGACATTGTTCATGGACAGCCGACATGGGCTTTCGCGAATATAGGCTGAAAATTGACCTGGGGAACTTAAAATCTAATATGCGTCGAGCCGCGTCATTCAGATTGATTGGATATGAGGTTCCATTTCTGGCCGCTATTGATAGGAGTACTCATCCTGATTTGGGGAGTAGCGACTCTTGCCGGGCAGGTTTTCGGTGTCAAATTCGACATATCGTGGTGGGCAGTAATCGCGGTGATCATCGGTCTCTACATCTTGTCGCATGCCATGCGTAGAGGCAGTGAACCAGCATAGCCTTGTCCGCGCGGAGCGAATCTGACTACCCAATCAGCAGATTTTCAGCATCTAGTGATTCTCGCACACGAGGAGAATCATGAAGGTCTGGGTAGTGAGCCCTCTGTTCGCTTTAGTACTCTCAATGCCGTGAGAGTAATCATTTTGCTTGGTTCGCCAGGCCGCTCTAATGAAAAAGGTGTTGGAGGGCGTTTCTTGTACCAATTGGCGTATGCGCCCTCAAGGTCGGGATGCACCGCATCCAAGTTCCATCTACCGTCTGGTCTTCTCTTTTCTTTCAGCAACTTGGTTGCATAACCTAGCCTACTGTCATCGCCATATCCCAGTGCTGTTAGAAAGTCTAGGCCGACGAGTAGGTCATAGTAGTAGTGAGTTGGATAGTGGAAGCGGAACCAGGGACCATACCGCGTCCCCTGCCTGTATAGTTCTCTTTCCAAGAAGAACTCAGCTCCCCTCTCGATTGCTCTCCTGATGCTTCTCGTCCACTCTTGCTTAGGGTACACGGCGAATGCGCTCATTCCCTCCCAGGCATCGAGAACTCCATTCTTCCCCCAACAATGCCATCCGCCATTCTCCTTCTGCTCCCTAACTAACCAGCCAAACGCTCTCTTCACCTTAGGATGATCAGCATAGCCGAACCGAATTAACGCTCGTGCGGTATTACCTACCAAACACAGTTCGCTCTTCCTCATGTCGTCAGTGCCAAACCCGCCGTCCGACTTTGCGAACCGCTCAATCCAAAGCTCACACGCTCTTTTGATGCGTGGCTCTGATCGGCTCACACTCAAATCAGCGAGAACGAGGAGCATCCAATTAGACGCCATGTATTTCGGCCGGTAGAGACTCTCGTTAGTGACCCACCAGCCATCCTCAGACTGTTTGCACAGAATATCAGCGGCCCAACCCATGTTCGCTATCATATCATGGGCCGATTTGACGTCTGCGTCGTTCTCAGGCTTGTCAAGAAGCCGCGTCAAAGTAAGATACCGGATGGAAGGCTGGTCTTCCTCAAGCAACCACTCCACAACATCATTCATAGATTCTCGTCTCTAGGTTAGTAAGATAGTGAATGGTTGGAGGAATCGATACTCACCAGTTCTTCGTCTGCAAGTTTAGTGGCGCTGGCACACTAAAATGAACCGAAAATTCAATTTCAGCAAAAATGGGAGGGGGTACTAACGCTGTCTGAAGGTCTAGTGTTTGGGCGGTTGGTACCCAGCCGTCGAAGCCTTCTTCATGGCTTCAAGGGACTCCTCGGCAGTTAGAAGCGGGGTAGTGTTCACTTTCTTAACGGCTCCTCCGGCCGAGAAAGCCATTGACAGGGCCATCGCGTTCACGTTGCTAGGCATCTCCACAATCAATACAGCGTCGTATTTCCCGAACGAATACCAGCCCGAATTCAGTTTTCCTCCCAGCTTTTCAATAGCCGGTCGGACTAGTTCTATTCTGTTCTGAGGTTTTTCTACGATGGCGGCGCTTCCTGCAGATGAGTAGGCCACTTGTACTAGGTAATGTTGCATTTTCGGATTCTCCAACCAGCATTAAATGACGTTTTGGTTATAACAATTTCCTGTTTGCATTGGCACGAGTCACTGGAGTTCCGTCCTCCTGCAACCAGTCAAGAACGTCGATCACAGGAAATCGTGTCCCCCTTGAGCATATTGATGGTCAGGAGGAAGCGGCGGCATCATCGAACACATCGTCTTCACAACTACTCCCATATTCTTCACTTTGGCAACGCTCCCAGAGATAACTGTGCAAGGATTGATGTTCGGATATCTACTGTTGCTATGGGAGCGGCGGTCTCATCGCACATGAATTGCCGATTTGAACCAGTCAGGTTTTCGCGTGTGTGTGCGCAGCCTACCCAGTCTACGGTTGCGTTCATCATGCGTACCACGCATTCTGGTATCATCGCGATAATTCTGTCGGCTGTAACATCTCTCCTATTTCCAATGATCGTTGCTGTTTGTGGTGTGGTTTCTGACAGGGAGCTTGTTTTGTGCTGGAATTGCGTTTGTAGCCGCAGCAGTATTACAATTAATAGTGAGCTGAGGCTGAGAAGGTGGTCAGGATCTGTTTGTGTTGAAGATCTCTATGGCAACTGTATTCGGTCTCCTGTTTGGTGTTGCAATCGGGCTAATCGGCATGGGTGGGGCCAATGTTTCGTTCAGTCCGCAGGTTGTAGGAATGCTTGGTCGATATGCTTGGTGGATTGTTTTTCTGAGTATGCTGGTTCCGTTGGCGGATTACTTGAGCGGTGTGCGCACGACGTTGACTGGTGTTCTCACTGGCCACCCGTTTCGTCATGTGGCAGGATTCTTCACTGGCCTCGCCGTAGGTTTAGCATTCCTTCTCCTTCTTGCGTCGAGACTATTCTGAAGACAATTCCTATCCGCGATGAGGGATACTGGCTTCTTGTGAGCTAAACGTGCTTTGAGATGAGGCCTAGGAGTCCGCCCGCGTTAGGATGTGTGTGGATCTAGTGGTGCGAGCAGCCAGATTTGAACCGGCGTGAGTCATCGAGGCAATCACTAAACGGCGAGCCAGAACCTAACCGCCAAACACATATAGCGCACTCTGAAGGTTGAATCTCATTAATCCGAAGAAGATGTGGTATGTTTGAGTAAAGGCGCATGTGGATTACTGGCTGCGAGAAAGACCACTAAAGATCGTAACCGTTTCAGGTGGCATTACCGGCCCTACAAACGCCGAATGCTTGGGCTCGACTATAAAGCAGACCCGCTAGCGGGAGCACCACAGGGCCGAGGGATCGTTCTTGAGAAGGTGGGTGTTGAATCAAGGCAGCCAAACAGTGCAGTGCGCAAAGCGGTTCGGGTTCAACTGATCAGGAATGGGAAGGTTATTACTGCTTTCGTTCCGGGGGATGGAGCACTCAACTTCATTGACGAACACGACGAGGTTTTGATCGAGGGTATTGGTGGCGCCGAAGGCAAAGCCATGGGCGACATCCCCGGAATCCGGTACAAAGTCTATGCCATCAACTCCGTCTCGCTCGACGCTTTGATGAAGGGCAAGAAAGAGAAACCCAGACGCTAAACCATTACCTTACGTTCGTTCACTTATGCCCGTTTAGTTCCAAGGCTTTTACTGGTTCAGCCGCGCCGCAATGGTCCCCGATAATCGGAGCATTATGAGCGCTCCGAGGGCCAGAGAACTCAATACAAGTGCCGCAGAACTCATGATCATCAACAGCCCAATTTGCAGGACTTCAGCCGCGACTAACCCCGCAATGGACAATGCGGTACCAAGAATCACGTGCCCACCTCGAAGTCGAGTCGCCCTTTTCTTGGACGCAGTGAGCCTCGAGAACAGGATTGCTAATGGGCCTGCGTATACGAAACCGATGGCTATGCCCGCAAAGATTCCAGTGATGGCGACCGCGAGTTCCGTGTTGAATGATAGTGCGGCGAAGAGCCGGTCCGCGACGTACAGGATGCTGATGAGTGGATAAAGTACGGCTTTCATCAGAGTTCTGAGGGGAGCGTAAGATGTGATGTAGGATGCGACTTGTGGACTGAAGCTGTAGTAGAGTGCGTTGAAGGCTGTCATGAAGTTGCTTCCTGCGTAGGTTTTGAGAATCTCGGTGTCCCGGAAGTTGCGTAGTAGAGTGACTTCGGGGCTGAGTTCTGAGCCGTAGGTGGCTGTGGCGATGAAGCATTTGCTTGGTTGTTGCTGGGTTGATGACGAACTTGTCTGGGATGATGTTGAGGATGATGAGGTTGTGGTTGAGGCTGGTTGTCCTGCCACTGTGAATTTGGTTTGTGCCTGTCCATTATTGTAACCGGCTTTGTTGGCGGTAACGTAGATCGTGTATTGACCAGAGGCCGAAGTTGGTGCTAGCGTAAACGATAATGAATAGGCTCCAGATGGATCAGAAGACACTGATTGTGCGTATATCGGACCCTTAGTGTCGTCAACCTCGATGGAAACAGTGGCTCCACTAACAGGATTGCTCTGATCGTCCTGAACCTTGCCCGAAACGCTCACTACATCCCCTGGTGAGTACTGCTGCTTGTTGGTGGCGGCTGTGACGGATAGGTTACCGATCGAGTAGGCGGTTGGAATGAAGAGGAGTAGGGCTAGTAGAGCAATGAGTGTGAGTTTTTGTGGGAAAATCAGCCAGCTCACCAGCTGGCGCAAGAAGCAGTCTGGTTACAAATTAACTTGTCCGTGGTTATGAATTCGGTTGGTGGAACTATTCTAGCAGTTCGAGGATTGTGTCGTCTGCGATTTCCCCGTTCGTCCCGTTCAATACAACTTCACGGGGAACGAGGCCTTTCTGTACGGAGATTCGTATGAATGGTACGTAGATGCGTTTCAGCTCTAGGATCTGCAATCGATTGCTGAGTATCTGCTTGAACCGTTCCGGCATGTGGATCACCTGCTCCCGAAACTTGTCCAGCAGCGTTTGTTTCGTGAAGGTTGCTTCTCTGATCCGAGTTCTCGCGCCGCGAACTTTGAGGTCTGAATCGTCAAATACTCGCTTGTTGCGCCACGAGGTGAGCCTCAACTCCTCATCTTGGGACAGGGTTTTTCCGGTACCTGTCATGATGAGTTCTGCCTCAGATTTCTTGGTTGCCAGCTCCAGTGCATCACTGACAAGGAAGTACTTTGATTCGTTTGAGAGGAACGACCCAAGTTTCTGGAAGCGGTCAAAAATCGCTGAGGGAATGAAGCTGCGATGTTTTCTTTCAAGTATTAGATCCCTACTCGTTCCTTCCACGTCAACGGCGACGACGTCGTTCTTGACGCTGACCTTGTACGAGTTTGTTCTGAGGTAGTAACATTCGTGGAAGCCTTTGACTTTCCAGAGCGGGACGAATTCTACGGTCGGTGGTTCTACGATCTTTGATTCCTCACGTTGCCTTTTCAGTTTGTTTGAGATGCGGTTTCTTAGTGACCTGTCTGATGAGAGTGCTATCTCTGTGGCCCGTTTCATTGATATTGGTTCTATTTTGAATACAAGTTCGGTGACCTGATCGGGGTTCCAGCCATTACCTGTCTGTAGGCCCTTAACTTGTCGCCTTTCGGGTGTGATCTCACCAATCTGCTCCAACCTGCTGGCCAAATACGCTTCCAGCGCGAGTGAATTCGTGTCTTCGTCTGGGGGAGGCGAGTCCTTCGTATCCTCCACTCTGCTCGAGTTCGATGCTTGAAATGTGTCTTCTAGTTCTTCGCGTATGTTGTTGAGGTTTGAGATGATGTGGTCTAGGCTATCGTCTTTGATGCCAGACATGGTTTCATCATCTTCAGTCTGTCACGGCGAAATCTGTGTTGGCGCTTGTGAGGAATGTTCCGCCTTGGGAGATCAGTTTGTCCGACACGAGCGCGTTGACCGTGTACAGTCCTCGGGTTGGCTGTGATAGGAAGGTGAAGCCGAAGCCGTCTTTGATGGTTTCGCCTGTGTTCATGGTGGAGATGCGGATTTGGATGGAGACTGGTATGCCGTTGGGGTCACGGATTTGAACCCAGAGAACTCCTTGGAATGTAGCCCCAATGTTCTGCACCACGACCCAAACGTAGACTACGGATCCCGGTGCGAAGGTTGTGGTTGGGTTGCCTGCGCTGTCGCCAACGTAGACCATTTGAATGTTAACGCTGGGGGTTGTGGATTGGCCCACCACGAAAGTTGTGTGCGTCGTAGCGCTTACGTAACCAGCTTTGCTGGTTGACGCGAAGGCAGTGTAAGTTCCTACTGCGCTGTTTGCGGGCAGTTGGAAGCTGTCCTGAAATGTTCCGGCGGCGTCGGTGGTTATGGTTTTGCTGCCAGATGAGCTGACCTCAACGCCAAATGGGCCATCAACTTGCGCAACTACATTCGCATTCGGAACTGCGCCACCTGAACTGTCTGTAACGTAGCCCTGTAGGGTCACGGTTGAGTTGGGCTGGTAGAGGGGTTGGCTCGTGGTTAGGGTTATTGAAAGCCCCAAGCTTGCAGAAGCTGTAGCCGAGACGGAGCTTGCTGTGCTCGTTGAGACTGAAGAAGAACCTGTTACCACCAAGGCGACTTGTGAATCGTACTCCTGCCCATCGACAATCGCCACGACCGTGAGGCCATATGTTCCAGTTGGAGTGCCATCCGAGGTGAGCACAGTCATGGTAGAGTGAAACTCGGGCCCGGCCGTTCCCGTGTTACGAGAAAAAATCACGATACTGCGTGGCGGAAGGTCCTTCACGACTAGAAGAACTTGGCCGTTCGTGTTGTCCACGATATGAATTTCGAATTTCGCGTAAGCGCCTGCGCTTATGGAGGAGAGGTTGGGGTCGACTTGGAAGCTCACTTGCTCACTGTTGCTAGTTACGACGGTTTGGGAGGAAGCTGTTTGGGTCGTGGATTGGGTCTCAGTTTCGGATCGTGTCTCAGTTGATGATTGAGTTTGGGTCGTGGACGTGGTGGAGACGGTTGCAGATACTGAGGTTGACGCTGAGGCCGAGGCTGTTACTCCAACGCTGAATGTTACGGAGGCTGAGGTGAATTGAAGCGAACCTGTTCTCAGGAGCTCGAAGATTCCCACGTAGGCTCCGGATTTCAAGGAGAGTTGGAGCTGGCCCTCGCCATTGTTGTCTGTGGTTAGAACGCCGAGTTGGATGTTGCCTGAGCTTGATGCGAATATGGCTTGGTAGGTGGAGCTGGGCGTGGCATGGTGGAGTTGGATGTTAACTTGGCCGTTATCATTGACCTCCACTGTTCCTGATGCGGTTAGTGGCTCGGTGCTGCTGAGGGCTCGGGTAAGTTGGATTGATGTGCTATCGGCTGATACCTGGCTGGGCATGATGCCGACGGCTTGTGCGGCTGAGAGTGCCGCGATGAGTGATAACATTAGGGCGATTGCGGTTCGGCTGCGTGAGTGTACATACATTTCGCTTATGCGCCTCGAAGAGTATTAGTAGGGGAGTGGGTAGGAAGGTATTTAAGAGTTGTTGTGTAGCACATATCTACAATAGGGCAGTGTCTACGCGTGGCGCTTACAAACTTTCATATAGTCAGCAACAAGCGGAATATGTCACGGGGTATTCCCGTGAGCTCAAGGGCCGCAGACTCACTTCTCGTAGACCTACTGAGAAAGCTGAACCGCAACATGGAAGTTTTCTCTAGGAAATTGGATAAGCTGATCGAACTCCAACGACCAGGACAGGGGCCGGGTATACACCCGCAAGGGAACATGCCCGAAAACCTACCCATGGACGTGACCACACTCCTCTCATTGCCCGACCACCTGCGCAAGTCCGCATTGTCCTTGGCAACATTGGGGGAGGGGACGGCGACTGATATTTCAAAGGAAACGGGGCGAGTCAGGGCGGTGGAGAGTGATTACCTGAACCAGTTGGTCTCGATGGGTTTAATCAAGAAGAAGCGGAAGGGTAGGGACGTTTACTTCTACATCGAATCATAATGGAGGATTGAGTCATGACTAAGACTATGGCGTTTCATTCGTACAAGGGTGGAACCGGTAAGACATCAATAGTTGTGAACCTGGGCGCTTTGTACGCTAAGCGGGGAGCCAACGTATGCTTGCTGGACTACGACTTTCGGGCCCCCAGCCTCAACGTGCTCTTCAAAGCCAAGCCGGATCACTGGTTGAACGATTACCTGGACGGAAACTGCGGAATCGTGGATACTTTGGTTGATGAATCGAAGCGATTCAACCTGCCCGGCAAGTTGTGGGTTGGCTTCTCTAACCCCTCCTTGGAAGCGTTGAAAGACATCATGATCAAGGACAGGAAATGGGAGGTCAAAGCCCTCACTAAGACGCTTGCGGGAAAGAAGGAGATCATCGAGAACAAGCAAATTGACTACCTACTCTTCGACACAAGCCCCGGCGCTCAATACTCATCCATCAACGCCCTAGCCGGAGCGGACCTGGTGTCCCTGGTCATGAAGGCAGATGAATTCGACCTAGAAGGCACCAAGGAACTGTCGAAAGGCGTCTATGAAGCGTTAGGGAGAAAGTCCGGCGTCTTGCTGAACAAGATCCCAATGGAGCAGATAGCTGCTGGCGGCGGCGCGGAGAAATTCGGCAAGCAGATAGAATCAGACGTGGGCCTACCGTTGCTCGGAATGATCCCGTGCATGTGCGAACTTATGGCCATGGGTGGAAAAACAATCTATACGCTCGAGAAACCCGACCACACATTCACCAGATGCATAACCGAAATCTCGGAAACCCTCAAGAAAACCTAGACCAATGCGGCCGGCTTCGTCGCAGAGTTGCAACGCTTAAGGGATTTGTTCAGTTGCGTTTAGCGAGCCAAATGAGAATGCTACGCTATCTGGCGTCGGCCCTCTTCTGTGGAGTTGCCCTTGTCGGCCTGGGTGTTTCCTCGGACACGTCGGCATTGCAGGACGCAGGTTTGGTTCAGTTCCTAGAACCTGCGAATGTTACGGTCAACTGGCTGGAATCCAAGGCTTGCTTGGCTCTGCCACCTGACAATTACCTTACGAACTGCACATACTTCGCGAGCATCAGGGCTCTCGAGGCTTTGACTGCTCTGCTCCTTGTGGTTCTGGTGGCTTATGGTGTGTTGCGGCGGAGGGCTGCAATCGCGAATCGCAGGTCGGTTCATGTGGAACGTTCTAAACGTTTCTCGTACTCTTTCCTTAGGCTTTGGTAGGTTGACTCATCCACCTTGCCCATGCCACGCAATTCCTCAAGGCGTGCTATGACGCGGGCTGTGGCAACGTAGCCTGTGTCGGCTGACCCCTGCTTGAGTAGTTCATCCAAAACCTCCTCTCTCTGCGTTCGCTTCCTGGAGCGGAGGACAAGAGCGACCGCGACGATGATGACGATTGCTATCCCCACTAAGGCTGGCAGTAGCCATGATCGGGTTGATGGGCCGGCGGTCACGGTGACTTGCAGTGGCACCTTATGGTTCAACGAGCCTGATACGGCTAGGAGTGATACCGTGTAGTTCCCGGCATGGACGGTGCTAGAGACTAGGAGGGTGACGCTTGCGCTGCCGCTGGGCACGACGGAAGCGGGGCTGAATTGGAATGTGACACCTGTTGGTGCGTCTAGGGCTGTGAGGTTGACGGCTTGGTTGAAGCCCCGCAGTGAGAGGAAGGTAAGGCTAAGCGAGGCGCTTTGTCCTTGTTGAATGGACACCGCGGTCACCGATGCTTCTACTGAGAAGTCGGGGGATGAATAGGCGAAGACTAAGCTCTGGCGTGCCGTAATGTACCCTGGTTTATCCGCGACTAAGAAGACCGTGTAGTTCCCTCCAGGAGAATCTGGCGAGATTTGAAACGAGTCTTGGAATATGCCGGCCAGGTTGGTGTAGGATATTGCGACGTGGATGCTGGTTCCTTGAGGGTTGTTGACTTGGATGGAGATTACGGCGTTTGGAACGGACTGGTTGTAGGTTTCGAAGACTCGCCCTATGATTATGACTGACACTCCCCGGTCAGTCTGGGATCGGTTGAAGGAGGTTTGTATGAGCATGTTCCGCTGCGCCAAAACTTGAAGGGGTGAGGCTATGGCTAGAATGACCAGAATGGCTGTTGCGCCATAAAGAAGTGGCGAGCGCAAACCCGATAGCCTCAACTTAGTAAGCCGCAACCGAAGCCTATTGTAGTTTGCTTCCAGTCTTGGATTAATCTAAGGAATTGCGGAACTTGACGCTAGTCTTCATTCACGGCGCGGGCAGCACTGGTAAAGTCTGGCATCTGCAACTCGCCCACTTCAAAGGGTCATTGGCCGTGGACCTGCCTGGCCACCCAACTGGGTCAGGTTGCACGTCAATCAAGGACTATGCAGATTTCGTTGCAGACTACGTTGATAGGAACAGTGTCCAAGACCCAGTTCTTGTTGGGCATTCCATGGGTGGAGCTATTGCGATTGAACTGGCCCTGCGGGGCACTAAAATGGCTGGGTTGGGTTTGGTGGGAACCGGCGCAAGGCTTCGAGTCCACCCAGACATACTGCGGACGATTTCAGAGAACTACAGTGAAGCCTGCAAACTGGTTGCCAGATGGTCCGTCTCACAGAAAGCCGACGAGTTAGCAATAGACCAGGTCGCACAAGAAATGCTTAGAGTCCGAGCCGAAGTGGCCCACGGTGACTTCACCGCTTGCGATAAGTTTGACCGTATGAACGACATCGAGAAAATAGCCACGAAGACGCTCATTGTTTGCGGCGCCGACGACCGGCTAACCCCATTCAAATACTCGCGGTACTTGCATGACAAGATTCGGAATTCGAGGCTGGCAGTTGTTGCAGACGCTGGACACAGCGTGATGCTTGAGCAGCATCGCCAGTTCAACGAGGCGTTTGAGGCTTTGTTGGCCTCACTATGACCCCCTCTTCCTGAAGCTTAGACCTCATTAGGCTGTGGACTCTGTCGAGGTTCTCCCCAGTCTTGATACTGACTGGGACAATGTCCTCATTGAGGAAGTACCTGCGAATCACCGCGATGGACTCATCCAATCGCTCAGGTGTGACCAAGTCCATTTTGTTAGCGCATATGATGGTGGGTGAGGTTATTTCGAGTTCGCTCAAAATCTGAGCACACGACCGCACCTTCCTCTCCAATGGAAATCCTTCGTCGCTTGCATCGATGAAGAGCAGGACTAGATCGGCGGTGGTCAGTTCACCGAGGGTTGCGTGGAACGCCTTCAAAATGATCGGATGCATATCCTCAATGAATCCAATGGAGTCGATGAGAATGTACTCCCCGGACTTCGAGTCGGGGTCGGTGTAGGCTTTGCGGGCGAAAGTGGCTAGGGTTGTGAAGGGGCCAAGGCCTACGGTTTTGTCTTCGTGTGTGGTGAGGTTGAAGAAGCTGGTTTTCCCGGCTTGTGTGTAGCCAGCTAGCCCGACGATTGGGAAGCCTAGTTCGCGTCTGTGGTCGCGTTTGAGCATCTTCTTCTTGTAGATGTCATCCAGCTCCGCTTCGATTCTGCTGATTCGACTTCGGGCTGCCCGGTAGTATTCCTGATACGGGTAATCGCCGGGCCCCATCCAGCCCAACTGTTCGCCCATGATGCCGCGAAGTTTGATGAACTCCCGGCCCCAGGATAACGTGTACTTGAGTTTCGCAAGCCGAATCTGAAGTTTAGCCTCGCTCGTGAAGGCCCTTTTGTCGAATACTTCTAGGATGAGGAGGTTGCGGTCTATGACGCGGACTTCGCCGCCTAGGAATTGCGTGAGCTTGAAGACGTGACTACTCGTGAGGGGATTCGCGAAGATTACCGTATCCGCGTCGTTGTCTTCGACCAGGCGTTTGAGGTCATTCAACCGGCCGGGTCCGATGGTGTAGGAGTGGTGAACACTTTTGCGCTTCTGAATGAGCGTCCCAACAAGCTTGTAGCCAATGTTCTCCGCCATGGTCTGGGTTTCTTCTCCTAACGGGGGAAAGGCGGGGAGCTTCAACTCCACGATTACTGCTCGCAAACTCGCTTAATTCACCGAGACGCTCTTCACTATAGCCATTCGTGGTGCAGTATTTAGAGTACTCCGAATTCCATCGAGAAACAGTTGATTTTGCGTGAGTCAACATCTGTGAGCGGGCGTTGACAGGCATGAAGTGTAGGGCCCACGTGTTTGTTACTGGCAGGGTGCAGGGGGTGTTCTTTAGATCTGAGACTGCTGGGCTCGCGCAGAGGCTTGGTTTGACAGGTTGGGTTCGGAACCTGGACGACGGCAGGGTTGAAGCTGTGTTCGAAGGCGAGAAGGAGGATGTCGAGAAGGCTATAGAATTCTGCAAACACGGCCCCGCTGGAGCACACGTGGAGGATTTAGATGTGAAACTTGAGGGCTGGAATGGAGAATTCCAAGGCTTCATCATTGAATGATGGCCACGCTTGTAGAGAACCTTGGATTTCGACGTTGTAAGTGTTACAGTTCAATCATTGGGGTTGGGGGAGTTTAGATCAGGCCACTGGGAAACAGACGCGTTTCATACGCGGAAGAACTTAAAGTATGGAACCCTCTGCTTTGCTGCTGGGCTCCGGTGGTGTAGCCCGGTTAGCGGAGCGACGTCAAGCTAGACCGAGAGCATACCGGCCTTTCGCGGCACAAGCCAAGGAAAGTCGGTGATCGCGGGTTCGAATCCCGCCCGGAGCACCAAACCTTCAAATGCGTGTCGGAGAAATGTTCCTGAGGATGTTCCTCTTAGGGGCTAAGAGGTTATCCTCTTAGGGCATCAGGAATTTTCACGTTGAGCGCAAGCAGCTAATTCTCCGACAGCCATCTTCAACCAAATCTACGACGTCTTGGTAGGCCTACTTGCTAGCTCCTTCCAGCTTGGTATGTTCGACATGCTTTGTGCGGCCTTTACACTTCTCACGACAGCCCGTGCTACGCAGCGTGTTGCTGTGTAACCCAATATATCCACCATACGTTTCGACTCACGCATTCCTCCTATTCTACCTGTGGAAGCTGCGAACAGCGTGTCGCCGTCGCGGGATAGGTGTATTGGCCTTATCGACATTGCCAACCCATCGTTCGCCATTTGTGCGAGTCGAATGAGGTTTTCGTGCGATAGGTCGACGTTTGTCGCCACGACGCCTATCGTGGTCTTGCTCCGCGGGATCTCTTCTTTCAGGTAATCTGGAATTAGGTCGTCGAATTCGAGAAATCTTCCTTCTGGAGTTCTTGTTCCGGCGATCGTTTTCGCGTCAGTATCGATGTCGTAAATGTTTCCAACTGAATTGGTTACAATCAATGCTCCAACCACTATGTCGTTCGGCAAGCGCACGGCGTATGTTCCGCATCCGCCTTTGCATGCGAAGTTCAAGCCTTTCAGTTTTCCAACCGTTGCTCCCATCCCCGCCCCCACGTTGCCTTCAGTCACCGGGTTGGAAGAGGCATTCACACTTGCAGAGTATCCCAGCTGGGAGTAGTCGGCTTCGTGAATTGTGGCGAATTCTAAGTCCCAAATGTTGGCGCCCACGATACCCGGAACCTTCCCGGCTCCGCTTGGCATAGCCAGTTTCTGTTCAAGGAGAAACCGCCTTACACCAATTGCCGAGTCAAAACCGAACACGTCTCCCCCAGTCAAGAAAATTGCGTGCTTCTTTACGTATGTTTTCCCTATGTCGATTGAGTGGGTATCGTAAGTTCCCGGCCAACCTCCACGCGCGTCGCACGCCGTATCAGCTTCAGGATCGAAAAGAATCACCGTACAACCTGTTCGGGCTCGCTCGTCCTGCGCGTGGCCAACTTTCACGCCGTCCACGACCGTTAGAGTAGTGTTTGTCACTCAGTAGCCTCCGTCTTGTGGCCTGTTGACCTTGGACTTCATGCTTCGCGAAAGTGTACCTTTGGGAAGTATTTGTTTTTCCAACGCTGACATACTGCTCACGTTTTGTCTCTCTTGCCTCTTCTGTCAGACCTGTGGATGAACATTGCGAACAAAATTGCTCCAAGTACCTGCGCCAATTCGCGGTCAGCATGTATTATTGTATAGCTGTGGCGTAGAAGTTGCGGAGAGCCTCTGTGTTCGATATTAGAGGCTGACATGTGCTGATGGAATCCGGTCACGCCAAGGCATGGCCTGTTCAAACCTGCTCGCCAGTCGAATCAGAGTGGCTTCCTCTCCAAATCTGGCCACGAATTGCACGCCGATGGGCAGACCGGAGTTGCTTTGACCGAGAGGCAGCGAGATGGCAGGTTGCCCAGTCACATTGAAGGGGGGCAAGTGCATGTTGATTTCGTCGCCGAGCCGCATGAAGTCCACAAAGTCCAGGTCCGTGCGCGTGGTTGCGTATTTCCCAAGTGGTTCCGGGAGTTGCGACAAGGTCGGTGTCAACAGCACGTCGTATTCTAGGAAGAATCGTCCGAATGTGCGACGCAACTTGTTTAGGACACGGTCAGCACTTATTATGTCTGCCATGTTCAAGCCCCGTGCGTAGCGGTAACACGATAGCGTCACCGGTTCCAATGTTTCTTCATTTACCTCTCGCCCCATTCGGGCCGCCAAGGAATCTATCATCACATCAAAGCCAAATTCCCAAGGGACACATAGGGCGCGCAGGTATTCTTCATAATCAAAAACGGGCGTGGCCTCGACGACTTGGTGTCCCATCTCGTCACACTTTGCCGCGACTTGCTCCACAAGTCTTACCACCTCGGGATGCACAACAGTTCCGGGTTGCCATGGCTGCGCCGTCCAAGCGACACGTAACTTGCCTGAGGAGACATTCACTTCTTGGCGGTAAGGCCGCTGTGGTTGCACTATTACGAAGGGGTCGCCCGGCGCCGGTTGCGACACGGCATCTAGCATCACGGCTATGTCCCTCACAGTCCGGCTGACAGCAAACTCCTGCACCATTCCATCGAGACGTTCGGCAGAATCAGGCCCCTGCGTTACGCGACCGCGCGAGGGTTTCAGGCCTACGAGGCCGCATGCACTAGCTGGAATGCGGATTGATCCCGCTCCATCACTGGCATGCGCTATAGGTATGATACCAGCCGCCACACTGGCTGCGGCTCCTCCACTGGAACCACCAGCCAGCATTTCCAGATTCCAAGGGTTTCGTGTCGCGCCCGTCAAAATAGATTCAGTTGTGCCCGCCAAACCAAATTCCGGTGTAGCGGAGCGCCCTAAGAGAGTCAAACCCGCCTGCTTGAAACGCGTCGTCAAAAATGAGTCCTTGTCGGCAACGTACCCCTTCATCAAGCGGGAGCCGCATTCCTGCCGCTTCCCGTTTTCGGTGGCGCCAAGGTCCTTCAGCAAGAATGGCACGCCGGCGAACGGGCCAGTAGGCAGGGGCCTGTCTTTCAGCGCTTCAACGCGTTCCGCGTACGTCTCGATAACCGCATTGATTTTCGGGTTAACCTTCTCTACGGCTATCAGAAAAAGCCGCCCCAGCTCCTTCGCGGTCACCTGCTTTCTCTTCACCAACTCGGCCAAACCGACGGCGTCATACTGGGCATATTCTGAAAGATCCATTTCGAACGCCTTGATTGAATCGATTTGAGCGGGTTATGATGAGGCTCACTAAAATCCTGAACGGTATCTTGTGGTTGAACAGTTGATGGCATCGTCGAGAGTCCTTCGTGGCGCCTCATCAAGAAGGAACAATAATGCGGCCAAACTCTCGTTCGTCATCATCGCCGGATTAGTCGGTCCAGCAAACTTGCAATCGGGTGATGGCTGGGAATTTCCCTTTCAAGGCTTGTTTGTGTGGCGATGATCTACAGCGTCAGCACCCCGACTGGGTATATAGTGTATGTGTGAAAGAGCTATACCGCCAGCGCTCACTGTACTGCTTTCTTGAAAATGTCTGGTGATTTAATTGTCTAAAGTACAGTCTAGAATGCGTCTGATAGTGGCAGCGATCATAGTAGTCATCGTTGTAGTAGGAGCAGGAACGTACTTCTTCTACTCGACGACTCGACCACCACCACCTCCACCGGCTCCTAAGATATTGAAAATGGTGACATCAGCTGATTTCACAACTTGGGATCCGAGCGCGTCATATTCAACGGAGGTCTTCTACATGGCTAACTTCTACGAACCGTTGCTCTATGCGAATCCTCTGGGGAGTGCTGAGCCGATCAAGCCAGCTCTTGCAACAAGTTGGGATGTGTCAGCTGACAGCAAGACATGGACTTTCCATCTGAGGAGTGGCGTAAAGTTCCATGACGGAGAACCCTTCAACGCACAAGCAGTAAAGTACTCATTGAATCGGACCCATACTATGGGCTTAGGCGCCGCTTACCTCTTGGACGTCGTAGATAGCATCGACGTCTTAGACAATCTAACAGTGAGATTGAACTTGAAATGGGCTGCACCACTTACCCGAGTGTTGAGCGCTGAAGCTGGAATGTGGATTATGAGCCCGAAGAGCGCTGACAAAGGTAAGGATTGGTTCGAGCAAGGTAACGAAGCAGGGACAGGACCTTGGAAGCTTGAAAGCTACAAACCGCGCGAAGAAGTTGTTATGACACGATTTGAGGATTACTGGGGCGGATGGCAACCGGGGCAGTTCAACAAGGTAGACATCAAGATTTCCACCGAAGAATCCGTTGAACGACAGATGCTCGAAAGCGGTGAAGTGGACATCGCCACAAGGGTACCTCTAGAGAGCATACCCGTACTGAACGCAACCGCCAACTTAGTCGTGTATGCCTCACCAAGCTTCTACAACTACGTTGCCTTCCTAAACACAAAGAAACCCCCTCTCGACAACGTATTGGTTAGACAAGCGATTTCCTACGCCATGCCCTACGATGACATCATCACCGTAGCGGCGAAAGGTTACGCAACGCAATCCAAAGGACCCGTTCCAAAGGGATTGTACCCCCACCAAGATACCCTCTTCCAATACACGCATGACTTGAACAAGGCAAAGCAGTTGCTCGCGCAGGCAGGTTACCCGAACGGAATCAATCGCACCGTTGTCTTGACCTACGCCGCTGAGAACCCGAATGAAGAACTCTTTGCACCCTTAATCAAGTTTGAACTTCAGAAGATCGGCATCAATGTTGAGATCAGGTCTATCCCGTGGGTTGAGCAGTGGGCTTTGGCAAAGAAGGATCCTGCTAGCGCTCAGGACATATTCCTACTTCTCTGGTGGCCATCCCTTAACGATGGATATGACAACTTGTTCTCAATGTTCCACAGCGAGACGAGCCCGTTCTTCAATATGGGTTACTGGTACAACAGCACCTTCGATGATCTGATTGACACCGCGTACGCTACCGAGGCCTTAGATCCAGTGAAAGCTAATGATATGTACTTCAAAGCCCAAAGTATGCTCGTGGAATCTGCTCCGGCTGCTTACCTCTATGATGCTATGAACTTGGTTCCGATGAGCAAGTCAATTAAAGGGTTCGTTGACAATGCGTACTACCCGTTCGTAATCTTCCTGTACCCACTTACGCAAGAACAAGCTACAGGCGCTGCGCCTACACCCACAGCCCTAGCCCCGATTCTCCGGCTTCAGCATCTCATGTCGGAAGTGGCGACTAGGGACGTCTAGGCCCCTGCTCCTTTGTTGTCAGGGCTCCCCTCTTTTTTTCCTAGTATCTCCCTGGGGTACCTAGTTGAGAAGAAGAGAGTACTTTATCCGCCGTGTCAGTTTGACGGCGCTGGTACTCCTTGGGTTAACTGTTCTGACGTTCGTTCTTGCTAGGGTTGTCCCCTCCGATCCTGCGGCCTTGTACGTTGGTCCCCGTGCTAGGCCTGAGGAAGTTGAGACTGCCCGCCGTCTACTCGGGTTGGATAAGCCTCTCTACCAGCAGTACTTCATCTATCTATACGATATCATTCATGGAGATTTCGGCATTTCCATCAGGACGAAACGTCCCGTTATTGATGATCTTCGATCTGCGCTTCCTGCCTCCATCGAGCTCATAACGGCGTCGCTGATCATAGCCCTCGTAATCGGACTCCCTCTGGGCATCGTCTCCGCGAAACGAAAGGACACCATAGTTGACCACGCTTCACGCTTGGTAACTGTGGCCGGCGTAGCAATTCCACCATTCTGGCTGGGTCTCATGTTGCAGTTGCTTTTCATACGGGAGCTTGGACTATTGCCAGTAGGGGGCCGGATAGATACAGTCGTAAGCATGACCTACCCAGTTAAGCAGATAACAGGTTTCTACTTTTTCGATACGCTCATAACAGGGAATTGGCCAGCGTTCGTCAGCAGCCTTCAGCACATCATACTTCCAGCCTTCACTCTGTCCGCATACGCCATCGGCCTGATCGCCAGAATGACTCGTTCCACTATGCTTGAAGTGCTTGGGGAGAACTACATCAGAACGGCAAAAGCTTGGGGCTTCTCCGACAGAGTCATTACATACGTATACGCTCTCAAGAACGCAATAGGACCAACCCTAACGGTAGTCGGGCTTACCTTCGCGTTCCTAATCACAGGAACATTCTACGTCGAAGCCATCTTCTACTGGCCAGGCTTGGGGAGTTACGCAGCCTCGGCATTATTGAGCCTAGATTTTCCTGTCATAATGGGAGTCACGCTAATTCTCGGGTCCGCTTATGTATTGATCAACCTGATACTTGACCTAATTCAGGTGTACTTGGACCCCCGGGTCGTCCTAGGGTGAGCGGCGATGTCCACTGAGAGCCGTGTTGCCCAGAAGCGTTCCGAGAGCTTGGCAGCGTCTCTCCTTGAATACCGTTTGAGTTTCCACCTTCTTCGAAAGAACCCGATTTCGTTTCTTGGGCTGGTAATCATAGTTGTCTTCTTCATCACCGCCATTTTCGCACCTTGGCTGGCACCATACCCCGAGCAAGGCCTAGGTGCACCGAATCTAGAAACGCGCTTGGCTCCGCCAAGTCTCGAGCATCTCTTCGGTACAGATAGCCTTGGACGGGACATCGTGAGCAGAGTAATCATGGGCTCGAGAATTTCGCTGACGGTGTCCATGATCGTTGTCGCTCTTGCAATCAGCGTAGGGACTCCCCTTGGAGCAGTAGCCGGATACATCGGAGGCATGTGGGACGAGATTATCATGAGAATAACCGACCTCTTTCTTGCGTTTCCGTCCTTGCTGCTTGCAATGGCGATAGCTGCTGCGCTTGGTCCCAGTTTAGCGAACTCCATGGTGGCTCTGGCACTGTCTTGGTGGCCGTGGTACACCAGGCTTGTAAGATCCCAAGGCGCATCGCTAAGAGAGCGCCCATTCGTAGAAGCAGCGCGAGCAATGGGAGTTCCCGACAAGAACATAATAGCACGTCACATATTGCCTAACAGCCTGGCACCCGTCATAGTCCAAGCCACGGTTGACATAGGCACGGTGGTCCTCGCAACTGCCGCCTTGAGTTTCATCGGTCTGGGTGCTCAGCCACCTGCCCCTGAATGGGGACTCATGGTAAGCTCGGGACGGTCATACATATTCGAGCAGTGGTGGATCTCAGCTTTCCCCGGTCTCGCAATTTTCGCCACCTCACTGGCCTTCAACCTGGTGGGAGACGGATTGAGAGAGGCGCTGGATCCGAAGGTAAGAAGAAGCAGAAGGGCTTAGTTGTCTAATGATGGAAGAAGGTCTATTATCGGTCCGGAATCTCAAAGTTCACTTCGCAACATACGATGGTGTCGTGCAAGCTCTTGATGATGTGAGCTTTCAGATCGAGCGCGAGCAAATCTTCGGCCTCGTGGGTGAAACGGGTTGCGGCAAGACGGTTACGTCCCTCGCAATCCTTCGACTGTTGCCCGACAACGCCAAGATCCTGAACGGAGAAATCATCCTGAAAGGAGAAGATCTTCTCAAGAAAACGGAGAATGAATTTCGCAAACTGAGAGGCGGCAATATCTCCATGATTTTCCAAGATCCAGCCTCCTCCCTCAACCCGGTCTTCACGATAGAACGCCAGCTCCTTCGGGTCATCCAAGAACACAGTCCAACAAGCTATGCTGAGGCAAAGCAGCGTGTCGTGAAATTACTGGAAGAAGTTGGGTTGCCGGAACCGCACCGAGTCCTCAAACTGTACCCGCACGAACTAAGTGGCGGTATGCAACAACGTGTAATGCTTGCAGCGGCTTTGTCGTCTGAGCCAGACCTGTTAATTGCGGATGAGCCGACCAGCGCGATCGATGTGACGATCCAAGCTCAGATCTTGGAGCTCCTGAAGCGACTGAAGAAGGAGAAGGGGCTTGCAGTCCTTCTCATAACTCACAACATGGGCGTAGTTGCCGAAAGCTGCGACAAGGTCGGAGTCATGTACGCGGGCAACATCGTTGAAACAGGCTCCCTCAGAGATGTCTTGAAGAGCCCTCGCCACCCCTATGTGAGAGCCCTGCTCGCCGCAATACCCAGCCCTTTGTTGCTGGGCAAAACGCTTCCGGAGATTAAGGGAGTCGTTCCGAGCCTCCTGAATCCGCCATCAGGTTGCAGATTTCATCCCAGGTGCCCCTATGCTACTAGCATTTGCACAGAGGCAATTCCTTCTCCCGAGATCCTAACAGGAATGCATCAGGTTTCGTGCTATCATCCACAAGATTAGGTGCAATATTCTTGAAAGAGCATATTCTACAGGTCAGGCATCTCAAGAAATACTTCCCAATCAAAGCTGGTTTTTGGAAGACGGTCGGACACGTCAAGGCTGTGGACGAGGTGGATTTGGAGATTTCGAAAGGAGAGATCTTCGGCCTCGTAGGTGAATCAGGCTGCGGAAAGACGACTTTGGGAAGATGCATTTTGAGGCTCATAGAGCCAACCAGCGGAGAGGTCCTGTTCGACGGTATCGACCTGCTCAAGGTCAAACGCGGCGAGTTGAACAAGATAAGGAAGAACATGCAGATTGTCTTCCAGAACCCATTCCTCTCGCTCGACCCAAGGATGAGGATGAGAGACATCGTTGCTGAGCCCCTGAGGACCCATATGAGTCTGAGCAACTCAGCTATGTTCGAACGGGTATTACAGCTTCTCAGGATAGTTGGACTTGAAGAGGAGCACATGTGGAAATATCCGCACGAACTGAGCGGCGGACAAAACCAGCGAGTGGCCGTCGCAAGAGCCCTCGCGCTCGATCCAAAGTTCGTCGTACTTGACGAACCGACATCAGCGTTAGATGTTTCAGTGCAAGCTCAAATTCTGAACTTGCTTATGGATCTCAGGAAGAAGCTTGGTCTTTCATACCTATTCATATCCCACGACCTCAGCGTCGTGCAACATGTCAGTGACCGCCTCGCTGTTATGTACTTGGGCAAGGTTGTTGAGATAGCTGATTCCGACGACATCTGGAAAAATCCACTTCACCCGTATACGTCTGCCTTGTTTTCTGCGGCCCCAATACCCGACCCTGATCTTGCGCGCCAGCGCGAGCCACTCAAGGGAGAAGTGCCTGGCCTGATAAATCTGCCAACGGGCTGCCGATTTAGAACACGCTGCGTGTATGCGTTCGACAAGTGTGAGCGAGAGGAACCTGCACTGAGAGAACAGTCGCCAACCCGGTCATGTGCCTGTCACATAGTGTCAAACGGGGAACGTCGCCCAGAAGTCATGTAAAGAGATTCTTAGAACTTGCCAACGCGAAGCGATTGTAGAGACGAACGTTCGAAACTTATCCAACCTATGTAATTCCCGGTGGAGATATCTGATGTTCCATGACGAGTTGAAGAAAAAAGTAATCCGAAAGATCGAGGAGGACAGAGAGAACGTTGTCGAATTCGCAAGGAAATTAGTTCGGAGTCCAACCACGTTTGGTTTGGAAAAAGACGCTCAGGAAATTGTGGCTAAGAAACTACGAGAGTCAGGACTGACTGTCGACGTCTGGGAGCCGCGAATTGAAGAACTGCAAAAGAGTCCAGGCTTCATCAAGACCTCCGGTGACTACAGGAACAGGCCTAATGTCGTGGGCCGAATAACAGGCGATGGAAAGGGAAGATCCCTGATTTTGAACGGCCACATAGACGTCGTGAGCGCTGAGCCTACATCGGCTTGGAAGTTTGACCCATGGGGCGGTCTCGTACAGAATGGACGCCTTTACGGGAGGGGATCATGTGACATGAAAGGGGGGTTAGCCGCGATGATTTCTGCAGCGTCAGCAATTAGTGAACTTGAGCTTTCATTACGAGGAGATGTTCTAGTTGAGAGCGTAATCGAGGAGGAAATTGGAGGTCCAGGAGGAACTTTGGCCACCATAATCAGAGGATACAGAGCAGATGCCGCGATAGTGGGCGAACCGCCGAAGAGCATTTGCATCGAAAGCGCCGGAGTATGTTGGTTCAGGGTGCGAGTTATCGGGAAAACGCAGCACGCAGGTTTTTCTCATCTCGGAGTCAACGCGATAGGTAAAGCGATGAAGATCTATCAAGGGCTGCTCGACTTGGATTCCTACCGCGCTGAGTCAAAACACTATCCGCTAACTGAAAAACACTGGGGACGATCTTGCAACATAAACATCGGGACGATTCGAGGTGGAGATTGGCCTTCAACAGTCGCGGGGTGGGCTGAACTAGAATGCAGGATAGGCTGGCAACCTATTGAGACTATGACCCAAGTGAAATCTGAAGTCGAAGAAACTATTCGAAAAGTGGCCGAATTAGATCCGTGGATGAGAGATCATCCGCCTGTTGTAGAGTGGTTCGGATGGAGTGCAGAAGCATCCGAGACGGATTCGAACTCGCCCATAATACAAGTGCTGAGAAAGAATGCCCGCGACATAATGGGCGTTGCGCCAGAAATCATCGGATCGACAGCCGCAGATGATACGCGCTGGTTTGTCCTATGCGCCAATATCCCTGCTGTGAGTTTTGGACCTGACGGAGACAACATTCACGGAATCGATGAATACGTGCTGGTGGACGACCTTGTCGCTACAGCAAAAATCTATGCCCTGACAATTTTGGATTGGTGTGGATAGACCTGCTGCTGAGAGCTCTGAAGCAACGGAGTATTGCTTGACAGAAAGGGCGTTGGGATGATGCGGCAAAAGACTATTGCTGCCGTGATGTTGGCATGTGTACTTACGGTATCTATTGTCTACTTGGTCATTCCATCGACAAGGCCGACCAGTCGATGCCCGATTCAACCAGACACGAGGATCGTTATTTATGGAGGTACAAATTCTGGTCAGGCTTGGCCACTTGGAGGTGTCAGCGTGGTGACTTACGGGTGGATCAAGCACTTCTTTGATTGGTGGGAATCGTATGACCCAGCGGTGAAATTCGTCTTCTTGAACAGCACCAATCTGAATTCCGACTGCCGCTTGTCAGATTACCCGAATGTGAGGCTATACGTTCAACCTGGCGGTGATGCGTATTACCAACAACTGTCGTTGGGAGTCACTGGGAAATCGAACATCCTTGACTTCCTCGATAAAGATGGAGCATATTTGGGCATTTGCGCTGGGTGGTACTATGCCGCCAAGGACTACTTCTGGGCGGGCGCCTTCTACAATTGGCCCAACTTATTGGGTAAATTCCCGACCGTTGAGGGGTCGATAAGTGAGATAGCTGAGTACCCCGATTACAACATGACTCGTATGAGTAATGGGCTCGAAATGATCTACTATGGCGGACCGACACGTGGCTGGAGACAAACGCCTCATGATGTGCCCGGTACAGTATTAATGACATTTGCAAGCATTCCCGGCAATTTACCTGCTGCTGTGAAGAGCGAGAAGATGCTGCTGATTAGCGCTCACCCTGAAGCATACGAGGACTATGGCATCAAGGGATTGACGACAGAACAGAGGATCGCAAACTACGGATGGCTGGCAAGTGCAGTCAACGATGTGAGTGGAATGCATTTCCGCGTGCCGCAGTCAACGCTAAGCGGCACACTTGGAAGCTTTGAGCAGGGGTACGGCCCGACACCAAATGTGAGCGATGGAGAAGGCTTCAAAGGACTAACCCCCAGATTTCCGACGGTGTGGCTAGTCGCAGCCGCATGCCACCTAGTGATACGTCCGCAACCGCGGAAGCAAGTAGCATGATTGGTCCGATGGATCGCTGACGTTTCCGTGATTCACGCATTTGAATCAGGCCTGTGCCCAAAAAACCGTTTCTTCTCACTCTTGAGAGAGCGTTTCAATTTGGGTGTCTTGTACAAGGGGAAGCTGCTGAAATGGGACGCCCTCATCGAACAGAAGGCGGGCGAACTTGCGAGGTATATGCTTCGGTTCGACTAGAATCGACTGAAAACATTGTTCCGCAAGCCATAGAGCTTCGCGTCCGTGGCCCCCACCAATATCCGCAACTAAACTTGTTTCCTCAGGATCATTTTCCTGAGCGATCTTTCTTGCCACTTCACTTGGTTCCCAACCAACCCTCTTCAACCAGAACTTGGCTCCATCTTCCTCCAAGCCGCGAACGTAAACCAATTTCATGTAATTCACATTAACCAAGAACCAGCGATGATAGAATTGCATGGCGCGTGGCCGTACGTGCTGTCATGTTATCTGTTCATGCTCCTTACGCAAGCAATTCTGATAGGATATTTAGCTGGCCTATTTGTGCTACGCACGGCCACATTATCAGCTCAGACTACCCCTTCATTTCTCAGCTCGGCAATCCGCCTCTTGTCGTAGCCTAGCAGCTTGCCTAAGACTTCATTCGAATGCTCCCCTAAGGTTGGAGGAGGAGATCTAACCTCCGGATTTGTGTCTGAAAACATCATAGGTATTCCGATCTGGGTGATCTCTCCCGCAGTAGGATGTTGAATGTGAAGTAGCATTTTTCGCTGTAAGATTTGTGGATCGGAGAAGACCTCTTGCTGGGAGTAGACTGGTCCAGCAGGCACTCCCTCCTTTGTAAGGATGAGCAACCACTCATCTCTGGGTTTCTGTTTGAACACTTCTTCCAAAATGGGGACTAATTGATCTCTGTTGATGACTCGACTTGGATTCGTAGAGAAGTGGTGATCATCTGCGAGTGATTCTCTGCTAATTGCCTTGCAGAAATTTCGGAAGAGTTTGTCGTTTCCAACCGCTAGGGCAATGAACTGTCCGTCCGAAGCTTCGAAGCACTGGTATGGTACTATGGTTGGATGCGCGGAGCCCATTCTTTCGGGATTTCTCCCGGAAGCGAAAAAGTTCGCTGCCATATAGGTCATCCACGAGACGGTGCCGTCCAACAACGAAATGTCGATCCATTGTCCTTTATTCGTGCGTGCGCGAGCTGTAAGAGCAGCCAAGATGGCTATTGCGGCGTACATGCCTGCACCAATATCAGACAACGCGACGCCGATTCGAACGGGCGGTCTGCCGGTCTCTCCTGTGATCCCCATCAGGCCACCCATTGCTTGCAGAACAAGATCGTAAGCTAGTCTATCTCTATATGGCCCTGTTTGTCCGTAGCTCGATATGGAGCAGTAGATCAGTCTGGGGTTCTTTTTGGCCAGCGTCGGGTAATCAACTTGCAGCCTTGTGGTTACTCCCGGCCTGAAGTTCTCAAGGAGAACGTTAGACTTCTCGGCTAAGGCATAGAGTATCTCTCTACCTTTGTCTTTGCTTAGATCTAGAGTGACGCTCTTCTTATTGCGATTGATTGAGAGAAAGTACGCGCTCTCTCCGTGGATGAAAGGTGGACCCCACTGGCGGGTGTCGTCTCCGGTCTTCGGAATTTCGATCTTGATGACTTCCGCCCCTAGGTCTCCGAGGAGCATTGAGCAGAAAGGGCCGGTGAGAACCCTCGAAAGGTCTAGTACGCGGATGCCATCCAATGGTCCAGCCATTCAAATCACAGTCATCATTTTGAACACGACGAAGATGGCTTTGGATCCGTATCCGAGGTCCAGATGACTGACTTGCTTGGTGTGAACTACTTGTATGGGATTGCTACGTCTCCCATGAGTTCTCTGGCGATTATTATTTTCATTATGTTGGCTCCTCCTTCCGCTCCGACGACGTAGGACATGAGCCCCCGCATGCACATCTCTAATGGGCTTTCTTTGCTGTAGCCAAGAGCTCCGTGGTACATCATCGCATGTTTCACAATGTCAAGGCTCATCAAAGGCGCTCTCAACTTGCATATGGCGATTGCTTGGTTGATCTCCTTGTTGCTGAAGCTTCCATCCTTGTAGTGTTGGTCAAGCATCCAAGCTCCTCTCACAAGGAAGCTCTTGAGCATCTCGAGTTCCGCAAGATCTTCGGCTATCTCGAATGAGATCCCTTCGAACTTTGCAAGGGGTTTGCCAAAGAGAACGCGACGTTTCACATAGTCCACTCCTAGTTCAAGACATTTCTCCGCTCCGCCTAGACATGCACTTGCGACCAGAGTTCGGGCGACATTGAAGCCTTCCATGTTAACGTAGAATCCTCTGTTCTCCTGACCGAGTACGTACCTTGCCGGTATCTTCACATTCTTGTAGGAGAAGCCACCCGTGGACAGCCCCATACGCCCCATATCTTGAAAGGTCGTATAGGAGACGCCTTCGAGTCTTGCGGGCACGTAGGCGAACGTCATGCCCTTCGTACCAAGTTGAGGATTTGTTCGAAACAGAGTTAGATGCCCGCCGCCCCTCTTCGTTGCCTCAATGACGCCGCTAATGTAGGTCTTTTCGCCGTTGATTACATACTCGCCGTTGACCTTCTTCGCCGTGGTTTTGATATTGGATAGGTCGGAGCCACCTCCCGACTCAGTCGTACAGATTCCGATGAACCATTTCCCTGAAGCTATGTTTGGGAGAAGTTCTTTCTTGAGTTCCTCAGAGCCGTGCCTGACAACTAAGTAGCTCCACCCGAGATTAAGGAGCGTGTAGACCGGCACCGACATCGATAGCTCCCCTCGAGCGATCTCATGGACTGCAATCGTGGCATAGATCATCTCTTCTCCTGGACTAGCGGACCCTCCGTATTGCTCAGGAATTGTTACGCCGAAAATTCCCAGCTCCACCATTTCCTTGATAATGTCCTCCGGTATTCCCTCGGCTTTCTGGTCAATCTCCCTGCATCTTGGGAACAATTTCTCGTCACAAAATTCTCTAACGGTTTTCCTGAACAATTCCTGTTGCGGTGTAAGTCTGAAATCCAAAATAGTTCATCCGGCAGATACGAAGCGACTGCAAGGATATGGATTCTTGGTTCATACAGTACTGAGATTATGAACTAAACTCAGACTTGCTAACTTTTGGCGCAATAATAGTGCGCGACCGCGTTAGTCAAACCAAGACAAGTCGCTTCGGAGGTTTACAATTGAACTGAGTTTGCAAGTGCCCTGAATTGCCTTGAGTCCGCTGCAGTGTCAATGATTGGGGGGGTACATCCTGGCCTGATTCGCCCGTGTCAGGAGTGTGTGACGAACGAATAATGGGCCTTCGGTGCCCGAGCCCGAGATTTGTCCGGTAGAGCCTTTATTTGGCTTAAGTGGACTTGTCAGACCAAAAAAGCCTTGACTTGAGATATGTGATGGAGGCGTCGTGACTTGCATGTCAAAATTGACACAAGATACTTAGAAGGAATGCAGGAGGTGAAGTTTAGGAGCAGATGGCGCAAACTCAGCCATTGGTACGAAACGGTGTTGAAAGCCTTCAAATCCAAATTGCCATATGACCCAACAATTTTCGTCACACCATTCTACGTTCACATCGCTTCACGAGTAGCGGGCGGTACCATGTTCCTACGGCTCGTTGGTTTGACTTCGATAGATCCCGACGAGCCGCATAAGAAGTGGGCCATTTATATTCCCTATAGCCTCATCAAGCATGCGTCAAAAGATATCAACATAGCTAACTTGGCACATGAAATCGCACATTTCAATCTCAGAGCGAGGGGCATTAAGCCAGTAACCGCTAATGAGATTCTCCGGGCTGTCGAAGAGGCCAAATCCCCGGTTGAGACGTACGAAATGAAGGAGGGCGAGGTCAAAGACCTCGATGACATGTTCGAAGAACCTGTTCGTTCGATGATTGCTAAAATGAAGAAAGAGCAGGCGAAGCATCCAAGCGTAGTGAGAGATTATCTTGTGGAGGCCCGAGGAATATCACAAGGAGAATTCTACTATAGGATACTTGGGCCTGCTAGGGCGAAAGAATTCTTAGAAAAAAAGGTCCAAGATATGATGGATCGTCCATGATTGAAGGCAAAGCCTTAAGCTTGATGTTGTCAGTTGAAGTGATGCAGGCGCTCGGAAAGTGCAAAAACCTCTTCAGAGTATTAGACATTTCATTGAGTCGGGTCTGGCAGATGTAGGTGCAGCCATTCGCTGAAACCGTTTCACTATCTCCTCCACAAGGGCCGTTCCTATGCCCCGCGTTTGATACTCAGATGAACCGAAAGCTGATGGATTACAGGTCTTGAACCGTCATAGTTCCCCCTAACGACAGCGACCAGTCTTCCGTCCATCTCGCAGACAAGAAAAACGGCGGCGTCGCATGCCTTGACTCTTCTCATAGCCTCGGGTCCATCGCTCCGAAGCACTCGGCAGTCACAAGAATGACAAGGTCCTCTAGGCTCTTCAAAGCCGGCATAATTCACACTCAAACACACCTGTTAGCATCGGACAAGTGCTTGAGAACGATGCCAGAGGGAAAGTGGCTTGCCTTCAAGCAAGATTCTTAGTGTTCTTAGTGAGGCGAGCTCCAACGCTGGCTTCTCGCTAGGTAGAATAGCAACTATATGACATATGTACTTTGATCTTCAGTCAATAACAACCGCTGTGAGGGTGGAACGTACGCCGTCAAGGCGTCTTATCTTCCATGTGACGATCTCTTTCAGCGCATCCATCGAGTCCGCTTCGATCCTTGCAATCATGTCGTAGACTCCGTAAACTCGGTGGCACTCTTTCACATTCGGAACCTTACGAACCTCGTTCAGTACCTTCTCTTCCGACCCCGGCTCCACGTTCAAAAGAACATAAGATAAGGCCACTGCCAACAGAACCTCATCAAATCTCCCATAGCAAGTGTAAAAGCCTTTGCCCCAAGAACGCCAATGCATGCATCTTCGAAATCTCCGAGGATGAAAGGAATAAAGTGATGGACATTAACGATAACGTAGGGGGAGAACTGCTGGGATGAAGGTCTTGATACTCGGAGCAGGAGCAATAGGATCTGTGGTGGCGGGGATTCTGAGCAAACGCGATGAGTTTGAAGGAGTGATTTTGGCCGACCTGAAGAGGGAAACTGCGCAGGCCTCGGTCAATAGGATGAGTGATCCGAAGAACGTGACCCCTGTTTCTGTAAATGCTGATGACGTGGATGGCATGAAGAAGGACATGAAGAACATTGACTTGGTTATCAACGCAACTTTACCTAGATATTTTCTCAAAATCATGCGCGCCTGTCTCGAGAGCGGTTCAAACTACTTGGATTTGGCGACTGATCTCGGTTTGGCTGGGAAGGAAAGGGCGGGTCAGAAGGTTGACCGGGTCCCTATCGACCTTCAGTTAGACCAGAACGATACATGGAAGGAAGCTGGTCTTGCGGCCATGCTCTGTTGGGGGGCTGACCCAGGTGCTGTGAACGTTTTCGCCCGGTACGCCGCGGACAAGCTTGATCATGTCGACCAAGTTTTGGTTAGGGATGGTGATAATTCGGTGATTGAGGGTTTTGATGGATTTGCTTCTTTCTGGTCGCCGGACACTTTCATTGAAGAAGTAGCCTACATGCAACCACTCACCTGGACCAATGGCCACTTTGAACGGATTCCATCACTTACGAAAAGTGAGCTGTGGGAGTTCCCAGCACCGGTAGGGAAGTTGAAGGTCTGGGCTGTAGACCATGAAGAACCCGAAACCCTAGGCCGCTATATCAAAGGCTGCAAGGAATGCAACTTCATGCTCTCCCTAGGAGACGAGACAGTAGAGGTCATGAGAGCACTCACAAAACTAGGCCTCGTGAACCCCGACCCCATAGACGTGAAAGGTGTGAAAGTGATTCCGCGGGACGTTGTGACCGCGTGCATGCCATCAACGGTGGACGAAAGGTTCCAGGGCAAAGTGAAAGGAAGCACCTGTGTGGGAGTCATGGTCGTCGGCCAGAAAGGTGGCAGGACAGCCAGTCACTACGTGTACAATATCATGAGCCACGAAGAAGCAAACAGACTGTACAAAGCAACCGCCACAGCGGTCCAAACGGCCCTTCCACCAGCGGTTGCGGCAACACTATTCGCGCGAGGCACAATCAAAGAGAGGGGGGTCTTCCCGCCTGAGGTCTTGAATCCGGAACCGATTATGAAGGGCTTCACAGAATTCGGATTCACCTGGACCGAGAAGACTACGCAGATCTGATTTGGGACTTGAGGCGGATTATGGGTAATGGGAACATTAGGTTAGTCGTTTAATTGGCTGAATTTGGCTTCTGGGTCTCGTCGCATCGCTTCGTAAAGACCCTGGGCCTGCCCTATGATTATCTCGGCTCTGTCAGACTTCATCCCGTCCATGATTGCTGCGGCGACTTCCTGGGGGCTGACTCCTCGGTATGACTCCTCCTCTTCCCCAGCAAAACCTCGGTCAAGTTCAGTGTCGGTTGTCGGTGGTGCTGCTTCGAACACTCTGATTGGTGTGCTCTTGAGTTGGTGGCGGAGTGAGGTTGTGAATGAATGTATTGCCGCCTTAGTTGCGCAGTAGATTGGAATCGACGCGATTGGTACAAACGCTAGGCCCGAGGAGACGTTTACGATGGCCGCTGTTTGTTTCTTCAGGAGTTTCGGTGTGAAGAGGGCGCAGAGGCGTATGGTTGAGGCGAGGTTTATGGTCACCTCGTCGTCTTTGGGTGGGATGGGTTTGGGTGTTCTTGGCGAGGCAAAATTGACCTGCCTTTGAATGCCAGCATTGTTGACCAACATGTTCAGGTTTGGAAAGTTCGTTGAGGTCCAACGAAGCAGGCTCTGCCTCTGTGATTCCACGGAAATGTCACACTGCTTGACATGAATCGCGGGCAATTTGCGTTTGGCGTCCTGCAGTTTGGTCTTGCGCCGGCCACACACTAGCACTTCGCTTCCATTCTCCACAAACTTCTCGGCCAACGCAAAGCCGATCCCCGTCGCGCCCCCAGTAATCAGAACAGTGTTGCCGTCAAGCTTCAAGATGCTCAGCTCGCTATTAGCGAGCAGTTCTCAGTACTTTAGGGTTAGGTACAGCAGGATCGCTAGTGCGACTGATGTGAATACGTCGGGCAGCATAGCAAATGGGCCCAAGCCCGAGGGGCGGAATCCGAACGCCCATTGGAGGATGGGGTTCGATGTGAGGGCGTCGAGGAGGAGAACACTGCAGAATATGGTCAACCAGAGAGTAAACTCCACCTTCCGCTTCACATAGATCTCCACGTAGAGAGCCAACAAGAAGACCAGTAATGTTGCATTCAGCGTCGAGAAAACGGTCTTGAGGATGTAGTAAAGCCCTATGTCTCCAGGAATCCCTTCCGGAGGTGGCCTTGGGGGCTCCATCGGAGACGGTGGTGGGAAAGGTAGATGTGTTGATGCCCAGGACCATGCGAGCAGCGCTACCGCGATCGATGCGACGACAGCTAAGCCGATTCTCATTTTCATGTTCGAGTCATCATTCATTCTTGTTGGCCTCGCGTTCTAGAACCTTCTTCGCGATCTCATCAAACATTGAGTAGTTTTCCTCCATCTCTGGAGATAGGAAATAGGTTGCAGCATACCTGTCGCCGGCAGATATGATGAGCTTGTTCTTCTCAAGCACGCTGAGATGATGCCGGATGGTCCTATAGTCTTTCCCAACAATGTTGGCCAGCTGGTTTGCGTTTTGCGGGCTTTCTTTCAAGGCGGCTATTATTTTGGCGCGGGTCGCGCCGCCCCTCATTCCCGCGATAAGCCACCCCAGAATATACTTCAGCGACTGTGGTCGAGCGTACAATTGTACCGTCCCAATTTGACTTAACATTCCCGAGCCCAATTACTTCAGCGTACCGACCAATCATACCCAAGCTCTGATTCGAGAGTTCGTAATTGGACAAGGCTTCCATTCCGTTCCCAGAGGCTCGTACCGACGCTATTAGGGATTTTTCAGAATTGATAACAAATCCAAACCCGTGCCAACATGCCGGAACCAAGGCTCTAGGGTTTGAAGCCAAAGGCTTGAAGAAAAGCTTCCACTTCTCCGAAACTGTTCATGAATTCGACCCCTTTCTGTGTGAGGTTGTAGGTTCCCCGATCGGATTCTGATTCCTGAATGACCTCTAAAGCCTTCAACTCCTCAAGATACTTGATCAGCCTATCACGCGATAGGTTGCTGTCATTGAGCATCCTTGTTGGCTTTGCTCGTCTGCCTTCGTGTTGGATGAGTTCTATAATGTCCACGTAGATGCGAAATCTGGACCTGTACTTCGCCTTTGGTTTTGCGGAAGGAGATTGCTCATTGGGTATTGTTCCATGTGCTGCTTTCTGAGTGGTCCTGATTCGTTCGCGTACTGTGGGCTTGAGAGGAAAAAGAAATTGTGGGTGAGGTAGTTTTTCTGTTCCAGAAGTTAGGGTGTTGTTGTGCTCATTCCTAGGCTTCTTGCGATAGCGCCGTCGCCGGAACGAATGGTCAATGTCAGCAACTGGAGCGCCATCAACTGGATCCATAGAAATGGCAGGGCCAAGAACATCCAGAAGAGGCTGCACAACCAAGCGACCAGTCGTCTGAATGCCTTCCATCCTTGGAAATTCAAGCTTTCTCACCTCCTTCAACCAACATGCGCCTTATGGTTGCCTGTTACTCAGCAACGCATCATCAGTTGTGATCTATTAGCGACTTTTTCAGAATTGGGCCAGAATTCGTTACAAATTCCTCCGGCTGCGCCTCGTTCCGTCTCGGACAAAACGCAGGATGCCTCCGACGAAGGTCGCATATGGGAATTAGGGAAACATTTGACCTCAATTCTGAAAAACCCGCTAATAACTCGCCGCGATACTGGCGGTGCTACGCAAAAGCGCAGAGGTGATTCGATGTATAGAAAAAGCGGAGGAATGATCCTGCTAGCACTGGTCGCAATTGCGACGGTCGCCGGCATCATGACGCAGACATATGCTGCTTCAAACAACAACATTGTACCGAGTAGTTCAACAACGCTGTCCACCCTGAGCGTCTCAAGCACAGAAAACAACTCAACATGCCGATTCCCACCACCGCGGATGGGTAACGAGACAGGCGCTCCACATATGCCCCCTTGGATGGCCAACCTTACTACCGAGCAAAAACGGACACTGAATGAGACTGTCACGAACATGAAAACATCAGGAGCAACTCAAGAACAAATCATGAATGCCGTAGACGCGCTGCTCAAACAATGGGGCATACAAGTCCCAACCCACAACGGCCCCCCTCCAACACAACCCCCCAACAATTCCACCACGAACACTTCGCGCCCACCGCCCCCAACAATAACCAACTCCACGGACACAACGCACCCACCACCGCCATGGATGACCAATCAGACTGACACTCAACACCCGTCACCACCCTGGATGGCCAACCTCACCGCTCAGCAGAAACAAACAATTGATGATACTGTAACAACAATGAAAGCAACAGGAGCGACTCCAGAGCAGATCATGAACGCAGTCAACGAACTGCTCAAACAATGGGGGATTGAAATCCCACAATGCCCCTAACCACATAACTGATCGCGCACGCCAAATACTCTCCCCTTTTTTTCGGTCTCTTGCCCCAGAATATGTGAAGATCCGCGGCGGCGTAGGTCATGGAGTTTTCTCAATTCCCAGAACGACAGAAAGTTGAATCTGCCTCTCAGGGATTCTCCAATATTCCCTCAACAATCGATCTTTTTCTGGCTGGAGTTTGAATCCGTGTTTTTCGTAGAAGCGAATCGCCCATGTAGCAGCCTGCCACGTTCCCACCAGAACCCGTCGAGTGTTCGCTACCTGGATAGTCTGGTTGAGGAGTTGCGATCCTACGCCTCTTCTCTGCTGTTCTGAAAGCACGTACACATGCCTGACTAAGGTTACATCCTTGACTTGTTGGTAACCAGCAACCCCCAGCAGCTTTCCCTCTTCCTCGTAACCGAAGAAAGTCATCTTTCCCATCTCGTTTCGAAGGTCTGGCATAGGCATGTACGGCTCGCTGTAACGATCCTTCGGAATGAGGTCCTTGTATGCCTTGGCAGCCTCGTTGATCACAATGAAAATCGCTTCGCGATTATCTTCGCCGCATTTTCTAATCAAACAGCTCTCCCTCTCAGGTTGAATGTCGCGGGGTCGAGGGACCATGATGGTGTCGATTTAGGCGGTCAAGTCGGGGAACCCGCTTGCTCCTACCCCGGGTGCCAACCGGTTACCCCTTTCTCTGTGACTTGTGTGGCTCCACATTGTCTACAGCGTATGCCTCCTGCCTTCCCGTCTGACGTCGCGAATTGACCGCAGTAAGGGCATTTCACATGCCCCTTCTTCATGTGCTCGACGCATTCATCTCGTAATTCGTAGACGCGGCTACAGTATACGCAGCGCCAAACTTGGAGGGGGTCAGGCATTTTCTTTCACGTTACCATAAATGAATTCGAGAGTCAAAAAGTCATCACTCCACTTCCGTCAGTTCCACCTGAAAGGACAAGACAACGGTTGAATCGAGAATCAACAGCACAGAAACGGTGTTGAAACGCACGTTTATTAACAAAAAAATTATGGAGAAATGAAGAAAAATGGCTATTGAAGCCTAGGTCCGATACCCAACAACAACCGCTTGGCTTGAAGCTAACCCAACCGTCAAATTCTGGTTGAGTGAAGTTGAAAACCTGAAGACCAAATACGGCTACGGTGAATGATTCCAACGCTTCTCCGAGTGGCATAAAGAATCAGCAGTAACCCTCCTCGCAATCCGCTTCTCACGCGACCAAGAAACCCTACGAAAATTCCGCGCAGAACATAACCTCCAACAATCCTCCACACCAGAAATGGCAGCAGTAGACGTTGACGGACAATACGTGATCCTTGATCTTTTACAGAAATTCCTACGAGCAGGCACAGCAGTTGACAAACGCAAGACGGATTCTCACTGTACCGCTGTGACAGCTGCAACTGCTGGTTTGAACAGCAAACTGACGGCCAAATCGTTCCTCTGAAACTTGACGCCTTCGTGAGGCTTGTCGGAGCGAAATGACAATTGCAGTTCGAAGACAAATTTGCCCGGTGTCCAAACTGCCAGAAACCATTAATTTGGATAAGTCACAGCACACGCTGGGAGAAAACCCGCATTCACGAGTTCAACTTCAGCTGCGGATCATGCAACCGCAAGTACCAATTCAAAGACAACCAGCTAACCCAGATACAACCTCAAAGAGGCAGCTTGCCATAAATCGTGGATTAAACTTCCTATTCACAGAAACCATAGTCACTCCAACTTCAATTTCCATGGATGCACTAACTAGGACGAATAGTCCTTTCGCGGAAGAGCCTCCTGACTTTCGTTCCCTTAGAGAAATATCCTCTGACGTGGGGGCGACCAAGATACCAAAATATCGCCAATGGAACTGCAATCCCAATCAGAGCTACGAGCGCCAGTGCAACGTACATCAATCCGAGAGTCCCGCCCCAAAACGCCCCAAGTAATGACAGCACTGGGGTGAACAGCGCTGCAATGAGCAAGACGATAATGATAACGCTTACGATGCTGAGAGCGGCGAGCACGCGCATGATTACACGCGCAATCTCAAGTCCCTTGAACAAACCGTAGGCAAACGCGAGATCAACTATAACCAACATGATTCCTGGAATCATGTAGTATGCTGGATTCAGCAGATCCCCGAATAGCGGATCCAGTGATCCTAATTGCTGAACGAGCGGAAGAAGTTGAGACTGCAATAGCAAATATAGGGATGCGATACCGACTACGCCCAGTATTGCTCCTACCAAATATAACAGGCTCAAGAGTGTGACCCCGAAGGGTCTGACTACGCCCGCCTGAGGAAGCAAGATCAGATTCTTTTGAGATTCAAATTCTTCCGTCGTTATCACTCCTGAGTCTAGCAGGGACTTTAACCTTGAAAGCTTCTCCGGAGTAGTTGCCGGGGGGAGGGCAGTCACCGATGGAACTGGTGCTTGCCTTATGGTGGGTTTCGCAGGTTTCTGTTCCTTCTCTGGTTGAGTTTCTCCAACTCTCACACCGCACATGGGGCAGAATTTCGAGTCGTCTCGCAGCGGGGTGCCGCAGAATTGACAGGTGTTTCTTGCAATCTGCTTGGTGTCAGGTTTCGGCTGAGCTGGGGGCATGACTTGAGGTGTTGTCGGCGCTGTGCCAAGTTCAGCCTCAATCTTGCGCCGATAAGTTTCAGATGCCGCCTCATAGCTACTCGAAAGTGAACGCAATTTGTCGTTCAGACTGCGAAGGTCTTCCGCTAGCGATGAAATTACACCATTAAGCTTCTCCTCCGCGTCGATGAGATTCTTTTCCACCCTTGATGAGCTGCCTCTCATATTCGCTTCCGCTCCGGCGAGAAGCCTCCTGGAAAGTTCACTGAGCCGCAATTCAGCTTCACCGAGGCTTTTCTCCGTGGTGGATGCGAGCCTTGCCTTAGCCTCAGCGAGAAACTGCTCATTAATCGCTGTAATGCTAACCCTCAAATCCTCAGCTGTTCCAAGAGGAACTTCAGGCTCGGGAGAAGAAAGCCTGCTGCCACACGTATCACAGAATCTTGACCCAGCTTTGATACCTGCCCCACACCGTGGACACTGTAGGCGTCCTTGGCCAAGTTCCTTTCCGCACCGCGTGCAGAACCCTCCATCATCCTTATTTGGGTAATTACAATTGACGCAAACTCTCATTCACATCCTCCTCCTTTCCTACCTCGGTTCATAAGTTATACCCAAGTTAATAGGTAGCCCCTCGCGCTTGGCGCTTTCAAACCAGACACCGTGCAAAAACAAAATCATAATCAAACTCACGGCTAGGAATCCTGCGATAAGGATTGAAGTCAGCAGATCTCTGTGCCATAGCCTTCTCCGAACATCACTTAATGGTCGGCAAGAGAAACAACTGTACCAGAATTGGTTGTCCGGAACTTTGGGGTTTGAGAACCCATATTTATGGGTGTTCTTGACTACGCAGCGTAGTTGGTGCTAGCTGCATGCCTGCTTTGAGCCCATTGCGCGTGATAGTCTTACTGGACGCGCTTCTGATGGCTGTCGGCCACGTTCCGCTCATCCGAGCCATCTTCTTCTCTCCCTCCATAGGTGGCTACTTCCTGTTCGCCACAGTCGTGTATATCCTTGGAGGCATCTTCGTGGCCGCAGGTAGACTGTTCAAGCTAGCAAACGTAGGGCTCATAATCATGGCCATAGTGGATAACCTTCTTCTCATCTACACCAGAACTATGCCGAACATTTTCTTCCACAGAATCTTATCCTGGTCTTATGAGTGGTTTCCACCCGGCACCATGCAAATCCTAATCGGGCAGACAATCCTCATTGTACTCTGTGCAGTCCTGCTCTACAAGCGCGAGTAGGGGAACATTTTCCGTGAAACGAAAGCTGAGCCACGTAGATGAATTTTACTCGATTCCGACTGTCTAGCGGACGAACGCGGACGCTCAGCAAACCAATCGCGGATCGGACACCACCTGAGGATAATCACGCGCTGGTAGCTGCAGTTTTGTGGTGACTCCTTTACATTCCTACAGATTCAAGTAATAACTGTAGAACAGCTCATCTCGCTTCCAGCCTAGGCTTTCATAGAGGCCTTGCGCAGCGGAGTTGTTGATGCCAGTTTGCAGAACCAATCCTTTAGCGCCTGTCACTTTCGCAAACTCCCTAGACTTCACAAGGAGAGCTTTCCCAACGCCTCGTCCTCTCGCTTGCGTAGCAACGAACAGATCGTTCAGAATCCACAGGGGCTTCATCGACTCTGATGAGAATGATGGATACAACTGTACGAATCCGACAGCCTTCTCGTCTTCCAATGCTAGGTATATTACGGACTCTTTTCTGTTCAGTCGTTCAGCTAGGAACTGTCGAGCCCCTTCCATGTCTCTCGATTGTCCGTAGAACTGCCTGTATGAATCAAACAACGGAACGATGTCGTCAACGTGGTCTATGAGGGCCTGAATGATATGCAAATTTGCCAACTCTAGTTCGGCACAACCAAGCCTGTCTTCTTGTACATAACGTTCTTCGCGTTCCTCAATATTCGCGGCCTGAGCGCTTCTCATTAGTTATGGCAAGAACCCGGGGGTTCCTTGCGTGGAAAGAATAACTAGGGCAACAGGTTTTATCGAAAGGCGGTCTTGCTGGTCGGTAATTGCCGGGTCGTACACTGGAGTCGGCTTGTTTCCTCTTAAGATTCCGCAGATATCTGCGGCGAACCTAGTTCGTCCTTCGACTTACTTCGTTTTACAGGCTACTGCTCATTAAGCGGAACCCTAGTTGATTATCAAGCCTGAGTATCCGGAATGGTGCGTGCTCCATGGCAAATGAGTCTCCAGTTGTGAGGGCGCGTGTCCCCGCATCTATCGCGAATTTGGGGTCTGGTTTCGATGTTCATTCCCTAGCGTTGCAGATGCCAGGGATTGAGATTGAACTCTCAGCAGCGTCCAAGGGTACCCACACAATAAGTGTCGAGGGTCCCTTTGGAAAGGACATCACAACTGACACTAGGCTACATGCTTCGGCCAAGGCCCTAGAGGCCGTGAACGAGCATTTCGGGAAACCGGATGGATATGCTCTGAAAATTGAGGTGAAGATACCGCCACGAAAGGGGCTAGGCCTGTCAGGGGCGGAGGCCGTGGGAGCAGTATTATGCGCTGATTCCGCATTTGATCTCAAGTTAAGTAGACAAGCGATTGCTCGCATAGCGGCTGAAGCAGAGCCCTCAGGTCACATGGATAACGTTGCTGCCTCTGCGCTGGGAGGTTTCAATATAGTCACACATTCACCAATGAACGATATCGCGCAGATCACAACCTTTCCTCCTCCTCCAGACCTTGGCATCTGCATTATGATTCCTGATATTGAGAAGAGCTCGACGGAGGCTGCTCGAAACTCTTTGCCTCCCGTTGTATCGATGCGGACGCATACGGAGTGCATGGCCTATGCTTCCAAAGTCTCTGCTGCCTTTGCTGTCCGTGATGTGAACGCGATTCTTGAAACACTCTCGTGGGATCCAGTGGTTGAACCTGCCCGCGCCAATGCTGGGGTCTACGGAAAAGGAATCAATGCCGATTTTCTGCTGGATGAAAAGAAGCTGCTGCTAGAGAAGTTTCATATCGCTGAAACGGTGTGCGGGGCCGGTCCATCGCGGGCCCTATGGTATTCTATTTCAGAGGACCAGAAGGTAAAGAGGAAGAACAAGGTAGGGCTCATCCAACCCGCCAATGAACTCGTGTCGAATCGCCTGGAATCCGTTGGCCAGAAAGTGCACGCGTTTGCCCTCACAAAGCCAACTGCAAAAGGAGCAACACTCGTACGCTCCCATAACTAGCTATAATGGATTGTTGGCTTTGGTGTCACAAAGAAAAGAGTGAGCACGACAAATGTATTTCTTAGAATGCATTGGCTGCCAAACCAAATTCAAACCATCGAACATGTACTCATGCCCGAGCTGCAGCGATCTTCTCCAGATAAAATACGATTACAAAACCCTCAAACGCAAATTCGAATCTTCACTCGAAGCATCCAATCAGCTTTCCGTCTGGCGCTACAAAGTGCTCCTGCCAATTTCTGCGAAACACCCAGTGACTATCGGAGAGGGTGGGACCGGGCTGTCGCAGTCGAATCGACTCGCTCGGATGCTTCAGATGCGAGAAGTCTACTTCAAGAACGATGGGCAAAACCCGACGGGCTCATTCAAAGATCGAGGAATGACGGTCGCAATCACGAGGGCCCTGGAAATCGGATCCAAGTCAGTTCTCTGTGCTTCGACGGGAAACACGTCGGCATCGATGGCCGCCTACGCAGCCAAGGCAGGCCTCAGGGCAGTTGTGCTGGTTCCGAAGGGTAAGATTGCCAGAGGCAAATTGTTGCAGGCAGTGGTTCACGGAGCCAAGATCGTCGAGGTAGGTGGGAATTTCGACGAGGCTCTCCGACGGGCGAAAGAGATTGCTGCAAGGAAGAGCGGCCCCTACCTGGTGAATTCCGTAAACCCATACAGAGTGGAGGGGCAGAAGACGGTGGCTTTTGAGATCTGGGAACAACTTGATCGGAAGGTTCCTGATTTCTTGTTTGTCCCAGTTGGCAATGCGGGCAATATCAGCGCCATCTGGAAGGGTTTCATAGAGCTCAAAGAGCTCGGGTTGACGAAACGCCTTCCGAAAATGGTCGGGGTTCAAGCTGCCAAGGCTTCTCCCATTGCCGACGCATACGCGAAAGGGTCAGACACGGTCATTCCATGGAGCCATCCAGACACTGTAGCAAGCGCAATTCGGATTGGTGCGCCAGCAAGCTGGAAGAAAGCACTCACGGCCGTGCGGGAATCGAATGGAGCAGTGCTGAAAGTTTCTGATAAGGAAATCAAGCAAGCCCAGCGCCTACTCGCGAACCACGAAGGCATCTTCGCGGAGCCCGCAAGCGCAGCCTCAGTAGCGGGGTTGAGGAAGGCCCGCAAGTCTCATCTCGTAAAGGCCAATGACCGCGTGGTCTGCATCATCACAGGACACGGGCTCAAGGATCAAGAGGCCGTTGCTCGATAACTACCTGGAGTGTGGCTAGAGGCATGGCTCCAGTTAATATTCACAGGTTATCCCAACCATTAATCCTCTGCTGCATTCTGGTATTCATGCTGCTACTGGCCAATCCTAATTTCGTCTCGGCTTTCGGCCAGCGTAGTTATGTTACGAGCTCAACGTTCAATCTGACGCTCGATCCCTCGTCAGTTGTGATTAAGGTTGGGCAGAACGCAACCGTTAACCTGATTCTTGCGAATTCGGGTGCGGCCGGCGAGCAGCTCTGTTTCGGGCAAGAAGGCTTTCCTGATTCAGGTTTTGTCCTGACGTTTCTGCCACAATGTACGATGCTAACCCTAGGGTTCCTGAGGGCGTCGTTGAGTGTCGAAGCTACCGCGGCTGCAGCCCCTCAAAGCTTCACCGCCACCATTCTAGCAATAACCGGAAATCAAACTGCGCAAGCGCCACTGACCGTAACAGTGGTGCCTGGTATCCCAGTTTGGGTGCCATGGCTTATCATCGCGGTTTTTGTCCTTGGTTTGGGCGCCGCGGTCGTAGTCCAACCGGCGAAGTTATCCCGGTATTTCAAGAGGGCACTCAAACACAAGCGACGACAATGACAACTACTGTCATAGTCTGAGCAGTGGATGTTTAGTCTGTTTACGATTATTGTCGGGCTAGGTGGCGTTGGTTATGATTGCGAAGCGCAGGTAATCGTATCTTCGAATCCTAGCCGCGCCCTCTATACCTTCGGCGTACTCGCTTTTCCCGGTTTTGATGTCTCGTGCGGCTTCAAGGACTTCCTTGAGAATGTCCTTCTCAATCCAAGGTTCGTTGTGGCTGGGCATGAGTCTTTCGCATTGTGCGGAGAGGGCGATCATTTTCTCGTAGCTTCTGATGAACGTGCCGAGGTCGCCGCCGGGCAGGTGGGTGTAGATTGCGCCCGTGTAGAACATGTCCCCCGTCCAGAATAGTCTGGCGTCCTTGTCAAGGAGGCATATGGAGTCGGGGCTGTGGCCTGGCGTGTGAAAGACCTCCAGCTCTCTATCGCCCAGATCAATGACATCGCCGTCTTGCAGCCACCGGGTCGGTGTGAAGGAAGGCACGTGGTAGTTTGCTCGGTCAAAATTGGGAGGCAAGGGTTTCCACAGCAGCCCATCCGCGAGGAGCCTTGCCATCTGTTCTCTAGTACGACCTTTCTTAGCGGCTTGCCTAGAGTAAGGACAATCGAATATTGCGACTTCATCGAACAAGTAGTTCTGTGCGATATGGTCGTAGTGGCTGTGCGTGTTCACGACCATGATGGGCAGTTTCGTGAATTCCTCTGCCAGCCTCTTCACGTCACCAATTCCACATCCCGTGTCGATCAGAGCGGCCTTCTCTGTTCCGAGGATTAGGTATGAGATGACTTCTTCAGCTTGGCCTGGTTCGTAGAACACGTAGACTTCTGGGTCAACTGTGTAAACCTCGAACCATGGTTGGTTGGATTCGAGCCTTCGAAGCTCTGAGAAAGCCTTACGGGGTAGATTCTTCCACCACTCAACCGGTACGACAAGGTTTCCGTGTTCAGACTTCTTTGCAGGCACAGCTCAGCACAGGTTGGCAGAGTGTTAGTCGTGCATATTACGGTGACCCCGGAATCTGGGCCTGAACCTAGCCGAGTCGTCTGCGTGGGGGGTTAGGGCGTGACAGTGTTAGTCGGCATGTTACCGCCTACCAAGTTCTCCAAAGCCTTCAAGTTCTCATTCAGGGACCTGATCCTTTGGTCATCCGCCGCGATTGCCTGGGTAAGTTCAGCTTTCTGTGCGGCGAAGGGTCGAGTTCTTTCGCGTTTGTACCATGGGGTCCTATCCAACGCTTCGAGCTGTTCTTGGCGAATGTTTCTAGTGGTGATGATCTCTCGGAGATTTCTCTTCACTTCGGCAAGCTTCGAGCGCAAATTGACAAACCCTTCCAAGCCATTGAGGGTAGCCGCCAGTTCTTCTATGTTCCCTCGAGAACCTGTAACGCTGAAGACGATTTTCTCGGGTGAGACGGAGTAGGTCGTGTGATCCAAAGAGAGTCCAAATTGCGCGATGCGTTTGGCCAACTCCGCATTCCAGTCATCCTTTCCATCATACCGACCGATGAACGTGTGAGTTGCCTTAGCACCGGCCCCTTTTCTCCTATGCAGGGTTTTGGCAGGTCGGCCATTCTTTCTCGCTGTTGGCTTCGTGTCGTGCTTCGTCTGCTGAATTCTGGTGGTCAATGATTCTATTTTGGTGGTGAGTTCGTGCTTCATGTTCGTTAAGGATTCAACCTCAATTGTCAACGGGTGCAAAGTGTTTGCCAGGGCTCTCTTCTTCCCTTCCAATGATTCTATTTCGGTGGTGAGTTCGTGCTTCATGTTCGTTAAGGATTCAACCTCAATTGTCAACGGGTGCAAAGTGTTTGCCAGGGCTCTCTTCTTCCCTTCCCATGATTCAATTTCCTTTAGCAACGCGGCCCTCTGGCTATCCAACGACTGGAGCGCAACATTCAACGAATCGACGTTTTGCTGGATTTCAGAACGGACTTGGTAAACTTGGCTTATGTCGTGAGGGGTTCCGCAAATGTCACAAAAGAGTGCGTTAGGATCCAGCACACTGTGACAGAAAGAACAGACCGAGCGCTGCTTCATCTGCAAAGGTGACTTTTCCATCTGCAACCGACTGGCAGCCATGATAGATCACATTGACCATGTCGCGCGTCATCGCTAGTATTTATTCAGAATGGATGATTCGTCCTTATTATGATCCGCAATGAGCGCCTATAAGATGTTGCCTTGTTCCAAAATCGGAACTACATGCCATAGCTGAGGCTATGCGCCGTAGTTATGGATGATTCATCAAGTTCTGCCTCTCAGAGACCTGCTGCTTCCGCTGTGGTACACAAAACGACTAGGCGGGAGGATGGTCAGCCGGGAAATGGCAACGCGTCTCCAACATGTCACCAGGGTGTATGATAGGAGGAGAAACCGTAATGTTTCTTCTGAGATTCGGACTGCTCTCTTTTCAATACTCCGGCATGGGTTTCATTTTTGAGAATCTATCTAGATTTGCCATCGAGGTTCCGGTCTTCATGGGGGACCTGGGAAGAGTGATGCACCGCAACTTGAGCAGAAGATTGCATCGACACGATTATTGAAACCACATGCTGCGCACTTCCTTTCTGGATGTAGTTTTGTTCTGGGAATCCGGCTTGACAGATAGTTCTTAAGCGACTTTGCCCTGTTGATCAAATCTGACTTAGGCCTCTTTGAGGCAGGTTCGCGGTGACCTCCCGGATGACCACGGGTTAGGTCACGTAGGTTCTCCTCGACAGTTTGTGGATGAACTTCTGATTCCACCAGTTTAGAGGCGGGCGTACTTTGGAGAGCTTCCGCTAAGTCGGCACTGAGTTTCTGGATTCTGGCTTCTAACTGTGCCTTGTCATCTCTTAGCCTTGAGAGTTCGATTCGTAGATTTTCCGTCTCGGATTGCTCAGCTTCAAGCCTAGTTCTTGAGACTGATTTGACTAGCTGTGCTTCGAGATCTCGAACTCTCTCCATTAGGTTGCCCTTATCTTGCGTGAGATTCTCAGTCTCAGATTCTTTGATTTCGAGTTCAGCTCTTGGAACAATCTCAGCCAGTTTTGATTTCTTGCGAACTTTTCCAGTAAGTCTGGTCGAGTCGGCCTGGGTTCTAGTTGTGATTGCATCAGGTTTCAACTGCGGAACCAGCACAGAGAGCCTTGTTTCGAGACTTGTTCGTTCCGTGAAAGCCTTTTCAGTTTTCTTTTGCTCGTCTAGGGCCATCTGCTGGACAGGTTTTCGAAGTAATGACTGGTTCTCCAGAAATTTGAGGGTGCTCCAGAAATTTGAGATATCCTTTCCACATCTATCACAGACTCTTGCGTCTAACTGTATGGGCCCTTTTCCACAAAATGGGCAGAGCACTGACGCAGTCGAGATTACCCCGCTCCTGCTGAATCGATTGATTACCGAATTACGTGGCTAAAACCTTTTTCTTCCACTGGACCTTCACTAATTCACGCGCAAACTGCTGCCTCCACCTAAGCGCTCCGGATCTCGTGGATCGTTTGGAGTAACTCACCGCCGGATTTTTCATCCTCGAAAGGGGAATTCTTCCTGAGATGCGAGTTCACGCGCATGTTACGCAAATGTTCTTCGCGCCTCACCTTGAACGAAGAAGAGCACCATGGGGGAGGCAAGTGCATGGGCGTGAAGGAGCGCGTCGTCGACATGGGCGCGAGCCGCCCGTTGTGCAGGCCTCTCCGGTCGGACTCTGCCTGTTAGCCAACACCTGGCGGAGAACGACATGAAAATTAAGACTCTAGCTGAAGAATTGGAAGCTGTAAGAAACTTAATCGGCTCTATCGAGACTACCATTTGAGTTGTCCCTCATGGAGAATGGAATGGGTATACCGCTGAGCAGGTGGCCTATCGGACTACACGATTTCTCTCGTGTCAATGTCACTGTCCTTCAGCTCTCATGATGCTTTCACCCATGGCCCATCCCATCCATAATATGCAAGGCGCCCAATTCTCCTGAAAATGACTCGTATCGATTACGTTCAGTTCGATTGCGCACGAGCTTATTTCATGTCGTGTATGTGATTATCGGAACGCGTTCTGCTATTGGGACCCTTGAGGGCCGCTTAAGATACCTGTCCGATATTCATTGCCACCTTTGCTGGCGCTACGTATTCCACTCTGCGTCTTCCAAAGCAATATTTCCACGATTTCCAGACATTCCTTGCCACAGGAATTGCATTTTGTGGGTAATGGTTAAGTTCCCGCTCAACAGGCTGCCTCTATCCTGTGTGGGCATTTGGAGGATTGCGGTTGGAGGAAGTATTTTCGCAAATACAGCAACTAGTTTGTTCTTCATTAAACGATGTGACAGATCGTAGCGCGCTCGCTCGTGGCGCATTACAGTAAGGAGCCTAGAGAACAAGATGAATTCTGCAATTCCAACGCAACAGGCATTCTGTTACAATTGCCATGCTCCGCTTGTAAGTCCTGGTACTGCTTTCTGCGATACCTGTGGTGCTCCTCAAAAGAGCTTTACGGCGCTTTCTGAAACCTTGCGCACTCAAAGTTCTCAGGTAAGGTCGCTGGAAGAACAAAAGAATATTCTCGGGAATCAAATACAAGAATTAATGGAATCTGAAACTAAACGAAACATCACTTTGCAAACTTTGGAGAGCAAAAGAGCCGAACTGCTGGCGGAAGTTAAAGAATTCGAGAACAAGAAACTTGAGCTTACGAACGAAGTCGAAGGCCTCACTAGTCAAATACAACAGTTAGAGAATTCCCTTGAAACAACAAAGTCGACACAACTCACGGAACTTGAGTCTCTGGAAAGCAAGAGAAGGGCCTTGGCAGAAGTGATGAAATCCGAAGAGGCAACCATCGAGGTCCTGCGTAGAGAGAAGCTTGAACTTGAGCACCAAGTCAAACCGAGAGTGAAGAAGAACAGCCGACCCCACAAGACGCAGCACAAGAAAAAGACCCACGGCGTTGAGCAGGAAACGCACACATTCATCGGCAAATACGAAGGAAAAGAGGATTGGAATGCGGAGTTGGCCAAACGCATCGCGCAATTTGGACTCTCTTTGGATCACACGACCTACTCCGTCTCACCCGAGAAAATCGTCTTCAGCGTTACAGGTTCTCGAGGGAACATAGAAGAACTGGCGGCTACCCTCAATGGCTTGGAAGGGTTTGTCAATTTGCGCTCGAGGCTGGCGGAAACAAGGAGAAGTCTTCGAGAGGTCATTGATGCTAGAAATGCTCGCCAAGAGCAACTGGATGCTGTGAACAAGGCTCCTTGGTACAGGAGCGGAACGACGAAAAGCCTAACCACGCAGAAGGCTGAACTTAACCAAGAACTAGCAGCGGATGAACTGAAAATTAAGGCTCTAACTGAGGCTATGAAAGCGATTGAAAACCTGCTCGGCTCCGAGGAAACTAAGAGTGGTGCTTTTGGGCGTTCTTGAGTATATTTCGACTAGTACTTGGAGTTCTGATTGCTGTGGTAACTAGTAGTAGCTGTAGTAGTAGAGATTATTCATCCATTCCAATTATAAGTAAGCTTATTGGAACTTACTGCCAATGATTGCCATACGGTGGTTTGATTGAGTAGACGTGCAGCTGCAAAACGTGAGTCGATTATAGAAGTCTTCATGCCACTTGGCATGCGCCTATTCACGGGCTTGTATTGGATTGCAGGATTGTCCGGCATGATGCTGGGCATACTGGTCGTTAACCAAGGCTTCTTTGAAAGCTACTTTGACATCCAAACTCTGCTAATCACCCAAGGCGCGGCCTTACTCATTCTAGCGAGCGTCATGTTCCTGGTAGCCGTCGGTATGATTACTGGCGCAAAATGGAGCTTGGACGTCGCAAAACGAATAGCCGCAGTATCTGTCGCATGGTCAGCCGTGGGAATCGTCTTGGCAGTTTACAGCGCCTCTAACCTAACCGGAGTAGAGTACATGCTCGTCCTATACGGAATCGTAGGATGGCTTTTCGGATTCGGGTTAGTTGTTGGCTTGATGGGGTTACGCTATCTCACCGTTTCAGGAGGAACTGTGAGAAGGTATGCAGAGTACGTAACCACAGAGCCTCTCTCGTTCCAATACAGTGAACAGCCCAAACAACTTCCCGTGATACGACGTTCCCACCTGCGTTGCATAGATTGCGGCAGCGAGCTGAAAGCAGGAGCCACTGTATGCCCCGAGTGTGGAGCCGCACAACCCCAAGGAGCTGTTTAACATGCGGACCCCACAATTCGCAATCCTACTGTTAGTAGTGATGATCGCAAGCATCATTATCCCAGTCAAACTCGCCAATGCGCAGACAGCTGATTTCCAGGTTAGCGCATCTCCACCCCGTGTCTCCGTTGGAAGCGACGGGACAGCACACTACGTGGTTACTGTCGTCTCAATAAACGGCTTCACGGGCACCGTTCAATTAACCGCCACAGGCGTCTCCAACGTGGGGTTGCAAGCAGCATACTTCGCCTTTAGCCCCAGCCTGATAAACGTGGCAGCGAACGGACAAGCATTCTCAGAGTTAACTCTGACGACCAACTACCAATACACCAGCACGGGGCTCGGAATCACAACCATAAACTTCCAAGTCACAGCCAGCGCTAATGGCATAACACACACTGCTCCACTGGCGGCTGATCTCTTCTACGGTGATTCGCCAACGGTTCAACTAACCAGCGTGAGCGTGAACCTACAACCGAACACTCTGCTAGTATCAGGCGACATAACGAAGTCTCAGAATCAAACTCTCCAATTGACGCTTACGTCGCAAGCCACGACGCAACTCGGCCAACTACTGTTCACTGGCGCCCTGCAGGCCTACGACATACCAAGTGGGTTTTACATTTCATTCAACCCGAGCACTGTGAACATCTTGGGGGGCCAATCAGCACAGGTCACAGTTAGCATTCTCATGACCCCACAATTTCTGCAGAACGGTGGAACGTACAAATTCGCAATCGGAATAAACGCGCTAATGCAAGGTTCGCTCCTCAACAGCTACAATACATACGGTAACTATTTCCTCTCCAAGATCGGCGTGCTAACCATAATTATTCCACCATCCTTCAACATTGCAATCAACCCATCCGTTCTGAACGTACCAATTGGTGGCGGCGATCAACAATTCGCAATCGTAGTCACCCCACTGACCAAAGGCCTCACTGAGCCAATTGTGCTGTCTGCGCAAGGGGTTCCTGCTGGAATAATAATGAACTTCCAGGCAAGCACGCTCATCGCCAACGGAATCCAGCCTTTGTCTACAAACCTGGTCCTCAACGCGCCGACAGGTACATGGCCTACCACTACAACTATTCGCATTACAGCTCAGGCTGCTGGTGCAAGCAGCTATGCGGATGTTTCATTGAACGTCGAACCCCAAGGGGACTACTCTGTGCAGGCAGATCAAACGACACTTCAATTCAGCGGTCCTGGTCAATCTCGATCAGTCACTTTGACGATCACTCCTGAAAGCGGGTTCAAGTCAGCTATTTCGTTCTCAGTCACGAACCTACCCGCCGGCATGACAGCGACATTCAGCACGGCGAACGTGACAGTGCAACAAACCAGCGCAATGAACGTCATTCTCACGCTGACTGCTGGCTCGAACGTTCAAGCAGGAACATACGACGTCTCAATAATGAGTAACACTGGGTTCTCGCAGAAGAATTTGGTCTTGACAGTTCTCGTTAGGTCAGGTGGCTCAGAGATTTGGCCCGTCGTACTGGTCATGGTTGTCGTACTGGCCGTCGTCAGCCTAATCGTCTTTGTGGGAATGCCTAAAGGCAGGGAGCTTCGTCGAATACCTGAGAGAGATCGCGACCGTCAACAGCGCCTGCCGCCGTAGACTCAAGAGGCGTCGTGCTTGGCAAACGTGGCCCCAGTCAGGATCAGTAAATCTGAGACTAAGACAGGGAAAATCTGTCGACTCACGATCCCAAAGGTATTGCTGGAAGACGAGGAGTTCCCACTCGACCTCAGCAAACAAATATACATTCGGATCGTTCGGGGCGGGTTGCTGCTAGCCAATAACTCCGACGGGAACGGCACGTGGAAAGCGTGACTGAGACCGGACCGAAAGGGGAATGGTACGAGGTCTTAGGTCTACCAGAAAATGCTACAAGGGAACAGGTGAGAAGTGTTTACCGGCAACTTGCGCTTCGCTACCATCCTGACAGAAACAAAAGCCCTGAGGCTCTAGAGAAATTTAAGGAGATTTCACAAGCCTACGCTGAAGCTTGCGCCATCCTAGACGAAGAAGCAGAAGACGCATATGAACAGGACGAGGGAACAGAAACACTCGACCAAAACCCCTATCCAACTGCTCCGCAACCCTCAGAACAGGAAACAGAAACACTCGACCAAAACCCCTATCCAACTGCTCCGCAACCCTCAGAACAGGAAACAGAAACACTCGACCAAAACCCCTATCCAACTGCTCCGCAACCCTCAGAAGAGGAAACTTCCAACCTAATTCTCCGCGACGGCGAGAAAGTACTCAAGGAAGTCAAGGAAGAAGGAAACGTCAGGTGCAATCTAGAAGTCTCGCTTGAGGAAGTGGCGCAGGGATCGAGAAAGCGCATCACAACCACTCAGAAGAGCGTATGCGAGTTCTGCAGAGGGGGCATTGGGAAAGCCACATGCCGACATTGTCATGGAATTGGCATCAGGGAAGAAGTGAGTGAGATTCCGTTGACGATTCCTCCGGGCATTGAGGATGGCATGCAGCTGAAACTAGCAGGGCGCGGCCATTTTGGGGGAAATGTCTACGTCGAGGTCACAGTAAAGCCTCACCCGCTCTTTCAACGAGACCTAGACAACGTTTACTATGAACTGTTGATCTCATCGGCTCAACTAAGACGCGGAAAGCAAGTCGACATTCCCACCCTCGATGGCTCAATCGCTGTCTTGCGGATTCCGCCAAAAACTCGCAAGGGCACAATATTCGTGTTGCAGGGGAGAGGGCTCCCGAAGTATGGAACATCGGCGAAGGGTGATCTCATGATCAAAATAGTTTGAAGCTAAACTGGGCCGATCAAGAACCAGTTTCTCCACCTCAACCCACATTCAGGACTTTGTCGTGGAATTGGGTTGTGCTCGCGATGGCTCCTTTCATTGTATCCTCATGCAGTGAGAAGAATACGCCGTGTATGTTATGCGCCCTCACACGCCCCGCTATTGTGTGCAGAAATCTGGCGACCGTGTTCGGGTCATTGTAGATCAGGAACGTGGAAATCGAATCCAGAAATAAGATGGTCTTCTCTTCCTTACCCTTGAGTTGGTCGGAGGACAGCAATTTCGAGAGTGTAATACTGAGTTCCGTTAGGTTTGTGGGGCCGCTTAGTATGTAGGTTTTCTCAAACTCCTGAGGCGTCTTACCCATCAAACCCGACGCACAATCCAGAAAATACATGTTCCGCGTAGGGATCTTCTGGCTCTGCATGATCTCCTCCAAAGAGAAGTACGGTTTGTTAACTGAGATATAGACACCAATGGATTCAGGGGTCACCACGTTGCGGAGAACCGAGAGAATCATCGGAACGTAATTTTCAGGAGAACTAGTAACCATGATCAAGTATCGGGATGGAAGCCCCATGAACCCTTCCCTGACGACCTCGTCCATCGTGACTTGCGTCGTTGCAGCTCACCGTATGACCAATGCGCCTTTGAGGAAGCAGGCGATGGCCGCAATGTCAAATATCCGATCGAAATTAGTGACGAACTGAAGTTCAAACTGAAGAGAGAATACAATCCAGTTGAAGATCGTAGCCGCAAGCATCGCGGCAAGGCCTAGGGAATACCAGAACAGCACCTTGCCAATCACTGCCGCTGAACCGGCGCCTAGTCCTTATCTGGTAGTAGTTGGCGAGAAGGATCAGTACGAGGATTATTGCGCCAGTGCCGATGTTGTAAAGTAAATCGAAAGAGAGCATGTGAATCCATACTCAAGGAACCGGATAAATGCCTAACGAATTCCAATTCTTATCGCTTGCAGTTCGTATTCAGCGAGATTGGTACGAATGCGAACGCTATTTTGCAGGGTGATGTGTCCTCTTCACCCGCGTTTCACAGCTGACCCTACCGTTCCTGATGACGTAGAGTGGTTCGGTGTGGTATGTCAAGGCGGTCCTAAGATCCTTGGCGTCAAGAATGACTAGGTTCGCGGCGTTGCCCCTCACTAGGCCGTAGCCGTCGATACCCATGACTTTGGCTGCGTTCTTGGTGATCATGTCATAGAGTATTTCGCGGTCTTGGTTTGATGTCATCCACAGTAGGTGGGCCGCGAGGAAGGCGATTTCAAGCATGTTGCACCTACCGTACGGATAGTATGCGTCGTAAACGTCGTCTTGACTGAGCGCCACGGTCACGCCAGCGTTCAGAAGCTCCTTCACGCGCACATGCAAGGGGCCTGTGTGTGGGTCGGTAACGATTCCAACACCCGCCTTCTTCAGTAGGGCGGCGAACTTTCTGTGGTAAACATCATTGTACAGCGCCGTTGCCCTAGCATGACAGGCGGTCACTCTTCCCACCCAACCATTCTTAATCGCGGAGGTGGCCAGGTACTCTGTTGTCCTGAGCTCGGGGTCGCCGGCATCGTCAGTTAGCATCGCTACGTCGGCATCATACTTTTTCGCAATCTCGAATGCAATGTCGATGTGCCTCTTCGAATCTTCCTCGGTCAATTCTATCCAAGGGATTCCTCCTACCAAATCTGCACCTAGGGCCATTGATTTGTAGAGCAGTTCTTCTGCGCCGGGTTCTCTGATGATTCCGTCTTGCGGAAAAGCAACTATCTGAATGTCAATCCGGTTCTTGAATTCGTCTTTAGCTTTCAGAAGTGCCTTGACACCGGTTAGTTTTGCTTTGGTGTCGACGTCGGCGAAGGCTCTGAGGTGGCTTACTCCGTAGTATTCAGCGTCAGTTAGCACGGTCCGAACGCGTTCTAGGATTTCGGATTCTACATAGTGTTCCTTCACTTTGGATGCGAGTTCAATAGCGGTCATCGCACCGCCCATAGACGACCCTTCGTACTCAGCCAGTACGGCTTCTTCCGCAAACGCGCCAGTCATGACCTTATCAAGGTGTAAGTGGGCAACTGCAAAGGATTCAGTTGCTAAGCTACCGTTAGCGTCTATCACCTCCCCTGCTGAGGCGGCGAGATGTTCGCCTATAGCGTCGAATCGTCCATCACTGATCGAAATGTCGCATACTTTTCCTGAACGCAATCTCGCGTTTCGGATTAATAGGTCGGGGCTCATATGCGTCGCACTCAGCATTGTGCACTTTAGTGTGATGGCCGCATACCGCGTGAAGTAACGAGAAGCCTCAATCTTCCCTCTTATATGAGAGCAACAGCGCGGCCGGAGCTCTCGCCCGTCGGGAGACCGCAACCAAAGCCACTATCGTCAACACGTAAGGAAGCATGAGGAACAATTGGTAAGGTATGTTCCAACCAATTCCTTGCAGTGACAGTTGCAACGCGTCTATTCCACCGAACAGTATGGCCCCGGCTAGGACTCTGTATGGCATCCAATTTGCGAAAACAACCAACGCTATACACACCCATCCCCGCCCTTGGGTAAGCCCTGGGAGGAACATGCCTGACTCACCTAACGAGAGCCAAGCGCCACCGACGGAGCTAAGAACGCCGGCTATGATGAGGCTGATGTACCTCATCCTGAACACGTCGATGCCTGCGGACGCGGCAGCACTTGGGTTCTCACCGACAGCTCGCAAAGAAAGACCAAACCTAGTCCTGAAGAGTACGAAAGCCGAGATGGGGACGAGAATCAACCCCAGGTACGCCAACGCATGCTGGTCGAACAACACCTCGCCTAAGATAGGTATCTGACTCAGGTAAGGAATAGGAATCGTGGAGAACGGTTCGACGTGTGGTGGAACACCTCCAACGTTGCCGATGGTTACTCGGTAGATGTAGAAGCTGAAACCTGAGCAGGCAATCGTGAGTCCGAGACCCGCAACATGTTGTTGGGCACCTATAGTCACTGTGAGGAAGGCCATTATCAGACCCAGCAGGACTCCTGTAACTGCCGCCGCGGCGACGCCCAGCCAGAGGTTTCCCGTGCTGAATCCAAAGAGAAAGCCTATGCTCGCGCCCATCAGCATCATTCCCTCTATTCCAAGGTTGAGGGTCCCTGCCCGCTCGGAGAACGTTTCTCCTATCGTCCCGTAAATCAGGGGCGTAGCCATCCTCAGCGTCATCGCAAGGACGCCGGTGATTAGGGTAGCGTCGAGTAGTGACAATTATCAGCGCCTCTTGCCTCTCTTTAGGCTATATTTCGTGAAGAAGATGCCCATCAATAGGCAGAGGAGTATGATTCCTTGTATGCCCTCCGCCAGCGCCCATGGGACGCCTGTCGTGCGGTTCATTGCTTGTGTGCCCTGAGTTACGACGGCCATGAGCAAGGATGCTAGCACTACACCAATTGGCGCAAGGCCACCCACCATTGCAATTACCACACCCGTGTAGCCATATCCGGGTGAGAGGTCAGTTTTCATGTGAAATTCGATCCCTGCCACCTGCCCCACCCCCGCTAGGCCCGCTATCCCGCCGCTGACAATTGCAGCGAGAATAATTTGTCTCGGGACGTTGATGCCGGCTGCATACGAAGCAGTTTGGTTGCCGCCGATTCCGAGGAGTTCGAATCCCCATTTTGTTTTCTTGATTATGACATAGAACGCGACTGCAACGAGCAACGCGAGGATTATGCCGAAATGGAATCTGGAGCCCGCAATAAGGATTGGAAATCTAGTTGTGTCGGAAATTACTGGCGATTCATGCCATCCGGTAACTGGATTCTTCCAAGGGCCGAAGAGAATTGCCTCCACCGCGTAGGTCATGACCCAGTTACCAAGCAGGGTCGTCACAACCTCATCCACTTTCAATTTCACCTTGAGAATTGCGGGAATCGCGGCCCAACCTGCTCCTCCCAGAAAACCTACCAGCAACATCACTGGAATCGCTAAGATGGAAGGAATTGATGTTGCGTAGACCGCGAATAGTGATGCGAATAATCCACCTGAGTAGAGTTGTCCTTCTGCTCCGATGTTCCAAAACTTGCATGTGAACGCAAGTGCGACCGCTAAGCCGCAGAGCAGCAGTGGTGCGAACAACACGAAGGTTTCTGTTATTGCGAGTTTGTTGCCTAGGGCGCCATACAAGAGCTCGCTGTAGCCGTATAGCGGATTGACTCCACCCACGTATATTGGGACCGCTGAAATGAGCAAAGCAACTAACGTTGATACTACCGGTGCAGCGATGTTAAGACGCCGTGACGGAAGTAAGCGCTTCTCAACTGTAAACAGAGGGAACTATTACACCTCCATTCTCTTGGAACCCGCCATCATCATTCCAATATCCTCCAATCTTGCATTTTCGGCTCGAACGATCCCCATGATTTCTCCCTCAAAGATCACGGCGATCCTATCGCTTAGCGAAAAGATCTCGTCAAGGTCTTCTGAGATGAGCAGGACGCCGCGGCCTTGTGATTGTTCTTCAAGCAATTTGGAGCGTATCTCTTCCGTGGCGCCAACGTCTAATCCTCGCGTGGGTTGGCAGGCAATTAGTAGCCGCGGGTTCCTTGCAAGTTCGCGTGCCAATATGAGCTTCTGAAGATTACCGCCCGAGAGTGTCTTTGTCGGGTAGTGCATGTTGGGGGTTTTAACGCTGAACTCTTTGATTATTCGTGCCGTGTACTCGGAAGCGGTGGCATAATCCAATAAAGGTCCTTTTGAGAAATCTCGATATTCCTTTAGAACTGCGTTGTTGAGAATGGGGAGATTCATCACCAAGCCAACTCCCACTCGGTCCTCGGGAATGAACCCAACCTTCATGTCGGCCATCTCTCTGGGGTTCGTGTTCGTTACATCTACGCCACCAACTTTGACGCATCCACCCGTGACTTTTCTGAGGCCGATGAGGACGTCAGCAAGTTCTCTCTGCCCGTTTCCTGAGACCCCCGCGAGGCCCAGAATTTCACCTTCCCGAACCGTAAATGAGACTTTCTTGAGCGCAGCCAATTTCCTATCATTCAGGGCGGAGACGTCTTGCACCTCAAGAATCGGCTTCCCGATCTTGGCTGGTGTCTTCGAGAGCCTAAAGATCACTTCCCTGCCCACCATCAAACGGGCGAGCTCTACTTTGCTCGTCTCTTTCGTCGACACCTCAGCAACTACTTTGCCGAGCCGCAGAACCGAAATCCTATCACTGACGTCCATTACCTCATCGAGTTTGTGACTAATGTAGACGATTGATTTTCCTTCATCCTTCATTTTGCGTAGGATTCGAAACAGGTCTTTGATCTCTGGGGGCGTCAACACTGCGGTAGGCTCGTCGAGAATCAGAATGCTGGCTTCCCTGTAGATTGCTTTCAGGATCTCGACTCGTTGCTGTTCGCCAACGCTCAGTTGCCAAATGTAACTATGCGGGGCAACTTTCAGGCTGTACGCGTCAGCGAGCTCTTGGATTCGCTCTTGTGCTGAGACCTCGTCTAACACGACCCTGTTAGACTTCAACCCCAAGATTACGTTGTCGACAACATTCATCGCTTGGACAAGCATGAAGTGTTGATGTATCATCCCAATTCTCATGGCAATGGCGTCTTGGGGAGAGTTAAAGGCAACATGTTTGCCGTCGACTAGGATTTCGCCTTCGTCGGGCCTGTACATGCCGTAGAGCACGTTCATCAAGGTAGTCTTGCCTGCTCCATTCTCCCCGAGCAGGGCGTGTATCTCGCCACGTCGCAACTGCAGGTTGACATTGTCGTTGGCTACTACGCCGGGGAACGTCTTTACGATGCCCTTCATCTCTACTACGCATTCTTGAGTGCCCATTCCGCACATCATCCTACGCTAAAGCAAGAAGAAAAGAAAAATGAAAAAAAGGTGGAGATTCGCGTTTCTTTACTGCCCCTCTAGCCCGATACTGGTTCCGACTCGTCCATTGGGACAGTAAGGGCTCCAGACATTATCTGGGCCGTGACTGTGTCCACCATCTGTGTGACTCCAGCCTTCTTCATCATCGCAACGATGTCCGGATTTAGTCTTGTTTCCCAGTCATGCCACGGCGCTAGCATTGCACCGCTCTTCCCCATCATTGAGTAGAATCTGAGATCCTCGGCCACCCATTTCTGTTGCATTACTAGGTCGATTTCGTGTTTGACTGTGGGCCACATGTCCCACACGGGGCCTGTTATGACTACGTTGGGTGCTAGTTGCCATTGGTCTTGTAGGCTGCCGAATACAGGAATGTTTTTCTCCTGTGCTGCCTCGATTCCTCCCTGCCTTTCACTGTATAGAACGTCCGCGCCAGCGTTGATTTCTGCTAGTGCAGCTTCCTTTGCTTTGGGCGGGTTGAACCATTCACCCATGAATGTGATGAGGACTTTGACATTGGGGTTCACTGACTTTGCTCCATCTTTGAACGCGTTGATGAGTCTGTTGACCTCGGGGTCGGCTACGCCTCCAACGACTCCGATTATGTTGCTCTTCGTTATGTTGCCTGCAATCATTCCGCACATGTACGCTGGTTCATGAATCCAGTCGTCGAACACGGCCACATTGTCCCCGAAGACGTGGTTGTCTGTTCCGAGAACGAAGTATGTGTTCGGAAAGTCCTTTGCAGCGGCCCGTGCGGTGTCATCTGCTCCGAACGCATCAACGAAAATAAGGTTGAAGCCATTCGTAGCAAATTCGCGCATAACTCTTGGTGTGTCGGAGTACAGCACGTTTTCACTCCACTTGTAGGTGATTTTGTCTGCGCCGTAGTATTGGATCGAGTAGTTGATGGCTTTGTTTATGACGGAGGTCCAAGGTTCCTCCATGGGAGCATTGCTGATGAAAGCAATTTTGAGTGCCCCCGCTTGAGTGGACATCATCGTCTCTGATGATGACTCAGTCACAGATGTCATCGGCGTTTGTTTCGGTGTGTATAAGTAAACGCCCGCTCCAATTGCAATGACGAGAATAACGATTATTCCTATTCCGATGTACATGTTGTTGCGAGACTTTGGTTTTTGTGTAGAACTCAAGGTATTTTCCCAGACAGGGAGCTATTCGCAGCACTAATAACAATATGGCCGTGTTTTCTCCTGAGACAGTTACGACTGGAACCTTAAATCGTCTGGAAGTTCGGACACGGTTGCACTGCGGCTGCTCCGCAGGAAAATCTGGAAGTGATAACGGGTGGCAACTATCCCAGGCTATGCGGGCAAAATTCTGCGAGTCAATCTTTCAACGGGAAAAGCTGTTGTGCGAGAACTGCAAAGAGATTTGGCGTACGATTTCTTGGGCGGGAGCGGTTTCGGAACCAAGATCCTTTGGGACGAAGTGGGGCCGAACGTGGAACCATTTTCAGGCGATAACCGGCTTGTCTTCGCCGTCGGACCACTGACAGGCACCATCTACCCAACTGCGGGCAGATTTGAGGTTGTAGGCAAGTCGCCTCTCACGGGCATTTACGGAGACGCCAACTCGGGCGGTCACTTTGCTCCAAAGCTGAAACAGGCAGGCTTCGACGCGGTCGTTTTCCAGGGAAGATCACCCAAACCTGTCTACTTATTCTTGAACGATGGTAAAGCGGAACTCCGAGACGCCGAGTCCCTGTGGAATCATGGAACAGAGGAAACAGAAAGGATTCTGCGAGAGGAAATCGGAGATCCAAGGATAGAAACCGCGTGCATTGGGCAGGCAGGTGAAAACCTTGTCAGGTACGCGGCGGTAATGACACATGGTTGCGCCGCCGCCAGGTCAGGCCTGGGCGCGTTAATGGGTTTCATGAGACTGAAAGCTATAGCCGCGCAGGGAGACAAGCGCACAGATCCGGCTAAACCACAAGATTTCATCAAAGACAGCTTGACGGCCCAGAAACAGGTTCTCGGTAACCCCTTCACCCCCGGCCTTTCAAAGTATGGCACCGCTCAACTGGTTGCACCGATGAGCACAGTTGGAAGATTCCCAACAAAGAACTTCCAGCAAGGCCACTTCGAGTTCGTAGATGAGATAAGCGCCGAAGAGATCATCGACAAACATTTCATTCGAAGGATCGCCTGCGCTTCATGCCCTATCGGTTGCCACCACATAGTCCAAGTGAAAGAGGGCAAGTACGCGGGAAGCCCCAACATGGTTATAGAATATGAGTCAATCAACGCCCTCGGCTCCAGAGTCTGGAACAGAAACCTCCCCTCAATTCTTGAGGCGGATCGACTCTGCGACGACTACGGACTGGACACTATCTCCACAGGGGCATGCATAGCCTTCGCCATGGAGCTGCACGAGAAGAACATTCTGACCGGTAATGATACGGACGTAGATCTCACCTGGGGAAACAGTGACTCGGTACTGGAATTAGTTACAAGGATTGCCTACCGAAAGGAACTTGGCAACCTACTGGCCGAAGGTGTAAGGCGAGCAGCTGAGAGAATTGGAAAGGGCTCAGAGTATTACGCTATGCACATCAAAGGTCAGGAGATTCCTTCACAGGACGGAAGGTCGCAACAGTCGATGGGGCTTGCGCAGGCAACCTCGAGCCGAGGCGCCGACCATCTCAAAGGATTTCCAACCATTGATGAGATGGGCTACCCCACTGAGGCCGTCCAACGCTACGGCGACAAATACCTCCCGGAGATAGTTGACGGCATACAAACAAAATACAAGGCAATGGTCGTAAAGGACGGCGAAGAGTTCGGGACAGTGATTGATTCAATAGGGATATGCAAGTTTGGAACGTTTTTCCCACCAGCGCTTTACTGGGACCGAATAGCCACAGCGCTCACACTGGTCACCGGGTTCGATATCGATGTTCTTAGACTGAAAATGATTGGTGAGCGCATCGTAAACCTTCAGCGAATGTTCAACGTGCGAGAAGGAATCACACGAAAAGATGATACTCAACCCCGGAGACTCCTCGAAGAAAAGTCGCCCTCTCCAGGACGAGCAAACGGACATGTCGTCTACCTCAAGCCTATGTTAGACGAATACTACCAGCTGAGGAACTGGGACGTGGAAACGGGCGTCCCCACACACCAGAAACTCCAACAACTTGGCCTAGAGTACACCGTACCCGTAGCAGAAAAAATGCGGAAAAGGGAAATCGAAAAGCTACGCGGGTGAGCCGTTCACCCCTGCAATTCGCGGCCTGTGATTATTGCCTGAAAGCCACTTAGGGTGTCTCTACCCACCCTGCCTCTGTTGGGTTAGCTATTTCTATGAGTTCCCGTCTACGGTAGGCTCCTGTTTTCCGAGATGGCTATAGTGGAACAGGCAGCAGCAACCGTAGCGGACTCTCTGATTCAAGAATACGGCGTCAACATCAACGCCACAAAACCCGCGAAACTCAAGAGAACCAAGCTCGCTGAAAACGTACGAGTCTACGAAGTTGAACACTCGTCTCTCAACGCGTACGTCATTGATACTCCTATGACTCGAACCATAGCGTGCCACCCTCATGTAGTTGGAGACGAAATCCGGAATCTTACATTGAAAGCTGCTGACCTCAGTCTACCTGCAATGCTCGAACTCGCCGAAATTAAGGGCATTAAGAAGAATGGCGAGATTGTGTTCGAGCAAATACTTCGGGCAGCACCCGGGTACCAGCTTCACGAAGCAGCGGCCAAACTGATTCCTGACTCTTTCAAAACAGTATACATCCGGCCAAGGTACACCCACACATCCTACCGCGACCACGATGGAATGATTCACCGGCAACTAGACGTAGTCTACGAGGACTTTTCGCAACTACCCTCAAACAAGAACCTCTTCCTAATAATGCAAGACACAGTAGCGAGCAGCCGCTCTGCAGAAATCAGCATAGAAGCCATGATCGACCGCTGCGAAAAAGTAGGCTCGCGGATTAGCCTCTGGGTTCTTTATGGGTTCATTTCATTGGAAGGGCTCAAGCTGCTCGAAAAAGTTGCTCAAAAGCATGGGATTCCGTTGGTTGCTTTCGCGATGGGTAACCTAACTGCCCTGTGCGCAAACAACTACGACATGCCCCTATACGGCGTGGACGAATGGTTGTGGCGTCGGGACCATAGGATCAGCAAGCTCGGCGCTTTAGTCGATCGAACAACCTTCTCCGAGTACATTCAAGAATTCGTTCCCGGGTCGGATCAACCTGGCGATTGGTCAGCTCGACAAGACCGGCTCTTCACAGGAACGGGCTACGAAGGCGGCAACATTCAGGGGCACTTGGAGAACAGCATTAGGCTCCTCAATGGTCTACTCGAAATAGGCGGCTTTAATGAGTGGCAGAAGCTACTCGCACTCAACGAACTCAAATTACTTGAGCAAGAGCTGGCGAAAACCAAACCTTAGCTTCGAAACCCGTTTAACCTGTCGCTCACAGTTTTCCTATGTCCTCTTTCCAGATCTCAGGTTTTGTGAGGATGAATTCCTTCATTATCTTCTTGCATTCCTCAATGTTGAGGTCGATTACCTCAACGCCATTTGCCTCTAAGAACTTCCTTGAGCCAGAGAGATTCTCAGACTCGCCCGCCACCACTCTCTTGATTCCAAATTGCACGACGGCGCCTCCGCACAAGTAGCACGGCATGAGCGTCGAGAAGACTGTAGTCCCCTTGTAGCTGCCTACCCTGCCCGCGTTTCGGAGGCACTCAATTTCAGCATGCGCCAGTGGATCGTTCTTTTGCGCCCGCATATTATGGCCTCTACCGATGATCCTTTCCTCCTTCACCAAGACAGAACCTATAGGAATCCCGCCCTCACGAAGGCCTAGTTTTGCTTCTTCAATCGCTTCGGCCATGAATCTGCGAAGAGCTCTCTCATCTTCCATGCTGCGCCTATTACCCCTTAGGGAGTTCCGAGAGTTCGACGGAAGGGAATTTCTGCTTTGGGGTGGACGTGGAGTGCCGCGCAAGGGCGCACTCAACTTGTTGTGAGATCTAATGCCGAGGGGAACGATGCGGGATACTTACCTTACATACTACTTTCTAAAATAGCAAACCCGCTGAACTGCCCGCGTCTTCTATTACGGATCGCCATCTTTGAGGTGTTCGATTTGGTTGCAGGAGAGGCCGTGTCGACGTTGCTCTTCATCAGTGCTCTCGGAATCTACGTGCACGCCTTCTTCCTCTCGATCTCTCTCGGCCTACCCTTCGTGATTGGAGCTCTGCTCTACAAATGGTGGAGAACGAAGGACAAGGATTACTATGAAGCCGTCAAAACCACAACAGGAGTTCTGGGACTCAACTTCGCGCTTGGAGCCATTACCGGAACTCTTGTGGAATTCGGCCTAGTTCAAGCATGGCCTGGTTCGATTTTCGTTATCGCGACTTTCGGATTCATGCCGCTCGCCCTCGAACTAATCGCTTTCATCGGCGAAATCGTCATCCTAATAATCTTCATCGTAACGCTAGGGAGGGTTAAACCTCAGTCCAGTTTGGGAATAATCGCGCTCTACGCTATGATGGCAGTCCTTTCTGGCTTACTGATAACCACGGCCAATAGTTGGTTGAACGTTCCCTGGGGAACAGGAAACCTCGCGCAAAGTCTCTACCCGTTTCTGCCGCAGTACGGGCCGCTTGCAGCGGACCCACAGGCCCTGGTCAGGTTGAAGGTGCAATTCCTTACACGGTCGACGCCCGGTTCACCAGCACAGGCTTTGCAGGATCCGTCTTTTGCGCAAAAGGTGGGGCTGACTCTCTGGGACCCGTTCGTGGCGTTCGGTTCTCCATACGCCATAGCGAGCATGATACACAACGTCAACGCCGGAATTATAGTGGGAATGGCCTTCGCGCTTGCGGGATATGGTTACAGGTTCTTCAAGTCAAGCAATAAGAAGAACTTGAAAATCATCCGTGCCTTCTTGCCAATCCTCTTGGTTTCGCTGGTTCTCCAACCAACCGTCTTCGGCGATTTCATGGGCAAAATGGTGGCAGCCAACCAACCGACCAAATTCGCTCTCATGGAAAACGCTCAGACCACAATCACTAACCCACTCATCTCATTCCTGGCGTACGGGGACCCATCAAGACCAATCGTTGGCTTCGATACTTTCGCCAAGGCATGCAACAGCCTCGGGTCAAACACATTGGCTTCGACGAAACTGAGCAGTGTCTGCTTGTCTGACCTGGCTCTGGCTGAGTCAAGAATTGGCGTTATCAACGCTGCATACTATGCGAAAATTGCTTTCGGCGTATTGGCTTTGGTTTCTTTAGTTGCACTCACAGCCTACACATTCAAGATTCCCATCTTATCCAAGATCGCGGCGGTTATTTTCAGACGTCTCGGCAATAGGGGAACAATTCTACTCCTATCCATCTTGCTCCTTGTATCCACTATCACACCAGCATCGCTGGGCTGGTTCATTCGCGAAAACGGAAGAAAACCTTGGACAGTTTACGGTCTGCTCTATCCTTCGGAGATCTCAACCCCTGTCCCAATCAACCCGGTAGTCCTCGCGGCATTCACAATTACGTTCGTGGTTATGGCTGTGGTTGGCATCTATGGAATGTACGTTGTGTCAACGAAACGCCTGAGGTTCATTGAGCTTCTCAGGAAGGGCGCAGGTGTGGAGTAGCATGAATGATTTCGCGTTCCTAGGCTTCTCGGTTCTAGGCATAGCTGTGATTGTTCACCTGATAATTGTGAACATCACGATTGGAACCGGTTGGATTTCAGCGGTCGCACGGTTCCTCGGCTGGAGACGCAACGCCCCTGAGCTGGAGATAATGTCTCGCAAGGTTTTCAAAATCCTCGTGATTCACGAACTATTCAGCGGAGTCTGGGGCACGATCATAACCGTCGTTTTGGCAGGCTTCTTTCCTACATTGACAGCTATTGCAACAGACATAATGTTCTACCCAATTCTACTGGCCCTATCAGCCATCTTCGTCAGAATTCCTTCAATCGCCCTCTTCTGGTACACTTGGGGAAAGCTGAGGCCAGCAATTCACTCTCTACTCGGCTTCGTTATGGCACTTTCAGGGTTCGGCATACCACTCGGATTCAGGTACATCTTCGCCGAGTTGACCCATCCCTTTGGCCTCGCCTTGGCTCTCCAAGGCTCACGAGACCTAGCCAGAGTTGCGGTCTTCTTCAACCCACTATACCTTCCACTTATCTTTCACACTTGGTTCGGCGCAATGTCCATCGGGGGTTTCGTTGTTGCATCATTCTTCGCAATCAAGGCAAATGTGAACGCGAAGTTCGCTTGGATAGGACTATGGCACGGTGTGCTCTTCCTCGCGCTCCAGGGTCTAATAGGTCCAACCTATCTTGTAACTCTCTCCGGGATGGCACCGATTCTTTTCAATAACATCACTGGTGCAGCCCAATCCAACTTCAACATCCTGCCGATTTTTGCCACCAAGATAGTTGTCATTGGGTTGCTGCTCGTGGTTTCCGCGGCAGCCTGGAGCAAGATTAGAAGAGGCGCCGGGCAAGTTCCTAGGTACGCGCTCACTCTAGGCCCGGTAGCTGTGGTGGTCGCGATGATTGGCGAGTTCATGAACGATGGCGGACGATACCCGTTCATGGTTCTAATGGGCCAGACTGGCATTAGCCCTGAAGCCTTCATGAATCTCTACTTGCAGGTTCCAACAGGCATCGCATATGCAATTGTCGGAACCCTACTTGCCTTCGTCGCATTGTTCATGGCAACGGCCTACTATGCTTTGAATCGGAGATTCCTCTCAGACCTGCCAGACGAGACCTTTAGTCCCTAGGCGTCTGGCTTAGGGAGGAGCCGTTGGTACTCGGCGTCCGCCTTGAAGTCGATAGAGTAGTCAGCGAAGTAGTCCTCCAAGTTTCTGAGGTCGCGTAAGAGCAACGGTTTCGCTTCCTCAACTGGTCTGACAGGTTCCACAGACTACTTAATTACTGGAAACCTAATTTCGGCCGCTTTACTGTAGGAAAGAGTGTACGTGTCAACAGCTGAGCATCAAATTGCGGGTATTCACCACGTTACCGCAATTGCTAGCGACCCACAAAGGAACATCGACTTCTACGTGGGCCTTCTAGGCCTTCGCTTGGTCAAACTGACCGTGAATTTTGACGACCCCAAAAGTTACCATCTCTATTATGGTGACAAAGTGGGTCACCCAGGGACTATCCTAACGTTCTTCGCTTGGCCGTATGGGCCGCAAGGGCGGCCCGGGACAGGGCAGCTCACGACCACCTCGTTCTCGATACCGGAGGGTTCAATGGAGTTCTGGATGGAACAATTCCGGCGCCACGGTATCCCGTTTCATGGCCCAACAGCAAAATTCGGGGAGCAAATCCTTACGTTCAACGATCCGGATGCCCTGCAACTGGAACTCGTCACCTGCCAAGATACTCATGAGGGCGAGCTCTGGGAAGATGGACCGATACCCGCGAAGTACGCGATCAGGCGTTTTCGCGGCGTCACACTCACTGAATCCAACTACGACCGAACAGCATCACTCCTCACCCAAACACTGGGGTTCCGAAAGAGTCAGGAGCATAATGCCTCAACTAGATTCGTAACTGTCAACGGAACCACTGTGGATCTCCTCGTCCCACGTGATCTCTTCCGTGGGGAAGTCAGCGTTGGCACGGTTCATCATGTCGCGTGGAGGACGCCGGACGATGACCAACAGAAGACTTGGCGCGAAAGGCTGGTGAAGCTGGGGCTCAACGTAACGCCGGTAATTGACCGACAGTATTTTCACTCGATCTACTTCCGTGAGCCTGGCGGCGCACTCTTCGAGATCGCAACGGACCCGCCCGGATTCACCGTGGACGAGCCCGCCGAACAACTCGGCATGCAACTAAGACTCCCCCCTTGGTTGGAACCACAAAGGCAGGAATTGATGGAGGCGTTGCCACATGTGCAAAATCCGACCATCGTGAGAATTCCAGAGGAAAGCTAATTCCAATTTCAGGAACTGGTCGAAGGATTCTAGTCCTGATAGTTCTTGTTTGAGCTTGGGGTTGAAATCAGAATGACTTCTATGGGGACAAAGGTAATTGGAACAATCGTGGTCGGCGTTGCTTGGTTCTCCTTCATAGTGCTTTACTTGGCGTTCTTCGCTGAGAGTTCTAACATCTGGCAGAAGGCAGCCATATTCCTAGCATCAGGGGCTATCGCTAGTGGAATAGTCGTGGTCATTTGGATAAAATGGGCGTTCAAGAAATTAGGCTAGAGCGAGGAATCATAGGCTCGCCAATCAGTGGGTGGATGGATTGCGGGCCTAGTGCCCTGCTTTGCGTTCCAATGTTCTTACTCGCGCATCCAGTTCCTTGACGCGTTTTGAGAGCCCATCGATTGCTCGGTGGTGGCCATAGCTATGGTCTACAAGCTCACCCAGTAGCCGCTTCAGTTCCTTTGCAGTTTTCGCTTCTACCAACTACCACATCCCCAATTCAGATCAGGAAACAACCGCTCCCCATAAATCAATTACCCCTTTTCTTGCGCTTATACAACCGCTTATGATTCGCTTTTCGGGACTCGCCGAGATTTCTGAGCATAAATGAAGTACAAGTACGTCGTATTAACGAAAACGGCCTTGCTCGTTTATGTCTCAGCTCGCCGGGAACATAGTAGTAGAATTTCTCCGATTCTTTCAAATGCATTGCCTAAAGACCTAAGGCTGTGCGGTTCTCTTTAGCGAGCAGAGAGAGTGCAGATTCTCCTATGAAGGTCGCCGAGCTCCTAGTTCGTTGTCTCGAGAACGAAGGCGTCAAGTTCGCATTCGGCATACCGGGGGAAGAGAACCTCGATTTGATGGACGCGCTTCACGACAGCACGATTCGTTTCATTCCAACCCGCCATGAAGAAGCGGCCGCTTTCATGGCCGACGCCTTCGGCCGTACCACGGGACAGGCAGGGGTTTGCTTGGCAACTCTAGGGCCGGGAGCAACAAACCTTGTCACCGGCATAGCAGACGCCTTCTTGGATAGGGCTCCATTGGTTGCGATAACTGCACAGGAGCCCTTGTCTCAGATCCACAAGGAATCGCACCAATACATCGACATCCTCGAGGTCTTCAAACCCATAACTAAATGGAACGCCCGCCTTGAGAACGCAGTAAGCTGCACTGAAATTGTGCGAAAGGCGTTCAAAACCGCTCAGGCTGAAAAGCCAGGGTCGACACACATCGAGCTTCCAGACGACGTAGCCAAGACCGAGACCGAAGGAGAGCCGATACCTTGGGAGCGGACGCGTCGGCCATCACCCGACCGTCAGAGTATCCAGAAGGCCGCCGCGCTCATTTCCGAAGCCAAAAGCCCAATGATTCTGGCCGGGAACGGAGTAATCAGAGGGGCTGCCTCAAATGAGCTTGCGCATTTTGCTGAGGAACACTGCATACCCGTCGCCCACACGTTAATGGGCAAAGGGGCAATTCCTTGGGACTCTCCAATGAGCCTGCTCACGATAGGATTACGGTCAAATGATTATCAGAACCTAGGGTTCGACACAGCCGACCTTGTCATCTGCATTGGATACGATTTTGTGGAATATGACCCGAGGTTCTGGAACCCCCATAACGACAAGAAAGTTATTCATATCGATTTCACGCCGGCTGAAGTTTCAGCGAATTACGAGACCACGGTTGAGATCGTGGCTGACATACGCGAATCAATCCAAATACTGCAAGAGAATTGCCGGACCTCAAGGAATGCCGCTAGGGTTCAGGCTCTCCGATCCTCTATCATGTCAGAACTGAAGGCTTGGGTCGAAGCAGGATCAGGGTCGATGAAGCCACCAGCGATTCTGAAGGAGCTGAGGGAGACAATGGCCCCCGAGGACATCCTCGTGTCTGATGTGGGTGCCCACAAGATTTGGCTCGGACGTTTCTTCGAAGCCTACAAACCCAAGACGGTTTTCATCTCAAACGGACTTTCGCCGATGGGATTCGCATTGCCTGCTGGGTTAGCGGTTAAATTGGCACAGCCCGAGCGGCGGGTTGTCACGTTGAGCGGGGACGGAGGTTTCATGATGAGCGTGCATGAACTCGAAACCGCCCGCCGCGAACGTTTAGCGACCGTAAACATTGTTTTTCGAGACGGAGGGTTCGGCAGCATTCGGTGGAAGCAACTCAATAAGTTCGGGCGCACTACCGGCGTCGACTTCCTAAACCCTGATCTCCCAGAACTGGCAAAGGCATTCGGACTTCGGGGATTTCAGGTGACTTCCCCCAAAGACCTAGCCTCTGTCCTCGAGGAGGCTATGGAGCTGAAGGAACCGTCTCTAGTGGACGTTCCAGTCGACTATAGTGACAACCCATTTTCTGGCTAGAGAAGAGGGGCAGTTGTTGCGCCCTGCTGAACACCAAACGCCCCTCTTTCGATGAGTTATAGAGAGGTTTTTCGTTCATGTAAGTCGCGACAAAGGCGGTCGTTAGGCGTAGAATTGCACGCTGAGCGGGGGATTACTTCCTGAGTACTTTCACCCGAAAACGGGGTTATCTGACCTGGGATTTGCACTTAATCTTCCCCGTGCGTTCATTGACATAGGTGCATAATTCTCGAAGATTTCGAGGAGGGGGTTGACTGCCTGAGTTGACTTGATTGTGCATGAGTCGACATCTAGTATTAGCGGAGACCGCGTGCTGGCTCTCTTGGTTGAATCACTTTCAGCCATGTCTCCTGATTATTCTGACAAACGTGGATTCTATGGGTTGGTGATAATTGTGAGGAAATTCGATGTTGTCAAGGTCTGCAAGCACCTAAGGAAGATTCGTTTTCTTTTCAGAGACGAACGGTACGAGTTTCTTAGGTGTGAGGGCTGCGGGCAGATTGTTCGCCTGCCCCTCTAACCCTTCCTTTACCTTGAACTTGTGGCGTAAGGCGTATTAGCCAACGCGCCGCAGCTTTCATTAGGGTTAGTTGGTTTGGTGGAGGTCGAACTAGGCGACCTCAAAAAGGTCGGTAAGGATATTGCTGAAATTCTAGGCCAAAGACTGAAGGCGCAGGTCGAAGTGAAAGGAAGATCGCTCATTGTGCCTGACAGCGTCAACGGAAAGCACTACAGCGTGAAGGACATGAAGCCACACGTGAAGCATGCGCTGCACCAACTTGGCCTTTCTGAAGAATACCGGGTCCTAGCAGAGCACCACAAAATCCGCATAGTCAAAGTTGAGGAGAAAGTCAAGTACGCGGAGCGGGAAGGCGGAGCACCACCACCCACACAGTCGCTACCCTACTTCTTCCCCTGAAGTCAGCACGACCAAGATGTGTTCAAGCGGTAACTTTGGATTTCAACCCAAATCTGATACCGTAATCCGCTTGGCGCCCTTCGACGCCATTTCCTGCAACGCTTGGTCTGAGTCGTCGAGTTTCACGTTGACGCCTTTCGACGCGTCGTCTAGGTGGTACACTCTGAAGCCGAACTTCAATCCGTCCAGAACGGTCTCTCTCACGCAGTAATCAGTTGCAAGGCCACCAACCAGTAGCGTAGTGATTCCTTGCCGCCGCAGCCTCTCCGCCATATCTGTTCCTTGAAAGAACGAGTACGCCTCGTCTTTCTCGTCGGCCTTCGAGATGACTTCTCCTGGAGCGGGTGGTATTAGGTCGGGGTGGAACTTCGCTCCGTCTGTTCCTTGAACACAATGGGGTGGCCACGGGCCGCCTTCCGCTTTGAAGGAGCTGTGGTCCTGTGGATGCCAATCTCGAGTGTAGAAGATCGGTGCACCCGCCTTACGGAATAGTTGGATGTACTTGTTGAGGACAGGCACAACTTTATCGCCGTTTGAAACGGCGAGCGCGCCGCCTGGGCAGAAGTCATTCTGAATATCCACAACAACTAGCGCAGTGTACTTATCGATTGCAAGAGTCAATTCTTTGTCGTTGTTCGTGGGACGGCGGTCGAAATTAAGGGTTCCTTGAATTCACAGCGTTTCCAGTGTACTGCGATTTGTGGATGATAGTAATCCCAACCGTAATCCTAATTTATCTTCATTTGGTTCACCGGCGGGTTCGAAGAGCGCATAGGATATGCCTGCTTGAGGGTGCTTGGCTTTGGATTATCTGAGTGCGATCATACTGGCGGTTGTTGAAGGGCTTACTGAGTTTCTACCTGTGTCGTCTACGGGCCACTTGATTCTAGCCGCGACGCTACTGGGTTTACAGCAGACAGCATTTGTGAAGAGTTTTGAGCTTGCTTTGGAATTTGGTTCAATTCTAGCCGTGGTCGTTCTGTATTGGAGGCTTTTTCTGAGTTTTGAGGTTCTGAAACGTTTGGCCGTGGCTTTCATTCCAACAGGGATAGTGGGGCTATTGATCTACCGCATTTTCAAGGACGTGTTGTTGGGGAACGAGCAAGTTGTCTTGTGGGCTTTGCTGCTGGGTGGCATATTCATTATCATCTTCGAGTGGCGATACAAGGAACGTTCGGAAATCGACGACATAGCCAAAATCCCCTACGTTCACTGTTTGCTTATCGGTATTTGTCAATCCATCTCAGTCGTACCCGGAGTTTCAAGGTCTGCCCCAACAATCATGGCTGGGTTGGCTTTGGGTATGAAACGGCAAACAATCGTCTTGTTCTCGTTCCTACTCGCCGTACCCACGATGGTCGCCGCTTCCGGGTTTGACCTGCTAATGTCCTACAGCGAGTTTTCGTCAGGACAAATCGATTTTCTTGCCGTTGGGTTTGTGGTATCGTTTTTGGTTGCGTTGCCCGCCCTCAAATACTTCCTTGAGTACGTGAAGAAGAACAATTTCATTCCATTTGGGGTCTACAGGATTCTCCTGGTTGTGTTGTTTTTCTTTCTAGTGATCCTGTAAGCCATCGAGCAGACTCGCCAATAGTTAGTCAAGCTATATCAGCCGCGTCTGCATTTCGTAGCGTTGCCGGGGGTTGCCAAATTCCCGAAGGATTTCCCCAAATGACTGCGGGTGCAATTTCTCCAAACAGAGAAGAAAGTTTCATCATGCTCCTCAAGTTTGATTCGGTTTCGTTCACCCATATCGAACCACATACCTCGGCGTTGTCGAACTAGCACGTCGAGGTCACGGCTTGCCATGGGAGCAGAAGTGAAGATAGTGATTGTGTGCTTTGTACGAATCTATTCAGTAATTTTCGGAGGGGATTGCAGACATTCCAATCAGGTAGGCTCCGAACGTGATGAACCAGATTGACTCGGGCAGCAGAATTATTCTCTCTGTGAAGCCTTTCCCTAAAGCGAAGAAGATAGATGCGATAGGAGAGACAAAGAAAGCAGCGTATAGTATGACCATTCCGATTAGCATCATTAAACCGAGGATTAGGGACAAGTACCTGAACAGGCCTTTGACGAGCCTTATGGAAACGAGGAGGGAGGAGATTGCACCAAAGGCGAATGCCAGCAACGACAACACGAGATGCGCATCGTAGAACGTATTCTCATTGAACGCTGCAACGCCCAATAGGCCCACGCCCGTTAGGCCGAAGGTGATGAGTAGCTCTCTATGTCCTCTGCCAAAATCGGACAGGGCAAGACCAGCTATGATCACTAGTACTCCTGTGACGAGCACACTCGCAGTCCATACGATCGCGGATTGCGGTTGGACGCCTAAGTCGCTTACAAGATTCAGTTGCAAGTTGTAGTTCGGGTACAGGCCTTCCGCTATCGAAGTGAAGAAGATCGATTGTATCCAAGCAACAAGAAAGAAGGCGCCCGCCAGCTTACGGTTTCTATTCTGGCTGTCAATCGTTCTTTTCTTTGAGATTCTATCCGACTCCAGAGTTGGGGCGGTTTCGGGATGAGTGGCTTGGTCATATTTGGAGTACGGCGAGAGCCTCCAGCTCACCGCAGCGGCTACCGCTTCACTTCCCGCAGGAGCGGTGCCCTTCCCAAAATAGGATTTCACCCTTCCCCTAGTCAAGTAGAAGATGAAGAATGCGTAGATTACAACCCCTACCAATCCGAACCCAATAATCAGGCCTGCAGCGGATACTATGAGGCCAAGGATTGAGGAAATGAGTGTCCAGGTCCAAGCCCAGCTACGGCCCTTCCAGAGTCCAAAGCCGAGCACGAATGAAATTATCGCAAATATCAGAGGTATAATTGAGAGAAGCAAGAGCAAAGTCCCTGCCAATTGTAGACTGGGCAGGAGAGCCAGCGTAGGGAGGGTGACTGTTCCAAGAAAAAGGAACAAAGCTGATGTGCCAATGTCCACGGCTCCTCCGAGAAACATTAGAATCGAAAGTACCGCGACGCCAGTGGGCCTTTGGCTGCCCTGCTCTGGCGGCGTAAGCATTGGCTGTGGCATCACAGGTTCTGCAGGAGGTGCGAACGGCCGTTGTGGTTCTGGAAGTGGGACCTCACGAGATTCAGGAGTGGGATAAGAAGAGAGGGCAACAGGAGGGCGGATAACAGTTCGCGTCGGCTCAGGGCGCAGCGAGGGTTGTGGGTAAAATGGTTGAAGTGTTCGTCCACAGTTAAAGCAGAAATTCTGGTTGGCCGAGATCGGTTTTCCGCACCCGTCGCAAAAAGGCGTAATCATCCCTTCCAGAACATCACCGCGGGGCCCAGAATAAAAACCATGGCTCCATGCATTTAGGTTGTGATTTCTCTTGGTAGCGCGTGGGGGTAGAAACCGAGTAACTGGAGAAACCCAAAATGAAGTTCTAAGAAAACCGACAGAACAAGACCTCCAATTGCACTTCCAAGTGCTCCAGTCGAATTGGGGTCTGAGAAAATCATGACCTGATTGGTTCACAGACTTTGTGTCCGCGATTAAGCAGTAGACTCGACCAGTTGAGTTTCGAACGGTACGATAACTTGGGGGTCAGTTCCTCGGAGGCCACGATCTTACGCGTTCGAGAGACGGTGAGATTCCGTGAAGTAAGGGTAGATAGAAATCATGCTAAACCCACGATGTAGTGGGTTCGTTCCGACCGGCTCCATCACACGCGCCGTTACCCTTGTGAAAGAATGCTGGCTACGGGCAAATCGATAAGCAGCACGTTGTCCGAGGCTATTCTAGTTGGTTCGGTAACGATATTTAGTGAGTGCGGGGTAGATTGATTGATGCGAGGTGTGAGACGCGACGGACTTGCCGAAGTGGCGGCCGTAGGGTCTCACCCCCGTGCAAAAATATGCGGGGGTTGCCAAACCTGAGCCCAAAAATGGACGGGGGTAAACCATTTATCAGCCACTCGTCCTTCTGGTTGGTTCATGGTTCATGAAGGGTGGATCAAGAAGCAGTGCGTCCAGTGGTGGCTGAACGAGAATCCCAGCGTTAAGAGGTGGCTGACCGAGGTGGTCACGAAGCCCAACACCCAGTACGATTACGGCTACAATCTGATGCGTTTCTGCGAGGGCGTGGGCGAGACGCCAGAGCATCTGAGAGGCATTCGCCTAAGCAAGGACAGCGCTGTTCTTGCCGAATTCCGCAAAAAGCATGAGATACCAACGCAGGCCCGCGCCGACGAGGACGGGTCGTACGTAGTCCTAGACCTGCTGAAGAAGTTCGTCCGCAGCGGAAAGCTCGTTGACTTGTCTCCGCACAACCTCGGAGCGGAGATCAGTGTCGCCGCGTTGAGCAAGGCGAAACGGAGCGGCCTCCACAACGCTGTGAGGGCGTACTTCAAGTCCGAGATCGTCCGAGCGGCCCTTCCAGACGAGGCTTTCAAGATTGATGAGGGAAGCCGCGTCCGCCGGAGCAGGGACTTCAGCATGGAGGGCAGCGAGGGCATCGAGCAGGCGAAGAGGATTGTCCTCGCCACTAAGGAGCCCTACAGGACGCTGTACTGGGCGGCATTGTACGGCTGCATGGGGAACGCCGAACTGTGCGCCCTGAACGAGGAGTGGCCGCAAATCCGCGAGCAACTGCAGAGCGGGAAAGACCCTGTTCGAGTTAGCTTCGAGTACCGCAAGGAGAACGAGCTTCCCTACTACACATTCGTTCCGGCACGAATCCTCCGGCCCTACATGCCGCACGGCGAGAACCCGTTCATCAACGCGAGCAGGAAGAAGGACGGCGTTGTGGTCGGGGGGAATCCGGTCAACGACGGGAACCTGATAAAGAAGTGGCGCGACGGGAGGACGCGGGCGAAGGTCGATCTGGCCGTTGGAGTCCACAACATCCGCGACCTGTGGCGGACGTACGCCGTCAAGGCGGGTCTCGAGTCCTCCACGGCAGAGTTCCTGATGGGCCACTCGCTCAATACGATTGACCCGAACCGCTACAACCAGATCTACCGTGACATCGCGTACACGAGGGGGCAGTGGGAGAAGATGAGGAAGCTCATCGACGGAGAAAGCCAAGAGTGGAGGAAGGATGTCGATGAGCTGAAGCAGAGGCTCGACAAGACCGAATACGAAAGAAAGGACGATCAGCGGCAGGCCAACAGGCAGTTCCTCATAGCCCTACAGTTCTCCCCGAAGGCGATCAAGAGGATAGCGGAGCAGCACAACGGTGATCTGGCGAACCTGACGAGGGATGAGAAGCGGAAGTTTGCGGAGCAGGCCAAGATGAGGCTGGGGCAGTCAAGGCCAGCGGGGAAAGAGAGCAAGCCCCCCGCCCGGCTGAGAGTGACGAAGGAGGAGGCAGAGCTTCTTCAGGAGCAGGGATGGGAGAAGATAGAGGTCTTCGAGAGCGGGAGGGTTCTGCTCGAGTGGCGGTACTCTACCCCTCCTCCAAAGCGGCAGTTACTAGCTCCCAGTAAATGAGAAGTTTTTCGATGGTCGCGGATGTCAGCGGCAGCTCGTCCGGCGTGTCCGCTATCTCTTTGAGGATTGCCGGGTGGTTCTGCAGTTTTTCTCTCACTAGGCGCTTGATCTCCACCATGCTCACCACGCCTTCCCCCCAGCCGGACAACTCCGCGTCCCCCTCAGTCGGACGGCTTTCCTTTGAACGTCTTGAAGTCTGGCCGGTCGCGTGCGACTTCTTCGAAGGTCTTGATCTCCTCGAGCTTGGCGGTCAGCAAAGCCTTGACATGGGCGGGGCTCACGAGCGAGAGGTCTCCCAGCAAGGCGATTTCGTAGTCGGGATAATGCACCGCCCTCAAAAACGCCTCGGCAAACTCTCCTCGCGCTTGGGCTCGCTCGGAATCTCGCGCTTCAGACATGATATACCACCACCCTATGTCCATTGAGCCCTTTTTCTCATTTTCTCTCTGCCTCCAGTGTTTTATGAAGTAGTTTACATATACTGCAGATTCAAATCATGATTTTTCTTGGGCTGGCCTTTTTAAACGCCATGAACAGGCTGAACGATGTCCCTTGACTGCTAGAGGAAAGTTAGAGCATGAAGTGATGTTCAAGCGGCACCTGCTGGCGTCGGGCCCCGTCAGCAAGGTGGTCGCGGTTCCGCCGAAATTTCTCCGAGAGCTGGGGCTTAAGGAGGGTGACCCAGTCTTGTGGAATTGGCCAATGCATTCGAAATCCATTCGACTGGTCGCTCCAAGGAAGGAGGATCCAAAGCGTGGCACCGCCAAGTCCTAAACCCGCCTGGGTTACTGGGCGAGTCAGTAAGATAACGAGCGAACACAAAGCGGAGAAACTTCGAGTCCTGGCCTACGTTGACGGCGGGAAGGTGCCTATCGCTTTCGACTCCTACCCGAAGGGGCTAGCGACGCAATGCGAACTTTCCGTATTCGTCGTCAACCACGGAAATTTCTGCTACCCTCTGAACGATTCTCCCGTTACCATTACTCCAACTGGCCAAATCAGACTGGCGAATGCTCCTCTACCGCGAATGGCGTGTAGGGTTAGCGACGTCAGCATCGACGGGGCCGTCCTTCGTCTTCGAGTCTTGGAGCTTAACAAGCCCGTGTCCGTAATTGGCTACGTGGGCAGGGTTCCGCGTGAGGGTGAACATGTCTCTTTCGATCTGAGCCGGGAGGACACAAATGAGTTCGTCGTGGTGAATTTCCGCAGGGAGGCTTACATGGTTCCTAACAGGTTTGGCTCCGGGGTGAAGGATGAAGTGAAGCACATCTTCACGACCGCAATCTTCGCTCAGCCCGGCCATGAAGGCGTAGTCGGCGACTGCGATGGCGAACTCAAAGCATCACTGGGACTCAATGACCATGGAGGAGCAGGCGGGCCAATTCGTGAGTTAGAAAAAGCCGGCTTCATCGAGCCGGTGTTGGGGAGTGACGGCCAGCAGAAGAGGCGATTGCCGCCACCAGATATTGCACGAAGAAACCACAACCGTTCGCAACCAGTTTGGCGTGTTTTGAAGATCTGGTAGGCATTGAAAACTCCGACATAAGGATTGACGAGAGTCACGCCCTACGCTCCCGGGGTAGTCGTTTATGGATACCTTACGAAGTTCAACATCACACGCATAGATTCTTTGCTGTTTCCCCGTTGTTGGCCTATTTTGGAACGGAACTTTGTCCACAACTTTACTCTTGATCATGCTATTTTTGTCTGCTTTAATACGGTACAAAGTTATGAAACTAGTCGCTTTGACCCTCGGTAGCGGATGTATCACTTGTATCAGATACGTACGAATCCATTGCGGGTGATACTGTACCTGATACATCCGATTTATCTGATTCAGGTCGAAAATCGTATTCTGCCTTCAAACGGTCTAGAAGTTTGCGGTTCACCTTCCAGTGGCGTTTCGTCGTTCTCTTACTGGTTTTCGGGTCTATGGTTGGAACCTGTACCTTCTCGAACCTTAGCCGCGATAGAACCCTGCCTATTGCGATCGGAGATATGTTCTGGTCGGATAGTTCCTCTCTTACCTGTTCTGTTGAGACCGATTTGTCGCCTGCCGGCAATTTGGCAACGGCATCAGAGTAAGCCGCCAAGACCTTATACTCTATTGTTTCCTCGATTCTCTCGCGGCGCGTCGCCTCTTCTTGCTCAAGAATACTTTCAAGGATCGGTCGGTATTTGTCGGGGGTTATTGCGATCAACGGTTCTAGAACGTCCGCAAGGCGCGGGTCATGCGTTACAACCTCGCTTGTCAAAGGTTGATGCCTTGACAGGCAATCAATTCTATATTGAACGAGCTTGGCGCGTATCTCCTCAGCTTCCTCTTTCGTCAGCCGAGGATATCTCTTAGGAGATTTCGGCAAGATAATTTGGATACTGCGATCAGCAATGGTTTCGAAGATCTCTTTTCTGGACGCAATGACTTTGTAGCCAAAAGCATCCAAGAACATCGGCTCGTTATCTTCATTGCATAGTAGTGCTGGAGACCCGCGTTGAACTCCGGCATTGAGACAAGCCATCAACTCCTTGTCTCCGCCGAACTTGTCCTCGGGGTTGATGTATGCTTCAGCTTCATCTAAGATGAGTGTGGCGTTGCTGTCATTAATAGCGCGTAGTATCGCGGCTCTTGTCGCAATACTCGCAAGTATTGGCCGGCGAGTCATCTGTCGGATTATGTCGCAGAGCCAAGTCTTCGCGTGACCTTTGGGTGCCGTGACATAAAGGATAGTGGCGAAATTCGTGTCCTCGATTCGCCACGTCGCCATCACCCATGCCGTCAGAATGTTGTAATGCTCGGGTTTCCATAACAAGACGTGACGTTTGAATGCGCTAAGGATGAACTCGTAGAGTTCAAGTTCTGTCCCATAGGGCTGTGGCGGGGGAACAGGTGCATAGATTGCCGCGACTTGGTCGGCAAAGACTTCGTCTTTCTTCTTTGTCTCTGATGGTTTTGCAAGGAGCCCAAGCTCATAGGCTCGTTGAAACGTTTGGAATCCTTTGTCTTTGTTCTTGCCTTTGAGAGCGCCGGGGAGGGCTTCACTGCAGTCGATTATACCCTCTCGAACAGCCAACCAAAGTAGCGGGCCTCCGCCCGTGTCGCATCTAAAACAGTACCAACAATTCTTGGCAGTATTGACGCTGAAATTATTTCCGGTAGTGCTATCGTGGATCGGGTGCGAGCCCTGATATTGGTCGCCTCCCTTTGGTGTTAAGGCGTTTATGTCAACGACTGATTCTATTCGAAGTTCCCGATTTTTGGGGAACAGTTGTTTCTCGTGCGTTGCCTCTGTTTCAACTTGACTCTCTTTCTTGATGATCCATGGCTCCAATACTTGGAACAGTTCGACCGCAGATATGCTGGCGATCGGCGTGTCTCTCACGACTGTGTATCGTCCGCCATTCGGATGGATAGAATTGGGGCCGACGACGTAGCTTCGCTCGCCTTTGATGTGTCCTACGTTCGACTTACTTTTCTTGTCTCTGAGTTGTTTGATGCCTCCGTAGCCGAAACATAGGTAAGCGTAATGATGGCCCATGCTTCCAGGGCTTTGAACAGTTAGTGTTGGCGGAAGTTCTGCGTCGATTTTGGCAATAACTTCAGGTTCGTCGGCGTCAATCCAAATCAGGCCGGCTCCTCCTGCCACACCATAGTTACCGCCTTTCGCAAGGTGCGTCTGAAGTTCTGCGTCGTCCGCTTTCTTGAGTTTCTCCTGCCAGCCCTTTTCAATCGCACCCTTCGACCGTTCAGCTAACAGAACGAAACGTGGCCCCAGATTCTCAAGTCTTTTGATTAGGATGTCCGGAACGCTAACGAGGTCATTTTTGGTGCTGTTCAAATGGGCGTCCAGCAACCTTCACGTACTCCACAACTCTGAGAATTGTGTCTTTCTGTATGCCCTACGGTCAGAAGCGAATGGAAGACCTGGCCGAGATGACCCTATGATACCATTTGGGGACATATCTGTCACTTTTCCCAAGGTTGACCGTAATGCACCGCGGCCAGAAATGCGCCTATGACGATTGAGTAAGCAGCATTTACAACGTACAGCTCCAGCATTGTTCGATTGTACTGGAGACCCTTCACCTGTCTGAGTTCCAAATCGATGGGAATCTCTCTCCTCAAAGTTTCGATCACTTGATCTTTTGGCCCTCTGACGGAGATCTTCATTTCATGGAGAGGGATGGTGAATGTTCTGCTTAACACGTCAACGACATTCTTCAAATCATAAGACGCGTGAGTCGTGTAGGTGTAGTATTGTCTAAGGGCTCCTTCGGTGAAGCAGTTTTCGAACCATCTGAGTTGCTCCAGGCCCTCGATTTGCTTCTTCCGGGGTGCTCCATCGTATGGTGGGATGGCTATCCTAGTTGGGAGTGGAGAACGAGTCTTCCTGAGTTTGACGAAGAACTTATCGACGCCTTCTTCCAATTCGAGGTGTTGAAGTCCCTGTTCAAGTTCCTCCGCGAATCGTGGTTCCCTGCTTTGTGCAACGTATTCCACCAGGGTTCGCGGTGATCTAATGCTTTGCCTCAAGAAATCGAGGAGGTTGAAATCCAATGGATATCCGAGTACTACATGGAACCCCGCAATACTTAAATATATCCATAGCCCGTAATGTACGTGGGGGCCCGCGAAGACCATGGGAGACCACAATTCTAAACCAGATGACGGAGCCATCGACGAGGTCGAATCATTAAACCGGAGACTTTCGGAGATGGGGTTCGGAAGATGCCGATTCGAAGTTGACGAGGACGGTATGGTCTTCTTCATCGATGACTCCAGCCAGGACTGCTTCACCGTGTCCACCGCATCCCGAGCCGAACAAATTCTTGAGGAACTCGGCGACTACATCTTCCATACCGAACATGAGCGACATTGTCGAAGAGAACACTGCTCAATCTGCGGGAGGCCATAACTTCTTGAGGGAAGGAAGGCAAGTCGGCGACCGCGATGGACGACCAACTCACAAAGAGGATGGAGAGAAAGAACCGCTTCAGTTAAGACATAAAAAATGTGAGTGCGGCTGGATGCTCTTTCCTGTGCCGCCTCCATCCCACTGCATAAACAAACATTGCCGAAACTATCGGTCTCCTCAACTCGGCCTCTGGCGAGGCGACTAACCTTCTCACAGCCCTATGTCCAGGCAAGCCAAGCGAAGCGTGAGGGTCGATGGCCTCAGAGCTTCAATCGGGTCGTTCGAATCGAGGACTCTACTGGGCTCGTCTGGCAGTCAAGCAGAGTGATTCACGACCGGGTTCTCCTGGCGTCAAGCACCATCGGAAAGAAGGCTAACATCGAGGGGCATAAGGGTTACGAGGCAAAATTCACCGACAGATTGACCGGGGAAGTGTGCGTGGAAGTATTCTTCGACGCGAACGCGGCCTGCTTGTGGTGCTATGACTGCGAGCTTGCCGCGCTCAAAAGATCCCAGAAGTCCGCTCTGACTCAGCCCCCTTTCCACACGATGCACTTCGGCATCGGAAGAAGACGCTGAGGAAGTGGCCTAGATAGTTGAGGTGGCGGGGCGTGAGTACGCGGATGGCGAAGTGATCTGGAAGGGCCTAGCATGCGAAGTGGATGAGGCTTTTGGGTACCGTCAGCCTGTGTACGCGGACATTTGTGGCTGGGATGGGGAGATTCGTGCGGTCGTTGACTCGAAATATGCAGGCAGCGTGCGCGTACAAAGGTGGAGCATGTTCGACGGTGAGTGGATTACGATGGAGTTTGGTTTAAGTTTGAACACAAGCCACCCTCCAAGTGCGGACGAAATAGTTCGGCTTGTGGTGGCAGGGCGTCTGACCGAGCTGAGAAATAAGCGGCCAAGATGGCGCCTGCGCCTGGCTTTTTCTCGTGTTGCGTTTCGACTTCTCCCTAGGAAGACCAAGTAGGATCTTCGGATACTGCGCCGTTGCGGTGAATAGATTTCGGCCCGCGATCAGCGTTTGCCTCGTGCCGGCGTCGCTCACGACCACCCCGATGTAGGAGGGCGTGTCACGGCATGGAGAAGTCTAGACGGCATTTGCTACGCTGTAGATGTGGGCGGCTGCCTGCGTTGCTTTCGCGCTCGGTAGACCAAGGGGCCCCAGCCATGCGGTAAGAGCGGAGAGTATGACCGGCCGAGCGGCTTTGTCCAGTCGGATTTCTTTCCAAGGTCGCCGACCTTTGAGAACTCCGATGTAGGGTATGGGTTCCGCTTCGTAAGTCCACGCGGCCACCGAATATCCTTTTGTTACGCGGAGTCGTCCGATTAAAGTTGCTTTTCGTGGCGGCAAAAGGACTAATCTCCGAGGCCGGTTGCGGTCGCGGATCCTAGAGTGGCCAACTGCGGGAGACATGATGATCCCGCTTACAAAAATGATGCCCCCTTATTGAACCTGACTATTTTGTCATATTATCATGACATCGTCATCATGATGATGCGATTCTTTGTTTTCGCGGGATAACGCGCTTCCGAGAAAGGCTTGGCCGGGCATCCGGATGCCTTGCGTTATTATCGGTTCGCTAGGCGAACTAACCCGTTCCTTAAATTCGCAGCGAAGGGGGAGGGTGAGAGCCTTGACAGGCGAACCGACCAGGGCATTCAGCCAGAAGGCCGACCTTCTTGAGGTCTTTCGCTGGGAACCGTCGACATATTTCACCAATCTGCAGGCCGAGGTAGCGGAGGAGATAGTCCTCTTCATTCGCAATAACGGTAAGGACACAGGGCAGGAAACTTTCACCCATTGGAGAAGCGGTGATGTGTGGAGACTTGTCAGGGTTTCTCGTGCAGCTTTTCGCCAGTTTGCAGAGTCGCAGAAGTTGTGCAGCTCACGGTACGTCTGGAAAGTTATGAGAAAATTGGTTGACCTGGGTTACGTTCGAGTGTTCACTCCAAAGGGTCAGAAAGGCTACGGCCTCGTTGTCGACGTAATCAAGCGACACAAAGTATCAGCGAGCCGCTACGAGAAGTTCATGGAACCTTTGAGAAAAACGGCGAATCGCTGAGAGAGTAGGCAGCAGATAATGCTCTTATGGCTTGACATCCATCAAGACCTATGGAATCCGCTGCCGACTTTGCCGGCGAATTTTGGAACCGTGATGAGGCTAGAAGAGATCAAATGCTCTACACGGCCTTTTGCCTAGTCGAGGCCGGGTTGCTGAATTATGCGTTGGGCCGATTCCTTGCCAGACGAAATGTGTACGATTGGGCCTCAACCTCACTGTACTATTCATTACTCTACTCAGCAAGACTGATCATATTCTTAGGGGTCGGCGACTTCCCACTGGGCCATTCGCACATCGGAGCTCTGTTCACAGAGTCAGAGATTAAAGACAAAGCTTGGTTTCGGGATCTCGCAAAGAAAGTTGATCCAGAATTAGGATCTCTCAATCCACGTCAAACTTTCCAGAAAGACGTGCTTAGCTCAAGGCTTCTAAGCCGAGGCGCTACCCAGCAGAATATTGACAATGCCTTCGATTTCTTTGCGAGAAACTTGAAGGAGGCAACGAAGCTTAGAAACGATTCAAGCTATGAATCGTTGTTGGTTGCACACGCATACAATCACAGGCGTGTCACAGAAGCTTTTGAAGATCTGTCAGCAGGTCTCCAGATGCTCTCGCTCAGAGCGAACACAATCGCAATTGGGGTGCTGACGCAGGTCGCCAAAGCGAATACAAGACTTGCCTACTTCACTGCATTCCTTAATGACCGGAAGAATAGAGAAGGACTCTACTATTTTGAAGACCATCTCAAGCATCGATTCTCAAATGAACAAGACATCAGTGACCACGGAGAAATAATCAACGAGTGTATCGCACTTGTGGAACCGCTTAGGATGGATGGCAGGTCAGACCCTGAAAAAGCCGACTCCTTCCGGCGGAATGTCAGCCTTGAGAGTTTTGACTCGAAGAGCCGGCTCATGAACGACTTTCGAAACAGAAGCAGAAGGCTCAGAATGGTCGGCGAAGAAGCATGAATTGGCGCTTGCTAATCAAAGCGGGGAAAGCCTTTGACGAGATAGAACAAACATTTCCAGATCCAAGCGCATACGACTCAACGATGCGGTCTCTAAATTCTGGCTCTCTCCCACAGAAGGAAGAGGTAAGGAAGATCTACGCCTTCATGAACAAATGGTTCAGCCGCGCCGCCTGGAAGAGTTTTGACACGTTCTGTGAACGATATCAGATGGCCTGGAACAACTTATCGGCATTATCGTCCCTAGCGCTCGAAAATACATCCCCAGAAGACGTGATTAGAATCAACGGCGAACAAATCAGAGTGACAAGGGCCATCCACTTCTGTTTTGATTGTCTGTCGCTCGTTTGGAAGGTTGGATCAACACCCGCATCCAAGGCACTCCACATGACGGCCCCCGGTCTACTCGTTATGTGGGACACGCCTATTCGTAACAGGATTGCCCACGGAAGCTCCGGCTATCACTACGCCTACATTTTTCTGCCCACAATGAAGCGAAACGTCGATGATGTGATTCAATCTTACATTAGGGAGACGAATTGCGATAGTAAAGAGGCAGTGGCCCAGATACAGAAGGAAAGAGGCAAGAACTACACCTTGGCCAAAATGATTGATGAGTTCAACTGGGTAACGATCACCAAAGGTCGAAGACTGGGCTGATTCGAAAGTAACACTTGAAGTCGTCAAATCGCCCTCGCTATCGTGGTCAGCCACTTTACGAAACCGTGTAACAAGCGATTTATTCACAGTCTGCAAACTACTAGGTAGAAATTCTGTGAGGAGGGTGTCAAAATAACACAACGCGAACTAGCGCCCAAGAAGATCACTAGAAATGAACTGAATTCTCTTGTCGATCGAGCTGCTGATCTAATCAGAACGGCTGTAGACTACAAGTTCATTCTCGTTCTGCTCTTCCTGAAGAGAGTCAATGACTTCTGGAAGACTGAAAGGCGCCAGTACGAGGAACGGCTGTCAAAAGAGGCAAAGATGTCTGGAAAGGAGGCCCAAGAACAAGCGGAAAAACTCGATTACACATTCAAGATTCCAAAACAGTACCTCTGGGACGAGATAACAAAGGACGTCAAAACTCTACCGGAAAAACTGGGGACAGCGATAAGCGAGATTGCAAAGGTAAACACCGAACTCCAAGGCGTTATCAACAGAGTCGACTTCTTGGAGTTCGCAAGAAATCAAGAAAACAGAGAACTCTTGAGACAGCTAGTAGAACTTTTCAACAAATATGACCTGGGGGGCGATGAAGTCTCACCAGACGTTCTTGGCGATGCGTACGAACATATTCTCATGAAATTCGCACCCGAGCGAGCAAAGGAGGGAGAGATCTACACACCTAGAGAAGTCATCAAACTCATGGTTGAGGCCCTAGATCCGAAACCAGGGGAGAAAGTGTACGATCCTTGTTGTGGCTCTGGAGGTATGCTCATAATCTCGTATTTGCATGTCCTAGAAAAATACGGAGAGAAGGAAGTCAAGAAGCTTTTCCTCTACGGCCAAGAGAAAAATCCCGAGATCTACGCAATAGGCGAAATGAACCTGCTGCTGCATGACATCAAAAACGCAAATTTGGAAAATGGTGACACACTTGACTTTCCGAGGTTCGAAGAAGATGGAAGACTGCAACAGTTCACCGTAGTCATCGCAAACATACCATGGAACCAGGACGGCTACAACGAGGGCCGTCTCAAAGCAGTGAAATTCAAGGATAGGTTCAGTCTTGGATACCCGCCTCAAAGTTCAGCCGACTGGGCATGGATTCAGCACATGATTGCTTCTACTATGGATGGTGGAAGAGCAGCAGTGGTGGTCGACAACGGAGCCCTATTCAGAGGTGGCCAAGAAAGAGTTGTAAGAAGCAAGATAGTGGCGAAGGAGAGAGACTGGATTGAGTGTGTCATTCTGCTTCCCGAAAAGCTCTTCTACAATACCGGAGCCCCGGGGGCAATTGTAGTTTTCAAAAGGAACAAAAAGGACGAAAGGAAAAACAAAATTCTCTTTATCAACGCTTCGAACGAGTTCATACAGCATCCATCGATTAGAAGATTGAACACGCTATCTTCGGACAACATGAACAAGATAGTCGAAGCATACAACAACTTCTCCGAAGTTTCTGGTTTCTCTAGGGTCGTTGACGTCAAAGAGGTTGTCAAGAACGATTACACTCTGAATGTTTCTCTCTACGTGATGCCTGTTGCAGAGGGAGAACCGGTCAACATCTCTCAAGTGTATTCAGAGTTGAAGGAACTGGAGCAAAGAAGAAACGAACTCAGCAGGCAACTAGATGAGGTATTGACGAAAGTACTAGAGTTAGAGTAGCATGGTTCAAGTTTTCTTTCTTGACACCAACGTAATATTGGATTACTTGGAGGGCAGAAACGAAGAAGTAAGAGCGATAGTAGAACGCCTCATCAACCTGCACAAGAATGGCAGAGTTGTCTTAGCGACCTCGATATTGAATATTGCTGAGTCCATTTACAACGAGCTTGATCTACACTTCGGCAAGTGGGGTCTTGGCCAGAAGTTCGCTTTCGATGAGATTCGGAAGAAAAGAAAAAACTGGGATTTATTTGCCGATGTTGCAAAGGATAACAACGTGATGGAGAAAATCCAAGCTTTTGCTTACAAAAACGGAGTAGCCCTATACTCGGTTCCGCCCGAAGTCGAAGAATGTGACCGACTCTACGAGCTGATTTTCAGGCATCAGTTAGAGTCACAAGACGCTCTTATTGTTGCAGCTGCACTAACGAACAACGCGACCTATTTCCTGTCCGATGATTCTACCTTGATTAAGAAAACCAGTGACATATTGTACGGTTACGACCTTCAAAATGAACAGTCACGTAACGCCTTCCTGAGGGATGTTCTGGAGGCGATTTGAAAGTGAAGTCGCTAGCCTTCTACAGAGAAGAAAATCTCGCGCAAACAGCTATCGGAAGGATACCGAGGGATTGGACTGTTGTTACCATAGGAGAAATCGCTGAAACCATGAGTGGAGGGACTCCAAGCAGGATAAAGAAGGAATACTATGGCGGAAATATCCCTTGGGTCAAATCTGGAGAACTGAAGGACAATAATATCTACAATACGAGTGAGACCATCACGGAAGAGGGATTACGAAATTCTTCAGCGAAATTGCTTCGCAAGGGCACATTGCTGGTTGCGTTGTATGGCGCGACCGTCGGAAAGACCGGTATTCTAGGAATAGACGCCACGACAAACCAAGCCATCTGTGCAATCACGCCAAAAGAGAATAAGCTTGAGCCCTACTATCTCAAGTATCAAATAATCGCAAGAAGAAACGAGCTTGTTTCTGCAAGTTCTGGTGGAGCTCAACCAAACATAAGCCAAGGCATCATAAGAGCTGTCAGAATTCCACTGCCAGCATTGGAAGAGCAACATGAGATCGCTGAGGTTCTCTCAAACGTCGATCAGACGATTCGCACGACCGATCAAATCATCGCAAAGACGGAACTTCTCAAGAAAACTCTGATGCAGCAGCTTCTCACGAGGGGAATAGGGCATAAGGAGTTCAGGGATTCTGAGATCGGAAGGATTCCGAAATCTTGGAATGTCTCTAGACTGGGCGATGTCGCAAAAGTAGAGCGTGGTAAGTTTTCGCACAGGCCTAGAAATGCACCCGAGTTCTATGGTGGGAAGATACCATTCATTCAAACAGGTGATATCGCAAAAACTAAGGGAATTATCCGAAACTACTCCCAGACGTTGAACGAAAAAGGGCTGAAGATTAGCAGGCTATTCAAGAAAGGCACGATTGTCGTTTCAATAGCAGGTAATATCGGCGACATCGGAATGCTCGGCTTTGATGCGTGTTTTCCTGACAGTGTCGTGGGTATTTCGGCTCATGATGAAATGCATAGCATGTTCCTCATGTACTTGCTCCAGATCTATCAACAGGAGCTAAGTGGCAGAGCCCCCCGGAGTACACAGAAAAACATCAATCTACAAATCCTGAAGTCTATCAGAATTCCAGTTCCATCTGCTGATGAACAGCGTCAGATTGCTAGCGTTCTTTCAAGCATTGACGGAAAGCTCGAAGTTGAGAGGAACGAGGGAGCAAGTCTGGAAAAGGCCAAGCAAGGACTAATGAATTTACTTCTTACAGGGAAAATCAGAATCAAGGTAGATTGAATGAGTTATAGTGAAAAGGGCACAGTCGAAGATTTCATCATTCAAGAGCTTCAGAAACTTGGATGGAAGTTCCTGAACCAGAAGGAAATGGAGGCAAAGCGCAAGGGCAGGCTTGACGAACCGCTGGTTCTGGAAGACCTTAGGATTTCTATTAGAAAGCTGAATCCCGATATAGATTTCACAGATGCCGACCTTGATTTTGTCGCTGTCTCCCTTAGGACGATGCCATCGAACCTCGAAGGAATCAGGAGATTTCTTGACATTTTCAGAAATGGCATCGTCGTCCCGATACAGAAGGAGAACAAGGAGAAGGTCGTCGGACTTTTCGACTTAGCTAGCACTGACAACAACGAGTTTGTTGTTACAAATCAATTCAAGCTTGAAGGCTCGAAAGCCAACATCAGGGCGGACATCATTCTTCTGGTAAACGGCATCCCTCTGGTTTGCATCGAATGCAAGAGCCCCACTCAGGAGAATGTAGATTGGACAACCGGTTATACGAAGATAAAGAGATACGAGCGAGACGCACCTGAGCTCTTCAAGTACGTCCAGTATTCAATCGCAACCGACGGAATGAAGACGAAATATTTCCCAAACGGCTTCAACGACGAGAGCACAGATTTCATCAGCGAATGGAAAGACCCGCACCCGTTCAAAGCGTCAGAGTTCAAAGATGACATTTTGAAAGCCACCGTGTACGGGCTACTGTCGAGGTCGAACCTTCTCGACCTCATCGAGAATTTCACTTTCATCAGGAAAGAGACGGACAAGTCCACCAAGATAATGACTCGCTATATGCAGTTCAGGGCTACGGAGAAGATCTGCAAGCGAGTAATTCAGACTCTGAAAGGCAAGGAAAACAGCAAGTTCGGTCTGATATGGCACTGGCAGGGTTCCGGTAAGACTTACACTATGGCGTTCACTGCCTGGAAGCTCTACTTTTCCTCTGCAACAGAAAGGCCGAGCATCTTTGTGCTTGTCGACAGGAAAGACCTGGAGGAGCAGATCGAGAAGGATTTCGGCTTCATCGAGGTGCCGTTGGAGAGAATCCACTCCATCAGGGAACTCGTCGAAGTCTTGAGGCACGGCAAGGAAGGCAAGAGAGGAGTATTCCTCGTCACGATAGAGAAGTTCAGCCCGAAGGAGTTCAAGGAACTTGCGAAAGAAAGCGGCGAGATAGAAATCAAGCGAGAGAATGTGATAGTCCTCGCCGACGAGGTTCACAGGACACAGTACGGCAAGTTCTCGACGCTGATGAGACACATTTTCAAGAAAGCGTTCATCTTCGGCTTCACCGGCACGCCTCTCTCGAAGTTGGAGCGCAACACCTTCTCGAAATTCTGCCCCAGAGGCGAACTCTACCTCGACAGGTACTCGATGCTTGATGCCCTAAAAGACGGTTTCACAGTCGAACTTTCCTACCAGCCGAAGCTCCCTGAGTATCACCTGAATGAGAAGCAATACAAACAGTTTGTCAAGTTCGAGGAGGAAGAAATCAAGACTCTGTCCAAAGTGGAGCAGAAGGAACTCAGAAAGAAGATCAGGGTAATCACTGCATTTGTGAAGAAGCCGGAACGAGTGAGCGCAATCACTGCCGACATAGCCCAGCATTTCAAGGATGTCGTCGAACCGACTGACCTCAAGGCTATGGTCGTTACAATTGACAGGGATGCGTGCGTCCAATACAAGACCGCACTGGATAAGGCCCTTCCGCCGGATTTCTCCGAAATAGTGATGACATTCACTCCTGACGACAAGCAAGACATCAGGTCATACTTTGACAAGCTGTGCGAGAAGTACGGCACCAAGGACATGAAGGACATTCACGACAAGATTATTGACAGCTTCAAGACGGGCAAACAGCCGAAAATCCTCATCGTCACTGACATGCTGATAACGGGCTTCGACGCCCCAGTCCTCTGGACGATGTACCTCGACAAACCGCTGAAAGAGCATAGAGTTCTCCAAGCCATAGCAAGGACGAACAGGCCGTTCTTAAACAAGAAATTCGGTTTGATTGAAGATTACATTGGAGTCCTAGCGGAACTTCAGAAGGCGTTCCAGAAGTTCGAGGCAAGCGACGCGAAAGACTTGCGTGTTGTCATAAGACAGCTTGACAAGGAAAAGGAAGAATTCAAGGGCCTCCTTCAGAAAGCGCTGAGAATTTTCGAATCGGTAAAGAAAGAGGACACCCGTGAAAGTCTAGAGAGTGCGATGGACGTTCTGGTCAATCCGGAGACGGCAAAACAGTTCGAAGCGGTCATGCGGTCGCTCATGAAATCCTATGAAATGCTCAGAGGCGAGGCGTTTCTGGCTCCATACCTGTCGGACTATACTTGGCTCACCAAGATGCTCGTAGCCTATAACAAGCGCTTCAAGAAGAAGGACGTGGACGAGCTCAAGATACAGGAATTATCAAGGAAGACATATCAGCTCATACAGCAGACTATTGACGTAAAAGAGATCGAAGATACATACCCAACTCTAAGCATCAACGCCGAGTATGTGGAGGCGCTCAAGAAATCGAAACCCAAGACAATGGGCGCCGCAATCGACGTCATTGCTGACATCCGGCACGAGGCGAGCATCCATCCGAGTTCGCCTTTCTTCCTCAACCTAAGCAGAGAAATCGAGACGGCTTACGAAGACCTCAGGACGAAAAAGGTCGACATAGAGGAGGCCGTACACAAAGCCATCGATTTCTCTGAGAAAATCGCCGCCTGGAAGACGGAAGAGAACGAGATAGGGAAGGACAAATATCCGCTCTACGAGGCCGTGAAGACAGTACTGCCTGACGTCGAAAAACAGAAGGCGGTCTCATTTGTCAACCGTCTCACAGAGCACCTGCAGGAACTGGGTTTGCTCTTCGAAGGCTGGCAACTGCAGAGAGACGTACGCCGGAAAGTAAAATCCGAGACAAGATTCCTCCTCCTGTCTGACTACAAGGAACACCATGACAAGATAGACGAACTCACCGAGCAACTGTTCGGAGCAATGGAGGGAATGCAATGAAGAGGACAATCGAAACCACCGATGACCCTCAGATTGAGGCGCTATATTCGAGACTTTCCAACGTTTATGATCAGATACGAAAAGAGAGAAGAGTCGAAGTTTTCGGCACGCTTGATTTCGAGGTCGTCAAAAGCATAGATGGCAAGAAACAGAGAATTGCAAAACTCAAAGGAAACAAGATATTAGTTCACATAAAGGCAAGGAGATTGCCGAAGAATGCTCTCAGATATATCATCGCCCATGAAATCGCACACACGCTCACAAAGCGACACACAAAGAGATTTTGGAAAGTCGTCGGAGCAATTTACCCGACGTATGAAACGGGACAGAGCCTTCTCATGAAATATGGCAGTGAAGTTAGCTTTCCAGATTAGTATCGCTAAATCATTGATTTGCTTGAGTTACTCTCGACTTGTGCCGACGACTTGCCGCACTTAGCTGATCCACTCTCACCAGGGAATACATTCACGGGTAACATGAAAGCGCTTGGATCTCCTCAGACGATTTTCGAAATATGGCCCATACTCCACATACCTCCTAACGGAAATCGGGAATCCAAGAAACTCCTAACGTTCGAATCCGCTCCATCTCTGTCGATCCGTGCGTAGAAAGACTGAAGAGTTACCCCTTTGTCATCGTGGCTTGCCAATTCAGGTCGTGCAGAATCCTTGACAGCTGCTGGGAATCCTAGTCTCGGTGCAACATCTACCTTCATCTACCTTCTAACTTCCAGCCCGTCAGCACGGATTCGACACTAAAATTCCTGAATTGTGTACAGGGACTTGATGAGACTCGTTCCATCAACCAGTCGCTTTGCCCATAAGCAGATTACAAATAGTGAAGAGATCTATTATCAGATGAAGAGAGCAAGACCGATAATGGCTCAGCAAGCACAACTTATCAACCGGTTGAATGACCTCAGTGGCAAAGAATGGATGCTATTTACGAAGTCATGGTTCATTCTGAATCCATCTCCGAGAGGTCTTAAGGCATTACACCCGGCCTGCTACCCAGAAGAACTGGCATCGGCCTTCATCCAGTTTTTCACTAAAAGGGATGACTGGATCCTTGACCCTTTCCTCGGATCGGGCACCACTCTTGTCGCGGCTAAGCGGGCGGGACGAAATTCGGTGGGGATAGAGGTTTACAAGAAATATGCTCAACTCACGAAAGATCGGCTATCACAGATCGATGGTAACGGCACAAAGAGTCAAGTCTATGCGGGAGATTCAAGAAACATAACATCAATCTTCAAAGCGAACAAACTGCCGTTCATAGACTTCTGTCTCACTTCGCCACCCTATTGGAATCAACTGCGACAGAATCACAGAAGACAAAGATCGAGAACAGAAATGGGCTTGTCGACTAGCTATGGAAAGTCAAAGCTCGACCTAGCCAACATTGATGACTATGATGAGTTCCTTCGAGCTGTCGTAGGTATCTTTGACGGTGTCCACAATGTAATGGCGAAAAACTCCTATCTCGTATTAGTTTGCAACAACGTATATCGTAATGGAAGAGTCTTCCCGCTGGCGTATGATCTGTTTCGTATGCTATCAAAAAAATGGATACCGAAAGACGAGCGCATTTGGTGTCAGGACAATAAGTCACTTTATCCATTTGGAATCTATTGCGCATGGGTAGCAAACCGTTGTCATCATTACTGTTTTGTTTTCAAGAGGGCTGACTGATCTCCCATCTTGATGCCAATCTGCCCGTCTCTTTTTCCGCCCTTATGAGGCGGAAGGTTCATCACCAGAGTCATGACGACGTCATGCTCTATTTCATCAAGTCTCTTTGATAAGAGGCTTCCAATGGTCGAGTACGGCATCTCGATCGCAATGGCACTAATTGTGCCATCGACTACTGATAGTTTGCTAAGTCTGACAGGTCGGGCAAGATCGAGTCTGAAGTTCCTCATTTCCTCGCTATTTTCATTTGAAACCCAGAGAATCTCTCCGACTAATTTGCGTGTCACTTTGTTGGCATAGAGGCTTCGCTCGATGGGTGTCTGAATAGTCAAAGTGACCTCGTTTATGGACTCCTGTTTGAAGAAACCCTTGTCTTTTAGCTTGATAGTCTTGACTTTTCTCTTACGTGAGGTAATCACTTCAAAGTGATCATCGGCTAAGTCAGTTTCAATTCCTCCTGGAGGTGTGTATTGTATTAGGATGTCAGCATTCAACGGTGGTTCGTAGAGTTTCAAACGCTGATATGGAAAAAGCCGTGTTCCCCAGTTTAAGGCACATTTTAGCACCTGTATTCTACGAAGAGTAAAATCGTCTATGTAGACGTCCTGATCCGAGTTGGTAGACTTTGGTTTTTCATATGCAGCGTATCCCAACCAGCCGACAATGGCCGTACCAATAATGCCGACAATACCGATCATAATGGATGTGACATCTGTCAATCTATGTCTACTCGAAGCATGGTTCAGCGAAAACCTTCACGAGTGATTACGTGCTTCACATAATCAGCGTCGATAGTCGCACGTGTGTCTGATGCCAGGTTTTCTATACACAGTCTGCAGAGTGTCACCACTTTAGAAACCGTTCCCTTGGTTGTCGAGAAGATCTCGTCCAACGCGGCTATTGTGAATGGGAAGATCGAGGCTTCGATGGTCGAACGTGTATCGGTAGTCTCAGACTTCTTTGCAGAGCCAGATATCCTCGATGTCAACAAATAGCGCTGAACTAGTTCAAGAACTTCTTTCTTGCTGAACGGCGCTAAATCGATTACTGAACCAGCGAGCCGCCTTTCAAGCGCACTCGGTACCTCAGTGAGTTCCTCCCATTCAGCAGGTGTTATTGCAAACATGATTGCGAGGCCGCCCGGGTTACCGTCTATGAGATGACGGAGAGCATCCTGGTAGAGCCCTCTTGACATTCGGGTTATCAGGGTGATTGCTTCTAACTCATCGATTAGAACAACCAATCCCGAGAGTCCAATCACGTGAAGTAGCTTGAGAAATGCGTTTAGGGCCCGCTCTGCAATAGATTGGTCATCGATAGTCGAATCTATTCCAAGTGTCTTATGTTCGTCTCGCGAGAGAGATGAACCGACAAACCAACGCCATGCTATGGAACCAAGCTCAGGGTGTGGCAGAATCAGAAAGGCTCTAACCAAGTCTGGATTCTTGGCTGCCGCAAGACGAGGCAGCATATCATTTACCAACTCCAGTGATCTCGCGATGCTTAGATATTTCGGAACATCCGAGTAACTATTCAAGACGTACGACTGTTTTTGAGCAAGGTACTTCTGAGTTTCTGCTTTCGAGAGATTCTGAAATATCCAGCGAACCGCAAGATCTGTCAGCAATTCTCGTCCGAGATCGTCAACTATGTATAGGAAAAGATCCCGCATGCTTCTCCCAGGAGACTTGGCGTAGATGGCTAGTGCAGGGTTGTCTCCTGTCGAGAGTTTTCTATTTACGCTTAGTTTGAAAAGCTTAAGCAGATGGCTCTTTCCTGACCCATAATCGCCTAACAGAACAGTCACAGAGCTGGAATTATCAGTGCGCAATACTGTAAGAACATCAAGAAAACGTCTAATGGCAGCCTGTCTATCTGCAGTTGTAAGCGGTAAATCGGAGGGAACTGCTGTAGAGGGAAATGGGTTCCTGGTCAAGAGCAGTTTTGAATAGTTCTTCTTCTGAAGATTACTGAGATCTATGAAACCTTGCTCATCCAGACTCAACTGCTCAACCTCAAGGAAAGATATGCATACCGTCGCTTGTGGTAACGGAAGCCTCTGAAGTCACTTTCGCTCTGTGGCGGAGCACCGTGAAGATAGATAGCATTGCCAACTTTACTGTTCACTGTTTTCTCGAGATAGGCGTCAAAAAGTTCCGGAGAATCCAAACCGAGATCCAAGGACACAGCATCCCTCAGTGTATCTATTGAAGCGTATATCAAAGGCGCGGTTCGGGTTGATTTGTCTTGGATATCAGAATAGGCACGAGTCAAAGCAGAGTAGAATTCGGGAATGCTCACAAATGTCTTTGTAGGCCCTGATTTTACAACTCCGCCATAGCTAACCGCTAACCCTGCCTCAACACAAAACGCGATAAGTGTCTTCGCGGGAACCTCCTTGAACTCCTTTTGTATATCTTGCAGTTCTCTTGACACATCAGTATACTCAAGAAACCTCTTGAAAAGAGGCCCCTTATCGTCATTGCTCAGAATCAATCCCTTCAAATATCGTCTGTAAGTTTTCTTCTTTGAAATATCATCCTTCACCCCACAGATTTTCTCACAAAGTGGAGTTATCCTATACTTGTGAGTGGGTCGGTCAACTTCTTTGATGAGTTTGAATATATTGGCGGTGTAAAAGTAAGTGTCTCTGGTTTTTACATGTATGTGGCCCTTCTTGGTTAATGAGGCTAATACTTGTCGGTACTCCTCTGCGTCGAACCTTCGCTCCGCCATCGCACATAGCGATGCGAAGAACTTCTGTACATCGTCAACGAGCATCAAGCCCTCCCTAGAACGTCCATATTTCGTATGTCTCAAATTCAGTAACTCCCGCGTCACCTAGCTCCAGGAGTACAGCCGCACTGCACAATATGCAAGAAAGATATTGTGGATTAATATCTACATAAGAATTGACTACACCAGACGTATGTGTAGGTCGTCTTACATATGTAACGCCCTCTCGCGGCCAGCCTAAAGCGCAGGAAGAGCAATGGAACAGAGTCAATCTGACAAGGATCGCTGTACTAGTGAGAGAGAGCTGGTGCGCACACACACAAAATGAGTGGTTCAGACTTAGGAGCCCGTCCGTATTGTTGTAAGTCGGCATGCAACCGTTCGGGCCCGCTGGACAGATTTCTGGCCCGCTTTTATACCTTGTGAAGTATGAGAAGTAAGTGAAAGTCGTGGCGAAGCGGATACTGGTCCTCGACGAGGGGGTGCCCGGAGATCAGAAAGGTCGGCGCGAATGGCGGGTGCATCAACATCACCCTGCGGCAGAGTGGTGCGGCGATCTCGGCATCGCGCAGGGGGACTATGTCGTCCTGTGGCGAGGAGTCTACGAGGGCACAAAGTACGGGTCAGTTGTGGTTATCCAGAAGCTGAACGCCGGGGCCGCGCACCGTGACGGCCGGCAAACCCAAACTCAGGTGAAGGTTGGGGCGAGTGGCTGACCAACGCAAAGTTACAACGAGCCTCGTCACTACCATCTACGATGACCTGAAGTCGCTGGCCGATGAGCGCGGGCTTTCCGTCGCCGCGATGCTCCGGCAACTGACAGTGATGGGAGTCGCCGAGGAGAAGACGCCTGTGATGCCGCTCGGAATCGAGGCTGGCTTCGGGCCTCCACATCTTTACTTCTTCGGCACTACCGGCCAGGGCAAGTCAACCGTCATCGACGAGTACGTGATCCCACGCCTCGGACGCGGACGGCGGACGGTTGTCTTGACCGACAGCAGCGACGACATCAGGAAGATCTACCGTGACGCGTTCAAGGTAGTCCCCCTCGCTTCGAGCCGGAAGTTTCCGTCATTCGACAACGAACGCTACGAGGAGATCAAGGCACTGCAGGCCGAACCGGAGTTTGAGGCGGAGGTCAGCGGGGCGATTAATGCCGTGATGGCCTCAAGACATCGGAAGATCATCGTCGCGGTTAATGCGCCTGACAAAAGGGCGAAGAAGTGGCTTGTGAACTCCTTCATAACGGAGGTAGTCGGCCGCGATTGGGGCAACCCCGGACTGCTCTTCGTCGTCGAGGACGCCCACAAATACGACTGCGAGGAGCTAGTCGGCAGCGGCCGAAAGAACGGCATAGTTGCTATCCTCGCCGGCGTCAAGGAGCCCGACGAAGACACCTCGCGGAACACTCGCCTCGTCCTCGGCCCAGTCGGAACCGCCACGGCAAGCCGAATCGACCCGACAATCGCGGCGATGGCGAAGAGGCTCGGATGCGGAGAATTCCTCTGGCAGTACTCGGCGGGGCGCTGGGCGAGGTTCAAGCACAAGAAACGCGGAGTGTCGAAGCAAAGAACCGGCCGAGAGCCCACGCCTCAGAATAGCGGGAACCCAAGGTAATTCCGCGCATATCAGACCTTTTTTCTTCGGTTCGTTTAGCTATAAGAAACTTGACGACACTTCAGTCTGCGCCGCCAAACAGGTTCGACAACAGTCAGGAATATTCGTTGGAGCAACGTCCACAGGATGGATGTGAGAGAGACTTAGCCCTGCCAAGAAAACTCCTACAGATTGAGACAAATCGCGTGTGATCAGAATGTTGCGCTCAACTTAATTTGCTTCTTCAACTTCAACGTGAGGTGAGGAGAGCGATTGCCACCAGCCATTAGTCAGCGACCGGTTAATGAGAAATTGGATGCACTCACCAAGGCATTACTTCAAGCAATGGCCGCTGACATAAGTGACGATTTAAGCATCAAAGTAATTCTTTACGGGCAGTCAATCGACAACGTTCTTTCTGCTCTAATCCCGAAAAGTACGCATGACCATAATGCTAAAGTCCAACAATTCAAGGCGCTTTTCCCCGCTTATGCAAAACTAGAAGACCTTGACAAAGCGAAAAATCTGTGGATGAATAGACGGTATGGCAGTTCTGAACCCCCGGGGAGCGATTTTGGAATCCAAGCCTTGTGCACAGACCTGTTGGACTTTGCTGTCAAGACGATGGCCGCAGAAAGGAAATGTGCCCAGACAGTGCTGTGGGCCGAGGTAGCAACTAGAGCAGAGCTAATCTATTCACATTCCATCCGGCAATGGAGGCCTGATACGATTCCTGGCTACATTGACTTTGACGCATTCAGATTCATTGGGAAGATTAGAGAAGATTGTAGGCGTCGGGGCCTCGCGGGGGAATATGACTTGGGAACCATATCTGGACTGATCCATGTTCAGCTGTTTGGTTTGCCTGAAGTATCGACGATGACAGAACTTGAGCGGGCGCGCTTTTCAAACACATTCGGAAAATTGCGCCGAGATTTCGACGAGTTGGTTGGATTAAGAGACCGCATCGAATATCGAAATGTAACCGCTCATGAAGTTAGGTCGGAAAGTGATCTCTCAATGTGGGTTCTCAAACGAGGCCTGGCTGCAGACGTCAACTCAGCGAAAGACGAGGATATTCACAGAATCGGATTGGTGATAACTCCTTCTCCACGAGCAATGGATAGCTTTGCTGGAAGGATTGAGAATCTGCTCAACGACCTGTGGGGAGACTTTCCATTGGACAAAGTGAAGGAGGCGCTGGAAGGTGAGGCTTTGGGAAAAGAAAACCTTGTTTGGATGCAAAAATGCGATGGTGTTAGGGCACCCTTCCTAGGTTTACGTGATGTGGCGCAATTCTATGTGAGAAGAGAACTCACAGCAGAGGAACTAGACCGTCTAAGGGGATGGGATTGGTTCGTTGTCAGGGCAGGCACTGATGGCTCAGAGCGACTAAAAAGATTCATGGACGAGGCACGAAAGTCTCGGCTGGGCTGACGATGACTACTAACAACTCGCAACACATATGTCCAAACGATGCCCTATCACAATGGACGGCAATTGTCGAGTACGGAAGTCAAGAGGGCGGCGCGGGTAGTTTTCGAGAAGTTCAAGAGCATTCAAGATTTGCAGCAACGAGAGTCAGGCCCCAATCTATTGAGCCCACGGAGTTTCGTGCAAATCAACCATGATGTTGCGCAAGAAGCCTTCCATATCCTAGAACTACGAAACCTGCTAATGAGAGCCTTGGATCAGGAGTCGTTATATCAATTGACCAGCCTGGGTAACTCGACTAATGTCGATGATATTTTTGAGAAGACAGTAGACCGAGCCTTCATCTCGAAAATCTCAGAAATCCTAGACGGTGAGCTGAATCGTGCTTGCCTTGACAAGTCCTACGAAGACGCCATCACATCGGCTTTCCGCATCCTTGAAGTGCGCGTAAGGACTAGGATCAACGCCGGCGCCGACCGCATTGGAACGGATCTGATGGACGACGCCTTCCACCCTGAAAGGGGAAAGCTGGTTTTTGGAGAGACTGCCTCTGAGAGACAAGCGGTTCATCAAGTGTTTCGGTCAGCCTACATGATGCTCCGGAACCCACCTTCTCATCGATATCTACAGGAGTTTGCAGGCGCCGAGATAGTTGAGATCGTCATGTTTGTTGACTTCCTGTTGAAGATCCTGAGAAAGGCGACGGACAGAGCACCGAACTGAAAAATCACTACGATTGAATAGTCCTTCCACCTAGTCAATGGATCCCAGGTTCTCTTTGATCAATTCCTCGATTTCAGAAATCTCTTACTTGGTTTCTAGACCATCAAGAACTTGCGATAGCCATCAATCTCGGGGACACCATAAGTTGCCTTTTGGTTGTCTCTGAATTGCTTCTCTTCTTTTCTGGGTAATAGTCTGTTCCTGCGTGTTTCAAGATATCGCGCACGGATTTCAATCGGACCATGGATGAAATCCGTGTCTATCGGTGTCGAATCCCTAGGCGAAATTTTGGTCTTTGTAATGGAGCACTTTATTCGAATTGTTTCCGATGAATTACCTTGAAGAGAAACTACGAGGGGGGCCTGAACTGCGTCCTCTGTTTCAAATCTAAAGTTGAAGAGGCAAGATTCTTCTCCGACTTTACTTTTGGCTCTAAAGCGCGGATCTGGATTCAACAACTCCAGTTTTAGTTGGCTAATAGCCCCGCTCTTGGAGCTCCGGTTCAGTAGGAGTAGACTAAGAGTGAAGAAGATTGCAACTTCCATCCTTCCAGCTGCTCTGTCGAGTTGCGATGTCAAGTAGTGTGGTCCAACATACGCTAACCTTTCGTCAGCAAAATACAGTTTCAGATCAGGGCCTCTAATCGACTCCCGCAGCTGTAAGCCAGCAATGGTTGCTGCCACCACGGTGAAAAAGGCGATTATCAGATTTGAGTAGGAGTCGAGTATGTCCACAAGTCCTTTTAGAACACTCAAGAAATCTACTACTGGCAAATTCAAGTCAATCGATCTCATGCTTGAGTGTCTAATGGTCTGGACTCTCAGATTTGAACCGTCGTTATGGAGTTTTTGCGTGCGCGCCACTCGACTCAGGCACATCGGACTATGGATGCAAAAGCTCGTCTGCTTTGGCTAGATAATCAGGGCAACGTGGCGTCCGCAGTGAAAATGACCGAAGCGCCTGATATTGAAGCGTTTAGCGTTACAGCCAGAGACCGCGATGACGATAAACTATGTGTGGTAGAACATCCAACACAAAACTCTGATCGGAAAGTGTAGTCAATCGACCTGTTACTCACCAATCGTGGCGATTACGCGCATTTTCGGGCATTCGAATTCGTGATTGCGGGCCTATACGTTCGTTGGGAGGAGCCGAAAGGGCCAAGGTACTTCGACATGGTCTACTATCGCTCTTCTAGCTTGCGTCTCGCAACTTAGCGATGTCTCCGATGGATCCTAGTCGACATGAATGGCGGCGAGAGACAACGCGAGCGAGTCTTGCGACACCGAAGAACGCTGAGTTCAGCGACGCCACTACTCGCCGGTTGCCCCGATCGGATACAGACAGTAGCGCTCAGCTTTAGCCTCTTACAGGTCTGCTGTTAGCGCATCCACTCTCCACATTTAGTATTAAAAGACGGGAGGAATTTTCGCATCTGTGATTTGGGACAGCGAGGCGCAAACTGTTCAACTCATTTGTGTCTCTACCGACATTTGGGGGCGGCCGCCTGAAATTTGGGCCGGGTTGGGGATGGAGCGGTAGCGGCCTAGGGCTGAAAGTGAAAGGGATTGGAAAGTGGGGGCCGCTGCCGAAACAAAGGGCAGTGGGTTGCGAAAGCGAAACAGAGCCAAAGGGTCAAAGCGGAGAGGGGGCTGGTCTGTCTGCTGCTATTATAGCAGCGATGGCCAAGATAAACAAAGCGCCAAAAAAGGGGATAAAGGGTCAGCCGCGACGGCCGGCTCTTCTGGACTTCTCGTAAGATTTCAACAGTCGGCGGAGTTTCTTCAAGTCTTCCTCGATCGTCGGCATGTTCTGCCTGGCCCGCGTCACCATCGCCCGCATGCTGCTCGTTCGTTCGCCGTCCTTGCTCACGTATTCGTCTATCTGGTTCCGTTCAGTTTCCGTCAGGATACGCGTGTACATTCGCATTCACAGTCCAGTCGTACCGCTACAGCCACAGCAACGTTTATTTCTGCCGCTTCTGATATAACAGCACGTCTGCTGCTGTGACAGCAGCACACTTATCCATCCAAAACGAGGGAGAAAGAAAGAGGAGGCGAGCCAGAAGATGGCTTTGACCGTGAGGTTTCGGGTGCGTATTAGCAGAAAGGTTGAGTCGATACTGGCTGCGTCGTGGGGTGGACTTGAGGGTTTTCTGAAACAAGCCTGTAGCTGCTGGCTCTACGTCGAGCCCAACCGAAAATTCATCGGTGGAAAATGGGTGGAGAACGGAACCCGGCAGGTCATGTTGGCTGGTTTCGCAAAACTGGTTCTTGTAGCTCGCTCCGACCGGAGGTGGCAGTGGGACGCCACAGACATCTACCACGCGGGGAAGAACGACTGGGTGGCTGCCATCGCAGGCCAGGAGGCCGAGGCCGAATTTCTATCGTCCGATGCCGCGTGCATGGAAACCGTAGGAAAAGAAGTCGAGGCTGCGCCGACAGTTCAGCCGATTGCTCCCGTGTCTTCGGAAGCTCCGAAGACGCCGATCAGAAAATGTGCGAAGTGCGGGGTCAAACTAAAAGAAGACGCGAAATTCTGCGATGGTTGCGGGGCGCAACTTCCCGAATTCCCTGTCCGGGAGTTCGCCATAGTGTTCTTCGACGGCCGTGAAAAACTGGCAGAGTTTCAGGACGCGAGGGTCAATGCGACCCTTGTTCGCGCAGAGAGGGGTAGGAAGATCAGCCGACAAGTCATATTCGACGACCGCTACGCCGTTCTTCTCCGTGCTTCGGCCAAAGATGCGAGTTCGGCAGCGGACTTGGACACTCTTCGAGCAGTATTCGCAGAGTTCGAGGCCGGAACGAAAACGAAGTACGGCGAAGTCCTTACGGACGCTTACGAACTAAAAACACTGCGCAAGATGCTGCTCGAAAAATATCCCGAGTCGGAGCTGTGGCGCGGGGACGAAGAGTAGTTGCGGGAGGTGACTTGACCTGTTCAGAAATAGGGTTGGTCTGGCCGGCGTCGGCGCCGTAATCGCGGGGGTATGGCTTCTCTGCTTCGCGGTTGCTTCGGCAATCGTGTCCGCGTACCAGTCGGCCTACTGGCCTGCCTTCTACGCGATGGCTGTCGGAGCTTCCCTCGTTTCTTCCGGCACGGTGTTGGCCAGAACGTTCAGGTAGGGGCTACTTGTTCGGCCCCCCCAGACTTGGCCCGATGGCTCTGGGGTTTTGGAGCCACCGCATGGCTGCCTTCTTGGTTTTGAACTCCTCGACAAAACAGTCAGATGTGGTGTTGTCCACGCCAACCAACCATCGGCCCTCCTTGGTTAAGTACAGCGCTCGATAGCGCTCCAGCTCCCACCACTCGCTGTGCCCAAGTAGGCGGTGAATGAACCGCTCCGAGACCCGTCTGACTATTCGTTTCTTCAAAGTTTTTTCACCTCCTTCCCGCAGGAATCGGAGCGCTTAGTCGAACTCGGCAAAGAGCGCGCCCTTCCGAATTGCTTCCGGAATGTCGCTTTCCGATTCGAGCTGCTGGTCGGTCAGGTTCTTCTGGTCGGTGGAGTCGATCAGGTTGAGCACGCACCAGCGGCCGCTCTTGTGCCAGACGTGCTTGCTCGATCTGATTCCTCCGGCGAAGAGGAGAAAGACGCTGACTCCTTCGGATTGTGAGGCGAGCGTCTGGAGTTCTTGGATTGTTTCGATTCTTGGCTTGGCGGCCTTCAGTTGTCGAGCGAAGGTGTCGAGCAGCTTGGCTTCTTGAGGATAGTCTTCCGGATTCGTATCGAAGTCGCAAAACCAGTCACAGGCGAACCGATAGGCTTCGGGGTCGAGTTCGATCTGCATTTTCATAGACGCTCACCTCCTCTTCGGGCGGTCATTGTGGGCGCGACCAACACTCTTCGGGCCGCGTCCTCGTACCTTTCTCGGGCCAATGGCTGAGTCCGAAGTTCGTGCGTAGCGTATCCGGTCAGAGCATTCGCCAAGTCATATCGGGTGATCTCTGTAGTCCGCTCCAGCCTCGCAACGATTTTCTCGGAGACCCGAGGGCCGATGTCGAGGCGCTTCAGGACTGCGCTGGCGTCCTCTTCGATTCTCTCCGTCGCGGCTCTCTGAACCATCTTCTCAAATTCTGGTCTTTGCTGCCTGATTCTGCGTATGGCGAATCGCACCCAGTTTCGTACGTTGCTGCTTCCTGTGTGGATTTTTCGGGCGGCCAGTTCGCGTGTCCAGGCGTGGAGTCCGTTCTGGCAGATTTTGCGCCAGGCATAGTACGCGGCGGTGACCGCGCTGGATCCGTCCAGGCTGTTTCCGAAGACGACCCCGTCGCGGTAGGTGTCTCCCGGAAGCGGCAGGAATTCCTCTGGGGATAGGGCGGTAACCCAGATTCGCCCCTCCATGCTCCAGCAGTCGACTCTTCCGCGTGAGCCGTCGAGTCCGAGTTCGGCGAACTGTGTGACGACTGCTTTCACAAGGTCTCTGTGCTGGACTACTCGGTAGTTTTTCCCGGCGACCTGCCATATGTGGTCGGCAGTACAGATGGCTCTGTAGTCGCCGCTGTTGCTCCACCTTCGTGCTCCCGCGAGCCTCGATAGCGGAACTGCTTCGGCGACGGGCAGACGGTCGGCCACCGCGAGAAGCTGATCCAGGCTCTCGAACTCGTAGCTGGAAAACTTCGCTGCACTATTCAATTCGGCTCCACCTCCACACTCGTTTCTTCGCAGTCGTTCGTTCGGTCGGATGGGACGCGGCTTGTACTAGCAGCCTCCCAAATTCTCGATTCATTCATTTCCCAAACACCTCCTTGGTGCGGGCGGTCAGCGTTCACAAAATTTCGTTTGTCCGGCAGAGCTTCCGCTGACCAGAGGAAGCCTGCACGGTTTTAGGAATTAGCGTGAAACGATCGTCTATCTCGGCTACTTCGGTAACGATATTTAGTCGCGTGGAACGGATAGTGTGCTTGGCGAGGAGTAGCGTCCGGCGGCGTCGTGGGCGACCCGTTCGGGGATGCTAACCTTCGTCCAATATTGGGCGGGGGTTGCCAAACCTTCAGTTCGATTTGAAGGGGCGAGGCCAGGTCAAAGGCGCAGAGCACGTAAGCGCGGAAGGCTTAGGACCCTGTCCCGTAGGGGTTCCGGGGTTCGAATCCCCGCCCCCGCACCATTCGCGTATAACATATGCTAGACGTAATTTTCATGGGACGACGCGTGCGTTTCAATATGCGGTGTAGTTTTGGGGGGGGGAAAAACACGTTACCCGTCCCTAATCGTGGTGGAGAACTGCGTTATCACAAACAGCTGCACACATGTACCGGCAAGTTGGGGTCAAAGTCCCCTGACCCATCTCTGAATACGAATTATGTGAAACAGCGTCCGTTAGCATGTCCGCCATCCGGCCCACGCGAGCTTTCTCCCAACCTATTCAGGTTCTCTTGCTTCCGTAATTTCAGCCAACTATCAACTTACGCACGAGGTCGCTGAGCGCCCATCTCTCCTTCTGGGCGACGCCCTTCACATGTGCGAAGAGCAAGCGCGGGACACGAATCGACCACCGCCTATAACGCATGATCGACGCCGCCGCTCCGTGCTCATGCTGTTCTGGGAGGCGGCCTTAACGGGTCTTTCAATGGAAGATATTACGTGATTTCTGCGGCATTGGACACTTGCTAAAACAAATCTTTCGTAGTGTAAGGTTTCTCTTTCATCACAGCCTTAGCGAGTCTCTCCCCCAAGTCAGCCGCATGTGCTTTGTCTACTTCCCATGGGAGGGCACGTCCAGGCACGGTTTCTATTGCTATGCCGGGTCTCACAAATTCCGGATTAAAGACTCCAACAATTCGCTCGATATTCTCTAGGGCCGCCGCTTGATCCCCCGATCCAGTTGTGAACACAGCTGCCGGCTTGCCCGCCATATTGTCCCGTACCGGATAGATGTCGGTCAGGGCTGTCAGAATCTTGCCAGACATAATGCCAAAATGAGATGGAGAGCCAAACGCGCAACCGTCCGCCGCGATGACATCCTGCGCGGTGACCGAGTCGGCAGTCTTCAATTCTACTGTAACCTTTGAGGCTCTTCTTGCTCCTTCAGCCACAACGTCAGCAACTTTCTTAGTCATGCCGTCTCGGGAGTCATAAATTATGAGGATCTTAGAAGGCGTCTATGTCACCCACGGAATGTGGTTGTTTGTCGGTCTCGATAAATGTTGCTCAAATAGCCACCCGACCCACGCGCAATAGACCGTGATTGTTCATGCTAGTTATGGGAAGGATCCCCAACAACTTCTCTTATCTATTCAAGCCGAGCATGGCGTGTGATCTTTCATGACCTGACGCGCCCCCACGGACGCGGATGGAGCAGTAGATGCCAACTTTAATTCGGAACACCACCTGTTCTCTTTGTTTTGAGCGGGGCGACTTAGTCGCTGTTCTGCGCAGGTACACGTCGCCTGTGGATGGGGCGGAACGGTTGTACGAGTACAGGCGGTTCTATCACTGTGAGGACGGCGGCTTGCAAGTATGCCACTTGTGCGGCAGCGGTCGACTACTTCAGTGAGAAGGTATAGGGCGTTAAGGGGGCTAATGCTCAGGAAATGTTCCGTTTCCACGTAGAAACACACTGCTTCAGTGAGATCCGCGGTAGCTGAAACCTGCAGAAGTCTATCTGCCTAGTACCTTCTCTACTGTCAGCAGCTATCATGGAGAGCGTAGACACTGTGCCGGGTGGTATAGATGACTGAGGTATTATTCGGTTTCATGAAACATAACACGAGATGCGTGTTAAGCCACTGTTTTTGTTTTCAGGGATTGACTCTGTTCGTTTTTTGTTGTGGGTAGTTCGATTATTCCACTTTGCAACTAGTTAGAGCAATTCGCTTGAGGTATATGTAGACGCAAAGGGTGAAATAGCACCGTTTTTCTTCATTAGGCATGCTAGCTAGGTCGAAGATTGCAGCCTTACTTGTAGTCGTTATCTCATCCGTGATGCTTGTCCACTCAGTTGCTGGGGTTAACCCGGTTCACCTAGGGATTGTGTGTGGTGGATGTCCTGCAGGTGGCCCCGTACCCGCCGGTTCAACGTTCCATATCACGTTCTATACTGATGTCGGGGAAAACGGGCACATCAACATCTATGATCGACCGTCCGGCGATCCTACTCACATTTGGAACAGCGGATCGTTAGCGATTAGTGGCGGGCTTGCCTACGACGTGGTTCCCACGGTCATAAACACACCTGGGACTTACATAGCCGGCGCCACGTTCACAGACGCGAGCGCAACCACCTACTCGATGGAAAGGACTTTCCTAGTGACCGGTTCTGGCTCTGGGTTGACGGACTGGGCCGTGCTGTCCGTTTCGCTAAGCCCAACTAACCCACATGTTGGGGATCCAGTTATTTTCAAGATGGATATGACGGCGCTCTCGTCATCCGCACCGTTCCCGCAAAACTTCAACGCTCAATGCCAAATTGATGGAGCAGACTGTGGTGGTGGATTTGTCAGCTATCCCGGCCCAGCAGGAACTCCGGCAACTGTGAGTGCCGGGACGCCGTGGATGGCGACGCCTGGAACGCACATACTTACTTGGTCCATTTCCACAGCCGACGATTCAAACCCGAGTAACAACGTGATGAGCCAAAGCTTCACAGTGACCTCCCCAACCCCCTTTGACTTCTCAATTGCCGCCTCACCGCCTCAGCAGACTGTGACTCCGGGAGGGGGTGTGGTTTTCACTGTGAGCGTAACAATGGTATCTGGGGCAGCGCAGAGCATCATACTATCCTTAACCGGAGCACCCGCGGGAGTTACTGGTACTTTCAGCCCCGCCTCAGGCACGCCCTCGTTCACTTCCACACTAAGTATCGTGACCACTTCATCGGCTCCTCCGGGAACGTTTCCGTTGACCATTACTGGAAGTGGGGGAGGTGTAACCCACTCTGCTCAAGTGATCTTGATAATCTCGCAGGCTCCGCCTCCACCCGACTTTTCAATCGCGGTGAGCCCCACAAGTCAAAGTGGGCTGCAGGGACAGGCGGTTTCGTACTCGGTGAATGCAGCACCCCTGAATGGGTTCAACTCAATAGTCGCATTGTCAGTAACAGGGTTGCCTTCCGGCTCCACCGGAGCCTTCAGCCCTGCCTCTGGAATTCCTAACTTCGTCTCAACGCTCACTATTCTGCTCCCCCCGGGAGTTACACCAGGTTCATTCACTTTGACAGTGACTGGGACAGGCGGTGGGCTAAGCAGAATGGCGACCATAGCCCTAATCGTCAACCAAACCCCAGCAACGCAGACATCCTCAACTGAAGCATCAAGCACAACAAGTACGTCGAGCACGCAGGCTGTCACCAATCTGCCGGCCATGAGTGACCTGATGAGTATGCTGCAGCAGAATCCCCTACTCCTAGTCGGAGGCATCGTTCTACTAATCGCCCTAGTGGCGATCGCCGCGCTCGCGTCGAGGCACAGAAAACCAAGCGGACCAGCGCAAGGAACTCAACAGGGAAAACCCGGAACAAAGTTCTGCACTAATTGCGGAACCCCAAATCCCGCTGGGAATGAATTCTGCGGAAAATGCGGCAAGATACTATGATCACATTTCTAGCTGTCGTCCTTCTCGAACCATTGTGATGAGATTAGGTGATGAATAGCATCCCAAAAAAACGCTCAATTGGTTCGAAAGCAGGACGTTCATGGATATCGACTCTAGGACACGCGATCCACGTTCGTGTGTGCGCGTGTAACTGGAGAGAGAAGTCATCTCCGGATGTCTATGACCGCTAACACGAGCAATATGGTCGTAACAATTACGAGGAGAACCAGTAGGCTTCGGTTTCTCTCCCATATGACGAAGTTCGCATTAAGCCGCGTGAAGGGATCGCGTGACTTCAGCATACGAAAGACTACGATCGCCTCTTCTCTCCTGAATACTCCGTTGTCTACTCGAATCTCACCCGTCATGCTCTTTTCGAATCTATGGCGGCCGACCCAGAAAGGATTCGAGTACTTGCTGCTCACCCACAGATCAAATTCCTCCTGCAGTGATGACATACTTTCACCTATCTGATTTGGACGTTGATGTAGTAGAGTTTCACAACGCCGCCTGTAGAAACGAGTACTCCGAAGTTGAGGCTGCCGTCCGAGGTAGTCCAGTAGTAGACTTCAGACACGTTGTACTTTTGACAGTAGTTGGCGATGAAACCGTTGACCGTGGCGCTGATGGAGGTCCACTGTGACTCATCTGTGTAGGTAATGTTGGCAATTTGGATTTCGACGTTCGCGCTGATCTTGCTTGGACTGATTAAGGAATATCCCTTGTCGGTGAATAATGAGTTAAGCTTCGTCACACGTTCCGCAGAACCAAGTATGACGGGAGTTCCGCCAGAGATCGCGTAGTATGCTTGCGATGAATCCGCACCAACCGCAACTTTGGCGCCGGTCGTGGCGTCGACTACTGCAATAAACGCCATTTTCGTGATTACGGCGTTCTGCACTTGGGTGTTGATGTACACGGGGATGAAGTAGTAGAGGTGGGTACCGATCAGATACAGCAGGATGTTTCCGAGCCTATAGTTCGGCAGCAGGGTTAGCTGTGTGCGCACGTAATCGTCTGTCTCGACGGCTTGCAGGGCGGCAGACGGCCCGATAAGTTGAGTCGTCGAGTTGGATATTCTGTAGAGATTCAGCTTGCCAAGTTGGTCGCTTCCGTAAGCTATGAACATCCCTGCGAGGTTTTTGCCGGGGGATGATTGATACTCTACCAGCTGTAGCCCTACGAAGTCTGTACGATTTCCGAAAGTCTCAAGGACGTATAGGACTTCTGTGGATTCTGGTCGCTCGTAGAAATCAGATCCTGATCTCCAAATGAATGGGTCGCTCACGTGATACTGGAAAGCCACATCCAGTTGTCCGGGGTTAGCGTGGGTTCCAAGCAGATCCTCAGGATAACGCAGTTGGCTAACGAGCCAGTTCGGCGGCGCTTTCCAGGACGAGTAGTATTGCCTGTAGAAGTCGACCAGAAAACCGTCTGGTTTCGCAATGACGTAGGGATACATTTGGCCGTCCTCAATATCAACAAGAACCACGCCGAAGAATCGGAGGTAGTTGCTTCCGGAGAATCCAGAATGGATCGGGTAGTCCGTGTAGACTTGCACGCAGTAATAGATTCGGCTACCGTCTGTGACGAGGTAGCTTGCGCTGTCCGTAGTTAACCCACCGATGAGTATGTCTTGGACTCTCTGGTAAACGTCGCGATTGTGCAGCATCATGATGTTATCTTGGGGAGGGCTCAAGGCGAAGCCGACTTGGCCTTCTTTCACGAGGAACCACAAGCTCCGTTGCCAGCCTGACAGCGTATAGTCAGGAGCGCCTGTGTAGGAGGCATTTCCGATCTCCTCGAACCCTTTGACATGAACATAGACATCGTCAGTTAGTGCCTCGCCATAATAGATCAAGGGCTCCACTTTGACTCCGAACGCGCTCGGTACTGAAACGTAATCGCCTGTGTGGCTGTCGATTACGATTATTCTGGCGGCATGAGTGTAGATCAAGTGATGGCTAATCCAGTCGTCGGTTGGGTAGTTGATTGTTGTGGGGGCAGCCCAGTACTCGTGGCCGTTAAGGTAGATTATCTGCGACGCGCTGAGCTGCATCCAATTGACGCCTATTTGATTTATCATCTTCGTGTACGATGCATCGTGATCCCACTGCCGTACAAGTGAGACGATTGTGCTAGTGTTCCCTGCGGGAACACTCGAGAGAGGCTCCGTCACGACATTCTGGATACCTGCCGCCCATCGCGTTACCTCGATTTCCTTATTCGTCATGGGTTTCCATTCATAGTCGGTCCAGTTGTTGTTCCAGTTGAGCGAGTAGCCTACGACGAAGCTTACGTTCACGATGAGTATGCCGAGTAGGAGCAAGGCGACGAGGTATACGATCCATCGTTTTCGACGTGCCATGCCTATTGTTCGTCGAATGACTCCGAACTGAAAGGAGGCCGCGATGACCAGGAAGCTGACGAAGACTGTGATTGCGATCAGATAGTTGTTGGGTGTCGCAATGTTCATGACCCAGTAGGGGGCACCGACGATCGCCACCAGCACAACTAGAGCGAGAATGAGGAATAGATCTCTCGTCCAGGCATTCGTCTTGATTCGAGCGAAATCGCGGACGAGCATCAGAATGAGTCTGAGGACCGCCACTGATACGACCGCTGTGACTATCTCGAAGATGAGGCGGTACTGAACCTCCATAGTGGGCATCAAGGCAACAAGCTCAGCTCCTGACGCAGGAGCCAGCGGGAGCTGAAGAACCCTCAGGACCTGGCCCCAGTTACCCACCCCACTTTGCAGCATCGTGATCACGACCGTCAGATTGCCAAGGCCCGGTATTCCGTTCGCCCCGGCAATCATCGAGAATGCCAACCCCCACTTAACTACCTGCCAAAGAAGCCACGCAGCCTTGCCAGGGCCGAGCGAGACCGCCTCCTGCTCACCTCTGACTCGCGCGAAGGCTCCTCCGAGCGCTGAAAGCCCCTCGAAGAGATGGCTCCTCCTAGGAAATGGATTGATGAAGAGAAGTGCGAGAACACCGGCGACGATAAAGGTGTTATTGTGATAGAAGTTTATCGCGAACCAGTCGAGGCCTGCCTTGGAGGCATACATGGATTGGAGAACGATCCAGTTCAAATAAATTGACAGTCCATAAACGATCACACCGACGAAAACTAGCGCTGCAATACTCCAGCCAATCAATCCGAAAAGACGAGGAGATGGCCCAGATCGTTCCATGGATTCGAATCGCGAATGGAACTAGCAGAACACCACTATATCAACTAGGAGCTTCTCCGATTATGTAGGAAACGGCATGGATTATCGGCAGCGGAAATTCCTGGTCGAGTGACAGTAACCCTCCCCCCACCGGCCATCGGCCCGGGATTGTTAGATCGTAGCAACGTTCAAGTGTGTGGTTTGGCAGTGCTCAATTGTTGAATCCATATGACTGTTGACATCAAAGTAAAACAGGTTCCAAGTTACACGGTAGCATCCCTCATGCACTACGGACCCCACGGTGCGAACATTTTCCGAACTGAATTTGATTATCTGGCGAAGTGGGCGAAGAGGAATAAACTGCGAACCGGAAAGTGGATCATGCGTTGGATTGACGAGTCCGGAAGCAAGCCTGCCAGTAAGGTTCGTTCTGAAGCATGTTTGGAGATCAAGGGAAAAGCAAGAACAGATGGTAAGATAAGGATCAAGAAATTTCCAAGGCACACCGTCGTTAGCGTGATTTTTGATCCAGAAAAAGTCTCCCCACGTTTGGTTTATTCAGGGATCTACGGATGGTTAAGGTACAGTGACTTCGAGGCCACCGACAGCCCCCCAAGAGAAGTCTACGCAGGAAACCCATGGACGAACTCCCGTGCATGGGCGAACGCGGAGGTTCAGGTACCGATCAGAAAAAGATGATTCGGCGCGCCTTCTTGAGTCGACAGAGTCCCAAATCACTTTTGCCTTTAACACTCGCCCATGTTTTCTCATGATTGAGATTTCGCCTTTGCAGATGCGAAGGTGACTTTGTTACCCGTGGAATAGCCCCGCCAGATACATCAAATAGAATCCTGCTAGTGACGCCACAACGTAGGGCAAGTTTTCACGTTGGCGAACGAAGTTTGGAATCAGCTTGTACTCGATGTAGATGGCTGCTGCGCCGCCTAAGGCAAAGAAGAACGTGGAGTTAACCGGTGTTACGAGGGCAATCAGCGATCCAAGAACAGTTGGAATTCCTCCGAGAGCTCCCAGAATCACGACGCGATGGGCTCTTGATTTTGTGACCGCCGCGAATACACCGATGACGAAACCTTCCAGGACTTTGTGGAACACATAGGCGATCCCAGGCAACAAACCGCCAATAGCCTGAATCATATCCGGGGCTGTAGACATAAGCGAACCAATCTCGATTCCTTCGCCCATAGCATGGAAGCCCATTCCTAGGGCCACAAGGATAGCCACGCCGAAAGAGATCCCCGTCAGGGTCTCATTGTTCTCCCGCGATGTGGCATGGATAGATGATTTTGGCAATAGTCGTTCGAGTCCAAAGAGAAGCAGCAAACTCGTTGTGAACAGTACTACCAATAATCCTTGTGCGATTCCGCCTGCAAATCCTTGGTTAATATCTAGGAGTACCGCGTCGTTCATTACGTCAAGAAAGAACCAGAAGATGATGCCCGAGGAGACTGCCATTAGGATTCGGAACCTGCTGGAAGCGTCCTTCGCTATAGCGAAAGGTAAGAAGAGCCCGACAAAGAGTGGAACAAATGTGGCAGCGGCGCCACTGGCTAAGTTCGCCAGGACACTCGGCATTAGAGAATCACGGCCCAAATGAAATGCAATGAGAATTTAGTTTTGTTGGTACCCTTCTGCTAGCCCACTGCACATTAGGCCTTCTTCACTCTTGAGCGGTAAAGTGCGCTGTTTGCTCAATGAAGGAACCTTATACTTCTGGAATTTTGTGATTGCGAAGACGAAGACTTCCAATAGTGTTCGCCCGGGTTCAGCTGCTTTCTTATCAGGTAACTATCAGCTGCCCGCTCTGCATGTACGAGTGCACAGGGCACAGTATGTTGCAATATATCGTGAAGGTTCCAACCTGATCCGCAACGAAAGAGATGCGTAGTGATTCATGAGGCATCAGTGCCGCTCCGGCATCAAAGTAATGTTGTACGGCGAATCCATGGGGTGAGTAGTCATCTTGGTTGCATACGAGGAACTTGACCATGTCGCCGAGGTGGACTCTTACTACTGGCCAGGGGTCGTTGGGTGCGTTCCGAAGGTGGCCGACGCTATCGTTGAATCCCTGGAGGTCAGCAATGATGAGAACGTAGCCTGAAGGTCTCACGCAGGACGTTGTCTTTGTTTCGAGTGGCTGACTCGGGGGCGTACTCAAGTAAGGCCAGTAATAACTTACAGTGACCCCTATCAGGAGCGCAGCCACAATCCCGACCGCGACCAGTTTATTCGTGAGACATGGCCTCGCATCGTTTTCTGCGTCCGCTATATTTCTCCTTATTGAACAAGAGACAAAGACATTGTGAATTCTCGCAAAACCCTTGACCACAGCGATTTGGGTGTGTTTTAGGAACCAGTCCAACGTTGCAGACTGTTCCAAAAATTCTTAACCAATCGCACAAGAGTCTCCTGGAGAAAGCCCATGAGCGTAGCGAAGTATCTTGTTTACTTTACGGGTCTATCTACGTACGCACTGATCGTCTGGGGTGGGTACGTTACCCTTGGTGGATATGGCTTGGGATGCGGCACCTATTGGCCAACATGCAATGGAGCAATCTTCCCAACATTAGATTGGCCAACGTTTGTGGAATACGTTCACAGATTACTTACGATACTGACAGGAATTCCGTTGCTGGCCAGCACTGTAGCAGTGTGGAGGCTCCGGCCGCGGCCTGCTGGGCCATCGAGATCCTTGGTTCTTGCAATAGTCCTGCTCATTGTCCAAAGCTTGCTCGGCGGAGATGTTGTGGTTACCGAGCTTGAACCAGTAATCACAACGGCACATCTGGCCTTTGCGACCGCTGTCTTTGCAGCCGTAGTCCTAGCTTGCGCTCTAATCTACTCGTGGGAGAGGTCGACCTCATTGGGGAAGGAAGCACAGTAGAATCGCACTTTTAGACCGACATCATTGCATGGTTTGCCGATTAAGGTCAGAAATAAGCTGACTCTGTAATCAGTTACTCAATCTTCTTGGTTTGCAATTCTCATGCTCTCGGAGAGGGCTATTTTGACGTTGCCTGGGGTTCGGTTTTCCGTTCAGGTATCCTTCTCACCAAGTTTAGGTCGAATCTCGTGCTTGCTTCAAGTCGCGTGCGATGTTGTAATCATCGTGGTTAGTTTGGCAGCTGAGGCTAGACAAAGTGCCGAAATGATGAACGTCACATAATACCCGAAGTAAAATGAAGTGAACCCTGAGATGAATGAGCCGAGCATTGTGGCGAAGCCCACTAGCGCGCTGTAGACGCCCAATGCAGAGCCTTGGTTACCGTGCCCAAGTGTATTGAAAACCATAACGTTCGAAGCCGCATAGTAGGCGGCGTACGCCACACCTGCGGCAAGCGGATACAAGAGAAGGGCTGACCCAAGGTAGAAGATACCCGTGAGAACGTACACCGATAAACCGAACAGTCCGTAGCAAATCGCTCGCAAGATGAGCCCACCCACGGCTGCTTGTTTGAGGCTCCTTCTTTCGATGTAAGGGCCCATGTACCGGAAGGAGACGGTTTGAACAGCCATCCCCACCAGAGAGACTAGGAAGATTTGACTCTTCGAGACGCCGACCTTATACAAAGATGGAACCATAGACGTGTTGAAGATTCCACTTGCAAGGTAGAACATGAGGATTGAGAGATACAGAACCTGAGTGTCCCTCGTCAACTCATACCTGAGGCCTTTGAAGACTCGTCGGAAGTCCATAATCCTAGGAACCTTCAGGAAAAACAGCGGCAGGACCAGAAGCCTCTCGTAGAAGCTCCTCCTGACCAGCACCATGATGCTCCGTTCAAAGGGAATGCCCACCTCCTTGATCATGACTACCGAAAGGGCAGCCGAAAGAACGCATAGATCAGCAAGTGGCAAGACGATCAAATGTAATGGAATGAAATCACCCCACGCAACGCCAAGCACCAACCCAATTGTCACACCAACACTTGACACCATAGAAAACTCAGAGAATCCTACCGCCCAGTTGGACTTCGGCTTGGTCTCCATGATTAGCAAGTTCAGGGGAGTTGCCGCTGCGGATGAGAAAAGTGAGAAGGCCGCGTACAAAAGGTCCACGCCGTAAAGCGACCTTGTGAAGAGGAATGTTGCGAGTGTTCCAGCCACAGCCAAATAGCTTGCAACTATGATTGGTTTCCTTCTCGGGAGTTTGTCGGTTGCGAATCCCCAGATCATCGCGGCTGGGATGCTCACCGCGTTGAATAGTGTCACGGCAAGCGCGATATCAATAACGGTCCCGTGAAGTTCTAGGATGTACAATTGGACGAATGTACTGACAGGGCCAAGTGCGACGTTGAATGGCAGAACTGAGTAGATCCAGTTGGACTGTTGTTGCTTGGCCATGGTTCCTTGCCATCCGAGAAGGCAGATGAGTGGCACGGCTTGGACAGGGGTCTTAAGTATCCTTCGCCGTGTTCAGGAAAATTATCTGGACGCGCAATTTGCAGAGCGTCACATGCAATTCGAAAATCGGGTACGGAGTCGAAAATCGAATGTACTGGACGAATCATTCATGACATTTTTTTAAGCTCGGTTCCGCACTAGCTTTCGGGAGTACCAAATGTCAGCTTCAACTGCACAAAACGAACGGAACAAGTCGGTGCACTTGAATAAGTCGAGATTGGCAGTTTGTTTAGTTGCCTTGACACTAATCCTTACCGCTTCTTGCCTTGTGCTCATCCCCACAGGGTTCGTCGTAGGGACGCCGACAAAGATTCAGCATCTAATCTTCATCATTCAAGAGAACCATTCATTCGACAATTATTTCGGAACCTACCCAGGTGCGAATGGGTTCACTCCTGGACTTGCGATTCCGATCAATCCAGCCCAGGCTGGCTCGCAATACGTGGCACCCTACCACTTGAACGTCGCCCAACCCATTATGATCGTGGGAGACGAATTACCCCCGGGAGTATCCGACCCCGATCAACTCGATTCGGGCGACAGCAGTGGCGTTTCGCCCTTCCCGTTCAATAATGAATCAATTGGGGGAGACTTGAGCCACGCGTGGAAGGTGGCACACATGGCTTATGATAACGGCAAAATGGATGGCTTCATCGCGGCGGAGAAAAGCACCCTAACCATGGGATATTATGATCGCGCCGATATCCCGTACTACTGGGGCTACGCTGACCGCTATGTGCTGGATGACGACTTCTTCTCATCTCAGATGGGCCCAAGCTTCCCGAACCACTTGTACATCGCCTCAGGCACAAGCGGCCCTGTAACCAACCTCAACTACCGGTGGATACTCAATGGTCACGTGGTCGACAACCCGGCTGCGGGGTTCAACTGGCAGGGCGTTTCCCTGGATTGGTCGACCCTAGCCGAAGAGATGAGCAATTCGAATGTCCCCTGGGCATGGTACGACGGAGAAGTGAAGCCGCTCAGATCCACTATCTGGGACGTCTTACCACTTTTCACGTACTTCCAGAACCACCCAGACCAGTTAAACGAGCACGTCCAGAACGCGCAACGCTTCATCGATGCTATCCAGAACGCGCAGTTGCCAGCCGTTTCATGGATAATACCTGGTAGCTGGGTGCCCCCAACCTACCCGATCGTATGCAAGCATCAAGTTGGGGGTTCCCCGAGCGAACACCCCCCTGCACGAAGCGACTGTGGAATGGACTACGTTGCTTACCTGGTCAATCAGGTGATGCAAAGTCAGTATTGGCAGTCGTCGGCGATCATCATAACCTGGGACGATTACGGTGGCTTCTACGACCATGTTCCTCCGCCACAGATTGATGCTTTCGGTGAAGGATTCCGGGTTCCAACTTTAGTGGTCTCCCCTTGGGCGAAGCATGGCTTCATTGATCACACCCAATATGAGTTCGCGTCATTCCTCAAACTGGCAGAGGTTAACTTCAATATACCCGGCCTAGGAACGAGAGATGTGGGCGCGAGTGACATGATGAATTCGTTTGACTTCAATCAGCCCCCCCAACCAACCTTGATCGAACCGGCAAACTTCGTAGGCCCAGCACAATCGTCCGCGACAACTACCACAGCGGCAGTCCCTGAGATGCCTTCAGGTGTGTTGTACGCGTTGGTGGTTGCCGTTGTCGCAACGGCTGTCGTAACCGCAACTGTTGTTACGCGCCTCAGAAATAAGCCAGCCCATTAGCAATATTGGCTAGGTGTGAGATTGGTCGAATCAGTCGACATGTACTGCGAGAAGTGTAGGACGAACACTAAGCACAAGCTGGCTTGGGACAGAAAGAAACCGATGCTTGGAAAGCGTTACCGGTTGGCTACGTGCACGCGTTGTGGCCACGAAACAAAATACTTCAAGAGATGGTAAAGCCTTCGTGTGGCGTCATTTGAGGCGCCCAAATGTCCACGTTCCGATTCCAATCATCACAATCGCAAAAGCCGCGAGGACTGCGAAGTTAAATGGCATCGATAGCTGGGACGTGCCCAGTAGCAAGCCCCTGAGCCCATCCACCGCATACGTTACTGGGTCGAGGAATGTGATGATGCGCAAATAGCTTGGTAAGTTGTTGAGTGGGAAAAGGGCTCCACTGAAAAAGAACATCGGGAAAACAAGAAAACTTATGATCAGCTGGAAGCCCTCGACGCTCTCCATGTTTGAGCCTATGATCAGGCCAAGGCTCACTAGCGAGGCTGCAAGAGTGAACATGAAGATGAATGCGAGTACTACGTTCAAGATTGAATAACTAATGCCCAACACGACCCCGAGCGCCAGCATCGCACAGGCTTGAATCAACGCATCTATGGTTCCCCCAACCATCTTCCCCGCGAAGATAGTTGTTCGCGAAAGCGGCGCAACCAAAACCTCCTTGAAGAAATCAATCTTCTTGTCCCAAACAATGTACAGCCCAAAGAAAACCGAGGAGAACAGAATCGTCATTGCCAAGATTCCGGGGAAAATGAACACTTGATAGTTCACGCCCCCAAGGGACACGGCAGACCCTAAACCGCCGCCGAAAACAACTATCCAAAGTAACGGTGTGAACAGGGATGAGACGATGCGGGATTTCTCGCGAGTGAAAACTTTGATTTCTCGGTACCACAGGGCGTAGAATCCTTCAAGCTCACCCATCAATGTCCACTCCTTACTCGTGCAATTCGCTCAAAGACTCCGCCTTCACCAGATTCTTCGCGTATCTCTTGGCCGGTATAATACAGGAAAACATCGTTTAGTGTGGGCGTCCGAACTTCAACCGAATCAACTTCCCCGATCAAACTGAGTATTTCCTGCAAATGCGAAGCAGCATTCTGCACCGTAAGAAGCAGCCGGCTTCCGGATTGGTCGATGGAAACGACGTAGGATAGGTCCTTGATCCTATCGAGTTTCGGGTCCTTCGCTCTGAGCTTGATGATTTCTCCACCGACCTTCGCTTTCAGCGCTGAGGGTTTGTCCAGAGCCACAATCTTCCCGTGGTCAATTATGGCAACGCGGTTGCAAAGTCTATCCGCCTCATCCATATAGTGCGTGGTTATGATGACTGTGACCTTCTCGGATTTCACGAGGTTCTCTATGTACTGCCAGATGTGTTCCCGGGTTTGCGGGTCAAGGCCCAGGGTTGGTTCATCTAAATAGAGGATTCTGGGGTTGTGCAGGAGTCCGCGGGCCAGCTCCAACCGTCTGCGCATTCCACCGGAATATTTCTTGACCTGGTCGTTGGCCCTGTCCTCAAGGTCGACCAACTTCAGAACTTTCTGCATCCTTTCGCTTCGCTGATTCCTGGGAACCCCGAACATCAAGGCGTGCAAGTAGAGATTTTCCCGACCCGTTAGCACATCGTCACTGCTCGGGTCTTGGAACACTATGCCGATAGAGTGGCGCACGTTGCCAGGTTGAGTGACAATGTCGAACCCATTAACGCGGGCACCCCCAGATGTAGGTTTCAGAAGCGTAGCCAACATCGAAAGCGTCGTTGTCTTCCCTGCGCCGTTCGGTCCAAGCAGGCCGAAGATTTCGCCTTCCTCAATCTTCAGGTTCAGGTTGTCGACAGCGAGGAGGTTGCCATAACGCTTTGTCAGATGATCTGTTTCAACTGCGCTTGTCAGGTCGGGCAACCTTCTTCATGCTATTAATCAAGGAGACCAGACCAAAATCCGACTTAAAATGACTGGCTTCGTTGTGGTATTCGGATGGTCGGGGTCATTTTAGCGAGTTTCAATTGGCCGGACTGTTCGGTCCCGTGGTCCCGAATACTCCGTTGAAGGTCGAATCAACCGGTTATTGGTCACCTGTTCGATGACGTGTGCCGTCCAACCCGTGGTTCGACTTGATGCAAACGAAGGCGTAAACATGTCAACGGGCAATCCAATTGAGTGCATCACAACACACGAATAGAACTCAACGTTCGTGTTGGCGTGGTCAGGGTTCTTCTTGCGCAGCAGCTCCAAGCCAGTCTGTTCAACTTGCTGCGCCAGCTGGAACAGATTTTTGTCAGCGATCTTGCTGGCCAGATCACGTAGGATGACGGCCCTTGGGTCCATTGTTCGGTAGACTCTGTGCCCGAACCCCATCAACCGTTTGCCTTGGCTTAATTGCGCACTCATCCATTCCTCCGCGTTCTCTGGCTTACCAATCTCCTCCAACATCTCCAAAACCGGCCCTGGTGCGCCGCCGTGAAGTGGCCCCTTTAACGCTCCAATGGCAGCCGTCACTGCGGAATATATGTCAGACCAAGTTGACGCCACGACCCTCGCAGTGAAGGTTGATGCGTTCATGCCGTGGTCCGAGAGGGTAATGAGGTAAGTGTTCATTGCGTCAGCCTTCACTTTCTCAGGCTCCTTCCCAGTCATCATGTACAGGTAATTTGCAGCATGTCCCAAGTCAGAGCGTGGGGGCACTGGCTTCTGGCCTTGTCGTAGTCGGTAAAACGACGTGACGATTGTCGGAATCTTAGCGGTCAGCGCAATGGCTTGGGGAACGTCTGGTTTCTCGAGTGGCCGTCCAACGCCGAGGGCTGAGACGACGGTTCGAAGTATGTCAAGCGGGCTCGACTCTTTGGGGAAGCTTCGCATTAGTGAAATCGTCGATTCAGGAATCGAACGCGCATCACTGAGCTGGTTCTTCAGCTCCTCTAACTGGGAGCTGGTTGGGAGTTCCCCCTTCCAGAGTAAGTGTGCGACTTCCTCGAAGGTTGTGTGGGAGGCTAAGTCGTGAATATCATACCCTCGGAAAATCAGGCGCCCAGCATTTCCGTCAATCAAACAAATGCTGCTGGTGTCTATTACAACGCCTTCAAGGCCTTTAGCGATGGTTTTCGGATGGGACATGGGTCAAGAGCGACCTGCTACTTCCTTATTACTGAATCTCATAACTGATTGAACCTTCCCTCTGAACATTCTGACCGCGAAGTGGATGACGTAGCCGGTAATAGAGGGCCAAACCTACGGAGATGGCAGCGTAGATCGGGCTCAGAAGCCAGGGCAGGTAAGGGTTACCGGTAATTTGCCAAAATCGTTCCACCAAGCAATGGCGAAGCATCACCGCCGAGGCCTAAGAAGAGGCTGAAGACTCCCACATACATGCCCCGCTCAGCTTCAGGAGCAATCTCAGTAACTAGTACAGACGCTATTGGGAAGAACATGTTCTCCCCGATCGTCATCAGGATTACCGACACCAGCAACCATTCAAAGGTCGGGGCAATTCCTATGCTGGTAATTCCAGTAGCCAAAATTACGACCCCCAAAATGTAGCCGGTTTGTTTTGGCAACCTGTCCAAGTACGCGGATGTTGGAAACTGTAGGGCGACGACGGTGACTCCGGAGACTGAGAAAAGTGCCCCTAGTTGAAATGCTGTCAAACCTCTAACTTGAGTCGCGAAGATTGGGAGCAGTGAATAGAACTGCGAGTAGAACAGCATACTGAAGAGAGATGCGACACAGAGAACCAGTAGGTCCTTGTTCTTCAGCACACTGATTCTTGGTAGGGCTGGTTTCTCAAGGTCTGAACGCCTTGACTCCGGAACCAGGGTTATGAAGAGAATGAATGCAACTAGGCCAAGGACTGCGGATAGGATGAAGAGGCTATGGAAACCTTGGGTCGCGAGAAGGAAGCCGCCCACAAGTGGGGCCACAATCCAGGCCGCGTTTCCTACTATGCGGCTGACTCCGTACGCGGTATTGCGCTTGCTCTCCTCAACCTGGTCTGCGATGATTGTGGTTTGTGACGTGCGCGCGGCTGAGTCCATTAATCCGGATAGTGAGATGATCGGGAGAGCCTGGGCGAAGTTGATGATTCTTGTGAGGGCGGCCGGGACTACTGTTGCGCTCAGGTTGCCGAAGGCATAGATCTTCTTCCTACCCACCCTGTCCACAAGCCAACCCATCGCGAAGACCGAGAATGTTCCCAGCAGGCCGCTCACGAAGTATAGGAATGAGACAGCGCCGACCGAGATACCAAGTTCCTTGTTTAGGAAAACTGACAGGAATGGGCCAAGCATGGTGGAGGCTAAGCCTGTGACGGCGACGTTAGCCATCAGGAACCAGAAGTATTTGACCCTGGGAACGTTCGCAAGGAACTTCCGAGGGGTAGCTTGGGTTTCCGTTTCACTCCACCTGGTGCAACATAAGTGAATTCAGAACAGAAATGTTGTGCAATGATTCTTAAACAGGTCGCCAGCATTACACTGCGGGCAACAAACTATGACCTACGAGAGCGCCGGGCGTGAATCAGGAGTCGTTCAACTGAAGGAAGGAGACCAGGTGAGAGTAAACGACGACGCCATCTTGGCACCGGACGCAGTGCGCGGAGAAATCGGAACGATAACGAAGATCAACCGCTTCCTAAGTGAAGCGCAAACCTCAGACGATCGAATCGTAGTCGACAGGTACCAACAACTCGTGAAGCATCCACGTGAGACTGAAATCCTCGGGTTCGCTCTGCAAGTCCATTTTCCAAGGATCGGGGACTCGCTCCTAGTAGCCTCGAACGAAGTAACTCTCCTCTCCAAGTTCCATGAAAGGATCAAAGGACTGGAGGATAGGCTTGTTAGCCATCTGACGAATCCCCAGCAGTTCTCCGTGCTGCGCGATGGGGGTTTGGATGTACCATTCGTCAACCAGAACTTTGATGCGCCCTTCTTCGGAGACCTTGTAAGGTATGTTTTGAGGCCTAAGTTGGGTCGAGGTTCTACGAAGGTTCTCTCCCCTGAATCCTCAGGGCCCCCGCTTGCAGCCGTCTACGCGAGTATGGCCGGATTGAGTTTCGTTCGGGCCGTGAAGGTTACCGATAAGACGCGGCCTCAGGTCCCTGGATCATGGCGCGGGACGGTTCTGGGAGATGTGGAGGTTCCATCAGCCACCAAGAAAACCACACACTTCTTCGCCATCCCGCAAGGCGCCCTAACCAGCGATGACAACGTCATCATTTTCGACGACGTAGGCTTCACGGGCAGAACCCGCAAAGCATGCATCCAACTAATCGAAAAGGCTGGCGCAAAAGTCTCATCAATCGTCAACGTGGTCGAGAAATCGTATGGTGAACCTCGAACCTTACAGGTAGATTCAAGAGCCATCCTAGGCATCACGGGCTTCGAGCCAGAAAATGAGAAAACCTGCAAAATCACCGTCAATGAACTCTTACTGGAAGGTTTGACTCCGCCGCGAATAATCTCCGGCGTCAAGTACGAGCCTGAAAGATCTCTGAAGACGATTCGGAGTTGACCAACGGACCAAAGGAATCTACGATTGCAGATAGACTTCTGTGAATTCCCCGACGATTTACTCTACGACCTCGAGGCCAACGTATGGATAAAGGTCAACCAGAAAGGTGGAGTAACTCTCGGAATAACGAGCGTTCATGCAGCCCTCGCTGGCAGACTGAACCAAGTCAAACTCAAGGCTGTAGGAGAATCCGTGGCAAAAGGGAAGAATGTCGGCACCATCGAGAGCGTCAAATACTTCGGGGCAGTCCGGACTCCGGTGTCTGGTAGAATAACCGAAACAAACCTTGATCTTCAGAAGCGGGCGAAACTCGCCAACGACGCGCCATATACGGCCGGATGGTTCGTAACAATTGAGCCGACCAATCTGTCAGAGGAGATTACATCTCTAAGCAAGGTGCAAGATGTCGAAGAACGCATTCGGTCAATGATCAGAGAGGTTCGTGTTAGGTGTTTCAAAGCTTACCCGGACTATGATATGTGGGAGATAGGGGTTGAGTGCGCCGCGGTACTGGTCAGGTTGAATGATCTGATTGAGCGTTGTGCAATAGGTGATGTTATTCACGTTGTGTCCGATGACCCGACGGCAGATATCGAGGTGGAACGCTGGGCATATGATACGGGGCAGTTGGTGTTAGAATCGAGAAAAGACGGGAAGCTAATGCACTTCATCGTCCGAAGAGTGAAGTGAAACGTGCGGGAATCTGGGTCTTGATTTTAGGGTTTCTCAATGGGGTTCCGGATCATGTTACCCCATTCAGTCCATGAGCCATCGTAGTTCTTGACGTTCGGGTACCCGAGTAAGTATTTCAACACGAACCACGTGAACGATGACCGCTCACCGATTCTGCAGTACGTGATCACTTCTTTGTTGGCGGTGACACCCTTGCTCTCGTATAGTTTGGCAAGGTCTTCTACTGATTTGAACGTCCCGTCCTCCTTGACGGCTTGCGACCATGGTATGTTGACAGCGCCTGGGATGTGTCCGCCGCGTTGCGCGTGTTCGTTCGGGTACTCGGGGGGCGCCGTTATTTCCCCAGTAAACTCAGCTGGGCTCCGCACATCAACCAGCACCTTGTCACTTTTCTTCAGTGAACTCTTAACATAATCCAAGTATGTCCGGACCTGTTCGTTCGCGCCCGCGGTCTTGAAAGTTGTTTTGGGGTAATTCGGAATCTCCTTCGTAACTTCTCGGTCCTCCGCAAGCCATTTCTTGCGGCCCCCGTTCATCAACACAGTTTTCTCGGCACCATAGTACTTAAGAATCCAGTATGCGAATGCTGCGAACCAGTTGTTGAAGTCCCCATACAACACGAGAGTTGTTTGATTAGTGGCTCCTGCATTGCTGAGTAGTTGTTCCAGCTGCTCTTTGCTGACCAAGTCGCGTGCGGTTGGATCATTCAAGTCTTTCCTCCAATCCAGCAGCACAGCGCCGGGAACATGGCCCAAGTTGTAGTTTGCCGTTGGGTCGTAGTCTACCTCCGCCACACGTACCGAGCTATCTTTCAGATGTTGGCTAACCCAATTCGTGTCAACGACGGCTTCTGGATGCTTGTAGGACATGAGAATCGAGCTTGATATGACCTATGACATATTTAAGCGCCTCAACTACCCCATAAACCCAGCCTAGTGCCTCAGCGAGGCTTCCCTAATCCACTCCTAGCGCTTTATTGGATCGCCAATTCGCGCCGAGATGTATGCGACTAGTCAAAGTTTAAATTGGAAAGTTCAGCTGTCGCGCAGTATCGGGCACGTTCTTGACGCCCGGTGAATCAGAGATTTCCTCCGGATCTGCAACCGCCTGCAAGAAACGTCAAGCTCCAGTCCCACACTCACAAAGTTGGTCTTAGATTATGGCTTATGAGAAAATTATTGACGGCCTCACCTTTGACGACGTACTTCTGGTCCCAAAGAAATCTACTGTTCGATCCAGAAAGGATGTTCTAACCACTACCAATCTCTCGCGCCGAATTGAACTCAAGGTACCCATCATCAGCGCGCCAATGGACACTGTAACCGAGCATGCGATGGCAATTACGATGGCCCGGGTCGGAGGCATCGGAATCATTCATCGATTCATGAGCACCGAACAGCAGGTCGAAGAAGTGCTGAAGGTGAAGAGGTCTGAAAGTATCGTGATCGAGCAGCCCTATACTCTGAGCGGCGACCAGAGGCTGAAAGAAGCAAAACGGCAGATGTCCCAATATGGCGTATCGGGGCTTCTGGTATTGGATAATGAGGGAAGGCTACAGGGTATCCTAACCGAGCGCGACATCCTTTTCGAAAGGGATCCAGAGAAGAAAGTCTCCGAAATCATGACAGGCTACAATGACTTGGTTACAGCGTCGGCCGACGTGAGCCTCCAAGAGGCACAGCAGATTCTCCACAAACACAAGCTCGAGAAACTCCCGTTGATTGACAAAGACCGCAGGCTGCGTGGACTGATTACTACTCGGGATATAATGAATCTCGAGCAGTACCCAAACTCCTCGAAGGATGGGAAGGGGCGACTGATGGTTGGGGCCGCGGTCGGCGTCAAATCAGGCTACTTGGGGAGGGCAAAGGCGTTGCATGATGCAGGGGCTGATGTACTGGTTCTTGATGTGGCACACGCTCACTCGGACATTACCCTCGAGGCGATTCGCTCAATCAAGAAAACCATCCCGAAGGCTGAATTGATCGCGGGAAATGTTGCAACCAAGGAGGGCACTGAAGACTTAATCGCGGCTGGAGCGGACGCAGTGAAAGTTGGGATTGGCTCAGGGTCGATATGCATCACCCGAATCGTGACGGGTGCCGGCGTTCCGCAGCTAACAGCACTCATGGAGTGCACGAAGGTCGCCGAAAAGAACGGCGTTCCATTAATCGCAGACGGTGGGGTCCGAAACTCTGGTGACATCACCAAAGCCATCGCAGCTGGCTCCTCCACCGTGATGGTGGGGAGCTTACTCGCTGGAACCGAGCAGAGCCCTGGAATTACTGTGATGAGGGAGGGTAGGAAATACAAACTTGTCCGAGGAATGGCATCGGTGGCCGCGTCATACGACAGGACAACTCGTGAATCGGACCAAGGTGAAGACGACAGCGCCGTCGGCTTGCTCGATTACGTACCAGAAGGAGTAGAGGCCTTCGTTCCCTACAAAGGCAACGCCTCAGAGCTGCTAGCTCAGCTCGTTGGTGGGTTGAAATCGGGTATGAGTTATTGCGGGGCCACCGAACTGTCGAAAATGCGCGGCAAAGGAACCTTCATCAAAATCTCCCAAGCTGGTCTAAAGGAAAGCTATCCCCACGACGTAGAAGTAATGTAACCGTACGACTCTCGACAACACTCCAACCTTGCGAATCTTCACTATCGGCCACTCCACCAGATCCATGGAAGAGTTTACAAAGATACTTCTCAGCTTCGAAATCAAAATCCTGGTTGACGTCCGCAGCTTTCCGAGTTCATTCACCAATCCTCAATTCAACACCGACGTGATAGGAACGGTGCTAGAGCGGCATGGAATTCAATACATTTGGCTGCAGAGATTGGGCGGCCGAAGAAGGGGATTCGGGAAGGAATCCAGGAACACATGTTGGAAGAATAAGTCGTTCAGAAACTACGCCGACTACATGGAAACCGAGCCTTTCCGAGAAGGCATCGATAAGCTATTGCATCTGGCCGGCACAAAAACTGTGGCAATTATGTGCGCCGAATCCCTGTACTGGCGCTGCCACCGCTCAATGATTGCCGACTACCTGAAATCGATTGGAGTCCAAATCACGCACATATTCGACGAAAAGCACACGCAAGAACACGAGTATACACAATGTGCAATGATCGTAGATGGTAAGCTAACCTACCACAAAGAACCTTAACGACCGGATTCGGCCGGAACTAAGACAATGATCGCCCGCGTATGTTCCAGCCAACAACAGTCTCAATTAGGAATTTATTCGGGCGAGGTCCGTGGCTAGGGTTTCATAGGAAAGCTCTCCAGCCTGGTAGGTAGAAGCAAAATCCCCGTTCTTACCGACGATGAAGAACGTGGGTGTAGCGCTTACGCCGTACAGGTTGAAGACAGAGTTGGATGAGTCGTATACATAGGTCCAGGTGCTATGGTAGGTTTGTATGAAATTCGCAGCATCGTTCGCCGATTCCCCGTTCCATGCTCCAGAAACCGACAAGAAGGCCACATTCTGTTGTCCGAATTGACTGTACAGTCTATCCAGAATGGGTGCCATGTTCTGGCAGTGTGAACATGAAGGAACCATGAATTCCAAAAGCACAACTTTTCCCCGGAACGACGAGAGTGAAACTTTCTGACCCGTCAAACCGGATGGCCCAACGACGGGCAATGTGAAGTCGGGGGCCGTGTTGGATCGGGTGGTGGTTGTGACTGGTGGTGGCTGTGAGAAAGAGTAGACCGCCCACACGATGACCAGCAAGACGATCACGAGGATGACCTTTTCTACCCAGCTGGAGCCTTTCTTCTTTTTGACGGGCTTTGAGTGAGTTGGCATGATACGTTTCACTAGCAGGCATGACTTCTAATGGTTTCTTAGCGTTTTGGTCTATACAAAAAGTAGTTCTCATTCACCAGGCTGTCAGTCTATGGTTTGAACCATGGCTCCATGGCGTTGGAAAATCGTTGACAGTACGGCGCCCTATGGAATATCGATCATTAGGTCGTTTCCTTCGACCTTGACCTTGTAGGCCTTCTCAGGCTGAATGCTGTCTGAGCTGTCGCCATCAGGTCCAACAAGCACTCGCCCTGTCGTGACGTCAAATTGGGCCTCGTGCTCTGGACAAGTGAGCACGTTCTCTTTCAATGTCCCTTCGGAGAGATTACCCTCTTCGTGCGTGCACCAATTATCCATCGCATAGAATTCTCCATCAACATTAGCGACGACGAACTCCTTCCCGGCGACCTTAACGAGTTTCAAAGTTCCCACGGAGACGTCCAACTTGTTGCACGCCTTGACCAGAGGCATGAGGGCATCAGCGTTTCAGACACTTTTCATTGGTTTAAGCTCTTCGTCAGCTACCACCCAAATGCTCGTTCTTCGATTGCCTAAGTTTCGCGTTCAGTATGGGAACGACTTCGGCATAATCGCCTACAATTCCGTAATCGCAGCTCTTGAAGATGGGCGCGTTCGGGTCGTTGTTGATTCCCACGATCAGTTTTGCTCGGCCAATGCCTACCATGTGGTTGAATGCACCCCTAATCCCAACCGCGAGGTACAACTTAGGCCCCACAGACCGCCCGGTCAACCCTACTTGAAGTTGACGTGGAAGCCAACCTAAGTCGACGACCTTACGTGTTGTGGCTATGGGCGTGTCGAGAATTTCAGCCAACTCGTTGATGACCTTGAAATTCTCGGGCCCTCCGATTCCTGCACCGACGGCGACAATCGCGTCGGCGTTGTCCATCCTTAACGCATCGCGGTCGGCCTCGAACCTCTCTTCCACAACTCGCGAGAGCGGTTTGATTCTTGAGGGGCGGAACTCAACAACCTCGCCCCTTCGGGATGGGTTTTGGATGGTAGGCGTAAGCATACCTGGGCGCACGGTGGCAAGTTGGGGGCTCGTCCTGCTGAGAATGGGGGCGACGATATTTCCGCCGAAGGCTGGTTTAAGCTGAACCAATTGTTGCTGCTCATTCAGCTTCAAATCGATGCAATCACTGGTCATCCCAAGGCCGAGCTTCGCTGCAACCCTCGGCACGAAATCTCTTCCGAACGAAGTTGAGGCGGCCACGACGGCGTACGGCCTGTACTTTTCAATAGTTTCGGCTAAGGCGTCGGCATATGCGTCGCTGGAGTAAACTGACAGTTGCTCGTGATTTACATTGTAGACCCTGTCAGCGCCATGAGCAATAAGGTCCATCATCTGGGCTTTCGATGCTACACCTAAGACGACTGCGCAGAGTTCACTCTTCAATTCGGCTGCTAATTCTATGCCTCGCCCCAAAAGCTCGTACGTTACGCTTCTAATTTGCTTCTGAGCGATTTCCGCGACGACCCAAATCGCTTTACTCCCGGATATAATTCGGTGGGCTTGAGGCTCGATCCCTCTTTCCTCGACATCTTTCCAGCCAGAAAAAAGCCCGTGGGGCGTGAGTCTCTCGACGAGCCTTGCGACCTTGTCTTCTGTCGTGGAGCCTTCAATGATTTCGCATTTTCTTTTGGTCTCGATGGAGTAGATTTCGCTGACTGAAGTGGGAGATCCGATGAACCCAAAGAATGATGCGTCCGGGCTTAGTTCAGACGAAGTCATAACCTCGTAGGGTTTCGATTTCGCGGCTTCTAAATCCTCAGGAGTGGCACGGCTTGGTTTGATCAGTCTTTCCGCAGTTGTTAGCAAAAGAGGGAGTGATGTTTCCACACGTTGAAAACCGTAATCCGTTTCAGCTTCAACAATCACCTGGTCCAACGAATCTGGCAATTCCACCTTGGTGGCTGCGCTCACGTGCGGTATTCCCAGGAATTGGGCGACCTCGGGGCCCACGTGCCCGGTCTCAGCATCAACGCTGTATTTCCCACAGAGAACCAAGTCAAATGGCCTTTCCTTCTCGATGGCCATCGCAAGCGCACGAGAAGTAGCCAATGTGTCCGATCCAGCAAACGCCCTGTCTAACAAGTGAAGGGCCCTGTCTGCGCCCATCGCAAGCGCTTCCATCAAAGCTTCCTTTGCTTGCGGCGGACCCATAGTCATGACAACAACCTCCCCGCCGTGTTTCTTCTTAGCTTCAACAGCGAAGGTTATTGCTCGCCTGTCAAACGGGTTGATTTCGTTACGGACCCCTTCTCGAATCAGAGTCTTCTTCACGTTGTCAAATCTGAGCTCCGAAACCTCGGGAACCTGTTTGATGCAGACCATAATCTTCATGGCAGGTTCAATCCTACCTGGTTAGTTGTTAAGCCTGCCCTCATTGTGTTGCAGTTTCATGCGGGAGAATCTTGGTAGAAAAGCGGAACATTCTCCAAGTGTTACTTTTGCTCCAAGCCGTGTTAAATACCCAAAATAGAACACTCGTGCTTGAGGAAACTGCAATGGGGGTCTACTTCCTGAGGGACTTAGGCCAAATCGAGAGAGTCGACTTCCAATGTTTGTTTTGTGAGGTCTCTTTGGAGTCGAGGCAGATGCTGAACCGGCATTATCTGGCGGAACATGCGGCGGCATTCACGGAGGAGGAGCTCACTCTGGCCCGTTCCAGGCGCGCCCAGCTCTCGGACTCACAATTTCCCTAGAGCAGGTTCAAGGCTCAATTTACAAGGGTGCTTCTGCGTCAGCCGATTTTTTTACCTGTGTTTGGGCCGTACGTGAGCGACTGAACCTCTTCGATCTTGATGCTGACGACCGCCTTCGGTTTGAAGCCTAAGCTCTCCAGTTGGGTGGCTGCTTGGCCGAAGAGTGGGCCAAATGTCTCAAGCGTGGCCTTTCCCTTCATCCTGTACCCGATGACCGTTTTCGGGTCGAAGAAGACAACAGTCACATCCGGGGTCTTCTTGAGCACATCTCCCAACGTTTGCGAAAACACGTCCGTGAACTCCAAATGCTCATCATCCCTTATGCGAAAGTGCTTAGGTGACCCGTTCGGTGTACCGTCGCTTCGGAGTGAAGCTAGGACGCCGACTGAGCCGCGATACTCTTCATCATTCCGTTCTTTGATGAAACTCTTCACTTCGTCTGTGAGCACAACCATCTACCTCGATTACCGACAAGAAGTTAATGCGGGTAACCGCGGCCGAGCGCGCTTATGAACTTAACGAATTCACTGGTTGAACACTGGTCCTTCAGTGTACTCTTGATCGCCAGATCTGACCTCAGCAAGTGACTTCAACGCATGTCTTAACCGCAAAGTGAACCACTAGGCGTAATTGGTGAGGCCAATGCACTGCAGCTATCCAAGCATGTACTACCCACTGTTCGGATACTGGGCGTATCAATACCCATCGTACGGGTATTGTGGTTGCTACAGTTACCCGGCTTACCTCTACCCCTGGTTCGGGTACTGTTACCCGTACTGGTGTTGACCACACATCGCCCCAGCCACACTCCCCTCTATTTTTGGGAAAAATCCAATAACGCACACATCTTTCTCATGTGAAATTGCGAGGCGTGAAGTGAAAGAGTGAAGAACGGAATCTACGTTTCCGCACAAATACGCCGCCAACTTCGACCATCAAGCACTGGTCCTCGGAATAGCCAGAGCATATGCTCAGCGCGGTATCGCTGTGAAATCTGAAACAACCTTTCCCGGAGGAAAACAAGCGGACTTAGGGTTTAATTACGCGTTACTTTCTTTCATGAACTAGGTTCTTATGCAACAGCCCGCCACGTTGCAGGCAAAACTTGCGGACAGCATCGGAATCCTGCGGCGAAAGTATCCTTCGTTCGAGGAGGCTATCAACTCTTATACCAGCCAATATGGCGAGGGCTCGGTGAAGGTTTATGAGCCGTTCAAGATTAGCGACACAATTGACCCGGCCATAATAATCCTCGGGCGAACGACTCAGCTTTTCTACAAGAACTCCAAGCGTGAATTGAGCGGGGGCTTGGACTCGGTCATCGTGGAAAGTGGGAATGCATACATACTCGGAAGGCGGGAACCGCCCGACTCCAAGCTAGTCGTCTGGTCAACTGATGGCGAAGTCGAAATTGCAGAGTACGATATCAGAGCCATGATCATACCGTCAAGGATTCATGCCGCAATTTTCGGCTTGGAGAACAATGATGTGGTCTTCGCGGACCTCGGGAGTTCCTCAGGCTCGATCCTTGCTGGAGAAACCTCCAAACCGAAACCATTCATCTACTTGTACGGCCCGCCGCACATCGACGTGCATCATGTTACGATACCACCAAAGTATGCTTACCCCAAGCGCGCCTGACTGCAATTAACAGGTCAGGCTTTGTAGGGAAAGCCTAATTTTCAGCTTCGGCATGCGATGAAGGTGAAGGTACCGGGGGAGCTGGGGTGACCCGGCTGAGAGGACGGCTAAGGTTGCCGTCGACCCCTGAGAACCTGATCCGGGTAATGCCGGCGTAGGGAGTGTCCAAAATGGTAACACGCAAAGGAATCTGTTCCGGGTACGACTCTGAAAGAGTACAATCCACCGTCCCTGGTAACCTTCTGCAAACCAATGGAGGTGAAATTGGACGGTGAAAATTCCAACCAGAATCCTGACAGAAACAATCGCTATGGTCGCACTGGCAGGGGTTCTTCACTTCATTTCCGGATTCATTCCTTTCTTGGCAATGCCCCAAGGCGGGAGGGTTACTCTTGCTGCCATGGTTCCAGTTCTGTTCGTTGCCATTAGAAGAGGCCCACGTGTCGGGATTTTGGCAGGTATCGCTTTCGGGTTGGTAGTCCTTGTGCTCGAACCTTTCATTTACCATCCGGTCCAAGTCCTACTTGACTACCCACTAGCTTTCGGTGCACTCGGCCTCGCCGGCTTTTTCCGCAAGTTGCCGGTACTTGGGGTCGCAGTCGGAATCAGCGGTCGATTTATCTGCCATTTTGTCTCAGGGCTCGTCTTCTTTGCATCATATGCACCTGCCGGAATGGATCCTGCGGTGTACTCGGCAATTTACAACGCTTGGTATCTCATTCCAGAACTGATCATAAGCGCGGCCGTAATATCCGTACTTCAGAAACGGAAGATACTGCAACTCTACATGTAAAGCGGGCTTGAGGAATCTCAGCCCGCTTCTCTCTCCCACCTTTGATGAATGTTGTTCAATGGCTTATTTGATACGTTAATGGATTGATGAAAGTGAACGGGGCTCTGAGAATGGGCGAAAAACAGAAATTCGGTAAGCCTAGTCGCGACTACTTGCGTAACGTGATTTTTCGGCGACTCGGAGCCCGACGAAGAGACATAATTGTCGGCCCAAGGTTCGGGGTCGACAACGCCGTTCTGAGAATTGCGCGGGGTAAGGTGCTGGTTGCAACCACTGATCCCGTCTCCTTCATACCGGGCCTGCGCGCGCAGGAATCTGCTTGGCTCTCTGTGAACCTGATCGCTTCGGACTTGACTACAAGTGGATTCGCGCCGCAGTTCGGGATCTTTGATTTCAACCTTCCACCGCAAATGACGGATGTTGCCTTCGAGTCTTACTGGAAGGCGCTTCACACAGAATGCGTCCGCTTAGGCGTGGCAATTGTGGGAGGGCATACTGGTCGATATCCTGGGTGTGATTATTCCGTAATCGGAGGCGGGGTCTTGTATGCCATGGGCCCGGAAACATGTTACCTAACCTCGGCTATGGCGCGACCGGGGGACGATATTGTTCTCACGAAAGGAGTGGCCGTCGAGACAACCGCGGTGCTTGCGTCCGCTTTCCCTAAGACTGTCAGAAAGGCGATTGGCCCAACATTATTTCAGAACGCTCGCCGATACTTGAGGAAGGTCAGCACCGTGAAGGACGCGCTAACTGCGGCATCGATTGGGGTTCATGGAGATGGTGTGACTGCGATGCACGATGCGACCGAAGGAGGAGTGGTTGCGGCCGTCGTTGAACTGGTAACCGCATCCAATCTAGGTGCGGAGCTCGATTTCTCTAGCGTTTCAATTTCACCCGAAACAGATGAGTTGTGTAGGTTCTTTCAGATCGACCCTTGGGCGTCACTAAGCGAGGGCAGCCTCATCATAGCATGCGGCCCCAGTAAGACCAATCGACTCCTCAACAAATTGCGCACGAAAGGGATAGGCTCAGACGTTATCGGGCACACGACATCGAGAGGTAAGTCCGTATTTGCTGCAACAGGAAAGCGGCGCAGCCGTGTCCTGTATCCCAGAGCTGACCCGTACTGGAAAGTGTACTGGAAGGGGATCGAGAAGGGGTGGCAATGAACCCCAGCAGTCTTCCTTACTAATCGTTTGACCTGAAATTCAGATAGCCAATTTTGCCGATGCAGTTTCTGCACCAGAACTGGTTCCGCTCTGGTGAATATTCTGCGTACGCATCGACGACAACATTTCCACAACTCCAGCAACGGAGGAGAAGCATCCGCTTCATTCTGTGGAACTTGAGCTCCTTCTGGTGTTCTTGCCAGGCGGTGTCCCCGTACTCGCAGACGGAGTTGCAGATCTCGCAGAAGTAGAAACTACCCATTACCGCCAGTTCGCGGGACTGGAATGCAAGGTCAGGAGATTGTGACATGTGTTATCAACTGGAGATGCGATTTCCGAGCACTGGAATGGCGGTCGTAAATATGCTTTCGGTTTAACCTATGAAATACGCCTCATGCAGTCCCTTAGGCTGGCTTGCAAAAGTCCAACAAGTACTCAAATGTAGTTCCCATTGTTATGTAATTTGAAGGCCACCCGAAGATTCCAACGCGGTTGACAATGTTCGTTCTATCCCAAATTATCGTGTTCCGAAACTCATAACCCGCTTCGGTCAAAGCTCGATGAACATGTATGTGAATCGGTATCCTTCGGCCATGCTTTCCGTCCCTCCACCACATGTCTGGGACATTGATGACCGCGTGGCCTCTCGGTCTCAGAACTGTCAGAAGCTTTTCGTAGATTAAGTGTAATTCCCGAGAATAATCATCGATTGCCAATGTTCCCAAGTCTCTGGGGTCTTGGCTATACTGTTCTACGTTCAAGTATTGCTTGTTTTCTCTAAGGTTTCCTCTCCGGCTCTTGTTTAGCCTGGGCCGATTTAGAAGGTTAGCGTAGGGTGGCGAGGTAAAGATCAAGCTGATGGAATCGGGGGCTAGGCAGTTGAGTATGTTACGTGCGTCATCGCAGACCACAATCTGCCGTGTTTCACGCTTCCCGCTGAGTTCGTTAAGACGTGCTTTTGCGATTTCACAGTAACCCTCATTGAGGTCAAGCCCCACGGCGTTTCGCTCCAAGTCGCTGCAAGCAATTAACGTCGTTCCGATTCCATTGAAGGGGTCCAGCACCAATTCCCCTTTGTGAGTGAAAAGCTCCACGACTCTCTTTGCTAGCGCTATCGGCATTACGGCGGGATGCTTCTCCTTGTCCCTAACGTCACGTTTTTCGTAGAAGACTCGCCACACGCCAATCTGCGCTTTAATCCAGTCCTTTGCATTCATACAGTTGATGTGCCCGTCCGGGCATTTGCAGAGCCTGTGGCCGGATATTGAAAGGCGGTTCTCTGATCCCAGCAATCACAATTCACGCATCCCTTGCTGTGCGCTGCCGTTTGCACTCCAAGCGATGACTTTGCTTGGTTTGATTTTGATGATGGGGCGTGTTTCCAACCTCATCTTAAGATATTGGCGGTACTTGCATCGCAAAAGCGAGATAGCCCGCGCGTGTTCTTCGCCTACGCGAATCACCTCTGCGAATCCATGCACGATAACGTAATGTAGCTTGTCCCAGTCTTCAGAGTAGTAATCAGCGATCAAAGAAACCTTGGGGTTCTCTTCTATGTTCAGAATTCGTCGGAGGCCGCCCGGGTCAGTGCGTTTTGGTTTTTCGTCGATTGGAGTGTATATTATCTCGTTGTCATACGCGAAACAAATCGGCACGACGTAAGGTGTGCCCCCCTTTGTTGCGGTCGCAAGGTGAACTATCCTGGACCGCTTCAGTAACTTTCGAGCCCAGGGCTTTTCCACGTGCGGCGTTCGATGCAAAGCTCTTATTCCCACAGAACTATGACGTTAGATTTGAGTTAACTTTGCCTGTTTTCTTTACGCCTGAACAGGCGAGGGAGTTCCTGCCTGAGGTCCGGCAGACCGTTCAGCGCATAATCGCCATCAAAAAGGAGGCGGACGGCAAAACCGACGATGATGCGATTGCTGAGGCTATGGGACAGCTCGCGAAAGGAATTCAGAAACTCGAGGAACTCGGATGCGTTCTCAAGGACATGAATAGTGGTTTAATTGACTTCCCGGCCGTGAGGCTTGGAACGCGGGTTTGGCTTTGTTGGAAACTGGGCGAGGATGATGTGACCTTCTGGCATGAGCTGCACGAGGGGTACGCTGGAAGGAAACTGGTGGACGAGAAAGAATTCTATCCTGATGATGTGGCAATCAAATCATTGACGGGTGAGGCTGTCACGAAACCTCACTCGTAGGACCTGCAGCTCCTCAAAGAAGAGCGGCCGTTTAGCCACTGGCGAGAACTCGAATTCCGAATACTCCTGAAGAAGTGACGGAATGTCGTTCACGCTACTCACAAGCATGAGGGCTGTTCCATCCTTTTTCAGATGACTGGGTAGTTCGAGCAGGAATCTTCGGATTACATCAGCCCCCATGAGGCCTCCATCAATCGCTCGATCTTTCACAGTCACACTGGGAAGATAGGGTGGGTTGAACAGCACGAGGTCAAATGATTCACATACATTTGAGAAAAGGTCGGATTTAGTGGTGTCCAAATCAACCCCCAAACTCTTGGCTACCTCACGGGCGTGCTGCAATGCGATGCCGTCGATGTCAGATAGAGTGACCAAGGCACCTTGTAAGGCGCAGTACAATCCCAATACCCCAGAACCAGTCCCAAGGTCGAGCACGTTCTTCCCTGCTAGGTTGCCGGTGGGGATGGCGCTTACCATCAGGAAGCTGTCGTCACTTGGTGCATACACTTCTCCGGGTGGGTTACCGATTGCCTGAAGGACCCTTTTCAGAATCTCAGATTCTTTTGTGGACTCCTGCATGCTCTTCTTCTCTTAGGTCGGCTCTGTAGTCATGGTTCTGCCATAAATCGAATGAATTCTTCTTTGGTTCGCTTTTTCAACGTGTAGTTGTTCGACCGTTCGTAACCTATGGTGGAAGAGGGCTTGTTTCCGTAATCGTGGCCGGGGTATACCTTGACTGAATCTGGCAGGGATAGGATTTTGTTGAATAGGCTGTCATACATATCTCCGGCATTTCCGCCGGTGAGATCGGTTCGTCCGCATTCACCCACGAAGAGAATATCTCCAGTGAGCAATTTTCCGTTGATGAGGAGGCAGACGTGGTCGGGGCAGTGGCCAGGTGTGTGAAGCACATTGACCTTCAAGGATCCGACATTGAATGTGTCAGCGTCCTTGACACCAACGTCCTTCGGCACGGGGGATTTCTCGTGTGCAATGACTTTTGCGCCAGTACGCTGTGCTACTACATTGTTTCCTTGAGTGTGGTCGCTGTGTGAATGGGTGTTGATCACGTAGACGACTTTCAGCCCCAAGTCATCGCACAATTTGAGTAGCTTGTCAACGTCCCACGCGGGGTCTACTAAGGCCGCATCCTTTGTTTTTTCGTCCCCAATTATGTAAGAGAAGTTTTGGAAGGTGCCAACCGGAACCTGTTTGAATATCATAGGTGGCTGCTAGGGGAATCAGCCAGCTTTAATCGGTTTCGATTGCACCATTCAATTTGAGGGACAGTGAGATTGTGGTCGAGCTGATTGTTCTCGAACCTGATTTGTTCTTTTCATCTAGGATTGAGAGCATTTCCGCGAAACTTGGAATTGAAATCCGGATTCTGACAAGCCTGCAAGATCTTCGAGCAGCTCTGAGTGTTGAAGCGCCCAAGGTTCTGGTGGTCAATTTAGACGCATTGGCGGCGGAACTAGAAACCCTGGGGAAGTTGACTGATAAGAAGTCGTTCAAAATCGTGGGTTACTACTCTCATGTGAATGCCAAGTTGGCTGAGGAGGCTAGGAAGTTTGGGGCTGACTTGGTTCTTCCACGAAGCGCTTTTGCCAACAGAATCCAGGATGTGTTGTCTGGGCTAATGTCGGGCTGAATCAGGCCGCTAGCTCTTTCGCTTTGCGGAGGTCACGCAGTTCGTCTCCATTTTCGTCTATTGGAGTTTCCATTATGAAGGGTAGGTTTCGGATCTCTTCATGTTTGAAGAGAGCTTTGAACCCATTCTCGCCGATGTATCCCAACCCTATGTGCTCGTGCCTGTCGCGCCCTGAACCTTGTGGCCCTTTCGAATCGTTCAGGTGGACCACTTTTAGCATCTCGATCCCCAGAACCGCATCGAACCTACTGAATGTATCGTCAACTCCATGGGGGGTTCGGAGGTCGTAGCCTGCAGCAAAGGCATGTGCGGTATCAAAACAAACGCCCACTCTGTTCTTCTCTTCGATTCCGTTGATGATTCGTTTGATTTCCTCAAAAGTGGAGCCCATGCTGTTCTTCGTCCCAGCAGTGTTCTCCAAGAGCAACATTGCTTCACCACGGTCGGCGGACAGAACCGTGTTGATTGCGGCAGTGAGCTTCTCAAGGCCCATCTCTGCTCCTCTGCCAAGGTGGCTACCTAGGTGTGTGACGATGTACGGTATTCCAAGGGTTGCACAACGGTCGAACTCGGCTGAAAGCGATTTGAGTGATTTGTTGTAGATGGGTTTGTTTGGGCTTGAGAGGTTGGGCAGGTAGGGCATATGTGTCACAACTGGGCTGAGCCCGTACGATTCACTCTTCCGCCTGAACTCTTTCACCTCATCTGTGCCTAGCTTGCTGAATTTCCACCCTCTAGGGTTTCGTGTGAACATCTGGAAGCATTCACAGCCCAATTCACGCGCGCGGTCGAATGCTTGGTCTTTGGTTCCGGAGATTGAAACGTGCACACCTAGCTTGACCAAGTGAAACCGCACCTCGTGGAGAAGTGATTGAACTAGCTGATTGTTTGAATAAAAAAGATGTTCCAGAGTATCATTCCACTTTGCTTTCACTCACAATTGCATCGGGTTCTCTTGTCGGAAAGGTTGATATGATAACGGACCTGCACCGTGCAGCGATGGCCGCCGTAGCGTAGAGGAGTCCAACAACTCCACGAAACTTGGTAGCGTACAGACCATAAATGGGTACAAGGCTGTGGACCCTGCGGGGTGGGTTCAAAGCGCCCTCAAAAACGGCGTGAAACTCCCACCGGCGGCCCTCAAATTCCGGATGATTTTTCTGGCACTTGAACTCTAGAGATTGCAGTCTGTACGGATGGGATGTACAATCATAGATCAAATGCAGCGTCGGACGGGACCGGGTTCGTGCGAAGTGTGTGGAAAACGCCCTGCAACTAGGAAAGCCAAATTCACGGCGCAGTCCCTTGAATCGGCAGCGACCATGCCATTCGATGAGGAGGCTATGGTTGAAACGAATTTCGAGAAGAGGTTGTGTGAAGAATGTCTGGTGGCTCTGGGGAAAGCGAAGAATGTTTCAAATCTCGTTTCTGAACGGCTGTAGATTGCTGGAGTTTTCGTTGTGCGGTCTTGGGGTAGGATAACGAAAACTGAGCTGCAACCTTTTTCGGTGCTATAGCTGGTAAGGGTTAAAGGTTCGAGCGAACGGGGTTAGGGGAAGTGGGCCGGTAGTTCAGCCTGGTATGCCAGATCCTTACTGGGCCAAAGAATGTCCGGTTTGCAAGTTCTTACACCAAGAGTCCGGAAGGTCGCGGGTCCAAATCCCGCCCGGTCCACCAAAAACCGCTTTGGCGCCTTGGGTCTATCGTGAAGCTGTGTTAAGGACTAGGCAACAGAAACCGCCTGACAGATCACTCGATTTCCGGCGGGAGGCATTATTCCAGCGGCTTATCGAATTGTGCTGTGCTTACTTTCTTGCGAGTCTCAGCCACCAGAGCCATGACAGTTGGTAGCTTGATTTTTTCGAGTTTCGAGAGTATGTCTTCAACTATGCGTGCTCGTCGAACCTGTTCATTTCCAAGTGAATATTCTTCGTACGCCCAGAGCAGAGCTTCGATTTTGTCGGCTGCCTTGACGATGCTGGATTCCGTATTTTCCATGTCGGCTGTGGCTTTTCTGATCTTGACATATTCGTGGGCAAGCTCCTCGGGAAGCCCTCCCATGAGGTTTTCGAACCATTCCATTGCGCGAGCATCCAACACCCCCGCGAAGGATGTATCCTGGTGTTTGAATGGGTGGTGAATATCTCCAGTTCTAGCTTCTTCTGCGTCGTGTAGCAAAGCCATTCTCAGTAGTCTTTCAACATTGACTTGGTTCCCATTCCTAATTTCGAGGTCTGCGAGAATCATTGCATAGAGAGCGGTGAAGTATGAATGCTGAGCTACATCTTCGCGGATATGGCACTTGTAGACGCTGAATCTTCCCACCGTCATTAGAGACCTTATTGCCAGCAGGAAATCAAGGACTTCTAGATCGACCAATTCCTTTCAGAGGTCTCAAGCACTCATTGGATATTCAGGTTTTCGAATTGACCTATGAGCCGAAGTGTCAAGATTAGAATTGGATGAGCTAGCTGTTTCGGAGAATAACAGATGGCCGGAAAGACAAAGCTGCAATAGGCTGAACAGCAGCCGCTCGTCGGCTCTGTATCTGCGGTTCCCAAAAATGGGAGGTTTAGAGAACGGCTGGTGGAGGATTAGAGTATAATACTGGCACCGGGAACCTGTATGTGACGTAGTTCAGAGGGAAGTAGACTATAGGTAGCTGGTTGGGTGGCTGAAGTTCTACGGGCGTGTAGACTGGTCTAGCGAAATACACGTATGACATTTCTAACACTATTCGCATTTAAGCCCAGTTTACTCGTGATAAAGGTTGTGCGAGCCGCACCATCCTTCGTGCCTTTTTCATCTTGAGCTTGCAGCTATAAATCAACACGTGGCTGTCAACGGGTTTTGACTTGCGGATGCATGTTTAATGTTGGTTGTCAAAGGCAAACCATCGCGTATAGGCGGATTTTTGCTTACCCCGAATGCGGCAACCGTTATGTGATTCGTAGACGGACCCTTAATGTTCACTGAGGATTCAAGAATGGAAACCGTACCAGGCCTAATGCCGGCTCCAATGGTTGTAAGTGACAGATCTAAGCCAGTCGTGATTAGGCCGCCAGAAGTGAGCTCAGCTCATGATTTCGCCATGATCGCCTACATCCTGACGTTAATTCTCACTGTTCCGTGGCTCCTCATACTTGGAGTAATTGGGTACTATGGTGCCTTGAACGCCCTCTACCTGTATGGTTATGGGGCTCCATACTTCCTGCCCCCGACTGTGCCATCATCAATCATAGGGATACCGCTCATCGGGCCATTCATCGCATTTCTCGTCTTCGTCCTCACTCCCTCGTACATTACATACTTGGGCCTAGGAATCGGTGGCCTACTAATCCTCCTAATCTTCTTGCTCATCGTCTACTTCACCACCGTACGCAACATAAACCGGGGCCGCTACGAGAGGGCCCGCAATGCCTCACTCTTCTGGGGCGTACTGTTCCTGCTACCCGCCTTCTTCGTCATATTCTCGCCAGTACTCACCGGAAGCATCGTAGGAATACTTCCAGCGTTCTTCTTCCTGCTAGCGTGGGGAAAACTCAGTGAAGTCATCGCGAAGTACGGGCCGGTCGCGGTTCTAGGTGAAGCTGTTCCAGGAGCCCCATTCGCGGGCCCACCAGGGCCACCGCCTCCACCAATGGGACTTCCAATGCCTCCACCGATGGGTGGACCGATGGGTGGACCCATGGGTGGACCCATGGGTGGACCGATGGGAGCGCCAATGACTGCACCAATGGGAGGACCGATGCCCGCAGGTTCGATGCCACTCGGCGGACCAATGTCAGGAGGTCCCGCACCTATGCAACCCTCTCAACCGGCGGGTGCACCTTCAAGGATTCCACTGTGCCCGACCTGCGGCAAAGACCTCTACTACGCCGCTAACCATAGACGCTGGTATTGCCAGACCTGCGATAACCCAGGCAACCGCTAAACCAGAACGTCTATCCAAACTCCCTCAATTGCTTGACACGGCCCAAGTAGGTTCCATCGAGCAAGTGAACCTCAGCGTTATCCATGTCCACAGCCCCGGACCGAATCAAGGGTCCCAAACCTTCACTGGCATGAGCCTCTTCCATTCTTTTCGAGTTAACCGGCCGGCCTCCCAAGAAATCGTTGAAGGGCGGAACAAAGACACACCGCGAAACCTTGAGTTTCACATGAAAGTTCTCCTCTAACTGCTTTTCCAGGTCTCCCTTCGTCCTAATGCCCGCAGCTTTCAAAGTTCCCCGAAGTAGCTTTTTCGCGTCACAAGGTGCCATTACCCATGCAGGTTTCGTTAACCTGTAACCCAAAGCATCACGCAATGTCACGGCAGGATGAAGATGGCCGAGAATTGCGGTTTCACACCCAAGTATTTCAGGCGATGGCCAAGCGTGGCCATGCAACAACCCAAACCTACCCCAAAGTGCGATCCCCGTTGGCGAAAGTAACTCGACTTTCGACGGAGTTAACGGTTCTAGATTGCCGTCATGATTTCCAACGAGGATCTGAACAGAGGGAACGAGTTTCACCAGGACTTCAAAGAACTCTGGAACATCTCGCCACTCCTCGAGCTCAGCCCCCGTGACGCTGTGTTTGACATCTCCTAGCATTATGAGGCGTGTGGGATGTTCTTTCTCGATTATTGCCTTGAGCCTCTGGAGCATCTTGGAGGTTTGCGAGGGAACATGAATCCCCTGCTGAGCCAATGAAACCTCCCAACCAATGTGAAGATCACCGACAACAACGACTCTCTCAGACCCTTTCCGCAGAAGCAGTGCGGGCTCAGAGCCAATTGGCTTGAGAGAACTCAATTGAATTATCCTGCGAACATATGATCCGGTCTCAGACAAAAGGTTAGATAGCACTCGCGGTTTTCCACAATGACGTTGTAGCCCGGTGGTGTAGTGGACAGTTCAAACCCGCAGAAGCATAGAGGGCTTTGGACCCTCCGACGGGAGTTCGAATGGCATTGAAGAATGCCCGAAGGTCTCCCCCGGGCTACCAACCTACTTCATCTTCAATTCTATGCCAACAGTTCGCTTGATGAGTTGCGCTAGAACATCGGCTTGCGCTTTCGCCCCACCCTTTGCAGGGATGGAGACTACAAGCGGGAACTCTTTCTTGGTCCGTTCCAAGACTGGCTGAATCCACTCGAACACTGGCTCAGTGACCATGACAAGCGAGATCGTCTCATCCGAATGCACTCTCCTAAACACTCTCTCCGCATCCTCCCGGTCTTTAACTGCGTAGCTATTCTTTATCCCGGTCACCTTGAAATATGCCGACGTAGCCCGATCGGAAATCAGCGCGATCCTTCCCGAAATTCCTCACACTCCACTATAGCGTCCATGGGCAGATTAGAATTGTCGCAGCACATCCTCACGTTCCATGATGTGCCCACAATAGTGGCACCGTAAACGTATCGGTTCCTTCTGGTCCACGCCGAACTGTGGTTCAACAGGTTCTCTGGAATTTGATATACATGCAATGTTATCGCACTTCAAAATTCCTCTGATGTCGGGCGGAAGTTGCACAACCTTTTTCGAGACCACGCCGTAGTTTCTGATTATGTTGATTGTCGCATTTGGAGCAATCAAGGCGATTTTGTCGACCTCACCGGGCTTGAGCTCCCGATTCTGAATCTTCACAATATCCTTGTGCTGTTGCCGTTTGCTTTCCACATTCATAGCCACGCTCACAACCTCGCCGTCCTTGCCGTCGATGCCAAGGATCTTCAATACATCTAACGCGAACCCAGAGGTAATATGGTCGATGACGGAACCGTCTTCAATTTTCTTCACGTACAGTTCTTGGCGCGCCTGCAACGCTAGTCAGTTGATTAAGCCTCCCAAGAGTTATTTAACCATGAAAACCAACAAGAGGCTGGCGCTGACACGTGGATTTCGCTGGGCGTGACATCGTTTCAATAAAGGATTTTTCACGTGAGGAAATTGACTTCGTTCTTCAGATGACAGATGTGGTTGAGCCTATGGCCAAGAACGGATCGCACGGGCTCGACGGCAAGATTATGGCCACGCTATTCTTTGAGCCAAGCACCCGCACTAGGTTGAGCTTCGAATCCGCGATGTACCGCTACGGTGGCAAATGCTTGGGATTCGCGGAACCGAAGGTCGCCTCAGTTCAGAAGGGCGAAAACCTAGCGGACACGGTTCGAGTCGTGGAGAGCTATGCGGACGTTCTTGTTATTCGGCATCAGCTGGAAGGAGCCGCGCGTCTTGCGGCCGAATTCGCTTCCATACCCGTGATTAATGCAGGCACGGGTGCTGAGGAGCATCCGACACAGGCCATGCTCGACCTCTACACGATGCGTAAGGAATTTGGCAAGATTGATGGGTTGAACGTGGTTTTGGCCGGCGATCTGAGATACGGTCGCACGGTTCACTCGCTTGCATATGCACTCTCATTGTACGACATCAACCTGTACTTGGTTTCGCCTTCTATTCTTCGTATGAGGAAGGAGGTCCTTGAAGAAGTACAAGGTCGAATCAAGATTGAGGAGTTAGAGGACCTTTCGAAAGTCATGTCAAAGGCCGATGTCATCTATATGACCCGGATTCAGAAGGAACGGTTCGGGTCGCTGGAAGACTATGAGAAAGTCCGTGGGTCTTACCGGCTGACGGCTGAGGATTTGACGGTCGCGAAGCCAAACATGATCGTGATGCACCCGCTGCCTAGGGTTGACGAAATCGCGGATAGCGTGGACGGAACGCCCCATGCAAAATACTTCAAGCAAGTCTGGTATGGGTTGCTTGTCAGAATGAGCCTCATTGGATTAGTGTTGGGCGCCCTGAGCTAAGCGGATGTGTTACCTAAGGTAACGCTTATATGACGATCTCCGCCACCATGTTCCAGGATTAGGGATGCGACTCGAAATTCAACCTGCATCGCGAAAACGTCGAGTCCTGCCCATGCACGTCGTCAACTACACTGCTTTTCGCGTAGACTTCAAAACCAAGAATGAAGAGAGCGAACTACATCTATTGGAAAAGTTCCACGCCGCGAGAGTTCTATCTCGAGGCGGCGATGTAGATACTTATGTGGAACCCATACTCTACGACCCTGAAGAGCATTCGAGAAGACTGCTGACTGCGGACCTAGTAGGTATTCAGGAGGACAACCTCACCGCTGTCTTCTGCGAAACATCACCGCCGGACGAGGCATTGATGAAGGATTTGGAGGTTGTCGACGGTGCTGAGAATTCCAAAGCGGTCGTGGTTTATCCATTCAGAGTTGATGCTGAACCTATCGATTCAAAGTTCCCTGGCGCCATTGAAAGCGGCAAGGTAGTGATTGAGCACCTGAATTGGCGCGACCGCGGATTGGAGAAGGCGTTCCGCCAAGCATTGGAACTAATGGACCTTCTGTGCAACGAAACTCGCGTGAAGATGCTGCTCTCCCTCTTGGAGCACCCACAGGGGAAGAAGCATTTCAGGGAAGACATCAATCCTAAGCTGATCTACGAGAACGTCCCACTCCTGAGAACACACAACATGATAGATGAGCTGTCCGACGACCTGTACGGACTAACGCCGATCGGCACGACGATTCTAGGAGAGTACCTAGCTTTCGTCGAGAAAGTGCGAGACCTTCTGGAGAAGGGAGACAAGGAAGAAGAGTAAACGTAGGTGGTTCGTTTGAATACGATAGCTGAAGGCCTAGACAAATGTGAGAACTTTGTAGACGTATTCGAACTCGTCAAGAAGACTGCTGAGAGATCATTGGGTCAACGCCGGGCAGGTCTCATGCTCTACTTGGCCAGACTGCCGAGACACATTGGAGCGTTCCATACGATGGGGACGAATGGGATTGTGATGAACAGAAACACGTTGGACATAGTCACTCACGGCGCGCGTTCGCTGAGGGAAATCAACTCCTATGTCTACTCGATCTTGCTTCACGAGTACCTGCACTCACTTGGGTACGTGGAAGAAAGTGATGTTCGAAAGCTAGTATACGATGTCTCACTCGACGCCTTCGGCCCAGAGCATCCAGCTACACAAATCGCCTCGAAAGGCCCAAGCGCGGTGTTCCCGGACATTGTTCTAAATGAGTCGCCGACGCAGGACCCTGAAATCGAAGTGATCCCTGACTTAGAGGGAAGTAGCCACAGATACATCAGCTAGCAGAAACTAGCTGGCGAGCGTGTACTCTATTCTCTTGTCCGCGCTCCGCCTCTTTGACTCGGGCCAAAGATTGAAGGGGAGGAGCCCGTAGGACGCACGGCCAATGTAGGTCAGTTTGTCAGACCCGCATTTGCCGCATTTCGGACCTGTACCCCGGTCGGTGTTGCCGCAGGCAGTACAAGCGGAGTAGTTCGACGTGTAAGTCAGGAACTTGCAGCCTGCTTGAAAGGCCGCCTCAGTAGTCTTCAGTAAACCCGAGCCCGAAGAATCTGGCGCCGTACAAATTACGCTCAAATGTCCACCTGGTGTCGCTGATTGGAATTTCGATTCAATTCTTAGCCTAATCTCAATGGGCACCTTAGCTGTGAGTGGAACGGTGGGCATATCCGTATAGTGAAACAAACCCCGTGACCCATCAGCTACAATTACTGCTCTACCATACTCTTCGATGTCCAATTCAGCAAGCCGTCCCACAGCTTCATCTCCTGGCCGCTGCGAAACGCGAATTCTCATGTCCGCTTCTTCCGAAGCATCTTTGACGAGCTTCGATGATTCCTCCAGAATCCTCAAACCGAAATCCACTGCAATCTTGTCCCGATCTATCCTCTGCCCTGTGTGAGCCTCCACCGCCTCGCTAATACCGATCAGAGACAGATTGTAGGAAGCATTCTTCTCGTAAAAGTAAGGAGCCGAGGAGCTTCCACCTGCCAGCAGAGGCAGCAGTGGCTGCTTGAGCCGTTCGCCGACAAACCTCTTCTTTGCTTTGAAGCCCTCCACACTTAATGAGATCGATTCCTTGAGTAATGCAAGGAACTTCTCATCGCTCTTTTTTGAGTTGTAAGCAATCCGTGGAAGGTTGAGGAAGATCGTATCCATGCTCCCCGTTCTAATGCAGTCCGCGTCCCAGTGGCCAGTCCAGTCGTCAGAAATCCTTAGCCCTGTCGCGGAGTAGCTGCTCTTCTCCCCGTCGCCGATTAGCTCAAAGTAGGGAACACTCCTTGAAGCTGCGAGCTCATGTGCTTTTTCCAAAATCTTCCTAGTTTTCGGGTCGTCTAGCTCCTTGTGTCTGATTCTTATGATCAGGTGGGGCTGGATTGGCGGCCTAGCCTCAGACACTGTTCGGAAGGCTTCAACGGTTGCCTCGGCCAGCCTGAAGCTCTCATCTTGGAAATCTGCGTAATGGCCGCTAACTTTTCCTCCGGGCCCAATCGCTTCCTCTTGTGAGAGGAATTCTGGCATTTCTAGGTCAATGGTGAACGAGGTACCTGATTGTGGGCTGCCTGAGGTAATGTCTCTTCTAATTGATGTGAGAAAATAGGTTAGTGCCTTCGTCGTATCATCCAATTTCCTTCCTCGAACGTACGGGGCAAGGAATGTGTTGAGATATTCGAGCGTTTGTTCACCGGAGACTTCTCCCGAACCCATGTCGAGCACTTGTCTCACCAGAGTCAAAGCTCCCTCGAATGTTTCTGGAGGCTCTGTTCCTGGAAGGCTATTGCGTAAGAAATAGCGAAGGTCATGGACGATTTCGTTTGGTTTGAGTATCCAATTCTCTAGGTTTGCGATGTGTATCGATCCTGATAGGTGTGCGTCAGCCAGCTTATGGGGTAAGCAATTCAGCAAGACATACTCGGAGAGCACGGATTTAGCGGAAGAACGATGAACGAAGTCCGCACTTAACTGGCTATCGCCCGCATTTCGAATAAGCTGAGCGACATCATAGACGGGCATGCCGAGCCTCGTGAGTTTGTGGCGATACTCCTCCAGCCTCTTCTCGATGAGGATGGCGTTTACGAATTCGCGAATCAAAGGCGCTGTCAAGTACACAGTCCTCAACCTAATGAGGCGGTCCTCTGCTTCCGCGGCAATTTCATCAGCAATTTCCTGCGGGACACCTGCCTCCACCACAAGGGATTTGGCGATCTTGTTGCGGTGAAATTCCTCTATCGCGAGTCTGGATGTACGAACGTAGAGTTTACCGCGCTTCACGTTCACATATTCGTCCATGTCTCTTGCGAATGAGACGATCATTCGGCCGAGTTCAGTCAGCTCGTACTTCTTTGTCTTCTTATCCAGCGTGACCAAGCCAGTGCTTGTTAGACTTCGAAGATGGTAGACGAATTTGCCAGCGTCGCGGACAGGGTCGAGCTTCAGTTGAAACATTATTTCTGTATACTGGAGTGAGCCCTTGATCGAAAGCAGTCGCAATATTTGTAGTCGAACGGGCGCCGACGCGGCGTCAAAGATGCTGGCACCGACTCTCTCCGATGAACGTTGCAACTCAATACCGCCTAGAAGGTGAATTACAAGTACTATAGGCATGGGGTTATGTTTAAAAAATTGTAGTTGCGTGCATCTCGACAGATTACGTACAGTTTATTTGAGATTAATCAAGCCGTGGCGCCGTCGACAGCCGAGAGTGGAGATGAAGAACTTGGGCGAATTGCGCATGAACGAAGCCGATTACGCGAAACTCGCAGAGCTAGAAGACGCCTTCGAAAGGAAGGACCTTGAATACTTCAAGACTTTCCTAGGAAAATCGAGTGGTCTTCCCTTGCTGTTGCGTGTTCACTCTGTCTGCATGTTAGAGCACATGGGAAACGAAGACATTGTGAAGGCACTTGGTCAGGTCTTGAGAGATGACCCTAGCCCACTAACAAGGCATGAAGCAGCCTTCACCCCGGCCAGCTAGGTTTCCGCTCAGCCGTACCAGCACTTGTTGAAGCAATGCTCGAGGACGAGAGCCCCATTGTACGGCATGAGTCGGCGGTAGCCCTAAGCTCGATTGGGGCAGAAGATGCGCTCCCTGAACTGGAACGAGCAATCAACGATAAGAACGAGGATGTCAGCAACTCTGCTCTTATTGCCTCCGAATATTTGACCTATCTGAGTCGAAAACGTGATAGTGTCAGCAAAGTCGGAGCGACCTTGAAACCTAAGATTCGCCTATAGTAAGGAATCTGCTGCGCGTCGGTATGAGGCACTGGCCGCGATCGCGGAAGGATTTAAGGAAGTGGATGTTTCCTTGGGGATTAGGGGCGGTGGTCCAGACCGCGAGTCAACCCGCGTGGGGACAACTTGGTCTAAGATAGCGCGAGACGCCTTAAAACCGGTCTCGGGGCCAGTTGCCTGAAACGGCGAGCACACCGGTGATCGAGGGTTCAAAATGATCGCAAACGATCATGACAATCCCTCCCGCCCCACCAATATGATGAGAACAAAGCCAAGATGGACGGCCTCCTTAATGGTGAACCTCAAGCTGAATGGGCTCTGAGGGAAATGCGGGGATGCAAATGAGGCTTCGAACGGTCACTGCTCTATTTGGATTGATTTTCATCGTCACGCAAGCAACAGCGCAACCTCACATTTACGCTCAAATCGTTGATCCGCAACTGCAAAGCCGTCTCTCAAGACTTGAAGATTTCCTAGTGAATCAATTCAATGCCACAGTCGGATTAGTCAGGGAATCACCTGACCATTCAATCAGTCGAGACTACTGGCTCCTGTCAGATAATTTAATCGCCATGCATGTCTTAGCGAAAGATCACCCAGAGATCGCGGTAAGAATCAATCAGACTATGCAGAAATTCGGAATATTCACCGACGGCCTACACGAAGCACTATTCGGAGCTGCCATACCGCTGCTCCCATACACGCCAATAGTCAAGGTGGCCGAAAATGATTCATACCTTGTGAAAGTTGAGGTCAGAAGCAATGAGACGGGGAAGCTGCAACCGGACTGGACCGAATACGCTGACCTCTCAATCTACGCTGCGCTGAGCGCTCACAATACGGGCAACGATCAGCTCGCAATCTACTATTTCAACCGAGCCTTACAGATGTGGAATGGCGCGGGACTATGGGACCGCCCAACACAGGAAGACGGATTCTATACGACGAGTAAACTCGCGTTGCTCATGTACGCGGCTGACATGCTGAATCAAACAATTCCCTACAGGACCACGCTTGAAGACCATATTTGGCTATTCCAAAGGGAGGATGGCGGCATACGGTCGCACTACTTGGGTAATTTGACTTCGAACAGGGAAGCGAACAGTGAAACCGCTGGCCTAGGCCTCTTAGCCTATCAATACAAAATCCAGAAGGACATTCTCCAAGCAAACAGACAGGCGCAGATAATCGCAGAACAGCAAGCAGCAGCCAGAACGCAACTCATAGAGACCATAATCATAGCCGCAGTCGCTGCACTCGTTTTGGGGCTGATGCTTCTCAGGAAGATGAAAGCTCGATGAGATGGAAACTTTCCATTCTGAGTCTTGCGGCTGCTGGAATAGGAAAACGACAGTAATGAAATCGCTCAGAAACGAGCCGATTTGCGAGCAACTCACCGCACCTATGCGGTGGGGTTCTCCCGCCCCATCAAAATAAGACGTATCTGCTTTGAAAGTCACCAATAGTCTTGAGTCGGAATAAACCTCATTCTAGTTTGAGCAACCCAATTCACCTCGAACACCCAACCGGAGAATGGTCATTCCTCGTATCCCGCATGCATGAACGCATGCGGTGCACCAAAAGATGGAATGAAAACATCCTCGAATCTTATATTCGAGAGGAGCTGCCTACTCGCACTATCCACGAGGCTCTTCTCTCGTTGACTGTGAGCAAGCCCAACTGATGACCCAATGTATTGACTGCAGCGGCCGCTGCATTTTTCCTTGATGTCAGAATATGCTCGTTTCAATGGATTTGAATTGCGCTTAATCCAAAACGGCCGCTCAGTAAGGTCGATGATCGCCGCGTCGAACTCCTCGTTAACGGAATGAAGGTATTCGAAAGCATCGCCGATCACGATTCTGACTCTGGAGTCTTTGAACGCTCGGTTTACTCCTTTGATGTACTTCCGGCAACATTCAACAACCATTGGGTCGATCTCAATGACGGTGACGTGCTCAACTGAAGAAGATTCAAGCAATGCCTGCACTGTCTGACCGCTTCCACCTCCAAGCACGACAACACGGGCAACCTGATTTCTCTTAGCAGTACCACAGAGGGCTTCATTGAAGATACGTGAATCATAGGCGGTATGCTGAACATTACCGTCGAGGAACAACATCCTACCGTAGGAATCATTGTCGATTATGTCTATTTTCTGATATTTCGAACGTTCCGAGAAACAGAATCTCTTGGCATGATACGCGAGATGTAATCCAGGATAAGGTTGGTACACAATGTACTCGGATTTGTCAAAGCACACCTTGCGTCCGCTAATTGACATATGCTTCACTGAATGGGAAGAAAATAATCTATATTAGACCTCTGTCGTGCATTTCAGGTAATGAATCGTCCACTCTATAGCCAGCTCGTTGCTTACTATGAACTCGTCGAAGGCCGGGACTGGAAGAGTGAGGTCAACCTCATTGGTTCTGTTTTGACGAATTACGGGTCAGAATCTGTAGTTGATCTGGGGTGCGGAACTGGATACCATGTGAGAGCCTTAACGAAGCTAGGATTCGAGGCAACTGGGATTGATATCTCGAAACAAAACATCCAGTTCGCCAGAAAGAGAGCAAAAGAGGAAAACATTCGCCCGAGCTTTGTTGACGGTAGCTACTACAAATTTCGCCCCGGTCGTGTTTTTGACGCGGCTCTCTGTTTGAACTGGTCTATCCCCGTAAGGGACGATGAAGTGAAACGGTTTCTTGATAATACGTACCACTTGCTTCGCCCCGGAGGATTGCTGATTTTCGACTTTGAGAAGGTCTCGGAAATTGTCTGGAGCGACGTTGGAAAGGCAATCACGGAGTCATGGGATCAGCCAGGTAAGCTGATTGTAAGAGTTTCAGTTGGACATATAGCCTCAAAAGTACTATGTTCAAAGGACGTTTACCTGATCTACTGGAAGTCTTCCGAACCGACGCTGCCGGATGAGAGGTCAAGATATGAAGTTGTCAGGCAGAGCAAACGTGTTCAGATATATGTCGACAATTCCTGTGTGCGGTTCTTTTCGATGCCAGAGATAAGAGACTTCGCACGACTTTCTGGGTTCAAGACGATAGCTAATTTCGTTCTTCCGAGGAATAAGTACAAGCGGACCTATTCTGTCCTCAAGAAAGTTACCTAGGTGACGTTGCACATTCTGGATCCGTGAGTGTCTGGACTGGTTGGGCGTGCAGGCTTGGTCCCGTTTGTTCTACCTGAATCTCGTTCCGCATCTGTCGCAGAAGCTAGCATAGTACGCTAGTGGTGCTCCGCAGGTTGGGCACGAACCAAAGGCCCCGGGTTGTTGGAAGGGCACTTGCTGTGGTTGCGGGTAGTAGGGTTGTGGTGCAGGTTGCGGAAAAGCTGTGGGTGGGTAGGCAGCTGGCGGGTATGGGGGCGAGGCAGGAGGATACATTGGTACGCCTGGTCGTGCTATTAGGGGAGGTCCAACGGGTCGCCCGAAGAAAGCTCGCACATTGGCCGTGCTGAGGTAGGCGAGAATCAGCCCGTAGAAGATTATCGGGATGACGTTGGCAAGGCTACCGAAAATCAACCCCACGATTGCGATTATGAGGCCGATAATTGAGATTATCATTGTAGCTGTCCACGCCCACGGCCGCCCGGTCCAGAGCCCGTAAGCCAACACGAATGAGATGAATCCGAACGCGAAATAGGCTATGGCTAGAGGAATCAGAAAGAAAGCGAAGGCCGCTGAGAACCCCATGCCAACAAATGATAGGGCGAACGCGTAAACCGCCAAAAGAATGATACCGATCAATATGTCAATGAAACCAACAAGGATCTGCAGTACTGTCAGAATCGTAACGCCAGGCAGCCTTGGAGGCCGGAACATGACTGGGATCATCGGGCTACTCCTCGGATTTTCTATCTTGCTTCAGGGTGTTAAGAAACCTTCGAATAGATACGTGCTTGGTCGGTATTGGTCGTTGGTAGCGGGGGGTGGATGTTCGGGCGTTCTTGTGGCCTTTCGAACCACCGTTTGAGGAGCCTTCGCGGCTCAATCTCAGGGTTTCTCGCCAGGATATGAGCCCTCCGCACTGAAGGGTTCTGCGGGTTAAACCTGGCTACCCCACCCCGCTACGTTTTGGAACCCGCAGAGATTGTTGCCGAGCTACAGGCTTGTTGCCACGCTAGATAAGTTTGTTTCGTAAGCGCACGAGAAAGGAATCGGCAGTTCATCCAAACTGTAAGCTGAACCGCGACCGAGCCTTGGACCGTTTGTCAATTTTCTCAAAGGCCATCCAGTGGGAGTGTACCACGCGCTTCGCTTCGCGGGACAAAGAGTTCGGCTGCTATGATTCTTCGCCTCATGGAACGTTGAGTGAAGACTTTCCTGATTTCCCAAGAATTCTTTCCGTTATCGTTTGTGGAGGCCTCTGCAAACTACCGCAGTTGGAGAATTTTCCAGCCGGTCTCTGCCGCGGTCGCTCTGCGGAATCTTTTACACTCTCTTGACAACTTTCCTGGTGTAGATGTATGCCTTTGCTGTAAATAAGTTAATACTTGCGCAATGGGTACGGGAAGCCTTATTCATCTTGTTTCATGCGTTTCCCCAGATCAGAAATGTCATACATCGTCGTACCTAGACCACCGGTCCCATACACTTGCTACGTACCGCAACAATGCGTTGCACCACAACCACCTGAGGTATACTATCAGCCGCCGCCACAAGCCTACTGTGCTGTTCCGCCTCCCGTTGCCTACGCATACCAACCACCCCCCGTAGTATACAGTTACCAACCACCCGGACAAATCGTCTACACACACTCACCGCCGGTCAGAGTGCAATAGCGCGTTTCCTCCTAAGGTAGGAGGAGCGCGTACCATCCTTTCATTTGGAGATTGGATACTTCGCGTATTCCCGGCGAGGATCCCTGCTTACGGCTTATGCCATATCCCTGAGGGTGGTTTGCCGCTCCAGTTCTTTTCGTGGCCGTACCTGTGCAAAGGTTTAGTCAAATGCCTGTGCGCCTTAGGTGTGGGAATATAAATTCCCGGTTGTAACGTTCTCCGTTGCCGAATGATTCGCTTCACGGCTTTGGGTTCTTTCAGATGGCATTTTTCACATCTGAACCCTTGCTTTTTCCCTGCCGATTTCATGTGCTTGCCGCACCGTGAGCAGACGGGGTTTTCGATTTTGAGTTGTTCCGTTAGGCGGTCGACTCTAATCTTCTCCAGATTGACATTCAATGGCTGGTCGCTTTCGTTATTTCTCACTCCACCAAAAACTGTCACCTCGTCCCCTGCAATCAATTGTGCAATGATATTGCAGAGTCTGCCCGTCGGTTCGAATGCGGCACACTGTATCGTCCCTTCATCGTAGTCTAGTGAAAAGAACACGTGCCCCCCACGAATCCTGTGAGGGTGTTTAGCTAAGACACCGTGCAGAATGATAGGACGGTTTGGTTTAACTGTTGGGTGAATTGGGGTTTGAAGAAAGTGGTTTTCAGTTCCATGGTTTGTACGAAAGATGACCCACCGTTCCACGGGTTCTCTGATTTTCAGTATTCGGAATGCGCGTTTGACGGCCTCTGGGTTTTCACCCCGCAAACCCAACAGAACGGGGTCAGGCCCGTGGGGTGTGATAAGCACTCGCTTGTTCTCTACGTCATAGTTGTTGAATGTTTCAGGGGATGTGAGGCGGTCCATTTTGCGGACTGATTTTTCGTCAACAAGCCTCCGCGTCCCCCAGTTCTTTCTGTCACGGTATGCCACAAGTTCGTAAGTGTGGTCGCCTGCAAGGGTTTGTCCAACGGCGGCCAGGGCTCCAATGAGGCCCAAGCTGGTTCCATATGCTGCAGCCTCCGCTCCGGATGACTTGAGGCAAATCATGGCATCGCGGCCGGTTAGGACATCCCACAACGCTCTCCGAGAAAGTTGCTTTATCGTGGCCGACGGTTCGCCTTTGACGAAGACTGCCGCAGGGTCCGTGCCTGGGTGGCCGAAATGGCTGTTGCGCTCAATTTCCTCGAGGACGGCTTCCAGGATTGGGTTGTAGAAGTGGCTCGGGATTTCAAGCCGCAGAGCTACGGCGGCGTTTCCCCGCGTCTTGTAAGGGATGTTGGGATTTAGGCGAATGATGTTGGGATAATCCGTGAACTTGATTCCCATGTCCGAGAGCTTTTCGACCAAGCAGGCTGCAATGTAAGTGGTGCAGCCCCCCTTCGTCGAGTCTGTATCATCTATTCCTATGTTTAGTTGCACAATTCTAGCCCAGTCGGCATTATCCTCGGCGAACCGACCAGTGCAAGTGGACTAAAGGGGTTAAGTTCCTTCCACGACAATCATCGTAAGGGTGGAGCGAACCTTGTCGAGCCTGCGGATCTTCCATGTCACAATTTCCTTCAGCTTGTCCATCGAGTCAGCTTCAACTTTTGCTACTATGTCGTAGACGCCGTAAACAACGTATGATTCCTTGACATTGCTGATCTTGCGTAGTTCGCCAGCTACTTCGTCCTCCGAGCCTATCTCTGCGTTTATCAGGACAACGGCTAATGGCATTGGAAAGCCTCGACGTAAACCCATGTGCTTCGGGTAGTGCTAAAAAGATTTGCCTGCCTAGTTTTTCTGGTTGGGTCTTCGTGGTCTGGGTGAGTGCTGGTTGCGGTAGCCTGTGTTTTCTATGATTTCCCAGTGGCCTCCGGCCCTGTCTGAAGGAGCTGCCCCAAAAGCAGACCCGGCACGCCACCCGCACCCGAAAGTTAGAACTTCGAGGTCGTCCTGTGATTAGTTCTTTACTCGATAAAGGGCGTATTTCCACAGTTCTCTGGAACAGGAAGGTAGTGCGATGAGATTGATTGGGTTAGTAGGTGGCACTGGCTGGGTTTCAACCGTTGAGTATTATCGCATTATGAATGAGGAGGTTAATCGTCGGCTTGGTGGGCTGCAATCTGCCTGGTGCGTTCTGTACTCATTCAATTATGCTGTAATTCATAAGTTGAATGAATCGTTCGATGCGGAAGGTCAAGGCACGTTGATGGTTGACGTAGCAAAAAAGTTGACCAGCATTGGTGCAGAGGGTATCATGCTCTGCGCTAACACTCTACATCAGTTCGCTGAGCGGGTAGAGAAGGAGATTTCTGTACCTTTGATTCACATCGCGACTGCCACAGCCAAGGAAATCAAGAAGCAGAATATCTCAACTGTTGGACTGCTGGGTACCAAATACACGATGGAGATGGATTTCTACAAGAACAGGCTGAACCGGGAAGGCATTGGAGTCCTTATTCCGAATGCTGACGAGAGAGAGTATATTCACAGTAAGGAAGTTAACGAGCTTCTCAAAGGCGTTTTCACGGACGAGAGTAGAGCCGGATTCTTGAAGATCATGAATCGTCTTCATTCGGAAGGCGCTGAAGGCGTTATTTTGGGTTGCACCGAATTTCCACTACTTATCAGATCGCAGGATACGACACTGCCTCTGTTCAATACATTGCGTATCCATGCTTTGGCAGGTGTAGATTTCGCTCTAGGGAACAATCATTCTTAGATCCGTCTAACAGCATTTCCAATCCAACAGTATGGATCTACAAATCTTTGAAGGGTGTGGTGGGTTCAGTGGTGATTCAGACGGACACTGGCGGATCCCAACTAATCTAGGCTCAGATATACGTGGCTACCCTAGACACGCCGCGAAAGCTGGACAGAAACGACTCTGCAAAAAGACTTGCCTAACGAGAAGTCGGACATGAAAAATGATAGGAGCGGTTATTCGCCTTGCAGCAGCGGCTCATCTTCAACGTCGACAGCCTCGTCAATCACGGTGACTTTATCCACGGCCCAAAACCGCGATAATGGGCTTGATTCGAGGGCGCGTCGGATCTCTGCAGTCAGCTCGCCAGCCGGTAACTCATGCTGATCTGAGTCGACAACCAAAGTCACAAGGGCAACTCGAGGCAAGTTAGACACCGGCGCAAGTATGGCGTTATTGTCATTTACGGCTTTGCTTCCTCTACTACGAAATTCAGAGCAATTCCTTATGTTATGGTGGCCGGCATATCCGGACATCACTGCTCACGAACATTACAGCGTCACCTCGGCTCAGGGTACAGTTTTGCCGCACCAAATTCAACCGTTACTGCTCAAAACCCACAACCTTTACCAGCCCCCTAAACTGACACAGCGGGGCAAGCTTCTTTGCTACGCCGCAGCGCAACCCTAACCTCTCTTGACATAGCGATACTCGACATGAACTCCGAGTACCTGGGCGTTTCGACACTTCAACTGATGGAGAACGCTGGGTGCGCGGTGGCGGACGAGATTATATCTCGATTCGGGAGGGGGAGTTCTGTTGTTGTTTACGGCGCCACAGGCAAGAACGGCGGCGACGGGATGGTCGCCGCGAGACACCTGGCTGCGCAGGACTTCAAGGTAACCTTCCGACTTGTAGGCAACAGTGCCCTAATCTCCGACGACATTGTCTCGCGCAACTGGCTAGCTCTCAGGTCCATGTCCTCAACAGTCAAAATTGAGGAATACCATGACTCTTCAAACGTACCCAAATGTGAATCGGATGTGGTTGTTGATGCACTGCTTGGCACAGGTGCTAAGGGGAGACTTCGCCAACCGATCCTCAAGGGGGTCGAAGCTATCAACAGCAGCGCGGGCTTCAAGGTCGCAGTCGACGTTCCATCCGGAGTTGATTCCGACACAGGCGAAGTGCTAGGCGAGGCCGTGCGTGCAAACCTCACCGTGACTCTACATGCCATGAAGAACGGGTTGTTGAGGGCGAAAGAGTTCTGTGGCGAAATCAAAGTTGCTGATATTGGGATTCCGCCGGAAGCAGCGCTGATAGCTGGGCCGGGAGATGTCGCAGCTGTTGCCATCCGCCGACTTCCGGAGGCACATAAAGGACAGTTCGGCCGCCTGCTAGTCATTGGAGGAAGCGAAATCTTCACGGGAGCGCCGTCCCTTGTCGCCCTCGCGGCCTACAGAACGGGCACTGACCTAGTCTTCATTGCAGCTCCAGAGAACACTGCAAACATAATTGCGTCAATTTCCCCAAATCTAATCACAATCAAACTCCCAGGTCCGAACCTGGCGATTTCACATTTCAGACTTCTGCGCGAACAGTTGGAGAATGCAAGCACCATTGCAATTGGGCCTGGGCTAGGATTAGCGAAGCCAACGATTTCGGCAGTCAGGAAAATCGTGGGTTACGCGTATCAAGCAAAGAAACCGCTCCTGCTGGACGCTGACGGTTTGAAAGCTCTCGGCGTCATAAGAAAGCAAATCTTCCTCCCCACAACCGTCGTGACGCCCCATGGAGGCGAATTCCAAGCCATAACCGGCAAAGCCGCATCACGAGACCTGAACACTCGCTCAAAAGAAGTGAGGGAGTTCGCGGCAAGAAGTGGGGCTATCGTGCTGCTGAAGGGACACACTGACATAATCTCTGATGGTGACCGCTTGAAATTGAACAACACCGGAAACCCAGGCATGACGGTGGGAGGAACCGGAGACGTCCTCTCCGGCATTGTTGCCGGTCTAATGGCGCAAGGCGTTGACCCGTTCAGGGCGGCTGTCGCAGGCGCCTTTGTAAACGGGGCAGCAGGAGACATCGCTGCCGACGTGCTCGGGTACCATTTGACCCCAACTGATCTCCTAGAACACATCCCTAAGGTGTTTAACGACCCGATGAGCTACAAAGTCATTCGTGAGAAACGACTGTGAATGTATTCCGGGTCAACCTTGCAAGACGAATCGGGTGTCAACAAGCCGAAAGTGTACGTGCTTCTTCTAAAACAGGATGACCCGCGAAAATGCACAGCCTCTAAACTCGTCAGATTGAAACTAGCAACGCCCCTACACCGACTTCGCCAAGTCCCACGTAGGTCATTGGTCCTCGACCCCACAGCTTCAAGGGTTCTCCTTCGGAGCGATACAGCCGCCTGTATGAGCTACGGGATAGTGGTCGTTGACTGTTCTTGGGAGAAGGCAGACAGAGTCTTCGCGATCCGTCTGCCCGGTCAGGGGAGGCGGCTCCCTACCTTGCTGGCAGCAAATCCGGTGAATTACGGGAAGCCGCACAAACTCTCGTCCGTCGAGGCCTTGGCGGCCTCACTTTACATAACAGGGTTCAAAGAAATGGCGGCAAAGTTACTCGCATCGTTCAAGTGGGGAGGAACTTTCCTGACATTGAATCATCAACCCCTCGAAGCTTACTCTTCAGTTGACACGCCTGAGGAAATGTTCCACGCTGAAGCTCAATTCTTCTAAACTGATTCTCCTTCCGCCGGGGAGCCTATGTGGGAATACACATTGATACTTCGGCTCAATTCTGTCAGTGATTTTGCGTGGCACATACAGTGACATCCAAATCTGGTCAGATGTCGCAACGGTCAACCCTTGCCTCAAGTGAATATGCTCATGGCGGAGAATGCTGTTCGAGTTTTGCACACAGCCTCCTCGCTATAGTTCTTTCAATGGTCTTGCCACTTTTGCCGAATGTGCGTTCAAGAACCAGGAGGAAGTCATTCAGGCGCCCGGGTATTTCGGTCCTTGTCATGTAGTAGTGCGATTCAATGTGATCGTAGAATGCGTCCCTAACCCGCTGCCCCAGGAGGTCAACTAAGACTTCATCTAGTGACTCCAGGAACAGATAATTGATGCTTTTTCCATCGAAACTCGTAACCTTGATGGAAAAAAGGTCTCGAAGTAAAGGAACCGTTTTCTGTTCGTTCAAACTCAGATTTGTCCTCCCGTAGGCGTTTTGAGGCCAATTCGCGCATCAGAATCTAAGTTGCAGCTTTCACCCAAGTCTGGCAATGCTGACTCCCCTTTTTTCGTAAACCAGTTGATTGTTGAATAGGCCTCTTAGGCTGGCAACGTCCTTCGGATCGTGAGCAGACGGATTGAAGAGGAAGAGCGCGGTTATGCGTGGGTCGTTTAGGGTCTGAAGCGAGTCCTTAGCAAACTTGTACATGCCTTTGTACGCGTTTGTCTCGGATTGTTCCGCTAAAGCAAGGTCGGTGAGGCTATCAAAGACGAGGCTTATTGGTCCTCGAGAATACTCGTTTAACGTTTTTTGGAAGCCGTTGTCGACGTCGACATTAATGATGTGAATTTCATTGTCGTCCTGAAGGGCTTGACGAACACTGCTTCCTGTCTGGGTTGTTACGATAACCGTATCTCCGAGGAAGGCGCATTCCAAGGCGAAATCTCTGACTACTCTACCGTAATCCGTCCTGGGATCAATCTCAAGGAGAATCTTCTTGCCCAAAAGCCTGCTGTGTTCAATCCCCAATTGCCTCGAGAACTTCCAACTCCTAGTTTCGTTTAGGCATCTTCTCGTCTCTGTCAACAATCCGGAGTTGGTGAATGGTTTAGTGAGGTGCGCCTCCGCTCCCGCTTCCGTGCTCAACTCTCTATCGACGTTTCGGCCAAGGGCGCTTAGTACGATGACGGGGACGTTTTTGGTTTTAGACTGAGATTTGAGGATCTTGCAGACCTCTAACCCACTCTTTCCGGGCATGAGAAGATCAAGTAGAACGAGGTCTGGAATTTCGACTTCGGCGAGATTGAGCGCCTCATCCCCTCCGAATGCTGTGAGGACTTGGAATCCTTCTGTCTCCAAGATCAGCTTCAGCAAATTGACAATGTCGGATTCGTCGTCGACAACGAGTATCTTATCCATGGACTTTCATCCACTCCTCTTTTTGCTTTGGCAAGGTAAACGCGAAAGTAGCTCCTCTTCCTCTACCCGGTGAAGTGACCCAAATCCTCCCGTTGTGAGCTTCAACGATTTGTTTTGTTAGACTCAGACCCAGACCTGTGCCGCTAAAATAAGTTGACTTCTCGATCACCGCGAAGGGCTCAAAAACACGTTCGAAATCCTTCTCATCTAGCCCAATTCCAGTGTCTACGATGTAAACTGTTATTGTGCCATCTTCTCCTTCTTCAGCGCGAACACTGATTTCTCCTTTTTCTGGTGTGAACTTGGTTGCGTTATTTAGGAGATTGATCAGTGCTCCGATCAACCTCAGTCGATCACCCTTGATAGGGAAATCGCTTGGTGGGAATTCAAAGTGAATCACCTGATTTTTCTCTTTGACCAACGGTTGCATTTCTTCAATGCATTGCAGTAGTATTTCTCGCAGACTGAAGGTCTCAATCTTTAGCTCAAATCGTCCAGCTTCGATGCGCTGGATGTCCAGAAGGTCTTCTGTTAGCGCGAGTACTCGATCCGTGTTACGGCGTACGATCTCAACTTTCGATTTGATACCGTCGGGTAGAATTGGCTCCTTTGTTAAGATGTAATCAACGTAGCCTTTGATGGATACAAGAGGAGTTCTGAGTTCATGCGTAAAGGCTGAGATGAATCGGTCCTTCATGGTCTCAAGTCTTTTGTGCTCAGTAATTCCCCGCACAATGGCGTTGATTCCATGAGTTTCTACCATAACGCCGTCTATGTGTGCGATGGTCCCGTCTGGATTTAGAACTGCCTTGGGATAATCCCGCACCCAAGCAGTGCCACCGTTTCTTTGGCGTAGTTCGGATTCAGCAAACACGCTACCGCTACGAAGCTTTTCGAGGTGTTCTTCACGGTCGTTCTTATTTTCGTAGATCTCGTTCAAATTGACATTCTTAAGATTCTGTACGTCCTCGTAACCGAGAATTTCTGCGAGTTTTTTGTTTGCCTCAAGAATCTTCCCATCAAAGGTGGCCCGATAGATTCCGACCGGCAAGCCGTCGAGCAAAGAGACGTAGTTTTCATTGTGTTTTCTCAATCTCTCAATCATTCCTTTCTCAATTGTCGAAGTCTTAGAGAGGATGACACTGCACGCCACGAAGACCGCAAGGATGGCAAATACTGTGAGATCAACCCTTGCGTATATTGCCCAGATAGTCAGAACACCAATGGCTAAGACTATTAGCGAACGGGGATTCAGCAAAAGCGTCTCACACTCCGCTGACCATACACCTGTCTTTTCAAACTGGGTTTGAGAGAGTACATCGAGATTTCTTCCATCACTTGATCTATCTTGCTACTTTGCTAGGTGAGCATCAGTTTGAGATGAGTGTCTGTTGTAGGTGTTGATGAGCTTGCAGATTATGCCATCGTAGGTCTCGCCTTTTTTTCCCAAATCATCAAGTTTTCGCTTTGTTTCATTTCTAACCTGAATCGTCTTAGTCTCGCTCAAACCTGCTACCTGTGACTATAGCCGCTGCAGTTGCTGTAAATTGTGCTGTTACTACTCTGAGAAACGTACAGTGACATGTTCGGCATGAGTTCAGTAGACTTGGCTCTATGTGAATGAGGGATTTCGCGTCACCATTAGGGTCACAAATGGGAACACGATTTCAGATGATCTCGTATGTGTTGAAGGCATTGGGCGCGAAGTAATTGCTACTGGGTTGTTACTGTTGCTGTTCCTTGGGGGTAACAGCGGGAATTAGAGGCCACGCGTGGTACCTGTTACGATTGTAGAGGGACATTGGACCAGATCAAGACCATCCAAGTTAAGGACGAGACGAAACGTAAACTCGTCAAGCTTGGAAGTAAAGGCGATACATACGACGACATAATCCGCAAACTCATTCACAGTCATCTGAGATTGACAAAGCTGATTCAGCGACCAGGGAACACGCTTGATCCTTGGAAGTAAGGGATGATTTATGTCAGCACGTTCAGGCCTCGATTCTACGAAGCTTCAAGGTTGAACACCTATTGGTAGTTTCCACAAAACTAGAAAATTCCAGCCTAGGTAAAATGAACCTTATTAGGGAACCTGGGATAAATTACGTGTGCGCAGAATGTGGTGCCTTGCTCTATCACAGTGGGAATGACGGAGCCTACGAGGGTGGGGCAGTGAGCTTTCCCTCCAAGCGACCAGCCGAGGTCGCAAACAGACTCTTACAGTGCCCTCAATGCGGCCACAAACTCAATTCTGACCCAGATCCGGATTCTATTCGAATTAACAGGAAGATCCCTAGACCATCAGCGTCTTGTGGAACCGGAATGCTAGAAGGACCCCAGGTCTAAACTCGCATATTTCGAAGCAGTAACTCCGCTTGGCGTTCTGCGAGCTTCCAGACGAGAGCGAAAACCAAGACTCCTACGACGTAAGTCAGGATCACGTATTGGTACTTTATCGTACCAACTAATAGGATCGAAAGGAGGACAGGGGCAGCCGTGAAAATAACCAATACTGTTCCAATCAAGGATCCGAAAACAGATCCCCACACACTCACGTAGCGGCTCCGAATAGTTTCTCGAAAGTCAGCGAACCTAGCGCCGAAATATAGTCCAAGTGCTGATTCATCGAGAACGGTGATTGTCGCGAGCATGAACAAGACAACCCCGTGGCCAGAAATAACCCTGATGAATTCCCCCATGACAGCTAGTAGGGCTAGGCTGAAGACTAGCCCAACGAGAATAGTCAATATCAGTTTTGGCTTCAATAATCGCCGTGGTTCTATCGGTGCGAGGTAGAGGTTCACTACGGCGGAGCCTTCTTGGCCGATGCTGGTCATCGAAATTAAGCCACAAACGGCCGCGATAGGTATCAGATAGAGCGGAACCGTAGCCAGCAATTGTGGGCGTTCCGGAAAATAGGTTCCGCTAAGAGGAATCAAAGAGACGCCCATTGATACGATGAAAAGAATTGGTAGAGCTAAGAATCTAGCCATCTCTTGCCGGCGCACAAGAGAACGTAAGTCCTTCCGTAAGATTGCGGCTTCAACGGAACCCAATCCCGGCAAACCGATTCCTATACGACTCAGTACGTTTGGTTTGGTGGCAAGCCTGACGGAGAATGGAACGGGAGTCCAATATCGCCCTCGGCAAATTGCGTCGAAACTGAAAAGAACCAAGGCGAATGCCAACGAAAGTACACCGAAGATTAGAGCTGCCGAGGTTCTGCCTTCATGAACCTCAATGGCAGTCAAGGAAGGCCAAACGACTGGTAGGAACCAGGCAGCCTCCACTGCCTGTGTTATGCTCTGAAATAGGTAAACGATAATCCTGCCGCTGAAAAGTGCCTCAAAGAACACCAGAACTGCAATGGTTAAGGCTAGTCGAAGGAAGATTCCGGACTGTCCACTATTCCTGTAAAAACTGCGAGAAATTCGGTTCGCAAATGTTCGCAAAAGGTCAACGACCGAAGCCCCAATTGCCAACGAGATCACTGACATAATCGCTGCCGCTAGCCAAGACCCGATTAATCCCAGTTCCACGGCAGGGCCGAAAGTCAACCCGAGAAAGAAAGCGGGAAGGAACGAGTAAGTGTACGACAAAGACATCGTGGAAGCTGCAGCATACTCTGATGGCGAGACGGGTAACCAGGAGACTAGGTCAGTGTTGGCTGCCTGAATTGGCTGACTTACCTCAGCGCCAATTCCGAACAGAATCACTGAAGAGGCAGTTGCCAGTGGGATACCAGTAAGAGCTTCAGCCTCCATGCCTGTCAAAGTCATATGAATGGTGTCAGTTGGAATTCTGGACAACATGAAATAGCTCACAAATGCGAGTAGACTGAACAGTGCAATATCCAAAACTAAGATTATCTGAGGGTTTCCTGTTACTCGGGCGGGAAGTTTATGGTGTTGATACCCGCGAATTTGAGATTTCGTTAGAACCACTGCAACCTTGTACGTGGATGTAAGGTTCAATGCTTATTCCCCATGCAGGATCCTCGCTTCCTACGGCTTTCTCCTTCAACCACCTATGCAATCGGCCCAGGGTCAATAGCTTGGGTTAATCTCAGATTCTGATAGAGCTAAGCTGTAACTGTTCCTCAACGTTTCGGGTGACAAACCCAAGTAAACAGCGACTAGGTCTTGAGTATTTGCCAGAGGGAAGGCGTAGTACGGATGCTTAATCGAATTTCTGGAGCCATTCGTGCCTTCACTTCGACACAAGTACGGTTACCCCATTTGCTGCGTCGTCAACTACTCATTGGATTCCTTCCTTGGGATTCCTTCCGGCTTGAGTAGAGGAGAAACCCACGCTACCGTTCTCTTCGCTGCCGAGCTGCAAAGGACCGGCTCAGTTACCCTGAGGAATATTCAGATGGAAGAATACGTTGCACACGGCACAATCATAATGCAATCTGTGCCCGTTGGCAAGAGCCTTGTTCGTTCCATTCAGGTTCAGAAAATGCGGGAGAGTGACTCTGACCGCATGTGCAGTGACATGAACAGTGCAATGTGAACGCAAGACTTGAAAAGAGGCCGAGCCAAACATGTACTTCGGAAATGTGAGGATCGTATGCACCGGTTCAGCAGGAGAGGCATTGCCCCCGTTGTTGCCGCACTGCTGATCGTAGTTGTATCTGTGGCCGCGATAATTCTGCTCTACATTTTCGCCTCCGGACTTCTAGCAAGCGGTTTCTCAGCCAACGCGAGCGGAGTGCAACTAACCATTCTTCCGACATACTTGTATTCGAAGGATGCCGACGTTGGAGTGGCATATGACCGAGCCAACTTCACAGTCATTGTGTCGAACAACGCCCCCGAGGCTCAGGTAGTCCTTGTGAATGTCACCACCCCACGAGGCCAAGTGGCGCAGAGCACACCGTTACCGCTAAGGTCTGGTGAGTCTAGGACGCTGTTCGTCTCCCAGGTCCTCAACGCAACCTCGCCTGTGGGAGTATGGTCAGTGAAAGTGACTGTTGGTGGGGCAGAGATAGGCAAATATTCGTTTGATGTTAAGCTTAACCGAGACGAGGCTGATTTCGCAACGAGACAATCGTTGGATCAGCGTTTCTTCAGATACCTGCTATTCGGGACTCTTGGAGTTGCGGTATTCGCCATAATGCTCTCAATGGCAACCTTACTGCGCCCAAGAGTGGTTTGGAGCTGGGAGAAGGCCAAGACGTAGCCGCGTATTCTCAGGGAAGAGCTGTCTGAATCACAACACAACTACAGCTTAATCGCCGTAGTGAATGCCATCATCAGTTGATTCTGTTATCGGGGTCGCTGCGTCTGCGTGACGCCTGCCTTAACTTTACTGCTTTACATCTTTACTTTGGCGACTGCCCTCCCATGAAAGTGATAGGTGATTCACGGCTTTCGAGGAAATATCAGGCCACGGTGCCGAGTTACGTCAGGGACTTGCTGAGGCTTGGTGCTGGCGACCTAATCGTGTTCGTTGAGAGAGAGAAGGGTGAGGTCGTACTGAAGAAAGGGGAGCTCCGAATCAAGGACTAATGATCCGCCCCCTGAAAAGAAATGATTTGAAATGATTGATGACACTCAGACCGAAAAGAAGCAACACCATCTCAGCGTAGAGAGCCTGATCGGTTCTGGTGTCAAGGCGGTTTCCATCAAAGGACTCCCCGGAGCTGGAAAAACCACTCTAGTACTCGAGCTGATCAAGAAAGCTGCTGGCGGATTGTATGTTTCAACGAGAGTCTCCGAACCGATGTTGATAAAGCAGCATACCCAATTTCAGTCTCTCATCGAAAATGGAGAATTGTACACGTTCCAACCAAAGCCTGAAAACCTAATCTATGGAGGTCAGCAAGTCACTTCAACTTTGGGAAAGGGCGCCTTCCGAATTGCTGAGAAGGTCATGGAAACCGCGCAAAGTCTAACCAAGCATCTCATAGTTCTGGATTCATGGGATGCGTTTGCAAGGGAGCTAGATGAGAAGGAGCGGTTGAGAGTTGAGAGGTCCCTAGTCGGAATGGTTGAAACCAACCAATCCAAGATTGTGTTCGTTAGCGAAGGCCCAGAGCTGAATCCCCTCGATTATCTGGTTGATGCGATCGTTGAGCTACGCGATGAAGAACATGAAGGAAGAAGAATCAGAACCATGGAGTGGAGGAAGCTTCGCGGAACCGAAATTCCCCAGAAGAAATACCTGTTCACTCTTGCAGACGGAAGGTTCACCATATGTCAAAGAGCAGCGATCGAACTTCCGAAAAGCATTGCACCTCAGATGTTCAAACCAGTTCCGCATTCGAATGAACATTACTCAACAGGGAGCGAGGAACTGGATCAACTGTTGGGGGGAGGATTGCGAAGAGGATTGATGCTCCTATTCGAAACTGGCAACACAGTCGGCCCCAACATCTACGTTCCGTTGGCGGCAGCCATACGATGCAACTTCCTTGCTCAAGGAGGCTGCAGTGTGAGTCTACCGACTGGGGGGATAACCCCGGAGATGCTTCGAGACAGTATCGCGCCACACTTGGGCAAGAAAATCCTGGACCGGGGATTGAGGATAGGACGGTTCGAGAAGGGCGCGGAAGAACCATGCTTCTTCATTTTGGAAGGGGCGTCTCTGGAGCACGACTTCGAAACTTTCTGGCAAAAGGTTGACGAGGTAAAAGGCGAATCGCATCGGCCTTGCTACATCTCAATACCGATGGATATCATGGAATACACCTACGGCCAACATAACATATTGAGGCTCATGATGAAAGCGTTACAGCATGTTCGAGACAATGGAGATGTCATGTTCCTCGTCGTAAAATCGGGGAGCCAGCTGAAGAAGCAACTCTCTGACATCTGTGACACACATTTAATGATCGATGAGGTGGATGGGACCTCAGTACTATACCTAGTGAAACCGCCCACCCAACTAATGTACTTGAATTACGACTACTCTGAAGGATTCCCAAGAGTCGACCTCAAACTCATCGTGTAGCCGTCCGATTCTCTGCCTGAACTCCCCAAGTTTTCGGGGTTTCTCTACCATTTCACCCAGTACGTGTTCAAGTGAATTCGGCTTACATGAATCTTCAAGTAGCAGAACAAGTTTTCGCGTAATCGGCAATGATGGAAATACTACTGTACTGATCCGCACCTGTAGCAGAATTTGTCGCCACGTGCGAGGTTTGCACCACAGCGAAGACATTGAATTCCGTTTGCAACTTCAGTCTTGCTCAATTGGTTTCATCTTTTTGGAGTATTCCTCTTCATTCTCAAAAACTCAAGTAGAGCCGCAATTAGACTCAGAATTATGATCGGAACCAAAACTAGGTAACTCTGTTTATCGGTAATCACGAATCCAGCAGTCTCGGTCGTGGTCAAGGTCGATGTCGTTACGATTACTAAGGAGCGGGAAGTGGAAGTCGTGCTGAATGAGTTTGAAATTGAGGAAGTGGATGTGGTCGTTGTAGTTGCTGCTGTCAGGGAGGGGATGGACGCAATGAGTTCCACATCATCCCAGTACATGGATTGCCTGTCATTTCCTCCGTAGAGGAGAAATTCTAAGGCAATCTTGATCGGTATTGGTTGTGTGCCCTGGAAGACGTTGGCGAATGCTGCTGAGTCGAAATATGAACGAATATCGGCGCCAACGTCGGCCTCCAACAGACACCAAGGAGTGCAGTTCTTAGGAGGCAACGAGATGGATTTCATTTTCAGTGTACTAGAAAGAACTGTTTGCGGCGATATGACAGCGTAATAGTTCAACTTGAGATTCCCCGCCTCAATTCGAATTCTCGTCGCCACCAGGTACGTATTGGTTTGGAGCAAATACCACGCCTGAACCCTCAACCCACGCAGATTAGAGACCGTGGCTGATTGGCTTACGCCTTCGATGGTAGGCGTTGAAGCGCTTGCTCCAGCTCGCGGAGCGAGGCCAATGATTAGGGCTGCAGACCCCGAGTGCACAGTTGTGCTTGAGCGTGCAATGGAGCCTCCAGTTCCTCGTATTTCGCTCCAACCAGCTAGACCTGACTCGAAGCCACCGTTCTGCAGCAGTGGCAGGTCAGTCGATAATTGCTGTGACTGCATAGGTTGAACTGAATAGTTTTCTTGAGATGGGACGGTTATGCCTCGGCTCGCGTACCCGCAGACCACGACTGAAGTAGAAAGACATAGGACTAGTATGAGAATCACTGCAGGGCGCGCGCGGGAGAGCCCAGACATACTTGCCCCAGCATTTTGCCAAGACAAACTTGCTGGAGGCTTTTAGATGTTCTTTCCCCTAATTTCAAGCGGTCCCTTCCTTCGACCAGGCTTTTGCGAGGATTTGATTGAGCAATAATCGCGGTCCAAAGTATAATATCTACATAGAGCTGATCCTCTACCCGTAGACTTTGAGATGTGGCCGCAGACGTTGAGGTTAACCGAGCAGCTTCTTGCTGTTCACGATGGAATACGTGAAGTCTTGATCTTGGAGGAGAAAGGCGGCCTTTTCGTTGTAGCTGAGCAGGCGACTAGAGACAAAGGCGGATTTCTTTCGAGCAGGATCAATGAGACAAACGGCAGACTCAGTCCCGCGCTCATTCTTGGGGCGGCGGCGCAGATGACTAAGCTCCCAGATTCATTGAGGCTTGTAGGAATCTTGTACGATAACGTGGGCGTCATGCTCGCCTATTTTGACGAGGATAAATTACTGGCGATAAGCACAGAACCCTCGATCTTCTTCAACGCGATGCAAACGGTGAACGATGCACTTCCCGGCTTCATTAAAGAACTTCAAATCGGAAGAAGCACCTTTGGCGCCGTAAGATCGGTTGTGGACGCTGGTGAGATTGCGCGAACTTACGTCGCGAGGACAACTCGGTCCTCACGGGTCTTCATCAATGAAGTCGTGTACCGCGGAGCAGATCATACGTGGCAAGTTCAAGGCTCATACCGATCTTCGCGAATGACTCCGTCGAAGGGGTTCCAACTCGAAGTGGACGGGGATGCCGGTGCCATCGTGGGCTTCGGCTCGTCTTCACGATCCATAATGCTCCTTGCTCTTGAGCTTGCGGCTCTCTTTGGAGCTCTGGGGCTTCTTGCCTGGTGGCTCTTTTCGAATCTGCTGGCGCGTTAGCCTTCTTACCAGGTGAGCCTCGGCTCCTACGACTGATTACCTTGCACTTCTGTCCGGACCAGTTCTAACTAATATTCAGCCGACCGTTTTCGTCTTCAGATTCGTTCGAGAATTCTGGCCCGCATTAGCTCAACGTAATTCGGGTACGTAAAGTCGGACATCTCTTCGAGTTTCCATCCAAGCTTGGTGAAGGCCCTTCGCAGAACGGCTTTCGCAATTGTGTTGCCCGCTTTTCCGAACGTGACTTCTAGCGCGGCCAGGAACCTGTCTTGGTGCAATGGAATATCGTTTCGGGCGAGGGAGAGAGACCTCAACCAAGTTTCGTAGACTGCCCTCACTACTTTGGCTCCTAGAAGCTCAGTTAGGACTTCGTCTAAGCATTCAAGAAACATAGCGTCAAACGCTTTCGATCTCATATGAGCGGGTGAATCTTCGGTAACAGCGGAAATAGCGAGAATCTTGTCCAAAGGAGGTAGCCCCCGGATGAGAGCCGACTGCCGAGGGCTAGATATAAGGCCATTAAGGAATTACACAATCTCTCCTTAGAAATGTCTAAACTTTTCAAGTCTCGCAAGAGCGCGATTGCTGCATTTCTGTGGTTCTACATGTGTTCCACTTACGCAGCCCTAACGCAAGAAAAAGAGAAGGAAGGGAGGGCTGAGAAACGCGCCATAAATTGCCTGTCCTGAACAGCCACAATCGGTCTCCCCATGCCTTTTCCACAGAACTTGCAAATGCGTATCCCGGATCCCAAGTGTGAACTTCGGGACCTAGATCGAGTGGATGCTGGGTTAACTGCTCGTTGCCCTGCTGCTGGGCGCCGTTCCATCTAACCGGAAATGTGGAAGCCCTGTTGTTCCCTCTCGCTTAGTTTGATTAATGCTAGCTCAACGTATCTTGACAATGCAGTGTTTGGGGTCTCGATGAATTCAAGCGAAAGTTTTAGGTAGAGTTTTCTCGCGATGGCTGTCTCAATCGTTCCGTGGTCTTTACCGAACATTTTGTTCAGCGTTATGTAGAAAGTGGATAGGCGCTGCGGTAACTTGTCGAATGTGACATCACGTTCCAGCATCCGAAACGCCGATTCCGCCGAATCCTTACCAAGAGCATCTTCAATCGCCTCTCGCACAGATTCGACCAAGAGTCGGTCGAAGTCTTCCTTCAGAGGTATTCTCTCGCTTTTAGGCTGAAAACTTGGGGCCGCGGATTTCAGCTTGTTTCTGGCGTTCTGTACGTAGTCTGTGAGTTGGTAATCGTCGTTCCTTTGATATTCGAGGCCGCACCTACAGTCGTTATGCGAGTCTAGAGAAATCGTCATATGCATTCTGTGGCCGGTGTACAACACTGTGATTTTCCTTTGAGCTCTGTCAATTTCATATATTGCCCTGTAGTCCTCACCTCTCAAGCGCTGTCATCCTACGAATTTCCCTTTCAAATATCACAAAGGCGGCAGCGTACAACTGCTGTTTCTGCTGGATGGCTCAGAACTCGCTAGTAGACGGCAGCCAACTTGTATTTCTTGCAGGTGCAAATCTTGCAGGATCCGTTATTGTCGTGGAGGTGTTTCGGATGTTGGCATGCGCAATGTTCGACAGGGCCTCTGATTTGCTCCGTTTCATCCTCGAGTTCTTCTTCTATCTCCAAATCTGGTGATATGGGGTTGTTTGCTTCATATGTTATGATGTACACTGCCGTAATGCCGGCCTCGAGGGCGACTTTTACATCGAGTATCTTAGCTCCCTTCGCCTGAAGTTCTTTCATGACATCGTTGATTCGTTTGGTGTCCTCTGATTCATCGAATCGCCTCACAGCCCTAAAAGTGAGCACCTGAACGAAGACCGGCATGACCACTAATCTCCTGTCTTCGTCAACTCCGTTCCGATGGTAGCGTAAAGCAAATCGTTAGAGTCATTCTTTCCTTTCCTTTTCAAGGTTGACCTTCACCTTTTCGTAGTTTGATGTTCGCCTCTTCAGCATATTCAAGAAGCGTTCGGCCGGGGTCATCAAGATGCGTTAAGTCAAGTTTGGTATAGAACTTTTTCGCAATTGCTCTACCGTTAGCCTTGGAGCTAGGAGGACCAAACGTGCTCTCCAATGTTGAGAATGCCGTTCGTCATGAGTGTTGGTGGGGTTGGCTTGTCTTTCTGTTATCGCATAGCGTGGCTCGTGTTGCGGCCGTAGCTCTGGACGCTGCCTATCCTGTCCTGGACGGTTTCTTGATTATGTTGTCGGTTATGATACTCGTGTTCTTTCGAAGCAGATTCTACTTGTGGGGATATGTCAGCTTCGGCCTCGGTTTCAGTATGCTAACCAAACCTGAGGCATTCTGGCGGGATTAGGACAAAACCAGGCACATTGCAAAAATCTTAGTACATACCCATAGAAGACCATGAGGAAGCAGTTCGTCACTTCCTTGAAGGATGAATTAAACCCGATCCAAGTGGAAAACTGCCTCGAGAATATCATATCAAGCCTAGGTCAGAAACTAAGGGACAGACAGGATGGTAGAATAAATGAATGAAATTTTGGTTGTAGATGATGACCCCGACGTCGTTAAGTCGGTTAGACTAATCTTGGAGAAAACGGGATATCCCATCTTGTCCGCCCTCAACGGGGACGATGCACTGAAGGTTGTCGAAGCAGAAAGACCGGTTCTTATCATGCTCGATCTGGTTATGCCTGGTAAGAGCGGGCTGGAGGTCTGCAGGATCTTGAAGTCTCAGCCGAGGTCAAAGAATATTCCCGTTATCATGTTCACCAGATCCGATCGAGATGTCGATGAGAAACTGACAAACTGGGCTGGAGCAGACGCCCACTTCAATAAGCCTGTCACGTCAGGCGACCTATTGGCAGAAGTGAACTCTTGGGTTGAAAAGGGAAAGTCATGGAGATTCTCTAAACGCTTTGGAATGGAACATGACGATCTAACCGGCAAGAAAATCCTACTTGAGGTCGACCCTCGAACGGACTTCGACAAGGCAATCGAGGATTTCGTATTTGAATGCAACTTTCACGGTGAAGTAACGGTTATCGTCACGACCAAGGGAAGCGCACTTCGACAAGCTCTCGAAGGCAACAATGCGGTCAAGTTCATTGACATGAATCTGGCGAATCTGACGATATTCCCGCCTATCTTGAATGAATATCCGAGGGGGCGCTTAAACATCGTCTTCGACAGTTTGACGACTTTATCCATTCTCAGCGAATCGGCTTACAAGACGACTTTCAAGTTTGCCCAAAACGCACTTCAGGTGCTGGCTGACCGTAGGGTAACCGCGGTCTTTCTGCTAAACCCTTCTGCCCACGAACCTCGAGATGTCGCAAGCCTAAGAGAGCTCTTCTCGAACCAACTAGTCTACGACGAACGAGGGCTAACCGCCCAAAGATTCAGCAATTGAACTGCAAGACCAAAGATGAACGTAAACGCCGTTATCGAAGACAACTCTATGACCGTTGACATCTAGGTGGCTACTCGCAGGGAAGGTACCAGCTGTAGCGGACCTATCAACCCCGCGGAGTAAGCATAGAAGAGGGGTGCCATAGTCACAGTGATGGCTATCAGAAACAGTGTGGCAACGAGATACGCCTTTTCGGTTCCGCATAGGGTCAAGTCCAGCTTCGGCTGGGAGCTTACTGAATTGAAGTGAGGGTGGTCATCATAAAAGAAAACCGGTACAAAGGTGCCTAGCCAACGGAACGAATCCTGTGTGTGGGTCTAATGGGGTGTGGACACAGAAAATGATTAGATTCGTTGAGGTACAGGTGTCCTTGAGCTCCATAGCTGCTGCTAAGGGTGGAGGCTCTTGAAGCGTTTGGATAAATCTAGGCTGCTCCGCCGGAACCCAAACTTCCCAGCAACCCAATCGAGAACACGTGGAGTAGAATGGCTGCGGCGGTCGCTATTGCAATCAGGAGTAGGGCTGCGATGATTTGTGAGACCGCCGGTTGTTGAGACGCCTCTTCATGCCTCTCATCAGTATGCGTTTGATTTGCATTTCCGGATAATTGGCCAGCGTAACCCGTGCTTCGCCAGTGAGGTGGCGATGGAATGTCCATGGGTCTCACATATTTACGGTCCATAAATCCTCTTGATCCCAGTTAAAATGACACATCCCATCACCGCGGAGAAGGTGGAGCTGAAAAGAATCCATACCCAGGGGTCAAGAAGCCAGAAGAGAAGTAGCAGGAGACCCCCAGCGGTGATTCGCGTTATCACGAACCCCTTCGATCCGAACCTGTTCAGGAGATAGCGCAGGACCGGGTTGACCTCACGAAACCCCTCACTCCGCCCTCGCCAAGTGACCATGGCATCGAGCAGGACCAAACTCATCGACAAGAGAAGAAGCGCTGCCGACACGATCATCATGTCATTTCATCGCGCCAGGTCTGTTCGAAACGTTTGGTTAGCGGGCTCAGAGTACTTTTGATCTGCAGAAAACGAACCCGGGAGCTTAATAGAGTGGGGACGGCTCCTCGTGAAATGTCAAAAGTGTGGAACGCTTTACCCATCCGGGATTATGATTGACTTTGAAGCCCTGAGGCAGCACCTCAATAGCTTTGGGGACGAGAGAACAGCACACCCATCCTGTATCAAAACGTGACCAACCCCAGAAACATGACCTACACTCTCACCGCATGACCAGGTACGAGTTCTTTGAGGTTTCTATTCCAGAACAAACCCCCGCCCATTAGGATGAGCATTTCCTCCACGACCTGAAGCAATGGGGTTGGACATACGACTACCGCAGCCAAACTTGGCTGAACTACGCCATTGCAACGCCCATTTTGTGAAGACTATCTTTTCTGTTCTGCAGAGATCTGATGCTGTATTTTCGATAGAAGAGGCGAACTATTCGGTTTACTGTTTGCCAAACTGATTGTTTATTGTCGCGAATTGACGGGTTCAGAAACTGTAGTGTTGTAATAGTCTAGGCAATGCGGATTGTGCCCACTTTTGGCTTTGTACACTGATTCGAGGGAAGGTGTTAACACATAATGGTGCTGTGTCTCTCAGAGGATTCTCATGGCGTTCTGGGCGTTCCTTCCGCTAATTGCCTTGTCGGTTGTCGCTTTCCTATTGACCTATCTACTCATGCCTTGGCTCATCGCTGCTCTGACGCGTGCTGGAATCGTGGGAGAGGACCTTCACAAGCAGGGCACTCCGAAGGTTCCGACGATGGGAGGAATCGGGATTTTTGTTGGGTTCGCTGCTGCGATGACTTTGTCGGCGGTCCTGCAATTGGATTACAGGTTGATGTTCGCAATCTTCCTGTCCGGCACGTTGGCGCTACTGGCTGGATTAGTGGATGACCTCTTCAAGCTAGGGAAGATGACGCTTGTTGTCCTCACTTTCCTGATTAGTATGCCTGTCGTTGCGTTTCGGGCAGGGTCTACGTTGGTGTATTTGACTCCGTTTGGGCCGGCGGATTTTGGTTGGTTCTTCTGGCTTCTGGTACCCTTCGCTTTTGCGTTCTTGATGAATGGCGTTAACATCTATGCCGGGTTCAATGGGTTGGAGGCAGGACTAGGCATCGTTTCATGTGTCTCGCTGGGAATCTGCGCTCTGATCTACGGGTCTCTGGAATCCGCGGCTGCACTGCTTGCGCTGAGCGGTTCGCTGCTTTCTTTTCTGAAGTGGAACTGGGTTCCGGCTAGGATTTTCATCGGAGGCTCAGGAACCTACCTGCTCGGAGCGGTTCTGGCGAGTAGCATAGTCGCGGGCACAATCAAAGTGGTAGGGGTCATAGCCCTCATGCCTTACATTATCAACTTCATATTGCGAGCACTCGACCGGTTCACATGGTCCGTCGGCGAAACCCTACCAGGAGATAAGGTTCGCAGCACAAAACGCAACGCTTTGTGGGCCCTGTTCATGCACAACCATCCAACGAAGGAGCAGAACGTCGTCAGGAATTGTCTCATGGTTCAGATTTTGTTCGCATTAGGCGCCATAGCGTACGCTTACTACCATGTGAACTTCGTCATTCCACGCTTTTCGCAATAGGCATTTTCGCCCACTTAGGGCAAGGTTCATCGGTAGGAGATCGCGTCCCATGTTTCAGGGATGGAGGTTGGATAGGGATTGAGCGATGATAATTGGAGGCCCCGAAGGCATGTGTTCGGGTGGATTCTCGTCGCTGTTGCAATGTTGATTATTATTCCCATCTTGGTGTCTGCGGTATTCTTCGTTCTCAAACCCGTGACCCGTGGTTTCTTTCCTTTCTTAGGGTACTACCCGTTCTTCTTCCCGTTCGGCTGGATCTTCGGATTCCTGATACTTTTCTTCCTGTTGCGATGGATTTTCTGGCCCTGGGGATGGGGTTCGCGTAGGAGGTATCGAGGTTACCGGGACGAGTACCACATACTACGCGTCAGATACGCTAGAGGAGAAATCACGAAAGACCAGTTCGATCAAATGACCCGCGACCTACAAGAATCAAACCAGAAAACACAGAAACCCACTTTATTATGAATCCAGGCTGTGAATTGAAGTCACGTCTTCTGAAGGAACACGCCTGTCTGTTTTTGAGTAGACTGGAACATAGGTGAGTATCGTTTTCTTGGTCGAGAGCAATTCAAGCTTGAAGCTACCTCAGACCAAGGACTGGTCTGCGAGTTGCAGTATTGCAGCGCTAATCCGAGTTGCGGTCCTCCGTCTCCTTCCGGTATCTCTGTAGATATATACCGAACCTGCACAATCTAGCTTGCAGCCTCGGCCATGACGCTTTGTCGGCTGTCGAGTTGGACAAACACCGCAATTCCAACTGGTCCGAGCTTGTATATGATATTCCGGAAAACATGAATTGACTATACAGGAACTGAACCGGTCGATTGAAGATTATGAAGGTATGGCCGGCAGATACAGCACTAGTTACGTTTTCAGAATGTTTGCGCGGTAACCGATAAATCGTGACCACTGCTAGTAAGCTTGATACTTGATGGAATGGCATCAATACAAGCGAAACCCGATTATGGCCTTGGGTCCACAAGGAACATGGGACGCCGCCTATGCCACATGGGCTTCCGTCGTGCAAGTCGATGGGAGCAACTGGCGAATGTATTACAGTGGTAAGAACAGAGGAAGCTGGTTGCGGGTCCCGCGACTAAGAATAGGTTTGGCGTTCAGCCGTGATGGAATGCGATGGGAGAAATACAATGGGAATCCAGTTCTCGATACTGGCAAAAGGGCCGAATGGGATTCTCTCGGTGTGTACTGTCCCGTTGTGTGGCAAGGTAGTGGCAAGTGGAATATGATTTTCACTGGACATAATCGCGGAGGACACTATCAGATAGGATACGCTGAGAGCGACGACGGCATCTCATGGACAAAGTCGAACGACAATCCATGCTTCTGCGACCCCACGCTCGGCAAAAACCGAGCTGGGTTACCTGAAACTGAAGGTTGGGGGTTGTTACGATCCGACTCCAAGTATTCTCTTCTCTACAACACGGTGACGATTAAGCCGAGGCAGATTTTTGTGGCTGAATCTACGAATTTGATCGACTGGACGCCTCTTTCTTCTGATCCGCTGATCCCTAGTGAAGGTATGCCATCGGAGCTTGGTTACATGAAGTACTGCGCATGGCCTGCACGCGTGAAAGGGCAGTTGCTCGTCTTTGTCGCAACAAGCAATGAAGACTACTCCAAGAGTGCGCTCGGTGTATGGAAAATGAAGAGCTCTCTTGAGAACACAGAAAACGAATTTCTGGGATACTTGACCAATCCATACGAGGATTGGTGCGCCGCGGAACTCGATACGCCGTTTATCGTCGATGATATGCTGGAATCAGATCGAGGAATCCGCATGTTCTACGGCGGCAGAGGGAGGAACAACAAGTGGTATGAAGGAACCGCTACTGCAATCCTGCGTGATCCATCAAATGCCCCATTTATCTTGTAGACGACATGAGTTATAGCACACAGAACACAAGAAGCCCCGGAATCAAATTGCTTCATTTAGGGTGTAAATCTCAGCGGCGGAAGGACCTGTTCATTATTGAACTGCGGTGACTGCACAGATGAATCTCCGCAAGAAGGCATACCATCTCTTCTTGTTCCTCGACATGTCGATCCGCGCTTGGGGCCTTAGTGCCCGCAATACTCACATCGGTAAGGGAACAACCATCGGCAGAGGAACCGTGATACGTGACGGGGTGGAGATAGGAAAGAACTGCTATATCGGGGATTTGTGCGTTTTCGAGGGCCAGACGACTGTTGGATACGAGACCTGCATAAACGCACAGTGCCACATCACGCGTTTCAGCAAAATAGGCAATAATGTCTTCATTGCACCCTTCTTTCTGTCGACGAACGACAGCAGGATGAGTTACCATCGTAAAGGTCATGGGGAAAATCTCACCGGTGTAGTCATAGAGGACAATGTCAGAATAGCAGGACATGTGATGACGCTGCCGCGTGTTAGAATTGGAGAAGGAGCAATCGTCGGCGCATACTCGCTTGTTACCAGGGACGTAGAGCCTCACACACTTGTGTACGGTATCCCTGCTGAAAGACATGATGATAAGAATGGCCTCTTAGGAGAGCATGTCGACCCGCATTTCACGAAGAGAGTGTGAGATCTGTCAGCGGTTTCAGGGTCAGCAGTACCTGTAACCGTTTCAATTCATGCAAGCTCAGTTGAAGTCGGTAGTCAGGACCTGAAGGAGGTCTGCATTGATGGAAAATGTTTTCTTAACGCTCGATTTACGTGGTACAGGAGACAGCTGAGGTTCTGCTTGTTGATGTAATGATGTGGAACACTCAACCGAAAGTCACTATCGCAGTGGCAACGTATGACAGGAGCCGTCTACTTGCTGAGGCCTTGCGCAGTGTTCAAAACCAGAAGTTGGCTTCTTGGGAATGCATAGTAGTCAATGACGGCGGCGATGATGTTTCTTCTGTTGTAGCATCTCTTGGAGACGACCGCTTCAGCTACGTCAACAGCTCACACGTAGGAATGCCCAATGCTGTGAACATTGCTTTGAAAAGAAGGCGTGGCAAGTACATTGCCTATCTGGGTGATGACGATCTGTGGTACGCAAACCATCTGGAGTTGTGTGCACGTTATCTTGACGAAGAATCTTCGATTGGGGTTGTTTACACCAAGACCGTGAAGCGGAGTTGTGTGTTGACGACCGACGGAGCACGGCAAGTTGTCGCCGATTTTGTCGATCCACTGGAAGAATTCTATCTGGACGCGCTTTCTTCTGGGGCTCCGATGCCGATAATATCTGTGGTTCATCGAAGTGATCTACTTGAGCGGGTGGGGCTGTTCAAAGATCTGCCAATTGCAGAAGACTTGGAGTTCCTTCTGCGTCTTGCTTCAATCACTGAATTCGCGCATATACCAATAATCACCAGCGAGTACTTCGTCGACATTGGTGGAGAGAGCCGCAGTCACAAGTTGAAACGCACCAACCCGCAGTTCTACGGACATATAATGCGTTCAATTCTCAATGAGAAACCGGTTCTATACCGACATCGGAGGCTTAGAAGCGGTAGAGAGCTTGGATATCTTCCGGAAGGCCCAATCCTAGACAAGCTCTTCGGATCTGGAGTCTTCGCTTCTGCCCTGAAGGCACTTTCGTACTACTACATCTATTCGCGCCGTTGGGGTTCACGAGCGGCACTCAGAAGGATGGCGCGTCGGATGCCTTCGGCGAGAAAAGATACATGAAATGGTCGCCTTGCCCGTATCGAAACTTAGGGTTGCCTTCTTTCCGGAATACTTCTACCCACATGTCGGCGGCGCTGAAACATGGACTGCGAATGTGGCAAGTTGCCTAACCACGCTTGGTCATCATGTCGAGATCTTCACTTACCGGATGCCGGCTGCAACTTATGATCAGTCGGTGTTTGGTGTTCAGGTTCATCGGATCGGGAGGCCATTCGTGATAGCGGGGTCCAGACCTTATTTCAAACGTTTTCTCATACATGCAACGGGTAGTTTTCTTGCTCTGATGAAGGGCAAGCGGTTTGATGTTGTCATCGCCCAGTACACTCCACTTCTGCCGCTCAAGTTTGTGTCCCGAATCCGCGGGCTGCCGATTGTCGCGATCTTCCACGATGTATACGGTCTTGAGTCCAGCATTGAGCAGAAGGGCCTGTTCCGTGGGTTGATCAGATATGTTTTCGGTGACCTTCTCATCACAAGGCTCCGGTACGACGGAATCGTGGCCGTCAGTGACGCAACCGAGAGAAAGCTCAGACGTTTTCGATGCAAGACAACCCAAATCAAAGTGGTACGTAATGCCGTTGACGTCGACTTAATCGACTCAACTGCAGCCCGGAAAATCCCGAAGCAGATCTGCTTCGTGGGCAGACTCCTGAAACACAAGCACGTGGATGATCTTCTACGGTCATTTGCTCGGGTACTGAAACGAGAGCCAAATGCGAAGCTGATAGTGATTGGTGATGGAGACGAGAAGGGCAGACTTGTCTCTCTCGCTCAGGAACTCGGTATTGGTAGTTCAGTGAACTTCACTGGGTTTGTTGAGGATAAAGAGAAAATACGTTTGATGAAATCTTCAGAGCTTCTGGTTCTTCCATCAACTGACGAGGGTTGGGGTAATGTCATAACCGAGGCAATTGCCTGCGGCCTAAACACAATCAGCTACGATATTCCCGCTCTCAGGGAGCAAACCCGATTTTTCCACAGCATAGTTCTCGTGCCGCCCCACAATCTTGATGCCCTCGCCCGAGCCATAGAACACTCACTGAGCAAAGGCGATCACCATAGTGTTCTAGCGGACTCTGCCAAGGTCCGATCAGACTTTACTTGGATGAGAAGGGCCGAAGAACTGGAACAATTCCTGTATCAAGTCACAAAGGGACGCGACTAAATGATGCACAGGGCACGTAAACGACTTCTTTGGGCGGATTTGCTCGAATGCTGACCGCTCTCTCCGTCATATGGGCTGTCTTGGATTTCACCGCGCCGGGATTTGCTTGGATTCTAATCACAGGTATCGGCAAACGACTCAGCCTATTCGGGCAGGCTGCTTTCTCCTTTCTGTTCAGCATATGTTTCCTAAGTTTCTTGACGGCGGGGTTTTCCGTTTTGACAGCCGATTACCTACTGTACGCTGGCCTTCTGCCTCTAACCTCGCTTGTGATAATCGTGGTCCATATTCTCAGAGCGGGCTTGCGCTCCTTTGAAGCGAAAATAGGAGATGGGAGTCTGCCACTCGCGGTTATCTTAGTGGTTTACTTTTTCGTAATTCTTCTGAGCTTCTGGTCTGCGCCATTCTACCCGGACACGGTAACCGTTGATCCTGCGAATCACGCTCAATTCGTAACCGGAATACTTCAAGGGAAAGGAGCAAGCATACTGCTGAGGAGCTACTATCCCACTGGCCTCCACTTTACGGCAGCGCTCCTCGCATCCTTGATGCCGATAACAGCATTGCAGGCATTGCGTACCCTACTTTCCGTCGTGGCTTTGGCGGGTTTCATAATAGCGTACGAAACGGCTCAGGTGATGTCTGGAAGCAAACGCTTGGCTGTTTTCGTGGCGCTTGTTGCAGCTTTCGCTATCCCAGTCGATCCAAGCCTTCTGATTTCGGTGGGTTTATATCCGAACCTCTTGGCTGACTCGATTATTCTCATGTTGCTTTGGGCGATTCTCAGCTACTTAGCCCAACAATCTCCAAAACTGGGCGTTACGCTTGCGTTTCTGGCCCTTGCGGGTGTGTTCGATCACAGTAGTGTACTTCTCTTTCTGGGCGCCGTCTGGGTCTTCGCTCCGATCGTATACTTCCTCTTCAGGCCAAGATTCCGTGCCTACTTGGAGTCGGCTTTGTACTCGATTTCAATGCTGACTTTGTTCGCTATAATCCTCTTACCAATCTATGGAGGAAATTTAGCCCGCCTCCAAATCTACTCTGAAATAGGGAGGCCATTGACTCTTCGCGCCTTCTCCTCCGTGTACCTCACCTTGTGGATAATCTTCCAACTGTACGCGGGCACAGTGGCCGTTGCTGCCATCGGAATCTCGATCATAGTGTTCGCGATTCGCTATCGGGGCCACCTAGGCCAATTGCTCTTGACCGCATGGACGGCTCTCCTAATGTTAGGCGCGTTCTTCACGAGCCAAGCTTGGAGGTTCGCTCTGTTCGCGCTGGTCCCAGGGTACTTGCTCGTTGGCAGCCTTATCTCCTCCTCGTCGAAACTGCCGGAGCTAACGAAAATTCCAGCAAAGAAAATCGCGCACCTAATTCCGGCAGCAGTTCTCCTCTTCCTAATTGCCGCCGGACCTTTTCCAACCCTAGTTGCAAGATCCTATAGCCCTGCGACGCGGGAGCGGCAAACCGCCATCGCTGACTCCATGCAATGGCTCAGCCAAAACGGATGCACAGACGGCGTGGTGAGCGTGGGATTGGGATCCGATTATCCATACCTACCGGCCCTGACTGGCCTTCGTTATTTCGGTGACTATGAAGAGTCAGCTGCCGCAGCATTGAATCAGTCCTCTGGACTTGGATTCCGCTGTGTTGCCGTTTCAGCCCAAGACCATTTCCTCCTAACCTACGGTTCAACTGCGGCGTTTGAACAGAAATACAGGAACAGTTTTGTCGTAATTTTCACAATCAAACATTAGTTGAACCTCTAACTCTAAGCAATCGCAAAGACGGTAATCAGTTCGTTCTGGTACTTCTCTTGGAACGCGGTGTTGTTTTCGTATTGAGGGAAGTAATGGTTGTTTCTTGACGCGACGAGACAATGAAAGCCCAAGGTTGTGGATTTCTGAAGGACGTAGTCCGGTGAGCGAATATAGTCACCCATGTACTGTACTCCCGTTAGGGCTGGAAGGTACTCGTAATCGGGCCAGAGACCTAGGCTGGCAACTCCAGTGCTACAGCTGCTGTGCTGCACCCAAACCATTGAGTCGTAGACAGCGGACTGAAAGTTTCTGCCGGAAGGATTGAACGCTTGCGCTGCGATGCTCGGGAAGGTTCCTGAAACAATCAGAAGAAGAAAAATCAACCCCGCAACCGTCCTTGCCACTTTCTGCAACCTCACGTCTTTCGAGGGGCCTAGTAGTCCGTGAGTATTTGCGAGCATGTATCCCACTAAGTACGATGCGGGAAGCATCGCGAATAGGATGAACCTGTATTCTTGACCTGAGACAAACGCGCCGGGAACCATTAGAAGCAGCCAGAGGAAACCAAAAACCAACCCTAAGGTTGTTCGGAACTTCAACGCGAAGACGGCCGCGCAAATTAGTGCCACCACGTTAACTGGCCCGAGGAACGTGAATACGCTTCGAGCGAACTCGTTCAATGCTATTCCGGAAACCGAGGTTTCACCAAGAACGACGTACGAGCCAGCTAATCTCTGTAGGTTAGCGTGGAAACTGAAGAACGCCAAGAGGGCGAAGGCAGCGACGCCTACAGTAGAAAAAGCAGCAGCTTTGACATACACACGTGCTTCTCTCCGGTACAACTTGAAGACGAATGGGGCAGCAACCCAAAACACGGCCAAGAGGATCAGGAAACTTGAATGCATGAACGCTCCGCCAACGCCTAGGAACGTCAGCGTCAAACCTAGGGCCAAACTCGGTTGTTTCATGTAGCGAAATGCGAGCCAGACAACGGTCAGCATAATCATATCCGACATTAGGTTAGGAAATGTTCCAATGCGGAATAGGTGAAGTGCGTCAGCAGGCATCGCGAATCCCGCGACCAATAGCGCGACGCCTGCAGCTTTGGCATCCCCCAGCACTTCGCGAGCTGATAGGAACAGAAGCGGCACGATTGAAAGCAGTCCCGCGGAAGCGACAATTCTCAGGGCTTGAAGGGCGCCGATATTCCCGAGGCTCGCGATTGTTGCTGCAGCAAAGTGCAATCCAATCGGGAAATCCGATCTGAGGAGTACACTCCTACCGCCACCGGAGACGATAGCACTAGTGAACTGTGCATGGGTTAAGAGATCAGGCGCCTGCGCGGTTGGATAGTATGGCGCAGACCAGAATAGGCCAAAAATGAGGATTGCATAGACCAGAAAGGAAAAACCAAGAGCCCAAGACTGTATACTTACTGAAATTCGTGTGTTCTTCGAAAGTGTTGGGTGTCTCTTGAATAGACACACTCCAATGACGGCTACTGCGCCTATGAGAGAAATCGCTGCTGAACTGAACAGATAGTGGACAGTCACAAAGGTCATGGCCGCAGTTACGAGACTCAAGAAACAAATGCTCAGAACAAACGAAAGCACCACTTTTTCCAAGGAAGAGATTCGCTTGTGTAAACCGGAAGCGAGGATCCATGCGTAGCCAGGCAGAAGGAAATCGAAAGCTGCGAGGATTACTGTTGCGACTGTCGTACGATTCACCCAAGAGTCAGTTGAATCCCATGCTAGCTCAATTCCCAATGCCTTGCGCTTTGCCAATGATGAAGAATATTGCAACTTCTGTGTTTTGATAGCGCTCCTGAAAGGCTTGGTCGACTGCGAATGATGGAAAATTCGGGTTGCCTGTTTCCATGGCCAAACAGCCAAATCCCATCGATGCCGATTTCTGCAAAGCTTCTTTAGGTGTTGTATTTGCAGGCAGAGTGCCTGAATATTGAAGGCCGGTCAGGACTTCGATATATCGGAAGTCGAGATCCAGGCCTAGGCTTGCAACGGATGAAGAACAGCGATTCTGTTCCAGCCACGTCATCGATGCGAAGACGTCTTGCTGATGGAGTCGGGTTGTTGGGTTGAAAGCGGCGGGAATCAGGGGCAGGAATCCCCCAAAAATCACCAGAATGATCAAAACTGCAGTTACCACGGCCTTTCGCCGAACGGGGTTCAAGTTGACTTTGGCCGGAAGCGGGATGTTTCCCACGAGGTTTCCCACAATAAATATCGCGGGAATCATAGAGAACAAAACGAACCGGTCAGTTTCTCCAGAGAAGAGACTCAGAATGGCGATAACGGCCAACCAGGAGGCTGCAAAAACAGGCCCAAGCGCTCGCCGTCTTCTCAAGAGGACTAGGATGAAGCCAAGAACAACTGCGACTATGTTCAGCGGTTTGACGAAAAACACGATGTTGTAAGCGAGAGTCGCATAAACGACCGATATGCTCTGGAACAGTTGCGCTGTCGTGTTCCCGCCAATAAAGTTGGAAATCTGGTACGCATCGCGGATGCGTGCCATGTTTCCTCTTAGGAAGGGCAAGGCAACTATGGCTGCAGCAAGAATCCCGATCGTTGAATAGATGCACGCTCTGAGGTAGAGGTGTGACTCATGTTTTCTTCGTGACAGCAAGAATATGGGGAGTATAAGCCACAATGCGGCAAGGAATAACAGAAAACTAGAATGCATGAACACCCCTGCAAGCCCCATGAGCCCCAACGTTGCGGCGAGCGGCAGATTTGGTTCTTTCAAGTACAGGAACAGCAGACAGACCGTTGCAAAGACGATGGCGTCTCCGACGATGTTAGGATAAGTCCCGATGAGAACGAAATGCATCGCGTCTACCGGGAGGACCAGAGCTCCGACAATAGTAGTCAGAGCGGCCAGATTCTTGTTTTCGAACAATGCATGCGCGGAAGAGGAAATGAAAACAAGAATACTGATCAACACAAGTGAAGCCAAGAGCCGAACCGATTGAAGCGCGTTTAATCCAAGAAGAGCCATCACGATGGCAGCGACAAAGTGAAAGCCAACCGGATAGTTGGCGTGAAGGAGTTCACTTCTCCCTTCTCCGTTAAGGATGCTCTGTGCAATCTGAGCATGAGCTAGGGAGTCTATTGCGGGCGTCGTTGGATAGTATGGGGTTGACCAAAATAGTCCCGAAAGAAATGCCACATAGATGCCTAGGCAGAGCAGAAGTGAAACTGAGAGATCGGCTCCATGGACGAACCTACCGAACCCTTGCCGTTGGAAGTAGACAATAACCAAGATAATTGGCAGAATGGTGGCTCCCGCAATTGTGTAGAACAAGTAATTTCGCGTTAGCAGCGACAGAACAGCAGAGCTTAGGCTTAGCAGACAGATGCTGAAGATGAACGAAAACGCAATCGAGCCTAGGCCGCCAATGCGCTTGATCAACCCTGAGAGAAGCAACCACGCATAGCCTGGTAGAAGCAGTAGCAGAATTGCAATAGGTAAAGTAGCGAGAATCATTTTCAGGCCTCTTCAGCTCAATTCATTGGAATTGAGCCTCTCCGCGATTAGTGCGCAATTGCTGTGAGACCGAGTCTCCTGAGAATCGCAGTGTTATCGTTTTTCTTGATGGCCAAATGCGTGACTGCAAGCAACACGAACAGTCCGACAATTCGACCTTCAAATGCCAACAGGAGCCCTACATCACCAAACTGCTCCGCTTGGAGAAGAAAGCCAAGTTGTTCAACAAGTAAGAGCGCGTATCCAACGGTTACGAATCCTCCACTTGCCTTCTGTGTAAAAGCCCAATTCCGCGCCGTCTCGTAGACCAAGTAGACGACCGCTACTGCCATCACTCCACGAAGCGAAAGATTCATGCTTAATGGGACCGCATTGAGTGCCCCCAAATTCTCAAAGCTCAAGGCGTAACCAAGCACCAGGATTGTCACGATGCTCGGGATAGCCAGTTCGATCGGATAAGATTCGCCCACGAATTTCAATCGAGTTCGGCGCGCGTAGGTTAAAGCTATGAAGAGTAGCCCGTATGTCTGCAGGAGGAGGAACATAGCGTCGATAACGAGCCCGCCGCCGATGAACTGGAGCGTGTTTACTGCGAAGGCGATTGTCATGAGACTGAAGCCGGCTGGGATTCCAAGCAAATAGGAGACATGTGACTCTTTGCAGGGTTTCACTGTCGACTGAAGCAGACTGGCCGCAACTAACGCTGAGATCAATTGAACAGCTAGGATAAGCGCAGAGGCCATGTTAACAGCACGGTACCGAGGTTTGAGTGCAGGTATCTTATCTTAATATCTGTGGTTTTCCGGATGAGGTTCATCGACCATGCATTTGCCATCACGGTGATGGTCTTCCTTTTGGGTGCCTTTGTAGGAGCAACATTGATTGTTTTCTCGTCGACTTTCAGAGAGTTCAGCCTTACGGTACTGCGGACTAGAATGTTGTCTCCAATGCAAACTGTGGCCCATCTCGGAGACGTTGCAGTATTCGTGGCGGTCTTCGTAAACAACTTGATTCCGACGGTCCTCTCATTCGCATACCCACTTGCGATTGCCGAGATTAATTGGACGCCCCCGCTGAGTAGGCATAGACTTCTTTTCTTCCTAAGTGCTTACACGTTTATCGCTGCTTTCCTAATTGGGTTCTTTTCCCTTGGAGCTCCACTGGCTACTGGATGGGTTCTTGGCGGAACGAACCTCTTTCTCTCCTTGATTTCCGGAGCTCGCATTCACGGGCCGCTTGAATTCGGGTTCGTGCTACTGTGTATTGCGGAACCGCTGAGGATCTCTTGGGACCCAACGGATCGGGGAACTCTTGTGAAGCTGGTTGATGATCGTACGCTATTGTTTGTTTCGATTGCGGGGCTTTTTGTAGCTGCTGCAATTGAGGTTTTTCTTGGAATATGATCTGCGAATTTCATGCTCTGCGGTGTACGGTATCAGCGAGACAAGCAGCAGCGGGGTCCGAACTTCTGAAATATCCGCACCCTACGAATAGGTTCGGTTGTAGCCAGTATTTGATACTCTTGCGGACAAATTTAATTGATGATGAGCGTGGAGAGTGAGCTCCATGGCCTATTCCCTACCGTTGCTTTTCTTCTTCGCTTGCGGGCTCCTTTCTGCATCGCTATCGTTCAGTATTGCGTACCTGATGTTCAAATCCTGGCAACTGGTTCGACTGGACTACTTGTTAGGGTTTCCAGCCGGTTTCAGCCTTCTGGCCTTGGCCTTTGTAATAGGTGACATGGCCTATGCTTTTCCTTTGGCAAGCATTTGGAATTGGGCTAGTCTGCTTCTCGGCAGTTGGGGATTCGCATTTTTGGTGGTGACGTACTTTCGCAGGTACGGTCCAGCGGAGACGGACGAGTCACGTTCAACTGAGTTAGCATTCGGGGTAGTCGGAGTTTCCACGTTCGCTTCTCTCGGGTTCATCCTCCTTTTGTCCTCCGCGCTTCCGGATTATCTGGGCGCAGAATTGGTTTTCCGGGTAATCAACCTCGTTCTTTTGGGGTACATCATACTCAGCCTTAACCGGGCGTTGAAGGCTGAAGTTGAACTCAGCGCTGTGGTTTTAGGTTTCACATTCCTCGCAATCGAACAATCGAGTCTGTTCCTCCACACCTTGGACCGCGCGTTCGTCTGGTCGGTTATTTTCGCGCAACTGGTGAGAATTGCGGGACTTTTCATATTGACGGTTTTCCTTGTGAGAGGATTTCAAAGTCCCGAGAGGAAGGGGACCTAGCTTGCAGGAAGAGTTCAGGAAACTCCGCCGGCGTGAGCGCTCCCAAATCTTCTATGACATCTTAAACTCGATAATTGAGCAGGAATCGGAATCTCACCCGAAGATTACGAGGGTTCAAAATGACGTTCGCCTTCCGTCAGATCGGCTACGCGCGCACCTGCGTGAGATGAATGCCCTTGAGCTCGTGAAGTACGGGAAGACTTTGGCTAGCACGGAGAAGGGTAGGGCGTTTGTGGTTGAGTTTGGGAAGGTGGTTGAGGTTCTGCGTCAATTTGGGCTTTAGTATGCCGTATGGTATTGGCGTGTTAATGTTTATGTCCCCTCACTAAAGGTACGTTAGTTACGTGTTCCCTTTTATTTCGACTTAACTAGCTCTTCTCGTCAAATCCAGCTAATGTCTAAGCATATGGAGGTGAATTTTGATAATGTATGTTATGAATAGGCACTTTAACAATCGTGCGGTTTCACAGGTCATCGCAGCGCTGCTCCTGATAGCAATAGCAGTCGCCGCAGCCATCTTGCTGTACGTGTTCGCCATTGGATTACTCGGTAGCCTCGGGTCTAGTGGTGGTCAACAAACGAAGGAGCAATTGATCATGGAAGCGTATAGCTTCCCCTCAACTGCCGGTGTTCTCACCATGACGGTTAGAAACGTTGGTTCGGCGACAGTCAACGTTGGAGGGTCTGACTTCTTCATCAACGGCGTCGTTGGTACTTTAGGTGGAGTATGTGCTTCGATGACTGCGATGACAGTGGGTGGGTCATGTCAAGCCACCGTAACGTTGGCCAGTTATGCCAGTCTTTCGTCTGGTGCAGCGTATCCGTTGAAGATTGTCACGCCTGACGGTGGAGTCTTCTCGTACTCAGTAACCTACGGAGGCAGTAGCTAAGAACTTCAACGCGGGCAACACTTGCCCGCCCTACCCGTTTTTCCGGTACAACCTTCCCAAGTTTCCTCAGTGACCCATCACATTACTGTAGAGAAAGTTGTGTTCAAGAAAATCCATGCTAAAGGCTAGGAAAGTTGAAGAGTGGCTGAAAACTCAGATGCAGGTGTCCGCGTCATTGTTGGGTTCTCTTGATACGAATTTTTTTGAGAACATATCCTGTAACCGGGTTGACCTCACGAAAGCTCGTCTCGATCCTTTACTCGCAATCATTGTATCGACTTGATTAGGCTCGCTGGAGGTGGAAAGAAGGGTAGGGCGTTTGTGGTTGAGTTTGGGAAGGTGGTTGAGGTTCTGCGTCAATTTGGGCTTTAGTATGCCGTATGGTATTGGCGTGTTAATGTTTATGTCCCCTCACTAAAGGTACGTTAGTTACGTGTTCCCTTTTATTTCGACTTAACTAGCTCTTCTCGTCAAATCCAGCTAATGTCTAAGCATATGGAGGTGAATTTTGATAATGTATGTTATGAATAGGCACTTTAACAATCGTGCGGTTTCACAGGTCATCGCAGCGCTGCTCCTGATAGCAATAGCAGTCGCCGCAGCCATCTTGCTGTACGTGTTCGCCATTGGATTACTCGGTAGCCTCGGGTCTAGTGGTGGTCAACAAACGAAGGAGCAATTGATCATGGAAGCGTATAGCTTCCCCTCAACTGCCGGTGTTCTCACCATGACGGTTAGAAACGTTGGTTCGGCGACAGTCAACGTTGGAGGGTCTGACTTCTTCATCAACGGCGTCGTTGGTACTTTAGGTGGAGTATGTGCTTCGATGACTGCGATGACAGTGGGTGGGTCATGTCAAGCCACCGTAACGTTGGCCAGTTATGCCAGTCTTTCGTCTGGTGCAGCGTATCCGTTGAAGATTGTCACGCCTGACGGTGGAGTCTTCTCGTACTCAGTAATATACGGAGGAGCCGCCTAGAACAGCACACCTCCTCCCTCCGCTTTTTTCTCTTCATCTATTTGCCAGGCAATCCTGCACCGTTTTCATACTCCTGAGGTAAAATGATTGGGTTTTGGAATTATCCCATCCACATTTCGGCCGCAAATGCGAACCTCATCATCAAGCTGCCAACTGGCATGAAGATTCACCCGCCTAACACGCGCAGGTTCAACTTTCTGTGTGTGAATCATGGCCGTTCCGGATCAGGAACATGAGGTTCCGGGGAGGGTTTCGTTTTCAAAAACGTAGAGGTCACCGTTGAAGTGCATGGTTGGGTTGAATTGATTGGTAGGCCATTTTGATGGTTGAAGTAGCGTTCCTTTCACTTGCAGGCAAGTTCCGTTGCTAAAAGGCAGTTGTGACGGGCTGTCGCAGTAGTCTAGGGAAAATGCGCCACAATAGAAGACTAGTCGGATGGTTCCATTTTTGGAGGTTAGGTAGAAAACCGCTTCGTCGGGTGCCATGCATGGCGGGAATGCGTTCCGGCATAGCGGTGTAGCCTCAACGTACTGGTAGAGGCCATGGTAAGTGGCTCCGAGGTATCCTTGGTAAGTGGCCGTGGGGGAGTGCGTGGATGCCTCCCCGACACCCGGCACACCGGGCACGATGCCTCCTGACATCGCAGCTGAAATCAGGCCTGTGGATGCAGCTGCAACGAGCAGGATGGAGATTATCGTTAGGTAGGTTCTTCTTTTGTTGGGGCGCATGAAGCGACACTTTGATTTGCACTGCAGTTCTCAGGCTTGGTGCTAGTTTAGCACGGGGATGTTTCTTATCCAGTTCCCAATTTGGCTGGGAATGCTTTTGTGGTTTTCTCTCAAAACGTTTTCACCCACAACAAGTTTCTTTTAGGCAGGTGCAAATGGGAAACAATAAAGGTGGACAACGCGCCTTCCAATCCGTCAACTACGTGTGTCACTTCCCCAGTCTTGCCGGAGTGACAACATGTTAATGTCAAGTGTAGTATCCCCAATGGGGTTATGTGGTCAGTCCACACGAGAGCCCACGAGTCGGCCTAATATGGCAGATCGAAATTCAAACCAACAGAAGATCATGCAAGTTCTAGCGGGAACCAAAATCCCGATGGATGTTGAGAACGTCAGGGAACAAACGGGGCTCAAGAACTGGGAATCCACAAAATCGATCCTCCTTGAGATGGTCCTGCAAGGAACGATTCTCGGCCAGAGGACGACGAGGGGTTGGATTTTCTGGGTTAACCCAACAGCCATGCGAAACAAGCGGAGGATTTGACAACGGCAAAGATGGATACGATCCGTGACAAGCTAACATCAGTTGCCAGCATACCCGGTAAACTCTCGAAAAGTGCACACGGGAAATCAAGCAAGAGTAATGGCTCAGGAGAGTCACAGGCCGTCGTGGTTTTGGAGAAGCCCGGAGTGGGAACCACTCAGGTTCCCTCGAGCTTCAAAGAGGTTTCACCGCTCATCGAGCCCTACGCGTACGCTGCGATCACTCATGACCCAAACACTGGCGGCATGCTCTACTACCTCATAGAACCAACCCTCCTAGACGAGGACAGGGCGCTGTACAAGAAGATCAGTATTTTCCTGGTCGAGGAGCTTGATGTCGACGTTCGCAAGATTCCAACGAAACAGGACGCAGAGAAAATTCTCAGGTTGAAAGTCAACGAAATCGTGAAGACCTACAAGATCAAGGTCGAGGAGGAGGTACTCGACAAACTAATGTACTTCTTGGCGCGGGACTTCATCTACCTCGGCAAGATTGAACCACTGATGAAAGATCACATGATCGAGGACATCAGCTGCGATGGACCGAACGTGCCAATTTACATCTGGCACCGCCAATACGAATCAATGCCGACAAACATCATCTTTGACGACCCGAAGGAATTGGACAACTTCATAGTCAAGCTTGCATACCTCAGTGGCAAACACGTCTCGATAGCTTCACCCATGGTGGATGGAGGACTGGCGGACGGTAGCAGAATCCAACTCACCTACGCAAAGGAAGTGACTAGGCACGGAAGCACCTTCTCAATTAGGCGTTTCAGGGCCGACCCGATGACGATCACTGACTTAATAACCTTCAACACGATAAACTCGGAGATGGGCGCCTACTTCTGGTACACCGTCGAGAAAAAGGCGTGTACCCTGATCACTGGGGGAACGGCTTCCGGCAAAACAACCCTACTCAACTGCATATCCATGTACATACTACCAGACGATAAGATCGTGACGATTGAAGATACCCCCGAGTTGAACATACCGCACAAGAACTGGATTTCCGCAATCGCAAGAGTCGGTTTCGGCGCCGCCGGCAGCACTGCTGAGATAACACTCTTCGACTTGTTGAAGGCTGCTATGCGGCAGAGGCCGGACTACATAATCGTTGGCGAGGTCAGGGGGGAAGAAGCATTCACACTCTTCCAAGCTATGGCCACGGGCCACGGCGGCCTATCCAGCCTGCACGGAGACTCTGTATTGGCTGCTATTCGAAGACTCGAGTCAGCTCCACTGAACATACCACGGACACTGTTGCCGACACTCAACCTCATCGGAATCCAACAACGAATGAAAGTTGGGGGCAAGCCAGTTCGAAGACTCATTCATCTCGCTGAAGTCCTCGGTATCGATCCGAGCTCAGGTGAACTTGACCTGAACGACGTTTACCGCTGGGACCCAAGAACGGATTCGTTCACTTTCTCAGGACGGAGCCACATGATTGAAAGGTTGGCCGAACGTTCGGGAACGGCATTAAGTGCTGTTCAAGAGGAGCTTCGCCACAGAAAAACAGTGCTCGATTACATGGTCAAGAACAAGATTCGCAGGTACACCGACGTCGGGGGCCTGATCAGAGACTACTACGCTGACCCACACAAAGTGTATGAGAAAGCTAGGTTGGGTTTGTTGAGCTAATTTGAAGACACCTAAACAGGCCGTTGAGAAGCAGTCGTCTGTGCTGAGGGCCCCATGGCTTCTCGCATACCGGTACTTGGGGGTTCGACTCCAGAGATTTCTGCCTTATTTCGAGGATCTCAGTGTCTCGATGCAAAAGGGAGCTTTCAAAATCAGCATACAATCCTACCTCAGTTTGATGGTACTAATCTCAGGCGTGTCACTTATCGTAAGTTCTATCATCGTTGGGGGCTTGGCATTATACGCCGGCGCTCAGATTCTGTTGGCGATTCTGTTCGGTTTCGGCGCCGGGCTGCTATTCGGTGTCGCGGTCTTTGCAATCCTGTACGGCCTACCTTCCCTGCTCGCGATAAGTCGCAGAAGAAGGATGAACAACGAACTCCCCTACGTAGCCACTCACATGTCAATCCTGGCCTCAGCAGGAATTCCACCAACGCGAATGTTCAAACTGCTCGAAGATTCTCGTACGACGCCTGAGGTCGCCTCAGACTCAAACGAGATTGTCCGCGATGTGGAGGTTCTGGGAAACGACATCATGACAGCGCTGGAACTCGAAAGGGCGCGTTCGCCTTCAACGGTTTTCGGGGACATGCTCGAAGGATTGGTTGCGACAATCAGGTCCGGAGGGAACATGAAGAGTTACCTGCAAGATGCCACACACACCATTATGGATTTGAAGAGAATCGCGTCGAAGCAGTTAATTGAATCTCTTGCAACCTTCGCCGAGATTTACATATCTATTCTGATAGTTTTCCCATTGCTCATGATCGTCATGTTCTCAGTAATGTCTTTGATTGGAGGCGGAATAGGCGGCTTGTCTGTCACGGTGATGATGTCCTTCATCACCTACGCAATCATCCCAGTCTGCGCTGTGGCGGTCATCGTGATGCTTGACTCGTTAGTCGGTGAGGATTGAAGATGCCGAAAATTGACCCCAAGGAGAAGGTGCTCGTCGCGATCGTTTCGATCGCTTTGGGCGTAACCGTGACAGTCTCAGGCCTTGTAGCCGCATTCATACTTAGGTTCCAGAATCTGCCACTCGAATGGGATCAATTAGTGGTTCTGGGGCTGATTATTGGGATCTTCCCGCCTGCGGTCGTCGAGTACTTGGACTTAAGATGGCAACGCGGCATCGACAAGAATATTCCAAGGCTCGTTCGCGAGATTGCCGAAGCAGGAAAGACTGGTTTGACGCTCACCAGGGCGATCGAAGTCTCCGCTGACAGAGATTATGGGCCTCTGACACCTGAACTGAGACAATTGATCATCCAGCTATCGTGGGGCAGCAGCCTTGAGGAAGCGTTGCGCTCCTTCGCCAAAAGAGCTCGAACGAGACTGGCGAACAGAACCGCGGATTTGATAGCGGAAGTTGCACGGTCAGGCGGCGACACCAAAGAAATAATGGAACAGCTGAACAGGCACATAGGGGAGCTCCAAAGCATCGACGGGGAAAGATATGCCCAGATGAGGCCATACGCCGCGGTCGTCTACATTGCGTTCGGTGTATTCCTTTTCACCGACATAATGCTGATACGCTCATTCTTCACACAGATCGTCTATTTGCAAAAGTCCATCCTCAGCACTCCTGGGGGAGGTGGAAGCGTTTTCGGCGGAGTATCTGGAGTTGATATCAATTTGCTTCAGAAGATCTTCTTCCATGCCGCCGTGATTCAAGCACTCTTCGGGGGCCTGATCGCAGGGAAGATGAGTGAAGGCAAACTTGGAGCAGGCCTCAAACACGCACTAATACTCCTTGTAATCGGGTTCCTGGGCTTCTTCATATTCGTTTGGAAGGCGTGAAGTTGGAGGAAAAGAAATGAGATTTCGTAGATTGAAACGGACTCTTGGTGTCAGCACCGTTATAGCGAACATGATGATGATCGTGATCGTACTATCGCTAGCCGCAATCCTAGTAGCATGGACTGGCACGACGTATGGCGCATTCAGTTCAGGCACTCAGCTCTACTACAACCAAAGACAGCAAGCGCTCCAAGAAAGATTCGTAATAGAACTCGTTGCCTTCAACAATACAAGCGGCAACCAGATCATCATTTTCGTTCGAAACGTTGGATCGATTGACATCCAATTGGCTGCCATCTACATCAACGGTAATCTACAATCCTCGTTCAAAACCCCCTCGGTCGCCACTGGTTACTGCACGGTGCTACCAGTCCGCTTGGGAGTGCAACAAATGTGTATATTCAACATGACATATAGCACCACATGGACCTCCGGCACAATCTTCACCATCGTCGTAGCAACCGCAAGAGGCAACCAAGCAACGGCTAACGCTCGAGGACCATGAAGAGGTTATGGGCGTGGGAACAGAATCCTTACGTGTTTACGACGCACTCTATTGTCGGGGGAGTGTGTCCTAGTTGCGGAAACTTTGGTTTCGACGAAAAGCTGTAAGCACAATCATTGGCGGAATCATAGTCCTCGGTTTGTTCCTGACAGCTCTCCTCTCCATGGTTCTTGTGAGTCAACAATACGACCAGTATCAAACTCAGGTAAACAAGATGTCCCAGTTTGGCATTAACCGGCTTTCTGAATATCTAGTAGCCAACTCCCCTGGCCTAACAAGTATAACGTCTAATGCTCTTATCCCTGGTTGGGCGGTCGCGGGCAGTTGCGGGGTCGGCGGGCAATACAACTGCTACAATATGACCGTGAGCAACTTGGGGGGCGTTGGTGTTCAGATCGTAAGGATCTACATAAATTCAACAGGGTCAGGTTGCACATCCCTCTGCGTACTCAACCCAACGGCTTCAATCACCTCCTACGCATTCAACCAAGCAAACCAGTTCGTTAACCGAGGTGAAACCAGCCATGCAGTAATCCTGGCGTTGCCTAGCGCCGTTGCCCTGCCAAATCCGACGCAACCTGCGTTTCCCATGAACGCTATCTTCATTGCTACAAGCATGGGGAATGTCTTCTCATTTCAATGGCCATTTCAAGTTCAGGTTTTCGGTCAAAGCCAATCAGCATACTCCCAAGGAATAATGAAAGTCGCATACCAGGGAACTTTCGATAGCAAAAACGAGGCGGGGCCAGTGGCCGCTGGCAGCGGGGGCAGTGGCACTGTGGCACAAGGATATTGCCACCAAGAATCCGTGCAATCGTATCCGGCCCCGACCGGCTATGCGGAGAAACTCACAGTGAGTGGACTTAGCGATAACAATTTGTGGTTTGTCAACCCATGGATCACAGCCGGAAGCGGTAGTAGCAAGTCAATTCTGGACTCCGCCTACCACGGCGGAACAACCCTCTACTTTTATGTCATTGTGATAAACACTGGGGACGCGGCCTACAGTCCCAACGCTGGCACGATAGATCTAACCTGGTTCGCTTCCAATCACATTGACGGTAGCCTCTTTGGTGTCTACTACAATGGCAAATTCTATTCTGGTTCTACATCGCCGAGTATCAATAGTATCAGTATCGCAGCAGGCGCGTTCTACTACGCAATATTCAAGATCGACTATTCGTCGTCCACCAACCCCTCAATATTTATGCTGAATAACCCGCCGACCCGTTCGGTCATGTTCTGGGGTGCTGCGTCAATCACAAACGTAGGAACGTCGGGAACTAGTGCTGAAGATGAGAGTTTCTTTTCCGGCACAATCCTTTCCTCCGGATTATGGATCCGATACGAGGCACCGTCCGGGAGTCCGTGTGCGTAACTTGGATATAGCGTTCGGGACTTACGCTAGGAGGTTACTGTGATGCTTAGACTCCTAATCTTCCGATTTCGCCGACGCCGCGCGGTTAGTACTATGATTGGCGGGGTGATAATACTGTCGCTCCTACTAACCGCGCTTGGGACGATGGTCTTTGTTTCACAGCAATACGACCAGTACCAACAATCGGCCAACAAGATGGGTCAATACGATAGTCAACAGTTGTCAGAGAATCTCGTTTTCAACTCTCCTGGCCTGACGTCTCTGACATCTAATGCTGCTGTCCCCGGTTGGGGGATTTGCACGAGCACCACCTACATCTGCTACAATATGACCGTGAGCAACTTGGGGGGCGTTGGTGTTCAGATCGTAAGGATCTACATAAATTCAACAGGGTCAGGTTGCACATCCCTCTGCGTACTCAACCCAACGTCTTCAATCACCTCCTACGCATTCAACCAAGCGAACAGCTACCTCAACCAGGGAGAAGTAAATCACTGGTTGGTCCTAGCGTTGCCCCGCGCCGTTGCTTTACCGAACCCGAACCCCGCGTTTCCACAGAACACGATCCTCGTCGCTACGACTAGAGGAAACGTGTTTTCATTTCAATGGCCATATCAAATTCAAATTTTCGGTCAGAGTGGCTCAGCATTCTCGTCTGGATTATTGAAAGTCGCATATCAACCAATAGGAACCTCTGGAGGTTACGATAGCATCCATGATTACAAAAACGCGTCTGGCCATACCCCTACCACCACATATTGTCATAATGAGCCATTGCAAAGCTACCCGGCAGCGTCTAATTACGCGGAAAAACTCACAGGAATAACTGGAGTCAAAGACAGTAATACATTGTATTTCGTGAATCCTTGGGTCACAAAAGCAATTCTGATGTCCACATGCACCGAGAGTTGTAGCGGTAGCGCTACAACGCAGATGTATATCTATGCAGTTGTGATGAACACGTTCAAAACAGCGTATACCGTTAATAATGGAACAATAGATCTAATGTGGTATAGTACGAATCACCTCGACGGGATTCTTTATGGTTTGTACTACCAAGGACATTTCTACCCAACCGGTAGCCTGCCAAGCATTGCACCCGGTACGAGTTACTACGCGATATACCAAATGAATGAAATGCAACTAGCCTACCCACCACCACGTTCCCCGATAGCAGACAATTCGGTAATGTTCTGGGGTGGTGCGTCACTCTCAACTACTTCTAAGAACGAGACCTACTTTTCGGGCACAATCCTTGCTTCCGGATTTTGGATGCGAGCTTCATGCTGAGGAGTTGTGCACAGCTTGGATGTAGCTATTGGTATTCAAAAACGAGGTCACCGTGATGTTTAGGTTTCTAATTTTCAGATTTAGCGGTCGGCGTGCAGTTAGTACTATGATTGGCGGGGTGATAATACTGTCGCTCCTACTAACCGCGCTTGGGACGATGGTCTTTGTTTCACAGCAATACGACCAGTACCAACAATCGGTCAACAAGATGGTTCAGTATGGAGATAAGCAGCAGTTAGAGAATTTAGTAGCTAACTCTCCTGGGCTAACGCCTGTAGCGTCTAATGCTGCTGTCCCCGGTTGGGGGATTTGCACGAGCACCACCTACATCTGCTACAATATGACCGTGAGCAACTTGGGGGGCGTTGGTGTTCAGATCGTAAGGATCTACATAAATTCAACAGGGTCAGGTTGCACATCCCTCTGCGTACTCAACCCAACGGCTTCAATCACCTCCTACGCATTCAACCAAGCGAACAGCTACCTCAACCAGGGAGAAGTAAATCACTGGTTGGTCCTAGCGTTGCCTAAGGCCAAGCTGTTGCCAAGCTATACATTTTCTACGCCCCCAAACACGATCCTTATCGTTACGAGTCGTGGAAACGTGTTCGCTTTCCAATGGCCATTTCAAATTCTAATGGGCGGTCAGAGTCAATCAGCATTTTCCGCTGGAATAATGAAGATCGCATATCAGTATATACAGGGATCTGCGTATCCAACTTGTACTACTACAAATCCTCCTCTATGTTACGATAGCAAAAACGAGCCGGGACCAGTGGCCGCTGGCAGTGGGGGTTCTGTCACTAGTGCATACTGCCACCAGGAGCCCGCGCAAGCATATCAGGCTGGGCCAACTTACGCGGAAAAACTTACAGTGAGTGGACTTACCGATAACAATTTGTGGTTTGTCAGCCCATGGGTCACTCAGTCAATTTTCACTAGCGCACAAACTAATGGCAATGCTCCTTCTGGTCATCTAACTTGGCCATCCAACTTAACAACGCTCTATATCTACGTGAATATTACAAACGTAGGGAACACACCCTTTGCCATCAACGGAGGTTCGATAGATCTAACTTGGTACAGTTTCAATTGGCTCACAGCAAATCTTATTGGCTATTACCAAGGTGCACCTCCGGGAACGTTCTACCCGACAGGTACAACGCACACCGTTGCTGCGGGTCAGAGTTTCTACGGAATATTCAAAGTCATTTCCTTATGTCTAGGAAAGTCGGACTGTTCACCATCCTCCTCCTCCACGGGCACTTGGCCCCCACCAACCGGTCAGTCAGTCATGTTTCTTGGTTCCGCGTCATTAACAAGCAGTACCACGAACTCGACTTTCATTGCGGGTGTGGCTCTTACGTCTGGATTATGGATACGATATTCCTGCTCCTAGAGCCTCGCAAGATCTTCAGAGAGAGCAGGCTGGCACCCACACGAACGTGTCATGGCCACGTTGGATTTAGGATCCGAAGCAGTTTAGGATTCGTTAGAGTATATTGGGCAAGAGCAAGGGGCGGTGAAAGGCTATTCCTGCTGGGAGGAAGGTTATTGAGGACACCTATTCTTTAGGGGACTTCAACCGGCTTTTCCACAAGTACTACGCTTGTCTCTACTACTGCTCCACGGCTAGAACGAGGCGGTTCAGCTTTTGGGAAGGGCTAGATGTGAAAAGTCTCTGAGGGGGTTCCTGATGAAACTGCGGGTCGAACTGGACGAAATCAATACGTGCCTGTACTTAGGCCGGCTACGAGGGAATAGGAGAAGACCGAGCCGTCAGCCGTGACCACCTTCACGGAGTATGCGACACCACTAATGATGGTTTGAGTAACTCCCGTGTTGGGTATGGTAAGGATTGCTGTGCATGAGGATGGGCCTAGGGGGAGGAGGCCGCTCGCGGTGGTGTAGGTAGGTATGCCTGTCACCGTTGAATAAGCAAAGGTGGTTTGGCTTATTGTGTAGGCGGCGCAGGTGCCAGTGATGGGTTGTGTGATCTTCACGCCTGCGACGAAGAATTCGGATAGGACGGCGACTCCTGACCCCACGTTTCGCAGATTAAGACAAAGCGTGTGCAGTGTCTTATCGTAGCACTGTGAGTTCGTAGCAACCCCAGCAGCAGTCGTAGAGCTCCAGTCGTAGTACTCCACCGAGATCATTTGCGAGTATGGTTTCTGCGGCTGGGCGCCTTGAAGGGACCCCAGTAAACCTGAGGAGTAGACGTACAAGATGGTGGCTCCAGCGACGGTTATCAGGATCAAGAGCAGAACGGCGACGATTTCTGCTATGCCTTTCTTCGCACGCCTAAACTTAACGATCAATCATGTTACCTCATTCTATTGTGCGATGTCTTTGAAAGCCCCTAGGCTTAGAAGTGTTGTTGTGGCCTCTTTCAAGGAAGCGGCCTCAACCAAAACCAATCTCAGATTCCGGGCCAGCGCTTTGGCATCACTGTCAACACCTGGAATCGCGAGTAGATAACTCTCGGAAGGTTTTGCGTCCTTCACCTTCGCCGCGAAGATGCGTACTGCGTCCGAGCTGATCGCCGATTCGGAAGTGACTACGTCGATTGCAATGGTTTTGCTTCCTCCCCAACGACCGCTTCGGGCTGTCGTGACTACGTCGAAGCTTTGAGCTTGGCCTGATTTGCCTGGTAAGCTCCCTGGTGCTTGAGCCGTCAGTCCCATGTCCTCAAGCGTTGTCAAGACTTCGGAGTATAGGAGTACCTCTCGCCTTATCTCACCTAACAAGTCCGGGTTCAATCTGTATTGGTAGACGGGTACGAGGCGCGTTCTGTCTGTTGCGAATTGATGTCGCTTAGCCCTACAGAAGTGTGCGCTGGATGGCATGTTGAATGATTCGGTGCAGTTGGCGCATTTGTACCATGCTCCCACCGCTCTGTATTCGACGCCGAAGTTGTGAAGGACAGTCTGGCATTTGGGGCAGATCAATTGGTCCCCTTTCCTGAAGGTCTCATCATCGGCCACTTTGCCGCATTTGAGATGCTCGAAGAGGTAGCTGCGGGCAATGTTATAGCTGTAACATTTTGGGCAGACGTACCGCGTGCTCACTTGGGCTGATCCACACTCGGGGCAAGCTGGCATCTTGTCCACCATGTCGGCGACGAGCACTTTGGCTTCGAGCATTGTGGAGAGGAGGGCTAGTGTTGCATCGGGGCCTAACGCTTCGAGTTGTGGGTATCGTAGTTCGTCGGTTGGGGTTATCTCAGGGGTGATTGGGGTTCGGGGGCTTCGAATCAGGAATTGGAGTATCTTCCTCGCTTTCGGGTCAGAGTAGATTTCCTTGTTTACGACGCTTGGCCTGGAGTCTAGGCGAGTCGTCAAAGTCATTACTGCTGTTCCCTGAAGATGGGTTCCTGTGGTTTAACCTCGAAGCCTTCCGGTGAGATCCGGTACGCCACGATCTTCTTGTTGACTCTTACTCCACGCATCTTCTGGATCTCCAATGCGGGGTAGGTCTTGTCCTTCTCGCGGAAGGTGTGAAGAAGGAGGCTTCCCTGTGCGAGGATCGTTTCTGGGCCGAACGTGTCAACGAACGAGCTGTCGTGCTCGGTTAACACGAGTGTTGTGAGTTCAAGTTCTGAGAGGGCTCTGTAGAATTGAAGCAGCTTGAACCTGAATTCGGATTCGGACCTGTAGGCTCCTGCGATCGAGACCAACGAATCTATGACACATCTTTTTGCAGCAACCCTCTTCCTGGCATTTGCTATGACTCCGATTAATCCGTCCAAGTCGAATTTCTCCGTTCCCATGATGCCTCCTCGGATTTTCAGTTCTCCGCCTGGTTCCTCCTGCTGGGGGGAAGCGTCAACCAAGACAAGTTTCCCTTGACTTTCCAGGTCGAACATGTTCCAGTTGAATCTGATCATGTTGTTCGCGAAAGAGTAGGTCGGTTCTTCAAGCGAAACGTATACCCCATTCTCCGCGTACTGTGTGGCTCCGCGGTAGAGGAACTGGCCTCCCATTATTGTCTTGCCAGCGCCCGGGGCTCCAATCACCGCGTGCACATAGTTACGGGGTAACCCGCCTTCAAGAGCCTCATCTAGGCCAGTGATTCCAGTCTTAGCTTTTGAAATCTCACTCAAGAATCATCGCACCGTATTGAAGTTGCACCATGCTCATTAGAATTCCGATGATTCAGTTGTACTCCACTCTCAGCCGCTTCGAGGTGTTTGGTCGGATTTGAGCAACGATTGCGTGGTAGAATTTTGGAGAGGAGATTAAGGCTTCTCCGTTCCCAAGCGAAGGCAGCAGGGACCAGAGCGAATCGGGAACATTACCTGTCGAGGTCCTTAACACTCGAATGTTTGGTTCGGAGCTGATTCTGTGCATGAATCTGGTGTTACATAACTCGACAAGTTCGGAGGGAACGAGGGCTGGTTGTTGCGAGACGAACCCTAAACCTATGCCCCTCTTCCTGCCTTGCCGCGCCATTTCAGTCAGCATCGTGCAGGTAGCGGTCATGGTCTTCATCTTGGCTTTGCTCAAGAAAGTGTGAACTTCCTCCATGAAGATCAGAATTGGTGCAGATTCAATGTATCGGGTCTTGTAGGTGAAGATCTCTTTCAGGAGGTGCGCCATGCAAATGTTGCGAACGATGTCTGATGATTCACTCAAATCAACGACAGATATCCTGCCGGGCACCAAGAAGTTTTCGGGAGGAATCTTATCGAAGATTTCGCCGGCCTGGTGGGCGTCCAGTATTCCGGCGCGGTGGGCGAGTGAGAGTTTCGTGTACAGTCCCATATGGGCTTCTGCCACAACCTCGGGAAGAGAGGCTTTGTCGATTTGTGCGTCAATTCTTTTCTTCAAGACGTTCAGGACGGCGCCAATCTCGTAGGGTTGGAAACTTCCACTGATCTCTTTCGCCTTTCTGGCAATGTCAAACATGTAGACCCGTTCGAACGGCGACAGTCCTAAGACTTCGCAGAAAATCTCCAAATCAATGTCAGCGAATGGCACTCCAAACTTCTTCGCTTCCAAGTTGCGGCTTCTGTTAGGTGCGGGCACGTAAACTTGGAAGTTCTTTACGCCCTGGGGTTCCTTTTTGAATTCTCGCAGAATTGGTAGGAGGGCGTCAGTTGGTTCGTTCATGCCCACATATTCGCCTTCGATGTCGAAGATGAGAACGGCACGATTTGATTTGGTGGCTTCCTCAGCGATCACTTGAAGGGTGTTTGATTTTCCACCGCCGGTCGTTCCGAAAATTCCAATATGCCTAGTCAGGCTGCTTGGTTCTATAGCGACTTCCACCTCTTTCTGGCCGAGAAGGCGTCCGAGTTTGAATTCGCCGACTGCGCCAACGTAAGCCTGTACTTGCGATGGGTCCAACGTGGTGACTGGGGTTCCGGGGTTTGGTCTCGTCTGGACCGCGGTCTTGTGGTCACCGACGAGAAGCGAGGTTAGCTCGATCAAGTAGTACGCTCCGGGGTTCTTCGTGAAGAACGGTCCGTCGAGAATGCGACCTACGAAGGTCGTATCGGAGGCCGCCTCTCCAATTCGAACGTACACACCGCGATGCGGATCAGAATTTTGTGACATCATGAAACAAGTGATGCCTTGATGGGGCACGGTTCTTGCGTTTGCTATTTCTACGTCATCGTACGTGACATATCCAATGTGACCCTGAGATTTTTTCCGCTCTTCCACTACACTGACCAATCTCATGCTTCCCTCTATTCAGAGCCGTTCATCTAGGCGCGCACCGCAATCTCCAAAACCTTTCCTGCAACTTCAACAGGGGTCACGCCCTCTGCCACTTGAATATTGTGTAACGCAGCTATCTCACTGGCTCGTTTCGAGAGGCGCGGAATCGCCGCTAGAACCACAACTGTAGGGTTAGTTTCGAGTTTCTTAACATAGAGTTCTAAGACTGGTTCTACGTCCACCTCTGACTCGCTCTGAGAGATATCGATTGCAATGGTTTTCATGTCCTTGTGGACCAGCACCGCGAAGGACACCTCTTCAGAGGTGCCGGCCATGGCACCGGGGCTCCTGACGTCGAAGCCCTTCTCACCGAGGACTCGCCTCAACGCATCAACTCCGAGGAAGCGGCGTGCATCTCCCAATGCTTCCTTTGTCATGCTGTACGCAAACACGTCTACGATCATCGCTTTCGGAAGATCAAAATCAAGACTGCATTTGCGACAGTAGTAGCTTTGAGATGGGTCTTCGAAATGTGCATGGCAAATGTTACAGGAGCACACTACGCCGATCAGGCGATACTCCTTCTCGTTCTCGAGCAGTTTCTTGCAGGTAGGACAAATTAGGCTTTTTCCTACGCGAAATGCGGTTTCTTGATGGATTGTGCCGCACGCAAGATGTTCAATCATTCGGCTTATTGAGATCTCCATGGATCCGCATTGAGTGCATTTGAATCGCGAGTAGAGATTCGATGGGGTTGCGCAACGCGGGCAGTAGAGGACCCTCTCGAAGAGGCTTTCAGCTACGATTCGGATATCAGCCATTCGTTGAAGCAGGGGCCGTTCGACGAGCATAATGTTGTCTCCGCTGGCGTCTCCAACGGCGTATCGGGGGAGACGGTCTGTTCCAAACTCAGGTTCAAGCATCTTTCCGCCAGTCCGAATGAAGTGGCTAATGACCGGCTGGACCTGTGGGTCATTGTAGGTTCGCAGGCGAAGTCTCCTTGCCACAGATTCGTCTTTTCTAGCCATCTCGTAGGCTACAGACTCAGCCCTGCGGATTCGCTCATTCAGTTGCCTCGAAAGCACTTCGAATTTATCCCGGTCTAATTTACGGTCTGCAAATTGCTTCTCAAGGTTGGCAAGTTCACTAGTCAAATCGTCGTGTTCTGTCAGCGGGTCCTTTGCTGGCTCTGCGGGTGCCATTATAGACATGCTCATTGTTCTGCGAATCGTTTGGAGAAGCCAAATATAACTGGTCCTATCGCCTTCTCTGTGTTAAGGTCTTGTCTGTGAAACATGGTAAGGTCATTCTGCTTTCAATTGCCATGTTCATTACCTTGACCGTCATTTCATTCCCGCGATCAGCAGCTCAAACAATTTCGCCCGAACTCACAACTGACCAAGCCATTTACCCATTATGGCACATTGGGGGTACCGTCACAATTACTGCCTCGAAACTGATCACGAACCAGACCTACTATCTTTGGTTGCAACGGCCAAACCAAGAAAGCACCCTCTATGCGACGATCAGGGGCATAAGTGGGGCCACTAGCATTTCGCTCCCGATCGCGGCCACAGATCCCTCAGGCACATATCTAATCAGTCTTTCAACATCAAGCCTTACCGACACGAGGTCAGCGGTTATCCATGTCGGTATCTTCGGAACAGACGCTAGGAGCTACGAACGCACTGAAAAGATCGTAATCTCCGGAGGCGGGTTTGCGGCCAATTCAACTATCTCCATTGGCCTTGCGGCCGCGGGCCAGACCGTGAATGGTTTCCCACAGAACATCAGATCCCAATCGGATGGCGGATTCAGCTACACACTCAAGCTTCCGCCCTCAGCGAACCTTGGGGTCCTTGCAGTGAGCGCTGAGGGGTCTAATTACGACAATCACGGCCTGACGAGTACCGCTAGTACCACTGTGAATGTTAATCCAACTTCAATCAGGATCAGCCGGGGGACACCGCCCCCTGCCACCGTTGAGAGAACGGCTAAGGTGTCCGTGTCATATCTGCTCACGTATCCGGATGGCTCAGGTGTCACTACCGCCTCGGCGGGCTCATCGGTTAGCGTCCTAAGAGAGTCTGATAGGACGGTTGTCGGCGCGGTGCCACTGCAATTGTCCAACAGTTCCGGTACTTGGAGCGCAGTTTGGGTGCCTCCGCCCAACGCCACCCTCACAGCCTACCAGTTCGAGTTGGCGGCCACGAGTTTCAGCGACTCCTACGGTAACCTGGGGCAAGGGCCTGCTGTGGATTCCGCCAGTTTCGCGGTAGGAAAGGCAAATGGTGGTCTTTCCTATCCGGCGAATTCTACACTCGAACGAGCCCAGGACGCAAACGTGGTGATCACAGCCCAGTATCACGACGGGTCCAATTTTGAAAACGTTACCTCGGCCAGTGGCGAAGTTATCGATGTCGAAGAGGTTAGTCACACGCTTGCATTCAACAAGACATTGAACGCGTTGAGCGGGCAACTGAATGTTCCCGTCAACGCCACCCTCGGCAAGTGGCGGATTACTGGTACCTTCACTGATCTTTATGGCAACACAGCTTCAGGGGAGGTTGTGATTCAAATAGTGAAGGCAAACTTGAAGTTCGCAGTCAACGTGCCTCCATCAGAAAGAACGACAATGATGAACGTCACCGCCAGAATATCATACCCTGACGGAACAACCGTCAATCCTGGCTTGGTCCCAGCTGGGTTTAACGTGACAATCTCAAATGGCAATTTCACTTGGACCTCAAGAATGATCTTTGACGACACGAGCGCGAGATGGACCGCAGGATACCTAATTCCAATCAACGCAACTGTCGGGGATTACTCAGTTGGAATGGTCGTTCTAGACATTTATGGCAACGGCGGTGGATCCAACACAACCGCAAGTGTGGTCCCTGCAAGGTTCACGATCACGGCGCCTCAAGCCAGTGCGAAAGTCACCCCTGGACAAATCGTTGACATATCGATCTCTGTGCTGTACCCGAATGGTTCCTCTTTGACTACCCGCGGCGGACGAGTACTTGCTTCATTCACCAACTCGTCAGGGACTTACATTTTACAGATGATATTCAACGCCGGCGATGATACCTGGCATGAATACTTCACCGCACCAGACCCTGGACTAAGTTTCGGCAAAACCATACCTTTCTCATTCTCCGCCACTGATCAGTTCGGAAACTCAGGTGCCGCAGCGAACGCCTACGAGCTAGACGTCGGCGCGGGCATTGGATCATTGATCTTGGCGAGTGTGATAGGGGCACTGGTGCCAATCGCTTTGCTTAGCTGGGCGATAGTTACGATTTCAAAACGGCGCCGAAAACACAAACCGTAGCATCATGTTGGGCAGTAGTTCAGTGAGCAGCCTTCAACAAAACTGTCGAAAACACAACGTCCCCAAAAATCAACGTAATTACCAAACCTATGAGGATGAAGAGTAACATCGGAAGCCCTGGCGTAACCCAAACTTCCCCTTGGAAGCCTAGCCTGGAAAGCGATTCTGCGAATTTTGAGACCAACTGATCCCGGTCGATTTCGGCGTCGAAAAAGAACTTGAAGGAACGCTTCGTCGCGCCATCGGGGATCTCCTCCATCGGATAAAGATAGAAAGTTGAGCGAAGCGTGGATACACTAGCACGGTAGCCAGTGAAGAACGCCATCAGTTTCCTCCACTTCGACTCCTCCTCTAAGCCATCAAACATGTTCCGTTTGTCCCTAATGTAGGTTAGAGAATTCCGCAACCCAAACCAAACCGCAACTGACGCAGAGCAAATGTAACCCATGATCATGACAGTAACGGGGAAGAATGGATGCGGATATCCCAACAAGGACTGGAAGCTTCTTGGCGCCAGAGGAAGGGTGAGACCGAGACAAATGATCGCTTTCGCGTCAGCACCTCCGAAGAGGCCAAAGTAGAATATTGCCAATGCAAGAATCGTTGCGACCGCGATCGATATGGCGGTAACAATTAGCGCTGAAGGGTCTAGGATTAAGCGAGAGGCGGTCAGTGCTGCTCCTATGCTGCCGTAGACCAACCAAACCTTATCGTTCACTTCACGCGTCCTGAGGTCAAACACCGAGCTCAGAACGTAGAAGAAGAGTGTAACAAGAATCGCGGCGTACTCGGAGAGTTGCAAGGGATCCATTGATAGTACCGGCGAACTGGTTGAGAATGGGTCTCAGTCCAGTAGGAAGAATAGCTTTTCGATACGTACCCTGAAATCGGACCACTTCTTGGTTGAGGTCATCGCGATTCAACAAGCTGAATTGGAAACCGAGGCAGAACTTGAGCAACTTTGACTACCTCAACTTAGGGTTCTGAGTGCTCGGCTATCTTTGTAACCGTGCTAATGTTTTATACGCTTAGGCAATGATTCGTGATACGCCTAGCGGAGCTAATGTAAGGGGTGTGAGCACTCTTCAGCAGAACCAAGCAAGCCACCTGTTTCAAGAAGGTTGCGGAGGCGCTTTGTCTCCTTGCTTTGATCCTTTCTGGCATTCTCGCCCCGTTACCTCACGTGGGCTTGCTTCGGCCCGTTCAGGCGCAGGCGCCACCTAACTCTGCTGCCGCCTCTCCGACTAAGTTCTGGGGACCGTTTGTAACGTCAACAGGTGATGTGGAAATTGACGTGAATCGCAGGGGAATCGCGGTCCGTGTGGAAGTTCCGAGAGAGTTCCTCAACAATGTAGCTGGCGGCGAGAATGATACTCATTTCATACAGAGCGACATAAGAAATGACTATTACTACTACAGCACCGTCGACGAAGCGAAGCATTGGAGCCATGAAGAGAATCGAACTGTAAGTCAGGCACCGTGCTACAAACCAAACTTCGGAATCTACGACCCGAATGCACCATGGTGTGTGGAAATATGGAATTACCTGAATGGAACGTTCCTTAACTTCACTGCCCCCCGATTCGTTAGGTTCAAGGGTTTGAACGCGCCGCCAATCGCAGGAATCTACAATGTCACTCTCTTCGTAGCCAACCACACAAATAGCCTCAATTTGCCAGACTTCATTCACGCTTGGAACACGACGTTCTTCGTTCCCGTTAGCATGAGCGACAATCCAGGAAGCATCAGCGGAACAATATGCGACGACGACACCTCGGGCTGTTCCACCATACTTGCTAAAGGAGTAGTTTTGGCGAAGAACACGGCCGGGCAGGTAGTAGCCCGAGGCTTCGTGAATCAGACGACTGGAGCCTTCAACGTTCCGGGTCTAGCGCCGGGGACTTATCAGGTTCAGGCTTCCGCGGGTTTGTTTAATGGTGTAGCGTATTCCCTATCAGATCCCATCTCGGTTCCAGTGTCAGGAGGCCACAACGGCTCCCCAGGGTCCATCCATCTGCATCGGGCACCGCAAGTGTGTGGCAAGATAACTTATGAGAACGATAATCCTATACCTGTTCCGATTTTGCATTCGCTCTCTGATCACCCATATCTAACGAAGATCGGCGTTAAAGCAGACAGTTACAAACTCAACATAACCGTTGAGGGCTATGACCCTTCAGGTCACACATTTCGCAACATGACAACTTCCCTGGACCAAGCTAGCGATAACTTCATCCTCATCACCGGTCTTGGAGAGATGTATTTTGGTGGCGATCCATACGGCACGGAGTTCGCGGGTCTGCCTCCTGTAAGCTCCGGGAGTTACCAGATGAGTCTCAGATTCAGCATTACAGGGTATTTGCAGAAGTTCACAGAGACTGTTACTGTCTCAGTCGCCGCTGGAAGAACCTTCCCACTGCAATGCAACAACCCCAACCCTAATCCTGTGGTGATGCTCTCTGCTGGGGTGATAACTGCGGACATTCAGTTCTTCAACCTAGCCGTCCCTGAAACACCTGCTCAGGCCGAGATTTCGACCGACTTATCCTCACCCTCAGGGAGCCTCTTCGGCGGTAACATTCTGGTTCAAGCCTACGATCACTCAGGTGCTCTTCGTGGGGTGACGGTGGTTAATGGAACAGCCAACGGGATAACCACATACAAGGATGTGACTTCTCTACGGCTGTACATTATTGGTTTCAGTGAGTTCTACTACCGGACTTTGAGCGGTCCCTGGGGAGAGGAAGACTCTGGGTTATCTGGTGATCTCTCGGGTTACACTTTGAATGTTCGCATTCGCGGTTACAACCAAACAACAAACCCCATCATAAGCCTTCCAGCGGGGGGAAACGCTACTGCAGCAATTCGAATGACGAGGGGAGGTGCGATTTCTGTTGACGTGTTCTCGTTCGACAATCGCCCCGGAACAAGGGCGGCTCAGGCCGCGCAGGAGTTCAGGTTTCTGAACCTCGCGATACCCGTCGCAGCCAGAGTGTACTTTTACGATCAGAGCGGCGTGAGCGTGGGCTACGTTGAACGGTTCATGGTCATCAAGTCGGCAAGCAATCCGCTGGGCGTAAACAGCAAATCCTTCAATGTTGTCTTCACAGGAATGAATTGGGGTCTTAAGGAGATCTGGTACTACAACGACCTTCCCACCTTTCTTGGGGATGAAACTTACACCATCAAAGCATACACCCTAGGCTACGTGCAGCAAAAGGAAATAGCCATCTTCGTTGGTCAAGCAGGCGTCGGCACGGCAGCAGTAACTCTCTTCATCGGAAACGAGGTCGCCATCACAGCGCCGATATATCTGCAGCCAGTTCTCTTCGGCCAGGTCTCGGAGCATGCTCACGCAATAGGTGAGGCTTTTTCAGATTCAGGATTAGCGGGGGCCGAAACCGATAACGTCACCGCAGGTACCAAGACGCTGGGGTTCACTCTGTTCGGTTTCGGCGCCATGGAAGTGAACGCTACATTTCCCTTCGAAGGTCAGGGACATTTCTTCTACGTAGACTCAACCGGACAAAGGCACTTTGATTACGGCCTCGACGTTGGATCATATACCGCCCAAATACCTGAGTTCGGCTTCAACGTGCATCTTACGCAACTAACCGCCTCCACGACAACGTTCACAGACCTCTTCTTGGAATCCGGCGTCCTCATATCGATGATCACCATGGCGAAAGTCTTCGAGAACGAGAACCTGCCTCACCCCATCGCGGGTTGGGTGGCGGGGAGTGCCGGGAGCGAGGTAATGCCGCTGTCTTGGGTACGTGTCGATGCGTTCAATGGATCATTTGATCGTTCCGTTCCAACCTTGGACGGGGTATATGATGGTCCAGGGGCATTGTTTCTGCCCGCTGGGCTCTACAATATCACGTTCTCTGTCCCATTTTACAAGACAAGTGGGGTGACGGTGAATTTCCCAGTAGACTGGGCTGGTAGCTATCCACTGCTGCCGCCGGACGGATATCTCTGCCCAATCAACAATGCCGGTCTACCTTGCGATCCGCCCTTGGAAATATCCGGATCACCCGCTGGGGGGAGTTCATCGCCCGGCGTTCTTGTGCTGACTTCACAGCTGAACCTGCGCAAGGACTCGTACAGCAGCGTCAGTTACTTTTGGTCCGCATCCCAAGGCAGGTTGAATGCAACCAGCGGTCGCGCTGTCCTCTGGACCCGCACAAACCAAACCGAGGGCAACGTCACAATTTATGCTAGCGCACTGGTCAACACGGGTTCAGGTCCTACTCTGCTCTTCTCAGCAGAGTATACGCCCACCGACCAAGCAATCCCAGAGTTCCACGCATCTCCCTCAACCCTAATGGCTGCCATTCTCCTTTCATTAGCAGTCTTGGTCGTCAACCGCAAAACTCGGAACGAACTACCAAGATCACGAAAGTCCGCGCTCCCCAGAAAGAACAATCGGAAAATGTAACCTCAGCTTCGCGGCGCGCGTGACGCGTTATTGAGAAATGCGGATTCATTTACCCGTGCCCTCCGGGAAGTATTGACTCGAAGCAACACTTTTCAGCTCGTTTCTGACACTGGACCGAAAGGTCTCAGGGAACACTAGGGTTATTCCAAATTTAACCTAAGTTAAATGCTTGAGTAGGCCTTGGAGAAAGTAAGTGAAGTACAAGAACGCCAGAACGGTTCAACGCTAATCACACAAAAACCAATCACAAAGCAGGCTGAATGACTTGACTCTTAAAATCAAACCCGTAATGCTGAAGCAGTCCGTCTACTTCAGAGTGCCAAACGACATTGCAGACCTCATCGGCATCGAACCCCAAGCAGACGTAACCATGACACTAGAAGATCAAGAGGACAATTTCCTCCTGATTTACTCAGTCAAGAAATCACCAATTCTGAGGGATCCGCGAAGACCCGAGCAACTCGCCGCTGGCCCCCCCTGAGAGCCAAACGAACGATGAGTCCTGAAGATCAGGAATGAGTCATATTTCGAAATATGACCATCAAGCAGCCACATCCCAAGTGACCATCGCAGGACTGGACGAAGCTCTAGGGGAGAACATACATCCCAGCCAGAACGTACTCCTCCTCGGCCCTCCTCCCAGCGGCAAATTCACACTAGCCATCCAATTCCTGGCCTCAGGACTAAGAGCCCGCGAATGTGCGCTCCTGGTCACAACCGCAGACACCCCTAGTGCGATTAAGAAAAGAGTGAGAGCCACGGGGTGGAATCTGGAAGGGTATGAGAAGCAAGGCGAGCTCATGTATGTCACCTGCCACCGCACCGACGGCACAGCAGCGGGCGTCACGGCCAGCACAGAAAGAGAAAACCTAGAAAATACACTTGTGAAGATCTCCAGCATAATCTCAGGCTTCCAAGGGCAAGGACGAAAACTCAGGTTTGTCTTCGACAACCTCACAACATTACTCGACCACAACGGCTTCCGAAACGTGGCCATGTTTCGGCACCAATTGATGGGCATCTGAAAGCAGCTGAGGCAACCAGCATATTCATACTAGAAGGCGGAGTCCACGATGAAGAAGTTACGCGAGTACTGCGGTCAGTGTGCGACGGCGTACTCGAGCTGAATCGTGAGAGCAAGTAACATTCAAAGTGCTCTCGGCATAGGCGCGCAAATGCGCCACTTCGTACTGATCTCCAACGACCCAAAACGAGCAACCAACTCATTCACCGACATTCCCCCTTGCCCCAGTGGAGTTGTGAAAAGCAGAGGGTGGCTCCTGCAGAGATCCTCGTTGACGGTTCCTCCCCGGATAATCCCACATGTATATCCGCATTGCAAGGGCACGTACCACGAGCACACATTGACGCATGTTTAGAGCAAGAAGGCTCTTCAGGCCTTTATGCAAGGTACCACATGCCTACACAGGTTCTTCAAACGGTCGAGTGGAATAGTAATTGGCAGTTAACGACAGGGAGGCTGCAGTCCTTCAACGCTTAGGGCTCACCGAGTACGAATCACGCATTTACCTCGTTCTAGTGAAAATGGGCCCGATCAAAGCTAGCGAGGTCAGTTTCTTCGGGCGGGTTCCACGCACAAAGACCTATGGTGCAATCAAGGAGCTTGAAAGGAAAGGATTGCTGAAAACTGTGCCGGGCAAACCTGAGGTGTACTCGCCTGCTTCACCGAACGACGTGCTAATGCCCCTGGTGACAAAGCTGAACCGCGAAGTGAGAGACTCGGAAGGTGTAGTTCAATCACTCAGCGTAACATTCGAATCTAGCAAATACGTAAGGCGCGATGTTCCGAGGGAAGCGGGTGAATTCTGGCAGATCAATGGGCGCCAAAGTGTCCTCGAAAAACTGAACCAAATCCTCAGGGATGCCAAGACCTCAATTTCCATGTCCACGAGCGCCATGGGGTTGATCCGCGCATACAAATCTCAAGCCGAAATCCTCGAAGTAGCAAAGACACATGGCGTCGCCGTCCGCTTGCTCGCCCCCATAACCACGGAAAATGCGGGGGTTGCTCAGCAAATAGCTGAGGTCATCGAGCTCAAGCGATTAGAGAAACCCTTCAGCAACAACTTCGCGTCCGTAGACAGCCGAGAACTCGTCGTAATAGAGAGCAAACCCGATGACCTGAGAACCGACAGAGGGTCGGATTTGGCAATCTGGACAACGAACAAGCTCCTGATCGAGTTGCACGAGCAATTCTTCGAAAGGATCTGGAGCACAGTCCCCACCCTAGAGTTCCCGAAGAAATCCAGGAACGCTGGATGATCGGGCCATTCTCACTTGACGTTCAGGTGCCGTTAACTGCACTGGGGCGACGGTCGGACTACTACAGGAGCCATTGAAATCCGGAACCAGCGCAGAGGCGGCAAGGAGGATCAGCGACCGTCCCAACAAGAGCTATTAGCAGGACGAGTACTCTGGTACCCGAGTGAAGCATGGCACAAATCAAGATTCTGGCTTCTCAGGACACTATTGAGAAATTCAAGAGGATAGTCCTTGCCAAACATGGCAAACTCGAGCTTAGCGCAGAAGGAGAAGAAGCGCTAAGGCTCTACATCAAACGATACGAGCGGCTACTGGGCGGGCTTTGCGCTCCAGACGAAGATCCACTTACCAAAATTTGTGGAATAGGGCGTTCCTTGCGCCGGCACAACGTGCTCAGGGACCTCGAAAAACTTGAGTCCGGAGAACTTTGATTTTTATCGATACAACGGTCTGGGTCGGCGACGCTGACCTGAACGATGACTTCCATGAGTCATCTCACCGAATCATGGAGTCTGTGAGGACTGGGAAGACGCCTCTTGGTCTCGTTTCTGACTTTATCATTGACGAATTGGTCACACTTCTTGGTAAGCGCAAAGGTTTCGGTGCAGGGCACGCGAAAGAAACAGGCATGGCTATCCTGCACTCTCCTCGCATCTTCACAGTTTTCGTCGATGACAGCATTCTGAAAGAAGCGCTGGCGATATATCCGACTTTCAATGGCAAATTGAGCTTAACCGATGTTGTCACGACAGTAGTCATGAAGAGGTACGCGGTCAACAATGTCTTCTCACACGACTCTGATTTCGATGCCGTGAAAGGCGTTCGGCGCCTAACTTCTGTCCAGAAAATTGAGAGATAAGAAGACGCTGCATCGTTCGGACGCCCTTGCATGGTGGTCGTAACCCACCCTCTGTCTGGTCACAACGGACGGCCTAAGAAACCGGTTTGTTGAGAAATACGAGTGTGCCGCGCTCAACACCAAAGCTAATCTAGCGTTTCGATGAACGTTAAGGCTATCTGTTGGGTCTGCATTTACAGTTACTCGAGTCAGACCCTTGACTTACCGAATGTCTGTAGGTTGTTGGGGATAGGCTCGGAAAGGCATCTGGTTGCACCTAGTCATCTACCGACTTCTCATTGTCGGGTTGCTTGTGATTTCGATGGTCTTCGCTGTTCCAAGCGCCCATGCCCAAACTTGCGGTTTCGGGATCCTAGGCGTTGACTCTCCGGTTACGTTGGCAACGAATCAGAGTTTCGAGATTGATACTAAAGTGTCGGTTGATTGCGATTCAACGAAAGATTTTGTGGTTGTTGTGGTCGACGTTGAAGAACTTCCCTCGAACATCGTTCTTTCAACTACAGCCCATCTGTTCCCGCTTGAAACATTTGCTGGGTTGTCCGGGGTTGCGAATGCGACTTCGCACTGGTCTGCGAATGCGACTCTGCACAACCAGTTAACCGCACCATCAATAGCGAGTTCATGGACTTTGCAAGTGCTAGGGTTCCTATACTTCGAAAACACTGGTGCTGCGGGCAGCGCACAGCAGAGCCCATTCACAATACAAGTCGGACAAGTACAGCCAACTGTGCGATGGGCGAATATTTCCTTGATTCAAAACGGTGGATTCGAGGATGGCATGGCAAATTGGCAGGAGACGCAAGGTGTGGGCCGTTACGCGATCTCTCACAAAACGGTGCATGCAGGCGGTTCGTCTTTGTGGATGTATATGCCCCTTCCGCCCATTCCGCCAACTTCATCAGGCCCGGGGCCAAGCATGACTGTCACTCAAACAAACACGGTAACGATGTTGCGTGGGCTCTATGTTGAGGCGTGGGCAGACGGATTAGTACGGCTGCGAGTCAAGTTCGCGGGACTTATGGTAGACTACGATTTCGGCCAGGGATCGACCACTATGAGCATAGGTTGCGGAGGCTGCGCGTACGGCGTGAATGGTGTTGCTGTGGTCCGAGTGGGGTTGGCAGACTCTGGTTGTAACGGAGTGTGGTGTTCCCTAGAACGCAATGTCACTTCGGACGTTCAACCCTTCTTGACGATATCGCGGTACGCTTCGATCTTCAACCTTGCTCACCCTGTGCAAGTTACGCTCTCCGTTTTCCTTCATCAGTTCCTACCAGTGTGGCATGTCAGCTATGTTGATGACATTCAATTGTTCGCCTACGTTCCGCAAACGGCGCAACTACAGTCGCCACGAGAAACAACCTCCGCAGTTACGGTGGGCAGGACACCCACAGCCTTCGGTCATCTTCCATCTCCCCAGACTAGACCAGACGGATTGAAACTAGACGTTTCCGTTGGTGGGTTTTATCTGGAATCTCCTACGGCTAAGCACTTACCAAAATCTGTGGAATAGCATGTTCCTCGGGCCGACACATTGTGCTCAAAGACCTCGGAAAATTAGAGGAGGACTTTGATCTTCATCGTTGCTGCGGTTTGGTTTCGGCCGGGGTTATCCTCTTGGGTGATGGGTTGTGCGTGTTGGTCGTAACCCACCTTCTGTTTTAGGCGACATTCATCTAATCGGGATACCCGCGCCTCAGGCGGAGGTTCACAGGCGCCTATTATCCCTTTCACGGCGTGTGTAGGCCTTTCACCCTTACCGCTAGCCTCCTCAACGCAAGCGCATCATAGTCCACGACTAGCGGAGGTCCGTTTCTGCGCCTTAACCCAGCCTCTCAGCTGGCACCTCGCAGTGCCACGCTTCCGCCACGTGGGTGGAGTTTCCTCAAGCCCCATACACATAGGGCCCGGAGTCGCCCACCAACTCGCCAACCCAACACATATGCACGCCACAGTGATACACAAGTGTTACGCTCCTCGAGGGAGTTCAAACGTGTCGTTCCTCAGCTAAATTTCTAATACAATGTAGCCTTTAACTGCCCTGAAGATTCCCTTGCAATAAAACAATCACTTCGTTGACTCACCAGAAGGCGGCCTGTGAACTTTCGTCGTCGCGATTCAAGGATTCGTAAACATGAATTATCTTTGCGAGGTTTCTGGCGTCCCCAATGCAGCTGGCATTGTCTTGGAGTTCACTTGTCATTTTCAGTGCATCAAAAGAATCCGAGTAACCTGAAAGGACCGTTCGTCTTGTTCACGAAAAGAAAGAAAAGGAGGAGCGGGCGGTGTTCGGGCGAACTACTTCGAGCGTAGGACGATCAGGTATCCGATTCCACCACAGAAGAACCCGATTAGGCCAAGCCCGAGGAATACGGCGATTGGGTTCGAGTAGTATTGCAATATGCCGACATGTACCTGCCCTGTGCTCCAACCCATCCCACCAAAATTCTTTGGCTGCATTGCCGCGCCGCCGAGATATCCTCCAACCATTGCTAGGATTGCTGCGCCAGCAACGCCAACGTTACCGAGCACCAGGTGTATCCATGAGAGCGCCTTGGCGATGCCCTTGTACACTTTGCCTTGGACAGTTTCAATGAAGAAGTAGAATAGGGATGTTACGGCCGTGGCGAGTACTCCGACGATGAGATAGGTGAGGTATCCGACAGTGAACCATGTGCCTGCTTCACCGCCAGCGATGACTCTTGAGGCGGAAACCTGCAGTATACCGATTTGGTCGCCGAAGCCTCCCAAGAAGGTGATCACTGCTGCGATTGCGCCTTGGGCTATAGCTGCGTAGAGGAAGAGTGCTGCCATTTTGCTTGTTTTTCCTTTAAGTTCCATTGTCAAATCAACCGGCGGTAAATACCGGGCAACCGAATATAAGTGAAATGTATAGTTTGCATATAGACAATTTACGAGACAGTCAAACCAAAAAACCAAACCAAAACGAAGTAACACGTTCTCCCCACAAAGTTACGCCCCCACCCCCTTCCCACTCGAAATAATTGGAGGGCGCGGGGCCAGAAGAATATCAGAAAACCTATCGGAGTTCTCGTTTCAGTTTGCGGTCCTGCGCCTAATCAACCCGTACGCGAATATCATGGAAACCGCCAAGACCGGGAGGCCCAACGGATACTCAGGATTCGATCCTTTTCACGGGTTCATTTAATACACCGAAAATCTAAGCCACCCGAAGCTGGGTTTGTTGGTTGGGGTACTTTCAATGGGGAACGAGAAGGGCTCTTCCGCTTTCATCCCCGACCATCATTTTGATCCTGCTCAACTGCGTGGTCTACGTCTTCCTCGTTCTAGGCGGTGACCCTGCCTACAATTTCCTCGCCCTCTCAGGCAACGCTTTCTACCAAGCGCACGCTTACTGGCAACTCCTAACCTCAATGTTCGTACACTTCGGAATTCTGCACATCGCCTTCAACATGTACGGCCTCTACTACTTCGGGCGGATTAACGAAAACGAATTCTCAACACCTCAATACCTCGCCATCTATTTCGGGTCCGGCCTCATCGGGAACATCGCATCCCTTTTTCTGCTTGCACCGGACACGCTTTCCGGTGGGGCCTCCGGAGCTATCTTCGGGCTTCTGGGTTCATACGTGGTCATTGAGAGACGGGCTCGCCGCATGGGTATGGCGTTAGGCTACGCAGCCTTCATCTTGATCATAAGCGCCCTGAGCGGCCCGGACGTAAACAACTTCGCTCATCTGGCCGGATTGTTGGGAGGTCTAGCGCTCGGACTAATGTTCGCGCCAAAGCGTGCAATGGGGGGATATAATATTGGCTACACCTACACAACCTAGAATGCATGTGCCAATCCTAGTTGAACTAGTCTAGCATGGGCATCTTGATTTGCTTCTCTCTGGCAACCTTTTTTGATGCGTCATAGCCCGCATCCGCGTGCCTAACAACGCCCAATCCTGGGTCAGTAGTTAGGACTCGTTGCGCTCGTATCTCCATTTCACGCGAACCATCTAGGACCAGGCACATGCCAGCGTGAATGCTGTAACCGATTCCTACACCGCCACCGTGGTGCACTGAAACCCACGTTGCTCCAGCAACAGCATTCAACAACGCGTTAAGGATTGGCCAGTCCGCCACCGCATCCGATCCATCTTTCATGTTCTCAGTCTCCCGCCGCGGCGAAGCCACGCTGCCTGTGTCCAAGTGGTCGCGGCCCACCCAAATTGGCCCAGACAATTGCCCAGATGCGACCATATCGTTCACTATCTTGCCGAATCGGGCCCGTTCCCCGTAACCCAGCCAACAGACCCGTGCTGGTAGGCCTTGGAACTTCACCTGGGCACGAGCCTTTTCGATCCAACGGACGAGGTCCTTGTTGTAGCCAAACTCTTTCACTATCATCTCGTCGATCTTGAAAATGTCCGACGGTTCTCCCACAAGTGATGCCCACCTGAAGGGTCCCCGCCCTTCACAAAACATTGGGCGTATGTACTCGGGCACGAAGCTTTGAAACGCGAAGGCCTCTTTCAACCCAGCGTCGAAGGCTTGTTGTCGTATGTTGTTTCCATACTCGAAAGCAACCGCGCCACGTTCCATCATTTGAATCATGGCTTTGACGTGAACCTTCATACTCTCCTTCGCTCGACGCAAGTATTCTTGCGGTTCGTTCTTACGGAGTTGATCTGCCTCGTCGAGGCTTAGACCCGCGGGGTAGTATCCTCGCAACGGGTCGTGAGCCGAAGTCTGATCCGTCACAATATCCGGTGTGATTCCGCGCCTCACCAACTCGGGGTGTATCTCAGCTGCATTAGCGAGTAAACCTACACTCAGGCTTTGCTTGGACTCTTTCGCAGCGATCACCATCCGCATGGCTTCGTCCAAATCATCCGTCCACTTCTCAACGAAACCATGTTTCAGCCGACGCTCAATAGCAGCCTTGTTAACTTCTACAACCAGCGCGACTCCATCGTTCATGGTTACGGCGAGTGGCTGCGCGCCCCCCATTTCACCGAGCCCGGCCGTCAGAGTAATCCGCCCTTTGAGCGTGCCGTTGAAATGTTTCTTGGCCACTGAGGCCAGGGTTTCATAGGTGCCTTGAAGTATCCCTTGGGTGCCAATGTAAGCCCAGGATCCCGCGGTCATTTGCCCATACATTATGAGGCCTTTCTGCTCCAGCTCGTAGAAATAGTCCCAGGTAGCCCACTTGGGAACAAGCATCGCATTCGAAATGAGCACCCTCGGAGCCCATTCATGAGTTTCGAAGACCGCGACCGGTTTGCCGCTTTGTATCAGAAGAGTCTCATTCGGTTTCAATTCCTCCAGGGTTTGCGTGATCTTCTCAAAGCATTCCCACGAACGAGCAGCCTTTCCGGTTCCTCCGTATACGATCAGGTTCTCTGGGTCCTTCGCCACCTCTGGGTCGAGGACATTGTGAAGCATCCTGTAAGCGCCCTCAATCTGCCAATTGGCGCAATGAAGCTTCTTCCCCGCCACAGCGGCAGCCGAGGGTTTGAATTTCAACAAATGTGATCACTCAGTACTTCGTGAATCTCGCGATTTTAACCTTCAGCAACTATACTACAAGAGTCCTATCTTTCACGACGATCTTTCCATTTTTGACCACAGTGCTGATCTGGTTCATTCCTATGCGGTAGGCGAGAAATTTGTAGTCGGGAGCTTCGAATATTGCGATGTCCGCCTTCTTACCCGGCTCAATGCTGCCAATCTCGTGCCCTCTTCGAACTGAGTGTGCAGCATTGATTGTTGCCGCCGTAATCGCTTCAGCGGGGGTCATTTTGAGTTTGTAGCATGCGAGTGCGAGCACCAATTGGTAGTTCTCAAGCCAACAACTAGGGCTAAGGTCACTGCCCAGCGCAACTGCGACTCCTTCAGAAATCATTCGCCTCGCGTCAGCGTATCGGTCCAGCATCAACGTTAACGGCGCAGCTGGCAGAAGGGTCGCAATCACGCCTGCCTGCGCCATTCGCTGAATGCCCCGCTCAGAGGCATAGAGCAGATGGTCGGCTGACACGGCCCCAAGCGTCGCCGCGAGTTCAGCGCCCCCAAGCGGGTAGAGCTCGTCGGCATGAATTCTTGCAAGCAACCCCGCGCGTTGACCTGCCTCCAGAATCGTACGTGATGCTTCGATTTCAAAGACGTTTTTCTCGCAGAATACATCGCAGAACTCTGCGAGTTTTCTTTTCGCTATTTCTTTTACCCATTCTTGGGCAACCTCGGTGACGAAATCTGGCACCTTTCCTTCATACTCTGGAGGAACGGCGTGTGCGCCGAGGAACGTGGGAACTAGCGTTAGCGGCCCTTTGCCATTCAGCTCATCGATCACTTCCAACGATTTGATTTCATCATTCAAGGTGAGGCCATAACCGCTTTTGGCCTCAATGGTCGTTGTTCCATGAAGCAATAAGTTGCGGCTCCTTTGCAAGCAGATCTGCAGAAGTTGACTCTTGCTTGCACCACGAGTATCGCGAACCGTTCTAAGGATTCCACCTCCCTTCTGCAGAATTTCCAGGTAACCCGCTCCTTTGATTTTCAACTCAAGCTCATTCTCTCGAGATCCTGCAAATACGAAATGTGTGTGCGCGTCGATGAGGCCTGGTGTTACAACCTTTGCGGATGCATCGATTCGCTCATGGGCCGAGTATTCGCCACCTATCTCGCTCGACTTCCCAACGGCCGCAATGTTTTCGCCTTTGATTGCGACGGCGCCGTCTTCAATGATAGCGAGCTCTTGCATCTCTTCACCAGTTGCTGGCCGCTGACTGTGGCCTCGCGAGGTCACGAGTTGTTGTGCGTGTTCGATAATCAGGTCGACTTCCGTCTTGGGCAAGTTGTTTACCTCAATTTCCTTTGGAGCGCTTGAAGATTTGTCCGAATTGTCTTGATTTAGTGATTTGGCGCTGTTCCGCCTTTGTTTGACATCACCATGTTTATATTGGCGCCGAGGGCGTATTCATGATTTGTTAACACATCATTTCGATGGATTAACTCCCGCGATTACCCGGCGGCGGCGTCAACTTGACAAGCAGGGCTAGTGCCCTCGAATGAAATGTTGACCTCCAACTGCGGGAACAAAGATGAAGGCCTGAACAAACTTGGGCACTCACGGCGTCCATGATAAGTTTAGGTCCAAGATTGGCTTGCAGTCACTCTGCCAAATTCCAGTCCGTTCAATTTCCTTGAAATTGAATGCGGTCTCAATTCCAAAATCGTCCTAGCTAACACAACTTGCCAACTCCGCTTGATCCTGGCGGACCCAACTGCTATCGGGGTGGGACTAAGCCATGCGAGTTGTGCGTCCTCTAGCTATGGTGAGGGCGCAGCGCACGGCTCAGTAACACGTGGCTAACTTACCCTCAGGACGGGTACACCCTCGGGAAACTGAGGTCAATATCCGATAGGTGGGGAGGCCTGGAAAGGTCCCTCACCCAAAAGGAACTAGTGGCATGCTTGCTAGTTTCGCCTGAGGATAGGGCCGCGTCCGATCAGGTCGCTGGTGAGGTAACGGCTCACCAAGCCTATAACCGGTACGGGCCGTGAGAGCGGGAGCCCGGAGATGGGCACTGAGATAAGGGCCCAGGCCCTACGGGGCGCAGCAGGCGCGAAAACTTCGCAATGCGCGAAAGCGTGACGAGGTCACCCCGAGTGCCGTCCGCTGAGGATGGCTTTTGCCCGGTCTAACCAGCCAGGTGAATAAGGGGAGGGCAAGTCTGGTGTCAGCCGCCGCGGTAATACCAGCTCCCCGAGTGGTTGGGACGATTATTGGGTCTGAAGCGTCCGTAGCCGGTCGGAAAAGTTCCCCGTTAAATCTGGCGATCCAATCGTTGGGCTGCGGGGAATACTCTTCGACTTGGGGGCGAGGGAGGTCGGCGGTAGTCCCGGGGTAGGGGCGAAATCCTATAATCCCGGGAGGACCACCAGTGGCGAAGGCGGCCGACTAAAACGCGCCCGACGGTGAGGGACGAAAGCTGGGGGAGCGAACGGGATTAGATACCCCGGTAGTCCCAGCTGTAAACGATGCAGGCTAGGTGTTGGGACGGCTACGAGCTGTTCCAGTGCCGCAGGGAAGCCATTAAGCCTGCCACCTGGGAAGTACGGCCGCAAGGCTGAAATTCTATAGAGGTTTCAGGAAAATTTACTGGGCTTCTTAGAACAGTTTACTTAAAGGAATTGGCGGGGGAGCACCACAAGGGGTGAAGCTTGCGGTTTAATTGGAGTCAACTCCGGGAACCTTACCAAGGGCGACAGCTGGATGAAGGTCAGATTAAAGGTCTTACCGGACTAGCTGAGAGGAGGTGCATGGCCGTCGCCAGTTCGTGCCGTGAGGTGTTCTCTTAAGTGAGACAACGAACGAGACCCGCACCTCTAGTTGCAACCGGATTCCTTCGGGATTCCGGGCACACTAAAGGGACTGCCCTCGCTAAGAGGGAGGAAGGAGCGGGCCACGGCAGGTCAGTATGCCCCAAATCCCTTGGGCCACACGCGAGCTGCAATGGATGGGACAATGGGTTCCGACCCCGAAAGGGGAAGGCAATCTTCAAACCCATCCTCAGTTGGGATCGAGGGCTGCAACCCGCCCTCGTGAACATGGAATCCCTAGTAACCGCGTGTCATCATCGCGCGGTGAATACGTCCCTGCTCCTTGCACACACCGCCCGTCGCTCCATCCGAGCTTGGCTCTGGTGAGGCGTGGCCTAGTTGGTCATGTCGAGCCTAGGTTAGGCAAGGAGGGAGAAGTCGTAACAAGGTGGCCGTAGGGGAACCTGCGGCCGGATCACCTCCTTAGTAATATCCGTGGAACGGACTGGAAGGCAAATGAATAGTGACTGCAAGCCTAGTTGCGTACCGATCATGCAGCTTCTAAGCTGAAGCTCAGAAGCGAAGGGTATAGTGGTCGTTCATTGAACCGAACGATCATGATGAACACCGTGCATAGGCCTAGAACGTTAAACGAGTGTGGGTTCCAAAGTAAGTTCGGCATGATACGCCGTCTGATGGATGGCTTGGCTTGGGCACTGACGAAGGGCGTGGCAAGCTGCGATATGCTCCGGGTAGCCGCATGCAGGCTTCGATCCGGAGATGCCCGAATGGGACTTCCCGCCGCGGGCGATACCTGCGGCGCTCCGACATGGAGCGGGAACCTCCAGAACGGAAGCATCCAAGTATGGAGAGGAAGAGAAACCAAATGGTATTCCCTTAGTAGCAGCGAGCGAAGAGGGAGAAGCTCAAACTGAACCTGCATGAGAAACCATGCGGGGATGTGGGGTTATGGGCCTGACCGCACTCTCGCTTGAAAAGTTGAAGTGGCTTGGAACGGCCCACCATAGAGGGTGAAAGTCCCGTAAACGTAACCAAGCAGAGTTTGGGTTAGGTACCCTGAGTACTACGCCCCAGATTGGGCGTAGAAAGTTGGGAGGAAGCAACTCCCAAGGCTAAACATGTCCCAAGACCGATAGCGCACTAGTACCGTGAGGGAAAGCTGAAAAGCACCCCGGAAGGGGGGTGAAAAGTGCCTAAAATCAGGCGGTCACAGTTGTGCACGGCCCGAAAGGGTAGATCCCCTCCGAAGGAAACCGCGGCAACGCGGCTGTACGCAAGAGGGGGGACTAGGGTCGTGCGTTCCGTTTCGTACCACGGGCCGGGGAGTTCATTTTCGTGGTGAGGCTAAGAGTTTGAAGCTCGAAGCCGTAGGGAAACCGACGAGTTCGCAACGTCGCAAGACGCGAGGAACGAGATCTGAAAGGGTCTGAAATCACGGGAATGACACTAGAAACCGAGTGATCTAGCCTTGGGCAGAGCGAAGCCGGGCGAAAGCCCGGTGGAGGCTCGAATGGTTATTGACGTGCAACTCATTCCGTTGACCTGTGGCTAGGAGTAAAAGGCCAATCTAACTCGGTGATAGCTAGTTCCCGCCGAAATATCTCTAAGGATAGTCTGGCTGGAGGTTGCCAGCGGGGTAGAGTACTGATTGAAAAACAAGGACTCGAAAGGGTCCACTTTTCATTCAAACTCCGAATCCGCTGGCGCCGTAGAAGGCTGGAAACGGATGTGGGGGGTAAGCTCCCATGTCGCGAGGGGAACAACCCAGACTAGGGTTAAGGTCCCTAAATCCTGGCTAAGTGTAGAAATAGAAAGCAGTCCTCAACCAGAGACAGCTGGAAGGTAGGCTTAGAAGCAGCCATCCTCCAAGCAGTGCGTAACAGCTGACCAGCCGAGGTTGGGGGCGCTGAAAACATACGGGGCTAAGCCAGGTACCGTTACCCTAGAACACGATGAATAGTCGTGTTGGTAGGCGGGCGTTGTGTTTGGGCGGAAGCTGGGTTCTGAGATCCAGTGGACCGATCACAATTGTAGATCCCGGTGGTAGTAACAGCCATAGAGGGGTGAGAATCCCCTCCGTCTTAGGGGCAAAGGTTCCCCGGCAATGCGTCGTCAGCCGGGGGTAAGTCGGTCCTAAGGCAACCCTTAACCGGATAAGCCGAAAGGGAAACCGGTTAAAATTCCGGTACCACGGAGGTACACGCGGCAACGCAAGTCCGCGATCTGACGTTTGGGGATGAGTTGAGTGGGGCCGTCGCTCCATTTAACCCGTGAAGCCCGGGGAGTACCATAATGGTGAGAACCGGTCGAAGCGGGGAATAGCCGCCCGTTTTAGGGTGGTTCAGCTGATTCCTCGAGCCAATGAAAAGGAGCGCGGAATGAATCCTCCGTGTCCGTACCTAGATCCGACACAGGTGTCCCTTGGTGAGAAGCCAAAGACGTATCGGGTTGAACTTAGGCGAGGGAACTCGGCAAATTAGCCCCGTAACTTCGGAAAAAGGGGTGCCTGACGTTTTGGCGCAAGCTGGAACGCCAGGTCGCAGTGACAAGGGGGAGGCGACTGTTTACTAAAAACATAGGGAACCGCCAGCCCGAAAGGGTGTGAACGGTTCCTGAGTCTTGGCCAGTGGCGGTACCTGAAACTCGGGTTCAACTGAGCTAAGGGCCGCTAAACGCCGGGAGTAACTCTGACTCTCTTAAGGTAGCCAAATGCCTTGTCGGGTAAGTTCCGACGTGCATGAATAGATCAACGACTTCCCCGCTGTCCCCGCCTAGGGCCCGGTGAACCCACAACCTGGACGAACAGTCCAAGGTCTTCCAGCGGGGCGAGAAGTCCCCGTGGAGTTTTACTGCAGCCTGTCGCTGGGATGTGTTTGCGGGTACAGAGCGTAGGTGGGAGCCTTCGAAGTCAACTCTTCGGGGTTGATGGAGGCAACAATGTAACACCACCTATCTGCGGACGCATCTCTAACTGTGCCTTCGTGTACAGAACAACGGCTGGTGGGCAGTTCGGCTGGGGCGGCACCCCCTTGAAAAAATATCAAGGGGGCCCAAAGCTCGGCTCATCCGGGACAGAAACCCGGAGTAGAGGGCAAGACCAAAAGCCGGGCTGACTGGATACTCATCAGCAAGGTATCCAGAGGCGAAAGCCGGGTCTAGCGATCATTCATGTCCCCATTGTTGGGGGCTGGATGTGACAGAAAAATTACCCCGGGAGTAATTGGCTCGTCTCCTCTGAGAGTCCCCATCGACGAGGAGGATTGGTTCTCCGCCGTCGTCCCTTCCCATCCTGGGCCCGCAGCAGGGTCCAAGGGCGCGGCTGTTCGCCGATCAAAGGGGAATGCGAGATGGGTTTAGACCGTCGCGAGACAGGTCGGCCTCTACCTGCTGGAAGTGCTGGTTGCCTGAGGGGAAGGCGCCCCTAGTACGAGAGGAACGGGGTATCGCAGCCTCTAGTTTACCGGTTGTCCGACAGGGCACTGCCGGGCAGCCACGCTGTCGAGGATAATGGCTGAAAGCATCTAAGCCAGAAGCCTCTCCCGAAAATAGGCAGCCATTCTAACCCACGACACCCGGCAACGGGCGTCAGGGTTGGACAAGGGCTCCCAAAGAAGATGGGTTTGATGGAGCAGGCGTGTACGCACGAAGACTTCGGTCGACGTGTTTAGCGTGCTGCCCCCAATCGCTCAAGGTGCTGGGCTGAAAACTGGATTCACACTCGGGCGTAATTCGAATAGGCCTATGCACGGTGAACACCACAACCACCGTTATTTTTTCGGCCATTTACCCGTAAGATGACGGGACGATGGGTCGCTGAACCGGCTGATTTCTGCACTGTTTTTCTTGTTGGGACTGGTTTTGGGTTTGTCGAATGGGATTCCGACGGAAGCTACTACATACGTCACTTGCCGTTGCTGGGTCTTGAGTTACCTGCGGGGCCGCTCAATGGCCGCGCGTCCGTTCCTCTTGACAAGCAACTTCTTGGGCGCGCGAAGGCGTCGGAGTTCAGTGAGGCACCGGCTTAGGTCGAATGTCCATCCCTCTTCATCGTCGAACAGTTCATAGGATATTGTCTGTGTCTCCCGAGCGGAGAAGTCCAACCTAACCGAAGAGAAATCGTTGAGCATTCTCGCTTTGGCCATCTCGGAGAAGAAATCGAACATGCTTAAGAGCTGAGATTGGAGAATGGTCGTTCGCACAATGAGAGTGTTTTTGCGGAGAACCTTCGAGAAGCCTATAATGAAGAATAGGTCGTCTATGAGAGAGACTAACTTGTTTAGCGACGATTCACTTGTGAACTCGAGCATGATCTCATGGTACGCTGAGACCTCCGGAGGGTAGGGATGGACGTCAAGCGCGAAGCTGCCGATTATCCCGTTTGGAATCAGCCTCTTATCATAGCGGTATTTTGCGCCGGGGAGAGTCATCTCAAGCATCGAGGCAAGGTCCGTGTATCTCCTTCGGCCATTCTTCTCAAGTTCCTTTACAATAAGCAGGTCTTTCCTGTCAGCGAGATTGGGATAGCCGTCAGGGTCTGATATAGTTCGTTGAGGTTTGATCTTCTTGAGGGTGTTGAACCATCGTTCCCATGGAATCGTCCATTGATTTGCGGCGGGATTGTAGTATTTGAAGTTAGGAAAGTTCGGTTGCTGTTCTCCGGTCTGAATGATTTCGAAGCGAGTGATCAATCCTAGTCTGAGGACGGATCGCAGATACTCTTTGAACTCATCAAGAAACTTGACGGGGACGGCGTGAACTGAGTGGTGTGTGAATGCGCCTTCGCAGCGGTTGATTGACCACCACCAGTTGGGTATCTTGAGAGCCGCCTCCGCGCGATCCTCATAGCCTGATCTTGCGGTGACCAAGACTACTAGCCTTGTCATGCCGAACCTCGATATGTTGGGAATCAAGTAAGCAACACGCCGAGAACGGGCTTCAAGTTTTGCCACGCGATGGTACACCGAGGTGAATGGAATATTGGTCCGTCTGGACACTTCTAGGAGGTTCCTCGGGCCGTATTTCCACATGGCGGAGAGTATCTTGATGTTTGTTCGGTCGAGTTGCTTCGCCATCTCTCTGACTGGTTTGACGGTGTCCGTGATGTGCACGGTTTCTGTCTGCAATGCAAACAACTGCGATTAGTACTGCTACCTGAGTTTATTATTCTTATCAAAAAATATGAAATGGGAGTTTTGCTTCGAGGGTTAACAGGCTTACAGTAGAATGGCTGCGATTATGTTGTGAGTGCCTCCTCCGCCCGGGTCGCCCGCACTGACGTGAGTAAGGGTCAGCGCTACGGTCAGTAGAACGGACGCGGCAAGGGCGAGGAACATGAACTTGTTCATGCTTGGATTCACCTCCCGTATATGAAGCAATGTCAAGGTACTTAGTTTTTTACAAGAACAGGTTAAAGAGCAGGTAATCGATTTCCCACCGAGCGTGGGAGTGCGCAGAGTCAGTTTTGTGCGATCATTGCGAGGCCTTAGAGAAGACGTTGGTTCCTCTTCTGGGAGCCAAGACGACCGAGATTATTCTTGGGAGAGTGAAGCGAGAATTGCACAGCGATTTGGCTGTGGAGGTTAGATTCAACCGCAAAATTCCGGATGTTGGGCTTGGCCGGATTGAACCGGGGACGCGGCGACCTCTTCTAGCCGGTCAAATCAGAAGGGGTAGCAGAATGAATCGTAATTCTAAATAGTGCAGAGGCAGCTGGCTTTTACGAGCTGTCGGAATTGAAGGGTTCTGTTCTGTGATTCCCCCACGTTTTGATTACGTCGCGCCGCGTGAGTTGGCCGAAGCTGTCGACTTTCTTGAAAAGCATGGCGATTATGCAAAGATCCTCGCTGGAGGACACAGCCTCATTCCTTTGCTGCGTTTCAGATTTGCAAGCCCCAAGTATCTGGTGGATATCAACGGCATTTCCGATCTCGAGTACATGCGCGAATCTGATGGCCACCTGCATATTGGGCCCCTCACTCGCTATGTAGATGTCGAGAGCTCGAAGTTAATTCAGTCGAAATATGCGGCACTGTCGGATGCGGCTGGGCATATTGCTGATCCACTGGTTAGGAACATGGGCACGGTTGGGGGCAACGTTTGCCATAGTGACCCAGCGAACGACCTGCCCGCGGTCATGTTGGCTCTCGGAGCCTCAATCATTGCAGTTGGTCGTGCTGGTGAACGTGTCATCCCCGCTGAAGAGTTCTTCGTGGACACTTTCCAGACTGCACTGAAGCCAACCGAACTCCTCAAGGAGATTCTGGTACCGATTCCTCCTGCACGCACGGGGAACGCTTACCTCAAGTTGGAGAGAGGAGCGGGCGACTTCCCCGTGGTCGGCGTCGCAGCCCAAGTAAGACTTGATGAACAGGGCAGCTGCGAAGCCGTTGGGCTAGGTTTGACAGCGGCCGCTCCCAAGGTGCTCAAACCCAAACGTGCGGAGACCTTTCTCGAAGGTAAGAGGCTCAGTGAGAAGGAGATTCAAGAGGCAGCGTCTCTTGCGGCTCAAGACGCACAACCAGTATCCGACATACGCGGTCCAGCAGAATACAAACGAGAAATGGTCCAGGTTTTGGCGTTTCGAGCCTTGCAGCAGGCTCTAGAGCGAGCACGAGGAGGGGCCTGAACATGTCTCTGCACCACATCGTTGTGACGGTGAATGGAGAGAAGCGCGAAGCCGAAGTAGACTCGCGCCTGCTTCTGGTGCATTTCCTCAGAGAGACGCTGGGGCTTACGGGCACACACATTGGTTGCGATACAAGTAACTGCGGCGCATGTGCAGTGATAATGGATGGCAAAGCAGTCAAGTCCTGCACGATTCTCGCCGTGCAGGCAGATGGGAAGGAGCTACTCACTGTTGAGGGGTTAGCGAAGAATGGAAAGCTCCACCCCGTGCAGGAGGGCTTCCTGAAGAAGCACGGTCTTCAATGCGGTTTCTGCACGCCAGGAATGCTCATGACATCGTACTGGCTTCTTCAAAAGAACCCGAATCCAACGGAAGCGGAAATTCAAAGGGGAATTTCCGGAAACCTCTGCCGATGCACAGGTTACGTCAAAATTGTCGAGGCAATCCAATACGCGTCGCAGAAGATGAGGGAGAGCAATGCACAAGTTCAAACCAAATGACGGATATCAAGACCGTTCTGTCACACAAAGAAACTTGGCGGGTGGTTATCCATGAGCGACAACTTGCGTCGCCTTGTCGAAGGTCGAGGACAGTTCGTGGACGATTTGCATCTCCCGAACATGCTCCACCTAAAGCTGGTGCGAAGTCCCTATGCTCGGGCGCGGGTTGCGAAAGTGAAAGGAGGAATAAACGGTTCCGAAGTCAAGTTTGATTTGGTGTCGGTAGGCGAAGGCGCGTCCGATGAGACCCAGACCGTTGCTTACCCTGTCCTCGCGTCGGATTACGTTAACTATGCCGGACAACCTGTCGCTGCCGTATTCGCAGAGGATCTCTACAAGGCAACGGACAAGATAGAAGAGGTGGAAGTTGAGTATGAACCACTGAAGCCTGTCGTTGATCCGGAAGAGGCTTTGCGCTCTGAGCCAATTCATCCCGGCACAAAATCCAACATCATCAGCAGTGTTCAACTTGGCAAGGATTTCCGTGTCCCAAATGCCTACGTGGAGCTTGAAGAGGAATTTGCGAACGAGAGGATAATTACCGACCCACTAGAACCCCGCGGACTCGTCGCGCATTTCGACGGATCGAGACTAACCGTGTGGGCGTCGACTCAGTCTGTTCACAGTTGGAAAGAAGGCATCTGTGATTGCATGGGTCTATCCGCTGACAAGGTGAGGGTTATCCAGTTGGACACTGGAGGAGCATTCGGCAGCAAGAGCAGTCTCTACCCTGAGTACGTGGTCGCCTGCTACCTCTCAATGAAGACGCGAAGACCTGTGAAATGGATCGAGACTCGTTCCGAGCATTTGTTGGTTACCCATCAGGGCAGAGGCACTAGAGCCAAAATGAGAATCTTCGCAGATAGAACTGGCGTCGTGTATGGCTTGAAGGGGGACTTGCTTGTAGATGCGGGAGCATATCCTGTGGGGATGGGAGCCTTCGCGCCTGGTTGGATAGGATTCCAGGTGACTGGACCATACACTTTCTCCCATGCCCTTGTCAACGCGAAGTCCGTGTACACAAACAAAGTTCCTTTGGGGCCGTATAGGGGAGCTGGAAGGCCTGAGGCAGCATTCTTCATTGAAAGGATGATGGACCTGCTAGCCGACGAACTTGGCATGGACCCTGTTGAGGTCAGACTCAAGAACGTCAGTGGCGAACCATTCGTTTCGCCGCTCGGCCTGAGAACTGAACCATTCAAGCCGTTCCTTGAATCCGCCGCGCGCGAACTAGATTATCAAAACAGAGCACGAAAAGGAGCCGTGGGCTTCTCATGTTTCGTACTGATCCCTGCGATTCAACCTGGAGAATCGGCACGAGTGGCGATTGCGAAAGGGAAGGTCAAGGTTTGGATGGGTGGCTGCGCGCACGGTCAGGGTCATGATATCCTAGCGAAGGTGCTTGTAAGTGAGGAGTTGGGTGTTCCAGAAGCTTGCATTGAAGTTGAGAAGGGTGACACCGACCAATTGAGCGAAGGTGTTGGAACTTGGGGCAGCAGAACCACCATCGTGGGAGGAGGGGCCCTTGTTCAGGCTTGCCGAAAAATCAAGGATGAGGCCAAAAAGGCACTAGGGGACTACAGCTCTGATGCCTTGCTCGATCATGAGTTTGATGCTGAAGTCTTCTTCTCCCGGCGTGAACCGCTGAACTCATTCGGAGCGAACTTGGTATCTGCATCCGCGGGCGAATTCGGTGTAATACGAATTGATGAGTGCATGGCTTACTACGACGCCGGGCGAGTTCTTAATCCGGCAATGGTTGAGAGTCAGATAATAGGCGGCTCCGCACAAGCGATCGGGCAGGTGCTGTATGAAGAAGCCAAATATGATGAAGATGGCCAGCTGCTCGCAGCCACTATGGCAGAAGCAGGAATGCCAAAGGCCCAACACATGCCCAGGTTCACAATCAAACTGGCAACCAACACTTCGTCCCCCAACCAACCAAGAGGAGTCGGAGAAAGCCCAACAATGGGCGTCCCACCCGCCGCCGTCAGGGCTATTGAGAAATTGACCCGTAGGAAACTCACAGAGACACCAATTCGACCAGAGGACATTTCATCCAAGAAACTTGCGAAATGAACTAGCAGAGTCACAGTGGGCACGCTATGGTGGGCCTGGCCGGATTTGAACCGGCGACCCCACGATCTCTGAGCAGCTGATATCAGTCGTGTGCTCCAACCATGCTGAGCTACAGGCCCGTTCGCTGGTCGGTGGTGGTGTTTTCGCTTTAAGCATTTGTCGGGTGCAAGGTATTCGGGCTGATTGGGTCTTGATTGCGTCGTAGTATATTCCAACTATAGAAATCATGCGTCACTATAATTAGCATATACATAGTGGTTCAAGTGCATACTGGTGACGCGACAAGTGCATGAGGTAAGATTTCACGGAAGAGCAGGGCAGGGCATCCTAACGGCCAGCCGACTGCTCGCTCAAGCAGCGATTTTTGATGGCAAGTACGCGCAAGCGTTTCCCGACTTCGGGCCCGAAAGACTGGGCTCACCGGTTCAGGCGTTCTGCCGAATCGACGACCAACCCATAGAGATCAGAAGCCAAGTGTACACGCCAAACGCGGTCGCCGTCTTTGAGCAAAGCCTCCTGAACCTCGTTCCAGTGACGAATGGCATGGTATGTAAGGGCAATTTCGTTGTGAACGCCACAGACGCAGCGACGCCTGCTGTTAAGAAGTTGAGTGATGAATCAAAAACAGCTCCATACGTCATTGACGCATCGCGCATCGCAATGGAACTGATTGGCTCGCCTACGGTGAGCACAATCATGCTGGGGGCTCTGGCGAGTGCATCAGGTTTTGTCAGCATTGATGCCTTAGAATCGGTTGTCAAACAGAGGTTTCACGGTAACATGGGAGAAGTGAACGCGAAAATGGTCAGAATGGGATTCAAAGAGGTGCGCCAAGCATGAGCGCAACTAAACCTGGTTGGCGCCAACTCACAAGAGGCGCTGTCGTGACCCAACCGAGCTCGGCGAGAGAATTCAAGACAGGGAGCTGGCGCACCCAGAAACCCGTCCTAAATGAGGCCAAATGCACGAATTGCTTATTCTGTTGGATCTGGTGCCCCGAACCCGCAATCGTACGAGGACCCAAGAAAGTCTCCTTCGACTACGATTACTGCAAAGGATGCGGCATTTGCGCAGTCGAATGTCCCGTTCACGCAATAGCGATGGAGGAGGAGCACTGAAAGATGATGAAACCTCAGAAAGTAGAACTCGTGCCGATGAGTGGGTCGGAAGCCGTCGCCAAAGCGGTAATACAATCGAACGTGGACTTCACTTCCGCCTACCCGATCACCCCCCAGACCATAATTGTCGAGCGGCTTAGCGATCTCGTAGCAACCGGAGAGACCAAAACAAGTTTCGTAAACGTAGAATCAGAGCATTCCGCGTTGTCAGCATGCGTAGGGGCAAGCCTAGCTGGAGGGCGAGTTTTTACAGCTACTTCAAGCCAAGGGTTAGCTTTGATGCACGAAGTCCTGTACCTTACTTCAGGCCTCAGGTGCCCGATTGTTATGGCCGTCGCCAACCGCGCCCTCTCGGCGCCGATTAGCATCCATGGCGACCACTCAGACATGATGGGTTCTAGAGATTCCGGTTGGGTACAACTGTACGTTGAAAACGCGCAAGAGGCCTACGATTGGATTATGCTTGCCTACAGGATTGCTGAGGATGAGCGTGTGGCGTTGCCATTCACCGTGAATATGGACGGCTACGTGATCACACATTCGGTTGAGGCAATGTCCCTGATTGACGACGAGACAGCGCACAAATACCTGCCACCGAGACAACCGCTCCTGAAACTAGACCCACAAAAACCCGTCACGTTCGGAACGCTAACGCTACCCGACTACTACTTCGAGTTCAAGCGCCAGCAGGAAGAGGGAATGCGGAACGTGCCAGCTGCCTTCGCGGACGCCACAAAGGAATTCGCGGACCTTACTGGCAGACGATACGAACGTTTGGTTCCATTCGAACTTGAGGACGCAAAAGTCGCAGTCGTCTCGCTCGGAAGTGCCTCGGGAACTGTGAGGTGGGTAGCGAGAAACCTTAGGAAGAAGGGCCTACCGGTGGGTGCGTTGAAAATCGCACTCTATCGCCCGTTTCCACATGAGGAGGTTGGGAAGATGCTTGAGAACATTGACGTCGTGATTGTGTTGGAGCGCGCACTTAGTCCGGGTTCACATTGCGGGCCACTTGGAAGCGACGTAGTCTGCTCACTTTACAACCGCTCGGCGCAGCCGCAAGTGTTAGACATAGTCGCCGGCTTAGGTGGCCGCGATTTGTCGCCAGATAGCATCGAAAAGATCTTCCGAACCGGACTGGAGGCTACATCTAGGCCTACTGGTCTTGAGATGGAGTTTGCAGGAGTGCGTGATTAGAAATGGCCACTTTAAAGGAACTCCAGGTACAGGAACTGCTCGGACCTGGCCACAGGCTTTGCGCCGGGTGCGGAGGCGCAATCACCGCACGCATGACCCTCAAAGCAATCAAACGACCCATGGTCGTAGTGAACGCCACGGGCTGCTTGGAAGTAGCAACAACCATCTACCCATACACCGCCTGGGGCGTCCCATGGGTACACGGCCTATTCGAAAACAACTCCGCAATAGCAAGCGGCATCGAAACCATCCTGAAAGCCAAGAACGGCGGAAAATTGGACACCGACATTATCGTATTCGGCGGTGACGGAGGAACATTCGACATCGGCCTACAGGCCCTATCAGGGGCTTTCGAAAGAAGGCACGACTTCGTGTACGTGTGCTATGACAACGAGGCTTACATGAACACGGGGATACAACGCTCGGGTGCAACTCCTGAGGGAGCTTGGACCACCACAACCCCAGTAGGTGCTGCGTCGCCAGGGAAAGTGGGGCCGAAGAAGGATCTGATCGCAATCAGCCTCGCGCACCACATCGACTACGCCGCCACCGCATCTACTGCCTATTGGAATGATTTCATCACCAAAGTTCAGAAGGCAGCTGCGGTTGAAGGACCAGCGTTGATTCACGCGATCTCCCCTTGCCCGTTGGGTTGGCGGTTCAAAACCGAGCAGACGATTCAAATGGGTAAGTTGGCGGTGCAGACTCGTTACTTCCCACTGTACGAAGTTGAGAAGGGGAAGTACAAGCTCAGCGTCAACCCGCACCAAGAGCCGTTGGAAAAGTTCCTCAAAATGCAAGGACGCTTCAACCACCTCTTCAAACCAGAATATGCGGGTGAACTTGAGGCGTTAAGGAACCAAGTTGACCAGAAATGGAATGCACTACAGGAGCTCTGCCAGGGAAGGCATCCCACATGGAACGGCTCCAATATTACAACTCGTCCCACTCCAACCCCTACTGCGGCGAACTAACGCCAAGGAGGTGAGACGTGGTGAAGACGGTTGGAAGATGTGCTGAATGCCGGGACTGCTACGGAAGCGATTGCACCCCGTGCACGATCTGCGGAGCGACCCCATACGACGCCTGCATGCACTGCCCGCCAAGCCTAATACTCGGCGGTTAGACTGACCCCTCGTTAAGACAAGCGCGTAAGTCGGCAAGTCCAAGCTGGTTCTCGTTTCTGGTTAGCTGGCTCTCTCGAATAAACCGTTTAAATCAGGGCGGGTTTTCTTAGGCCGCGAGGGCCGGTAGTTCAGCCTGGTATACCCCAAGAATCATCAAGGGCCAAAGAACGCCCGGTTCGCATAAGTTCCAAGAAAAACCGGGAGGCCGCGGGTTCAAATCCCGCCCGGTCCACCAAATTCTCGAAGCCTGTCACTTAACCTCGTGCGATTCTTGTACAATCCGCGAGTCAAATATCATGAAAGACGAAACCTAGACTCTTGTCTTGTTCAGCTATGTCGGCGTCTGGGGCTAACGAATGGAATAATCTGCTTCCAAATCTCGACAGGGGAAGAAGTGTGGAATCAATCCTTCGATCAAGCAGACGCACCACGCATACACAGTGAGCCCCTTCGACCCCACCATCCCTGCCCGTGAATAGCATGTGCTAGGCACCTTTTTTCTGGGCCGTCTTACCGCGCATGCGCGAGTGCTTGATTCAATGTGTGGTGTGCTTTTGTGGGGAAAACATGTCACTCATCCCTAACTCCAGTGGAGAAAATGTCGGTATGACGCTGGGATGAGGCTTGTTAATGATGAATGGTTTGGGGTGTTCGACTGCAAAATTAGCATCCAAAATCCGCAGAACAAGCTCTCGTGGCTGTGGGGGGGGGCCACTAATGGCTCCGGATCAAGCGAAACCGGTTGAAAAAGCTCTGGAGTTCCCACCCCGCAAAGGTCTTGAGAATGATTAGCATAACCTAGCTTAGGGGAGACATTGCCGTTTCTTTCCCGAGGTTATTTCCCTCTCGCAATAACTAGGAGATGTTCCCGAGTTTGAAGCAGAGAAAACGAAAGGCCGCTAAAGTGAATGTAAAGGCGACCAAGATCAGCGTCAAACCGCACAGAATCAAATTACATGAAAAGCTGATGGCGCTACATCAGCACGCGGCCAAACTCAGCTCAGCCACGCAGATTGAAAAGGTAGCCAAATACACGCTAGACGCGATGGAGTACGCACTTGGATTCGACTACGGTGACTTCACAACCGTTGAGAATGGATGGCTAAGAAAAAAGGGCTCCCGAGGAATGAAAATCGTCTACTCAGATCTACCTCTTAATGGGCCTGGAATAATTGTGAAGGCCGCAAGAATGAGGGACACGGTTTCAGTGTCCGACACTAGGAAGGAACCAGCGTATGTCGATCGCATGGGCATCAATTGGAAAGGACCACGAACAATGCTTTCGGAACTGGCAGTGCCCGTGGTCGTAGACGAAGAGAGTGCTGCTGTGCTAAACGTGGAAAACGCGCGGCCGAATACCTTCACTGACGAAGACCGCAACCTCCTCGAAATACTCGCGTCCCATGTTGGCTCAGCGTACAAGCGTCTAAACTACGAGGGGAAGTTGATTGCACTCCACAAGCATGCACAGCAACTCGCCTCCGCCACATCCTTGGAGGAGATCATCAAGTGCACCTTGGACGCAATCGAGTCTCCGCTGGGAGTCGAGCTGGCGGATTTCTATGTGATTGACACCGAGAAGGAATGCCTTCGTCTTGTTGGGTTGCGCGGATGGAGTCCTTCCTTCTCAGAATTGAGTCTGCGAGGCCCCGGTTTCACAGTGATGGCTGCAAACTCACAACAGACGGTTAGGATACCCAACATTAGCAAAGAAGAAGGTTATGTTGATTCTGCAGGCCGTTCAGGAAAGGCGGTATCGACGACGCGGCTTTCGGAACTCGCAGTACCCGTGATCGTTGAAGGCAAGACCGTCGCAGTCTTGAACGTCGAGAGCAGTCAACTCAATGCCTTCAACGATGAAGATCAAAGGTTACTCGAAACACTTGCGGTTCACGTGGGCTCGGCGCTTGGACGCTTGAGACATGAAGAGGAGCTAGAGACTTTAGCGAGGTTCCCCTCCGAGAACCCGGATCCCATCTTAAGGTTGGACAGGCATGGCACCGTTCTCTTTGCAAATGAGGCGAGTAAGGCACTATTGCAGGACTGGAACTCGGGAATTGGTCAAGCTGCTCCCAAGCCTTGGCGCGACCTTGTTACTGATGTTCTTTCCTTTGGAGAAGGCAGGAATATCGACATCGAGCTTGGCGGCAAATCATACACGTTTCTTGTTAAGCCGATCGTGGAAGGGGATTACGTCAACCTCTACGGAGCGGACATCACTGAACGCAAGCGGATGGAGAAGGAGCTTAGGCAGAGCGAGGAACGGTTTCGTCTCATCACCGAGAATATGCCTGGAAGCGTATATCTCATGGACATGAATCTGAAGCCGACCTACATCAGCCCAAACAACACACGTGTTCGAGGTTACACACTAGAGGAACTTTACGCTCTACCGCTCGATAGACAATTGACCCCTGACTCACTCAAACTTGCTTTGGAAAATTTCAAAAAGGCTTTGTCCGAAGAGAACCTGAAGTCAAAGGACGCACGGACAAGTCTCACAGAGGAACTGGAGTTCTATCGGAAAGACGGATCTACTTTCTGGAGTGAGAACACATTCTCATTCGTCAGGAACTCAAAAGGCGAACCTGTCGGAATCCTGGGAGTTGGACGAGACATCACCGCACGCAAGTGGGCGGAAGAGAAACTTCGTCAATCGGTAGAACGCTACCAGTCTCTCTTCGATCGGATGCTGGATGGAACATACCGCAGCACGCACGAGGGCCGATTTGTCGACATCAATCCTGCTTTTGTAAAGATGTTCGGGTATTCGAGCAAGCAGGAAATGCTGGACATTACGGACATCAAGAAGCAACTGTATTTCTCACCCGAAGAACGCGGAAGCCACATTCTGGACACAGGCCAGGAAGAAGTGGAAGCATACCGGATGCGTCGAAAGGATGGATCCGAGATCTGGGTAGAAGATCATGGTGGTTACGTTCACGACGAACGGGGGAAAATCATCTTCCATGAGGGGCTACTGCGTAATGTTACAGAACGCGTGCGCGCCGAGGAGGCGCTACGCCAGCATGCTAGGGAACTGGAAGCGCTCCAAGCGATAGTTCTGGATATTACCCGAAGACAAGACTTGCCGACGATGCTCCGCGCCATCGTTGAACAAGCGGCGACTTTGCTGAGAACTCCAAGCGGAGGATTGTATACGTGTAATCCTGAAAGGCAGATGGTGCGATGCGTCGTGAGTTACAACACCCTTAAGGATTATACCGGAACGTCACTCATGTTTGGAGAGGGCGCTGCCGGCACAGTGGCCAGCACAGGACAGCCATTGATAATAGACGATTATCACAGCTGGTCAGCTCGGGCTGGAGTGTTTGAGGAGGACCAGCCTTTCGGCGCCTTGCTCAGCGTGCCCATGATCTGGGAAGGCCAAGTTACCGGCGTAATTCACGTCTTGGACAAAGAGTCAAGACACTTCACCAAAGCCGATCTTGCGTTGCTGAAACTCTTCGCAAACCACGCAGCGATCGCCCTCGAGAACGCACGTCATTCAGAGAACTTGGAGCGGATGGTTGGAGAAAGAACCGCTAAGTTGGCCGAGAGCCAACATCAGCTTCAACTCATGGCAGACTCCTTGCCAGCAGCGATAAGCTACGTGGATTCGCAACAGAGGTATAGTTTCAACAACAAAACCTACAAAGAATGGTTTGGTAAGTCGCCCAACGAGATTGTGGGACGACATGTTAGAGAGATATTGGGTGAGCAGACCTATCAGAGAATTCATGGGCGCATGGAAGCCGCACTCTCAGGAGAGGGACAGTTCTTCGAATATGAGTTAACGCTTAGATCGGGCACACGGTATCTCAGCGCCACCTACGTTCCAAACTTCGGAGAGGACGGACAAGTCAAAGGAGTGTTTGTTTTAGGCATTGACATTACAGAACGCAAAAGGATGGAGGAGCGTCTTCTCAAGGCTCAGCGTTTTGCTGCTATCGGGGAGACAGCGGCAATGGTGGGCCATGATCTTCGCAACCCATTACAAGCAATTTCTGCGGCGGCATACGTCTTGGAGAAGAAGCTTAGCTCAGAAGCAGATTTGCAGACCAGGGAGATGCTTGAAGCGGTCAAGAACAGTGTCGCATACTCAGATAAGATCGTAGAGGACCTCTTAGAGTACTCTGAAGAGATACGATTGGAACGCTCAGAAACAACACTCAAATCGCTCGCAGGAGACGCATTACTTAACGTGAGAATTCCAAGGAACATATCCGTTTCAAACTTGACATCAGACGAGCCGAAGATACGAGTCGACGCAGCAAAGATCCGGCGTGTGTTCTCTAACCTGATCGAGAATGCTGTCGACTCCATGCCCAACGGCGGCAAACTTACAATAATCAGCAACAAGTCAAATAGCCAAGTCGAACTCAAGTTTATGGATACGGGAGTAGGTATCCCTGAGCATGTCTTGCGTGAACTCTGGACGCCTCTCATCACCACGAAGCCCAAGGGGATCGGGTTAGGTTTGGCTATCTGCAAACGCATCGCGGAAGCACATGGTGGTTCCATATCTGTGACCACCAAGAAGGATGAAGGCACAACCTTAATCCTGAAACTTCCTCTCACAGCAAACCAAGAAGAAGGTAGGAGCGCATGAGCGGCTCGGCAAGAATTCTTATTGTCGATGATGATCAGGAGATTCTGAAGACGTTCTCCGCAGTGCTAAAGGAGACCGGGTATGTGGTGGATACGGCGGAGAGTGGGAGAGAGGCGATTGAGAAATCTGAGGCCAACTTCTACAACCTCGCTCTGATAGACATCCGTCTGCCCGACATGGAAGGCACGAGACTGCTAACAGCCCTAAGGGAGACAACTCCGAAGATGATCAAGATAATTGTGACAGGCTACCCAAGCCTGCAGAATGCTGTCGACGCTGTAAACAAAGGTGCCGACGGTTACGTTATCAAACCAGCGAAAGCAGAAGAGCTTCTCAACACCATCCGAGAACACTTGCGAAAACAACAGGAGGCGAAGCAGTACGGGGAGCAGAAGATCAAGGAGTTCATCGAAACGCGGGTTGGAGAACTAGATACGGAAGAGAAGCAGCCTTCAAAGCGAGCTTGAAATTCGATGTGAATTATGGGAGGGCAGGTCGTTTGAGTGAGGATGCGGTCTGGGACACTGAGAAGGGTGAGCTTCGCATCTTAGGCAAACGCCATACAGCTATTGATGCTCAGACTCTTTGCAGCCATCTTGATTCTTTGGTCGGCGTCCAAGTTGCTGAGGTTATCATGCATAACCTTGAATTTCGCCTAGGCAAGTTGGACGCCGCAAGGCTCAAACCTGAGAGACCGCAAGCCCCTCTTAACGAACTCGTCGAGCACCTTGCCAAAACAGACCGTCTATCCGGAATAGGAGTAACGAAAGTGACGTTAGCAGAAGACCCACAGAAACCAATACATATCGAGGTTGCTAACCCCAATGTCAAAGGAACGACAGGAGCCGCGAGAGCGTTTCTCTTCTCATGGTGGGCTGGCGCACTGACCGCACTGCTCGACAAAGAATTCGATGTGAAGTACGTTGCTTACGACGAAACAAAGAACTTGCTGAAGGGCCAAATTGCAGTGAGGTAAGGTCATTGACTACCGCAACGCCTGTTGTGAGCGCCGAAGAAGTCTTCGCGGTTAACAAGAAGATACGATGGATGGCCTTAACGACCGAGAGGGGCGATGTCGTTCTTAACCAGATGCGCCCGGGCGTTCAATCACACTCTCCAACGCAAGCTGATGAGGAGTTCGTCAGGTTAGGGCCTCTCACGTTGTTAGGGGTAGCGGAGAAATATTCTGAATACCTGAAGGGGGTGGACAGCGTCGTTGTATGGTTCGGACTTGCCGTCTGCGTGTACTCAAGGCTAGGTTCCCAAGTCATATCGGTCTCGATCGAGAAACAATTCGAGGCCCTCTCTCAATTCCTGACTTGGCTTGAGAAGAAGAGATCGCTACAAGTGCCTGCGCCTCCATGAATCACCCTCAAATTCATGATAGGTTGGATACGATGAATTAGCATCTGTCAGACGAAGTGCCAGAGAAGTCTGGAATGGAACAGTTGCGTGAGCGTGGTTGGTCATTACGGTTTTGGAACGTTTACTGAAGCTGTCGGACTTCGATTAGAATCACTCTGTAGGAAATGTAGATCTCGACTGATAGAAAAGCTACTCCGCAGAGGACGAGCAACATGCCCCCAATGAATGTGGCGTTTATCAGGGTTTGAGTCAGGTTCGGTGCGACCGAAAAGTAGCCCAAGCTGATGGAGAAAGATGTCAGGACGAAGAACAAGACCGAGAGCATGTGACATAGCATCCCATTCCTAACGTAGGCCAAACGCGGAAGAAGCAGGTTCAGCTGAGTCTCGATGCTTCTCAACCTTTCATTTTCGGTGTCGTCCAACTTTCTCTCCTTTCGAAGCTTCTTACCCAACGTTCTCTTCTCGTCGTCAAGCAACCTAATTCTGTTCACAATGGAGCTGTGTCTCGTATTCAACGTAAGGAGGAGTAGAGCTACGCCGGTAATCATTACCGCTGGGGCGAGAATGGCCTAAATCGCCTGTATTGTCGTGACGATGTCGCTTTCCAACCTAAGTCTCCTCGTAAACTCGATTTTGGTCGGGTGTATGAATCACGCTCCATTTCCAGCTTGGGGAATTAGCCGGAAACATCAGGAACATCACGAATACCCTGCCTGGAATGTTGGTATGCTGCGTGAAGCAAGCGCAAATAGCGCTGCCCATAGACGACCTCCCGAAGAAATGGTACAACATAATCCCGGACATGCCGCACGGGATTCCTCCTCCGAAAGACCCCGCAGATGGAGAATCGCGACTGCAAGCGCTCGGACGGAGGATGATTGGTGAGTGCCTAAAACAAGAATCATCAAATGATCGATGGATCGACATACCTGACGGAATTCGTGAACTCTACATTCAGGCGGGCAGGCCGCGCCCCCTCTACCGCGCCTACAGGCTCGAAGAGAAACTCGGCCTTAAGAAAGTCAGAATCTACTACAAACGAGAAGACCTCAGCCCTACAGGGTCGCACAAGGTTAACACGGCTCTGGCCCAAGCATACTTTGCCGCTAAAGCAGGAAAGCAGGTGCTTGTAACTGAGACTGGTGCAGGCCAATGGGGAACCGCGCTGGCTTACGCAGCCAGCCTGATGGGGCTTTCCACTGAAGTATTCTGGGTGCGGGCGGTATACGACTGGAAACCCGAACGACGCACCCTAATGCAAATGTACGGCGCGAAAGTACACGCCTCTCCGAGTGGCAAAACCTCGTTCGGGAAAAAACTTCTCTCCCAAGATGCGAAACATCCCGGCTCCCTGGGTATCGCTGTATCTGAGGGCCTCGAATACACAGACGAATCACCTGAACGAGTCTATTGCTTAGGGTCAGTCCTGAATCACGTTCTGATTCACCAATCCATCATCGGTCTTGAGGCAATCAAGCAATTCGAGCAGGTGGATGATTCACCCGACCTTGTAGTTGGCTGCCTAGGCGGTGGATCAAACTTCGGCGGCATCGCTCTGCCATTCATGGGCGAAGTTCTAGCCAAGAAGAGGGAATGCGACTTCCTCGCTGCACAATCAGAGGCCGCTCCCAACCTTATCAAAGGTGAGTACAAGTATGATTTTGGCGATACTGCCGGGCATACGCCTCTTATGATGATGTACACGCTTGGTCACGAAGCGGTCATGCAGCCAATTCGCTCCGACGGCCTGCGCTATCATGCTGCTGCACCAATCATCAGCGCACTAAAGCATGAAGGCTTACTACGAGCGATTGCTTACCCCAGCGACGAAGTAGATGTATTCACAGCGGGGAAATTGTTCCTTGAGAGTGAAGGTTGGCTCATCGCGGGAGAATCCGCCCACGCGGTCAAGGCCGCAATTGATGAAGCGAAATCAGCGGAATCAAGGAACGAAGAAAAATGCATACTCATCAACATCAGTGGACATGGGTTCCTAGATATTGACGCATACCGCTCCATACTGCATCTAGATCGCTAGCAAGGAAACCGTCACCCAGCTAGGAGCATCAGTGATTCATGGAATCTTGTATGAGAGCCACCAAAAGCATTGGCCAACATGAATCTCCAACTCGATAACTAGAGGTGCGAAGATTCCTCGGAGTTCTTCCTCATCGTAATAGTTTTTCAGTACAACGTGCTTTGAACCGGTTCTCAGTTCTCGAATCTTGAATGTGTCTTCAATGTCTGTTCGTCTGATCAGCTCGCCGCCGATATCGGGCACGTAGACATTATCTGCCATGAATACCGCTGCCCCAGTGACGAGTTTCTTGTGAAAACCGTGCAGGAACTCATTGACTTGAGCTTTGGGAATGTGCGAGAACCAGAAGTTCGCCAGGCCTGCGTCGAATGTGCCGGCCACCCTGTCCAAGTTGTAGGCGTCAGCTTGCTCGAACTCCACCTTATCCGCGGGTATGTTCTTTGCTCGCGCAATTTCTAGCATTTCGAATGACTCATCGATTGCCACGATGCGCTCTGCAACTCTAGCTGCAAATTCGGTCCAGTATCCAGTTCCGCATGCAACCTCCAGTACGCAACGCCCACGAAAGTTTTCCATGATGGCGTGGGAGATTACCTGTAGCTCGCTCAGCCGAATTGGGTCTTGCCGTCGGTAAATTGCTTCATACTCTGAAGCGCGCTTGCTATAGTACTCAACAAGATCACCGTTGACCTGAGCTTGCTTTTTGGATTTGCCAGTTCTCATTTTATCCTGAGCAGTTTTCTAGCATTTTCACTTAGAACCATTCTTCTCACGTCGCTGTTCACGTTGAGGCCTCCAAAATCATCAAGCCACCTTTTTGGGCTCAGCATAGGGTAATCGGTTCCGAACATGAATTTTTCCGGAATCATCTTGGTCATGTATGTTACGAGGAGTGGTTGGAAGTACTTTGGGGACCAGCCGGAGAGATCAATGTACACGTTTTCCTTATGCGCTGCAATTGCGAGCTGTTCATCTTGCCACGGCCATCCCGGGTGCGCCATGATTATTTGCAATTCAGGAAAGTCAGCCGCCACATCATCTAGTAACATGGGATTTGAGAAACGGAGTTTCACATTGCCTCCGCCTTTGAGGCCTGCTCCCCAATTAGTCGAACCTGTGTGAAAGGTAATTGGTACGTTCAGCTCGAGGCATTTGGAGTATATCGGATAGTACTTAGGGTCATTTGGTTCGAAGGCCTGGACTTGGGGGTGCAGCTTCAGCCCAGAGAGCTTCAGCTCTCGAATCGAGTGATCAAGCTCCTTCACTGCTTGCTTCTTGTGCGGGTCAACTGACGCAAAGCCCAAAATCCTGTCGGGATAGCGGTCAACGGCCTTCGAAACAAATTCATTACTAACAGCCGGCCTGTGGCTTGTCGTCTCTGCGTCCCAAGCAAACATAACCAACTTTTCCACCCCGCAAACTGAATACTCTTCAAGCATCTCCTCGAAGGTAGCTAGCTTGATTGGGTGCCCAAACTTCTTGGCAGCGGCCTCGGCATGAATCCCTCCAGCATCAATTAGGAACTCCTTTGTGGGCGGATGGACATGGACGTCAACGAACCCATTACTCTCAGAAGACGGCATCCTCTGCACTCCAAGCTAGGTCTGTTTTCGCTTTGCAGTCATAAAAGCTCAATGCGGCTCCTCATATTCTTTCCATAAGACCGAGCCTTACACGATCAATGACTCGCCAGCGACAGACTTATGATGCCGGGAATGAGTTGAGAAACGTGGCGAGTGCTGCTTGAAGGCGAAACACTCTGCTCTGCTGGCAATAGTTGGCGGTTTTATTGATTTGGCAGCCGGCTGGGCGTTGATGGTGAGTGTTCCACCGATGATGCCGATCACAGTTCCCCTTGGGGAAACTACGCTTCCGACTATGATGCCTATTGGCCGGTCTACGTTGGTGGTGAGCTACTTCCTGCTTGCTCTTGGCGCAATTGTCTTGGTGACCGGTGTCTCCATGTTCTACGCGAAAATGATGATGCATCGCGTAAGTTTCGGAAGGCTGATGGTTGTCTATGGCGTTATCATGCTGGTGCTAGGCGCAGGCATGATTGGGAATCTGTTTTCGATGATGCAGGGGTCGGCGATTTCGGGTGCTGCTATGCTTGTCCTTGGAGCAGCGATGCTCTACAGCGGCTCTAGTATGGCTAGGGAGTAGTAGTCTCACTCTACGGAAATCACTATTGTTTGGCGAGCCAGCTTCAGGACTTGAGATTCAACGGCGTTCTTTTGCTTCAGCACACCCTTACTCAACTCTTGTGCCCTCCTTTCCAAATTTCGGTTTTCAGTCAAGATTGATTGTTTTCGAGTTCGCGTTTCGGTCAGCGATCGGTCAATGGTCTCCTTCTTCTCAATTAGTCCTCTAGACTTCAGCTGGCGTGTGGTTTCCTGGATGTTTGCCTGGAGGGTGAGGTATTCTTCGCGAATTGTGTCGAGCATTCCAGCATTGATAGATTGAATTGTTTCTGTCGCCTTTCTCCGCTTCCTCTCTTCAACCTCCAATTGACCTCCCTCAAGCGCTTCCTCGAGTGAGTGCAACACGTCCACAATGCCAAATGACTGGGTCATCGCAATCGATTCCACGGGTTTCTCTATCATGTCATGAAGTGCTCTTGCATCAACCGAGGCAACCTGTTTCATTGAAACGGCTCGCTCCAACTTGAGAAGAGGCTTCAAAATGGGTTGCAGCAATTGCTTGATTTCATCTTCTTTCCCGGACAATCCGTCCTCCAAGCGCTTTAGTTCAAGAAATTCCGGTCCCGACGTAAGTGCCTCCCTTTCGGATGAGAGTTGTTGCTCAACAGTTGAAACTTCGCTTAGCAGTTGGATCTCTTGCTCTAGCTGAGCCCTAAGTGCGACTAGTTCACTCTGCTTTTCGACAACTGCATGAGCCTCTCTATGTAGAGACTCGAGTTTGAGACCAGGGGAATTGTCGAGAGCCGCTCCCAAAGCTTTGACTGAATTCTCGAGCTTTGCAAGGGCACCATTGAGAGAGGCCAATTCAGTCTTCAGTCCTCTATGCAATTTGGGAATGTACTTTCGGACGGCAAGTATGATTGAGTTCATTGCTTGAACGGATTCTTCGTGGAACTTTTCAGTGTCCTTGTAGGATGGTTTGCTGTCTTTTTGTGACAGTTCTTGAGACGTTTCCTGGATTTTGTGGGCAAGGCGCATTCCATATTCGGAGGCGGTTTTGTCCATCGATCCCCAGGCATTCTTCACGCCGGTCGCGAACTTTATTGCCGCATTGTTCAATCCCGATGCGTTATCCTTGACTGTCCTAGCTATTTCCGCGAAGCGCTTCTGGTGGTCCTTCATGAGGTCGTGCGCTAGGGAATCACAGAAGTCTGATAGTTCATCGATTCGAACATTCCTGGCGCCCACCGCTCCCACCTAGTGCAGCAGAAGGTGCGCGGGTTTGCCTGATAAACACCGAGTTGGGCGGTTGCGGATGGCAATCATTGAGAAGGAGTGGAATCATTCGTGTGCTTCTTCTGGTCAAATCGCGCCATTGCCTGCTCTATAGCCTGGTGCAGTTCTTGGCATGCGAGCTGTCTAACGTCCACCGCATCATCTACAGTGTTCCCCTTCGCTTCTGCAAGCCCCTTTCGAAGCTCTCGTACCTCCGCCTTCAGGCGTTCGAGCTCACGTTGATGTTGAGATTTGGACTTGTCCAATTCTTGTTGGAATCCTTCTTTGTTGGTTCCCAAGGCTCTTTTCTTGGCTTCCAATGCTTTCGTGCTGTCCTCGATTTTTGACTCCGATCTGTGTAAAATTCGTTGCAGGAAGCCGCTCTTTTTGCGGAGCATTTTCAGACGCTTCCTGTCCAGCGAGTCTATTTCACTATGGAGCTTCTCTTGGGATTTCTCGAATTTTCTCCTAGTTTCGCGGGAATGAGCCTTCTGGTCATTTTCGAGCCTCGTGATCTCCATTTCATGTTGGGTCAGTCTGTTCTGAAGTTTGGAGACCTCTTCGGATGTGTTTTGTTCGGCTTCGACGTGTTTAGTGAAGTTTTCTTCGACGCGAACTAATGCTTTCCCGACGCGATCCTTGTATTCCTGGTCACTTGCCTCGGGTAGTTGCGTTTCGAATTCTGTAAGAACGGCTCTAAGATCTTTCATCCATCTCTGGAAGTGCTCAGAGAATGGCGGTAGTGCGAATCTCTGGTTTCCGAGGTGTAGGACCGCATTTAGCACTTTGGATGATATTTGGGTTGGGTCTACGAGTTCTGCTTCTTGGTAGGCGAATCGGGATCCGCGGTCGTCGCGCTTTTCCTTGGAAGATTTCTTGGGGGCCGGTCTACGAAACCGACTACCGCGCATGCGTGGCTCGTAGCTCATGATTGCAGGTTTTCTTGGTCGATGCTATATTAAGTGTCATCATGCTCGAGCGTTTGAGCGCAGCGCCTTGTTGAACCAAAGGTAACGGAATGCTAGACCTACGAGGAGCCCGTCAGCGTGGGCTAGGAAACCCCCGCCACTGAAGATATCCAGTCCAAGGAAGAATATCATCCCAATGAGCCCTTTGAGCCCACCGGCGGCACCGAGCAGGCCCCAGATTGCCCCTGACGCACCCAGCCCAACCGCGTCGCCTCCCAAGAAAAGAAAAGCGACGTTTCCTACAAACCCGCTTGAGAAGTATGTGGCTAACCATTTCTTACGAGACACTTGCTCTTCTAGGGACGTTCCGAAGATTAGGAGGAACAGCAAGTTCCCACCTAAGTGGGTGGGGTTTGCGTGCATGAACATGGCCGTAAACAGCATCCACACTGCCCCCTGCCAAACCGCAGCATTGACTTGTGCCAGTGGCAGGAACAGCTGATAATTGAAAGAGAGGAGATTGCCACCAGCGATTCCTAAAGCCACGTAGATGATGAGTAAAAAGGCCGACATCATGACACTAGGCGAGTCTCTAACTCTGCCGGCCGCTCGCTTCTGCATATGCAAGACCTGTCCAATGGATATGTCTGGCTGGTTTTGGCCAGGTCCAATTTAATAAGTGAATCCGCCCATTGAACCAATTCGTGTCGGGATTAGCGGGCTCCTTCCAAGCAGGTGAACGTGTCGCAAAGTTCTCGTTCATGACCCTTGTCAGCATTGGATTGGTTGAGCTCGCGATTGGGTCTTGGACCGGAAGCGTAGGGCTCACGGCTGATGGAGTCGATTCGATTTCAGACTCAGTCATTTCCGTCATCGTCTGGATCGGTTTGCACTACTCCAGGAGGCGACCTGATGCACGCTTCCACTTCGGCTACCACAAAGTCGAAAGCTTGTCCGCGCTCGTCGTATCAATCGGAATGGTGGGAGTTGCGGGTTACATCATGCTTCATTCATACTTCACCTTCCTTAACCCTAGGGCCATCAATTATCCAGAGGTTGCTTTCATCACGCTGCTGTGCGCGGGAACTGTATCGCTGTACCGAGCATTTCGAATGAGGGCAGTCGCGAAAAAGTACGGTCTTCTTTCACTTCGGACCGATGCTAACAACTCACTCAAAGACGGGACCGCATCGTTCGTGGTGCTCGCTAACGTAGCCGGGGCTTCACTTGGCTTCCTTCAACTTGATGCGGTGGGCGGAATGATAGTCTCAGCATACATTATCGGAATCGCATATGTTGCGATCAAGGAATCATCCTTAGTGCTTCTGGATGCTTGTGAGAGTCCAGAGATGACATCGGTATTAGCGAATGCGTTGAAAACAGTGAATGGAGTTCAAGACGTGAAGAGCATAAAGTTGCGCCCCTCGGGCCCATACTTGACCGGCATCATTTCCCTAGTCGTAGATGGCCAGAAAACGATTGTTGAGAGCGAGGGCATCCGTCGCCAAGTCTTGGACACTGTGTCGGCGATTGTCGAGCCCCTAGGCGAGATTACCGTCATATTCAGGTCGGAGAGTCAGGCATGAAAATCCATCAATCTTTGGACAATTGGACCTAGAATCGGTCAATCATGTTGCGCCACAATTCTACTTGGAAGAATCGGCCTGAAATCAGCTAAGCCGCTTGAGTTTCTGAGTATCTTTGAACTTTTAGGCTTCTATCTTCTCTACGAGCAGCATCTTTCCTAAGGTTGTGAGCGTAACCTTGGTTTTGCCCCTAGCGTGTCTCGTGGCTTCGGCCAGTCCGAGATCTATTAATCCTCTTGCGTCTTCAGAGCCGTGTATGTGGTAACTCAACAATGGTTTCCCATAGTTTGTGAGCTTGCTTAACTCGTCGAGGCTATCTACTTCACCGCCAGCCTTGTCCAATGCCTTAAGGATGTCCAACTTCACCTCAGAAACCATCTCTGTGTAGCTCAGCTTCATTGGTGGAAGCATAACGCATTCGTCCCCTTTGCAGAAGAAGGCCTTGAAACCGAGTATGAACGAGGTGACCGCCGCGGCGATACAGATCATCTTGTCGCCGCTACTGACATTGAGCAGGAAGTCATCATATTGAGAACGGTTCTTCTGCACTATGTCCGAGAACACTTGCATGATGTCCTTGTAGGAATGCTCCGGCCTAATGTTGTCGTAAGCCTCTACTTCGGTCTTAAGCGTGTCGGAGATGTTCTTGGAAAGGCGCTTTGCAACCTCCTTGTCCCGATCATAACAAATCAGGACGAGTTTGTTGGCCGGAGCGTTCCGCACTCCTGAGAGGACTCCGCTGGGGTCGTCGCCGATTGTTGCGATTTGAAGTGTCTTTCGGAAAGCCCTTGAGGACTCGCTGTCCGATCCTCTTCCGCGGTGTCCGCTGTCCAATACGGTCACAGCTCTTGGCAGTCCTTTGTGCCCCTGCAGGTTTGGGTAAGAAAAGCTTGCTGGTCTCGTCGGCGTGGTTTGACATGGTTTCTTCAACTGACGCTACCTCCAATTGCGCCCAGTGGACAACGCGGTCTTATCCAGACGGTTTAAACAAATTCGTGCGGCCTGACCATTCATAAACCTAGGATCAACCCGAACCTGGGTACAAATTCTTCTAGCCAACCAGTTCTATTACAGTGTGGTCTCGTTGAACCTGAAGATTGGGTGCAGTGGCTGGTCATACGTCGACTGGGTAGGCCCGTTCTACCCTAAGGAAAGTAAGCAACAAGAATTCCTGCGGCTGTACTCCCAAGTCTTTGATTGTGTTGAAATCGACTCCACATTCTACAGAGCTCCCTCCATGGCCATGGTACAACAGTGGGACAAGTCAACCCCTCAGGGTTTCATCTTCTCTCCCAAACTCCCTAAACGAATAACCCACGACCAACACTTGGAAGGCATCGCATCTTATCTGGAGCATTTCACCCGAACCTTAGGGCAATTGGGGGGCAAGCTTGGCCCGTTTGTGGTGCAACTTCCACCCTCTTTCAAACGCCCAAAACACGAGAAAGCACTTAGTAGTTTCCTGTCGGAGCTGAGTGGTGCGCATAGATACGCTATCGAGTTTCGTCATAAATCCTGGTTTGATACCGACGTGGAAAAGCAGCTCGAAACGCGGAACATCTGCCAAGTATGGTCGGTCAACCAATACCTAACAACCCCAGCGAGTGTTACCTCTGATTTCGTCTACATGCGGTTCGTTGGTGATAGGGCGATAAACCAATTCAACAAAATACAGAAAGACCAAGCAGATACCATGAAGTCTCAGAGCAATACTCTCAAGGAGGTCGGAGACTCCGTCAAAGAGCGTTTCGTTTTCTTCAACAATCACTTTGCGGGTTTCGGCCCTGCTTCGGCAAACGAGTTCAGAAGGTTGATGGGCCTCGTAGAGATGGATTGGACTGGACTGCAGAAGGGCGGTTTGCCACAACGAACACTCTTCGATTTCTCGAAATCAAAATAGGCTGCTGATGAAGCGCAATTGGCGCGTGTAATCTTCCATGTCGATTTGGACGCATTCTATGCGTCCGTCGAACAAAGGGAAAACCCCTCACTGCGCGGAAAGGCCTTGATTATCGGTGCCGACCCAAAGGAAGGCAAAGGCCGTGGGGTTGTCGTAGCATGTTCATACGAGGCTAGGAGAAGAGGCCTCCACTCAGGGCAACCAATTTCCCAGGCATATCGGCTGTGCCCGGACGGCGTATACATCAGACCTAACCTCGCTCTGTATGGACAAATTTCCTCGGATATCATGGAGCGCTTAAGAAAGTACGCTGACAAGTTCGAGCAAGTTAGCATAGATGAGGCCTTCCTGGATGTAACTCAAAGCTTCACTCGGTTTGGCGGAGTAGTAGAACTCGCCAAAGGCATTAAGTCCGAGCTTAAGGAAGCGGAAGGATTGACCTGTTCGATTGGGATAGCGCCGAACATTTCGGCTGCGAAGATTGCTTCTGACTTCCAAAAACCCGACGGCCTAACTTACATAGATCGTGACCGCGTGAAGGAATTTCTGGCCCCACTTGAAGTTTCCAAAATCAGCGGCATCGGAAAGAAAACTGAACGCAGCCTCAACGAATTGGGGATCAAAACCATTGGCGACTTGGCCGCATACCCGCCGAAGGAACTGTACAAGCAATTTGGGAAACCAGCAATTTGGTTGTGGGCTATTGCCAACGGCGATGAGCGAGTCCAGGTGCAGGAAAACTATGTGATGAAATCGATTGGGGCAGAACACACGTTTGAGGAGGATGAGGATGATTGGCACGTTATTGACCGAGAACTCGCTTCTCTAGTCGAATCTGTCCATGGACGTTTGGAGGATGAGAGAAAGGTGTATCGCACAATCACCTTGAAAATCAGGTTCAAGGGGTTCGAAACATTCACGCGGGCGAAGACACTTGCATTTTCCACATCAAGTAAAGATGTCATCCTCGAAACGATCAGTGGGCTAGCCAAAGAGTTCATGGGTTATCCCAAGAAGGTGCGGTTGGTCGGAGTCCGCCTTTCTGGGTTTGAAGCACGCCCCTCAACGGCCGGGCAGACTTTGGATTCGTTCGCGTCGTCCTGACGGTCATGCATCTAAGCTGCGAGTTTGATCTCGGGCATGATTTTTCCGAGAGAGTCGCGAAGTGCCTGTATTTCTTGGGCGCTCATGTGGCGCAATGGTGGTTTGACCGTCCCGCTCCGTAATCCCCTCATCTTCAAGGCTTCCAGCAGTGGGGCGATGGGGGGGTTGCTCAGTGCGGACCGAAGCGCATGGATTCTCAGCTGTAAGGCTTTTCCCCGTTCGTAGTTCTTGTTCCTGTAAGCGTCGTACATTTCAACGAAGATTTCTGGAAAAGCGCTCGCGGTTGCAGAGACGCCCGCTGCGACGCCAGCGCAGAAGGCTGAAAATTGGTAGGAGTCAGTTCCGTTCAGTATGTTGAACTCGCTTGGTAATTTGTTCAGGTAGTCAAGTAGTTGCAGGAAATTTTGGCTGCTGTCTTTGATCCCTATGACGCGGGGAATTTTGCTGAGTTTCAGGAGCAGGTTCGCGTCGATGTTGTTTCCGGTATTGGGCGGTATGTTGTAGACGAGCAAGGGCAAGTTTGTTGCGCGCGACAGCCTTTGGTAGTGTTCAATGAACGCTTCTTCTCCTGGATGGTAATAGAATGGTGTTAGGTAGGCTACGGCGTCCGCGCCGATTCCTTCAGCGTGAATAGCAAGCTCTATCCCAACTAGTGGGTCGGCGGCTCCGACCTGCACGATGACTGGTACGCGTCTCTTCACTGCTTTAACTACGACCTCTGCAACTCTTTTTCTTTGCTCGGGTTGCATAACGGGGCCGAGGCCTGTGGTTCCGAGAGGAAAGAGCCCATTCACCTTACTCTTAATTTGGAATTCAACGAGTTCTTTCAATGAATCCTCTTCGACTTGGCCAGCGGAAGAGAAAGGTGTTACGAGCGCTGGAATCATACCGCGTAACTTGAGCGAGTTTGACATTGTGTGCGCTCCGCTGTCAGTCGGAGTGTAGCACCGACTAAAAGGTATTGATTTCAGAGGGTTACGGTTTTCTGCGTTGCAGAAACCGGGTAAGGCGAGTGGCCATCTTCAACGCGATTCTCCCGGGAAGAGTCACAAGGTAGCGGCCCCTGTCTCCCTCTTGGACGATTAGACCCGCCTCTTGGAGAGTCTTGAGGTGGTTCGATATTGTGCTTGGTGAAATGTCTTTGAGCACTGATTCTATTTCGCTAGCATATCTTCCTCCATACAGAAGCTCGGAGAGAATTCGAAGGCGATGCTCGCTTGCAAGCGCTCCCATTAGTGAAGCGGCACGTTCAGCCTCAGTGGCGTTCAGAGAGTGCGCGCTAACTCTCTCGATATGTCTATCAAACCAAGCTCCAGTCGGATCCACAAGGACTGATTTCTCGATTTCAGAAGAAATGCCTGACATGACGCTTTCAACAACATCGCTCACGTAGTCACCTATTGACTGGCCCAAATTGCGGTTTGGAGTACGTTCCCGTGTCTTGCTGCTGGGCGGTGGAATCGATTCAGAGACCCGTCTGATATCTTCGCGGAGTTTTGCAACTTCCTCTTTCAGGTCGTCGATGCCTTCTCGACGTTCCTTGGTTGTGTCGTCCAATTCGTTCACCGAATTTAATTCGTGTTGAATCGAATTGAATTCGTATATTATAAATATTGCTCACGTTGTGGGAGTTCCGATTATGGCCTTTCTGCTCTAAATCTCCGTGACCGACCCGTTACTCCTCGAGTGTAACCTGCTGGTTTTCTTGGAGCTTGATGCGGTGCCAACGTGCATCAAAACCAATATCCTTCATGCTCCTCAGGCGAATCAGATTCTGGGCTGGGTCAGAAGTCTCATCAAGCTTGAAATCCACCACTCCATCGGCAGCGGCTTCGAACCGCTTGTAGACCCAATCGCTATGGACGCCCTTGATGAGGCTAGCTATGATTGTTGTATTGCGGAACTTAGCCATGGGAATAATCCTAGTCAACGAGAATTCAACCCAGTTTTTCTCCTCGTTGAATCGAGCCAAGATAGAACCGTCATCTATGATATTCAATGAAGTTGGAAGAGGGGGCCCTCGCAACTGTTCCTGTGAGTAAAAGATACTCAGATCGGAAACCTTCATGGATCCGATGGCGAATGGCTCATTAGATTTCTGGCCGAGTGCCGCGGTATACCAATCCCAAATCCGTAGCTTTCCTTCTTCTTCTAGGGTCTTCGGATCTAGGCCCTGGCGTTTCAACTTGAGACGTATGCTCTCTGGGGGTTGTGTGGAGACGCTGTAGCTGACTTTGCCCCCGCCCTTTATCCACCCCACCACAATTGTGAGGGAAGCATTGAACCATTGTGAGGCGGGGTCGAACTCAACTAGAAGGTTTGTTCCCTGCGGCACAGGGCCAGTGGTCAATTCTTCGATTAGTGGAATTCGCACTGTCAGTCCCTGATCTAAGGGAGTTCGTACATGACTTAACTTCTGATGCTTGTTCCGAACAAATAGAGAGGTAGGAGACTGCCTGGCCGCTTCATCGTCTCTAGGCACCTTTCGAGGTCGCGACCAATGTCTCCGTTGACCCTAGCTCAATGCTGCACGCATCGAACAATTCTTGCAAGTATTGACCCATCGTTGTCAAATCGGGTGCGCGCCATACTACGACCAGGTCGTAGCGCCCGAGTGTGACGAAGGTGTGATCCTCGTGTATCCCTCGCTTGTGTCTGGCCAACTTCTGGTCCGCTTGGTCGATGGCTTTCATGAAGTTGGTCGGGGTCTTCCCTGGACTGAGTTTGACAAGTGTGATGAAGTAGTGCGCCTTTGTTCCGTCTGGCGCAGTAATCGGCATTATTGCAAATCGATTAGGCAAACTGTTCACCTCAACAAACTGTCCACTTCGGTACCATATATCGCTTTGCAAAGAGCAATGGTTTTTGAGGTTGGTTTTTCTCAAGGCGGCGAGATTTGGGAAATTCGTAAAATAGGAAAATTCCCGGACACAGCTGTCCTTGAGCGGTAACGCCAGTCGACTTTGGCATCTTCCAAAATCCGGAGTGGGATTAAGGGGTCCCTCGAGGTCTAGGCTGGATTGGCCTTTTCACAGTCGTAAATGATTTCTCGCTCAAGTGCCCTGCCCTTCCTGAACTTCCAAATTTCAGCTCGGCCGCGGAAAGCTTCAGCCCACACTTTCAGCGTCTCTTTCTCGGTTTTGCTTGCGCGGCCCTTTCCGCTCTTTACTTGAACCATTAGAATTCGGCCATCCCGGCCTGCAAAGATGTCAACGGGGCCGTGGGAGGCTGCGCTGCGGCTGCAATACCACCCTTCTTGCCTCAATTTTCGCAGCACCTGGTACTCGCGGCTACGGCCTCTAGTATAGGGTGTGGAAACCATTCCTCAATCCGGCCCTCTTGATTTCCTATTCTCAATCATATACATGTTCCAGTGGATACGGGGACGGGTGGTTATCTTTGATGCGGAGATGTAAAACACTTAAGGCGCTGTAAATCGGTCTCATCGAGTGGGACGACCCGCTTTGCGCTCTTCAACCCGCCTGCTAGTTTTGTCAGCGCTATTTGTGGGCTTGTTTGCTCTTCTGAATCCAGCTGTTCGCGCCCAACCCATTTACACCGTCACAGTCACGGTTCAAGGGTTGCCAGATACTGCGAGTACAGTGGTCTACGTTGACGGTGGCGCAAACGGAACTCTCTCTGGCGGCCAATCGCGCACATTCACTTTCATGTTCGCGAGCTCACCTCACATAATCACAGTGGACTATTACGTTCCTAATGTCGGAGCCAACGGCACGAGGTATTATGATAAGGATACTTCTTGGACGTTCAACGGCACGGCCAACCATGTCTTCACTTACGTGACCCAATACTACCTTGAAGTGAAATCCTCATACAGCACATCGGGAGGGCAGGGATGGTATGACGCGGGGACGTCGGTTCAAGCCACCATTCAGGACGCTCAAGTAGGCGAGGGCGCGGGTACTCGGAACGTCTTCGCTGGTTGGTCTGGAGATGCGACCGGCAAGGATCTGAGTTCCGTAACTATATCCATGAATGGGCCGAAGACAGCAGTTGCTACTTGGAAAACGCAGTTCTACCTGAATGTAGAATCCGACCCGCCTAGCGTCAGCAACCTGAATGGGTCAGGTTGGTACGACGCAAATAGCGTTGCGAATTTCTCCGCGCCCACAGTCATATCAGCGAATGACAATTCTCGGTTGAGGCTGAGTCATTGGACGGGTGCCTACAGTGGTAGCGACCCTACGGGCAGCACTGTGATGGATCAACCCAAGTCGGTTAAGGCGAATTACATCGCACAATACCTGCTAACCGTAGAGTACAATCCACACAGCATCACAACTTCCTACAATGAAACCCACACCGGCTGGTTCGACGCGAACACGAACGTGCAACTCGGTCCCGCACCGGCCACAATCACGCTCAGCACTGTGGAGAGGATTCGATTCCTACAATGGGATGTGGACGGCAACACAAGCACCAATCTTTCGATGACGGTCCTTATGGACAAGCCGCACAAGGTTGCGTTGGCGTACAAGACACAGTACTTCGTTGAAGTTCGCTCGTCCTATGGTTCAGCGACTGGGACCGGGTGGTATGACCAAGGGTCAACCGCAACGATAGCAGTCGCTGCGACGCAGGGAACATGGCCGATTTCATACGCGCTCACAGACTGGCGCGTAGATCCACCTACTGGAACGCTGACAAAAACGGGCGATTCATGGTCGTTGACTGTTGACCGGCCATATGTCGTTGAAGCGGATTGGAACCTAGATTACGTGCCACTAATACTTGTCTTCGGTGGTGGTAGTGTCGCCATCGCCGCGGTTGCAGTTGGTATTTTCTTCGCCAACCGGCGGGGGCTCTTCAATTTTGGTGGTCCAGTCCTCGGCTCTTTAGGACCAAAATCGAGGTTGCCGCGCATTCCTAGAGGGAGGGGAAGGGTCTGTAGCAGTTGTGGCAATCGCATCCCAGAGGGTGCGACCTTCTGTCAGAGATGCGGAGCGCCTGTTAGAGCGCCTGCTGTGCCGCCTTCTACTCTAGATGATAAGGTGTACGATTACATTGTCAAGCATGAAGGCGTGATTTCTACGAGCAAAGCATCGAGTGACCTGGGGCTGTCGGTTAATGAACTGAAGGAAATTACGGAGAGGTTGAAAAAGAAGGGGCTACTGACCTAGGGTTAGAATGGCCAAGACCGGTTCTGTTCTTGCGGCTGGTAAACTATCTGAGGTTGTTGTTCGTACGCGTTGGGTGGGTGGCCAATTTTCGGAGCCAAGCCCCAGTAGCATTCAGGGCAGAAGTTCAGCATACCGTACTGTTTGTTGCACCCGGCGCAAATGGATCTGCCACACCGAGAGCATACATATGACGACGGCAACTCGTTATGGTAGTAGCATGTTCCCGGCCGCGATACGTTCCTAGGGGTGTAGATTGGTGGAGCCATCGGGCTCGGGCCCGGAGTGGGCAAGCCAGTCAGCGGGGACTTCACCTCAACTTTGACGGGTGGTGTAAGTGAAGGCGCTTGCGATACTGCCGCTCCACAACTGTAGCAGAACTTAGCATTGTCTGCGTTGCCCCTGCCACAAACTCGGCATATTGCCATGTCGTGTACCTTACAAAGAACTGCTCTCATGCATTTCTTAACAGTTACTTACCCTGAAATGCTTCTCTCCATTCCCTTTCGCCACAAAACAAGGCTATTTCAGCGAGTGACGCTGCATTGGCTTATGAAATATGACACGGTTGATGCAAAATCATTCCTAAATCAGCCTGAGGATTGATTCGCGCAGTTCTCCGTTTTTGCTTTCTGAAATGACTTTCAGGTAATCCCCATGTGCAAGCTTCTTAACCGCTCTAGGGAGAGGCTCTAGGCTTTCCTCTCCTTTGATGGTTTCAGTGAAAATTCTGACTTGTGCTTCTGTTCTGAGAGCTTCTCGAATCGCGCCTTGCGGAGTCTGGCTTGAGGCGTGGATTTTCGCGAGCACAAAGTCGAGTCGCGGCACAACTTCCTTTGCAGTTCCATCTTTTCCGCATACGAAGCATTTCTCGCCTCGCTTCAAATCCATTTGTGTAAATCGGTTGTTTTTCATGTCAATGAACAGTACTGATCGCAAGGGTGGCCCGCTTGTCTCTGGCCATTTGTGTTTCTCTTGGAACGTTGCGAGTCCCAGGATCAGTTTGGTGGTTTCTTGGGCGACGATTGAGGAGACGAGTGAGATTGAGGTCGCGAAAGATGGAACGGCTTCCTGTTCTAATGGTGCATCGCATGGGTTTCGTAGACCCACGATGTGTGAGTATTGGTTTGGCGGGAACATGCAGATTGGGCAAGGGTCTTCGGGCGGGATGTAAACGTGGACTCTGGCATTCAGGCCAGTGATACCGCCGTCGACCAGGGGCGTCGAGTATTTTCTGCTTACTTGTGTTAGGAAAATCCTTGAGACAACATTGTCGAGTCCGCAAACAATCACGTCGGAATCCAGGTAGAGCTTCAAGGGCAGCGATTCCAAATCGCCCCTAAAGGCTGCGGTTTCCACGAATGGATACTTTTTGTGTACGTTTTTTGCGAGAACCTCGGCCTTGTTCTTTCCCAAATTGGTGGGTTCGAAGAATATCATGCGGCTGACGTTTGACATTTCTACTTTATCGCGGTCCACAATGAGAAGTTTGCCGATTCCAAGCATCGCCAGATTCTTGGCGACTTCGTTTCCTATGGCGCCTGCGCCAGCGATAAGGACGGTTGAGTTTCTAATCTTATTCTGCCCGTCTGAGCCCCAGGCAATTAGGTGCCTTGCCCAAAGGTAGTCTACGACCACTGGCTCGCCAGACACTTTGAGTTTCGACACTCGGGTTGCGTCAGGGAGATTTTTCCCTGCCAGAAGTAGTCTTGTGAGTTCCGGCTCGATGCCGAACTTTGCACAAACAAGTTTCTTGAGATCTCTGACAGTCTGGTTGGGGCTCAGCTCCATCTCGATTTGTTTGTATGAGGGAATGGAGGCTTTCAGGCGCATCAAGTGGACGCCCTATGCTCTTTCCCCGGAATACTGAACCTGACAATGTCCCTGGGTCCTGAGGGTGTGACAGGTACTCGTGGGACGGGAACGACGTTGAAGCGGAGAGTGTCGTCAGCTTCTTTCTTGGGTTGTTGTTTGACCTTGGTCATCTTCGGGAAGCCGTAGGAACGGCACACGTTTGCCGCCTTCAGTGACCGGGGATGGTCGAAGACGTTCGAAGGGTTCGGGTCGGTTAGGAGGTAGTGTAAGGCGTTAACAACTGAAATGAGCCTGAGGCGCGGGTCCCACTTATCCCCGAGGATCGAAACGCAGACAGCGTTCGGTATGTTCGGCACAATGTTGGGGTGTGAGATGTCGGAAAGCCACATTGCTACCGGCGGCTTCAGGGGGTACTCTGGCGTTAGGTCTAGCCGAAACCGGTTCCAGTCAGTGTACTCAGTGAAAGGCCAGACGCCCTTCTCGGAGAGCTTCTTTACCTCACCCTTCTCGCAGCGAATCAGGCCCTCGAATTGGGTGGGGGGGTCGTTGAGGGCCGTGATCGTGGGGAACTGGTGGTTCAGCAGGGTCTTCTCTTTGTAAAGTACAGTGGTGTCCATTTGGGTTGGCCTTACCCACCTATGATGTTGTACGGCATGAGGGCAAGTTGAGCGTTCTCGGGAATACCCAACCGCGCTACGGTTGTACTCTCGTCAAGTATGGCTCCACCATACATGAGAGCGACGGTGGTGGGATCGACGTTGAAGGACTGGCAGACCTGCTGCTTGATTTCGCCAACTGTGTGGTCTGGAATTACGTCAATCTCCGCCAAGCCTGTCTGCGGCCCGATTGGAGCTTGGACGAACAGTTTCATCTGCGATGATTCACCTCCGCTCATGCTGGTCTGGCAATTCTATAGAGGAGCTTAAACTATCTTACTATGAATTGAATTGCCTGGGAATGGGTGACTCCGCCACCCGACGCGTTGATGGTTAGGGTGTATGATCCCCGTTTTACTGCCGTGGTTGTCGTGATTTGGAGTGTGATGGTGATGGTTCCGGTGCCACCGACCGTGTTTCCGCTTGTGGTCAGTTTGTACGTTGCCCCTTGAGGAAGGCCGTTGACAGTTACCGCCACAGGGTCTACGAATCCGTGTTGCAAAGTTATCAGCAGTGTATAGGCGGTTGACGTCCCCGCAGACACCTGCGCAAGACTCGGCGAGACTTGCAGGTCAAAGTCAGCGACGGTGACCGGTATCGTAACCTGGCGCGTAACTGGTTGGGCTCCGGAGGGGGAATAGGTGCTTTTCACCACAATTTGATACGTGCCGTTGGGAGTCGTTTGGGATGCTGCGAGTTTCATTGTTACTTTGGTCAAACCAATCGGAACGGGGTTGGGGTTGAAGCTTATCGCCAACCCGGATGGGGCGCCATCCGCAGAAAACGACACTTGTTGGCTGAAATCATTGATCATGAATAGATCCACTTCCTCAGATGCCGTTTGTGTTCGGTAAACGGTAAGCGTCGGAGTTCCTGGGGAGAGCGCAAAGTCTGAGATCAGGATTCGATATTGGCTTGTCTGTTTCTGGTTGCCTGCCTGATCAGCTGCCGCAATGTAGTACGCCAAGTTTCCAGTAACCTGCTGGCCTGGAATCGTGTACCCGTAGAAGCTTCCTTGCACCAGCGTCATTTTGACCGGGGCCAAGTTTGCGCCGGGTGCTGCGTAGTATAGTGTTACGTCTCGAACTGGGCCGGTAACGTTAGCTGTGATCTCAACGGGTGTTCCAACAGTGCCGGTTAGAACTGGGTTGTGAACAATCGCCAAGCCTGATGTCGACGGGGTGCCCCTGTATAATATTGCGCCGATTAAGCCCGCGGATGCCACGAGCGTTATGAAAACCACGACCATGAGAGTGGTGCTTATTCGCTGCTTTGGCATGGGTCGGGGTTGGGGCGGGAGCAACTGTTGCTGCCGCACCTCGATCGTTGGCGTGGGTCGAGTAAGGGCTCTGGTTGGCTCCCGCGGGGTTGCCTCAAAGGCTTCTTCGGTTCGAACGCTCACCATTTCTTCAGGTATCCGAAAGGGTTTCTTGGTTTGTGGGTCGATTCTGAAGTATCCCACTTCTCCCGTGGTAGCGTCTATAACGACACCTGTGACGAGGGAAGAGAACTGCTGAAGGGTCCTCTGTGTCTCAATGTCGGTTTCAGAAAAGAACACTCCACCCTCGGTGTGTGAGTGGTACCATCCTACAATGTTGCCTTTCACCCGCCCACTAACCAAGTCATCGGCAATTTGGGCGAGCGTTGAGGGAGGTAGCGTTACTCGGTGCGGTTCTGATGAGAATTCGCCGGTAATTGAATCGTCAATAACGATGGAGTCACTTTCGCGCCGGCCAAGTAGAAGGCCGATTATTTCGTTTCTTGTCTCATGTGAAGCCTGGACGATTCGGTCGTAGACAGGCTTCCATATGCTCACATAAGACAATCGTTACACCGAAAGTAAAAAGGGAACAAAAAATTGGGGACCCTTGCGGGGTTGCTAACGTCCCAGCATGCCGAGTATTCCGCCCAGCACGCCAAGGACGAAGCCGGCCACAAAACCTCCGCCAATTATCAGACTCATTACAGCCAGCGGGAAGACAACGATGCTTCCGATGGTTCCGTACCCTAGTAGCATCAAAATCGAACCGATCACTAGGATGAGTCCGATGATAGCGCCGAGAGCGAAGGCAAGGCTTTGTGGAATCGATGTCGGTGGAGCCAACCAGAAGAAGATGCTCGACCACATTGTGTAGAACGAACTGGAGAGCAATGCTGCTGCGTTGAGTATGACCAGGATTCCTGCAATCATGGAGAGTATGAATCCCCACAGAGCTCTTGGCGCACTCGGGGCCATGAACGGTCCCGGATAGGGTGCTGGCATGAAGGACGCTGGCGGGCCTGACATCGGTGGGGCCATCATTGGTCCCATTGGTGGGGCCATCGCTGGACCCATTTGAGGTGCGTAAGCCGGACTGTATTGGGGTGCCGGTTGCTGCGGATTTGCCATAGGTTGTTGGGCTGTCATAGGCACTATTCCTGCGTAACACTGAGGACAGAGAACAAGGTCCATATATGCTTTAGAGTCGTCTCTGCAGATTGCTCGTCCACAGCGGTTGCAAACGTAGATTGCTGGAAGGTTCGGGTGATAGAAGCATTGGCCAGGTGCTGGAACCCTAATTGGGCCGCCGGGGCTGACTGGGGTTACTACGCGGACTGATGGGACTGGTTTGAGTGCTGGGGCCATTGCGCCTGCAAGTGACGCGCCACAACTGGAACAGAATGCTGCATCGTCGCGGTTGTTGTAGCCACATGATGGGCATTTCTTGACCATTTTTCTAAATATCCTCCTTTAGCTAATTTAACACGGATTGACCGTGCTATGGTGAGCGCACTTAAGCATTTGCTCCAGCGTTGTCAAATTAGTGAATGGTAAAAGCCCAGTTATACCATTTTTTAGCGCAAACATAGGGGAGTCCCCAAAAATGGCTGCCACGAGCAGTTTTCGCGCATCCGTTTGACAAAGAGAAAGCAATGAAACCCTTCGGAAATCTACTACGCGTTTCTGAACAGAACAATTTCATGATCAACCAGGCGCCCAACGTGACCAGTAATGCCGAGATTTCACCAAACGCGATTTTTCGTGGCCGCGATCTCGAAACATGGCCAAGGAAATTGCTCGATCACTGTTTCTCCGATCCCCTGCGTTGTAGCATAAGAAAATTCAGATCTCACGGCCTTCTGTAGGGCTAGGTACTGTGATGCCGAGAGGAGGAGTTGCATTCGGAATCTGCGGGGGTGTCCTGTGATTCGTTTGCGATGCGCCCGCCCCCTGTGGGTTGAGATGTAGCCTATTGGCGGGCGGGATGATGTCGTTTCGGTTTGCATAATGGCTCCCTTCCAGTCCTGGCTGGGTCAATTGGGTGCTCGCCTGCCTGCTGTTTGGAAATGTAAATAGTGGATGAACGCTTCTACGTGAGTTCGCTTCGTTCTTTGTACCTAGTGTCGCGACGTGGGTTTTTTCGTTACTTAGTTATCTTCGCGCATGGCAAATGATTCATCTCTATCGGTGCAACGTGCTGAAGACACGTGTTTGTGGCTGTGAGTATCATTCATGTCTGGCTACGAGTTTGCGTGAAATGCCTGTTGGATTCAGCAGATATTTAGCGAAGTTGTGCATAGGTGCGGTTTCGCGGAAGCCCCGGTGGCTCAGCCTGGTAGAATGATTGCCAACAGCGACGCCTTGGTAGCATAGTGACAATGAGGCGTAGGTCGCGGGTTCAAACCCCGCCCGGGGCTCCAGTTTTTGCCGAACCTCACCAGCGAGTGCAATGACTCCGTTCAGCACGTTACATGATTTGATGCAAACTCAAGGCTAATCACTTATTCCGCTTCAGCCATTCCAACCTCATTTCTCCAAGCATGATTGCGAATCGGATCTCTTTATCGCCTGGCACGGGGAGTTAAGTGCAGTCCTGTAGATACAATACTGAAAAGGAAAACAAGATACAACCACACGTTCACGCCTGACCAATTTACGTTTGAAGCATAGCGCGCCAGCGCAGTCAATTCAAGTAAACCGAAGGCAACGTAACTCACTGAACCAGACCTGACTCGTGTATAGTCCCTCTCTACGAGGGAATGTGAAGCGAAAATCCCAATACCCACCAACCACGCGCCGACCGCACGGGCCGTCAGAGGCGTAAGCTTCCACAGCCAAACGCCAGCGAACATGGATGGAAACGTGAACAACCCCACCCCAATGACCAGCATGACGAACGCTTGAACGCCCAGAACCACGAGCAACCAAGAAGGAATAGGCATCTTCCGGGACGAATCGGAGCCCTTCTTCAACGCCTGTCGAAACAAGGCAAGGATCATTGCTGGAGGAACTAAACGCGTAGATCCCCAACTATAACCATGCAGCAGCATTTGCGAAGGGGCTCGGGCTTCCAAAGTGAAATCGGTCTAGGTGGAGCAGTGTTGCCACAAGCGTCAAGGTTATGAATGCGAAAACCGCAGGGATCGCGATCCGCGCGTTCGCCCACTCTTTCTCTCGCGCCGCAAGGAACTCCATAAGGAAGCTGGCGAAGTATCCGGCGCCTAGGAAGGCTGCGGTAAGCGGAGGCTGAATTGTCCACGCAAAATAGAGGTCAGTCTGCTCGGTCAAAGTGAAAAGTTGGAATCCTGCCAGGAAGACAAGAGCGCTTGCAGCCAAGAGTAAGAGGCGCATACTCATCGTCAGCGGGACCGTGGTTCCTGAACCAGCCAACCAGAATCAACATTCCCGAACGATGTTTGAACTTAAAGGTCGGTGTATAACTCGTTCGGGTATCAAAAAGAACCCAAAACGAAATGGAACCGCTGAAGTGTTGAGTTTGGCACATTTGCCCACTTCTTTATGGTAAATGCTTGGATGCGATAACGCGTACAGACTATGCCTCAGACCGCGGATGCAAGCTTCTGAATTCGCAACTTGCGGGGCGAAGGGCGGATTGAGGCATGTCAGCTGCAACAGGTTCCCTGAACGGCCCGCCCGGCTGAAAAAACATTAATGCGGGGTCCTTGCAGAAAGCAACCTCTCAGAGCAGGGTGGTTTTGGTTTGGAAGGTCCATTTGCGGAAGCTGTTCAGCTCGCTGGCCGACTGCGTAAGCTGAGTGAAGGTCAATTGAAGATTCTTGAGCGTGTAGATGAGGCCTCTCAAGAGCTGTATCTCCCTGAGTTTGAGCATTACCTCGCCCACAAATACAATGAGGAAACGCCCAAGATTCTGAAAAAGTACGGTTTGATGGGTCTTACAGTCTCCTCAGATTTCGGGGGGCTCGGTGCTGATTCTCTGACTTGGGCTCTGGCCTTGGAGCGGCTCGTAACCTTCGTTGATGTTCATTGCTTGTTGGCGGCGGTAGCGATTGAACAATGGGGCAGTGATTACCTGAAGAAGCAGTATCTGATTCCAGCGGCGAAGGGCGACAAAATCCTAGCATACGGTTTGACTGAGCCTGAAGCGGGGAGCGAGCCGACGAGACTAAAGACGAACTACGAGGAACGTGACGGCGGTTATGTCCTGAATGGAACGAAGTACTTGATTTCAAACGGCTCTATCGCGGACTCCCTGGTCATTTTTGCTTACCCGAAGGGCAAGACGCAGGGCATGTCAGCCTTTGTCGTTGATTCGAAATCTCAAGGGTTCTCGGTGGCAATGCACCTTGAAGAGAAGATTGGACTGTTCACGTCCGACACAGCCATGCTGGAATTGGCCAATTGCAAAGTGCCCAAGGAAAACCTGCTAGGACAACCTGGAAAGGGACTTCACGTAGCCTACTCCGCGCTCTTGAACGGGCGAATCGGCATAGGGTCAGGTTGCGTCGGCGTAATCGAAGACTGCCTGACCGCCGTCATTGAACGCGCAAAGTCACGAGTCCAACATGGCAAGCTGATTGGGAAGCATCAGTTGATTCAAAGGCACATTTCCAACATCGCTATGAACCTGACAATGGCTCGGTGGCCTACGTACGTGGCCGCGTTAGAGAAGACCAAGCTGGACGCCGAGCCTGCCAACCTCGAACTACGCAACCAGGTCGATTTGCAGTCAGCCATCGCGAAACGCATTACGTCTCGCATGGCGTATGAGAGCGCAGATTTGGCGGTTCAGGTGTTCGGTGGTTTTGGATACTCACTACTTTCACCTGTCGCCAGGCATTTGTGCGATACGCGGGTTGCGAGGATTTATGAAGGCACGGACGAGATCATGGAGTTGAAGATTGCCTCCCTAATTCTAGGGAAGGGATTCGAAGCTTATAGTTAGAAGCTCACTTGCCTGCCTTGGCTTTCAGGCGGGTCTCCATGTTTTCTACGACCTGCTCGACCATTTTGGTTGAAGTGGAATCCAGCAATTTCGTGCCCAACCCGGCCATTATTCCACCCACAGTAACATCTGCAACCCAACCAACTTTCGTTGCCGAGTTCGTTTCTTCCAGAGTGAAAGCGGTTTGGATGTCGACTGTGCTTCCCACGCCTTTGCCCTTGCCGATTAGTTTGGCCGAACTCGGTGGGGTTTTCTCAGCCGCATGGAAATCAAAATCCATAGTTCCCCTAACTACTGAGAGGCCAACCTTCACTTTGGCTTTGAATGAATCGGGGCCTAAGACTTCCAAGGATTGCATATCGGGGAAGCATGGTCCGATGTCATTGGGGTTGAGGAGAAATTCCCACACCGTTTGCCGCGGAACGGGGGTCTCAAAGGATCCTTCTAAGTGCATTTTCATCCACCTAAGCTACGAGTCCTCTTTGCATCAGATAGTTAAATTAGTCGTGATCGTGGAAGCATGTCGTGAGAGAATGGCGGCATTTTCTACCCGTGGCCGTGCGCCCACCATTTTGCGGTCGCCCCTTCTGCATGGCGAGTCTCAGTCATGAAACCAGGTTTGGCAGGGCGCTAAGCTATTAATACACTCATTCGCAGATAGTCGCTTGGAATTCAGGGGCCAATCTTGGTGAGCTTGACCACCCTACTTGCTTTTTGGAAGAAAAAGGAAACCTCTGCCCCTGAGCGAATAATCCTACTCCCAACCATGCCAAGCCCACGTACAGAAACGCCTCGGTCGACAAGTCAGGAAGCTGTTGGCCGCGCAAGGGAGGACCTGAAAGTTCTCAGGTTGGAAAGGCAAATTCTTGGGTCTGCGGTTACTACGATTTACGAGTCACAAACGAAGGGCCAGATTAGCCAGGTCGAGAGGGATCGGCTACTGGAAAAGTACAAAGTGGACCTGAAGAGGCTGGAGAAAGCGATCGAAGAGAACCAAAGGGTCGTCGACCTCTTTGACCTCGAGTCCGCGCGGGATAACCTGATTAGAGATTTCAACGCCAGGATGGCCGATATTGATGCCCGCCTCAAGGACATGAAATCAGGCACGAGTTCCATGAGTGTGGCTAAGCAGGCACAAGACCTGAAGCCGGACCCAGCTGAAGACGGGAATAAGAGTCAAGATCAGGCAGACGAGTCCGCGCAAAAGCAAGCAAATGAAACCAACCCCAAAGAGGACGACCCGGAGATCACTGACGCTGAAAAGCGAGTCAACCAGATTCGCGAGGAAATTCTCAGAGCCATGGATCGCCTTGAACAGATCGAAGCGGAAGGATGAAAATGTCTTGGGTTGAGGACGCCAAACGCAAAGCTGTCCTCAAAGCCCTTCAGCCCATAAAGAATGGTTGGGTCGTGGGCGTTGGTAGCGGAACAACGACTGCTTATGCAGTTGCGGAGCTGGCGAGGCTCGCCAGAGGAAGGCATTTGGAGATTTCAGTAGTTCCAACATCACATCAAATTGAGAACCTCGCACACGCACACGGACTTCGAACCCTTACAATGAATGAGGCCTACGTGGTCGACTATGCAATTGACGGCGCCGACCAAGTTGAGCGGCGCTCACTCCATTTGATAAAAGGAGGAGGAGGAGCATTACTCAGGGAGAAAATAGTTGATGCAGCCGCCCAACAACTCGCCATAGTTGTAGATGAAACGAAGCTCTCAACGACATTGGGAGGAAAGCAACTGGTTCCTTTGGAGGTTCTCCCATTCGCTCACAAGTATGTGCAAGCTCAGATTGCGAGAATGGGGGGCCGAGCAAAGCTGCGGGAAGGGACGGGAAAGGTCGGGCCCGTGGTGACTGATAATGGCAATTTCGTGTTGGACGCTGATTTCGGCAAAATTGAGAAGCCCCATCTGTTAGAGAAGAGGTTGAAAACGATGCCGGGGTTGCTGGAGACCGGCCTCTTCCTAGGTATGGCAGATTTCGTTTATGTCGGCTTGAGGGGCGGGGACGTGAACGTGCTGTCTCCATCCTGATTTGACGAATTTCACTTTCTGCAAGTTCTTGACAAGGCAAACCGCCTGCATAACAGGCTTTGGCGCGATGTTGGGTCTCATGCGTAAGGTTTTTGCGTCGAAGCGCAGAGGGGGGCGGGTTTAAGGCCTGATTAGAGATGGTATCACGAAACACGTATGTGGCGCTCAAGACAGAGGTTGTAAAGATAGCTGACTACTACAAGCAAGTATGGCGCACGACGAAACAGATGGACAAGACGACAGTCAGAATCCTCAAAGCCATTCAGAAACTGGGCCCCCGGAACCTCTTGGCTGTTTCGCGCTACACTAGGATACCATTCTCATCCGTCTATAACCGCGTAGGAAAGATGGAGGCTCTGAGCGGGCCGATCGAGTATACGTTACCAAATGCCTCAAAGTTAGGCTTGGCCACCATGTTTGCTCTGACCTCAGCAAAACCCGGCCTAGAGGAGAATGTGACTCAGGCCTTGAAGGTGCCCGGCTATTGGCGTATGATTGTGGGCTGCGAAGGAGGGTCCACACATGTTTCCTTCCATTACGTACCCTTCGAGCTTGTGAAGGCCTTTCAACAATACTTCAAAGGAATGGTGACGAGCGGCTTAGCCCTCAAGAATTCGGTCGTCATGATAGGGGATTATCTCCCCAACGATGTCAACTATGACTACTATGATCCAAGTCGGAAACTCTGGAAGTTCTGCTGGGATAAATGGCTCAACGGTCTGATGAAACGGAAACCAACCAAGACGATAGAAGACCCTGAAAGCTATGATGTGCTCGTTGACCGAAAAGACCTCGTGTTAATCAAGGAACTTCAAATCGATGCCAGAAAGAAATTCGTCGACTTGGCGAAGCCCCTCGGGATAACGCTTCAGGCTGTGAAGTACCGATATGATAAGAAACTTGTGAAACACGGCATATTGGGGGGCAGCGGATTGACAATTCATCCGTATCCGCGAGAGATTGCGGCGTACTACCAAATCTTCTGTGAGTTTGCCAGTGCTCCCAAGATGAACAGGTTCTACTCATATCTGAACGAACTATTCTTCGTCGTGGGACGTTCGAAGGCTCTAAAGCGCAACGCGTTAGTGCTGAGGGTCGCAATACTTGAGTCGCAAGTCTCAAACCTCTTCAGGTTCCTCTCTGAGTTGTGCAGGCGCAACATTCTAACCTCCTACTCGGGCCTGAGGTTGAGGTACGATACACGAGAAAGACAAGTGATTCCGATTGAGCTGTTCGATGACAAAACGGGCTGGAAGTTCGATTATGGCCGATCCATGGCAGCCCTAAAGAAACTCGCCTAAGGTCCGATTTTTCATTACTCTAAATTTTGTAAATACGTACAGCCTATCAACCATTATTATCTAGCCATCTGCGACGGAGATTGGGAATAGCAGAGTTTGCTAGGCTTCACGCAAGTGGAATCTCCCTGCTCCTCTATGCTAGCGTTATTCTCTGGATGTTCTACCTGACAAAGAAAGCTGCTGAACAGATCTCTTCAACTCTGCAGTGAGCAAGCAACAGACTCCCGTTACTTGTTCAGAATGATGGATTCGTAACGCCGGACGCGCTCAGTTTTCTTGCGGTACTCCCCAAACGATTTGGTGCCTGATCTACCATTCCGATCGAGATGAGATACGTCAATATTGGTGCCGGGAGCGGGGTTCGAACCCGCGGCTTCTGGGCCCACGGCTCTCCAGATTATGAGTTTCGTCCCTTAAGCCTGGCTGGCGCTCTACCAGCTGAGCCACCCCGGCCCAAACCACAAAATCAAAGCTGTATGTAAAAACGTTCTCCAACAGGCCGAAACCCTTCTGCATGAGGGGAATGTATACACTTCCGGGCCTTTGCATACAGAATTAGGTTTCGTCCTAACTAGCTGTAAGCAACAAGTTTGAGTTGAAAATGTCCGCGTCTTTGAAAAGTGTTTAATCAGCAGCCACACAAGGTTTAGGCTGCAGGTTTGGGGCGCAGATGGACCTTGACTACCTGACTCTCGACGACTTCGATTTACGAGACAAACGCGTCCTACTCAGGTTAGATATCAACGCGCCACTCGATCCAAGTACAAATCAAATCCTGGATGATAGCCGAATCGTTGCAGCTAGGCCAACTTTGGACGCGCTCGCTCAAGCCAAGGTTGCGGTCCTCTCACACCAGAGTCGCCCTGGCAAGGGAGATTTTACGTCCCTCGAGCAACACGCACGTATATTACAAGAGAATTGCTCACAGAACGTCAGATTCATCGAAGACATTATTGGACCCGCAGCACGTGAGGCCATCAGGGACCTCAAGAGGGGTGAGGTCTTAGTTTTGGACAATGTCCGTCTCTTAGCAGAGGAAACACTGGAGAGATCAGGCGAAAAACTTGTCCGCACCAATTTTGTCTCCCGTTTGGCGCCGTTGTTCGACCTTTATGTGAACGATGCATTCGCAGCGGCCCATAGGTCACAGGCTTCCCTTGTTGCCTTTCCATACGTCCTCCCATCGGCGGCAGGGAAGTTGATGGAGAAGGAGCTTCGAGCCCTGAAGCGGTTGCTTGTGGAACCGGGGCGGCCGAGCACATACCTCCTTGGCGGCGCAAAAGTGGAAGACAAGGTCCCGGTAATCGAGCACATTCTTAGTACAGGTAAAGCCGACCATGTGCTGGTGGGCGGGAATGTTGCAAAAGTGTTCCTCAAGGCGAGGGACGTGAAGTTCTGCCCGTCAGAAGAGGAGGAACTGGCGAATGTCACCGACGAGGTCATGAAAGCAGGTAGGATTTTGACGAAATATCGTGGGCGAGTAATAGTTCCGAAGGATTTCGGCACTGAGAAAAACCGCAAACGCGTGGACATCAAAGTGGGCAAGCTTGCCCGCGCGGGCCGGGCCTTAGATATAGGAGAGGAAACTGCAGCTGAATTCGCAAACATGATCGCAAATTCAAGAACCGTTGTGGGCAGTGGGCCAATGGGCGTCTTCGAACAGAACGGATTCGATGCCGGTACAAAAGCTGTTCTGGAGGCAATGGCGAACTCGGGAGCCTTCACCGTGATTGGCGGAGGTCATATGTCGGGGTTTGCGGGAATCTTGGGAATCGCAGACAAGTTCTCACACGTTAGCACGGCTGGAGGTGCGATGCTATCACTTCTTGCAGGTGAAGAGTTGCCAGCCATTGCGGCCCTCACGCACGCTGCGAAGCGGCGCAGAGGGACATAGCACATCCTCTTAGCGAGAATTTTTAGCGGACGCAATGTTAGTCCGCTTGGGCCTCGGTGGCTCAGCCTGGCAGATGCCCACGGCTTAGGGCACTAGGAAGCAGCCGCCTTGTAAGGGCGTCCTTGAAAGCGGCAGGTCGCGGGTTCAAACCCCGCCCGAGGCTCCAATACGAATCGAATCGCTCATCTCTGAGCAGTTTTTCGGCTCTTTTCGAGCAGCACGTCTTCTTGTCTATGATTACACAACCCAGAAAAATGGGCTATGACGTGGAGAGCTCATCTTAGGAAACTGAAAAGTAACGCTAGTTGACAAAAACTGCTCTTACTATTCTTGTCGGACGAATGTGAGTTAAACGGTCTCCTTCTCCGCGTTAGTGAGCCTCAGGAGCCCTTGTATTCTTGAATTATGTTACCGCCATCGATGACCACGTCATGGCCGGTCATGTATGATGAATCGTCAGAGGCGAGGAACGCGACAAGGTTTGCCACTTCTTCAGCTCTACCAGGTCTCTTCATTGGAGTTGAGAGTCCAGCTTTGATCTCTGATTCTAATGAAGAACCAGTCTGGATCCAGCCGGGAGCTATGGCATTGACAGTTATGCCGAATTCTCCGACTTCAAGCGCCAATGCCTTAGTCAGGCCCGACACGGCTCCTTTGGCTGCGGAATAAGCGCTTTCACCTGGTATTGATACGAGTGTCCCTGTGCAAGATGACATGTTCACGATTTTTCCATATCTCTGTTTTATCATGAATGGGAGGACTGCTTTGATGCAGTTGAAGGTTGTTGTGAGGTTAATCGCTATCTGCGAGGACCACTCTTTTTCTGTTAGATCGACAAAGGGCTTTTCGGTCACTCCAGATCCAGACCCTCGCGGGGCCAGACCTGCAATGTTGGCCAAAATGTCTATGCGTCCATATCTTTCAAGCACACTACGAACCATACCCTGGACGTTAGTCAATTTCGTAAGGTCCAAATCGAAAGAGACGACTTGACCTCCAAACCCTTCCAACTCTTTGGCGCGCTGGTGAACTTCTCTCGAGACATCAACAACTGCCAAAGATGCCCCCTCTCGGGCGAGTCTGGTCGCCGAGGCATATCCTATACCCTTAGGTCCAGCTACTCCGGTAACCAATGCAACTTTGTTTTGGAGATTCATTTTCTTAGTCGATACCTGTGACACTGTTGAGACTAATGGATTTGTCGATTGGAAGCTCGGTGGGATCGGGAGACTCCGTATTCCTCATCACAATGGATATCGCTGCAAGCGATCAGCCTCAACTAGATTTGCGATTTGAACCGCCCATGGTCTCTCTTGCGAATCATCGAAAAAGTCCTCATTTGCTGTCTACCTTGTAGACCGTTCTTCCTCCATACCCAGTAATGACTTTGATATAGCCGCTCAGAATCTTGTCGACTTCGCTGTCACCCGTATCTACTAAGATGGGAGCTCCTATCAATGATGCGAGCTTGCTAAGTGTGGCAACAACGATTATGTTCTCTTTGCCCGCACTCTTGATTACTTCTGGACTGATCTGTTGATTTCCCCTGCCAAATATGAATCCCTGGTTACCTATGACGCTAACGATTATTCGTATTCTCTTAGCGCCTGTTATCTGTAGCAGTTGATTCTCAGTGAGGTCTGAGCCGAGCAATCTGCGGTTGTAAATGGCGTCAACTCCAAGTAACGTCTTCTTCAATCCAAGTCTTTCCACGATAGGTCGAGTTGTTGTGCCCGGTCCAATGATATATGCGCAATCGTCTTCCATATTGTCTATGATGTCGTTCGCGATCGCTTGCGCGGCATATTCTTCCCCAGGAGCAGATCCTGCCTTTGCGCTTTGAACAAGCGTCTTCTCGTAGGGAACTCGAAGATAGCCGTACAAGCGAGCCGAAATCCGGTTCTCTCTAAAAGCTTTCTCATCGATGTCCATAACTTCCGCTTCACGAAGGACTGATTGTCTATCCTGCAAGTATGCTAGAGCAAGTTCTCCAGCATTCCGTGGATTCACTGCGAACACGCCCGACTGAATCTTGACTCCCGCAGGTATCCCTAGAACGGGTATAGTCTGACCGACTGCTTGGTAGATATCTCTCGCTGTTCCATCTCCACCAGCGAAGAGCAGGAGAGATACCTGCAACCTCCCCATTTCTTTAGCAGCGTTCATGGTATCCGTTGAAGTGGTCTTTCCCCTCTCCGAAGTTGCAAGAATTCTCGGTCTAAAACCACATTCTCGCGCTTCTTCCTCACCCATCTCGTGGGAACATGTTAGAAGATCGATACTTTCTTTAATGGGGGCGATTCTGCTGAGGGCCTGGATGGCTCTGCTTGGAGAGATCGGAGTAGCTCCAAGTTGTATTGCCTTCCTGAGGATCTCTTCTCCATCGCTACCCTTGAGCCCTACTCTGCCTCCCATTCCAGCCACGGGATTTACCAAAAATCCGAGTTTCTTCATTGAGATTAATTCATCCAAGAAAAATCTGGTTTAGTGAACTCTCCTACGCTTGGAGGTATCATCGAGTTTCAAGAAAAGGTTCAGGTGGCTTCGGCTATTGGTTGTTCTCCTAATAATTCTCTTCACGGCTATCTGGTACGTCACCTTCATCGCCTCATTCTTTGGTGTATCCTTCGTCTCAGGCGCTGTGACCGCTATTCTGTTGTCCATGTTCGTTTTCATTCTGCCAGGATTCAACGCCTTGTTGCTTCCCTACCGAAGACCGGACCTTTATGAGTTAATACCTCAATCGATGAGGAAGAAATTCGGGATTCCACTAATTAGCATCCTAGGTATCATCTGGCTTGTCTTCGTCATTCCCGTCTTCTTCCTCTACGTAATCTGGCCGCTTCTTGCCACCGCCTACGGAGTGCATTTGGCAGATGTTATCACGTTTGCAGTATCACAAGGCTGGACAACCTTTGCAGCAATAACCATTGCAGGAATCATTATCTACTATGCAGCTAGATGGTACAACGCAAAACGAGGCATCGACCTGAGCCTCCTCTTCAAGTCCGTTCCTCCTGAATAGTCTCGGACACACACTCCTAAACCAGGCAGCCCGGGACGCAGAGGGTACTGACCGAAGGGGAACTGGGTTTAGAACAAGAATGACCTATTCCATAAAGTCATGCGACACAATGGTGGCCTTGGGAGATTCAACGTCTGATGGGTCAATAATTTTCGGTAAGAACAGCGACAGGCCTCCGAATGAAAGCCAACCTCTAAGATACTACCCGCGGGAAACGCACCCCTCTGATTCACTTGTTCAATGTACGTACATCAAGGTACCTCAGGCGAGAGAAACTTACGAGATTATCGTCTCCGCGCCTTGGTGGATCTGGGGAGCAGAGATGGGAGCCAACGAACGAAGCGTGGTAATCGGAAACGAGTCGGTGTGGTCAAAGGAACCAGTCATCAAGGAAGGTGCTCTGCTTGGCATGGATTTGCTTAGACTCGCCCTTGAAAGAGGAGAAACAGCCCATGCTGCGATGAACGTCATGATCGATCATCTGCAAAAATACGGACAAGGGGGTACATGCGCGTACGGTGAACAGTCGTACTACGACAATTCGTTCATAATAGCTGACAAAAAAGAAGCTTGGATCTTCGAAACCGCGGGTAAGTACTTTGCTGCCAGGAGAGTAAACCACGGAACTGACTCATTATCAAATGCGTACACAATTGAGAGGGATTACGAAGTAGCACATCCGGACCTCATAAAGCATGCAATTGAGAAGAAATGGGCTCGCTCAGAAACCGATTTCAATTTCGTGCGAGCATACTGGGACTTTACTAAAGAGGACCCGGCTGGTTGTCAGAATAGACGAAACAGGAGTTTTTCATTACTCCAAGAGATGAAAGGTTCAATCACTCCGGAATACATAATGCGTGTTCTAAGAGACCATCACGAGGGAACTGTCATCGCGCCCCGTTGGAGCCCAGATCAACACTTCTGGGCGAGTCTCTGCCTTCATGCTCGTGATAGAGATCCTTTTCACACTTCCGGCAGCTTCGTAGCTCATCTGAAAGACAAATTGCCCACCTTCTGGTTCACAGGATCGTCACAGCCCTGCACGAGTGACTTTAAGGCAACGTATCTATTCGGAGGAATTCGCCCTCCTGATATCTACACTAGAGGCAATGACAAGTACTCGGATCAATCAGCATGGTGGTTGTACGAGGAGTTGAAGCGCCATATCAACATAAATTACAAAGTATATGCCCCCATAGTAATCGCCGTTCTGCGCGATCAAGAGGAAAAGACAATTGAACGAGCGAGGCTAGTCGAAAGACGCGTGCATCAGCTGTCAGGAGAGGGGCAGAAGGAAAAAGCACAGCAATTGGTTCAAGGTTTTGTGCATGGGACTTGGCTAGATGCCGTCAGCCACATCAAGGAGCTGAATGAAGTCCTTTCCAGACTGGACCGGTTCGTGGAAAAGCCTCAGCACCTCTACCGAGAATATTGGCACGCGATGAATGCTGAAGCACAAATGCCAGAAGAATATACGAGTCTTTGATGACAGTCTGACATGTATTGTTGCGAATAGCGTCTTGTCCGGCTGTCTGCATGGCCGGGGAATGCCAAATCCTCTGTAGTCGCGCCGTTTCGATGCGAAATACACTACGATTGTTTCTCAATTCGGAAGTTAGGTCCGGTCTCCTGCCAATCTGGCGAACTTCTCGTTTCCCCTTCCCAGAATATCGCTTAATCGCTCCGGGCTTGCGGCGGAGTTTCAAGTCTGGATTGGCTGCTTTTGATCAGCATTGGTTTCATTGGCCTCCTAAAGTGACTCGCTGTAGAGCAATGTATCGAAGCCGATTTGAAATTCCTCGTTGGAAACGATACAAAATGCACTAATGCCGTTTCCGCTCACACGAGTAGGAGAAGATCCAAATGCCAATCATCAAGAATAGACGCGAACTCCTTTCCCATGGCAGCAGAGATGGAAGAAAGGTTGTCTTAGATGTGTTGGAATCCGCTATTGGCGCGGTGAGCGGCCACGAATTAGTCAGACAGTCAGTCGTCATCGCGGGAAACTCGCTAAGAGTTGGTTCTCTCACTTTCGATCTCTCGAAGACTGGAGACCTGTACGTTATTGGGGCCGGGAAAGGATCTCTTTCAATTGCTAAAGGGTTAGAAGAAATACTCGGAAGCAGGATCAAAACAGGTCTTGTAATCGAGAAGAGGGGCCAAGGCCGGAAGCTCAAATCGATTGAGGTAGTAGAAGCGGATCATCCAATCCCAGACGATGACGGGGTTCGAGCGACAAAGAAGATCCTTGACATAGCAGATAATGCGAAAACAAACGATCTGGTGTTCGTTTGCGTGACGGGCGGCTGTTCTGCGCTGATGACAATTCCGGCAGATGGTTTGAGCCTTGATGATGTTAGAGAGCTGACTCAACAAGTTCTCATGTGTGGCGCCTCCCTCCGCGACATAAACACCGTGAGGAAGCACATCTCCAAAGTGATGGGTGGACGACTTGCTATGAGAATTCATCCTGCGCAGACAATAGGTCTCATAATAGTTGACGAGGTGGAAGGACGACCATGGGGCCCGACTGTTCCGGACACCACTACATTTCGAGACGCCCTTCATGTACTAAAGAAATACAACCTGCTGAATGTAGTTCCGGTCTCGGTTAGGAAGCATTTGGAAAAGGCAGAGCCTGAACAAGAGACTCCCAAGCTTCTTGATTTTCAACGCCAGAAAGTTAAGGTGCACAACTGGGTCTTGGCGAACAGCGAAACACTGTGCGAGGCAGCACAAGAAAGAGCTAAGGAATTGGGCTGTAATGCTATGATTCTTTCGACTGCTCTTGAAGGTGAAAGCCGAGAGGCAGGAACCATGTTGGCGTGCATTGCAAGAGAAGTGGAAGAACACATGAGACCTCTACATCCTCCCTGCGTTCTTATAGTAGGCGGAGAGACGACGGTCACAATCCGAGGACAACATGGCGAAGGAGGAAGAAACCAAGAATTTGCGCTCGCTGCGTCGTTGAAGATTGAAGGAAGCCGGAAGACCGTAATTGCGTCTGTTGGTACGGATGGAACTGACGGACCAACGGATGCCGCCGGTGCGATAGCTGATGGTTACACAGCGGAAAGAGCACGTGAAATGAAGACCGACGTATATGAAAACCTTGCAAAACACAATTCATATCATGTCTTTAGACAGCTTGAGGACGCGGTCTTCACAAGACCAACAGGAACAAACGTAATGGACCTACGACTTGCGTACGTTAGCGTATGATTCTCAATAGTTTTCAAGGAAAGATAGAAGGAGCAATGCTTATACTTTCAACAACGGGCTTTCGCAAAGTCCACTTGTAGGAAGTCCCTTCAAGATGCGCCAATTCACAATAGCTTCAGTAAATGCAAGGGAGATTCTGGACAGCAGGGGAAACCCAACGGTCGAGGTTGATGTGGTCACCCAAACCGGAGTTTTGGGACGCGCAGATGCCCCTGCCGGTCGATCAAGAGGAACCTACGAAGCCGTCGAGATCAGGGACGGCGGCAGAAGATACGGTGGACTCGGCGTAAGGAAAGCTGTCGAAATTGTAAACCGCAAGCTGGCGCCTCTTCTGAGAGGTATGGATGCAAGAAGACAGAGAGATATCGACCGGAAAATGATAGAATTTGATGGTACAGAAAACAAGTCCAAACTTGGTGGAAACGTTACAGTTGCAGCATCATGGGCGGTAGCAAAAGCAGCAGCAAACGCGCTTTCTGTTCCGATTTATCGACACATAGGTGGTCCTAACGCCCACATTCTGCCGGTTCCAATGTTCCTCTACATTTGCGGAGGAAAACTCGCTGCAACCGACTTCGACTTTCAAGAGTTCAACGTCATGCCAGTTGGATCAAAGAGTTTCTCTGAAGCACTGCAACTAGGCGCCGAAGTCTATCATACGCTGGGCAAAATGCTCGCGAAGAAGTATGGAAAACACTCCTTGAACACTGGCGATGAAGGGACCTACGCTCCACCGGGACCAAACGACCCACACGATGCCTACGATATGATTTTGAAGGCAATCGAAGAAGAAGGGTATGGAAAGAAATTCATACTGGCATTGGACGCAGCCGCAACTCACCTGTACGACCCCAGAACGAAGAGGTACAAGTACATGGGAAAGAAAATCACACGCGAGACGCTGATGGACGTTTACGAAGATCTTGTAAAGACATACCCACTCGCCTCCATCGAGGACCCGTTTCAAGAGGACGACTTCGAAGCATTCGCCGAGATTAGGAAGAAACTTGACATCCAAATAGTAGGAGATGACTTCCTCGTTTCAAGCACTAAACGCCTAAAGAAGGCGGTCAAAATGGGCGCCGCAAATTGCGTGCTTCTCAAGGTTAATCAAATCGGAACTCTCACCGAAGCTTTGGAAACAGCCGAATGCGCTAACGAGAATAGCTACGGTGTACTAGTTTCAGAACGGTCGGCTCAAACGGAGGATACTTGGCTCGCAGACCTGACGGTTGGAATCGACGCTGGCCAGATAAAAAACGGCGCACCCGCCAGAAGCGAAAGGGTCGCTCAATTCAATCAGCTCCTTCGAATCGAGGAAGAGTTAGGAAGATCCGCAAAGTATGCTGGCCGCAACTTCCGAACGCCCCTACAGTGATGCTTCCTCATACAGTTGACACCACCTACACCGTGACCTCGACATGTTCCTGATTCGATGCTTGTTGACGGCCTTGAATTGGACAAGTCGCTTGAATGCGCGCGGGCTCTGTTGGACATGAATCAAATGGTGACACTTCCCTACGGTCAACAGCACCTCACTCTAAGGACACGAAACGCGAAACTCTTTAGACCGAAGAGTCCGCGGCCAGTTGGGAACCCGAGAAAGTATGCTCAACGTAAGATCTCAACTTACTTCAAAGAGAACCGCGGTTCCTTCCTCCAGTTCAAAGGGAAGAAAGCCTGCCTCGTTGTCAGCGATAATACGCGTTTTGCATTGAATCACATCACCGTACCGCTGTTGCTTAAGGAACTTGAGAGCGTGGAGATCGCAACAAGGGATATCCTGATTCTGGTCGCAACAGGTCTTCACGCGCCAATGAGCCGGAGTGAATTGATCGAGAATCTCGGAGAGCAAATCGTCGTGAACTTTAACATCAAGAACCATGATGCGAATGCAGGACTGGTTTCTGTTGGAAAAACTTCGCGAGGAACTCCACTGTTGCTCAACAGACACTTCATGGAATCTGATCTGAAAATCGCCACAGGTCTAGTTGCGCCACACTTTCACGCAGGGTTCGGTGGAGGGTACAAGAGCATCGTTCCAGGAATCGCGGGTGAACTCACCATTCTGAGGAATCACAGCTTCAACATGCTGGAACACGACAACGCTAGGTACGGATGCATGGACGGAAACCCCGTCTACGAGGATATTGTAGAAGCGGGACAAAAAAGCGGACTACATTTCATCGTCAACATCACTGTGGATCCGGAAATGAGGTTGACGCACCTGTTCATTGGAGAGCCACGAGTAACTCATAGGAAAGCGGCTGAAACGGTTGCTAAGGACATGGAGGTGAAGTTCCACGGACTCTTTGATGTCGTTGTGACCACGAATGGGGGGTATCCACTCGACAGGAACCTGTATCAGTGTGTTAAGGGCTTGGCTGTCGCAGAACGAATGACCAAACATGGCGGGACAATTATACTTGCGAGTGAGTGTAGGGATGGCGTAGGACACGTAACCTTTCAAAAATACATGGCCTTCGGAAAGGATCCCAATGAGGTTCTACAAAGACTCAAGGCCGACGAGCCCGTTCCAGATCAAGACAACATCCAGATACTAGCAAGAATTCTAACAAAGGCAAGAGTCATAGTCGTCACTAGGGGAGTTGACGCCACAACCATCAGAGCAATGAAAATGGAGCACGCCGAATCCATTGACCAGGGGCTACGGTCATGCGGCCAGTCTGCGAGCGAGAGGCGAAGCGTTGCAATCGTGCCTGGAGGACCGTATGTTTTTCCAATCGAACCCGGCCCAACCTTCTGAACAAATGGCTGAGCTTACCACACACGAGAAAACACGCTAACGTTTCGCAATGCTAGCTGGATACTTCACGGTTATGATAGAAATCGTACATTACATGGAGCCGGAAAGTAAGGAAGAGTCCGTTCACAGCTCAAGTTCAGTTTTCATTCGGCCTAAAACCGGCTCAAAACCAGCTGAAAACCTGCTAGGTCGACAGTTCTAAACGACGGTGTAAAGCTATCCCGAGGCTCCATAATACTGGTTCAAATCCTTGCATTTTTCTACTGGGCAACCAGCCTTGAGAAATAAGCTGGACATATACGACTGGCAACGACTGACGATATCAAGAAGCTTGTAGCCGACCTTAACGATTCAAAATATGCTGACTGGACTAAGAACGACTTCCGGATCGCTCTGAAACGGTTTTATCGGTGGCTTCGAGGTTTTCAATCAGAGCAAGACCCACCGGAGACCGCCTGGCTTCGTGTACGCGCAAGCAAGAAGACGATATTGCCAGAGGAACTGCTCTCCCAGGATGACGTTTCAAAGCTTCTTCGAGCATGTGAAAACTCTAGGGATAGGGCATTTGTTCTGACTCTTTACGAACTTGGCGGGAGAATCGGCGAGATTCTATCGCTACGGCGAAAGATCTGATTGAGGAGAGTATCAAGATCTACAGTGTGGTTCAGGAGGCGGAGATCGGAAACGCATTGAGTTTTATTCAGTTTGGGGGCGAACCCCATCTTAGATGCTCCACTTGCGCTCAGACTTTCGGGCCATACTCTCCTGGAACATACATATCCGGCGGATTCAGCGACCTTTCCGCAGCCTACACCAACGGAGCGGACCCCGCGCCGTTGCTTAAGGGACTGAAAGTTGAATTGGAGAGGTTTAGCCCATTGGTAGAGAGCTATCCATTCTTTACGAACGCTTGTTACTGGGTGCTGAAAATCATTGATTCGGCGACATTCTTCATAGACGGAGAGCTTGCCGCTAACCACATTTCCGTAACGACTATCATTGGCAGGTCACCCGTCAACATAATTGTGATGGATCCGCTGCGAAGGATTATCGGCGGCAACCCTGCCAGTAGTAACTCCTCGGCGAACCAGATCCCTGATTCCAACTATGGTGGCCCGAATGTTGAACCGCAGGAAATCGTCATATTCAACCCTCTTAACGGTAGCTACCAAGTCAGACTGGTCGGAACAGCTAACGGGTCCTTCAATATCTCGCTAGCACTCGTAACAGAGGATTCCCTTCTCAACCAAAGCTACTCAGGAACTACTGTGAAAGATGAAACACATCTCCTCTCGCAGACGATTGCATCTGGAAGATTACAATCCACCGCGCCAATCACTGTGAACCCTTCGGTCCTCATACCTCTAGGAGCGGGGTGGAACCTAATTTCGTTGTATCTGGTGCCCGACACCGTGGATGTGTCAAAGATTCTTGCACCACTCATAGCAAAGAATGAAATCGGAGCGGTGTGGGGGTACACGGGTCTTCCGAGGAGCTGGAAGTTTCTCATTCCCGGCAAAACGGGCACGTTGACCAGCATGGTGGATGGGTATGGTTACTGGGTTTACATGCTGAAAGCCGACACCCTGTACCTGAACGGAACAGTGATTCTGCATGCCGCAACTCCGCCAAGTTATGTCCTAGCGGCTGGGTGGAATCTGGTTGGGTTCAAACCTCAGCCTACGGTACAGAACGAGACCGTCACACAATATCTAACGAGCATCTCTGGAAGCTACGATCAGAATAATGTGTGGATCTACGACAACACCAGCGGTGCATGGATTCGGGCCACAAGCACAACGATGTTCACACCCGGAGAAGCCATGTGGATACTCGTAACATCACCCTCAGGCGCAACACTTAGACCATGAATCAGCTGTATCGGTTTAAGCACAGCATGGATTTTGAATTGAATACAGGGGGATTACTTGCCACGCTAAAGTCAGAGGATAACCTCTTAGCCCCTAAGCGTCTGTCCTCTTAGGGCATCGGGATTTCTCAAGTTGAGCGCAAGCAGCGAATTCTCCGACAGCCATAAAATCGGTGATTTCTGACCTTTTTTCAGCTCTTCTTGAGCTGTACGGCTGCTTTATCGCGCTTGTCTTTCGCGTATGTTTTCCATTTATCACTGAGGTGGGCGGAGGGCAGTGCCCGTTGCCGAGGAAGAAGCGCACATTCTGTTGTTCGAGCCTGCATCCACGCTGAATACCGGTAGTGTGCGGGACGAGCGGACCATAGAAAATGTCGACAGAATCTGAGTGTTACTGCGTCAAACCAGATTCTTTACGAGATCCCAACCATCTCTTAGCCAAGGAGTTACGGATCTGGAAACTAGTAATTCGCTAATCTTGTCTTTCGATAGAAATTCAAAACCTGCGGATTCCTTGTCATCAATCTTCACAGGCTCATTGCTCACACAGGTGAAGGCAGTAACAGCCTGGTGTTCTGGTGGGTCATGGTGTATGAATTTCCCAACAAGTTGAAGAGCTGCCGTACTTCCGACCTCTTCCAGCAATTCTCGCTCTGCAGCTTGTTCGTAGGTCTCTCCGTAGATAACGTGAAACGCGCAGGAACTATCGTAACGGTTGGGGAAAATTCGCTTCGAGGGGCTTCGGTGCTGAATCAGTATCATTCCATCAGAACGCTTTAGGAAAATAATCCCTGACCGGTGCAGGACGCCTTCGGAATGGGCATATTTTCTTTCCACAGAGCCGACTACAGAGTCGTCTTCGCGGACGTGATAAAGCAGCTCCAAATTCCCTAAACCCTTCAGAAAATTCTCTTTCTGGCGAGCACTATGAAGATCACAGCTACGATCGCGATCACCGCTACGGCTCTTTGCGTTTCCTGTGTGAATGCTTGAGTTTCGTCTTGGGCGGTGAGGGGCTCGCCGGTTATCGGATTTAGCAGGTTTTCAACGGGGGCGTAGTTGTCGGTGAGTATTGGTGCGTTATTAGCGCTTGGAGTGGTGTAGTTGCTTACGTCTTCTTCGAGCGATGAGATTCTTGGGCTGGTTGTAGTGTCGGCTAATTGTTGAAAGTTGTTTTCCGTCAATGTTTTGGGTTGTAAGGTTGCCACTATTATCACGTTCTGTGGGTTCCCATAGCCAGCTCCCATTACAGGAAAGATGTAGATGTTGGGGAACGTGAGGTGCATAGTGTTTGTTTCGGCGTAAAGCAGTTTCGAATTGTCCCCGCTTGTTGCAGCGATCAGGTTTGAGATTACTGTGCCGTTTGTTGTTAGGTGATTAACTAGGAGTTTGAAGAACTCGTTTGTCATCAAGTGAAATGGAACGTAAGTTTTTGAGTAGGCGTCGAGCACTATCAGGTCGTACTTCCGCTGCGTCGATTGCAGGAAGATACGGCCGTCGTCGTTGAATACGTGCAGCCGTGGGGTGTTTGGGTCTACGAAGAAGTATTGTTCAGCGACGTGAATCACCTCAGGGTCGATTTCCACGACGTCCACTGTGACGTTCGGGTAGTCTTTCAGGAAAGCTTTCGGCCCCGTAAAGCCCCCGCCGCCGATGAAGAGGACTCTTGTTATGTTCGGGTTGAGCAGAAATCCCAAATGGAAATAGTCAGTGTAAGGGTAAACGGTCCTATCGGGGTTCTTGAGGTCCATAGCGCTGTGGAAATTGTCGTCTAGGACTAGGATGCGAATGTAAGAGGCGTGAGCTGGATCGTACGAGTCTGCCACGATTAGATGGTGGTATGGCGTGTCCGTCTCGTAGATTGTGTCGCCTAACGCCAACGTGTAGGCGGCTACGGTCAAGCGTTGACTGACGAGATATGGGGCTGCAAAAGGCATGATGATGAGGATGAGAAGAACGAAGGCTTTCATCCGGAAGCCCAGTCCAAGAAATGCAACTACCAGCAGCGTGATTCCCAATGCGAAGATAATCTTGTTCACGCCGAATGCAGGAATTAGTACGAAGACTGTGATGAATGTGCCAGCGATGCTGCCTAAGGTCGAGAGCGCGTATAGGTTTCCTGAGGCCTTGCCCAGCTTCTCGAAGCTTTCGGTTGCCAATCGTATTGCATAGGGCGATACCATTCCTAGGAGTATGCTTGGCGGCCCGAGTAGGATGGTGGTTGCGATTAGGGGCGAGTATCGTTCTCCTAGATTGAGGGCTATCACAGAATTGAAAATTGGGGGTGCCAGAGCCGGCAACGCTAGGGCAAGGAGCCCCGCAGCGAAGATTATGGTTGATAGAATGTGGAGTTGTGGTAACCGGTCGGCCAGCTGTCCGCCAAGATAGTAACCTGCGCTCAGCGCGGCCAACACCACGCCAATGAGACTCCCCCAAACGAAAATCGAGTTACCGAACACTGGTGCCAGCAACCGGCTGCCCAACAGTTCAAGCGCCATAACCACGGCGCCAGAGACGAAGACTGAGAGCAAGAGGCGTAGTTGTTGGGGCATGGTTCACTCATCGCAGGCATGTCTAGGTAATAAACGCTGAAGAATTCGGTTGGGTGTCAGGTGTTCTTCTTCTCAGTTTCTTTGTAGAGGTTCATCGCGTCTCTAGTGATTTTTCTGGCTTCCTCGGCGTTTGCCCACTTCTTGAACTTGACCCATTTGCTCGGTTCCAACCGCTTGTAGTACTCGAAGAAATCCTGAATTTCCCGGAGTTTGTTCTGGTGTACATCTGGCAGGTCCTTGTGGCCTTCGAACCTTGGGTCACCTAACGGTGCGCACAGAATCTTCGTATCGTCCCCCTTCTCGTCCTCCATAACTAAGGCACCTATCGTTCTGGCCTTAACGACGCACCCTACTCGCAGGGGTTCGTACCCCAGTACCAGTGCGTCCAATGGGTCGCCGTCGTTGGACCAAGTCTGTGGTATGAAACCGTAGTCAGCAGGGAAGACAATTGATGAGTGTAACACCCTGTCCAATGTGAGAACCTCCCACTCCGGGTTGTACTCGTACTTGTCCCTGGAACCGCTGGCAACCTCGATGACAACGTTTATCGTGTCCGGGGGATTGTCGTCCGGAGGTATTTTCCGTAATAGGTTCATCGTAAACCGCCGCCAGTGTGGAAGCGACTACTTGATTCAGTGGAGGTAGTTAATCAGTTAGATTAGTCCTAAAAGGACTATGAGTATGCTTAGTACTTCAATTCACAGCTTACGACATCGGCTGCAGTTTCACCACTTTGACTTGTATGATTTCGTCCTTGCGTGCCGACATTCTGTCAAGAGTTCTCTGTGGTGGCGGCGTATCCAGTTGGATTTGGGCAACGGCTGCTTTGGAACCTTCGAAAATTATGTTGTGCACTTGGTGCACATTGGCCTTCGATTCTCTGAGGTCGTTTAGAATCCGCGTCAACACACCCATCTTGTCGTAGTGCCGCACGATTAGCTCGTATTCTGCAGGTGTTTCTTTGGCGAAGTTGACGCAATTTTCAACGTTCCCTGTCTCCGCATAAGTTTCAATGATCCGAACCGTTTCATCTGCTGTGGCGACTTGTGCTTGGGCAGTTGAGGCCCCCACATGGTGAGTGCCCACCCAATTCGGCACGCCGTTAAGGACAGTGAAGTTACCACTCCCTTGCGCGGGCTCATTTTCATAGACATCAAGACCCGCGCGAACTCGCCCCGCCTTGAGCGCGTCAGCCAAGGCAGCGTTGTCGATGACTGCGCCGCGTGAAGTGTTGAGTACGATTGCGCCGGGTTTGAGCTTAGCAATGCGTTCAGCTGAGATGAGATGTTTGGTTTCGTCTGTGAACACTACATGAACCGAAACAATATCGCATGTGCCAAGGAGGTCGTCGATAGTTCTCGCTCTGGATACCCCCAGCTGTTTCGCCTTTTCGTCCGTAAGTGTGCGTGACCATGCAACGACTGGCATGTCGAAAGCTTTGACTCGTTTGATGACCTCCCTACCGATTGCGCCCGTGCCTATGACCCCGAAGACTTTCCCCTTCAGACCGTCAGCTCTCGAAAAACCTGCTTTATTCCAAATTTGCTTCTTCAGCTCCGCGTCCTGCTCTGGAATGCGTCGGTCAACTGCCAGCAATAGCCCCAAAGTGAGCTCGGCCACTGCCGCAGAATTCTTGTCGGGGCAGTTGGCCACGTAGACTCCTCGTCCCGAAGCGGCATCCATGTCGATGTTTTCGGTTCCCGCACCCGCTCTAACAATGAGCTCCAATGAATTAGCACTATCAATGCACTCAGTGCTAACTCTCGTACCCCTGACTATCAGAATGTTCACTCCGATCATTCGCATTGCTAAAGACTCTGCAGTTATGTCGGGTTCGTATTCGGCCGCATCAGCTATGCCTCGCAGCCTATCCACATGTGTGCCGGGAAGCTTGTCCGCAATCAGCAATTTCATAATAGGATTTCAACCTGAAATCGGCCACCATACTAAGATGCCTTTGACTAAAAAGCCAGCCGCGAAATTGAAAGCCTTGGATCTGCTCCTAGCGAGAGAGAACAATGTTTCACTAATCCGACTGTTGAGCATCAAGCAAAGCACTCGGAGGCTTCGTAGGATCGCGAAGGATCCCAGGACCATTAGCCTATGCAATTTCTCGATCTCTTTCGGAATCGGAATGATCAAACCAAACAGCTGAGCTAGGCGGGCAAAACGTCTATGAACTGAAACCCATCGCGCAATACACGTTTTCCCGCGACCACGGGGATTGACTCCTTGAAGGTTGGTCCATCATAGACAAACGTATGGAATTCTCCGTTCTCACCGCATGGGTCGACTTGTGGTGGAAGGTCACTTAGAAATGAGTCGTCGAATTGACGGCCCACAAACCCAGGGTCAAGTTTCTTAGGATCAACGCAGGTGACAAGGCCGCGAAAACCAACTCGAATTATCCCTTTGGCAAGTATTGTGGTGTCCTCCCCCCAAAGAGGGAAGACTGGCGTAAGGCCGATCTGCGCGAGCTTTTCCTCCCGATACTTGCGTATATCCTCCAGGAAGAGATCTCCGAATATCACCTGAGAGACTCCTCGTTCTTTCCATTTGGAAAGCAGTCTACGCATCTTCTCTTCGTAGATTTCGTTTGGACAAGGATATGGTATCTGGACCTTTTCAATTTCGTAACCCAGTGACTTCGCCTGCAAATCGAGCAGCTCCTCTCGAACTCCATGCATTGAGACCCGATGATACCGATCGGTCACTGTCGTTACGAGGCAGACTACTTCGAACTGCTTAGTTGTCAGTATTCGGTGGAGTGCCATGGCGCTATCCTTGCCGGAGGACCAAGAGAGAATCGCTCGGGGAACCATAGACAATTCGCCAGTAGTTGCTGGTACAATTCTCTTAACTGTCTGCTAAGTAGGTTGAGCTCTCGTGTTGACCGTTGAGTGCGGAGCCGCGTTCTCTCAAGAAGAGTATAAGGCTGAGAGAGGGTGTCTTCTTGTACATTGGCTCCGTTTTGGGAAGCGGGATACTCGTAGCGCCTGCCATCGCAGCTAACATAGCGGGGCCAGCGTCGTTAGTGGCTTGGGTTTTGCTCTCTTTTCTGAGCTATCCAATTGGATACACCTTTGGCGCGCTTGCCGCTAGTTACCCAGATGCCGGCGGATTATCTGCGTTCATCAAGCGAGGATTTGGTTGGACTGCCGGAACAGTTGGAGGATGGCTTTTCGTTTTCTCGTTCTTCGTCGGAGCCCCAGTAGTTGCAATAATCGCATCATCATACTTCATAATCTCATTGGGGCTATCGCCCAACCTGCTCTATCCAATCGCGTTCCTGTTCATTAGCTTCACAATCCTCATCAACGTTACTGGAATCAGAATAGGGAGCCGAGTAGAGTCCGTTATCCTCGGAATGGTTGTCACGTTACTATTCGTGGCTGTGGGCTTGACGTTGCCGCACGTTCAACAGAGCAATTTCTTGCCGTTCGCTCCGCACGGTTGGTTCGCAGTGGGCGTTGTTGGTGTGATAATCTTCTGGTCTTTTCAAGGATACGAGAACGTTCCACAACTGGCTGAGGAGTTCAAGAATCCGGGGCGCGATTTCCAGCTCAGCATTGCTGCAAGTGCAACGATTACGAGTTTGTTGTACATTCTAACTTCCTTCAGCGTAATCGGGACGGCCATCTACGTTAATCAAAGTCTCTACGCGCCAGTTGCTCTGATGTTTTCGCGCTCGCTCGGTGTCAGTGCGGCTATTATTACTCTGTTTCTGGCAGTTACTACGTGCTTTGGCACAATGAACGCCTACAGCATCGGCGTTTCTCGTCTTGTCTACGCCCTCGCCCGTGATGGTAGCATGCCATCGGCGCTGATGAAGCTGAATAAACAAGCCGCCCCCACGAGGGCCTTGCTCGTTCTCCTCGTAGGTGCCGCAACGTGCCTAGTTTTTGATGCTCTGATCGGCGCGAAACTGGACCAGTTATTCTTGGTCTCCGGCGCCGGTTTCATCGCACTCTATATTTTAGGCTCTGCGGCTGCTGTTAAGCTACTGAAGCTGCGTGGACTAAAACGGGTCTTTCCTTATGTGAGCCTCATCGTGTCGGCAGTTGTCTTCGTCTTTGTAGGGGAATATGCGCTGTTCCCGATCGTGATAGCATTGTTGTCCATACTGTGGGTAAAGATTAGAACCGCCCGCATTGACTCACACAGGTTGAAGTAAGGATTCCGCGTAACGCTGGCTCATGTCAAGAGCCTTGGTGGGGTCGCTGGGATTTGAACCCAGGACTTCGCGGTTGCGGTTTAGGCAACTCACGCGGGCCCAAGCCGCGTATCATAACCATGCTAGACTACGACCCCTAATCAGCGACAGTGTTTGCGTGATTTTTCAAGGGTTCGGTCTGTGCCTTAATAGGTTATGTGAACATCTCTGGCCCGAGTTTTGATCGGGTCAGCACGAGCAGCAAAGCTGAAGGGAGCTGATTCTGCTATCCGCAGAAGCCTCTCTCTTTTCATCCCGGTATTGAGTATATCAAGGCACTGCCTGTGCACGAAACGCTTATGAGGTCACTGACTAGTTAGCTTCATTCTGTGTGTTATCATTTGTCTGGAGAAAGTGAGGAAGTGCTAGTCGTGGAAGAACCTATTGAGATCATAATCGAAGCCCCCGTTGTTGAGGGCGGAAGCTACCTCTACGTCTGCTCCGAGTGCGGCTACGACCTGACTGAGATTCCGTACTACAATCGATTCTACTGCCAAAACTGCGGCTTACACTACTGAGCCGCGAGCGTACCTCGAAGAACAATGTTTGTTTACCTATCGTAGATTCTGTTCGTACCGCGGTTCATAGCTGCGGAGAGAAATAACCACGAAATCACCGGAAGCCACGCGGAGATACGTCCTCGTCCTGGTGGTGTGCCTGTTTGTCACCACTTTGTTTCCTATGCACCCCGTCGGCGCTCAAACATCTCTGCCCCAGTACATCGATGAATTCAACGTCCCAACTCCCTACTCGGCACCCTTAGCGATCGCTGTCGACAAACAGGGCATCGTTTGGTTCACTGAATCTAACGTTAGCCAACTTGGTAGATTTGACCCTACGAATCGCACATTCAAAGAATATCCAGTTCCAGGGATCGGTGACATGTGGGGAATCACAACCGACCAGAATGGGGTGTTGTGGCTGACTCAATACTCCGGGAAGGGGGCCGTCAACCCGGGTGGGCTAGTCGTCTCTGGAGGCCAAGGCAGACTACTTCGCTTCGATCCTTCTACAGCCCAGTTTTCAACCGTAAACATACCAACGAATAGCTCCTTTCCCATGAGAGTCACCGCGGACCATGAGAACCGCATCTGGTTCACTGAACTCCTAGGCAACAAAATCGGCATGTATGATTCAACCTCGAACTCGCTAAAAGAATACCCTGTGCCTACGAATGTTTCAGGCCCCGCTGACCTAACGTTCGACCAGTACGGAACTCTGTGGTTCACGGAAACTTACAACCAATCAGTCGCCAAATTCTTCCTAGGCAATCAGAGTTTTGTTGAATATCACCTATCAACTCGTGATCCTTCTAAGATCTTGTCCTCACCAGTTGGCATTGGCGTCTCAGCCAGCGGCGGCGTGTGGTTGACCGACCACGGCGGGAACTGGATAGCACAATTCGACCCTGCTTCCAATAACGTTACTCGTTACCCTACTCACACTCCTCCAAGTGACGTGTATCCGACATCTATCCCAAACGGCTTGGCGATTGACAATGTGGGGAGGGTATGGTTCACTGAGCATGGGGGCAATAGTATCGGCTACTATGAGCCGGCAAATCGAACGATGGTAGAATTTCCCATACCCACCGGACCCATAAGCACGGCGTTGTGGCTGTCCTTGGCACCTAATGGTGATGTGTGGTTTACTGAGTGGAGCGGGAACAAGATCGGCGTAGTTCACGCTAGTCGTCCAGTTCCAATATCCCTGCGCCTTTCAGTAACCTACTTGCGCCTGGAGACAGGTAGTGCGGCGAAGTTATCTCTGCTTGCGAAGGTATCCGAAAATCTCGAAGGTAACGGAACGTTCCGTTTTTCTTGGGCTTCCTATGATGTGCGTCAAATCAGCGTTGGATTTTCGCCACGATATCCATTCTTCTCTGGCCTAGTTGACACGCCAGCCCAAGCCCAAGTGAGTCTCGACGGCAAGATTTCTCCGGGAAGATATGCCCTGGGGTTGGGAATTGACGCCGGTATAGTTCGCGTGTGGACGATTGTTCCGGTGGATGTTGTGCAGGCTGTTCCATCAAACGCCATGCCCAGCATGAGCTGGTTACTCACGACGATTCTTTTGGTGGTGCTTTTGGGCGCACTGCTGGGAGTAATCCTGAGACGGCGTTTGGGCCGCTCTCTGCCCAAATCCGTCATCTCCTTGTAGGGTTGAGTTTAAACATACATGAGGCCTCTTGTGGGGAAAAGGGTTTTTTCTTGGCGTCATCTAAGAAGATTAGTCGCTTTTCTGAATCGGTCATCCGGGAGATGACTAGGCTTAGCGAAAAGTACGGCGCCATCAACCTCTCACAAGGTATGCCAGATTTTGACCCGTCACCCAAGCTGGTTGAAGCTGCCGTTGAGGCCATTAGGAGAGGGTCGAATCAATACTCGGTTACATGGGGCCAGAGAAGCCTGCGAGTGGCCATAGCGGAGAAAGCCAAGGAGTTTAATCGAATCGACGCCGACCCTGAGAAGAATATCACGGTCACTTGTGGAGTAACCGAGGGGATCACATCAGCTGTTTTAGGGATGGTCGATTCAGGCGACAAAGTAGTCGTCACCGACCCCTTCTACGAAAACTACGTTCCCGACGCTATTCTAGCAGGTGCCGAAATCCTCTACGTTCCACTTGTGGGAAAAGATCTGCACTTGGACGAGGAGAAACTCAAAGAAACCCTGGGCAAGCACCCCAAGGTAATCATTCTCAATACTCCAAACAATCCAACGGGAAGAGTCTTCAGCTCCAAAGAACTGAAACTCATAGCCGACCTCTGCGAAGATTCAGGGACCACCGCCATCACAGACGAGATATACGAACACATAACCTACGACGGAAAGGAACACATTAGCCTTGCAACAATCGGAAACATGCACGACAAAACGATTACCGTAACCGGCGCCTCGAAAACGTATTCCGTAACAGGGTGGCGCATTGGCTGGGTTATTGCCAACGAAACTCTGACGGAGGCTGTTCGAAAAGTACATGATTACCTAACAATTTGTGCCCCAACCCCTCTACAGGACGCTTTGGTAACGGCATTGAATTTCCCGCAATCATACTATGAGAAACTAGCGGACACGTATGATCGGAAGAGACGATTTTTGTTGAAGGTTCTGGAAGAAGTTGGGCTTGAATATTTGCGACCTGAAGGAACCTATTACGTCCTAGTTGAGGCACCGAAGGCTTTCAAGGATGGCCAGGAATTCACTGATCACCTGCTGAAGAATGCAGGTGTCGCCGTACTCCCTGCTAATGCACTCTATCACGATAAGACCCTTGGAAGCAGGAAAGTTCGATTGGCGTTCTGCAAGAAGGATACGACACTGCAAGATGTCGCGAGAAGTCTAAGGAAACTTACTTCGAAGCAGAAGTTGACGGTCAGGACCAGAGCTTGAAATATGCGGCAGCACAGCTAGCCGACCGGTGGACCGCTTGTCCAACGATATTCTGCGCAGCCTCTACGCCCTGTCGAAACTCCCTAGTCCGGGCCCCGCGCCTGCGTTCTCCTATCTTCACGTCTGCAATGCACTATTGACCATTGGTGACGAAGGTCCGATTGGCAGAATTGAGCTTTCACGCAGGCTAGGCTTGGGTGAAGGCGCGATAAGAACTGTCATGAAGCATTTGACGCAGGCCAAGGTTATTTCTACTGAGAAAGAGGGATGCATTTTGACCAGCCGCGGAAGCAAGCTCTATGAAGGCCTGAGGAAGAGAGTGTCAAGAGTCAAAGAGGTCGACGCGGGTCCGCTCTCTTTGGATGAATTCAATGCAGCCATCTTAATCCGGCATGCAGCCCGATTCTTGAAGAAGGGAATCGAGCAGAGGGACGCGGCAGTCCGCACCGGCGCCACAGGTGCTTGCACCTTGGTAGTTCATGGCGGGCGGTACACGATGCCATTGGCAGATGACGATGATTGGAGCATGAGTTCTGACGAACCGCTAGCCGAAGTATTGAAGAAGTTATTCAATCCAAAGGAAGGTGACATCATAGCGATTGTTGGTGCAGCAAACAAGGAGTTGGCTGAGCAAGGCGCGATGGCCGTAGCGCTCACACTTTTGTGAGCTTGGATCGCCTGAATAGATTTTCAGACTACTTGCCCTTAATGAAGTCCTCAACCATCTGTCTCGCTACATCGTCTAAGAACTGCTCTGGCGGAGACTTCATGAAGTAGGCGGAGGGAGCCTTCAACGCACCGCTGATTCCTCTGTCCAGCGCTAACTTGGCGCATCTAATAGCGTCAATGACAACTCCGGCGCTGTTCGGCGAATCCCACACTTCAAGCTTCAACTCCATATTTAACGGGACATTGCCGAAAGTTGTCCCCTCCAAACGGATGTATGCCCATTTGCGGTCCAAGAGCCACGGGACGTAATCGCTCGGGCCAATGTGCACGTTGTCAGGCTCCATTTTGTAAGCCAATACTGATGTGACAGCATTCGTCTTCGAGATCTTCTTGCTCTCCAGCCTTTCCCGTTCGAGCATGTTTAGAAAATCAGTGTTCCCGCCCACATTCAATTGCATTGTGCGGTCAAGCCTGACTCCACGGTCCCTGTATAACTGTGCGAGAACGCGATGGACTATCGTCGCACCGACCTGTGACTTTATGTCATCCCCGATTATTGGTAGTCCTCTTTTCACGAACACTTCCTGCCAGCGCTTCTCCCTGGCTATGAAGACGGGGATGCAATTGACTACTGCGCAGCCAGCGTTTATGGCCTGCTCAACATACCACTTGGTCCCAAACTCACTACCTACTGGGAGGTAGTTTACGACCATGTCCGTCTTCGTTTCTTTCAAGACGTGGGCGACATCAACTGTGTGTGACGGATGTTTCTCGATCACCTTGCTAAGGTATTTTCCCAAACCATCATGCGTCATCCCACGTTGCACAGGTACGCCGAGATTGGGAACGTCACTGAACCTGATGGTGTTGTTCGGTCTTGTGAAAATCGCTTCAGAAAGGTCCTTTCCAACTTTGTTCTTGTCGATGTCGAACGCCGCTGAGAACGTGACGTCGCGAATGTGGTAGCCGCCGAGCCGTGGATGCATTAGGCCGGGGATGAATTCGTTGTCCTTGGCGTTCTTGTAGAATTCGACGCCTTGAACGAGTGATGAGGCGCAGTTACCTACGCCGACGATGGCCACGCGGATCTTGGGCATGCTGTGAACTCCTCAACCTACGCGAATCTTTGTGCATTTGTTGCGTACATATGTAAAAAGCTACTTAGCCGGTCTCAATCGTTCTCCGCGGGCCTGCGGAGGCGTCGCGAAGGCTTTTGTGAAGAAACTATATTCACGTTGGTGCAGCTAAGGCTCTGAGCATATACCGGTGAACGTGGGATTCGGCCAAGGGATTTCGAAATTGTGGACGCCCAGTTTCTAGTATCGCTGTATAGGAAACTCCCAAAAAACGGCGCCGAACGAGAGCATCATTAGGATGCCTGCTATCAGAATCATGCCTTTCAAGAGAAAGAAGAGTCCGGTGAAGGCCACCCCGGTGGCCATTGCGATTAATGCTGGCCAAATGCCGTGCTCGAGATATTCTGGGGCTTCTTCATGTTTCCCTTGGGACAGTTCTGCAGCAGACCCCATTTTCGAGAACCTTCTCGCCCAGCCGTTGGATACCGAATATAAGTTTTCGCAAATCGTAAATCACATCTAGTTGCCTGAAACAAAAATCGCATTCTTATTAGCTACCCTTTCATCTCCGGAAGGGTCGAAAGGAATTGGGGTCTCGAACGCTTTACGAAATCATCGGCTTCGCTTGCGGGTTTGCACTTATCGATTACGGCTTCAATTTCATGGCTACAGGACTTCCAGGAGCACGCTCGCTTACTTCGCAGTTCATAGGAGCCAACCTTCTAGTCGGCGGATCCGCCGCTGTCTTCATCTCACTCTTCTACATGCTAAGATCTGACAACGTCCCAACCTCTGCGATCCCGCAAGTTGCTGCAATCGTTCCTGACGTTCGAGTCGAGACCGTTGTTGAAGAGCAGACACCCATACCGGAAGCTGCGAAGCCTACACTGCCTTCATACGCTGAATCACTTGAAGTACATCTAAGCGAATTCCATGTGTTGTCACCAGGTGACTATGAGCAGCACTTGGCTGCAAACGTATTCGATAAGATTCGGATTGAAGCGGAGACTGTGACAATTTGGCGAGAGGATCGCCAGGGGATTCGCTCTATTTACCTTGCAGGGCCGTACGAGCTGAAAAGAAAACTGATGGAAAGTTACGTAGAACGCGGGGAGGACTTGAAAATCGGGTATCTGTCGCTTTCAGTGGAAACGATCCGAGACTTGCTGGCTCTCCAACAAAAGCCCGTCTAGGGGATTGACTGGCTCTTTAGCTTGGCCTAGCCTAACGCGTGAGGACAGCCCGCAGGATTACTCCGATTGTGGCAATTGCAGTTGTGGCGAACACGATCACAACGATTTGCTCTTTGGTGATCTGCTATCTCTTCTTGGATTGTGCATGAGCGAGACTAGAGCTGAAATTTCACAGGCTTCATGGCCATGGGTCACCGAGACCAAAGGCCCGCGTAGCCAGCTGTAAACGAAGTTGGCGACCATCACGAGAACAGCGATTCCGATTAAAAAGCCGCCTATGCTGGAAAGTGTTCAAGCTCTCAGCCGGTTACCTGTTCCTCACTCTAATCCTAATTGTCGTGGGGCACATTCTCTAGTCGGAGTCTGCGTTGAATTTGGCGTATGAGTTCGTCGAGGCATTCTCCTCTGTTCCGCCGAGAATTCGAGTAAGCCAGATTTTGGCGGTTATAGGAATAATAGTTGACCTGGTTTGGCGCATCGCAACCAGAAACCTGTTCCACCCAGATTTCATTGATATTCCAGCAGCCCTGCTTATTGGGTTCTACTTTGGAAAGCACCCGAGGGGAAGTAAGTCTGAGGAGGGTAAGAAACCGAAGTGGATTCGCCTATCCAAACCCACATAGGCGGCGTTTCTACCCTAGTTTCTTGAACCATCTGGCCAGGTCCATGATGGTTTCCTCGTTGACCTCGTGGCCCATCAGGTACTCATGAAATGACACTTCTGCACCAGCGTTTCTTAACAGGTCTGAAGCTTCTCGCCCGAACTTCACCGGGATCAAGTCGTCGTAAGTTCCGTGCGATATGAAGACCGGCAGCCCCTTTAGACCATCAAGTTTCAACGGCAAACCTGACCGAAGTGGAACATAACCACTCAACGCAACAATTCCCTGCACGAAAGAAGGTTCCAACAACCCCGCAGCATAAGACATCACGGTACCTTGGCTGAACCCAAGCAGAACCAGTCTTGAAGGATCCACAGGGTACCCTGCCTTGACTTCAACCAAGAAGCTCCTGAGCAAATCCAGGCTCTTGCCGAACGTCACCGGGTGTGGTGTCCAATCCTGACCCATGTCGTACCATGCGAATCCCCCACCCAGACTGAAAGGGAGGGGCGCACGAGGCGCAATGACCAATGCGTCACCTCTACCGAGGGACTCGACTAACGGCACCAAATCACTGGCATCCGCACCGCGGCCATGCAAAGCAATGATGGTAGGGTACTTTTCTCTCTTGGAAGGAGGATAAACGACAATGTGCTCGAGTGACGCCCGAATATTCTTGTCAACGCTCGACATGGAATAACCAATCCGGAGTCTGCAGGCCCCCGAAAAGCTGTTACCTCCAACTTATACCCTTGTTGAAGCAAAATCCACCGAGCCTTTCCTTATTCAGCAAAGTTTGTTATCGCATTGCCCACAGTTACCTCGGCGCGAGACCATGAGGCTGCACCCTTTCGAGCTGGAACGTTGGCAATCTGTTTGGGAGAACAAAGTCGAATACAACCTTGCTGAGAGCGGCGTTCACCCCCTTCGCCTGAGCGAGGTTCTTGGAGGCGATGTCACGGCCCTCCTTGACCAGCCACTTTGTTATACTCAAACCAATGGTACGAAGGAATTGCGAGACGCGATCGCATCAATTTACCCTGCCGCAGGCCCTGAGAATGTTCTAGTGACCAACGGGAGCTCTGAGGCTATTTTCCTAACGATGTGGTCCTTCCTTGAGCGGGGGGCCAAAGTTGCCGTCATGCTTCCCAACTACATGCAAGCCTGGGGCTTGGCGGAGACGATGCAGGCAAAGGTTCGGGGGTTCTGGCTTCGAGAACAAGAGGACGGGTGGGATCTGAATCTGACTGCCTTGAAGAGAATCGCGAGCAGCAAACCCAAGCTCATCGTCGTGTGCAACCCAAACAACCCAACGGGCGCCAAAATGCCAGAGGATACAGTTGACGAGATTTGCAGAATCGCTCGCAAGGCGGGCGCTTGGATTCTCTCCGACGAGGTTTACCATGGAGCAGAATTGGACGGTCAGGCAACCGCTACGTTTTGGGGCAGATACGACAGGGTAATCGTGACTGGTGGCCTTTCCAAAGCGTACGGGCTGCCGGGTCTCAGGGTGGGCTGGGCGGTTACAAAACCGGATTTGGCGGCTAAACTCTGGGCCTACCATGATTACACAACCATTTGTCCTACAGCACTGAGCGATTTCATTGCCCGAAAGGTTCTGCAGCCCGACAAACGCACGATGGTCTTAAGCAGGACGAGGAGGATTCTTCAAGAGAATTTGCCGATCGTAACCGAATGGGTGCGGCGCCAGCAAGGCCGTTTCTCCCTCATGGCGCCAAAAGCAGGTGCAATAGCTTTCGTAAGATACTTCATCAAAATTAACTCCACCAAGCTCGCGGAGCGGCTCGTAAGAGAAAAGAGCACGTTGATCGTCCCTGGAGACCAATTCGGCTTGGACCATTACATCCGAATCGGCTACGGCTCGCCCCAAGGCTACTTGAAGGCCGGTCTCTCCCGCCTAGAAGAACTTGTAGGTAGTTTGAGGTAGAATTTCGTTTCCGAGCTTGGGGAAATCGACCGAAAGGTTTCAATTACAGGAACGGAGACTGTTCGCTCTGATTGAGAAGTATCAAGAATGAGTCAGAAAACAGCGCACGTGAAGCTTAGGTGTATGGAGTGTAAGGCAAAGTTCGACAGCAAGTATGACGCCTTCGACACCGCCGTAATCACCAACGTGGGACAGGTTCTGGACAATTTCATCTTCTGCCAGAAATGCAAAAAGCGTGTATCTGTCGTGGTCTTCGACATAAGAGCAGCAAACGAGATTACCCGCTGAGCATGTTCAAGAGAAATTCAGAGTGAAAGCGGGGCTCTGACGGGACACTGAAGCCCGAAGTGCCTTTGGCAAGTTAGTCTGCGAGTTCGTGATTATGAAGTCGAAAGCATCCGAGGTGGTCTTTGCAGCTCTGTGCTTTGTCTGGGGCTCAACTTGGGTCGCAATTAAGGTTGGTTTGGAATATCTTCCCCCGTTTCTTTTTGCAGGGATCAGGTTTGCTACGGCAACAGTCGCTCTACTGTTGCTCATGAAACTAATGCACGCTCATATGCCAAGGGACCGTTCTTCTTGGTCACTAATGCTATTCCTTGGCGTCTTCCAAATCACTGTCCCATACGGTCTGGTGTTCTGGGGTGAGCAATACATCTCGTCCGGGCTCTCCGCAGTGCTGTTTGCTACGCTTCCATTCTTCGTCTCCGTCTTCGCGCACTTTTTTGTTGGTGAAAGGCTCACAAAGTTGAAGGTCGCTGGGGTATTCGCTTCGTTCATGGGTTTGGTGGCGATTTTTTGGCGGGACATTGCTGCCTTCCAGAGTGCTGTTGGGCAGCTCTCACTGTTTGGAAGTCTAGCTGTGGTCGGCAGCGCCATATCGGGAGGATTGGGCAACGTTGTGGGCAAGCGTCACGCGGAAAAAATCGACCCTGCGGCGAACGTCTTGGTCCAGATGTTGATGGGAACGCTCGTTCTGTTTTTCATTGACCTCGTGACGGAGAGGGCTTTCGTTACGGATTTCACGTTTGCCGCGGTTGTGTCGATTCTTTACTTGGGTGTTGTTGGCTCTGCGTTGGGTTTTGTTGCATTGTACTGGCTCTTGAAGAGGATGACGGCTACGAATGTTTCCCTGGTTACCTTCGTGAACCCGATTGTTGCTCTGTTACTGGGTTGGGTTGTTCTGGGAGAGACACCCGACCCGAATATTGGGATAGGGGCGGTGTTGATTCTCGCCGGAGTCTACCTTACAACGAGACCAAGCTCAACATGACAATCCTGTTACCTGCGTGATCTAACGGTTGGCGAGCTCCAACGCGGTACCGATGCTGCGAGCGATCTCTTCCATCGGCGGCTCAATGCCGCGGTAGACTTCAACGATTCCAACCTCGGTCTTCAGAAGAATTAGGTAAGTAGAGTAAGCAGCGAATTTCAGCGTGCGGCGGAAATCTTGAAGGCTTTCCCTAAACCGCTGCTCTCCGGAAACATGGATTGTGTTGAATCGGACTCGGTCGCCATACTTCTGTTGAATTGAGTCTGCAAGTTTCTCGAACAGTGGTCTCTGTATCTCGCAACCACTGCAACGGTCTCTTGTGAGAGCGTAAACGTACACCGTCTTTTCCTCCTGGACAAATGTAGCGAAAGGATTCGAGCCTGATTGCTCGGCAGCCTTGACAAACTCTTCATAACGCAATCGAGTGAGTGGCATGCTCAAGTTAACTGAACCTCCGCCCAATATACTGAACCAGTGAAGCGCTCAGCCTAGGAATGCGAACGTGGTTCCTAGTGTTACATTATGGCCCTGAACGAACCCTGCGTCAACTTCCAGGACGTAAGTCGCCTTGACTGGTGGTTCGAATACTGGGCACCCTTGTGGGGTGCATGGCGGTAGGTTCTGCTGGATGTAAACCACTTGTCTATTCGAGTTGAACCAGATGATGTCCAAAGGGAACTTCATGTCAATCATCCAGAACCCCCAGAAATCCTCATGGTCGAAGACGAAGAGCATTCCATGGTCAGCTGGCAATTTGTCTCTGCCCGAGAGGCCTTTTGCTTGTTCGGTGGAGGTTTTCGCAATTTCCACAGTTAGTGTCACCCCTGCGATTCTGATTTGAGGAGCGTTATTGCTGGGTGGTCGCATCAAGAGGTAGGCCGCCGATAGAGTTGAGACTAGAACCAATGCAAGAACCGCGCCGATGATGATGCGCTTTCTCAATTGCTATGCACCTTGCCAATTCCGAACTCAATCGATATCTTTGGCAATTGCCCAGTGATTGTGGGGAAGAAATTCCTTTCGTTTGATCCTGTGGAAGTGCTCTGCGACTAGCCTTTCTTTGCCCCTAGGTAGAACCCGAGGCTGAAACTTCCACCCATGGGCAACACCTGAGCGACGAGGGTAAGGGACCCGACCAAAGCGGCGACTGCGCCCTCAAACGCACTGCCCATGGTTGTTGAGAAAGCGTTGAAGTTTAGCGAGATGACGCCAATAGAGGCCAACCATGCCAGGCCGAGGGTGAACAACCCTGTGACGAGTGCGAGAATCTTCAAAATGATTGCGGCGACTTTTTTCAGGCCGAAGCCTAGCAAGAAACCTAGGGTTCCGCCGAAACCGACCTGCGTGGCTATGAGTGTCGCCAATCCACCATTGTCCAACGCGCACACGTAATAAACAACCGGGGTATTCTTTGGGATTAAAGATTCAGCACGGCTACTGGCATAATCTGTGGATTTGCCTGCCCGACTTGAACACGCTCGGCGACAAATAGGGAAATCCTTGTCTTGAGCCATACGAGGCCTATGAGGAAGAGAATGCGCGAATGGGGAGAGAGTTCGAGAGAGCCTCATCCAGAATCGGAGCACCTGAGGACTGGTCTCATGGCTTGATTTGAACCGAAGTGATTTTGACTTCTTTGAGTGGCCTATCCTTACCGTCGGTTTTAACTTTGCCGATTGCCCTGACAACATCCATCCCCTCGGTGACTTTCCCGAAGACAGTGTGCTTTCCGTCCAGCCAAGGTGTCGGGGCAAGGGTTATGAAAAATTGCGAGCCACCAGTGTTTGGGCCCGCGTTCGCCATGGAGAGAATTCCGGGCGCGCTGTGTTTCAGGTTTGGAGTGAACTCGTCTTTTATTGTGTAACCAGGGCCACTCGATCCGTCGCCGCGGGGGCATCCGCCTTGAAGCATGAAGCCGTCAATAACCCTGTGGAATGCGAGCCCGTTGTAGAAGCCTTTCTTGGATAATTTGATGAAATTGTCAACCGTTATTGGCGTCTCGTCCATGAACAATTCCGCCTTAATAGTTCCCATGTTCGTTTCTAAGGTCGCACCTGGATTCGGCAACAAGGTCCCCGGATTGCATGGAAACGGTTTGGTGTATAAGAAGAAATGTGCAGTAACATGACAAGCGCAGGGCCTCCGACCGATTCTCCTCGCAAGGTACTGCCCGATGAACTAACGGATGGTTTCCAGCAAATTGGGCTCCGTGAAGGAGATTCTGTAATGTTGCACGCTTCCCTAGACAGTTTTGGAAGCGTTGATGGGGGCGCTGCCATGGTTTTGCATCGACTCTTGGGTGTATTAGGCAAGAAGGGCACGTTGCTAATGCCGACCTTCACGTCCATAGCGAGACATAGTGGAACGCACAACAACTACACGAGCCCTGGGTGCTGGTGTGAAGGTAAGGAGAACCGGCACGTTCCATTCATTCCCGAACTCCAACCTGACAAAGCCATCGGCCCGATAGCCCATAGATTGTGCAGCTGGCCGGCTTCAAGGCGCAGCCGGCACCCGGCTTACTCGTTTGTGGCAGTGGGCAGACATGGTGACGACCTTGTCCGTGAACATGAGCTTTTGAACCCACTCCTGCCGGTCAAGAAGTTCCTCAAGCAAGACCCGAAAGTTGTGACGGCTGGAGTTAACCTAAACTCTGTCACCTCGATTCATTTGGCAGAAGAAGCAAAAGCTCCGAACAAATTCGTCAAAGAACGCGCATTGACAGTCACGTCTAAGGGCCAAGTTTGGCTTGACGTCCTAGCCATCGGGTGCAGCGCCGGATTTGGAAAGTTGGGAACGTATCTGACCCAAGAAAAAGTAAGGGAAACGAAAATCGGCCTAGCCGCTGTGCAGACTTATCCGATGAGGTCACTCATCGAGGATGCCAAGTCTCTTCTCGGCAAGAATCCTAGAGCCCTAACCTGCGACAACGAGGAATGCATGAGTTGCGCTTTGGCGGGATGCTAGCCGTAGTCGGAGCGGGCCACGCCGTGACTCGTGTGATCTACTGCTTCCACCAACCATAATCTCGCGGAAGCAACCTTGTCAGAACGTCACAGCGATTGCTTGTTGTCAGGACATCGTCCTCAATTCTGACTCCCATCTTGCCCGGTATGTAAGCACCTGGCTCAATGGTGAAAACCATTGATGGTTGAAGCGTTTCTTTGCCTTCGGCGATAATGTACGGCGCCTCATGGACCTCTAATCCCAAACCGTGCCCGGTTCTGTGTGTGAAGTACTTGCCTAGGCCATTTTGTTCGAGGAGATTTCTCGCCGAGTAATCAACAGCGCCAACAGTCCTACCGCTTCTCGACTCGTCGATCGCTGCTTCATTTGCCTCGCGCACCTTCTCGTATAGTTGACGGAATCCCTCGTCTTTTCCGGAAATGAAGGTTCGTGTGATGTCTGCATAGTAGCCTGAACAGGTGCATGAGATGTCGATTACTACGCTCTCGTTTCGCTTAATTTTCCTATCCGATGGCAAGTGGTGGGAATCTGCGGCGAAGGGGCCTGATTGAACGAGCACGTCGTCAACGGATTCGGCGCCCTGCGAGTAGATTGCCTCCCTTACAGCTTTTGCCAGTTGAAGCTCGGAAATGCCGGGTTTGAGCAGGTGGGGAATTTTCAGAAATGATTTCGAAAGAATTCGGGCAGCCCTCTTCAGGAACTTGATTTCGGATTGCTGCTTCACCTCCCTTATGCCTTGGAGCAGTGGCTCTGCGTCCTGTAGGTCTGGTTTGGCATGTCGCAGAAGGTTGTTGATGAACAGAAACGGTGTCCTCCCTTCTACGCCCCACTTTCCAATGAATGACAGTGCCTCTGACACCTGTCGAAATGATTCTGCAGGACCCTCGTTATCTGTCCAAGAATGAACCTTCATGTTCCCGGACATCCTTAGGAAGGGGCCGGACTCAAGTTTGGGTGCAACCAAGTGAGGTTCACTGGTCTTCGGGATGAAGAAGAGGTACGGCCGCTCCAACAATAATGAGTGTACGCCTGTGTAGTATCTTAGGTTGGGTCCAGGAACGAGGATGACTCCGTTGAGGTCACTTTCGCTAATTCGGGTCCGAAGGTTCTCAAGACGGGCGTGGTATTCCACTTCTTTCGGCAACTTGGGGTCTCCTAGAGTCGTTGTTTCACCGGCTGTCACTTTTGAGTTTCCATTCGTCGAGTTTGGGTGCCTGAAAACCTCCATTGTTTAGAGATTACAAGCAAGCGAGCTGATAGTCGCTTTATCCGCTTATATCGACCGGGCGATGCCGTTTGGGTTGCGAAACCCTTTGAGTATATCGAAAGAGCAGGCTCTCGGCATCGTTCTTCAGGAACCCTCTACGAGGGCCTCTGGGCTTCAAGCTATCCACGTGCACAAGGGTGGCTTAGAGGGTCTGCTCTTCGATTCCGTCGAGGAAACACTCACAGACCTCTTGGGGAGCCGCGCCAAAGAAGCTGTCTTCGACTACCTCGAAAGAAACTGCCTCATGGGAAGAAGTGAGATCACTAAATCTCTTGGCGATCTGTTCTCGATCCTTGACGAAATCTTCGGCAGAGGGAGTAAGATAATAGGGAAAGCGATCGCAAAGAAACTTTACTCAAAACTCAACTGGGAATTTGTTGATTGCCGGGATTACGAGCTGACCGATTATTTGGCGACAGTGAAGTTGCGACTAGCTAGGGATATGACCAAAGCTTTTCAGTAGCAAAAGCGGTTAGGAAGGGCATTTTACTTGCTCCTTTTGCTCCGCGACTTGAAACGAACGATTACTTTATGCTCGTTTCGTTCGTTGCCTTGATTCGTTCCTCAAGGGTCGTTGTTCAAGCAAACACGTTGATTGCCTTGGGGTGAGCAATGACGTTTGGCGTAGAGGGGCAGTTGGCAGGATTAACCCAAACCTAGAGATCTGATCTTGCTGCAGGGTGGCCAGCCCAAACTCCGCCAACAGTTGAGCTGTGGAAAAAGTCGGTGATCCTTGGAAATACTCAAGCCAAAAGTCCATCCTCAAATCAGAGCCCTGGGGAACCGCGACTTGAGCAGTTCTGGTTGAGTACCCAGCCAACTTAACGCCAATCATGTAAGTACCACTAGGCACCCATACTTGGTAATAGCCATCAGTTGTGAACGTTGTATAGTTGCCATTGCCTGGTTCAAGGTCAACAACCGCCCATGAAAGCAGACGCGCCTGGTTGTAGATTGTAGAGCCTATGACTGTTCCGCTGATTCTTGAGGCTCGGTCCATCGACGCGACGACTGAGGCTCTCTCCCTCGGTACAAGATTCACTTGGATTTCACTGGATTGGTAGTATCCGTCAACCCAAACCATAACGCGGAAACTCCCAGGCGACAGCCCGCCTTCGTCCGGCCGCGCGGCGTCTGTTGTATCGTAGAAGCCAGACCAATTTGTCATCGGGTCTCCGAAATATCGCTCGAATCCGATCAGGATGAATCGGGCTGAGGTTGTTGGAGAGCCATTTGTAAGATTCGGGATGTAGGTATTGTTCGCGGCAACAAAGTTTCCTAAATCATCATAGACTTCGAGCCTTACTGGGGTAGCGTCCAAGTGGTTCAACGGTTGGGCATATGGTTGGGTCGAGTTTATCAGAGAAAGGAGGTTCTCGTTCTTGAACACGAGCGTTAAATCAATTGTTGGTTGCAGGATCATCCTGATGCTTACATCACTATTCGTTCCCATAGCTACGTGTATGCGGGGAATCTCGAATTGCTGGTATCCAACCGTTTGAGCCAGGATTTCGTAGTCGTTCGTGAGCAGGCCGGCATAGAAGAACTGTCTTGTGTTGTTGTTGAAGGGTTGTGACGAGTTCGTTGTGTAGACGTTTCCGACAGAGTCGATGATTTTGAGTGTAATGGGGGCACCATGGTACGCAAATGGTACGGGAACGCTAGGGTGTTCAGTATCGGTCGAGTATACGTTGAGCAAAATGCCTCCACCACGGTACATGAAGAAACTGAGCGCCGACGGCAGGAAGTAGGAGGAGATTGAGGCGAGCGTTATAATTCCTTGTACGTCTTCCAGCTGAAAGTAAGTGTCCCTGACGCCAACATTGGTGTCGCCAGTGTACAAGGGTGAAGAGGTGAACCGGGCAACTATATGATATGTACCAGGTGGGAGGCCATAATTCGGAGGTAGCAACCCAATGTTACCAAGCCCACGGGCCTCGCTGAAACCGAGCACCTCAATTGTGGCGTTGTTAGACCCTGGCAAAACGAAGGTCGTGTTGGTTCCGCGTAGCGTCCAAGCCTCATCGTAAACAGAAACACTGAGTGTCCCACCGAGAGTCAGATTGGTCGCTTTCAAGCTTGAGCTGTAATCCAAGAAATGGACTGTGATTGAAAAGAAACCTGTTCTTACGAGGGGGATTTCGGCATAGGTTCGGAGTGTTTGATTGATAATGTGAATTGGGACATCGTCTATTTGGATATAGGATGTTACGTAAGCTCGTAGGTAGTAGTCCCCTGATGTAAGCCCCGACGTGTAATTGGCGTAATTTTGCGGTATTCTTCCATCATATCCGAGTTCTCGGTATATTGAGAAAGCAAACGTGGTTGCAGAGGGATCTGTGAAGAGTGTGGGTCTGTACGGTGCTGGCGTTGAGGCGACGACGATATTGTCGGGTGAGAGCATTCTCACAATGATCGACCGAGGAGTTGTGCCGCCGAATCCGAACAGCGAGCCCCATCGTAGAGGTACGCCATCGCCTGTGCGTGAAAAGACTACCCCCGTGACGTTGGCGCTTCGTGGAAGATAGATGTCTATGTTCTCGAGTGATTGAGCCGGAAGAACGCTGACGCGCAACGGCCGGATGGTTGGAACGTAGCCCGCGACATACGCTGTTAAGTTGTAAGTCCCGGCGGCGAGGCCAAAGAGCGTGTACTGCCCCTCTGCGGTGGAGTTTATGAAAGTCTGAGCTGTCGCGGTTCTTCCGAGGTAGTCTATCCCGGTTGCCACTACGCGGGCCCCGTAGCCGGGAGGAATGTTGACTGGTTTTCCGGCTTCGGAGGAATTAGAGTAGCCTATGTCTCTGAGTGTTCCTGAGATGTAGGCGGGATCATTGGTGCCCTCAACTACTAGTGTTGGAAAGTTGTCCGGGCCAATCGAGGTCCCATTTAGGAAGGCTTTGAAGAAGTACCTCCCCGCAATCGAAGGTGAAGTTACTTGGAACAATCGGACGTATTGAGTTTTGTTTGTCTCGAAGACGCCGTTGGCGGTAAGGTTGCTCCTTGAAGCAACAAAGCCAAGGTTAGCTGTGACAATTATGTTCCGAACGCTTACTCTCCACCAGTTCGGGCCAATTTGATCAGAGCCCCCCCCTCTGGATAATGACAGGCTGTTTGGATCATAGTCGTTGGTGAAACTTGTCCAGAGCTGGCTCGTCGTAAGACTTGTAAAATCGGGTGGGATGTAGATGTCGACAGACCTGTACAGGCTGGCGTTAGGTACAAGCATTCCATTGACCGTGATGTTACGGTCTGTTTTGGGGGGACTCAAATTCACCTTGAACAAAAGGTCGCCTGTGCTGTTCGTTAGGATCGAGCTGTTTGGATAACTCAATTTGACAGAAGCGAACGTCGGAAAATCTGTGCCAAGGGTTCGGGAGTATTTCCCCGGTGAGACTCTAACCGTGCTGCAATACGGTTGCGTACACGCGGCGAGATTTCCGTGAACGGCGATTGCTGGGAGCGCATTCAAGAGCATCGTGAAGGTGAGAATGCAAACTATTGTGTGAGTCCAATGCCGAGAACGGAGACCGGACATCGGATTAGCCTGGCTTGAGCTGTGATTCTTCTTCTGAGGTTAGCTCCAGCGACTCCGCCTCTTCCTCAGTCGTTTCAGTTTTTCGGAGTCGCGCGTAAAGCAACCCTACCCCGATTACTCCGACCACTATTAGGAATCCCGCGAGAAATGATGCGATCACGAAGCCATACTCCGACCCAGCCGTCCTCGGAATTGTGAACCCGCGGAAGGTTGCCTGCTGAGGTGTCAATAGGTAATCGGCGTATGCGTATGCTGCGTTGAGAAGCCCGCTAACGACGGCTGCGAGCGCGAGCTTCTTCTTCGTAATGCGGGATTTCTGGTTCTTTATGATTGACCCCAAGACGATACCAGTGATGATTACTGGAAGCATGATTGGAACTTGCGGCATCTCGAGACTGCTCCGTGTTCGAGGAAGTATTGAACGAGTTTATATAAGGCTAACTACAAGCCTTAGTTAGGAATTTCGCGTTGAAGCTGTACTCCCTACGCCCACATAACCGCGACCTCAGGTTCGCTTTGGGGGACCTTGAGGCTGCGATTTTACGAGAGCTCTGGGCCTCGAACAAACCAGTCTCAGTCAAGGACTTCCAGGCCAGAACGTCCAGAACTCGCCCACTTGCGGTAACGACTGTGGCCACAATTTTGGACAGGCTTTACCAGAAGGGTTTAGTTTCAAGGCAGTTGGTTCGGGAAGGGGGGCCGCACTACTTGTATAGGGCTCGAGTAACAGAGAAGGAATTCCAACACGAAGTGGTGGATAACGTCATGGGAACGTTACTGCACGGTTTCAATGAGGTCACCGTTGCTTACTTAGCTGAAAGAATGGGTGTAGCGAACCGCGGGGATGGGCGAGTCATAGTGAAGTATTTGAACAGGCTGCGTAAGAAGCCTGCGTAAGAAGGCCGACAAATGATCCTCTTTCTCCCCAGGTATCTGGGGCTCTTGTCAATGTTGCTGGTGGGGCCTTCGATTCCAAAGTTGTTCCCAGACGCCCTCATGGTCGTAACTATGATTGGAGCGCTTGCTCTTGGCAGGTCTTTCCGTAACAAGTCTCTCGCTTTGCTCGGTATTTTGGTCATGATGGTTGCTCAGAGTCTTCTGTTGGTTTTTGGCGCAACTTACATCGAGCTGTTCAGGGAGAGCGCTCATCTCACTCGTGAGTCTACGATTTTCTTTTTCACGCTGCACGACATCAACTTGGGAGTTAACCTAATTGGCGCTTTTGCTGCGGGATGTGTCGCTCTCTTCATAGAGTTTGGTCGGTCAAGAATTAGCATGTCGAGAGCGTTTCCTCACCTGGATTTCGTAGAGGCAACTCCTCAACTGACGAACACCGTGGAAAGGCTTGCACGTGCCGCGAATATCCCGGCACCTGAGGTCGCGATAGTTGATTCAGGATATCCTTCCGCGTTCACAGTCAGGGCCAACCGCCGCTACACGATTGCGGCATCTATTGGCCTCCTCGAATCGCTAAGCGAAGAGGAAGTTGAAGCGTGTTTGGCTCACGAGGTCGCGCACCTTAAGAACAGAGACTTTATTGTAAGAGCGATTGCTACCGTTTCCAAGTTAGCGGTGTTCGCCAGGCCTGTGGGCTATTTTGTGGAGCCCGCAGTTTACAGGGCGCGCGAATTTCTGGCAGATAAGACCGCAACGGAACTCATCGGAGGGCCGACGATGCTGATCTCAGCGCTTTCCAAGCTGAAGGCAGCAAACTCGTTCTCAGAACCAGGCCTCGTTGCAGGTATGTCTGTGTGCAACTTGAACGTGCGCAAACGGGTCTTTTGGTTATTCGAAAAACACCCCGACCTTGAGGCGAGAATCAGAGTTCTTAAGGAGACTGCATTAGATTGAAGAAGATGCAACGGATCTGTATTCTCGCCATACTCGCCTTCTCACTGTTCGTTGTGCCGATGGGTGTGGTCAAGGGTCAAACATCGCACCTAACCGTCACAATGGCTGGCCAATCGCTAACTGCTGGATTCGACAACAATGTGACCGTAACTGTCCAGAACAATTTCTACGACGCAATCTACGATCTTGGGGTGGCAATTTCGGTACCCGCCCCGTTGAGCCTTCTAGGGGATAACCTTCGGCAATACAATCGCCTGACAATGGGCCAAGGTGTTGACCTCAACTTCCAGGTCTACGCCCCGACCTCCGCCATTGGGACTTCGTACGTGGGAACTCTGACCTTGACATACAAACAGCTTGGGGATGTTTCGTACACAACCGAGACTCACGCCATGGGCATGTCAGTGCACGCCTGGATTAGTTTGATACTTTACGGGTTACAGCTGACTCCCTCTTTGACTGTGCCAGGGGGCAACGTGACGATTTCAGGCAACATTCTCAACAATGGGAATTTAGCCGCATACAGTGCAAACGTGAGTGTGACCTCTGATGCTGCGGCTCCCGGATCTTCGGCGAGTGTGTACATTGGTGAAGTGGATCCCAACATACCCCGACCATTCAGTGTGCTGGTTGTCTTCAAATCTGGGATTGCTCCAGGCAACTATACGATAGTGGTGACGGCCTCTGCGATTGATAATGGGCAGGCAAGTTCGCCATACGTTGTCCGCGGGGAGACTCTCGTACAGATCAGGCGTCCGACTCCCCAATTTACAGGTCGAGGTCAGGGGGCCGGTGGCCTAATTGCGATTCTCTTTCAGATTCTAAGTTACCTATACGGGGTCTTCTTCGGCTCCCCGAACATCGTTGCTCCAAGTGTCTTCTCGTACTTGCACTCGCAAACCTTAACCTCGGTCAATCTTGGAATACGGACCCTGAGGCCCTGACTTAGCCGGGACTCCGAGACTCCAGCTTATAATAGATCACCTGTTATGCAAACTCAACGCTTGGCCTCGACACCTGTCAGCTCTGCGCATGCGTTCGAGGATCAGGAATGTAGGTTACTACTCTGTGCATGCCCGTTTGCTTACTCGTATTTCAAGGCGACGACTGCGTTCATCCTAGAGGCGCGCCAAGCAGGGTAAAGGCCTGCTATTGTTGCTAGGAGGATGGGGAAGGTCAACGAGAACACGATGAGTTCCGTTGAGAAAACTGGTTGAATTGTGTTTCCTCCGCCGCCTCCTCCGCCAAAACCGCGACCGCCTCCAAATAGAGTGGCTCCACCGAGCATTCCGCCCATCAAGAACGAAAGTATGTAGCCTAGAATCACTCCGCAGATGGCTCCGACAACTCCTGTTAACGCGGCCTCAGAGAGGAACATGCCCATTATTTGCTTCGGCCGGTAGCCTATGGCCTTTAGAATTCCAATTTCCCTTGTCCGCTCCATCACGGAAACGTACATCGTGTTGACTATGCCCACAGTGGCTACAAACAACGATACGGCCCCGATGGCCCCCAAGAACACGGTGAGTTGTCCTGTGATTGATTGGATGCTTGATAGGATTTGCCCGGGGCTTATGACTCGAACATTACTTGAGTAGTAGGTCGTAATTGCATTCTGAACGTTGGTAACATCGTCCGTGTTGTCGACTATAACGTAGATTCCTGAGAAGTATGGGCTCTTGGAGAGAAATTGTGCCGCTTGTAGTGATATGTACACGGTATCATCAATGTTCGAGAATAATGCTGTACCGTACTGTCCGAGAATTCCGGTTGCCAGAGTCGCGTAGGATATGGCTCCTTTAGCTCCTTTAATGCCGGTAACGGACATTGAAATCATCTGATTGATGCTAATGACTGTGCCAGATGTCGGGTTCGCGATTCCCCAGCCTACTACGGCGGATGTCGTATCGCCCAACAGAGGAATGCGCCCTTCAGCGATCGTCAACCCCTTGTACAGCGCCTGTAAAGCAGACAAATCTATCCCAACCATACTTGCTTGGAGTGAAGTTCCCCCTTGGTTGATTGATGCACCATAGCTGTAATACGGATATGCTGCGACCACTCCAGGTATTGTTTTGAGGTACGTGACATCAATTTGACCTAGCTGGTAAGTGTTTGACGCACCGGCCTCAAAGAATCCTCCTGCAGTTCGTACTGTGAGAACGTTAGCGCCTGTCTTCTCGATATTGCTGGAAATTCCAGCGTTTAGTCCGCTTGAGCTAGCGATCAAAGCGAGGATGATCGCCGACCCTACCGCGATTCCAAGTATTGTCAGAACACTTCGCATCTTCCTGTCAATCAGTGCTCTGGAAGCGAGTTTGAACATGTCAACGATTTGCATGAGTTCTACCTTTCCTGATAAGAGTCCAATCGTTGGAGGTATTCTTCCTTTTCGACTAGCCCATCTTTGAGCGAGATGACGTGCTGTGTCCTGTTGGCAATCTCCGCGTTATGGGTGACCACTAGTATGGTTGTTCCAAATTCCTTGTTTACCTTGATGAACTGGTCCACCACTTCACTAGTCGTCTTCGAGTCCAAGTTGCCAGTGGGTTCGTCTGCGATTATTAAGGCCGGTTCTGTAACTAGGGCTCTGGCAATCGCTACTCGCTGTTGCTCTCCGCCACTGAGCTCGGCCGGTCGTTTGTTCGGTTTGTTTCCCAGGCCGACGGCACTAAGCATCTTCAGTGATTTGCTCTTTCGCACCTTCTCAGGCATGCCTCTGGAGATTAGTGGCATCTCGACGTTCTCGATCGATGAGAGTCTCTGAATCAAGTTAAAGGATTGGTACACGAAGCCCAGTTTCAGGTTTCGCAGGAGGGCCAGCTTATCCTCGCTCAGTTTTTTCAGATCGATTCCGTCGATGATCACTTTGCCTGAGGATGCGGGGTCGAGGGCTCCCACCACGTTGAGGAGTGTGGATTTGCCGCTTCCTGACGGTCCCATTATGGCGACAAATTCGCCTTTGTCTATTTTCAAGCTGACGCCTCTTAGCGCGGGGTAGTTCATGTGGCCCACGCGGTAGACCTTGGTCACATCTATGGTCTGAACAGCAGGCGTAGACTTACTGGGCAATTGCTTCCAACTACAGTCTATAGTTTGGAGGGGTGAATTTAGGGGTTACGCCTAGGTTTTTCGTGTTGTTTGGAGCTGCGCCGGGTAGGGCAATGTTCTCTCTGTGTTTCCGTTTGAATTTCAAGTGCTAGTTCTCACCTGTCTGTTACGTTGCTGCTCCTGACTTCCCATTTGGCCACCGATGAATCCTGCTGCGATCGTGAGGACAGCCAACCACAGGACCGTTAGGTCGACGGTGCCAGGGCTATTCCTATCACTAGCGCCGGGACGGCTGCGATGAAGCCGACGAGAATCCCATGGAGGGTTCGTTCTATTGCGCCTTGCGCGATACGTGCATAGCAGACCAGACGGTCGCGAACATCACAATGATTGGTGTAGCCGAAGGGCCGACTTGGACCACGAACTTGGAGATGAGGGTTGAATCAAATTGCCCAGTCCTGATTGCAACCCCGACGGCGTATAGAGTCACCGCCAGGCAGAGGAAGATGAAAGCGAGGACGGGTGCAGCTATACCTGCGAGGACAACCCGGCGCCAATGAATCTTGGAGATGTCTAGCTTCACGTTTACACCGGCAAACCTGGGTCATATCTTGTTGTCTTGGTGTTAATCGGTCTCGTAGCCCTCAGACAGTATCTCTCGATACCTAACCTGACTGTTTAGGGGACGAGGTCGGAGACCTAAGTAAGTGTCCACGCTGGCAGGTAGCGATCTGGACTATCTTACTCGTTCTCCTCGAGGTCGGCTGGGGGGCTTCACGCCGAGGTTACGGGCAAGCTTCCGCACTTCATCATCCTCCATCCAATCAACTTTCAAGTACTCAAACAACTCCGTGTCCCCCATGCCGAGTCTGCGAGCCTCCTGCACGGCGTGCCTGTATGCCTCAAGTTCCGTCGGGCGGTCATGGTATTCGAACGTCTCATCGAAAAGCGGCTTGCCCGCTCTAAACTGTTTGACGTGCACGAGCTCATGGACTACGTCTAGGTACTTGCTTGTTCGATCCCCTTCTCTCAGGTAGTATGCGCTCACAATCAAGTGTCCGTCCTCGTCGCTCACGCCCATGTAACCGAACTTGGAGCTGAAAAATTCCACCTTCAGCTCTCTCAGCACTCTTTCGGTTTCCTGCCCGAATATTTCCCGGACAGCGGGCACGCTCTCGAATCCTTTGAAAAACTCTGTGAAACCATGCATTGCAATTGGCACATTTTCGGGAATCTGAACATCTGGCAAAGCGAATTTCTTTGTCGGCTCCTTCATCACGAATTTCCCCACACTGATAGTGCAGTTCTGGAACACAAGTACTTGTTTCGCAATTTAAGGTCTAAACCTGCGCCCTACAACCCGTCGAGTGAAGTGGTCTAACCTTCGAAACCCTGTTTGAAAGTGGAAGGAAGTGCTGCCTTGAACCATTCGGGTATGAATGGCCACGTATCCTTGACCAGTGAAACGAAACTCCCGTCCACCACGTAAAACCTCGCGGTGTCGTCTTCGGCCCTAATGGCGCGGCCGTACGCTTGAATGACTTCAAGCATAGCTTGATTCACATACCATTGACGATGCCCTAGCTCAAGCCGCCTCTTCACTCTCTTGTCCCCAATGTCCGCGAAGGGAACCTTGAGCAGAATTTGACAATCGCAGATGTCGTACTTCCAGTCTTGGCCCTCGTTGAAGGCGACTGAAACGAAAACTTTTCCTCGTGACCGCATCCATTCTTGAAGTTTCTCCTCACGGTCCTTGCCCGTGTGAACAATTAGTCTACTCCTCAGGTTTCGTGACAGGTTTGCGACTAGTGCTCGTTGGTGCCTGTAGGAATGGCAGTGGATGGCCACGTTCCCGGTTTCTTTCCTGAGAATCTCCTCGATGGCAGCGACTGCCAATGGCATGTTGTGATCCCATTGCTGCTTTGAGAGTAGCCCAACGGTCGAGTCAATTATGGGCCTATTCTCTACCGGGAACGTGCTTGGGGCGTCGAGGATTTCGATTTCATCCTCCTTCAAGAAGTCGGTCAGCCCGTTGAGTTTTATGTACGCTTGTGGGTCCAGTATTGTTGCAGATGATATGAGATAGTATTCACCGCGCTTCCACACTAGGTCTTTCATGAATTCTCTTGCGAAAACAGGTTGGAGGAGGAGTTGATCGTTGCGAATCTCCCACACCCATTCTGAATTGGAGAACATGTAGAGGTGGTAGTTCTCAAGGAATCTCTCTATTACTTTCTTGTTCTCTGCTTCCACGATCGATAGGCCGTTCTGTTCGGTTTTGGTTTCGAGTCGTCCCAGTATCAGCTTCAAGTAACCAGCGACATCAGCCAAGAGGACCTCCATCTCCCCCCTTCCATCCACGTTTTTCAAACTCGGGAGAAATTTGTGATAGATTTCATACGGAACCGAGAAAGGTGTGAACTTCAAGGAAACGTGGTTGAGACATTGTTCTTCGAGGTTGTGAGATTCGTCTAGCACTAACAGGTCCCGTTTTCCAAGGTAGGTTTCACTTCCCTCCGTCGTGCCCTCGAAGATCATGTAAGCTAGGCTCATCAGGACACTGGGAGCTTGAAGGGCCAGCTGTTTCTGCATCCAATATGGGCAGACGTCAAAGCGTTCGCGACAAGGATAATCCTCTGTCTCACATTTACCGAGATGTACACCTCGCTGAGGGCTGTAGTAGCATCGGTAGTTCTGACGTCCCTTAATCTCAACAAAACGACCTCGTAGGTTGGGGTCTGCGAGTAGCTGGTCGATCAGCGCTAACTGGGGTGTTACGTAGAACGATCTCGTGACTGAAGTAAACGCAGCGTTGAGATAGCTCTTGCCGAAGCCGGTCGGTGCAGTCACAATCACGCATTTCTTGCCAGACTGAAATGCCTGAACTGTCCCACGAATGAGGGCCTTCTGATACTGTCTCATGGTTGTGCTTGGAAAATGATCCAACACAACTTCGTCTGTGAGGTCCGAGGGTGACAAAGTCAACTGTTCAAACCTACTTGCTGCAATCGGGGCGCATCCCGAGCAAACATGCCGATGGGAAGAAATGTAAGCGCCGCATTTCGAACAAAAATCAACCATTCAAAACACCAAATGCAGCGCAGGACGTACGCATGAAAATGCCGGCGCACAGTTCGAAGCATAAAGTTAGATAATAGTTTTGAAGGTCGCCGTAGGAAATCGATGCAAGAACAACTGTTTCGTGCGGACGGCTTTGTTACGCCAAACGATGCCTGATTTAGGCCATGGAGGAAGCAGAGGGGCACTCAGTGTTCCGTTTCGGTCACGGTGTTGAGGCCTTCGGACTATGAACCATAACGCCAGTTGAAGGTTTCCCAAAGTACTTGTAAAGCCAGTACGGAACGATCGTCAAGTCCATCACAAGCATCATGACCACCATAACCAATCCCGCCTCCGTTTGCTCGGGTGAAGGGTAGACAGGGTACACGTACATCGTGGTGAAGAGCAGGAAAGCGCCGAATATGCCCATGGCCTTGCCGGGGACAAGAAGAAGCACATGCCGCATTCTCACAGTCAAGAGACTAGCCCCAATGAACATCAGGGAACCAACCACTGTGAATGTGAAGTGCATCACGATATGTACCTGATCGTTCAATACGGCGGCGTCGAAGTTAACGGGAATATGCCAGTATGCGGTCAACAGTCCCGCGATAACAAACGTGACGAATCCGCGTTTGTTTATGGAAGCGTTGGCCTTCAGCAGCTTCGAGTACGCTGCCGTTAGCGTGCTGGAGAATTTGGAGGAGCCGAGAAGGACCAAGTCTACCCCAGAGGCAATCAAGAAGCCGCCAGCCAGATAGAAGAAATGCTGGACCACCATGTGCAAGGTCAAAGTCGAATCTAACGATTCCCCGAACGGAGTTAACATGCTCAGGATGCAGAGCATTCCTAACGAGGCTCTGAGCGCTCCCCGTTTGATGGTATTCAGAGCGTATTGAGAACTCATAGATGGTCCCACGGGTTTGCACAGGTGCGCGCTGCAGTTTTCCGCCGGCCTATTAAGCGCACTTCTGTCGCCAGCCAAGTGCAAAGCCAAAATTGGTGACGCCTGCCGTTGATTTCATTCGCTCAACTTGTTTGGCCTCGCCCGTTTGGGAGCGGGTGAGGATGATTCGTCCATTCCAATTAAATACTAACTACGAGGCGTAGTTTTCCTTAAGCTCGGGTTATGGGTATGTTTCGGGCATTCCAGAATTCTGAAACGGGGGATTCCGACGTTCAGCTGCCTCTCGTCGGGTTATACTCGTGTCTTTACTGCGAGAGACGCTTTAGCATTAAACATGGACTCAAGCAGCATTATCGCAAGAGACACAGAAGTTGCATGCCTGATTATGAGGGAGCGAAGACTGTGCTTGTTAGGAGTGCGACTCGGGCCAGGGACGCTGTTGAGCGAATAGCCACACGCTGTTCCGATGTGCCCAGTTCGACCAGCCAATTGATCGTCCTATTCATCCTAGTGCTGATTTGTTACGGAACATAGCATCTTTGCAACGTATGTTTGGCAGCGTTGTGCGACGTATGATTAGAAATATGCATTCACTTTCCTAATTGGGCTTATTTAGCGCAGACTTCTTTGTGCGAGCTCTCATTATCGTGACAGTCGCTAAGGCAACTGCGAGTGTAACGACTAACAGCAAGCCTATCCAAAGTTCAAGTGTGCTTTCAGTCAACGGTGTTGGTTGATTCGTTGTCTGGATGTTTGTGAGGCCGCTTGTCGTTGTCTCCGTGCCTACAGAATAAGCGTTTTCTGGAACAGTTATTGAGATAGATTTGGTTGTCGTCAATCCATCGCTTTGTAAGGCTTTGATGAGGATAAGATAGGTGCCCGGTTTGGCGTAGGCGTGCGTTGCGGGGAATCCGTGGTCTGAAGACGTGTCGTCCCCCCAATTCCAATTTACATTGCTTATGGTTGCACTTTGGTTCCCCGGGATTGCGACGCCTTCGATTCTTACTGTGAGATTGTCGGCGAATATTTTCCTTGCGAAGAATATGATTTCTGGAGATTCAAATAGAGTGCTTTGTTTCTTGATGTAGTAGTTCTCGGAACCGTTCAATGTGACGGTCATATCTTGGCCTTGTGTCTGAGAGATTAGGCCGTATACTTCGACGTGGTCCCCCAAAGTGATGTTGTAATCCACGAATCCAGGGGGATAATTCGGTGTGTAGGAAATAGCGAATAGCTGGACCTTCACGGTGACGTTTCTAATGTCCGGTCCGAAATAGATCTGGTCAACCTGTACGTCCCAGGCATAAACTCCTCCTACAGGGTAAAGGTATGTTCTGACTACTTTGCCATTGAACCTGACTTCTTCGATCGTACTCGTGTTGAAGGAGTACGTTCTTGTGAGGGTGAAAGGTGTCTTCTCGACCACCTCGAACGGAGCGGTTTCTGTGACGGCCCTTGACCCTTGTTGGGCTATGGTCTCTATTTTCCAAGCTCCAATTGGGTATTCAGCGTCAACATAATCCACGAAAGTTCCAGCGCTCATTGGGGCAACCATTCGATTCCAAACCGAGCCGTTGGGTGTTATCAGATTAAGTGTGAATGAGCAATTTTGACTCACATAGACATAGAATTTGATCTGTTCCCCAACGGGGTAAGTTCCAATCGAGACGTTTTGTCCCCGACCAGCAGTGTCGGTGTAAATGTCAACCGCAAGCCCCCTGGACGAAGTTGAATTCATTGAATCAGCGCGGACCTGAAGGTGGTTCATTTCGACCAAGACAGGAGAAGACAGTGTATTGACGAGGGTATTGTTGCTAGCAAAGCTCAGCAGGCTAACGACAAGAATCAGAATGTAGATGAACGATTTCGGAAGCATTCTCCCGGCAACATTGGGATTCAAAGGACAACCACTAACGTTCTGAGAGTGCAATTGCAAATTCCGTGTTCTTAGAGGTTGTTGCCATTTCCGGCTTTACATTGTCTAGTTATGGCGTCAACGGCAACTACGTGTAGCCTTCGGAATTATATTGTGCTAGCGGACTATGGACATGGGGGTGGGCCGCTATGATTTCTAGGCTACAAGAACTCCCGAGTGCACCCGAAGGCGGACCCCAAGCGGCGCCGGTTGTTTTCTTACATCAAGCAAATGCCGCGCACGGTCTCAGCAATACCTCACACTAGTAGAACGAGTCGTTGTTTTCTCGCAGCTGGTCAGGTATCACTTCGTGTGGAATTTTGTCGCCGTGGTTGTTGAAGGCTGCGATGTCATTGTATGATTGGAATGGGTGCGCTGTGATCACCATTACTCGACCATAGAAGTGGTTCAAGTCGTGGATAGATGGTTGGAGGGCGCCGGAGGGATGCGAATGCGAAACGCCCATCACACTGAGATCCATTGGGAGCATAAAGTTCGAGAAACCCGAGAATCCACGCCCATGCGTAGCCAGGGGAGGAATCAAAACCTCGTGGATCGATATCTGGTCTTTCTCCGCTTTTCCGCGTAAGAGAAGAATCGTCTCTCTCGGGTACATATCAAGTGCAGAGGTGAGAATACTGTCAGCTACTGACTTTTCGAGTCGAACAAGACTAATCATAGTAATCGCTTTTCGATACGATTGTTTCGGGTCTATGTTTTGCTTCTGCTCGTGCGGAGCAGTCTGCGCACAAATTCCTTTGGACTGCAAAATGTCGCGGGCGAAAGCACATCGACTAACAATTTTGACCGGGGTGTATGTTTCAAGTCTGCAACAACAGTTAAGGGGATTTCACGTTTGCTTTAACGTTGGGCATTATCCCCGACCCCAATTCAGTTCTTGGTGTGTTGTATCACGAAAGCAGCATCTTGTAGATGTGGAAGATAAAGAACTCGGATGGCTCAAAGTCAGATGCCGGCACTTTGGCTGAGCTAAGGACGTAAACCAAGAAAATTCGGATACTCGAATAGGTAGTTCGTATGCACATTTCAAGCGGTATGTGGCTCATGCCAACCAAGCATCCATTACATGGGCGAGTTGCCAACCTGATAGCAAATTCCTCCGGATAATCTCCAACCGGAACTGCGATTAGGGCCGACGCATATTGTGTATTTGCCGGTTTGATGGATAACCATCGAAACAACGGAAAACACAGGCCGCACTGATTTCGACGGAATTCTAGTGGCAACGGTAGAGGAGACTATTGCGGCCGTCCTCGGTAGGTCTGTCTCGGAAGCATTCACAAACCACTTGCAGGCTTTCATAGGGATCTCTATAGATGAAATGCCCTCACATCTTGGTGCCCTCTTTGAGTCATTAAATGGGTCGTTTGGAATAGGTGGAAATACCCTTGGAAGGTCAATTGTAAGAAACCTTTACCGCAAATACAGTGTGCAATTCACGGAGACTACGGGGCGGACACTAGCAGAATACGTTGAAGATCTGAAGAGTAGACTATGGGATGGCCGGATGCCCAGTTCGAGTGGGAATCCAGCTTGAGTAAGGCTGATCGGTTGTCACTGTGGTCAGCATATAACACAACACTCCTGATCGCGATTGTGATTTCAATTGTGTACTTTTTCAATCAGTCAAACAGGATCCTGCTGACCTTTTCAATCGCCTTGTCTCCGACGGTTGTCTTCGGTGCACTGGTCATGGCGATCTTGACCGTGATTCAGGTTGGTCTTAGGAGAGATGATAGGCTCACGGTTGTCTGGTTCAGTTTCATGCTGGCTCTGTTTCTCTGGTTTCTCTCAGAAGTGATCTTCTATTGGTACCCACTTGCGGTCGGCATAACGCCTCCATACCCATCGCTTGCAGATGCGTTTGACCTTGCTGCCTATCTACCGCTCATGGTTGGGCTGTTAATGCAAATATGGCCTTTCAGAGCGGAGGCTGTCGCGGAATGGAAAACGAGAGCAGTTATCGTAGTTGTAGTAATCGTCTCCGTGGTTGGACTTTGGCTTTTACTACCCCCCATATTCCGGGAAGGGCATGATCTTTCAGGAGCGTTTGTGAGTTTGGCTTATCCCATCCTTGATGTTATAGCACTGTCAATAGCCCTTTCGAGTTTGATGATTTTCGCGAGGGGCACTTTTTGGAGGCCGTACATATTTCTCATCATAGGCCTTGTGCTCGCATGCGCAGCCGACATCTATTCAGGATTTGTCAATCTTTCGGGAACATATTACTCGGGCCATCCCTTGGAACTGATTTTCGATTTCGCGTTTCTCTCCGTAGCACTGGGCTTCTATCTGAGAAGAAAACAGTACTTAACTAAACTACTGTAACCAATTCTCTAGACGACATCCAAAGAGAGCTGAAATATGCGAAGCATGATAAATCCACGGAGCCGGAGTCAACAATCCATAGTTTACCTAGCTGGTCAAAACTCAAGGCGACATGTCCATCCGTAGTGCTGGTCGTAATCTAGGATTCTTGGTGATGTCGGTGGGATTTGTACCCACCACTATCGTGGGTGCAGTGCAGACACCCTCTGGTTTGGCTAGAAACGTTTCAACCTCGAAGGAATGTTTTCCGGAAAGGCGTAATCCGCTGTTCTCCCGTCACCTTGTCCGCGTGCTCCGCCCGGATGGTGGGTTGGTGCGGGGAGTGGGACATTCGCCACACCACTGGGTTCGTCCGAAACGCCAGTGGGTTGGATTCGAACCCACGAAGGCCTACGCCACGGGATAGCTCACCCGCGCGCGAAGCCTCACGGCCTTTTACGCGAATCTTGAGTGTAGCGCGCGTGGCCAAGCGTAGGCATAACGCATGCCGCACGCAAACGCAGCACGCGACCCGCCCATTTGACCTGGCTCTGGTATCCCCGCACCTCAGGCCCTAGAGCGAAGAATCAACAAATAAGCCCTGTCCCTTTTCTTACCGCTAAGACTCGGCATTTCATAGGTGAGCAAATATAGCCGACAAACGCTCGTAATTCGTTAGATTAGAGTTGCCAGTCTCGCGCAGATTCGAAACCTACTTAGTCGGCTCGGTCATGCTGTTGCTAGGCCTTATCCTGGTTTCGTACTTGGCCGGCTTTGTTGCGGGCAACCAGACCCCTGCTCTTTTCCTGATTGGGGTTGGAGTGATCTTCTCAATCATGGCTGTTATGAAAACGAAAGTTCGCGGGTCGTATGAGATGTCGCCGAGAACAACTCTGGCTTACGGTGCATTAGCGCTCGTAATCGGTGTTCTTTGGGTTTCAGTGTCCGCTCAGGCGGTGTTGGCTGGTTACGCCTTAGCGGCAATGCTGGTTTTCTTTGGGCTGGTCTTCTTGGCCTATACTCGGTTTAAGCGACCTTCAACTTAGTTTTGTGCCGCAGCTTTGGCAGAAGCTGGCGTTGGTTGGGACGACGGCGTTGCACTTGGTGCATTTTCTGACTGGGACATTGCTCGGTTGAGTTTCGCCTCCGCCTATGGTTTGGCCGCAGTTAGGGCAGAACTTCGACGTTGAAGGAATATGAGCCTGGCAGCTGGGGCAGATGATCAGGGCCACTGACATTCCTGCACCAGTCGGCGTTGTTTGGAACAGTGGTGGAATCATGACCATGCCGGCGCCGAAGGCGGCGCCCCCACCCTGAGATTTTCCGAGCTCAGTCGCTGCCTGCCTCACCGTCTCCATGCGAATCACTTCATCTCCTGAGACGCGTCCTGACTTGAGCCAGAAGAGGCGGTCACGGAATTCGGGTGTGGTGTCGATGCCCTCGAACTTGAGGTCGACCATTTGAACTCCAATGCGCTTGAAGTAGTCGATGAGGCTTGCCTTAACTTCGTTCGATGTATCATCCAGTTTCGTGAACACGGTTTGCAAGTCATATTTCGAGAGGACGTCGATCATTTTCTCGTTGATGAAGCCTCTGAGGAAATTGTTGACGTCAGCGGTCGAGTACGCGTTCTGGCCGCCAACGACCTCATTCACGAATAGAGTCGTGTCTTCAACTTTGAACCAGAAGGACCCGAAGGTTAGAAGTGGCGCCAGTTCGGTTGTTTGAGCACGGTTACCAAACTTGCCATTGAATTGTTTGGTGGAAATGAAAATAACGTTGGCCTTGAATGGTGTCTTATCGAAACCGGCTATCCGGGAGATTACTGTTGTTATCCGGGGAAGGTTTAGGGTGGTGATGGTGTGGCGGCCGGGTCCGAAGGTGTCGTACGCTTTCCCGTCTCTGAAGAATACTGCCGCCTCGTATTCATGAACGAACAGTTGGGAGCCCCAGATGACGTCTTCTACTGGGTAGCGCCAGACAATGTCATCGGCGCCTGCTGAAACCCATTCTATGATCTGTGGCATGCTTTCTAGACCTTTACTCCTTCAATTACCGTTTTACGTTGATCGAAAGCGAGCTCAAGGCTATGGAGGGAGCTCTCCAGGGCTTTCTCGGAGTTGCGGGCGTTATCCAATTTGCTCTGGTCCAGGTCACTTTTGAATGAGGCGGTTGCTTCGGAGAACTTGCGCGCGGAATCCATCAGCTGCGTATCATAATCGAGCATGCGGTCCAATTCGGGCTCTTCAATCTTGATGGCGTCAAAGAACCCACTGTAACCATACGCCCCGTGGTTGATTTTCTCTGCGACTCGGTCCAATTGTGCCGTAAGCCGATTCATGGGTTCCAGCAGCTCGGTCGCCTTCGCGTCGGAGAGGGCTTGGAAGCAACTGGTGAGGTCGTCTTTTGCGTGTTCAAGCACGTTGTAAATGTAGTCTCTGACTATTTTGTCGGCTTCACGCCTCTGTTCTCGCTGTTTGTAGCCGCGAAAGCCAGGCAGAATCAACATTAACCTTTCGAGAAGCTTCTCGTTTTCCTTGATGCGTTCTAACGGGGGCCTAGCAGACATGGTCGTTGACTCGTTGGAGAGTTTGGTGCTTGCGCTTTTAGGGGTTGTGAATTTGGTCCTGGGTTAGTGGGGGAGAACGTTAGGGGCTGCGGCTGGTTTGAAGTCCATTTCATAACACTCCCGGGTGTTGTCTTGCCTCGGTCATCTGGCACACAGCGTAACACAACTGAAAATGCCAACTGCAGAACAGGGGTATTCGTATGGAGGCCCAATAGTGTCCCTCAGTATTATCAGCTCGCTAACTCGCAGACCGGCTGCGGCGTGGCGCTGTTTCCTGTAATTTCAACCGTGAAGTGTGCCTCAAACTCAGCGAGTCGTCTGCGTCGGAAACAGCCACGACTCAGCGAATGAACTCGTTCACACTTTTCTTGCAAGCAACCTAAACCAACCCCAAACCCACAACCCGCTATAGTAACTTGAAATCCACACTTGGCAGGTCGCCTTTGATTACTTCACCAGACGACCCATCCAACAGAACCTGGTACCTAGACTTCTTGTACTCGTAGCTCACGAACCAGACCGGGGCATGCAAGTACACCGCCTCGGACACTTTCAACTCCGCCTTCAAGTCTATGATCCGGTCAACCTTATCCTTAGCAAGTTGCTCGTGCAACCTCTCAATCTCACTCTTCGCCTGGCTAACCGCCTCGTCAGCGGTCATCTCACTGTTCAAAGTCTTCGCACCGCCCTCGATCTTTGTGGCCTCGAATGGAATTTTTCCATTCAGGGAGAGGTGATAGGCTCGGGTTGGAAAATCCGTCTGCTTCCGCGCCAAGACCAACCAATCATACGTGTCGGCAATGTCCCCCTCCTGCTCAGTTGCGGGAGAAATGCGCTCAAAGATACCCTTGTAATGCGAAGTGGCCTCCCCGCTCACCACCCAGAAAGGAAGGTACACCAAGTTCTGCTCAGCAATGGTGGATTTCTTCATGAGGTCCTTTGGCGCGATGAAGCTGTTCCCCATCCAACTGTGAACCGCGCCCACAACCTGCGGCGCCTGCACCATGTTCAGGATCAGCGAATGCTCAAACTCGAAGGGTTTCCCGGTCTCGATGACACTAGTGAACCCACAGTAATGGCAGGTGGCTAGGATTTCACCGGGCTGAACCTGGAGGGGAGCTCCACAGTGCGAGCAGTTGATCTCACGGGCGATTTGAACCAAAGGGCTCACACAGCTGCTTAGCTAGGCTTAATGCGCTCAACGCTTTAAGCCATAAGACTCCTCGGCAGTTGAATTCAGAATGGCGAACATAAGTAAACTCAAGGGCACAATGCTCACCACGATTCTGCTCACGCTCTTCATCTTCTTCGCATTCATCGCGGTAGTTTCCTTCTTCTTCAGTTATGCAACGAGCCTGGAACTGTCACCGGCAGCTATCCTGACAGGCGCGCTCGTTCTAGCCTTGTTCTTTATGCTGATTCAGTTTGCGATTAGCCCGTACATTGTGAGAGCCTCGACGCACCTTCGGTACTTGCAGGCTGGGGAAAATCCTTGGCTAGAGGGCGTTGTCGCCAAGCTTGCTCAGGCCGCTGGTGTGAAGCCGCCGAGGCTGGCCTTGGTGCCCGATTCGACCCCCAACGCTTTCGTATTCGGGAACTCGTCAAACAACATGACGTTGGCTGTGAACCAAGGACTGTTGTCCCAACTGAACGAGGATGAGATTCAAGGGGTCATTGGCCACGAGCTGGGGCACGTACGCCACAAGGACTCCATCGTCATGACCTTCCTATCCGCCATCCCACTAATCGCTTATGTGATCGTTCGAATGGCGTTTGGTTTCAGTGTTTACGGCAATCGCAATAAGCGTGACAATGGAGCCGGGTACCTTATTCTTGCGGGAGTGCTCGCGCTGGCTGTCTATTTCATTTCACAGCTCCTGGTAATGCGTCTGAGCAGGCTTCGCGAGCATTTCGCTGACGTTTTCTCAGCCTACCTCACGGGTGCGCCAAAGAATTTGGAGAGCGCATTGACCCGAATAACGTATGGGCTTTCTTTGAGCAACCAAGAGTCCCACGGTGCCCGTGCGTTGTACATTTCAGACCCAGCCTTGGCTAAGGATGAGGTTCGGCAAATTATGCAGAACAAGAACCAGTACGACTTGGACCATAACGGTGTTCTCGACGAGCATGAGCTTGAGCTGGCTATGCAGCAGGAGGCCAAATCGAGGTGGGGCTCAGTGAACGAGGCCTTCTCAACCCATCCGCCCACGTACAAACGCATCCTACTCCTCCGGCAGATTGAACAGGACATTTCAAGCCGGGGGATACAGAGCCAGAACATCTACGCCAAGATCTAATCAGCCGCAGGCCCCTGAGACGCTAGTGAGCACGTGACTCGCATGTCGGGCACAGTTCCAGGTCTTCACTGCGATCACGTTTGGCGTCGGCTGTAATACGATCGTTAGGGGATTGGAACCGTGAACAAAGAATGGCATGAGAAGAACCAGATGCCCAAGAATCCAACATTGGAGCAGAGGATGAAGTGGCACGTGGAGCATCAGAAGCGCTGCGGTTGCAGACCCATCCCAACGGCCCTACTGAAGCAAATGAAGAAAAACCAATAACTGCAGGGAAACAAGGGACCATCCATCAACCCATGGTGACGGCTCTCCTTGAAACTAGCAGGAAACCAAATCCGATCCGAACTTTCAAGAACCAGCGGCTGGCTGTTACGGGGCAAGCGAATATTGAGGCTGTTCGTCTTCGACGACTTCATGGGTGTAATCAGGTTTTTGAACCGCGTGTCTCGAGTTGCGGAAGCGATGAATCACCATCCGGACATCGCCATCAACTACAACAAAATCAAGCTGAGTCTAACGACTCATGACGAGGGCGGCTTGACCATTAAGGACTTCAGGCTTGCCCGCAAGATCAACTCAATGAAACATGCTTGAGAAACGACTAATACGATAATGGGATACAAAACTACCCTACAGCCCCCCACCCCACACCTAACAATAATAGATCCATGGAAGGATCTGACTGAGCTACGGGCAGCTAACTGACATTAATCCAAAACTAAATCGTCACGTGCTACGGAACTTCGGTTTCGCCGAGTTCTATTACAGAAGTTCGATTTCGATGAACACCTTTTCAGGTGTTTGAATGCGCATCAAGCGTTTCAGAAAACGTTCGTTCGGGTCCACGTCAATCAAGCGTTTATGGATTCGCATTTCCCAGCTGTCCCAGGTATGTGTTCCTTCGCCGCATGGGCTTTTGCGGGTTGGAACCCAAAGCCTCTTGGTTGGAAGTGGGATTGGGCCGCGGAGTTTCACGCCGGTCCTCTCAGCGATCTTCATGATCTCGCTGCAAATGCTGTTCAAGCCTTGTTGGTCTGTGCTTGACAGCCGAATTCTTGCTTTATTCACCAAGAGCTTTTTCCTTCCGTCGGGGTGTGAGACCAACCCCCTAGGCCAGTGGGGCGTTTAAAAAGCGTTCGCTGGGTGAAAGTGGTTTGGAAAAGGAAGTTTGATGGTTGAGAAAAGCGCTTACGCTTTCTTCTCGGCCATCTCAGCTTTCTGAGTAATCTGCTTGACTACGCCGACCGCGATCGTGCTGCCCATGTCGCGAATTGCAAAGCGTCCTAGTTGAGGAATCTCAGAGTACGCCTCGATAGCCAACGGGCGGAGCGGTTTGATCTTGACTAGTGCTGCGTCTCCTGTCTTGAGGAAGTCCGGTTTCTCTTCTGTGACTTGGCCTGAGCGGGCGTCAATCTTCTGCAGTATCTCTGTGAATGTTGCTGAGGTTGTCGCTGTGTGAGCGTGCATCACCGGAGTGTATCCGGCTGCGATGGCGGTTGGGTGGAAGACTACGATGATTTGGCCGATGAACTCGGTCGCCACGGTTGGCGGCTTGTCGGGGTGGCCAGCAACGTCCCCGCGGTGCACGTCGGTCTTGCCGACGCCTCTCACGTTGAATCCAATGTTATCGCCTGGGAGAGCCTGTGGAATCTTCGTGTGATGAGTTTCGATGTCCTTGCATTCGCCCCTCGCGTTGGCAGGCATGAAGACGAGGTTATCTCCAACCTTCAGGGTGCCAGTCTCGACTCTGCCGACTGGTACGGTTCCGATGCCCGTGATTGAGTAAACGTCCTGCACGGGTATTCGGAGGGGTTTGTCCGTTGGCTTAGGTGGTTCTGTGAATGTGTTCAGTGTCTCGATTAGGGTTGGACCTTTGTACCAAGGCATCTTGGGAGATGGCTTGACTAGGTTATCCCCAATCCATCCAGAAACAGGGACGAACTGGATCTTTGAAGTGTCATACCCGACGACTTTCAAGAGCGCCTCCATTTCCTTCCTGCATTCCTTGTACCGTTCCTCGCCATAGTTTACGGTCTGGTCGTCCATCTTGTTGATTGCAACGGCAAGCTGCGCAACTCCGAGTGTTCTGGCTAGGTAGGCGTGTTCTCGACTTTGGCCGCCTGGCCCAACGCCGACCTCGAACTCCCCCTTCTTACCCGAAACAACTAGGATTGCTGCGTCGGCTTGGCTTGTGCCCGTAATCATGTTCTTGATGAAGTCACGGTGGCCTGGGGCGTCGATAATGGTGAAGAACAGCTTGTCCGTCTCGAACTTCTCAAACCTAAGGTCAATCGTGACACCACGTTCCCTTTCCTCCTTGAGTGTGTCGAGAACCCAAGCGAACTTGAAAGTCTCACCAGCGCCAAGCTTGGCGGACTCATCAGCATACTTCGCAATAGTTTTCTCGTCCACGTTCCCCGTGTCGAAGAGCAAATGCCCAGTCATGGTGCTCTTTCCGTGGTCGACGTGGCCAATGATGATAAGGTTCAAGTGCGGTTTCTTAGAGGATGACATGCATCATCTTTCCAGAGTTTAATTTACAATTCGTAGTGAAGATTGGCACCCAATATTTAAGGGTTAGAACGAGAACTGCAAGAAAGTTGAGCCAGACAACATGCACGTTTAATTTAGCGTGATGCTAGAGCGACGCGCTCCATTTCATCGCGTTTTCGAACAGCGAAACTTCTGTTGTCCCTTTGGGCCGCGTAAATGATCTCCTCCGCAAGGCATTCATCAATGGACCTCGGGTTACTGTAAGCCGATTGCCGGGCTCCGTCGGTCATGAAGCGTAGGGCAATGTCGATTCGCCGCATGGGCGCTATGTCTATGGAGATCGGGTAGACGATGCCACCGTACGCTATCCTCGTCACATCTTCAGCCGGCGCAGTGTTCACTACGGCTTTGACCAATGACTCTACAGGGTTCTTTCCGGTCTTCAGGTTTACGATTTCTAAGGCGTTCTTGACGATCCCGATGGCCTTTGCCTTCTTTCCGCCCACTCTTCCAGGTCGCATCATATTGTTGACGAGCCGTTCGACGATGTTCAATGAAGCCTTGCGAAAGCGCTTGTGCTCGTGCCTACCCCCGCTATGGGGGTAAAGGATCGGCGTGACGCTCAAGTAATTTCCTAGACCCGGGTCCGTAATCTCAATTCCATCAGTGCTCCATTTATCGAAGACCTTGATTTCGGGAGGTTTTCGGCTCATTGTAGCAAACCTATTCTGGATTTTTGTTAGGCTAAGGGATTCACTGTATTAAGCGTTAACTTCACCGGAGAATATCTACCCAACTATGCAATTCGATTCAGTTCGAATTTCACTGGGAACTCAGCGCTCGTTCTTGATTCGCTTACTACGCAACTATGGATGGCGGTGGTAGCATCCCCAATGAATTGGCAGTCCTCGCCACCGCGGTTTCCTCAGAATCGTCTACACCCTGTGGTCCCATCAGCGCCTGGGCGCTCGCCTTACGACTGCTCTCTTCCGAGCCTCATCGGGTTCGACGATGAAGAGGTAAACCCTTCCCTTCAGAAGGGCTTCCTCCGACGCTGGCCCGGTGGGGCAGAGTATCATCGTTGACTCTGAAGGCCTACTGAGGTCCGGAGCTACCTCTTCCTCAGGTTAACGGGTCCCCGCGTATAGCCGATTTCGGGTCACAGGGAACGGCTGGCTCCCCGATCCTCCTACCACCGCCAAATCAATCTCAACATAATTCATCATATAAAGTCGGTACCGTGGGGCAATAGACCCCTTCGAAGCTAGGCTGCGATTGCCTCAAGCATCAGACAAGCCTCACAAAGCCTGTGAGGAGTCGGGTCCCCACACTTCTCGCACTCGTTCAACTCAGATGGCGGCGCAGTATCAGCTAGTGAGTTACGCAGCCTTTCGGCTGTTCTCTGTAGCGTGAACTTGGTGCCCGGATGTTTCTGTTCCATCTGGTTCATGAAATTCCTGACGTCATTTCTTAGCGCCTCGCTGCTATGGGGGCATGCGATACTCTGAAACTCAAACCCGGACAGGTAGGCGTAGAGGACCACCTCTCTCTCGAGGATATCACAAAGGGGCTTAATGCGGGTGAGGAATCGCCTCCGCGGGTCGCGCAGCACTGGGCCTGACCGCCCGATTCGCGTCGGGTCCCCATGCAACATGTTCAGAAGAACTGTCTGAACCTCGTCGTCGAGGTTGTGCGCAATTGCGATCTTCGTGGCACCGACCATCAGCGCAGCCTTGTTAATCGCTTTTCTCCGGAACACGCCACAGTGTGAGCAAGGTGTCTGCCCCAGCTGCATCCTAACAATCTCGTCGGTAGTGATTCCGAAGAGGTTTCTGTACGAGACAACAAAGTGCGGAACCCCGAGATTCTCGCAGGCTTTTCGGGCCAACTCCAAAGCCTCGTCACGATACCCTTCGATGCCTTCGTCAACGCTAACTGCAGTGATTTTGCTACGCGGAAAGCGCTTCTCCAGTTCAACCAGAAGGTGAAGAAGCACTAGGCTATCCTTTCCGCCTGAAACCGCGACTGCGATGTGATCGTCGTGGGCAAGCATTTCATGCTTGACTACCGTTCTTCTGACGTGCTCTTCAATTGCTTCGCGGAAGCACTTCGCACAAAAGGATGTCCCTTCGAATTCGCGCGTGTAAACGGCGTCTGCTGAGCAAAACTTGCAGAGCACCTTCCGGTACCCACCTAGTATCTGAGAAAACCGAATCGGAAGAGGGAGAGCCCGACGTTCAGGAGGAGGACGCCGTAAGCAGCTCCGTTGGCAACCATCCGGATTCCTTTCGTCTTCTCAATGCCGAGAACGTTCAATGTCGCCTCCAAGAATTTGTCTCCGTCGAAGGGGTACATAGGAAGCATGTTGATTAACGCAACACTCACCAAGACTATTGACAACCAGTACTCCGCGTGCAAGAGTATGTTTGGGAAATCACTCGACACGAACGGAACCTTAGGCTGATAAACGATATCGTCAACCAGCCCGCTGATTCCCATTACAGCATGACTTGCATTATTCGGATCCACTACAGTCTTGACTGTGAAGCTTCCCCTCGCTGTTCCCACCACAACTCCCTGCCCGGGGCCGACGTCGGCCATGTAGCGGCGTAAGTCATTGATCCCGGTGATTCGTGTTCCATTGATGCTTGTGACGATGTCGCCTGCCTGCAGGCCGGATGAATGTGCTGGAAGGTTGTCTGGGACACTTCCGATTGTTACGCCCGAGGCAACCACGTTGTAGAAGGGTGCGATTGTTCCGGCGAAGTTGAAGAGTAGGAAAACGCACAATATGCCTAGCACGGCGTTCGTGAAGGAACCCGCTGCGAAGACGCGGAGCTTGGTTGCATTGTTGGCTGCGTTGAGTTTTTCCTCGTCGGGCTCAACGAATCCACCCATCAAGAGGTGCGCGAAGAAAGCGCCCGTAGACTTCAGGGGGACGCGGTCAACTAGGCTCGCAATACCGTGGGACAATTCATGTGACGCCACTGTGATGGACAATGCTAAGACAAGGTACGGGAAGGTTTCGAATGTAACGCCAATGCCGGGCAACGGGACTATGGGCTGTACTGATACAGCGGCCTCCGGTCTGACGAAGAGGTTCAATAGATTCTTTGTGAGCTGATAGAATATGTACGTCATTGAACCGATTCCGGTCACTATGCCAAGGTTCCATATGGTCCGCCAAGCCGCGGGGGCAGACTGTGAGATGCGGTCAATCCAATTGTTCAGTCGAGTTGTTCGGTAGATCAAGTATAATGGAAGGCCCGAAACTCCAAATCTCTCCCCCTTGAACGCCCACCACGCTAGAGTGATGATGACCCAGATCGCAACGTATACGGCAAGGAAGGAGAAGAGAGGGTTCATTCGAATTCTTCCGCAGTGAAACCAGAGTGTTCAACTAAAACCTTTCTGGATTTGGGCTGCCATGAACTAACGCTATTCTACAAGCCGCAATGTGGGCCGCACGAAAACTCTTTCGTTGTTTTGACCAATGTGAACATCAAGTAGTTCGCAGATTTGTGAATAATCAAGTCCATCTCAGAAATGAAGAGAGGAGTTTCCATTTAATTCCCGCCCAGAAAAATATCAGAGAATTGCTTAATAGGACGGCATAAATATTGGCGCAGCCCGAGTTGGGGAAAATCGTTGAAACCAGAGGAAGAAGACAAGATCGTCGAGGCTCTTGAGGAGCTCCGCATAAACTACAACCTAAGACAATGGCGGGTATGCGCGTTGGTGTGCGAATCCTTAGCTGACAAGTTCCGGAACGTTGCCAACAGTAGCGACAGGTAGCCGGAGCGGACGTCTTCTTTGCTAGAGCGCTTTGAATTTTCTGTAGAAGTCAACGAGTGTCTTAGTTTTCTCCTCAGCTTCATTTAGCGTAAAGATCTTCATTCCCTGGTCGAACCTTTCGTATAGCAAGATTTTCTGTTTAACAAGCGGCTCCACGATCCTCGCTACAGTTGAGGGCGACACTCCCAGGAAGTTGGCAAGCGTCGCCTGATTGAACACGCGCTGTGACCCGGCACTTTCCAGCAGGTACTCCATAAGCCGGACCTGGGCTCTGGACTGAAAGACCTCACTTAGCTTAGTCAAATGCTATCCCCCTAGGAGTGAAGCACTCTCGTTCCTGTTTTCTCGTTCCGGAGGGCCTTTAAGACGTTCTCTGGATTTCGACCGTCCAGAATTACAGTCGGAATTTTGGAGCGCTGTATGATTCGTAGCGCAAGCGGGTCCATTAGGTCGTATGCTCCTGCAGTGATCTCGCCTTTCGCTAGGATTTCCATCAGCCGCGGCAATTGCACTTCATCCAGCTTCTTGGCCTTCGGATCCTTGATTGGGTCTGCGGTATAGACGCCGTCAACATCTGTGGCGTTCACGAAGAGGTCGGCGTTGATCGTTTCCGCGGCGATCGCTGCAACTGCGTTTGTTGAGTGTCCAGGCGTCAGCCCGCCCATTGCAACTATTTTTCCTGACGAAAAATAGTGGCGCAACTCATCTATATTCACGGGGATTTCAGGAAAGGCGTCTTCCCCTAAACCATCGATAAGTAACCTTGCGTTTATCCTACTGACCATGATTCCGAGTTGGTCGCACTGGGACTCGGGCACGCCCATTTCACGCGCGGCTTTGATGTAGACGCGGGCGATTGGGCCTCCGCCAGTGACAACGACAAGTTGAGACTCTCCCACATGTTCCTTGAAGAGTTTCACATAGTCTTCGACGATTGGTTTCGCAGTTTTGTCGGAGAAGGCGAAGCCACCCAGCTTGACGACGGCCTTCAAGACCTATGCCTCAAGCCGTACTGGGTACTGGGTGTTATTTGACTTCTGAAAGGTGAAGCTTCGCGTCGCCGCCACCAACCAACTATATAAAATCCGAATGGTTACCATGCGGAAAGGACTTTCCAATGCCGCCTAAGTCCAGTTCAGACTCTATTGCGAGGTTTAGGCTGAAACGGACATTGGAAATGTTAGCCTCGAAAGAAGGGCGCGGCACAGAGCTGATCACCCTTTACGTTCCTCCTGAGCGGCGGATTCACGACGTCATGGCCAACCTCAGAGAAGAATCTGGAACAGCTACGAACATCAAATCCAGGACTACAAGGAAAAACGTTCTGGAGGCGATTGACCGCACGATGCAACGCCTGAGGCTGTTCAAAGAGCCGCCCCCGAATGGCCTTGTGATTTTCTGCGGGGCAATTCCCCACGGTGGCCCTGGAACGGAAAAAATGGAAACATACGTCCTAGAACCCCCGGAACCGATCAATGTGTACTTCTACCGATGCGATGCGAAATTTCACATTGAACCGCTTCTGGCGATGGCGACGGAGCGGGACGCGTATGGGGTTATTGTGATAGACTCGGCCGATGCGGTCGTGGCAATGGTACGAGGCCAGAGGATGGAAGTCCTGCAGCAGATGAGCTCAGGGATACCTGGGAAGCATCGGGCGGGGGGCCAGTCGGCTCGACGCTTCGAAAGAATCAGAGAGCAAGCGATGAACGATTACTTCCACAGGATTGGGAGACATTCCTACGAGCTGCTCAGCAAGATCTCAGGGCTGAAAGGAATCATAGTCGGCGGGCCCGGACCAACGAAGTACGACTTTACTGAAGGTGACTACCTCAATTACATGTTGAAAGAGAAGATCCTCGCCACCATTGACACCTCATACGTCGGGGAACAAGGCGTTAATGAGATTATTGCTAAGAGCCAGGATGTCCTCAAGGGCGTTAGGTATCTGGAGGAGAAGAAACTCGTTCAGAGATTCCTCTACGAGATAGGTCACGATACAGGTTTGGGTGTTTACGGGGAGACGCAGGTTCGCAAGTACCTCAACTTAGGCGTAGTTGACCTACTCCTTGTCTCTGAGAAGATGAACATACTCCACGTTTACACGAAATGTAAGAACTGTGGCGCTGTTGATGACGCATTGATACCTCAGGCTGGGTTCGTGAAATTCGAGCAGGATCTCATGGCTAGTGCGTGCAAGAAATGTAATTCTGCCGCCCTCTCTGTGGACGAAACGAAAGACTTGGTTGATGAGTTGATTGATATTGCCGAGAAGGCAAACGCGAACGTGGCGGTAATTTCGACCGAGACTGATGAAGGGGTTATGTTGAAGGATTCTTTCGGTGGAATCGCAGCGATTTTGCGGTACAAGGCGTCTTAGGCAAATCGAATCGACATGAACTCTCGCCTGATCCGCGACACATCCTTCCTGATTTTCTTCGGGTCCTCGTTGCCACCCCAGAGCCGTGCAATTAGCTCTGCTATTTCGCCCATCTGGGACTCTCGCATTCCCCGCCTGGTCTCTTCACTAGTCCCGATTCTGATTCCAGCGTCGGCGATTATGTTGGCTTCCTCGAGCCTCCGAGCCAACCGCGCACCTTCCTCGGGCGCCGCAATGTCTACGATCACTTGGTGGGATTCGGTGAACCCATGTTCCTTTCCGACAAGCTTGACTCCATGCTCGTCGAGCGCAATGGCCAGAGCTTTGCTGTTACGGACCACCTGCTGAGCATACTGCCTACCAAATCGTTTCATTTCAGACAGTGCGACGTACATTGCCGCAATTCGGTTCCAGTGAGCATTGTCGACAAGTGCTGGGAGAACAACCTCACGCAGTGCGTCGGCGTGGTCGTTGGATACGATTAACCCACCTTGCGGCCCGAAGAAACTCTTGTGCGTGGAGCCGATCAATACCTCAGCACCTTCTCTGAGAGGGTCTTGGAATTGGCCTCCTGCAATCAAACCGAGAACGTGCGCGCCATCAAAGACAATGTTTGCGCCCACTTTGCGGCAGGTGTCAGCTAACTTTTCCACTGGGTGGGGGAACAGGATCAGACTCGCCCCGAAAATCACAACGCGGGGGCGTTCTTGTTCGATCGCTACTGCTGCCTTTCCGGCATCTATGTTCCAGGCTTCTTTGTTGAAGGGGAACTCGGTAACCTGGAGCCCATAGAGTCTCGGGTAGCCGTCTTGTGAGATGCCTGGGTAGCCGCCAAAGGACGGGCCCACAACCATTACCTTGTCTCCATGGTTTGCTAGGGCTGTGAGTGCGATCATGTCGCATGAGTGGCCCGAGATTGGCCTAACGTCAGCGTACTTTGCGTGGAAAACCTCCTTCGCCAACTCCTCTGTCTCGTGTTGTAGCTCGTCTGTGTATCGGGTTCCCATGTAGAACCCTTCATGTGAAGTGTAGCGATTAGCAAAGTCGAGGCTCAGCATTGATCGAACCGTGGGGCTGGAGTAGTTTTCGGATGCAAGGAGGTTGAGACAGTTCTCCAGTCGCCATTTCTCGTGACTGCGTATGATGCGTCGCAGTGTCGGAGGAATTTTCATTCTCGGTCGCGCGCGCCGCTTCATTATGCTTCGCCTATCGTGAAGTAAACTCGAGCTTTCTAATGGGTTGGTTATGTTGGGATGAGAACGGAATTCGGTGTCGGCTCAATAACTGTGCGAGAACTCCATCGTGGTTGACGGGGCGTACTAGGAGATGCTTAATTGTGGTTCTAGGGGGCTCGAGCTCTGACTCTACACTCCCTCCACAAAAGTCCTGATGTGCCATTCCAGATCATTCCGGAGGAGGCGAACATAACCGAAAATCTGCCCTTTCTTCCACATCTGCCAAATACCAGCGCTTCTGAAGCCCTCGGCTAGTAGGGTTCGCCGGAAGCGTTCAATGGACCAAGGGGAAATGGAGAGCACGTAAAATCACAAGCGAATGCTTCCATTAATCCGCGCCGGGACGCCGACATGAGGCACCCTTCGAATTGGTCCAATCTTATGGAGTACGGGTGGGTGTCGGTAATTTTGGGGGGACGTGTTACTTTGCGCCTATACGCGACGCCCGCGCCGGCCACCTGGCCTACGGGTTCCATCGTGGGGAATCGGGGTGACATCTTCGATTCTTCCAATTCTAAAACCCGCCCTAGCAAGCATGCGAATCGCCGCTTGCGCACCTGGGCCGGGTGTTCGGGCCTTGTGCCCACCGGGGGCTCTGACACGGATATGAAGTGAAGTTATTCCCCTGTCCTTCGCAACCCTGGCCGCCGCCCCGGCCGCCTGCATTGCAGCATAAGGCGACCCCTGCAACCTGTCAGCCTTGACATGTTGTCCGCCCGCGCTGCGGGAAATCGTCTCTGCCCCGCTAAGGTCGGTAATGTGAACTAGGGTGTTGTTGAATGATGAGTAAATGTTGGCGATGCCCCATCTTTGGGCTACTTTCTTCTCAGACATCCCACATGTCCTCGCGTTTCAACTGAAGAACGCAAAACAGCAAGCTCGCCATATTTAACCTTGGGGCGAAAGATGTGGCGTCATGATTCTTCAGTTTTGGTCTGCTAATTGTCGTATGTGCTCGTTTTCGCGTTTCTCTCTGCATGGTGGCTTGAATGAAAACTCACGGATGGAAGAACTTGTTGCGCAGTTCAGTTGCTTCTTGGCCAACATTGATGAGGAGATAGGTCATCTCATGTTCCGGACAGAACTGCACAGGTAATTAATCCTCCTCGAACAGTACGCTATGTCAAAATGGAATGTTGCTTTCCCCTTGAACTACCAAATTCGCTTGGCTTCGAAGTTAGACCTACGCGAAATTTGCTCAATTGAAGACGATTCTTTTTCCACACCCTATCCGCGCTACCTGATGGCGAAACTGCTTGAGTACAACCCAAGCACGTTCCTCGTTGTCGTTGACGAGTCGGGCAGGCTGTTGGCATACTGTGTCGCTTCGATAAACGGAAAGTCAGCGCACCTGATTTCTGTCGCAGTTGTGGGGAACGCTCGTAGGAAGGGAGCCGCGACGCTTCTCTTGAGAGGGCTATTTGGGCGGCTCGTTGGGTTCGGTGTTGGGGAGGTATGGTTAGAGGTCAACGCCCATGACATGGGCGCGGTTACGCTGTATCTGAAGTTAGGCTTTGAGAAGTTAATGACTGTTGATAACTACTATTCGGACGGTTCAGCGGCGATTAAGATGCGCCTAAGCCTCAGTTCGGGGGTCGTTCACGAGTAATGAAATGCCGTTTCTTTCTCCTTGACGTGAACGAGGCTCACGATGCTGAAAAGCCAACCGTGCGGCTGTGGGGTGTGGACGACGAAGGACATCGAATTGCAATTCTCGCGACCCAGATCAAACCTTACTTTTACATCGTTCCTGCAAAGAACGTTGAACTGAAATCGATTCGGGAGAGACTGCTAAAGAGTCATGGTGAATCGATAGAGACTGCCCAAGTTACCGAAGAAGGCAAGAAGTTACTCGGACAAGAAAGAACCGTTCTCAAGGTAACCTGCAGTGATTACGAGGCGGTAAATCGTTACTCCAGGGAAATTCCGAGGCTTCTGGTAGGAGCGCAATGCTATGAGCAGGACATCAGACTCTCGGTTCGGTACATAATTGATTACACGCTGACTCCTTGCGGGTGGAACCAATGCGACGTAGACGAGGCCGACCTCGGTGGTCTCAGGGTCAACCGCGCATATGTTGCTAGCAGTGTCGTTGCGAGCGTCAGGAAAGAAGAAGATGAGGCCCCGAAGCTGCGGGTAATGGGGTTCAGCTTACTTACGGCCTCAGAGAGGGGCTCTGCGAAAGCTGAAAGGGACCCAGTTCGCGCAATAGCTGCAGTTACAAACTCAGGAGAATCAAGAACCTTCGTCAACGAAGGCGACAACGACTCAGCTGCTCTGAACGAGTTTGCATTCTTCGTCAACCAGTTCGACCCCGACATAATTGTGGGTTTCGAAAACAACAGGCTAGACTGGCCGTATTTGATTGAGAGAGCCAAGCTTCGCAATGTAAGGCTCAATGTTGGTAGGGATGGAAGTGACCCGCATTCGAGCCTCTTCGGTCATGTTTCCGTCGCGGGCAGGGCGAATCTGGACGTGGCTGACATTGCGGGTGGATTCCCTGAGATTAAAGTCAAAACGATCGAAAACTTCGCCAAGTACCTTCAAGTCTCTTCCGCGCGAAAAATCACAACGATCGAAGAATTCGACCGATTCAAGCTCTGGACAGAGAAGCTAGGTCGAGAAAGACTGCTTCAGGACGTCCATCTCAGGGCTCAGGTCTCTTTGGAACTAGCGGAGGCAACCATCAACTTTCCAATGCAACTATCGACGTTGACTGGTCTGACGCTGGATCAAGTGGTGGCTGCGGCCGTAGGATTCCGTGTCGACTCATACATAATGAGAGAAGCGTGGCTTCAGGGTGAGTTAATTCCGCCCAGAAACGAGCAGCCATTCTTCACATACCGGGGCGCAATAGTCCTCGAACCGAAAACAGGAGTACATGAGAATGTCGCGGTGCTGGACTTCACTTCAATGTACCCAAGCCTGATGGAAAAATACAACCTCTCGCCGGACACTTTCGTCAAGCCCAGCGAAAAGGCTCTTGAGGACTCAGTGTTCGTTATCCCCGATGTGGGGTACAAATTTCGGAAAAAGCCGGATGGATTCTACCGGACCGTCATTAGGGCTCTACTCACACAGCGAAAGAAAGTCAAGGTGGAGCTAGAAACCCTTGAGGAGAAATCAACCCGTCACAAGGTTTTGAGGGAACGTGAGAGGGCGCTAAAGATCATCACGAATGCGTGTTATGGCTATGCAGGTTGGGTCGGGGCGCGGTGGTATGTTAGGGAGGTCGCCGAGTCGGCCGCTGCGTTGGGACGGGACACAATCACCAAAACAATCAGCAAGGCAGATTCCCTCGAATTACCCATCATTTATGGGGATACTGATTCAATCTTCGTCCAGAACGACCCCGAGAAAATCAAGGAACTAACGGCTTGGGCAAAGCGAGAACTCGACTTGGAAATCAGAGTTGCGCACAAGTATGTTCGCGTTTTGTTCACCGAGGCTATGAAACGTTACGCAGGACTACAGCCCGACGGCACGCTCGACATTGTGGGCCTGGAAGTTGTTCGCGGCGACTGGTCAGACATATCCCGACAAGTTCAGGAACGAGTCCTGGAGAGCATTCTTCTCGACCGGTCCACCGAGAACGCTGTCCAACACGTCCGTACGACCATTCGAAGATTGCAGAACGGGGAAGTCCCGATCGCCGACTTGACGATTCGCAAAACTCTAACGAAGCCCATCGAGGACTATCAGGTTCGCTCCCCTCACGTTGAGGTTGCGAAAAAACTCCTGAAGCAGGGGTGGTACTTGGCGGTAGGGGACAAAATCAGTTACGTGATCACGAAAGGGAAAGGCAAACTGTTTGAGAAGGCGGAGCCTTACGCGCAAGTTAAGCAAGACCAGGTTGATGTTGAGTACTACTTGGAAAACCAGGTGAAACCGGCCGCGATGAGAATCTTGGAGCTGTTCGGGGTAAGCGAGAAGCAGTTGGCCGACTAGGGCGCGCCGGCCACTTCCGGCAACGTCATAATCTTAACTGCGCCCGGCCTTCTCGCAAGCTCGGCAATACGGTCACCCACCACAGTTTTCACTCCTCGCTCTTCTGCCAGGTCAAGCAGCCTCTGTGTTACAACTCCGTCGAAGATGATTGTGTCGACCCCTTGGTAGTCTACTAGTTTGCCTGCAAGCTCGCTCACGGGTAGTTTCGCGATTTCACCCATGCTCTGGTCAAGCAACACGCCCTCAAGTGTTCCTCGCAACTCCTTCGCCTTTGCCACCATGTTTTGGGGAAGCGGCACGGGGGGCGGTCGCGTCGGCACATGAACGGGTTCCGGTCTAGCGCCCGCTGGTCTTCCGGTCTCGACTGGTACTTTCTCGCGGAGGCATCTCATCAGTTCCTTGGGTGTAAGGTCTTCAACTTCCTTGCCCAAGGGGGCGCGGGCCACGAAATCCACTGGAGCGACCTGCATCAGCTCTTTCAGTATGAGGTCGCCGCCTCTATCACCGTCTAGGTATGCGGTCGTTTCTTTGTTCTTGCATACCTCAATGATTGTCTGCGGAATCTTAGTTCCCTCAATGGCCAATGCGTTCCTAACGCCACAGCGGAGCAGGTTCACAACATCAGCGCGGCCTTCAACCAGGATAATTGAGCTGCTCGTTGCCACATCCGGTCCGGCTGGCAAGTGTTCCGGTCCATATTCGACCACGTCGGCTGAGCGGATAACCCCTCCAACCTCTCTCACGACCTCGTCGGTGCTAGGTGAGACTTCGATTACCCAGTTGTGCAGAATCGACTTCGCTTTATCCAGTATTTGTTTCCGTTTTTCCTCTCGAATGTCAGCTAACTTGTCGAGGGTAACCTTTGCGTTGCAAGGCCCAATCCTGTCGACGCTCTCCACTGCCGCAGCAATAATGGCCGTGGAGGTTTTGTCTAAGCTCGAAGGGATTGTTATTACGCCAAAGGTCTTATCCTGCTTCGACTCCAGAGAAATTTCTATGCGTCCGATTCGGCCGGACTTCTGAAGCTCCCGTAGGTCCAAGTCTGGACCGAACAGGCCTTCCGTTTGTCCGAAGATGGCGCCAATCACGTCAGGCTTTTCGACGACGCCCTCCACTTCGAAGCGGGCGACTATCATGTATTTCGTTGTAGCCGTAAATTGTGAATTTGTTCCCAATTACGAATAATCCTCCTAATGTGCTCACGTGTTCTAAAGTGAGAATCATGAGCAGTCGAACACACCTTCAAGAGTTCGCCATATAAACGCTATGCACAGTAACACCCTGCATGCTTCAGTGGAAGAATTGTATTACAAAGAAAACGTATTATGCTCCGCGCCGGTTTCTGCGCTTAACGGTGCAAACACGTCTTGGTCAAAATTGGAATAAACGGTTTCGGCAGAATCGGCCGGTGCTTCTTCAGAGCCTCTAAAGCCAAAGGCCTTGACATCGTCGCTGTCAACGACATAATGGACCCGAGAACCGCGGCTCATCTCCTCAAATACGACTCAGTGTTCGGCAAACTCCAGTACGCCGTCAACGTGGGCGCCGACGGTTTCAATGTTGACGGGAAGGAAGTCAAAGTACTATCCGTCAAGGATCCAGGAGAGATACCCTGGTCCGAGTACGGAGTGAGTATAGTTGTCGAGTCAACAGGCCTCTTCACCGACCGCAACCTGGCTGCAAAGCACATGAACGGGGGGGCTAAGAAAGTGCTGATTTCGGCTCCCGCAAAGAATCCAGACATCACGATAGTCCCAGGTGTAAACTTGGACAAATACGACCCCAAGGTGCACAATGTAGTCTCGCTAGCTTCATGCACCACCAACTGCGTAACCACGGTCGTTAAGGTGCTCCACGACGAGTGCAAGATTAGACATGGATTCATGTCGACAACGCACGCTTACACAGGGGACCAACGAATTCATGACCTACCGCACAAGGACCTGAGGCGAGCAAGAGCGGCGGCTCTCTCGATCATTCCGACATCAACAGGCGCAACCGTCGCAACCACAGAAGTGCTACCCGAATTGAAAGGTAAACTGAGTGGGATGTCACTGAGGGTTCCTGTGCCTGATGGCTCAATTGTTGACTTCGTCGCGGAAGTAGAACGTGAGGCTACTGTTGAATCCGTGAACAAGGCGTTCCATGCGGCCGCAAATGGGCCAATGAAAGGGATCCTGGAGTATTCCAACGAGCCACTCGTCTCTGTCGACATAATTGGCAACCCTCACTCATCCGTATTCGACTCACTCTTGACTATGGTTCTGGACAAAACCCTTGTCAAGGTTCTCGCATGGTACGATAATGAGTGGGGTTACTCCAACCGCCTCGTCGACATGGTGCAAACCATGTCGAAACACCTCTAACCCCTTCTTCGATAACCGGGTTCACGCTTCCTCCCCTTGGTCAGGAGAGGAAGTTCGTAACCAGTCTCGAGGTACGGGTACCCGTGCTCCTCATTTTGAAGCCGGTGGTAGTACTTCGGCAGTTCCTCGATGCTTCGAATATCTGATTTAGCGAGTCGACGTAACTCGCGCCAAAGAACCAGGTTTGCTCTTACCTTCTGGGAAATGAGAATTCGAGCCAAACGTTTCGCTAGGTATACCCCTTGCCTATCAAAGTCTGTTAGAATGATGACTTCCTTCATGTTATCGAGTTCTTCGGCGAAACTGACGGCATTCATGCGGCTGCTCTGCACACACAATATGCTGCCTGAGATGCCCATTCTCCTGAGCGCGTCTCGATCCCTTTGCCCCTCTACGACTATGGCCCGGCCCTTTTCGGATTCCTGCTTAATTCTCTCGACGAGTTTTAGAAGTCTCTGAAGCCTCACTTCGACTGTGGCACGCAAGTTTCAGGGTTACCTTGTGAGCTGCATTTTTTCCATCTTGCGCAGTAATTCAGGTCTCTTTCGGAATTCTTCGCGAACGGGTTCAAGGGTTTTGATGAGGCCGTCGCCCACTGCGTGCTTCAAATCCAAAGGATGGATTTTGCCCTCTCTATAATCACGCTCAAGGTCGTCGTATTGCGTAAATGATGCGTTGCCTCCGTACTTTTCGGGCCGATTGATGTGAACTGCACCTTGCCAGGGGAGCAAGATGTAGCGGACAATTTCCAACACCGGATTATTCTCTGTCTCTTTGGGTGGGCAGTACGCCCCGCGTAGCTTGTTATGTATGACTCCTGGGTCGTCGTGGATGACGATACTGCTTTCGGATGCGCTCTTGGACATTTTGGAGGCAAATTGTGCGTCAAGTTCTGGGTTCTCATCCATCTGTGCGGTGTCCATTCTCTTTACGCCCGTTAACCCTGGAATCAAGTGGGTGTGCAGGCTCGTTGGTTTATGCCAGCCCAGCTTATCCGCGACATCGCGGGCAAGCACATGGGCTTTCCTCTGGTCCATGCCAGCACAGGCTACGTCCAGCTGCATTTCGAAGATGTCTGAAGACTGCATGCATGGGTAGAATGTCGCCGCAGCCTCCAAGTCCTTGCTATCCATGCCTCTACCCATAATCGGCAAAGCGCGCCAGACCCGGTTCACGTTTACAGATTTGGCAACTCGCACTACCCGCTCCCAGTATTCTCGTCTTGCAGCCAGGTCGGAAGCCCAAGCATAGGTGACCTTGTCAGGGCTAAGGCCAAGTGCAGTGTAACATTGTTTGAAGTATTCCCCACACGTATGTATGCTATCCATATGCCCGCCGAGCTTATTGTTAATCCACGCGTGCCAGTCTGCCAGGAACACGGTGAAATCAAAACCAGCTTCAACGAGATCCAGAATTTTCTTGCCACAAACGAGCCCCATCCCAATGTGCATGGGTCCGCTCGGTTCAAAGCCCCAGTAAGCTCGGGGGCGAGCCTTTGTCTCCAGCACATTTCGTAACTCTTCCCTGGTAATGACCTCCTCGACGTTCCGTGTCGTCAAGTCAAGTCTCGTTTCAAGGTCCATTGTTATCTTCCTCCCAGGTATCCAATCTCACGATGGTGAAGGATGCTTGCTCGTTTCTGAGCGCGTTGCTTTCTGGTGTGATGCCCTATTTCATCATATGTATCGATGTTTGGCTGAATAAGGTCAATTGTTGAGGAGAACGATTGGTATTCTTTCGCTGGAGGGGTTTCGCCGCGGGGTTAAGTCGCCGGCATTGCCAACGGCTTGGCCCCTGTCGCCCACGACACTAACACGCAAACTTCACGGAAGGGCTTCGCCCCACTCAGTTGGTTCTCTCGGGGGTGGGCGGCTTTGGTGCCTCCCCAGCGAATTCACTGTCCCCGCAGCCCATACACCATGTCAAGGTCCAACTCCATGGCTGCAACTGGGTCTTCGAGGTTCCAGTTCTCGAGAACCTGAGGGTGCACCTCTCCTATAACCCCCACTTCCCGGTCGCCCACAAGGATCGTCCCAGCTCGACCGCTTAGGAAACTCGGGTGCTCCGTGGGTTTGACGGTGAATTCGAGCCCGAGGTTCATCATCAGCGGTTCCAAGATGGATTTGATCTCTGTAAAGTTGGCCTTGGCGTGCGCGGACGTACAGCCAAGTCTGAGATTGTCCCGAGTTCGGTTGGGAAGTGATGTGCTCCAGAGGGTGCAATAGCCGACTTCGTATACTCTCTGTGGGTATTCCACATGCGTGTTGCTCGATAGAAAATCCATCAGGCTCGGAAGCAACCACGACCGCAGACAGTTCATTGTCGCTATTTTTGGGTTGGCAATCTCAACCATCTGCGCTGGCTCGTGATTCATCTTCTTGAAGAGCTTCTCCGGATTCGTCATGATGAATGTCAGAACCTCTTGGAACCCTAGGCCAACCATCAGTTCTCTTACCGTGTCTGAGAATTCCTCCATGACCGATAGGGATCCGATTGTTGCGTCCGCGGGCCAGCGCGGTTTCATGTTGTTGAGGCCGTAGGCTATGGCGATATCCTCGACGATGTCCACTGGATGGAGGATGTCAAAGCGGTAGCAGGGAACTAGGACGTTGATATCCCTGCTTGTTGCGCTGGTCACATCGTAACGTGCCCGCTTGAGCAATAATGTGATCTCGGCTTTGGTCAGCTCTAATCCTATCAGCTTTCTGATGTATTCAATGGGTAGGCCGATTCGCCGCTCTTTCATTTCGGGGGTCGTGACAATGTGGGGTCTTGGATAGGGGTAGTGAATTCGTGCGGGGTGAATTTCTGCTCCCCTGTCTGAAAGCCCAACTGTCAAAATGGTAAGAGCGTTCATAACGGTTTCTTCTGATGTTCCGGTAATTTCGACCAAGAGATTCTTAGTGTCAGGAGTGACTTTTCCCAAGTCGTTTGAGTTTATGATTGGAGGGAATGATAGAACCTGACTCTCCGAGTCAAGCAGGATGGGGTATTTGTCGAATCCACCAACAATGGGGCCGTACTCTATGCCCTTCGGGTGCTGAGCGAGGATTTCACGTAACGATAGTGGGGTGTTTGTGTCTAACGGAACGAATCTGATTTCATCGGGGGCGGCCACTCCGTATCTTAGGGGTGGTTTGATCAAGTCGAAGTCGTAGAATCCAATTGACGATCTCTTTCTTCTTCTCCCGTAGCTTTGGTCCAGTTTCTCTTGCAAATGAACTAGGCTGCGGATGATTGTGTCATTGATTTTGGGGCTAAGGGCAACGGCGCATGCTATGAACGGTCTGATTTCTTTGAGTTCCTTGTCAACCGAGATCTCGACTGCCGGTTTCTTGGATATTGAGTACTTCTTGAGGCCGGTTTCAATTCCCTGTATCCCACGCAAGGCGCGGGCTATTCCTTCGGGGCTCCAAATGTCGGGGCGGTTCGAGTCCTTATTTTCAAGTTGAAGCTCAGTTTCGTCACGAATTGGCTCGGTTTGACTCAACCCAGACAGTTCACATTTGACGGAATAGAGAAGTTCGTCAAGCTGCTCATGGTCTCTGGGCATTTTTCTGCCGTACAATTGCTCGAGGTCATCCATTCGCGCTGTGATTGTGACCAATCTAGAGGACCTTCTGTTTGCGCATCCAATCTAGGTCTTGCGCGAAGAGCAAGCGTATGTCGTCTACGCCGGCGCGCATCATGTATAATCTATCCACTCCGATTCCCCAGGCGATGACTGGCACCTTGATACCTAACGGGAGGGTGAGCTCGGGCCTGAAGATACCTGAACCGCCGAATTCAAGCCAGCCGTAACCCTCCTTGTAGGCCTGGAGTTCAACACTTGGTTCGGTGAACGGGAAGTAATCCGGCCTAAACCGAACCTTGTCTGCTCCTGCGATTTCGACTGCGAAACGTTCCAAGACCCCGAGTAGATCTCTTAGGGAGAGGTCGGGTCCGATCACTATCCCTTCAACCTGGTTGAACTCGGTCAGGTGGGTCCGGTCAACTTGGTCAGGCCTGAAGCATCTCGCGATGGAGAAGTATTTGCCAGGGATCTCAAGATGCCTGCTCACCAGAGTGCGTGCGCTCATTGCTGTGCCTTGGCTTCTCAATATGAGCTTCAGTGCTTCTTCGCGGGAGTATTTGTAGCCCCACCCTGTTGACCCTGTCTTCCATCCGTTCTCATGTGTTTCCGAAACCGGTCCCATGAACCTTTCATGTTCCGCTAGCTCGCCGTGCTTGTCAGTCTTCACGAAATAAATGTCATGAATTTCCCTGGCGGGGTGGTCTTGGGGCATGAATAGCGCGTCACAGTTGAAGAACATCAGTTCCACAATTGGGCCAGACATTTCCCTGAAACCCAGGGCGACCAATCGCCTCTTCAAAATGTCTAGGAATTGTCGGTAGGGCTGTTTCTTCCCCGGCCATTCCGGTGCGACGGGAGCTTCTATGTTGTACCTCCGGAAGTTCAAGACCTTCCAGCGCTGGGACACTATCAACTCAGGGGTCAGGTCGCTCACTTCGGTCGGCACCGTGATGCCCTGTTCAAGTGCCTTCCAACCCTGTTGAGTCAATTCTATGTCTCGCTTCTTCTGTTTCCTGCTTTCGAGCAGCTGGCGCCGTCTCAGAATTCCAACGTAATCCCTGAGGTTCGGGGGAAGCTGTTCTAACGCTAGTTCTCTCTGGGATGCGATTGTTTCAAGCGTTCTCTCCAAGTCCGTTTTGTCCGGGATTCCAGCTGCTTTCAGGACAACCTTCCGGAGCTGACTGGTGACTTCACCCCATTTTGCGCCCTTGATTTGGCCTAGTGCAACGTTCGCGAGTTGTGGAGCAATACCGGCGCGTTTGGCTGCCTGTTCTAGTGTGGCCTCTCCGCCAAACTCAAGAACAGATTGTATGAGGCGCCTCTCAGGCAGGCCTTGTTTGGCATAGTCGAGGCCCTCATCTGTGAGGCGGAGGATGACCTGCTCAAGTTCATTCACTCGCACGAGTTGCTTCTCCTGGAGGTCTGCTAGTGCGCGCGTGACAGCTGAGCTGTCCTGCTTAGAGCCGGTGACAAGCTCGTCGAAAGAGCAGTTGCCACCGTACGCCTGCAATGCTTTGATGACTGCGGCTTCGTTCTCCCGCATTTCTACCACGGTTGGATAGCCTCCATTGAGCAGTCGGGCGTTTGCCGGCTGGTTAGAGTCATCGTACTAGAAGTTGATTGAACACGTAAATCGGACTGTGAAAACGCAGCCACCTACAATCATGAGGTACCACTCAAATGCCCGGTGCTAACGAGGTATCGGATTATATTAGATTGTTGAACGATTCCGTTATGCGTCCTTTGGATTGAAGAGGTACTCCTCAAAATGGTCCTTAGCTTTCTCTCGTTTCTCTTGGTGCTCGATGAGGAACTTCTTGACGCGTTCAGCCAGAACTTGCTTGCACTCTCCACACATGATGTTCCCGGCTAAGCAGTTGTAACGTAGATCTTCGACTTCCTTCTGGTTCATGAATAGGAAGTAGTCATATGAGAAAACGGAGCAAATATCAGGGTTTGCGCCTAGCTTTCTTTGCTCATCAATTGTGGCTCTTCCTCCAGTGAAGGCAGCCATGACTTTCTTCGCTGCGACCTGTGGTGAGTCGATTGTGAAAATCGAGGTCTCCGGCATCGAGGCAGACATCTTTCCACCCCGTCCGAGTCCTGGGACGAATCTGCAGTGAATTTGCGCAGGCTTATAGTAACCCAACTTGGGGGCAACGTCCCTCGTAATCCGCCAATATGGGTCTTGATCGATGGCGGCGGGGATGAGGCATGGGACGTTGTGGCCGACCAGGTCCGATTCGATAAAGGCTGGCGCCGCCTGAACCGCGGGGTAGAACAGCATGCCAATGTTCGTGCTCTCCTGAAAACCAAAGACTGCCTTGACCGTGGAGAAATTCATGCGTTTCGCAATACGAATCGCCAAATTGTACATCGCGCCCATGTTCTTCGTGTCAAGAATGATTCTAGTTTTCTTGGGGTCGAAGCCTAGGGCTATTATATCTAACGCGTTTTCGTATGCCCACCGCTGAGGTTCCTCCAAACTGAATTCATCGTTGTAAAGGAACTTCTCATCATCCGTCATCTGGAAGTACAGTTTCGCATCAAACTTGTCCTGAAGGTACTTTGTGAATATCCACGGGGCCAAGTGCCCTATGTGAACTGGCCCGGAAGGGCCTCTACCGGTGTAGAGGACGAATTTTTCGCCCGCTTCGTACCGTTGAAGGATCCAATCGAAGTCTCGGTGTGAGAAGAAGATGCGTCGTTCCAGCTGTGGGTGTAATTCGCCTGTGAGTTTTCGTATTCGCTCAAGAGTTTCTGGTGTAATCGGTTGGGTGCCGAATTCCCTGGCCAGTTTATCGTAATCGATCTTGCCCGAGACTTCCCACGGCGTTACGACCATTTCCTCGTCATTTGCTGACACGTTCTAGACTCACCTACACTACTGGAATTCCAATGCTCTCTTGCCTTTCCTACTGCTAAGGGCTTCTGTTGGGCGAAACGTTTCCCTTGGCTAGGTTAAGGGTGGGAGAGAGCAGGATTTATTATGGTAGGTCCAAGGCAGAGAGCCTATCGTCGGGGCGGCCACAGTGACCAAAAAGAATGGAACAATAGCGAGCATTCTTGTCGCAATATTCCTCGTGGTTGCCGCCCTCATTGATCTCAGGATAGCAGCAGCCATCGCGGCAGTCTACTTGATCGGTTTCGCAATCAACCGTGTGTTATCGAAGAGACGTAAGCAATAATCGGCAAGAGCAAGCGGGTAAACGCTTCGAAGACTTCCAAAGGGGATTAGTTAAGTGAATGAAGGGCATGAGAAATTCATAGAATCCGGCAAGATCCTAGCAGCCGTTCGCGAGTACGTTCGAGGGCTTTCTATCCAGGGCAGGCCGATCCTTGAGGTTTGCGAGCTGGTGGAAGGGAAGATACGTGAACTGGGTGCTGGCCCGGCATTCCCATGTAATGTGGGGATTAACGATGTGGCCGCTCACTATACAAGCCCCTGGAGAGACACCAGTGTTATCCCGTCGAGCTCGATTGTGAAGATTGATTTTGGGGTCGAACTGGATGGTTTCGTGACGGATACAGCGATTGCAATTTCGCTTAATCCCGCTTATGACTCGATGGTTGTCGCCGCCGAGAACGCGCTGAAGGAGGCCCTTGCTGCCATTGCGCCAAACCGAAAGCTCTCTGATATCGGGAGCGTGGTTGAGCGTTGTATTCAGCGCTACGGATTTAGGCCGATAAGGAATCTAACAGGACATAAGATTGACCGTTACACACTTCACGCGGGCAAGTCTGTCCCAAACGTGGCTGGCATCGAAAGTGGGAAGTTTGAGTTAGGAGAGGTCTACGCCATTGAGCCCTTCGTTACTTTGAGGGATGCTGAAGGGGCAGTGAAAGACTCATCGATGTCCTACATCTACCGGTTTGTGAAAACTAAGGGAGCTAAGTCTAAAGAAGCCAACCTTTTGGCCGAGTACATTCGGGACACCTACAAGACTCTGCCCTTCGCAGCCAGATGGGTTTACGGAGGATGGAAAGATGGAGATGTAGGCATCGCGTTCGAGGAACTTGCGAGAAACCGGTGCGTTGTCGGTTATCCAGTTCTAGTTGAGGCAAGCGGAAACGTCGTGGCCCAAGCGGAGCACACCATTCTCGTCACCGAGAATGGTTGCAGAGTGTTGACTGCCTAAGTTTTCTTTGTCTTTGGTTCCTCGGCGTAAATGACGTCCACGCGCATCGTGCCTTTGCATTGTTGACATTGGCCAACATCTTTAGGCACGTAATCACCCGTGCTGAAGGTTCTGACGACCTTGAAGCCGCAATTCGCGCAGATGACTACGCTTAGGACTTTAGCAGCTATCGTTTGAAGTACCACCATCCTGTGTCGCATTTGCCTAATTGACGATACTGACAACACGATTCCGACGGACGCCATGATTCCGTACACGAAGAACTGTGGAAACTCGGCGGTCTGGTAGTAGTTGAGTGCTTGAAACATGGCCCAAAGCGAAATCGCAAATATCACTAAGCTGAACGCGATCAACATGTACGCGTAGAACATTGACGGACGATTAGCCAACCCATGCCACCTAGACTATTCCCGCAGTGTTACCGATTCCGGCAACTATGACTAGTTCTCCTTCCTTCGTCCGTTCAAGAACGAGGTGCTTGATCCGTTCGATCACTGGCTCCGCGGCCTCAGCGATCTCCTTCTTCATCGTTGTAACTGCTTCCTGGATGCTTTGTTTGACTACGATTGCGAAGACGGGTATCCCGAACTTCGTCGCTTCTTCTTCGATCTTGAAGCGTTCCGTGCCAATTCCTCCGATTGCAGCACCAATTCCCTCGCTGATTTCCCCCGTTTTCTCACCTTCGAGCTTTAGCGCAGCGTCAACCATTATGATCATTGCTGCTTTACCATTGTTTTCTTGGAGAACTTGGCGGATTGCGTCGCCGGGCTTCCCAACATTTCCGCCAGGGCCTTCGGCCTTCATCGCGATTAACCTTCGGCCTTCGAGAACAGTTTCTGCGGCGACCATGTCCTTCTCAACCTTCCTGGTCTCGTGGTTGCGCATGAGCTTTGACGCCACCAACGCCCCAGCTCCGTCACCAATAGGGTGGCCTTCCGCGAATGCTTTCGTTGCCCCTTGGTAGGCTTCGGCCTCCATCATAATCAGTGGAAGGAATGCCTGCAGTTGAATTATGACCATGATGCTGAACGTCTTCTTTCCTAGAAGGTAGAGGTGTCGGACTACTTTGAACATGAAGTTCAGAGCCCACGCGGCCTCAACCAAGTTTTCTAAGTTATTCACCTGCACTGAGTTAGCCTCGGGCGCAATTCTCGCTACATCCGACTTGAACCTCGACTCCCTCACATCAAGCAAATGGTCGAATTTCTGAACAACACCTGCTGGGTCCATACTCACAGGCTCTATCAGAAACTGCTCCAGTAATGAATTCAGTCCAGGGGTTGGGTCATCTTTCGACTTACCGATTTCGCGGAGCATCTTCAAAGTCAGGCCTTTGGCGTCATTTCTCATGTTCTCAAGTTTTCTGACCGCTCCGTCAATCTGCATTAGTGCGATTCGGCTCTGAATTTGCTGTCCAAAGAACATGAACGCGAAGAATGAGGCGAAAAATAGTATGTTCACTAGATTGTTGATGTTACTCGAACCCAAGAGTCCTGTTTCTAAGGCGATGCTGGCAAAGAGGTCAAGCAAGAGATTTTCCTCTAATATTATCGAGGATAAGCAAACTCATGCACGTAATAAACCTTCATTCAATCGCTGATGACCGGGTAAACGAAAAACTAGTCAAAATGGAGTCAGCAGCGGTCCGGGGCTCGCATGGCCTTTCGGAACACACTACTACCCGAATCGCCTGAGAGATTCACTTCCGTGTTCGGAATGGGAACGGGTCCTAGCTCTCAGCTATGGCCGCCAACTCCAACCCACCACCACTTCACCGAATAATTAAACGTTAGCGGTGTAACTACTGCGCAGCTGGGAATCAGGGTTGCATGACGTTGCGATAATTGGCGTTGGGATGGCGCCGGTCACGTCAGGGTCCGGGAAGAGCTTGATCGAGCTTTTCGTTGATGCAGCCGAACAGGCAATTGAGGACGCAGGCGTGGATAGAATTGATTCGATGTATGTCGGAAATATGATGTCTGGGTTCCTGCAAAATCAGGAGCACTTGGGCGCGTTGATGGCCACCGCGATGGGAAGAGAGGGCATGCCGGCGTACAAGGTTGAAGGAGCTTGCGCCTCAGGGGGAGTTGCCGCGAATGCTGGCGTGAAAGCCGTTCTATCAGGCCTTGAGGATGTAGTATTAGTTGGCGCGGTTGAGAAGATGTCAGGCTACAGCACACCTCATGTAACCTCTGGGCTCATGATGGCTGAAGACAAAGCGAGAGTGGGATCCACGGGTGTGACGTTCGTGGGCCTCAATGCGATGATCGCCAGGGAATACATGCACAGATACAAGGTTCCGCACGAAGCTCTCGCCGAGTTCCCTGTCTTGTGCCACGAGAACGGTCTCGATAATCCGAAAGCCCAATTTCACAAGAAAATCACAGTTGAGGATGTTCTCAAGTCTCCTTTAGTCGCCGATCCGCTTACGTTGTTTGATTGTTCAGGAATAGGGGACGGCGCTGCTGCCCTAATCCTCACATCAGCGGAAAATGCCCGCAAGTTCACAGATTCACCGGTCGCGATAGCCGCTTCTGCTGTTGCTACAGATCGGATCAGCCTTTACCGGCGCCCGGACATCACAACCTTCGAGGCGTCGCGAAAAGCTGTGGCCACCGCATACCAGAGAGCTCGAATAAATGCGGATGATGTTGACGTTTTGGAAGTCCATGACGCATTTTCCGTGTTGGGTATCATGGCGCTGGAGGACTTGGGCTTCGCAGCAAAGGGAACTGGTTCTCGAATGGTCAAAGATGGCGAGTGCGCGAGAGACGGACGGGTCCCAACTAACACGTTCGGCGGTTTGAAGGCGAGAGGGCACCCCGTCGGAGCAAGTGGAATGTACCAGATAGCAGAACTCGCCTTACAGCTATCGAATAAGGCCGAAAAGTGCCAGGTTGCCGACGCCAACGTGGGGCTCGCCCAGAGCGTTGGCGGAATAGGAACCACAATCACAGTTCACGTATTGAAAGGGTGAGAATAGCAGTTGAGTGAAGTAAAAGGCGTCCCAGGTTTCGTATGTCCAAAGTGCAAGTGGTCCGGCGTTTTCCAAACTGGACCTTGTCCAAGCTGCCACAATTCCACCGTGGAGGAAACCTTGTTTTCCAATCGGGGAAAGATAGCCACGTTTACCGTGATTAGATATCCACCGACTGGTTTCGAGGGCGAAAGCCCCTACGTGGTCGGATTGATAGATATTGAAAACGGCCCGAGAGTGATGGCAAGAATCATCGCGAAAACCGATGACGTTCAGATAGGCAAGTCAGTGTCTTTCTTAGGAGATTCTAAGGGCAGATTGGAGTTCACACTCTGACTTGTCTCTTCACCGCCATGTGAATGAATTGTACACTCCTCGCAGTTAGATCTCTGTGAACTGACGAACCACGGAAGGAGCCTTTCTCAAGCCCTCTGGAGCGTGTGACCGCGGAGCATTGACATTAGCCATTCCGAATTCAAAAGATGCTTTGTCTTTCCAAATTGAGAGCGCGGCCGAAGCCAAAGCCAAGGCGGCCCAGAAAAAAGATGCCTAGCATATGTTATACACGAAGAGGAGGGTGAATACACTGGCAGGCTCCAGGCATAAACATCGACTCGGTTCCGGGTGGAGATTGGTGGGGCCGAAGGGACTCTCCTGGTTCAGGGTGGAACCATTTTGAACCCTCGACTTCCGCCATGCCGTCATGTCTACGGGTTTCTTCGCTCCTGAAGTTCGTCATTCCGAACTGGTCCGCAAACCCGGAGGTTTGGTCTTCTGGAGCCCTTGGCGGGATCTTTCCCTGTCGTCATCCCTGGCTAGAGACCGCCGCTCAATCCGAATCATTGCGCCTACGGCCCCACACGGGTCGCGACAGGGCGGCCCCAACCACAGAGGCGTGGGAAGTTGCTATATGGATTTTGGCCCATAGCCGCAGTTGATTTGTCACCTAGACGCCGCCGTGAGGCCAATGTTTTCGGTATGGCCAGCAGAGAGTTGTGCAGCGAAAACGGCGGTTGGCTTGCACCCACAAAGGCGCGCCGAGCGTCGCCGCCAACTAGTAATATCCGACCAACATCAAATCTATCCGAACAACGTTGATCAGGATAGGCCTGATTGGGAAAACCAACGCGGGCAAAACAACGTTTTTCAATGCAGCCACCCTGCTGAGTGCCCCGGTTTCAACGTACCCGTTCACCACGAAGAAGCCCAATATCGGGCAAGCCTACGTGCGCACGGTCTGCGTCTGCAAGGAACTTGGCGTCAGGGATAACCCGAAGAATTCAACGTGCATTGGCGGTGCACGCTTCATCCCCGTTCAACTGATCGACTTACCGGGACTGATCAAAGGCTCCTGGATGGGAAAGGGGTTGGGGTCCCAATTCCTCAGCGTAGCCTCCCAAGCGGATGCCCTCATTCACATCACCGACGCCTCTGGAAGCCTCGATGCGGACGGAAAACTGACGAAGCCGGGTATGGGAAACCCCGTATCCGATGTGTACGATATTGAGGAGGAGCTTGTCAGGTGGGTCTCCAAGAACATCGAAAAGACTCTCAAGAAGATGAGGAGGCACTCCAAGAAAGGTGCCTCGACCGTGAGTCTCCTTGAACGAGACCTAGCTGGCCTGAAGGTCACACCCGACCACATTGTCAAGGCTCTTGAACTAAACGGTCTCATGGATAAGGACCCGGGGAAGTGGAATCGTGATGACCTGTGGAACTTTGCGAAGAGTGTTAGGCAGATTTCAAAGCCAACCCTCATAATTGCCAATAAGATGGACTTGTCGCCGGCCGAAAGGAACTACGCGAATCTCGCGAAGGAGTTTGGCCAAGCTTTCGTTCTTCCGGCCTCCAGCGATGCAGAACTGGCGCTAAGGCGTGCGGAGCAGAAGGGTTACATACAATACCTGCCGGGCGAGGAAGTGTTCCGTGTGAAGGACAAAGAAAAGCTAACCGCTGATCAAAGGGAAGCGCTAACCTATGTTCAACAACGCGTCTTCTCGAAATGGATTCAAACTGGCGTACAATTCGCCATCAACACGACTGTGTTCAAGCTTATGGGCATGAACACGGTCTACCCCGTTGAGGACATTGAGAAACTCGCAGACAGGAAGGGCAACGTGCTGCCCGATGTGTTCCTGGTCCCATACGATGCCACTGTCAAAGAGTTGGCCGCACAGGTTCACTCGGATTTGGCCAAGACAATGCTCTATGCGATTGACGCGCGCGCCAAGATCAGGCTACCTGGTGATTATAAGTTGAAAGATCGTGATGTCGTGAAGATAGTCGCGGCCACCAAGGGAAAGGGCTAGGACCTGATAACCTTCAGCAAATCAGCCCTTGTAATAATCCCCAATATGCGCCCTCGCTTGGCAACGAGCACTGCGGGCTCATACTGAAGAAGCGCTGAAACCGTTGATAGGGGTGTTTCTTCGCTAACTGTAGGGAAAGCCTCATCCATGATCTTCTCCACTGACTGCTTAGAGACATCGTCCGGGTTTGGGGCGGAAACAAGTTTCTCAAGGATGATCTTCTCGGTTAGGCTACCGACGACTCGGCCGTCGCTGAAAACCGGCAACTGCGAAAAGCCTGTCTCACGCATGACGCGCACTCCCTTCGCCACTGTTTCATGTGACTGCACTCCGACGATTTTTCCGTGGCTGACCACTTTTGCCTTCACCTCATTTCGTCGTTCTAGACTCTCCAGGGTGTCGAAGACTGCCTTGGTCTTCGTGTAAGAAGGACTAGTCCTTCCGCCCTCAATTTTCGCGATCATGGATTGGCTGACCCCTGCGAGTTTGGCGAGTTGCTTCTGGTTCAGCGTGAGGAGTCGCCTGCGCCGTCCAATCTCTTCCAGTTTGGGTAGCATGCCCTACGACCTGTTTCCGAAGGTTATTCCTAGGAGAAATGGATAGGAACATAGCTTTTGGAATACTGAATCGTCAAGAAATGAAACAATTTAGGCGCGCCAGGGGTCTACCCGGTCGTAAGTGATCTGTCTAGCTTGGTTCGTGGCTATCTCAAACTTGAAATGGTCAACGGGTGGAACGGTGTTCTTCACTAGCATCTCGTCAACTATTTGGCACCAATCACGGAACGACTTTATTATGGCCTGCCTTGTGACGGGTTTAGCTGTCAGCATCCAATTGAAGAACTTGGCCGTTCGCCCGTTAGGGAACTTCTGCATCGCGGCTTTCATGAGTTGCTTAGAGGTGGGAACCGTCGAACGTTTCACGAGTTCAAAGAAGCCTCCATCAGTTGATTCATACCCATGCTTTTCTCTAGTTATCATGCGCTCACGTTCCAATCGGTGAACCTGCTTCCAAACCGTTCGACTACTCCACTTCCTCCTGAGTGCATATTGGCTGCACGGGCCATGCATTGCGATGTGTTCAAGGATTTCCAGTTCTTTGCCTATTGGTTCAAATGATCGCGTCATTCTCAAGACCTGTTTACAGGGGTAAACAGGTAAGCTCCACCTTAAAACTATTAGCTCCTACTACTGAATAATAGGGAAATGAGTTTGCTCACCATCAGGTCGCTATCCCTAGATGAAAAGCAACTGTCAGAACTCGAACGCGTAGCCAAAGGCGAAGACCGCAGCGTTTCCTATCTTGTTCGACAAGCCATCAATCAATATCTCAAGAGTAAGGCGGCTGCGTCTTGACTTCTTCATCAGCATGCACTTGGTGCTCAAAACAATTCAGGGCAGCCAGCCAGGAGGAACTTGGGAAACTCATGAACCAACATGAGCCCGCATGCCCGAGGAATCCTAACACTTTCAATGCCGCTTTGCGCCAACTCGTTGATCAGAAACAGAGGTCGTCCTAGTCCTTGGCAATTTCCCTTCCCTGCGTGAAATGCAATCAACCAATCGGTGAACTTCACGATCCAACTTTGGTCGACAAAATCAGTCGGCATATGCAACTATGCCCAGGAGCCAAACAATGACTCGTAAGCCTCCGCATGACTTGACGTTAAAGCGAGAACGGGTTTCTAGTGCTGGAACCTCTGCTTATGGTTTATTCGGCTGGGGAGATCGAGCCCAATGAAACGCATAAGGCTACATCACTCAAAGCGGCCTATTACACTGGAGGAGTTAGGGCGCCGAGTTAACGCAGAACAGAATCTAGCAGACAAAATCGAGGCGACAGTAAAACCTCAGATAGAAGCATACCTCACGGCTTTGAAGTATCCGAAAGGCATGATGTCCACGACCGACAGCGCCGAAGTCCGCGACATTCTGAGGCGTATGGAGCGACAGGTTTCCCCCGGTCATAAATTAACCTTTCAAGATGAATCACGAATCGCGAGGACAGTTGAGGCTATGAGTCAAACCATCGTACCTTTCTCCGACGCGGAAATTGACGAGCAAAGAAAGCAGATTTCCAGTCTAGTATTTACGATGATTCGCTTTGCCAAGGAAAACCAACGTCTTCAGGATTTGAGAAAAGAGCAACTAGAACTCCTAGAAACTGCGAATAGGCAACTGGAACTTATCACACGCGGAAATGCTTTGCTGATTTCCCTAGGTGAACTCGAATCAAGATTACCCGCTATAGTCGATAGCTTACACACTTCTCTACCAAAATTCGGCAAACGGTTAGGGGTAGCCTCATAGTGGCGTGGGAATTGGGGAAACATATGAACGTCCAAGTCACGGGCTGGGGCGCTAGGTTTCTTCTTTCACCTAGCACAAAAAGGGCGCAAGTTTTCACGTCGCGGTCTAGGTTTCCCGCCTCGTGTTGTTTCCTTGCGGCCTTTTCCTGGCGCCTCAACCCGAGACATTCACAATCACAAAGAAACCGGCAGGGAGCCACCGGTACAGCGCTTTGGCCCCCGTCTTTGCCCATGTGGAGGCAATGAATTTTGATTTTTGCGGATAAACAGGTCTTCAAGGAAACATATGTGCCTGACAAGATCCTTCACCGAGATGACGCTATCTCAAAGATCCAGCATATTCTAGCCGACTTTCAGAGAAATGCCAAACCTCGCAACATCCTCTGCCTAGGAGGGTTAGGCACTGGCAAGACCGCTGCCCTTCGCTCTATTTGCAGGGAGCCACCTAAAGGCGTCAAAGCCGTCTTTGTGAACTGCGCCGAAACAAACACCCAGACAAGAATATTCAGGGCCGTTCTCGAACAACTCGGCGTCACGGTGAAGACCGGATTCCCTGGCGATTATTATTTGGGCTTGTTCAAGGCAGCCCTTCCACCACGTCTAATTTTGGTATTTGACGAGGTGGATCGGCTGATTCAGCACAGGGAAAGCGAATACGAGGAATTGTTCTACACGCTGATGCGAACCGTCGACCCAAAGGAAGTTGTTCTAATAATGCTAACGAACAAGTTCAACCTGGAAACGTTTCTACTCCATGAACTCGACCCTAAAGTTAGGGACACTCTTCCCTTTGAACGGATTGAGTTCCCTGATTATATGGCCTCGGAATTGAACGACATCATCTCCGCACGTGCAGAAATAGGATTCAATTCTTCAGCATATGACTCCGGAACAATGGCTCAAATCGCCCGCATTGTCTACGAACGTGGATTACGGGCTAGAGGGCTAATAGACCTAGGTCGAAAGGCAGGGGAAATGGCGGAATCAAAACAACATGAGAAAATCACTGAGGAAGACATCAACACAGCAAGCATCGAACTGCTACATGGCCGGAGCCTAGAGGTCATAAATCGGCTTCCACCCAACCTCCGCGCAATCCTAGCGATCATCCTACTCAAATCACCTATCATTGAAGAGGCTTACAGCCAATTCAAGAAGACTGCGCTTGGAAAAGATGTAACCAAGAACGTGTTCTACGGCTACCTAAAGGAACTTGAGACATTTGGCTTAGTCGAGAAGAAAACAATCAGTCGAGGATACGGAAGAGGCGTAATGGTTCGCCTCAGCGTAGCCGACGAACTCAGAAGCATGGTAGCCGACAGCCTCGCAGACACCACCACCCCACCGGACCAAATGAATTACCACCAACCACTACCACCACTACAACCTACAATATAAGAAATGAATGAAAATGTATCACCAGACGACGACAACAAATTCATTTAACGCGCTAGGGGTGGCGGGGGGTCTTCTTTTGAGTAGAAAGGGAATTACCCGTAGAACCGGGTCTCTCGGGTCTCATTGTGTGTGCTGTGGTACACAAAACGCCATTATTGGAGGATTCTCCTGAATGAGAAAGAAGATGGGTCAAGCGCGGCCGGGGAATCAGAACGCCAAGAAGACGCTTGCTTGGGTTGACAGTTTCGATCTAAGTTCCCAGGAGGGTGTCAGGCAGTTTCTTGCGGAGGTTGTCAAAGCCACTTGGACCGGAGACTTGGGTTCTAGGGCGGCGGGTGCTTTGAACGGGAGCCTTCGCCTTTTGCTGGAACATGAAGTTCTACCGCAACTTGAGGCACGAATCAAAGTCTTAGAGGATAACAGGGGAATGAAAGGGAATTGACGAGAATCAAGAAGCTGAATGAACGCCTAGACGCTCTTGAGCCGAACCTAGTTTCAAAGGTAATTCGACCAATCATCTTTCGCGGTCGACGGATTGAGACAGCTCGAGACGTTGATGAAGTCGTGGAGCAGGGAGGCCGAACCTATGCAGCAACCGCGGAAACCGAGGAGGATGTTCAGAATTGACGAAAATCAGCAACCTTGAGGAACGCGTACATCGACTGAACCAAACAGAGGCAGTTATGCCACCGTTGCCGCCAAATTCTCAATGCCTAATCGGTAAGCTCGTTATTCGTGCTCTCCTAATCTGTGACCATGAAGACAAGTCGTCTAGTGTTGAGGCTACGAACGAAGAACTAGAGAAACTCATAGCTGAGGGCGGCGGCGAGAAATGGTGCAACAATCCGGCTGCCGTTGAGTCTCTCCGCTTAAGACGCTGGTTCATCGACCACGACAAATTAGAGAACCTGATTCCTCGGCTATGCTACACCACCGAGATTAGCCAGGTTGACCGAGACATAGCGAACCAAGAGCAGAAACTAGAAACGAATCGGAAGGTAATTGCCTAATGACGAAATCAGAACTCAAGAAACTAGGGACACGGATTGATTCACTAGAACCTAAACCAGTGAATGCGGCGAATACGCGTAGTGAGCTGCTTCGTGGCCTCGTAACTCTTGGCGAGGACGATCAAGTATGTCTCGCCTATCTGATTCGAGACCTAGAAAAGGAGAACGTCGAACCAGAGAACTTTGAGGCTTGGCTTTCTAAGCGGCCCGAGAACCAACAAGCGTTAGCGCGGAAGGTCCTTGCACCTCTCAAAGAAAGACTCGACGCCGGCGCCGCGGAGTTAATGCGTGATAGTGACCTTGCGAAAGCTCAAGGTCTCACCGAAGAGGCGAAAGGAGACGTGGCAAGTCACGGTGAGTGAATCATGACTATTTCTCGGCAAACCATCGGCCTAATTCTCCTAGAAGAATGCGACAGCCTCGGGGCTTGGACGAAACAACACACCGCCTCCGCATATCAATCCGTTGACACAACCGATAAACAGTCTGGCACTGCCTCTTTCCTCACAACATCATCCAATTCGACGAGTCCCTACTATTCATATGGCGCTTTCACTAAACAGTTGAACATGGGGACGGGTGTCGGCAGACTCATTCGGATTTTTTACAAGGTCCACAATGCTGGCGTCGGAATAACTGTCGGCGCTTTCGCCGTTTACACAACTGATTGGAAGTCACCTGTGGTCCGTGTTGGAACCGTCGGGGGCGCGACCACTTGGTCAACTGCAACATATGAAACTCCCGCAGGTAACCCTGAAGGCATACAGAACTGTGAACTCGCCTTCGCCTATGCTTTTTCAGGTTCCACCATTCATGCGGATCGTCTCGTAATCTGCCAAAGCAAAAACCTGATCCTAGCGGATCTTGCTGTTGGGCAGACGGTGCTACTCTACAGGGCCAGCGGCACATTTTTGGACACGCAAACCGTAGCCGCCGGTGCGTCTTCGGTTACGTTCGACGTTTCCGCCGAGAACGTCCCCGAAAACATGTACTTCAAAATCTACGCAAGCGACGGCACCACCCTCATCGAAACCACGACCACTTGTGAGATGTGTGGGGGCGACGAATGGACCTGGACCGCTTCGCCGGGAACTTTGACTTTAGCTGCTGATGCTTTCATTATTCTCGCCTCATCCACAGGTTCTCCCACTGCTGCTCCCTACGTAGTGCGGGCAACGGCTACGCTTAGGAGACTGAACGGCGACCCCTATACTGGAGAAGCAATTAGCATCATAGTTGGACGCCCCGACGCAGTTACTTATTGTGATTCTAGCCTAACAACTGACTCAAACGGGGAAGCATGGTACGAGTTTAATTCCACTGTGGGTGGTCTTCAAGTAGTTGCGGCAATTTGGGGAGGTGACGCCACGGTTCCCGCAGCAACCGTCCACGTTGTGGTGCACGTGTTTGCGGCTTTGGAAAAACTGGACAAGAACAAGAACTTTCAGCTATACGTTGAGGGAACCGAGTACGAGTTCAACGGCGGCAACTACTACCTTTGCAGCGAGAACGTTCTCGGACAGTTCGAAGTGACGGTTCCAACTTGGCCCGATGTGAAGCCCGTAGTCATGGGGCTTGTTAGCATTTACAGGAAAGGTGTGAAGGAGTTCGCTGGGGTCCTCAAAATCGTTGAACGCGGTTTACTGCCGAAAACCATTACTCTGACGGGGCCCGACATTTCATGCCTGCTCGACAGCGTAACCGTAGACTACGAATCCTATTCAGCGAAAACCCCGCAGTATATTCTGAATGATTTGATTACGAAGTTTCCTTGCGGTCTCACGGTTGGCAACTTGGAAACCTACTCGGGGGATCCGATTAGCCTCGACATATTGAATTTGAAGCTCAGGGAGGCAATCAAGAAGGTTTGTGATGTAGTTGGATGGATCTACCGCGTGAACATGGATTACAGCTTCGACGCCGGTTCATCGTTCGGAACCTACAGCAGCGCGGCTTTCGTTGAAGGCGACACCGACAACCCTCTGTTACCTGGGTGCAGAGTGACCCCGGACTACACAGTTGCCTCCAATGACATTCACAGCCGAGGCGCAGGCGAAGCCAATTCTTCCCTTTCCAGCACAGCCCAAGACGCAGCAAGCATCATGGAAATCGGCCCGCAGCAAGCCCCGGTCTTCCAGAAAACTCTGAGCCACCAAGGCACACTTGACACGTCAGCGCGGGCAGAACTGAAACGCAGAACTCGCCGGACCGCATAAGGAGGCGAATCTGAATGGATGAGTACATTTGCGGCGATTGCGGCGTGAAAGGCGAAGTACCGTTCCGAATTGACAGCACTAGACCGTTTTACTGCAAATCATGCCTTGCGAAGCGTCGCCAGAAACGAGACGTAGCCTCGAAGCAGTGAGAATCCTGGACTTGTTCAAGTGCCCGCATTGCGAGGAACGGTGGCCGTCAAAGGCCTTCTTGAAAGTTCACCTTAGAACCAAGCATCCAAACCCTCCACCCGCCTGACAGAAAGTCCCGATGTCGGTACTTTCTCAGTGGGAGTTGTGGGTCTCACAACCTTTCCAGTTCCACCGCAATCGGCGCATTCCTCAAGATACCCGGTAGTTCCCACGATATGCCAATGCCCAAGAGCTCCTAGGCAAGATATGCAGGTTTCCAATTCTTTCTCAGTCAACCATACCACCGAGTCGACCTTCGATCTCGTGGTGACTTAACCGAGGAACCTGAGTGAAAATCAACGGTCAGAGATAGATGAAAGAAAAGAAGAACAACTGCGGACTATGCACGCTTATTAGTAGAGAGGAAAATGTTTGATTCCTACACTAACCATGCATCCGCCCACAGCGCTCAGAGAAATCACGACCATCAAAGCTAGGCCCATTACGGTCGTTCCTCCGATCGAGCCGACATTAATCATGACGTTGTAGAGGTAATAGACCAGATCATGCATAAGAACGATCCGGAACGCTTCATCAACGACCGCTCCGTCGAATACCCTGTGTGTCTTGTGATGGTTGTTTCCTACACGAATCACACATTTTCAATGAGGCTCTATTCTACACCTAGCACGGAAAAGAGACAAGAAAAAAGAGACGTAGAGACATTAGTACTAATGAGTACTACTGAGTACTAATGAAAAGGATGGGAAAAACTAATGGAAAAGATGGAACATGTTGTCGGCTAACAATTCGACCGCCTCATGTATCACATGAGCGGTTTCCTTGGCTTCTTGTAATACCTTCTTACCCGACATGATATGCGCCACGACTATTCAATGTGCGAGTCGCTTATTTTATGCTTTCTTCTGAGTCTTAATGGAGGCAGCATAAAAGGCAGCTCCGATTATAAAGAGTAAAACCCCTGCGACCAAGGTTTGAACCCGCAATTCAATGATTTGTTGACCGGGATAGGTCTGTCCAGTCGCGGCAAAATAGAAGGCTCGAATACTCCAAGTAATCAGAAAGCTTGCAATCAGACTGCCTATGACTGCTCCTAGCCCTCTAGTTTTCGTCAGCCCTTTTCGACGGTCAAGTGTGATGAGCGAAGCCGCTACAAATACGCAGCTCAGAATCCAAGGGGTCTGTAATATGAGCACGGCCGTTATGATGGGCTCTCCATTTTGGAGGGCATAGGACACAACCCCCCCAGTCCGATATGAATCGGCAATCGTAACAATTATCGCAATGAGACCTAGGAATCCTATAATCACATCAAATAATGATTTCCCTTTCAACGGGCAATGCCCCGAAGCATGGATATGGGAGTTGAAGAATTACCTAAAACTGCTTCGAAAGGGCTATCCGACGGTTTTTTACAGCCCTAACCATCCGACACCAACTTGAGACAGCCTACCTGAAAGCCCAAGAAAAGAGACGGTCAAAAAAAGAGGAAAGAAAAGACGGGAGGCTAAGTTTTCAGCGTTTGCTCTCAGCCTTCTCCCGGGCCTTGTACATTTCGTTGAGGAAGCGTAGGTTCTCGGCTCCCGCGGTGTCCGGTTTCTCGCCCTTCGCGTCCTTGAAAATTTCATCCATATTATTTAGGAGACGTAGCCATTTCTGGTCTTTCCGAACCAGCAGCGCGGCGTTTTCCTCTAAGACGGTTTTGATTCCCTCAAGGATCGCCATGTCCAAACTAGGGAAGCGCCCATGATTCACCAAGTCACACATGGCCGAGTATGCTAATTCCGGTAGAAGAAAACCGTTCAAGAGCCAGTGATTGACGCCATACCAGGCTACCGTGCTATAGTGGCTTCTCGGTTTAGATTTCTTGCTCATTCTGATTTCACCTCCGCGGGTTTCCGGTGGACCGCGAGATACGCGGCCATCCAATGTTTACACGGCAAGCCGGTTACGCTGCCTCTGTGGGTCCAGTCGGGGCAATCGCATGACCGGCCTACTAGGTCCACTTGGTAGGTTTTCGCTGGGTTGCTTTGACTTCGCACTAGGAACATGCCTGGACCGTTTTCCTCTACGAGATCCACGAGGTTTACGGCTCGGTCTAGGCGGGTGCTTACGCGGAAGAAGTCGAGTAGTTCTTTCTCGGTTGTTTCGTTCAGAATGAAGCTAGCCATAGTGTTTATCCCTGCACACTATAGGTATAAGCATAAACTATTTAACCGTTGTGTATGAATACACAGTACAGATGCCTATGCGATACAAGAACGGAGAAAGACCCAAACACATCACAGAGTGCCTACGCAAGTCTGCCCCTAGAGACCTATCCATCGAGGAAATCTCCAAAGAAACCGGCATTCATAGAAACACCGTCTCGAAGTATGTCTACAGTCTGGAGAAAGAGGGCAAGATCGTTTTGACCCGCCAAGTTGGAGGCGCGAAGTTCTACACGGTCAAAGAGGGTAAGGGTTAGGGTTTGGAGTCCATCTTGGCCTTCAAGTTAAGCGGCGAATGGATCGACGGCGCCAAGAAACGAATCGAGATCGCCCACCAAACCCGCCTCAGCAACCCACGCCTAAGCGTCGACATTCTCCTGGAAGTGGTGGGTGAGTTGCTTAAGCGGTTGCCCACTGAGACCGAGACCTGAATTTCTCTAGGCCTTCTTGTCTTTCGGTGTCTCTTTCCGTTCGCTTGGCACAAACGGGTGTCCCTTTTCGTCGCTCACTATGAAGCCTGAGGTGGCTTGGAGCATTCGAACCGCTAAGCGCAACTGCGCAACTTCCTCTTTGAGGGTTTTGACTTCTTCGCCGCTTGCCATTGCGGGACCGTAGACTTGCCGGAGTTCGCCCCACATCCAGGGTTCATCGTTGTAGCATTGAATGTACCCTTTCTGATCCAAGATATGGCCCAGCGCGAACTCTGAGGCCTCAAACGAAATCTTCTGCAAAGTGCATCTGGTCCTGAAACAGTCTCGTAGGTCATGCAACGTGACTCGTGCTTTAGGTGGAGGAATCGGCGCCCTTTTCAGAGCTGTGTTGAAACTTGATTCCAAGTAAACAACGGCTACATTGTACCTCTCGTGGTCTAGGGGTAAGCCTTTGATTGTGCTGATTGGCAGCGTGATTTCGGAGGCGAAGATTTCCCTTAGAACCGCCGTTGGAATCAATGAGTAGAAGGGCTGATCGTTGTTCTTTCTGCCTGCGAAGTCGAAACGGTAGTATTCAGCCGTGGGATTTCTGGCTAAGTAGTCCTTGACCTGCTTCCATGTTTCCGCCTTGTTGAACTCCAAGAACTCCGAGCATCCCCAGGCGCTGTGAAGCATCAACTCGAAAACTAAATTGTACGGTTTTCCAGCCGCGTTAGCGACCGCTTGCGCTTCCTCCCAACTCAGAAACCCCTTCCTATGCGCGGCTCTCTCCTCTCTACTCTTCTGATGGCTTAGGCGATCTTGGGGAGGATAGAATCCGTTCGCTCGTAGGAAATTCCTAAACGCTAACAGCGCCTTATGTCGACCGGCTGCCGTCATGCCGTTCGTGTTCTTGGCGTCGGTCCAAACTTGGTTAATGTCCGCTTTCGCTTTCAGAAGAACTTGTTCCGGTGTGAGATCCATGCCTTTCAGCAATCGACGCAAATACGCGCGATAGTATTTCGCGCCATGTTCGCCGAGTTCTCCCGCTTGCAGTTTGTTCTGAATCCAGGTCTCAATCAGGTCGCTCAATTTGTTCTCCGTATTCCAAATAGGCATGTAGTTACATATGAACGTGCTGTTTTCCTAGGAGAATACTTTCTTGTCTCAAATTTATATTATAGGAATATTGCATTTGCAGTACAAATCTCTCAGTGAAGCGCGAAATGAGCAAACCTCGAAGCCAATCAGAAGGCGCCGCGGCGTTGACCCACAGGCCAAGGTCGTTCCTGTTCACATCTGAAAGCGTTACCGAAGGCCATCCGGACAAAGTGGCCGATCAGATTTCGGATGCCATCCTAGACGCCATTCTCGAAAAGGACCCGACGGCCAGGGTCGATATTGAAACGCTGATAATGAAAGGAACCGTCGTAGTCACCGGGCAAATATCAACCAAAACCTACGTAAACATGCCAGAGGTCGTCCGCAGTGTTCTACGAGACATCGGGTTTGATGATGCGAAAGTAGGCCTCGACTGGGAAGCATGCGGTGTTCTCGTTTCCGTTGAGGAACAGTCGCCTGACATTGCAATGGGTATCGATAAGGAAGACATGGGGGCGGGCGATCAAGGCATGATGTTCGGCCATGCAACGAATGAAACCCCCCAACTAATGCCCTTGCCCATCGTGCTTGCCCACGGCCTCGTGAGGAGGTTAGCTGAGGTAAGGAAACAAAAGATTCTCCCTTACCTGCGCCCAGACGGGAAATCGCAGGTAACCGTGGAGTACGAGAACGACAAGCCGAAACGAGTAGATGCTGTAGTGATCGCTGCTCAACACGACGAGAGCGTGTCCCGAGAACAACTGAAGAAAGACATTATCGACAAAGTCGTCAAAGAAGTTGTCCCGAAGAACATGCTCGACGACAAAACGAAATTCTTCGTCAACGAAACTGGAAGGTTCACGATAGGCGGCACTTTGGCTGACACGGGTCTGACGGGGCGAAAGATAATTGTTGATACGTATGGCGGAATTGGCAGCCATGGCGGCGGATGCTATTCCGGAAAGGACCCAACCAAAGTCGATCGGTCCGGAAGCTACATGGCACGCTACATTGCAAAGAACATAGTTGCCGCAGGCCTAGCGGACAAATGCGACGTACAAGTAGCCTACGCCATAGGGGTCTCCAAACCCGTCTCAGTCATGGTAGATACGTACGGGACCGGAAAGGTGCCTGACGAAAGAATCACGGAGGCAGTAAAGAAAGTGTTCGACATGAGGCCAAAAGCAATTATCGAACAACTCAAACTGCGCAGGCCAATCTACAGGAAGACGGCCGTGTATGGACACTTTGGGCGGAACGATCCTGACTTTCTGTGGGAACGCACCGACAAGGCTGAAGAGTTAAGGAAGAACATCTAGACTTTCGCCTTTGGGAGCCTCGGGGCGAGTACGTTTTGGTGCTCGCAGGATGAATGGCGGAGTCCCCTACTCCACCGTCATATTGAATTAGGGCCAGTTTGTTGTTCGCCTCTCTAACAGCAATGCGAGGCGTGAAAAATGCCTGACTCAAAGTCCGCTCGGGCGAACGCTGAGGCAGTGGGAAGGGTACTGGCCATTGTAATCGTCGTCTTCTCAGCAGTCAGCTACATTGTCTCATTGGCAATAGGACCTGTCCTATTCTTTTCTACATCAGACGGTTTACAGGCAGCGGCACGTGCGATTCATGAGATTCCAGTCATTTTCTTCATGGCTTTGCCTATCGCGATCCCAGTAAGAGCCAACTTTGGTGTCCTGTTCATCGGAATTTGGGTTGCCTTCCTCATCTGCATCGCTCTAGCATGGTTCAGTCGAGGTGGCTTTCTCAAAACGGTCAAAGGTGAGATTACGAAATCTGTCCCATTCGCGAGAACCAACTTTCTCTTCGTTATGCCGTTAGTCGGATCAGCGCTTCTGTACGCCACTATTCTGATAAGTCAATTCCAAGAGACGCAGGGAGTTCAGACTGGCAGTTTGAATTTTCCACCCCAAACCAGTCCGTACGTGATTTTAGTGAACCTCGCCTTCGCTCCTCTACAAGAGGAATTCGCGTTCCGAATCACTTCAATCGGTATCCCTCTTGGAGTTTACTTGCTCTATCGCTACCGTTCTGACCAGCGTGTTTCCAAAGCTCTGCCTCGATTGAAGTTGCTTATCCTCGCCATGTTCAGCCCCGAGCTTGCCAAGATGAGGTTGGGATATCGGAACGTTCACGAGAACGGATTCATTCAAGGAATAAGCCCGCTGGAATGGATACTGATTCTCATCACATCATTCGTCTTCGGGGCCGCCCACTACTTGCTGGGCGGCGGGTGGGACGTGGGAAAGGTATCTACCGCGTTCTTGGCAGGTTTGGTCTTCGCAGTAATGTATGTGGCCTACGGTGCCTATGCCGACATCCTGCTTCATTGGTTCTTCAACTACTTCTTCACAGTCTTGGACATGGCAAGCTCTACCTACGGCGGAGTATTCCGCGCATTCGCAACCATAACCGAACTCGTCAACCTAACAGCCGGCCCAGTCATCCTTGTAGCCTTTCTGCTTCTGTCAGCTTGGAGATTAGGACGATACCTCACCTTCAGGGCAACAGGATAGCAACACGTCCAAGCGATTAGACATTTCGACAATTTTATACGCCAAGATTGCTTCTCAGTAGAACTGGTGCTTAGGGGCTTGTATCACCGCCAAGTTCAGTGACACCCAAAGACTCTAGTTCTCAAAGGAAAGACACGCAGAATAAGCCCACAACGGTGACAACTAGTTTGAGCCTAGGCAAAACTGAAACCGTGAAGAAATATCTTCCAAAGATACCTGAAAAGCGGTGGGACCATACCCTAGAGCAGAAGATTTTCGACACCTGGCAGTCGGAACGCATCTATGAACTCAGGCTCCAAAAAGGTAAGAGGCCTTTCGTGATCGACACACCACCACCATATCCTTCAGGCACATGGCACATCGGCGCGGTGGCAGAATACTCGCAAATAGACATGATCGCCAGAACTGGCCGCATGCTCGGATACCCAGTCCTATTTCCAATCGGCATCGATAGAAACGGGCTCCCCGTTGAAATCTACACGGAGAACCTGTACAAGGTCAAAATGCGTGACGTCTCCCGAGAGAAGTTCATCGAGCTCTGCGGCACCGCGCTCGATGACTTGGAGAGCAAAATGGTTGCCACCATGAAACGCCTAGGCCTTAGTTGCGATTATGCCGCAAAGTACAGGACGGACCAAGAAGAATTCCGGCGACTGACCCAGAGCACATTCATCGAACTTTGGAAGAAGGGTTTGATTTACGAGGCAACTAGGCCGAACAACTACTGCCACGAGTGCGGTACTACAATAGCGGACGCTGAAGTGCAATACGAAGAGCTGCCCACGCGGCTAGTGTATGTGAAGTTCAAGGTGCAAGAAACTAGCGAGCCCCTAATCATAGCGACCACGCGGCCGGAACTTATCTGTGCCTGCCAACGTGTGATTGTAAACCCGTCCGATGAGAGGTATACAGGGCTGCATGGCAAACACGCGACGCTGCCGATCTACAACCGAACCGTCGAGATAACCCCGCACCAGAGCGCCAAGCCTGAGTTTGGAACGGGCGCAGTGATGATTTGCAGTTACGGAGACTACACGGACGTTCTCCTATTCAGAGAACTGGGGCTGGAGGAGATCATCGCTGCAGGCACGGGTGGACGCCTTACTGAGGCCGGAGGCCCTTACCAAGGCCTTAGGATAAGTGAAGCGAGAACCAAGATCGTCCAGGACCTTGGATCTCAAGGCCTCATCGTGAAAACTGAGAATATCAACCACCGAACACCCGTCTGTTCACGGAGCCAGACACCGATCGAAATCGTACCGATGAAGGAATACTACCTCAAACAACTAGACTTCCTTCCCAAACTCAAACAACTCGCCCAGAAAATGCGATTCCACCCCGACGCCAACAGACAGATTCTGTTGGATTGGCAAAACTCGATCGCCATCGACTGGCCAATTTCGCGCCGCCGCGTGTACGCCACCGAAATCCCCGTCTGGTACTGCAAGGAATGCGGCCAACCGTGCCTACCGCCACCTGGCCCTTACTACAAACCCTGGAGAGATCCGCCCCCGGCCAAGGAATGCGGCAACTGTGGGTCGAAGGATTTCGAGGGGGACACAAGAACTTTCGATACTTGGATGGATTCAAGCATCTCATCCCTCTTTATTACCAAGTACAACCGTGACGAGAAATTCTTCAAACGCGCTTACCCCACAACAATTAGGCCTCAGGGCAAGGACATTGTTCGTACGTGGCTTCACTATTCCATCTTAAGATGCTACCAGCTAACCGGCAAATCCCCCTTCGAGCACGCATGGATCGGAGGATTGGGTATGGATGAGCAGGGTCAGGCGATGCACAAGAGCAAGGGAAATGTCATTGACCCCGGGCCCGCGTTGGAAAAGTTTGGATCTGACGCTTTCAGATTCTGGAACGCTTCGGAGGCCACGCACGGCTCAGACTTCCGAATCTCAGAGGCAAGAATTCAGGGCGCCCACAAGTTTCTGACGAAACTCTGGAACCTCTCCAGGTTCATCTCATACTTCCCGCAAGTGAAAACCGCCAAGCCCACTGCGAGCGACCAATGGGTCCTAGCCGAACTCGCCAAACTAATCGAGAGCAGTTTGAAGGGTTATCGAGACTTCAATTTCTTCACGCCCGCAAGCGAGATACGGGATTTCGTGTGGGAGACCTTCGCATCCCACTATGTTGAAATGGCAAAAGCGAGGGCTTATGGCGAAGGTTGCTCCAAAGCAGAGCAACGAGCAGCTTGGTACACGCTCCACACAGTGCTCAAGAATCTACTATTACTCTTGGCGCCAATAACACCCTTCATGGTAGACCACATCTGGCGCCAACTTTACTCGAAGAAGAGCGTGCACGTGCAGAAGTTTCCAGAGGCAAAATGGCCCAAGGCATTAGGGCGTAATACGGAGAAAATACTAACTTTCAACCGAGAAGTGTGGAAAACAAAGAAGGACAGGAACCTAACTCTTCGTGATCCCGTGGAGATGCAAGTTCCAAAAGCGCTGGCCCCGTTCAGAGAAGACCTGATCAAAATGCATTCGCTAACCACAGGATCCTAGTCGGATTGCAACAGTTTAATACCACAAGTGCATTTCTAGCGTTGCGATTCCGATGAAGATATCCGAACTAAAGCCCGGAATGAAGAAGGTAGACATTACCGCGAAGGTTCTATCAATTGCTGACGCCCGCGAAGTCACGACCCGAGCTGGGGAACAATCGAGGGTGGCAGAAGCTGTTGTAACGGATGATTCTGGCACAGTTAAGTTGACTCTCTGGAACGAGCAGATAGAACAGGTGAAGGCCGACAACACCGTCACCGTCGAGAACGGTTACGTAACCAGTTTTCGGGGCGAAACCCAGCTTAACGTGGGCCGCTACGGCAAGCTCACCGTTCAGTAAGTAGGCACCGCATCTTCGGTGTCGCCGCTAGTGGCGAAACTTGAGCGCGGACGACCGATTTGACGAAATCAAAAAGCTCCTTGACTCAACCATCAGCGAATTTCAATCACTCTTCCAATCGGCCGGCGGGTTCGAAGAATCTCGCGTCGGTAACGGCTGGACTCCGGAGAAAATCCTTCCAGATGTCTACTATCTTGAAACTAAACCGATCGAAGAACTCACTCGGATCGCTGAAGACCGAAAACGAGCGCTCTTCAAGCATCGAGCCCTGTCGTTTCTTAAACCACAAGAGGGCGAGGTGCATCTCTTAGGCGAGCCGCGGCTACGTTTCGTTCCGTTTTGGCGCATCAAAGGCTACCATGAATGCTTCTATTTTAGGGGAAACTCATACAAAATCGACCTCCCCGACGACGTTGTTGCCGTTGAGGTGGAAGGGAGGATACGGGACCTCATTGAGCGCGAATCAACTGATTCTCAGAAACTTACAAGCTTGACCAGGCGTCTGCTTGGGCGGCGCGAGTGGCCGGGCGCCAAATCATTCCGCTTGGGTGATGTAACTGAACTCGCCTATCAGTACAACGAAGGATCCATCTTTTCGAATGCTGAGGGGAAGGAAGACTTGGAGGCAGAGGCTTTCTTTGAGGGCAAGGTTCCGCTCCAGAAAATCATGCCCGAGATGCTTGAATCACATTTTCCCGGCGCTGAGATGCGGCCAAGTTCAATGTTGAAGGTGGATCTTGTACAAAGGCTACATTCAATAATCGTGAAGCCACCCGCAGCTTTTTCGAAGATCCTAAGCAACAGGTTCCAGATCACTGAATTGGCGCAATTCCTGATGCCGACGTACACGTTCAGCTTCGAGTGGCATAGGGAACGAAAAGGCCTTGTCATTCACGGCTATACAGGGAGTATCCTTCAATAGGGATTCCCTAACGAACGGTCCCCTGTTTGAAACGTTGGGAAGCCTTCCGCAAACGGAAATAGACCTTCCGTCCAAATCTTGTCACCGTCCACCGTCCAAACAGAATTATCGCGACGAGAACTGTGATTGATACCAAGAAGAGATATGGTTGCGCCTTGACCTCATAGCTTTCTGTTGCCGAATTCCCGAATGGGTCTGATGCCTGCACCTTCAATGTCCAGGTTCCGACTCGCCAGAGGTCTGAAAGCCCGCTTGCGTACGAGGCGCGCCATGCCCCAAGGTTCGGGTCGTAGACCGAGATCAGGTCTGAGTTGGAGGTACCAGTCGAAACAAAGACACGTACTGTTCCATTAGTCAATGGAGTTCCGTCAGGGTAGTTTACCTTTGAGATTATGCTGACTTGGCCGAAGGGAACTTGAATCTGTGTACCATTGAGTTCACTAGAAATAACCAAAGTGGCGCTCTGCACTTCGAAGTAGCTCGAATAGGTATCCGCGCCAGCGCCCTTGTTCCCGAAACCATCATCAAATGACATCGCTGGTACGCCAAAACGATATTTCGTGTTGAGCGTAGCATTCTGGGGGATTCTGCTGTCAGCCTCCCACACTCCGTTTGTGGGGTCTGCCAAGGAGAAGGAGGGGAAGGCTGCAATTGATTGATTCAGTAGCAGCACAACGGGGCGCAAGTCAGGCTGTGATTTCAGCACTGGTGTTCCATCAGGATACTTGAATGCAAGGGAGATCTTCGCCGTATCAGTGCGCGGGTAGCTCGAAGCTGGTTGGCTAACTATGCTTAGCGAAAGCACAGCCTGGGTTGCGGTGAACCTCGACAACGAAACGAAGTCCTGCTGTGCGTCGTCATAAATCCCGGTCCCGTCTATGAAAACCGTGTAGGCGTCTGTTACCGCGTTCTCCGGAATCCGCCATGTGTGGTTGAAGTTGCCAGTTGTTGTCGAGACAAGCGAGGTTTGGTGAACAAAATTCCCCGCGGGGTCCCGAATAGTTAACCTGAAGCTTATGCCGGGGAAGAGACCGCCACCAAGTACATTGACCGATTCTGTACGTTGGTAAAGTGGTTTCTCAGTTCCCCAGATGCCATAGTGGGCACGCGCTTGAGAATTGTCGGTAGTGCTGGAGGTAGATACGCTTACAAGGTACGTGCCCAAGGCGGCGGTCGCATTTATGGGCAGGCCTGTGCCCGGCGGTATCTGGCCGCTTGAAACCGGCGTGAAGCTTACTCCAGAGTAATGTGTGGCATTGTCTACCGGCCGCTGAAGCCAAACAAAGTAGGGCAAGGTGCCTGAGTAACCTGAACCGATCAACGTAACCTGCTTGTCGCGAGGTGTGTGCAGTGGCTGGTCAGCGCTCAAAACCGGCGCAGCATGGGCGGGGTATGGGGCTAGGCCACAGACGATTATGAACAATATCAGGGCAAATAGAAAACGCTGAGCACTTCTCACCTTTTCCTACTCCAAACCATTCATTTTCAATGTTCGGTTGGCGCCGGGAGAGGGATTCGAACCCCCGAGGCCCATAAGGGCCACGGGCTTGCGTGGCATCGTACACTCAAGGCCCGCGCCTGTAGATCGAGTCTCCAGACTGCTAATCCGCTCGGCCATCCCGGCGCTACGGTAACCCCTGAAGCCGGTTCTTATTTATGTTCCGAGATGACTTGCCACCAGTGATAAGTCGAGAAGGCCGCCCCTGTGCCAGTTCCAGGTTACCAGTTCCTACCCCACACCACAGACGCGTACATTCAGGCAAGTGGTTCAACTCTGGAAAGGGCCTTTGAATACGCCGCAGTGGCGCTTGTCGACACAATGTGCAACGTCGAATCCATTTCAGCGAAAGTAACGGAAACTGTGGAGGTTGATGGTGAGGACGAAGTGATTCTTCTTAACCGTTGGCTAGAAGCCGTCCTCCTCAAGTTTGAGCTGGAGAGAAAAGTGTTCTCACAATTTACGGTTCAACCCATACAAAGGAGACCTGCAGGTTTTCACCTGAGTGCGAGGATTTCTGGAGAAATGTATGATGGTAAGAAACATGGTGCGAAAGTTGAGGTTAAGGCGGTGACTTTTCACAAAATGGAAATCGAACGAGAGGGGCCGGTTACGACTCTTCGTTTCATTGTGGACCTCTAAGTGACTCTAAGGGGTTCCCTGCATTGCGGCTCTGAATTTCGGTATCAGCATTAGCTGGGACGGGTCCACTCCTCTGACCGCGGCCAGGTATACCGACACGTAGTCCCCGAAAAGAATCGCGGTAAGCAGCTGGCTCAACTTGTCCTCCCCCGTTCCCCAAAACTCAACGATCTCAGGAAAGCTAAGCTCATGGAGAAGAGCGGTGAGCCTTTCTCGCGTCCGTCTCTGTCCTTCAACCTCGTCATTATTTCTCAGGAGGATCGGCTGAACGCTCGTGAGTTGGACCAGACTCTTCAGTCCTTCGATGTCATCGTGGTACGCTTCTGGTACTGTGTAGTAGAATGCTGGCATTTTGCTGTTCTCGTTGAGTTCGTTCTTGAAGCGCCGCAACACACTACCGTTCTCCTCGTTCCCTATCAGCAATGGAACCTTGTCCACAAGAGCTTGAGCCATTTTCTTGGCCGGATTTCGATCCGCTGGGACAGTTGGCTTGATTTCTAGGAATTCCTTCTTGAGGGCCTGTGCTCCCTTAGAGAGGAGCGCGCCATAATCTTCGACGATTCCGGCCGCTCCCATGACATAAACCGCGGCGGCCAATAGCTCGGGCAGTGCCACTCTCGGAAGCAGCCCAGCCGGAACCTTCAGGTGCGGCAAGCCATCTTCCTCTGCTTCAGCTAGAAGCTTGCCGCCTGAGCTTATCACCGCACACGCCGCTCCCCGATGCTTAGCTTCGTCCAGCAAGCCCAAAGTTTCTTGAGTTTCCCCGGAGTAGCTGATGGCTACGAACAACGTTCGTTTCCCCACGAAATTCGGAAGTTTGATTGCCCTGCAAATTGAAACAGGAACCTGGACTGTGTCTCTTGAAAAGTCAGTTAGTATGTCACCGGCGATTCCGGATCCTCCTACGCCTCCGAAGACCACGTTGCGCGGGGGTTCGAGTTTCATAGGAAATGTAGAAGCCGCGTCAGGCGGGATGGAGAATCGTTCCGCTGTCCTCTCCATGATCGCAAGCATACCTGAGCGGTCAATGGTCCGCAGGGCCCCAGCGTCATCAAGTATCATGGTAACAAGAGAATGCGGATTAGCGCAATAAGATTCATCTTCCGGCCTGTAATTGGACGATTTGTGGCTCTGACACTTTGATCCCAAGGACGGCTGGGCTGAGGGTTGCGGTTCCCGCCTCCCTCGTCTCAGATACGCCGCATTTGAGAGAGAAGACTGCAAAGCTGGGAGCCATCGCACGAACCTGCGCCATTTTCGGTGTCTCAGAAATAATACTGTACCCAGATGATCCCCAGCGCAATCAAAGACAAGAATTGGATTTCTGTCAGCGAATATTGGATTTCGTTGAAACCCCGCAATACTTACGGAAGAGGCTGTTCGGATTGCATCCCTCACTCAAGTTCACTGGCATATTGCCTCCCCTTCAATCGTCAAACCACAACGTGACATCAGACATTGGGAAATGCAACGTTGGGGACCTGAGAGACGGAGTCGTGGTGGGCGAGCGCAAGAGCGGGCTTGAAGTGGATGTTGGGCTCGGGCGCACGCTCAACTGCTCCGGAACGCTTCCCATCGGCTCCAGAGCAACAGTCCGAATCACCAACCTTGGGAAAACACTCATCGGAGAAATTGTGCCAGAATCTGAGAAACCCAACAATTGGGGCTATAGAGTCAAGGGCTCTCGACTAGGCTTGGGGCGGCTGGTCAAGGAAAGCCAGGTTGACCTCAGGATTGGTACATCGCGGTACGGGGTGTCGATTACAGACCTCTGGACCAGCCTCGCACATTCGCTGAGTACTGCGAGTTCTGTCATCGTGGCGTTCGGGTCTCCAAAGAGGGGGCTCCTAGACATTCTGAAGGATGAAGGTACAACACCGAAGGACGTTTTCGACTACTTCATCAATACCGTCCCAGGCCAGAATGTTAACACCCTCCGCACCGAGGAAGCGATGCTGGCCTCCCTGAGTTTGCTCAACCTCGCCAGACATCATCCAGGCTGAACGGCAACTGACACAGACCCGGCAGGCATTCGATAGTGCCTGGATTTCAACCAGAAACCGGCTCAGCTCGCTAAGCATATATTAGGGGCGTCGAGTTAGATGCCGAAAATTCAGAGAACGATCACTGTCTCAAGACTGGTGTGAAGATTGGTTAAGACCGTTGAAGTCTACGACGCTGAAGGAAAAGCTGTTGGCAAAGTCGCTGTTCCCCCGTTCTTCGAGACACCAGTTCGGCCTGATCTAATCAAGCGGGCAGTTTTGGCCATTCAAAGCCACATGTTCCAGCCGCAGGGCCGTGATCCAATGGCGGGCAAACGAACAACTGCTCAATCAATAGGCGTGGGTCATGGCATGTCCCGTATTCCGAGGGTCAAGGGTGAGAGGTATCCTCGTGGTAACATGGCTGGTTTCGCGGGGGGCACCGTGAAGGGAAGGCAAACTTGGCCACCTGTCTCGAGTAAGGACCCGCGCAAGAAGATTAACCGCAAAGAACTGAAACGGGCGCTGATTTCGGCACTGGCCGCAACTTCATCTAAGGAACTTGTCAAAGCCCGTGGTCACCGGTTAAGTGGGGATCGTGAATTGCCGTTAGTGGTTGCTGACGACCTTGAACGGATCACAACAAGTTCTGACGCGGAGAAGCTACTAAGGAACTTAGGAGTCTGGGAAGACGTGGAGCGCGCCGGCGATAGAAAGGTACGTGCAGGAAGGGGTAGTGTTCGAGGCCGCACATACAAGCATCGTGTTAGCGCGCTGTTCGTGGTTCAGAAGAAGCAGGGTGCTGAGAGAGCGTTCAGAAACTTCTCCGGCATCAATGTTGCCGATGTCGCCAGCCTAAATGTGAATGATTTGGCGCCGGGCACGCATCCGGGGCGCTTGACCATATGGAGCGAGTCAGCCCTCAAAGGAATTAGTGGTCGCCTAGAGGGTAGTGCAGCATGACCAAACTCACCCCGATGGAAGTAGTGAAGTATCCGTTGCTTTCAGAAGACGCCGTCACTCTACTAGAAACGGAGAACAAGATCACATTCATCGTCGATCTTCGGTCAGATAAGCACGATATCAAACGTGCGATTCAGGAGCTTTACGAGGTCAGGGTGGAGGCGGTAAGAACTCTGATAACCGCCGAAGGCGACAAGAAAGCCTTCGTTAAACTCACACCCGACTTCAAAGCCTCAGACCTTGCTGTAAGACTCGGTCTCCTGTAAGCCCGAGGCCTGCAGGCGGATGGAATCGGCAACATTAATTATAGCAAGACCAAACCAAAGCTTCGAGTGTTAGCCCATGCCTCGCGTATTCTCATACAGGGGACACACGATGGAAGAACTGCAACAGATGTCCATGGACGAGTTCATCAAGATCCTCCCGGCGAGGCAGAGAAGGTCATTGACCAGGGGCCTGACGACAGATGAAAGAGTCTTGATGGAGCTTATCCGGAACTCCCGTCGTAGTAAGTTGAAAGACGCGAAACCCATCAAGACCCACTGCAGAGACATGGTCATCATACCGGAAATGGTTGGCCTATCGCTGATGATTCACAGCGGCAAAGAGTTTACATCGGTTGATATCCAACCAGCAATGGTCGGCCACTACCTCGGAGAATTCGTTATCACCAACAAGAAGGTACTTCACGGAACACCTGGTATCGGTGCGTCTAGAAGCTCAATGTACGTTCCCTTGAAGTAGGTTCGCTGCTACTTCTCGCGGCGCCGGGCCATTACGTATAATGGCGCAGCCACGACTATCCCGACTAGTAATGCGAGAACAATTGCGTCTAGGTCGGTTGAACTCGCTGGCCTTGGAGGGGGCTGATTGCCATTTTGTCTCAGCATTTGGAGCTGAGGTTGAGTCCTAGACGGTGCCGTGAGCTGGGCTACGGGTACCATGCCCGCCCCCAATCCTACAATGGCACCCAGTAGAACCGCTAACCATACCTTATTCATAATCAGTGCCAACGAGCATCACTCTTTCAGATGTGTTAAGTCTACATTTTGGAACGCACAAGCCGACTCACACAACTCGTTCTTTCCACATTCTCACACACTCGTACCAAGATACGGCAGCACCGAGGGTTCCGAATATCACTCCAGCTGGCTCCAGGCGGCCAGCCTCAAGAACCCCTTGCGCGGCGTACACGACGACGGCAGTTGTGAAGAGGGCCGCATAGAAGAGGTAACGTGGAAGCATAAGGTGACCTATCTTGAAGAACATCTTCAATGTGCCCACCTGCACCTGTTCCTTCAAGAGATATTGCCCAAGCGTGTCTTTGTCGGTGACGCCGAGTTCTCGCAGTTTCTCGAGGTGGTAGAGTGCGGTGCTGGGACTGGACATTGAAAGTGCCCGCTGGGTTTCACGTACCCCAACGGGTCTCGCGGCTTTGAGAATGAACCAGTAAACCCTCAGCGTCGTTCCATGAATCTGACTTTCTCTCGTCGGCCCTGCGCCAGGTTCCAATTCAATCAAAATCAGGAAAATGACAGATGGCTAAATAGAACTTGCTCGAGCAGGTGACTTTGCGGGCTAAACAACGTTTTTTAGGGTTACCGCGCAGATGCACGGCCCTACGGTGGAAAAGCAATGCCTGTTTGGGGATACTCAGTCCGGGAATACGACCCAGACCGGGCTGTGAAGTGTTCTGGTAGAGAGTTGAAGATCTCCCCAAAGTCGGCTACTGAAATATGCCGTAAGCTCAGAGGGATGCGACTGGATTCGGCCAAGGAACTTTTGGAAGCGGTTGCAAAGAAGAAGCGAGCGATCGCCTTCAGGCGGTACAAGAAGAAGGTCGGACACAAAAGCCTCGACGAGGGTTGGTACGCAGGCCGATACCCAGTCAAAGCGGCCAAACACTTCCTGTTTCTTCTAGAAGAGCTGGAGGCTAATGCCGAGTACAAGGGTTTGGATGTTGATCGCCTGAGAATTGTTCATGCTGCTATGCAAAGAGGGATGAAGACGCAGCGTATTGTTTCAAGAGCCTTCGGAAAAGCGACCCCGGCTCATAATACGCTCGTCCACGTAGAGCTCATGGGTTACGAGGTCGCAGATTAAGTTGCCAATCCACAAATACTTCGTTAAGGAAAACGCCCGTAAGGCTGAGATCGACGAATACCTCTCCATCGAGCTCAAGCGCGCTGGATACAGCAAAGTTGAGATGACGAAGACACCGCTCGGAACGCGCGTCGTCATATACGCGGCCAAGCCTGGACTTGTCATTGGCCGACGCGGGCAAAGCATCCGGGACCTGACGAAGATCTTGGAAGAACAGTTTGTAGTCGAGAACCCTCAGATTTCTGTTGCCACGATCGAAGTTCCTGAGCTGGACCCGAAGGTTGTTGCTTCACAGATCGCTATGGCCCTCCAGAGAGGGATTCATTTCAGGCGCGCGGCTTACTGGGCGCTTCAACGGACAGTAGAAGCTGGCGCCTTGGGCGTAGAGATCGTGATTCGAGGAAAACTTACAACCGACCGGGCAAGGTACGAGAAGTACAAGGCCGGATACCTTCCAGCGGTGGGAGAGTGTATTGAGAAGATAGTGCGGACTGCCGTTGTGGACACTCAGCTGAAGCAAGGGCTCTTCGGAATCAGCGTCAAACTGCTGCCCCCAAACGTCAAATTACCGGACAGACCCGTCATCAGAGAATTGAGCGAAGTGCCCGCAATACCAAAACCGGTCATCGAGGAAATCGTTGCTGAAACAGGCGTAGTTCAGGAGGTTGCTGAAGTTGCCGATATTAAGAAAGCGTGAGATTAGACAACAACTACCCGAAGAAAGGGACAAGAAGGTAGCTGAGATGCGAACCGAGCTGAGAAAGCTCAGGACGAATGTGAAAGCTGGGGGTAATGTTGAAAATGTCGGCCGAATCCGCGAACTCAGGAGAACAATCGCTCGCATAAACACAATAATGCATGAGAAACCCCGGGCCGAGGTAGCCAAAGCTTGATCGCTATTACGCCACACAACATACTCAGGCACGAGCTGATTGGCCTGAACGTTATTGTTGCTGGTTCAAAAGATCCATTCATGAAGGGTGTACGCGGCACGGTCGTTGATGAAACCAAAAACATGCTCACGATAGCCAGCGGAGACAAACAGATGATGGTCCCGAAGGGCATCTCCACTTTCAGGTTCAGGCTTCCAGACAGGACGATCGTGGAGGTAGACGGCGCACGTCTTGTGGCGCGTCCCGAAAACAGGTTGAAAATCAGAGTGAAGCGTTGGTAACATGTCAGACCTAGGATTAGGAGCAAAGGCGCCTAAGAAGTCGTGCGACGACCGCAACTGCCCCTTCCACGGAAGGTTGTCAGTGCGAAGGAAGTTCCTCGACGGAAAGGTCGTAAGCGCCAAAATGACGAAGACTGTTACGGTTGAACGAGACTACCTGCATTATGTCAGAAAGTACACTCGATACGAAAAGAGACGCAGCAGAATCATGGCACACAGCCCACCCTGCTTGGAAGTGCGCGAAGGAGATCGGGTCAAAGTCGCAGAATGCAGGCCAATAAGCAAAGAAGTCGCGTTCGTAGTGGTCGAAAAATTATCCGGGCAGACCTAGACAGCCGATTAGTGCGCCCAGCAACCTTAATTTATTGCCGCCCCATTCAGCAGCGCCTTACGTGAGAGTAAAATGCCAGCCCCGAAAAGTCGTGCGGTCAGCGCCAAAGGAATGATAGAATACAGGCCGCGCATTGCACGCGGACTTCCGAATGGAAGCCGTATTAAATGTGCAGACAATACTGGGGCCAAGGAACTGAAGGTTATACAGGTATTCGGTTACCACTCCAGGCTAAGGCGTGTCCCATCCGCCTGCGTAGGCGACATGATAATGATTTCGGTTTCTAAGGGAACTCCGGAACTGCGCCGCCAGATGTTCCCCGCTGTGGTGGTTCGCCAGGTTAGACTGTTCAGGCGTCCGGACGGGACACGTCTGTCGTTTCACGACAACGCGGCAGTCATAATGACGCCTGAGGGTGAGCTGAAGGGCACCGAGATTCGCGGCCCCGTGGCCAAAGAGGCTGCTGAACGCTGGCCGAGGGTCGCAAACTTAGCGAGCATAATTATTTGAAGTGGAAATTGATGTCCCTAAACCCGAGCAAGCCCTCGAAGCAACGGAAACTCTTCTACCAGGCCCCGGCGCATAAAGTGCATAGGCTCATGAGTGCGCCTCTCTCTGAAGCCCTGAGTACAAGTCAAGGAAGACGCGCATACCCAGTCCGAAAAGGCGATACTGTGAAAATTGTGCGCGGAGACTTTGCTGGCATCGAGGGCAAGGTAACTGAAGTGGATACTGGTAGTCGGCGCCTATTCGTCGAGGGCGTTCAGAGGGAAAAGGTCGCTGGCACTTCGACCAACGTATCAGTCCACTCATCGAAGGTCATGATAACAAAACTGAACTTGGAAGACAAGTGGCGCGCTGAGTCAATAAGACTCGCCGGCAGTAAGCGCGAGGCCAAGGAGGCATAAGGTTGGCGAATAAAGGTGGGCAAGGCCACCTCAAACGTTTGGCTTCCCCATGGTATTGGCCAATTCACCGTAAGGAATACACATGGGCTCCAAAGCCCACTCCTGGCGGCCACAAATCATCGCTGTGCCTACCACTCGAACTGATTGTCCGAGACAACTTGAAACTTGCAAAGACAAGAAGAGAGGTTACTAGCATACTCTCGAAGGGCAAAGTCAAGGTCGACGGCCGACCTAGGATTGAGCGAAATCTTCCCGTTGGCCTCATGGACGTGGTGGAATTTGTGGACGCCAACGTCGCATACCGAGTTTTGCCAGTTGAACGACAAGGTCTGTCTCTGATCAAGATTCCAAAGGACGAGGCCAAGTTCAAACTCTGCAAGGTCCTTCGAAAAACTACTTCGCGCGGTGGACATACGCAATTTGGGACACATGACGGCCGAAACATCAGTGCCGAAGCCAAAGAAGGAGACCCCGCCGATTACTCCACAAACGACACCCTCAGAGTCAGCGTACCAACACAACGTGTGTTAGGCCAAATGAAGTTCGAGAAAGGGAATTTTGCACTAGTCATTGCGGGGCGAAACTTGGGAAAGAGCGGCAAGATTGTGGACATGCAGCGAGGAACTGCCACAAGACCCGCCATGGTCACAATAGAGGATACATCCGGCACCAAGTTCGACACGGTGGTGGACTACACCTTTGTTGTGGGAACCGACAAACCCGCCATCAAATTGGAGGCTGCATAGTGAGCAATGGAAACCGTCATTGAAACTAAACCTGAGCACCCTATGCGGGTGATCAAACTGGCAAAGGTCACGGTTCACATAGGTGTCGGAAAATCCGGCGACCAGCTCGAAAAAGCGATAAAGGTAGTTGGCGAAATCACTGGGCAAAAGCCCTGCACTCGACAGGCAAAGCAGACCGTGAAAGACTTCGGGATCACAGAGGGCGAACCCATAGCGTGTTTGACAACGCTCAGGGGCGAGAAAGCATCAGCATTCCTGAAAAGAAGCCTAGAAGCAGTCAGCAACACCCTCAAAGCCTCAAGCTTTGACGACAACGGTAACTTCGCATTTGGCATCAAGGAACACATCGAAATCCCCGGCGCAAAGTACATCCCTGAACTCGGAATTTTCGGAATGGACGTCATCGGGACCCTAGAACGGCCCGGCTACAGAATCAAAAGAAGAAGGATAAGACCGGCCTCAATCGGAAAGTCACACCGAATATCCCGAGAAGACGCAGTAAAATTCATCGCAAAGAAATTCGGAGTCCAGATCAGAGAGGCATAATCACTTGGCCAAACTGAAACCGAAAAAAGTGAGAAAATACGGCAAGGGCAGCAGGCCTTGCAGACGATGCGGCCAATATGGGCCAGTGATCCGCAAGTACGACTTGTACCTATGCCGCCAATGTTTCCGTGAACTCGCCCCCGCCTTGGGATTCAAGAAATACATGTAGAGTGCAAGAAATGGTTCTCGTTGAATTAGCCCAAAGAAGCCTCACTGTCCCAGAGGGTGTGCAGCTGACCATTGACGGTAGAAAAATCAAAGCAACCGGCCCCAAAGGTACTCTGGAAGAGGATTTCTCGCATCTTCCCGTACAATTCACTTTGGAAAGTGGTTCGCTGCGCGTCTACTCACCTTGGGCTCGAAAACGAGAGGTCGCACTAGTTGGCACAGCCCTAGCTCACGTCCGCAACATGATACGAGGAGTAGCGAAAGGGTATACCTACAAGCTCAAGATCGTTTACGCCCATTTCCCTGTGACCGTCAAGGTTCAGGAAAAAGAGAAGAAACTCACAATAGAGAATTTCACCGGCGAGAAAACACCCCGCACTGTTAGAATCGTTGGCTCTGCAAAGGTCAAAGTAGTCAGCGACGAATTACACGTCCAAGGAAACAGCCTAGGCGACGTAAGCCAAACCGCCGCGAACATTCAAACTGCTACAAGGATCAAAGACAAGGACCAGCGGGTCTTCTTAGACGGAATTTACATCTTCGAGAAATCTGAGGGAATGTAGAATGTCACAAGACTATCCTCGACCAAAATTCCGTCGCGAGGAGAGCTGGCGGTACAAGCGGGTAAAGGAATCCTGGCGCGCGCCGCATGGAAAGACAAGCCGGGTCAGAAGAAGCAAAAAAGGTTGGCCAGCGGTTGTAAAGATAGGGTACTCACACCCCAGGGCGACAAGGGGAATGCACCCCTCAGGCCTGAGGGAAGTGATGGTTTGGCGCGTTCAAGATTTGGAAGGAATCGACCCCAAAACCCACGTTGCAAGAATCGCGCATACCGTAGGAGAGAACAAGCGAGTCCAAATCATCAACGAGGCAAAGAAGAAGAAAATCAGAATCTTGAATCCCGGACTCAAGAGGCAGCCAGCCGCCGTTCCCGAGGTGGCAGCGGAACCATCCGAGGCCGAACCTGCTGAAACAAAAGAAGAGCCTTCAACCGAACCGGCCACACGACCCAAAGAGAAGCCAAAGAAGAAAAGGACGACGAAGAAGAAGAGCAATAGTAGGAAGAGTAAGAAATGAGCACTGTGAGCCAAAAGCGACTTGCCGCCGACCTGCTCAAGGTCGGACTCACCAGAGTCTGGGTTGACCCCGAAGACACTGATAGGGTTTCATCCGCGATAACACGTGAAGAGATCCGCAAACTCATCCATGAGGGCAGCATCAGAAAGATTCCAAAGCAAGGAATCAGCCGGGGCCGCAAACGAACTAGGCATCAGGAGCTTCTGGCTGGGCGACATAAAGGCCCGGGCAGCATAAAGGGAGCCGCTAAACACCGGAAAAAGAGATGGGTGATACGCATCCGTTCCATACGTAGAAGGCTGAGGGCGTTGCGCGATAAGCGGTTCATCGATACGCAGAATTACCGCAAGCTGACCATGATGGCGAAAGGCGGTTCCTTCAGGAGCGCCGCACACCTAGACGAATACATAGAAGCCCGCAAACTCGCAAGGAGACGTTGAAATGCAAACAGCTCAAACTCAAAGACAGGAAGCAGGCTGGATTCCCAAAACCAAAGTCGGCCGAATGGTCCAGAGCGGACAAATCGTCTCGCTTGAAGACATTTTCACACAAGGATTGAAAATCAAGGAACCGGAAATAATCGACGTACTTCTCCCCGGCTTGAAGCAGGAAGTTCTCGGAATCGGTTTCGTTCAGAAACAAACTGATGCTGGAGAAAAATCACGGTTCAAGGCGACTGTGGCTGTCGGAAACGGGACAGGTTTCCTCGGTGTTGGAGGCGGCAAAGCAAAGCAGGTAAGGAGCGCAATAGACAAAGCCACCATTGCAGCCAAACTGAACGTCGTACCGATTCGCCGCGGTTGCGGAAGTTGGGAATGCGGCTGCGGCCAACCCCACTCACTACCATTCAAGGTGAGAGGAAAGACTGGCAGCGTTGCAATCGAGATAATCCCAGGCCCCAGAGGCTTAGGGCTAGTTGGCGGCGAAACACCCAAAACGATTCTGACACTTGCTGGTGTGAAGGACTGCTGGACCAGAAGCTTCGGGTCAACCAGCACACTTGGCTCGATGGCTCTCGCGGTCTATGAAGCGCTGCGCAACACCTACCGTGTCGTCACGCCAAAAGACTGGGTCGCGTAGCACTAAGTTTCCCTTTTCATCCGAGCCTAGGCCGACCCCCCAGGGGGGGCCCTAGATTGCTTTGAGGGACTTTCCAACTTTCTCAAACGCTTTCAAGGCGAAGTCCAGGTCCTTCTTTGTGTGACCAGCGTTCATTATGGTTCTGATTCTGGCCTTATCACGTGCGACCATTGGGAAAACTATGGGCAGCGCAAAAACATTCTCGCCGAAGAGCATCTCACTCATCTTCCGCGCCGTCGAGCTCTCACCCACAATTACAGGTGTTATTGGTGTCTCACTGTTCCCGATGTTAAAGCCCAAGCCCCTGAGTCCCTCTTTGAAGTATCGAGTGTTTTCCCAAAGCTTTTGAAGATGAATTGGCTCATCTTGAATGACGTCGAGGCTTGCCTTGCAAGATGCAACAACACTGGCAGGGTGAGATCCGCTCAGAAGCCAAGTTCTCGATTTGTTGAGTGCAAAATTCACCAGGTCTCGGCTCCCCGCGATGTACCCGCCCACAACTCCAAACGCCTTCGAAAATGTCCCCATCTCAACATCAACTCTGCCATCGATGTGGTGGTGTGATGTTATTCCTCGGCCCGCCTCGCCCAGTACGCCATCTCCGTGGGCATCGTCAATGTACGTCATAGCTCCGTGCTGCTCGGCAAGTTCAACGATCCTGTCTGCTGGGGCGATATCTCCGTCCATGCTGAAGACGCCGTCTGTGACGATGAGAATGTGTTTGTAGCTCTTCTGCTCTGCCTCGTCGAGCACGTGCTTGAGGTCATCAGGGTTACAATGTTTGTAGACCGCGCGCTCTGCCCTGCTGAGGCGGACTCCGTCAATGATGCTGCCGTGGTTGAGTTCGTCACTAATGATTAGGTCACCTTCACTAGCGAGTTGCGGGATGAGGCCTGCGTTGGTCGCGAACCCGGTTGAGTAGGCCAATGCAGCTTCAGTACGCTTGTACCTAGCCAAGGCCTCCTCTAGCTCAACGTGTGCGCTCATTGTTCCCGCTATTGGGCGAACTGAACCTGACCCTGCGCCATACTTCTCAATGGCTTCTAAGGCGGCCTTCTTCACCTTAGGATGATTCGTAAGGTTCAGGTAATTGTTCGAGCATAGCATCATGACCTTCTTTTCAGAAACCACAGTCCAAGGGCCACTGTTGCTGGCCAGAACACGGATACGCCAATCAAGGTCCTGGGCTGCCAACCGGTCGTATTCTTCGCGGAGAAATGAACGCGGGTCTCTCTTGGTAGTATGAGCGGTCAATAATCCAGACCAAGCGGTGACTCCAAGACGGTGTGCATAATAGTTTTGCTTCTGGGTACCTCTCGCAAAACATAAAGGCGTCACGCTTGATACTCGCGCCGAGCCGATTGTGAAAGCATTTGCAAAGTTGCGCCCCGAACCGGGGCTGCAATTGATCGACGCGGAACGACCCAAAATCAGCGGGCACGATGTTCTCGTAAAAGTGAAGGTGACTTCTGTCTGCGGGACCGATTATCACATTTACAAATGGGATGAATGGGCACAAGCGCGCATCAAACCTCCTAGAATAATAGGTCACGAGTTTGCGGGAGAAGTGGTGGAAGTCGCGCCGGCAGTCGGCTCCTGCAAAGTGGGGGACATCGTTGTGGCAGAGAGCCATATCGGATGCGGAACTTGCTACCAATGCCGAACCGGAAATTCTCACATTTGTGAGAAAGTCGCCATTCTCGGCGTCGATGTGGATGGTTGTTTCGCGGACTATGTGAAAGTACCCGCCAACAATGTATGGCCAGTTCCAAAAGAGGTCCCGCTGGAAACCGCCTCAGCTCTTGAGCCGCTCGGCAATGCAGTTCACGCCGCATTCGCAGCGGACATCGCGGGCAACGATGTCGTAATCTTTGGATGCGGCCCAGTCGGCCTTTCCGCTGTGGCCCTAGCGAGCATCTCAGGAGCGCTTTCGGTGACCGCGGTTGACATCAATGACTATCGCCTAAACCTAGCAGCGAAAATGGGCGCGTCGAAGACGATAAACTCGAAGAATACTGATCCGGTAGCCGAGATTCACAAAAATACTGAGGGCCGTGGGTCTGGTGTGGTGTTGGAGATGTCTGGAAACGAGACCGCCATTAGGGAAGCCTTTCGTGCGGTCAGGAATGGTGGGACAGTAATTCTATTCGGGATTCCATCTAGAGATGTTCAATTGAACATCGCGGACGACTTCATCTTCAAAGAAGCCCATGTCCAAGGCATTGTTGGACGTGAGATGTTCAAGACTTGGTACAGGCTTGAGGCTATATTGAAATCTGGAAAGTTGAACCTCAAACCTCTCATAACACATCGAATGCCCCTGAACCAACTTGAAGAAGCGATGAAACTAGTCGGTTCAGGAAATTGCGGCAAAGTCGTGCTAACACCGTAGACCGCGGATGCTGGAAACGTTTATTTTAAGTTTACTTGTGTGCCCTAAACCGTTCCAATCAGCTCATTTTGAGCCGACCCAAGGCGATTTTCGACAGACATCACAGGCGCATTACATGCGGAAACTGGCTGACCAACAAACGGGCTCCAGACAAGTCTAACGCCGCGGTACTCCATCGTATATTTGCACAACAGCCGGCTACCCGCCGGCAACCTAGAAATCAACCCTTTTCCAGACGTGCACGCCTCTAGCGCCATAAATTCACACCAAATGCTTAACAGCAACGCCTTTCCCATCTCGCCTACAAGTCAGATCCCTTGGCCACGACCGACCAGACCTCCCGCATCCTTGCCATAATCCAACGGGAAATCGCATGCCATTACCCCGAATTGTTCAATCGAGCCTATCACGAATTGGGCATCCCCTCACGTGTCGTGAAATTTGCATCCTACGCGCTACAGGCCGAGGGAAGAGTCGAATCACGGACATTGCGGGCGAACGATGCCAAGCAAACAAGGGTCTCCTTCATCTATAGCCCGGACCATCCCAAAGACACAATTGATCAAATCATCGAGGAGAAAACACTACTTCTTGAACAACATTACAACCTCTCCGACATCATCGGCCAACATGGCGAACAACTAGTTGCCACGGCATGCTCGAACCTCGGATACACAGAAATCGAGATCCGCAAGGAAAAACACGGAAATGAAGACCTCGGCATAGCTAAACATGACATAGATGTTTTCTGCAAACATCCGAGTGGGAAGTATTACCAATACATCGAAGTCAAGAACAGGCGCTATCCATTAGGCGAACCAGACGTAAACTCAGTACTGCAGACTACCCGTAGGGCAACTGCCCGGTGGAAGCTAGATTTACGACCGGCTGTCGTTACGAGGTTCACAACCGAAACAGCCGGCCAACTCGCCCAGCGGTTTGACTTGCCAATCGCACTATCACCAGGGGAGTTTGTACCTACCAGCCACAGGGTATTATATGAGACACTCAACTCTCGCCTCGATCTAGACATCGCCATCGCCGACACCCCGCCAACCCTTCTTACTCCTAGAATCCGGCAATACACTACAGACTACAAATACAGACAATCCGAGCAAAGTCCCACTAGCTGACATGCTTGATACAACTTTTAGTCACAATCAGACGCCAGCATCAGCCGCCGACCCCGTACTCTTCTCTTTCTCATCGGTTCTCCACGACACGAAGTTGCCCGTAACTAAGGAAGTCTCTGGAGACACACATCGAATAGTCGAGACCATGTCTCCCGTGTTCTCTAAGTCACTGTGAGCACAATTGAATTTGCTTGGAGCTTTGTGGTATCTTGAGTGTATTGTGGGCTCTCCCCCGAACAGAAGAATCCTCGACAAGACCAACCATCCAGTCTAATGTTTAACCATGGAGCGTCGCTGTAGCCTTGAATAAGCAGGTCGAGCTTGTAACTCGTCCCTGGTACCGCGGCATCAGGAATCTTCACATGAAATGTGTATGGCTGTGGCAGAACAGGTGCAATTTCGTTGAATCTCAATACATTGTCAGTGACCAAGTTGACGGGATTGGAGAGCACCTCAAGTTTCAGATCATAGATCATAACTTTTGCGGTGAAGGTGATGTCGAGATTGATGGTCTGTCCCGGCTTCACGTGGACATATGAGATTCTGTATTCAACCTTCCAGTAGTTAGAGCTCAACACGTATGATTGGCCTTCGTCAGCTGTTGCCGAACCGCTTCTTCGAGGCCCAGGAGCTTTTCGCGTGTGTCACGTTTCCGGGGTGCCTCACCGAACATGGTCATGGCAGGTCGCCGAGCTGGAAGTGGAATCGCAGGTCACAATGCTCGCACATGAGGACTAACCAATACGGCTGGTCTGGTGAAGTCCAACCGGCTTTACGAGAGGTGGCCTTGAAGCCCGGCTGTGGTATGCCCGTCTCCAGCTTGACCCCGCTAGTTTCCTTTTCCATTTTTCTTTCTCACTTTTTCACTGCCGGAACATCGTGGGCCGCCTTCGTACCGGCTGCGAAGGCAACCGTCGTGACTCGTTAGAGTCCTATGACCTGGAAGATTCTGGGTTCTCCGACCATTGTAAGACGAGCTGAGCCCAACGCGGTAAACGAGACACAACGTCTTGACTACTCAACCGTTGACAAGTCTCCGGAGAATGGTTTCGAACGTGTCATCTTTCGATCCGAGTTTTGCTAGGTCGTCTCGGAGATGCTTTGACACTTGAATCGTCGTGGTGGTCTTCGACATGATTGATGTGGGCGTCGTAACCCCTATATTAGCCAGAGGCCTTTCAATATGACTAGGTCAGATACTTATGGGGAGACGAGGGAAAGACTTTGAGCGAAACATTGACTCCGTGATATGGGGGATTATTCGATCTCACATAACAGGAATCACCTTCGAGGACTCACTGAAGGAAGCCGAACACAAGATTGGAATCAGCAGGGACACGTTCTCGCGACACCTCAATGGCCTCCGTGCCATAGGAGCAGTCAATCAGCAAGGGAACCTCTACTCTGTGTCAAAGGTGTGGGCGCTACAGGACGACTCAAGGCAACTACGCCAGCGGAATCTCTACCCCTACTTACTCGTCGCCGTTACATCGCTGACCCACCGTTATCTGGCATTGCTGCAAGCGATGATTGAGGCACCTGACATCTCCAAGGCTCATGGTGAGGCTGATCGCTTTCTCAGGAATGTCGACGACTCCTACATTATGGAGTTTGCCCGTGGCGTCTGGAAATCTAGGGGTAACGTGCGACTGGAACCGCTGAGTGAAGATAACAGAAGTTTGACGCTAGAGTTTGTGAAAGCTCAACGTCCCAACAGAGGCGTGCGTGTTAGGGGCATCTCCGACCGACAAGCCAAGCGTAAGTCACCATAACGCCTAGGCAAACAATATTGACTTGATGTGGGGTACACCCTGCTAGGTCTTCTGGAGCTGCTTCATCTTCCGCTTGATTACAGCGAGAACCTCCGGATCCTCAAACAGCCTGTCCATGTAGCTGTCCGGTTTCTTCCGGGCCTCTTCCTTCTCCTCAAGGCGGGTTAGTTTATCTCGGAGTTCCTCGACCTCTTCCTTTGTGGGGATTGTTGGCTTCCACAGTTTCCCAAGTTCCCTGGCCATGTATCGCTCGTCCAGGGTTTCTCTGCTGTAACCGTACCGGTCGGTGCCGTGGCCCATGCAGAACTCGCTGACCGCATAGGCCACTTCGGATTTGCCGCATTGACTTTTGAAGCTGGACCTCAGTTGATGTGGCCCTAGGCCGACCTGCCACAGTTTCACTTTCTTCGCTGCTCTCCTCCAAACATTCTGTAAGTCGTGGGCATCGATCAGTGTGCCTCCCCGGTCCTTGGAGAGCTTGGTCTTCATCGGAAACTCGGGCACGTGCTGCTTAGGTACCAAGGTGAAGAAGTCGTTCAACGTCGACTTCCTAGGCGAGAGAGCGATTTTGATGTACGGTTTCTCGTTGTTTCGCTGCGTCTCGATCTTGCGTTGGATCTCAAGGGAGTTCTGGATCTCCGAGACCTCGTCCTCACCGAGACCGGACCAGAGCATGAATTTGAAGAGGCTTCGGTAGGGTTCGTCGGTTTCCTGGATTATGGTGCTCGCGTTCTCCCAGGTTAGTTCAGGTTTGCTTCGGACACGTCGAACTCTGATCTTCCCGTTCACGTGCATGTCGACTTCATGAAACTCCAGGAAGCTGCGCAGCGCGTATTTCGTCAAGTGGGCGGCGTTCATGGAATGCTTGTAGATCTCTCCGAGTCTTCCTTTGACTTCTATCGCGGTTTCCCGGGGGTTCTGTTGGGCTCTCTTTAGGAAGCTGGCGGGATCCTCGTTCCCGAAGAATCGCGTGAGGAAGATGACGTATTGGTTGCGGGTGCTTTCCTTGAGTTCTGTTCCTACGCCGTTCAGCCATGATTTGACCTCTGGGGTTGCAGAGAGCTTCGCGAGAGCCTCAGTCAACTTGCTGCGCCTCGCTTTGGATTTCGTCAAGTCGCGCTAGGCCGTCCTTGAATTTGCTTCCGTGGTTCTTGTGGCCGCATCTGCAGGTACAGCGAAACTTTTTAGCTGCGGCGCAGTTCCCGCTGCCGCAGTGGCAAGCAATGGGTAGAAGGTTGAGGTTAGGTTCAAGGTTCTCGACGGCGAACAGTTCTCGCCAATCACGTTCGGTTACTCTCTCCAAGTCATATTACCAGCACACCAGTAATACAAAAACGTTTATTTTGAGCACTTCTGAACCTCACCCGTTCGCGTGCTTGATCAGGGCAAACGATTGAGGGCTTAATCCAAATGGCTACTAGACTCAGGAAAGGTCGGCATCTTAGAGGGTCCCGAACGCATGGTTGGGGGACCTCAGGCCAGCACAGGGCAAGTGGAATGCGCGGAGGGTTCGGCAACACGGGCCGTTACCGGCACAAACGGTCTCGACTAATCAGGAACAAGGAATTTGTCCACATGCACTATGTTGGCAAGAAGGGCTTCCGGTCTGTCGCTGAGAAGAGACATGTGGGTACGGCACTGAAGACGTTGAACCTTTGGCAGCTCTCTGACATCGTCAACAAGTTGGTTGATGCAAAGAAGGCGCAAATGGAGAATCAGAAAGTCATAGTGGACTTGAGCCAGATGGGTTACAAGAAGCTTCTTGGGCCTGGCTCAATTTCCCGAGCAGTACAAGTGAAAGTAGATCATTGTTCTGAAAGTGCGGTTAAGAAAATCAAAGAAGCCGGCGGCGACGCCGTTCTCCCTAAACCTGTCAAGTGAAGTTGAATGGTCCGTTTCATAGAGCTCTTCAAACCCATAGCCAGGTTTTTCCCCGACATTAAATCGCCGGAACGGAAAGTAGGCTTCAACGAGAAAATCTTCTGGACCGCGATGGCGCTCATAATTTACTTCGTAATGTCCCAAGTGCCCCTCTATGGGATTGGGAATGCAGGCCTGAATGACCCCCTGGGGTCGTTGAGGGTGATTTTCGCTTCAAACCGTGGGACACTGATGGAGCTTGGTATAGGCCCCATCGTCACGGCCGGGTTGATTCTGCAGGTTTTGGCAGGGTCCAAGATGGTTAACATTGATATGACTAATCCCGAGGACCGTTCGCTCTTCACGAGCGCAAGCAAGATACTCTCAGTGGTTATGACGATCTTCGAAGCCTCAGCATACATAATCGGCGGCACTTACGGCACACTTGCGGTTACAACGGAAATGATCATCATGCTCCAACTTGTGGGAGCGGGAATTGTGGTTCTTTTACTCGACGAACTCTTGCAAAAGGGCTGGGGACTTGGCAGCGGTATCAGCCTCTTCATTGCCGCTGGTGTCGCCGCCTCTATCTGGTGGGATTCAGTCGCACCGATGGGCCCAATGTCAGACGGAAAATACCTCGGCGCATTGGTGGCCTTCGGGCAGGGCTTGGCGAACAGGAGTGGCTCCATTACGAGCATCTTCTACAGAACGGGAGGGCTTCCTGACATGGTTGCCTTCACAACCACCCTCGGTGTATTCGCAATCATCATCTACTTCAACGGAATGCGTGTCGAGATTCCTGTTTCGTATGCAAGGTACCGTGGCTTTCGCGGAAAGTTCCCCCTGAAGCTCTTCTACGTTTCGAACATACCCGTAATCTTCGCGGCCGCCCTTTTCGGAAACATCTACTTCATCTCGCAAATCCTATGGCAGCGCTACAACAGTAGCAACTCAAACTTCTGGTTCAACCTGTTAGGCCAGTTCACAACCCAAGGGAACCAATACCAACCATCCGGCGGGCTAGTGTACTATGTGGTCCCACCTAGGAGCCTTTCCTTAGCCATGGCGGACCCGCTCAGAGACATAATCTACCTGGTACTGCTCGTGATGGGTTGTGTCTTCTTCGCAGTCACATGGGTTGAGGTCGGCGGCATGGATTCAAGGACAGTCGCCAAGCAATTGCTCGACTCGGGAATGCAGATTGAAGGCTTCAGGCGCTCAGAAGTCCCCATAAGGCAAATGCTTCAGCGATACATTCCAACCGTCACGATCCTCGGTGGGATACTAATCGGACTGATTGCGGGCACCGCAGATTTTCTTGGAGCCTTTGGCTCCGGAACAGGAATACTGCTCACAGTCGGCATAATCGAACAGTACTACCAAATTTTCGTGCAAGAGCGAATAACCGAACTCTACCCTGCTGCCAAGGGCTTCTTGGGTGGGTAAGCTCTGGTAAAGACGGTGGTCGTAACCGGAATCCCCGGCGTCGGGAAAACCACCGTCCTCAACGAACTGCAAGAACTTGCGCGACAGAACAACTTCGACTTGGCGGTTTTGAACTTCGGAACCGTCATGACTGAAATAATGCGTGAGCTTGGGAAGAATATGCACAGGGACGAAATGCGCCAACAAACCATCGAAGCCCAGAAGAAAACTCAAGACCTTGCGGCGCACGAGATCATGAACCGGGGAGGAGCGAGCCCAATATTGATTGATACCCATATGTTCGTTCGGACGTCGTCGGGAATGTGGGCCGGACTGCCGCAGAACGTCCTCGACATAATCAAACCGCAATTGTTTGTACTTATCGAGGCAAATCCCGAACACATCGCCGCGCGGCGCCGGGGTGATTTGGGCAGAAAGAGAGAACAGTCGTTGGCGGAGGAAATAGCGTTCGATTTGGAGTGGTCGAGGGCAACGGCTGCCGTCTCAGCAGTCGAAACGGGGGCACCTGTTAAGGTTATAAGAAATGATACAGGTAGGCAGAAGCAAGCGGCGCTGGAACTGTTACAGGCGGTACGCAACTTAATGGAGATTCAAAAATGAGCCTATGGGACGACCTCGTTAACTGGGTAAAGATTGCATTAACCCCCTACATAGGACAACCACCTCATACGCCTGAGGCAACCCTCTTTACGATTGGACTCGCCGCGCTACTCGCATTGACCTCATCCACGGCCGCAAAGCTGCTAGTGGACTATGACATGGTGAAGACTTCCATGCGTGAGTTTCAGGCTTGGCGAAAACAACTAGATGCCGCCAAGAAAGCCAACGACAACCAGACAGTCTCAAAACTCATGAAGAAGCAGCAAGCCATGACGAAAGCCCAGGCCAAGGCAAGCATGGAGCAATTCAAAGTCACCGCAGTGACTTTTGTTCCATTCCTTCTTCTCTGGTACATCATGCAGGCAGTGATGAGTGTGCCTGGAGGAGTAGTCTACGTAGCCTATTCGCCCTTCCCGCTGCCGCTGATCGGAGGCGACGGCATGAAAATGGTCTTTTGGCAATGGTATTTCCTATCCTCATTCGGGATCAATTTCCCAATGATGAGGCTTTTCGGCATAGGAATGGGTGAAAATTAGGTGCCAAAGCGTTCTCTACGAAGCCGGACCATGAAACGGAAAACCATCCGTTTTCCAGGAGGAAGGTCGTCAACGCACTACTGGAGGAGTAGGCATGGTGGCGGCAATTGCACGTCTTGCGGAGTACCACTACGTGGCGTGCCTTCGGGTTCAAAACACGGTGTTGCAAAATCGTCGAGGCGACCGTCAAGAGCGTTCGGCGGTTTCCTGTGCGCCAATTGCCTTAAGGAAAGAGTCCGGCACCAGGCCAGAGTCGGATAGGGTTCTCCTTGCCGGGGCCCGTGATCACCGTCGGTGGCCCCCATGGAACAGGCAAATCCACTTACGCCCGGGCACTGGCTGAAGCACTAGAACTACGGTACGTGTGCGCCGGAGAACTCTTCCGAGAGCTAGCGAAAGAAAAAAAGATGAGCCTCGAAGACTTCAACGCCTTAGCAGCCGAAGACCCAACCATTGACAGAATAATCGATGAAAGGACCAAGACAGAGGCTAAGCAGGGAGGGGTAGTCGTTGACGCCCAACTCGCCGCATGGATGGTGAAAGACCTCGCAACACTGAAACTTCTTCTGACCGCGCCGGACAATGTGAGGTTCAAGCGAATCGCGGACCGAGATCGAACAACATTGGCTGTGGCCCGTAAGGAAACCTTGACCCGTGAGTCGATTCAGAGACACCGATACAACGAGTACTATGGGATAAACACTGATGACCTGACCATATACGACCTCAAGATTGACACAAGCCTTTACCCCAAAGAAAAGACAAAACACGTCGTCATTGACTCGGTCCGGAAGGCTCTGGACGGAATTAACGAAGGAAAGCCTGGGCATCAAATCGGTTAGACTTAATTAGTGCGCGGAATTCTAAGGCGGCAGACTACCCGCGTGATAAAAGATGCCAAGCATAGAAGTTGGAAGAATCTGCGTCAAGCTATTGGGCCGGGAAACCGGAAAGAAATGCGTAGTTGTAGATATGGTCGACAAGAACTTCGCCCTAGTCACAGGGCCGAAGGGCGTGACGGGAGTTAGGCGAAGAAGAACCAATGTGGACCACTTGGAACCGACACCTGAGATGGTGGAATTGAAGAAAGGCGCGCCAGACGACGAAGTCGAAAAGGCCTTAACCAAAGCGAAGAAAACGAAATTCATGAAAGAAGACGCACTGCCCGCACAACAAGCCATCGCAAGCTGATTACAAGAAGCCCCCTCTGAATTTGCGGGGCCTCGCCGCTCCCGACGAATTTACCCTTTTCAAGAAAGTCGACTTCTTCTACTTAATAGCCGGAAAACCCCTTCAAGCCAGTGCGAGGTGAGCAGAGATTGCAGACTGCGTTGCCGTGGACGATTACAAGGGAACTCGTCACGAAGGTAGATGATGATTCTACTGACGCGAGGTATGGTTGTCGACCTGAGAGCAGAACGATCTCACAGCAAATCAAATACGGAATCATAAATCTCGACAAACCTGGAGGGCCCTCAAGCCACGAAGTAGTTGCGTGGATCAAGCGCATGATGAAGCTGTCGCACGCCGGTCACGGTGGAACCCTAGAGACAGTAATGTCGGGGTAATCCGAAAGTCACCGGCGTACTTCCAGTGGCGCTCGAAGACGCAACAAAAGTCGTGCAAGGCTTTCTCTACTCGGGAAAGCAGTACGTTTGCGTTATGCAAGTGCATGCGGACGTGCCCGAGCAGACCCTCCGCAAAGTCCTAAGCGAATTCGAAGGCGAGATCTACCAAAAGCCACCTCTCAGGGCCTCGGTGAAAAGAGAACCAAGAAAACGCTACATCTACCGACTAGAAGTGCATGAAATCGACGGCCGTCAAGTCCTCTTCACGTGCTCATGCCAAGCGGGGACTTACATCAGAAAACTCTGTTCAGACATTGGCGAAGTACTTGCGTGTGGAGCCCACATGCGCGAACTCAGAAGAACACGCGCAGGCCCGCTTTCGGAAAATGATGGAATAGTGACTATGCACGAGCTCAGCGCAGCCCAATCTGAATTCGAGGCCGGCAACGACGCACATCTCCGCGCCATAATCAAACCGATGGAAATCGCGCTGACTGCCCTCCCAAAGGTTGTGCTGCGCGATTCAGCTGTCGACGCAGTTTGTCATGGAGCTGAGTTAGCAGTTCCCGGCGTCGTCAAACTCGATTCCTCAATAGAGAAAAGCAAACCAGTTGCAATGTTCACCCTCAAAGGCGAAGCGGTCGCAATAGGAAAGGCACTCATGACCACGAGGGAGATCTTGGATCAAGAGAAAGGCGCAGCGGTAAGGACCGAGCGAGTCCTGATGGAAAGGAGTACTTACCCCGCTTTGTGGAAACACTGACACGACCTGCGAACAGGCTTTAAGTGCGGTTAGGAATTCTGGACAAATCGGTGCCGGGGTTCCCTAGCCTGGTAAGGGGCAGATTCAATGAAGCCCAAGCCTGGAATTAGGAAACCGTTAGCCTGTGGTCCTTTGGGGCCACGAGGGTTCAAATCCCTCTCCCGGCGCCATTCCCGAACTCTTATGTCGAAACAGTCTTGCAATGCCAAGAATCGGGCTCACAATCCAAACCAATCAAAGTCCGGCTGTCGTTAAGCATCCAGACTAGACGCTGATCAGAAGTGAAATGGAGCCATTTCGAAACCTGAAAAGGCATCATTTCGCTCGCGAATAGGCACCATTTCAACCCACACGGGCCAGGTGCATCGTCTGTGGCCCGTTTTCCCTACTTTTTCATGCCGTTTTTCTGACGAATCGGTCGTATGCTCGTAATCTTTCAAGGCCAGCTTTGATTCCCATTTCTGCTTCAGGCATCTTGTGCTCGTCAAAGAAATCCTCAACCTCCTGAACTTTGCCGATTCCCAAGATGGGAATTAGGGATAGGAATACACCTGAGAGGGTTCCAGTACTTCGATAGAGCTCCTGAAGCTTCACTATGTTGGACTGCAGCCAGGTCCAGGCTACGTCCTTAGCTTGGGGCTTCTCGGTGGCCGCATAAATCGCCGAGATAACGTCTTGCCTTTTGACCTCGCCACTCAAAGCAAAGTCTAGCGTTCTTTGTACCAGTCCGATGTTGGCAAAGGCTGTCATCGCGGTAAGAAACCTGACTTTGTCTTCGTCTGAGCTGCTTCCTCGGTACGCTGCCGCGAGTTTGTCGAAGTCGTTCGCCGATCTAGCGTAAGCCAAGGTTACGGCTTGTTTCATATCCGGCGGCACTTTCGCGTAGTTCTTGAATTCACCGCCCAACTTGGACGCGTAGCCTTCGTCGATTAATGCCAGTCTTCCGGCTGCTTTGCCTTGGAGTATCAAGCTGTTCTGGTCAGTTTTCTTCTCTAGTGATTCCAGCAGCGACCGATGGAACTCTTTTGAAATTTCGATGATCTTGGAAGGAATCATAGCATATAATGATGCCAGCTGGTCCGAAACTTCTCCGGCGGGGAGAGGCTCGTCTTCTTTACCGAACTTCTTGATCAGTGTGAGGTACTCTTTGAACGCCATTTTTCCAGAAAGGAGAAACAAGAATGCGTCGAATGCTATCCCCCACCTGTCGAAGGGTGAGAGCTTGCTCTGCCAGAGAAACTCGTCGAGGCCAACATAGCGAACTGGGTAGAAACCGGTGCGGTCAGGGTTTATTCTCAAAGACTTTAGGCCTCTTGTTTCAATGGTCTGCTCCGCCGTTTCCATGAGGATGGTCTTTCTTTCGCCGTTCACCTCGATTATGATTGGAATCGGCCACGGGTTGCCTTCGGAATCGCCGGACATGAGAAATCTTTCTTGTCGGAGGATCAGCTTTCCCTCACGCAATGAAGCGGTCACAGCGGGGTATCCGGGTTGCTGTATCCAACTTGACATTATTTTCTTCACTTGCTTGCCAGATGCATCTTCGAGCGCGGACCAGAGGTCATTTCCAGTGGCGTTGGAGTAGGCGTGCGCGGAGAGGTAGCGTCGGACGCCTTCTCGAAATGCTTCCTCTCCAATGTACGCCTCGATCATTTGGAGTACGTGAGCACCTTTGCCGTAGCTGATAGCGTCGAAGATTTGCTCGATCTCGTCCGGCGAGCTTACTTTGACCTCGATGGGGTGCGTGTTCTTCAGACAGTCCCTACCCAGGGCGCCGGCGAGGGTTTCAACTCTTGGTTCTCCGTTGAAGAAGTTATTCCAAATTTCCCAGTTCGGGTGGATCGAGTGGACCGCTTTGTACGCCATCAATGTTGCAAAGCTCTCGTTCAGCCAGATGTCGTTCCACCACTTCATGGTGACCAGGTCTCCGAACCACTGGTGAGCTATCTCGTGAGCGATGGCGAGCGAGATTTGCATTCTAGTCTTCGTGCTAGTGTTGGAATCGACAAGTAATCGCACTTCGCGGAAAGTGATCGCCCCCCAGTTTTCCATCGCTCCCATCGCAAACTCGGGGACGGCGATCAGGTGGAGCTTTGGAAGCATGTACGGTAGGCTGTAGTACGAATTGAAGAACTGGATTGCTTTCTTGGCCTCATCTTGGGCGAATTTGCCCAGTCTGGCCTTCCCAGGAGTCGTTGCCAAAACAATTTCGGTTTGCCCGAGTTTTTCTGTTAGCGCTTCAAATTTGCCGACCCCAAGGTACAGGAGATAGGTCGACATTTGCGGAGTCTTCTGAAATGTAACCACCTTCCTTTCCCCGTCGGCGCGCACAGACTCGATGGGCATGTTCGAAATCGCTTCTAGATCCTTGTCTATTCTCACTGCCACTTTGAACTCGGCTTTGAGGTCGGGCCGGTCGATGCAAGGTAGCATTCGTCTTGCCTGAGCTGCCTCGAAATGCGTGGTCACAATGTGGGTGTGGTCGTAAGGCGCCTTGTATATCCCTGCTAAGGAATCGGGGATCGTTCCTGCATAATCCACTTCTAATGTGCCGTCAAACGGCCCTGTTTCGGTGATTAGTTCTTCCCCGTTCTGCCTGAACCGAAAATCACTCTTACCTGAATTCACACGAAGAATTTCCAGCCCAACAGAATTCAGAACCACATCTTGTTCTGTTTTCAGTTTGATTAGCAGTCTTCCTTTGAATTTCAACTCATCAAAATCTAGGTCGATAAACAAATCGTAGCTTATGACTTGCACAGTGTAACTCCCAGGCGCCAGTAAGAGCGCGCCAGACCTAGGTAATGTTTTCCGAATACGACTGAGCTCTGGCTGGGGCTTGTCTTTCGTCTTTTCATGTGTACGTCTGACAGCGCCTTATCGACTCATATGAGTCTGTGCTGGTGCTATTGAAGTGCCGAGTAAGTTCGGCAAGCCTTTTAATACGGACCTGTCTTTTCGGCTACTTCGCATTCGGAGTAAAGCCCACATGTCAAGGGAGTTTAGGCAAATCCTTCGTGTCGCGGGAACGAGCATAGATGGCACGAAGAAGCTCATCTATGGTCTGGGGAAGATTCGAGGCGTGGGCCCCAGCTATGCCGCTGCAGTTGTCAGAGCGTCCGAGTTGAAACCGGAATTGAGAATGGGCGACCTCTCGGAGGGAGAGGTTCAAAAGTTAGAAGATGTGATGAAGGATCCCGCGAAATATGGTTTGCCGGCACGTTTGTTCAATAGAAAGAAGGGGATTGAGAGTGGCCGTGATGTTCACTTGATCGGTCCCGACTTGGCTTTGAGTCAGAAGTCCGATATCGATTTCATGACAGACATCAGAACGTGGAAGGGTATTCGGCATTCGCTTGGCTTGAAGGTTCGTGGGCAAAGAACGCGCACCACAGGCCGGAAAGGACGCGCAGTGGGTGTCGCCAAGAAGGTCATCATGGAAGCGGCTAGGGCTGCTGCAGCCTCCGCGGAGAAGGAGAAGAAGTAGAGGCCTGAGCGTTGGGCGATCCGAAGAAGCAAAGGAAAACCTACGAAACGCCGAGGCATCCATGGCGCCGAGACCAACTGGAGGTTGAACTCCATCTGCTCGGTGAGTATGGCTTGCGAAACAAACGGGAGCTATGGCGGTACAAAACAATGCTCTCAAAAGTCAGAGGCATTGCCAGGTCTCTGCTTGGAACCGGAGAAGAGGAGCGAAGTCGCATTGAACGGGAGTACTTGTCTAAGCTAGGCAGAATCGGTGTTCTTTCCGGATCCGCTTCAATCGACGAAGTTCTAGACTTGCAAATTCGAGACCTTCTTGAGCGCAGGCTTCAAACCATGGTATTCAGGCGGGGGCTCGCAAAGAGTCTACACCAAGCCCGTCAATTGGTTTCGCACGGCCACATCGAGGTTGCAGGACGTGTTATTTCGGTTCCAGGGTATATGGTGACTCGGGACGAAGAGGAGAAGTTGAAGTACTTCGAACACAGCCCAATCGCCAAGAGCGACCATCCTGTAAGAAAGATTGCGGCCGCAACTGCCGCAGGGCAACAAGTCCAACAAACCTGAATCTAGGAATCCATCGCATCCGACCGTTGAAATGGTGTTACTTTCTACACGAAATGGGATTTCTTTCTACACTAAGAGGGCTCACTTAACATAACCGCCGTGGCAGGCCCAAGCCTATCTTGGCCTACTGCGCATCACTAGGAAAAGGACTACTGCAAGGACTGTAAGCCCAGCTGCCACCGCAATCAGGGGTAACGAGTAACTGCCACTCGCAAGGATAATCGGAATTGGGCCAACCAAAATTATCACCCCGCTACTTACGCCATTCATGTTCGTGAGCGAACCAAACGACATCAGCAGAATACCGACGAAGATTGATGCGAAAGCGATGAAGAAGAGCAATGACACCCATGAAAACTGTAAAGGCATAGACTCGGTCTGCGGCGCCGGAGGCCTCGTCTTTCCGAGGCAGTTGGTACATGACCATTCAGGGCTGCTAAAGCAATTGCCGCATACAGCTCGTCCGCAACTTTGACAAACGTATGAGGCTGCTCTCTGGCCGCACATTGCGCAGGCTGGTGCAGACAAGTTTCCTCACCGGTTCATTAGCAAGTTGGGGAGGAGAATAAAAGCGAGCATGAGCGCCATCAAAACGATTGCAAGAACCAACAAAGCCTTCGTCGACCCGCGGTCTGAGCCGAAAACTATCGGAATGGGGCCGATTAATAACACGCCGCCTCCACGTGTCTCACTCATACCATGTCGGCCTCTGATCGCCAAGATGAACACGGCCGCAATTGCGAGTATGACCCCAAAGATTACGAGTATGACCCCGATCTCCGCGAGAGAAATCTCGTTCAAGGTTTTTTCACCCAGTTCCAATTTCAGTTCGCGGGTTTTAACTCTTCGACGTGATTTTGTTCGGACAGACTCGTAATGGTTTATAAGGCTCGCAGAGCGTTCTTCGGAAAGCTCTTTGACGAGAAGTGAAAATGTCGTGAACCACGGACCCGATCGAGATGTAATTCAGATTGGAGTATATTGGTCACGAAAGGCACTGTGAGGGGTCCGTAGGTTTTGGACGTTAGAATTATCGATGAGAAAGATAACGCCCTCCGGTTCCTGCTGCAAGGAACCAACCACACTTACGCCAATGCCTTAAGGCGTGCGATGATCGCTGAAGTTCCAGCCATGGCGATTGAAGACGTAATCATAATTGAGAACAACTCAGTCCTCTACGATGAGGTAATCGCACACCGACTAGGCCTCATACCTCTCAAAACAGATCTCGACGCGTATGTTCTCCCAGAAGAATGCGACTGCAAGAGCGAGCTGGGATGCAGCAAATGCAGGGCCTCCTTCACGCTCGAAGCGGAAGCAGTAGATGAGCCTGTCATGGTTTACTCGTCTGACCTTAAGGGTGAAAGCGGTGTGACCCCAGTCAGCGGCAATATCCCCATCGTTAAGCTGGGGCCCTCACAGAAGTTGCGCTTAGAAGTTTATGCGAGACTCGGGAAAGGAATTGAACACGCGAAGTGGCAGCCGGTCTCGGCGTGTGCGTACAAGTACCTCCCGAAGGTCCTGTTAAACCCCGACAACCTTTCCAACCCTGATGACGTGATTCACGTCTGCCCGGCTAACGTTTACGCCCGCGACCCTGAAAGCAAAATCGTTGTTCGTGATGAGATGGCGTGCACACTGTGCATGGACTGCGTAAAGAAAGCAGTTCCATTGGATCCGAAGAAGGCGTCTCCAGTCAAGGTAACCGGGGACGACACTTCATTCGTCTTTTACGTGGAGTCAACTGGTGCCATGCCACCTCGGAGAATTGCGATCGAAGCAGCCAAATTAATCGACAAGAAAGCGATGTCGCTAAACGACCTAGTGAGAAAAGGCCTCGAATAGGAGAACTCGCAGATGCTGAGAGTAAAAACTAACACCGAGCTTCTGGACACGATTCGTTTCCTGAAAGTGAAAGCACGCGAGAACAAGTCAAGGGTTTGGATAGTTGCCGCTGAATACTTGTCGAAGCCACGACGAGGTAGAACGACGCTGAACCTGAACCACATATCCCGCTCGTCCACTACTGATTCAGCCGTCCTCGTTCCGGGCAAGGTTCTAGGCGCCGGATTAATCAAGCACCCTGTAACTATTGGTGCCCTCGAGTTTTCCCAAGGAGCAAAGGTGAAAATTGAGCGGGCTGGGGGAAAATGCGTTTCAATCAAGGATTTCGTTTCAAAGTATCCGAAAGGATCTAAGGTTCTGATCTTGAGGTAGCACCAATGTCCAAAGAGCCTATGTTTCTCGATGCCTCAAACCAAATTCTCGGCCGAATGGCAAGCTATGTAGCGAAGCGAGCCCTGAATGGGGAGACTGTTATCGTAGTTAATGCCGAGAAAGCAGTCATCTCAGGTAGACGGCACAGCATTGTAGATAGGGCGAAGTTGATGCTGGAGACAAGAACCCTGCAAAACCAGACAAGAGCCCCAGTGCACCAGCGTCGCCCCGACGTTTATGTGCGGCGAGTTATTCGCGGCATGTTACCTTGGAAGAAAGCCAAAGGTCGAGCTGCCTTCCACAGGGTACTGGTCTTTATTGGGGTTCCAGAAGAATACCAAAAGAAGATGCTTGCCAAGGTTCCAGGGGCAGACGCTTCAAGGCTCTCATCGCCCTACATGACTATAGCAGATTTAGCCACAGAGATTTGGAGGCCGAACCCAAGTGACTGAGACAATGGAAAAACCGGCAGAGAAACCGGAGAAGCCTGAAAAGGCAGAAAAGAAGCGGATCGTGCTCGTAACAGGAAAGAGGAAGACCGCCATTGCCCGCGCTATAGTCAAACAAGGCGCGGGTAAAGTGTTCGTGAACGGGATTCCACTCGCAACATTCAGCCCGGAAGTCGCGAGAATGAAGATTAGCGAGGCGCTGGTTCTTTCTGGCGAGCGGTGGAAGGCACTTGACTTCAATGTCAAAGTCAGCGGGGGAGGGTTCATGGGTCAGGCCGAAGCCGCCCGAATGGCCGTGGCGAAAGGCTTAGTCACGTGGACTCGAAGCTCAGAACTCAGAAAGACTATGACTAACTACGATAGAACAATGCTCGCCGGTGACCCTCGAAGAAAGGAACCAAAGAAATTTGGTGGACCGGGCGCTAGAAGACGCGAGCAGAAATCATACAGGTAGGACTGCGCGGCCTTGATAATTCCGATACGATGTTTCACATGCGGGAAGCTCGTCGCCGATCGCTGGGAGGAATTCGCGCGTCGAATCAAAGCGGGTGAGCGTCCGAAGAAAGTACTAGATGATATTGGAATGACACGGTACTGCTGTCGTCGTATGTTCATATCACACGTCGACATTTTGGATGACCTGCTAAGATACTCGCAAGTTACCGCGAAGAAACGCGCACAATTCGAGTAAGATGGAAGAGAACAAGAATGTCTGAAGTTGAAGAAAAAGAGGGAATGCCAAAGTCAGAGGACTTACTCCTACCACTTGAGGAACTACTGGCAGCAGGCCTCCACATAGGCACAAGAATCAAGACCGGAGACATGGAGCCATACATTTACCGCGTCCGACCGGACGGGCTCTTCATCCTCAACATCGGCAAAACCGATGAGAAGATTCGGCTGGCGTCTCGTTTCATAGCACGCTTTGAACAGGAACGAGTTTTGATAGTGTCATCTAGACTTTACGGGAAGACTCCTGTAGAGAAATTCTGCGAGACAACGAAGACAATACCCATCATCGGCCGTTTCATGCCTGGACTCATTTCAAATCCCTTACAACCTAACCATGCCGATCCGCAAGTTATCATGGTAACCGATCCAAGGGCAGACTGGCAAGCAATCAAAGAATCATCAAGCGCAGGTGTGCCAGTAATCGCATTATGCGACACAGACAACGTCTTTAGCGGCGTTGACTTGGCGATTCCAGTCAACAACAAAGGCAGACGAGCATTAGCCATGGTCTACTGGCTCCTCGCACGCCAAGTTCTCAGAGAACGAGGAGAACTCGCGCAGGACGCCACAATTACCACAACAGTAGACGACTTCGAAACCAAACTCGCAGCTATCGCCCCCAGAGCGGGCGGTGAGCTTTGAAAACTAGAAAACCACATGTCGCTGGACAGTTCTACGCAGGAACCAAAACTGAACTCGAAGAACAAATAACCGAATGCTTCTCACATCGCTACGGACCAGGAGCAGTACCCAAGACAGTCAGTCACGGTTCTAGAAAGATCGTGGGAATTGTTTCACCCCACGCTGGGTATGGCTACTCTGGGCCGGTAGCCGCCAATGGCTACAGTAGAGTAGCACAGGATGGTCTACCCGAAGTGTTCATCGTCTTGGGCCCCAATCACTATGGGCATGGTAGTGGAGTCTCCATTCAGACAGAGGGAGCCTGGGAGACACCGCTCGGCCTAACGCCAATCGATACACCATTGGCCAAGAACATTCAGAAAGCGAGCGAGATCATCGACATCGATGAATCAGCTCACTCTGCGGAGCACTCGATTGAGGTTCAAGTACCTTTCATCCAGTTCATCTCCACAGGAACGGCGAAGTTCATTCCCATATGCAGCTGGATGCAAGACCTCAAAACCAGTCGAGAAATCGCGAATAGCATTGTTCAACAAGTTAAGGGAAGAGACTTCGTGATTGTTGCCTCGAGTGATTTCACACATCACGAGCGGGGCTACGGAGACAAAAACGAAGCAGAAATGCTCGCGAGCATAAACAAACGAGATCAGTCAGCAATAGAAGCCATAACTAACCTCGATGACGCCGCACTGAATGAGCTGGGTGAGACTCAGAAGGTAACGATGTGCGGCTACGGACCGATTACAACACTCATAGCTACAGCGAAACTTCTGGGTTCCACGAAAGCTGAATTTCTCGCCCACAAAACTAGCTATGACATAACCGGCGATTCAGGCTACGTGGTTGGATACTCGTCCATCGTGTTCTTACGCGACTAATCAAAGAAATTTGGGTTGACTCGGCGAAGGCTTAGGTCTTAAATTCGATATAGATTTGGATACTGAAAACCTTCACTGGTTAGTCATAGGAGAAACTGTGTTGAGCAAGGCAACAGCGTGTGCGCATGCGATACAAGGGCTCGTGAAGTACCACGGCCTCAAGAACAAGAAACTGAGATTACCCTACCACAACAGCATTTCCGTCTGTGCGGAGAAACTCACAACCAAGGCCACGATTGAGTTCGGGTCTCAATATACTGAAGACGTCAGCGAAATCAACGGTGCAGTTGCGAAAGATGCTGAAGCACTTCGAGTCATGGAAGTTGTCAACGCACTGCGGAAACTCGCGAAGAAAGATGACCATTTCCACCTAGTGAGCGCAAACAGTCTAGTCAAGGTAAAGGGTCTGGGTTTTTCGGCCTCGGCGTTCGCGTCCATAGCCCTCGCTGCAAGCACCGCGCTGGGATTGAACATGGATCATGATCATCTGAGTGAGATTGCGCGACTGGGCGCGGGGTCAGCGAGTAGGAGTGTTGCAGGGGGGTTCGCGATTTGGTATGCAAACAAGGAAGGTAGGTCTTACGCCCGCCAACTCGCTGACGGTAAACGACTACCGCTAGCAATGGGCATCGTCCCAATGGCTGCTGACATCAAGACGGACAAGGCCCACGAAGAGTTCGTTAGTTCGCCATTCTTCACCGGACGACTAAGGGAAGTAAATGTCAGCTTACGGAAAATGGTTCGAGCCATAAGCAAAGGCGACTTGAACGAGGTGTGCCGCCTTGCAGAAGTGGATTCCCGAAGTCTGCACGCGATCACCATGACCGGGAAGAGCGGGCTTGTCTTAATGGCTCCTGACACGATAAACGTGATTCGAAGGGTAACGGCGATGCGGGAGGAACGAGGAATTCCTGTGTGGTACTCACTCGATACTGGCCCATCCGTCTTCCTAAACACTCATCCCGAAAACTTGGACGAGGTATGTGATGACATCGCGAAGAACACGGGTCTCAAAGTCATAAAAAGTGGAGTGGGCGGGTCCGCATACACGCTTGATCAACACCTCTTCTAGCAAGCCTCCAGAACAACACAAACCAAAGCCTTCCAGCCGAATCCAGAAATCAATCGAACTAACACACCCTTGTATCTTGTGGGAGCTCCGTTCGGCTTTTCTACTACCTCCACCGAGACAAGTCGAGGAGAGATTCTTGGGAGTGGGTGCCGGTTTCGGAAAGGCAATCTTGTTCAATGAGCACTTTGTCGTGTATGGCCTTCCCGCTATAGCTTCAGCGATTAACGCAAAGACAACTGCGCTGGTTGAGAGACGCTCATGGTCGGGTGTCGAGTTAATCGATAACCGGCCTGAAACGAAAGGGTACAAGTCCGGGAAAGCCGACCAGCAGAAAGAGTCTCTGGACATAATGCTCAGGTTCATGAACGTCGACACGAAGCATCACGCCTTTCGGATAACTCTTGGCGGCGACCTTCTCGCAGCGAGCGGAGTAGGTGCAAGCGCCGCCTCATGCGCAGCGATCGCACGAGCCTTTTCAGAAGAGTTGCATCTTGGCTACTCGGATGATAAGATAAACGAGGTCGCGTATGAGGGTGAGAAAGGATATCATGGTAATCCGTCAGGGGTCGACAATACTGCCGCAACGTTCGGCGGCCTGATCTGGTACCGACGAGAAGGCACGTCTCAACTGATGGAACGTCTCAAGCTCAGAAAGCCTGTAGAGATTGTCATGGGAAACACCGGGATAGTGGCCGACACAAAAGTAGTAGTGGGCGGCGTGAGGGAGCGAAAGGACAAGGATCCCGGGAAATATGAGCGGATCTTTAAAGACGCACAGCGGCTGGTGGAGGACGCAAGGAAACAGCTTGAGGAGTATGATCTCAAGAAGGTAGGAGCTCTGATGAATGAGAACCATAGACTTCTGCAGGAAATAGGCGTCTCATGCAGTGAGCTTGATATGCTCGTGGATTTATCGCGTGATACCGGAGCGTGGGGGGCGAAGATGACCGGGACAGGGAAGGGTGGTTACATGATCGCTCTTACTCCAGGGAAGGAACTTCAGGAAAACGTTGCGATGGAAATAGGGAGGAAGGGCTTTCAGGCGCTACGAACAACCATTTGAGCATAGGAGCCGCTCAACGCATCTTGCATGGTGAGCATGAATGGAGTTAGCAGAGCTTGTCAAGAAACTAGATGAAAAAGCGCTGTTGACCAGAATCAGCAAGCCCGCGGATCCCAAGTATGAGATTTCAACTTTGATGAAAATGCTGGATGGCCAGGTCCTACTTTTCGACCATGTTAAGGGTTCCAGCATGCCAATAGTCGCGAACGTGTGTTCGACGCGAGACCTAGTCGCAATAGGACTTGGGACGACCAGGAAGGAGCTTATCGCGAAACTGGCGGATGCAATAGACCACCCGAAGAAAGTTAAGACATTCGAAGCGGAAGGTTACGAGAACATAGGCTCCGATCTCGGAAAACTGCCTATTCTGACATATTACCCGAAGGACGGGGGGCCGTACATTGCGTCCGGGGTAGTTGCCGCCAGCGACAAGGAGCACGGCCTCAACCTCTCCTACCATCGATCACAAGTCTTAGGAAAGGACACTCTGGTACTGCGAATCCTGGAGAGGCATTTTGACGCCTACATTAAACGTGGATTGAAAGAATTCGCAATCTGCATCTCCTGCCCGGTACAGGTTTTAGTGAGCGCAGCGATATCCGTGGATATGGGCATCAGCGAGATCGAGATAGCCAACGCTTTGGAAGAAACATCGCAACTACGTCTCGACGGGCAACTGGTTCCCCCTTCAGACATTGTGATAATCGCCGAGTTGACTGGCGAGCTGCATGATGAGGGGCCGTTCCTTGACTTGACGGAGACCTTCGACATAATTCGGAAACAGAGAGTAGCGAGGGTGAAGAAGATCTACGTGAAGAAGGGGGCGATGTACCACGCCCTTCTACCCGGCGGGCTTGAGCACAAGGTTCTGATGGGTATGCCGAGGGAACCAACAATTTTCAGAGAAGTAGCGAAAGTCTGCGACGTCAAAGACGTACTCGTCACCCCAGGCGGGTGCTCCTGGCTTCATGGAGCGGTGAGCATAAGCAAGAAGCACCCAGACGATGGTAGGAAAGCTATCGAAGCCGCCTTCAAAGGGCACAAGTCAATGAAACATGTCTTCGTAGTAGACGACGACATAAACATCCATGACCCGAACGAAATCGAATGGGCAATGGCTACTCGTTTCCAAGCCGACAAGAACATGGTCACCAAGAGGGAAAAAGGGTCATCACTTGACCCATCCTCAGACATGGATACACAAATGACGTGCAAAGTTGGATTCGACCTAACTGTCCCCGAAGGCGGAAAGAAAGAGTTCAAACGACCAACCTTGCCAATGAAACTGAACGTCGAGGATTATCTCAAACGATGAAGGAGTGAAACTGAACAATGTTCCTATCCAACGATGAGGAACGAACCCTGTCAGGTGAGAACGGAGAAGTCATGGAACGCCTGTTTCGACTCCTCGTGCGCTTGGGCGAGATCTATGACGCAGACAAAATGATACCCATAGGCTCAGCGCAAGTAGCAGGAGTCTCATACAAATCGATAGGCGACCCTGGAGTCGAGTTCCTAGAAGATTATGCAGGGAAAGGCGCTTGTGTGAAAGTTGTCACCTACCTCAACCCGGCGGGCATGGACCTTGAAGACTGGCAGGAACTTCGTATCCCTCCCAGTTTCGCTGAGAAGCAACTTCGGATTATCAATGCTTTCAAGAAAATGGGAATAGTCGTCAGTGCTACGTGCACACCATATCTGGCAGGGAATCTCCCGAGATTCAGGGAGCACATTGCTTGGTCTGAATCCTCAGCCATCTCCTTCTCAAACTCCGTCATAGGAGCACGAACCAACAGGGAGGGAGGGCCATCAGCCCTCGCGGCTGCACTATGCGGCGTCACACCGAATTACGGTCTCCACCTCGACCAGAACAGGAAACCACAAGTGCTCGTGGAAATCAACGCCAAGCTTGAGGAGAACGCGGACTACGGCGCGCTCGGCTACGTCGTCGGCCAACAAGTCAAGAACAGGATACCCTACTTCAAAGGAATCAAGGACGCCGATACCGATCAACTAAAAGCACTGGGCGCTGGGATGGCGGCATCTGGTGCCGTCGCACTCTACCACATCGAGGACCAAACTCCAGAGGCTCACCTCATGGAAACTGGAGGGCTGGAGAAGATTTCAGTGAGTGACAAGGATTTGGATGAAACATTTTCGAAGCTCACAACAGGAAAGGAACCAGACATTGTGATCTTAGGTTGCCCGCACTCCTCCTTGAAGGAGGTAATGACGATCGCAAGGAAGTTGGAGGGAAAGAAGTTGAAAAAACCTCTATGGGTCTGCACATCGAGAATGGTAAAAGAGGCCGCGAACCGCATGGGCTTCACTCAAACAATAGAAGGTGCCGGTGGCAAGGTTTTGGCTGACACGTGCATGGTCGTTGCGCCGATCGAGGACATGGGATACAAGACGACAGGTGTGAACTCGGGAAAGGCAGCAAACTACCTGCCGAGCTTCTGCAGACAAGAGGTTGTCTTCTCCAGGCTTGACACGCTGATTGAGACGGTGACTGCCTGAGAGGGTTGGTGACGAGCAGTGGAGACTCTTAAGGGAAGGTCGATAAGCCCAGGCAGAGTAGAAGGCGAGTGCCTCGTATCGAGAGAGCCTATTGGATTCTACGGGGGAATCGACGCCAAGACCGGCATTTTCATTGAGAAAGGCCACGAACTAGAGGGCAAGTCCGTCAGGGGCAAAATCCTAGTGTTTCCTTGCGGGAAAGGTTCTACGGTTGGATCCTACGTGATCTATGGGCTCGCCAGGAACCATCAAGCACCTTTGGCAATTGTGAACAAGGAAACTGAAACAATAGTCGCCACAGGTGCAATCCTGGGCGGCGTTCCTTGCGTCGACCGGATTGCCGTAGAGAAAATCTCCACTGGAGACAGTCTCATAGTTGACGCGACAGTTGGAACAGTTTCAATCGTTAAGAGGCATGAGTAGCCCATAACGAAATTGAGGCCATCCGAGAAGGGAATTGAATACACATATGCCTGATACTCAAACGGCTGGGCGAAAGCTAAGCCACATTCAGACAACACTGCATCAGCAAGTTCAATCTCACGTCCCTACTGGCTTCGATGATGTGCGGCTGCTTCACAAAGCCCTCCCCGAAGTCGATCGAGCAGAAGTGGATCTGACAACCGAGATTTTCGGCCACAAACTCAATGCGCCCCTCATGATCGAATCGATGACGGGCGGCACTCCGTTGGCCGCGAAGATCAACAAAACCTTAGCAAAGGTTGCAGAGCGACTGGGCATCGCAATGGGTGTTGGAAGCCAACGCGCAGGCATTGAGGACGAAAGCTTGGCGTACACATTTCGAGTGGCCAGAGACGCTGCACCTTCAATCCCACTTTTCGCTAACTTAGGGTGCCCACAGATTGCACGCGAGGATGCCGTGGATAGGGCCAGGAAAGCTGTGGACATGATCGATGCCACGGGACTTTTCATACACCTGAATGCACTGCAGGAGTCGGTCCAGTTTGAAGGAGAAACGAATTTTCGGAATATCCTTCAAAAGATTAAGGAATTGGCAGGCAAATTGCCTGTTCCGGTCATGGTTAAGGAAACGGGCGCTGGTATTTCAAAGGAAACAGCGCAAGCTTGCGAAAAAGCAGGTGTGAAGGGAATTAACGTTTCAGGGCTTGGTGGAACGAGTTGGGCCGGCGTCGAGTATTACCGCGCGAGGGCCAAACGCCTGAAAGTTCAGATGGAGCTTGGAACTACATTCTGGGATTGGGGAACCCCAACGGTTCCAAGCATCGTGGAAGTAGCCAACTCAACCAGCCTCAAAGTTTTCGCCTCAGGCGGAGTCAGGAATGGCCTTCACATAGCGAAAGCAATCGCCCTGGGCTCCCACTACGGAGGCCTAGCCCTACCGATGCTCAAATCTGCCTCGGCAGGAGAAGGGGCAGCAATTGGCCGGCTACAGGCCGTAATTGAGGAGTTGCGGAATGCATTGTTCCTGACAGGTTCACGGAATCTGCAAGAACTTAGACAAGCCCCACTAATAATAACAGGCGCGACGTACGAGTGGCTTACACAGCGGGGTTTCGACCCGGCCAAGTACGCCATGAGACCTGGCCGCTAAATCCGAAATATCGCGATGCAATAGTGGTTGCTTATGGGAAAGAGTTCCGAATATTCTGGGTTCTATAAACTACCTATCCCTGAGAGAATCAGAATAATCAAAGAATTCGCAGGCCTAACTGAAGACGAGGCAGGCCTTCTTCAAAAGCCCGGCGCCCTTGGGTTTGATGTTGCGAACCGGATGGTGGAAAACCTTGTTGGCGTTTTTCCTGTTCCGTTGGGCGTCGCTGTTAACTTCCTCATAAACGGCTATGATGTAGTTGTTCCCATGGCCATCGAAGAGCCATCAGTCATAGCGGCTGCAAGTCATGCAGCTAAGATGGCGAGGCCAACAGGCGGGTTCCACGCTACCACTACTGACCCGGTAATGATTGGTCAGGTGCAGATCGTTGGAGTGAGCGACGTCAATCGGGCTAGGTTCGAGATTCTAGCCCGCAAGGAAGAGATTGTGAAACTCGCCAACGACCAAGACCCAGTACTGATCTCTATGGGTGGTGGAGCACGCGACTTGGAGGTTCGAATAATTGAAACCTTCCAAGGAAAGATGGTGATTGCAGAGCTGCTCGTGGATTGCAGAGATGCGATGGGTGCCAACGCTGTGAACACCATGGTTGAGGCTGCTGCTCCATTGATGGAAAAAATTTCAGGAGGGCGGGTCTACCTTCGAATCATCTCGAACTTGGCCGTTAAGCGCTTGGCACGGGTCATAGCGGTATTCCCAAAAGAAGCCTTAGGGGGAGAGGATGTTGTGGACGGGATAGTGAATGCCTATGCATTCGCTGCAGCGGATCCATTCAGGTGTGCAACGCATAACAAGGGAATAATGAACGGCGTCTCCGCCGTCGTTCTGGCCACAGGTAACGATACCCGGGCAATAGAGGCTGGGGCTCACGCCTACGCCGCGCGGTCCGGGCACTACACGTCCCTGACAACGTGGGAGAAGACCGTGCAAGGGAACCTTGTGGGGACCCTCGAAATGCCGATGGCCGTCGGCATCGTTGGAGGAGCCACAGCATCCAACCCTGTAGCGAAATTGGCGGTCAAGATTCTCGGCGTGAAGACCGCACGGGCACTAGCCGAGATAATAGTCTCAGTTGGATTGGCGCAAAACCTGGCAGCATTGAGAGCTTTGGCTGCGGAGGGCATACAGCGTGGACACATGAGCCTTCACGCGCGGAACATCGCGATCAACGCTGGCGCAACAGGTGAGCTAATCGACAAGGTTGCGTCGCAGATGGTAGCAGAAAGAAAAGTACGGGTAGACCGCGCTAAAGAAATACTGGAGAAGGTTGGGAAAAGTCAGGATTAGGCGGTGCTGTCGACTTCAAAGAGCGATTCCATTCGTCTTATCCTTGGAATCGCATCTTTCTCCATCCAGTCAGAGATTGTATCGTAGACTTTGCGATAGTACTTCTTGGTGGCGTGTTTGACGATTCCCAGCCGCTCCATCCTCCGGATGTATCGCCACTTCATGCTCCGTGAGATCTGATCGCCCATTAGGCGGTCAACGTCAAGTTTCTTGAATACTCTAGGTAGGTGGGCGAATGTTGCAATGATTTCTTTGGGGAAGGCGGTCAAGTGTTCCTTTGAGAGCTTTCTTTTGCCACGAGTTTCAATACCGCGCAACCTCGTGCTGTTTACTTTCAAAACCACGCCTTCTAATTGGCTGGTTACAGTTTTGATGGCATAAAAGCGTTATGAGCGTGTTCACTTTCTGCGAAAGCGGAACTGGCAATGAAACGCTTTCGAATTCAAATAGCCCCAAACACGAAGGCGAGTAGGCCGAAGGTCATCCATACCAACACGAAATTCTTGCTTCGCTTGGCATTGCGCGGGCTTGGGTCAGTCTTGATTGAGTAGGCGGTTAAGAGGAATCCCACGTCACAAATCACCACCACGGGGATGTAGTAAAGGGGTTTTGAGACCAACCCAAGGGCCAGGGGCAGAACACTGAGGACCACGGCGCCAAGGAAGAGGGCAGCGCCCTGCTTTGCGGCACTCATGTTTCCTTTTGTCGCGGCAACCGTTTTCACCCCTCTGGCACTATCACCTGCAACGTCAACAATGCCTTTCAAGATTTCGCGCCCGAGGCTGGAAAGAAAAGCAAGCAGGGTGAAAATGCCTAGGGACCATGTGGGGCTGCCCACCGCGAAGCCCCCGAAGATGAAAGGGATCGCCACATTGATGCTGACCAAAGCGTTTCCGGCCAGACCTAGCTTCTTAACTCGAGCATTGTAGAGGATCATGATGACGATGCTTGCGACAGCAATCAGCAGTGCCCACGCGCCGAGGTTTGCGGCAAAAAACATCCCCATCGAGACCACGATGATCGCGAACGAAATTGCTTCAGCCGGTTTCACTATGCCCGCCGGCAAAGGGCGCTTCGGTTCATTGATTTTGTCGATTTCGCGATCGAAATAGTCGTTCAAAATCATAGAAGCCGCTAGGAGAAGAAAGCCTGTCATGAACCCGTAGAACGCGGCTCGGGCCGTCACCGCTTGCGAAGCCAAGGCCTCTCCGACAATAACCGCGAAACCTATCATGACGCAGTTTGGTAAGCGCATCATGCGGAGTAAGCCGAGTGTTTTCTTGAGTGGAGAATTGTAAGGTTGCACTGCCCACGCCTCCGCATTTGTGAAGTCTGTACCTCACACACAAGCAGTTTTAATAGTATCGCGGGGTGTGTGAGAATATTTCCCGCAGTCTCCAACATGTAAACGTGAGTGGCCAAATCTTTGGGCGACATCAGAGTAGGGACCGTTGAAAATCACCTACAACAAGTAATCAACGAGAAAGGAGTCGCCCACCTAACCCTTTTCGACCCCGAAAGGCTCACACCCGCTGCTGCCAGGCAGCTTGCAATTGAGGTCAAGAAGGCCGGTACGGCCGCTGCCATGGTTGGGGGGTCTACAGCTACTTCCATTTATGAACTCGACGCCGTAGTCAGGGCGATCAAAACCTCAGGCCTCCCAGTAATCCTGTTTCCTAATGATGTGGCGGGGCTAAGCCAGTATGCGGACGCTGTCTTCTTCATGTCCTTGTTGAACTCAACGAACCCGTACTACATCTCGGGGGCCCAGGCGCTTGGTGCGCCACTGGTGAAGAAATTCGGGCTTGAACCGATTCCCCTAGCGTACCTGATTGTAGGGAATAACCCCGGTGCAGCAGGTTTCGTGGGAAACGCTAATCCCATCCCAAATGACAAACCGGAGTTGGCGGCGATATACGCCCTCGCAGCGGAATACTTGGGAATGCGCTTCGTCTACCTAGAAGCAGGTTCAGGGGCGAGGGATATGGTTTCACCGAAGATGGTTAGCACCGTCAGCAAAACTTGTCGAGCAAGAATAATCGTAGGCGGGGGCATCCGATCAGCCGCCCAAGCTAAAACGTTGGTTCAAGCCGGGGCACAGTTGATTGTTACAGGAACCGTTGCTGAAAAGGCGGGAATCCGGAAGTTGCGTGAAATTATTCGAGCCATCGAATAGGGTCCCGTTGAGGAAAGCTGCTTGGCTCATTCTTTCTCGAAACGTATCAGCGGGACGACTCCTTACTACAATTTGGTTAGGCGTGTGGCCTTTCCCTCAACGAGAGCCATAATCGAATCAACAGTTCTATTCACTACAATCGGGATTGGGCTTTCATTTCTGATCGCTCAACGGTCGGCACAAGCTTTCGTTCTTGGGGCTGCGTGGGGTGTCCTGATCCTTGCCGTCCCATCGTTCATCTCGGATATCGTTCTGTATTTCTCTATGATGAAGGAGGACCCCTTGTTCTATTTCCGAAGGTGTCTCGCCCTCTCATTGTTCACAATAACCACATGGGTTATCGTGTTCATCGTGGCCTCAATGATTGCTCTCGCAGATCCTCGATTTCTCTTCCCCGACTTCGCTGTCATCGTCGGCCTTTTCGCAGTAATTCCATTCCGCGCTCTCGCCGTCTTCTCCATGTCAAGGACAAGTTTCGCTAAGAGAACTCTGTTCACATTCATGGAGCCGATGCTGACTGCTTTAATGGTCGTTCCAGTGTTCGGTGTGTCGGTGCTCAGAGTTGCGACGGGCCTCGTTATCGCATCCATTGCTGGTTTGACGTTCGCTTTCGCGCTGATAACTATCGTCGAAACCTACGGCCGTGAGTCAATCGGCTTCTCACCCATCCGAATGTTCAGAGCGTTCTTGACGGATTGGCTCGAAGGCGAGAACGAAGAACTTGAAACCTACCTCACCGAATTGGGGGTCGAAACAGAGTTAGATGTTGCAGCGTTCGCCTTCCGCCGCAAAACGACATCAAAGATCAAGGGCGTCATGCTTGTATCGAATTTTCATCCGGGGCCATTCTTGAACATTGGGAGCAGTGTCCTGCCCTTTCTATTTCAATCCGTGATGAAGAAGAGACTAAACGCTATTGGATTAGTTCCTCACGGAGTGTCAGGGCATGAACTTAACCTGGTCTCGCAAGAGCAAAATGCTCGCATTATAAGCTGGGTTCTTAGTAATCTGGAACAGGCGTCATACAACGGCGAAGCGACCCCTGTGACTCGGTCCAAGAACGAAATTGCGACAGCAACGTCTCAAGTTTTCGACGGATGCGCCCTAGTGACTATGACTGCTGCACCGTACGATATGGAAGATGTGCCCTCACAGGTCGCGAATAGAATCTCCGGCCTAACCAAAGGGCGATTTCGTCATGTTGCTCTGATTGACGCCCACAACTGCCTAACGGGACCAACGGTAATGGACTCAGCGACCATTGGAGCATTACAAGAGGCCGCGCTGGCCTCTCTTCAAGTGTCCGCCGAGCAGGAAGCAAACGCGTTCAAAGTCGGTGTGGCAAGGAAAGTTCCCGACGGTTTCAAGTTGAAGGATGGTTTTGGCCCAGGCGGAATATCGGTGGTAGGGATCGAAGCAAACGGGCAGCGTTTCGCGTACGTGAGCATAGACGGGAACAATATGGTTAAGGGATTGCGAGAGGAAATTCTTGAAAGGGTCAGGGGTGTCGGGTTCGACGACGGAGAAGTCATGACTACTGATACCCACATGGTAAATGGCATAGTTCACGCACGGCTCGGCTATCATTTAGTTGGTGAAGTAGTTCCCAGGCAGCAATTGCTTGATGAAATCACGGCAACCTGCCGCGAAGCCATGAGTGACCTGGAAGCATGTGAGGTCGGAGTCGTTTCCGGACAGGTTCCCGTGACCACGCTCGGAACCAAATCCCTAAGACGAGTAATGAGCTTGGTATACCGAATTTCGAAGTTCACTGCACTTACGTTATTCCCAATGGTTGTGGCAATCACGATCATATCGTTGCTCTTTTTGGTGTAATACATGATTCCCGTGATTCCTCGCAATTCGCATTACATGCAGCTGCCTCGCGAGGTCTTGATTGGCGACAACGTCGCTCCCTTGGTCGGTATGGCCCTCACACGGCTTGGCTTTCACGGACCTGCGCTGGTCGTAACAGGACATAAGGTCATTTCGATCGCAGGAGACATTGTCTTAGACTCGCTCAAACGTGCAGGATTCAAGTCATCAACTATCGTTGCAGAAAACGCTACTACCTCTCAGGTCACTCGAGTTCAACGTGAAATTCGCCGTCTCAAACCAGACATCGTAGTAGGCGTTGGGGGTGGCAAGGACATCGATGTCGCAAAACTGAGCAGCATGAAGGCCGGAAGAAGGTTTGTGAGCGTCCCCACAGCCGCCTCACATGACGGCATCGCCAGCCCGCTCGTTTCAATGAAAGGACTAAACCGACCCTACTCATACGCAGCACACGCCCCAATAGCGATCGTCGCCGACACGTCAATTATTGCCAAGTCACCGTACCGGCTAATCGCCAGCGGCTGTGGAGACGTAGTCGCAAAATACACTGCGGTGAGGGACTGGAAGCTTGCGCACCGAATCAAAAACGAGTACTACGGCGACTACGCAGCTGAACTTGCACTGATGAGTTCGCGTCTAGTTATGCGGAACGCGAGTAGCATTCGGGCGATTTCAGATTCAGGGATAAGAACCCTGGTTGAGGCTCTGATTAGCTGTGGAGTTGCAATGAGCATTGCCGGAACGAGTCGCCCGTGCAGTGGAGCCGAGCACCTCTTCAGTCACGCCCTCGCGATGATTGCGCCCAAGCCTGCTCTGCATGGAGAACAGGTCGGGGTCGGTACGATTATGTGCGCTTACTTACATGGTGGAAACTGGCAACTGATCAAGGAAGTCATGCACACAATCGGCGGGCCAACTACCGCTAAAGAGCTTGGTATTGCCCCAGAATACATTCTAGAAGCGTTAACAAAAGCTCACTCGATCAGGCCCGAGCGGTACACGATACTTGGTGAGAGTGGACTCACGAAGGATGCTGCACGCAGAGTAGCTACCATCACGGGCGTCATTGACTGACACAAGTGACACCGACGATCCAGCGCATGCGATTGACGAGCATTTCTTTTAGGACACTGTGATAACGTAATCAAGAGCAACTCGTATGTCGGCTGAGATTGAGGTCAAAGTTCGGAAGGCAGCTATGCTAAACGCTGCCAAGCATGAAGGGAAGGCTGACCCAAACGCTGTACTCGGAAGCCTTCTTGGAGATAACGCTGAACTTCGCAAACAAGCCAAGGACTTGATTCCCCTAATTCAGCGTGTTGTTCAAGAAATCAACTCCAAATCCTTTGAGGAACTCACTGCAACTGCGAGGCAGAGTTGGCCTGAAGAATTTGACAAGGAACGGGTTGAAGAGAAGAGGCAGCTTCCACCGCTGCCAAACGCCGAGAAATATTCGATGATTGTGACCAGACTTGCGCCAAATCCCGACTTCGTTCTTCATGTTGGCAACGCTAGGGCTGCAATTTTGAGCCATGACTACGCGAGAATGTACAGGGGCAAGTTCATTGTTCGATTCGAGGATACGGACCCGAGGCTGAAGAAAGCCCAACTTCAGTACTACGACATGATCAGAGAGGACTTGAAGTGGCTCGGCTGCGAGTGGGATGAGGAATACATTCAGAGCGACCGGTTGCCGACGTACTATGAGGTCGGCCAGACTCTTCTGACGAAAGGGGCCGCTTACATTTGCGAGTGTCAACCGGAAAAGTTCCGAGAGCTGGTCAACACGAACAGGGCTTGCCCCGACCGCGACCTGACAACCGCTGAGCAACAGCGACGCTGGGAGAAGATGCTCAAGGGCGGTTACGGAGAAGGTGGAGCGGTGTACCGCGTGAAAACGGATTTGACCCACCCCAACCCTGCAGTGAGGGATTGGCCAGCTTTCAGGGTGATAGACACCATCAAGTACTCGCACCCCCGCGTGGGTTCGAAGTATGGCGTTTGGCCTCTCTACAACCTCGCTTCGGGGGTTGATGACCATGCGCTTGGGATTACCCACGTGATAAGGGGGAAGGAGCATCTGACCAACATGGCCCGGCAGTTGTTCCTTTACGACCATCTGAGCTGGAAATATCCTGAGGCAGTCCATTATGGTAGGCTTAAGGTTGAAGGCGTGACGCTGAGCAAGTCGAAACTCATGAAGGGTCTCGAAACAGGCGAATATTCAGGGGTGGACGACCCAAGACTAGGTACACTCGCGGCATTGCGAAGGCGAGGCTACCTAGCTGAGACAATTCGTAAGCTCATCTGGGACATTGGCCCGAAACCTGTCGACGTGACCATAAGCTGGGATAACATCAACTCACAAAACCGCAAACTCATCGACCCCACCTCACATAGATACTTCTTCGCCCCAAACCCAATCAAAACCAAGGTCATAGGGGTACCGAAAACGTACGACATTCACCAGCCCCTGCACCCTCAACACCCTGAAAGCGGAACGCGTAAGCTGACAGTGCAAGAGAGCAACGGCGAAGCCACATTGTACCTAGCAGGCTCTGATAGGTCGCTGCTTTCATCGGAGAGGACGATACGCCTAATGGGCCTCTTCAACATCAAAGCCAAACTCTTGAACAGTGAGGCTGTAGGACAGTTTCTCGGTGAAGGCGCCGCAGAGGCTCGAGAAGCCCCGATAGTGCAATGGGTCCCATCAGGCGAAAACGCGTCTGTTGATGTGGTTCTGCCCGACGCCACGACCCAAGCCGGCCTAGCCGAGGCTGGATTTAGAGCCGAACCTGAGGGGTCAATTGTGCAATTTGTTAGGTTCGGTTTTGGCCGGGTAGACAAGGTTTCATCTGAGAAGATCACTGTGTACTTTGCACATCAATAACCGCCTGGGTCAGCAATGTCACAATCCCCATCAGCCATGACCAAAGAGGAACTCTGGAAAGTGCTAGTGGACACTGCACACGCGCTGACTATGTACAAGAACCACAAACGGTATGTCGAAGACGTCATGCTCAAGGAGAAACCTGACATATCTCCGCAGGAGCTCGCCATTCAAATCAACGTCACATTAGGAGAGTCAATTGTTATTTTGGATGAGCTCCGTGGCGGAGAAATCCCCCCAAAGCCTGCGGAGCCGACAAACGCGCAGAAAACATCGGACCGAACGCTGTTCGAGTTCAGTCGCTAGATTAATCCAATGCATTTGCATTTCGGCGTGATTGGTTTGAGGGTCGAAGTCGAGCCTTCTCTCATGGCAAAACATGCAGGGCTGGTGGCACTGGTGACTTCTTTCCAAAATCTTGTGATTAGGCAGACTTCTCCTGATTTGGAGAAGCTGAAGCAAGAAGTAACAGCAGACGTAAAGGCCAAGTATACACTTGACAGACTGAAGGATGTACCTATAATCCATGCGTACAGGGACTTCTTTTGGAGAGTGGGAATCGACCCGACCAAGATTCGACCAGCCGCCGAGGCGTTGATTCGCCGTATTCTTGCTGGAAAAACGCTCCCCACAATTAACACGCTGGTGGATGCTTACAATCTGGCTTCAATCACAACCTGTATCGCCCTAGCGGCGTTCGACGAATCGAAACTTCAAGGCTCACTGCTAATGCGCTCGGCCAACGCTGGCGAAGATTTTCTCGGAATCGGCATGAACAGGCCGATGCTGCTGAATGGTGGAGAGATAGTTGTTTCGGACAGCCACAAGCTGATTGCCGTTTACCCCTATCGCGACGCTGACCAAAGCAAAGTTACGGGCGCAACGAGAAGCATGACGCTGATGGTATGTGGTTGCCCCGGGATCAGCGAGGAAACACTTCTTCAGGCTGAGAGAACTGCAAAGGACTTCATAACGAGATTTTGCGCTTGAGGATAGCGAATCACCCGATTAAGCAGTCGTCCAATGTCATCTGGGCGGTCTTCCGAATGGTCAGAGCGGCCAGTCGGCCGTTACCGACAGTAAATTTATATTCAGGATATTTTACCCCAAGTAACAATTCGGTGAATAATAATGTCCCAGCAAAATATCCCCGTATTAATTCTCAAGGAAGGAACTCAACGTACGCAAGGCAGAGATGCACAACGCAATAACATTCTCGCAGCCAAAGTCGTTTCTGAAACCGTCCGAACCACACTCGGCCCACGAGGCATGGACAAGATGCTCGTGAGCGGCATCGGTGATGTGGTCATCACAAACGACGGCGCTACCATCATGAAAGAACTTGACGTCCAGCATCCCGCAGCGAAAATGCTCGTTGAAGTTGCCAAGACCCAAGATAATGAGGTCGGCGATGGAACGACAACCGCGGTTGTCTTAACAGGTGAGCTTTTGGAGAAGGCTGAAGCGCTGCTGGACAAGGATGTCCACCCCACCGTTATCGTCGAGGGGTACAAGAAAGCAGCCGATAAGGCCAGGGAAATTCTAGACACCCTCAGTGAAACGATCGACATCAACAACGCGGAAACTCTAACAAGAATCGCCATGACCGCCATGAGCACGAAGGGGGTCACAGGTGCCAAAGACCACCTGGCCAAGATCGCCGTCGACGGAGCCCTCCAAGTCAAAGAGGTTAAGGATGGTAAGACAAAGGTCGACGTGGACTTGGTTAAGGTTCTGAAGAAGCATGGAAAGAGTTTGGAGGAAACCGAACTTGTCCGAGGAATCGTAATTGACAAGGAAATAGCTCACTCACAAATGCCGAAACGAACCCAAAACGCCAAAATCGCTCTTCTCAACGCCAAACTGGAGATCGAGAAGACCGAGTTCGATGCGAAAATTAACATCAACAGCCCCGACCAGATGAAACTCTTTCTAGACGAAGAGGAGCGCATGCTCAAGGAAATGACCGACGGGGTGGTTGAAAGCGGAGCAAACTTCGTTTTCTGCGAGAAATCCATCGACGACGTAGCACTACACTTCCTCTCCAAGAAGGGCGTCGCCGCAGTCAAGAACGTCAGCAGCGGAGACATGGAAAAACTGGCCAAAGCAACTGGCGCCAAGATCGTCGCCAGCATCAAAGACCTATCCTCAGCATCACTTGGAGAAGCCAAGATTATTGAGGAAAGTAAGATCGGAGACGACAAACTCATCTACGTTAGAGACGCCAAGAACCCCATGGCTGTCACCGTTGTGGTTCGTGGCGGAACAGAACACGTAGTCGACGAGGCCGAAAGGTCGTTGCATGATGCACTCTGCGTGGTACGAGACGCAATCGAAGACGGGAAGATCCTTGCAGGCGGAGGAGCGCCAGAGGCTGAAACAGCCAAACAACTCCGCGACTATGCCGTCAAAGTAGGTGGACGTGAGCAATTGGCCGTTGAGGCATTCGCTGACGCCATTGAAAGCGTCCCACTCGCACTAGCCGAGAACGCAGGACTCGACCCCATCGATGTAATGGTCGACCTCCGAGCCAAACACGAAGACCCTAACAACAAATGGTACGGCGTTGACGTGTTCGCTGGCGGAGTCAAAAACATGCATGACCTAAACGTCCTAGAACCACTCCGTGTCAAGCTCCAAGTCGTGAAATCTGCGACCGAAGCAGCCTCAATGATACTGAGAATCGATGACGTAGTTGCATCGAAGGGCGGTAAGGGAGGCAGGCCACCTATGCCACCTGGCGGACCAGGCGGAATGGGCGGCGGTGACTTCTAAGCCGATCCTCCTATCCTTTTTCTTTCTTTTCGAGCCTCTTCCTCATTCTCATTGAAGCTAAGTAGCACAGCTAATACTCAGCCTACGTAGGTTCGGAAGGGTTGGCTGTTTCAGCAGAACCAGTAGTGATTGTTGCGTCAGCGGAGTTTGCGTTGAAGAGCTCGCCCGTTCGACGAACCTTGGAGGATCGGCTTGTGGATGACCTAAGGAGCATGCTTGCTAAAGCAGGTTTTGCAGGTTTTTCCATTGAGAAACACGCTGCCAGAGTCGTGATAAGAGGCATCGGGGATGCAACCTTTGCCGCTCGATGCTGCGCAAAGGTCTTTGGCGTCGCGTATGCTGCGCCAGCAACGCTCCTTCCAGCCTCAATGGATGATGTTAATGTGGCAATCACCAAGGCCGCGGAGGAAAGTCTTGTGAAAGGACAGTCCTTCGCGATAAGAGCCCACCGTTCCTCGCCCAGCCCTCTCTCAAGGCGAGACATTGAGGTTCAGGGGGGTTCAGAGGTCCTCCGTGCCTTGAATGATAGAAACCCGAAGGTCGACCTTAGGCATCCAGACGTGACCATACTGGTTGACCTCGCGGGCGACCGTGCCTACGTCTACCGAAGCAAACTCCAGGGGCCAGGAGGGCTACCGCTTTCCTCGCAGTGGAAGATGTTGGCGATACTGGACTCGGGGCCACTGTCGATTCTCGCCGCATATGCGATGATGCGACGAGGATGCCTGGTAGAGCTCCTGGTTCCCATATCTCAGAAGAGGGCGCTTTTTGAGAAGGAACGACAACTCCGGTGTGCGCGGATTCTAGGAGCATTCGTCGCCCGACCGAACTACAAAGCTTTCTTGCTGGATTTCGACGGACAACTCGCAGGTAAAGTCGAAGAGAATCCAAGCTATGCGGAATGCCGGCATCTGGCACGGAGGATGGGTGTGCAGTTCGCAGGGCAGAAGAAGTTCAGAGGTATAGTCTTCTCCGATGTGGTGGGTGAGATCCTGCCTGAATCACAGATGCAGGACGCTACCAAGGCCGTGCCAGTTTTCACGCCTCTAATTGGAATGGATAAGGGAGACCTAGAGGACCTCTGTGCGTTGACGGGCATCGCGCGAGAGGATCTGTCTTTGCAACTCGAACTCGAAAAAGACCCTTCAGAAGCAATCGGTCGAATGCCTGAGTTGGGGATCTTGACTGATGATGCGGTTCAAGAGCTCTTGTTCTAGGCTTCGGTTGCCAAGCCCATCACCAAATCACATGCTGTGGCGACGGCATGGATAGAGGCTGCAGCCTCCATAACACGTTGAGAGTTGGTCCGATACTCATCGCTTCCCAGTATTCCTTCAACCGCCATACGCAAGGTTTCAATGTTCAACTTGTCCTGGTCTATCATCACGGCCACATGCAGGCTGACAGCTCTCCGAGCATTACTATACTGCTCCGTGTGGTCGGGGATAGGAACGAGGATCATTGGCTTTCCATATGAGAGTGATTTCATTATGGTTCCATGGCCTGCTCTGCTCACTACTATGTCACTCGCTTTGATGAAGTCGTCTTGGTTCTCAATCCAGTCGTAAACCCTCACACCGTTTCGCGAATACAGGCGTGCTCTACCACTCGGCTCGCCACGAGACATTACGACCGTGAATTTGCGTGAGATTTCGGGTAGCGCCTCAAGAAGAATGCGCGCTAGGATTTCGCGTTCGACCTTGGGGCCGCTTACCGCGGCGTATATGAGTGGCATTTTGTTGTCAAACCCCAGCCGACGCTTTGTCTGCTCTTGTTCATGTTTTGATGTCCGGTGTGTTTCCACGATTGGGCCTATGAGTTTCACTTTGCCGTTGTAGCTTCTTGGAATTGCGAGATTGTCTAGGGATATTGTGTATGGAGAGGGGAGGTCTGGGATGAGAATGAGTTGGCTTCGGCCCCAGACAAGTCCTATGGCTGTTCTGACGAAGCGCCAGCCGATATTTGCTATGACGAAAAACAGCCGGTCTAGGGGAGACAGACTGCGGCTGGACGGGCGCCTGATGATTTCAACACTGAACTGATTCAGCATTAATGCAACCGGGATTCGCATCATCCTGGCCGCGATCAATGAAGATGCCCGGGAGTCCGAGAAGACTACGTCGGGTCTGAAATTCTTGAGAAATTGTATTTCACGCACGACTTGACGAAGAAGCATCCTAATGCCTAAGGAGAACCCGCTGGTCGCCGCCGTCATTTTGAAGTCTATTGTACCATCACTGGTGACTTTGAAATTGATCGGAACCGCCTCGTAAGTCGGTAGCTTGTTGTGCCGCGCATAGTCTAGTCCATCGAGGTAGGTGGAGAAGACGGTTTCAATCCCGCGCCTGTTCAGTTCCGCGGCTATTGGGGCGGAGCGAGTCATGTGGCCTAGGCCGATTCCGCAAGGGGCCAGGTATACGCGCAAGCTTAGACTGCCCCGGTTGGTTTCCTTCTTACTTCGCCCGCTGGCTCGACCTCTTCGAAAATTTCACCTTCGAAGACCTTCACGGTTGTCCCTTCAAGAAGCCACGAGTCGGGGGGAAGCCCTGCCTTTAGGCAACAGTTAGTCAAGAACTCTGAGGCGTCCCAGTTCCATTCAGTCGCCACTTGGGGTAGCAGGAGCCCGGATTGGCCATGTGCCTCTACAATCAGGCCATGATGTCCCACTTTGATTTGACTAGGGAGTGCCTTTCGGTTGTTTGTATGTAAAGGCTGAGGTGGGGTAAGTACGGTTACTTCCACTATGATAGACTTCAGCTCTTCTAGCGAGACGGGGTTGAAGCGGGGGTCTTCTGTCGCGGCGTATATGGCCGCCTTAATTGTGCCATCCGCTAGGGGTTGGTCTGGGTAAGGGAAACCTATGCACCCACGCAGCTTATGGGTGGGTTTCACAGTGTTCAGAGTGACAAATACGCCTGCGCTCCTGCTGAGTGCGTCAGAGGGGCCTTGGGGCTTGATTATTTCATGTCGCTCAAGATAGTCAGTGACCGCTTGGCGTGCTAGGTGGACGAGGCTTCTTCCCTCTTCTAAGGTTAGATAATGGTCTGTCTTTCTCTCGAGAGTTTTTCTCGTTATCAAGCATATTCCTCGCGTCTGCAAGAGTCTGTTCTATCTTTTTCCAGTGGCTTCCCTGCCAGTACACCTTGGCGCACTCTGGATTAGTGCAAACCCAGAAACTTTGATAGACTTTAAAAGTTGCTGGCGGAACTAAGCCCTCAACTTGATCCTTTGGCGTCTCTATTATCGCCCAACCGCAGATAGGACACCTAGAATTTGTTGTGTCAATTTGAAGGTTAAGCTTGTAACGTGCGGCCACTTCCGCGAGCCGCTCACTCTCACTTTTCCCCTGCACCAAGAACGATTCGATGCTACGCGAGGTCGCGGTGCGGTAGAGTTCTTCGTCAGAAGTCAGAAGAATCAATGAATCATGCTTCGCCAACGCAAGCAAGTCATGGTCCTCAGTATCGTTCAAGTATGTGGCTTCGTACCCAATCATCCGAAGCCATCTCGTGAGTTTTCCCAGCATACCATCTAACAGGAAATGGAAAACCCATCACCCCTAATAACCGACCCGGCTGCAGGGCCGACTATCCTCCCCCTTTCGGCGACAAGTGTTCCGCCTACAATGGTGAAGGCGGCCCTACCGACGCACTCCACTCCCTTGAAGGGAGAGAATTTTGCCTTGCTCAGGAAATTCTCAGGCTTCACCCGAAACCTATCCTTCGGATCAACAAGAACTATGTCAGCATCGAAGCCTTCCGTCAAAGCGCCTTTTCCTTTCAAGCGAAAGATTTTCGAGGGGAGTGCCGCTGTTGCCTCAACGAGACGTTTCAAGGAAAGTCTTCTTTTCGTAACCTGAGTGAAGAGTACCGGGAGTGAAGTTTCCAGCCCAGGAACGCCCGTAGCTGCATCCCAAGCGTTCGCTTTCGTTTTTTCGTCGAGTGTATGGGGCGCATGGTCGCTTGCTAGGATATTCACCTGGCCACCGGCAAATAGCCGCCATAGTTCGCGCCTGTTTTTTTCGCTTCTAATCGGTGGAACGCACATCGGAAGCGTTTTGAGTTTTCTAAAAACTGATTGGTTCAACAAGAGATGGTGCGCAGCAGCCTCGCATGTTGCGTTGGGGGTTCGAAGGATCCTCTTGACCGCATTCCGCACCGTAATGTGACAGAAATGGACACGTGGCAACTCACCCCTTCTCAGGCCAACAATTCTCCGAACCGCTGCCAATTCAAACCTGGGATCATGAGCCTTCAGGAAATCTCGCACCGTTGTTCTACCTTCAGAAACTAATTCCTGCTGAACTCTACGAATGCTGTCACACTCCTCCGCATGAACTGTGACCAAGACGTTGGATCGCCTCGCGCTTTGTAGGGCCTCCTGCAGGCTAGCCTGATTGCCTGAGTCGAAGGTTTCCAAAGCTTTGTTCATGTATAGTTTGAACGCGATTGCACCGGCCCTTTTCATTCGTTCGATTTCCACGAGGTCCGCTACTAAAGCGCATTGAAAGGCAACATTCGCGAACAGCCGACCTTCTGCCACGGATATTTTCTCTGTAAGTCTTTGGCTAGTAACTGTGGGAGGGCGTGTGTTCGGCATGTCGATTACAGTGGTGAATCCGCCAGCAGCAGCTGCCTGAGTCCCCGTTTCGAATGTTTCTTTGTAGGATAATTCCAAGTCGCGGAGGTGTACGTGGGCGTCAATCATGCCCGGAAGGGCGATTAACTTGCGGCCGTCAATCGTGAGGTCGGCTCTTTGTGTCGGGCGAAGTTTGGAGATCCGTTTTATCACGCCATCCTCTGTGAGAATGTGCGCGGTGGTCATTTCGTCGTTGATTTGAATTTTCGGGGATTCGATTAGGATTGATGGCAAGTAATTGCTGGCACCGACTGCGGGCGAATTATAGTCGCCAGCAGTTTAAGGCAGCTGTTTACTCTTCTTCGTCGGGTTCCGGCAAGTCGGCTAGGCAATCTTCGCAGAGGAACTGCCCGTCTTGGGATTTGAGTTCGTCTGCCCACGAGCCGCAACGGTCACAATAGCCCGAGAGCGGAGCGCCCTCCTTGACTCGAGTAACGGGTTCAATTTGCGATTTCTCGGTGATGACATCGATCAGAGCGGGCGTAATGTCTACGATGTCATTGCTTGTGATGATGCCCATCAGTTTGTTGCCTTGCAAGACAATTAGGCGTCTGATCTTGAGCTCTCGCATCTTCTTCGCTGCGTCGGTCACACTTGCCGATGATTCAACTGTGGCCGGCGGTTTTGTCATTGACTTCCCAGCTTGAACTTTGCTGGGCAACATGTCGAGTGCGGAAACCCTTCGCACAATATCCCTTTCGGTGATAATCCCACGAGGGTTGCCGGTCTTATCGACTACAACTACGCAGCCGATTTCATTCTTCTTCATCAGCTTGGCGGCCGCAAGCACCGTATCCGTATCTTTGATTGTGACGACGGGGCTTGACATCACGTCATCTACTTTAACGTCGGGCGTGCTCGTCTTCGGCAAATATCATCCCGATTGGTCTTCCATTTTGGCCTTAAGGGCTTTGCGGGGTGATACCTCAGAGGGTGAGATCATAGTGGGGTGGTGGTAGGCAAGGTATTATTTAGCAACATGCGGTATGGTGCGCCGAAACACAAACCGAGTAACGTGGAACCACATGAGTAGTTCACAACAGCAAAATCAAAGTCAACCGAGAATTAAGCCCAGCTCAAAAGTTTATTGGCTCAGATTCTTCCTTGCATTGGTGGCTGGGTTCACTACCCATTATCTCCACATAGGCGCAGCGACTTTAGGCGAATTCGCAATCTTCGTAGCTATTGGGCTTGGGCTGGTCTTTTACTTGTTTTCGGTCCTCATAGTGAAGGACATCCTCCATTATGGGGAGGCTGAGCTGAAAGGCAAGAACAGGTACCTAACACTAGGCGGAGGCACTTATGTCGTCTTATGGATCATGCTGATTGTGCTTCTGAACACCCTATATCCTAGCTAGCGCTCGCGTTTCACTGCGACGTCCACTTTCTGCTGGGGAAGATTCGAGCGTTCGAGCTTCCGCATGTAGGTCTCCAGCGCCAGGAAAAATCCACGGTCATAATCAGCGTGCAATACGTTCGTTCCTTGCTCTGCAAACTCCCTGCGTAGCGTTCTTAGTTTCGTTGGCGTTTTGTCGATCTTGGACAGGTAGAGGTATCTATCATCCGTTGACTTCGCAGTCAGGATTAGGCCCTCCAACGCCTTCAGGTAACCTTTTGCAGTTTCAGTAGCTGGAATCGTAGTCCTGATAGCGTCCAGCTCTTTTTCCGCGTCAGAGATTCGTCTTTCAATCACGGCCTGGTAGAACTTTTCCGCGTCGATTTGTGGGTCAGGTTGTTTGACCGTGCCGGGGTTGTGGGTCTTAGCGGCGGCGCTTGACTTCGTCTTCTTCTGTGATATCTTTGATACCTTCCTCAGTTATTTTGAAGATTCGTTCGCCCTCGGGCAAGTAGGGGCTTGAAATGAGTCTGCAGATCCTAACGGGGCCGCTCGCCGTGCGTCTCAGGAAAATCCGTGTGTGGCTGGTGTGGGATACTATGTGTCCTCCGACGGGTTCCACAGCCATCGCGAAGAATTGGTCTGGTCTCGACATGACTTGGTTTGTGACGACTGCACACGCATTGAACGCGCGTGAAAGCCTAACTAGGCGGTGAAGGTGGCTGTTGAGTTTCTGCTGTCTTTCAGCCAACATTTCTCGGCCCAAGTATTCGCTCCTGAAGTGTGCGGTCAAGGAGTCAACTATTATGAGTTTCACTTTGTTCTCCTGGATGATCTTATCTGCTTTTTCGAGCAGGAGAATTTGGTGGTCGGAGGTGAACGCCTCGGAATAAATGATCTTCTTCGCTATCTCAGCCGGGTCCAAGCCCATCGCATTGGACATTCTCACGATCCATTCGGGCCGGAACGTGTTCTCGGTATCGATGTAGAGCGCGGCGCCGTTTAGGCCTCCTTTATCCTCGGGCAGTTGAACATTGACCGCGAGCTGGTGGCAGAGAATACTCTTGCCAACCCCGTACTCCCCATAGAATTCCGTTATCGTCTGAGTTTCGAGGCCCCCGCCCAACAATTCGTCAAGTTGCTTGCTCGCTGTGGAGAGGCGTTTGACATTCTGCCGCATCTTGATGAGTTCGTCAGCGGTGATGAAGGTGAGGGCTAAACCGTTTCTTGCTGCAGCAATTACCTTGGCAGCCTGTTTCTCACCCACACCGGCTGTTGTCAGTTCCTTAATGGTCGCTGTGGCTAACGATTCGACGGTGTGAAACCCCATCTCTTGGAGTTTCTCAGCGGTAGCTGGACCTACGCCAGGTATATCCTCAATGAACTCGTACCTTTTCTGTTCCTCTTCAGGGGCTGCTTCATCTTCCTCTTTGCTCTCCGTGGTCTCCTCTGTTGCCTTAGCTTTCCGTTTCTTTTCTTCCTTTGCTGGTTTCGTTTCCTTCGCTGGTTCTGTAGAGGGTTCTTCTTCTGCTGTTGTTTCTTCTTCCAAGATTTGTGTCGCTGCCAAGGTTAACACTCTGCTTATTTCAATATTAGCTACATTTGTTACTGGTGCTGCGCGATATAACGGAGAGAGCTGGATGAAAGTACGACCAATGCAAGTTAGATTCCTGTTGCATTCTAAGGAGAAGGGCCATGACTCTTTCGGTGAAGGTTAGTCCGTCGGTCCCCGAGGCTGCTGAACTCCTCGAGAAAGCCTTCAGGGCAAGGAACTTCGTGTTGGTTGCAGGAGACTGTAGGGTCGACTATGAGGGTAGAGCGTCATCAGTTCTTGAGTGGGGAGAGCGAATTACCATAGTGAAGCAAGATGGATCGGTACTGGTTCATAGGCCGGTTGGTTACGAGCCTGTGAACTGGCAGCCTACAGGATGCTTGGTCAAGGCCTGGGTTGACGATTCAGGTTGCCTTGTTGTCAGCGCGTCCAGGTCGCAACCAAGGGAGAACGTTTCGATAGAATTTCGCGAGGTCTCTCTTACGATAACCGGGACAATGAAGGATTCCGGAGAGTTCGCACTTCATGTTACCGAGGAGCAGATGAAGCAGGCAATCTTGACGGCTCCCAACCTCGTGGAGGAAGGTCTGAAACCACTCCAAGAAGAGAAGAGCCTAGGGGAAGCTGGCTTCACAGACATATTCGCGGAGGACAATCACGGTCATCTCGTTGTCATAGAAATCAAGCGCCATGCAGCGACCAAAGACGCGGTAAAGCAGCTGCAGCGGTACTTGGACACTTTGAGGAAACGCGTCCCCAGAAACATTCGGGGGATCATAGTTGCACCCGAGCTGAGCAAGAGCGCGCAGCCATTGTTGGAGAGCTTAGAGCTGGAATTCGTCAGGCTTGCCCCCGAAAAGTGCTTTAGTGTTCTGAAGAGCCGAAAAGACATGAAACTCAGCCATTTTCTTGCATGAAAGCCGCCGAATGGCAAGGGCGCAAGTTTATTTACCGTAAAGAGGAACGTTCCGCAATAATCCAGTGATTTGCTTGGAGCCTTCCAGAAAGCCACTCAACCTGCTGGTCAAGAAACTGAATGCCGAAGTCGTCATCCGCCTCAAGAACGACGTCGAGTACCGCGGACACATGATCGACGCCGACAGCCACATGAACATCATCCTTGAGGGGGCCACAGAATACAGAGGTAACTCTCCAACGGCGAACTATGGCAACGTAATTCTTCGTGGCAGCAATATTCTGTACATTTCTGTTGAATCGGGCAAGCAACAAGCATAAGACACGCCAGCGCCCTTTTTCCTCACTCAGAGTACGGCTACTAGTACCGCTGAAGTGAGCAATATTGGGTGCGCAACTTGAGGCTGAGCTAGATACGTCGTTGCTCTCTGAGCTCGCTTCTCGAATTATCGAGACTAAGCCAGTAGATGCCGACAGCCTCAATCGCATGAAACTTGAATTCTGCAAAGAGCACCACCTACGCTGGATGCCTCGCAACTCGGATATCCTGAATGTCCTCGCTCCCGAAGTGAGGGAGAAGCTGGCACCTAGACTTCGAATCAAGAAAGTGCGAAGCATCTCAGGAGTGAACGTGATTGGGGTCATGAGTTCTCCCCGCGGGTGCCCACATGGCCGCTGCGTCTTTTGCCCCGTGGAGAAAGGGTTCCCGATGAGCTACACCTCAGGGGAGCCCGCCGCGATGAGGGGCCTGCAGTCTGGATATGACCCGTTCAAACAAATCACCAGCAGAATCCACCAGCTGAAAGCGATCGGACACGAGCCATCAAAACTCGAGCTCGTAATTCAAGGAGGAACATTTCTGGCAGCCCCTCTGGAGTATCAGGAGCATTTCGTGAAACGGTGCTTGGACGCGATCAATGCTGTTGATGCACCGACACTGGACGCTGCGAAAGTCATGGCGGAGTCAAGCGAAATGCGAAATGTGGGGTTGACCATCGAGACAAAGCCAGATTGGTGCAAACAGCCGCATGTAGACCAAATGCTGCGACTTGGGGCAACACGAGTTGAGATCGGCGTTCAGATAATCGACGACGCGATCTACGCTCTTACAAACCGGGGGCACACAGTTCAGGATGTTGTTGAGGCCTTTCAAATTAGTCGAGACGCAGGATTCAAGATCGTTGCACACATGATGCCCGGCCTTCCGGGTTCAAGCTTCGAAAAGGATCTCGAATCCTTCAGAATTCTCTTCCAAGATCCTCGGTTCTGCCCTGATATGCTGAAGATTTACCCCTGCCTCGTCATGGAGGGCACCGAGCTGTATCAATCGTGGAAAAACGGCCAGTACCAGGCATTCGAGACTGAACAGGCAGTGGAGCTGGTTGCCCAAGTTAAAGAAACGATTCCGCCTTGGGTCAGAATAATGCGGGTCCACCGAGAATTTCCAGTCAAACTCATCATTGCAGGCGTCAAGAGCGGGAACCTGAGAGAACTTGCCCTACGGAGACTCGTGGAAAGTGGGAAAAAATGCAGATGCATTCGATGCCGTGAGGTCGGCCACCGTACGCTAAAAGAAGAGACTCCAGTAGACCCCGACAAGGTTAGGATGGGTCGCCAAGAGTACGACTCGGGTGAAGGAAGGGAGATTTTCATGTCGCTCGAGGAACCTGAAGCGGACGCTTTGATAGCGTATCTGAGGTTGAGGATGCCTTCGTCAAAGGCCCACAGGCCTGAGGTCGATCGCTCTACGGCTATGATTAGGGAATTGCATGTTTACGGTACCGAGGTTCCTGTCGGGCAAAGGTATGAAGGTGCATGGCAGCACGCGGGCTACGGAAGGCAGCTACTTCGGGAGGCTGAGATGATCGCGCGGCAGAAGGGCGCAGGTAGGATCTTGGTGATTAGTGCGCTTGGAACGAAAGAATACTACAAGCGGGTTGGGTACGACCACGTCGGCCCATACATGGGAAAGACGCTAAACTAACCCTCAGCCGCAAACACAACTAACATCTTAAGGCTCAAGGCAAGTCTCTTCGCAAACCCGTGGAGGAGATACTGTTGACGGAAGAACCATTATCAGGATATTTCGGGCTCTCCCGCGACATGTTAGCCAAGGCAGGGGCGCAAATCGGAGATCGAATTCTCCTGGACCTAAGGCATGGAACGAGCGTCGAGACCGTAGAAGGCTTGTTGATGCCACGCATTCAAGCAGAACGCGACGATGACTACGTTGTGGTCAAACTGAAAACTGGGTACAATGTTGGCGTAAGAATTGACCAATCAGCCAAGATTAGCGTGCTGGGAAAGGGGGCACAACCGCATTTCGCAAGACCGCCTCCCCCTCAACGTACGGCAGGTCTTCCGAAGGTTTCAATCATAAGCACCGGCGGAACAATCGCAAGTAAGGTAGACTACAGAACTGGGGCCGTGAAGCCAGCCCTCGATGCTGAAGACCTGTACAGCGTTGTCCCCGAGCTCGCAGAACTCGCCGAAATTGATGCCAAGGTTTTGTTAAGTGTCTTCAGTGAGAACATAGGCCCTCCGCACTGGTCGCAGATCGCGGAATCCGTGGCGGAACAGATTCGTCATGGTGCAGACGGAGTCATAATTGCCCATGGAACTGATACGATGGGTTATACGGCTGCGGCTTTGAGCTTCGCGCTCAGAGAGCTACCTGTCCCAGTAGTATTAGTTGGTTCGCAGCGGTCTTCAGACAGGCCCAGCTCAGACGCGGCCACCAACCTGCTCGCCGCAACAGCAGTTGCGGGGAAAGCACCCTTCGGTGAGGTTGTCGTAGCGATGCACGACTGGATATCTGACGAGATGATATCCATTCACAGGGGAACAAGAGTGCGCAAATGTCACACAAGCAGGCGCGATGCTTTCAAGAGCGTTAACTCGCAGCCGATGGGGTATTACGATGTTGTGCACCGATCACTCGAGCTAGGTCAAGGCCCTGTTGAACCTCGCCGCGACAAAGCAAGTTTGAAAGTTCAAGCGCAATTCGACCCGAACGTTGCCCTCATGAAATTCACGCCTGGCATGTCAGTGGGAATGATTGACTGGGCAACTGCGACCGGCTACAAGGGGATAGTTCTCGAAGGGTCAGGACTTGGACATGTGGGGAGCGCGCTCTACCCCGCACTGGAGAGAGCGATAAGCGAGGGCGTTGTGGTCGCCATGTGCTCCCAATGTGTCTGGGGACGCGTTCACATGACCGTGTACTCCACAGGCAGAGACCTCCTCAGGATGGGTGTTATCCCGCTCGGCGACATGCTCGCGGAAACCGCGCTCGTGAAGATGATGTGGGCTTTCGGGCAGGAAAAGGACCCCGCAAAGGTGAAAGAAACCATGAGCCGCAACATCGCCAACGAATCATCCGACAGGCGACTCGTCGAGGCGACAGAGGAATGAGCAAGCAGCCAGAGTCACTCAAGGTTAAGGTAGGCCTCGAAATCCATCGCCAACTCGATACTAAGCACAAACTCTTCTGCGCCTGCCCCACCGACTTGGCGGAAACGGATCCCGAGGAGAAGTTCCTTCGAAGGCTAAGACCAACGCAAAGTGAGCTTGGGCAGGTGGACCAAGCCGCGTTGTTCGAGTTTCACCGTGGAAGAAGCGTGATGTATGAATCAGACCGCCAAACTGCCTGCTTGGTTGAGATGGATGAGGAACCACCTGCAAGGCTGAACTCTGAGGCGGTTGAAATTTGCTTGTCCGCCGCACTGCTCATGAAGGCCGACCCAGTTGATGAAATTCACGCAATGCGCAAAATCGTCATCGACGGCTCCAACACAACAGGCTTCCAGCGTACTTGTGTCGTCGCCCTTGACGGTATGTTGAAGGTAGACGGGAAGGATATCCCGATCCAGCAGATTTCATTGGAAGAAGACGCGGCGCGGAAGACGAGCCAAAACCGCGATCTCATAAGCTACAGAATTGACCGATTAGGCGTCCCATTGATCGAGGTTACTACTGCCCCTGTTTTGGAGTCGCCTGACGAGGTGGAAAAGGTTGCGCTGGCGATCGGGACGATTCTGAGAGCGACTCGAAAGGTGAAACGGGGTATCGGAAGCGTCAGGCAGGACCTTAACGTCTCGATTCCGGAGGGTGCGCTCATAGAGCTCAAGGGAGTCCAGGAGCTTGAGATTCTCAACAAGGCTGTGGAGTTCGAAATGAGCCGGCAGCAAAAGCTGCTCGAGATAAGAGACGAACTCAAACGAAGAGGAGTGCAGCCCGATGCGATTGAGAGAAAATACGTTGATTTGACCGAAGTGTTCAGCAAATCGGAGGCACGGGTTGTACAGGGAGCAGTTACAAAGGGTGGAATTGTGCTCGGCGTGAAACTTCCGAAATTCGGGGGACTGGTGGGAAAAGAGCTGGCGCCGGGTTTGCGACTGGGAACTGAGATGTCGAGCCACGCCATATTTTGGGCCGGCGTTGGAGGAATTTTCCACTCCGACGAACTACCTAGCTACGGGATTACTGAGGAGGAAGTTCAGCGCACCAAGGAACGTTTAGGTATGGGATCACAGGACGCTTTTGTCTTAGTTGCGGACGAGAAAGCCCGAACCATCGACGCATTGGACGCGGTTGTAGACCGAGCATTAGAGGCGTTGAAGGGTGTCCCTGAGGAGACGAGGACAGCGATGCCAGATGGTACCAGCCGGTACATGCGGCCAAGGCCGGGTGCCGCTAGGATGTATCCGGAGACTGATGTTCCGCCTGCCCCAGTCAAGGAGGCATTGATTCAGAACCTGAAGGCCAACCTCCCCGAAACATCCGAGGCTGCAGCGAAGCGATTGATGGAAAAGTACGCGTTGAACCAGAAACTTGCCAAGCAGTTAATTGATTCTGATTACCTCGAACTGTTCGAGCAAATCGCCGCAACCAGCAAGGTGCAGACATCGTTCGTTGCCACAATACTAACGGAGACGTGTAAGAGCCTTCACCGCGAAGGAGTACCCATCGGCTCGGTTCCAGATAACAAAGTGCAGGCAATCTTCCGACTGGTGGATGAGGGAGCTGTGACGAAGGAAGCTGTCGCAGAGTTGCTCAAATGGCAAGCAAAGAACCTGAACGCAGAGTCTAGGCAGGGAGTCAAGGAACTTGGCATGAAAATGCTCAGCGACGAAGAGTTGGAACGAGTTATCGAACGCCACATTGAAAACAACATGAAACTGATTCAGGAGAGGGGGCAGGGCGCATTCTCGTCCTTGATGGGATCAGTTATGTCTGAGGTACGCGGCTCCACTGACGCACAGAAGGTGAACGAGAAGTTGAAACAAAAGCTCGCCCAGGCAGCGAAGAAATAGGTTCTATCGCTTATTCTAGGAATTCCACGTCATCAACCAGCCCGTCACTATTGACATCCAACCCTGAGACTACCCGGGCTGTGACGTCTTTGTTCATTCCGTTGCCTTCCGCGATTTTGTCGGTGTATTTGATGAAAGCGAGGACTGCGGCTCTGGTGCCTTGATAGCTGTTGCCCGCGATAATGATTGCGCGGGATTCTTGATTCATAGGGTTGACGATCATTTGGATTGCTCCTTCGTCATCTCCTGAGTATGTCTTGCCGGAGACTCTGGACATCATCATGTTGTGGCCAGTTAGCTCGTAGGTGATCGGAAGCCATTCGTTAACCATCATAGTGACTGTGTTCACTCTTGGGCCACCAACAAGGAGGAGGTTGCGCAGCAGTTCCTGTTGCGAGATCTCGGTGTCCAAACGTACCACGCTCTCCCGTGTTAGCGGGAGAAGCGAGCCGAGGAAGAGGGCAAGGTCGGTGGCTCTGTCCCCACACCTAGCTCTACTTCGAAAGATGCCATGCGTGTCGGGGCTGCCAAGAACGATGTGCCCGTTTAGGTGGCCTTGGGAGATGAATGGGTCGAGCAGCTTCGAGGCTGACTCGGTCAATGCTTCTTGCGGTTGATTCTGCACAGCCTTGCTTGGATTACCTGTTCGCGGAACTACGGCGACTGCCTTCCGCTCGGCTGTGTAGTATTTCGCCGTGGCGCCTCTTTTCTTCTCTGTCCGTTCGAGCCTAATGAAACCAAACTTCTCCAATTCCCTTAGGTGGTAGCAGATTACTTGCTCACTGGCATTGAATGCTTCGCACAGATCTTTCGCGCATTTCTCACCCGCGGTAAGTTCGCTGAAAATTCTCCAGCGCATTGGCTGCAGGACGGACTGCGCGATTTTGGGGTCGTAGAAGATGCGGGCCGGCATTAGCTGGCTGTTGTGTCGTTCCTTCATTACTAGGTATGACATGGGCTTCTTCGGTTTCTCTATGATTCACGATTAATAAAGCCACTTTTTGACTGGTCGCGCAGTTTAGATCAGTGTATCTCCTTCAACCATTCTTGCGGTCGTCGAGTTCATGAAGCGAACTTCATTTATGCCGAAGTTAGGTTCGAAATTTGGTGTGATTTTTCTGGGACCTGACAGGTGGGCCGGCTTGCTCGGGATTGCGGGTTATGATAGCGCTGTTTTTTTACCATTAAACCTGATTTTGCCCATTTTGAGCTCGTTTCCTGGGTAATATCCGATAATCTGGGTCGATTCATCAAACGAATCCCGCAGGAATACTTATCACCGGAATTCGAGATGGTCGGCGAATTCTCTCTGGTTGGGTACTTGCTGTGTGTGGAATTTCAGCTGCCGTTTTGAAAACTGGCAACGTTGGTCCAGTGCTCTACGATTCCCTGAAGCGGCTGGAATACCGAGGATACGATTCAGTGGGCGAAGCCACAGTCATAGACGGAAAGATTGTTGTCAGGAAGGACAAGGGCAAGATCGATGAGGTTGAAAGAGCGCTCCACATCAGCGGCTTGACAGGCCGAGTTGGGATTGGGCATACACGTTGGGCCACACACGGCGCACCGTCACAGGAAAACGCCCACCCACACACAGACTGCAAGGATACTATCGCCGTCGTCCACAACGGGATAATTGAGAATTTCATGCAACTCAAGCAAGAGCTGGAGTCGGCTGGCCACCAGTTCAAGTCCAGAACAGACACTGAAGTCGTGGCCCACCTGGTGGAAGAGAATCTGAAACAGGGCAAAGGATTCGTTGAGGCGGTTCGGCTTGCGGTTCGGAGATTGAAGGGCGCATATGCCTTGGCGTTCATATGTGCCACGGAACCCGACAAGGTGGTGGGCGTTCGAAAGGAAAGCCCACTGGTTCTGGGAACAAGCGCGAACGGTAACTTCTGCGCTTCAGACATTCCAGCATTCCTCTCCCGCACCAACCAGGCCATCCTCCTCGAAGAGGGCGAGATGGCGGTACTGACAGCTGGTAGCGTAAGGATTCTGGAGGTTGAGAGCGGGGAGGAAATATCCCGCAAACCATTCACGGTAGAATGGAGCGTGGAAACCGCCCTCAAAACGGGCTTTCCACACTTCATGTTGAAAGAGATTACCGAACAACCCCTGAGTGTCCGGAACGCGCTAAGGACGCATCCGATTTACTTGGATTTGATGGCCTCCGCCCTCAACCGTGCCAAGAAAGTCTTCCTACTAGGCTGCGGCACCTCATACCACGCCTGCCTAGCAGCCGAGTATGTTTTCTCAAACCTTGCGAAATTTCATGTGACGGCTGTTGTAGCCTCGGAGTTCATGGATGGTTACAGCGCGCTTGTGGATGCGGAAACGGTGGTGCTCGTTGTGAGTCAATCCGGTGAAACCGCAGATACGCTAAGTGCTGTTCGCGGCGCGAAGGATAGAGGCGCAATGGTTCTTGGGATTAGCAACACTATGGGCTCAACGCTCACCAGGCTTTCTGATGTATACATTGGCCAAAATTCTGGCCCGGAAATGGGGGTTGCGGCAACCAAGACATTCACCGCTCAGCTGTCTGTCCTCATCAAAATCGCAGTCGCACTGGCGCACAAGAGAGGCGTTTTGCGAAAAACGGAGCTTGACGAGATCGAAGCCGGATTCCGGCAGCTTCCCAGTTGGATCTCCGCAGTTCTCTCCACTCAGGAAGGAACGGTCAAGCGAGTTGTTGAGAAATATTCGGACAGGGGGAGTTTCTGTTATCTCGGAAGGGGAATAAGCGTTCCCACCGCCCTGGAAGGCAGGTTGAAACTCCTGGAGTTGTCGTACTTGCCAGCGATTGCGTATGCGGCCGGCGAATCTAAGCATGGCTTCATCTCCGTGGTAGAGGAGGGCTATCCCGTAATCTTCGTTGCACCCAAAGACGAATCCTATTCGAAGGTGATTGGTAACGTGATGGAGATGAAGGCCCGAGGAGCTCAAATCATCAGCATAGTCTCGGAGCAAGACGGTGAGATCTCCGGATTATCAGATGAAACAATCAAAATGCCAACAGGTATTCCATCAATCCTCACGCCGATCGTATACGTTCTGCCGCTCCAGCTTTTCGCCTACTACATGGCGGTCAGGAAAGGATATGACCCTGACTTCCCACGCAACCTGGCCAAATCAGTGACCGTGCTGTGATGATAGTCTGGGTGCAGGGAACGATGGATACTGCACAGAAATCCTCAACGAGAAAAGAAGCCTACGAAAACTGCGCCAATTCAGCCACCCATGATTGAGTAGGAACGCTATTATGGGTAGATGGCTTTGACTCCATGATGACACTTGACGGAATACTCACCATCTCAACGGGCAACCGTCACTTTGACTGGGGCAGCTGTATTTGCGGCTCTGGCCGCATTACTCACGCTGGCGAAGGCCTCTGTTCCATTCCCGCTGATACCGTACCTTCAGATTGATTTCTCGGAGATTCCGATTCTGATGGCCTTCTTCCTCTTCGGCCCCGTCGCAGCCACGATTTCAACAGTAATCCAATGGATTTTCCTCAACTTCCAAGGAAGCGATGCTCCACTCGGTCCAGCAATCAAGTTCGTTGCGATCATGTCGACACTCGGTGGGTTCTGGTTCGGGAATGTGCTGTATCAACGGTTCAAAGGCAAAACGGCCCGTCCGACTTTGGCCTTGTCGATGATTCTCAGCAATGCAATAGTGTGGCGAATAGTTGCGATGACTGTCGTAAACTACGTGGTCCTACTCTACATTGCTCCTGTATTCTTCGGGGCTGATTACTTGGGGTTTGCCAAGGTTACGCTGGAGAATCTTCCCCTCGGCTTGCACTTGACGAGCATGGCTGACGTGCTTACTTACACGTTGTTGTTCACGGCGCTTTACAACTTGGTGAACCTACTAATCGCCGCCGTGCCTGCAGAGTTGATTGTGTCACCCATCACAACATCGTTCAAGCACATAACCTCGGTTGAGGCCTGGCTTGCGAGAAGTCTGAAGTCTTAAACGGTTCGTTTAGACGATGATCATGTTTTCTCGTCTCGGGCCCACGGATACGTAGCGGATTGGAACGTTCACTAGTTCCTCCACACGTTTCAGGAATGCTTGAGCTTCTCTGGGCAAGTCTTTCCATTTTCGAGCCTCGCTAGTTGACTTCTTCCATCCCTTCCATTCTTCGTATACAGGTTTGACTTGACCTAGCTCAACCGTGTCAGGCATGTCTGTGACAGTTTTGCCGCCGATTTGGTAGGCTGTGCAGATCCCTATTCTTTCAAATGAGTCGAGGACATCGAGTTTAGTGATCGCAATCCCCGTAAATCCATTCAATGAGGCCGCGTATCGAACCACAACTGCATCCAACCAGCCGCAGCGGCGAGGCCGTTTTGTGGTTGCGCCGTATTCGTCCCCGACTTTTCGGAGTCGTTCTCCGTCCGCGTCAGAGAGTTCGGTTGGGAAGGGGCCACCTCCTACGGATGTGGTGTAGGCTTTCACGACCCCGGTCACGTCTTTGATCCATTTTGGTGAGATACCTGCTCCATCACACGCACCACCGGCAGTCGGTGAAGAGGCAGTGCTGTACGGGTATATACCCCAGTCTAAGTCACGCATCACCCCCAGCTGTCCTTCCAGAAGAATATTCTTGCCTGCTGTGATCGCGTTCTGTATGATTGGGACAGAATCAATGATTGATTTGCCAAGCTTTTCTTTCCACACCGCCGCCTCGCGTAGCAGTTCCTCGAGGCTAAGTGGTTTCAAGCCGTAGAATGCCATCTCATGGTTCTTGAGTGGGAGAACCTTTTCCAGTCTCTGTCGTAGGAATTCCGGATGTAGCAGGTCGCCCATTCTGATGCCTCTGTATGCGGCCTTGTCGCCATAAGCTGGGCCAATTCCCCGGCGTGTCGTGCCCAAACCGCCTTTTTGTTCACCTGCTCCATCTAGAAGGCGGTGGTATGGCCAAACAATATGTGCCCTCCTGTCGATGCGCATATTGTCAGTGTTTACTCGGGCTTCCTGTAACCCCGCTACTTCTTCCAGTAGCGATGAAGGGTCGATTGCCATGCCCGCACCTAGTAGGCACATCACATTGGGATAGAAGATTCCTGAAGGAACGAGGTGCAGCTTGAAAGTTCCCAGTTCGTTTACGACAGTGTGTCCAGCGTTGTTTCCGCCCTGGAACCTGACGACGATGTCGGCTTTGGCCGCGAGATAATCGATAATGCGTCCTTTGCCCTCGTCGCCGAATTGACCGCCGACGACTACAGTGCACGCCACTAAGGTTTCCCCCCCGTTGGGGCTGGGTTTGAAATTTAAGCTTTCAGCGCCGGTCGTGAAGTTGGATTTTACGATATCCACATTCGCGGCGGTGGAATCGCACAATTCAAGCGGGTTCTAAGATTGTTCGTTGGTTCGACGGGTGAGAATAGGTTTCAGACTGCCCGTCGAATGCCATCACTGCGCTGGCTGAGAGCGCTCTGAACTTAAAGGACGCATTATCTTCCATGACCACTTTTGCTCAGTTAAGGGACGCAGCTTTCACATGAATTCGAGCATGCACGAGCCTCTGTAGATGCTATTGATTGAGGATGCTAGAACGCTCTTGATCTTGGACACCTCATAACTGGAGAATTTCTGTGATTGCTGCGGGAGAGGAGGAGCTTGCTGCAGCACCGAGAGTACTTGGCTGTAGATTGCAGCAAGGTCGCTGAAGCTGGCCTTCATTATCATATCAGTCTGTTTCGCTTCAGCTAGCGCTCCCCACTCGGTTAGGAGATGAGCACAAACAGCAGCATGAATTGCCAGCTGTCCATCTCCTGGCCGTAACTGGTGGTCTCCTCGAATGGGGACAGGGGCGATTGAATCATTCCACCTGCCTCGCAATTCCTCTAGCCGGTCGGTCTTAGAATGGAATCTCTTCTCCAGTTCGAGTCTCAGCGCATAGTATTCTGCGAGAAAATCTACTGGGTTTCCGGTCAGTTCGGGGACTGCTCCGTTGATTCGTGTTTTTGAGGGTGGATACCCTAAGTGAAAGAGAAAAACATGAGCCCCCTCATGAAACAAAATGACCATGTCCAAAGATGGGTCACCTCTCACCTCAATGTGGACCTGACCATCCACAGGGCGAGGAATCGTGTGGGGAATCTCAGTGGCTTCAACAAACGTTAGGCTAAATTCAGCCTGATCTATCTGCCAAATTCGCTTGATTTCCTCGGCAAAGTCTGGCATGCCACTCGTTTCCTAGCTTGCGACAAATTCCTTCCATTCAGATAAAGGATGGTCACATTCCAACCAACATTGGGACATTATGGGCCTTCCATGTGGAGCACTTCATCAGGCCAATTTCTGAGGCCGTGTGCTCTCAACATCATGAGTTCCCACTCCGCCCATCGAAGTGACAGTTGATGCAATATTCGAACCACCTGAGAGAGCGTGGCGTCATCTATGTAACCAAACCAACGACGCAAACGCGAATAATGTGAAGGAACGTACACAAGGACCACCTGAATCTTATGATTCTTGCCATCCGTGAACAAATCGCCAGCGAAATCAGAACGACGTTGGAAAGCCAATCGTACTGATGATGAAAGTAAGGCGGGAGATTTCATCTCGACAAGCAGAAGCTCGAGAGACTTTGCAAAGAATTCGCTTCGTTCTTGGTGATTGGCAACATATGAAGAGATACTGCTGAACCGTACAGCGTAATCGCGACCAATTCGCATGGCATGCTGTTGAACAAGAAGTTCGATTTAACATAAGGAGGCTGGGAACGAGACGGGCCGCGGGAGATTGTCGACGGGGGATAATGAATCAGTCTGCCCGTCGAAACGTCACTGCGCCGGCTGAGGGCGCTCTGCACTTAATGGACACATCATTTTCGCGTACGCAGTCCACTTCCAGACCGTTTGGAGATCTCTATCCATTAAATCTTCGGTAGCGCCTTGTGCCTTGGCATTTGGGTTTTGCTGCTTTGTTTTTCTGGGTCGTGAACTCTTGCAGTCGAGAGAGAGACTTGGTGGGGCCGGTGGGATTTGAAAGATTCCTCGACTAAGTTGCGTAGAGTAGTTGATGAAGGCGTGACATTAGCGCAATAACGACGATTCGTTGGAGTCAAGAAAAATGAACTCTGTAAGGCTACGAGTACTAATAGTACAAGTAAAAAGTTCGAGTTTGCGCGTAAAAAGTTCGTCGGCGAACATTGTCATCCTAGGGGAGTCCTACATTCCTTGACGATGCGAGAATGGTGAAACCCACCATTTCTAGGAACTACGGCCGTTTGAAGGCATCTTTCACGTCTTTTCGTGTCAGTAGGCAGATTCTCGTGTGTCCTACGTCAAAACGTCAAGAAATCTGGTCGCGTCTCAGTGATGGCATGGACAAAACGGGCTTCAGCGCACCATTTTGGGCCTGCGTAAAAAGTTCGACTGATGGATAGTGAATTGGGCAGATTTGCGCGCCTTCCACCGAACGGAAAATTTGGAAGGGTGATCAAGGTCGCTTTCCTCAAGAAGACGGACGGCTCGAAACGATGTCGCTCTCGGCGTCTTGTTTTTGTCTCTTCGCGTTTGGTCTTACCATGGTGGGATGTGGTCGTACACTCGACCGTTGAGTACGCGGCAGCCGTACGCCGGCTCATGAGAAGGTGTGCTAGGTGCTGTGGGATTCTTCGGCCTGTGACACGTACACTTTCTGTCCCCTCCGAGCTGCTTCAGCATGAAGGGAACTTTCGCTGCTTGGCACTGCTGGACCAGGTCTAGAAACCACTTCTCTTCTGGGCGGCGTGGAGGATGCTTCGAGTCCCCTGACTCTCCGCCCGTAATTACCCACCCCAAATCTTTGAGGTAGGGCCTGAGGTCTATTGGTCCGAGCAGTGGTTCTGCTGAAACCCATTTCAGTTTTGCTGGGACCGCTTGCAGGAACTTGATGCGTGGCGCAAATTTATCTTTTTCAACGCTGACTCCTAACCAAACATTGTCGTAGCCGTTTGGACCCCAATCTGGGGGAAGGGAACTTTGAATGTGTCCTGGGAATTTTGTAGATATTCGATACGTGTGCCACCAGGTCTGCCGCATGAACTTCCAGGTCAATGGCCGCCACTTGTCTGCGACTGGGTCGTCCACGAAAAAATCGCTCCAAGGACAGATGAATACCATTTTCGGGTCTTGCTGCTTCCAGTAGAGGGGCTTCTTGAAGGAGTGTGGCGTGCCTAGAGTCACTTCGTGTTCGTGACCCCTGTACCGTTTGTAGCGGGGCATCTGGCGCACGACCGCATAGCAGTTCTCGCAACCATCGCTGATAGGGCCGGGGCATCCGTGCCAAGGCCCCCAGCTTTCGCCCATTTTCGTCGCTATCTGGATCGTCGTCGTCTTAACGCTCATAGATTCACCTCCTTCGTTTCTTGTTCCCGCATAATATTCTTGTTCCAATCAGAATCAGAGAAGCAACTGTTTCTGAACCTGAGCATGTCAGTGTTGGCCAGGCCAAACACCCGACTATTCGCCCCTCTCCTCAACTCCAATTCATTGGGACGACTATCATGGTACTTTTCGAAATAGGAACGAACTCCGAACGCCGTTTCCTCGAAAATGGCATCTTATAACGGCTGCAGAGTTTCTCTATTATGCTCTCTGCTTCCTTGACGGCAGCTACTGGATCCGGCTGGTCATCGTCAACAATCAATTCGATGTGGCATTGGAAATCCTGGCGGTCTTGGACGAGCCACGCGCTGCAACCCTTGTTTTCAAACAGCTCATTGAACTCCTCAAGCTTTTGATGGATCTCCATCTCGTCGTAGACAGTTAGATTATCATCCAAGAAGCCCTCATCACCAAACGTCACTCCACATTCGAAGTAGCCTAGACGGAGCATCTCGTCGCGGCATTGCTTGCACGCCCAGCCCAGAAATTCAAAATCATGGGCTTGGTCAGAGTCTCTAGTATGAACACTCGACACCGCTCGTGTTGACCCGCACTTGAAGCACAGATTCTCCATCGCTGCCTCCAGGGCACGCCCATCGATTGAAAGCGTTAGCATCGTTCAATCTCCTGCAATTCAATGATCCGAGTCCTCTGTGCGTGCGCGGCGTCGCTGAGAAAGACGGCTGGAAAGTCTTGACGAAGCAGTTTCACAGGGCGACCAGCGGTCGCAGGAGAAAAGACCTTCTGGAAAATGCAGCAAGCCCGTAGCCTGTGCCAAACCCTCGTGGCCAGAAGAATCCGTTTGCTGTACACTGTTCCGTCGGGTCGTGGTGTGACCGTCACGTGGTAGGACGCGATGTGTCCGCCCGGCCTGCAGACTCTGACGGCCTCGCGTATGTATTGGCTGTAGGTCAGCTTTCCGGTGCCGTAGCGGGCCGTCGCGTCCTCCTTGCTGTATGGAGGATCCGAGATGACTAGGGCGAACACGTTGTCTCGGAACGGAAGGTTGTGCGCGTCGGCCCGGACGTCTGGCGGCCTCCAATTCACTCCGGAGCCAAACCTCTCAGCCAGTGGATGGGTTGTTCTCAGGTCTATTCGCAGTCCGTACTCTCCCATTCCTCCGAACTGGTGCAGCACCGGCGTAGGATTGTCCAGCAAAGTGAGGAGTTTCTTCTCGAAATATCTCGGGAATCCGCCGGGGTACTTGTCGGGCTTTGGACGCGGAAGAACCCAGGCGAGTGTGGGGACGGGTGAATGTCTTGTCGGGCCGGTTGCGCCTCCGACTTCGAGTGCTTGCAGCCGCTTGGCGGCCAATGGTGTCGGACCGTTCCAGCCTTCTTTTCGCATCACGAAGGCGACCCTGACCTGGTGGCCGTTCTTTCCGTTTGGCGGCAAGCAGTAATCGCACTTGTTGCCGCACCATGTGTCCTCCTTTCGCCCGGTCAGCTTCACTCCGGGAAGGTCGGCGGGGCACACGTATTCGCCCGCCTTCGCCTGACTCGGCTCGTCTACGACCACGGCGTAATTGTCCGTCGCCTTGTCGATCTTGTCGTCGTCCAAGCCGCCCTCAGATTTTGTGACTGTGAAGTTCGGCAGAGCGGTCAGCGGTGAGAGGTCAAGGGCGGCGTGGCTCTTCGTGTAGTACCAGAAGCGGACGGCGGGCAGGCGGCGGGCTATCTCCGCCCAAGCTAGGACATAAGACTTCGTGTGGAAGTCTCCGCTCTCATGAACCCTTACGCCGATCAGCCCCACATCCAGTATCCTTGCGACCATCAGGTCTGTGAAGTCTCTCCTCAACGACGCACGAAGGTTCTCCCTCCATGCGGCCTTGACTTTTCCTCGGAGGCCCTTCAGAACCTTGAAAGTGTAGCAGAAGCCCAGGCACTGCCAGGCCCTCAGGCACGTTTCGGGTGCGGGCAGGCTCCAGTTTCCAAAAGCCGGGTGGATCTTTCTGTTTCCTTTGACAAGGTTGATCTTTTGGGCCGCCTGGCCCCACACGTTCGGACTATTCTTGCTTCCCAATATTTTTCACTGGGAAGCACCTTGAATTTCGCGGGCAGTATCCCGCGCATTCACCGCGCACTAGTCCGGAGGGGGTGCGCGACATCAAGAATAATACGGCGGGGAGCCACGGCTACTGTGTGGTGTCCGCCAGATGGTTCGCCGATTGAGGACTACTATTCTCTATTTTCTCGTCGAGGAGCGTCCTTCACCGAAGAGGAGCAAGCGTGGGCCAGCGTGGCGCGACGAGTGCTGGAATGCGACCTCTCTGTCCAACCAGAAGAAATTGAATCCGACTTCGGTGCTTAAGGTTGTCAGCAAGTTCCGCGCCTGCGGCCTTCTGGAGCCCGAGCCCTCGTCCGCGAAGCTGGTTGAAGAACGGCTTGTTCCGACGAGGACAGAGACGAGGTCGAGGCGCACAGTCTCGACTTTTCGGGGAGCCGTTCCATGCCGCCCGACCGAGAAGGGGCGCAGGCTCGCCAAGATGATGAGGGCCATCGAAGAGAACAAGATGATGCCGGAGGAGTTCTCCGAGGACGAGGACAGAGCGGCCGAGAACGAGAAGATCGTTTCCCGCCTCGCAGCAGCAGGCTTCACGCGGGAGGACTACGAGGCCGCCATTGAGTGCGGATTGATCGCTGAGGAGTCGAGGATGTTCAGTCGTCCGACAGTCGGATTCAGGCAGCCCGGCCTGAGCGCGGCCGACCTCGTGAGCGTCGAAGTCGCCAAGTACCGTCATCGAGTAACGTAGGGTTCGGCCGCCGGTCCGCCGCCGTCGACCACTGACGTCCGATTCCGCGAGATAATCTGAAAGATCTGAAAGCTAGGCGTGAAGTTCCTCGCACCCGGAGAGCTCAGCCGGATCATGTCCGTCATCGACAAGGGACGAAACTCCTACAACCAGCGAACTATCCGGACCAAGGTTCGGCGGTTCAAGCGGAAAAAGAAGCAACCGAAGTAATCATCGCATTTCCCATCACAGCGGCTCGCGCTTTCTATCTCGGCCGACATTTTTTACCTGACGCGCAATAACGCCGATTCGTTCTAGTCAAGAAAAATGAACTTCGTGAGCCTGAGAGAAAGTGAAAGTAATGAAAATGTTCGAGTTTGCGCGTAAAATGTTCGAGTTCGAACTTTTTATTCATAGGGGAGCCCTACGTTCCTTGGCCATGCGAGAATGGTGAAACCCATCATTTCTCGGAACTACGGCTGTTTGAAGGCGTCTTTCACCTCTTTTCGTGTCAGTAGGCGGATTCTGGTGTGTTGGACGGCAAAATGCCAAGAAATTTGGTGCGTCTGAGCGGTGCCATGGACAAAAAGGGTTCCACAGCACCATTTTGGGCCTGCGTAAAGAGTTCGACTGAGGGTCAGTGAATTGCGCGTATTTGCGCGCTCATTGCGCGTTTGAAACGAACAATGCGTTATCTTGATCCTCTACGTTATTTGAGTGCAGAAGAACCCGCGTACAAAATTCTCGTCTGCCAGTTCGGATTGCGCCAGACTGCACTTTCGGCATCCTATTGGAATTGAAGGTGCGAAGCTCGATGACAACGAGTACACAACGAGAGTCTCTCTACCGTAAGAGGGGAACACACCGGAGGAAGGCACGCATTCAGAAGCGTGGACGGACCCAGTGTTCATACCCTTTTGGCGATCCAGAGCCTAAGCGCCTCCTCTACGGCTCTTTGAATGTCGCCCTTGTGTAATCCAAACTTCTTGAAAACTGTTTCGCGAAACTCATGTTCGAGTGACTCTGATACTGTCAAGTTGAGTCGCACAGTTCTTTCCTCCCCACCTTTCTTCGCTTTGCCTTTGGCCATGTGAGAAACGTATGCACGTATATGGGTATAAGCGTTTGCACGTTCCAATTCTGTGCTCTTTCCGCGTTGTCGGCCTGTTTTGGAACGGAACTTTGTCCACAATTCTACGCTTGATCATGCTATTTTTGTCTGCTTTAATACTATACAAACAGAGCTTTCGGCAATCTCTGTTGAGAGAAGAAAGGCAACTCGTCGACTGCGATGGTCGACCTCATGAACGCAAAAGGGGCCGAGAGAAGGAACTTTTTCAGTGCGAGTGCGGCTGGATGCTCATTCTTGTGCCGCCTCCGCCTCACTGTCTGAACAGGCGTTGCCGAAACTATCGGCCGCCTCAACTTTCCATCTGGCGAGGCGACTAACTTTAGCACAGCTCTACGTTCGAGCAAAGGAGCCTGAAGGTCGATGGCCTCAGAGCTTCAATCGGACAGTCCGGATCGAGGACTCGGCCGGCCTGGTATTCCAGTCTCGTAGGGTCATCCGAGACCGTGTTCTATTGGCCTCCAGCACCGTTGGGAGGAAGCAGAACGTTGGAGGACGAAAAGGCTACGCGGCGAAGTTCGCCGACCGGTTGACAGGCGAGGTCTACGAGGAGGTGTTCTTCGACTCGGGAGACGCGTGTCGGTGGTGCGATGCCTGCGAGCTGGCCGCCTTGAAGCGGGCCGAGAAGGCCGCCGCAGGGCCAGTCAACTTGAGCGGCTGAAGCAACGCTTTGCCTTCGACATCAGTCGTCATTTTCGTTCGACTCTGACACCTGCGAAGCTTCTCCGCGCCCCGGTTATCATTGAAACGCATCCTGCGAGGGCACATGCGATGTTCGACGTGCGGCCGCGAAGCGTTTTTGCTGAGCACCGCACAGCAGTGGAGGCGTGACGACTGGGTCTACACGGAAAAGTTCTACTGCTCTTCGTGCGGAACAATGTATGTTGCAGAGGGCGGCAAGACTTGGAAACTGCAGGTGGGACAGTGAATCGGCCACCTGTTCGCGGAAGCCGTGAGAGCCGGTTGCCTCTTCGTCACAAGCTCACATCGTCTCTCGTCAAGATACTTCCGCGTTCCACGGAACGCTTCGCCCGAAGAGTGAGTATGCCCTCCTGCAGGGCAAGAGCGGAGAGCGACGCACGCCGCGGGCCGTTTTGCTTTCTCAAGAACTCCATGATGACTGAGCGCACGATCTTCTCGAACCACGCGGTGCCTGGCGTCACTGTCTCGCGGCCGTCCTCGTAGTGCGTGACGAACCTTTCTGAGGCCTGGTCTGCCACTGTTGACGCCAATGAAAGGGGCTTGCCTCCGTGGGTGAATCCTGACCTGGACTCGTAGCATTGTCGCAGAAGTTCCGGGAACTTTGGGTCGTCCCTTTCGGATGCGAGTTCTTGGGGGAGGTGGGAGGAGATGAAGTGGGAGAGCTTCAGGAAGTGTCCTTCGCCCGTCTCAAAGGTGTTTGACAGGCACTCGACCGCCGTGACCAGCATGAACATGGCGAGCGTGGGGTTGTCTTCGGTCAGCGAGACCGCGACCCGGTACGCTTCGCAAGCGCGAAGGCACTGCTGCGCGTCCTTGTCGTTCAAGGAGCAGAGGCCGTTGAAAAGCGGGTTCAGTTCCGAGTCGGACTCAATCGGGCTTTTCCTTTGCCTGTGCTGTCTTCGTTGCAGAGTGATGTTGACGGTGTTGATCTTGGCCGAGTCGAACTCGATTTTCGCTCCGAATGCTAAGGAAAGCCACGCTAGGATGTACTGGGCTTCCCTTTCAGGGTTTGATGCGATCTGATCCTTCTCCCAAACGTCGGGGAATTCGAGCAGCATGTCTTCGCCGCTAGGGCTGAACGGGTCCCTCTTGGAGGGCAGAGTTGTGATCCGGTACTTGTCAAACTTGATCTCGGCTAGGTTGGGAGAGACCTCCCTTCCGCAGCTGAAGCGAACCGCAACGCGGTGGACTTCGCGCTCTTCTTTCATGCGTGGAGAAGTGTGGGCACGGCTCTTATCTGAACTTCGCAAATGGGGCACACGGACATTGGGATGCGTTTTCCCGGGAAAACGCGGTAGACGGAAAGCCCTGGTCTATGGTTCGATACTCTTTCTCGCAATTTCGCCAATGGCGGGGACGATTGCCCAAATCAACCACACAAAGACGGCGATTCCCGACCCCAAGGTGAGTGTCGACAAGCTGAGCCAGACATTTCCCGTTAGAACTAACAGTACGGCGGCCGCCAGAATCGTCCCCAGTAAGAGCGGAGTGAAAACGTACCATGTCCAAAGCATGAGTACCTTCTTGCCCATTAAACCGAAGGCGGGTTCTCGGATCTTACGCCCGACTCTTCTCACAAATCTGACCGCAAACAGAACTACATTGATTGCCCAGAAGAGAAGTGACAGCGCTCCCAACGTGGAAACGATTTCATCCAATTGTGAACTCGCGACCAAGAGCCGGTAATCCTGCCTATAGACATTTTGAGTTTTCCGGCGGGAAAGGCGTTTTCTCAGGAAAACGCGCTCCGCAGAAAGGCTTGGCAGGGCATCCGGGTGCCTTGCGTTATTATCGGTTCACTAGGCGAACTAACCCGTTCCTTAAATTCGCAGCGAAAGGTGAGGGTGAGAGCCTTGACAGGCGAACCGACCAGGGCATTCAGCCAAAAGGCCGACCTACTTGAGGTCTTCCGCTGGGAGCCGTCTACATATTTCACCAATCTGCAGGCAGAGGTAGCCGAGGAGATAGTCCTCTTCCTTCGCAACAACGGAAAGGACACAGGGCAGGAAACATACACGCACTGGAGGAGCGGCGATGTGTGGAGACTCGTCAGGGTTTCCCGCGCAGCGTTCCACAAGTTTGCTGAGTCGCAGAAGCTGTGCAGCTCACGGTACGTCTGGAAGGTCATGAGAAAGCTGGTGGCCCTCGGCTACGTTCGAGTGTTCACTCTGAAAGGGCAGAAGGGCTACGGCCTCGTTGTCAACGCCATGAAGCGGCACAAGGTGTCCGCGAGCCGCTACGAAAAGTTCATGGCACCATTGAGAAAAACGGCGAGTTGAACACAGCGGACTCACGCAAGTCCCCAAGTTTGGTCTGATAATCGCTGAAATCGCATTCCATGAAGACTTTGGTCACTCCTTCAACCGGCTGGAATCTGATGAATGCTGTCCCTGTCAGAGGGATGCTTGACATTTTATTTGGAGCCGGGAGAGAGCGCTGTACTCAAGGTTCAAAGCTTTTAGCAACTCTCTTTCAGCTGCCTTACGATGCCTTCCTAACGAGATTCGAACAGTGGTAGCCCGGTGGGAAAACCGACTGTGGTGTTCGAATCTCACAGGTTCAGATCTAAACGCCATGACTAACTAACAACCACAGCCTATACTGTTGCACTTGCTGATTTTTGTTTTGTGTTTCGAAAGTGGCTATGGCTCGCTTATTACATCGGGGAGATGGCGAATAGTTCTCATTGCCCACTGCTGAACTGACAATGCATCGTTTCCCAGACCTTAGTACTGTGTGGATTTCAATCAGTCTCTTGCACAGTTCCACTGGAAACATTGCTGGATGGTGAAACCGGTTCTCTTTAGTGGTTTTGGCAATATCCCAAATGCTGATCGAGTACCTGCTCTATGCTCGACCATCCAACTCGTTGAGCCGTCCCTTCCTCTCTTTCGGTGGTGCGTCTGGCAAGTTACTAATTAGCCCTTCGTTCTGAATTATTGCGATGAGCGCAATCCTCTATGAAGATCGAGATTTCCAGCTTTCCGGCAGGGCCATCGTATTTTTAGGCTATTTAGAGCGGCTGTGCTTCTGTTCGTTACTTTCAGACAGTGCGGAACCCATTGGAGTATTTTTCGAAATCTGGGGTAGCGTTGATTAGTCTGGCATTGATGAGAGATAGTAACGTGACTTACTGGGCAAAAAAAGGCTTTCTTCTCAACGCAATTTATGAAGGCGATCTAGGTCAACTCAGGCGAATCGGCTTTGCCTAGCTGGTGGGATTTTGCCTACCGTTTCGGAGCTCCCTGGGATTCCGGAAGACCACCAGATGAGCTGAAAGGGCTTGTTGAAGGAGGCCGTTTGAAGGATGGCAAAGTCCTTGACATTGGCTGCGGGACTGGAACCAGCGTCCTCTACCTTGCCAAGAGAGGCTTTCAAGCCTTCGGCGTGGATGCCTCAAGAGTAGCGATTAGGAAGGCAGTCGCGAAAGCAGAGCGGCAGAGCGTGAAGTGTTCCTTCTACTTGCTGGATTTTACAGACACCGAAGCCGTATCAAAAGCGCTTTCCGCTTTCGACATTTTGTTAGATGTTGGATGCTTCCATAGCCTATCAACGCAAAATAGGGAAAGATATGTTGACTCGCTTATGGTCGTCTCGCGTCCTAACAGCATCTACCTACTATGGTTCTTTATTCCCGGTTCGGGCTGGAGCTACGGCCCACCGGGCGTTAGCGAAGAGGAAGTTGAGGGAGCATTTTCCAAGCAGTTCAACGTAGTTGAGAAGCACCCGGTCGACACAGCATTCAGGCCCATGCACTTCTACATGATGCTGAGACGCCCCTAGGACCAAAGCGTAAAGGAGAGGATTCGAATCTGCCGGAGGAGGATATGGATCACGAGGAGATGTTCGGTGATCCCATTGCCTACGTGATGCTGAACAGGCTGGCGTCGAGGTCTGCGCGACGAATCGTTTTGTCTATGTCCGCGCGCCATGGGAGTTGGGGTACCGTGTGTCTTCAGGTCTGATGATTCTGGTCTGTTTACCATCGTACTCATAGGGATCCATCCTCAAAAGGCCATGGAGTAGTGCGTAATCGTCCTTCAGCACTAATCCCATTTGTTCTCTGAACCGATCGGCAAGTGCAAAGATGAACTCTCTGGCTAAGGCATCGCTCCCTTTAAGAGTTAACAATCTACGTTTGAATAGCTGAGTCATCAAGTAGGGTTGACGAAGAACGATGTTTACGCTCGAAACGACAAAGGATGTAGAGGATCTGATTGTGGGAACGACGATCTTTGGCACTGGCGGAGGAGGAAGTCCACAGACAGGAAAAGCCACTCTCGAATCGGATCTGAAGGCCGGAAGAAAGCTTCGCGTCGCGAGTCTAGACGAGATCTCTGACGAAGCTCTCGTCGTCAGCCCCTACTATGTGGGATCCGTTGCTCCAGACGTGAAGCCAAGCAAGAGAATAACAATCTCGGAACCTTTCAGTGTTGGCCTTGCGTCAATTGAGCGGCATTTCAAACGTAAGGTAGCAGCAACAGTTGCCACTGAGCTCGGTGGAAGCAATACTGCCGCAGCATTACACGTGGCGGCTCAATTGGATATCCCAATCATAGACGGTGATCTGATGGGCAGAGCGGGACCCGAACTTCACCAGAGCACAGCACACGTCTTCAATGTACCTATGGCTCCGGCGGTCGTTGTGAGCGAGACCGGCGATGTTGTCTTCATCGAACGCTATGCCGACATCGACGATTACGAAGCTTTGGCACGCTATGTTTCCGTGCTGGCTGGTGGAATCGCCGCAGTGGTCGATACGCCTCTAACAAAAACCACGGCCGAGAAAATTGTTATCCCAGGCACAATTTCCAAATCGCTGACGGTTGGGGGGGCGGTGGGGAAAGCGAACCGAACAGGTAAGGATCCGATAGAAGAGGTAAGAAACATTGTTGGCGGGTGGTTGCTGTTCCGAGGCGTTGTTCAGAGATATGAGTGGCGAAACGAGAAAGGCTTCTTGTTTGGCGATGTCACTTTAAGCGGAACAGGCGAATCCCGAGGTCATGATTTTCGGTCATGGATCAAAAACGAACATATTTTCGCTTGGCGAGACGCGAAGCCTATAGTAATGCCGCCAGATCTCATAATGTTCCTGGACAGTCGAGGTTTTGGAGTGACAAACGATGCTCTCAAAGTTGGAATGGAAGTGTCTGTTCTAGCAGCAAAGGCACCTGAGGTGTGGCGGTTGGAGAGAGGGATTGAGTTCTTTGGTCCTAGACACTTCGGGCTTGACTACGATTATGTTCCAGTAGAGATTTTGGTAAAGTAAAAAACTCGCGAACCTACTGAGACATCGAAAGTCTTATAGTTTCACCGCGAGAGCGCAGCCTCGGAACCTTTAGCGCTAAGGGTATTCCTAATCGTAATGATATGATCCGTCCGGAGAAAGAATCCGCAGTCATGAACGTCTGGGATAACCAAATCCACCTTTCGGACATGAAGCTTCATTGCAGCCACCTGGGAATCACTCCAACCTGGCACTTGGTGGAAATTCGCTTAGACTTACTCTTTGTAGACTAAAACTCATACGTGTTTGCGTCCTTTCCACGTGCTTAGTGGATCGCATGAAGAATCCTGTGACTTCCAAAGTCTTCTTGATTGGTCTTTTGTTGCTTTCAATCACCGCCACTAGAAGTCAAATTGGCGCAGCAAATCCTACCGCAACTCAAATCGGAGCAGCTTCCAAGTCCCATACGACTGGTGGGCCACATGTACCCCAGAGCGCAACTTTGACCACCGCAACGCAGAGTTCTCAGTCCTCCGACACACATAGCAACCATGGCAGGCAGAGTGGGGTTCCACCTGGTCTCGTCAACGCGTGGGCGCATTCAAACATGAGCGTGGTCGCAAGAGCGGTAACCCATGCAATCTTCCTGAATGGAACGCACGGCGTAGAGTTAGCTGAAATCGCAATCAACGCCAGCTCGAACGGACAAATGATCCGGGACGTAGCATTCAACGAAAGCGTCGTTCAAGTTGACCTCGACCACGATGGGAGAGTCGAGCTCAGTGTCAACTCGTCTGCGAAACCAACCGCCGTCTTTGCGGATGACAATGAACTCTCAGAATCCCAATCCGATGCGGGCTTGACAGTCAACAGCAATACGTGGGTATATGACCAAAACAGTCACACGTTGACCGTGTTCGCTGACCCTTCATCTATCACAATATTCTATGGCTCAGCGCCAACACCGGTTCCGGAATCCCCCTTCGCGTCCATAGCTTTCCTGTTGATCGCTGCCATAGCAGGAGCAGCCCTCGTCGCTCGGAAGAAAGTCAGAAAGTTCGTCAAGTAAACTAAGAGTAGAAGGCGAAACGGATCTTTTTCTTAGCTTCCCGTTTTTTCCGTTCGATACTCATTCAAAGTTGGGTGTGACGAAGAATTATGGTGATGAAAGTCTCTACCACCACGGTGATTGGAACGTTTCCTAGGAAATTACCAAGGAAACATTTCCCTCGAATTAGCATAATTATTGAGTAATGTATTGACAAATGGCGGTATATGCAACTAACTAATGTGCTCGACCTGTTGTCTAGGTGGCAACCTTCTTTTGCCCTCGAGTTCAGCTGCTAGCATATGCCGATCGGCCAGGGAAACGTGGACATTCCTTCCGTGATAAGATGTCTTAGAGAAATCGGCTATGACGACAGAGGATTACCGGGATGGTGCACTTATTTGTAGGAAACGGCAACCGGCTTCACCTCTCCCGTAGATTCAAAGTTCCACAAAGAATCATGCTTTCTGTCCTCTCTTCGATGATATACGTCCAAACATCCTTCATCTGCAAGCCAGGACACGACGCCAGCGCAAAAAGCAGGCGCCCCGGTTGCTGCAGCTCCTCCATAGAGAATACTTAACGAAGAAGAACCTTTCAATAGCATTGAATTTACAAATTTATGTCTGTCATCTATAAGCTCCCATTGAATTCCTGAGCATCCTTTCCCTTCTACCATTCTTTCGTCCAGATTGGGTATACAATTTTTTAGATATCGGACCATACTTTCTTTTGAGTTTGCTCTTCTCCATTCACTCCAAGCAAAGTAGACGAACTGCCTCTTTGTGAACAACTTGAGCCGTTGTGTAAATGGATTTCGGAAAATTGTGTCCATTGCGGTTCCCAAATCCTCTGAAAAGCCCTTGTATGCATAGGGACCCAGGACTGGGACAGCCGTAGGTCCTAACTCCTTTCTCCAACCACTTATGCAGTTGTATCGCGTTACAAGATGTGGACCCATATAGGCTATGTCTATTCCTTCAACCCCATGTCTGGTGACGGGGTAGATATTTCTGGTGATTTTAGACACGACCGGTCCATCTACTGTCCAATATGTGCCTTTGAGATGCAACTCAGCGTACTGTTTTCCCAAACCGAGCATGCGCGCCAACTTCAGAGCCGCTGCTCCGGCGGCGTTGATGAGTAAAGAACAAGTTACAAAGGATATCGAACCACTGGCAACATCATGTAGCTCTATCTCAACTCCTTCCGGCATCTCGCGGATTCTATGAACTTCTACTCCTCCACCGAATTTGATGCCATTCTGCCTGGCCAGAGCAAAGACTTGGTCACATAGGTCACCGTAAGATGTCATCGATTCTCTTTTGGATACCAGTCCCAACACGCATTGAACTTCTGGTTCCAGTTTCTTGATGCCAGCACCGTCCAATAGTTCCATCTCCTCTTCCGTCATGCCGTTCAATCGTCCCCATTTCTCATATTGCCGGATAAGAAATGCGTCCTCTTCCTCGAATGCGAGCGTGATTCGACCAAGCTCTTTCCACGGTAAGACGTACTCCTGCGCTAGACGCTGCCAAAGATGGTAAGACTTTTCCCACCATTTGCCCTGATTACCCTCCGGGTCTAAAAATACGGGCCTGTGGACTCCGCCCGTGTTTCGTGAAGTTTGATGGAACCCCACACCCGCCTCCTTGTCTACAAGCATGATTGAACAGTCATATAACTCAGATAACCAGAACGCCAAATTCACCCCAATCACACCAGCACCGATTATTATGATGTCGTATCTAGCCACGGCGAAAGGTCACCTTTAGGCGATATAAAGCTCCATTCGAGAGGAACATTCAGCAATATGCGGCATTCTTAGTCCCTTGCACGTCTGATGTCCAGGCTATCTGATGAACCTAGTTGTTGAAAACCAATGCTGTAAAAAGCAAAAGCATCCAAGGGCCAGTGGAATGAGGGCTAAGATCATTGAACTTGGTTTTGAAAAAAAATCGTAGGAAGGCTACTAGTCGAATGTGACTTTGAAGTATTCTGCGATCTTGAGCGGGTGCCATTGCGAATCAAAGGCTACGTCTCGCATGTTTCTTATCCGCATGACCGTTCTCGTTCCTTTCCCCATGTCTTCAAGCTTGAAATCCACAATACCATCATATGCCGCTTCCAGTTGCTTGTATAACGAATCGCTTATCGCTTTTCGCTTATCCGACGAAAGTCCCAATTACAACACAGGCGCTCCAGGAGCAACTCGATCAGGCGGGCAACTTGCCTTTCTGCTCGAGCTCGGCTGCTACTTCGCCTAGTCCTAGTCTCTCCAAAGTGATCCTGTAGGGCCAGCTGGTCTTTGAATCCCATTCGTGGAGTTGGTAGTATTGGTCGAGCATCATGTCGAGCTCTTGTTTAGAGTTCATCACTTTTCCCCATGCTGATGTGCCAGGCTCGTTCATCAGTCGCCAAGGGAGATCGTCGATTTCACGGGTAGCACCCTCTCTCACGTTGAAGCACTTCTCCAGCGTGACAATTCTCCTACCTGCCAACATCATGAGCGCCTCATCGGACTCAATACCTGTCGCAGCAGTGAAGAAATCCGCCATGGCCTTCGGGCTTACCGAGTAGGCATCGGTCGTGGTGAAGGAACAGAACCCAAGCGCATCGGTCACAGCATAGCAGTCCTCATGCCATCTAATTATCTCTGGCCTAAATTCGGTGAGGATGGGGGATGCCCACTTCTTGTCACCTGTGATCCGCTCTATCAAAGCTAAAGCTTCGGGGCTCGCGCCGAACTCGGCGAAGACCTGAGTATGTAGATGATCGGGCCCCCTCGGGTTCACAGCAAAAGCGAGTGCGTATCCCTTGGCTGAACGCGTTTCTACGCTAGACTGCTCTAACCCTTTAGAGTTGCACATGGCCCATTTCCAAGATTCGTGACCCACCCTTTCAGAGGCTCGCTTGACTCCCTCAGCCAAAAGATTCCCAATCCTACCCTCTCTGTACCCTATCCTTTGGATTATCTCCACTAGGACTTCGGCGTTGCCGAATGCAACATCAAGGCCATCCATGTCTTCTTTCCCGAGAAGACCTCGTTCATAGGTTTCCATCGCCCAAGCGATTACGACACCAGTCGATATGGTATCGAGGCCGAGGAGGTTACAATATTCGTTGGCCTTGATGACAGCCTCGGTATCAATAACGTGACTCTGGCCACCTAAAGATACGAATGATTCATACTCAGGGCCACCTGTATAGGTGCCTTTGAACTTCCCCGTTCTTATCTCAACATAGCGGTGGCAACTGACGATACAGTCATGGCACCCAATTCTCTTCTTCAGGTAGCCTTTATCCACCAAGTTTTGGCCGGTGAGAGGACCAACATTCTCTATCTGACCGTGTTGGAAATTGCGGTTCGGAAGAGCACCAAGGGCATTTACTGCCTCCACTGAGCCAGACGTTCCATACTTGTGTAGAAGCTGGATCTCGCCTTCCTTGCCTAGCGCCTCTCTGATCTTTATCGACAACTCATAGAACTTCGCTGGGTCATGGAGATTCAGTCTCTTTGTTCCTCTAACTACCACCGCCTTGAGCTTCTTGGACCCCATGACAGCCCCGGTGCCTCCTCTGGCAGCTGCATTATACACGGAACTCATGATTGCGGAAAACCGGACCAGCTTTTCGCCTGCAGGGCCAATGCAGGCCACTTCAGCCTCCTTTTCACCTACGTCCTCCTTTAGTTCTTGATTCGCTCGACGTGCATCCATTCCCCAGAAGCGCGTTGCATCCCTGATCTCTACAGCGTCGTCATGGATCCATAGATAGACTGGTGTGTTAGAAGAGCCGTGGAGCAGGAGGTGATCGAAGCCTGTAAACCTGAACTCAGCACCCCAGTGTCCGCCCATACTCGATTTCAAGTAGAGATTAGTTATTGGACCTTTGCAAGTTACTGTAGTTCTCCCGCTTGATGGCGCTCCGCTTCCAGCGAGCAAACCCGGGCCAAAGATCAGTACGTTCGCTGGCGAGAGGGGGTCAACAGTTTCGTTCACGTGCTTCCATAAAAGCAGAGCGTTTATGCCTCGCCCGCCAAGGAGGCTGATTAAAGTCTGTTGAGAGAGGTCTTCAACCCACACCCTTCTGTCGTTCAAGTCTACGTGCAGAATTTTGCTGTGATATTCATTCATGGCCCACTTTCCTCCAATAAAACACGAGCCCTCTCTTCGGCGCGGGACCTCCTATCGGCGAAGTCCCAGTGGATGATGTTTTCAGGGTCGTCTATGTCTCCCCATTTCAATGCTCCCGGAGCGCACACTATCGCGCAGGCCGGAACGCCGCCACAGTATTCGCACTTAGCGCACTTCCCCTCGTCGTCGATTCTAATGACGCTGAAGGGGCAAGCCCAAACACACATCTTGCACCCATTACACAGTTCCCGGTCGACCACATACGCCTGTGTTTCAGGGTGTCTAGTGATGGCGCCCACAGGACACGCTCTCTCACATGGCGCTGATTCGCACTGCTGACAGATGAAAGGAACGAAGACCGCTTTTGCTTCATCTTTAGAGATCCAGAGCCTTGAGCGCGACGGATCGATAATACGATTGTTTTGCATCGTACATACGTCAACACATGCCTCACAGCCCGTACATCGGTTAGAGTCGACAATTAACCGGCGACGCAATCTCTGAACCTCTTGGCCCTTGCCTGATGGGGTCTGATGACTTGCACTTTATTCTATTCGCGGCCTTTATTGTATATGAAGTATGAATTGTTCTTAGTTAAACGCGAAAAGAACTGTTCGCGAACGCTTCACCTTATGCATCAATGTTTTTCTATAGCTGGAGCTCTCCGGTGGGCCTGAAATGCCCCTTGGACAGATTAGGCTTAGGTTTAGCCGGAGTTCCCTACACCACGCATGAGATCGTGGAGCTCGCCAAGATAGTTGAGGAGAAGGGTTTTGATTCCATATGGGTGGCGGAAGACTATCTCCTCAGAGATGCCATTACCACTTTGGCGGCTGTCGCGACTGCCACTAGCAGAGTCAGGTTAGGACTACGCGGGCCAAATCCAATAATGTTCCCGAACGAAATGTCAGCTCTTGCGGAGCCTTGGGTTCAACACCTCATCCAATGCATACCCTAGGCAAGTGAACGCTAAGACTATGAACGCTATGCATACACCCGGAGGAATCACATACCAGTAAGCCCCTGCAAATAAGGCACCACGTGAGAACGTCCGTCTGCGATGTCTGGGGGCGTAAGCGACTCCAAACTTCCAGATATCCAAGCAGGTTTCGAGAGTGCCCTATCGATGCTGACAACCGTTCTAGCTGGAGCCCACTGGACCAGAGTGGTTGCTGGAGCTCTTGAGTATCATTTCACTGCATCATATGAGATGCTCGTGATTCATGATGAAATGTTCGGAATGGCGCTGAGAATCGCACGCGGAATGGAAATAAACGAGGACACGATGGCAACATCACTGATCAAGACCATAGCCCCTCTCGGTGGGCATTACATGGCGGAGAAGCATACCCTTGACCACATAACCAGTGAGAGATACCTACCAAAAATCAGTGACAAGCGCACGCGAGGAGACTGGGAAAAAGCAGGTTCAAAGAATTTGGCTCACGTCGCAAAGGACCGCGTCAAACACATTCTGGCAACTCATCAACCAGACCCTCCTTTGCCCAAGGATATTCAGAAAGAACTTGATGCGACGAAAACTGAAATAGAGAAAAGACTTGTCAAGGCGAAAGTGTCAGCCTAAGAATCTTCTTCATCTTCAAGTCATTTCCATCATAAGAGAGAGGGCAAAAATCTTATCTCTGATCAACTGGAACGGAGACGAATGAGTGTAGAGCAATCTGCTAGACCTCAAAGAAGTCATTATCGACGTAGTCGATTCCCTTAAGACGAGAATATTTGAGGTGAGCGAGACTATTCATGCAAACCCGGAGCTGGGACTCAAGGAGTTCAAAGCATCAGAACTTCTATCTTCAATTTTGGAAAAAACCGGTTTCGCGGTGGAACGCGGGATTGGGGGAATGCCTACAGCCTTCAAGGCCACCTTCTCTGCAGGCCGTTCGGGTCCGCACTTGGCATATCTAGCAGAGTACGATGCGCTCCCCGAAATTGGACACGGGTGCGGCCACAACATTATTGGAACCTCAGCAGTCTTTTCGGCAATCTCTTTGAGCAAGCTCTCTGAGAAACTGAGTGGACAGATCACGGTTTTTGGGACCCCCGACGAGGAGGGCACGGGAGGCAAGATACCGATAGTCAAAGCAGGTTTCTTTGGAGACGTTGACGCGGCAATAATGACACACCCCTGGAATCTCACGTCCCCCTGGATGCCGTCAGTTGGCGTAGCAAGTCTCACTATCAATTTCACTGGAAAATCAGCCCATTACTCTACCCCACATAGAGGGGCGAACGCACTTGACGGCGTGGTTCTGACTCTTGCAGCGCTGAACGGTCTCCGACACAACTTCAGAAATGACGTCGTCTACGGATACACAATTGACCAAGGTGGTGTTAGCCCCAGCATCATTCCAGAGAAGGCCAGTGCCAGGTTGTGGATCAAGTCGACAGATTTGCGAAACCTAACAGAGGTTGTGGACCGGGTAAAAGCATGCGCCGAGGGCATCGCCAAATCCTTAGGCGCCAGAGTCACGGTTGAGCATCAGTATCCTCTGTTCGAAGAGTCAATCCCTAACCTGACATTAATGCATGAACTCTCGATGAATTTCACACGACTCGGTATTCCTTTCAAGGCTCCCGAGGAAACATCTCGTTCACTGGTTTATGTTTCAACGGATTACGGTAACGTAAGTCATGTTGTTCCAGGCATATCGCCGGCGATATCTATAGGCCCCGAAACCCTCAGCGCGCATACTCCTGAGTTCGCGGAAGCCGCAATTTCCAAGAGAGGCACTGATGCCCTGGTTGAGATCACCAAAGCCATGGCGATGACCGGCGCGGACGTTCTCAGTAGACCAGAAGTCGTTGAATTGGCTAAGAGAGAATTCCTGAAATACAAAGCATCTGGGTTCAGTGACGTGCCCTTGGCACCAATCTACTAAGGAATGATGGATTTTGTCCGAACCGCTCCTCAGAGTGGAAAACCTGAGGACGTGCTACTTCACCAAGGAAGGAGAGACCAATGCTGTAGATGGGGTCAGCTTCCAACTACTCAAAGGGCAGACGCTGGGTATAACAGGTGAGTCAGGTTGCGGAAAGAGCACTTTGGCGCATTCGGTGCTTAGACTGTTGCCGCGCTCTGCCAGAGTCGTTTCGGGGACAATTAGCTACAAGGGCCTTGATTTAGTATCTGCATCTGAAGCTAAGCTTAGGGAGATTAGGTGGCGAAGAATCTCCCTGATTTTTCAAGCTGCTATGAACGCGCTCAACCCGGTTCGCTGTGTTGGAGAGCAGATATCTGAAGTCATCATTTATCATGAGAAAACTACAAAGCGCGAAGCTCGGAGGCGGACCAAGCGCTTATTCGAAATGGTTGGACTCGACTCTGCAAGGATGAACGACTATCCGCACGAATTCAGTGGCGGTATGAGACAGAGGATTGTAATTGCGATGGCTATCGCCTGTGAACCTGACCTCATCATAGCTGATGAACCAGCGACTGCTTTGGATGTTCTTGTGCAAGCTCAAATCCTCGACCTTCTGGATTCGCTGAAACGAGAATTGAAAATCTCGATGATACTCATCACTCATGACCTCTCAGTGGTGAAGGAACTGAGCGACTTTGTTGCTGTAATGTACGCGGGCAAAGTCGTGGAATATGCACCAGTAGACTTAATCCTCAAGGACCCCCACCACCCGTACACGAGGGCATTAATTCAGGCCCTTCCGCAAATCAGCGGAGGTAGACATAGCCTCAAGTCGTTAGCTGGTACACCACCGAACCTAATTCATCCACCCCCTGGATGTAGATTCCATCCGCGATGCCCCTTTGTTATGGACAGGTGCAAAGTAGAGGAACCACCGTTAGCAGAACATGGAACAAACCATAGGTCAGCCTGTTTCTTGCCGTGATACGACTTGACGCCACCTAGTCACGAAACGGACCCTTCGAACGACGAAAACGAGCCGGTAGTTGCAGTTGACGGCTTGAAGGTCTGGTTTCCTGTTAGGTCTGGCGTTCTATCCGGTTTGTTGCGAAAACCTGAGAAGTATGTGCACGCCGTTGATGGTGTGAAACTTGACATAAGGAAACACGAAATATTCTGTCTTGCTGGCGAGAGCGGGAGCGGAAAATCAACCACCGGCCTAGCAATACTCAGACTAGTCGATCCAACGGAAGGCAGTGTCGTATTCAAGGGAGAGGAGATTCTCACTCTCAAGAAGAAGCAACTGAAGAAGATTCGTCGCTGGATGCAGATGATTTTCCAAGATCCCTACGAGTCACTTAACCCTCGGATGACCGTATTCGATGCCGTGGCTGAGCCTCTCGAGATCCACGGCCTTACTAGGTCGGAGAAAGAGAAGCGAGGCCGAGTTGTCGAACTCTTGCAAAGCGTGGAACTGACGCCGCCTGAGAACTTCATCCATAAGTTTCCACATGAACTTAGCGGCGGACAACGTCAGCGCGTGGCCATCGCCGCAGCATTAGCTCTGAACCCGGAATTTCTTGTTGCGGATGAACCTGTTTCCATGCTTGACCTCTCGATTAGAGCGGAGATTCTGAACTTGTTGCTATCGTTGAGAGACAAACTGGGTCTCGCAATTTTGTTCATTACCCATGACCTTTCCACAGCTTATCACATCGCCGACCGGATCGCCATAATGTACCTTGGCAAGGTCATGGAGATGGGTTCAGCTGAAGACGTGATAACCAATTCGCTGCATCCCTACACCAAAGCTCTAATCGCCGCTATTCCCGGCACAGAAAGTAAGGAACAGCTATGGAGAAAGATCACCAAAGCGGAGATTCCTAGCGCCATCAATATTCCGTCCGGTTGTCGATTTCACGACCGTTGCCCATACGCCACAGACAAGTGCAGCGCTCAGCAACCTGAGCTCGTTGAGCTACGCCCAGGCCATTTGGTGGCATGCCACTACGCGGACCAAATCCAGTAATATCTACTAGAACACAATGTCAGCCCTTGCGGAGCCTCGGGTTGAGTACCTCATCGAATGCATACCCTAGGCAGGTGAACGCCAAGACTATGAGCGCTATGCATATACCCGGGGGAATCACATACCAGTAAGCCCCAGCGAATAGGGCGCCACGTGAGAACGCAAAGTTCAGCATTGTTCCCCAGCTCAGCCGCGTTGGGTCACCCAGACCTAGGAAACTAATAGTGGCCTCCGACAGGATCGCTGAACCAATAACCAAGACTGTGTTAGCGAAAAGCAGCGGCAGAATACCGGGCAAGACGTGGCGCAATATTATGTGGCGTTCAGATGCGCCTAGGGAACGAGCCCGCAACGTATATGACAGCTCACGTATAACCAACGTTTGTGAACGGGCAATTCTAGCGGTTCCGGGCCAACCAAGAATTCCGATAACGAAGATAACATTCCAGATGGTTGAGCCCAACAGAGCAGCTAGTATTATGATCAATGGAAGCGCGGGAATGATCAAGAAGATATCGATGAAACGAACCAGCACTGTCCCCAATATTCCACGGTAGTATCCTGAAAGCAAGCCAACGATGGTCCCTACGACCACCGATATTGTTGCTGCCAACAATCCAACAAGGAGCGATACACCCGCGCCCTTCAAAACTTGGCTCAGCACATCGCGGCCAACATCGTCCGTCCCGAAAGGATGAGCCCACGATGGTGGATTGAGGATCTCCGCGAAGGTGCCCACGCCCGATGTCTCGTAAGGCGTAAAGAAATTGCCAATCAGCGCCATAATAACGAAAACCACTAGCATGACCAAGCCAATCATGCCTAGAGAATTTGCGCGGAAGACATTCCACAAGCCTGCGAATTGTCTCTTGTAGATTCCGAACTTTTCGGTGTACATGATCAATACCTGACTCGCGGGTCGAGGTAAGCGTAGCACAGGTCGGTAATGAGGTTGGCAATGATCACGCTTACGGATATCGCCAAGAAAGCGCCTTCTAGGACAGGGTAATCGCGCGTCGCTATGGACTCAAAGACTAGGCGACCGATTCCCGGGTAAGAAAACACGGTCTCTGTCTGAATCGCTCCTCCAACAATCAAGCCGATGTTGAGTCCGATCAACGTGACCAGTGGAAGGAGCGCGTTCTTGAAAACGTGATCTCGAATTATCTTGACATCACCGAAACCCTTCGCCTTCGCGGTGAGGATGTAATCTTGGACACATACATCCACCACTGAGCTACGCATGATCAAGGCATACTGCCCGACTAAGACCAAGGTCAGAACAACGGTCGGCAGGAAGAGGTGTGCGCCGAGGTCGGAGAGATATGGGAGAAGGCCCTCGTTTTGCACGCCATAGGATGCGATTCCTGATGTTGGAAACCATCCCATCATCACCGCGAAGAACATTATGAAAACCATGCCGAGCCAGAATACTGGGAGCGAGTAGACGAACATAGATGAAAGAAGAGCACCGCCCTCGAATTTGCTGCCTCGTTTCCAACCAGCCAGAGTTCCGATAAGTGTCCCGATTACGATCGAAAGAATTGTCGCCGGGGTGACCAAAATCAGTGTGTTCATAAGTCGTTCGCTGACGAGGACGGTTACCGGTATTTTGTAGACAAGTGAGATACCAAGATTGCCAGAAAAAATGTTTTGGATGTATAAGAAGAACTGAACATAAAGCGGGGCATCAAGTCCGTAAGCGTGCGCCATCTCCTGCCTCATTTCTGGAGGCATCCTAGGATCCCTCAGGAGAAGGGCGAAGGGGTTACCTGGCATAGCATGAAAAAGGAGGAAGTTTAGGAGGATGATGGCGAGGAATGTTATGATGGCCGGTATCACGCGACGTGAAGCGTACTGCATTAGCCCCATCAGTGTCCCTCGTGGGCACTTTCCAAGATCGCTCTTATGTTATGTTCTAGTCTTTCGTAGCGGTGCGACGACGCATTGCAGTGTAGCCGATTGCTGCGATTGCGATAATGATGGCAACTGCTGCTACAATCCAAGGCGTATTGTCTGGAGCTGAAGCCGCGGTTGTCGTGCCAGTGGTCATAGTCACTTGCGGTGGCGTAATCAAGCGGACTGAAAGCCAGCTCCAAATGTTGATTTCCGATAGTACGCCTTCAGTCATGGAAATGAACCCTGTGAATTTGTCGATTCTGTAAGCAGCGATGTTCCTCATGTTGTAGATCGGAATCTCAGGCGACTCCTGTTGAATGAGGTCTTGCATCTGCCATACGATTGCCTTACGTTGGTCAGGATCTAGTGTGTAGCGCTGTTTTTGGTAGAGTTGATCGTAGGTAGAGTTCGACCAGCCGCTAGCACTCCATTGCGCTCTCACGGAATCAGTTGTTAGCACCCAAAGCCGCCTGTCCCAGTCAGGCCCAATGCTCCATCCCCAGAGGTATATGTCATACCTCCAGACAGGATAGTTGTAGGCGATTATTGTATCTCCATCCATGGCTTGCACGTTTAGTTTGATACCGATTTGAGCGAACCACTGTTGAATTTGACTTGCAGCCCTCATCTCCTCAGGCCACCTGTTCAGAACCCAGTAGTTGAATTCGAGCCTGACCCCTTTCGAGTTGGATCTGACTCCAGTGTGTTGCGGATCAGTGTAACCAGCGGCTTCGAGAATCTGAGCAGCGGTCGTCAGGTTGAATGGGTATGGTTGAACATTCGGGTTGTGCCAAATTCCGTATGCGGGTGGGAGGAATGATACCGCTGGATCGGCCAATCCGAGTTGAACTGTTTGGGCCAGGAGATCCCTGTCGATCGCGTACGACATCGCTCGCCTTACACGAGCGTCTCTGAGAGCCACGTTGCCAGTACCATTGATGTTGTCATTCGGCGTGAAGATGCGGGTCCAGAAGTCAGGTGAAGTGGTGACTTTAATGTTAGGATCGCTGGTCAGAGAACTTGCACTGAGCGCTGGAACTTCGCGCGCGACAACATCAATCTCACCCGTCTTCAGAGCCGCCAGCATCGTATCGTAGTCCTTGAAAAGGGTGAAAACTATTTCATCTAGGTATGGTCGTCCGTGCCAGTAGTTTGGATTTGCTTTTAGACTAAGGAACTCGCCTCTCTTCCACTGGTCAAATAAGAATGGACCAGATCCGACACATGGAACGTTGTCGAATTTGAGAATCTGGTCAGGCGTGATCTTTTCCCAAATATGCTTTGGCAACACTGGAAAACCGCTATAGGCAAGAGTCCCATCAAAACCGGCAGAAAGCGGACTCTTTCTCGTAATAACCACAGTGTAATTGTCCGGAGTATTCACAGATTGAACGGATTCCACGTATGACGCGGCAGACCCTATGTTGTTTGCAATGGCAAAGTCGTAAGTGAATTTCACATCCGCAGCCGTCAGTGGAACGCCATCGCTCCACGTTGCGTTTTTGACCAGGTGAAATGTCCAAGTTGAACCGTCTGGCGAGACATCCCAAGACGACGCGAGCCAAGGAACTATGTTCATGTTTTGATCATATTTGCCGAGAGTGTCATATGTCAATGAGAGAACATAGATAGATTCGTCCAATACCGTCACGAATGGGTTCAGGGTATCTCCCTCTGTTACCCATCCTACTTTCAGAGTTCCACCATACGGTGTCGTAGGTGCCTGTGCATTTACTGGAACTAGGACTAGAACGCTAAGAAACAAAGCGAGAAAAGCTATTCTCATAGCCGCAAATTGAGGGTACCCTATATTTAAAACTGCAGACTAGCCATGAAAAACTAATTCTTCCCAGCCTCAACTCCTTTCCTAATTCTGATCATTGCTTATCTTCGAAGTAGTACTGGCTTCTAGAGTCTCGGAGGTAGGCTTAAGTTGACTGGGCGTTTTGGCGTTCATTTCGTAGAATCTTCACAAGGATCTCAGGCCACGTGGCCTTCAAAGCATCTGACACAGAAGGGGCTAGTTGGCGGCACTCTTAGGTTTCCGGAGGGCAATCCCAAGCCAGACCAGACCCGCGATTGCTATTATCACAGCTATTATTGTTAGGGCATTGGTCAAGCCGAAGGGGTTTCCGCCCGCGAACTGGCGGCCTCCCGTGAAGTTTCCCGTGAAGTTTCCGTTGAAGTTTCCATTCGGACGAAACATCTGCCGGACGAATAAGGCGCGTACTGCTTCTAAATAGCGGAAACCGCCATAAGGGCGACACCAACCACTGTGACAAAGTACGAATATTTCACTTGTTCTTTAGCGTCCAATTAACTACACCCTGTAGTTGCCGCAGTCTTCAGGCCGATATATAATGAATATGGATGAATCATCCAAGCAGTCAGAAGACAATCCTAGATGAGCGAATTGATTGTAACGTTACTGTTTGGTGATCTGTCAAGTCAATGATAGACTTCACACTTTCTAGCCGGAGTCAATGGTAACTATCTGCTTGCTTGAAGGTGCGGCTTATCAATAGCGGCGGCCTTGGGGACAGCCCGGATTATTTGCGGTACCTAACACGCGCTTACTGGGATAGCAGGAGACTAAGAGACGAAGATCTCTGCTTTGCTCCCTTCATTTTGGATGTCTTCCTGAGTTCGCTTCAGTCTCTCAACAGACCGTCCAACCAGCGCGACTTGGCCGCCGTTAATTGCTATGCTTCCCGCTATCTCTCCCAATCCCAGTGCCAGCTCAGGTAACGACAGCGTTCTTCTCTTCCATCCCCGAACCCTTCTACACATTTCTGTGAGAATCAGTTACAGGATTCCCCAATTAGGCGGGTATCCTGAATTTTGGCTCAGGCAATTCTATTGTTTCCGGGAATGGCTCGCCGAATGGCTTTGTTGCATCAATGGCCATTCCAGACACTACGCAATCTTCTTTGGCTGAGGGATCAGCAGGGCCTCCAGCAACTCTTGGAAAAACGTAGACATCCGTGTCCGGCTGGGCCCTAGTTGCTATGGCCCATTCAACCTCAACGGGGTCATAAACATCGATATCCTCATCCACGACAACGACATTCTTTACATCGAGTCTCGATCCGTACGCGGCCAGCATTACGTTCTTTGCTTGTTCTTTGTAGGTTTGCTTGATTGATATTACAACGTGATTCTGACCAATCCCACCTGATGTGAAGTGGACAGCCTTCACCGTTGGACATGCCTGTCGAATATAGCGATAGAAACTAGCGTCTACGGGAATTGAGCGTAGGTTGTGGCCTTCGTTTGGTGGTCTACCTGGATGAATAGCGTGATAGATGGGCTCCTCTCGCGTGGTTATGGCTTTTACAATTATTATTGGGCTGTTGACTCCGGCTCCGTAGTATCCAGACATCTCGCCAAAAGGCCCTTCCATTTCCCTTACGTTTGGAGGAACTTCGCCTTCGATGACTATTTCAGCTGTGGCCGGCACCTCGATATCAACCGTCCTGCATCTGACAAGCTCTACAGGTTTTCCTCGTAATCCACCGGCGACCGCTAGCTCGTCTCCGTAAATTCCCTTAATCGGAACCGTTTGAGATGCTATTGGGATAATCGGATCCGTTCCTATTACTATGGCGACTTCGAGAGGCCTACCCATCGACTCCGACCTTTGGTAATATGCGCCTAAATGTCGACCGGCGTCGATGACGAGCGCCAGTTTATTCTTTCCCTTGACCATGCATCGATGGATAGATACGTTTCTCCCATATTCGGGGTCTTTGGCTATCACGATACTCGTTACATATGGTCCACCATCTTTGGGCGCATGAGTTAGAATGGGGAGCTTGGCCAAATCAACTTCCTCTCCCAACCAGACAACCTCTTGACAGGGCCCCTTACTCACTATTGTAGGATGGACTTCATTTTCCATTCCATGAAGAAAGTCTTTAGGAGCGCTCTCTTTGGTTGTCCCTAAAATCGAAAGCACTCTCTCTTCAGTAGCATAGACCCCTCCCACAACGGGTATTCTGTGGCCTCTAACGTTCTTAAAGTAAAGAGCTGGCCCTCCTATCTTGCAGGTTTTCTGGAGCCCTGCTGAAATCTCACATTTTACATCTACTTCTTCTCGTATTGTCGCCATTTCTTTTTTTTCTTCAAGGTAATTCAAGAATGCTCTCAGATCGTCCCACAAAGGAATTAACTCATCTATGAGGAAACACCGCATCTTCATAAGGTATCCGGGTCTGGCATCGCATCACATTCGATGGCGCAAGCGTCACAGGTCTGATACCTCTTCTCACGGTATGAGTTGTCAGGCTGCTTGATCCTCAGAACTGATTCGAAGAACAGTGAACTTCCACACCTAGGACACCGCATCAACCATCACGGGCAGGTCAGTCCCGACCTCGCTGCTTAAGCAAGGAAGCTGAATGAAACTCAACCGTCAGAGAAGAATGAAACTGAACAGCCAGCCTCAGACAAGGATTGTTCAGCGTAGAATTGTGGAATCCAGAGAGTGCTCTACAGTAGGTAAATGTAACATTATCGTCGAAAAGGGGCTTTTCGCCTTAATTCATTGATTGTGTGTGTTTTGAGACAAAATCGTTGAGGTGAAAGTTACTCTTTTCCTGGGTTTCGCAGATCAGTTCTGCTTGGAATTTTGCTAAGTCACATTTCCGCATCTAATCAGGGAACGGAGCGTGAAATAACACGGTTAGCAGAGGTGTTCTTCTAGGAAAAAGATGACCTATGCGGGGCGTTAAATCAAGCCTCACTCACTTTCTATGCCGATTTTTCGTCATGTCTGAGCGCTTGTTGCTTCAGCAAAGCACTCAGCCGCCAGCGTAATCCTCGAGACTCGCATTCGACAGCGTGGAACCAGGGCCGCAGCGATCCAAGTCACCGTTCACATTAGCCAATCAGCTAACCCAAGCTAGGAATGCCGCTGGTAAGTTGTCCGACAGCCACTGTATAGCAACCCTACGGCTGAATTGTCCGACACGGAACCTCTCGGCTCATGGAATGTCGGACAGTGTCATACACTTGTCGGACACTTGTCATACAATTGTCGAACAGTTATCGAACAGTGTCGATTGCTTGTCTTCATGTTTCTTGGGTTTCAATTGAACACTAGCGGTGGACATAGTGCTCGCGAAGTTTGGGCGATTTGTAGAATAAAGAATCAGACACAGGCGACCGAATTTTGGGTAAGCTGTTTCTGTCGATAAGTTACGGGAAGGATGATGAATGGTTAGTGGAGGTCATTAGAAGCGAGTTTGGCGTTCATGGTATTGAGTGCGTCATAGCCCAAGAGATCTCTAAGACTCCCCCGCTACCGGTTATACTGAACAAAATACAAGCATCAAACGGTTTTCTAGCGGTGATCACTTCCAACGAGAGCGACTGGATTCAGAACGAGATTGGTATGGCCTATGCAGCATATGGAGACAGAAAACCGATTTACGGCTTAGTTGAAGAAGCAGTGCCTAAAGTCGGGGGAATTCTTCCCCTCGTGTGCAAGTACCATCGGTTTTCCAAATCAAATACTGTCGAGTTGCGGAAGCTGCTTGTTGAAATCGCAAGGGAATTTACACCGGAGGCTGCTGTTCAAACGCACGGCGTTGTTGCGGTTTCTCCACAGCCTTGGCCTTATCGGGCTACTCAAGACTCAAGGTACCCCGTTGGGGAAGGAACGGAAATTCTAACATCAACGGACGACCACCAGAATACAGTCAGAGTATTGGTGGCAGTAAGGCCTCATGAGGTTCTTCACGGGGATGAGGTTGTGACGGTCTACATCCCGCCGCAGTTTGACCTGACATCACCTCTGAACAATCCTTCTGAAGAGATCCACACAGATTTGCCAGCTTCTGCGGGTGACATAATGATTACAGTGAACCCTGACGAGGATCCCAATTATCCAGGATTCTGGGTTGTGAAGGCCACGCTCAGATTCCCCGAGGCTCAGTCTTCGTTGAAAGGGGGATGGTTCAGCTTCAGGCTTTCGCAAGTCGTCGCTCCTAAGGTGGCGGGCACATACCGGTTCTACGGCAGAGATGAGATACTGGTCGTCGGGGTTACGCCTACACCGTCTCAGTTTGACTTCCACCCTATCTATGTCAAGGGTGAGTACGTGACTTGGAGTCTGTCAGGGATATTATTCCTCTCGAAAGACAAACCGTTGACACTGCCGGCTGTTGTCTGGGCAACTGGTACCGCAGCGGTTCCATCGACGCATCAGTCAACTGGCAGGAAGGTCACATCGGTTTGCTATGTAACTTCCAGGGAGAAGGGCCATTATGCTCTAGACCTCGCTCCAGGTGTCTATGACCTGTATGGTGGCGCGCTTGGCTATTCCCAATTTCTCATCGCGTCAGAACTGTCGATGTTCGAGCCTAGGGAATTGAACGGATTTGTTCTCCATTCGCTATCCCGGGCTGATGTTTCCCTTCAGGCGAGGGAAACGATAAGGAAATGTCATTACTGCGGCGCAGAATTCTCACCGACCGACATAATCTGCGGGAAATGCGGCACGCCCGCTACAGACCTCGAAACTCACTGACAGGTACCAACGGAATCCTAAGACGGCCAGAGCTAACCCAAAACTAGCCCAGACGGAATATTCCTTGCCAGAGACTCACATAAGACATGGTTTGGTTTTCCCGGCTCTAGGCTCAAACCAACTGACATTACACTAGAGACCCTAACCTTCTAACAATACTGCTTTTTTCCATCGGATTTCTGGCCCGCTTTTAATACCTTGCGAAGTATGAGAAGTAAGTGAAAGACATGGCGAAGCGGATACGACTTCTTGACGAAGAAGATCCCGCAATCAGAATCGTCGGATTCGTCGGCGGGTCTAAGTCCATCACCATTCCGACGGAGTGGTGCGGCGACCTCGGCATCGCGCAGGGGGACTATGTCGTCCTGTGGCGAGGAGTCTACGAGGGCACAAAGCACGGGTCAGTTGTGGTTATCCAGAAGTTGAACGCGGGGGCCACGCACCGTGACGGCCGGCAAACCCAAACCCAAGGGAAGGCTGGGACTAGTGGCTGACCAACGCAAAGTTACAACAAGCCTCGCCACTACCATCTACGATGACCTGAAGTCGCTGGCCGATGAGCGCGAGCTTTCCGTCGCCGCGATGCTCCGGCAACTGACAGTGATGGGAGTCGCCGAGGAGAAGACGCCTGTGATGCCGCTCGGAATCGAGGCTGGCTTCGGGCCTCCGCATCTTTACTTCTTCGGCACTACCGGCCAGGGCAAGTCAACCGTCATCGACGAGTACGTGATCCCACGCCTCGGACGCGGACGGCGGACGGTTGTCTTGACCGACAGCAGCGACGACATCAGGAAGATCTACCGGGACGCGTTCAAGGTAGTGCTCCTCGCTTCGAGCCGGAAGTTTCCGTCGTTCGACAACGAACGCTACGAGGAGATTAAGGCACTGCAGGCCGAACCGGAGTTTGAGGCGGAGGTCAGCAGGGCGATTAATGCCGTGGTGGACTCAAGACATCGGAAGATCATCGTCGCGGTTAATGCGCCTGACAAAAGGGCGAAGAAGTGGCTTGTGAACTCCTTCATAACGGAAATAGTCGGCCGTGACTGGGGCAACCCCGGACTGCTCTTCGTCGTCGAGGACGCACACAAATACGACTGCGAGGAGCTAGTCGGCAGCGGCCGAAAGAATGGCATAGTGGCCGTCCTCGCGGGCGTCAAGGAACCCGATGAAGACACCTCGCGGAACACTCGCCTCGTCCTCGGCCCGGTCGGAACCGCCACGGCGACCCGAATCGACCCGACAATCGTGGCGATATCGAAGCGGCTCGGACGAGGAGAATTCCTCTGGCAGTACTCGGCCGGACGCTGGGCAAGGTTCCGGCACGAGAAGCGGAGGGAGGCGAGGAAGCGGTGACGGGATTCTTGGTCGCCGACTGTCCGAGCTTCGTAATGCACCCGGTTCTGTTAACTTGGCTGGGGTGCCGAGCATTTTCTTGCCCATTGTTAACCGCTTAGGGGGTTCTGTTCTGGTTCTGCTAACTTGAGTGGGTGGCAAAACTGACTTATCTAGATGTTAACTTGTGGGGGGCCACATTTCTGAACAAACCCTCCGACCAAAAACATTCTATACATCGTGAGTAGAGTAAGAAATCGGTCGAAACATTGTCTGGCAAAGACGATCAAGACTACGCACCAGTAGACGATGCTCTTATCAAACTCAGAGAAAAAGAAAAGAAGAAAAAAGTGAATGTAACTGAAAGCGAGTCGGGTCAACAACCAGACCAGAAGTAACTCTTCTGAAATCGAAAAGCGCAAACTGTTCTACAATTATTCAATGCAGACCAATAGTTGGCTACAAGATTCCAATGAGAGAATTAGCGCGAAATTTTCCAATGTTATTGTGTTGAACTCAAGTGTGCTTACGATACTATTTGGCTTGGGATATTTCCTATTTCAAAATAGACTGAATCTTAGCAATTATGGGTGGCTTACTGTTGCTCTTCCAATATTCTTTGCCTTGTGTCTTTTCATTTTCATATTAGCGATTGCAGTGGGCGTATTTTACTATCGACCAGTGGATTTCAACTTCGCCGACCCTATGGTACTTGTTGACACTCTAAAGGGGGTGCCATACGCGATTACTTTGAGTCGAATAGCGGCTACAATCGCAAAACAGGTTTCCAAAAACCGAGAGGTTGTAAACAAGAGAGGCGCTCATCTTGAATGGGTTATGACCCTAACAGCTATCGGGTTCTTCTTGATGTTTCTCACAGGGTCTTTGCTAGTCTACCTTTGGATGCTTTCTTGATGAGGCGATTCGCGCCCTCCATTTCAGAAGAGATGGAACGAGCCTTAGAGAAGGAACGCAAGAAGCGGATGCTAGATTCCATCCCAGAAACGGCTAGGGTAATCATCAGCGAGTATTTGACTAGGAATTATGGGTAGGTGGAACAAGTGGAAGAAGCCTTAGCGGTAGCACAACCACTAATCCAAACCGGAGCACGCATGGAAATGTGGTGCGGTATAGTTCCTCGAACACGAACAAATACACCTACTGCCTTTTTGTCACTTCCGGTTGCCTGTCTCAGTGACAAAGATGAAATAGGAGTACGATGTCAGAGTATTTCTCACTTGATTGGAGGCTTGAAATAAGATGTCTGGTGTAGGAGGAGCTGTATTGGTGCGCGTCATTCCTACTGGAACTGGATCAAAAAGAATTACCATTCCGAAAACTCTCTTAGAGGATGTGTTAGGCGACAGCGAATATGCTTTGATCGGCAAGGAAGAGGACGGTTTACTGATTCGGCCTGCCGAAATAAGGGCAGCTAAGAAACGTTAAAATAGGACATGGTGTAGTGTCACCGTATCTACGGTGACATTGAACATGGTGGAACTGCGTGTAGGAGCTGACACCACAGAATTTCTAGCTAAATTATTCGCAGCCGTAGTTGTAATTCACATCCTCGCCGCAGTCTTGTATCTGCCATTTTACACGTATCTCACACAACAGGAATGGATGGTTCTTTCCGATTTCATCAATGCAGTTGCGAAGGCACTTCGGGATTTCTTTGGTTCCTTCCTCGGATTCCTCTAGGGGATGTTTGATGATGAAACCGAAAGACGCAGCGTTAATCGCGTTGATTGTTGAAGGTGGAGCTTGGCTATACCAACGATTGCAGAATCATCCGCTTGAATGTTCGTGCGGAGGATGTGTCGCGATTAATCTCTCGATTCCAATGACACTGTCGTTCTGTCTTGGTGAATCAAAATGAAAAAAGAAGCGATGACGCAGATAGTCAATGAGGAACTAGCGCATATTCCGAGAACGGGTAGGCACATCTATGATGCTCAAGCGCAACTACGAGGAATGTACAACGCCATGCGGAGACATGGCCTTAAGTTCGGCAAAACGAAGGAAAGAACTCTAGTAGAGTGTATCGAGTTTTTGAGGAAAGATCATCCGTCTTGGCAACCAGTGTTTGACAAAGCATTCTTCCTCATGCAAGAGTCAGAGGTGATTCAGTCTTGAGCTATAGAGTAGGTCGAAGTCGAATGTTTACGAGGCGAAACAACCCCCGGTACTACAGGCTAGGGCACATTCCGCGTTCCAAGATTCAACCTTCAAAGATTGGGGATGCGATAATCGATAAAGTCGTCCCCGATCATGCCGAAATCAAAGTCGGTGGGCCTGCTCCATTCCCACGAGCAAAGGTTGAATGGGACAGGGAAAAGAAGGTACGAATCTCTCAACTTCGTAAGCGGTTCCTTGAGTAGGCAACCCCCCACGAGTTACCAGACCAACAAACCACCCATTGAAGTTACCAGAACCATGCACCCCCCACCCCCACTGCGAAAGGGCAAAAACCGGAGGAATACGTAGGTTTCCGCGCATTCCAGCCCTTTTTTCTCCGGTTGGTTTGGCTATCAGAAACTTGACGACACTTAGTTTGCGCGGCCAAACAGGTGGTGCTCGCTCCGCTGCCTCAGATCATTGAATATTGTTACCTATTGAATCGTTCAAGAAAGAGAAGGCAGAAGATGGCGAGGGCAATTCCACATAGAATGGACAGAAACACAGCGCCATTCCCTGTGAGACAATGCGCCCACAGGCTAACGGATATGATTGTTGCAACATTAGAAGTCGCCCCCAGTAGTAAGCGGAGCACAATCAGAAGACCAATAACAGCCAAAAATATTCCTTGAAGGATTTTCGATAGGAATTCCAACTTAAGGTTTGACCATTGTGCAAGCAAGGATGGTCTTAGCCGAATTGCAATAAGAACTATGCCCGTCGCAAACGGCAGCAATGTGAGAAACGATTGATTCTCGGCAAAAGACCAGAAGGTTTCCAGTGTCGGCTTCTCAAAGAAAGTGCGAACGATGCTATTTCCTTCACATTCGCCGAACCCAAGGTGAACGAATAGCGCAGATGTTCCTCAATCCAAGAGAACGGAAATCGCATACAACACTATTAGGGATGCAAAGCCTCGCTGGCTTCGGATATTCTTAAGGAAAGCAAACATTACGATCATCTTTCAAGATAAGGTGCTGCAGCACTTGCAATATTCTAGTCGGTTTCGCGACGACGCGCATTTTCGCCATTCGAATTCGTGACTGTGGGCCTATTCGCTCGTTGGGGGGCCAAGGGCCAACGTACTTCGACATAGCCAACTATCGCTCTTCTAGCTTGCGTCTCGCAACTTAGCGTTGTCTCCGATGGATACTGGTCGGCATGAATGGCGGGTGTGGGACAACGCGGGCGAGTCTTGCGACATCGAAGAACGCAGAGTTCAACGACGCCACTACTCGCCGGTCGCCCCGGTCGGATACAGACAGTAGCGCTCAGCATTAGCCTCTTACAGGTCTGCTGTTAGCGCATCCAATCTCTACGTTGAGTATTAAAAGACCGAAGAAATTCATGCATCTGAGATTAGAGACAGCAAGGGACAAACTGTTCAGCTCACTGGTGTCCCTACCGACACTTGGGGGCGGCCGCCTGAAACTTGGGCCGGGTTGGAGACGGAGCGGTAGCGGCCTAGGGCTGAAAGTGAAAGGGATTGGAAAGTGGGGGGCCGCTGCCGAAACAGAAGGCGGGAGATGGGAGGGTGAGCGGAAGCGGGTGGAAAGGGGAATTGAAAGGGGAGCAAACGGGAATTGAGCGGGAAGAAAAGCATCATGGCCAAGATCATACAAAGGGCCAAAAGGGCCAAAGTGTCGGCGGACGGACGCTCGCCGGTCAGACATTCTCGACGATCAGCCGCTTGCCTTCGACTTTGAGCTTGACCTCTCCCTTTTCGTCAGGCAGGGGGAACTGCGAGTCCCCGCTGATGATGATCGGCACATAGATCAGGAATCGTCCGTCCGCTCTCCAATAGCTTCCCTTCCCTTCCAGCATTGTCGTTTGCCGCGTCTCTGGAAGAGATACACTTATTTGTTTCTTCCTACGTATAACCCTGCGTCTAACGGCACGTTGAACTCTTCGTTAGACACGAAACTTCCATGTGAGAAAGAAAGAAAAAGGAGGCGTTCCGAGAATGGCTTTGAGCGTAGTGGTTCGAGTCCGTCTGAGCCGGAAGGTTGAGGAGATCGTCGGGTCTCCGTCCTGGGGCGGACGCGACAGGTTTCTGGAAAGAGTGAGTTCGTGCTGGCTGTACGCCGAACCCAACCGGAAGTGGGATGGTAAGCGATGGATTGACCTTGGAATCCGGCAGGTTTTGGTGGCCGGCAACGCGAAGCTGATCCTTGCTCCGCGTGACGGGCAGACTTGGCAGTGGGACGCCACAGACATCTACCACGCGGGGAAGAACGACTGGGCGGTCGCCATCGCCGGCCAGGAGGCTGAGGCCGAGTTTCTATCGTCCGATGCCGCGTGCATGGAAACCGTAGGAAAAGAAGTCGTCGAGGCTGCGCCGACAGTTCAGCCGATTGCTCCCGCGTCTCAGGAAGCGCCGAAAACGCCGATCAGAAAGTGTCCGAAGTGCGGGGCCAGCCAAAAAGAAGAAGCGAAATTCTGTGACGGTTGCGGGGCGAAGCTTCCCGAATTCCTTGTCCGGGAGTTCGCCATAGTTTTCTTCGACGACCGTGAAAAACTGGCAGAGTTTCAGGACGCGAGGGTCAACGCGGCCCTTGTCCGCGCAGAGAGGGGTAGGAAGGTCAGCCGACAAGTCCTATTCGATGACCGCTACGCCGTTCTTCTCCGTGCTTCGGCTAAGGATGCGAGTTCGGCAGCGGACTTGGACACTCTTCGAGCAGTATTCGCAGAGTTCGAGGACGGAACGAAGACGAAGTACGGCGAAGTCCTTACGGACGCTTACGAACTAAAAACACTGCGCAAGATGCTGCTCGAAAAATATCCCGAGTCGGAGCTGTGGCGCGGGGACGAAGAGTAGTTGCGGGAGGTGACTTGACCTGTTCAGAAATAGGGTTGGTCTGGCCGGCGTCGGCGCCGTAATCGCGGGGGTATGGCTTCTCTGCTTCGCGGTTGCTTCGGCAATCGTGTCCGCGTACCAGTCGGCCTACTGGCCTGCCTTCTACGCGATGGCTGTCGGAGCTTCCCTCGTTGCTTCCGGCACGGTGTTGGCCAGAACGTTCAGGTAGGGGCTACTTGTTTGGCCCTCCCAGACTTGGCCCGATGGCTCTGGGGTTTTGGAGCCACCGCATGGCTGCCTTCTTGGTTTTGAACTCCTCGACAAAACAGTCGGCTGTGGTGTTGTCTGTTGCGACCCACCATTGGCCCTCCTTGGCCAAGTAAAGTGCTCGATAGCGCTCCATCTTCCACCGCTCGCTATGTTCAATGAGACGGTGAATGAACCGCTTCGAGACCTGCCTGACTCTGCGCTTCTTCAAGATTTGTTCGCCTCCTTATCGGGGGAATAGTTCGCTACTCCTTCCTCGAAGATGTCCGGAAGATCTGCGTCACAGCGTGGGCATTTTTGCTCGCATGAACCGCCGTAGGGGTCGGTGTTGCTGTATGTGCCTGTCTTGGGGTTGAACTCGTATTGCTCGCAGGTGCCGTACTCGACCTTGTCCAGCGGTTCGCCGCATTCGGGGCATTTTGGAGCCTGGAAGTGTTCAGTCGAATTCGGCATAGAGCGCTCCCTTCCTGATTGCTTCGGTGATGTTGGTTTCCGATTCTAGTTGCTGGTCGGTCAGGTTCTCCTGTTCGCTGTCATCGATCAGGTTGAACACGTCCCAGTGGCTCTTCTCGTACCAGACACGTTTGCTTGACCGAAGTCCGCCGGTGAGGCAGAGAAAGACATCAACTCCGTCGGCCTGGGCGGCGAGTGTTCGAAGTTCTTGAAGAGTTTTGATTTGTGGTTTGGCGGCTTTCAGTTGTTCCGCCAAGGTGTCGAGCAGCTTGGCTTCCTGGGGGTATACTTCTGGGTCGGTGTCGAAGTCGCTCAGCCAGTCCAACGCGTACCTCAGGGTTTCAGGGTCGAGTTCGATCTGTAGTTTCAACCTTGAACCGCATCCTTCGGGTGTCTGACCTCGAAGTTCGTGTTCCAGTCGGGAGCGATCACCGCTTTGCTTCCGCAGACCGGACATCTTCCGTTCTTCCTGAGGTTTCCGTGGTTGTTTGGACATTCGTATTCCACATCGTCCATTTCCATTTCACCTCACGGGTTCGCTTCGGCGGATGGCGGGCATGGCCGGCGCGACCATGACCCTCCTGGCAACGTCCTCGTACCTTTGCCTCGCCAACGGTTGCGCTGCGAGTTTGTGCGTCGCGTAGTTCGTCAGCGCGTTCGCCAGGTCGTATTTGGTGAGGTCGGTAGTCCGCTCCAGCCTCCTAACGATCTTCTCGGAGACTTTCGGCCCGATGTCGAGCCTTTTCAGCACGGTGTTGACGTCTTCAGTGAGGCGTTCTTGGGCTGCTCGTTGGACTAGCCGCTCGAACTGGGGCCGCTGTTCTCGGATGCGGCGGATAGCGAGCCGAACCCAGTTGCGGACGCTGCTGCTTCCGACGTGGATTTTTCTGGCCGCCATTTCCTTCGTCCACGCGTGCAGGCCGTTCTCGCAAACCTTCCTCCACGCGTAGTAGGCTGCGCTGACTGCGGTGCTTCCGTCGTAGCTGTTTCCGAAGAGAATGCCGTCCCTGTAGGTGTCTCCGGATATTGGCTGGAACTCTTGCGGTGAGAGGGCGGTTACCCAGATGCGCCCCTCGTCGTTCCAAGTGTCGACTCTGCCGTGGCTGTCGTCAAAGCCGAATTCCGCCAGCTGGGAGACCACTGCCTTGATGAGGGCGGCGTGCTGGACCACGGTGTAGGTTTTGCCCGAGATTTGCCAGAGCCTGTCGCCGCTGAAGACCGCTTTGTAGTCTCCTGCGTTGCGCCAGGTTTCTGCGGCACGGGAAAACTTGGCTAGTGACTTGGTTTCTGCCACCGGCAGCTTGTCGCCGACGGCTAGGAGTTCGTCCAGGCCACTGAACTCATAGCTCGAAAACTTCGTTGCGTTGCTCAATCCAATTTCACCTCCATTTTCATTTCTTCGTCGTCGGTCGTTCGGTCGTGCGGGACGCGGCTTTTACTAGCCGCCTCCCAAGTTTTCGTTTCAATAAATCCCACAATCTCACCTCCTTTGGTTGTCGTGGGGGCCAGCGTTCAGAGAAGTCGTGTTCGGTGTCCGGCAGAGCGTCCGCTGACCAGTCGACGCTCGTCCGGTTTCAGGGATTAATGAGAAAACCTACGCCGTTTACGGGCGGCAGGAATTGTAGTCCGCTTTTGAACCGGCTGCGTAGGCGTACCGGTTGGGGACGTGAAGCGAGCAATCCTCCTGCACTCCTTCTCGAAGGCTTAGAAAACCAAAACCACCCTGACAGACCTGAAGGTCAGAACTACTCATGCCCCGTTCAAGGATGCAACGAACTGGACTGATGTCAGGCGTCCACTAGCAGATTTGCTACGGTACATATGAAAGGCTAATTTCCAAGAACCCGACCTACAACCTACTCGACGACAAATGCCTTTCTGCTCACAGTGCGGTACCGAAGTAGAGTTGCATTTCTGTTGGCGATGCGGTGCACCCCTATTCCAAGCAGACTACGAACTTGTGGCTGAGGCAGTAGATGAGCTTGGTCGCCGCTTCATAGATCAGTATGAGGGATTGGAGCGACAGATCCGAGCCGCTTTCAGTGATGCAAGGTTCGCTTTCCACGAAGCCATCGGGTGCTGTAAGAATGGAAACTATCTTGCTTCTGCAGTAATGTGTCGGGAAACCATCGACGGCATAATCCTCCTAGCAGTACTTCACACTGTAGATTCGCAAAAGCAACCAATCATCGACATCAACACGCTAGAGCAATTTTCGGAAAAAGAAATTCCTTGGGATCAATTAAGGCAGTGGGCAACGGATAGAAAATACGTTGATCAAACGCTTCTGAACACGATTCAGGACATACGAAAACTAGGCAACTTCGCGGCCCATTACGTTGAACAAGTCATGCGAGGAGTAGCAGAGGCAGCTAGTGCACCATACCGAGTATGGATTTCCCCTGAGGAAGCGTACAGATCCTTACACATCGTGAGTCAATTCGTTATGAGCGTAATAGGATAACTCTGCCTGTAATCAAGAACGCAATTAGGAGTTGTGAGACTCATCTAAACAGCAGCGGCGCGAGAGGCTCTGAAATTGAATCATGTTTGACGCGCTACCTTCTGAATTGCCACTCTTCTTCCGCGAAATCGTCCTGTTTCTCTCGGACACAAAGGGGCGGTCCTGTGAGGTAGTACTTAAGACCAAGCAGGTTCCGATTTCTGGAGCGTGTCCAATCAAACCAGACAGGTAGTGAGACGATGAACGTGATAATAGAGGGTGCTACGATCGTCACAATGGATGACAGTCGGAGAGTAGTCAACGACGGAACATTAGTAATAGAACAAGACCGGATCGCTAAGATTTGCAAGCACCATGAGCTCCAGAAGACGCAATATCATGGATATGAGATTCTTGACGCGCGAGGGAAAGCGATATTCCCAGGGTTCATAAACGCACACACTCATGTTGCTATGCAACTGTTTCGCGGAATTTGTGAAGATCAGCCCAACTCACTCTACGACTACATTTTCCCGATGGAACGCTATCTTACCGGTGAAGACTGCTACATCGGGAGCCTGCTCGGTTGTGTAGAAGCATTGAAGTCCGGGGTCACATGCATCTCAGACCACTATCATTTCATGGAGCACACTGCAAAGGCCGTGGAGGAGACTGGAATCCGCGGAGTACTAGCACACAAAATATGGGAAATCGATCTCTCGGACCCGCCACGTTACGACCTGAAAGCCAAGCGCGGGGTGTACAATTACGTCAGAGAAGAAGCAGAAAAGAGACTAGCAGAAGGAGTAAAACTGGTGCGGGAGTGGCACAACGCTGCCAGCGGGAGGATCACATGTCGTCTGGGGCCCCACGCGCCAGACACGTGTTCTACCGAAATCCTACAAAGAATCAGAGAACTCGCCAGCAAGCACAACGTTGGCATCTTCATTCATTGTTCTCAGTCAGAAATGGAGGTTCAGCAGATCCAGCGACGCTCTCGCAAGAGTGGCTCAGTCGATTACCTAGACAACATAGGTTTCTTGGGCCCAGACGTACTTGCCGCCCATTGTATCTTTGTGAATCAGAAGGAGATTCGTGTCCTTAGGAACACGGGCACAAAAGTCTCGCACAATCCAGTTTCGAATGCTGAAGACGGAGTCGTAGCTCCGATTGTTGATATGCTAGGATTAGGAGTCACTGTAGGTCTTGGAACTGACTGTTTTTCAATGGACATATTAAGTGAGATGAGACACGCCGCATTGCTCAACAAAGTGAAGCATGGCAACCCCTTGGTTATCTCAGCTCGAAAAGTCTTAGAAATGGCAACGCGTGGGTCTGCACAGTGCTTGGGTCTAGAGAAAGAAATTGGATCGCTTCAAGAGGGAAAGAAAGCTGACATCGTAATAGTCGACCTGAGAAAACCCCACCTCGTCCCTATGAAATCCGTAGAAACGAACCTAGTCTACTACGCTCTACCTTCAGATATCGACACAGTCATAATAAACGGCGAAATCGTTGTCAAAGATGGCAGGGTCACTACTATCGACGAGAACATGATACTCGAAAAAGCCCGGAAAACTGCGCGGGATTGGTGGAAGAGAAGCGGTAAAGTGCCGGACTCTGACCAACACATGATTTAGCTCATCCAAGCTGACTAACGCTCCCCAAAGAACCCCTCAGAGTACTCGCTGCAAGGATCTAAGAGTGATTTCGTACGGAGAAAGCCTAGTTCTCGGACTGCCTCTATTCAACTTCCTCATGATTTCGTTTGCGAGGCCTCTGAAGCCGTCGTTTTCCTATCTTCAATCTCATATAGCATATAAGACTATAAGACAGCATCCAAACTAGGTGGCGGAATTTGCTTCAACCGATCTCTCTGAGGTCACTGGGGGATCCACAACGGACATGCATCTAGCAACGAGGGAAAGAAGATGACTTTGGACTTAATCATTAGAAATGCCTACCTCAGAACCCCCGATGGTGTCTTCGATATCGGCATTGCGGGAGACAGAATTGAGCAAATAAGGAAGAAAGTTGCCGAAAGAGGCGAAACAGAACTTGATGCAGCCGGGAACTTGGTTTCGCCCGGGTTTGTGGACTGTCACACCCATATGGACAAATGCCTTACCGCAACAGGGGGGAGGTTCCCGAAATACAACGAGTCCAGAACAGACATTGTCGACTCAGTGAGCGCGAGGGATGAGTGTATTAGAATTGGATTGCAGTACTTCGAAAGCGCTACAATCGAAGAAATAAAAAAGCATGTGCTTGAACACGCGTACATGCAAATATCCAATGGAACTCTATGGACTAGGACGCACGTGGACGTTGATAGCATTGCTCGTACAAAGGCGGTCGAAGCTGTTCTAGCTGCTCGTGAGGAACTGCACGGCCTGATCGACATCCAGATAGTCGCATTTGCTCAAAGCGGGCTTCTGCGCGACAAAGGCTCTCAGGGTCTGGTTGAAAAGGCGCTGGAGATGGGGGCTGACGCGCTGGGTACTGTAGATCCCGCGACCTGTGACAATAACATTGAATGCTCGTTGGATCTGGCGTTCAAGATTGCCAAGAATTATGACGTTGACATTGATCACCACATCATGGATTCAGGAGCTCTCGGCATCTATACTCTGCAGCGCCTAGCAGAAAAGACGATACGGAATGATTACAAGGGAAGAGTCACGGCAAGTCATAGTTACTGTCTTTCTGATGCCCCTAAGGCGCTGTTCGACCAGGTAGTTCGCCTTCTTAGACAAGCAGAGCTGAAATTTGTTACGTGCTATAGTAGTTCTCCTGCAGCCATGCCGGTCAAGAGATTACTCGATCTTGGAATTCAAATGGGCATAGGCTCCGACAACGTGAGAGATTTTTGGATAGCCGGAGGTAGCTGCGATATGCTTCAAGGCGCGCTCATTGAGACACAGAGGTGGGAAATGCCAACCAACCAGGACATGGATCTAATCTGGCGAATGATTACAATAGAAGGCGCAAAGGTTCTGGGTATTGAAGATCAATACGGAATTGAAGTTGGCAAGAAGGCGGACCTTGTTGTGCTAGATGCCCCTTCTCCCCAATGGGCAACGATTGCCCAAGCCAAGAAATCATACGTTGTCAAGAACGGTAGAGTTGTGGCAAGGGAGGGACATGTAGTTTCTAATGCTAACGTAGTGGACAAAAAAGGGAACTAAATGGTCTGCGCGAGGGAGTTCAGGTTCGACGAAGCTCAGAATCTGCGCATTTGTTCAGACAGCATGATGCGCTCAATGCCATCATTTTTGTGCATTCGATCCATTCATAGAGACGTACAGACTCATCCGTGACATGTATGCGACTCCTTTACTTCAGAACAAGTCTCGCAAAAGGTTCCTCTGCGACGGAGCGCAAGCTTTTTACGCGTACCGCATACCACCTACACCCCGCGGCGAGTACCAAATGGATTTCACCGTGTTTGACAGAGTCGATCTGATTGATGTAGCATTAGGAAAGGTACCAGCTGATTTGGTTGTAAGAAATGGAAAGCTGGTGGACGTCAATACAAGAGAAATCTACGATGCAGATGTCGCCGTGAAGGGAAGAAGAATTGCTTGTGTAGGCGATGTAGATCATACTGTTGGCTCTAAAACAGCGACTGTAGATGCAAAAGGGAAATATCTGGTGCCAGGTCTCATCGACGGGCACTTTCACGTAGATGACTCATTGATCACGGTGACAGAACTTGCGAAAGCTCTCCTGCCAAGAGGCGTTACCGCTGTATTGGGCGATCCTCACGAAATCGCAAGCGTACTTGGCATGAAAGGAATTGGGCTGATTCAAGACGAGTCCAAAAACCTGCCTCTCAAGGTTTTCATTCTTGCGCCTTCACATGTTCCCGCTGCGCCTGGTCTTGAAACCACTGGAGCAGAAATCGGGCCGGGGGATGTCAAGAACATGCTGTGCCAGAAGGATGTTCTTGGTCTTGGTGAGATGAACCCGCCCCATGTCCTAGATAAGACCGAGTCGTATCTTCGCAAGATTCGCTACGCCTATGAAAGCGGTAAGGTCGCTAATGGTCATGCGGCTGGTCTTACAGGGAGAGAGTTAAACGCCTTCATCGCGGCCGGGCTGCAAGATTGTCATGAGACGGTGAGAGGAGAAGAGGCCCTAGAAAAACTGCGCCTAGGGATGAAAGTACTAATAGGATGGATTAATATCCCGAATGTCATGGGGGCCCTCATCAGTAGTGGGTGCAGCCTAAGGAATTGCTTATTGTGCATCGACGACATACATCCAACGCATTTGGTTCGTGACGGGCACCTCGACCATGCGGTAAGAATGGCCATAAGAGAGGGCCTAGATTCTGTGACTGCTGTTCAAATGGCCACGATTAACTGCGCAGAACACTACAACTTGGATAAAGATCTCGGTAGCATTGCACCGGGTAAGATTGCGGATATCATCTTACTTGACGACCTTGAAAACTTCCGTGTCAATAGTGTCTTGGTTGACGGAGAACTGGTCAGTGAAAAAGGGAGACTGCTCATGGAACTAATGCCGTTCAAATATCCTGAGTGGGCCAAGAAAACAATCCATCTGAAGGATAAGATCAAACCACAAGACTTTGAGATCAAAGCAAAGATAACATCGGGTCGCATAAAGGTCAGAACCATTCAGCTAGTCCCGATGGGGATGTTCTTCGATAAGAAGGAGATCGTTGCAGACCTTTTGGTGAGACAAGGGAACGTTCAAATGGATATCGAAAACGATGTGTTGGAAATGGCTGTTGTTGAACGGCACAAAGCTACAGGTAACATCGGCAAGGGTTTCGTCAAGGGATTCGGACTCAAGCATGGAGCTATCGCGTCCTCAGTTTCGCATGATCACCACAATATTGTGGTCCTTGGAACCAACCATTACGATATGGCGACATCTGTAAACAGAATTGTGGATATTGGCGGTGGCTTCACAGCGGTGAAAGAAGGTGTAGTAATCGGACAGTTGGAGTTGCCCGTGGCGGGGCTCATGTCCGAAGAATCTATTGAAGTTGTCGCAGAAAAGTTAGAAAGACTTGAGGAGGTTGTATCAAAGGATCTCAAAGGACAGATGCCGTTTTTCTATCTGATTTTCATTTCGTTGCCAAGCATTCCAGAGTTGGGATTAACGGATAAGGGGTTAGTCGACACTCGAACATACAGTCTTGTAGATCTAATGATCGAATGATACTGATCGAATGATACTGATCGAATGATACTGATCGAATGATACTGATCGAATGATACTGATCGAATGATACAGGCTCAGTATCTTGTTCCGCATTCCAACTTTTCCGAAGGCACATGCCGTCTGGTTCTTGGAACACGGTTTCTGTCAGGATCTCGCTGTTTTCGAGGTCGGTGACTCTGTTTCATTTCAGTTCCCATATGCCAGACAGGTCCACGAAGGTTGTGGCGGTTATGAGTCTACCGCGCCTACTCGGGAGGCAGCTCACGAAACGCTAGGTCCAGGTTTATGCCTTGCTTTAACCTGTAGGCCCTAGCCACGTAATAGATGACGACCCCTGATATGGTCGTAGCAAGTATGAAACCATTTCCAACCATAGAGCCTGGCGCGCTTAGGCCACCCCATACTACGCCCGCCATACCAGCGGAACCAAGAACAGCGATAATGGAGATCACGGGTACGCCGCCGATCCTAGCCCTAACCATCCTAGGAGAGGCTTCAAAAAGTTCCTTCTTTCTGAATGGAAAGAATATTCCCCCTATGCAGCCGACACAGAAACACATGACCAACATCGTAACTTCATTGTAGAGAAGCGCGAGCGCACTTGGCGTATAAGAATAAACTGCACACATGATGCCTCCGAGAATAATGCTGGCAACCGCAGCCACCCACGGCGAATGATATCTCGGATGCACATCTGCAAGTTTCGACGGCAATATTTGGGCAAACGAGTAAGAAAAAAGAAATCTAGAGATGCTTATCAATATAACCAAGTTGAGGGTCCACAGGCTCCATACCATCGCAATCATTAGACTTAGTTGCAGAAAGACGTTGGGAATCAGCATTCCCAACAGGAAGTTTACGGTTGGAGGGGCCGCCAACGGGTAATTCGGACCAAGAGACAACGAGGCGAGTGCATTCGTAAAGTCCCATCCGACGACATCGTACCACCGGCCAAATATTGCAGCAAACATCACCACAAGCGTAACCATCATCATGATCATTGCAAGTGGCTGGCTCTTTCTAGGATTCTTTACTTCGCCGCCAACATAACCGGACCAGGCCGGCCCCAGAAAATACCAGAAACCTATGGTAATCGCGCCCAAAGAGGCCATTATGTCCGGCTTCGGAAAGGTCCCGCCGAGTTTTGCATATTGATTCAATACGTCTTGATACGTATTCAGCGAATGTGTAAAGGGCGCGTTAAATTGATTGAAAAGGGTGACGTACTGCGAATGTGTGGTGGTCACGAGAACCCAAGCGAGAAGAACTGGGATCCAAATGTTTCCAATAAGCCCGAGGGTAAGAGCGCGGCCCTGGTACTTACTTCCGAAAACAACGAAAGCACCAGCTGAAATCAGGAATATTAATCCGAAGGCAAAAGTGTAGTTTGCCGTAGTCAAGAGGCTTCCAAAATTGACAAGAGCAGGGTTATTCGAAAATAGGCCAACGCTCAATACCCCGCCAGCCATCACGTAGTTCACCGTCCAAGCAGCATATATTCCTAGAGCAAAAAACTCCGCAATGCACAAAATCCAGCTTGCGGCAAACCCAACAGCCGGATGCAGGTTCTGGGAGCTCCACACAAAGTCGCCACCAGACCTAGGCATTGCCATTGAGAGAAGCATGTAAGTTAGTACTTGGAAGATGGTCACAGCAAAGCCGGATATCAGTATATAGGACATGTGTGCTCCGGGAAAAGACGTCGCAGCTGCGAGGGGTCCAGCGATAAAGGATGCAGCCGTACAAGAAGAGCCCATGTTCAATGCGTATGTTTCTAAAAGACTGAAATTCCTTACAAGACCACTTGCTTTTCTTACGTAGACGCCTTTCGGGCCGCTCAACCAACTAGCCCCGTGGTTCATCCCAGGATCTACGTATAAGTGACTTGCGGTGCGGAAAGCAGAAAGCACGCTGTGAACGTGAACCCCGTCGTATTCTATGGGTGGAAAGAGAAGTTCATTGAAGGAGGGAAAACGTTCTCAAAGACAGGGGTCCACTCCACTTGTTATCCACTATTACTAGTGTAGTTTCCCAAATTGCTAACTGCTACCCTCTGGTGAACAAGTAACTCCTAACCTTGTCCTCGCTTAGGTTAATCACAACACCCCTGAGAATCCCTTCCGAGTACTCGCTTCCGGGATTGAGACAGAGAGTCCGTCCGATCTTGCGAAAGCCCTGAGACTCGTGTATGTGACCGTGCAACGACAGCATAGGTTGGTATTCTTCGATTGCTCTTCTCACTGCATGGCTGCCCACTGGGACCATCTGTCCAGTTGGCTTCAACTCCTTGAGTTCCGGCGCCGTATCCAAACCACTATCGTATGGCGGGCAGTGGAAGTTGAAGATGCAGTTCTTCATATTCCTGACTTGAGCGGCCATAGTGTCTATCTTCTCTGTCAACTTTTCTTCAGGAATGTCTCTGGGGCAATTCCAAGGCGAAATATTCGAGTAACCTGTGCTAATCATCTCATGAAACTCGTCAATTTGGACAACTTTTCCCTCCGGGTTTACAACAAAATCGGTGGCCTCAAGAAACGAATCCAACTCAAACCTATCATCATTTCCTGGCATGATTAGACATTTCACTCCTGAATCCTTCAATTTCTCTTCAGCAATTCGGGTCCATCTCTTGGCCACCGCAACCATCGTGTCTGAGAAGATTTGATCAACTGCCTTTGGATCCATGTCAAGCCTTGCCTTTTCGTCCTCGCTCGTTACGAAAGGATACTGACCGTTTAACCTAATATTCTTCTCAAGGTCCTTCAGTTGTTCCTCATTCTTAGCGACTACGTTTGAGCCTAGGAAGTTCGCAGAGTAAGTTCCATCGCTTTCTTTGACTATTGGAACTAGCACCTTTCCAGTGATATCGCCACTAAGCATGACGATATTGGGCTTGTAGTATCTCGCGGCTGCTAGGAACTTCCTGAAGGTTGTCTCGCTGCCATGGACGTCCGCGGCGAAAAACAGCCTCGTCTCAGTCAATCACTGTTACCTCTTTCAAGCATTATGGGTCCAACAAGTTTGCGATCCCACGCGGCCTTCGTTGGAGCATCTTCAGACTTGAACTTAAGCTATTTTCTATCGTTCTTATATAAGCTTGGGAAGTCCACCGTAAGCGAGACTGGCAGCATTGGGTTCTTGGTACCAACCTGCAAACTGAGTTCGGAGCTGTGGAACTCGTCAATTCTTAGACTGCAATTCCGAATAGGCAAGCGATTTCTGAATCATGGGAAGGGAAAACTGATATTCTTTGCGCCACATCCATCAAACGGTCGTGTCATCTATGAACTGAAGACTTTGCAAGCAAAGGATGAGCGATGAATGCTGACACGGCTAAGGTCGCGCAGACGCGGACCATTTTAGGGCCCATCGCGCTCAAAACGTGGTGCATCCAAGACTTATAGGCAAGTTGAGGGGGGAGTTCTAAATTGAGAACGATGAATGAAGTCGGATTGCCTCTCGCAGATTTCTTGGAAGAAGCAAGAAGAATCGTTTCGGAAGCTCGTGAGGCGGGCATAACTCTTCGCGTAATTGGAGCCACGGCAGTTAAACTTCATTGTCCAAAATATGCGCGACTCTACACCTCCTTTGGAAGAACGTTGTCGGACCTCGATATTGTCGCGTTCTCCAAAGATTTGAAGAGAGTGAAAGAATTGTTCGAGAAAATGGGCTATACCAATAGAAAGATGGGGTACGCTGTCGCGGTGTCAGCCCACGGAGAGAGATTGATTTTTTACGACGAAAACAACAAGCGCGCTGTCGACGTATATTTTGATCGTCTCAGAATGTGCCACACCATAGAATTCAAAGACAGGTTGGAACTAGACAGCCCAACAATTACACTGGCAGATATTCTACTGGAAAAGATGCAGATCGTAGAACTGAATGAGAAAGACATCAAAGACACGATAGTATTACTGAGAGAGCACCAACTCGGAGAGACTGAAAAAGAAGTCATAAACATGGGATATATCGCAAAGTTGCTGAGTGAGAACTGGGGCTTCTACTACACAGTTACGACAAACCTCAAGAAGACGAGAAACTCGTTGAATGAGTACGACATCTTATCCAAGGAAGACTGCGAAGATGTCACGTCAAAGGTCGACATGCTGCTGAACACGATTGAATGCGCACCTAAGAACCTAAGTTGGAAAATGAGAGCAAGGCTTGGTACACGCATGAAATGGTATGAAGAAGTTGAGGAGATTTATCTGACAAGATAGGTCGTGCGGGGATGCGCTAGTTTTCGGGTGTCAAAAGAATCTTTTGTGCCATTGACGGAATGTCTAGGCGAGACAACCTAGCTGACCAATCAAGTTTTCCTCGGGAAGGCACAGCAAAGTAAATAGAAGAAGAATTCTCAGAGAAGAGGCGGAAAGGTTGACGCGTTCTTGATAGATTTGTTGATCGAGCATGCTTACGTTCTCACCATGACGGGAGAGGGAGCGGGGGTAATACAAGACGGAACAGTTGCAGCTGATGGGGACAAGATTGTTGCCGTTGGGAAATCTCTCAAGATCCCTCGATCCTATCGAGGGGCAAGGAGGAAGATCGATGCAAGGGGCAAAGCTGTCCTCCCGGGACTCATAGACGCCCATACTCACACCCATTTTGTCGGGACTAGAGGAGAATCTCAAGACATCCCAGAATCTGAATGGTGGACTGGAGTCGCACCGTTCTCGACATATATGACTGAAGATTTAGCGATAAAACTCGCAAAGCTCGGCATAGTTGAGGGAATCAAGGCTGGAACCACGCTTTTCGGCGATTTCGGTCCATTCATGGACGCTGTGGCCGAGAAGGCGTACGCCAAGCTCGGCGTTAGAGCCAATCTGGCAACCATGTTTAATGAACTAAGAGCTTGGTACAAAGGCGCAAGCGAAAGTGCTCTTTACGAGTTTGATCCTGAAGTGGGGAAGAGGGGGCTCCGCGAGAATCTTCAGCTCATAGATCGCTGGCAAGGAAAAGTGAATGGAAGGATAACTTGCTGCTTGGGTCCCCAAGCCCCTGATATGATGAGTAAAGACCTTCTGCTTGAAACGAAACGAATCGCTTTGGAAAGGAATCTTACAATGCACTTCCACCTAGCCCAAGGCGCCACTGAGACCGCTCAAATGAAAGCGAGGTATGGAATGTCATCTATTCGATTCTTGGACAAGATAGACTTCCTATGCCCAAACATTATGGCAGTTCACTGTGAAAGTGCCACCGACGAAGAATTGCGTTTGATAGCTGAGAGAGGTGTGAGAATGATCTCCTGCCCAAGCATAGTAGCCATGACAGACGGACTCGTATCGCCTGTATGGCGATATCTCGAACTAGGCGGCCGCGCGGCAGCTCTGGGAAGTGACTCGAGCCTTACTTCTTCCGACATGTTCAAGGAGGTGAAGATGGCAGCACTTCTGAATAAGGTGCGGAGCCAAGATCCAACAGCGCTTCCAGCGTGGAGAGCGCTACGTCTCGCAACCATAGAAGCGGCTAGGACACTGGGACTGGAAGAGACGGTGGGAAGCATAGAGCCAGGCAAGAAAGCTGACCTAATAGTAGTTGACCTGACGGGGCAAACGATCCCGATACTGAACAGGCCAATCCGGAACATCGTACCCAATTTGGTCTACAGCGCTGATAGTGCCCAGGTTGAAACAGTCATTGTAGACGGAAAAATCATAATGGAGAACCGTAGGATTCTCAAAATCCGGGAAGACAGGATCGCACAGGAAGCGCAGAAAGCGGCGGAGCAACTGGCGGATAATGCAACCAATGACTACGAAGCCGCGGGGTTGCGCCTTTCAAGGTGGTCAAAGGAAGGGATTATCTGAAGGAAACATGTGAATTGGAAACTCCTGTTTTCCGTCTTTGATTTGGGTGGCCTACTTGCGCTGAAGGGCTTCCTTTTCTAGGTATGGCAGAATCTCGTTCGCGATCGCCCCCTTCTGGCTAGCAGTCAGACGACGCTAGGGCGGTAAATAGCTTATTTCTTGGCGTTTCTAAGCATTGAGTCATTATTTCGTAGAATAGATTAGAGCCATCCAAACGAAAGCCACTGAAACAGGGTTCATTAACGTGAGTGAATTGATGAAACTTCAGAAAGCGGGCTATCGCAGACCTCTTGAATCCCTCCGAGCCCACTACCCAAGCAGACTCCGGTAATGATATTTGGTTGTGTGGGAGGGTAAGTGTTCTTGACGGGGGAAGGGCCTGGACCGGGTTGCAAATGACCCGTTTAGGTGAGCTAACCCCCGTTTAATAATAAGCGGGGGTTGCTTGGAGAGAAATGGAAGGGAACCTTATTTCAGCTTGAGAATTTTGCAAGTACTAACGGTATTGAATTTATGGAGGTTGTAGATAACAAGTCACGCAGCTCTGATAGTGTCAGAGCCTTTGCACAAGGTCTGGTTGCTGCGCTCCAAAAGCATCCAAGTGCCTTTGAGCAATACTTGGACAGAGTGCTTTCGTCTGACCGTGACTCGGATCTGATCGAAGAATTGAACACGACGTTGCGGCCACAAGGATATGAACTGTCCACAAACGGCCAGGTTCGGTTATTGCAAACCGATACAACAGCGCCAGTGGTCGCCCAGGAGATACATGAAACTCCGGGTTGGATAGAAGAGCGATTAAGGTTCTTAGGGTATATGGATTGTCTAAGTTCATATGAGGAGGCAATCAGCAGCAGGAGCCAAGGTAATTTTGCGGCGTCCATTGGTCAGCTGCGCAACTTTGTGCACTGCGTTGTATCTAGCGTGTCTCAGACCGACCCAACGCATTTTGGATTGGCCTTGGAAAAGCTATCACAAGACAAGAGACTCGCAAAGCTTCTCGGGAGAGATAGATGGGGGATGGACAATTTACTGAAGAAGATGGACACTTTCCTTAGCCTTTACGGCAGTCACTCGCCTGTTGAGCAACCAGACGAAATGGATGCGAGATTAGCTGCTTCTGTTTCACTGGGGCTTATTCGCTACATTCTAGAGCGCACTTAACACGCCTACTTGAAACGTGCGGCACTTCGAACTAATCTAAGAAACCAGAAGAATTCAACGATGGAAATTGCCAAGATCCCCGCTCCGAACTCAGATATAGCCGCTAGGGGAACTGCGCCTGTGCACGTAGTCGCTGCCGCTTCGCACTGAATGTAAGTTGCAGTGTGCCACGACATTCCGTAAGCCCAATTAATTGTGTAGAAAGGTATTCGCCTGAATTCTTGACTGTGGAAGATATCCATTATCGTATAGATCGAAGCGAAGTGGGCGCAATGTGTCTTCACCTGTAACTACAGTAATTTCCCGTATGTACCAAAATGTGAAGAACCCCCATCGACGATGGAATAGTAACGTGTACAACTGATTTCCGTTATCGTCGGTGTGGCGCTCATGAATCATGAATCTGTTGGATTAGGGGAGAGGCAGATGCGGAAAGGTGGAGATCGCACAGTTGACAACATGAAGAGATGCATTCTGATCGTGCTCTCTGTTTCGATGATTATCTTGACAAGCCTGGGATCTGCTCATGCGCAGTCGAAAGTTCCAGTTTTCGGGGCTTGGAGGGCCGGTTAAGATGCATTGTGGTAAATGCGGAGCTGAAATCTCAGATGCGGACACGTTTTGCGGAAGGTGCGGTGCTGTCCAGGAGAGGCCGCGCACGCCCGGCATGGGTTCATCGCGAACTAAGCTGTTAGCAGCCGCAGCGATTGCGATTCTCATTCTCGCAGGCCTGTTTGGAAGCGGAGTGATTCAGCAGATGCTTTCCACGTCGCCTCTATCGTTGCCATCGCAGTCAACAAGCACGTCGACAGCCAGCTCCTCGTCTGCGACAACTAGCCGAGTCTCCTCTGAAACGAGCAACATCCCATCGACTGCAGAAACGAGCTCTAGTACTTCGAGCCTCCCAGCCGAGCCTCCTTCTGTTTTCACAGCTAGCTTGGCGTCCGCGCCTACGGCTGTTGGATGCTACCGTTATGGTCAAGCAGGGTGGGAGAATGTTGCCTGTCTCTCTCAGGGGGCGGTTCAAAAGTGGGGTAACTTTCCAGGCTCCTTCATGGGCATCATCAGCACTCAGGGCGGCAAGCCTATTGCAGGGCCTCAGCCCGGAAAGACTCAGATAAAATTAGGCGTAGTTATGGTGGACATTCGTAACTTTGGGTCGGACACAGATAGTAGGTTTGGCGATGGCGCGTACAGTGTTCAACTGAACACGAACTGGTTCCCCGGCAACAACGGGCACACTGACTGGGTGCAGTTCGTCTACCAAGACTTTTGTGGCAACTCTGCTGGTTGTGGAGATGCAAGCCGCCTCTGTATATGGAACATCGACGTGACCATTGACAAATACGATACAAGTCCCGGATGCGCAAAGCCTGGCGCAGTCAGACTCTCCAGTGCGGGATTTGCGCCTGTAGGATCCCAGACATGGGAGATTATCATCGCGGGATGGGTGGCGTCCAATGGAAACTTGGGAATGATCGCCTACCTGAACGGAGGCATTTACAGCGTGTCCGCCCCCGACATGTACGGTTTGGCATCGGACTGGGATGAGGCAAGCGGGGGAATAATGGGCGCGAGTGTGTCGACTGCCAACTTTGCCAACACCGGGCTGCAGACCGACATCGGTGTAGCCTCCTCCTTATCCTCCTGCCTATCCTTGTGGAAGGATTGCGGCGGGCTACCTATAGCTGCGGTAGAAACGCCCCCACCGGGGGCTGGGGTCACACTCGAGAGTAGCAGCCTGCAACAATACGACTATTTGCTGACCAGCTACTACGGGGGCAATCACTGGTGGTTCTCCTCAGCATCTGTCGACCAGGTTGGCTCAGTGATCTGCCCGCAAAATGGGGGGTACCCGGGCTGCGGACAGTTTGTGGATTACGGGAAAGCCTTCGGTTTTGATTCCGCCATGTTGTATACGGTGGACATACAGCCTGCGCCTGGGGAAGTGAGCGCGGGCAACGATTTGAGCACGACGGTGAGTGTTGTTTCGGTGGACGGCGTGCAGGTGGGGCCGATAACGATGAGCGTGTCCGGGCTGTCCTCTCTCGGAACTGAGGATCTCTCAGGTCAAACGTGCACGTTCGGTCCTTACCTCCAGCCTGGGAGCAGCTGCTCCTACACCATGACCATTCATACCTTCCCGACCGCGCTTCCGAGCAGCTACCCCGTCACAATCACGGGTACTCCGCCTCCGAACGCGGTGCCGCCTCCCCTATCATCGGGGTTACCTAGCCTGAGCGATTACATCGTGTACAATCTCATAATCAACCCCCCAGCCGCCCCACAGCCAATGATCGTTTCGCCAGTAGACATGGCTTCTCTCAACCAGGGCGAGAATACGCTGATTGGGTATGCAGCCAGCACCGACACAGCTCAACCCGGGTGGGTGCCCTGCGACCATATGCAGTTCAAGGTCACCTTCTCCGGCGGTTCAATCGTGACGGCCACACCAACGGAAGATCCAAGCTACCAGAAGACAGGGTTCTGCGATGCCATGGTGGACTTGAGTGTGCTGGGACCGGCTACGGTCGTGCTTTACGCAACCAGCCTTGCAGGAGCTAAAGGAGCCGTCAGCATAGCCATCAACATCGTTAGCGCGCAGCAGCCCACCCCGTTCACCTTCGCATTATCCGTCACACCCTCAACCTGGTCGGTAGACCGGGGAGGACAGGGCTCATTTACAGTGGTCGTGACGTTGACCGGGGGCACCGCGGGGCCTGTTCAGTTGAGCGTCTCAGGCCTACCGCAAGATGCAACCTACACCTTCAGCAGCAACCCCGTCACTCCAACTGCCACATTAACCCTGACCATAAGCACCGCAACCACCACTCCTCTAGGGACATACACAATAACGATCACTGGAACAGCCGCCGACGGCAGCACCGCGTCCACCACCATACAACTCGCCGTCGCAAGCCTAGGCTAGAACAGTGAGAAGAACTGTGACATAGGATGGATTTCTTCCTGCCTTGAACGAGTTCTGTGGGCACTTCGGAAACAGACTCAAAGGCAGCTGACCACGCTGCAAGACAAAATACAGCTGAATCCTTCCTTCGCTAGGAATGTTACCGAACCCACTATGTCGTGGGTTCGTATCCCACCGGCCCCACCACATCGCTCACAACTGCTTCCTTAGGGGATCGTGTCCCGGCATCTCAGGAAGTCTGACCATCCCCATACATATAGGTACGGGGATGCTGCCACCGCCATACCTGTTCTTACGAGAATTCGCCACTTCAGGTTGAGCCCATTTTGATTGATCAGGTCATTGCGTGTGACCACGTCGGCCAAATCGGAAACTAAATAGTCTGAGCGAAGCAGAGGGTCGTAGGCGCAAGACTTGGAGTCCGACCAAGAAAGGAAGAAGGCCGTGCTCGCAGACTTGAACCGTTGGCACCTGCTGCTGTCAGGATACAGCGAGGCGGAACTTGTCGGACTCGGCGATCTCGCTGTTCTGGGGAAGGAAAGAGTTCGCGGTCTCATCCGTCGGAAGGCGGAGGAAGCGGTTCTGAGGGCAAATCCGGTGATTGTGATCGGAAAACGGAAACGCAAGGCGCCGAGAAAGTCGGTGCATCGGAAGAAGAAGGTTAATCGTGGCCGGGGAAGGTAGCCCGAGAATGGCCGCCGAGGACGAGGTCGACTTGCGCGAGTACAAGAAGAGCATTGAGGACTCACTCGGTAGGCTCAAGCCGGACAGCGTCCTCTTGAAAAGGATTCGCCGCTTGCCCGACCGCATGGCCCGCGTCGAGTGGTGGAGGGAGGTTGAGGTACTGAACGACTTATTGCACGATGAACTGGGCTCATTTGTGCTCGACGATTGACGTCTCTTCGTCCCGGTTTCCGATCCACTTCCACAGTGCACCTGGTCCTTCTATCCACTTTCCCAGCTCCTTCTTGGGCACCATCTTCACCACGCCCTTCTGGGCGTCGGTCTTTCGCCGGATGAGTTCTCGCATTTTGGCTCCGGAGAATTTGGCGGGGTCTCCTTCCCTGTCAATATCCGCGTCGGTGTAGCCGAGCAGTTTGAGGTTCTGCCTGTTCACGAGGCCCATGACGCTTTCCTGCGTTACGGGCTCTCTCCAGGTCAAAGTGTCGAGGTGCTTCTCCGCGGCGGCCGCATATGCTCGCCTCATCTTTTCTCGAAGCGGAGGTGGAAGCCCCTTGTTCATTCGGTAGACGCTCTCGATGTCCCCTCCGTGCCCCATCCAGAAGACCGACCAGTCCTTGATTACGAGCTTATCGTATTCTGCCATCATCATGGCCGTAGAATAGAAGCGGCGTAGCACGTACGGCCGCCAGCCGAAACCGGCTTTGCGAATTGGGCGGCGAATGTCGCCGCGCACGCTAATGGTTTGAATGTGCTTGCCGATGTAGGGTTCGTCTTCGCCGGTGAAGATCGGGGTTTCGGCGTCGATCTGTTCACCTAGTTTCCATTCTCGTCTTCTAGTTTTGCCGTTAAAGACTCTCTTCGAGTTCATCCGCCACTCAAGCCACTCTCGCAGGTATCCGCAACCCTCGCGACTCAGAAAGCCTGAGTACTGGTTTCCCATTTTGCTGACGTTTTCACGGACGATGAACATTGTCGGGATCTGCTTGAAGGTGACCGTGCCTTTGGTTCTCACTTCGGCTTTTCCCTTAACGATTTTGGCCTCTTCGTTCCTGTACTCCATTTCTGGGAAGTCAGAAATCTTTAGTCCGTCCGTTGCCGTGTGGTTGCCGAGAACCTGCGGCCTGACTCCAGCGTAGGCCATCATGGCGATGGCGAACCTTGCGCGGCGGTTGGCCTTGTCCAGTATTCTGCGAAGCTCGCCTGCATCCGGCACGTTCTCCTGACTGTACTTCGTGCCCACCGCCTTTCCGAGCCTGATCCTGCCCGGAACTTCGATGTTGTTGTGGCTGAACCAGCTTCGAATTGTTTTCACGTAGTTTCTGACGTTTGCGGCCGTTTTCGCCTTCTCAACGACTTTCCCGCTAGCGTCCTTCTTGTCGGTTTTGAGGTCCGTGACTAGGTCTAACAGGAGCTTCTTCGCAGCCACGAGATCCGGATCTCCGTCTTTGCGGGTCGCGTGCTTCAGGATCATTTGCGCTGGCGTGAGCTTCAATCGCCTGGCGAGATAGTCGAGTCTCCTCAAGTAGCCGTCTGCCGTCAGCGTGCTATCTTCGCGTAGACTGCTGTACCAGCGCTTCACATCCACATTCTCTAACAAGTACTGCTGGTTCTTGAGCCTAGCCATGCCAGAAATAGTTGAGTCCCTTAAGTATAGCTTTTATGGTTATGCAAGAGGAACAGTCTTAAAGGATTCATCACTAACCAGTCACGGTCCTGAACCCTCTTGGTCCAAATATCTTGCCAGGTCGTACATTTGATTATCGCTAGAGAACTCGTCCTGACAAAAGCATTGAACCTCACACACACATCAATTGCTGGGATCAAAACCCAACTAGTGTGAACGGTCCGTAGAGAATCCGTAGGCGAAACCTATCACTCGAGAGACTACCGAATTTTCGGCTCATTTCAGTTCCTGTAACTTGTCCTCCTCAATTTGGCGTAGAATCGCCAGCCCGAGTGGTGTCAAGGAAACTACGTCTTGTCCATCTAGGTTGGTTGAGGTGAGAAACCCCTCTGTCTGCAGGTTCGCGATCTCTCCAACCCAGGTCTGGTCGGAGTCAACGGCGAGGTCTGCTCTGAGGTTTTCTTGTTTGACGAATTTGTTGCCGATGCCCCTCAGCCTCCAGAGTGTGAGGAGGATTTGCTCTCCTAGGTCTGAGAGTGCTTGGGGGGGCATGTTTGGCATGGGTTGTCTGTCTCTGACTTATCCATATGGATGAAACTTTAGTGTGTGTTAATGCGAACATTAATATACCATGCCTTTCGCATAAGAGCCTTGAGTAGTCCATGGCAGCCGATGAAGCCACCGCATTCATGGAAGTCCTATCGAAGAGCCCGCAATTCAAAGTCCTCACCATCTTAGCACAACGCCCACAGGAAGAACTCACAAAGACCGAAATCGCTCAACGTGCAGGTATAGGACGAACAACCCTCTACCGAGTCTGGAACGACCTCGAACGAATGAAGGCCATCGCGCCATCGAGGCATGTGGGCGCAGTAACCCTATACCGAATGAACCCCCAAAGCCCAGTCGTACAATCATTCCTCAGCATAACCAAAAGCCTAACCACAGTAACTGACGCGGTCTCAAAAATCGAGCAACTCCGCAAACTGGAAGAATCGGCCAAGTCAGAGTTCGGCGACACTGTACCGCCGGGACCCAGCATTTTGGTTAAACTCGTGAAAGCAAACTCCATCTCACCCGAAACCGCTAGAACACGTGCAGAGCTTCAGTTCACTCAACACGAAGCGGACGCCCTCAAAGGCCTATTGACGGCCGGGTTAGTCTTCGAGAATGACGGGGCACTCTACCTAAGCCAACTCGGGTCGCAGACCGCGCAAGGCGCAGCAAAGATCTGGGGCTCCGACAACTCGCAATCCCTAGACCAAGCAATCTCAACCGCAAAAGTCGCACTGAACCTAATCAACCAAGAGATCAGGCGGCTCAAAGGGCAAGTGCCAAAGTAGCCGAGAACTTAGCGCTCGCCAGTAACTACTTTCTTTTCTCTTCGTTTTCCTATCCAAGAAACTTTAAGTCTTAACGGGAAAAATCGGGAATACCTACGGGTAATTGAGTCGTTTGACGTCCTCTCCGCAGTGTTAGCCGATAACGACCTGAGCCTGTCGTCATTCTTCATGAACTCTATAGACGCTAACCGTGCTGCTATCTACTTAGCCGCGTGGCGAACCCAACGAGCTGAAGTGAGAAAAAAATGACTCGGGACGAAGCGCGGGTTGGGAATATGTGAAACAGTGGTACAAGAAAACTGCGAAGTATGAACAAGGATGTTTGCGACGAAACCCGTACCACCAGATCGAGTTTATTGTAACTTGTCACTTCCTACAGAAGTACCTTCCAAAGACAGGATTTGTTCTCGACGCGGGCGGAGGACCCGGGGCGTACACCATCGAATTGGCCGAGAAAGGATATGACCTAGTCTTAATAGATCTCACAATTTCCTGAAAAGAGACTGGCAAATAACGGAGACGAACAGCTTGACATGCGTGAACATAAATCAAAAGGTCAACTTGCTAGCTGCAATTTCAAAACCGTCTCATCGTTGATCCTGGGGCCTTTTGTGGGGTACTGCATATGGTAGTTTGTGATGCGATAGCGCATGCACACTTGTGAAGATAGGCCATCAGTTTTAGCGATCTCTTGAATTGCCAATGGTGTATTAATGCGATGTCCACGATTAGAGTTACTTCCTACTACAACATATGCAGTTCCTTTCGATTTCTTCAACACTTTGGCTATTTCACCTACCCATGCGGTAGTGTCGTTGAAATACCGTGCCAGTTCAGTTGCTTCCGATGTGAACCCTGAGCGTTTCAGGTATGAGTACATTCTACGTACAGAACTTGTTAGAGAACCCATGTCTGGGTCGTCTAAACTCATGCCAAGAAACTCGTGGCGGAGCTTGTGAAGTGATTCTTCATCAACCATTCCCAGCCAGAAGTATTCGAGCTTGTGTCTTCGCCAATACTCGATTGCAGACATGTAGCATGGTGACGTAATAATCAAGTCGGGCCAGATATCAAGTCTTGAGCAGATTTCGCTCCACTTTTTAGCATCCGCGTTGACAAGCTTTATTCTTCCCAACGGATTCTTTCGCATTTGTTGATACCCACGCGCGAGGAGAGCGCTTTTCTTGGAGAGCTCCTTTTCAATGCTAAACTTGAGCCCTGAAGCCAGAGCTTCTCGCCTGACTCTTGTGACCTCAAGTCCGCTTGATGTCTGCGGGTCTGCCCGTGAGATCTTACGTACAACCGATGCGAAGAGCGCCAGCAATGTATCCTTTCGGCGACCAGTGTTCTCGAGGTGAGCTATTTGCTGTAGCACTTTGCATATGTTGACGGCAACGTATGGTTTGAACCAATGGAACACGTTTGGGGGGGCTCTAAAAGGGGTCGAATCCTCAAGATTGTGTATGTACTTCAAGGCGTTAGCTCTCTTGACGCCAGGCTTTGCAAATGGCTTACTTTCTTTCAGGACTGACGCAACAGTGTTGACGAGCCAGTCGGGATCGACAGGTCTAGCCTTCGCTCTAGTCAGTAAACAGGCCAATGGATCTATGTCGGAGAAGAGGCCTGCTTTCCCCGCAAAAGTTGTTTCGACGGCCACGGTTCCGCATCCGGCCATGGGGTCTCCAATCACCCTCGATTTGGGGTGCTTGCTGATTAGGTACGTTACGAGGGGCGGGTGAAATCGGCCAGGAAATCTGAACAGACCATGTGTGAGAGTTCGTGGATTCCTATAAGACGTCAAAGTCAAGGGTTTAAGTTGCGACAATCCGGTTACCTTTCTCTATCCAAACCAGAAATCATGGCGATTCTTGTGACGTGCTCTTCTTTGTAATCCTTTGGAGGCTCTGTTGGAACCGGTCGATTACAATCTCAGGTTTAGAATTAAGTTCAACACGGTCACCGTAAACGAAAATTAGGCCAGGGAGCAGGCGTGATAGGGCATAGAGCCAATCTTTGATTTGCCATTCAGGAGCGTCAAGTGGTTCGCCTACTTTGGGACTGTGCTTAATGGCTCCTATGGATGGTGGGTCCGCAGGGTGCTCCTTTTGGAGCTTGTAGATCCTCTCTAGCATCGCGCCGATGTCAGGTAAAGTCCTTTGATCTGAGCAAAACTTGCTTATCCACCCATGCGCCTCTTCAGGTGAACGGCATGTTTCGAAAAGGTTTTCCAATTCACTCAGCGAAAGAGGTTTCACTCCGGATGCTTCAACAAGACGCGCAAAATCTCGAGCTCGAATCAAGGTAACGTTCGCTTTTTTGGCCTCTTTGACTGCTTTCGACTTCTCACCGAGTGTCGTTGTCTCGAAATCAGATCCTATTACCGCAGCATAATCTGCTTTGTAATCATCCCTATGTCGATCGACCGTGGACATTCGGATGTCGCCCGACTTAACCTTCTCGTGGCCGGTGGACTTTGCATCATAAGTGACCGAGTAGGAACGAGTCTCCAATTTCCCAGTTTGATCTCCGTAGCGCACAGCCAAGACAGCGGTTGCTAGACCATCGGGTTTTCCGCTTCCGCCAAGTGGGAGAACTTCAAATCCAAGCGCCCTGAATGCGCTGTGGCTCGCCTCTTCCAGTCCGGACTCGGACGCTACAGATTCGCGTATCTGTTCTGCGATGATCATGACGCTCCGTGGTTTTTCTCTAACCAGAAACCGCAGGAACTGGTCTCGTCTCTCGAGCAGTTCACGAACTTCATTTGGCGCCAAGCTAGATTCGTATAAGTACGCTTCCAGCAAAACCTCAGCAGTTCCGATGGCTTCCATCCCTTGAAAATCTGCATAATTGACATAGAAGGGGTGGTTGACATTGATTTTTACCGTTCCAGTTGAAGCATCGAAAACAGCCAATGGATCCGTTTGGTCAAGTGTGGCAAATTCGGTTTTCTTGATTGTATCTACAACGGTTTTTCCTTCCGGAGGAACTTGTATTGTAATGGGAGTCAATCCCTTGTCGTGAAGGGCGCGATCTACAGCATGTTTCATGGGGAAACGTGCAAGAGGTCCAGGGATGGCGGCAAGTCGGTCTTCGATCCCCTCCTTCTTATCTCTCTCCGCCAGGTATTCCTGATACCAATTTCGAATTTCGTTGAACTTTGCCACGAGATATTTCTCAAGGATCAGTCGCTTCTCCTCAGATACGCTCTCTCGACTTGCAACAAGTTCTCTGTCGAGATCGTTGACATGAATAATTGCGCGTAGGCGATTGAAGGTCGCGTGCGAGAGAACGTGGATCCCGAATAGTGGGTCGTCATGGTTGACAAGCCGACGACGAACCATTATGAAAAACCCGTGGCTTCTCCCTGTCTCTTCAGATTTGCCGCCAAGTAGCGTCTCTTCATAAAGTGTGAGTTCACCAGAGACCTTCCCGACTCCGGGAATTGATATCCAAGAATCAAACGGTTCTAGTTCGTGGGGATCCTCGCCAGCTTTATAATCAAGGTCGTTTGCGACCTTGTCTTTCTTGCCGACTTGCCATTTCTTCAGACTCTTTTTGGATAGCTTACTCGGAGGCACTTCTTGCCCGTCAAGAAATACATGGAAGTCTGGTACAAGTGGGAGTGCAGTAGAGATAATCCATCGAAGACGCCCTCGCGAGATTGCTTTAGCTTCAGTCTTAAGATGATCTACTATCACGAGCGTCCAGGATTTGGGAGCACCATTTCCGAATAATGGTAGAGCGACTCCACCCGGAGGTCCACCAGAGACCGCAAAGTCTAGGAGCCCTTTTGCTTCCACGTCTTGTAATTCTCTTACGCTCAAAGTGACTTCCTTGGGCCGTTCCAGCCTCTTGGTGCCAGGGGCTAATTCATCAGGAATAACCTCCGAGAAATCCATAGTCACAGCGAGAATTTGCTTACCATGCTTGCACACATGACTAATCCTGTGGCCTACGACGTAGCTCGCGAGTTTTCCAATGCCGAATTTGCCAATGGGTAGACGCCCCTTCTTCTCTGCTCTGCGCTCTCGGTTGGGGTCTCGTTTCGTCGTTTCTGCCACCAACCATAGCTCCCTCAGTCCTTCAAGGTTCATACTCTCTCCGTCGTCCCATACCAACACTTTCGCATCGGGATTCTCCCAGTCGTCCGGAAGGATTACTTGACAATTCTGAGCAAACGCGTCGTAGGCGTTGACAACGAGTTCCTCAATAGCCTTCGCTGGATTGGAGTAAAGGTGACCGGAGAAAAGGTCGATGATTCGATACCCTATGAAGACAGGGAGTGTCCCTATCTGCTTTCCTGCTGTTGTGATATCCAAGTAGATTTCACGTAAAACACTCAGCCGAAGTACTAGATTAGTGTATAATTTCTACCGGTCATGCGCGACCAGAGAGAAACTAAGACGAAACTAAGACGGGGAACTCCCACTTGTTACCTTGTAACTGTAGGTCAATGCCAGCGACTTCAGGGACAACATACCGATGTACTTGAGGCTGCTTTAGTACTCTAGAGATTCCGTTCATGGTTCCCATGTGAATCGGTAATCGAGTTTCGGATGAACATAAATTACGGAGACAGGATAACGTTTGTAGTTCCCGCGAGTTGATTTTACGCGGTCGTAACTAACTTTCAATCGACCTTTTGAAAAGGGCTGGGAAACTCCGCTCGCGTCAAGGATCAACAGAATCCGTGTCCTGGCTTTGTTAGTTGATACCCGGCATAGTTTGTTGATCTCCGAACGATTCTCAGAGCCATAATGTTGATTGCTGTGAAGTGGGTCACGAACGACTAGTTCTATTACTCTCGGATTCGAAGTCGCGTATCTGAAATCTATTCTGTCTTGACCTGCCGCAGGAAGGTACTCCCTTTCCATATACCCGAACTTCGTTTCAAGCGCTCCGAATAAAATGTGGTGTATGATCCCCTCTTTTCTTCTGTAGTCCATATACTGTTCCGACAATCGGACAGCCATTTTTCCCAGATGGATTAGCCTATCCACTGTGAAACTCACCATCTCACAAAATCACTCCGCAAATTCGGGCGTTTCTATTGTCTTTCTGTATTTGATATTGTCTATGCAAAGAATGCCAGCCAAAACGTTAAGAAGCAAAGCATCGTCAAATCTGAATAGAAATCAGTTGCCGCCAAAACAGCAAGACAGTTCAAGCCATGAACTACTTGGATTTTTTCTGTTCCTAGCATGGGTATTTGCATCTATTGAAATCTGGGTTAGCGCTCCTGCTGACTGGCAGTGGTATGGAAAGGGCCTACTGATCGCTATCGTGGGCGCACTTCTAACGGTGTTCTACTACGTTTTCGAGTCCGTAATGAGGCGCAAATAGCAACCACACAAATACCCAGATCAAGAACGCTTCAGCAACGATCAGAACAATCATAGCGCTATCCAAAGCGACACCAACAGCTAGAGATGCGAAAGCAAACGCATAGATGGGCGTTAGCATTCTGCGTGGCACATATTTCCCTGATATCAGAAATGAGGCTAGAATACTCAGTGCGGCCAAAGCCGTTGCCATACCCATAATACCATCGTAATTCAGCCAATGTATGAAGATTGGAATGCAAAGCGCGCCTAGCACCATAATCATGCATGACCCAAGTTGCCGATAGTCAGAACTTGATTCTGATTCCAAGCGTCATCCATAGAAAAATGGGAATATGAACCCCTACATGGCCTTCCTATGCCTAGTCGTCTCTAGTCAACGCAGTACTAGATCGCGTTCACCATCCTTCGATTATCCCACGTAAGCCCATCTTGCGTAGGTAAATCGACAGTAACTTGAGAAAACCAGGTTTTCTTATGCCGTAAGTTGGGAAACGGCCAGAAACATCTGCAACGGTTCTTAGATCACGCTTGGCCAGATTGACCATGCCGCTTTGATCGAACGGTCCTAGCTCTCTAGCGCGACCGTATTGCATATACACTCTATCTGAACTCTATTCAAGCCATCAATCGGGTGTTCGCGTATGGTACGAAAGCAATCGATGCTAGACTATTCGAGGACCGAGTTAGATTACAAGCCACTCGCCCAAATAGAAGTTAATCGGCTTAACCCTAGGGAACCAGCGGGCAAAGAGGACGTCAGCGATCTCAAGAAATCAATTCGTTCAGTTGGCGTCCTCGTACCGTTGCTGGTCTTTCGAAAAAAAAGAACGAAAAACAAGTTTGTTTTGCTGGAAGGTGAACGACGTTACCGCGCGTGCACTGAACTGTTTGAAGAAACTCGAGAGAAGCGGTTCAGTGAAGTTCCTGTCAATATCCTACGAACACATCCGAGCAAGTTCAAGAACTATCAAACAATGTTCAATGTTCATACAAAGAGGAAGAAATGGAGCCGAGCTGCTGAGGCTGAAGCGCTTGGCAAACTCAGGGTAATGGGCAAGAAGCGGGCGAACAATACAGGCAAACTCGTCGATTTGACCGGACTGGATGAGACCGCCGTCGAGGAAGATCTGACGTTCCTTAGATTCCCTGACGATCTAAGGAAGCTCGCTTTCGACGGAAAGCTTCGTGAGTATTATCTCATTTTGCTTGGAAGGAACCTTAAGGTACTTGAAGATATATTTCCGCTGCTATTTGAAAAATACAAGTGGGAAACGATCGTTCGAACGCTTATCTTGAAAGTTCAGAATCGCAACATTAGACGAACCAGAGATTTCAATTACCTTTCATCGCTCGCTAAGACCTGCATACAGTTCAAAGACAAAGATGTGTTCACACGTGCTTTTGACAAGCTGATGACTGAACCAGCGTTCAATATGGATGACATGGCAGCATTTGTTGACCGTGAATTGGGATACAGGGCCGATGAGGCATTTAGTGATCACTGCAAGGCCTTTGCAGAATCCCTCTCTTCACATTTGAAACATAGGAATTACAAGGTCCAGAAGAAAACACTGGAAATCCTGCTTAAGATTGCAGAAGAGATAGCGAGACTAAATTCAGAATCGACCTAGGGTTGGCAACTATGGTCGCAAAGGCGAAACAAAAGAGCATGCTCCGACACCAACGCAAGCTGAATCACAGTATTCCTGATATTGTCCTCCTCCAAGTCAAATCTCTTAAATTCGTCAGGTACCGAGCACTCCTGGAAAGTTTCGCAACAGAATATTACAAGACCAATTTCCCCGGTCCTCGGGATGAGTTCAGATTCATTATCAAGTATGAAGAAGCGCTCGTGAGCCACTGCACCGATGCCAGGCTGTTCAACGAACTCCACGGCTTAATGGACGAGGACTTGGCGGCCTTAGGTGCGGCCCGCATGTTGGAAAAGTCGTACCGAAATCATTTCGCTCACTCATTTCAGGATTTCCTAACTGGGACAGTTGTGATAGACAAGTTCTACGAAACCTTCGTCAAATGGTATTCTCCGAACCTGAATGCGAATTTGAGATCTAGCGTTGAATCATCTTGGCTTCTTACCACCATCCTTCACGACCGCTACCGACCAGTCTCGAAATATGGGGATATGATACGAAGAGGACTTACCATTCGGCCTCCAAGAGTTGAAGACCATCCCTTGATCGCCAAACGATTGGCTTCAATGTACCGGCATCTACAATCAGGAAACTCACTTGAGAATTGGGTGATTGATGGATCAAACACAGACCCTTTGGTTGATATTTTGCTCAAGCATGCCGATTGCGATAATCACGCCATATGTGCCGCATTATCATTGCCCTATTATGATCTTCAGATTGATGATCCAACGCTGTATGCATCTGCCTTGGCGATCGCCTTGCACAACTCACAGCCAAGGGAAGATTTGTTGGCGGCAAAGGTATTTCCTGTGTGCATGGAGAGATTTCCACTAGTTACGCTTCTTAGCTATATCGACGCCGTTCAAGAGTGGGATAGATCAGAAGACTCAAACGACACACTAATTGATATTCGATTCGACAACAACGAAGTTCTGTTCGAAGTGTCTTTTGATAGTCCTAAGGCAGCACGTGGTAAGGCGGAAGAACTTGAGAAGGTCTCAGCCTGCATCGTTCACCCTTCTCCCATAAGACTTGGCTTCGTAAGCAAGGTCCTTGTGGCATGACCAGGTATGGCTAGCGAGCTCAGGCGAGCTTTCCTTTCTTGAGGAAAAGAATGTGCTCAGATCGCATTACATTTTGTATTCCCTCAATTGGGCGCTCGAACCTTTGAATCAGATTGAGGCTATGTTGCTGCCCAATCTTGACCATTTCATCCTCAAGCTTTATGCCGGTGGCGTTCAAGACCTTCTCAAGCTGTACGGTATTCGAACCGATTATTATTACTGCAAAATGGTCTTGTTTTAGCACTCGAGCCATTTCACCTATGGCTTTGTTCATGTCTTCGATGTATGTGTGCACTTGATTTTTCAATCCGGTTCCTCTCAACCCAATCATTGTGTCACGAAGTGATTTGACATCATACCCTAGATATTGCAGCTGAGAAGCATCAGCTTTGATGTAGTCAATTGCAAATGAGTATGGAGGAGAAGTAACTATGCCGTCCACGGAGTCAGGAGCGAGGTCCCTCATTTCTCGTGCGTCACCAAGCTCGATCTTAGCACTACCGAGTCGTAGGCGTAATCGATCGCGAACGTCCAAGAAATTGCGAATTGCTGTAACATACCTCTGAAGGACGATAGGTAGGAGCTCTTCCAAACTCTTGGTCTTGACTCTAGTAGAGTATCCAATCGCATCCAAGTAGCAAAGGAGAATTATTGGATGAATTTCAGTTAGCTTCAATTCCTTCGGCTTTTCTGAACTCCTAACCAAGCCTTCACGACGATTTGACAAAGCGCGGAAAGCAGATTTCGCCGACGATTCGAGCTCCGACAGTTTCTCATTCGTCAGAAACAGTCCATCTGCCTTAGCTTTTGCCATAAAGACTGCAAAAGGATTCATGTCGAAACCGATTGAATCTACACCGACCACTGAGGCCTCGATATTGGTTGTTCCGCTGCCTGTCATAGGATCCAGGACAACATCACCACGTCTTAGGCCGATAATGTTCATGATGCCTTTGATCAATTGCGGGTGGAATTTCCCTCTGTAAGGAAACAAACCGTGGGTTGCATAACTTGTCTTGAACTTGAACACATTGAAGAAGGCCTTCATTCTGAATGACCCTTGGTCAACCAGAAGCGGCGCACCCGAGCATAGCTTGTAGTGAACGGTTTCTCTTCCATCAATCTTGGCGAAGTATGCACTCCTTTCTACTGCGTCGTCCTTGCTAAGTACCGAGGCTTCTGCAAGGGCCAAATCAAGCTCATAGATGCTATTCAAGCCAGGCACGAGTTCGTACCCTTCTGGCAAAACCCTCATTCGTACATCAGGCACCAATGACCTGGCTATTTCCTCGGCCTTCAATGAACTTCCTCGAGGCAGGGATTGCACCACATAACTCTTAAGCAATATGAGTCGAGCAGTACGAGTGAATCAATGTGGCATCCTCTTGAAGCTTTGCAGAACTGAGATCTTGATCGATCGAGGGCAATTCTCTGCAAGCGCTGACTGGGCTAAGGTTCACGCTGAGATTGAGAACGCCATCAGATCCATGGATTGGCCACCGGGATCTGGCAAATTCACATTGTATGATGACGTTGGCAAAGGAACGGGGGAGGGTAATGGGGTGAAGCCGATCAAAGAAATGTTTGTGCGAAAACTTCGCCAGGAAGGGAAAGGATGGGAGCCTGAGGTGAAGCTTGAGATCCCAGCTCGCATATCTCCTGGTCCAATAGATGTTATGCGAAAGATCGGTTCCAAAGAGTTTGCTGTTGAATGGGAAACTGGGAATATCTCTTCGAGTCATCGAGCTATGAACAAACTCGCGATGGGTCTGTTGAAAGGCGTTCTCATAGGTGGTACTCTGATAATGCCTACTCGGAAGATGTACACTTACCTTACAGACCGCGTTGGAAGCTTTGAGGAACTCTCGCCGTATTTTGACATCTGGAAATCCATATCTGTAGATGAAGGGCTGCTTGCCGTCATGGCCGTAGAACATGATGAGGTCAGCAGGGACGTACCGAGATTTCCCAAAGGAACTAACGGAAGACATGCCCGATAATCAAACCTCCGAATGATTAATCGGAAAACTGCCACGCCGGTCAGCATCGACAATCGAATGACACGAAGCACAGAGTAAAATGACCGTGTGCATTTCGTCGAAGATCTGCTTGAAACTCAAAGTAGTCAAGCCAGCCTCGTAGTTTCTTTTTCTCTTTCGCGGATCTCTATGAGTTCATTGAGTAGCTTACTCACAAACCCGCTGAAGCTCCTGACGCCTTGCAATCGGTAGCGCTCCCTATCCTTCTCCCAAAACTTGCGGTAGTAATTGTACACGTCGTCGGGCACTGTTATCGACTTGTAGCCTTCCCGTGGCAATCATGTTCAATCCTTTATGCTGGTAGCTGCTGCTTCGAGATCCCAAGCCAGTAATGCGGAAACTGTGACTTGCCGTGCGTCATACGGGAGCCCTCCCTATGTTTCTCATGGGCTAAATCGTGGAACTCTGCGAGGGTCAATGGTTCAAACCTGTTTGCATACAGCGGTATGCATACCAACGTATATAAAGATTTGTAAACCATGGCTTGAACGGAGGCCCTAGCGGTGGTCAACCAAGCAGGCAGCAAAATTTACAGGTCAAAAGGACGCCACTCACTTTACTTGCCATCCAGCATAGTGGGCGACGACCGATTCCCCTTCAAAGTTGGCGAAGAATTGATGGTGAGAATCGAGGGCGAGCGCCTAGTCGTCGAGAAACTTAGAGGTAGCAAGACTTAGAGTGCATTTGATTGCTTGCTTGAGGGGCCGTGAGATCCTTCTAATGCCTTCTTGAGGTTTTGGCGGAAAGTTTTGCTTTTGAGGAGTTGGTCTACGAAGTCGGCTGGTAGTGGCGGTCTTTGGTTTGCAAGTATATCTCCACATTCTGTGCAGTACATGGCAATAGGAGAATTTTCTTGGTGGCATTTGGTGCATTTGATTACGTGGGTTAGTGGGCGTAGGATCTCTTCTTTTCGTTTCATTCCGTGAAGTACGAGGTCTTTGTCTTCGACGTCTCTCATGCTTAGGTGGCTGTAGACGGCTACCATGGCGGGGCTGCTCCAGCCGAACAGTTTCATTAATTCTCGGTCTGTGAAGTATCGTGAGTCTTCGGTGGCTCGTGTGTGGCGGAACATTTTGGGTGAGATTGCTTTGTGGAGAATGCGTTGGCCACTGCGTTTGATCAGCGCGTAGAATCCGTCGCTTTGGTATCCTTCGCCGTTCTCTTTGATTAGGAGCGGCCAGTTTGGTTGGTCTTTGTGGGGGTGGTTGTTCAGGTAGGCGCGGAGGTCGGGGATGGTGTGGTAGATTCTGCGGCGTCGGACACCTGTTTTCCCTTCGAGGCGGACGATGGCGCCGTATTCGTCGAATTGTACGTCTTTGATTTTGATTCCGTTGATTTCGGCGCGTCGTCCGCCTAGTTCCCCTAGTAGTTCGAAGGCTAGGCGGGCTGTGGGTGTGGGGGCTTGCCGGATTAGTTGGGCTTGTTCTTCGGGTGTGAGGGTTTGGATGGTGGCTGCTGGGTCGGTGATTCTGGGTGTGTCGATGTGTTCGAGTAGTTCTTTTCGGCCGAGGAACTTCAATGCCTGGCGGATCAGTACTACGTGGAGTCGGTAGCTGGCTGGTTTGTGTTCTCTGCGGAATGCGTTCAAATGTTCCAGAAGCGGGTCTCGGGTGACCGATACCAGGTCGACCTTGTACTTGTCACGTAGCCTGGTGAGGTTCAATACGGCAGTTTCCACTGAGGACTCAACGTTACCTTTACGCCGAAGCTTATCAGCGAACTCCTCAAGCCAGGTACGTTGAACTGTAACACCCAAAGTGGAGGCCGTACCGCACCGTACCACACTTAGGTATTAACGATTTCCGGCAGGGAAACTTTAAGTTTCACAAATGCATGAGCTGATTTATGCCGACAGATACGAAGTTCCTTTTCATCACCGGCGGCGTCATGTCGGGAATCGGAAAAGGCGTAACCGCTGCATCATCAGCAAAAATCCTCCAAACCCGAGGCTTCAAGGTTTCCGTAATGAAGATCGACCCCTACCTGAATGTTGACGCTGGAACCATGAACCCCGTTGCACACGGCGAAGTTTTCGTCACGGACGACGGTGGAGAAATTGACATGGATCTCGGAACCTACGAAAGGTTCCTCGACCTAAATCTAACACGCGCCCACAACACGACGACCGGCCAAATCTACACGGCCGTCATAAACAAGGAGAGGCGCGGCGACTTTCTCGGACAATGCGTCCAAATCATTCCCCACATTACGGACGAAATCAAATCCGTCATACGAGGAATAGCAACCAAAGTGCAACCACATGTGCTCTTCGTGGAAGTTGGGGGCACAGTGGGTGACATTGAAAGTCTTCCCTATTTGGAAGCAGCCCGTGAACTCAGACTAGAGCTGGGTCAAAGAAACGTTCTCTTCGCTCACGTCACGTTGGTCCCTGTCCTAGATGTTGTGGGTGAGCAGAAGACAAAGCCAACGCAACACAGCGTTCAGGAACTGAGGAGAATCGGAATCCAACCAGACCTAATTGTGGCGAGGAGCACCGTTCCAGTGCTCGCCGGGCCAAAGAGGAAGATTGCGTTGTTCTGCAACGTCGAGGAGCGTGCCGTCTTCTCGTCAACTGATCAACCCATAATCTACAACGCCCCTTTGGAGCTTGATGCACAGGGTATGGGTGATTTCCTCCAGGAGCGATTTGGTTTTGAAAATAGACCGGCGGACTGGGGTGATTGGAAACGAACAGTCGACCGGATGGCTAACCCGCATCATGTGATTCGAGTAGCTTTGTGCGGGAAATACGCGGAACTCGCTGACTCTTACGTTAGCGTAAACGAGGCATTGAAGCACGCCGGAGCAGCATGCGACGCTAAAGTGGAAATTGAGTGGATTGAAACCGAGATTTTCGAAGATAACGCTGCCAACTGTTCAGTTCTTTCACGGTTTGATGGAATTCTAGTGCCCGGCGGTTTCGGTTCAAGGGGTACTGAGGGCAAGATTGCAGCCTTATCGTACGCCCGCGAAAACAATATCCCAACCCTGGGAATCTGTTTCGGCTTTCAACTAGCAGTGGTCGAGTTCGCTAGGCACCTTGGCCTCAAGGGAGCCAACAGCACTGAAATCGACCCCAAGACATCCTACCCCGTAATCGACCTAATGCCTGAACAACGCAGCGTAAATTCGAAAGGGGCCACGATGCGGCTGGGAGCCAACGGAATCCGCCTCACACCCAAAACAACTGCGAACTTGCTGTACGGACGTGAAGTAATTTCGGAAAGGCACAGGCACCGCTACGAAGTAAACCCCGACTACATCGACCGTATTGTCAAGGCCGAGGGCGTGTTTTCCGGAACGACGATGGACGGAACTCGCATGGAAATTTTCGAGCTACCCAGCAAGTACTATTATCTTGGAACACAGTTCCACGGCGAATTCAAATCGAGGCCAGCGAGGCCCTCACCGCCCTACTACGGCCTAATCAAGGCAGCCCTTGATCGAAAGACAGGGAAACCAGCAGCTGAATTCGCGCCTCTAATTCAAGCAGCAGCCTAAGCCAGGCTGCAACGCGTGAACCGAAATGGCATTACTTTCTCCACGAAGTGGCATTACTTCGTAATCCCCTTTGCACCTTCCCGTTTGACTGAACATTTTGTGGCATGCTAGCCTTTGTCCAGAAATCCTAACGCGTACTGGGCTCGGTCATCGCCGATTGTGTGTCGCTTCCTGAAACACATCCTGTAGCCTCTGTTGGTAATTCGAAATCCATTCTTCCTAAGCAAGGCAAGTTCGTTACGGTGGTTGAGGAGGCAGGCTATCTCGACTGGTTGTCTTGCGGCTTTGCCTAGAGCCGTATCCAATATTTCTCCTGAGTCTCCTTTTTGCGGTTTGATGCAAACCCAAGGGCCGAACTCACACATGTCCTCGTATTGCTTGACGAACAAGTAAGAGAGGCTAGCTTTGCCGTGTTCGGCACCCACGTACCATCCAATTCGTTTTCGCAGCAGCAGTCGAATCAGCTTGCTTCGGTCTGCGCCGAACGCTTTCCTGTCTGCCGATAGGATTCTATCAACTGTTGGCGTGCGCAGGCTTCTTGGATCTGAATTCCTGAGCGGCGCTGGTTTCCTCTTCCGCCTGAGTCGCGCGAACCGCGCGTCTTTCACGAATCCCAGGTTTCCGTAGAACTCTACGTTTTCGTTGAAGCAGTAGAGGACGATTCGTTTTACGCCGGATTTCTGCAGGTGACTTACAGCATGTTCTACCAGGCTAGTGCCGATGTGTTTTCCACGGTATGTCCTATCCACGACCACGTTGCCTATCCAAGCAGCTTCTCGGCCGTAGCTAGTTGTTGTGGCTAGGCCGAGTTTTCTGTATCCATCATATGCTAAGAAGCATCCGCGTGGGGAAAGGGTCAGAACCCTCTCGAAATCTCTGCGGCTGATTCCCCATTTTTCTTGGTTCGATAGTCTGATGGCGAAGGGTATGTCTTCCTGGCGCAGTGCCTTGATCTTGAACATGAGCCAGCGGCTCGGTCTTAAATCACGGGCGGAGGCGGTTAATCAATCTTGGAAATGCAATCGCGTCCCGGATATGTTCCAACTTGCACATCCAAGTCAGGGTGCGTTCAATTCCCATTCCGAACCCTGAGTGTGGGACCGTGCCATACCGCCGAAGGTCGACGTACCAACTGTAATCCTCGGCCTTCAAACTCTCTTCGTCAATGCGGGCGAGGAGTTGCTTCAAATCGTGAATGCGCTGCCCTCCCCCAGTGATTTCCCCGTACCCTTCCGGTGCGAGCAGGTCCGCTGATAGCGTAACCTTCGGGTTCTTGGGGTCCGGCATGTGGTAGAAAGCTTTCACACTTTTCGGAAAACGGTGTACGAAGAATGGAATCTCAAAGCCTTCCGTGACAACTTTCTCTTCCTCAAACCCCAGGTCAATTCCCCACTTGAAGTCTGGCCTCGACTTCTGAACCAGGTTTACGGCTTCGTCGTAAGTGATTCTGGAGAACGGTGGTTTGACAGCGGCCAACTGTTCTGGGTCCCGCCCGACCAATTTCAATTCCTCAGGCATCTCTTCTCGGATGCGTTGGCAGACATGGCTGACAAGTTCTTCTTCGAGTTGCATTAGTCCCTCCAGATCCATCCAAGGCTCCTCGACTTCCAAATGCCAATACTCGGTCAGGTGTCGCCTCGTCCTAGATTTTTCGGCGCGGAATGATGGTGCAAGCGTGAAGATTTTTCCAACACTCGCGAGCATGGCTTCAGCGTAGAGTTGCCAGCTCTGAGTCAGGTACGCTTTCTGGTCGAAGTACTTGACCTCGAAGAGCGTTGAGCCACCTTCAACGGCGGCCGTCACGAGTATCGGCATCTGCACCTCGAGGAAGCCACGGTCAATTAGCCACCTGCGAAATTCGTCAATCATTCGCCCGCGAATCCGCATTATCGCCTGCATCTTGGGGTCACGAATCCACAGGTGCCGGGTGTCAAGAAGGAAATCGGGACCGTGGTACTTCTTTGCTATCGGATATTCGTCCTCAGCCCGATAGAGGATTGTGACTTTCTCGCTTGAGATTTCATATCCACGGGGTGCACGCGGATCCTTCTTCACCTCTCCAGAGATTTCGACGGTGCTTTCAATTGGGATTGCTCTTAGGCGCTCAAATTCTTGCGGCTCAACTTTGTCTTTCTTAAGTGTACATTGGATCAGGCCAGTTCCGTCGCGGAATTGAAGGAACAGTATGCCGCCGCTACTTCGAATGTGGTGGAGCCAGCCCTTCAAGACTACTTTCTGTTCGTCGTATTTCCCAGCGAAGATTTCCGTTACGGTCGGTGCTGTTTTCAAATAATTCATTCTCCAAAAGAAATGCAATATGCCCTCTGGGGGCTGAGCGCAGAAGCGCTATGCGGTCCGTGTTGATGCGTTAAAGCGGCCACCCATAGGTTGGGCACCATCTGAGAGCAATGGAAGTTCAATATTTAAGGCAATGCGGAAACTTTCGACTGGCTCTCTCACAGTCCAAACAAGCTTCACAATGGTCTCGTAAGTAACGGAAGGTTATCTGTCTCTGTCGGTGGCCGGGGGTCCCTCTGGCATTTATCTGAATCTTGGTCACTATTACTGGTCGGTCAAGCTGCCCATGTCGTCATTGTTGAGTGCCAATGTGAAGCGGTTAGGGCAAATCCTCAAGGACGGAGCTGAAGGCCAAGTTGGCGAAAGCGGCGAGCGACTCGAAGGTGCGAGCCGTTCTTATTGGCCTCTTGTCAGCAAATTGCTCGTCTCAGACTTCAATTTCGAAAGATCATCGCAGGAAGCCAACGCGCTCTTCAAGAAACCGATGGCGAAATTCGCGGCGGTCGACGGCTCACTCGACCAAAACTTACTCGGAGGATTAGCGGTATTCTGGGCTGGAGCGTACGCAGCAACTGGAACAATTTCGTATGCGCCAGAGAAGGCCCCCCATGTCACATACGACACGGGTTTCATTGAGAAAGGACATGGATTGGCAAGTTGTGTCCCAATTTACGTTGATTCAATACCAGATGTCGAACCACAAATGACGCTCAACCGGTCGGGAAGTCAGACAATATCACGGACACAGACCGAAGAGTCGACAGTAGACAACTCTGTGATCGCTGATTGGATAATGCTTTTTTCCGAACTCTACCTAACTTACGTACTTGCAAAATCGAAGGAATATCAGATAATCCTCCTGGATCGTTCACTGTCAGGGACACAATCAAGCCTGATTCGGGACACATCAAAGCGTCCACTTTGGAAGCGCCAGTGTGCTGTGCTCGGCCTGGAAATTGACGGCGAAAAGTTGAGTGAACAGGATTTGGCGTTCGGGAGGTACCGCACGCTCGACCAGGACAGTTCATTACCGCCTCGGGGTGACTACCTCCGCCACGCCGCAATTTTCCTTTTAGAAAAAGTCGGAAAGCCCCTAGCCCTATCCGAGATCGCTGACAAACTGAACCTCAAAGACCATGACAGGGTTGAGAAGTTGGCACGATTCATCAATAAAGCGACCAAAGAAGGAAAGTACTTCCAAGAATCGGGCGGCAAATACTCACTAATGCCGCCACTCTCAACGACTTGGACTAGAATAACGAAACTTGTCGAGCTCTTCGGCGATCGCTTCTTCAAGAGTAGCAGCGCAAACCCCCTACAGGTCTCTGACGGGAAGCAACAGCGATGGGTTTCTACTCTCGACTTGGCGTTCCTATGCTTGTTTACGCTTAATCTTCTGATTGAGAATTGTCGCCAAAACGGTATGCTGCTGGTTGGCATTACCAAGGACACTACTGCGAGGGATTTCGTCACTCACCTTATCCCAATAGCCACGCAGGAGAACCTATGGAGTCCCAAAATTGAGCACGTATCCACTACCGACAGAATGCTGCTGCAGGCAATCAGCATGTTCCAGCACGATAAGGTACCTGTGCCTTGGGCGTCAGTTGAGTATGACACCGCGTTTCAAACAATGGTGCTAGATTTTGAGCACAGGCAAGGGTTTGTTTCGGGTGCGGTGCAAAACCGAATCATACTGGAGCAGCTCTTTGTCAAGTCCTACATTCAACTGGACAAGGCGAAATCAGACGACCAGTTCAGAAGTAACGTCCTCTTCATCGATAGGCTCTACTTTCCCTCTGAGAAAGCACCAACTCTCAAGTTGAAACATGAGTATGGCGGAGCGGTGGAAGATGTCGAACCCGTTCTCTGGCCCAGTAATGCGTCCCAGAACCGCATTCAGGAATTGCTGATGGTGACGCTCAAGGCGATGACTCACCAAAGCGTCCCTGAAGTCTTCGGTCATAATATGCCATTATTCATTGCCGACAAGATCGCAAAGGCCCAACGAAGTCAGGCCTCGGAAATGGTGAAGGCCATGGGTCATTGGCTCATTTCACATCCAAAATTGCGCAAGTATTCATTCTACATGAACACATTCAGAGAAAGAAGGAGTGAGGTTGAAAGTGCTAGAAGCAGAGCTCGGTAGACACTTTACGGACTTTGACGGGCGTTTTGACGGGAGACTGGCCGCAGTATACGGGGTACGGCGGAGCGAAGTATCTGCTGAGACAACCGGATTCTCTGCGAAATACGAATGCCGGATTAAGGCTCAGTATCAGCGAGATTTGATGGGGCTGCTCGAGGAAGGCATGCTCCTCGCCGTTCGCAATTTCAAGGCAAGAAAACATGGCGGGAACAGGTTCACCCTTCTCGAGATTTCGAGGATTGGCCCCGAACACTTCGGATTGAGGGGTCTGTCCGAACATAGCTACTACCCCTATCAGTTCGAAATAATTGAGCAGAGCGTCGCCGACTGGGACACGGACGACAAAGCCACTATGATGATTCAGCTTGGGGCAATTCCGCTTAACTACGACTTGATTGTGCAGCAAAACACTCAACAGTACCTGAAGGGGTTCACCTACCCAGTTGTCGGCGAACGAGTGTTCATTCTGAACAAGGCTACGATACACAGAATGTACAACCGAAAGCTCTTCGAAGAGCTAGGACTTCCCTGGAAAGACGAGGAAATAATCACGAACGCAGATGCGCGGAAGGACCCGCGAATTGGTGTCATCAAAATGTTTCAAGAGGAGGATGGCCCTGTCCCGATTTACGTTAGCTTTGAGCGGCTCGTGCGCTACCACTTCGGCGTGTTCTCTTTTACGGGAGGCGGCAAAAGCAACCTACTCTCGAATATTCTGAGGCGGTTGCTGTACCATGCGATACGGACCAAAGTCGTCATCTTCGACATTTCAATGGAATACCCATTCCTACTCCAAGACGTGTTCATGGATAGTAGCATCAAGAGCAAAATCATCACAGAAATCCCAATCAAAGACACAAACCGGTTTGAGAAAGTAGTCGTCACGCCAAGAAGCTTCGAAAAATCAAACATCGCACCAAACCTAGAGAAAATTCTGCAACAGGGAAAGATCGGCTACTACCAGATGGCAGGCAAGCCGCCTCCGAATTACGAGGATATCTACGACCAGATCAGAATGCTCGAAAAAAGCGAGGGTGACAAAGCGGTCAACCTCGACGCCATCCACGAGGTCGAAAGAAAAGTCCTCGACTGGTTGAAGGACAAGAAACAGGAACGCTCAGACGTTGTTTCAGCAGAATTCCTAGATTACCTGCAAGCCATCGCCACTGAAGCTGTTGAGAAATTCAAGGTATGGAAGAGCGGCTCACTCGCCGCATGGGCCTCCACGCGGAGTCAGCTCAAGGAAAGTCTCACGAAGAAACCAGAGCGCCCCGACGAGAACTCTTACACCACTGAAAAGTTGATCGGCCTCCTGAATGGAGACACAAGGCTCCTTTGCCTCTCAATAGCCGAGCCGAACATTATCAAGCGATTGGCCATTGATTTGACATCTGAGGCGCTTCAAGAACGAAAGAAAGCGTTCAAAGTAGAGCCTCAAGTGCTCTTCGTGTTCGATGAGGCCCAAGAATTCATTCCCGCCTATGACAAGGCGCGCGGAATAGATGCAACCTGCACCAATAGAATTGAAGCGCTACTCAGACAAGGGCGCAAGTACGGTTTGGGTGGATGCGTCGCGACTCAGAGAATAGCCTATCTGAACACTAACGCCCTGCAGCAATTACACACCTACTTCGTAGGCCCCCTCCCAAGACCCTACGACAGGAGCTTAGTGAGCAGCACTTTCACCATCGACCAGAGCATACTAGAAAAGACACTAGAATTCGCACCCGGCCAATGGTTGCTCTCTAGCTACATTGCAACAGGAATGGAGAACGTACCCATCTTCATTACAGCGGACAATTCAGAAACGGAGCTAAGAAAAGTCATCGCGCCAGCTAAGTGAATGCCTCAACCCACTCAAGGCTGTGCGACGTAGCGCATATTCCGCGTCTCCGCGAGTGCAACGACAGGCAACGCAACCTCACTTCAATGAATAGCTCCATCGAGCACTTAATACGCTCAGAGCCCTCTCCTACTTTCAATGGCGGTCTTCTTGGCAAGCCCCGATCAAAACCTTACGAAGAAACTCGCCGAAATGAAATCCTTCTTAGACCATCGGATTCACGACCAAGAAGAGGAAGTCAAGTCACTACGCTCCTTCTTGGAAGTTGTTGACTTGCTCCTCGCCGAAAGAAGCTTCAGACCAGTTGACATAACCTCGCAAACGAAACCTCAACCGCAGCCAAGAGCTCCACCGAAAGCCCCGTCAGACAGCGTTCCGATTATGACCTCGGACGGGGTCCGAATCGCTTCGGTCTTTACCGACCAAGCGGGTCTTCATGTGATTCCTGAGCCCGAGACAAAGCTTGACCCGAACTCTCCGCCCCTGCGCGCTTTTCTCGTAGGCAAGGTCCTAGAGCCTATGCAGGCCAAAGACAAGGAAGCAGCCACAGCTGGGACAATCCAGCCCGAGAACATTCTAACCTACAACTTGGAACAAGAGGACGACCGTCTAAAGGCGATTCACATTCAGAACTATGGGGACGACCGCCGCGTGTTGGAGTTGAAGAATGCGATTAGGTGGACGCTTCGAAGAATGTACGAGAAGACCAGCGGTAAGAAGTAACATCCGGTTGGAAGGCTGTCACGCGCTTTTCGATCTCGAAGCCACCACGGTCAGCGCTTTCTCCTTGTCATCCTCCATCTGTTTGTGCAGCACGTCAAGCTTTGTTTTTGTTCGTTTCTTGTAATCCTCGTCTTTGATGGAAGCCATGTTTATGGCAACGTTCGAGGACGCGCCTTGCGCGCCTGCGTATGCTAAATGAACCGCAGTCTGCAAATCTGAGAGGACGTTTTCGTTCGCGTATTCGCCTAGGGATTTCGCGAGAGCAAGAGCATTGGCTGCTTGTTCCATGGTTGTAAGAGGCACCTCCGCAGCACCCTTCAATCCCTTCTGAATTTCAGCGGATCTGGCATGTTTCTCTTCGTCGGTCTGCTTTGGCAAGCGATAAGCCTGCATCAGGCTGGCGAAGCTCTGCGAATCCTCATCGACCAAAGAAAGGAACCTCATCCTCAACGCCTCAGATTTCTCAAGCATCTCTTTCACATCCGGCCAGTGCTTCTCATACTCGGGCCGTTTGAGCGTCAACCGACAAACCATGCAGAGCAGGCTTGCGGCCAGCGAACCCGCATAAGCGGAGACGCTGCCCCCGCCTGGAACAGGTTTCTCGGAAGCCACATCACCCGCAAACGAGCTAAGATCCATCGAAACGAGCTTCTGGTCTTGTGGCCCTGTCAACTTGCGTTCGAGAATCTGGTCTTTGCTGAAACCATGCAGCCTAAGGTAGAACTCGGCCGTGTCGGTCAGCGCCTCGGTCGGCACTAATCCCACGATTTCGCTTTCTAGAACTTGAACGCCATTATGCTCGGCCAAGGTGTGTACCAGCTCGAATGCCTTGAACAGTTGACTTGCCTTGTAGTCCACCATGTTCATGGAAACCTGAACAATGCCTCGGTCCTTCAACTCGAAACCGAGCGCCTTGACGGCCATCAACCCGCCGTCCTTTGCGCGAACCTGCTTTGCAATTTGCTTCGCAACGTTCAGGTTGTTGGTCGCGAGGTTGATGTTGTACGCGATCAGAATCTGTCTGGCCCCAATGGCTGTGGCTCCGGCGGTTGGGTGTATGGTGTTGGGGCCAAAATCGGGTTTTCTGTCAGGGTTCTTCCCGATTTCCTCTCTTAACCCCTCGAACTCACCCTTTCTCACGTCTGCCAGGTTCCGCCGGTCTGGTCGGGTGGCTGCTTCTTCGTACAGGTACACGGGCACCTTGAACCGTGAAGCGTATTCTTCAGCGAACTTCTTCGCCAATTCGACGCATTCACTCATTGTGACATCGGAGATTGGGATGAAGGGCACAACGTCTACGGCCCCCATTCTCGGGTGTTGGCCCTTGTGCTTGTTTAGGTCGATTAGCTCGATTGCCTTGGCGCTCACTGCCAACGCAGCTTCCTTGACAGGCTCCGGACTTCCTGCAAATGTTAGGACGGATCGATTGTGGTCTGCGTCGGATTCAATGTCAAGCACCTTCACGTTCTTGGAGCGTGCCTCGGCAACTATTGCTTCAATGACGTCTTTTCGTCTGCCTTCGCTGAAGTTTGGAACGCACTCGACGAGTTTCAAAACTCTTCGGCTCGCATGATGATTCGCCAAGCCTAATTTGGTTTCGGTCGATTCCAGCAGGTGGTAGAATACGCATCAGGTGGTTGCTCTTAAAGCGCGGAACCGGCATACTTTCTGAGAAGGCTTGAGAGGCGATTGTTTTGGCCATTAAGATAATGGATGGCCGTGTCGTCGCGAAGAAGGTTAAAGATCAGGTTAGGAACCAAGTTAATGTGCTGAAAGGTTCGAAGATTGAACCCACGCTCGCGACGATTTTAGTCGGGGAGAACGCAGGTTCGAAGGCGTATGTGAAGAACGAGAATGCTGCCTGTTCAGAAGTGGGTATAATCTCGAGAAACATCGACATGCCCTCAAGCACATCCCCTGAGGAGTTGAGCCGAGTCATCCGGGGACTGAATGATGACCGCAGCGTCACCGGAATCCTGCTTCAGCTACCCCTCCCACGCGGAGTGGATGAGGTAAATGCGCTATCAACCATTGACCCAAGTAAGGACGTAGATGGCATGACCCCGACGAACCTTGGGCTGCTTGTGCAGAGGGCCGCGAAGTTCGTCCCATGTACGCCAAAGGGGGTCATGGTGCTGCTGAATTACTACCGGATAAGACTAGCAGGCCAACATGTGGTTCTCGTTAACCGTAGCAAACCTTTGGGGCGGCCCTTGTCGCAGCTCCTGCTCAACCAGGATGCTACGGTCACAATCTGCCACTCAAAGACGAACAATCTCAAGGAAATCTGCAGACAGGCTGACGTGCTGATAACTGGTATCGGGCATAGGGCTGAATTCAAAGTTGGGGCCGACATGATCAAGCCCGGAGCAGCAGTTGTAGACGTCGGCATCAGCAGCGTTAGCGGGAAATTGATGGGCGATGTGGATTTTGAAGCGGCCAGCCAGGTCGCCTCGTATGTAACCCCTGTCCCAGGTGGAGTCGGTCCAATGACGATCGCAGTGCTGCTCTACAATACCGTGCTCGCTGCATGCCTGCAAAACGGTGTCGAGATGCAATTCAACTTGGATCAGTTGGGGCCATCCTGAATCATTATGAACGCAGACGTGGGGGAGCCTCTGGGAGTAAATTGCCCTGGGGCAACTCAGGGCAGGGTGTCGGACGCCGAAATTTCAGGTGTCGGACACGTGTTTGTTTTGGCCTGGGATAGGGGAAGGGTGAGATCACCCGAGGGTGAGCTGACGTCACCTCTCTTCCTTGTCAGGGTGGTAGCCCCCCCTAGTAGGGGGGTACCGACCCGAGGGTGAGGTTCGCAGGATTGGACACACCCGATGTTTGGGTGTGGCTCTTTTCGTACAACCTCCGCGGGAACATGGAAAGCGAGAGCATCTAGAAGGGTTGTCAGACACAGGAAATTCAGGTGTCATACACCTATGCTGGGGTGTCATACACCCTCTACCTATCAACGTGATTCCGTAGGGAGAGTAAGTTGGCGCAGGTCAAGCGAGGGTTCACGATGAGGTACCATAGAGAGGTAGGTGGCCAAAGGCCAGTATTCGTGTGTGTGGTACTATTGGTGCGAGCATCGTGATTTGAACCGCTGTTCGTCGGCGCCATATTTTGTGTGTGTGCACCAGCATACCCACACACACGAAAGACTAATGATGACCCGTAACATGCAAAACATGCATGGTGTCTAGCCCTAATGGAATTCAAAGTGCGACCTCTTAGGCAGGAGGATCTGAAGAACGCGGACCACATCATGCGTGTGGCCTTTGGAACGTTCCTTGGTCTTCCTGATCCAGCAAACTTCGGAGAGGGCATGGACCACGTAGAGACTCGTTGGCTGGCAGATCCCAATGCGGCTTTTGGTGCCGAAGCAGATGGCGAACTTGTAGGTTCTAGCTTCGTCACAAGGTGGGGCAGCTTCGGGTTCCTCGGGCCAGTAACTGTGCGTCCAGATTTGTGGGACCGGGGCATTGCTAAACTCCTGCTCGACCCGACAATGGAGCTTTTCAACAAGTGGGGGGTCAGCCATACGGGCCTCTTTACCTTCGCTCACAGCCCAAAGCATCTAGGCTTGTACCAGAAGTTCGGGTTTTGGCCAAGATTTCTAACACCCATTATGTTGAAGCCAGTCAAGCTGACTCATGATTCCGACGGCTGGTCCAGATTTTCAGATGTACCTGATGTGGAGAAGGAAAGATGCTTGATGACTTGTCGAAGCTTGACCAGCTCAATATACGAAGGATTGGATTTGGAGCGAGAAATAGCGGCTGTTCGAAATCAGAGGCTTGGCGACACCGTACTGTTGTGGGAAGGCGAAAAGCTTGTCGGCTTTGCTGTGTGCCATTGCGGGCCTGGGACTGAGGCTGGAAGAGATACGTGTTACATCAAGTTCGGAGCTGTTCGTGGGGGGTCTGGTGCGGAGAATCTCTTTGACAAGTTGCTGAATGCCTGTGAGGAACTAGCTTCGATGCGCGGAATGACGACTGTGATGGCGGGCGTCAATAGCGCTTGTCATAATGCGTATCGGAGAATGATTGCGCGAGGCTTTCGCATAGACTTTCAAGGGGTTACGATGCTAAGACCTAACGAGCCATCTTTTGATAGGCCCGATTGTTACGTTATGTGTGATTTGCGTTAGAAACATGTCTACGTATCAGCCCTTGGCACTGGACCGGGTCGTAGTGATTCGTCGCCCCGCTGCAAGTGCAGACGCAACTGCGAACTACTCCAAAGCCTAGCCGAACAGGTACTGGAGAGATGGGAGATTTGCCTGCTGGCTCGGATACCCCAGGTTCAGGTCATTTGAGCATCCTTTTTGTGACTGTCTTCATTGCCAACAGGCGGGCTAAATGAGCGGTGTTGAACGCAATGAGTGTTTTGGGTTTCTGTTGGAACTGATTTTCGTTAACGTTTTGCCTTCGATACAGCATACGCTGCAATTCTGTCTGCGGCGTTAACGCCCGTGGCAGCGAGTAACCCTCGAAAGCCTGGTGAGGCGTTGACTTCTATCACGTAAGGTTCACTCTCAACAGAGATCAAGTCTACCCCAGCAATCTCTACACCCACGGCCTGCGCTGCCTTGACGGCTGTTTCAGCCTCTACTTGGGTAGGTTTGTGGGGGATTCCGTGTCCGCCCATGTGAATATTGCTCCGCCACTCATGGGCTGCGGCCTTCCGTTTCATGGCTCCCACAATCTCTCCTCCAGCGATGAAAACGCGGATGTCTTCGCCTGGATTCGGCAGGAACTTCTGGAGGCAGATCATCTGGTCTAATTCGGAAAGGGTGTCAATAATGGGTCCAGCTTCCTTCACATCCCTGACCAGCATGACTCCGATTCCTTGGGTTCCGCTTAGCAGCTTCATAACGAGTGGTGGTGACAGGTACTCGGTGGGCTCCTCGTTCTTGTTCCGAGAGGCAATCAGTACACTCTCAGGAATCTTCACGTGAGCTGCATAAAGCGCCTGCAAGGCGAGGTACTTGTTCCTCGCCGTCAAAAGGCCCTCCTTTGAGAGGGTCGAGGGTATGCCCATCAGTTCGAAATGCTTGAGCAACATCACGCCCAATTGCGTTAGACTGCGGCCTATTCGCGGAATCACAACGTCGATGAGTGAGAGGGATTTCTTTTCGTAGATGGCGTCAACCTTTGCCCCTTCCAAGGTCAAGTGAACTTCTGGCGTTTTGACGTAAACGGGCTCGACGCCTTTTTCTCTAAGGGCCCGCGTGATCTCCGATGTTGCCCAGAACTCTTGATTTCGAGAGAGTACCCCAATTTTCATAAGTTTTGCCCCCGGTCAACGGCGCTTAATACTTGGACTGTTGATAAACGATGCGCAGTGGTGGCCATGAAGACCAAGGAACCAATCTTCATCGGACCCGTCGAATACGTAAAGGTGATCGGCCACCACGGCGAGGCGCGGGTCAAAGGTAAAGTCGACACTGGAGCAAGCAGAACTTCAGTTGATGTCTGGCTTGCAGCTAACATAGGCCTCGGGCCAACTGTTGATGTGGCCAAAGTGAAGTCCGCCTTCTTAGACGAAGTCCGAACAAGGCCGCTGGTTCGAGGAATAGTTGAAATCGCCGGCGTCAGGTTCACGCTTCCTGTAACTGTCAATGACCGATCGGACATGCGCTACCCCGTGCTCATCGGGATGGACATTCTCAAGTCGGGACGCTTCTTGATTGACCCCACAAAGAGGCCTCCACCAAAATATCGGCCGGGGGGCAAACCAAAGTAGAAGTAAGACCGCTGCTGAGACCGGGATGAAGCATTTTTCAATGCCAACGCAATAAGACAAGCGGGTTGAATGCCGAGTTGTTCGCAGGCCGCGATTTTATCTCAATGGCTGACCTTAGCGGCGAAGAAATCCAATCCCTCTTGGAGCTTGCAGTGAAACTGAAGTCTGATGCCAAGCAGGGTAAAATTTCGCCGGTATTGTCTGGCAAGGTTATTGGTCTCCTGTTTGAGAAAGCTTCAACCAGAACTAGGGCAAGCTTCGAGACCGCAATCTACCAATTGGGAGGCCAGGCGATGTACCTTAGGGCCGACGAGCTTCAGCTGGCACGCGGCGAGCCGTTGAAAGACACAGCCCGCATCCTAGGAGCTTATCTCAACGGCCTCATTATCAGAACTTACGCTCACCAGAACCTCCTTGAAATCGCCGAATACTCACCCGTCCCAATCATCAACGCGCTCAGCGACTCGGAGCATCCCACCCAGATTGTGGCCGACCTGCTGACCGTTCTCGAATCGAAAGGCAAACTTGCAGGTCTGAAGCTCGTTTGGGTCGGTGACGGAAACAACGTATGCAACTCGTGGCTCCTCGGCGGCGCAAGCATGGGAATGCACGTAACGGTTTCGTGCCCGAAAGGATTCGAACCTGACAAAGCAGTGTTTAAGAAATCTGAAAAGCTCGCAGAAAATTCCGGGGGAGTCGTTGAAATCGTTCGGGATCCAAGAAAGGCCGTTGCGGGCGCTGATGTGCTCTACACAGACGTTTGGGTCAGTATGGGCCAAGAGAAGGGCGCGAAGAAGAAGGAACTGAAGTTCAAGCCTTACCAAATCAACGATAAGCTCGTTTCTAGGGCTAAAGAAGATTGCGCGGTGATGCATTGCCTTCCAGCGCATAGAGGCTTGGAGATTACTGATGAGGTGCTTGAGGGCCCGAAGAGCATCGTTTGGAAGCAAGCAGAGAACAAGTTACATGGCGCTAGGGCGGTCTTAGCTGCCTTTTTTAGCGTCTCCTAGGCCCGCTTTCGTCGGGGGATTTTCCAAGTACGCATGGGCTCTCTGCAGTGTATCCTTGGCATTCTTGTAGGTCAACCTCTCGGTCGCCCTTTCATACGTTAGCCAGTCAAAACCCACATGTTCTCTTGACAGGCGGACGGGACTGGTTTTGGTTTCAACGAGGTAGAAGATCACTTCCTTGTACACGATCTGGCCGGCGCGTCTGTAATAGTAGCTGATGGGTTGTCTGTAGCCCTCGATGAAAGTTAGGTCTGTTAGTCCAGTTTCCTCCTCGGTTTCTCTGCGAACGGTATCCGTCTCTGTTTCGTTTGGTTCCACATGCCCCTTAACGAAGTCCCAGTGCCCGCCCTCATAGTGTAAGAGTAGGTACTTGCGGTTCCCGTTTCGCTTGAAGATCACAGCTCCACATGACTTTTCCGCCGGCATTTTGTTGCTCTTGAATAACCGTGAATAGGTTAGCGCCCAGTGAACCTTTGTTCTACCTTAATTTGTTTGCCTTGACTTGTGAAAACTCAAGTCTACATTGCAGAAGAGAGCAGAAATGCAAGGGCCGCGCCTAATAGTGGAGCCAGGGTCCAACCGAGAATAATCTCCCGTGTCAGCCTACCATTTCTGACTACGATTTTTCTCGGAATCGCAGCACCGAACACTCCCCCCACAACTGCCTGGGACACCGATACAGGTATGCCAAATTCAGTGAATCCGTGAACCGTAATGGCGCCCCCCAGCTGTGCTGCGAATGAGGCTGAAGGACTGAGGCCCACGATGTTCTCAGCCACGCTTCGCGTAGTTCCTTTGCTGAATAGAATCATTCCGATAATTGTCGCAACAGCAAAGGCGACCGAGACAACAGGACGATTTATTGTTGGTCCCGCAACCATACCGATTAGTAGCCCAACCGTATTCGCGCCGAGGACATAGGATGCATAGACACCACTGAATATTGTCAGATAAGCGTAGAAGCGGTTCATCGTGAAAACCCTCCTCATCCTCTTCGCAAGTGATTTGGTCATTAGCGATAGCAGCATGGAGATTACTAGCCCTAGGAACGGTGTGAGCAGCCAAGAAGATCCGACGATCAACGTGTACCGCCAGTCCACAGCGATTCCACCAGCCAAGGCAGACCCGATTGCAGCTCCTACAGCAACCTGTGAAAGGCTGATTGGCAACTTCCGGTAAGTCAGAAACGCCATTATTATGAAAGTTGAAATTGCGACCGCCAATGCGAAATGTGAATCTGCGGTCGCAACTATCCCCGAACCTATTGCCCTCGACAGCTTACTGCCTTCCAGGAGGACGCCTGCCAAAAGCCCTAGAGATGCAAGCGCAAGGGCTTGCGGGTATCTCAAAGCCCGGGCGCCCATTGAAGTGCCAATACAGGATGACAAGTTGTTGGCCCCCAGAATAACGCACAACGCAAGCCCTGGTAGTAGATCAATGTAGGCTGTTAGCTCAGGCAATTGCGCACTCTGCTGTTTGGAAGAGTCGGACGGCGTTACGTTAATGCGCTCAGTGCACTCAAACTTTTCCGGCGATCTGATCGGCTTTCTGTTTGAGATCGGTTGATCTGTTCATGACACCGTGCTGCTCACAATAGTACAGGGCTTCTTGTTTGCGAGACGTCTCTGTGGGAGGAGAGTTCGAAGAGCTCTCGCTCATTTGAGTCATCCCTTTACCGCAGAGAGGACATTTCATGGCTCGAACCCACCTTTTTCATAGCTCTTGAGTGCCAAAGTGAGGGATAGTTGATGGCTAAAAGCCTTTAATTCAGTTCTCTTACTGCCTATCGTGAGAGCTAGGCCTCTGCTTTTGCTACGAGGGAGATTACAAGGTCCGAAGCGTCCTCCGCGGCGTCCCCAATTTCGTCGAGTTTCAGGACAAAATCACGCAGCTGCAAAAGCGTCAGAACTTCTAAGTCAGATTTGTGCGCAAAGATTTTCTTGATTAATTCGCTCTTTATTTCGTCAGCGTCCTCCTCGGCACGCTCCACCAGGAGCGCCTTGCTAACCGCAATCTCAGAATCCGTTTCCAAGCTGAGTATGGCTTCTCCAAGAAGCCTGACGGCTGATTCGAGTTTTGTGAACAGGTCGGGCAATGTAGCTGGTTGTTCGTACAGTATGAGGAATGAGTGCATGTCTATTGGCGAGTCAGCCAAGATCCTTGCAGCGTTTTGGGCGGCGTCTGCGACATTATCGTTTAGCTCCATGAGCTCAATGAAATCCTCTCGTGTTCCAGAAAAAAAGGCGCCTTGAGAGATGTCCAAGACCGCGTCACGATGCAGACCATCTGCTAAGGTCTCGAACTCCCCAACCTTGTCGGCAACTTCATTCACTAGGGTCCAATCCCCGGTCTTCGCGTACTCGAACAATGGTTCAAGTTGTTGAACAGTTTTGACGACGATAATGAGGTGGTCTGATATGAGGTTCAGAACTCGCCTTTCCTTTCTCCCAACAAGGTGGAAGCGTCCGAAGAGTGATTTCATTGGGATACCTGATTCTGGCTAAATCGATCCCGCATATTGGTCGAGTGTTCCTGCAGGCGGGAAACCTGCCAATTCCCTTTCAATGTATTCCTGTAGTCGTTTGAGGCTTTTCAGCTGGTTCGGTTGGGCTATCCCCAGCATCTGCATGGTTTGAATGCAGTTTTCCGGAGCGTACCCGTGAAAGTGGTTGTTGAAGATGCCAAATGTCTTCTTCGTGTTCGCTTGGACCTCTTTGATTTTGGGCACCCACCCTTCGAGCTGATCCTGTGTGTACCTGTAATTGTACCAAGGCTTTTCACCGTGGCCATGCCACCTAACGTATCCTATGGGTGAAGTGATGTGGACTTCGGGAGGAAGCAGTGGCTCATCCACGATACAATACGCTGCTTGATACTTCGAAAGAATCCGCCATGTCGCATCATTCATCCAAGACTTGTGCCGAAACTCGACAACATAATCATAACGATGCGGCAACGCAGCTAGGAAATTCTCCAACAGCTGATCGTTTCGGCGGAGCGATGGGGGCAATTGAACTAGGAAACATCCAAGCCTGTCTTGTGTCAGCAAGGGGTCGAAGAGTTGAACGAATTTCTCTAACTCCTCCTGGCTTTCGGCACTCAGTTTCAGGCGCAGGTCATGGGTGAATTTCTGGTTTATCTTCGCGCTGAACATGAATCCTCGCTTCGTGTTTCTAGTAAGCCCGAGAATTGTTCCCTCATCAGGCTGCCTGTAAAAGGAAGAGTTCAGTTCCACGGTATCGAACACGGTCGAATACTGTTGCAGCATGCTCTTCCCGGGGTCGTAGAGTGGCCCAACCCACTCCTTGTAGGACCAACCCGCGCAACCGAAGTATAACCGAGCATCAGGCACTGTCGACATTTGTAGCCAAACGCATCCTAGGGATGTGATTGCGTTAGTTGTGGCGGGCTTATTTTTCCATTACGGGAAAGTAGCATCCTACCGTGCGATTGCGCGAGGGTGTTCTAGGTACAATAAGCGCTAATAGCTCCGTTGCGAGTGGGGTTGGAGGGCCGTTCGCCAATTCGACCTGTTCGCGAAGAGAGGTCTTCGAGTGGGGCAAATGAAGTTCAACAGACTCGTTGAAGTATTCGAGCAGATCGAGGGAACCACTAAACGACTGGAAATGACTAGCCTACTAGTGGACCTGATCAAACAGACACCCAATGAAGAGGTTGGCAGGGTCGCCTACTTGCTCCAAGGCAAACTCTACCCAGACTATGAAGGAGTAGAGTTAGGCCTGGCAGACAAACTCCTGATCAAAGCAGTGTCCGCAGTTTCCGGGAAATCAGAGAGTGCGATCGAAGACGATTACAAGAAGACCGGTGACGTGGGCCTAACCGTTGAGAAGATTCTGCAAAGGAAGTCGCAGGCTGTCCTGGTCAAGCGGACCTTGACGGTGAACGTTGTGTATGAGGTGTTTGACAGGATTGCTCATGAAGCCGGGTCGGGGTCGGTTGAAAACAAGATTCGGCTTCTGACGAGTTTACTGAATGATGCATCACCGAAGGAGGCGAAGTATATCGCCCGCATGGCTATGGGGAAACTTCGCCTCGGCGTAGCTGATATGACAGTACTCGATGCGCTGGCGGTTGCATATGGAGGCGACAAGTCTGCGAGAGAGCCCCTCGAGCGGGCCTACAACCTGTCATCAGACCTGGGTCACGTGGCTACGGTTGTGGCGACCGAGGGGCTTGAGGGCGTCCGGAAGTTCAAGATTACCGTGGGACGCCCAATCAGGTCAATGCTCTGCGAACGACTGCCAACCGCAAAAGAAATACTAGAAAAACTTGGCGGTGTCGGAGCGGCTGAATACAAGTACGATGGCCTGAGGATTCAAGCACACATTAGAAGCAAGGAGGTGCACCTGTTTTCCAGAAGGTTAGAAAACATCACGGAACAGTTTCCGGATGTTGCTCGATTGCTCCAGAAAAGCCTCACTGCAAACGAGGCTATTGTTGAAGGCGAATGCGTCGCCGTAGATCCCCACACAGGGGACATGCTCCCATTTCAAGTGATTTCACAGAGGCGCGGCAGAAAGTATGAGGTTGACAGAATGTCTGAAGAGGTCCCAGTCACCGTCTTCTTGTTCGATCTCCTATTCCTAAATGGCAAGGACATGACGATAATTCCGTACCTGGAAAGACGAAAGGAGTTGGTCAAAGTAGTCGAAAAATCGGAACATGTCGCAGTGGCCGAACAGTTCATCGCACGTGAGCCGGAGAAACTTGAAGAATTGATGGATCAGGCCGTGGCCGCGGGTTGCGAGGGGCTTGTTGTTAAGAGTACCTCCGAGGATTCGATTTACCAGGCTGGTGCGAGGGGTTGGCTTTGGATAAAATACAAGCGATCCTACAAAGCTGAGGTACAAGACACCTTTGACTTGGTTCCCGTTGGTGGGCTTGCTGGCCGTGGGAGAAGAGGCGGAAGTTACGGCGCCCTGTTAATGGCAGTGTACAATTCGGAAGAGGACATGTTTGAAACGCTCTGTAAACTGGGGTCGGGGTTTACAGATGAGGACCTAGCGAACCTTCCGAAGATGTTAGAGAAGTATGTGGTCAAGCATCGGCATCCACGGGTGAACTCGCTCATGGAGGCAGATACTTGGTTTAGCCCAGCTTTGGTTTTGGAAGTGGCGGCAGACGAAATCACGCTTTCGCCGTTGCATACGTGTGGCAAAGGGAAAGTGAGGCCTGGGAGTGGGTTGGCGTTGAGGTTTCCGAGGTTCACGGGCAATTGGCGGAAGGATAAGGCTCCAGAGGATGCGACAACGGCTCAGGAAACCTTGGAGATGTATAAGAAGCAACTCAAGAAAATCGAAACCGAAACGTAGCTGGCCAATCGAGGACAACCATTGTAGCTGAGACTTGGCGAATCCCGCTCTTCTCAGGTGGATGTGGCCTCTTTTTCCGTCCAAGAAATTGCCGTGCTTGAGGCTAGGAATAGAGGCTGCTGCGCTTGGTTTTGCGGCGGGGTTGGTTGCTTTCAGAGGTGTACTATGCGCCGGCGCTTTGGAGCTTTCACTTTCCAGAAGCCTGAGGCATCTCGGTAATATTCGGTGCTCTCCAAGGTTCTTAGTCCTTAGAGTACTAATCAGTATTGTTAGTATATTTAAGGCTTAGCAATGCTGATTAAGCCTACGAGGCCTCATCAAGCCTGATGGCGGTCAAGGGATGTCCCAAAACCTGGAAATCGTGCGTTTACAGGATTTCAGAGGCCAGTACAGGATAACAATCCCCCGCGATATGGTGGAGAAGCTGAAATGGCAGAAAGGCCAGCCGTTATTCGTGTCCCTTGACGGAACTAGAATTCTAATTGAGCCGGTAACCAAGAAATAACGACGACTCTATTTCGAAAAAGGAGATCTCCGGGAATGTTCCGGAGACCAGGGTTGGGATTTCAGGAGAGCGTTGCGAGCTGGGCGAGTCTGTCCGCAACTTCCGGTATGTCTGCTTCCTCCTCGACATCAGCGACGATGAAGCCGTCTCTTGACGCGAGGCTGAGTCCGTAACTGTCTCCGTGACGGGTCACCGTGTAGGAAGTGTGCCTTAGAAGATTGGTCACGGACCATCGTTCGACCGAATCATCTCGAATGACCACATCGATTTGCCCATTCCGAAGTATTGAAACTGACTTAACTCCCGGGCCGAGGTTCGATATGTCGGCTGTGTGAAGCTCTGTGGCCTTGTTGGGGATTCCAGGGCGGATAGTTACTGTTTGCATTGGTTTTTTCACCTCGCCACGGGCAGCCTGTACAGGCCTTCGTTCATTGTCCGTTGGTTCATCTGTAGTTGCTGGAATCGCTGGGCCTTCGTAGGTGAGAACCACGGCCTTCCACCAGCGATATGGCTGGAAGGCATGCGGCCTCTCACCCGAACTAGTCTGGTTTCGAGGGATGCGAGTTTGGGGTAGATTGCACAGATGAATCCTATTTTGCTCAACACGCTTGTTACGATGCTCATTCACATTTTACCTCTGACCAGACATAGTGTCAATCTGACGGTAGTACTTTGTACCGTCGTAAGACGGATAGACAGAGCAAGCGAAGGCTGGGCACGGAGAGCAGGCCGCCGACGGCACATGCCTTATCTGTTGCTGGGAGGGGTGTGATCTAGTTGATTGGAATTGTTCGAAGTTTCTTTCAAGGTCCAACACGACTGCCCGTACACCCGGTTCACCATGAATCACCCAGAGGTAAAGCTTGTCGAATGGTGCAACAACCACATCCACGTCATGGAGGTAGACTGCCCTGACATTGAGACATTTACACGAATCGAGCCGGACTTGAATGAATTGCTGTTGTGGAAGGGCGGGAAAGTACTGAAAAAGAATTTCTTAGAGGGGAACCTTCAGTTAATTGTTAAGACCTGCCGTTGCAACAAAATCTCACCTAATGTATCAGACATCATAGAAGGTAACTCATGCCTTCAGATACCCCCTGAAATCTACTTCGGAGGTTGGGAGGAATACCGAGTGATAGGGTTCAGGGAGAACGACTACAAGAACATGTTCCAGGAACTCGGCAAGCTAGGACCAGTTGAGGTAATCCAGAAGAAAGCCGTGGCGGAGAAAAGTCTTCGTGATTCGTTCGTGATATCTATTAGCAGCGTGTTCTCGGAATTAACAGACAAACAGGTCGGCACGTTATTGTCGGCGCTAGAATACGGTTACTATCAAATTCCCAAGAAGATGACTGCCGAGGAGATTGCGGGCAAACACAAGGTTCCAAGGACAACTTTCGAGGAGCACTTGAGGAAGGCCGAAAGCAAGGTTCTTCGGGCCATGGCCCCCTACGTCAGGATGTACGCAACGCGGCCACGGCCCCTAATTGAGGAGCCAAAGATAATCGCCAGATAGTCTCGTATTGCCGGGTTCTAGGTCTTCGATTCCACAAAGGTGTAGGCCCATGGGTGAATCCAAAGTAGCGAAGTGCGATTCGCCCGAATCAATATAAGGACAAAGCCGTTTCTGAAAGAAATCTATGTCAAGTTTGACTAAGCAGGTTCACGAATTTGAACCTGAAATCATTAGGATCAGACGCAAGATTCACTCAAATCCAGAATTGGCATATCAAGAGTTCGAAACGGCGCGATTGATTGCAAGTAAACTTCGAGGACTTGGAATCAGAACCGTAACAGGGCTTGCTGGGACAGGCGTTCTCGGAGTGCTCAACGGTACAAGAACGGGAAAAGTGGTCGCGTTAAGGGCCGACATGGATGCTCTACCGATTAATGAGAAGCTCGACGTTCCCTTCAAATCCAAGAAAAGTGGCATCATGCACGCTTGTGGACACGACGCCCATGTCGCGATGCTCCTAGGCGCAGCTATGCTACTAAGGAAGAACGTGAACGAGGTTGCTGGAACTGTGAAATTTATCTTTCAACCCGCGGAGGAGGAAGGAGGACGGGGAGGAGCGAAACCTATGATTGAAGCGGGCGTAATGTCCAATCCTAAAGTCGACTATGTATTCGGACTTCATATCGTCTCGAACTTCCCTTCAGGCGTCTTCGCCTTGAGAGGTGGACCGATAATGGCCGCGCCAGATGCCTTCAGAATTCGGGTTCTCGGAAAAGGCGGGCACGGATCGGAACCTCACAAGGCAGTTGACCCGATCTATATTGCTTCGCAGTTAACCTGTGCGCTTCAAGGAATATCGGGGCGAATGGTCGATCAATTGCAGCCGTTCGTGATCTCTGTCTGCAGTTTTCACGCAGGCTCCACACACAACATCATACCGGATGATGCTGTACTGGAGGGCACAATGCGGACGTTCAACGAAAAGCTCCGTTCTAAGGCGAAGAAACATGTGATTCAGGTTAGCAAAATGATCTGCAAAACATTCGGAGCCCAATGCGAAGTTGAATTCAAAGCTGACACTTATCCCGTAACTCGAAATAATGAGAAGGTCGCCGTCAGAGTGGCTGAATCGTTACAAGGAATAGAGGGCACGCGAACCATTGAATGTGAGCCAATTCTCGGCGCAGAGGACGTCTCGAGGTTCCTTAGGAAGGCCCCAGGCACATACTACTTCCTTGGCACCCGGAATGAAAAAAAGAGATGCATATACCCTAACCATAGCCCACAATTCAATGTGGACGAGGAAGTTCTGAAGTATGGATCTGTTTCACTTGCTAGGCTAGCCATGGAATTTGGAGCAAACCATTAGGCTCTCGGTCGACTCTCTCGAAAACATGTAGGAAGTTACCTGCCAAGGTCTCATAGAACGTGCGTTGAAGTACAGTTATTACCTCGTAAATCACTATCTTTGATCTGACCCTCATGTTCTCGAGGATCCTCGTCGCTGTGGACGGTTCGCCGTTTGCCGAGAAAGCCCTGAAATGCGCAGTTGACTTGGCCAAGAAATACAATGCAAAACTCGTCATTGCCCACGTTGTCCTTCGGCGTTTCTATGCCGTCACTCCCTCAGAGGCCGGAGTCCTCGCCACAAGCGTCTTTGTTAAGGAAATGGAGGCCGAAGGGAAGGAGATAATCAGCAAAGCAGATGCTTATGCAAAGAGCCAAGGTGCAGATTACGAGTGCAAGCTTCTACAAGGAGTGCCGGCAGAGGAGATACTGAAGCTCTCTAAAACCGAGAAAGTAGACCTAATCGTAATTGGGAGCAGAGGTTTGAGTGAGGTTCGTGCGTTTCTCTTAGGGAGCGTCTCGGACAAGGTCAGCCATCACGCCAGATGTCCAACCTTCATCGTAAAATAGCGACCCTGGTACCTACTTCTCGCAGAGCACTATGTACACGTCTCCAACGTTCGTGCCAGTCGGCCCGGTTACTAGATTGTCGTCCAAAGCTCTGAAGAATCTGTAAGAATCGTTATTGTCCAAGAACGGCAGCGGGGTCATCCCCGTTTTTCGTGCCCGCATTAGCGTTTTGCCATCGGCTACTGCGCCGGCGGCTTTGCTATTGCCATCGATTCCATCAGTGCCTAATGCTGCAATAACCGCGCCATCAATGCCTGAGATTCTCTGAACTCCAGACAACACGGCTTCTTGATTTCGGCCCCCAATTCCACTTCCAGTGACCCTAACGGTTGTTTCCCCTCCGAAAATGAAGGCTCCCGATTTCTTGGACTCACGGTATCGCATGCGTTCTTGGGCTATGGTTGCGAGAAGCCCTCCCATGTTTGCGGAGTCCATCTCCACCGACGATGTGAGAAGGGAAGCTGGGAAATGCTTGTTCGCCAAAGCCCGCCTTGCAGCTGTGCAGGCTGTCTGGTTGTCGGCGATTATCAGGTTGTGGACGCGTCGAAAGTTCGCGGACCCTGGTTTTGGCGTATCAGGAATCGTTCCGCGGACTCCTCGCATGAGGTGCGTTCTGACATCTTCGGGAATCCTCTGCCAGAGATTATGTCGTCTTAGGATTGAGACGGCGTCGCTGTAAGAACTTGAGTCCTCCGCTGTGAGGCCGGAGGCGATGTCTGCAAGATTGTTGCCCGGCACATCCGATATGATCAACGACAAGATTGAGGCCTTGCAGAGCTCAACAAGCCTACCGCCCTTCAGTCGCGAAAGATGTCGCCTTACAACATTGATCTCGTGAATGGTAGCTTGACTTCTCACGAGTTCATCGGTCAGAGTTCGCTTGTTTTCAATCGAAATGCCCTCAGCTGGCGCAGGTAACATTGCCGAGCCGCCTCCTGAGATCAGACAGATGAGCAGCTCACTCTTCCCCATCCCGCTGACCATCTCAACTACACGCTCTGAGGCTTTCAGGCCCTCCCGGTCAGGAAGGGGATGACCAGTCAGGAAGCATTCAAACCGGTCGTCAGCTTTTCCCAGATGATGTCCTTTGGGTGCAACGAGAATTCCGTAGGTGTCGAAGTCCCGCAGCATTCGTCTCGTGGTGTTCAACATTGGGACGCTTGCCTTGCCTACCGCAAGCAGCATTACTCTGCTGAATCGAGAGAGCGAACATGCGAAATTGCCGACTGAAAGTCTACTGCCCTTTGCTTTTACTGCGGACCGCAGACATTGAGATGGCTCGACAGCGCGGAGCGCGGCTTCAAATGCATCTATGCAAAGGCGTCTTGCTCGCTGGTTTCGGAGTGTGACGCCGTTGCGTATGAGTTTCGTTTTATTGTGAATCATATGTTCGGAGTTCGAAGTTCGTTCCTGCCGTCCTCAATCTCCGATAAGAGGGAAGCGAAGTTGGAATTCAGTTGAAGGTGCGGTTCAAAGATGAAAGAGCAATTGACGCTTAGCTTGGGGTCGTGGAGCTGTCAGGAGTCCCGGTGCCGGTTTGACTGGGGGTTGGGGGCGTCCATTCTGTTGGTGCCTCTACGGGTGGTGTCTCAACGGGAGCTGGCATTGGAGGAGGAGTCTCAACTGCCATTGGTGGAGGGGACGGAGCTGGCTTACGTTTAGGTGCCGCTTTCTTCTTGGGCTTCGCTTTCATCTTTTTCATCATACGCTTCGCCTTTTTCTTCGCGCCTTTCTTGGTCTTGCGCTTTCTAGGCAAACAAATCACACGGCCCTATTGTCGAAGTCTCAGCGGTAATAAATCTTCACAGGAAATCGGTGCCGCTATCACAGTTTCGCGTCAATGCATATCGTGTTGAGACCTTAGCATGTGAGGCCTTAGGATTCGTGGCTGAGCGTGCCTAGGATTAGCACAATGCGAGTGTTCAAGATGTTTTGAACAATCCGCATGAGAATGAGATCTGTCCCTGGTCACGTTCGTCAGCCTCTGGGAAGGCTGCCGCTTTCGGCCAATTGAGATACTTCTCGCCTTGCCTTCTTCAGGTGGACAATTTGATGGACTCCGTCTTGCTCGGTGATTCCCTTAGCCGCGCGAAGATGTTTAGGATTTGATAAGTGCTTTATCAGGGCCAGCTGAAAGTCTCTGAAGAGAGTCGATGAGTTTGAGCGAAGCCAAAACTTCAGTGGAAGTTAGTTTTGAAGAATTCAAGAAGATTGATGCTAGGGTAGGAGTAGTAACCCAAGTTGACCGAGTGCCGAGGACTGAAAAACTGTACAGGATCCTAGTGGACCTTGGGCCGTTCGGTGTGAGACAGACGGTTTCGAGCCTCGTAGGATACTATGAGGCCAACGAGCTTCTCGGTAAGCGAGTGGTTTTCCTTTACAACCTCAAACCAACCAAGTTCGCTGGCGAGGTCTCGCAAGGCATGCTACTCGCCGCTGAACAAGGGGAGAAACTGGCTCTGTTGACGACGGACCGTGAAGTTCCGAATGGCGCAAGAATCACCTGATTTATTGTCGGGTCCACTGGCGGCATGGTCTAGAGACTATGTAGAAACTGTAGTAATTGGCGAAAATTCCAGTCACGTTCAATGTTTAAATGGAATGGCGGAGTATTTCAATTAAAATTCTCAGAGAGATTCGCCAGTTCTAGAGGTTGTCAATTGCCTAGGAAAGGTCCAACTGAACAGGACGTTCTACGAATAGTGATGGAACTCGGCGACATGGGCATACTTCAATCCGAACTCTGGAAGAAACTAACCGCAGACAGCCGGGAAGGTTCTCGCGCAATCCTAAGGCTAGAAAAGAAGGGCCTGATCGCCCGAAAGAAAGAGCTTCACGACGGTCGATGGACTTACAGGGTTTTCGCGAAACGCCGCTACTCAACAATTGATTCAATCGTGGACATACCCTGCGCCTTCTGCGATCTAATCGGTAACTGCCCGCAATCTTGGATCATGAACCCAAGCAAATGTGAACACTTAACGAAATGGCTGCAGACCTTGGCTGAGTCAGCGAGAGCGGTAGCGAAAAGTGCCGAGTGAATGGTTAAGGCAGCGGAAGAAGGATCACTTCCACCGCCTCGCGAAAGCGAGAGGTTTTCGTAGTAGAGCCACGTTCAAGCTTCTCCAGATCGTTAAGAAATATCAATTCTTGGTTCGGGGGGACTATGTCCTTGACCTGGGAGCGGCCCCTGGAGGTTGGCTTCAAGCCGCACACCAAGTTGTCGGCGGTGTTGGGTTTGTGTTGGGCGTCGACAAAGAAATCATTGCTCCGCTGAACCTTCGGAACGTTTCTACGTTGATTGGAGACATAACAAGTGATAAGGTTGTGGCTGACATCGCCGCCACTGGTCACCTACCGTTTGATGTTATCCTTTCTGATCTGGCTCCGAATGTTACGGGAGTTTGGGAGGTCGACAATGCGCGTCAGATTGAGTTGGCCAGATGCGCGTTGAAGGTTGCGCGGGCTGTTCTCAGGCCTTCGGGGAACATGCTCGTTAAAGTATTCCAAGGTTTGGATTTGCCAGACTTTCAGTCAGAGATGAAATCCGCATTCAACACTATGCGCATAGTGAAACCCCCTGCGAGCAGGGCCAAAAGCGCTGAACTATACCTGCTTGGGTTGGGCTTTCTTGGGTAGCTGTTCCACTAACTTGACTATCTGCTGTACCGGCGCGTCTGTTCTGAAGCCGCTAGGGTGAAAATGAGTTCGGGTCGCCTGAAACCCAGCGTCCCGAAGAGCAGAGAGCAGACTCTCAATTCTGGGGGGTTTTATCTTGTAACTGTGAGCTAAGGCATCTGTTCGGAAGTGAAACGATTCCGCGTCAAGCTCGTCGCCAATCAATGTAAGGATTCTCTGGGCCTCCGATAGGCGAGAGGTGGACAGGGTGGGTGCACGTTCAATCATTGCTTGCAGAGTTCTCCTATCCCACAATTGTCCAAGCCAAATTGGGCCACCCAGTTTGGTTTCTGACCCGCAGCTAGGGCAGCTGCTTCTTAGGGATTCCAAGGAACTTCGAGCTTCTCGGCTCAAGCACCTGGCGCAATATTCCAAGTAACCCAACTTCTTGGCTGCGTGGTTAGCCGGGGTTTTTCCCTTAATGATTTTGGCGTAGATTCGTGCGTAGTGATCTGTGGCATGGGAAAAGACTAAGTCAACTCCTAAATTGAGTCGTCCCGCGTCGGACACGAGAGTACTGGTTAATGTCCGGATGGCCATTTCCTTTTCAAATTCGCAGTGCACTGGTCTTACCCCGTATTTGCGAAAGCTTGCGGCAGCATTCGCTCCAGTGAGCGGTCCCATGTCCGTTGCAGTCGCAGCAATGACCCCGCCGTCAATGGTCGCACGCAAGGCTGACTCGAAGAAAGGTGCCGGGGAACCGAAAGGATCGAGGTCCACCAAATCAAAGCGATCCTCGGAGTGCTGTGAGAGCAACAAGGTGGCCTCCCGTTCAACCACAAAGACCTTGGCTTCAACCCCGTTGAGCTGGATGGTTCGTCGGGCAGCCTCAACAGTGTCAGGGTCTTTGTCCGCGGCCAGGACAGATGCAACGTTTGAGGTTTCGAGCACATACCGCACTGCCCTGACGCCTGAGCCCGTCATCGGGTCGCATACTCGAACATGCGTCCACACAGGAAAGTGGGAAGATGCAAAGAGGACTGCAAGGTCCCGGTTCAGGTTCATCTTTGGGTTATAGAAAACTCCCATGCGTCGTGTCGGCGCTTTCGGTGGAAGAACTATGGTCGCCCTCCCTTCGACGAGCTGCTTTGCTTCATCGGACAGCGGCGTCGGTTCGCGACTCAAGAAAGAATCACTCTCGCTTCGCCAGGCGTTCGGAGATCGTGTGAGGTAGTTCGTCCCGGTTGGTAGGCGTAACCTCGGAAATATCACGAGAGAATTTTGATTTGATCGAGGAGACCAGCGGGTGGGATGCTCGTTTGTGAATTGTGCAAACAAGCGGTTTAGACGTTTCAAGGACTGCTTGCAATGCTAAACTGAACGGTTCCGAATGTAGCTCCATGGGACCTATCTCGTCTACTGCAACTATGTCTGCTTCAATCAGCGCTCTCTCAATTGCAGCAACGCCTATGCGCTGCAAGTCTGACAAATTCACCCTGTATTTGCCCACGCGCGGCCCTTCGCCCTGATTGACATGTGCTAAGACTCCCTTTCGGCGAGTTAACAAGTCCTCGAGGTTGAAACCGACCCTGACGCCGTTTTCCCTAAGCTCCCCGGAAATCATGCCTCCGACTGTGCGTCCGCGGCTCTCCAACAGCTCGCAGACTCTTCGCACTACGGTGGTTTTCCCACACCCCGGTTCTCCGGTCAGGAAGATACGGTAATCGTCCATAACGGTAGCACGTGGAACCGCAGCTATTAACTTCTGAACTTCACATGTAGGTGAACACAGAAGTGCGGTCTATGAAGGGCGTGGCTGGTACAGATGATGCAGGACGCGGCCCGATCATAGGTCCACTGGTCGTAGCGGGCGTTCTCCTGTCCGGAAACCGAGACCGAGAGCTTGTAGCTATGGGTGTCAAAGATTCGAAAATGCTAACGCCTGAGGTAAGGTCCAGCTTGGTTGGCAGAATCAGAGAGATCGCAGACAACGTAAGTGTTGCCGAAGCTGCGCCGAAGGAGATAGATGAGGTTGTGTTGCATGGCGGAAAATTGAAAAGGCTAAACTTCCTCGAGGCGAAGTTGATGGCTCAAGTGGTAAACTCACTTGGCCCTGAACAGGTTTACGTTGACGCTTCAGATGTGAACGAAGAGCGCTATGGCGAAACGATTCGGGAATTTCTTCTACCCGAGCTAAAGAACGTTCGAATAATCTCGAAACATCACGCTGATAGGACGTACCCGGTGGTTTCGGCGGCAAGTATCATTGCCAAGGTGCACCGCGACGAAGCCGTAGCTGCGTTGCGTCGGGAGTGGGGTGACTTCGGCTCCGGGTACCTCACTGACCCTAAAACTTTGGATTTCTTGTGGGAGTGGAGGAAAACGCATCGCGAGTATCCGCCAATTGTTAGGCTGTCGTGGAAAACGATAAAGGAAATTGAGGAGGAGCTCGGTCAATCACGGCTTGAGCCGTAATCAGAAAGTTCCTTACTGCATCGAAGGCGTGGTTTAAGGTGTTTTTCGATTTGAACATCCATTGTCATTCTCGAGTGACTACGACCAGGGCGTGGTCCTTCTCGTAGGGTTCGAGTCGCACAGTCTGGAGAATCTTGAACTGCCTATGGCGAAGGATGTCGATCTCCTGTTTGAAAACGTCGGTGGGTTCCATCGTGACGTCGACGCTGCGGGATTTTATGGCTATCAGTGCCGAGCCGTTAGGTCGAAGGAACAGGTCCGCGTTATCTGCGAGAATCTTAGCTTGTTCCGGTTGGGCTACGTCGGAGTAGATGACATCAACGGTGCTGACAAGAGACTTGTACACTTCAGGTAACCTGGCATCCGAGAGGATGGGGTAAACGTTGGCACGGTGTTCGCAGAGGGTGTTTATGAGGTCCCGCATACTCCGTTGAGCGAACTCCACACAGTAGACTCGGCCGTGGGCTTCGACTATGTCACTTACGTGGCTCGCAGTTGTTCCCGAAGCCGAACCTAAGTACAGAACGCTTTTGCCGGGCTGAATGGGCATGCTGCTGAGGTTGCGGAGTATCGCTGCAGCGAGTTTACTCCTGTAAGCGTCCCATGTTCGGTACTCGGTCTCGCCATCTTTGATTAGCGTTTCACCATAGACGCTGATGCCGGGGGCGAGGTTCTTGGTGGCTAGGCGTTTAGTTCCATCTTCTATTGTTGCCCAAAAGACGCCCGCGAACGGGTCATATGGTCTAACGTTTGCGCCCAAAGCTTTTCTTCTTCGCTGGTATAGGCGTCTTGTATTTTTCCTTAATCTCGTCGATTTTCTTCTTCACGTCGTCCCTGAGCTTCTCACCCATGAAAGTGCCACCAAAGGCGTCCACTCTTGCGGCGATGCTGAGTTTTCCTGATAGTGTTCTGGCGATTTTTCCTCGTTGCCAACGGGGTGATTGGTGGATTGCGGTGTATTGGAAAATCACTCCGTGTTTGGGTGGTCTTGCTCCGGTCTTCAAGGATCTGAAGAGGGCTTTCTCTGCCCCGAGAACTTGTAGAGTGCTGGCAGGCATTTTTGCAAGGTTGTTAAGGCTGCCTGCAATTGAAATCAACCTCGCAGAGAGAGCGGACCCAACAATTGCTGCCATGTTGGGAGCCACTTCCTTCAACACTTCTTCAACGTAAGATTCACTCTTCCCTCTGAACTTGTTGAGGTCAAGCATGAGGCCGCAGAAAGATTGCAGCACTGCCAAATCCGGTTCGGCAATTTCCGCCCCCATTGATCTTCTTGCAGCCGCGGCGATTTCCTCAGCTTTCTCTTTGGGAATGTCCTGTGCGACTAGGTTGTCGTGGGTGAACTTGTTGCGGTTTCCCAAAGTCGCGACAAGGCGGGCGTAGGTGTCGTGTTTTTCGACGAGTCTGTCCATTTCAGGGAAATGGAGCCCATACCATTCCCGCACTCGTCCCGCAAGCAAGTTCAAGGTTTTGTCCAAATCGTCCATTGCACGTACGGCTTGGACTGCGCTAAGGTCTCGGTTTGCGGCTGCAAGGGCTATTCCCGCGCGTGCGATTTGCAGAGTGACTTGCCTGACGAATTCATTGTATGACGCCGGCGTTTCGAAGATTTGTGACTCCAAGGACTGCTTCTTCAGCCAACTATCTCTGCCCTTCCAGTCTGAACCCAAGCGCTTTCGAAATTCGTCAACGGGTTTTTCACTTTTGACGGAAACGGTTAGTTTCCCTTGATTCTCAGCTGCCTTTGCTGTTGCCTCGACCTCGAAAATGAGGGGGGAGTACTTAGCCTGAGCGCGCTTCAAAGCGTCCAATACGGTTGCTGTGAGCTGGCCGTCTTGGATCTGCTTCAAACTAACGGCGGCCTCCCGTGGCTCACTTGAGAAAAGAGCTTTCTCAATTACGTCTGCGTTTTCATCGATTATGAAGAGGCCAGCAGCTGTCTCGATAACGTAGGCTTTCAAATTCAATTCTCTCCGATTTCGGTCATCGACCGTTAAAACGGCCTCAACGAACCGTAGATGCCCGCGACTTGAATAAACCTTTGTTAACTAGGGCATAAAGCGAGCGTCGGAATAATAGGCAACTCGCCCTCCTACCACAGTCATCAGAACTCTCATATCAGGAATTCTTGATGGCAGGACCTTTCGCGGGTCTTCGTCAAGGATAACTAGATCCGCGTACTTGCCAGGAGAAATTGTGCCTTTAACGTTCTCTTCGAAAGATGCGTATGCCGCATCACGAGAATAAAACGCAATAGCCATCTCAACACTTACGGCCTCACTTGATCCAGGTCTATCTACTGCTGCCGCAGTCCCTGCAAGAGGTGGTAGCAGGTCGAATGGACAGTCAGAACCCGCGACGGTTCTGATTCCAGCTCGGAGCAGGCTTGAAAACGGATATGCGAATAGAGCACGCGCTGTTCCAAGCCTTTGTTCGGTCCAGAAATCCGATACGATAAAGTGTGGTTGTATCGACGCGATGATACCTGAAGCAGCGAACCTCTTGATTAGCTCGGGGTTGAGTACGGAGGCATGCTCGATTCTGTGTCTGAGTTCTTTTTTGGGGATCTGCGATTGTGCCTTCTCAAATGCTGACAGCGCCATCCCAACGGCTCTGTCGCCTATCGCGTGTGCTGCAATTTGGAAATCGGAGCTGTGTGCTTCGTGGACGAGTTTGTCGAGTTCTTCCTGATTGTAGATTGTTACGCCTCGGTTTCTTGTATCGTCAGCGTATGGTTCATGGAGCGCTGCAGTCCGCGCACCTAGGGAGCCATCGGTGAAGATCTTGACGCCTCCGATGCGAACCCATTCATCGCCCAACCCGGACCTGATCCCCGCTTGTTGCGCGATTTTCATTTGGTCAGCTGGGATGAATACGTAGAACCGAAGTTTCAGCTTTCCTGCCGCTTTCAAGTTGAGTAGGGCTCGAAGCTCTGACTGTGAGCTTGTTATGCAATGTACACTCGTGATGCCTGCTCGGAGTGCGATTTCACTGGCCGCTAATGTTGCTCGCTCGAAATCCTCACCGGGTAGGTGCGGAAGAACTAATTCGACCAATTCGACTGCTTTTTCGCGTAGAATGCCTGTTGGTTCGCCTGCTGCGTCGCGGTCAATGATGCCGCCTGCAGGGTCGAGTGTTTGGGTTGTGACGTCTGCTGCTTTGAGTGCCGCCGAGTTTACGACACAAATATGGCCACAGACCCTCCTAAGAAGAACTGGGTTGTTTGGAGATACGTCGTCGAGGTCGTGCTTTGTTGGGTACCTCTTTTCGGTGAACTTCTCTTGATCCCAGCCGTCCCCATGAATCCACTTGTCCGAGCCATCCGCTCTTTCTGCCACGAGTCGTTTCATCTCAGGGATGCTGTGTACCTCGTGGAGGTTGATGTGGCCCAGCGTAATCCCGTGCCAGATTAGGTGATTGTGGCAGTCAATGAAACCCGGCAGCACAGTCGCGCCCTGTAGGTCTGTGACGCGCGTGCTTGGTCCGGCCAGGTTTGCTATGGTCTCACTGGTGCCAGTGGCTACTATCTTGTCGTCTAGGATGGCGATGGCTTCCGCTACGGGATGCGTAGGGTCCATTGTGAGAACATTGCCGTTTAGGAAAACGTGTGAAGGTTGAAAAAACCTTGAGGTAGTCTGTACGTTACTTCTTTTCTTTCTTATCGTTCTTCGTGGTCTTCCACGGTGCGATGATTTTTTGGATTTTCTCTGGCCACTCAATTTGGCCGCCGCATTTGTCGCAGTATTTAGCTTGGAGAAAAACCTCTTGTTTGCAGTTCTCGCAAAAGAACCGTTGCTGTTGCTTCAGTTTCTCTGTCACTGTTAAATCTGTAACCCCCAGTCGCTGTTCTCCATAGGCCGTATGTGTGAATAAGTTGCTTTACGCCGTTTTGGGCTCAAAATAAGTCGAATCCGAGCCTTTGCCTTCACAGCATCAATGCAAAGGTAAGCCGATGGAAACGTACCACGTCTGGCGCAGGTTAGCTCTATGTTACGGTTACGGCGTTTGATTGATACCCTGTTGCCCCGTCTGGGAACGGTTGGCGGGATTCGGGGTCTTGTAGTTGTCCGTTTCCGTCAGTTGCCCTCACCATGAGTGTGTAGGTTCCTTTTCCGGGTGGTGTCCATGCGTACGCCCAAAGAACCCATGAGTATGGGGATCGCGGTTTCTTGAGAGTTGCAGTGTTCCATGTTTTTCCACCGTCACTGCTCACTTCCACTTTGCTGATGCCCCTATCTCCAGCGAAAGCTACGCCAGCTATTGGCAATGTTGCACTTGCTGGAGTTTGCGATGGGGGGTAGTATATGATGGAGGTTGTGCTGATTCGAGCATCGTTCGTCCATCCCCTCTCCTGCCAATACCCCATGTACACTGTGTCAGTTAGGTCAATTTCCGTTATCCATTTGGCGTTCATCATGCCATACAATCCCGGAACTATCGCGCGAAGAGGAAAGCCATGCTCGTTAGGCAGTTGTGCGTCGTTCATCTTGTAGGCTAGGAGCGCGCCGGGTTCCATTGCACGATCGAGTGGAACTCCTACGGTGTACCCATCGGCGCACCGGAATACCGCGTACTTAGCGCCCTGTCCCAGACCGGCATTGGTGAGTACTGTGGCCAATGGGACGCCAGTCCACTTGGCATTACTAATTAGTGCACTTGGTGGGTTGATGTTGTTGCTCACGCATTCCAATGTTGCGTACTGATCTTTCGTGGGCAACGCCATGAGGCTACTGTTCGTCAGAGTAAGAGGGTTGTTCACTTTTCCTGCAACCTTGAGCGTCCAGTTATTGAAATCCAACTGCGGCAAAACCGCGTTTATGTCGACCCTGTAGAAGATTCGGTCGTCAGTCACTTCGGATATCACTAGGTCCCTGATTCTTGAGTCTTGGAATATGGGTGGCAAGTCAGAGAACTCGGGTTCGACGGGCTGGTTGTCTATTGGAATTGATGTACCGCTGCCAACAACTGGTTGTCCAGAGAACAGTGAAGCACCTATCTTTGAGGCGACACCAACAAGTACGAGGACTGCGGCTCCGATGGCCAGCTTCAGTAAGAATCCTCGGCGCGATGGCGAGGCGGGTGAACGGGGTTGTTCTGCCTTTGCGAGCTCTATACGGGCCGCTTCGATCCTGACTTCGTACAGGAATATCGAAGCGTATCCGAGATTAAGGACGACCGTCAAGGTGATCGCCATCACCCAACCAAATAGAGTGGAAAGCAGATAGACGGTGGACGCCCTTGCAGCCATTAACGCAAGGCCTATGATAGTTGGGATGCCTGCCATGACCGGCAATGCTTGGGTACGTCTGGTTTGCAGCTGTCCCTTGGAGATGACTCCTGCGGCCGCGCCGATTACGCCGTAGAGAAGGCAATACAGACCAGCGGCAAAGATGAATGTGCTGTATTTTGCGTATTCGCGCAGGGTGTCAACAGCAACAGATTGTACCGAGCCGGGGACGAGTGAGACCATAAATGCGAAGATTGCTTCGGGTGGGAAAGGCAATCCAAGAAAATCGCTCGTGATATAGGTTCCGATTGTAGCCAGTGCTCCCGCAACGGATCCAAACAGAAACAACTTGCGGTAGCTGAATGGAAGGGTCGGGTTGATGTTAGGCAACGCTCGGTCACAGGTATGAGGCGTCTGGCGGTGAAATTAACGGTTTTACCAGATTATACCCAATTGTCGCCATAGTGATTTAAGAGCAGAACCCCTGAGGGTTCAATCCGATTCCGCAACGGGTTGGTTTAGGTTTGTCGAGTGTGGTTCGGCGCATTCTGTGGTGGGTGTTCACTGGGAACCGCGGGGGGCCGAACCGCGCCCGCTTGGTTGTGGCTTTGAAGGCGCAGCCGATGAATGCAAACCAACTCGCACAGAAGCTCAGTATGGATTACAAGACCGTTCGCCATCACTTGCAAGTTCTCTTGAAGAACCATTTAGTGGTTGAAGCAGGGGAGGGTTACGGTGCGATGTACTTCGTCTCACCGGAGCTTGAGCAAAACTATGACGAGTTCACCAAGATCTGGGACAGAATCTCCTCAGTCAGCCCGAGGGTATGAGCCAAGTATCTTCAGAAATGTCGTGGAGTCCCCGATTGCCTCGAGCGCTTCAGCACAAACCTTGTCTGTACGATGGCCGTGGAAGTCAATGAAGAAATGGTACTCCCAAGGAGTCGTCCTCGTGGGCCGCGATTCGATTTTTGTCAGATTGATCTGCCTATCAGCAATCTCACTGAGGGCCCTGTGAAGCGAGCCTGGGACATGTTTCGTTCCGAACACAATTGATGTCTTGTCGTTTCCGGTCCGCGGCATATCCTCTTTTCCAATCATGAAGAATCTTGTGAAATTGCCGGAAAGGTCCTCGATGTTTCGTTGCAGGATAACCAAGCCGTAAAGCTCTGCGGCTCTCTCGCTGGCGACAGCAGCTGCGCCCTTCAGCTTCTTTTCCGCAATCATGCGAGCACTGCCTGCTGTGTCGTAAGCTGGGATGGCCTCAATTCGTAGAGTGTCGAGGAAGTTCGCGCATTGAGCTAGGGCTTGCGGGTGTGAGTACACGGTTTTCAGGTCGGAGATGGCCGTCCCAGGTTGGGCAACCAGACAGTGGGCGACTCTGATCTTTGCCTCACCTCTAATTTTGAGGGGTGATTCTAGGAGCATGTCGTAGGTTTGATTCACGCTTCCCTCAAGCGAGTTCTCTGCAGGGACTATGCCGAAGTTCGATTGCCCGTCCTCAACCGATTTGAAGACTGCACGTATTGTTCGTGTGGGCATTGTGTTTGCATTTTGAAAATGTGCCATAGCTGCCTGTTCACTGTAGGCGCCGTGCTCTCCTTGAAATGCAACCGTTAACGGATGATTTGATCTTGACAACTTGATATACCCACGTCTTGATGAGGCTTGGTTTGGATTACGCTTGCTCTAAACTGATTTGGTATTGATTTGGGTGAAAGTAGATAATGAGTCCTATGCCATAGTCGAATATGATGCGATTTGGCTGGGATTATGCTGCAGGCCGCAGCCCTCTTTTCGTTTCTCAATGTTCTGTTACTGCTGGGGCTGCTTGCGATTTATGTTGGCAGTTACAGGAGGGTGCGGGCTGAATTCACAGCCGGCCTGATCTTCTTTTCCGCAATCTTCTTGGTGCAAAACCTATTGGCTGTGTATTCTTACGTGGCGATGTTCATGTACTTCGCCTCGGGTGTGGGTGGGTTAGTTTTGGCGGTCGCTGTAGCGGAGACGGCTGGTTTGGCTGTGCTCTTGTGGATGAGTGTTCGCTGAACAAAAACGGGTGATGGCGCCGAAACCGGGGTTTGATTGTTGCAGAAAAAAAAGAAGTCCGTGATTCGTGATTACAGGTCAGGCACCTTCGACAAGCGAGTTGCCTATGGTCAGAGGGAGCGAAAGTTGGCCCTTGTCGCGCGTGGAGTCATGCCGGGTTTCAGGGTTCTTTGCAAGACAGAGAACTCGGCTAGGAACCTAGCGTATTCACTTAGGATTAGGGCGGCGCGGGTTGAGTCGGCTGATTATGCTCGGTTCGGTTTGAAAGTCAAGGTTGAAGGTAGAAAGGTGTACGTTCGCGGGACCAGAAAACCGGCGCTCAACTAATCAATTTCCATAACGTATGTCATCATTGTTTGCGTTCTCAGGACACACGACTGTTAACGGTGCAAATCGGAACCTATAAACAACCAACCGAAACAATAATGCTGTTAGGTATGGCTTTGCCCGATTCTCTTTGGTTAAGCGAGCACGAACGCCAAGAAGCCGCATGCCCGTACTCGGAGAAAGTTTGTTTGGAATGTGAGTTTGCAGAACGCCTCCTATTGACCGGTGTTCCGGTGGACTGCAAACGGGGTCACATTGAGAAGGTCAAATCGCTCTGGCATTACATGTTCAAAGGCTACAGACGCTCGTAAGCGACTAGGAATTCCAAGTCTCAGGTGCCTAGCGGAAGCTATTCGGGAGATTGTTAACCCGGAAGGAAATAGCTCATAAAGTGAACCCCGTACTATGAGGCGATGTACTAATCGAGGAGATAGCGCTGCCGCGAAAGAAACAACCCAAGAAACGAAAGACCGCATCCACGCGCCCAAGGCCACGGGCCAGAAAAGCCCAGAAACAAGCCACAGTCTCGAATAGGGCCTTGATCGCCATTATCATGTTGCTTTTCATGCTGCACCTTTTGGATGAGCGAACCTTCAAGACCTACACAAGGAGTTTGACTCCAAAGAAGCGAAGAAGAACCGCGAGAAAACGAAGCCGACCGAGGAAGAGAGCTAGGAAACCCTCTCGCAAACGCAGATAGGCCACTGCACGATGCTAACAAAGCATTGAACCGTCGTTTTGGTGTGTGTGCGCACCACTAGACCGCCCACACACACGGACGATTGAACGTGCACGTTAATAGAACCCGGTCGATATTCTCAGCTTAGGATGAGTTGCTTGAAGAAACCTACGAAAGAGGACGCTAGAATTATGCTGCAACTTGAGGAATTGCTTTTGATGGAACCTAACCAGATAGCAATGCATTGGTTTTGGCGGATGTTTAACCCACAAAAACTCGCGAGCCGAGAAGAAATTCGAAAAGCATATCCAGCCAACTCTGAAGGACAACGATACTTCGACCGAATTTCAGCATTCTGGGAGTCCGCAGGCACCCTCGTCAAGAACGACCTATTGAATGAGCGATTGTTCTTCGACCGCTTCCTCGTGAAACCCTATTGGGATGCTCTGAAGCAGGTGATTTTCTCGGATCGGGAGGAGACTAACGAGCCACGGGTAGGCGAGAACTTTGAGTGGCTAGCGATGCGAGAAGAAACATGGCGAAACGCAGGTCTTAGGAGAAGTAAGACAAAAACCACTGGCAAGTAGTCGCTAAGATACAACCGTTCAATAACGTCTTCTATGGTTCCTCGTTTCGTATTCGTTCCATTAGCTGAAGCGTCAGATTAGAAACGATTCCAGCTAGTTCTTCTTCATTTCCGTCCAAGTACATGCCCTTAGCATCCAGGGCTGCGTGCAGAGTCGAAATGAAATCCGTAGTGCTGGCGAATCTTAGGTAACCAACATCCGACCTATCTGTCAGGAGAACGGATTCATTGTCATCGGCGAGGTCGGATAGTTTCACATAGTAGGCGCGTATGTTACGAGAGTATCCTACTGCGATTCTGATATTCTCATATTGCCCGATTTCTTGGTGCACGTTGTTTTCTTCGGTCACTTTTCTTAGACTCAAACTTGGATTCGAAGAATCAATTACAACGAGCGATATTTCAGCGTTCGTTCACTTTTCTTGACACGACCCTGACCTCCTTCTCAATTCATGACGGACGAGCGACGTGTTAGCTGGGCTGTCTAACTCAAACAGGAGGCGTCTTCCAATGGTGCAGGCACCAGAATTTGAACTCTGATTATGTGTGTGGGTCTGGTGGTGCGAGCTTCGTAATTTGAACAGTCGTTTTTGTGTGGGTTGGGTGGTGCGGCCGCCGGGATTCGGACCCGGGTTTCCTCGCTGCGTTCGTGCAGCTTTGAGGCTTGGGAAGCCCCCGTCATAGACCAGGTTGCCCTTCCACCGCTTTCTCGGTGGGAACTGGACCACGGCCCAGCGGAGTATCCCTCTCGCGCTCACAAGGCCAGCCACGACGACCGCAGCTGTGGAAAAAGTGGGGCTGGGAATAAAAGGCTCGCGACATCGACGAGCCGAAGGCTGAGTTTTCAAAGTCAATGGTTGTATCCGCAGTTGTTTGCGTTCGAGGTTGTTTAATATGCCGACCTTTCGGGATATGGCAATTTCAGTGTTAAGGTATGCAAACTTTCCAAGCTTCAAGAATTGCTGGCGGACTCTTGGCGCTCACCGGAATCTTGGGAATCGTAATTTTGGACCTTGATCAAGTCCTACGTGGCGCTCCGATGCACTATTACGCGCTCATCGCTTTTGTAATCGTCGATTTCGCTGCGGCGGGTCTTGCGCTCGCCAAACCCGGCAAGACAGCTTTCACTGCGGGTGGAGGTTGGGCTGGTTTCAGAATTTTGCTACAGATAGCAGACCTTTCACAGGCGCATCTCTACCAGTTCAGATACACGCAGTTCGCTGATTACTTGTTCAACCCGATGAGCTCGCTATCCAGTAGTCTTGGAAATCCGCTTGGAATTCCAGGGGCTGCCATCGACCTAATTGTCATTTTGGAGATAATCGTGGTAGCTTTGGCTTGGAAGGCTCGGTCGACTGTCCAAGCTAAGAGTTGACGCCAGTCTAGCCCATCATCTCAAATTTCTTCACGAGTTTCCTGTCACGAGCAAGGCTACGCAAAGGCTTTGCCGCGACACTCGCCTCCTCCAATCGGCCGAGGGGAAGTAGGGCCAAGACTACGCTGACACAAGAAACCCTCTGGTCCCCATGAGCCAATGGTACGTCATCTTGAGGTTGAGGGTTATGTTAGTACGATCTCCATGCGTCTGTTGATTCTACCCTTGTTGTCGGTTTTGACTACTTTGATGCTCTGAATCTCTTTCGTGTTCGCAACGTGTGTTCCGCCGTCGGCTTGGAAGTCCACGCCTTCTATGTCCACAACACGAACTTCGGTGATCTCCGGGGGCAGAAGGTTGATTTTAGTTCTGATTAGGTCAGGTTGCCTCATCGCCTCGTCGCGGGGAAGGAATCTGATAGAAATTGGATGAGCTTCCTGAACGACTCTGTTGCAGGCGGTTTCGATCTCCCGGACTCTGTCTGGGTTGATTTCCTGCAAGTCGAAGTCCATTCTCGCGCGGTCCAAGTAGATCTGCCCGCCCGTAACTAGGCCCCCGTACATGTGATACACGAGACCGCAAAGAACATGCAGCGCTGAGTGGTAACGCATGAAAGTGTAGCGCCTGTTCCAATCAACGGAGCCATGAACAGAAGTGCCTTCGGGTGGTGGCGGTCCCTTCAATTTGTGAAGAACGGTTCCTGTTTTCTTTGAGACGTCCACAACTTGTGCTTCTCCGGCTGCCCAGCTGATGGTTCCCGTGTCGTTGGGTTGGCCTCCTCCCGTTGGGTAGAATGCGGTTCCGTCCAAAACAACCGCGTCAGTCTCTGCTTTCGCGACACTGGTGTCGAACTCGCGCAAGTAGTGGTCTTTCAAGTAGAGCAGTTCTGTCATTGTCAACCCACAGGGACTGTGATTTAGGTTCCGTAATTTTGGTTTATGGTTTGGCTACTTCGTTGTCGTGTGTTGGCAGCTGAATCATCAGCGACCTCGCAACATCTATGGATTCTTCTCTTGCTCTGTCGGCTAGGCTATCTGCCAGCTGAGAAACGTGACGAAGGGGTTGGGAGATGTCGAATAGTGGTTTGATTTCTTGCTCGAACCCCTTGAAGATCGAGCCATCCCCACAGATTCCCCTCAACATTTGTTCCACCACAATTTTCGAGCGTTTGGTTACGATGTAGTCGGCGCAGTTGAGATCCTCCAGGAGCGAGGATAAAGCACTGTCATCTGAGGAAAACTGGTGGGCTGAGCCGTTGCAGACCTCCGTCGCGTCCCGCACAAGGTTCTGCCTGTAATCCAGCCGGTCAATGAACCGACGCACAAGTTCTTCTGTTTCGAGAATTGGCACTCGGTTAAAAAGACGAACACGCGGAAGTGATAGGAGGGTCTCGATTGGCCTCGGCATTTCTGCCCCTGAAGTCTGATGGAGTGGCTTTAAACGGTTACGTTTGATTGGCAGAAAATAGGGGAGGCTAGGCCTCCATGAAGTCTTCCGCCTTTTGCGGCTCAGGTGACAGGCCTTTGCGCTTCCGAATGTCAGTGATCACTTGCATGAGCAGCGATTGAGGCACCGGTTGCCAATGTGAAAATTCGAGCCCCCAGAACGCTCTACCCTGTGAAGCGCCGCGCATCACTTCTGAAAGGTCGAACGTTTCTGCTGTGGGAAGTTCTCCGACAACATATACTAGGTGGCCGCGTTGGTCTACTGAAACGATTTTTCCGCGTTTCTGCGAGATTACACTGGTTGCTGCCCCGAGGAGTTCTGGTGGAACCTTGACGGTTATCCTCTGAACGGGCTCTAAGAGGACGGGGTTGGCGTTGAGGAAAGCGACGAAGAAGGCCCTGCGGCTCATGGGCATAATTTGGGCCGGGCCCCTGTGGACGGGGTCTTCGTGCAATGAAATGTCTGAGATCTTTGCTTTGACTCCACGAATTTGCTCGTACGCCAATGGGCCTTCCTTGATCCCCCAGCGGTAACCGGCGATGACCATCTCCTTCACTTCCTGAAGGTACTGCGCCCCTTTCGTCACCTCAACTAACATGTTGCTCCCCTCGTCGACGCTCCAGACTCCACGGGCTTCGTCTGGCGGCCAGCCTTCGTCGCGCAGAATCTTGGCCATTTCATGTTTGTCTTGGTACTCGCCAATTTTTCCTTCCTTGATCATGGTTACGATCTTGTCAGGGAGCGGTTCGATGGACAAGTAGATCTTGTTGTGCTTGTTGGGCGATTTGCCTTCGACAGGCCCTGCCGCGCTCCTTACGCTTTCACGGTAGATCACGATTGGGGTTGATGTAACGATTTCAAGGCCAGTTTTGGTGATGAGGGTTTGGGCGATTTCTAGGTGAAGGGTTCCCATACCTGCGATTAGGTATTCCCCTGTTTCCTCATTGATTTTCGTGACAAGGTTTGGGTCTTCGATGCTGAGCTTCCTGAGTAGGTCGACGAGTTTTGGAAGGTCGCGGCTATGCTTCGGCTCGACAGCCATTGTAACGACCGGCTCGGTTACGTAGTGGACTGCCTCGAATGCAGCTATGTCTTTGATTGTGGAAAGGGTTTCACCAGCTCTTGCCGCATCAAGGCCAAGGAGGGCTGGTATGTTTCCCGCGCTTATGGTCCCAATAATTTCCCTGTAGGGTCCCATGAATATGCAGACTTGCTGAACACGTTGGTCGACGCGTGCACCAAGAAGGTGGAACGTTGAACCCTCCTTAATGGTTCCAGAGAACAAACGCCCGCTCGCCACAACACCAGCTTGCGGGTCCACGACTATGTTAGAGATTGCCATGACGACCGGACCGTTGTCGTCGCAGTTCATCATCGCCTGGCCAACTTCGCTGTTAATGTCTCCCTTCCAAATCTTGGGAATGCGGTATCTCTGGGCCACGTGTGGCGGCGGCATGGATTCAACAGCCATGTTGAGTATGGCTTCGTGCAGTGGCGCACGGTCCTTCAGTGTCTCCACTTTGTCGTTTAAGTATGCGTCAACAACGTCTGAGAACTTCACACCCTTCTCCTTCGCGATTTCCGCGTTAAACCCCCACCGATCCTTGGCGGACCCCATTGCAACAGTGTTGCTTGCGAAGCCTACCTTCCACTTTTCCCGGTATTCAGGTTCCGCGTAAAGTTCAATGAGACGGTTGAACTCGGTGATAATTCTACCAATGCGCTCCTGGATCTGCTCAGAGTTCAACCGTAGCTCCTTGATTAGGCGGTCAATCTTGTTGATGTATAAGACCGGTCGAACCCGCTCTTCCAATGCCTGGCGGGTTACCGTTTCGGTTTGAACCATGATTTCCTCGACGGAGTCGACCACGACAACTGCGCCATCAATGACTCTCAGGGACCGGGTTACCCTGCCCGAGAAGTCTACGTGGCCGGGGGTGTCGATGAGGTTAATGACGTATGCGATTCCGTTTCTCTCGTGCAGCAAGCTAATGTTTGCCGCTTTGATGGTCATCTGGCGCTTCTGCTCTTCCTCCATATAGTCCAAGGCTAGCGCTGTGCCAGCCATGCCTGGTGACAGAAGGCCTGCAGCGGCAAGGAGGGAATCGCTCATCGTCGTCTTTCCGTGGTCGACGTGGGCGATGATGCCCATATATTCCGGACGCAGAACTCGACTACGCCTTTCGGATCTGGTCCTTGTTCGCTATGATCTTCTGAAGTTCCGTTGTGCTCTTGTAACGGACCATTTGTTCTCAACTCGACTTTGAAATTCGCGATGGCAACAAGGCTCAATCTCATTTATGCATTACTGTTGAAGGCCCTGTCAAGTCTCCGTCGGTTCGCGAACTGCTTTTTGCGTGTCAAAAGTCGTCGGGTGATTGAGCGATGATGCCAGTCGCCCTTGGTCTTGGCGCATTTCGCGGTGATTTCTGGTCGCGCGTTAAATACATCAAACATGACAGTCTAGACCGAACTTTCAATGCGAACCATCTTCAAACTCTATTTGCTTCTTGTCCTCGGTATTCTGGCTTTCTTCGTTGGTTCAGTATTAGGAGCCCTTTCATCTGGCAGACTAGTGCTCTCGCAATCAATAGAATGGGCGACGGGCATAGTTGCGATAGCAGAATCAGTTATGGCATTCGCGATATTCGTTTCCGCCACACTAGATGGTACGATTTTTTGTGCAACAAAGAGCAAAACACTATGCACATATCAACGATGAAGTATTGAAACCGCTCACGACGATAGAACTCGAAACTCAAACGAAAACTCCAGACATCCGGAAAATAGGCGACATTTACGGCTTCTATGTTAAACTTCCAAGACATTCCTACTTCTATGATGATGCGATTCTGCACTTACAGCTATCAAACCCAACAGTCGCCAGCAACCTAAGCGCCCTACATTCTAGAGTGAGTGAACATAGTGCTGAAATGAGCGAAACAGACGATTTCATAGTAACGAAAGTAAATGAGGCATTGAGTAGCCGTAAACTCGAATACGACGGCACGGGAAACGCATTTTTCAACATTATACAAATTCTCAGTGAGGGGTGGCTTCACTATATCCACCGCATGGATGCCTCTGTCGTGCTGCCGTGGTTGCGACGAACATATCCTCGTATGGATGAAGGTCGTTCCTTGTATCTAGCGGGCACTTTGGTCTGGGAAGAACGTACAGCGGGTGAAAGAGATAGAGTGGTCGAAGCGGTTGAGAGTCTAGCGGCTGATACTGAGATTTTGCACAAAATCGAAGGGCTTGAAAGCTCGAAGAAGAAACTTGAGGCTACCATAGACGAAATTGTTGGAGAAGCACAAGAACTAAGCATGGCAATCGAAAGTGATGGCTACACCGGAAAAGCCGACTGCTGCCCTACCATCTGGCGACTGATTACGACTTACTGGTTGAGCTAGTTGGTTGTCTTGTTGTTGAAGTATTCGCCTAGTACGGCTCTTACGGTTTCGGGTACAGATTCAAGTTTTCGGGCTTTTCGTTCTTGCTCTAACGCCTTTACCATGTCGTCTGACATGGCTACCATTATCTTGTTCATTGCCAAAGGCTACACGCCACAGGGAGGATAAGGGAGGGTGATGGCAACGTGCGTTGATGGGTCAATGAGTGGTCGTGATGTTGCGGACCTCTACGACGCCAATGATAAGAGATTCACAATGTACTCCTTAGAGGACTTCTAGGTAAGGCTAGGCGAGCGTACTGTGGGCTTCAACCTTTCACCCATCGTAGTTAAGCAACAACTCAAACTGGAAGATCTGAAGGGGCGAAGCCTTGCGGTCGACGCAAACAACATGCTCTACCAATTCCTAGCGCTGATTAGGATGAGAGACGGAAGACCCTTCACGGACGCTCAAGGGCGCACAACCTCGCACCTGGTAGGTCTGTTGCTCAGGACAACTCGGCTCATAGCCGACTACGACATTCGGCCTGTCTTCGTTTTCGATGGGAAACCCCCCGAATTGAAAATGAAAACATTGCGGGAGAGACGCGCGTATCGGGAACGTGCAAGGAAGGAGTGGGAGGATGCCGTAAGCGCGGGAGATCTCTCGAAGGCGTGGTCAAAGGCTACGAGAATGAACTCGCTCACACAGGAAATGCAGGCCGATGCACGAACCGTTCTCTCTCTGCTTGGTGTACCGTTCATTCAGGCCCCTGAGGAGGGGGAAGCTCAGGCAGCGCACATTGCAGCTAAGGGCGATGTTTGGGCGGCGAACAGCCGAGATTACGATTCCGTCCTCTTCGGGGCCCCACGTCTTGTCCGGTACGTGACGATCTCAGGCCAAGAATTCCTTCCCAGCAAAGGCGTCGCTCGGCCCCTGATTCCTGAACTGATTGAGCTGCAGAGGTTGTTGGGCTCGCTGGGTATTTCTAGGGAGCAATTGGTCGACTTGGCAATTCTGGTGGGCACAGACTTCAACGAGGGTGTTCACGGGGTGGGGCCAAAGACCGCGCTTAAACTCATCAAAGCCCATGGCCGCCTTGAAGAGCTGCCAACCCAATATCGAGATAAACTCGCCAAGAATCTGACTGAGCTCCGTCAAATGTTCCTGAATCCAACCATAACAGATTCGTACGAAATCCGCTTCGAAGGACTCGATGAAAACGGATTGTTTCGTTTCCTTTGCGATGACCGGGGCTTCTCCAAGGGCCGAGTAGAGTTGGCGGTTAGGAGAATGAAACAATTCTACGCCCGGGAACGGTCCACACTCACTTCGTGGTTGGAACCTCAGTCGGAGGATTCGTAGGTGCCGGATCTAACCCCGTTCAGCAAGTTCGCAGATGTTTGCAGGGCCTTGGAGAGTACAACCAAACGAACCGAAAAGGTGGTCTACTTGGTCAAATTCCTCAAATCACTCACCCCGGACGAGATTCAGCCGGCGGTTTCCTTCCTTACCGGCCGACCTTTTCCGGAGTCGGATGAACGCGTCCTAGATGTCGGTGGGCGGACACTCTGGAAGATGAACCGCGGAGGTGGCCAATCTGCGTTGGTCTCCAAACCTGCAACCATCCTAGAAGTCCTCAGGACTTTCGATAGAATAGCATCATCCTCAGGGCCGGGTTCAAGACAGCGAAAGGAAACCCTGGTCGAAACTCTCCTAAACAAACTCCCTCCTTCAGATGCGGAGCATTTGACGCGAATCATTTTCGGGGAGATGCGAATTGGCGCTGTCGAGGGAGTTGTTTTGGACGCAATCGCTGAAGCTGCCTCCATCAACCCGGAACAAGTACGGAGGGCAAACATGCTTCTGGGAAGTCTGCCCAAGGTGGCCAGAATTGCATTAACTGAAGGGCCTGAGGCAATCAAGAACATCGGCGTGGTGCTGTTCGTTCCGATTAAGCCAATGCTTGCGGAAATGGCGCAGGATTTCGGAGAGGTCTTGAAAGAGCACGGCGGAGTGTCTGCCTTCGAATACAAGTACGATGGTGCACGAATCCAAATCCACCGCAAAGCGCGGGAGGTCAGGATATTCAGCAGAAGACTGACAGACGTCACAAGCAGCCTTCCGGACATCGCACAATTGGCTAAAGAGAAGATACGCGGCGATGAGTTTCTTGTTGAAGGGGAGGTTGTGGCAACTGGGCAGGAAGAGAAGCCTCTTCCATTCCAAGACCTAATGCGCCGGTTTAGACGCATGCATGAGATTAATGAGATGGTGAAAGAGATCCCGCTCAAGCTCTTCCTATTCGACGTGATTTACCTGAACGGAGAAATGCTGATCGATTCGTCGTACGAGAAACGCTGGAACACTCTCGAGGGCTTGACTGAGCAGAATCTGATGGCTACAAGAATTGTGACGGGGGACTCGAGCGAAGTCGGGCGATTAATGGAGGCATCCATCAAAGCTGGCCATGAAGGATTGATGGCTAAGGATTTGAAGAGCACGTACACGCCTGGTGTGCGTGGAAAGAAATGGTTCAAAATCAAACCAGCAGAATCGGTGGATGTTGTGATCATTGCGGCAGACTGGGGGTCTGGAAGGAGGCGGGGATGGTTGAGCAATTACCACCTCGCAGTGAGAAGCGAGGCGACAAACGAGTACCTTGTTGTTGGTAAGACGTTCAAGGGCCTTACTGACGAGGAGTTTGAGGAGATCACGAAGAAGCTCCTTGAGCTGAAGACAAAGGAGACCGAGTATACCGTTTACGTGAAACCGTCAATTGTTGCGGAGGTCGCCTTCAACGAAGTACAGCGCAGCCCCCACTACAAATCAGGGTTTGCATTGCGATTTGCACGAATAACTAGGTTTAGAGAAGACAAAGGCCCAGAAGACGCTGACACCTTGGAGCGCCTGAATCGTCTCTACCAAGACCAGTTTAGGTACAAGGCACCAGCAAACTTCCGATGAGAGGCTCGAGATGAAGGTCGTTGTTCTGTTTAGTGGCGGGAAAGACAGCACGTTCGCACTCTGGTGTGCCCAGATGCAAGGCTGGGACGTGACGGCCTTAGTAACCGTTTTCCCGGAGTCGAATGAGTCGTGGATGTTTCATTATCCAGCCCTCAAATGGACCGCACTGCAAGCGGAAGCAGCGGAAATCCGACAGGTTAGAATTCAGACCAAGGGGGCGAAGGAAGAAGAACTGGCAGATTTGACCTTGGGCTTGAAGCCGATTTTGAAGGACGAAGGGATTGATGGAATCGTCTCAGGGGCGGTGGCCAGCGAGTATCAGCGGACGCGCCTGGACAATGTCTGTGAGGAATTGGGGATCAAGAGTTACGCTCCTCTCTGGCACAAGAATGAAGAACAACTCGTCAGGGAACAGGTATCCGCGGGGTTCGAGTTCGTGCTGACTGCTTGCAACGCACTTGGGTTGGACGAGCGGTGGCTAGGCCGAAAGGTAGGCGCAAAGGATGTGGATGAGCTAGTTAAACTGAAGAAGCGGTTTGGTTTGAGCATAGCCTTCGAAGGTGGGGAAGCAGAAACGTTCGTTCTGAAGGCTCCCCCATTCAAACGCCAACTCTCAATTGTACGAAGTACTCCACATTGGCAAGGGGATTCAGGCTACCTGGAGCTAGAAAAGGTCATGTTAGGAAGGACAGCCCAATCGCACGTGTGAAGAGCACAGCATGCGACTTGCCCTACATTCTAAGTTAAGCCCGGGCTAAGCGCTCTGCTATCTCCTGCGCTTTGGACATGACTTCTTCTTGATTGAGTGTTGTCAGTTTGCGGTTTTGCATGAGGACGTTACCGTCGACGATTGTTGTATCCACGTTTGAAGAGGAGGCTGAGTAAACCAAGTCTGACACCACGGTATCTTTTGTGAAGATAGGAGTCATGTTCGGGGTTTTCATGTTGACCAGGATCAAGTCTGCTCGCTTTCCGGGTTCTATGCTGCCAAGTTCATTGCTCACGCCTAGGGCTCTCGCACCTTCTATGGTGGCTAGGTCCAGAACTCGCTGTGCGTTCAGAACCGTAGCGTCCCATCTGTGCGCCTTATGCAGTAGCGCGCACACCTTCATCGTCTCAAACATGTCCAACGTGTTGTTGCTCGCTGCGCCGTCAGTTCCCAACCCCACCGCCATATCCAGCTCAAACATCTCAGGCAAGGGAGCGACGCCTCCACTGGCCAATTTCATGTTAGAGACTGGGCAATGGGCAACAGTAACCCCCGCCTTGGCCAATGTTCCCACCTCACTTTTCGTAAGCCATACGCAATGGGCTGCAAGCATCTTCCTCGAAAGCGCACCAATCTTGTCCAAGTATTCTACAACCCGCATTCCATGCTGCTTCTGGAAATCAGCCTGCTCCTTTCGCGTCTCCGCCACGTGAATGTGAATGATTGAGTCATTCTTTTCACCGAAATCCTTCGCCCAAAGCAACATCTCGGCTGAACAAGTGTATGGGGCGTGGAGCCCAATCGCAAATCTGATTCTTGGGTTGTCAAGTCCTTGGACGTAGTCGAAGAATTTCTTGGAAGTCTCCTGCCCAAGCCGCGCGTTTGCGGGGTCGAACAGGTCCATGATTCCATAAGACAAGAATCCCCGCAACCCCGATTCTTCAACCGCCTTCGAAACGTGCTCCATGTGGAAGTACATATCCACTAAACATGTCGTGCCTGAGAGAATCATTTCAGCAGAACCCAACAGGGCCCCGTTATAGCAGGCCTCGTCAGTGAGCTTCGCCTCAAGCGGCCAGATTTTCTTTTGCAACCAGTCTTGAAGTTGCATGTCGTCCGCTAAGCCGCGGAACAGTGTCATCGAGAGATGTGTGTGGGTGTTGATTAGACCAGGTAGGGCTATCTTGCCGTTGCCATCGATCTCAATATCCGCTGAGGCCTTGACTCCACGGCCAACTTCTTTGAAGATCCCGTCCTGTATCAATACGTGCCCGTTCTGAAGCACGTCCCGTTTCGCGTTTTGAGTAACAATCCAACTGCAGTTCTTTACCAGCAGCGATGCCATAACCGAATCGGGTCATGAAGTCTAGTGTTTAGTTAAAAGCGCCGCGTTTCGCGCTCACTCACAGAAGAATGCCGACCCCGAATCCCACGGCAATCAAAAGGATCGTACTGAGTATCAGCAGGACGTTGGCGCCTTGTGCCGGGACGAGGTCAGGGGTTTTATCATAACTCGATAAAGCAATACGACCTGCCTTGAAGGAGATTGGAATGGTCGCTAGGGAGATCAGGGTCGTGATTGGGGCCGCGTGGAACATGGCAGCCAAGACAATCGACGCATACGTTGCTGCTAGGCACGCCACATAGATCCACGCTGACTTTTTCCTGCCCAACAGAATGACTACGTGGTGTCGTCCCGCTCTCTTGTCAACGTCCGCATCGGGAAATTCGTTCAAGAACAAGAGCATGGCCACAAGAATTGTGACGGGCACGAAGATGGATAAAGCTGCAGCGTCAACTACTCCGGTTTGAGTAACGTAGGTTCCTACTCCCATTAATCCGAAGCCTGCCCCCGCTACGATTTCACTTAACCCATGTATGCGCGCAATGACGGGAGTGTACAGAACGATAGCGACAGCTCCAAAGGCTATGAGCGGGATTAGTACGTTGAACATGCGAGTTAGGAAGTATGCCCCGATCAAAGCGGCAGCGAGTAAACAGGTTATAGACACCGCGAGGGCTGAGGACGGTGACATTTGTTTGCTGACAAGCACCTCCACGCCACCGCTGAAAGGTGTCTTCGTCGTCTCCGCATCAATCTTTGAACGGTAGTCGAAGTAATTATTGAAAGCGTTTACAGCCGCGTGAGTTAACAGCGCACCAACCATCACAAGAACCGCATGCATCGGATTGATATTCCGAATCGAGTAGTAGGACGCTGCTAGGCCTGCTAGGACTATGACGACAGTTAACGGTAGAAAATTCACACGCGTCAATATTGCGACGTTTCGCAAGCGCAACTCTTCCCCTAAGAGACTTGACTGAGTGATAGCGCAACCTAACCGTTTTAACTTGCACGTCCACGTTCCCACTCAGGTAACAACTCATAGTTGAGGAAGACCGTGTTTGAGCAAAGTGAAAGATCCCTCATTGGCGCCGCAAGGGCAATTGAAAATCGAGTGGGCCCGAGCCCACATGCCAGTCCTCGAACAAATCCGCGCGCGTTTCGAGAAAGAGAAACCGTTCAAAGACATCTCAATCGCCATGTGCATTCACCTCGAAATGAAAACGGCAGTTCTGGGCCAGACGTTCCAAGCTGGGGGCGCCTCGGTTGCAATTACAGGCAGCAACCCGCTATCCACTCAAGATGATGTAGCCGCTGCGCTAGCCAATTCCGGTGTGAACGTTTACGCGTGGAAAGGAGTTACACCGGAAGAACATCACTCAAACTTGCTGCAGGTCCTCAGTCACAAACCACACATTTTGATCGATGATGGGGGTGAGCTTTCGGTCACTGTTCACACCGAAAAGAAAGACCTGCTAAACCAGGTCTTGGGTGCATGCGAAGAGACAACCACGGGGGTTCATCGGTACAAGGCTATGGAGAAAGACGGAACCCTCAAGTACCCTGTGATAGCGGTTAACGACGCGTTCACCAAGTTCCTATTCGACAGCCAACATGGGACCGGCCAATCGGCCCTTGAAGGAATCATGAGGTCAACAAATCTGCTCATAGCAGGAAAGACGATCGTCGTGGGTGGGTATGGATGGGTTGGGCGAGGAATTGCATTGAGATTGAAAGGTTTGGGTGCAAACGTCATTGTAACTGAGGTCGACCCTGTTAGAGCGCTTGAAGCAGCCATGGAAGGTTACCGTGTCATGACGATGAAAGAAGCAGCAAGGGTCGGCGACTTCTTCGTCACCGCCACAGGCTGCTGTGACATCATAACCACAGAACACTTCGCTGAAATGAAGGATGGCGCCATTTTGGCGAACGCAGGGCATTTCGATGTTGAAATCGATGTTAAGGCTTTGCGCGAGAATGCCACCGCGGTTAGGGTTGCGAGGCAGAATGTGGAGGAGTACAAGATGAAAAACGGCAAGCGCCTCTACCTTCTCGCCGAGGGACGGTTAGTGAACTTGGCTGCTGCAGACGGGCATCCGGCTGAGGTGATGGATATGAGCTTCGCAAATCAAGCCCTGGCAGCCGAGTACGTGCTGAAGAAGAAGGGAGAGCTTCAACCAAAAGTCTACCCGGTTCCGCTGAAGATAGACAAAGAAATCGCACGGCTGTGGCTTGAAACCCAACACATGAAGATCGACACGCCCACAGATAAGCAGGTGAGGTATCTCACGTCTTGGCGATGAGTTTTCCTTTTTCCGGATACGAAAATACGAAAATTAGCCGATCTGGGCCACGTCGTCGTCAGAGAAGTCGTGGTATTTCTATGGGCAAGACCAGTGTTGGAAGCTTCACGTAGAAATAGACATAGACCGCTGCTGCTAACCCTAGTGTTGTTGCTAGAATTGCCACGTAGTCTGCGAAGTGCAATTTTAGTGTGACAATGGCGGTTCTTTTCTCGCTGGCTCCGAAGGCGCGGGATTCGAGTGCTTCCGCTAGCTCTACGCTTCTTCGGATTGCGGATATAATCAGCGGAATGAGGATTGGGATGTAGTTCCTGACTCGCTTCATGAAGTTCCCTTTATCGAGTTCAAGGCCTCTGGAGCGTTGGGCGTCCACCACTGTCTGCGCGTCCAATGCCATTGTGGGAACAAGCCGCACGGCGGTGGTGAAAGTGAAAGATATCGAGTACGGCACGTGGATTTGTTCAAGGGCTAGTCCTAAGTCGTCTGCGGAGGTGGTCATGAAGAAGAACGAGAACGCCGAAACAATTGCGAAGAAACGAACCATAAACGCCAAGGCCGAAGCCAAAGGGGTCCCGAAAATAACGTTCGTGATGAGTATGAATAGGCCAAGGAACAGCCCGCCCCGCATAGACCGCAACCACCGGTCCGCACTTTTGGCTAAGAGCACGAGTGGGACTTGGGTGAAGAAGGTGATCAGCAGCACGTAGATGTTAGTGAACATCAAGGCAACCGTAAAGAACCCTAAGGTTACGAGGAACTTTGCTCTCGGGTCCAGCCTGTGAATTAGGCTGTCAATTTTTGTGAACTTGAAGCCTTCAACAAATCTCAGCGACAATTGTTGGTCACCTTTTCAGGAGTTCCGCGGGGGCCTTAGTGGCGTCCCTGAATCTGGCCGTGATGAATTCCCTGGCCACATACGCGTCGATTATGTCGAGTGGGAAATCGAACTCCTTCAAATTCCTCATAAGAACCGAGATCTGGGGCATCACAAGGGATGATTGGGCGACTAATTTCTCATCGGTTAGTATTTTCGTCGCCTGGCCATCGGCAATGATCCTACCTTTTGATAGGAGTACGATTCTGGGTTTGCACTCGGCCACGAACTCAACATCATGAGTGACGATTACCACAGTCTTGCCCTGTGAAACGAGTTGAATGATGAACTGCCTTAACTTGTCCTTTTGCAAATAATCTTGCCCGATCGTTGGTTCATCCATAACTACGTGCTTCGGGTCCCAGACAAGAATCGCTGCCAGGGCTACGCGTTTTCTCTCCCCCCCACTGAGTACAAAGGGTGATGAACTCTCATAGCGTTCCAAGTCAAGTGCTGTGAGAAGTGTCGTTATCCTGCGTTGGATCACATCTTCGCTGAAGCCGAAATTTCTCAGCGAAAAACCAAGTTCTTGGGCGACGGTTTCAGCGAATAATTGGTGGTCCGGGTTTTGGAAGATCAGGCCAACATTGCGGGAGAGCTGTGCAACCGACTTGTCTGTCGTGTAGACGCCGTCAACGGATACCTTCCCGGAATTGGGCTTCAAGAGGCCATTGAACATCTTGACTAGAGTCGTCTTGCCGGCGCCATTTTCTCCCATTATGGCGACGAACTCGCCGTCACCGATCTGAAGGCTTACGTCATGTAGGACATCCGTTCCCATTGGGTAGTGGAAGGTTGCGTTCTCGACCGTAATCATTTGATGAGGAACCTTCTGAGAAGGTCTGCTGCTTGTTCAACAGTGGTTGGGTTCTCGGCTATTGGAAAACCATCCAGCCTGAGGAGATGAAAGAGCATCGTGACGCGCGGTAGCCCGATGCCTATCAGGCGGGCGGTGTCACCGTAGATCTCCGAAGGGGGGCCGTCCAGGGCTACTTTCCCCTTATCCATCACGATTATGCGGGTTGCGTACCGTGAGACTATGTCCAATCTGTGCTCGACGAGCAGTGTAGTCAATTGAAGCTCTTGGTTCAGTTTGGCTATGACCGCGATTATCTCCTCGGCCGAGCGCGGGTCAAGAAAGGACGTCGGTTCATCCAAAACAAGAATGCTCGGGCGCATGGCGAGGACTCCAGCGATCGCGGTGCGTTGCTGTTGGCCGCCGGAGAGTTCGTAAGGCGCTTTTTCCCGAAGCTCGTACACGCCAGTCGCTTTCATCGCCCATTGGGTTCTCTGAATTGCCTCGTCACGTGGGACTGCGAGATTCTCCAAACCAAACGCGACATCTCGTTCAACGGAGAGGGAGAACAGTTGGTTCTCTGGGTTTTGGAACACGAATCCGATGTGGGTGGCAAGTTCTGCTGTGGATTTGCCGATAGTGTTCAACCCGTCAACCTCCAGGTTGCCTTCTAGGTTTCCTGAGTAGAAGTTTGGGATGAGACCGTTCAAACATCTGCAGAATGTGGTTTTTCCGCAGCCGCTGGGGCCGGTGAGAATGACAAATTCGCCTTTCTCGATTGAGATGTTCACGTCCTCCATTGAGGGGCTGCCGGCACCCGCATAGGTGAATGTGAGATTCCGAGCTGCAATTGCGGGCAACGAGTTGTTTCCCTCGGCATGTTCATCTCATTTTTGCGTAATTACCCTAGTTTGGGATGAAGCCTCCGCGTTACCCGTGTCGGCGGTATTAGGTTTTGGGGAACGTGACAAGAACTCCCGGACAAGGCTCAACGCGTTCTTCAAAGCTTCATTCGCCTCCCCCTTCACCTGTGCCCCTGCTGCCGTCGCATGTCCCCCTCCCATTCCCCCCATCCTAAGGCCCAAAGGGTTCGCCAAGTCAGACCCAAGGTGCATCCCAGTCTCAGTCACGAACTCCCGAGTCGACCTGAGGCTAACGGTCAAATCACCATCCCTCTTTCCAGCAACTATCGCCAGATGAGCACCCAAGGCAACTAGTCCTCGCGCGGCCGAGGCATGGTACGACCCCACTTCCGACGACGCCACCAACCACTTCCCAACCCGCTCCATCCGCACACGTTGGGCTGACTTGATCCTAGCAAACCTCTCAGAATCGTCCATTGTGGGGCGGGTGGCCGCAATCGCTTCTTGAGGATCAGCCCCTGCCGAAACAAGGGTGTAGGCGTTCTTGAAGGTGCGGCGTGTTCCAATCGTCATGTGTCCCGTTTCAACAAGCACGCCAAGCAAAAGAGCTTGACTGACAGTCGGATTGAGCTTCACACCCATTTCCTCATACATTTCAAGAACCATTTCGCACGTAGATGTGGAATGCTCATCGCATAGAACCAAAGCAGCGGTTTTGGTGTTTTCAGGGTGCGGAGCATGATGGTCTATCATGACTAGAGGTTTAGCGGAATGCAAAACCTCTTCCTTCAACTTCCCGAGCTGTTGAAGTGTATTCGTGTCGACGGTTACAATTAGGTCGACGGAGTCCAGCCGCGGGCTCTCATCCACTTCCAGAGGGACGAGGTGGAGGATTTGCTTCGACAATTTGCTGACGCCATCAGGCGACGTGAACGTCAATTGAAGTTTAGGGTTAATTTTGTTGGCCAGAGCCATGAAAGCGTAAGCTGAGCAAACGGCGTCTGGGTCGGAGTTCTGGTGGCCTACGACTAACGCGCTCCTTGACTTTCGAAGGAGTCTCACTAGACTGGCTTGTCCACGCAAAGACTGAGCTCCTTGACTTTGGCATCCGCGGCAGAGAACGCGATGTCCGTGGCCTCAGATACGATATGGTCGAGGTCCTCATTGCCAGTGGCGAGCTCGATCGCCACCTCAACGTAGAGCAGGAGCGGTTTGTCTCCTTCTGCCTCAACTGTGACATCCAAGTCGCTGATTTGTTTCACGGATATTTTCGAAAGCAGATGTCGTCTTGCTGCTTCTTCAGCTGCCGAGCATATTTGCTCTATTTCCTCGGTCTTAGGCTTTCGAGCTAGCTCAATGCCCATTGCGGCCTGGTCCCGTTAACGCGTTGAATTCGATCCTTGAACTGTTACTTTGTGGAAGTCCTGGGGCTCTGTAAGCGTTCTTGGAGTTTTTCTTGAACTTCTTTTAGCCTTTCGCGCGTTCGGTCCTCCTGCTTTCCGAGAACTGTCACGCGAGTGGTTAGAAGTTCCTTTCTCTCCTTCAATTCGGTGAGCAAATTCTGACGGTTAGATTTGACTAGAATGCTGCCAACGCTTTTGTATACTGGCGTCTCGTCAGTGGATTTCTCAAGCTCCGCAAGTGCCTTGTCAGTCTCATTCAATTCCAGCTCCAACTGCTGCTTCTGCGACGACACTGACTGGAGTGTTTGTTGAAGCTGCTGAAGTCGAACCAACTGCTCTTGGAGTTGCGGTGGTAACTCTACTTCTTCACCCAAAATTGATGCCTTCAAAAATTCCGCGTGGATCTGCGTAGCGTTAAGGCGGCGGCTAATTAAGTATTTCAGAAATACTGGGCATCGCCGTCAAGAACTGGATGCTCAACACAACTTTGAAGTCTCACTCGGCGCAGTACGAGCAGAATTAAGGAACATTATTCGCGGGAGAAGACAACCGACGACCCTCAATGCTCGCTGCATACTCTTCGACCTGGATGGGACATTGTACGACTCATCCGAATATAGTAGACATCTTGAAGAAGAGATAGCGCGAGTAGTCTCAGAAGAACTCTCCATAGACAAAGGCCACGCCGTGGTCCTACTCAAGCGCAAGAGGAAAGAAATCGGAACACTAACACGCACAATCGAAAGCTTAGGCATAGACCGGAAACTATTCTACAAGAAAATCTCTACAAGAGTCGAGCCGAGGCTCTACATTTCACCAAATCCGACCATTCAACAAACGATCAGGCAACTCAAGCAGATCGGGTTCGGCATCGGACTAGTTTCAAACAGTGGGCGCGAACTCGTGGAGAAGATACTAGGCGCGATTGGCGTTGAAGCTGCGCTGTTCGACACAATAGTCACAAGCAATGAGGCCAAGCCTAAACCTTCCCCAGAGCCCTATCTGCTAGCAGTTGAAAACCTGGGATGCAACAGGAATGAAGCGGTGTATGTTGGGGACCGCGAGGAGGCGGAACTTCGGCCCGCCCGAGAGCTTGGGCTGAAAACTGTCCTCGTTAGTGCCGAGAAACGAAAGAGTGAATGGGCCGACGCTATCGTAACCAACATCTCTCAACTCCCTAACGTGCTCATCAGAGGGTGATTCAAATCCTTTGATCGAGAAGCAGGGAAAGGCTATAGTCACCGGCCATCTGCCTATTATGACAAAGGAAGCTGGAGGCTCTGGAAGTGGAAGAGGGCGCTACGCGGCTGGATATTGCGCTCATTAACAAAGCCGCATATCCTGAGCCCACAGAAAAAGTCGAACTCGTCCAGACGCACATCTCCTACGTCTTCCTAACGGACAATTACGTCTACAAAATCAAGAAACCCGTAAACTTCGGGTTCCTCGACTTCTCAACACTCGAAAAAAGAAAGCACTACTGCGAACGCGAGGTGGAACTCAACAAACGCCTCTCGCCAGACGTGTACTTGGAGGTCCTACCCATAACAATGCACAACGGAACCGTCGCAATAAGTGGGAAGGGCCGAGTAATCGAATACGCGGTGAAAATGCGGCGGATTCCGATGGAGACCCTCATGATAAGGCTGTTGAAGGATGGTCGCCTCAGTCGCGAAACTGTTGAGAATGTCGCACGAAAAATCGCGCAGTTCCATGCTGACGCAGCTGTGTCCAAAGAAATCGACCGGTTCGGAAGCATCGATGTGATCAAGACTAATACGAATGAAAACTTCGCGCAGACGGACAAATACATTGGGAAGTCCATAACGAAAAACCAGTTCGATGCAATACGCCGCTTCACCGATGATTATCTGAATAACAGACCCCACTTGTTCAACAGAAGGATAGCCGAAGGCAGGATTAGAGACTGCCACGGGGACCTACATCTGGAGCACATATGCATAACCGAGCCAATCAGAATATTCGACTGCATTGAGTTCAACGACCGTTTCCGTTATTCGGATACTGCTGCGGACATCGCGTTCCTTGCCATGGATCTAGATTTCCACGGTCGAAGAGAATTGTCAAAGGTGCTGATGGATGCGTACGTCAAATTCTCAGGAGACAAAGGAGCCTCCGATATGGTGAACTTCTACAAGGTTTACCGCGCCTACGTGAGGGGCAAGGTGATAAGCTTCCGCCTCGACTCCGACGACCCTACCATCCAGCAAGAGGCGCTCCGAACCGCGCAGAAATACTTCAACCTCGCAGCATCATACCTTCAGGAGGACCCGGGAACTCGTCCGTTGCCCGCTAACAGACCTAAACTCATCATCACCTGCGGACTCATGGGCACAGGCAAAACCACAATCGCGAAGGAACTTGCTGAAACAAACGGGTGGGAATTGATATCATCGGACACAGTGAGGAAAGAACTCGCGGGAATTCCATCCACCCAGCACCAATACGAAAAATGGGGCAAAGGGATATACTCAAGCGAGTTCAGCCGGAAGACCTACGAGAGAATGAATGAGATAGCAGAGAATTATCTGAAGAACGGCAGCTCCGTCGTGATGGACGCCTGCTACGGAAAGAAAACCGAAAGGGCAAGCGTCTACGCCGTCGCTAAAGCAACAGGCGCCGACTTCACGTGCATAGAACTGGTCTGCTCAGATGGAGAGCTGAAGAGAAGGCTCACGACAAGGACGAGTGAACGAGGGTCAATCTCGGACGGAAGATGGGAAATCTTCTCAGACCAGAAAGCGAACTTCGAGAAAATAGACGACTTCCGTAAAGAAGAACAGATGGTCGTCGATGGGTCGAAACCAAAGGAAGAGTTGGTGAAGCAGATAATGCATGAGGTTGGGAGAAGGACTGAAGCCAACACCTCCAAGAATCCGCAGCCTTAGATGGTAACCCTGATTTTACCGCCAGCACTCTAGAACCAAAATAGCCCATTGGTTCGCGTCGAAACCTTCGACTGAAATTCACCATAACTGTTAAGTCGAATAATACTGGTAGCTTGCACGGATGAAAGATGCCTTCCAAAATCAAGGATGCTGGCCTAGCCAAACAGGGCAAACTGAGGATCGAATGGGCAGAATCACGCATGCCAGTTCTCATGAAGCTAAGAAGAGATCACTCGGAATCGAAGCCGTTGCGCGGTATGAGGATCGCTGGATGTCTCCACATAACCACAGAGACCGCTGTCCTCGTCAGGACACTCAAAGCGGCTGGAGCGCAAACGGTTTGGTCAGGCTGCAACCCGCTCTCAACACAAGATGATGTAGCTGCAGCTTTGGCGGATGAGGGGATAGACATCTTTGGTTGGAGGGGGCTGTCTAAAGACGAGTATTACTGGTGCATCGAAAAAGTCATCGAGACAAAGCCGAACATGACTCTCGATGACGGTGCCGACCTAGTATTCACATTGCATGATTCTCACAAAGATCAGTTGAAGGACGTCGTTGGCGGGACTGAGGAGACAACGACGGGCGTCCATAGGCTGAGGGCGCTAGCACAAGAGGGAAAACTCAGGTATCCAATAATCGGCGTCAACGACGCCGAGACCAAATGGGACTTCGACAACGTCTATGGAACAGGCCAATCGTCGATTGACGGAATCATAAGGTCCACAAACGTGCTGATCGCGGGCAAGAATTTCGTCGTGGGCGGCTACGGCCATTGCGGGAAGGGGTTAGCAATGCGAGCGAAAGGCCTGGGGGCAAACGTGATCGTAACCGAAGTTGAGCCTGTAAATGCGCTCAAAGCGGCCATGGAAGGTTTCCGGGTCATGCCGATGATGGAGGCCGCAAAGGTTGGAGACATCTTCATCACTGCCACCGGATGCAGTGACGTGATAACTGGCAAGCAGATGAATCTGATGAAGGACGGCGCCATCCTCTGCAACACCGGACACTTCAATGTAGAGGTTTCCGTAACCGACCTCGAGCAACTCGCAAAAGACAAGAGAGAGATTAGGCCGAATAATATGGAGTACACCTTAGCGAATGGAAGGAGGCTCTACCTACTCGCAGAGGGTAGACTGGTAAACCTGGGTGCAGCTGAGGGCCACCCCTCCGAAGTAATGGACATGAGCTTTGCAGATCAATTCCTCTCCCTCGTCTACCTCGCTAAAGAAGGAAAAACAATGAAGCCCGGCGTCTATGATTTTCCAAAGGAACTGGACCGCGAAGTAGCCAGGATAAAACTGCAGAGTATGGGGATGGAGATAGACCAACTAACGCCTGAGCAAAATCGTTACGTCAGGGGCTACGGGGCGGGAACCTGAGGATCCGGCGCTAGCTTCGAAGGTTTTCGACGATTTTTTGGGCTGAGTGTGACCTATTCAAAGTATAGAAATGAATTCCGGGGACTCCACGTGCGATGAGTTCTCTACATTGCCCGGTAGCATGCACAATACCATATTGCTGGACCGCTTCTAGATCATTCTGAATGGCTTCAAGATCCGTCGCGAGTTTCTCTGGAATCTTCGCTCCGCAGGTTTGAGTGAACCGCACGATCTGACCGTAATTTGTGATCGGCATGATCCCTGGGATAATGGGAATTGTTATCCCTTTTTCCCGCATTCTTGTTTCGAAAGCGAAGAAATCGCGGTTGTCGAAGAAGAGTTGAGTAATGATGAAATCGGCTCCTGCCATGACTTTTTCTCGGAGATGGTCCCAATCCGTTTCTTTATTGGGAGATTCTATGTGTCCTTCGGGGTAACCTGCAACAGCAATGCAAAAAGGATAGGAAGTGTGAATGAAGTTCGTCAGTTCACTTGCATGTTTGAACCCATCCGAATGAGGTCTGAAACTCATTTCTCCTTTTGGAGGATCGCCGCGTAGTGCGATTACGTTTTCGATCCCTGAACTGTTCAACTCATCAAGAATGTTCGTGAGTTTCTGTTTTGAGTGCCCGACACAAGTGAGGTGTGCCATGCTTTCCAGACCGATTTCACTTTTAGCGCGTTTCACAATCTCGACGGTCTTATCTTGGGTTCGACCACCGGCACCGTAGGTCACAGAGACAAATCCGGGTTTCAGTTTTGCGATTTGTTTCAAGGTTTCGTAGAGCTGAATCGTGGCCTCCTCCGTTTTTGGGGGGAAGAACTCGAACGAGAATACGGGCCTATTTTTCTGTAGTATCTCAGTGATTTTCATGAAAGGGCCTCTTCCCGGCACTACTGAGGAATAGGTTGAAGCACTATGAAAAAAAGATGCTTGCTTGTGAGCACTGTACCAATGTGTCAACATGGCTCCTGTTAGCACTTGTGACCGAACTTGATTGCTCCATAAGGAGCCTTATCGTCATACCGGGAGCCTCAATTGAGGCTGCTATTGATAGGATAGTTTTCCTTGACTCTCTAAGCTAAATCAGCATTTCCTCGTTGCTCTGTGGTGTCAATGTGATAACTAACAGTAGCAGGCACATCCAAATAACCAAAAAGCGGTTTTGCCAAAAGTGCAATACTTTCACAGATCAAGTCTGCCATAAAGTCAGGTATCAGCAAGATTCAGAGAAATCAGAGCTGTTGATTAAGAAAAGCTACTGGGTCTGTCCTCTCTTGCCGCAACCCTTCGGGTTTTAATCGAACCTCACTAAGATGTGGCTTAGAGGTACCTGTTCTCTGGAGCTTTCTATATGCCCGAGCTTCTAAAGAAGAGCATCGAAATCGACGAGGATACAGGCGCTGTGGGTGGGCTGCTCACATATGCGAATGCCAAGATACCAGTACCAAACAAGTTTGCCACAACCACCGAACTGAACGCGACACGGCTCGTGGGCCTTAAGGAGGAATTCCCAACAGAGATAATCATTGCCGGCAAGCTGATTTACCCAGAGACGCTGAAGCGGATTCTCCGCGGAGAAGAATTCCTGAAAGAATTCGCCAGGCGGATAGCCCGTGAAACGTCGGTACACGAAGACGCACTTAGCATGCTCTTCCTCATCCTCAAAGGGGAAGCCGCGGTGACAGAGACAAATGATTTGCGCACAGTCCTTGACCTTCAATACTTCGCCGACATGGACGTTATTACAGTCCAGCAAACACCCGGAGTATCGCCGGAAGAATTCGATAAGCAATACAGATTCGCGGAAAGGTGGCTGGACAACCGAGGCATAGACAAACCACTAATGCCAGTCCTGTCGCCTGCACCGACTCGCGACGATTTCGAAAAGACGCTTAGACCACTTCTGAAGAAGAAAGTGAATTTGCTAGGGTTCGATATGAGGGGGGGCTTCTATTACCAAGCACTGCGCTCACTTGAGGATGCCAAGAAGAAGAATCCTGAATTGTGGGTTCATGCATTCCAAGTTCCTCCCAAGATTCGCTTCGGGAGAACCTTCCTACGTTGTTCCGAGGGCATGATGCTTCCGCTCTTCGGCGTCGATAGCTTCAACAGATGGGTCGTTCCACCACCCCCGGTTCCTCTTACCAAAGACAAGATCAACATGTTCGATTCCGCGAATTGGGGCGTGTTCAAACGCAAAGAATGGACCCAAGAGTACGGAGCAAAATTGACGTGCACTTGCCCCATGTGCAACAAGCACAGGCTTCCCACCTTCTTCCTAGGCCAAGTGCTCACCGTTCTCGGAAGAAGCAAGGTCCATGACCATTACGCCCAACGCCAACAACTCCAAGAGTTATCGAGGCGAGTGAAGAGGGGGACGGTCAAAGAATTCGTTCACAAAAAGAGATACCCTAACGATTTCCTTGAGCAGGTAACAAAATCCGACAAGGAACCGGACTAGAGTTTCGCTTCAGCCATCTTCGTCATCAAAGCTCGAAGGTCTATCTCTGAACGCGTCCGCCAACCCAAGGAGGTTACCCCGGCGTCGTCCTCATCCAGATATCCTGTCCTTAGGAATATGTCAACCAAGGTTACGGCCTTCCAGCGCCCGAATTTTAGGGCCAGGAGCTTCTCCAGGTCCTCGCGAGGGGCCTTGCCTTGCTTTGAAACGAGGTAGGCTACGGAGGCACTCAATGCGGCTAGGTTGTCAATTCGCCAACCAATCATCTTAGCCTCCTTCAAACCTAAGGTGCCTTTCAAGGCCACACAGTACCGGGCCTCCTCAAGCGGGATGCTGCTTTCGGCGGCAATCTCTCCTGTTTGTGGTTCTGTGACCTTCTTCACTTTCAGGTCAAGCTCCGAAAGTAGTTGGTTCAACTGAGTGAGAACCTGCTGGTAGTTCTTGCCCACCTTCTCCTTCAACTCCCACTCCCTCGCACCCGGCATCTTGCCGTGCCGAAAGAGGAGAAGGTGAATCGCCCGCTTCAACTTGTCAGCGTAGAAGCTCTTCGTTTCCGTTTCAGTTTGAGTCAATCACTTTAGCCTCTTTGGGAATCGGAATTGGGAAACTAACTCCTCCTTCTAGGGCCTTTTCTGAAGGATTGTCAAGGGGAGTTAGGGTCATCTTCTCGCCCTCGGGTTGTAGTTTGGCATATCCGTATGTTATCAGAAAGCTTGCGAAATACGCTCGTTCTACAGTCAACTGGTACGAAGCTGCCTTGACGAAGGCCCAGTAATCCACAGCCTTCCCGTCAGCGGCGTAGCGCTGGCGAAGCTCGCCCCATAGCTCTACGAGGTGTTTTCCAAATTCCTTGTCCTCGATACCCAACCCCGTAAGCGTCCCAGAATCTGCCTTACCGGGATCCTTCCCACGCACGTAATCCCGCTGCTTCCATCGCTCCGATATGGGCAAAAGCAGATTCCAGTAATTGATGGCGTCCCCGACAACACCCTCAGTCAACTGCTCTAATTCGGCAAGGGGATGCCAGCTCTGAAGGAAAACCTCTGCCAGTCGTTTTTCGCTCATCCGTTCGACTTTCTTCGCTATGAACTCCGGTTCAGCGTATAACACGCTGGACTGGAACTTGAGTTGGGTGTTCTGAAGGCGCACAACCTCGGAGAGCCTGTTGAGCGTATGAGCGTCCCGGCAATGGTCATCGAAACCCTCCCAGTACGGAAAATATTGTCGTAGCGTCTCAACGCCAAGATTCACATCAAGGAAGAACGGGTTGAACTTCCGCTCGGATATGGCATCACATGTCTCAATCAGTTCCTGAAGCTCCTTTCTACCCGAAGCGAGCACTGAACGCTTGCTCTTCGCTCTTGTGGCCAACCTACTTCAACTCGCTCACAACAGAAGACCCCTGAACGTTTTGTACAACAATCACGTGGCTATTTTCGGTTACGCTGATTTGTCCCGGAGTTATCGCGAGATACTGGCCCTCTGTCATAGTGCCCGCACTCGACGTGATTAGCTGTGTAACAAGTTCTCGGTTCTTCGGGTCCATGTGGACGTCAAATTCATCTATGGCTCGGAAGGGGGAGGTGATGTGCTGCTGCAAAGCTAGGAGGAAAGCCATCATCGCTATGCTCCGCTCCCCGCCGCTTTGGGTAAATGCGTCTAGTGGGGTTGGTTTGTTTCCTTTGAAGCCCACCAGAATCTCCAAGCCACACTTTTCGATGTCTCTTGACGACATCAAGCGAATTGAACCGGTTGCGCTGACGCTCAGCAGCATTTCGGTATAACGTCCTGTCAACTGTTCAAGGAATCCTGTAAGGACGTCTCGCCATCGGCCGAGGCGCTTGTCCAACTCGGTAAGAACTTCTTGGCGGCTGTGGGCCACCTGGTCGGCCTTTTGGCGGAGCTCCTCGTAGACCTTTGCGTATGACGAGTACATGCGTTCGACGTCCTCGGAGATGGAGGCAAGGGGTTTCATTTGCTCCTCCACTCCGCCCAGTTCAAGCATGACCTCTAGGATTTTTCTCGGCGAATCAACCGGCGCGCCCTCCTTCTCCGCTGAGGCGATCATCGGGTCGAGTTCTTCCTTGGCTAGGCGGACTTGGGCTTGAAGGTCACCCACCTCTTCCGTGAGGAGTTTCCGCTTGAAACCCGAAACCTCGTACTCCACGTTCGTGTCGATTAAGCGGGAGAGGGCATCCTCTAGCCGTCCGCTAGTGTCGACAATACTCTCAGTGAGGTTTGATAGTTTCTCCTTGGATCTTTCCAGTTTGGTTTGGGAGAGCTCCACAGTCTCCTTCCAAGAAGTCCTCAGCTTGCCTAGGGTTTCAAGCGCAGGGTTCTCGTTGACGCCTTGCTGCGGTTCGGTGAAGATCTTCAGATCATGAAGCAGATTCGTTGCCCATTCGAGGTTTAGTTGGTGCGTCGTCAGTTCCCTGGCGAGTTCCACGCGTTTGTCCTCAAGCGCAACGCGGCCTAGGTTCAGTTCATCGAACTTTGCTTGACGCTTCTTCTTGGACTCTGCCAGTTCCTGAATCTTGTTTTCAATGGATTGAAGGGATTTAGTCCTTGACTCGATCCGCGTCTCAATGCGACCTAAAGCCTCCTTCCGCTTCTGAATCCTGCTCCAGAGCAGCTCTCGTTTCAGTGCCTCGAGCTTCGTTTCCAGTTGTCGTTTCTGTAGGAATCGTTCGTATTCACGCTTCCAGTAGTCGTGGGTTTCTTTTGTGGATTCGAGCACTTGGGCGAGGGTATGCTCTTCGCTTACGACACTGTCTAAGCGCAACCTAGCGTCAAGCACGTCTTCTCTGTATGATTGAAAACCCACTGCCTCTTCTAACATATTCAACTTGTCCTGTGGGGTTACTGCGGCGAAGCGCCCCACCATGAACTGGTGCATTATGACGAGTATGTTGTCCGGGTTGAGACCCATGGTTTCGAATACGTCAGTGACGGCCGACTTCGCTGCCGCTTTGTTTTGTAGCATGTAATAGTACGTGCCATTTTGCTTCAGGACTCTTGTAATCGTGACTAGGTCTGTGTGGTAGTGGGGGAAGGGACGCTTCGTGCCCGAGTTGTCGAGAACTAGTGTGATTCTGGCTTCGTCGTTTCCCCACTTTATGAGGTCGCTGAGCTTCTTCGACCTTTCCGTGTAGGCCTGCCCCAAGACCACAGATATTGCTAGGAGAATCGACGATTTCCCCGCACCGTTCGGCCCGCAAATGATGTTCAGCCCGGGCTCTAAGGGAACGTAGGCGTTTTCGTACGACATGAAATTTGTTAGGACTACTCCCTTGATCATCTGGCCCGAGCTACCGTATGAAAACTAGGGTTGATTCTGGCCGCGTAAAAAACGTTCAGGGCTCTCCAGTCTCGTTTCCATCGGTTCTCTACTGGGCGGAAAACTGTGCTTCTTTCTGGCGAACGAAAGGTCCCCCATTTTTACGGTGAGTTGGACCGATTCTTGTCAACATGTTCGCGCGGAGAATCGCGTCACTCGTTCAAGTGTAAACGCGTAGATGTAAGTTTATATACGGTCCTGACTTTTCGATGACTCACGGCGGGAGTGACGTAGCAAGTTTGCTTAGGCTCGGCAAGATTCTGCATTTTTCAAGCAGCCGCAGCCTCATAGTCAAATGCGAAGAAACAAGATTCGTAAGATTGGGCACAAAAGTCTGTGATTCCAAACTCAAAGAGATTGGAAAAGTTCAGGACTTCTTTGGACCAATTGCTGCACCCTACTTGTCAATCCGACCGACAAGCACCTCGCCTACCCGATACGTCGGCCGAATCGCCTACTCATTAAATTAGATTAAGTAGAAGTGAGAGAGTGTCTGAGGAAACAGATAGTGAATTAGGGGAAACCCTACAATCGCCACGTAGGGTCCGCGTCTGCCCTGAGTGCGGTGGGCCAAAGCTGATGCGGGATTACGAGGCGGCCGAAATTGTATGCATGGCATGCGGATTCGTCATTGCGGATAAGATTGCTGACACGAGGCCTGAGTGGCGCGCTTTCGACGACGACCAAAAGGCCAAGCGTTCCCGCGTTGGCGCACCGTTAACCTACACGATTCACGACAAAGGCCTCTCCACCATTATTGATTGGCGTGACCGACGTGTCCTCGGAAAGAACGCAACTGCAACCCAACGCCTGGATCTCTACAAACTCCGCAAGTGGCAAAGCAGAGTAAGAGTATCTGACGCTACCGAAAGAAACCTAGCAGTTGCACTCGCCGAACTAAGCAAACTCTCATCAGCGCTGAACCTTCCCAAAAATATTCTTGAAACAGCCTCAGTCATCTACAGGCGCGCAATCAAGAAACGGCTGATTCGTGGGAGATCTATTCACAATGTTACCGCAGCGGCCATCTACATGAGTTGCAGGCAATGCGGCGTACCACGAACACTGGACGAGATAGCGTCCTCATCCAGCCTGAACAAGAAGGATATTGGAAGAAGCTACAGGTTCATGGTACGAGAACTTGAAGCCTTTGTACCGCCGTCCACAAGCAGGAACTATGCAGCTCGATTCAGCAATAAACTAATGATCTCTGGAAAGGCTGAAGCTATTGCAATCAAAATTCTGGAAATTGCTAAAGACATGAAATTGACGAGCGGGAGGGGGCCCACCGGAATTGCAGCCGCGGCGACCTATATCGCCACGGTCCTCACAAACGAAAGAAAAACGCAACGCGAAATCGCAGAGATTGCCAACGTTACTGAAGTGACCATTCGAAACAGGTACAAGGAATTACTCGAGCGCCTCTACATCGAAGTCCCCCTTTAGCGTGCAATCTAGGCCCAAAAGTGTGGTTGGGTCAGGCTTTTTTCGCTGTTTTGTTCGTCGGCAGCTTTTTTGCGGCCGGTCTGGGGACTTCGCGTAGGCCGAATTCGTATGTTCCGCCGTCTATTTGCCAAGTCTTAATGTAGTAGGGCTCCTTAAGCTCTGTTTTCTCTGTGGCGACTACGAAGCGCTTCGCTCGTACTTCGTGGGATAAGTAGCTGCGTTTGCTCTGAAGCATGCTCGCCTTTTCGGCTGTGGGTGCGATGATGTAGCCGTGAACGTAAGAATCGACCTGCAGGTCCATCTCCTTTCGCATCTGTTGCATGCGTCGTACAGCGTCGCGGGTTAAGCCTTCAGCTAATTCGCTTCTTGTCAGTTTAAGGTCCAAGTAGACCGTTCCGTCTGTGAACTCCGCCTTCGCGAAACGTTCGGCTTCTGGGCCGGACTCGAATTTTGCGGATTTCTGCTTAGGCACGCCTGACAGTCTGCGGGTGTTGGCTTGTTCGAGCAGAAGTGCGGAGTACGTTCGGAGGGCGTTTCTAATAGGTTTGGCATCTGAGGCCACGGTTATGCGGGGCACTGGTTGCCGCTGCTTCAAGGCTTTGCCGATGCGGGCGACCGCTATCGTCGAGAGGACGATCTGAGCTGCTTTCATTTCTTCCTCGAGCGAATCGTTCAGGAATTTCTTGTCATAGCTCGGCCAGTCTAGAAGATGGACGCTTGGAGGATGTTTCGGCTCTGCGTTCTTGAACATGTCTTGGTAGAGTGACTCTGAAAGGAATGGGGCGATTGGGCTTAGCATAGTGAGAGCGTTCTTGAGTGCGGTGTAGAGTATCGCATATGCGGCTAGCTTGTCCCGATTCTGTTTCTCAACCCATGTTCTTCGCCTGATGAATCGAACGTATGTGTGGCTGAGGTCCTCGACGAGAAAAGCTTTGAGCGCCCGCACAGCCTCATAGACCTTGTACTGCTCCATCGCCTCTGTAGCATACTTGATCGTTCGATGCATCCTGCTGAGCAACCAACGGTCTTCGGGTCGAAGTGACTTCGTCAACTTTGCGATCGGCCACTTTGTGGGTGAGAATTTGTCGAGGCTCATGTATGTGCTAGCGAAGACGAACGTGTTCCAGAATGTGCCAAGGTCGCCGCTGTACTGCTTCACAGCATCCCAAGAGAACCTAAGGTCTTCCCAGATTGTGTTTTGGAGTACGTAGTATCGGAATGCGTCGCGGCCGAATTTCTGAACCACTTCTTGAGATGTGACAAAGTTCCCTAGCGACTTGTGCATCTCACGTCCCTTGTCGTCCAAGACAAAGCCGTGCATGAGAACGGTGTCAAACGGCCGGAGGTCCATCGCCACCATCCCGGCTTTGAGTAGTGAGAAGAACCATCCAGAGATCTGATCGCGGCCCTCCACTATGAAATCTGCAGGCCACCACAGCTTCGTCACCTCGGGGTACTTGGGGTGGCTTAGACATGCGTAAGAGGCTGCGCCAGAGTCGTACCACCCCACCATGACGTCCGGTATCCGAGCCATTTCACCGCCACATTTGCACCGAATCCTAACTTTATCCACCCAAGGTCTGTGCAGGTTTGGAAGGTCCACCTTCGCCAGGGACCTCTCAAGAAGTTCCTGCTTCGAGCCAATGACTTCATGCTGCCCGCAGGAGCCGCAAACCCAGACGGGCAGGGGTGTCCCCCAGAACCTTTGCCTCGAGACTACCCAGTCTTTCAGGTTTTGAAGCCAGTTCTTGAATTGGCTAGCGCCGGCCCAGATTGGTATCCACTGTGTGGCATCAACGTCTTTGATGAACTGGTCTTTGAGATGTGCGACTCGCACAAGCCACTGTTCAGTAGCACGAATGATTAGGGGCGTTTTGCAACGCCAACAGACGGGGCTCCTGTGCTCTATCTCGGTCTCAAAGAGGAGCATCCCGGCCGATTTCAAATCCTCAATAACTTCGGGGTTGGCGTCACGCACGAACTTCCCTGCATACTTGCCAGTATCAGAAACCAACCGTCCCTGGTCGTCCACGAGCATGAGCACTGGAAGATTGCTACGTATACCCACCTCGTAGTCTTCCTCGCCGTGGCCAGGCGCCGAGTGCACGCAACCAGTCCCATCTTCCATGCTCACGTATTCCTTACTGAGAACAACGCGGTGGCCGCCTTTGAGTTTCGCCTGCGCAGGCACTAGGCCTTCCAGTGGCGAGCGGTAAGTGAGCCCTTCGAGCTTGGTTCCTGGAAAGCTTTCTAGAAGCTCGAAGTGTGTCCCCGTCTCCTTCTGGACGCTCTCCATTCTTGCCTTTGCGATAATGTACACTTCGTCATCTGACCTTACCCTAGCGTAGTCGAAATCCGGGTTAACCATAACTGCTACGTTCGAGGGTAATGTCCATGGGGTCGTGGTCCAGATGAGAACGAATTCATTCTGTTTCCCCTCAACTGGAAATTTCACATAGATGGATGGGTCGCGGAGCATCTTGTACTCCAAAACAACCTCGTAATCTGAGAGCACTGTTTCGCACCTTGGGCACCAGTGAACCACGCGTTGTCCATGCTCGAACAGTCCCTTGGTCCAAGCTTGCTTCAGGCTCCACCAGTCACTTTCGATGTAATCATCATGATGCGTCATGTAGGGCTTAGCCCAGTCCATCCACACCCCAAGGTCTTGGAAGACCTGAGTCATTGATTCGGAATTCATTTCAGCGAAACGCTTGCACTCAGAAACAAACTTCTCCAGGCCGAAGCCCTCAATGTCCTTTTTCGTTTTGAAGTCGAACTTTTGTTCTACTGCCAGTTCGATTGGGAGCCCGTGGCAGTCGTAGCCTGGTTGATCTCTAACGTGGTAGCCGCGTGATCGTTTGTATCGGATTATCGTGTCCTTGAGAACCTTGTTCCAACATGTCCCTATGTGAGGAGTATCAGAGCTTGGGAACGGTGGCCCGTCGAGGAAATAAAACTTCTGACCGTGCGACCTTGCCTCCTTGACCAGCTCATAAGTTCCGTTTTCCTTCCAGAGGTTCCTCACTTGTTCCTCGGTTGCTTTCGGGTTGTATTGCTTCGGAAGTGCGCCTACCTGTCTACTCACTGTTGTTGCCTCCCAAGAATCTCAGACTCACAGAATACTCGCGTGCGTAACGGTGCAAAAGCCTCATGATAAGTAGTGCAATTAACCGAGTAAGCTTGCGATTTCTCGGTCACCTTTCAACCGTGACACCATTCACAACGGCTCTGAAGGCATTTCTGTATTTTAGTTTAACTAACCCTTACGAGATACTGGCCGCATCCACTTGCCTTGAATCAGGTCGAGAGTTCAGTGTTCTGCTTAGGAATTGAGTCAACCGCGCACACTTTTGGGGCGAGCGTTGTGTCCGATAAAGGCACGATTCTCGGCGATGAACGAGATGTTTACGCTTCAGCTCCCGGAACGGGGATTCATCCTCGTGAGGCTGCTGAGCATCACAGTGAGGTTGCGCCGCGGGTCATCGCTAGCACGATAAGCAAAGCCGGAATCGTAGCTTCGGACCTCAGCGGAGTTGCCATAGCGTTGGGCCCTGGCTTGGGTCCTTGCCTGAGGGTGGGCGCGACCGTTGCCAGAGCAATCTCTTCCTACTATCGGATTCCTTTGATTCCCGTAAATCACGCGATCGGCCACATTGAGATTGGGTTGTTGACAACCGGTGCCGAGGACCCCTTGGTCGTTCTGGTGTCGGGCGGGCACACAGCAATCGCTGCGTTCTCAGGAGGGAGATGGCGTATCTTCGGCGAGACCGAGGACATTACGATTGGGAACCTGTACGACATGTTCGCCAGAGAAATCGGCCTACCCTCACCCGCGGGTCCGGAGATTGAGAAATTGACGAAGACTGCTACGAGATTTATTCCGGTCCCATACGTTGTCAAAGGCAACGACGTGTCCTACTCCGGTTTGCTCACCGCCTCCCTTGCACGGCTTCGAGGAGGGGCGAAACTCGAAGACGTATGCTACTCTATGCAGGAAGTCTCCTGCTCCATGCTCGCCGAAGCGGTGGAGCGAAGTCTTGCATACACAGGAAAGAAGGAGCTCCTCCTAACAGGAGGAGTGGCGGCCAACAAGACCTTGCAGAAGAAGCTGGAAGAAGTGGCCAAGCTGCACGACGCCCGTTTCTACGTTGTCGAGGCGCCGTATACAGGAGATAACGGTGCGCAAATCGCTTGGACGGGAATGTTGGCCCTTCGTGCTGGTGTGATAACAACAGTGGAAATGTCGCGCGTCAGGCCGAAGTGGAGGTTGGAAGACGTTGATATCCCTTGGAGAAACGGTTCACCCTAAGCTAATCTACAAAGGGGCCGAAGCAGAAATCTACCTAGAACACTGGCACGGCCAACCTGTAATTCGCAAGAGCCGGATGCCGAAACCCTACCGCATACCCGAGCTGGACGAGGCAATACGGCGGATGAGAACTGCGCATGAAGCAACCATGATGCAAGAAGTCAGAAAATTGGGCGTTCCAGTTCCCACAATCCAACACATTGACATTGAAACCTCCACGCTGATAATGGACTATGTCAACGGCTCGAGTTTGAAGGATGAGTTGAACAAACTGCCTATGCCAACAAGGAAGTCGAGATGTAACATGCTAGGCAGGCTGTTGGCGCAAATGCATGAGGGTGGGATATTTCACGGTGATTTGACCATTTCGAACGTGCTCTCCGAGAACGGTAAGCTGTACGTGATTGACTTTGGTTTGGGGGATTTTACGCATGAACTCGAGGACAAAGGTGTCGATCTCCTTTTACTCAACCGTGTTCTGAAGAGCACACACTACCGATATCATGTTCCACTTTTCAAAGCCTTCATGGACGGCTACTCTTCAGTAGTTGGAAAGAAGCAGGGCAAAGAGACGTTTCTGAAGATGAAGGAAATTGAGAGGCGGGGTAGGTATTTTGAAAGAGGCTAGGCACAGCGTTTACTTTGCCACCCATAACCGGAGCAAGTATATGGAGGCCTCACGAATCGCCGAAGTTTTCGGGATTCAACTGAAGCAACTCAATATCGAAAAAGAGGAAATTCAGTCAGACAGCCTCACCGAGATTGCTTCACACGCAGCTCTTCAGGCCGCAAAATCAAGACCCTACAGAGTGGTCTCCGAAGACGCAGGCTTCTTCGTTGAAGCACTAGGAGGCTTTCCTGGTCCATATTCGGCCTACGCCTTCCGAACTTTAGGCACGGCAGGCATCTTGAAGCTAATGCGAGGCGAACGAAACCGAAATGCATCGTTCATGGCGGCACTGGCATACTGCCAACCTGGCAAACATCCCGTCTGTTTCAAAGGTGTCGTGAAAGGAGTTGTGAGTAGACGCCCCAAAGGAACCAATGGCTTTGGTTTCGACCCCATTTTCATTCCTTTGAAGGGCGATGGTCGCACATTCGCTGAAATGAGCATCGAAGAAAAGAACGTCATCTCGCACCGAGCTGGTGCATTCAGACAGTTCTCACGATGGTTCACGTCGAAACGGGAATGACGCTAGGTTTAGACAACTTAAATAATCAAGGTTCAAAGACTAGGCGACGATAGTCAGAATTCCAAACTTGGAGAGGATCGATCACGGCTAGGCTTTACACAAGCAAACGAGGGCGGTCTGGGTCAACACGCCCAATCAGCAAGAAAACCCCAGCATGGTGCAAATACACTTCGGAGGAAGTTGAGGCCTTAGTCTTGAAACTAGCCCGGGAAGGAAATTCCCCAAGCATAATAGGCGTGATGCTCCGAGACAGGTATGCTGTCCCACTTGTAAAGTCCGTCACGGGGAAGAGCGTGCATGAGATACTCAGTACGGGTGGTCAAGCCACACCCTTACCTGAAGACCTCAGCGTCCTGCTCAAGAAAGCTGGCGATATGAAGCGGCACTTGGAAAAGAACCGCAAGGACTACGTCAACAAACGATCACTCGCAATGATTGAATCGAAGATCCACCGCCTAGTGAAGTATTATCACGCGAGAGGGCTGCTTCGGCCTGAGTGGGAATACAAACACGTTGTGGCCTCAGTGGCATAGTAGATGCCCACGGACCCAAACCAAGACGCTTTCCTTGAACGTGCGAAACAGCTATCAGACGCAATCAAGGAAAACCTGCAAGCAGACTCGTTCATCACAGTAATCTCACACCACGACGCTGACGGTCTTTCCTCCGCAAGCATCATAGGCGCTGCGCTAGCACGCGCCAAAGCCCGCTTCACTGTAAGAATCGTTGAAGAGCTGAGGGCGGATGTTGTGGATGAGATTTCGATGGCAAAGCCCGATGTTGTGCTGTTCTGCGACATCGGCAGCGGCTATCTAGACCTGATTGGGACTCGGCTTGACGCCAAGGCCAGCTTGGTCATGGACCATCATCCGCCAAACGCTACTGTTCCAAGCAAAACGCTTCAACTCAACCCACATGAGTTCGGGATTGATGGCGCGAGGTTAGTGAGCGCTGCTGGCGTGTGTTACCTCGTGGCTAGAGAAGTATCGGACCAGAACAAGGACCTGAGCGCCATGGGGATCGTCGGCGCGCTGGGCGATATGCAGGACAAGAATGAGAAGAGGTCGCTCATGGGCCTAAACGAGCTTCTCGTAGAAGATGCCGTTTCCTCGGGAAACGTTCGGATTGATACAGATTTGGTCATCTACGGAAGAGAGACGCGGCCTATTCATCGGGCCCTCGCCTATACAACCACACCTTACTTGCCAGACCTTAGCGGCCGGGAAGACAATTGCTTGACTCTCCTCACAAACAACGGAATCGCAGTGAAAGATGGGGACCGTTTTCGCACTCTGGCGGATTTGACACAAGATGAAAAACAGAAACTGCTGAACGCAATAATCGCCCACCTGACCTCGATCGGCTTTCAGTCCAGTGTTGTCCTCGATTTGGTTGGCACGGTGTATACTCTGGTCAAGGAACCACAAGGCAGCCCGACTAGGGACGCTAGAGAGTTCTCGTCTTTGCTCAACGCATGCGGCAGAACTGGTAATCCTTCGATTGGCGTCAGTGTGGGGCTAGGAGACAGGAAGACTGCTCTGGATGAGGCCAACGACGTGGTCACAACCTACAGGAAGACGCTGGCATCATACATGGAATGGCTGACCAAATCACCCGAAGCAATCCAAAAGCTCAACTCAATCTGGATAATTCGCGGCGAGAACATGATTCAAGAAAGCATGACTGGGGCCTTCTCCTCTGTGATATCCTCAGCCGGAAACCTCTCCCCTGACCACGCCATATTCGTTCTTTCCCGTTCAAAGGACGGTGGAATCAAACTCTCAGGAAGAGCACCGCCGAAACTGCTCAAAATGGGTGTTAACCTAGGTGCAGCGCTCAGTGCAACTGCCCCGAAATACTCGGGCTTCGGGGGAGGGCACAATGTGGCAGCCGGTGCCCACATCAAAGTACAAGACCCCAACGACTTCCTTCAAGATCTAGACTCGGCAATAACGGCGCAGATGAAGCAAAGCAATGGAAGCTGAAATCAAACTCAAATACCGATCTCCGTTGTTTGCAGAAAGCGTGAAGAACGCTCTGAATCCGGACAACAAGTTGATGGGGGGAGGCATGAGGATTGCTGCCCGCACTCACGGGCGAATCGTAAGCATAACTATCAGAGGCTGTAGCAGAGTTGAGACGCTTCAAGCAACAGTCCAAGATGTTTTCCGCTGCCTTCGCGCCGCAGAATCATCGCTTTCGCGACTGGAGCAACGCAAGAGAGCATAGCGCTATTGTTGCTGTGAACTCTTTAAATAGCGCTCAAATGGTACGTTCACAAAAATCCGAAGCGATAGTGGAAATCACTTGTCAAAGGCCACAAGAAAAGTCAGAGACAAATGGCGACTGAAAGAATGGTACGATGTCTACAGCCCATCATACTTCGGTGAGATGGTAGTCGCAAGCATTCCTTGTGAAGACCCAAGCGCCATCATTGGGCGAGTTGTCGAAACAACCCTTTACGACATTACGAATGATTTCGCCCACCAATCAATCAAACTCTACTTCCTAGTCGTGAACACGAAGGAGCACAGAGCGGAGACAATTCTCAAGTCGCATGAATATGCTACTGACTACTTGCGCAGCCTGGTAAGGCGCGGAAGCACTAGGATGGACGGCATCTTCAACGCCACTACAACGGACCAATTCTCAAGTAGAATATCCGTTGTAGCGTTTACGCGGGATCGGATAAAGGCCTCCCAGGAGCACGGCATTCGCCAGATGATGAGACAAGTGGTGGAAGAGAAAGCTGCATCGCTAAGCTACGAGCAACTCTCTCACGAAGCAGTCCTGGGCAAGCTTGGGTCAGACATTTACAACATGGCAAAGAAGATAGCTCCTTTGAGGCATGTTGGCGTTAGGAAGTCGAGGCTCATATCGATTCCTGCTGGTGTCATCGCTACACCGGCGCAGGTTATCGAGCAGGCCAAAGCAGCCTAGTTCATAGGAACAGTACGGCGACCGGGATTTTTGATTCTCACTTCGCAAAAGTGGACAGCAAGAAAATGCGGTGTTTCACGCTACAAGTTTTCTGCGAGATTCATCAGACTAAGTAGACGGCGTCGAACCCAAAGGTTACCGGGCAGATCTCTTGTACATCTTCCGAATCTCCGCATGAATTTCGTCTAGGTCTTTCTGAAGACTGTCAACATCCGGAGGCAAAGCCTCGTCTGGTCTGGAACTGCCCGGAGTCGCTCGACTAGAGATTCTTTCCACTTCTTTAGATAGGCGTCGAATCTTTTCCTGCAGGTCAGCGGTCCTCTCAAGGCTGTGCAGGAGACCTGCCAATCCTCCCGTTATGATTCCTGCTGCAACGCCCGCTATGAACGAGACTACGTCGAAAGCCATGGCGAATCCAAACCACACAAGTAGCTTTGGCATATATGCTAATAAACAGCCGACAGTTAGTGGCTTTAATTAGCTGACGACGCGTTTGAAATGCGCTGTTTCCGCACGCCTACTCTTTGAGAGCTAATTAGTTCGACATTTTCTGCTAAACAGCGTTTTTTGATGTCGCAATTCCACGTAACTAAGAGACAAGAGGGGAAGGATTTTGAGGGCTCAAGATTAGTCAACACTTGCATGAATGGAGATCGGGTCCAATTACAGACGATTTCGCAGAGCTTGCCGTTCTTTGGCGACCTCTTCCCTGAATTCAGGTATAGCCTTCATGAGTGACGATTGCTTTCTATTGAGCTGGCGAATAATCCACCTTTGAGTTCTCTCGGGTCGTAATTGCCATATCGGGAGCTGTTCGTCCCACGCAAGGATTTGGTTATAGGTGACTTCGGCGGTGGCATAGAACCCCTCTGTCGTCTCAAGATAACGATTTGTAACCAAGAGTTCCAATGAAGGCAGCTTGAAGCGGGAAGTCACAAAGTGCCACTTTTTCGAGTCCGGCGTTTTTTCATTGTAACGAGCACTTTTCGTGATTAGCGATAGCACCTGCTCGTTCCGCGCTAATTCGGTCAAAACGGCTCCGAGTCTGCGGTCTGTTTCTTCGTGATGAATCACCTCGTAGATTGTGCCACGACCTGAAATTGCTTGTATGACATGGCTGTCAGGTCGTTTCGGATTATCAAGGCAATCTTTGATTGCGGCGCGGAATCTGCTTTCGAACTTCTTCATACTTGCACTTTGTTTTGGTGAATACCGTAATGTTCCTTTAATCCCAAGGTCAAATGGAAGTTCTTGGTCAGATTCCAAAATGGTTATAGTACGATGAGCAAAGCTTTGTCGAACGCCCAATTCCCAGTATACGTTGGGATTTGCATCAGTCAGGTCCGCAACCACTATTTCTGAACTAATCAAGTCCGCTATTATTTGATTCAATATGTCACCACGCAAGGCTTCGGAACGATGTGCATCAATCGCATTGTCTTCTTCTATGAGCGGCTTCAAGAAGTCTTCGTAGAACTCAGTCCAGTATTCGGCTGTGTGTCTGATTGTCGTGCCACTAAAAGGCATAATCACAAAACATTTCGCTTTCGACTGTGACAATTGTGATTTTTCCCTCTTTGACGTTCGTTCACTTGAGCGGCGGTTTTCCCGCGTCTGCTAGTTTTTGATTGATGGCTGCTTTTTTCTGCTTTAGGCGTTCAGGTTGGACGTAGTAGTGGTCGAAGAGGCCATCTAGGACGTCGAGATTCGACTCGGCCTCTCCGGCTTCAACCTCAACGATCTCCCCAGAGGACTTAGATTTTATGGGGTGTGTAGCGAAGTTGCCAACGACCCTTATTGCATCTACTATTTCTCGTAGGCTGCTTGGGAGTGTGGGCAACACTTCGTCAATCTGCTGTGACAATTCCTTCGACTTGGTGTGCGCCGCTTGTGTCAAGACTGTTTGCAGACACCTTCTTGACAATGCGGCGCTTGCCATTGGACTTATGGCAAGCACTTCAGCCGACTCCCGGTATACCGTCCTGACGTGCTCAGGAACTTCAGGCGGAACAGGCCTGACTGCTCCTCCCCGCGGCCAAATGAACCAATTTTGAGTCACCTTTTCCTTATAGTCAGTGCCTGCAGGTGTAGCGACCACACATGTAACTACGAGTCGCTGGCAATTCGGGCAACTTTCGAAGTCCACGGCGATTCGTTCCGAATCACTCCTGCCTTCAAGGGCATTGACCCCCCAGTCTGTGGTTGTTCCAACTGGACCAACGCTTTGAGGTTTGAAGTACACATCGTGAAGGCAATGCGGACACTTTCCTCTCATTTCCTAACCGCCAACTTAGACTCCTTAGCTTCCGTGTCGTACGATATTCGTGATATATGCGAGTAATGACAAGAAACTAAGCAGGATTCCCACCGTCGGGGCATATCTGTTCAGGAGCTCCACCCCAGTAGCTAGACGGTTTTTTCTCTCAAAATCAAGAACGGCTAGACCGTGATCGGGGTCGAGTCGGAATAGGACAGGGTCAAGCGACCTGTCGGCTATGAGCCTGCTAGCAAGACTTCTTAGCAGTGGGTCATGGCCTTTCTCTCGAAAAAGCGGAGTGACCATGAGACGAGCAACTGTATCTTTCTTAATGGCATGTCCCGCTTTCGTTGACAAATAGTCGCTCATATGTGCCGCCCCTCTTTCAATCCACTTGACCTTCGAGAATTTGCTTTTCTCTATCATTGCACGACGCAGACATAGAGCAGCAAGTGTCCTTGAATTGAATATCCCCGTATAAACCGAAAAGGTCAACCCCCACACAAATGACGTCACCAGACTCAGAAAAATCAAATTGACGAGAGAATCCGAAATAACGAATCCCCCAAATATCACCGTCAATTGACGCAACAGAAGGAAGAATATCATTAGAAGGATGGAATACTTCCATATGATTTCCGATCCTTCCATAATCCTGTAGTATACACCAAAATCCACTCTGCGATAGAACTGTGACATACCCACCGACGGAACAAGACCGACGAGTAACGAGGAAGCAACTGCAGCGTACGAAACGAAAATGGCTGCTGAACTTAGAAGATGTTGAAGGATCGTTCCGACGACGCTGACAACCAACACGATTGAAAAAAGCGACGACATAATGAACGCCAACCCGACGACACCAGTTACCCACCACGTTTCGAGTTTTGCGAACCGTCCCTCCTTTCTGCCTAGTGGAACCCTGAGGTCAGAAAAACAGTAATCCGTCATTCGTTTTTTCAATTCCGTGCTACCACAAACACATGATTCCTCTGCCATCCTCGTGTTCAAGCAATTTCCGAGTCATTGTCCCTGCTCGATGTCATGGTTTCATCAGCCAAGAGGAGCCTGTTGTGCTTCTTATTTTTTTGTATCAATTGTCGGTTGCGCTGGAAGTTCGCCTAACGGCTGCTCAAAGTCATTGCCGCAGCCTTCGCAGTAGTAGGTGAACCTGCAGATTTCGCCCTGCTGAGTCCAAATGCGTTCACAAGATTGAAGCGTCACGTTCGATTTGCAGTAGGGGCACCTCAATAGAAGTCACTGGCCTTCTCTGAGCGGCAAACATAGATAGCGGAAATGTTGTTTGCAGAGTGTACGCTCTGAGTTGACTCAAACTATTGAAGAAACAGACGAAAGCTCTCTCAATTATTGGTTCTCGCAATCCTATTTTTTCTTCTTTCTACTAACGACTAGAGAGGCGAATGCCGTCGTTACCGCGATTTCGGCATAGAATACCATTTCAACCAAGCTGAGCTGTGGCGGAAGCAGTTGAACTGCACCGACGACGAAAGGCAACGTGCCGATTCCTATGCCGACAAATAGAGTAAGACCCTCTGAAACCTCAAGCACTTCGACCCTGCTGATTGCCACTATGATAAGTCCCAAGAAGAGCAGTGATGGAACCCAGAAAGCGAGTGTTCCTCGCAAGACTTCATCGGACGGACGCAGAAAGGAGACTTTCAAGGAATAGAAGTCATCGAATGACGAGAAGTTGACTGTATAATTCGCTGGTCCTTGATAGTAATTCCGCACTAAGTCAGCAGGAAGAGAGGACCCGAGCTTTACGAAATTCTGAGAAATCCTCCAGCTGTCGGCTATGCTTGGTGACGCTGAGACGTATGAAGTTAAACCCACGAGATTGAGAGTCCTATTGAAACCGAACAAGAACGTAAGTGAATAGGCATCCCATGGGTATTCGCCCTCATGCTTCAGAGGCCATTCATGAGGTCTGGCACCTTTCTCAGGATAAGTCGGAAGCGGCCAATATCCACCTCGCTCCGGGCTAGAGAAGTCCCAGGTTCCATTCGAGAGCGTCGTTGGATGCCCCAAGATGTATTGGAAGTCTTTCGGAGACCATGAAAGAACGGAGTTGAATGACTTATTGTCGAGCGTTTGAAAATCCACTTGGAAAGAACTAGTTCGGAGAACGGTTCCCTTCACATCTAACTCAAGTGACTCTAGGGTAAATGCTGCGGACGCCTGCCCATTGGTAATGCCGAATGGTCCAAATGTGTAGTACGGTTTGCTCACGACCGGATAGGATACGGCTGAGGCCCCGACGAACAAAACCGCTCCTGTGATGAGCACTAGCAAGGTTATGTGAATGGAATGTACGACAAACCATCTCCAACTCGATTGAAGATACGATTTCAGAGAGCCGATCAATTTGGGCATCTCGTGGCTTCACAACTCTCAATACTAATAGACGATATCTCGTGCTAGAATTTTTCGGTTGATTCCCGACCAAGCTCGTAATCCAATCATCTTGATCTGAAGAAGTAATCAGCTACTTCTACAAGAATAAGGGAGACATCGACAATCCTTGAGTACACCCAAAGTTTCACTATGGAACGGTTGTGTGGCTAGCCGCGATTCATAGAGGGTCTCCGCGGGGATTTGTGGCAGGTGTGCCGCAATTCATGCAAATGAGGTCTGTCCATGGGAATTCTGCGCCGCAATACTGGCACTTATTTCTAATCTCATTTCTGGATTGAGCTGGAGAGAGGGCAATGAATCCATCCAATTCCTGAGGCTCAAACATTGACACGTCTGTCGCGATGCGAAACTGCGAATAACCAATTGCCCCTGCATACAGGTCATAGACACCGGGAGCAACGTCTAGAGAATAGCGGCCCTTATCTCTGGAGGACAAATAGCAAGCGGACATGACCTTTCTGCCGGTTGACTGATGCGTTGAAGGGACCGCCGCGGTACCGCTTGCTATGACAACCGCCGGCAGGGTCAGCGGATTGCCTTTCGATAGATACAATGTCCCTGACAGACTCCAAGTCACATATTCCCCCTTGACCGCGATAGGGTGAAAATCAAATTGGGATGCTGGGGGGGTCGCCCCGACGACTGATATCTCATCGCTGCCGTAGAACCGGTAGGTTCCTGCTATTTTGGGAGCGACCACGTCCGAAAGCCTGAAACTGAACCATCCCCCTTTCAATGAAGACTGAGCCTCGGGGAATCTGAGTGTGGTCTTCACAACCCAGAATCTTGGGTAGTTCGGATCGTTCTCTGGGTTCACTGTAACCATTATGTCGCCTGCAGAAACCAGCAAATCCGTATGGATCTCTTCAGCGGGATTGTTCGCCGCCGCTGTCAAGTCAAAGTCCCGCGGAATGTAGACGGTTATGACCTCGTCTCCGTGAAGAACCTGATGAGGCCTAACCGCCACCAGCACTCTAACTTTGTTCTGGTGGTCGTCCGTAGATGTCAGAACCTCTGTTCCTTCAATCGGATACCGTGAGTCTTGATGAGCGCGGTAACCCCAAGGTTGAGGTGAAATCGCAACGACCCCATACGTTTGAAGGGCGGCCTCGGCTGTGAATTCTGCTGCAATTTCAGCAAGCAACTTCCGCAACTCAACAGTATTTGATTTGGAAAACCTATGGTACTTACAAACCAGAGGAAGAATTCCCTTGACTTTAGAGACCGCTTCCTCAACCAGGCCATAGATCGGCTTTCTATCTCCAAACGCCATGTAAGCCATACCGAGCTCGTTCTGAATCCAATCGCTCTCATCTGAAGTAATCACTGCCAAGAACCCGTTAGATGCCTGTATCCTGTTCACTATGACAGGGAGCGGGGGGGTCTTGGAAATCTCTTGGGCAATAATGCACTCGATCCCATGAACGCTCAACTCGCTTCTGATGACCTCCACCAACAATTCATCCCCCTTGGCGAAGCTTATCGAAAGAAACAGTTTGCCCAGAATTCAGCACCTGTCCGCCTCGGATTAGAGCATATTACCGCATAAGGGCGTTTGGGGGAACTCGAAGTTCACAGGTCGAGAGTGAGTTAAGAGTTTGGAGTATCTGGATTATCGCAGGAAAAGGTTGAGCCAGGCCGTGGGTTTTCGATGCCGATTGCCATTATATTATCTATGTCAATGGTTTCCATCGCGAGTTTTCTTTTCCCTGGCGTGTTCCCCAGCTCAGCAGAACAAGCAGGATGTCATCTCTGGAACGACCGTCGAGTATTTGTGACAGACCAAGTGTCTTGGCGGCTTCAAGATTGAGCAGGTCTATCCACTTTCTCGGGTCATTCCCAGCTCCAGCTTTCTCGAATGTGTGCGCACCACTAAGGGCACACACAAATGACCGCGGCAGGGATTCGAGAGATTGGTGAAAAGTTCTGGTTTGGACATGTTGGAAAAGAATCGAGTTCAGGCATTAACGTGAGCCGCATCATCGCGTGTGCACAATTACGTTCACAACCGAAAACTCCACAAGGCAAGACAAGTCCTACTATGGACCGCAGGATAACGCGAATGGGTGTGAGCCACAATAGAACGATCTAAGAATTACCACCGGCCATCGCCAGAGTTTGATCTTCTACGAGAGGGCGCTCGTGCATTTAGTCGATGCGACCCGGACAAAGTCGAATTGCTGATTCAGTCGTGCTATGAGAATTTCTTGGAGCTCAATCTTCAACACCCTCGGCTATTCGCCAAAGCAAAAGAAGATCACCTTGATTCCCAGAGTCTCCTGAAACGAGTGCTGGTGATTGCAATTCCACCAAAAACCGAAACCAAGTGGGGCCAGAAGATTCTCTGCCTATTTATGTCATTTCAATATGCGGTTGAGGCAGTCATCGTCGCGCACCTCGAAATGAGGAAAGCCTGGCAGAAGTCTCTCTCTCGAAAGCATTTTTGGGAGATTGTTGATGATTACCGCAGGCGACTGCTGGACCTTTTCGGAGAGGTTGGGTTTGATCGTTCCGACGTCCATTTTTTCATTAAGGGAGACGAGGTTGTGTGGCCCGTTAATGTCTCTGAGGTAGAAGCTCTCGACTATGTCGACGCGAATCTGCAGGCTGGCTTATGGGCAAAACTCAATGACGTTTTTGGCCTTTTTACCGTTCAGGCCTATGAGGCGGCGGAGATTGTTCGAAATAAAGGCGCCTTGTTTAAGGCATTATTCGATGGAATACCGACTCGGTTCTTTGCTTCAAGGAGAAGTGTCAAGAAAAGCACTAGCGTGCGCACTGAAGAACGCAATAAACTACCAAAAATCGGACTCGTTCTCGGTCGAATCACTACAACAAGTTATGTCAAAGACGTTCCAAGTAGTTGGAGCGTCCCATTCACATTCAGAAATCACGATAAAGATGTGTTAGGAAGAGTGAGCAAGTCCAAGATATCTGTCGTTGTCCGACCCTATGTTTCAGGAATCATTCCCGAACGACACGGATTCGGCCCTGGCGAACTCGACGACTTTCTCATTCCACCAGGTCGCACGGTCGTTGGTGTAGCAAATATCGGCATTCAGCCTTTGTTTGCGAGAAACAATTGGGAGGACGAGTATAGTCAAGCTTTCAATACAGGTGATCTCAAAATCAAACTGCAAATCAGTTACGTAATAAGTGACGAGTTTGGTAGGATCAAGAAAGCTAGAGAGCGTAGACTTCGCGTTTCTTAGTCACTGGTTCAAATACCTAAGTATCTCCGAACAAAATCTATGATGACCTCAGCTGCTGGCGGACCTAACCTTGTCGCCATTTCCTTCACCCTGTTCAAACGACTAGGTCTGAGAAGATCCTTACCTTTCTCCTTCTCAAGGAGACGGAGCTCTTCTTTGATGGTGGCAGTTTGGTCTTTTGAAACAATTCTATCCAAATAGTCTTCGAGGTCTTTCAGCGAATTTACGGTGGTCGTTTGGTTCTGAGTTATGATTCCTCCAGAAGCTATCTGCCCACCGCTCACAGGTCCATTGACATTAATGATGTTAAAGTTAACAGCGAGATTCCCGCGTGCACGTCCCTCAACCGCCTCAATCCCGAAACTTGTTAAGCCAAGTAGGTGCGACCATTTCTTCGTCGTTCCAATTGATCCTGTGGACTGACCCTTTACTAGATTTGAATCGATTAAATATTCGATGTTGAACTCTGCTAGTTCTTCGCTTATGGCAAGAAGTTTAGCGTATTCTGAAGGTTTTGTAAGAATCTCAGCTCCCAGCTGTTTCTTGTTGTACAATTCCTCAAGAATCTTGGCTCTGATGTCCTGATTGCTCAGACCTGACAAAGCCCTTATGCACTGGCCGTCCATCCTACGAGCTCAGATTTGAACCGCTTGGTGTGTTATTGTGCGCACCACGATACCCACACACACAAATCAAAGCCTGAACGACCGTTGAAATTCCGTCCCCCGAGCGATGCCTCGACTTCTATTTCGTCAAGCCACCCTGCTTCCGGAGTCTCTCCACCAGTTCCCGGTATCGGGGGTCAGCCCTTGCCTTAGCGAAGAGAGGCGCGTGCATCACGGTTGAGGCAATTATCGTATGGGCTTCGAGCGCCTTGTTCATGTACTCGAAGTAGGAGTCGAGGTCTCCGAGGGCGTGGTAGACGTACGCAATGAAGTTGAAGCCGATCGGACCTATGTTGGCGGTCTCGATCTTCTTGATTGCGAGGAGCGCCCGTTCCCTGTCGCCTTCCAGAGCCGCGTTCAGCAAAATTAACCTCGCGAGCGCTTCCCATCAAGAAACGACTCAGTTCAGTCGCCTTCAGTTCGATAATAGTATCCCACTTCCACCTGCGGCCCTTGTAGTTTACGCCTGAATTGAAGTGTTGACGGAGAAGATTGATGAACCGTTGCTTGCCTTCCGCTTCGAGAGATTCGCTAGACTACTTTCAAGGTCACATATTCAACCGTAGAGAGGCCTGGTAGGTGAGGCAGGCACGTTGACCCTCGCCTGCGAGATATATTCTGTATATTGGCAACCATTAAACCGACTTGACGATTTGTACTCGGTTCTATGAGCCACCATTGTAAATTGTGTCACCCACCTAAGATATTTCGATCAATCGACCGACTGCATGAACATCATTGGACGACTCATCGACGATGGTGCTGCAATGTTTGTCATCATTTGAGTCGACTTCACTCAGGATTCCATGGCTGTGCAGTCTGTGGTTGCCGATACTCGAAGAAGCAGCAAGAGCGCCTTCGTGACTAGAACTCCTTCAGGGCGTCGGAAGTTGCTTATTCGAGTGTGAGTGCTATGTTGTATCTGAGAGGTGACTAATGTATGGCAAAGCAAAGTAGGGGAGCTAAGAAAGCGTGGACGGCTGCTAGAGATAAGAAGGTGACGAAAGCACGCGAGAAGAAGAAAGAACGCAAAGCCGCCCTTTCCACGTATCAATAGGAACGCGCTGTTCTGACTTGAACCGTTTTTTCCGTTTCGGCAGACTCATTCTGAAAATGATGTGAATAACGGGTAACAGATCAAGAAGGGTAACGTAGCGGGACGCTTGTGAGGAGTATCACTGGTGCGAGCATCGCAATTTGAACTACCAATTTTGTGTGTGTGGGTATAGTGGTGCGGGCAACAGAATTTGAACCATCGTCGTTCAGGCGTTATTTTGTGTGTGTGCGCACCACTAGACCCGCCCTATCGGAAAAATACGAGTGAACAGTTGGGGTTTGGTGCTGTTTGTGGCTGAGTGGTTTGTGTAGTAGTGTTTAGTGGCGCGCGCAACTCCACTAGACGCAGCTGCATTTAGTCAATCTTTGGCAAAGTGAAACTAGAGCTTTCGTTTGCGTGACTGGTTTGGAACGAAGCAAGCGATCAAGGCCACTGAATCTATGGCTGTGGCGATAGGAATCCACATCACAACTATGCTAGGATAGCTGGTTATCGGTGATTCGAACCCCATTCTTAGGGGTAATAGGATCAACGCCCCAACGATCAAGAAATAGGAGCAGACCAACGCCGCCAGCAGCCTCAGCCCGAGCACATCAGTCGGCCTTCCGATAATGAAAACCATCAAAGTGAGGATAGCACCGATGAGCAAAGGCGTTAGAGAGAGCATCCAAGCATTCACAGAATGCGGAAAAATCGAAGCCCACGGCACTATAGGAAGGTGAAGACTGAGACTTCTGAGAAGAAAGCCAAGGTCGCTGAAATAGCCATACACTACAAAATAGGAAAGCCCAGCAAAGCCCAACACTCCGAAACAAAACCGGTCGCGGCGTCTGACCAGTGTCCTCATGAAGTGGGCAACAAAGAATAACGAGCCGAAGGTAGCGAAAATTGCAGGGGCAATTGCTATGAACGGAAACAAGACAAGCACGGCAGCAGACCAAATCGAGAAGAACGCAATGCCAGCTTTGCCAAAGATACATGTCTGAAACTGAAGCCAATTCGCTTGTACAACGATTGCCACACGAATAACAGCAGCAACCGAAGAGGAGAGAGGAAGGAGTTGCTTGAGGACCACCTTAACTATTCTAGCGAACGTTTCAGAGCTGTTTGGCGCAGTGTCGTTTCTCACCTTCCAGGACTCCGCTTCGTAGATGATAGCGGGAGCAATTGCGGCGAAGAATAGAAATTCTACATAAGCAACGTAGGGGGTAAGAACAGATGGCGTGCTCGGCTGACAGGCCAATATGCTCGCAGGCCAGATGCTGTAGTATATTCCTGTCAACATCACGAGCCCATAAAGCAAGCCGTAATTTACAAAGACATGAATTAACTCCGTCCTATTGTTCGCCTCCCAGAAAAATGAGACCGATGGGAGTCTAATCTTCTTCCAAGCTCCATAGACTCGCACCCTGAGTCCATTCATCCGTTCATAGACTCTTACCAAGAGTCCATTCGTCAACGGGACAATTGCTATCAAAAAGATACCCAAAGCGGCGCCAAAAAGGAGTCCCTGCGCGGCATCGTTTAGGATTCCGTTTGCCAGCGATACAGTCGGTGGATAATCCCAGACAGAAATGCCCTGGATGCCGAGAAGGATTTCTTCTTTGGCTAGCGCGATCCAGTACACACCAACGAGACCACCGAAGAAAAGGAATCCTGAAGAAATCCACAGCGCTGTTCGTGCTGCAAATCGACCGATTTTTCCGATTCGTCGTGAGCGATACAAAAGTAGAAGTGGCATTTCAGGGACCAACGGAAGAGTCATCAGAGGTACGACCAGTACTGGAGGGAAGCCGAAATTGAACAACGAGAAAGAATAAGCGAATGGTGCGATTACGAACGCGAGATAAAGAACCAGGGAGACAGCGTAAAGCCAAAATTCACTGAGACGAAGCTGAATCCTCATAAGAACGGCATCTCAAAGCAAAGGAACACACCAGGGATAGTAACAGTTAGTTTTTTACCTGTAGAATGTAACCACAATATCGGTGTTTTGTCCAGTGGCACGATGTAATGGTATTACAGCAGACGGAACTCGCTGTAAGAAGAATGTAGCTGGGCGGAAAAAACTCTACTGCGAAGATCACGGTGGCTAACGTCTCTCAGCTGTTTGAGACCTATCATTCACTTTCGGTCAACTCAGCCGGTTAACCTCGCCATTCTCACGTGCTAAGTTCGACCAAACCTGCAAAGCTTGCTTATGCAATGCCCGCATTGCTCCAAGCCAATGTATCTGCTAAGTCAGGCCCAACAATGGCGTTTGGAACGTTGGGTTGTGACTGAGAAATTTGTCTGTTCCGATTGTCAGCTCATATCCACAAGAGAGGGGGACAAGATATGGATAACCGAGGGATTTTGACACCCACCCTCCCGGAAGGCCAATCCCTCGCATCCAAGGACGATGTAAGCAACACGCGCTTCCATGACATTATTGAAATGCTTGCGGAGCACTTATGAGAACGCAGACTAGGACCGGCCACGTTTTTCCATCTGATGGCAAAATGCCCCTCTGATGGTTCTCACTTTTCACGAGATTTAGACAGTATTCGCCGCTCATGCGGAAATCGTAAAAGACTGTCAGTTATAGAATCACAATCGCAAGCGGCGGACATGGGAAGGATTATCGGCCCATCGCGAGCGGTCATACTACTGTTCTTTCTGTTCGTCTTTATAGTGAACTCTTCCAATTATCCGAAGGCAAAGGGGCAGTCGTCTTACAACCTGTCGATCACCGCTCAGACGTCTAGCACCGAGATGGGGTCCGCAGTTGACTTGAATGGGCAATTAACTCCCTTGCCCCCTGTGCCCACCAATGTCTGCGTCCCGGCCTGCGTGAGGCTCCAATTGCAGGAGATGAACCTAGATTCACAAATCTGGAATGACCTCGAACAATACACTGAGATTTGTGGACCCGGCGTTACTGGTACAGGTTGTCAAGACTTCCATAGCGATGGAAGCTTTCGAATAGTCTGGACTCCGGATATGGCTGGCAAATTCATGGTAAGAACCAAGCTTGTTTCTTGGACCCTTGTTTGCAACGGTGGACAGATTTGCACATCGCAGCGGAACGTGCTGGCGACAAGCAACGACCTGGGGTGGTTCGAAGTGCAACCAAGGTCTTTCGTCGGCATCCCAATCTACTCCAACTCGGAATGGAACATGGCCGTCGGGTTTGGTTGGGTTGGCCTATTCTTCGGTTCCATCGGTGTGCTGCTCTGGGCCGTAAGTAGACGACAAAATCCTTTTCGAAAAGAAACCGGTCCGAGCATGCGTGTTACGGCTAAACTCAAAAGCACTGACGATAGCCCGGACGATTTAGTTGGTGGTCTAACTGAAGTCAAGAAAGCTCTTGCTGAAGCAATTGAGCTGCCGCTAATGCGGCCAGATCTCTTTGAGAGGTACCGTGTGGTGCCCCCTACCAAAGGACTGCTTCTGTACGGTCCACCCGGCTGCGGCAAGACACTTCTTGCAAAATCTATCGCGGCTAAAGGAAAGATAGCGTTCGTCTATTGTCGCTCCACAGACATATTCACGAAATACTACAGTGAAAGCGCCACGCGCGTAAGGGAGTTGTTTGAAAACGCACGGAAGAAGGCCCCGTGCGTGCTGTTCTTCGACGAGATTGATGCTCTCGTTCCAACTAGAGGCTATTCAGACGACGCGACAGCGCGAGAAGACGTCAGAGTAACTAGCGAATTCCTCGCGCAGATGGATGGTCTTACTCCACTTGAGCGCGTGATCGTGATTGCTGCAACGAACCGTCCTGATGCCATAGACCCAGCCCTTATGAGGCCAGGAAGATTCGATAGGATATTATACGTTCCACCTCCCGATTTGGAGGCACGCACTGCCATCTTGCGAAATAGTATGCATGGTGTACCGAAAAATGATGACGTGAATCTCAATGAGATTGCCCGAAGTACTGATGGCTACTCTGGAGCGGACCTCGTAGCTCTTTGCCGCGAGGCCAAGATGCGCGCGATGAAAGCAGAAGTTGAAGGCTCACCGCGCCCTGTCATGCCAAGAGATTTCGCAGATGCTCTGACTGTTGTGAAACCTAGCATCTCGCAAGCAATGCTTGAGAAATTTGAAGCTTTTGTGAACTCGTTTAGAAGGTACAGAGAGAGCTAGGAATTTAGGAATGAAAAATAAGTCATCGATCATTGCCTCAGCACGCGACCGGACCTGATGTCCATCGTTTTCTACACATACCTCTTTGTCAAGGCTGAATAACCGACTCTGCCCGATCAGGCATGCTTTATCTTGGCATTGATTTTCTTCCATTGCGGCAAGGCGTCCTACCACTCAGTCTCCTTTTCCGCGACTAACGCTCTTTGCCCTCTCCGCTTCTTGCACGCAATTCCACCCCAATTCCTGTATTCGGGCGGTATGGGGATTCTCATTTTTCATGATGTTCAGAAGTGGTTGCGTTGCGGAGATCAAAGCGCTCTCCACCTGGTCAACATCACCGTCATAGGAAACAAAGCTTACTTCCAAGTTCTTGTCCGTGCTTGATTCTAGTGTTGATGCGTTCTTGTGGTTCAATGCCGTGACTGTCAAGGTTGCTAAAACGATTCCTGCAAACAAGGTGGCGAATGTCTCAGAACGTTACGTTTCATGTTAGGCCGATGGAATTGCAGAGACTTTCTCTGTAAATAGACTCTGTGAGCTGCTGACATCGATGAAGGAACTCGTTTTCGTCGGTTGGTTTGTTCCCTCCGTGGAATATTTGATTTCTCACCACGAATAGACAAAGGCCAACCAATCTTAATGTGGACCTGACGTCCGACTTTCTCGCAAGATCGTTTAGCTCATCACTGTAGTTCTTCTGGCCGTGCCAGTCTGTCAATCCCCGCGAACCAGTTCTTTGACAGTTTGGTCGTAGACTCTAAGGATTTCCTTAATCGGTGCTCGGATGTGCGTTGATGAGATTCCCAATTGCAGTCAAATCGCCCTTCTTTTGTGGATCGAAAATGCCATAAAACGAGTTGAACGCAATCCACTGCATCACGAAACTGTCAACGGCATTGTCCGCATCTCTTGCTTTCCTAAACCATCCTATACTTCTCTCAATCATGGGACCCTCTTTATGCGCTTGCAGTTTCTTCATGAACCTGGCTAATGCCTCAAAGTTTGCGATTGGAAGTAACAGGCGAATCGAGAACGACGAAAATGGACTTTATGAAGCTAGAATTCTCCGAACTTCCTTTTCCGTAAGATTACCTTCCTCGATTGTTCGGTCGGGCAGAAAGTAAGAGAGCCTTTTCGGGTCCAAGCAACGCCCTTCATAAAGAGCATAATGAATCGTGTTTCTATGTTTGATAGCGTAATCTTGTGCTCTCGTGACTTCTGTTGTCCCTGCCGCTACCATAGCATCCTTGCCGGTGGCTTGGGTTCTCGCAAGCTTCAGATACAATCTATCGACAAGCGCCATCATCTCGTGCATTTTTTGTTTGGCTTCTGGATCGCCGGTGTCCACCCATCGTGTCAACTCCAGCGATTCATTTGGCGTGTTTTTGAATGCCACAATTACGGGCACAAGGTTCCACCTATCTTCCTCTAATTATTATAGCACGGATTAGCAAAATAAATCAGCAGGTAACATGTTGAGCGATGACAGGCTAAGGGAGCGTATTGCCCTTATCACACGTTATTTCTGGTTGGATGACCTATTCAAGATAGGAAACGAACTCAATTTAGATTATTTCAGGAAGTATTCGAGTCCATGGGAGACAAACCAGTATCAAGCGGCAACTGAGATTGCGAGAAACATAGATGATGACAAGCTGATCGGATTATGCAAGAAGTATGTGCCGAAATACGGACTTTCATTGGGTGGGTTCCATGGGAAATACTACACGGCGTCGACAACCGGCGAACTGAGGCTTCAGGATTCGTGGGAACTCATTCGTAAGAATGTCCGAAAGGCGTTGAGCAAATGGAGTGACCAGTCGTACGGTACCCTCCAGGCCCTGATAAACAAGAACGGAAAAGCTGCTTACTTCGATCTATTAGATGAGATCGAAAAGGTTCTGGGTTATGAGTTCACTCCTTCGTATCTTCTTCCAAGGCTGAGACCGCTCAATCTCGTCTTCAAGACTGGCAGTAACAAGTATCCTGAGTGGACCATGCCGTCCGAAATCATTCCTGTTGTCGAAGAAGAAATTCACGGCTTCAAACGACCATCTCAGCCCTCTCATGGGAAACGGTCGTTCAGCGAGAGTTTGCTGAAGCAACTCAGAGAATTCGATTCCCTTGGAAACGGCATAGTAGATGCGAGAAGAAATCTGAACGTAGTCTTCGAGCGCAGGTTTGGTACTGCCCTGTTGAAGCAGAATGAAATGGCAACAAACGATTTGAGAAAGCCCTGTAGTAACGAGGAAGAGTTCAACAACAGAATCCTTACACTCGCTTTACTCATCGATGGAATTGAAGCAGACAGGATTTCAAAATTAGTCAAAAGCGGCACACAAGGTGGGTCGGTGAACCTGCTAGAGAAATTTCTAGAGGAGCACGTGGAACAATATGACAAGACTGCCATCAAGAATCTAAGGATGACAGTAACCCTGCGCAGCAAAAGATATCCAGTCCACAAGGACGACCCTCAGTATCTGAATGCACTGAGTTACTTTGGATTCACGGAGTTGCCACCGGACTGGCAAGATCTGTGGGAGACTCTTCTGAACAGATACCTGGAAACTCTTCAGTCACTCATTAGCTCCATCATCCGGATTCAGTGAAATTCTGCACTGTGAAATTGTGGCATGAAATCCAACGAACGCTCATTATACTCACTGTAGATGATGAGTATATGCGAGAAGAATCGAAGGGAGGGGTCCAACATGTCCGCATTACCTTACAATGCTTGGGTTGACGAAGACAAGTACATGCTAGAAATGGCGAGGATGCACAAGCTACAGCCGAAGCTCGATGTCATAGACGTACTGCGAGAGGAGTTTGATGGATTGAAGGCTGACACGAATTACAAGCCTGGATTCATAATGGAGAGAAGGTCGTGGCTGGTTGCCTCGCTCTCGGCGCAAATACTCGCTCTCTCATTGGAATTGACGGATGATCTTGCAGCGGTGTGCTTGGCGTACCTAGAGACCTTGGACAGGCGGGACACCGCATTCATCGAACATCTTTCAACTTTCACGTCAAAGGATGGGCATCGGTTCTACGAGACGGTTTCGAAGGACGTCAACGAGGCGGCGAAAGCAGTTGGTTTTGACCCAGAATCCGCACCTTCTCATGAAATTGAAATCGTGAGGCAGAAGTTTGTTGAAATTAGGGACATGAGAGACCTGTTCTGGGGCTGGTACATCGGTTACAAGCATGGGCAATTTGCGACGCCAATAGTTCTGACATTTAGCGCTCCGGGGACCGAGCCGAAACAAGAATGGGGGCTCTACCTTATTCCGCGACCGTTCAGGAGGGACGCGATAACCGGGAAGTTGCACACGGAAGACCGATTCATCAACACTGTCGACAATGTGGGAGCATTTCATAAAACGGCGGTCGAATGCGTCAGTCTGTCAATACAGACTAGAGACCGACAGTATCCGAAAATATACGGAACGTGGACTTAGAAGGATGAAATGAAAAGCGGCTTGAAGCCTATTGTGGGAGAGAACAGGTGGACACCGATCTTGGCAAGGAATTGGCAAAGAACCTCGAACTGACACGGCGGTTATGTGTGGAATGAATGCGAAACTGAAGTTCGACATTCAACGAATGGACGGAATTATTAAAAACATAACTTTCCTGTACGGTTCAGAGGCAATCATTTTGCAGAATAGCAAATTCGACCCCAAGTTTGACTATGACTTTCGCGAAGCCCTCGGCGAGCTAAATCGGCAGTTCATGGTCCTGAGAAAAGACATACAGACCATGACCAATTAGGAGTGAGCGTTACACGCCCACGAAAGTCGGTTACCGCAGGGCGATCTACACTGGCGAATATCCGCGAATTGACGCAATACTGTCAGAAAGTTTGGATGATATTCGTGCCGAAACTTGTAAGAGGGCGGTTCGACTGCCGATGACAAATCGTTTTTCGAAACCGCATCGGATTTAGCCTTAACGTTGATTGTCCGCGATCGCGACAAAACGTTGAAAAGAATCAGAAGTCGACCCAAGAGTTCTGAAAGCCCATGTCATCCACGGGTTAAGAGAGCGTGGAATACGGGAGTAATAGCCATCGGTCCACAGCCTTTGGCGGACCTTGTCGTAGAACCCCAAGGGGGGATTGTTGGAGAAACGAGTCTTGGTCTAAGACTTCTGCCTTTGCTTAGACCAATCGTGATATGCTCCTAGCTGTCTCTCAATTAAGAAGTTGCCCGATCATGGAAAATGTTATGACAGTATTCGTTCTTTGAGTCTTGATGAAGCGTATTCTTGAAACCATTCTTTGAGCTTTCTGAACTACAGAGCGAGGTAGAACGACTCAAGGCCAAACAATTGTACAAAGAAAAGGGAATCTGGCAATACGAAAGACACATGAGCAAAGTAAGGACCAAGAATCCCTGAAGTTTGAAATAACGAAGGCGGGACGATTTATGAACCGGCGACACGAATCAAGTTTCCGAATACGTTCTCGCATACAGGCCTGGCGCCGGATGATGCATGGCCGGTTGCAACTCGAATATGGATTAAGACTTTCGAGATCATACCGGAGAATACTGCGGAATCTGCAGGCGATTCATTTCTGGGTGTTGAAGAGAATCTGGGCAGGTCGTGAATGGAAGCGCTTCCAGCTAGAATCGATGGAAATCATTGGCAGCTTGTTGCGTGCTGTTATCGGGCAAATGCTTTTTGCAATATTACTCGTAACGGCAATGGAATTACTCGGTCCCTTCGCAGTCGCATATACGGTTCAAATCCATGTAGACTCCACGCAATACTTCGGCATACTGAGCGGACTCATCCAACTATCCGGAGTATTCATAGGGCTTTATTTCACGGCTGTTAGCGTCGTTGCAACCACAGCTTACAGAGACGCATCCGCTGGCGTGCGTTCCCTCTTGATACGTGAAAAGATAAGCAGTCGTTACTTCCGAATCGTTGCATTACTAGGCGGAACGTCACTGATGATTCTAGTGATGCAAACTCTCGGATACCCGCCTAGTATCCTGAATCTCGCGATGGTTAGTGTTCTTGGGGCTCTGGCGATCTTCAGCTTCGTCGTCATGGGACTAAAAATGATCGACTTCTTGGACCCTTCTCAGCTCACCAGATATCTTGCTAATGAGACGATTGAATCGATCAAGTCGGTGAGTCCCTCAGGATTCATGTGGAAAAACAATGTAATTCAGAGTCTTCACCAACGCGTGGCTGAGAGGGCACTTTCAACCTACCAAAACATCATCAAACTCGCCACATCGAGAGAGAGTCAAGTTTCAGGGATAGATCTCGCTGCTCCCGCCCTTGCAGTTCTGCGCGTATACGCTGATGCTAAACCCCGAATTCCCACTGAGAGCTACTGGTTCAAACGGTCCTACGGACATCAGGATTGGTTGACCGCAGATTTCACGCGACTAGATCTGGCGTTAAGAACTAGCACCTCCCTTCTGCCAGATCTCATTCCGAACCTATCTTGGTTTGAGAAATACCTAGGTGAGATTTTTGTGATGATTTTGAGAGCCGTCATAAACAAACAACATAGTCAGGAAATCATCGAGCTCAGTGAGTGGATCAATCAATCTCTTACAATAATGGCAGAGGACTTCGAGCTCACTGAAGCGGTGTATTTGCTGCACATTTTGAGTCCCGTGGTCCGTGGAGCCATATATGCAAACTCCAAAGACTACTCTCATCCTGGATTGTTGGATGCTTGGATGAGGTGGCCGATTAGCATTTTGCTCGGCTTTTCCAGAAATTTCTTGACCATTACTTCAGAATCCATTCATCAGCAAATGAACAATATCGCTTGGGATAAACTAGAAACCCTGTATGCGACGAAAATGCCGCGCGACGCTGTCAAGAAGCTAGAGTATTTGCTAAAGACCATACAATTCGAGCAAGCAGTCGAAGGTCAAATCATTACACCTTTGTGGTACTGGGAAGAAATCATCGGTTCTTCACTTCTACTGAGTATTTCAGAAAGTATAGAGGCACTCATTGAGATTTTCAAGATGTTTCCGACCGAAGCAGCAAGTCTCATAGAGGATAAACAATACGAACTCGCAGCCGCGGCAATACAAAGGGGATTGGAGGCATGTGAGAAGTTTGAATACCATCTTGGAAACGGAAGCCAACTTGCTGAAAGTTTGGCGGACCTTCATCGGACTGCGGACATTCCTTGGCCAAAGCCTGACTGGAGTAAGTTCAAAGGCGAAATTGATGCCTGCCGTGGTAATCTGGCATCTTCTCTCGCTCGGGTAGTCAACAATATCGGTCTTCTACCTCAATTGGAAGGGCAACCCGATTACTTCGGGCAAGCTTACACATTTCTCGCTGAGCAATCTTACACCGCAATGTTGACAGGTAATCATAAATTGTTTGAGCAGATTTTCCCCTCTTTCTTCCAGTCCTGTTTTATTGCCAGACAAAGAGTTATGAAACGAACAAAACCTATGGCCGGTTCGATGGATGCAGCGCTTGTGCTGAGCACCGAACCCATCCTAGATTTACTGGAACTATCAGGATATGCAATACTGTTTTCTGAATTGGGAGACAAGGAACTCTGGCATATTACGAACAAACTATGGGATAGCTTCTTGTCTAGAGCGGCTGATTCGAAGATAAGATTGATTTCCGCTATAGCAGAGTATCGAGATGGGGTCTTTGGAGTTACACCGCGTGACTTTGTACGAACGAAATGGCAACAAACATTTGAACAAAAGCTTCGCGAATCTGGTTTGCTTAGCGAATACGGCGAACCCCTTAAGAAAGTTCACAAAAGTGCCATAATCAAAATAATAACTCGTACAGGCCACCTATTCGACCGTCCTCGTGACATATTTCAAGCTCTATATTTGTCTAGAAAGTCGAAGGCGCGGGGAATCAAATGGCGTCGAAGTGTTCAATAATTTACAGAATCCTTGAAGCGTGAAGAATCAGGAAATCGAAGCAGGAGGGTGTCAAGTTGAGCCGAAATACAGAACGAAATCTTCGCTTGTCACAGAGCTCGGTCTTCTACTACACACAAGGGCTAGACGATCCGGTCTTGAAACGGACCCCTGACTATTCCACAGATCTCTATCCTAGCATGTTGATTACAGATGTTCAAAACGAGATCATGCCGTATACTCTTCACAAGGAGAGTAGCCTTAGCGTCTACGTTTCGCCTTCTGATCCAAGAACCGAAGAACTCGTAACAATAGCTCTCAAAAGACGTAATCATGCCTCGGACCTTCAATCAGCAGTCTCTGATTTCTTGAGAGAGTGTGTTCAAGTCATTATGACTTACGGGTTAGCCGCATACGAGGTAGCGTATCTGGTTGAAAAGAAAACAGAAACTGAGGTTGGGTTTCGATTGAGCCTAGTACCGCCAAAGGCATTGATTCATGATGGCAAGTTGCGGCAATATGTCCCACCTGATATCGCGGAGAAGTTGAACGTATCTCAATATATCGACCTGCCAAGAGAAAACGTGTTTTTATTTGAACATCCAAGCTTCACGGCGTCAAAGATTACTCAAATGATGAACTCTTTGTCTCTTTTGAGCAAAGCTGTCCCCAGCTTGTTACTGGGAGGATTTTCTGGTACGTCGGGTAAGCCATTTGATGTAGGAGTGCCATCGCCATCTTTAGAGAAATCCGTTTTGGCGCAGGTTACAAGACTCATTGGATGGAACGCCAGAGGCTTGTTTAATGAAGAGATTTCCGAATTCTATCAGTTTCACCGACTGCTGCTTTTCCACAAATTCGTCACTGAATTGCGAAACGCACTACTGTCGAAAATGAACGATAGTTTCCGCGTTGCCGGAGGCAGGCTCGGATTTTCAGTCGAGCTGAGGATTGAGGGGTTACCTACAATACAAGATTTGGAAGAGGCGATATCTAGACTAACTGCTGGAGGTTACCCCTTCGGCGAATTTGTAACCAAATTCGGTGCTTGATGAATTGGTCAAATTCCACAAATCTCGACTCCCACGAGTTTAGCTAAAATCAGGCCAGAGGTATCTTTGAGAAAATTGGAGATCCATCAGCAGTAGCGAGAACACTTGAACAACTCTCCATCATTGAACACCGCAGAGGAAGGTACGATGATGCCAGACGGCTATCCAATCAGGCTAGAGAAATCTTCGAGAGACTCCAAGACTCGTCGGGAATAGCAGCAGCACTATACCAGTTGGCGATGATAGAACACCGCAGAGGGAACTATGATGAAGCGAGTAATCTGTACAACAAAACTCTGCAGATAAGGCAGAGACTTGGTGACCAGTCGGGAATAGCCAACACTATCGGCCAACGTGCATTTCTAGTCTGGTCCGTGATAACGCTCATTTGTCACGGTTGGCCATGCGAGTGAATCTCTCTTTGGTCTTTGGGGGTGACGCGGAAGCGACCTCCGCATCGAACATTACATGGACTACCTGACCGGTTACAACAACCTCATCGTCTTTGTGAGTGATTGTGTCCAATTCAATTTCACATGTTGGACCGTAGGATTTGCGCATGTCTGAGAGAAGCTTCCTTCGATTAGGTTCTGAGTTCTGAGATCGCAATCGGAGATCATATGGACCGTGGCTCTCCAACAAACATTCTCTGCCTGGCTCGCTGCCTCAGAACATGCTTGTCTTTGGGCTGTGGTTTCGGTGGAACTTCAACTACCCTGTGATATCCTGCTTTCTGAAGTTTCATCAGTTCGCTCACCTTGATGAACCCTATCTCGGTGGCTTTCGCTTTGATAGCCCTGATTTCTCCCATATTGAAGTCAGGTAATTGAATGCGGAATACGATTTCGTTTGGGAGCGATTCAATCTTCATTGAGATTATGTCGTAGTCCTCAGCGATGCTTTGGAGTCTGCGGAAGATTCGTGTCTTATCGGTTGGTTCGACAATTTCTTTCTTCTCGACTTCAGTTTGGTCGCAGGTTTCGCAGTACCATTGTAATTCCTTGATGTAGACGGGTGGAACCTTAGGCTCTGGTGCTGCTGTGTACCTGCATGACACCGCTGTTTGGGCTGTAATGGTTTTGCATTGGTTGCAGTGTCGTTTGGCGCGGAGGCTGTAGTGTTTACCGCCGTGCGTGAAGGGCATAGAAATCATTCATCTTAGGCTTGATTTCTGTTAGGTCGGGCGGCTTCGCCAATAACTCACCCTCTTCGAGGACGTATTCTTGATGGCACCAGTCGCAGCTCAACCCAAAAATGCCCAACTCCACTTGTAATTGGGCCTCCGCAGGTCGGACATCGGCGACTAACCGAATTCCCGAGTTCAGCTTTGCCGATTGCGGTCGTTTCACCTCTAGGATCTTTTGAAGATGGTTTTTCGGTGAATTGGTTGTCTTTGAATTGGTAAGTGCAGTTGCAAGCTCTGCACCCAAAGTTAAACTCGTGAATCTCTGTTTTCTCCCAGCGTGTGCTGTGGCTTATCCAAGTTAACGGTTTCTGGCAGTTGGGGCATTGCGTGGATTTGTCTTCGACCTGCAAGTGTCATTTCGCCCCGACAAGCCTCACAAATGCATCAAGTTTCAGAGGAACGATTTGACCGTCAATTTGCCGTTCAAACCAGCATTGGCAACTGTCACAGCGATAAAGCGGGAATCCGTTTTGACCCAGCAAACTCAAACCGCAATACGGGCAATCCATCTTTAACCCTGATTCTTGCCGTGGCCGATTCAATCGAATAAGGCACAGGGTGACATCAGACCTCAGGCTCAGACATCAAGCAAAGTGAATCTCGGCAATCGCCCTAGATCTGAGTCAGGTTATTGTTCGTGACTAGGATTGATACGCATACCCATCAATTTCGAAACCTGATTTGCTAAGGGCCCTGACGAAAGCACCTTTGGAAGGAGTTGACACATGCCTTCTGGCTTCTGTCCATCGTGAAAGCCAGAAATATAGCTCCGCCAGTTTTTCGTCCCGCGTTTTCCGTCCCGCGTCTTCCATTGGCTGGGCGAAATCAGGGTCCGACATCATACCAACAATGGTTGCATCTAGATCGGTTATGATATCTGCGAAACGTAGCTTTCTCAGCAACTCAAACGGGTGTTCGCCGATTAGGATCGTCAAATAGTCTCGGACAAAGTCTCGGAACGAAGCTTTGTCAAGAACGTCCGCAGCAAGCGTGTGTCCGCCCCCCTGTTCAAGTAGTTCAATCTGAGGCAAGCGCAAAGCGCGCCGGATTGTGATGCTAATGAGCTGGTTCCAGTTTATCTCATAGTTTCTTTGCTTCCCAACCCGCTTACCTAGTCTTACGATTCTGGCTCGAATGAGCCGCTGAAGTTGGTCTATGACGCTTGGAGGCTTGAGATCTAGTTCGCTAGCGATTGTCATCGGACTGGTTTTTCCCCGGACAAGTAGAAACAGCACTTGGGAAGTGCCCGTGTTGTTCAAGGGGTCAAAAGTCGGAGGCATTGCTGATTGCCGGCATTGTCGTGAATCATTCTCGTAAATAAAGATTAGGTATAAGCCTTACTGATAGCCTTAGTAAGGCATATGACTAATCGATATCAGGAAGTGAGCCGCTTTGAGAATTCCCGTAAAAAAGGCAATTCTCTCTCGCATGAACATACTTGAAGTCGAGGCCGGGACGAACGGTTATCATGGCGGAGATTCTGGTGGGGGTAGCCGAACCTACTTAGCTTTGAGAGACCGCGGTGCGACGACATGGCGGCTCAGGGTGAGAGACCGGTGTGGAAAGGACTGGATTTTCGAGCAGCCGGTCTCAGTTGAGATTACCGTGGGTGGCGACAGCGAACTTGACACTTTTCTCGACGCCTTGAAGTTCTCCGCTCAAGCCCTAACAGATTTACTACGCCTTGAACACGCCGACAAGCCCACGCATGACGTATTCCACGACGTCGAGGTGGAGTAGTGGATTGTCGAGTATGTTGCGCCTTGGGATGGCTGCGCTGCGCAAAGCGCTGAACCTATGGGCATACGACGACTACGTACAATTCTACGTTGATAACGATTTTTGCATAATACCGATTATCCCCGAAACCAAGAAGCCGAACCTGAACGAATGGAAAGAGTTCCAGCAACGAAAGCCGAGTCCCGACGAAATTCAAGAATGGTTCGGTGCGAAAGAGAGCCAACGCCGACCGAGCATTGCCGTAATTGCAGGTCGCATTTCAGATAACTTAGTGATAATTGACTTCGACGAACTGGAATGGTATTCAAAATTCTTTGCAGCGCCGTTCTTGACCACCGCTGAGATCGAAAGCACCACGTTAGTCGACAAGACAAGCCGTGGCGTGCACGTTTTCCTTCGCTCATACGTGCCAATGAAAAGCTACAACATTCCAGAACTGCACGTGAATGTGCAAAGCGAAGGCCGTTATGCGCTCGTGCCGCCAAGCATTCACCCGTCCGGTGCGCAGTACACATTTCTGACAGAACCAAGAGCACCCCGCCTAATCGAAAACCTGCCAGACGTTTTGAAGAACCGCATAGAAGGCATGAATTTCCAAGTGCCAGCGGTCTTAGACCCTATTGCTGAAGGCAACGTTCAGGTTCACGTTCGCCCTTGGCGACGTTTCCCGCCGCAAGTACAAGCGTACTTCGTTGACACGGAGATTGGAGATCGCCACCATAGGGCGGTCGGCATTGCTTCCACAATGCTGAACGAATGGAAATTCCCGCTAGAAATGGCAAGACAATGGTTGTATGAATGGAACGACCTTGTGTTGAAGCGACCAATTCCCGTCGCCGATATTGACCACGCATTACACGAAGCACAAGCGAAAGGCTACGTGTACGGCAAACAAACCATTCAACCGGCAGCACTGACCGACGACGAACAAAAGGCCAGCGAAGCCCTAGCGAAAGACCCAGCACTGTTATTCAAAGTGAAAACTGCACTTGGCGGCCTAGTGGGCGAAGACAACAACCGCTTGCTGCTATTCGTACTGAACCTTGCCAAGCAAAGCGTCGAAATTTCGGGGCAAAGCGCAGGCGGCAAAAGAACATTGGTCGACGAAGTGCTGCGGGGCTTCCCTGACGACTCATATCAGAAAGTAACGGGCGTCACTGACAAGGCGCTGCGCTATCTTGCTGAAAGCATTCGCACGCTTTACATTGCTGAACGTGGTGCGCTCGAATCACACGGCGAAGAAACAACTGCGGCGTTCGACGCCAAGATGGTCATTTCAGAAGGCAAACTAAGCATTCTCGTGCCAGAGAAAGACGAAGAAACAGGCAAAATAAAGTCGACCACGATTGAGACCAAGATCGAGAACATTATTTCCACTAGCACGCAACTGTCGCTGCCTGAAGAACTAGAAAATCGACTGTGGCGCACGAGCATTGACGACAGCGAAGGCCAGAACGCTAAGGTTCGTGATTACCTACTTGATTCGGCGGCGCAGGCCAACGACGACAAGCCTGATTTTGCCCCGCAGAAACAGCAAGTACAAAGTCTCGTCAAACTGATTGAGGTTGAAGCACCGAAGGCCGTTATTGTTCCTTTCGCACCGGCTCTGAAGTCGCTGTTACCGAGCGACAAAACACGGGTACGACGAGACACTACGAAGTTGCTTGCCCTGGTGCGATACATTGCTATTCTTCACTACAAGCAACGCCCAAGTTTCACAGGCAAGAAAGGCATTGTGCATGTCGTTGCCCTTCCCGCCGACCTTTACGCTGCGCTAAGAATTGGTTATGCGGCGTTCGTTGAAACTCGAACCGGTTTCAATGCCTCAATTCGTCGTGGTTACGAGATAGCAAAGACGCTTTCAGAAATTACCACGGAAGCCGTTCAAAATGCTGGGGGCGTTAGCGACCGCACTGCCATACGGTACGTCAAGGCACTCAGGAAGCAAGGCATTCTTATTGAATCTGAGAAACGGGGACGAATCCCAATTTATACATTGGCGCCAAATGCGGCGAAACTTGTCGTCGTCGAAAAGGCGGACGTTCTGGGCCGTTTTGATTGGAAGGAGCTTGAATTAGCCTGCGAAATGGTCGCCGCCACGGGGTCCGTAAAATCGCCGGTCATCGACCCGTTGACTGGCGACCTCGTGGACCTGATTGGCGGCGATCATAATTCCAAGGCTGAAACGGCGGACAATCAAGAAACAACCCAAGAAATGCACTCAGAAATGGCCGCCAAGCCACTTGACGACTTTTCGGCGTTGGCGGCGACGAACACGAGCATTGGGAAGTAGAAAAAAATTTTTGGCGTTCACGTGCACACCCATGCAGCCAGAAGCGGGTTTTCACCGCTCTTATTCTACGCTCGTTCCTTGGGTGCTTAGACCTTGATTTTTCTAACTCGTATTTCACTGTCAGTCAAGCTAAGCCCTAAGGTGTCGCCTTCCTTCAGACCGAGCGCTTCGGCGATCTCCTTCGGAACTGTGACTCTGAGGCTGTGACCTATCATAACCAGTTTCATTTTGAATTCAATGGGCATGTGCCTTCAACCAAGCATAGAGTATAATCAAAAGCTATACTTAAGTATGTGTATAGTGCTAGACTATACGTGGTATAGTCCTATGCAAACACAACGCCCATTCGAAACCGAAGGGCAATATTCCGAGAGATTCCAACGAGAGAATCAAGTTCTCGGCGAATGGTTAAGCAGCATTCCACCTGAGTTCAAGAAAGAACCCGTTCGAACCTTAGACATAGATTCTCTGAAGGGGCGGGTCTCATATTTCGCTTGGTTTGCAGAACACGGCTATACGCTCAAAATGCGGAGCGCATACAAACGGAAACTGGACGAAGCTCAGGAAGCTTTGCGATTGGTCCATGAATGCGCTTGCTGCGGAATTCTCCTAACTGAGACTCAGGATTCAGTTGGCCCTGAATGCGCCAAGCACCCTGCCAGGTTCCCTTGTAACGCACACAGGGGAATGGGCGTGAATTGAATGCCTCAAGGCACCGGAATTCTTTGTGGCGATCTGAAAATGTCGCCTCCCTGGGCGCAGTGGGAAAAAGAGGACGACGATTTTCACCGGTGGTTTGCCGCACTCAAAAGCGACACGACTCGAAAGGTGTACTGGTACGCCATAAGCAACGTGCACCGTGCCTTGAACCTGCGACCAAAACAGATCGTGGCCGCCTACAAGGCCGGTGGGCAAACCAAGCAAGACTTTGTCGACCGCCTTGACGAACACATTCAGGAATTGAAAGCAGCCGACAAAGTGCCCACTGCGAAAGGCCAATGGATTGCCGTCGTTAGCCTCTTAGATTATCGGGGCGCAATCAAAAGCGCCAAGGAATTCGAAATAAAACAGCCCGAAGACGAAACCATAGCGCCACAGCACATTCCAACCCAAGAAGAATACGAAGCCATGCTGCGCCACGGCGCAAGCGCACGAGACCGTTTTCTCATGAGTTTCCTACGTTGGGCAGGCGGCCGCAGAGGCGTAGCTAACGACCCTGAACCAATGCGCCTGCGCCACTTGGTTGACCTAGACATTTCAGCGCTCAAGCAGGGCACCGTTACGTTCACACACAAAACGACCTGCGCGGTGCTCATGTATGCTGGCCTAAAAGACGGCGAGATTGTACGTTACAAGGAAACCTACGTTTCGTTCTTCCCACAGGAAACCATGCAACTACTCAGCGAATACCTGCAGGCTAGAATGCGAGAAGGCGAGCAAATCACCGCTGACAGCTACTTGTTCACCTACGACCGCAACAGCGTGGTCAAGAAACCGTTCGCCCCAATCACCAACCAAACGGTCAGCCGCATAGTCAGCGACGCTTCAATGACTGCAGGCTACATCATTCAATCAAAGCACCGCAAGAAACCCAAGGCCAAGTTCACCGCCCATTCACTACGCCGCCTAATGTACAATTCACTCGCAGGCATTGACGACGTCGACAAAGAAGCCTTAGACGGCCACGTAAAAGGCGTTAAGGCCCGCTACCACGGCAGCGTCGACGATCTCGTGAAAGTAATAGAATTCATGCGGGGCAAATACGAATTCGGCATGCGCCACCACTTAGGCACCGAAGGCGCTGATTTACGCAAGCAAATGATTCTTGACTTCGCCAGAACACAGGGTCTGAAAGACGACGAAATAGCGACTATTCAGAAAGGGCTTGGTATGGCAGCAGACGTAGAAGCTCTACGTGAAGCAATCGTCGCCGCAGTGAAAGCCAAGCAACCAATAACCATACGCACAGCACAGGACGGCGGCACCCGCCCGCTCGACGCCCTACTAATCAACGAAACCGACCTATGCGAGCACTTGGCGCTTGGCTGGGAAGTAGTACGGGAATTGAGCGACGGGAAGATTGCGATAAGGAGAAACCATTAGCTGAAAAAGCGCGCGCTTTCGGGTTCTGTTAAGACTTCGGGTGATGTTTTTTCTGTTAAGCATCGGGTCTTGTGCCTATTGAGTGCATTCTGTATCGTGGATATCGTGGACGCCATAATCCTAACCTCACGCTAACTCGTATCTCCATAGACCCAACCAAATAAGTCAGAACGCAAAAAGTAGTTCAGTCTAGTTCGGGGTCTCTGTTTTCCGAGAAATCTTTCAAAATCGTTGAGAAATCCCAAACCCAAAATCGCTGATTATCCGCTCTCCGCAGGTATCTCCACCAGAACCACAAATTCACTGAGAGAACGAACAGAGTAAGGGCTGTCAGCAAAACTGCGAATCTCGCGAACTCCCACGGTGAACTCAAATATTCTGGGTGCAGCGATAGAACAAAGAAACCGACCCCGTCAATGAGAGCCACAACTGAAAGCACACGCAGGAAGAGGTGTTCTTTGCTCGTTAATCCTTTCAACTTTCTTCCCTCCTAACGCACTTAGAGTACGCCGTATCTCCAGAGGACGAACCAAATGTTAATGAGGAGCGGTACCAGCGTAACAACAATGACTAAGAACGCCAGTACACCATAGCCGAATCTCATTACCTTCTGGCTCTTTATGGATATCAAGTAAAATATGATTGCGTCGGTAAGAGCAACAATGATGATTACACGAAGAGTCAAATCATAAAGTAACGAAAACATTCAACTCATCTCCTCTCGTTTCGGCTTTGATGGATTCGATTGACGAGGCTTGACAAGGATAACTATTTCCCCACCTTGAGCCCGCATCTTCCATTCCAGTCGGTCGCCTTCACTTAGTCCGAATTGTCGAACGATTCCTATTGGAAGCGTTGACCGTAGGGACTTGCTCTTAGAGGTAGCCATCGTGAGCACCGTGACTTAACAGAACCCGCTTTCGACAACAAACTACCTCGCCCGTCGATATACAGCCACTACCTACACGACGTATGCTAATTTAAAGCGCTAAGGGGTGCATAGGTCATAATAGAATCTAAACCCAAGGTGGCGTTGGATGCGGGGGGCAATTCTTGCAGCTGGTGAGGGCTCCCGAATGTGGCCCTTGGCTGAAAGCAAACCGAAGCACTTACTGCCCGTGGGCGGAAGGCCAATTCTTTCGCACATTCTTGAAGCGCTCAAGCAGAATTCAATCCGCGAAGTCTACATGGTCGTTGGATACCGAGCTGAAGACATTCGAACCGCATTTGGCGACGGAGCCAAACACGGCCTGCATATCGAATATTTGGACCAACCAAAATGGACTGGAACCGCCTCTGCCATGAAGGTTGCGTACAACGCCGTTGGACGGGAACCCTTTCTGGCTATCTATGGCGATTTGTGGGTTAACTCTTCAGCTGTGCAAGCGGTTATTGAAGAAGCTGACAACTGCCCGAGAGTCATGGGTGTTGCCCAAGTTTCGAACCCAACAGAATTTGGCGTCGTTGAGCTCGCTGGAGACAGGCTGGCAAGAATCAATGAGAAACCTACAGGAAAAATGCTAACGGAAGGTTGGGTCAATACCGGCATCTACGTTTTGGACGGAGAAGTCTTCAACGCGATCGACAAGACCGCGGCCTCGAAAAGGGCAGAGTATGAACTTACTACGTCCCTCCAACACCTGCTTGACGAAGGCAAGGAAATCCGAAGCGCCATTGTTGACCGCGAGGATTGGATGGATGTTGGACGACCTTGGGATTTGCTGGAAGCGAATGAGCGCTCTCTCGAAAACCTCTCACACCGAGTGAAGGGCGCGGTTGAGCAGGGCGCAGTCTTGAAAGGCCCAGTGTGGCTTGAAGAAGACTCTGTCGTGAAATCAGGCTCGTACCTAGAGGGGCCTGTCTACGTTGGTAGAGGTAGTAGAATTGGGCCCAACGCCAGAATTCGTCCTTCGACAGCAATTGGGGACGGAGTCACTATCGGAACTTCATGCGAGATCAAGAACTCGGTTGTGATGAACGGAACTAGGATTCCACACCTTTCCTACGTTGGTGACAGCGTCATTGGGGAAGACTGCAACCTGGGCGCGGGAACGATAACTGCAAACATTCGTTTCGACGAAAGACCACTGAGGATGAAGGTCAAAGGTCGCATGCAGGAGACAGGAAGGCGAAAGATAGGAACCATTATGGGTGATAGGGTTCAGACGGGCATCAACACGAGCATACTGCCCGGCGTGCGAATAGGGTCCGATTCTTGGATTGGCCCCGGCCTCGTATTAACCAAGGATGTTCCATCAAAGCGAACGGTCTTAACAAAACAGGTAACGACGATTAGGCCACGCAGGCACTGAACTTGCTGCTACGCGTGTCTCTTAGTGCTCGTTATTGAGACTACGTCATTGTCTTTCAGCACGTATTCGTCAGACATCCGCATTTTCGACCTGGCCTCTGTTGCGTAGAGGAAGCCTTCGGCAAGGTCTGAATGAATCATGCCCGCAAAAGTCTTAGCAGTGGTTCCGAAGGGTACAAGGTATGCGTCGGGTAGAACTCTGCCTTTGTGGTCTGTGAGCTTCTCAGCGTCCTCCACTGGGTACACAGTAATCATTTGAAGTAACTCGAAGAAGGCGAGGTTGAGTGCATCTTGGACGCCTGTGGACCCAAAGGGTAGAAGCACTTTTTCCTTTATTCTTGTCAGGGCGTTTGTCTGCTCAGGTGTTGAAGGGCGCGCTTCGTTCATTTTGAAATTGCCGTCGCCTGGCACGTAGGAAATCATTTGCTTCTCGCCAGCCCGCCTAAGGGCGAGCTCGGCTTCTGCACAGCAGGGCACCACCATGTAGCCCATGGCTTGAAGCGTTTCCAGATTCTTCTCAGCCGGGGGGACATCCATCTTGTTGGCGGCGATCAAGAGCGGTTTCGAATATTTGCGTAATTCGGAGACAAACTTCAGTAATTCGTCGTCTGACCATGCGCTGGGCCTCTCGAAGTTTAGGCTCGTTTTGGCTTTTGCTTTGACGAGATGGTCCCTTCTTATCCCAAGACCACTCACTTTCTCCTCTATGATTGGAAGCAGTTCTTCCTTGGCGCCCTCGACCAGTCTTACCGCCTTGTCCCATTCTTTCTTGACGATCTGAAGAAGCCACATGTCCAGTTCGTGTTCTAGGAATCGGACGTCCTCGCGCGGGTCATGCGTGCCGGGGTCACACGGTTTACCTTCCGAGTCGGTGGAGCCAGAAGCGTCCACGACGTGAATTAGGGCATCTGCCTGCCTAATCTCATCGAGGAACTGGTTACCCAGCCCGCGTCCCTGCCACGCGCCCGGGACCAGACCTGCACAGTCAACCAGTTCAACTGGAACAAGTCGGGTTCCGTCTATGCATGTTGAATTTCCAGGTGTATCTGTTACGTTGAATTCGCGGCAAACGCAGTGTGCGCGGACGTACCCCATGCCAACGTTGGGTTTGATTGTTGTGAAGGGGTAGTTGGCGATGGCGACGTGCGCTAGGGTTGCTGCGCTGAAGAAGGTGCTCTTTCCAACGTTCGGTTTGCCGACAACGCCTACTATGCGTGGCAAGTTTCCTGTTCCGGAGGTGGCTACTTATGGGCTATTGGGAGTCCTGTGATTCTGATGCCTGCACCAGTCACTTTGTACCTGATATTGATTCCAATGAGTAGGGCAGTGATCTGCTCAACGATGCGTGAGTTCTCCAACCGTCCGCCGTCAATGGCTCTGACGCCGGGTATTTCTTCGGCCAGCTGCATCACGGTCTGTTTGCTTTCTTTGGAATCGCCACAGACGAAGATATCGCAATCAATCTCCTTCGACAAGTCTTGAAGAGAATCCGCGACGACGTTGTGGAACGCTGAGGCGATTTGGGTCTTGGGTGGTAGCAGCTTGCGTGCTTGTTGGGCTGTTGAGCCTTCCCAAACACCAAGGGCGGTTGTTGCGCCTCCACCCACAGCGGTTGAAAGGGGAACGACAACATCAACGAATATGTCGTCTGGTTTGACATTGTCCGCGACGGACTTGATCATATCCACATGAGCGGCGAACGGGACGGACATCACAATGATGTCTGCAGCCGCTGCAGCCTTCGGGTTCTCCATTCCGGAGACTGCCCCTTTGCCGCCTAGAATTCCAAGTGCTTTCTTTGCAGCGTCCTCGGCTTTCTGCTGCACGCGAGATCCGATTATGACGTTCTCCCCTGCCTTAGCCCAACGCAGGACTAAACCGAAGCCTTGGTCGCCAGTGCCACCTATTACAGCAATTGTGGGTTTCGGCATAAGTCATCACATATTTCAGGTTGGAAAATCCTGAATGAATCCGCTTCTCATTAAGTATCTGGCCTGGTCCCGCGATCGTTTAATGATGGAACGGGCAGATTCATACAATTCCTCCCGGGGTCGTTTGATTCTTGCAACACCCTGCTCGATCGCCTTCTCCGCAACAGCTGTGGCTTCGCGCGGGAATACCTCCCAATCATCCATCGTGGGAATGATGTTTTTCGGTGAAAGACCTCGTTCCTCGGCGAGTTTGGCAAGCTCGGAAGCTGCAGCCAGACACATTTCGTCCGTAATGGTTCGAGCCCTAACGTCGATGGTGCCCCTGAATATTCCTGGAAACCCGAGGGAATTGTTGAGCTGGTTGGGAAAATCAGACCTGCCTGTTGCGATCACCTTTGCTCCAGCTTCCTCAGCCTCCCATGGCCAAATCTCCGGGATAGGGTTTGCACAAGCGAAAACTATGGCATCATCGCTCATGATTTCGACCTGCTCCTTCTTTATTACTCCTGGACCTGGGGTTGACAAAGCAACGCAAACGTCAGTTCCCTCTATCGCTGAATTCATACCGCCAACTTTTCCATCCAAATTTGTTGTCTGGCACAGCTTCCATTTCTTGGGGGAAGTGTGTTCCAAGTCCTTTCGATCGCGGTGAAGTATGCCTTTGCTGTCCACCAGAATCAGGTTTCCCGGCTTGGCCCCGGCGAGGGTCAGCAAGCGGGCCAAGGTAACGTTTGCAGCTCCCGCTCCGATCATAGATACTTTCACGTTAGAAATCTTCTTCTCAACGACTTTCAAAGCGTTAAGGAATCCTGCGAGAACAACGGTGGCCGTTCCCTGCTGGTCATCATGCCAAACCGGAATGTCAAGTTGGCTTTGCAAGGTGTCGAGTATCTGAAAGCATTTCGGCTGAGCGATATCTTCGAGGTTGATGCCGGCGAAAGAAGGCTGAATCCATTTCACGGCGGAGACAATTTCGTCTGGGTTCTTTGTTCCAAGGCAAATCGGGAATGCATCAACTCCTCCAAGATACTTATACAACAGGGCCTTTCCTTCCATTACTGGTAGGCCGGCTTCTGGGCCAATATCGCCCAACCCTAGGACACGCGAACCGTCAGTTACGATTGCAACTGTATTCCATTTGTTTGTGTTCTCGTAAACTGCTTCTGGCCGCGCTTTAATCGCGTTGCAGGCTTCCGCAACGCCCGGCGTATACCAGATCGCAAAGTCGTCGAAGGAGTGGATGGGGCATTTGGGAACAATCTCGATCTTGCCCCTGTAGAACGGGTGATATTTCATTGCTAACTGCGCGGGAAGGAACGCCTTTCTCAGAGCGTCGTCGGTTGATTTCATGATTCAACTTCCTATCTTATTTTGCAAGCCACTTAAATAGCAGCGGTGCTTTTTCACTGCGCAACCTCAAAGACTGTCATCGTCTTAAGGTTAAGCTTCAACACGAAATTGGTTGCGGTCGGAATAACAATGGGAGTTCAAAAGTACCTAGTCCAGACTTGGAATGATCGAGAGAAATCGGGTCTGCAGCGACACATGCGCGGAGCCTTAATCAAGTGGCGTAGAGATCCTACGGTGACTAGAATTGAGCATCCGACGAGGCTCGATCGCGCTAGAGCTCTGGGATACAAAGCCAAACAGGGCTACGTCGTAGTCCGAGTCAGAATCAGAAAGGGAGGGGCAAGGAAGATTCGTCCACGCGCGGGACGAAGGCCGAGGGCCCTCGGTGTCACAAAGTTCACGCGCTCGATAAGCCTCAAAAACATAGCAGAGCAAAAGGCGCAGAAAAAGTTCCCCAACCTCCGTGTCCTGAACTCATACTATGTTTCGGAGGATGGGACAAACCACTGGTTCGAAACAATCATGAAAGATACACACAACCCATCCGCAGCAGATTCCTGATCGCAGAAAGGGCGAAAGGCCCTCGCCTCGGTCGAAGTGGGCCTGACATACGGCAAGCGACCAACTTGCGAAAGCCTCTAATTGTAATCAAAGTGGGCGGGTCCGCTCTCACCGACAAGAATAAGAAATACGCGCCACGCCCACACAGCATTCGGCAAGCAACAAGGCAAATCGCAGCAATCTGCAGGGTGTATTCACTAGTCTTGGTTCATGGCGCTGGTAGCTTTGGCCATATTCCAGTTGAAAAGTATCGACTGGCGCATGGTTTCAATGATTCCAGGCAGCTAAAAGGACTGGCCGTCACTAAATCAAAACTCCTTGAATGGGAGATGATTCTGGACAAAGCCCTCCTCAAACAGAAAGTACCGCTTGTTCCATTTCTCGCCTCAGATTTCATCGTCACTCGCAAGGGCAGAATCTTTTCATCCGACTTGAGACCTCTCCAAAACTGGCTGCGGCTCGGCTGTGTTCCAACAGTCGGGGGAGACATCGTCCCTGACTCTCATCAAGGGTTCTCAATTCTGTCTGGTGATCAGCTAGCTGTGCATTTGGCGCTAAAACTCAAAGCAAAACGCCTCATCTTCGCGACAGATGTCGATGGAATTTTCGATTCGGACCCAAAACTCAACCCTGAAGCCAAGCTGCTGACGAATTTGACTAATTCAATAGCTTCGAGGCTTGTCGCGAAGGCAACCTCACTGACAACGCCGGACGTAACAGGTGGGATGGCAGGAAAAATCGGGGAAGCCCTGGTCGCGGCTCGCGCTGGCGTACTCGTCGAGTTCGTGAACCTGACAAAGGACGACAGGCTTCTGAAGGCAGCGCTGGGTGGACATGTGGTCTCGTCCAGAATTTCGCGTTCTTGACTGGGTGCTACAGGAGTGGTAGCTCGCCAGTTATTTTGTCGACGAGTTCACCGGGAGCGGGTCCAATGCCTACGCATGTAGCTGTTCCAGGATCTACTTGGGTAAGCCCCCTGTCATGTATTATCGCGGACCCTAGGCCAAGGTCATCGGCCTGCCTTTTCAGGTCGTCTAGGTCACTTTCAGAGTTGACCTTGACCACGACCTTGCACTGGCCTTCATTGAACCAATTCTTCCACCATTCAGGGTGAACGCGACGAGTTTCCTCAGATGCCGTAATGGTAGCATGCCCCACCTGTACCGCGATCTTACCCTTGCCCATCTCCAAATCGCGCCTGACGGCTATGACCAGCTTGTACTTGAAATCCGTAAGCCAACCCCGACTTTATCTTAAGCATCTACCGACAAATAAGCCCAAGTGGCAAGAGCGCGGTGGATTTGTTGAACGAGGGGGTTGTTCACTCTATCGAGATAAGCACTATCGCGCACGCAACCGACGACTTGGAGAAAGTCCAAACAGCTCTAAACCACATTCTACCAGACTCCCTACTTGGGCGTCAAGTCTTCACGAGGCGATACATGGAGGGCCATCACGGCAATCCCATAGTGACCTTCGAAGCGAAACTCACAAAACCCAATGATGTCATGGAATTCACAGAACATTTCCTGAAACAGTTTTCCAGGAGCGAGAGGCTTAGAGTTGAGAGGGATTTGGATCTGCATTCAGATGAGGACGGCAACCTCTTCATCCGGTTGGACAAGCAACGAGCTTACCTTGGCGCAATGGAGCTGGCGGACGAAGACCCGATAAGAGTCCGCCTCAAATTCAGTAAACTGAAGGGAGACGCAAAGAATCTCATGCGCCAGATTTTGGAGGTGGAGTAAACTGCCGAAATTCACAGATCTACACGTCATTCCGCGGGTTGAAGACGAAAAATCATGCAAAGAACTGGCTGGGATGCTGAAACTTGCAGGATACTCCGTCGTAGGTTTGACTCTCCCCACTGGGCTTTTTCAGGAACGGGTTGCATTCCTTCGCCGTGTTTTCCTCGAAGCAGGGTTGGAAACAGCGCTTAGAATTGACCTGACCTCAACCTCAAGAACGGACCTGCTTCGTCTCTTGAGGAGATTCAGAAATTCCTATGACATCATAGCCGTGAAATGCACCAACCAAGCGGTATCTACAGTGGCATGCAGAGATAGGCGAGTTGACCTCGTGTTCTTCGACTCACGCAATCCCAGAGCCAGATTCAACCATTCCTTCGCAAGTCTTCTCGGAGGGGCGCTGGAATTCAACTTGGTCTCATCGTTGCTCAAGGAGTCAAGAACAGAAATCGTCTCCAGAATCGTCAAAGAGGCAGGAATCGCCCGTCGTCATCGAACCAAGGTTGTTCTGTCAAGTGGTTGCACGACCCCAGACATGGTTAGAAGCCCCAACCAAATTGAGGCATTGGGAGGGGCTGTAGGTCTAACGTCCAAGCAGACCTCAAGCGGAATATCTAACGTCCCAATATCGATCGTTGCTCGAAACTTCGAACGGCGCTCTAGGCAATATGTCGAAGAGGGAGTGAAAGTCGTGCTCCCTAAGGCAGAGTAGAGCCCAATGACAAGACGTTACTTCTTGGTCGAAGTAGTCTCCGGCCGTGCACTGTCTGGTGAAGAATTCGGTAGGGCTTTAGCGGAGGTAGTGCAGAAACATTTCGGGCTGTTTGGCCTCAGTCGAATTGATCCAAGGTTGATTCGTTTCGATGCCGCGCAATCGCTCGCAATTGTTGGGTGCGCAAAGGAGGGGGCGCAGGATTTGCAAGCTGCTATGGCGCTGATGTCGGATGTTTCAGACTCGCCGGTTGCCCCAATAACTCTTCGCGTCTCGGGGACCATTAAAGGACTGCGAAGCAAGAAGTCACGGTAACCTTTTTCATTGACGCTAACTCATCCAGCTGCGGGGATGAAGAAGCCAGTCCCAGTCAGATCTCATTGCTGAAGATATGACGACCTCAGCGACGGGCCGACCCCAAAATCTTCGGTCAGCTTCGGATCATTGTCTTGAATTTCAGAGTGACTTGGTGTGACAGAACCCAGTCACGTTTTCGTCGGTTGTAGGGAACATGTAAAGAGTTTTATTAGGGAGTCCCACTGGAAGGGCAATTTCATTCAGGTGAATCTGTATTGTCAATGTTTGCCGTTCCGGGCGCGTACGACCGTGCGATCACTGTGTTTTCTCCAGACGGGCGTCTGTTTCAGGTTGAGTACGCATCCGAGACCGTGAAAAGAGGCGCAACCGTACTCGGAATAGCCTGCCCGCAAGGCGTTGTCCTAGCGGCCGAGGAAAGAGCAACATCCAAACTTCAAGATCCAACATTCATGTGGAAAATCTTCCAGATCGACGAACATGTCGGCGCGGCAGTAGCTGGGCTCAGCTGCGACGCCCACATCCTAGTCGACCAAGCAAGAGTTTACGCACAATCAAACCGCCTTCTCTACGATGAACCAATCGACGTCGAAATCCTAACGAGAAGGATAGGAGAAATCAAACAACTCTACACGCAACACGCAGGTGTCCGACCCTTTGGCATTTCGATGCTATTCGGTGGCATAGACCGCAAAGGGAGCCGATTGTTCTGGACCGACCCAAGTGGAGCATTCTTGGCATACAAGGCATGGGCAATCGGAGCCGGCGGGGACGCGGCCAACGAAATCCTCGAGGCAGACTACAAAGACGAGATAAGCCTAGATGATGCAGTGCTCCTGGCACTCAAGTGCATGAGCAAAGTATTGGAGGAGAAGTTGGACGCACAGAAGATTCGCATTGCAACAGTAACAGCGGCCACGAAGAAATTCGGAAAACTGACGCAAGAAGAAGTAGAGAAATATCTCAAACGGCTAGATTCCTCCAAAAAGGCCGTTAGCCGATGAGTGAAAAGTTCACCACAGCTCGCATTGCAAAAAGCGGAGAAAAATTCGAAATTCTAGTCAAACCCGATGAGGCACTAGACTACAAGATGGGAAAGCAGCTTGGGATCTCCCAACTGCTTGTTATCGACGAGATATACAGCGACGCCAACAAGGGCACGCACGCTTCCGAAGAGAAACTGCAGAAAGCATTCGGAACCACAGACCCTGTCAAAATTGCAGAGGAGATAATGAAGCACGGTGAGCTGCAACTCACCACGGATCAGAGACGACAACTCGTCGAGGACAAGAGAAAGCAGATAGTAGCATTTATCGCCAGAAATTGCATTGACCCAAGAAGCGGAACACCTCACCCCCCCATCAGAATCGAGCAGGCTCTGAATCAGGTCAAGTACTCAATTGACCCCTTTAAGACCGTAGAGGAGCAAGCCAAGGAAATAATCGAGGAACTACGGTCCATAATTCCAATCAAAATTGAGCAGATGCGAGTCGCAGTCAAGATTTTCGCGGAGCACTCAGCCAAGGGATATGGTGCACTGAAAAACTACGGAACAATCACTCGCGAAGAGTGGCAGGCCGACGGAGCTTTAGTTGCTGTCATTGAGATGCCGGCCGGGGTCTACGGCCCATTTCTTGAGCGCTTGGGCAAGATCACTCAGGGCACAATCCAAACAAAGATTCTAAAGTAGCCCGAACTGAGTCTGCGGGGAAACGGATAGGCTAAAGTAGCAGTTTCTTGGTTGTTCCACGCCTTCAGTCATGTACATGGGTTGGAACAATTGACTGTCCACGCAGAACACAAGCAGCTAGTGGGCCCCGGTGAACTTCTCGCAGAGGGCCCATACTTTGCAGGCGAAAACACCTACCGCGAAGGCACGAAGATATTTTCGTCGCGCATAGGATTGGCCGAAGTGATTGGGAACAAACTAATCGTTGTCCCAATCAAAGGCGCATACATTCCACGCCTAGATGACATTGTTGTCGGTCGCGTGACAGACATAGGGATGTCAGGTTGGCAAGTAGACATCTGCGGACCGTACCCCGCGATGTTGCCGGCGTCGGAGACTTCAATGTCACGTGGGCGAGATTCGGGCCGGCGCGACTTGAGTCAGATCTACGTGGTCGGTGACATTATGCTTGCTCAGATCATAGCCTTCGATCGAACCCGTGACCCCCTTCTAACCACGAAGGGACGTGGGTTGGGCAAGATCACTTCGGGCCGTGTGGCGCGAATAACGCCTGCTAAGATACCACGCATAATAGGAAAGACGGGTTCAATGATAACAATGTTGAAGAAGGAGACCGGAACCGATATCATCCCCGGTCAAAACGGTGTTATCTTGGCAACTGGTGGAACGCCAGACCAAGAGAGAATCGCTGTAGAAGCCGTTTACATGATTGATCGAGAAGCTCACACAACAGGACTAACTGACCGTGTGAAAGCGATGATACAAGGGAAAATGAAGGTAAAGACTAATGGGTAAAGAAAAGACTGTTAAATTAATGGACGAAAACGGCCTTCGAGTTGACGGCCGACGAGTCGACGAACTCAGGCCACTCAAATTGGAAGTTGGCATCTTAGACAAAGCCGACGGCTCAGCGTACATAGAACACGGCAAGAACAAAATCCTAGCAGCAGTGTACGGGCCCAGAGAAGCACATCCAAAACATATCGCCCTGGCTGATCGCGCAGTTGTCAGGTGCCGCTACCACATGGCACCCTTCTCCACTACGGAAAGAAAATCACCTGCCCCATCACGACGCGAGTTAGAGCTCTCGAAAGTGATCAGGGAAGCGTTGGAGCCTGCTATCATGTCGGAGTATTTTCCAAGAGCCACAATAGACATCTTCATCGAAGTTCTAGAAGCGGATGCCGGAACCAGATGTGCCGGCATCACCGCAGCATCGTTGGCACTGGCCGATGGAGGCATACCAATGCGCGAGCTTGTTGCAGCCTGTGCGGCCGGCAAAGTCGAAGGGCAAGTTGTCCTCGATTTGTCTAATATGGAAGACCAGCAGGGCGAAGCTGACTTGCCAGTCGCACTCATGCCAAAGTCAAACGTGATTACCCTGCTTCAGATGGACGGCTCTCTCACAGAGGATGAGTTCAAGCGCGCTCTGGACCTTAGCACAGACGCCTGCAGGAAGATACATGAAATGCAACGGGAAGCGCTCAGGCAGAAGTACCTGGTTGCACGGGACGAAAGTGAAAAGAAGGAAGTGGAGGAGGTAAAGGCATAAACTTGTCTACAACTCGCCAACACTCCCCGGTCGCAAAACTCGAACAAAAGACTATCGTAGATCTAATCACCAAAGGGAAGCGACTCGATGAGCGAGGCCCGCTCGATTATAGGCCGCTCACAATAACTTTAGGCATAATCGAGAAAGCCAACGGTTCAGCTCAAGTATACTTAGGAAAAACGAAAGTCGTAGCCGGTATCAAAGTTGAACAAGGGACCCCATTCCCAGACACTCCGAACGAAGGTATTCTCACCGTCAACTCGGAGTTCGTGCCAATGGCCTCACCCACATTCGAAGCTGGGCCTCCGGACGAGAACTCGATTGAACTGGCACGTGTTGTCGACAGGGGGATAAGGGAATCCAAAGCGATCGACCTGAAAAAGCTCTGCATAGAACCCGGAAAGAAGGTCTTCATGGTCTTCGTAGATATTTACATCTTGGACCACGACGGCAACCTCATTGATGCTGCAGCGATGGCCGCACTAGGCGCGCTTGCAAACGCCAAGATGTTTGAATTCGAAGTAAAAGATGGCGAGGCCAAATTCAAAGACAAGCAAATGCCACTGCCAATGCAGAACTACCCCGTTCCAATAACAACAGCGAAGATCGATGGCACAATGGTCCTAGATCCTTGCTTGGAAGAAGAGTCTGTGATGAGTTGCCGGTTGACCGTCACCACAGACCAAAAAGACAGGATTTGTGCTATGCAGAAGGGCGGCTTAGGCGCCTTCACACCAGAAGAAATCAAACAGGCCGTTTCGATAGCGATTAGCAAATCCAGGGATTTGCGAAAGAAGATATTGTCAGGCGTAAACTAGCATGGGAAGGACATACAAAGTCGGCCCCTCAGGCAGCTTCGGCGCACGCTATGGAACAGTGCCCAGAAAGAGATACTCAACCGTCATAACTGAAATGAGAGCTCCACACGAATGCCCCCAATGCCACATTCCAGCTGTTAAACGGCTGTCGGTCGGAATTTGGCTTTGCGACAGATGCGGATTCAAGTTCGCAGGGGGAGCCTACACACCCACAACAAAGCTAGGACAAATCGCTGAAAGGGCAGCCCGCGCAGGCGTAGCATCAAGCCTGATGCAAGAACTGAAAGCCGAAAAGGCGCGAGCCGCCGAGAAGGAAGCTAAAGCTAAAGCACCCAAACGTCGACGCCGCAGGGCACAACCGACAGCAGAAGAGAAGGCATCAGACGCTCCTCCAACGCCTGAAGAAAAACCTGCATAAGGCTCCCTGTAACAATCGAAATTACAGATGCCAATTATGAGACTTTACAAGCACTGTCACAGCTCAAAACTCTGGACACATCGAATTCATGGCGAGTCCGAGCTATGATTTGACCATGCAGCCAAAAGCAACCGGAAAGGTACGCCTCTCTTTCACTTCCAAAAGACAGCTAAATGCGATAGCTGAATCCCTCAAGGCTGAGCTTGCCCACCCTGCCGGCACAAAAGCTCGTGCTTCTCTAGGCGTGCGACCGCGAATACTCGAATTACGATTTGAGGCAGTAGATTCAACTGCCCTAAGAGCTATCCTCAGTTCATACCTGAGGTTGCTCGCGGCAACCCTGAACGTCAGTAATGCTCTAATTCACCTTGACAACTCAGGAGCAGAGGAAACCAAGACGAGAAAAGCCATGCGGCCAAAGGCACTGTGAGTTGCAGATGAATGATTGGTGATCTAGACCGAGAAATGAAGAAACGCGGAGTGCAAGCCATTGTTGTGCATGGCTATACGACCCTCGGAGACCCGGATCTGGCGTACGTTGTTGGCGGGGCTTTAGCAAGAGGTGGCACCTACATCAAGAAGATCGGCCACCAACCGCTGCTGGTCACCAGCAACTTAGACCTCGGGACCGCCAGAAAGTGGGGCCGAGTGACACGAATTCAAACATACACCGATTGGGGGTTGGAGAAGCTTTCAACAAAATACGGGCGCGGAAAAGCCTTGCCCCACATGCTCGCTATGATCATGAAGAAAGAGGGCGTAAAGGGTAAGGTCAACTTGTACGGGCGGAACGACTTGGCGTCAGGAATATTCATGGTTGACCAATTAAGACGACTTCGAATCAAAATAGTGGGAGAACACCCCCCGACGGTACTAGATGCGGCGCGGGAGACGAAAGCCTCAACCGAGATTCGAGAACTTCGTCACGTTGCCGCCAAGACGGCTAAAGTCGTAAACGCAGTAACTGACGCGCTTCGGAGTTTAAAGCGAAAGCGTGCTGCACTCTATCTGGGTGGAAAGCGCGCCACCGTTGGGCTTGTCAAATCCTTGATATCATCCACCCTTGCTGCTGAAGGTTTGATCGCCCCCGAGGGAACGATTTTCGCCATCGGCTCTTCAGGTGCCGACCCACATAACTCCGGCGTGCCAAGCAATCCCATTAAAGAAGGCAGGTTGATTGTGTTCGACATATTTCCGCAGGCTGAATCGGGGTACTGGGCCGACATGACCCGGACGTTTGTCGTTGGACGGGCGGAAGCGAAGGCGAAACGCCTCTACGAAGCTGTTCTGGACGCCCAAACTTCTAGCTTAGACTTCATTCGTCCTGGGGTGACGGGTGAAGAGGCTATGGTCAGGGCGTGCGACATAATAGAGGACCATGGCTTTCACACTGTCAGGGAAGTATTCGAAGGGAAATCCACGGGCATTTCATCCGGGTTTAATCACTCGCTCGGACATGGGGTTGGCCTTACGATAGGGGAAGGGCCGTACCTCTCATTCCTGAGCAAAGAACGGCTGAAGGCGGCAGAAGTTGTGACAGTTGAGCCAGGCGTGTATCTTCCCGGCTACGGTGGAGTGAGGATTGAAGACACAGTGGCCATCACCTCGAGGGGTATAGAAAACTTAAGCCCCGTAGAGAAAGAACTAGAGCTAACCTAGGAGGATTGTGAATGTGGAAACGAAAGTAATTGACGTTCCAGTAGCTGAAGGACTGAACGCAATTCTGGGTCAGAGCCACTTCATCAAAACCGTCGAAGACATTTACGAAGCTTTGGTCAACGCGGTGCCAGGCATAGCTTTCGGAGTTGCATTCTGTGAATCAAGTGGACCATGCTTGGTTCGCGTTGAAGGAAACGACGCCGAACTGAAAAGACTCGCCACTAATACTGCCCTGCAAGTTTCAGCAGGGCATAGCTTCATCATTTTCATGCGAAACGCCTATCCGATTAACGTGCTCGACAAAGTAAAGGCAGTTCCAGAGGTCTGTAACATCTATCTGGCAACCGCAAACCCGTTTCAGGTCATAGTGGCTGAGACGGAGCAAGGACGCGGGATACTGGGGGTGATCGATGGATTCGCTTCCAAGGGAATGGAAACGGAGCGAGACGTGGTGGAGCGGAAGGCATTTCTGCGGAAGATAAGTTACAAGCTCTAAATTGCCTTCGCGGGCGCCTTTGAGGAAGCTACGTACCACCGGGCACCAGCGGCTGTATCCTCCAATCCGAGCCCCAGTTCCGTTAGGCTGTTCCGGATGGTGTCGGCTGTCGCCCAATCTCCTCTCTTCCTCGCCTCCTCCCGAATTTTCAAGAGGAGATTCAAGAGGCCGTCGAAGGCTATGTCTTGTTGATTGTCCATGGGTCTAAAGATCCCAAAGATGCCCCCGAAGTAATCGAATGTCTGCAGAATCCTCTCCACAGAACTTCTTCCAATGTTCTTGGTAGCATATGGTTCCGTTTCTTTCGCGAACGATATCATCGCTGCCAAAGCCCTTGGCGTGTTGAAATCGTCGTCCATAGCAGCATCAAAACTATCCTTCGCCTCCGATGTCACCTTCTCGATTGTTACGGTCGCGCTTTCGTTTTGATTTGTGGCGGTTGTTGCTTCAAGTGAGCGGAATTGGTTGTACACAGATCGGAGCTTGTCCAGTACTTGTTCTGCTTGGTATACGTTTGATTCGTCGTAGTCGAGTTGGCTGCGGTAGTGGCTCATCGCGTAGTAGAGTCGAAGGGCTTCAACGTCATGTTTCGATAATGCTTCCTTGATCGTGACAAAGTTGCCCATTGATTTGCCCATGCGAGTCCCGCTTATCATGAGCAGCCCACTGTGTATCCAGTAACGAACTAGGGGGCTGAACCCGGTCGCGGCTTCGGCCTGTGCGATCTCGGCCTCATGGTGCGGAAAGACGAGGTCCAATCCGCCGCCGTGGAGGTCGTATTGCGGGCCAAAGTAAGTCGTAGTTATGGCTGTGTCTTCGATGTGCCATCCAGGCCTACCTTTCCCCCATGGGCTATCCCAAGCGGGTTCGCCCGGCTTCTGACTCTTCCACAGGGCGAAGTCAACGACGCTCTTCTTTCGAGGGTCCGGGTCGATTCGGTGGGTTGTCAGTTGCTCAATATTCTGCCCGGAAAGCTTTCCATAATCGCCGAACTTGGAAACATCGTAGTAGACGTCGTTATCTACCTTGTATGCGAAGCCTCGCTGTATGAGCGTTGAGATCTGCGCGATTATTTCTGGAATGTGCTCTGATGCCTTCGCGTAGAGATTTACGCTTGATATTCCGAGCCCTTCCATGTCGTTGATGAATTCCTTAGCGAATCGGTCGGCTAGTCTCAGGGGGTCGTCGCCAGATTCCCGTGCCTTGTTGATTATTTTGTCCTCGACATCAGTTATGTTCATGAGGTAGAACAAGCTGTACCTTTTCGACCTCAGATACCGTGCAATTATGTCGTATGCGAGGTAGGTTCTGGCGTGCCCAACGTGACTGTGGTCGTAGACCGTGGGGCCGCACACAAACATGTAGACTCTATTACCATGGGATGGTTTGAAGTCCTCAACAGATCGTGTTCTAGTGTTGTATACTCTCAAAACCAAAAGAAGAATCACCCACACTGGACCTGAGTTGCGGAGTTAGATTCGCTTGACTACTTATCAGTCGCAAGAGACTGGGTTCCTTCGCAAACGCGTTCACCCATTGCACTCGCCGTCTCGAGGAAACCACGTCACAATATCTAATTAACGTTGTCATATCGGACTTGCCACAGTGGGATATGTGTTCCAGCTCTATGCGATGTCGACTGGAGATATGTGTGGTCGATCACCCTTACACATATATTGAACCACTTCGTCCCAATCGGCAAAACGGATGATTACTAGCATGGCACAAGCGGTCCTCAAACCGGAAAGGAAAGGCGACGAACCAGTCATTCAACCTGAAGTTAACATTGGAACCCTTGGCCATGTAGACAACGGAAAGAGCACGCTCGTTCAGGCTCTAACTGGTGTATGGACTGCTCGGCACTCTGAAGAACTCAGACGAGGAATCACGATCCGGATTGGTTACGCTGATGCTTTCATTTACAAATGCCCCAAATGCAAGGCCCCGAGCAACTACAGCGCCAAACCAAAATGCCCCAACTGCGGCAGCGAAGCGAAACTCAAACGAGTCATAAGTTTCGTCGACTGCCCCGGACACCATAGCCTAATGGTAACAATGCTCTCAGGTTCATCCCTCATGGACGGTGCGCTCTTCGTTCTGGCGAGCAACGCAAAGTGCCCACAAGCGCAGGATAGAGAACATCTCCTAGCAGCTCAAAGCGTCGGGATCAAGAACCTCGTAATCGTACAAAACAAGGTCGATGTGGTCCCCAAGGAAAGAGCGCTCGAAAACTACAAGGAAATCAAATCCTTCATCAAAGGAACAATAGCAGAAAATGCGCCAATCGTCCCAATTTCCGCTCAACACGGCACAAACATCGACATCCTACTCAGAGAGATCGAAGAGAGAATTCCCACGCCAAAACGAGACCTCACCGCTTCAGCCCGAATGTTTGTTTTGAGATCCTTTGAAGTAAACAAACCTGGAACAGAAGTGGATGAACTATTGGGCGGCGTGGTAGGGGGTTCTGTTGTTCAAGGAATCTTTCGGATTGGTGACGAGATCGAAATAAAACCCGGAATCCCTCTTCAGGAAGGCGGAAAAACAAAGTACGAGCGGCTCGTCACAACCGTGAGAAGCCTCAACGTGAGCAGAGGGGCCGTCCAAGAGGCCACAAGCGGCGGCTTGGTCGGCATAGGAACCGACCTAGACCCTTCACTGACGAAATCAGATGGGCTCGTCGGCAGTGTGGCAGGGAAAATCGATACGCTTCCACCAACACTCGCAAAGATCACATTGGATGTCAAGCTTTTTGACAAAGTGGTGGGAACAGAACTGGCAGTTCCTGTGGAAAAGATACGAACGAACGAGGCGTTGGTTCTAAACGTAGGAACAACAGTCACATCTGGCTTGGTGACGTCCGCGCGCGAGGACCTAGTCGACATTGGACTCAAGAAACCGGCCTGCGCGGAGGCTGGTTCCAAAGTGGCTATTAGTCGCCGAATTGCCGATAGCTGGCGGCTGATTGGATTCGGTTCATTGAGGGCATGAACATGCCGGTCAAGGTTATTCTTGATTCGAATTTTCTCATGATACCCTTCCAATTTAATTTGGATGTCTTTCAGGAAATCGAGTACCTTCTTCAGCGAAAGGTGGACTTCATAGTTCCTTCGTTAGTGAAGAGCGAACTAACAGGTATCTCCACTAGAGGGGGCGAAGGTGCGCCCGAAGCGTCTCTCGCCCTGCAACTGGCTTCTCGATGCCGAGTCGTGGAAGTTGCACTGAACCCGGGCGAGACGGTTGATGACGCGATTGTGAAGGCCTCACAGAAATTGGGTGCGGTTGTTGCAACCACTGATATCGAGCTCAAGAAGAGGCTCAGAGATGTTAATATCCCAGTTGTGTACCTGCGAGACAAATCTAAATTAGAAGTTGATGGAGTAGAGCCAGCCTACTTCTGAAAAGTCTAACTAATGGTTACTAGGTGTGGAAGGCAAATGTTCAGGTTAGTCACAGTTGAGGACATAGTACGAATTCCGCCGAAAAGCTTCGGCCATCCAATCGACAAGGCCGCCAAGGAACAAATTAAGCTGAAGTATGAGAACGTAGTCGACGAGGAGCTTGGTTATGTCATACTCGTAGTAGACGTGGATGTTGACCCCGTGGGAAAGATACTGCCAGGTGACGGGTCAACATACCACAAAGTGAACTTCAAACTCTTATCGTTCTACCCAGAGATGCATGAAATCGTGGAAGGCGAGGTAGTAGAAGTCACCGATTTTGGTGCTTTCGTGAGGATTGGTCCAGAAGATGCGCTCTTGCATGTTTCTCAAATCATGGACGATTTCATTTCCTTTGACGAGAAGCACGGAGTCCTCGTGGGCAAAGAATCACAACGGAAACTCGGCAAAGGGGATATGGTGAGGGGAAGGATAATTGCTGTCAGTTTTCCACGTGGTGGGACCGGCGGGAAGATTGGCATCACCATGCGCCAACCCTTCCTGGGGAAAATAGAATGGATTGAAGGCGACATAAAGAAAACGAAGGTTGTCCATGAGGAGAAGGCAACTTGACGGACAAGGCCTGCAAGAACTGCAGGTTCATTAGCAGTGGCCCAATCTGCCCGAATTGCAAGTCCAACAACTTAAGCGACGATTGGAGTGGTCTGATAATCATAATCGACCCATCGACTTCCGAGGTAGCAAAACGGATGGCAATTACAGCGGCTGGACGCTACGCCCTTAGGGTCCGATAAGATCCGTCGCCTGCATTTTGCAAGATGTTTTTTTGTGCCTGTATTCATTCTCAATGAAGCACAAAGAGAGAAACTGAAGGCCCCGCTCGGCGAACTAGTCACCGGCGACTTGGCTAGCTGTATTAGCGTGCTGAAAAGCGTTCTAGAGGTTGAAAAACCGGTACGGCTCATCCTTGTGGGAGATACAATCTCTAGAACGGCACTCCAATCCGGAATCCGCCCCTCAGTCATCATCATTGACGGAAAAGAGAAGAGGCAACCCGCAACCAATTTTCCCGTTCATGCCGCGGAAATTCTCCGGGCGCGAAACAAGCCCGGCTCCATTGAACCAGCCGCATGGAAAATGGTTGAGCGAGCAATTGAAAAGGGCAACGATGCTGTTTTAGTTGACGGCGAGGAAGATCTCCTAACCCTCCCCGCAATCATAGCGGCACCGTCAGGGTCACTCGTGGTTTACGGACAACCAAATGAAGGAATAGTGTTAGTCCGCGTGACCCCTGAGAAGCAGAAAGAGGTTCATGCACGCCTTGGTTTGATGGAATCTAAAGAATGAAACTACTTCTTCGCTTTGACGTAATCAGTGAAGCTGCACGATCCGCATGTCCATCGCTCGACAGGCGTCTTGTGGAATGCCATTATGTTGCCACAACGCGGGCACTTGCGGTTCTTCAGTTTGATCGTTGACTTCTCAGCGTCAACTTCATAGAGGCTTCCTAAATTCCGAGACTTCCGCGGCTTCGCGGGGGGTTTCTCGCTCACTTAGCCTCGCTCTCCTTTCCTTTCTTTGGTGCATCAGCGGGCGGCTTTTGCTCAGTTTTTCCTTCTGGTTTAGGCTTCTCTTCTGACTTAGCCGGAGCTGGCTTCTGCTCCTCTTTGCCTTTCGTTTTCTCAGCCTTCGGTTTTGCTTCTTCCTTCTTCTCTTCTTTCTTGGCCGCGCTCTCTTTCTCCTTCTCCCGTACTTGCTTTCTTTCGTCCGGTGGGAGGTTGCGGGTTTGGATATATTTGGCTACAATACGTTTGCCGGTCTCAGCATCGTCATAAACCTGTACCTCGCAGATCGCGCTCTGAGTACCTGTTTTTGTTCCCATGTCAACGATGTACACGTTTTCAGGTTTGGTTCCGTATTTTGTGGCCACAGCCTTTCTTAGGTCAATGTGGGACGGTGTTCCTGCGCCATCGTGGTCAACTTCTACGGACACCTCTTTCCTTTTCAGAAGGGCGTTGTAGTTGTCCTGTCTTATCTTGAGGTCCAATTTGATTCGCCTACTTTGCTTTCTTCGCGGGTTTCTTGGGTGCCTTTACAGGCGCCTTCTTGGGTTTTGGTTTCTCCGGAGTTTTCTCTTTCGGTTTCACTGGTTTGGGCGCTTCAGTGGCCGGCTTAGGTTCAGCGGGAACTGGTGCTGGCCCTTCGCCCTCCTTTCTTACGGTGAAATTGATTTGGAAAGTCTCATCTGTTATTACTCGGCCGCGCACAAGCTTCCTTTTTCTCTCTCCATGCCTCTTGGGGCGAAACCCGGGCCCATCGGAAAGAACAATGTACTTCTTGACTCCGCCGTGGACATCGCCACGCATCGGAATGCCGTTCTTGTCGCAGCCGCCCGAGATCAGGATTCGGCCTGAGTAGATTCCTAGGGCTGAGCCGTCAATCGTTTCCCCAAGTGAGCGACCCACCAGTGCTTGTGCACGTGATCCTTCCACTTCACTTGCTGTAGCCTTACCAGTTGCTGGGTCGGAAATTATGAGTTTGAATTTCGCCATTTCGCTGACCTTTTCTTAGGCGCGAAGCGATACTGCCTTGAACGCCTTTTATTAAGGTTGCCAGAATCGGCTCATCGAAGTCAGCGACATGGATGAGTTCGAAAATGAGATTTCAGCTCAGCAATGCTCAGGAAGCCCAGCTCTTTCTTGGTTGAACCTCCTGATTCCAACCAGATGTGTTTGGCCTTCTTACCCTCGATACTCTGAAGAAATTGGTCAACGGTGAGGATATGAATGGATTCAGGCATCTCCCCTGCAGATATACTGCCCACTAGTTCCACCCTACCTTCCCTGACGAGCTTACCTTCGACTCTGAAGCAGCTCAGCTTGTCATTAGCCGACCGCACGAGGCCAAGCGTGGCTTCGTCCCGCAACTCAATCAAAAGCATTGAATATTGATGGATCTCGCTGATGATTTGCAGCACGTCATTCGCGGAGATCATCATGAATCAATATCCGGTATCGCGCTGGGACGTAGATTCTCAGGGCAAAAGTACCTATTCAAGTTTCACCGATTTCGTTTCATATGGAGGAACTGAGCAAAATCATGAGTTCTTGTTCCAGCAGACGACGGGTCTCTCGAAAAATCTCGGACGACGGAACGATTTTGTCAAGCAGAAACCTTCATAAAAGGCACACCCGTGATTACGCTAGCCAATTGGCAAATGTGCCGTGAAGCGAATGCCAAAACCATTCTACGTTAAGTACGAAGTACCGAAGGAACTGGCCGATAAGGCCTACCAACTTGTGCAAGTAGCAAAGGATTCGGGCAAAGTCAGGAAGGGAACCAACGAAAGCACCAAAGCCATTGAACGTGCGGTAGCGAAGCTCGTTCTTATAGCCGAGGACGTTGACCCACCCCAAGTCGTCGCCCACTTACCCATATTGTGCGAGGAACGAAAGATCTCATACCTTTTCGTCCCAAGCAAGCTCGAATTGGGGAGATCTGCAGGCATAGATGTTGGTTGCGCCGCGATCTCCATCCTAGATGGCGGCGAAGGTTCCAAGACTTTAAAAGAAATCATTGATGCCACTGAGCAGCTGAAGAAGAGCGGGGCTAAAGCCCAGACATGAGCTCTGCGAAGGAACGCGCGGAGGAAGCAATTACTCCCGCTGAGGTCACCCAGATAATTGGGCGAACCGGCGTAACAGGAGAGGTCATTCAAGTACGCGTCCGAATACTAGAGGGAAGGGACAAGGGTCGGGTTATCACACGAAACATCAAAGGCCCAATTCGAACCGGCGACATTCTGATGCTAAGGGAAACCGAAAGAGAGGCCAAGAAAATTAGGTAGGTTAAGGCGTCTGCGACTTGCCCAGAACCTATACCTGTTCATTCTGCGGAAAAGACTTCCCGCAAGCGACTGGACTGATGTTCGTGCAGAATGACGGCGCAATTCTCTATTTTTGCTCGACGAAGTGCAGAAAGAGCCTAATGGTTTACCGCAGAGACCCTCGAAAGTTGAAGTGGACTGTATACTACGGTAAGAAGGAAAGAGGAAAGTAAGGGCAATTGTATTGCAGACCGAGCAGACTTTCTCCTTCTTGAAACCCGAGAGCGTCATGCGCGGGCTAATTGGCGAGATTATCGCACGATTTGAAAGAAAGGGACTCATCCTCGTCGCGGGAAAACTACTCCTCATGTCTCCTGAGCAAGCTCAGAGGTTGTATGAAGTCCACAAAGGGAAACCGTTCTTCCAGGAGCTCGTTTCACACGTCACATCGGGGCCAGTGTTCGCTATGGTTTGGGAAGGTCCTAGCGCGGTGACCGTGGGCCGAAATCTGGTCGGTGCCACCAACCCGACTTTGGCGGCACCAGGCACGGTTCGGGGCGACTATGCTCTCTCTATCACTGCGAACGCGATACACGCCGCCGATTCACTTGAAAACGCCAAACGTGAAATGTCCATATTCTTCGCGAGTAGTGAAATCACAAAGTACACGAAGCCTACCGAACGAGAGTTTCTGTTGAAGTAGCTTAGAAGCCCCAGACGGGGTTCTCGCGTCTTTTGATTTGAATCAACTCGTTTATGGTCTGGCGGTCGTCGTCAGTTAGCTCCGCCGGGAATTTGGTCAAAAACGTCTTGATGTGTCGTTCGGGAACATCCGTATACACGACATCTCCCTCGGAGATGTTGCGTCCGATTACACCATCCTCTATTGAAACCGCCACTTGCATTCCTACCCCAGCCTCCTTAATGTCCTCGCCTTTATCCTGGATGCGCAGCACCTCGCCCAACTTCTTCCCGGAAGCGCTTACGACCGGATACTTCGGTTTGAGATGTCCTGATGTAACTTCGACACCCACGATTGCAGGTTTGCTTCTCCTGAAAATGAATCCAGCAAGAACCTTTGCTTTACACGGGCGGACCAGAAGGTTGAGTTCGGCCTTGACTCCTGCAGTGCGTTGTTCCTCGCTCCACCTTAGGTAGTCCTCAATCATGTGGTATATTATGTCGGATTTGAAAATCGGAATCCCAGCAGCCTCCGCCTCCTCCTGAGCGTCAGGAAGAATCTTCACATTGAACGCGAGAACAACGGCCAATAATCTATCCTGAGCGCTGAAGGCTTCAACCTCCGCAATGTCTCGCTTTGAAACGTCACCAATGTCGGCGGTGCGTATCTGGACGCCGTGACGGGAGATGGCTTCGGTTACAGCTTCCAAAGATCCCAACGTATCCGTTTTGAGAACGACGCCGGATTTCTCGGTTTTTATTCGCAGCTTCTCAACTTCGTCTTCAACTATTCGGACATATTCCTTGACGTTCTTCGCTTTCGGAACGGCGTAGAGCGTCGAGCCAGCAAGCGCACTTTCCAGGTTCGGCGCGGCGATTTTGACCCCTGACGCCGCTGCGACTCGCTTAACGCTCGTGAATTTGTCTCTCGGGTCTCTGATTTCATCAAGCGGCTTTGGTAATAGTATTGCTCTGACCTCGGTCACGATGGGTTTATCGCGCCCCCCTATGACGATTGTATCATCAACTTTCAACGCGCCGTCGTAGATGATTGCGTTTATCGTAGTGCCCAATCCGGGTTCATCTTTCACTTCAAGAACAGTACCTCTGGCTGGGCCTGAGGTAGTTTGAAGCACCTTTGACAAGTAGGCTTGCGTTAGTCCCGTCAGTATTGCAAGAAGTTCTGGAATTCCCTCCCCCGTCTTGGCGCTAACAGGCACGATTGCCACATTCTCAGTGAATGATGAGATTCGGTCGAATCGGTCGGCTCGGAAACCGAGTCTGGACAGGGTCCCCATGACTGTGTAGATTCGGTTGTCGAGGTCCGTTTGGACTTCCGGAAATTGTGCTTTAATGGAATTGATGAATTGCATCTCAAGCTGGGTTTTCCAGCCTGGAATTGCGTCTACCTTGTTCGCTGCAACAATGAAAGGTGTCTTTCTGCTCTTGAGAATGTTGATCGATTCGACGGTTTGCGGTTCCACGCCCTTCGTTACATCAATCACGAGGATGGCTATGTCAGCTGCTGACCCTCCTCTTCTCCGGAGATTTGAGAAGGTTTCATGGCCTGGGGTGTCGATGAAAAGGAGCCCCGGTACTTTGACGTCGAAGTGAAATTGTTCCAGTAAGCTCCCGCAGATCTTCTCGATTGTTTTGCTGGGAAGGAGGCTGGCTCCAATCCACTGCGTTATTTGGCCGGGCTCATGCTTTGCAACCGTTGTCCCCCTCAACTTGTCTAAGAGGGTGGTTTTACCATGGTCGACATGGCCTAAAACGACGACGATTGGTTGGCGGAGGGTCAATGTTTTCACGCAGTGTTTGCGTTTTCGTGTTCCTGTACACGAACCTTGGCCCTTAAACTTTCGTTGAGCTTTTTACATTCGGACCAATAGGTTCACGCGGCGCTCTGTTAGGATGGTCCTTGAACAACCCACCGTTTTCGACGATCTCGCGAAACCGATACGCGAGGCCCTCACGGAGCGCGGCTTCATTTCCCCCACTGACCCCCAAATGAAAGCCATCCCAGAGATCCTAGCTGGCAAGAATGTTCTGCTGATTTCACCCACGGCTTCGGGAAAGACTGAGGCGGCGGTTCTTCCAGTCCTAAGCATGTACATAACAAACCGAGCTCAGGAACCGGGTATTAAGATACTGTACATTACCCCTTTGCGGGCACTGAATCGAGATATGCTTGACAGGCTTGAGTGGTGGGGAAAGCGGCTTGACCTAAAGATCGCCGTAAGGCATGGGGATACGGAGACCAAAGAACGAACGTTTCAGGCGAAAAGCCCTCCTGACATGTTGATCATAACTCCAGAAACTCTCCAGGCAATAATGACCGGAAGGCTGATGAAACGACACCTGCAAGCTGTAAAGTACATCATCATCGATGAAGTGCACGAGCTGGCCGAAAATAAACGAGGCAGCCAGCTAGCATTGGCACTGGAAAGGTTACGCTGGGCGACGATGCATGAGTTCCAATTAATTGGGCTCTCTGCAACGATTGGCACACCAGAGAAGGTGGCTGCATTTCTCGTTGGTCAGGGCCGACAAGCGACGATAGTTCATGTTCCTGTAGGCCGTCAAATACACTTAGAGGTCACGTGCCCTCAACCTGGACCCGCAGATGTTGCACTGGCCTCGAGGTTGTATACGCACCCAGAAGTTGCCGCGCGCCTAAAACAAATGCGCGGCCTGATCGAAAGCCACCGCTCCGTAATCCTCTTCACAAACACGAGGGCGATTGCAGAGATCCTCGCAAGCCGAATGAAAGTCTGGGACGTGGACTTCCCAATATCCATCCATCACGGCTCACTAGCCAAACCCTCCAGAATCAGCGCGGAGAGAGGATTGAAGGATGGCCAATTGCGAGGGCTGGTGGCAACATCGTCCTTGGAGCTGGGAATTGATGTAGGGTCGGTGGACTTCGTCATCCAATACATGAGCCCCAGACAAGTCACGCGCCTCATACAACGTGTGGGAAGAAGCGGCCACAGAATCGGAAGAACTGCCGACGGCGTTGTCGTTGCGCTTGACTCCGACGACACATTAGAGGCGATGGTGATCGCCAGACGAGCCTTGGAAGAAACCCTAGAGCCTGTTTCCATACCGTACAAACCTCTAGATGTGCTCGCGCACCAATTGGTAGGCCTACTAATACAGAAAGGAAGATGGTACATTCACGAAATCATGGAAGTTGTATGCAAAGCATACCCATACCGCGACCTGACCGAACAGGACTTGATCGGTGTAATCACGTACATGCACTCCCGATTTCCACGCCTCTGCTGGTTCTCTCAACAGGACAGCATCATTTTGCGACCACGACGCATGGAATCACTATTCACTTACTACTTCGGCAAACTCTCAATGATACCTGACGAAAAGCAGTACCTAATCATCGACCAGTCCAACGACGAAGCCGTGGGGGTTTTGGATGAAGCCTTCGTTGCTGAGTACGGCGAACCCGGAAGGAAATTCATAATCCGTGGAACCCCATGGCAGATGATGAGCATTCGAAGCGATAAAATCTACGTCAAAGCAATCAGAGACCCAGCAGGCTCAATTCCAAGCTGGGTTGGTGAAGAAATTCCGGTTCCTTTCGAGATTGGCCAAGAAGTCGGATTGATTCGAAGACATGTCGAGGAAGGCTTGCGCGCTGGCAAGAGGAACGAAGATCTTGTCGCAGAATTATGTCGAGTTTACCCTGCGAACTCGGATACTATGAGAAGGGCACTTGGCGAGACGTTTGAACAAGCCGCGCTGGGGCTAGTGCTGCCAACCGATAGACGGGTCGTTGTTGAGGATTGGGACGAGTTCGTCATCGTTAATGCGAACTTCGGTTTGCTAGTAAACCGAACGTTAGCCAGACTGGTAGGGCATGTTCTGTCAGAAGAACTAGGGTTGACCATCGGTGTCCAACAAGACCCTTACCGATTCGTCATCCAAACCTCCGGTCAAGCTAACAGTGCCAAGATTGTTCAGGTTCTCAAGCAACTGCGCACTATGAATGTTGACGCCTTGGTGGTCGAGTCTTCTAAGAAAACGGGCCTGTTCAAGCGCCGGCTGGTTCATGTCGCGAGAAGGTTCGGGGCAATTACAAAGTGGGTCGAGTTGGGCAGCGTCAACCTGCGCCAATTAATGAGAAGCTTCGAAGGGACGGTGATTATGGAGGAGGCGTTGAAAGAGACGCTTGAAAGAGACTTGGACGTTTCGAACACGATCAAGGTCCTGGAGCAGCTGGGCGGATCAATAGAAGTTGTAGTGTCACCTAGCACGGCAGAGGCTACACCCATCGCTAGGGTGGGCATCGAGAGAATAAGCCGGAAGACGGATTTGATACCTCCAGAAAAACTGAAGCGAATCCTGCTAGAGTCCACCAAAGTCAGAATACTAAACGAGTGCAGGACTCTGGCCTGCCCCAAATGCTTTGAGTCCTCGAAGATCGTGAGAATCAAAGACATCCCGGAGAACCTCACTTGCCCATCATGCGGAAAAGGGCAACTTGGGCTCACTATAGAAACGCCTGACTTCATTGACAAGATTCACCGAAAACACGGCCGAAACTTGTCACAAGCAGAACGGAAAATCAGTGAAGACCTCAAAGCCACGTCCCTTCTCCTTCGCAAGCATGGAAGAGTTGCTGCTTGCGTCTTGGCTGGAAGGAGGATAGGGCTGGGCGAGGCCAAGGCAGTCCTGCGTACACATCACAAATTCTCGGACAAACTGTTTGAATCAATTATGGCTGCTGAAAGAAGGGTGCTTCGGCGCCGGTTTTGGTAAAGTCAGTCGCTCCTGCAAACTGCCACAATAACGATAAGCGGGGATGGCATATCAAATCTCGGGCGATGACGAAAGCTGGTATTGGAGTAACCTGTGATCGAAGAAACCAGACCTGAGCCCAAAACCGTCCGCTATCAGAACGAAGTGCTCTGACTTAGAATTCCCAGGTTTGAAAGTACTTGCTTCGCATATTCGATTTGTGGGAGCTTTTATATGTCCAGATGGGTGCTCTTTGCAGTACCGAAACATTGGAGGAAAATTGTGTAAATGTCAACTGAAGCTAAACCTAAACCTAAACGAACAACCACTTACATCGCCGCTGCGGTACTAATCATAATCATGGTAGCTGGCGCTGGATACTACTTCTATCAATCATCGATGATGCCACCAACGCCAACGACAACGACGCCAACGACGTCAGCAGGTCCGCAATACAAGGACACAATCGTCGTTGGGACCACAGACTCGGTCCAGACCACCCTCGATCCAGCCGACGCTTATGACTACTTCGCGAACGATGTGGTCATGTACAACGTAGGAGGAGGGCTAGTGGACTATGCGCCAGGAACGACCACGATCGTCCCCAACCTTGCAACATCTTGGACCGTTAGCTCAGACGGCCTTACTTGGACATTCAACCTTAGGCAAGGCGTCAAATTCGCAGACGGAACAGCATTCGATGCCAACGTTGTGAAATACTCAATAGACCGACAAATGGCTATCGATGAACCTGAAGGCCCATTCGCAGGGGTAGGACTCGATACCTTGATTAACAAAACCGTCGTGACCGGACCGCTTCAAGTTCAATTCGTGTTGAACCAGCCATTCTCAGCATTCCTAGCCATGGTTGCTTTCAACGCGATGTTTCCAGTGAACCCGAATGTTGCGCCAATGCATGCGATCGTCAACTATACTGGTACTGTGAACACTGAGGTACCGAATGATATTGGGCCTTACATGCTGAGCAACTGGCAGAGAACAGCTGGCAAGGACGTGGAAATGGACTTTGTTCCAAATCCGAACTGGTGGAACGTGTCAAGTGGGTATCCGAAAACTAAAAACATAATCTACAAGTTCTATTCGGACTCCACAACCCTCAATTTGGCATTGCAAAGCGGATCCATCGACATCGCATACAGACAACTCGCTCCCGCAGACATTCAATCATACCAATCGAACACCAAATTCAAAGTGTGGCAAGGACCTGGTCAATTTATCCAGTACCTTGTCTTCAACGAAAAACAGGCACCGTTCGACAAGGTGGATGTGAGGAAGGCAATCGCAACCGCTCTCGACAGGTCCCTCATAACCAATACAGTATTCCTTGGACAGACTGTTCCATTATACAGTATGGTACCTATCGGGATGTCGTACCACACAGATTCGTTCAAAACCATGTACGGCGACGCTGACACAGCAAAAGCAACTTCTCTTCTGCAAAGTGCAGGCTACAGCACATCGAACCCATTGAAGTTCACCCTAACCTACCCAACTGGACACTACAGCTCAACCGACGGAATCGCCTCAGCCCTCAAGCAAGCGCTTGAGAAAACAGGGGTGATTCAGGTCACACTTGCCAACGAGCCTTGGGCAAACTACAAAGCAAGCACAGGGGCCGATCAATTGCAGGTATACATCTACGGTTGGTATCCTGACTTCATTGATCCATACGACTACACTTATCCATTCCTGCCCCCGGACGGAGTTGGTTTCTTGCATACGCACTACCTCAGCCCAACCATGTCGCAACTCTTGCACCAAGCAGCAGGGAACACGGACCCGACTGCTTTTCCAAAGATCTACACACAAATTCAGGACCAGGTTGCAACTGACGTCCCGATGGTGCCCTTGTTCCAAGGAACCACAATCGTCATCACGAACCCGGCGGTTGGCGGGATCGTTCTAGACCCAACAACGATTTTCAGACTGTACCTGATGTGGGAAACGGCGTCTTAGAAACAACATCCTAGTGGGAGAATGTCTGGGTAAGTTTAAAGCCCAGCCACGTTCCCTCCTTTTTTTATGGCCCTTCGCGATTACATCGTAACGCGAATTTTGCTCACTATACCTATGATCATGATATTGTTGACGATCGTTTTCATAGTCATGCGGGTCTTGCCCGGTAACCCTGTTCAACTTAGATTCGAGAAGAACGCTGACCCCGCACTTGTTGCTGCTTTCACTCATCGCCTCGGATTGGATCGGCCGCTTTACCAGCAGTTTTTCGATTATTTGTGGGGGCTACTACTCCACGGTGATTTTGGTACATCTATGGCAGGGTCCTTCGAACCGGTTGGCCCTCAGATTCTTTCCCGTTTCCCTGCGACACTCGAACTCACCATGTACTCCTTCATCGTCGCCGTAGTGGTGGGTGTGCTCTTCGGAGCATTTGGAGCTCGCAAAGGTGGGGTTCCAGACGAAGGAGTAAAAGTCTTTGGCATTCTGATCTACGCGTTTCCAGTATTCTTTCTTGGTATGTTACTTCAACTTATTTTTGGGGTCTGGTTTCACTTCCTACCTGTAACTGGAAGACTTGATGCAGGCGTCCTCCCGACAAGTTTGGCAATAGGAAGTTTTCATTTTGAGACGGGCCTTTACACGGTGGACAGCCTGCTCTCAGGAAATATCAGGGAATTCATTGACGCGGTCAAACATCTGATCCTTCCCTGCACCGCCTTGGGGCTGGTGATATCCGGAGTCTTCGTGAGAATGACAAGGGCAAACATGATGGAAACAATGAGGGCGGATTTTGTGACCGCCGCTCGCGCAAGGGGACTGAGGGAGAAGACTGTGGTTTACGCATATGCCCTGAGAAATGCATTACTCCCGATCGTGACAATCATGGGGTTGCAGTTTGCTCTGCTACTAAGCGGGGCCATTCTCACGGAGACCGAATTTAGCATGCTTGGATTGGGAACATACCTTGTGGACAGGGTAAACTTTAGGGACTATACCGCCGTACAAGGAACTGTGGTGTTTCTTGCCTTACTGATTTCCTCAATCAGCCTAATTGTTGACATCCTCTACGCTTACTTGGACCCTAGGGTAAGATTATGAAGCGAACCAATTCAAGTCAGCAAACCTTCTCTTTAATGGGAAGGGTGCTTGCTCCACTCGTTGGTAAGGGTCACGGAAGAGCCCTGATGTTGGTTGGTCTTAGTATAGCCGTGTTCATTGCCGTGATGAGCGTCTCCGCCCCATACATATCCCCACATGATCCTACGACGATTGGCTTAGGACCCGTGAACTCGCCCCCAAGCGAGCGCTTTCCACTCGGAACCGACATCTACGGCAGAGATTTGTTGAGTCGCACAATTTGGGGTGGAAGGTTCTTGCTTCTCGTTGCTTTGACTGCGGTTTTGATTTGTATGGCAATTGGGGTACCAATAGGGCTCGTCTCAGCATACAATGGAGGAAATTTAGATAGAAGTATCGCGCTCGTCATGGACAGCATTTACGCTTTTCCAAGCCTAGTGCTCGCCATAATGATAATCAGCGTTTTTGGCGTTTCGATAATTAACGAGGCAATGGCAATCGCGGTCGTTTACATACCCAGCTACTTCAGGATCGTCAGAAGTCAGGTGCTCGCGGTAAAGGAAATGCCTTACGTCGATGCGGCAAAATCTGTGGGCGCAAGCAGTCCCGCTATTCTACTGAAATATGTTCTGCCTAACGTTATCTCTTCAATTATCGTAATGGGCGGCGTGAATTTTGCTGACTCCATCCTCACAACCGCAGGTCTCGACTTCATAGGCCTAGGCCTTCCAGTCAACCTTCCTGATTGGGGAATCGATCTCACGTATGGGCGGCAATCACTGCCTACAGGTGTTTGGTGGACCATATTCTTCTCAGGGTTTATGATCCTGATGGCAGCACTTGCCTTTTCGCTGATAAGCGAAGGCTACTCCGAAAGGACCAATCCGAAGTTGCGGTGAGACCTTGGAGTCATTTCTGAACATCAAATCTCTTTCAGTCGAGTTCCGTACTGGAGAAGGCGCGGCAAAGGCCGTGGAAGACGTATCGCTTGAACTCAGAAAGGGCGAGACGCTCGGGCTAGTTGGAGAATCAGGCTCAGGCAAGTCAACCATGGGCCTAGCAATAATGGGTCTGATACAAGCTCCAGGCCGGGTTACCTCGGGGCGCATTTTCTTCGAAGGAACCGACTTGAGAGAACTCAGCAGCGAGGAGATGCGAGCAATGAGAGGGAAAAGGATTGCAATGATTTTCCAAGACCCCATGACCTCGCTGAACCCAGTCAAGAAGATCGGGCATCATTATGTAGAGTATATCCAAGCTCACGACCCTCAAGCCACGAAAAACAAAGCTAGGTCAATGGCAGGAGAGGTTCTTGAAGATCTTGGGATCCCTGCCTCAAGGATCGATGATTACCCGCATCAGTTTAGTGGTGGAATGAGGCAGCGAGTCATGATTGGGCTGGCTTTGACGCTTAGGCCTTCTCTAATCATTGCAGATGAACCAACAACAGCTCTCGATGTAATTGTGGAAGCCCAAATACTGAGCTTAATGAGAGATTTGAAGAAGAAATACTCACTTTCTTTGATTCTGATTACTCATAATATGGGTATCGTTGCTGAAATGGCGGATAGGATAGCAGTCATGTATGCTGGGCGACTCGCTGAGATAGCCCCCACAATCAACATCTTCGAAAATGCAAAACATCCCTACACAAAGGCGTTGTTGGAATCTATACCCAACATCAAGGCGGAAGATAGGATTCTCAAAACAATTCCAGGAGCGCCTCCGGACCTGACCGACTTGCCTTCAGGTTGCGCGTTTCACCCAAGATGCCCATATATGTTCGACAGATGCAAAATGGAAGTCCCGGCGCTAGTCCGAACAGGGAATGAGGCTGAAGCATCCTGCTTCTTATTGGAGGGAGTTGCAGCACGTCCTTCATTGAAGTCAAAAGCCTGAGAAAGTATTTCCCCGTTCAAAAGGGACTGATTTCGCAGCTCTTCTCTAGGGCGACGCAGAATGTGAAGGCCGTCGACAACGTTACTTTCGAGATAAAACGTGGAGACATCTTTGCTCTAGTCGGGGAATCCGGCAGCGGAAAGACCACGACCGGGAGAATCACCGCAGCCCTAATCAAACCAACACAAGGAAGCGTGATAATCGACGGCACTGATATTTCCTTGCTTCGGAGGCGTGAACTGAGAGAATTCAGAAAAAGAATGCAGTTCGTCTACCAAGATCCACTCTCATCCCTCAACCCGAAAATGCATATTGGTGATGCGATTGGAGAGCCACTTCGATATCTGACTGATACCCCTCAATCAGATCGAAGACGCAAAGTCTTTGAACTTCTCGAACGAGTGGGACTTTCACCCCCAGAGACCTTCTACGATAGATATCCGCACCAGCTGAGCGGAGGGCAGAGGCAAAGAGTGGTAATAGCCAGAGCGATCGCCATTGGCCCAGAGTATTTGGTTGCCGACGAACCTGTTGCAATGGTTGACGTTTCGGTTAGAGCTCAAATAATAGAATTGCTGCTCAAAATGCAGAAAGAACTGCACCTCACCATCCTTCTCATCACACACGACTTAGCCGTCGCCAAATACATGTGCAACAAGATCTCAGTCATGTACCTTGGCAAGATAATGGAGTCGGGCACTACGAAGGAAATGTTTTCGAACCCACTCCATCCATACACTCAAGCCCTACTGGAGGCAGTCCCAGTACCTGACCCAAGAGTAACCGCCCCGAAATCCTTACCGATGGGAGAGATACCTAGCGCACTGAATCCTCCTAAAGGCTGCCCCTTCCACCCACGTTGCTCGCGTGTCTTCGACCGATGCCGAAGTGAAGAGCCCCGAATGCTCAAGGTTTCAGAAACTCACTACGTTGCATGCCACCTATACGACAAGTAGCTAATTACTGGCCTCAGCTGGCCTACACATTTCCCAGTGCCCTGATTTGCTGAACCCCAGTCGACTGTAGAACTCGTCGGTTCCGCCGACCGGAACTGCCGTGAATTCATCTGTCGGATTGCCTGCAATTACCGACTTAATGAGAGCTGAACCGACACCCGAATTCTTGTTTGAATCAGAAATCTGCAAACATAGTATCGTCATCTGGTTTGGCATCTTCCGGCTGACTGCAGTAAGACCGATAATTCTGCTTCCTTGAAGCGCAATCCAAACCGTGTGACCCGTCCCGATCACACTAACCTCGACACACTCTCTTGTAATCGGCATGCTAGGGTCTAGCGAGAGATCTTACATGTCTCCCAGTTTTCCTTGGCGATAAACGACTTGAGTCTCTATTCGCAATCAAGTTCGATTCAGATTTGACCATAAGGTTTATCTTGTTTGCCGTAATCCGCTCGCCGAACAAAAGTTTCCAATCCTCAAAATAGGTACGAATGTTTGGATTTGAGAATCGTTGGGTAAGCAAATTCGGGTGCAGCGGCGTGGAAAAGGCGGCTCTCAATTCACCGCCCGTTCCTTTAGGCGACTTGCTCCAGTAAGATTTCCTCCTGCCACGCAAGCACTCAAAGGTGTTGTTCGCGAGATAATGCACGATCCGGCCAGAGGAACACCACTCGCCCTGATTGAATTCACAAACGGAAATGCCTGCTGCTTAGCTGCGCCCGAGGGCCTAGCCCTAAATCAAGGCATAGATTTTGGCGAAAGAGCATCACCAGATGTCGGTAACGTATTGCCTTTAGGACGGATGCCTGAAGGTACTCTTGTCTGCAGTGTTGAATTGCGCCCAGGTGACGGCGGGCGAGTAGCAAGGGCTTCGGGAACATACTGCATGGTTGTTTCACATACCCCTCAAGGGACTGAGTTGCGATTGCCATCCGGCAAAGCTGTTTACATGAACGATCATTGCAGGGCAATGGTTGGCGTTGTGGCTGCAGCGGGAAGAACTGAGAAACCATTCCTTAAGGCAGGGACAGCTCAGAAATTGATGACCGCACGGGGACGCGTGTGGCCTACGACGAGTGGTCAAAAGATGATTTCTGCTTCACACCCCCACGGGGGAGGAAGGCACAAGCATTCAGGAAAGCCAACAACTGTATCTAGAAACGCCCCTCCTGGCAGAAAGGTTGGGATGATCGCGGCTCGACAAACCGGGCGAGCCAAACGCGCTATACGCACATAGGTGATTTGAATGACATTGGTCGATCCGCTCGCAAATGCATTGAACACGATTCATAACAACGAACGTCGTCATAAACGGGAATGCATCGTTTGGCCGGCCTCCAAGTTGATGGGGCAGGTTCTGCGTGTGATGCAGAAGAATGGTTACATCGGCGAGTTCGAGTTCATTGACGACGGCCGCGCTGGGAAATACCGCATTCAATTGCTCGGTCGAGTGAACCGGTGCGGAGTGATTAAACCAAGGTACGCTATGAGAGTGCCCGATATTGAACATTGGGAGGAAAGATATCTTCCTTCACGCGAAGTCGGCGTCCTAATCGTGAGCACACCGAAAGGCGTAGTATCCCATTCGGATGCGAGAGTCGCCAAAACAGGTGGACGGCTGCTCGCCTTCGTTTTCTGATGCTTCTTCTGGAAACGCTTTAATTGGGCACCTGCATGACGCACTGAATCAGCGACTGAAAGAGAAGTGGATAGTTTGGCGAAAGGACCTCAGTATAACCTCCCATTCCGACGAAGGCGTGAGGGTAGAACACGATATGGAAAGAGACGGCGCCTTGTAGCGTCTGGGATAGCTCGGTTCGTTGTGCGGCCGTCAAACAAACACCTCATGGCTCAGATAATCGAAGCGAAGCCCTATGGCGATCACGTTCTTGCGTCGGCTCATTCATCCGAGCTGAAGGAATTCGGGTGGAAAGCACCTTGCGGTAACCTTCCGGCAGCGTATCTAACAGGCCTCCTCGCTGCGCGTAGAGCAAAGGAGAGCGGTGTCTCTGAGGCGATACTCGACATTGGCCTACACGCGAGGGGACCCGGCTCTAGAATTTTCGCCGCAACAAAGGGAGCCGTAGACGCGGGACTTACGATCCCGCATGATAAGGATGTCCTGCCACCTTTGGACAGGGTGCAGGGTAAGCATGTGATGGCCTATTCAAGTAAGTTATCTTCAAACGCAGAATCCTACAAGAAGAATTTCTCGATATACCTGAAACATAAACTCAAGCCAGAAGAACTCTCAACTCACGTCAGCGAGGTACAAGCCAAAATCAGCGCTAGCACTCCGAGGCTCAAGAAATGAGCACTAAACCAAAGCGTAAGACCAAGCCGAAGGCCATAAAGAAAGCGAAGCCGAAAGTAACTAGGCGACCTATTGCTGCCAAGAAACCCGAAAGGAAAACTGTTGAAGCGGCTCCAGCCCCGGAAAGGAAGCCTTCTGCACCGGAACGGACCTTTGTCTTAGTCATCCGTTTGCTTGGCCCCATCGCGGTTCCGGCGTATATTGAAACCACCATGAGAAGCCTGAGGCTCAACAGAAGGTTCAGTGCAATTCTCGTCGAGAAGAATCTCAGCCTCCTTGGAATGCTCAACCAGGCCAAAGACTACCTGACCTGGGGGGAAGCCGAAACGCGTGACATAGCAACCCTGTTCAGGGAGCGAGGTGAACTTATCGGTGGGGCCGCGGTAACTGAAGGATTCGTGAAAGAGAACTTTGGTCAGCAATCGATCGAGGAGCTGGCGGCAGCCCTAATCCGAGGCGATATAGATTTGAAAGCACTCTGGAAGAAAGGAGTTAAACATGTTTTTAGAATGCGAGCGCCCTCGGGAGGATTTAATTACAGCGTGAAACGGCATTTTGCGACCAGAGGAGAGCTGGGAAACAGGGGTCATGGGATTTCGAATCTTCTGGAAAACATGGCCTGAACCTGTCCGCCACCTCTAGAACGGAAGAGTAGTCTTAGTCCTGATTGCAATGGCCCGGAGCGCCCGTAGCTCTGTAATCCTAATACCCGTGAAAATGTCTAGGGTCGGCTCACGCGACGATCTGTGCCTGATACTTCTAAAGGCCATAGAAAACCGAGGCTTGGTCCTAAGGCGAGGCGACGTGGTTGCAGTCGCCAGCAAAGTCGTGTCTCTCTGCGAGGGCCGGACATTGCCCCTAAGCCAAGTCATCTCCGCGAAGGCGAAACGTCTAGCCCGAAGATGGCACATGGACCCCCGCCTAGCAGAAACAGTCATTCAGGAAGCGGCAGAAATCATTGGCGGTGTAAGGGGTTTTTTGCTGACAATAAAGAATGGAATCATGACCGCCAATGCAGGCATTGATCTCAAGAATGCTCCACATGGAACCGCTGTTCTCTGGCCCATCAACCCTGACAAATCTGCTTGCAAGATGCGTATGTGTCTCGAGAAACACTTCAGAACACGGCTAGGGGTGATTGTTGTTGACAGCAGAGTCACACCAATGCGCTTGGGAACGGTGGGAGTTGCATTAGGCGTATCAGGATTTGTACCTGTACAAGATGAGAGAGGCAAAAGTGACCTCTTTGGACGCAAAGTAAAGTTCACACAAACGAATGTTGCAGATGACATCGCATCGTCCGCTCATCTCTTGATGGGGGAAACCGGCGAAAAGGTCGGAGCCGTAGTCGTACACAATTTGAAAGTCCATCTGAGCGATTCATTCGATTCGAAGATGACCCGTCTCCGCAAATCAAGCTGTTTGATCGCTAACAGTCTACGTTAGGGGTCACACTTGCCAGAACACGTCAGGATTTATCAACCAGCCGTCCCTCAAGAACGAGGAATGACTCTCAACCATTCTCGGCAAAGCGGTAGAGTTTGCGAGTTCCGTTGGAATCTAGGCTCGCGGTAATCAATTTCGAGGCGCGTAGTTTCTTCAAGTGGTAGTTAACAAGTTGTTGGCTCAGTCCCAAATCTTTCGAGAGTTGGGCCTCCCATATGCCGGGGTGTTCGATTATCCAAAGGATAATGCGGGTTGAGACTGTGTCCATGGAACCGTCTGCCGTCTCCTTGACGTAGAACCGACGCGCGAAGCCGTCCCTAAATGACGCGATCGCGCCTCTCCTTTCCATGCGAATTACAGCGAGTGTGCCAATTCTATTGCGGTTGGCCAAGCGCTTGATCTCGCGAAGCTTCAACCCTGGTTTCTGCGAAAGCAGGTGGATGATTTCTTGCTGCGCTGTGCTAGGTTTCTCTTCAGCAACCCATGGGATTCTCGCGCAAGATGAGAATAACTTGTAGCGACTAGCTTCGCTTGAAAATGTCCCGACAAACGCAAAGCAGGCTATCAAAGCAACCGCGACCAGCCATTCTAATCCAGTTTGATGGTTTGGAGTGACGATTTTCACGAAACCGGTAGGTGAAATTGCATAGAGGTCTCCGTCAGTAGTTACCGTGACTGCGAGTATGGGGCCCCTAACTACCTCGTTCCCGGTCTGAACGACATTTCCGGCTCGGTTCATCTGGAGGTAAGTAACGTTCGTTACAGGTGTTAGCTTTTGCGAAGAAGGTAAACCCGATGTACCCAACTGATACCAGACAACGTACAGATTGTCTTGAGAATCATTAGAAACAGCAAGATACGCTGCCTGCGCGCTAGGGTAATTCAATTCTTTCAAGTAAACTAACCGGCCTGCCGATGAAATCTGTGAAACATAGACCGGTCTGCCGATCGTTGCCGTCTGCCAGATAACGAAAGCCCCGTCTTGAGCTGCTGTTGCGGTGACGGCTACATCATTTATCGTGTCGTCAAATTTCGCCACTTGGAGCATAGTTATGACGGTTCCGTTAGTTGCAAGCCTCGCATAGTCCACGGTCGAAACGGGTTTGTCTGCAGACTGACTCTCTCCCCAGGCAATGTGCAGATTGCCCGAAGAAGGGTCTAATGCTACCCTAGCCTTTGGTGGAAAGGGACGAGTTTCGTTATAGGACGCAATTGATTGAATGGCTGAGGTCTCATTGCCTGACACTGACTCAAAATTCACGAGTGCATGTTCGGTGTTAGGGTCGTATCGGGTCCAAACCAAGTGGCTGGTGCCATTGTTGTCCAAGGCCACGGACGGCCACATGATGAGCGAGCCTTTGCTAGTAAGGATCTGGGCTGTGCGAGCGACTGTTGAGTTGAAGCGCAGCAAATACAGCGCTGAGGATATCCTCGGCGATGTACCGATATCCTCTGCCCACACTATGCCAGCGTCGCCTTGGGAATCTACGGCCAAGTCAGCTGACTGAGCTGAGGTGCTGTTGGTGATCATTGTCGGTGGTATTGAGTTGGTCCCGTTCGGGCTGTATTTGCTATACCATATTCCGGGATGGGTATTTGATCCGTTCAGGGCTGGCACGACCCATAAGACGTGGACGTTTCCCGCAGTGTCCACTAGCACCTTGGTCTGGAAGTCACTCGAAGAATTGTCCAACATATTGTGGACATTACGGGAACTTGTGTTTGCCCCGGCCGGAGCTATAGCTAGCAGCATGACGGAGAATGCAAAGAGGCCGGTAAGCACCCTTGACATCTGGACAGCCTTAATCTAACCCTACAACCCTCGAATTAAGAGCATCGTTTGCACCGAACGTATGCGGTACTAGACGCCAGTTAACTCGGACTGTAGTCTGTATAGGGGGTAGTTATAGGTTACAACCAGCCAGGAATCAAGGATTCTATAGCTAGCAGCATTCCTGTATACTTTGTGCGCTTGGTCTAGCCTTTTTAGAGCAATGTCTGATGTGGGGAAAAGGAGAGCTCTCGATACCGATATTGAAGTCCCATCGCCGATTACGGATTTTACTATCATTTTCGTATCATTCAGTTGCGTTGCAAACTTTGCGACGTACAATCCAACGTAGTCCTGATCGGTAACTCCAGTCGCATAGACTGCTTGCTTCACAGTCACCTCGTCAAATAGGGTTGTCGCATTCGAGCTGACCTCATCGAGTATCGCTTGCACGTTCTGGCGAGCTGAGGATTTATCGTTGCTGAAGATTACCTGCTCATTGACAACGCTCAGGAAACCTTGGTTTGCGATTTGGTCTCCGAACTTGCGCATCAAGAGTTCATAGACCTTATAGCCATTATAGTTCGCGGGTTGTGGTATGCTTGCTGGTTTCACAGATTCGAGGTCATTGACGAGTTTGGCATGCTCTTGTGTGGTAAATTTCAGTACTGTGGCGGACCCGCTGTATTGCGACTGTGGTAATTCAATCTCAACTTCATAGGCTATGTCAGTTGGCAGGACCTGGAAACCCAACTGGGGCAACTCAAATAGGTACTGTGTCCCGTACAGTGAAGAATTGTGGGTAATGGAATACGCCTGGTCATAGTTGACGTAAGCGACGTATTGCGCGTCACTCGGGACATATGCCATCCAATCCTGAGGCTTGAATTCGAATCCATCAGGAATGTGTCCGACCGACGGAAGGGATTGATACCATGAGCCAGCAACGAGGACTAAGATTACAAGGCCCGTGATCACGAAAGAATAGGTGCGAAGTTGACTGGGGTTCTTTTTCCTCGCCTTATCTCTCTTCCTAGGCTTCAAGACTATAACACGCGCTTAATTCCACGTAACGCTTAGTTCAGTTTGAAGGTGGGTTATGTTAAGTTTACTGAGAATTATTCGCAGGTCTTTCGCGCTTTGTGCAGCAATACTCGCCGCAGATGGTGTTGCGGCTTATGTGCTGGAGTTTTTGAACTATGCCTTCATAGAAAGCATTGGCGATCTTATGCTGGTGGAAGTCGCTCTTCTGTTTGTAGTTGCGGGCCTCATGGATTTCGCGACTTCAATTGGTGGGGCCCAATTTAGGAGAATGATCTTGGCTTCTAAAGAGGGCTACTCAGCTTCGAAGCATAAAGAGACAGAACGGAAAGCAGCGGTACTGTTTCTATCGGGCCTGATTTTGTTGCTACTGCTGGTAGCTACAGCAATCTATTATGGCCATTAGATTCGTAGTGGGTTGTGAAAAAACGAGGGGCGCCGGAGGGGTCCCTCCGAGCGCATATTTCTGCTACTTCTTGGTTGCGGCTTTCTTCCGGCTTCGCCAGACAACGACGCCGACTAGTGCGATGATGATGATTATCGGTACGGCTATCACCATTGCATCAGTTGACGCGGACGAAACCGAGATTGGATCCGTTGTGGTCTGCGGGATTAGTACTCGGCCGTTCAGCCAGTCCGCTTTCGTTGCGCCGATTTGCTGTGCTGTCGGTACGTCGAGCTTCATTGTTCCATTCATTAATTGCGCAAGCACGTCTGGGTTAGGTACGATGCCTGTGAAGTTGGCTCTGTACCAGACGGTGCCGAAGGCTGGTGGTGCGACGGCTGAGACTTGGTAGTTGCTGGAGTTGTCGCTGAGTGCTGGAGCGTAATCGGCCCATGTGTTGCCGCCATCGGTGCTATGTTGGACCATAACCAACATTTGTGCAACCGGAGCCCTTCCAGTAATGGTGACTGAACCACTACCAAGCATTGGGCTTCCACTGAAGGCGATCTGTGCTGGGGGTGGTCCTACGTTGACCGTGTAGCCTGCTTGTTGCAGTAGAGATGCAGCAGCCTGTACATCGTAGCTGTCCGGTGTAAGGGTCGAGTCGTACCAGACGCCCCATCCTGGACCTAGAAAGGTAGCTAGTGGATACGCAGATCCAGCTAGAAGTTGGCTTACAATTAGGTCCCTTGGTATGAGGTGACTGATTGCTTTGCGGATGAGTCGAGCTCCTTCAGCTGCTTGCGATGGATTGCTCTTGCCGAGTGGGGTATCAACACCTGTTCCGAATACTGGGTTGTTCATGTTGAATCCCATCTCCTGCCAACCCAACTCTGTTGCGGTGATTATGTTGACGTTGGGGATTTGTTGGAGGGTTGGTTTGTCTTTGGCTAGGGCGAAGTTGTAGTCTAACAGGTCTACTTGGCCGTTTTTCAGCGCGGCGATTGCGGAGTCCTTACTGCCGATCCATTGGACTTTGTAGGTGTTAATTGAGAACTGTCCAAGGGCTTCTAGGCCCGTGGCGTTCCAGTAGCCCGGATACTTCGCCAAGGTCGCAATGTTGTTGGTAAAGTCGTAGTTCTGGAGGTAGTATGCTCCAGCTCCTACTGGACCAACAGCAGTGTAGCTACCTGAACCACCGTATACCGTGGGGTCCCACTTGTAGGTGTAAGGCCCTGTTGCAGTGCTGAATGGTGCACTATCCCATGAAGCGAACGGGAAGTTTTCCATTATGTGCTTGGGGAGTGGCGAAAAAGCGGCGTAGACAGTGCTTGTAAACGCGTAGACTGAGGGTAATTTGAACTGGAATTGGTACTTGCTCGTAGCCGTCCACGATCCATCAGTCTCAGGAACTCCGGGGCCGGTGTTGTCATCGACCAACGACTTTCCATTGAGGAACGTGAAGGTTATTTTGCTACCAAGATATTGCACGTTGCTTCCCAGGCCGACTGATGCTGTCTCGGGGTTTGTCACGGCGTACATTGTCCAAACGAAGTCGTCTGCCGTGGCTTCCACTCCGTCTTGGAACGTTACGCCGGGTCTTATGTTCACTGTCCATGTCAGACCATCAGGACTTGATGTGATGTTCGCAGCGGTACCTGGTATGTAGCTGGATATCCGCGGGTCAGCTTCCTGTAGCGAACCGCCCATTATCTGGAACCATATGTAAGCCGCGTAGAAGCTGTTCGCGGAGGCTGTGTTAGCAGGGTTCAATGTGTTTCCAGGGAAGACGTTGCCTGCTTCAGCCATGGTGAGACTGTCCGAGCCTCCCCAATGCTGAACGTCAGGGAAAGTGACTTCACTGTAAACGTTGGGGCTGCCCCACGCCGAGAATTTCGAGGACCTTGGAACTGGGTCGATGGTTTCGTAAATGTAGTTGTAGGGTGCGTCGTTAAATATCATTTTTTGGAATTGGTGGGTCAGGTCGACTTGGGTCGCCGTGTCCGTGGAAGTGTAAAGCTTGTCAAAGATGGCGTTCACTTGAGGGTTGTTATAATACGCGTAATTGCTTCCTGTCGGTGGAAGGTACGCTGGCCTTCCGTCAAAGTTGCCTCTGAAATCGGGCACGAATGCGGTAAAGCCCCATCCGATGAACCCAATATCATAACCCCCTTGACTGAAGGATGATCCTGCTGGAGCTGTTGCAGCAAACAACCTGTTCGAAAGCTGGTCAAAGTTCACGTAGAACAGCTTGGCATCGATGCCTAACGAAATCAAGTTGCTGGTGATGATGCTTGCGTACTGTCGCCTAACGGTGTTGCCACCGGTGGGGGCTATCAGAGTTACCTGAAACAGCCCTGTTCCTTGAGCATAAGTGTTGGTGAACAGCATTGGTACGGCACTTGAAGCAGTAACATATATCAGAAGTGCTAAGGCTATGCCTTGAACGACATATTTTAGAGATTTATTCGACATTTTCAATTCACGTAAATTGAAGGTTTGCCTTTGAACTCTATTTATGCCTTCCCACAAAACCCCCGAACGAGCCCAGCGTTGGTTCAGGACTGGTTTTTCCGGACACCGAAGCTCTTTTTGTGGGTCGGCGAAGGGAAGAGTGTAGAGCAAAAGCGAATCGAACGCAAACATTAATTGCGTAGTGGCTCGACAGTTTCGCGGATAAGGGTAGCCTTTGGTAAGCCTCGTCCGCTACATAATTCGACGATTGCTTTTCATGATCCCTGTGTTCTTGGGTGTTGCAATTCTGACCTTCGCAGTAGGTAATGCTGCGGGGAATCCGTTGGATCTTATCCGAGCTGGGCTCAGGAACCCGAGCCCCGCGGTGTTGGATGCACTTAGGCATTACTACCACCTCGACCAACCAGTCTGGGAACGCTTCCTCTACTGGCTCTGGGATCTCTTGCACGGGAATCTTGGTGTCTCGATTTCCGGCAGGCCGGTTGCATCTTCTATTGGTGCCTGGACTCTCACCACGATGGAGCTACAGATCCTCTCTTTGATCTTTTCGATCGTGATCGGGATACCTGTCGGTGTTTATTCTGCGAAACATCAGTACTCGAAAATGGATTATGCGATTACTTCAACTGCGATTTTCGGGTACTCGATGCCAACTTTCTGGCTCGGAATCATGCTGATCATAATCTTCTCATTTAACCTTGGGTGGCTGCCTAGCAGTGGAGCAATTAGTGTAAGCTACGCCTGGTGGGGGAACCCCGTTCTTGATCAGATTGCTCACTTGATTCTGCCTACCCTCGTGCTTACGTACGTTAGTTTGGCTACTATTGTTCGCCTCGTTCGAGCAAATATGCTGGAGGTAATGCGACAGGATTACATATTGGCGGCTCGCGCAAGCGGGCTAAGTGAACGAACAGTAACGTACCGATATGCGCTTAGAAATGCCATCAGTCCCGTTGTAACGATCATTGGGCTCGGATTTGGTGCCGCGCTCGGTGGTGCACCTGCCCTTGAAACGACTTTCTCCTGGCCGGGGCTTGGTTACGCATTTACTCAGGCCGCGCTCACTCTCGATATCCCTCTCGTTCAAGGAATAACTATTGTCATCACGGCGATGGTCCTCGTCGCCAACTTGATCACGGACCTCACGTACGCCTTGCTTGATCCGCGGGTCACAATAGACTGAGGGACAAATAGGTTGTCTGAGGAACGTCAGAAGCGAGGAGCAAGTCAGTGGTCTGTTGCATGGCGCAGGTTTAGAAGAAATAAATCAGCCCTTATAGGCAGTTCAATTGTTGTCTTCTTCTTTGCAGTCGCCCTGCTAGCACCCTACATTGCCCCATATCGGGCGCGAAGCTATCTTTCCTTGTATGAGGGAGATGCTGGTACTCCTCCCTCTTTCAAGCATCCTTTTGGAGTTGAGGACTCAGGCATCGATGTTTTCAGCGAAACAATTCATGGTACTCGGAACGATATGTACGTAGGACTTGCGGCCACCCTGATTACAATGCTAATTGGCATTGCTATCGGCGCGGTAGCTGGGTACGTCAAAGGCGCAGTCTCGGACATATTGCTTGGAGTGACGCAGGTCTTCTTCGTTATTCCCGTTTTGCTGCTCATTCTTCTTTTCGCAAGAGTGTTCTCCGTCCTAGTTTTCAAGGGACTGGGGCTAACGCTGATTGTTCTCATCCTCTCGTTTTTCGGATGGTCCGGAATTGCTTTCATCGTAAGAGGAGAAACCCTGAGGATAAAGGAGATGGAGTTCATTCAAGCGGCCCGCTCCCTAGGGGCCAGCTCGTTTAGACTTCTCTTTCGACACATTGTGCCAAATATCCTATCGCCAGTCATCGTGATTGGCACGCTAGATATAGCGGGCTTCATCTTGACTGAGGTGGTTGTAAGTTTCTTGGGTTTCGGTGACGCCAATACTTCAACTTGGGGCCTTCTTTTGAACGAAGGTTTTTCATTTGTTAGGACTGACTGGTGGGTCTCACTATTCCCTGGTCTGGCGGTCGTGTTATGCGTTCTTGGATTCAATTTGATGGGCGATGGACTGTCAGACGCTCTGAACCCCAGGCTGCGAGAATGAGCGAGGGATAAATCGATGACGGAGAAACTACTTGAGCTCTCCAGCCTGCGAACATACTTCTTCACCGAAGCAGGAGTAGTTAAGGCGCTGGACGGAATATCCCTTGAGGTTAATAGGGGACAGACAATTGGCCTGGTAGGGGAATCAGGATCAGGAAAGTCCGTAACCGCGCAGTCAGTACTCCGCATAGTCCCGAGGCCAGGACGGATAGTTGATGGATCTATCAGGTTCGAAGGCGAAGACTTGCTTTCGAAGTCGGAGAGCGACATGCGCAAGTTGCGTGGTCGCAAGATGGCTATTGTATTTCAGGATCCAACCACTTCACTTAACCCCGTTTACACTGTTGAGAAGCAGCTTACGGACATTTTGCGACTCCACAAGGAAATATCTAAGGAAAGCGCATCGAAAACAGCATTATCTCTTCTCGAACGCGTGGGGATTCAAGAACCTGAGAAGAGGCTCAAAGCCTATCCGCACGAACTCAGCGGTGGCATGAAGCAACGCATTGCAATAGCTAGAGCTCTGTCATGTGAACCGACGCTGCTCTTCGCTGATGAGCCGACTACAAACTTGGATGTCACCATTCAGGCCCAAGTCCTCGAATTGCTGAAGCAGCTACAGAAAGAGTTGGGAATGACGATGGTCATGATCACTCATGATATGGGAATAGTAGCTGACATGACGGAACGGGTCACCGTTCTGTACGCGGGCAAAGTGATGGAAGTCGCCGACACAACCACCTTGTTCAGGTCACCGAAACATCCGTACACGGAGGCACTTCTAAAAGCAGTGCCTAGCGTGAAACAGACGCGTGTGCTTGAAGTAATCCCCGGTAACATCCCCAACTTGATAGAGCCACCTATTGGTTGCGTATTCCACCCTCGATGCAAATACGTGAAGGACATTTGCACGAGAGAGGAACCTTTGTTGGAGGAAGTTGGAGCCGGTCATTATGTGGCATGTCACAGGTGGCGGGAATTGGAGCTTGAAGGCAAAACGAGCTGAGGCATAATGGCAACAAATTCAAACGCGCGCCTACTCGAGGTCAAATCTCTCATTAAGCATTTCGACGTCTTGGAGCGCGGAATCCTCCGAAAGAAAAAAGCGGGCGAAGTACACGCTGTTGACAATGTCTCCTTCTACATCAACAAGGGCGAGACTCTCGGACTTGTGGGAGAGAGCGGCTGTGGAAAAACAACTGCAGGCAAGGTAATCCTCTACTTGGAGAAACCGAGTTCAGGCTCAGCACTATTTGAAGGCGAAGATGTTTTCGAGGCCTTCGCGAGCAGGCAGAATGTTTCAAGAGAGCTGCGACGAAAAATGCAGATGGTGTTCCAGAACCCTTACAACTCGCTTGACCCACGGATGACAGTTTACGATATAATAAGCGAAGCGTTCACGATTCACAGAAACATCCCGAAGAATGAATGGAAAAACCGCGTTTACGAGCTCTTGAGAATGGTGAACCTAGAAGAGTACCACGCGGAGCGGTACCCACATGAGTTTAGTGGAGGTCAGAGGCAAAGGATTGCAATCGCCCGCGCCCTTGCAGTTGACCCGAAATTTGTCATCCTTGATGAGCCAGTATCGTCGCTGGATGTGTCGATCCGGGCGCAGGTCCTGAATTTGCTTGTCGACCTTCAGACGAAGAAGGATTTGTCCTATCTCTACATATCGCACGACCTGAGTTCAGTGCGTCAGATCAGTCAACGAGTAGCGGTAATGTATCTTGGAGAAATCGTTGAGTCGGCGACATCGGAGCAGCTGTTCGATAAACCTTTACATCCCTATACTCAGGCGCTCATTTCCGCCGTTCCAGTCCCGGACGTTGACCATAAGACAACTCGGATACTCCTTCCCGGTGAGGTGCCCAGCCCGATTAACCCCCCGACAGCATGCAGGTTCCATCCCCGTTGCCCGTATGCGACAGACATATGCAAGCAAGTTGCTCCAAAGCTTGAGGACGCGCTGGTGCCAGGGCATCTCGTAGCTTGTCATCATGCGGATCAGTTCGTATAGGCTACCGTGTTGAGGATTAGGAAGGGCAAAGTCGCTGGCATCGTGCTTTTCACTACGGCACTGATTTTCCTGTTTGTTGGAGCCGTGATGCCTTACTACAGGTCCCCTCAGCGAATTGAGGGAGACGGGCCTGGCGTAACTTTCACGTCTTCACAGCCTTACTGGATTCGGTCATATTTGATACCTCCAATTGACGCTGGTGCATCGATTAGTTTGAGTGTGCTAAGCGATCGTACAGCATCAACGGTCGTTCTCTTAGCGCCGTATGATCAGGATGCCCAATCGATAGTAAACCCACCGGTAGTAAATGTCGTGTTTGGTTCGTCCCAAAAGGGCCTCGTTGTCTTCGCGGATGCGAGTAGAACGGGGCCCTATCTGCTGATGATTACGAGCTACAATAGCACATACACATTCTACATAAGTTCCGTTTGGTCTCCTTTCTATCAACTTAGATTACTTATCTTCTACGGCCTTGGGCTTCTCCCCTTTGGCGCTGTCATCATCTACTATGATGGCATAGTTGAGGGGCGCGAGCAAATGGCTGAAGAGGCGCTTAAGGGCATTAGGCGGCCTCGCTAGCGGGCCTCTTCCAGATCGCTTTCAATCAGGACGCTGCACTGAGCCAACATAGAGCATGCATGAGCCCAAAACATCCCATATGGGCCATCGTTGCTTCTTGAAGGGCGGATTCTTACTCAGACTTGCAAGAACCTAGTAGGGTATGAAGGAGCCTGTTTCTTGAGAAGGACGATTATCGCTATGATGGCAACAGTCACGAGAACGGCCCCAAATATCCCCGGAACTAAGTAGTTGGTTTCCCAGTTTGCTTGAACAGATTTGTCTTCATTCATCAGCAGTCGAACCGAAAAATTCTGAGACACTGCATCTCCACTCCATTGCTTGAAATGGTCGACAGCGCCGAATAAGCCGGGGACTCCGTCAGCCGTTGTGCTCGAATCTAGGAGCGACACGAAAGCGAACATGTTGATAGGCAGTTTCAATGTCGCATTGCCGTTAAGCAATTGTACACCGTATGTTGATGTTACGTAAAATGGAGTCTTTGAGTGGACTTGAATGTTCAATGTGACGTACCCACTTGTCCAGAGGAGGTCGCCGTCTTTGTGCTTCTCGGTCCGCGAGCCGGCTATTATGTCATTTGCCGACGCCAATGTCACGCCGAGATTTGGAACAGCATCACAAGCGGGAGGACTATTGCAGCGGTTTAGCGCGACCATTGACTCAACCTTGTGCCACTCCGTTCCCGTCAAATAGGACAGGTTTCGAAATTCGACTGGCCCTAGGTCCCCGAGAAATCCTTCTGCAGTAGTTTTCTCTGCAGCGGTCATTGCACGATCGTTCGTGACTGACGGCGGGACGCTGACATTTCCAGCCGTCTTATCATCAAGCAAGAAGCTCCATTCGTTCTTCACATTCGGCCTTATCGAATATTGATGCCAAGTCCCGTTTTCACCAGCGGAACCCGCTGGACCAATCTCGAAATAGGAATCAGCTCCCAAAATGCTAGGCCAATACTGCCACTGCCAGCGTGCGTCTGAATCCAGGATCAGTTCTGAGGGTCCGCTGCAGGTAAATTGACCTAAGACTGTCAAGCCTTTGAGGCAGTGTACCCCCGGCTCCAGACCATATCCGAATTGAATGAAGCCTCCATCGTCAAGATTGGCTCCTACCCAAAAATAATCGAAGACAGTTGCATACGAGTCGTATGCGTGTGTTCGAATTTCAGCCCTGACCCCAAGGCTTCCTATTGATGCATCATCTCCCCAAGCTCCGATCTGAATTGAGGCTTGGTGCTGAACTGGTACGTTTGAGGAGCTTGTCGCAAGAAGAGCCGCAATCAGGACCAAAACTGCTGGTCTTAGAATCCAGTCCGAGCGACACCCTCCAGCGTTGACTTAACCTATGCTACTCGTAGCGTTGGCACTTGTAGCAGTACCACCTCTGGTACTGCTCAATCCATGTCAGGTCACTTTTGCAAATTGAACATTTGTGGGTGACCACTTGTGCCGTTGCAAGAGGTCCACCCCGCGTTTTTCTCCGCACCACAAGGTGGGATACTGCAAAACCCACAACAAAAGCGAGAACCGCCACTCCCAATACCGATGCTTGTCCTGAAATCGTTCCGCCTCCGCTGAGGAAGCTGGCGCGTGAAGCACTTTGGTAGGCTTGGAATGAGTCTTCAGCAGCTTGCGTGTAGTTCATGGCGCTGTAGGCACTTTCCGATGCGGCTAGCATTGATTGTGCTGAGTTCATGTCAGGCATGTTGAGAAAGTCGAATTGTGATGATTTGAGTGCCGCCGTTGCTTCGCGAATGAATTGATCGGCATAACCGCGCTGCACCAGGTCCTTATCGAATTGGCTGTAAATGTCTTCGTATGGATAATAGGCCATAACGGAGGAAACGAAGTTTTCTGTGGGGTCATACCCAAACGGATGCACGAGTCCGAGCATGTGTCCTGTCTCGTGTATGATGGTGTTTGTGAAGCCAAATCCTAGATTCGGCTGCGCGGGCGTAGAGAGGGCCCCTCTCTGGAAGTCGTCTGCGGAGTGGCTGATGAGCACTAAATCGTACAATGATACCCCCCATATTGTTCGGTCAAAATCAACGTCTTTCGCTATTGATTCCTTATACGTGAACCCGAAGTTGTAGTCGCGTTGGAATGCGAAAATGAATTCCGGAATGTCGTACGTGTTTGAATCGCGGGTTACTTGTGTGAATTTTCCAATGTTGCCAATGCCACTCTCGCTCAGCCAATTGTAGATAGGTTTCGCGTCAACGATGGGCGTGAGTCCAGCTAGGCTGGGGGAGACCGCTGATCCGACCAATCTGAAGAGTTCGGGATAATCTGACAACCTGAAGAAGCTGGTCTGGACCTCGACGTTAGCAAAGGGCACAAGTGTGCTCAGTTGTTCCTTCACTTCGTTAGCGTCAACGGTGGATTGAATGGGTGGGGATGGGTTTGTGCGGTTATCGAAAACAAATAGTTTCAGCCGGTAGGTTTGCGCGTAGTTGATTGGGTATATGAAATCTGGGAAGAAGAGGTTGTACACAGGGCCCGTCATGTAGTCGCTGAGGTATTGTGTCAGCCACGTTGGCCAGTATGGGTTGTCCGTGGTGAGGTTGTTGACTGAGGCTGCCAGTTGGATTGGAAGCTGCTCAGCTGCAGACCCTGGGCCAGCCGAGATGTCGATGAAGTAAAATCGATTGTGTCCACCCCAGGATGTCATGTACCGTCGGTTCAATTGTATGCCAAGATCATGGTCAGCGTACGTTTTGTTATAAAAGTGCGGAGTAAGCGTAAGTTGATGCTTGGTACCGATCGAACTGAACTGCGCCGCTGAGGCTGAGGGGACCTCGTTTGAGAGGTCAGCGATCATTAGGGTGTAGCCGTCCTGTTGAAGGTCTCCGAAATCCTGCGCGTGATTGAGAAGCCAAGACTCAACTTTGTCTGCGGGATAATACGTGTTAGTTGCATTGATAGGATAGTGCGTGTAGTTTAGGAAATAGGCGCTTTGGATTTTGAAGTAACTCTGATTCCAGAGCACGTTTACCCGCCGCTCTTGCTTTGCTACGTAACTAAGGTATGATGTGAATTCACTGCTAAAGCCAGTTGATGCGAAGGAAATGGAGTAATGGATGGAGTAGGTTGTGCCCGTGCTGATTCCTGGTATCTCGGTGAGGGGGTAGCGTTGCTGCGGTGTGTTCCATCTCAGATATTCTTGGTCAATCAGATTTGAGTCTATTCCAACAAAAACGATTTTCACTGGAATCGTGACGTCACGGTTTACTGCGACTTCAGCGTTGTTTCTCTGTTGCGCGCTCAGTGGTGAGGCCAGAAACGTAAGCATCAAAAAGATGATGAGCAAAGAGGAGATCGCTTTTACTCTGACTAATCGCATAAGGCCACAGCATTATCGCCCCTAAATTAGTGATTTGGTCTAAAACGTTGGATTGCACCTGGACCGGGAAGATTGGCCCTATCAGTCAAGTCGCACCTATCCGACAGGATAAGAAGGAATTAAAACTAGTTCGCGGACTTCGTTGCTTACGGGTGCTATTCTGTGGGAAAGGTGTCGAAGGGCCAGCAGTGTAGTGTTGTGGGTTGCTCAGCAGCAGCAGTGCGCTCACTATCCCCGGAGAAAGTTGGCCATGCAGGGTTGAATGTTGGTAACGCTCGAAGGGCTTATCTGTGCAAGACGCACTATCGCGAGTACAAGAAGCTCTCTCGCAAGGACCGTCAAATCGACAAATGGCGTTTTTCGACCTAGTAAATCGGAAACAATGAGTTGCCCAGTCAATGAGACTTCTCCTGTTACACTGTGAATACTTCGAGTACGCCGTACGTGCAGAAGCAATCAAGAACCCAGAACTCCCCGGGGGCGCCATCAAAGAGGGAAGGTTTGAGAATGTTCTAGTCGCATTTTGCACAGTGGAGAAAGATGACGACTCGAATCCGAAGGACGTGATTATCAGGGCCGCTGAATCAATCAGTGAGATTGCTCAGTCCGTCAAGTCTCAAAGTGTTCTCGTGTACCCGTATGCCCACTTGTCGAGCAGTCTGGCGTCCCGTGATGCTGGGATTGAGATCCTTACAGGCCTACACGCAGCTCTGTCAGGTATGGGACTTCAGGTTCATCGAAGCCCATTCGGATACTACAAGAGCTTCAGCCTCCGTTGCTTGGGACACCCTCTCTCAGAACTTTCCCGTACGATTCGCCCTGAGGAAGCAAAGGCCAAAGCAGCTCCGGTCAAGACTTACTACAAGGTCCTAGGGCTCGACGGGAACCTCTACGACCCAGAAGATTACGCGTTCAAGCCTGGCGAGGAGGAATTTCGAGTTCTTGTAGAAAAGGAGGCCTTGAAGAAGGGTTTGCCCGGCGGAGAGCCGCGTTACTTAGAGTACTGCAGGAAATTTGGAATCGAGTGGGAGCCTCTTTCAGACCAAGGCCATATGCGTTACAGCCCTGAGGGAGTAATGCTATTCGACCTAATCAGCGAATACTCATGGACTGCAGTGAGTTCCGTCGGCCTACCGATCCTCCAAGTAAAGGGCACCAACATGTTCGACCTGGCCGTGCCAGCAGTTAAGGAACATGCCGAGTTGTTTGGTTCTAGGCTCTACCGAATTGACTTAGAAAACAAGAGTTTCGTGTTGCGTTATGCGGCATGTCACCAACAGTTCGCAGCGGTCAGGAATTGGTCACTAAGTTACAGGCACCTGCCATTCGGAACCTTCGAAGTGGCCGACTCGTACCGTCTAGAGCAAAGCGGTGAACTCCTATTGGCCTTCCGAGTGCGTAAGTTGCACATGCCTGACTGCCACATCTACTGCAAATCCTTGGAGGAAGCAGAAGCAGTAACCTTACCTCTACATGATAGAATCTACGAAGAAATCGGCAAGCTCGGGAGAGACTACGTCTCTGTATACAACATCACTCAAAGTTTCCTCGAATCGAACAAAGAATATGTAATGAAACTGGTGAAGCGGGAGGGAAAGCCGGCGCTGCTGAACTTTGTTCCCGAAGGCATCTACTATTGGGTTCTGAACATCGAATATCACATCATCGACGAACTTGGGCGCCCACGCGAGATTGCTACCTTCCAAATCGACATCGGGAATGCGAAGCGCTTCGGGATTTCGTTTGTGGATGAGAAAGGCGAGAGGCAGTTCCCCCCGATAATTCACACCGCAGTGATAGGGTCAGTCGAACGATACCTATTCACGGTGCTGGACGGCTGTGCGAGAACGGAGAAGCATGGACAAAAACCAAACCTGCCTACTTGGCTATCACCAACCCAAGTGCGCATAATCCCTGTCAAACCCGAATTCATGGAATTCGCGGAGAAGCTCACTAGTGACTTGAGCGGGGCACTTGTGAGGACGGACATCGACGACAGAGATGAAAGCGTCGACAAACGAGTGCGTGAAGCGGAGATGAACTGGATACCTTTCGTAGTTGTGGTTGGAAGGAAGGAAGCGGGGACAAACATGCTGTCCGTCCGCCGCCGACGAGACGACAAACAGTATAACGTGACACTCGCAGAACTAGAGAAGGAGATCGCAGAATCAACGGAAGGATTTCCAAAAGTCCCCCTGCGGTTGCCGGTCAAGGTAAGCCAAAGGCCGGGATACAAGCAACTGTGACGAAGTATTCTCAAAAGCTTATATTATCTGCACCTGCTACTTAGCGGTCGAGCTTGTGAAAAGCAATGAGCAAGGATCAGGGATACGGATTTCTGATCTTCCTGATTTCAATCATTGTCGCAATTGCATACCTCTTTGCGTTCTTCGGCCCCTATTTCGGCTGGCTAGACATGAAGTGGAACCAGTGGGCGGTGGGAATTCCTGTACTGCTATTCGTACTTCTCGTTCTTGTGATCTCCGCATGGATAGGGTGGACAATGCTAACCACTCCGCCCCCAGCTCCGTTAGAGTCGGAACCGCAGCCTTCACATGAAAGCCCGGGAGCGACTAGAACTAGGACTCGCAGACGCAAGAAGTAGTTCTGTGCAGATCCTCTCGGAAATCCTACACCCAGATCTAGTTAGATGACGCTTTCTCGAGGGTAGACCTCAATTCCTTTCTCGGTGATCCTATATGGTCTTGGTTGACGGTCTATCTGTGTCTCGCGCATTTTTTCGACTTGGATTATTCGTTCCATAGTTCTGCCCTGCAATATCGTCGTCATCAATATCACGCCATGAACCAAGTATTCCTCTATCTGCAGCGTTCTACCCTTGATTCCGACCCTGCTCAGTTCAGATGAGAGAACGCAAGTAGCTCCGGTTTCGGACAGGGCTTCAACCATATCCAAGAGGGCTTTCCGCCTTTGACTTTCATCTGTATACTGGAAGAGCAGCAATGAAATCGGATCTACGACGATTCGCTGTGCATCGATGGCCTTCGCATTTGTCCGAACGACCTCGAGGAGGCTTATCAATGAGAAATCTTGCCTACCGATTGTCACCTGGCCCACCCTAACCTCCCCTGGGATTGTGCGTATCGGGGAAGCATCAACGAAACCGAACTTCCCCGCCTTCTCAGCACCTTCTAGGTCCCACTCAAAGGCGTTCATTTCACGAGTGTAGTGAGCTTTGCTCTCTTCAAGGCTAACAAAGAGGGCGTTCTCCCCGAACTTGTTTATCCCATTAGCTAGATACTGAGAACATAGGATTGTCTTCCCAGCACCTGGTTCACCTAAAACCAACAAGACGCGTCCTTGTGGGAATCCCCCACCCAATATTTCGTCGAGACCAGCGATGCCCGTAGGAGTTCTCGCGATGGTTTTCTTCATTTTGAACCCAAGCTCCTACTAAGAGGGGTTGAATAAATCACTTAGGTGTGAGAAATACAGCGTTCTGCTAAGTTACAGTCGGATGAAATTGATAATTCACTGATTCAACTCAACCAATACACAGCGGCCTCCATGACGTTTAGCGAACGACGGACGTACTGGATTTGCAGAATGTGATACACAATGGTCAATGAGTTTCGAAATGCACCGATCGAAGAACACTCTATTCGCAGTAGACTCGCAACAAGAGAACTCGGGCGACGATTACTGATTTTGGAGAATTGTGCGTCAACGAATGATGTGGCTGCCGAATGCGCTTCGCATGATGTTGTTCACGGGTTCACCGTAGTTTCTGAAGTTCAGACTAAGGGCAGGGGTCGTTTTGGAAGAGAATGGACTTCACCTTACGGTGGGATCTGGATGACTGTTGTATTGCGAACCAGTTCCAATGATTCGTTAGCCACTCTTCCTATGCTGGGCGCGCTTGCCATTGTGCTGGCCCTACGGTCGCGAGGTGTGATGGCGCTTGTGAGATGGCCGAATGACGTCATGGTCTATGGAAAGAAACTGGCTGGTGTGATGGTCGAGACCAAATTTGAAGGAAACGTCCTCACCTATGCGTTGCTCGGCTTAGGTATTAACGCAAATTTCCACTCGACCGAGTTGCAGGGGCTTGCCACGAAATCAACCACGTTACTAGAACTATTGGGGTCGCCCGTTGATCGAAATTCAGTGATTCGTGACATTTTGGTTTCTATTGAGCAACTATGTGATGACGTGTTCTCTGGTTTGGACGAAAGAGTACTGGAGTTACTATGCAAGAATGAGTGCTCACTCGGCAGAGAGGTCATAGTCGGAATGTCCGATTCCAGGGTTAAGGGGCTTGTTCAGCGTTACGAGAGCCTAACGAAAGTGGTAATTGCCACGGTTGATCAAAAATGCAGATCTATCGAGACCGGCTCCGTCGTCTCCGTCGAGTACGTCGACGACTAAAGTAATAGAAAGCGATGGAGGCAGCGACGGCTATGGCCAGGCCCGCTCCGATAGCGGCAATCGAATTCTGGCGTTCAGTAAATCGTATTGGGTAATGAACGATGGTGAAATTCCGGATAGCTAGAACGGCCGACCCGGGATTCTCAATCATCCAATCCCATCGCCAAGGTTGTTGCGTTCTTGGGAGAGTTGCATCAAATGTTTCGTTTACGCTCACCCCACGCCTCTCGAAGAGTACACTCTCATTCAAGTTCCAGACCAACAGAACGTGCGCCGTTTCATTCGCACTGAACGAAACATGAAAATGCCAAAGGTCAGGCTCCTCCGGAGAGCTCCCGCCTACACCCCACGTCAGAACGAGGGAATGCCCTGGAATGGTAGTCGCCGGCGTAGCCCAGTTCTCTATTACAACTCCAGATTGACCTTCATTCCACAGCGTAGCCCCGCGGCCAATTAGGATCAGGCCCAACAATAGTATGGAGAGATTGACGTAACGCTTCTTGTCAGAGAATCCTATTTTCCCTCGGCCCCGTCCTTTAGCTCGTCTCGTGGGCCTACGATGGCTTGAATGGTCAACAGTATCGTAGACCCTAGTCTTGTCTTTATTTTCAGACATGTGCGGCAGCCGTACCCGAGAGCCTTCATTCAGTGGGAAGTTGGCGATTTTGTGCCACACCCTAATAAGCAATAGTGCCGTTGAATACTTCCTTCACAGCCTCCGTGGTCGAGTCAATTTGGATGAAACAGGCTCTACGTCAAAAGATAAGCTCAAACAACTCCGTGAGCTTCGCGAGAAATCAATGCTGGGTGGAGGAAAAGAACGCATTGATGCTCAGCATGCAAAAGGCAAGCTCACGGCGCGCGAAAGGCTTGACTTGCTTCTGGATTCTGGGAGCTTTGTGGAAATAGATCGATTTGCTGTGTCTCAAGGCGGCGATAACCGTCGAGTTCTCGGTGACGGCGTTGTGACTGGGCATGGAACGGTCGATGGAAGACTGGTGTATGTATTTGCTCACGACTTCACAGTATTCGGTGGCTCACTCGGCGAGACCTTCGCAATGAAGGTCTGCAAGATAATGGACCAAGCTCTGAAAGTTGGTGCCCCAATCATCGGCTTGAACGATTCAGGAGGAGCCAGAATCCAAGAAGGTGTGGTAAGTCTAGGGGGGTACGCTGAAATTTTCTACCGTAACGTATTAGCAAGCGGCGTAGTGCCGCAAATCTCCGCTATTATGGGGCCTTGCGCTGGGGGAGCCGTCTACTCTCCTGCTCTCACAGATTTCATAGTGATGGTAGACAAGACGAGTTACATGTTCATCACTGGCCCTGATGTCGTCAAATCAGTACTCAATGAGGATGTAACGTTCGAGAGTCTCGGAGGCGCAACGGTCCACAGCCAAGTATCCGGTGTGTCGCATTTCTTTGCACCAGACGAAAGCTCCGCCCTACAGCTCGTGAAAACAGTTCTATCATATTTACCACAAAACAACTTGGAAGACCCGCCTGTAGTCAGGACTGGAGATGATCCGAATAGAATGGACCATGAGCTTGGGTCTATTGTCCCGGCAGATAGTGACCGCGCTTATGATGTAAGGGAAATCATAAACCGAGTAATGGACGTGAGAAGTTTTCTTGAGGTTCAACAGCAATGGGCGCAAAACATAGTCATAGGCTTCGGTAGACTTGATGGGCGAAGCGTCGGGATAATAGCGAACCAGCCCAAATTCTATGCAGGTGCGCTGGATAACTCATCATCAATCAAAGCTGCCCGCTTCATAAGGTTCTGTGACTCCTTCAACATACCGATCGTGACATTCGTCGACGTCCCCGGTTTCCTTCCCGGCGCGGACCAAGAGCACTCAGGCATAATACGGAACGGATCCAAGCTCTTATACGCATACTGTGAAGCTACGGTCCCAAAGTTGACAGTGATTTTACGCAAAGCCTACGGCGGCGCTTATGATGTCCTTGGAAGCAAGCACATTCGAGCGGACTTCAATTTCGCTTGGCCAACGGCCGAGATAGCAGTGATGGGCCCTGAAGGGGCGACAAAAATCATTTACCGCAAGGAAATTGCCCAATCAAAAGACCCATCTATAATGCCAAAGCTTCTAGAGGAATATCGCGCAAAATTCGCCAACCCATACATCGCTGCGGGAAGAGGTTACATCGATGATGTAATTGAACCACAGGAAACGCGGCCAAGACTCATTCGTGCGCTTGAAGCTGCCTCTAATAAGCGCGAAATTCGGCCTCCTAGGAAGCACGGCAACCCTCCATTTTAACGCAGCATGTGTGGAAGGGATTCGACTTGAGTTGGCGAAATGGATCAGAAACGATGGTTGGTCACACAGGCTTTCTACTCTGCATTGTGGCCGCGGCCATGGCGATCATACTTGCGTACGTGCACAAGAGTGACAGCGCGGTTCTCACACTCACACTGTTCGCACTATCTCTTACGGTCTTCCTGGTAGCCGCTGAGCAGTTTTCGAAGCCTTGGATTTTGAGGATTTCAAACGAGATTCACGCGCGACCAAACTGTACAACTTAGGAGTGATTCTCATGCTTTGGGGGATGGCTATGTTGATGCTTCTATTCCAATACTTTCCCCCCGCAGTTGTTCTGTTTCTATTCTCGTCTTATTGGATTCGTGAAATTCTAAGAACTGTGAGGACGTCATCCAAGTGACCCAACTTTGCTCACTGCTAGCCAATGATGCCCAGTCAGCCAGTGGTAGGTCTCGCAGTCTATGACGAAACTTCTAATTGCGAATAGATCTGAAATTGCGCTGAGAATAATCAGAACATGCCGCAAGCTGGGAATTCAAACGGTCATGGTTTACTCGGAGCCCGACCGGGAATCCATGCCTCTTTGGTACGCTGATGAAAGATACGCGTTGGGAGGAGCAACACCCGCCGAGAGCTATTTGAACATACCAAAGCTTGTACAAGCAGCACTTGAAACTGGATGCGATGCTATCCACCCTGGCTACGGCTTCCTTTCAGAGGACGCTGCTTTCGTGAAGGCCTGCGAAGAAAACAACCTAATCTTCATCGGGCCTTCAAGTTCTTCTCTCGAAAAACTCGGCAACAAGCTGCTAGCGAGGAAAACGATGAAGGAAGCTGGCGTCCCGCTAATCCCCGGCTCAGATGAACCCCTACAAGATGATGATGAAGCACTCAGTATGTCTCGCAAGATCGGTTACCCCGTAATTATCAAAGCCGTTTACGGTGGCGGTGGCCGCGGAATGAGAATCGCTCAGACGGACGAAGATGTCAGAAGGTACTTCAGTATTACTCGTATGGAATCACGTTCCGCCTTCGGGCGGGCCGAAATCTATGTCGAGAAGCGATTGGAGCATCCGAGGCACGTAGAAATACAGGCCATTGCAGACAAGAACGGAAAAGTCGTCAGCCTTGGTGAGAGGGAATGTAGCATTCAGCGCAGACATCAAAAACTTCTGGAGGAGGCTCCGTCGATGGCAGTCAAGCAGAACCTTCGAGTCGAGCTGGATGAAGCGGCAAAGAGGGGGCTTTCGGCAGCTGGTTACACGAATGCCGGTACCGTTGAATTCCTTCTTGACGCCGCGGGCGAATTTTACTTCCTAGAGGTCAACAAGAGGCTCCAAGTTGAACACCTAGTGACCGAGCTTACTACCGGGATTGACATTGTCGAAGCACAACTTACTGTTGCCTTCGACTCAAAGTTGGACCTTTCACAGAATGAAGTGAAAGTGAATGGATGGGCAATCAACTGTAGAGTAAATGCCGAGGACCCACAGAGAGGATTCGTTCCATCTCCCGGAGCGGTTGTTCGGTACCATCCACCTTCGGGGCCTGGTGTAAGGGTAGATTCGGCTCTCTATTCAGGCTATGTGATTCCGGAGTATTACGATTCAATGGTAGCGAAGATTGCTACATGGGGTCGAAACCGCGAGGAAGCCATTCACAGAATGAGGTGCGCACTTGACGAAACTGAGATTGTAGGTGTCCCGACCACTGTGCCACTCCACAGCGCCCTTATGCAAGACCGTCAGTTTCTTGAAGGTAGGTTCGACACAACATACCTCGACGAATTCTTACCGCGCTTGAACGAGAGATTGATGCTTTTGGAAAAACTCGCTGCCGCAGCAGCCGGAGCGACGAAGCTTCTGAGACCAACTGTGACACGACCGAACATGACCATAACAGAACAGTCAAGGTGGCGTGCATGTGCAAGAACGCAGTTCATGGACTCGGAAAGAGGGATCAGATGGTGACGCTGAAGAACTATCGGGTACAGGTGAATGGACGCGACTACAGGATGTCGGTGGAGCTAGAGGGTCAAAGCAGGTTTCGGGCAACCCTTGACGGGGAAACATTCGAGGGCGAAACGATTGCTATGGGCGACATTCTGACATGGGTGGTGCGGTTCGGCAAAGAACAAATACGTGTAATGTGTAGGCCGCTGCAGAACGATCAGGTCGATGTCTGGCTCTCAGGAACGCTATTTCAGGCTTCAGTTCAGCCGCTGGGAAACTACATCTTGCCTGAGCCGAAGGCCCGCGGTCCGTCGGGTGTTAGTGTTATTAACGCTCTCATGCCGGGGCGCGTTACAAGTGTATTCGTTAAGGAAAACGACGCCGTTGAGTTGGGGACGCCACTGCTGTTACTAGAGGCGATGAAAATGCAAAACGAAATCACGTCGCCCAAGAAGGGGCGTGTCAGGTCGGTTCGGGTTCAAGAAGGAGCCACGGTCAAGAAAGATGCTGTGCTAGTGGAAATTGCCTGAAGCGCGCGCAGCAATAGAGAGCAGGAAAGCAAAATCCTTACGGGGTGGACGTGGAGCGCTCTAACACCCTTCCTGACCAGACTCGTTTTGAGTTCGCAACCCAATTTTTGTCCCGCCTCCTCGTACGTTGAGGCCTTGCTCTCAGACGGGGTCGAGGAGTTCAAAGTAGCGTGGGTCGAAGACTGGTTTCGTTTGGAATTCAACCGAGCTTTGTTATTGCCTCTTGTTTTCAGGATCAGTTTGCCTGTCTTGCCATCTCAGCGCCCTTGGCGACATTGCATAGCTTCGCGTAGGCGATGTTCCATTTGCGCGTTCTGAGTCCGCAATCCGGATTGACATAGATTCTTGTTGCGTCTTCCAGGACCTTGACGGCGCACTCGATTCTTTTTTCAATCGTTTGGGGGCTTTCTATTGTGTCAACATGCACATCTGCCACGCCCAACCCAATTTCACGCTTGTCGCCATACTCGTTCAACAGGTCGAGTTCCTTGTAAGCCTGTCCGCTACCGTCCTCGTCGCGGTTGGCAAATTCGAGCGCCAATTGGCTGCAGTTCTTCAAATCAAGAATGTGTGGGTAGAGAAGTCTATAGTCACTATAGCATATATGAACACTCAATTTGCAGTTGATTCCTGCAGTGCTAGCGTTGAATGCTTCAACGAAGAATGGTACTTCAGAGGGTTTGGTTGTGAGAGCGGGTTCATCGATCTGAATGAACTCTGCGCCGGCATCAGTTAATGCTTGGAGGTTTGGCCGTATTACTTCGCGGGCTATGTCTAGGACAAATTCGCGCTTTGCATCGAGCTTTAGTTTTCTGGGGTCGGAGTACCGGGGCGATAAACGTTTCTGGTAGAATTCGTTGAAGGACCATTCTGCTAGCGTATAGGGTCCCGTAACAGGAACTTTGATTTTGCGCCGGGCGTGTTGTTTAACGTAAATGAATTCCTTGAGGTGGTAGGGATTTCGGAACCCGACCCTCTGCGTGCACGCGGCTTTTCTGTAGTATTTGTTGTCAAATGATCTTACGTGCCCACGGAACTCAAAGCCTGCTGTGTTCCTTATAGCATGCTCGTACATCTCGACTCGGTTGGTTTCCCCATCGTAGACATAGTCTAGACCTGCTGATTCGAGATACCGAATCGCGAATAGTGAGGCTAGGTCTCTAATCTCCTTCTCCGCCTCTGGGGTCTTCGGGTGGGAGAGAATTGTCCGGGCCTCAGATTCAGCCTCGAATCCTGAGACTTTGGACCATTCTGACAAATGCTCTAGGTCTGCTGGCTCGAGTTGTCTCCCGCGTAGGTATGCAATTAGCCATGGAGCCTTGGGCAAGCTTCCGATTTCTTGGACGGAGAAGAGTTTTTCTCCCAAGTTAACTTAACCTCTTCTTTACTTCGGCGAGTAAACGAGTTTTCTCTTCAGCTACTGAATGTGGCAGAAAATCCATGTCACAATTAGGGCAAACAGTGGTGCATTTGGGTTCAACTTGGTCTTGCACTCGTCTGACGAATTTGGCTACTTCTTCAGGCTCCTCTAGGAGAGAGTTCCTTCCATCGATGCATCCGCAGTCAAGTTCCCTGTTGAACGTGTGCTCCGCAATGGATTCCACAGATGTTGCGTAGAAATCCACCCCGACGCTGTCAACCGGTAAGTCCAGCACAGCGTCCAGTGTAGGTGCTGAGTCGGTAAAGTATGTGTGGACCGATGTTTTGGCACCAGCTATCTTCGCGCAGGTTTCATAGGCTTGTTTTGCGCGCTGCAGCGCGTCCTTCACCCGACTTTCGTTGCTAATGGCTGGCTCATTAAATTGAATGAAAACATATCCTGCGCTTCGTAAACCAGTAATCACGTCCTTCAGTGCATGCGAAGCATCATCGATTAGGTCTGCGACATTTCCATTCGTTTTGTTTTCAGATAGAAGAGCGAAGGTTAGCGGGCCGGGCACGATGGCTTTCCTCTGTTGTGTGTTGGGCAAGAGACTATGCCGGAAGAATTCATCTATGTTTTTTCCACTATTTCTTATCTTCTCGACGATGATTGGTTTCCTGTAGAATGTGTTGTTGTCAAACCATCGCGTAAGGCTTCCTAGCTGTATCCCTGTAAACAGCTCTGAAAATGGCCGAAAAAGGTCTTGCCAGTTGAGCTGGCCATCAACTACATAATCCAGCCCAGTCTGAGTCTGGAGTTGGACGAAGGCTCGGCAATCACGTTCGAATGAAACCTCAACATCTGCTTTAGAAGCCCTTCCTCGATCTGCGGATCGTGTCACTTCCACCAACGACTCAGAGCGGGGGAACGCTCCGCTTAGATGAACCTCCATCATGTGTCCTCTCTAACGATTTTGAAAGTCGCCACCAACGGCTATTCGTTATTTTAATAGTTTCGGGCTAACGAAATTCCTATTGCAATACGGGTTTCTTCCTGAATTAGCCAATAGGTTTGAAGAAGTAGCGGGGCCATCGCGGCCATTCCTTAGGTAGTGTCGTCTCGAAATCGACCTTCAACTCCATCCCGATATGTAAGTCCTCTAACTTTACGTTCTTGATCATCCCGGGAAGTTGGGGGCCGTCTGTGAGTTTGACGATACCGACGGCATATGGGGCCAAGGCTTGAAACTGGCCTGGGGCAAAATGTATGACCGTGTAAGTGAGAAGCTGTCCCAATCCTGTCAGTTGAGTCCAGTCGAATTTGTCAGCGAGGCATTTGGGGCAAATTGTGCGCGGTGGGCAGATTAGAGCGCCGCAGCGCTTGCATTTCACCGCCATCAGTTTTCTTTCGGCGCAGAACTTGTAGAAGTTCTCAACTGCAGGGACGATGACACCTCGTTCGTCGCGAATGAAAGCTGACTTATCGTCTTGTTCAATCGTGGAAGCTGACATTTAGTCTTGTCACCTTTCAGTCTCCGCGTTTGTAGATGTGGACGACTCCTGTCGATGCGGATCCGCCGACATTTTCAGTGAGTCCTATCTCTGCGTTTGGAACCTGCCTGCGGTCTGCTTGGTTTGTGAGTTGCAGGTAGATTTCGTAGGCTTGAGCTGTGCCGGTTGCGCCAACGGGGTGCCCCTTGGCTTTTAGGCCGCCACTTGTGTTCGTCGGTATTCTTCCTCCCAAATGGGTTGCTCCTTCATCGATCAGTTTGCCGCCTTCACCCTGTTTGCAGAATCCTAGGTCTTCGTACGCGATTATCTCAGCGATAGTGAAGCAGTCATGCAGTTCAGCCAAGTCAATGTTATCTGGGCCAACCCCGGCCATCTGATAGGCTTGCTTTGCGGCTAGCCGCGTTACCTTCATGCTGCTGAAATCCTCGCGGGCAAAAAGGCTGAGGGTGTCTTGAGCTTGGCCAGATCCGATAATGTTCACGGGGGTGTCTGTGAACTTCCTCGCGATTTTCGGCGAAGTGAGGACGAGGCAGCTTGCTCCATCACTTCTGGGGCAACAGTCATACAATTTGAGTGGCCAAGCTACAGGTCGAGAGGTGAGCACGTCGTCAACGGATATGCGTTTTTGGAAGTGAGCCTTTGGGTTCAGTACGCCATGGTCATGGTTCTTCACTGCGACCTTAGCCATTTGCTCCTCCGTTGTACCGTACCTGTGCATGTGGTCGACGGCCATCATGCCAAAAATTCCAGGAAAGGATATGCCGTGCCACTGTTCAAAAGGAAAATCAGAAGCCATAGCTAACACCTCCGTCACGCCTGTCGTACTGAAATGGGTCATCTTTTCTACACCTCCCACCAGAACAACATCGCACATTCCGGACGCGATCGCGAAAATAGCGCTTCGTAGGGCGACACTTGATGAGGCGCACGCGCTTTCGTTTCTGAACGCGGGGATTGGCAATAATCCAATCCAATCGAGTAGCAAAGGCGCAATATGGGCTTGATGCTCGTAGGATTCACTCATCATGCCCACGAAAAGGGCCTGAATGTCCCGTTTGGGATCCAAGTTGGGGCATCGGTCGAACGCTTCCTTTGCAGCTTCAGCGAAGAGTTCTCTCGTGTAAAGGCCTTCGCGAACCCCAAACTTCGTGGCGCCGGCTGAAACGATGCTGGCGATTGGCGCTCCCATCTCAAGCTACCTATTTCCTTCGAACGAAGTTAAGTAGCAACTGCCAATAGGCAATAATGAAGGTTTGTGACGATTTCTTGAACTATAATTGACTATGCACTATCCTACGGTCTCGTGGGCAAGTCTCTGCAAGAGCTCATCTAAGACTTGAAGCACAATCTCCAGGGTGACCCGAGGATTCGAATAGCGGGTATGAAGCGCGATCTCTAACCGTTTCCGACTGCCCTCTAACCATTCGCGGCTTAGCTGTTTTCTGAGCATTACGGTCGATTCCAACCTTAACCCTTACCCTAGGTCTACCTGTTGGTCTCGTATCCGCAGCTTAAACAGCGAAACTGGGTTCTTGCCAGTGGTCCCGTGTTCTCTCGCATCGTTGCACGGCAACTTGGACACTTCAACCTAACCCTTACCGCCCTTCTTGCTCATTGTGATCTGGTGGTCATTCAGCCCAATTACTAGGGTGTCTCCGTCCTCGATTTTGAGGGCTCGCGTTATCGGTGCGGGTATCAGTTTTCGCTCATAACTTATACCCGCAAGTGGCGCATATTTCTGGCACATTACCTTGTGGGTAACGATTGCCACACGTTTTGCATACGTGGTAGTGGGATAGTAGTAGCTTGAGACGCGCATGACATAGTAGTAGCTTGGGAAGCGTGTGACCTAGTTCACGTATTGTGATGAGAGATTGGCGGATGGTTTTATCCAAATGTACTCTTCACTCAACAAAAAATACGAGGCGATTTACAGTTAAATCTACCGACTTCGCCCACTTGGCCGCAGTCGCTGCATGTAAATTCACCCATTTCATTCACCTCTGTTTTTGCCTAGTGTGAAGGCTAGCCCCCGACCAAATTGGCAAGAAAACGGGGAACGTCATTGCCTGCCTTGAGGATTGGCTTAAATTCCAGGCCGGGAGGCAGGGAAACAAAGCTGGGTCTTGTTTGAGGGACGTTGCAATCGTCGGCGTTGGCGTAACGCAATTGAGGCCTTCAACGCCCGAGGTTTCATACAAGGAACTGATTTTCGAGGCAGCTGTGAAAGCGTACGAAGATGCTGGTCTTGATCCACGGCGTGATGTTCAGAGCTTTGTGTGCTCATCTGAGGATTTCTTGGAGGGAACAAGCATCTTTGACGAATATGTGCCCGATCAATTGGGCGCGGTTCAGAAGCCAGTGTGCACGATTTCCGCGGATGGAATGTTCAGTTTGGCAACGGGCTACATGCAAATACTGACGGGTTTGTTCGACATTGTTGCCATTGAGGCCCACAGCAAGGCTTCCGATATCGTAAACCTCTCCCCAATCTACGATCTTGCTCTTGATCCAATCTACACGCGGCCGTTAGGCGTAAACGCATCATTCGTTGCGGGCTTAGAAATGAACAAATTCCTTCATTCAAGCGGAGCTGAGTTGAAACACTGCGAAGCCGTTGTTTCAAAGAACAGGCGAAATGCTCTCTCAAACCCCTTGGCCATGAACGGTGCTAGCGTAGACGAACCGGATGCTGGCGCTGAATACATCTCGTACCCGCTTTCTGTCAGCGATATCGCGCCTGTGGCGGATGGAGCCGCGGTCGTTGTTCTTGCATCCGGGGAGGTCGCGAGAAGACTACGTGACGACCCCATTTGGGTGAATGGAGTTGGTTGGGCGTCAGACAGCCCAACACTTGAAACGAGAGAGTGGACGGAAGCGAACTATGCGAAAATCGCCGCCAAACACGCCTACAAGCGGGCGGGCATACGTGATCCCTCAAAGGACATTCAATTAGCTGAGATCGATGATACTTACTCATACAAGGAACTGCAGCACGCAGAAGCGTTAGGGTTGAACGGGACCGGAAAGGTGCATCAATTGTTGGAGCAGGGTGTTTTCGATGCCGACGGGAGCCTTCCAATCAATCCTTCAGGAGGGAGCATAGGCATGGGGCATACTCTGGAGATGAGCGGACTCGTCAGAACCATTGAGCTGGCGCAGCAACTTCGCGGTCAAGCAGCAGCGCATCAAATTCATGGCGTGCAAACAGGTGTAGCACAGTGTTGGAGGGGCATCCCCACAACAACAGGGGCAGTAATAATCCTGAGCAACAGGTGAAAGCCTTGCACATAAAGAGACGAGTTGCAGTAGTCGGCGCTGGCATGACGAAATTCATGAGAAGGGCGCAAGAGACAGGCAAGGAACTCTCATTTGAAGCCGTCCGCCGCGCATTGGATTCCTGCAATATGCGAATAGAAGACATAGAATCAGTAGCCATGGGAACCGGACCAGACGCCTTCGACGGCATCCACATGAAGGGAGAATACCTGCTTGACGGGGCGGGAGGCTGGGGAAAACCATACTCACGCAACTTCGTAGGTGGCGGAACAGGTGTCTTCAGCCCCATTCACGGTTGGCTCCACGTAGCCTCCGGCCTATACGACACATGCCTCGTCGTAGCTGAAGAAAAAATGTCAAGCTGCCTGCCACACCCTCAGGCCGCGTTCCTCACCATATTCGACAATATGATTGAAAGACAATTGGGCCCCAACTTGATTTGGATTTTTGCGTTGGAGATGCAGCGCTACATGCACAAGTACAACATTCCGAAAGAACAGATCGCCCAAGTGGCAGTGAAGAACAAGCGGAACGCCCTCGACCACCCATCGGCGCAAATTGCCAAGGCAGTCACGCTCCAAGACATAATGGATTCCGAAGTTTTGGCGTGGCCTGTCCAACGCTTGGACATAAGTCCCGTTAGCGATGGGGCAGCCGCCATAGTCCTGGCATCGGAGGAAGTTGCACGTAAGATCACCGACTCGCCAGTCTGGATTGACGGAGTGGGTTGGAACCTAGATACAACATATTGGGCAAACAGGGATCTTTACTTTCCCCGATACGTAGCGAACGCCGCTCGCATGGCGTACGAGATGGCTGGCATTCACAACCCACGCAAAGAAATCGACTTCGCCGAACCTTACGATCCCTTCGACTACAAGGAACTTCACCACATGGAAGGTTTGCTCCTATGCAGAAAGGGCGAAGCCCCTAAGCTCACAGCAGAAGGGGTGACCGAGAGAGACGGAAAACTACCGATATGCCCCTCAGGCGGTCTACTTGGAGTCGGGAACCCAATTGGTGCAGCCGGAATGATGAAGATTTGCGAACTGTTCTGGCAACTACGTGGAGAAGCAGGAAAACGGCAAGTCGCAGGCGATCCTCGAACAGCGGTGGCACAGGCATGGGGCGATTTGATGCAGATTGGGACAGTAGTAGTGATGCGTTCATAGGAGGCAAAGTGACTTGAGTAAAGAAGCCCTCACGAATCCTCCCGGCAATCCCTTGAAAGAGGAAGACATTGAACGCCAAAAAGTGCTCTCCGTAATCTACCATCCCAAAGCAAAGTATTCATGGGCGGCTGGAATCGCGGTAGGCCGATTCCTATCGGATCTGAAGCTTGGCAAGATCACAGGGAGCAAGTGCCAGCATTGTGGCAGAATAGTAGTCCCTCCCAGGATTTTCTGCGAACTCTGCTTCAAACCAAGCGCCGGCTGGGTCTCCCTACCTGATACGGGCGTTGTGAACACTTACTCAATTTCCTACATTACGGCAGACACAACAAGGGTCAAGGAACCCATAATCCCTGCCGTAATTGAGATTGATGACACCTCAAACGCTGGGTTCCTTCATTTACTGGGCGAAGTGAAACCAAATGACGTTAGAATAGGCATGAGAGTAAAAGCTGTCTGGGCAGACCCATCAAAGCGAACAGGTTCTATCACGGACATCAAGTACTTTGCCCCCGCGAGGAAGTAATTGTGATGATTCCGGAATCGATCAGAGTTGAAGGAGACTTTCCGGTCTATTTCCGCTACACTGTGGGAGTGGCAGCAGAGAGATTCTTCCGCGAAATCAAAGACAATGGCCGCCTAGTTGCGAGTCGCTGCGTGAAATGCAACCTAAACTATCTGCCTCCCCGCATGTACTGCGAACGTTGCATGTCAAAGTTGGATGAATATGTTCCAGTTGAGAGCGCAGGGACCGTGTACACTTGCACCACGTGCAGAAAAGACCCTGAAGGAAATGACCTCCTGCATCCCATATCCATTGCTCTTGTCCGCTTTCCCTCAGCTCATGGGGGGATTGTACACAAGACCAAGACGCAAGTGGAGATCGGCGACAACGTACGTGCGGTATTCAAGGAGAAATCAAAGAGAACTGGATCCATATTAGACATCGAATACTTTGAAAAGAAAGAATAGGTCATTCCCGGCGCTCTTTCTTCACGCGCCCAGTGATGTGGTCAACGATAGTCTTCAGCGATGTGCCGGGCCCGAAGTTCCCTGTAATCCCCAACTTCTCAAGTTTCGGTTTGTCCTCTTCGGGTATGATTCCGCCACCTACTAGCAAGATGTCGTGAGCGTTGTTCTCTTTGAGAGCCTTTGCTACCTTTGGGAAAGCAGTCATGTGGGCACCATTCAATAGACTCATGGCGACCACGTCGACGTCCTCGTCTATCGCCATTTGCGCGACTTGCTCGGGGCTAGCTAGTAACCCCGCGTATATTACTTCCATCCCTGCATCCCTGAGTGCCCTACACAGCACCAGAGCGCCCCTGTCGTGCCCGTTTGGCCGTTTTCTTACGCAAGCCCGGGCTTAGCGACGAGCACTCTAATTCTGTGTTGTTGTGACGTTTTGCTCATCGTCTTTGTTACTGAAATCTCCCGAACCTCCTCCTAGAATATTGATGGTTCCTTCCAATCGCCAAAAACCTCTCTTCCCACATCGATAATCTCTCCCAACGTGGCATATGATTTCACCGCTTTAAGCATTGGATAAATACAGTTAGAGTCCGGGTTCATGAAAGACCGTCTCAACTCTGCCAAGGCCTCTTTTACGGCCGTGGCGTCCCGACTCTTCCTCACTTCCTGCAAGCGTTCAATTTGCCTTGTTCTAGCTTTCTCTTCGATCCGCAAGGTCTTGATTGGGGAAGGCGCGTCCATTTTGTAGGCGTTAACACCGACGATCGTTCGTTTCTTGTCTTCCATTTCCCTTTGATATCTATAGGCAGTGTCAGCAATTTCTCTCTGTATGAATCCCGTCTTCAACGCAGCGAGAATACCGCCGAGTTCATCGATCTTAGCGAGATACTCGTACGTACGCTGTTCCATTTCATCGGTCAACCATTCCACATAATAAGCGCCGCCCAGGGGATCGATGACATCAGCCGCCCCAGTTTCCTCAGCCATTATCTGTTGAGTCCTGAGAGCTATCAACGCGGCTTCCTGAGTGGGCAGCGCCCAAGCTTCGTCGTACGAATTAGTGTGAAGTGATTGCGTGCCCCCCAGTATCGCGGCCAACGCTTCCACAGCTGTTCTGACAATGTTGTTAAGTGGTTGTTGCCAAGTCAAAGACGCGCCCGAGGTCTGCGTGTGAAATCGCATTAAGAGCGACCTCGGGTTCTTGGCACGGTATTTCTCTCTAAGAACTGTGCTCCAGATTCTGCGGGCCGCTCTGAATTTCGCTACTTCTTCAAAAAAGTCCATACCACAGTTGAAAAAGAAGGAGAGGCGCGGAGCAAAATCATCCACCTTCAATCCTGCTTCCAACCCTAAGTCAATGTATGCGAACCCATCTGCCAGCGTAAACGCCAGTTCTTGGAGGGCGCTGGAGCCAGCCTCACGTATATGATAGCCGCTCACGCTGATGTAATTCCATAATGGCAGGTGTTTGGTTGAGTAAAGCATCATGTCTCGAATTATGCGAAGATGTGCTTCCGGAGGATACACCCACTCCTTCTGTGCCGCATATTCTTTCAGAATATCAGTCTGCACAGTTCCACGCAGCCTGGCGGGTGAAATTCCATTTCTCTCCGCAACCGCAACATACATGCAAGTGAGAACAGATGCTGGAGCGTTAATGGTCATGGATGTGCTGACTTCATCCAGTGGAACCCCGTCAAGGATGACTTCCATGTCCTTCAAAGATGAAACCGAAACACCGCATTTTCCGACTTCGCCTTCGGCCCTCTGATGGTCAGCATCTACCCCGTACAGAGTTGGCATGTCGAATGCTATACTGAGACCCGTCTCTCCCTCCTTCAACAAATACTTGAGACGCGCGTTAGTGTCTTCCGGAGTCCCGTAGCCGGAAAACATCCGCATGGTCCAAAGTCGGCCTCGATACATCGTCGGGTACACCCCCCGGGTGTATGGGTATTCACCGGGCATCCCCAATAGCGCTGAATAGTCATTGGATGCAACATCTGTCGGCGTATAGACCCGTTTTACGGCTATGCCTGAGGGATTTGTGACCTCGATTTTTCGCTCTTTGGATTTTGATGTCCACTTCCTAACTGTAGTGTTCTCCCATTGCTTAGCTCGTTTCGCAAGAAGACGCAGTTGTTTGGAATTGTGGAGGCCCGCGTCCTTTCTTCGGGCATTCGAGATCTCCACCAGTTTCATTGCCCAGAAATTCCTCGATTTTCTAGATGACATGTGAAATCACGGTAAGATTGAAGGAGCTTCACGGAAGGCGACTATTTTTCTTTTGGGTAAGCTCAGTTACTTGCCACTCCATGCTCGAACTGGGCAACGCTATGGATGGTCTAATTCGATCAACGAGTGTAGGACCGACAACAACCTAGATAAGCGAAGTCATAAAGGGAGCTTCGACGAGTCACGTCCAAACTTTAGAGTATAGCTAAGTCATCAGGAGTCATGGTCCGTGCCTAAGGCTGAACCAATGCTAGGAGAAATGGTTCGGAAAGCCTTGCGAGGTGAGCGCCGCGCAATTTCCAGGCTAATGTCAATCGCTGAAAACGACCCAAGCTCGCGAATTAGGATACTCTCACTTCTATACTGGCGTACGGGTAGAGCGCACATAATCGGAATTACGGGGCCACCAGGTTGTGGTAAGAGCACTCTGATTGCACAGCTCGCCAAAAGCTACAGTGCGAATGGGTCGACCGTGGGGATCGTTGCGGTTGATCCATCCAGCCAGATAACGGGAGGAGCTTTGCTTGGCGACCGAATTCGTATGACTGACCTAGCCTGTGACCCTAAGGTCTACATCAGGAGCATGGCTACCAGAGGACACTTCGGTGGCATCGCTCGCGCAACCGAAGACGCAGTTCGGATACTGGACGCGTCCGCGAAGGATTACATTGTAGTAGAAACCGCTGGAGCGGGCCAATCAGATGTAGACGTCAAGAGTCTGGCGCACACAACAATCGTCGTCACTGCTCCAGGTTTGGGTGATGAAATACAGGCGCTTAAGGCCGGAATCATGGAGATCGGGGACATTTTCGTCGTTAACAAAGCCGACAAGGAGAACGCGGACCGAACAGCCCAAGAGATACATTCAATGGTTATGATGACAGAGCCATCAAACGGATGGAGACCTCGGGTTATCAAAACTACGGCGTCTTCTGGTGAAGGCTTGGTCGCCCTGATTGAAGCAATCTCTCAACACGCAGAACTCGTAAGAGGTTCTGCGCGAAAGGAAGAGCAGGAGAACCAGCGATTGCAACGCGACGTTCTCGAAGCCGCAAAGCGGTATTTCGAAGACGTCACATTGCAGAAAATAACATCTACGCGAAGTTTTGATAGAGTGATGTCTCAAGTTTTAGCTCGAAAATTGGACCCATACACAGCAGCCCGCCGACTTGTTTCGGGACTCTGCAAGGACTAATATCGAAGACAAGTGACGAGTCTCTGTTTAGAAAAGTGTAACGAAAGGCCCTTTATCCTTCAAATCTCTATACGAGAAATAGCTAAAATGTCAAAATCGCAGCAAATCGTTAAGAGCACAATCTTAGCGAATACTATTCGGGAGTGTGCTGCTATGGAAGATAATCAGGACGAAGCGCCTTTCTGGGATCCCCCTCGCCCGTGGTAAACGGCTGACCTCGCGTGGAACGATCCCCCCTTCCTTTTCTTTTCTGTTTTCTTCGCAAACCGGTTTTACCCTCATTTCGTGAGAGCCAAGTATCTTGATTCATCGAATAGCCATCGTCCATCGTCACTAAACAGATGCCAAGGTGTTGATTCGTCGGGGTCCACAGGCAACCATCTGGCCACTACCCACTCGCCAACGGAGTTCATAGACTCCGGCTGAGCAAGGCCAGCCCTAACGAGTCTGTCATCAATAGCCTTGAAGAACTGTCGCACTTCCCCATTCGGGCACCAGACGATCGCAAAGAGTCCTTCAAAATCACCCGTGACTAATCCCCCTCTCCAAGCAGGTAGCAATGACAAAGATTGTGCCAAGGTGCCTGCAACTTGCTTAGAGCAAGTCAATCCAATCATCCCCCAATCCTCTGCGCCAATTTTGAGTGGCCAAAGAGCATATTTGAATGCCATCTCTCGCAGCATTTTCGACACCTTCTTTCCTATGTATGCGCCGGACACATTCAGGGACCGGCCTAGCGCGGAGAATGGCGATCTACAATCGAGTTGGAGATTCAACAATATGTTGAGGTCAAGTTTGTCTAGTTGAATATTCCGTTCCTGCCTTGCATAGTCCAGGCTACTCGAAGATCCCTTCGCGAGGTTCTCCCGAAGGCCGATTCCCCACGTGTCCCAGTGAACATCCCAACTTGCGCGTTCGACGTTATAATTGTCAAAGTTGACTGCTTGAAGATCGCGTTGAAGCTCAAGGATTTTGTATCGAGTTATGACTCTGGTGCCCACCATAGCTTCCATGAACTCCCTTGTGAAGGCCCTATGTTCGACGGGTATGTCCAGAACTGTGAACAAATCGAATGATCCGTAGGTACGAAATACCTGCCTGCAATAAGGAAATCTCGAAAGTACACGTATTACATCCGCTTGTTTCGCAGCATTGATGAGGATCAGGTTCTCGATCAAACCCAGTCTCTGCATGTCAACGATAACATTGAACCGCAATCCGGCTTTTTTCGACAAGTCCCTTATAGCCTTCATCGCGGTAGGCACACTGACCTTCAACAACCCTGCAGCCTCGCCTGCTTTTACGTCTGGTCGTTTTGAAAGCAAAACCAGCAGTTCTTTTTCCTGTCGACTAAATTTGGGATTTGTAGGACGAGACGCCAGAGTGTTGAATATGGTGTAGTAATCCGAGACTGTCAGGCGAATCTCGCCAAATTCATTGAGTCTTGACCAGAGTTCACGGTATAGTGAATCCCCGACCATCATCTCGTAGAAGTGGAAGAAGTCAATCAGCTCATGCCCGAATACTCTTGTTTGTTTTCTAAGACCGTGTCTTGCTTCTGACCACAATTCTCTATCATTCTTGCGTTCGAACAGTTTGGATGCTAGGTATTCTGCCTGTTCGCAAAGAACTCTAGGGGCGTTTTCCATCGTTTCGAGATTTCTTGGTGAAAGCAGAATCGCAGCTTCTCGTGCAAGAACTCCTTTCCGCAGGACATCAAAAAACAACATAGGCGGATTAATGTTCAAGATTCCAATTTTGGGAAACCATTGACTTCCCCATCGCCACGTATCCTCATCCTCTGCAATGTTTGGTGGGAAGAAGGAAGTAAGCGAGAGCGTTTTCTGGTAGCGCTCGCTTTCCTGCCATGAGAGCCCGATTATGTTTTCGAGTTGTCTAAAGAATGACTTGAATTCCTGCCTAGCAAGGCTCAATTTGCTGGTGTATTCTGAGCCAAGGTCGATTCTGTCAGTTACGTGGCGCTTCATTGCAGCATTGACCGAGCCCAAGGCTTCGTCTGGAATCTCAGGAGATAGCGTTTGGTGCAGGGTGGTGGCTGATTGTGTCAGATGCGCTGCCTCAGTAATCTGGACGAGCCGCTTGAAAAATTGCTTGCGTGCAGCCTCGTTCCTGTATTTAGCCGTAATTTTTGAATAAACTTCAGCCACGCTTTTGGCAAGCACACATCGCAGGTAGTCATCTGAAGCTCGTGCGATTGTATCTTTGCTTATTTGATCCGTGCTCTGAAGGGGTGTTCGAGTCCGTTTATGTGAAGGCCTCTCTAGTAACAGAAATTGAAGGATTTGTTCGGTTTTTTCGGGGTTTTGTGGGTTGAAGAGGCTTTGTTGCCTCAGTAGCAGGCTCTGTTTCAGCTTGGCTTCGCTGAGCCAAGTGACGGGGAATGAACTGAGCTGGGTGCTTGCTTTGGCCATGGGGAAATTCCTTTTGTTGGTGAGGCCACTTGGGGTCTTCCCGTTTTGCTCTGCTTATTAGGGTAACACTGGTGAAGATATCGCCCCTACGTGTTGATGCTTAGACATTGTTGCTGGGGTTACATGATTTTTCATGGAAAGGATAGGGAGGGCTGTAGTTTTGGATACCTCACTCCACGTAATGCCCATCTTACAGTGTTCTTCAACCGTTGCTGAAACACTTGTGACACATGGAATCAACATGTAAAATTGAGCAACTCCAAGAACTCTGGCCTCAGGTAGGCAGTCAACCAACTTCAGAAGAAGAACCACCGAAGAAACGTGTATACGTCTACTATTGCGAGGTCTGTAATTCCGTCTTAGCGTTACGGAGCACGCTGGAAAATCAATACCGTTTCCTGTACGCCGCTGCTGACGAGTGTCCAGCCTGCCATTTTCGGTTAGAGTCATCACTCAGATGTCGCGCTGTTACAGCCAGGGTACCTAGCAATTCACTTTCTGAACCAAGAAAGCAAAACGTTTCACTATGTCGCTTCTCCGGTTTGATGGGGAACAAAGCACACTCGTCGTTAAGCTTTGGCGAGATTCTCGGTGAGCTGCGCGCGTATTCGCGGCAGCTTACTCTTCTATACGGAGAAAAAGCATGTCAAACGGTCGCCGAGCAACTTTGTGTTCGCTCGCAGTTATCACATGACGAGGGCGGTTTAGATGCAACAAGCGTGTTCATTGACGGAGGGAACACTTTCGACCTATACCATGTATCCACCTACGCCAGTATGTTGGAACTAAACCGCGATACTATCCTTCGTAGAATCAAAGTATCCCGTGCTTTCACCTGCTATCAACTAGTAAACCTAGTAGTTGAAAAGCTACCTAAACTTCTCCTCGAAGAAAAAGCTGGTTTGGTAGTTGTCGCAAACCTTCTGGACATGTTCATGGACCCCGAAATCGATTGGGCAGAAGCAAAGCGTACGATCAATTTCCTTTCAGGGCGCCTAGCTCGGCTTGCTCGCGAAGAAGACATTGTGTTGGTGGTTACGTGCCCGAAACAAAAAGATGACTGCGACGTTGCCCTACGCCAATTCATAGTGAGCCGTGCGCATGTTGTGCTAAGAGCTGAGCAGATGGGACGTGAGCCTAGCTTTATACTCGAAAAACATCCTACCCGAGAATGGCCCACAAAAATCAGCAATCGTGGCCAGCAGCCCGGTCGATTAAGTGCCGAGGGGGGGCAGACAACATTGCCTGTCCTGTCGGATTATGCGAGCGTCTGAGTAGAACGGGTGGTCATTTTGGAAGGCTGGCTCTTCGACCTCTATCCATCTCCTCAAGGGGGGATGGTTCTTTGGCTCATAACGCGTGAAGGTAAACCCATTCGGTTATGGGACTCATGGCGCCCCAGCATTTATGCGTGGGCTAAGACCCCTGAGCACCTTCCTTTCATTCGGAACCCTGCTCTTTCCAATGTCGAGCTGGCTGTTGATTACAAGTACATAAGCCCGAGTGATTTCGAGCGCTCTAAGGTTCTGCGTTTAACCTTTCAACGTTCAGGCGATATCTCATCTTTCTTGAGAGAAATTGACCCGACAAGGTTGACTGATATCCAGTTATTCAATGCCGATGTCCCAACCCCACAACTGTACCTATACGAAAAGAACCTCTTTCCCTTGGCCTTTGTTCGCGCACAAGTTGAAAACAATGGCATAGCGTGGAAGCTGCTTGATGATGCAGACTCATCCCAATATGAAACACCCCCGCTGAAAGGCATGAGCATAACGCTTCATGTGAAAAAGTTCGGGAAAGTACCCGCGTTCAGTGACCCAATTGAATCAATAACGGTCACCGCATCAAGAACGGTTACAAAAATCGACCACGGGTCCGAGGCTGACAAATTACTTGACCTCGTAAGATCAGTCAAGGAGATAGACCCTGACGTCATTCTGACGAAAAATGGCGACTCGTTCATTTTTCCTTACTTGGTTCAACGAGCGCTACAGAATAATGTGCTACCAGAATTGGTTCTTGATCGTGAAGGTAGGCATTTACGGGCACCTAACAAAGATGGAAAATCATACTTCTCATACGGACGAATTTACTATAAACCCACTCCAACCCACCTACTTGGCCGGTTACATCTCGACGAGTACAACGATTTCATTTTCGAGGACTGCGGACTTCATGGACTCTTTGAGATAGCCCGAACATGCCGTACGCCACTGCACCGCGCTTCACGTGAGACTATTGGCACCAACATGACATCCCTCCAGATGTACCAAGCTTTTCGGCGTGACATACTAATACCATGGAAGAAGAATGAGCCAGAGAATTTCAAGAGCGCATGGGAGCTGCTCAAGGCAGACCGAGGCGGCTTCATATTGGAGCCCAAGATCGGCCTTTTTGATAATGTCGGCGAAATTGATTTTGCCTCCCTCTACCCCACTCTGATGATGAAGTATAACCTCACACCAGAATGCGTCTCTTGCCGCTGCTGTGCGCACACCAAAACCAGCGCACAAGTTCCAGAATTGAACTACAACCTATGCGAAAGGAAGATCGGGATAGTTCCGCACACTTTGCGGATACTCCTCGACAAACGGGCAAAATACAAGGCGCTAATCAGCAAGACGGATGATCCAAAGTCAAGAGCGGTATATGACCAACGCCAAGCTGCACTGAAATGGGCTCTGGTTTGTTCCTTTGGATATTTAGGGTACAGGAATGCGCGGTTCGGAAAGATAGACGCGCATATTGGCGTTTGTGCCTTCGCACGCAAAGTTCTCCAGGACACAGTTGAAATCGCCCAGAAACGTGGCTTCTCAATAGTTCACGGAATTGTTGACTCAGCGTGGCTGCGAAAAGAGAACGCTGGTGAGGATGACTATGTTGGGTTGTGTGAAGTAATTGAGCGGAAGTTGGGTCTTCCCATTTCTTTTGAGGGAATTTACCGCTGGATTGTTTTTCTTCCTTCAAAAGTTCACGCAGAACTCCCCGTGTTGAACAGGTATTATGGAGTTTTTGAGCGTGGAGGAGTCAAAGTCCGCGGAATAGAATACCGTCGGCGCGACGCACCTACTTTCATAAAGAACTGCCAGCTCAATGTGATAAATTACTTAGCGGCCGCGCAAAACCGTGCAGAATTTTTCACACTACTCCCGGGCGTTTTTCAGTTAGTTCGTGATTATGTGCGAAAGTTGAGCAGTGGACAAGTGAACGTTAAGGACCTGTTGATAACTAAACAGCTTTCCAAGAACCCTTCAGAGTACAAACATAAGGTTGTGCAGGCTATCGCTGCGAAACAACTAGTTCATGCGGGAGGGCAGGTCTCTGCGGGACAAACTGTATCGTACATGTTACAGAGTGGTGTGGGACCAGAAAACTCCATACTCCCGGATGAGTTGATTGACGGCCCTGTTCATTATGATGTGAAAAAATACACCGACTTGATGCTCGACGCCGTCGCTGGACTATTAGGGCCAGTAGGATACGACAAAGGATGCTTGAAGCAGCTTACATTGCAGGAAAACCCTAACTAACGATTTGCTGTACAATCTCCCTATGTTGCCCTTCGTCCAGCGTTCCCCGATCTAACAGCACGTCAGCGATGCGTCGAATGGTTGTAAACGCGTGAAGCTTCACACCAACCTTCGCTAAATTCGCTTCGCCGCCTTGTTTCCTGTCCAAAAGCACGACGGCATGCTCAGCTATACCCCCTTCAGCCCGAATGGCGTCGACGGCCTCGATGACGTTCTTTCCTGTCGTGATCACGTCGTCCAAGACCACAACGCTCTCCCCCGGCCGCAGCAGGCCTTCAATTCGGCGGCCTCGGCCGTGTTCCTTGGGTTCTCTTCTGACATACAGGAAGGGTTTGCTGAGCTTGAAGGCCAGGACGGCAGCATAGGCAATGCCCGCGGTGGGAATCCCAGCCAGACGTTGAGCTCTTCTAAGTGGGCCTGCCTCAAGCAATGAACTGTAGAACCCTATCACCCTTTTGAACGCCTCCGGGTCGCTTGGAATCAACCTTAGGTCAATATAGTAAGGGCTGAGAATTCCGCTTGTAAGTTTGAATGTTCCAAACCGAAGGCTATCTGTCTTAAGGAGAATGTCGCAGAGTTCGCCTTCCTCGCGGGCCTTAGTAGAGCGTACCATTTGTGGTCGATATCTCTTAGGGGGGTCAGGTGGTTTATTCTTTTGCAATCAACAGATGGTTAGTCGCTCTGATGGATGCGAGGCCAGACTAAGCTTTAACACAAATACAACAGTCACACTTGAAGCATACAGATCCTGTTGGAGGAGGCTAGTCCTGGTAGAGATTTGGTTGCCCTACGGGTCTTCGGAAATCCCTGCCCGCATTCCCGAAGAAAGACTAGTTGACATCATCAGGCCGCATAAGACGAATCAGATTCAAAACTTACAGGAAGAGGTCAAACGACTGATCGAAGCCAACCTTGAGCTGAGAGAGAAGGCCACTAAGGCAGGAAAGATATGCATCGCCTTAGGCGCAAGCTCGAACACGCAGGCACTGTGGGATTCAGCAACGAGTTTGGCTCAAGCACTAGTTGACACAGGTGTTTCTTCCACATCTTTCACAATGCTTTGCACGCCCGATTCCGGAAAATACGACGCAACCAACTTCCCGGACATCAAGCTTGACTACCATGACCCCACATCTTCCGCGACCAGTTCACTTGATGGTTTCGAAAGTGATTTCTCGCCAGAAGTCAACACGGCGTTTATGGGAGCGGACTTGAAGATAGTCGTTGGGGAACTCAAACCTCACCATTTCTTTGGATGCGCCGGCATTTCGGACGTAATATTTCCCGGTTTGAGTTCTGCGGCCTCAGCGCAGGCGCAATTGTCAAACCGGAAGGGTTTGGGGGTTGCGGATATCATGAAGGAACGCTTGCGTATCACGAACGCTGTGGAGGATCTCTATGCGCTTGGTTACGTGCTCAATTCAGAACTCGCACCGGCAAAAGTCTCACTTGGAAATATGAATAGTTGCATGAAGGAATTGAAACCGACACTAGATGATGTCTGTTCATGGGAGATCAAGAAATTCGCCGATATCGCCGTCATCAGTGCCGGGGGAATGCCTACGGACGAATCTTTACTTCGAGCAGTTGAAACGTTTCCATCAGGACTTGGCATTTTGAAGAGAGATGGCGCGATGATTGTTGCAGCTGAATGTACGGGAGGTCATGGTGGTGGAGATTTCTATGGATGGTGCACTGAACGGAAGGAGCCTAGGCACCTTGAAGCCAGGCTGAGACATAACTTCAACTACGAGGGGTTCAAGGCTGCGTTCTTGATGCGAGCCTTGGAGAACCACAGAATATACTTGGTTTCGACTGTTCCTGATCATTATGTTGAGAACGTATTTGGTATGAGGGCGGCGCAGACGGTGAATGCTGCGTTGCAGACCCTTCAACGCTCACTTGGGTCTGATTCCACGATATCTGTGATTCCGGATGCTAGCAGAGTTATACCAAAGCGCACTCAAACGGACGCCTGACCGTCGGTTCAAGAAATGTCCTTAAACGATGCTTGTGCATTAGCGGCGGATGGTCAAAATTGCTGGGCAAACTCAGAGCAAGATACGAAGCAGCCATGCAACCAATCGGCAACCAACTTGGGAGACTAGGCGCTCGGCCGAACATGATAACCACTCTGAGTCTCGCGGTCTCAATAGGAGCAGGGATAGCTTACGCACTTATGTTGCCGGTTTTTGGCGCGGTCGGGTTGCTTGCGTCTGGTTTCGTGGATATGTTGGATGGCGCAGTTGCACGGGCAACTGGTTCTGCAACCAGATTCGGCGCTGTGTATGACCATGTTCTCGACCGGTACGCTGAGTTCGCAGTACTGTTGGGGATTGGGTTTGGGGGGCTGGTGAATTGGGTTTGGGTGATTTTCTGCTTATTTGGGATGGTGATGGCAAGTTTCACGCGTGCGAAGGCAGAATCAGTCGGAGGACTATCGAGTTGTGCGGTTGGAATTGCCGAACGACAAGAGAAGATTGTTATTCTATTTATCGGCTCGGTTCTCCAACCGATATTGCCTGTTGCATTAATCGCAGCAGTCATCATTGTGGGTTTGTTGTCACACATCACGGTCGTGCAGCGACTCTTCTACACGTTCAAACATGCTTGAGGTTTTACGTTGACTTTTGACCTTGTCGGTATCGGGAACCCAGTCTACGACACTATCATAACTCCGTGGAACAGAACTGAAGGCCGTGTTCTATCAGGATGCAGCACTAACGCCTGCTTGGCCGCTAGAAAACTCGGCATGAACAAAGTGGGGCTTGTGGGAACCGTAGGCTCCGATTACGCGGAAAGATTCGAACAGGACATGAAGAACTACGGTATCGACGCATTCATTGACAAGTCGGGGAAAGAAACTGGTGGATTTCGCTTGGTGTATGACGAGAAAGGAAACCGGACCCTTGACGTTTTGGGCGTTGCGAGCAAGATCACAACCGAGACCTTTCCCGATGCATTCCTGAATAGTAAGTTTTTTCTGATAGGACCGATTCTCGGCGAAGTTGACGTAGAGCTGGTGGAGCTTATACATTCCTCCTCATCGGGGAGGATTTTCCTGGACCCACAAGGCTTGATCAGAATAATCGGAAACGATAGGAGAATTATTCACAAATGCAATTGGAACGAGTTTGCAAAGATCGCGAGGCTGGTTGATTTCATAAAGCCAAATGAACAGGAGAGTGAAACCATCACGGGCGAAACCGACCACGAAATAGCATTGCGGCAACTCGGAAAGCTAGGCAAGGGCCTCCCGATTGTGACACTCGCCGATCGAGGTTCAATAGTGCTTGAAGATAACAGAATTCATAGCATACCTGCGTTCGCAACACAAGCCGTGGACCCGACGGGGGCAGGCGATGTTTATGGAGGGTCCTTCATAACTGAATACCAGCGCACAGGTAGCATCATTGAGTCTGCACTTTATGCGTCCGCAGCGGCCTCGCTAAAGGTCGAGCAGGTTGGCCCGGATTTTCTCCTCGCGGAGGAGAATGTGCGAAAAAGGAAGGAAACGCTCCGTGACAAGGTCGTCACGGAACACGCCGATCTATAGGCATCCTACCCCGTGGGTTTTGAAAGGTTTCCGGGTTTAGCGCGGAGTTCGATATTCCTTTTGAGGCGGGGTTGAGGGAGGACCTCTCGAGCTGTTCAGAGCTGTTGTATGCCAAATGTGCGCCTTGCCAGGATGCGAGTTTCCGCCCCGGTTGCGTTTGCGTTGGTGTCTTCAACATGAACGGGAGCATGAGAAGGAAGGTGCGAGGCTTCGGCAACGCAGGCGACGGAATCACGTTGACAGGTAGAGGTGTATACACACAACGTTTGGGTGTATACACCCGCGGATGAAAATGCATACACCCAATCATCAGGTGTAAGCAATCTTGCGAACTTCACCCTCGGGTGGCCGCCACCCTGACAAGGAAGGGACGTGATGTCACCTCACCCCGGGGTGGAGTCACCCTATCCGGGCCGCAACTATTAGAAACCTTCAGGAACCTTAGTAGAAGTGTCTTTCGTCTCTAGCGCGCACTTTCGTGAGCCCAAAGTGAACTGCACAAGAAACGCAATAGAACTTAACGACTCTTTCTCGAGCGATATAGGTGCCGTGTGCGCGCAGTTCTCGAGCTAGTGAAGGTTCCACCAGGCTCGTCCATCTTGTTTCGCGCTTCGCCTTGTCTCTTGGAACAGGCCTACCACAGTGTGAACATTGAATCATTACTGCGCTGCCCTTGCCGCCTTTGCTGCGGCCTCGCGATTTCCTTTTCTTAGTCAAGCATAGTCCACGCGTTAGAACACTTGTTGCTGCGCTTAAATGTTGTTGTGCCTCTACAACAGTATCTGGCCTTTGCTAGTAGGATTTTGCGAAGTACACGACCCTTGCCGCCGGTTTGCTGCAATGAATGCAACCTGCGAACGTCTTCTCATCGCCAAATGGGATTGTGCGTATTGTCGCGCTCGTTTCATCTTTGATGGTTGCTTCGCATTCAGGGCTGCCGCACCAGCAGGCACGCGCGAATCCACCGGTTGAAGCGATTTTTCCCTTGAATTCCTCGTAGCTTGCGGGCTGGCTGATTGATGAGTCTAACAGCGATTTTGCTTTCTTGAACAGATCTTGTTGGATTGTGTCCAAACATCGTTGCACTTCGGCAACAGCGGTCTCTTGTGGTACGTTAGTTTTCTGTGAGTTGTCTCTCCTTACCAAGACCACTTGCTTTTTCTCAAGGTCTCTTGGGCCGATCTCCATCCTCAGTGGAACGCCCTTTAACTCCCACTCGTTGAACTTCCATCCAGGCGTGTACTGTTCCCGGGTATCTACTTGGACAGCCAACCCCGCCTTAGTTAGTTCCTGGCCTAGAGACCGGGCCTTGTCGAAAATCGCCTCAGTGTCACGCCCTTTGAAGTAGATCGGAACAATGACCACCTGTATCGGTGCAATCAGAGGTGGGACCACTAAGCCTCTATCGTCACCATGAAGCATGATCATTGCACTGATCAGGCGCCAGGAGACACCCCAGGATGTCGTCCAAGCGTAGTGAGTTTGCTCGTCTTTCCCAAGGTATTTGATTTCGAAGGGTTTGGAGAAGTTCTGGCCTAGGTTGTGTGATGTTCCCATCTGGATGGCTTTACCATCGGGCATCATTGCCTCCAGTGTTGTGGTGTAAAGAGCCCCCACGAACTTCTCCTTGTCACTCTTGTAGCCTGTCAATACGGGGACTGCTAATCGGTCCTCTATCAGTTGTCGATAGAATTCCAGTATCATCATAACTTCTTTGTCCGCGTCCTCCTTTGTGGCATGGACAGTGTGCCCCTCCTGCCAAAGAAACTCGGACGTGCGGAGGAAAGGCCGGGTCGCTTTGATCTCAGCGCGTAGGACCGAGTTCCAGACGTTGATGAGCAGCGGCAGGTCGCGCCAGCTTCGAACCCACTTAGCGTAGGCGTCGTAAATGATTGTTTCCGAGGTCGGGCGGATGGCCAATCGCTCCGACAGTTGATTCTCCCCAGCATGAGTGACCCAGAATACTTCGGGCGTGAATCCCTTGAAGTGTTCAGCTTCCCTCTTCAGGAAACTCTCAGGAATAAGTAAGGGGAAATATGCATTTGAATGGCCTGACTCTTTCAATAGCTTATCGAAGTACTCTCTGATTCTCTCCCACAATGCGTACCCATAGGGGCGGAGAACCATGAATCCCTTTATTGCCGCGTAGTCCGCGAGCTCCGCTTTCATGACTACTTGCGTGTACCACTCAGATAGGTCTTGAGCCTTCTTTACAGTGATACCGATTTCCTTACTCAACTGATTCACACTTCCGAGAATTCGTCAGGATTAACTGTGTTCGATAATTGCGCTTAGGCTCGTGGAACTGGAACACCGGTAGCTTCCATCTGCATTGCCTCAGGTGAGTTGACAGCATCTGGCCCGAATGTATTTAGTGTTTGCTGCTTTTGCCGACATGTCCTGAGAGCTGTTCCAAAGGGGCCGTCATTACCAGGCAGTTCGCAGAGCGAACGACTCTTTCACTAACGCTACGATTGAAAAATCTTTTCCAGCCGCTATGAATCCGACGTTTCATCAGGAACACAACCATGTAACTGTCATTTTCAGTTTCAGCGACGATACCCTCCGCCACGCTCCTGGCCACCGCGACTTTTGACCGTACGCTCATTCCTTGACGGGTCAGCCATTCCGAGAGAGCGCCAAGCCTATTCTCCGCGTCCTTGATTTCGTTCAGATAGGGTTCCGGGTCTAGAGTAGCGGTTCGGCTAGGAACCTCGATGACGTGAAGCAAGACGATAGGGGGGCTCTTGAAGGCGGAAAGCAAGTGCAGAGCTTTGGTGATGAGTTCTTTGCTCACCTGGTTGCCTACGGGTATTAGGATCTTCGACGAACCTGCTGAGTTGGGTTTTCCGCGTTTCGTGGTTATTCAGCGACCGATTTTCCATCTTTTTTCAGAGTGTGGATGATTACCATCGAGTTTGTTCCTCTGATTCCTTCGATTCGTTGAATCTTGTGTGTGAGCCGCCTGAACTCAACGATTGAATCGGTTTGGAGTAGGGCGACCAAATCGTACTCTCCCGTAACCTCGGAGAGGTCTACTACCTCGGGAAGCTTTTCGAGAGCGGCTGTTACTTTCTCCAATTGTTGCGCTTGAACGACTACGTTGAGGATTACCATAACTCCGCGTGGCACTTACTTTGACCTTCTAGCTATCATTACTTTCCCTGGATATTTAGATAGTATTGCCAACGCAGAATCCTCTGCGCTCTTCTCGATGTGGCGTCTCATTGTCTTGCGTTTCAGCAGTAGTATCACGTCGTTCTTTTCGGCGCCCGCTTCTTCGTCAAGGGTTTTCATGAACGGCCCTATTTCGACTCTCGGCGTAACTTGGTACCCCTCCGATCTGAGCTGCCCTGCTATTGATTGCAGGTCGTCGAGTGTCTCAGTTTGGTATTGCTTGATCTGTGAGTAATCTGACAATGTATCAGTACTCAAGGCGAGGTCCAGGGGGTCAAGGATGTTGAGTAGAGTTATGTGAAAACGCTTGTCTAGGGCTCCCCTGATTGAGGCCAGTACCTCTTCCTCGTCCTCTGGAATTCGAACTAGCACCACCGCATTCATGATATACCCGCCGGGGAGAATTCGCTTCCCTGTCTGGGTTGTCCAGATAGGCATGTGTTTCATTTTGCGGAGCGCGACAAATCCAACTACGCCTATTATGATCCATGCTGTGCCTAGGAGTCTACCGCCCTCGTGGAAAGTGAGAATCAAGCTCCAAAGGCCAGCGCACGAAATTGCCCCGACGACACTGATCAGGGGAACCGTGACTTTTTGCTTGCCGATTCTCAGATTGATCGCTCCGGGGACTTTCCATGCGCGGTAGGCGCTGGCCTCTTTGTTGCGGAGGACGATTAGACAAACGTTTACGATGATGTATGAGAGGAGCGCGCCGTAGTTGTAGAGGTCTGCAACGAAGGTGAGTTCGCCTATGAATGCGAGGGCCATCCCAATTCCCCCGAATACCAGGATTGTTCTGACAGGTGTCTTGAACCTGCGGTGGACTTTGTAGAACCATCTTGGGAGGAGGTCGAACCTTCCCATGGAGAAAACAATGCGTGACACTCCGATGACGCCTGTGTTCGTAGAAACATAGCAGATGGCGAAGCCTGTTAGGGCGACAATAGGGGCCAGGTAAGTCCCTATTACAGGAATGTGCCCCGCTATCGCACTGATTGGGTCGTTTCGTGCGTTTGCGAGGTCGGCCCACCCCATCATTCCCATGCTGAGTGCGGAGAGCCCAATTGCAAAGATGACCACGGAGATGATGGATAATTTGTTGGCTCGTGGAATCCATTTGTCTGGGCGGCGGGTTTCCTCTGCAGCTTGCGCGATCGATTCGATTCCGATGAAAGAGGTCATCGCGAGCGTAATGCCATAAACGAAATTCTGGTCCTGCACCCCTAAACTCGGTAGTGCATATGCAATGTTAGGGTGGAGTATGGGAGAGCCGAATGTGGTCACTTGACCGAGGAAACGGGCAAGGCTGAATGCGAGAACGAACCCAGAGACTAGGATAATGGCTTCGACGAACAAATCGAATGAAACTAGGATTTCATTGAACATTGAAGACTCTCTGATTCCTATGATGTTCACTGCAAGCAGCAGCAGGACAAGAGCGCCGGCGATGATGCCCAAGTATGGGATAGCCAACTTGAGGCCTAACAAGTCAACGAGAACCTGTCCCCCGATGATTCTAGGAAAGAAGAAACTAAGGTATCCTGCGGACGCGAGCGAGAATAAGGCAATGTCCACCGTATAGTCCAGCATCACCGCCCAACCTGCGATAAATCCCACCAAATCGTTGAACGCTTTCATCGCGTAGATGTGTGCGCCGCCTGCGTAAGGGTAGATTGTGGCGAGTTCAGAGTACGCGAGCCCTGTCGTAATGTAAGTAATGGAGGCGATAAGGAAGGCTAATGGCGATGCTCCGGCGGCAAAAACAGCCACGAGGCCAATTGCAACGTAAATGTCGGCGCCGACATCTGCGTAGCCCATGGCAAAGGAGCCATACCAGCCGACTTCCCGCCGCAAGGATTGTTCTTCTGTTTTTCTTGCCAAATTCTCAGGGCCGCCCTAGTGTTGTCCAAGTACAGCTCGCGCTATCGTGTTTGGGTACCCTCACATAGAGGTTGCTGCGGTTCAGGCTAAGGCCTTTATTTCTGCTCCGTAGACTCCGCAGCTCGGATCATACTTGTCTGGGCTTCACGGGTTTAGGGCTGAGAAAGATTCGTTGGGGATAATGCGGGTTCCCGAGGATTCGTATTATGGGCCCGAAACGGCGAGGGCCGTCGAAAACTTTCCAATAAGCGGGATATTGCCACTTCCCGACTTCATCCGTGCTACGGTGTTGGTCAAGAAGGCCGCTGCGAAAGCGAATGCTAGCCTCGGGCTGTTGGACAAGAGAGTTGGAGATGCCATTATGTCGGCGGCGGACGAGATTTTGCAGGGGAAGCTGATGGATCAGTTTGTTGTAGATGTTTACCAGGCGGGAGCCGGTACATCACACAACATGAACGCCAATGAAGTCATAGCCAACAGGGCAGCGGAGATACTTGGGGGGCGAAAAGGTGACTACAAACTCGTCAGCCCGCATGACCACGTCAATATGGCGCAATCAACTAACGACACCTATCCAACATTCATCCGCGTTTCATGCGCGTTGCTCTGTAAACCGTTGATTGAAGTTCTCAAGGGGCTTTGCAAAGCATTCGAAGATAAGGCGAAGGAATTCGACCACATTGTGAAGTCTGGTCGAACGCACCTACAAGACGCAGCCCCAATTCGTCTGGGCCAAGAATTCGCCGCCTATGCCAATATCGTAGCGGACGACACTACAACTGTTCAGAATGCGTTGGACAAGATTCTAGAATTGAACATTGGCGGCACAGCCGTGGGAACAGGCCTCAACGCGGACCCTCGGTATGTGGCGCTTGCAGTGAAGTACCTGAGTGAATTCACTGGCTTTGAATTTAGAGTCGCACGCAATTTTGCATCACTGATGCAGTCTATGGCAGATTTCGTCGAACTGTCAGGCGCTTTGCGAACAGTCAGCGTCGACCTGACGAAAATCTCGAACGATGTCCGGTTGATGAGCTCCGGCCCGATAACGGGAATCGGGGAGATAATCTTGCCAGCAGTCCAACCAGGCTCCTCAATAATGCCTGGAAAAGTCAACCCTTCAATCGCGGAAATGCTGAACATGGTGTGCTTCGAGGTCATAGGCAATGATCTGACCGTCTCCATGGCTGCTCAGGCTGGGCAGTTTGAATTGGACGTTATGATGCCTGTGATCGCATACGACTTGACACAGTCATTGATGATTTTGACAAACGGAATCAAAACATTCACAGAACGCCTCGTTAAAGGAATCAAAGCGAACGAGGAGAGGTGCACTTACCTACTGGAAAAGAGTGCGGGGATCGCCTTAGCCCTGAACCCATTCATTGGCTATGAGAAGGCCGCGGAGGTGGCAAAAGAAGCCCTCGCGCGAAACGTGCCATTGCGCCAAGTTGTCCTTGAGAAGGGGTTACTCACAGAGAAACAATTGAAGGAGATCCTTGACCCTTACGCCATGACGACACCAGGCGTTCATGGTAAGGCAGACAAAAAGGGATAGTAGCAGGGGCTCTGGGTTTTCTGTGCCCAGTTTAGGAATGTTGGTTGTTTATCGTAGAGGCAGCATGTGGTTGAGGCTAACTCCCGTGAAAAAGCGGATGTCAGCCTGCACTCCGACGCAAATTAGATGGTTAGGTCAAGGATTCGAAGAGGGGATTTACATCCCTGCTGTAGAAGTCTTGCTTGGTTAAGGGAGCTTCCTTGTAGGCTGGCATTCTGATGCTCAGCATGTCCTCGTATGTTGGTTCTTGGATTCGGTAAAAGATTCCAATCGGGATCCTATCGCCCCATTCGAACGAGCGGACTATTGCTTGACTTTTCTTTTCGTTGATTTCGGTGGTGTTGTTCGGGTCTTTCACCGTTCCGTCATACCCAGTGTCTTCAAGCTTGTAGAGGCGGGGTGCTTTTGTGGTCAAGTCGGCGCCGCCGTACCATTCTTTTGTGTTAATGTCATTGTACGTTGGGCACGTCTGCAGGACATCGACTAGTGCGCTTCCTTTGTGTTGTATGGCGGCTTTGAGAATTTCCTTCAAGTGCCGCACATCGAGCGCATAGCTTCGTGCTACGAAAGTGTAACTTGCACTGATCGCTGTGGCGATAGGGTTGATGCCCTCTACAATGGCTGGCGCCGGCATGGATTTGGTTCTTTGGCCTTTGGGGAGTGTTGGTGAAGCTTGACCTTTCGTGAGGCCATATACGCCGTTATCGTGCACGACGTATGTGAAGTCCAGGTTGCGTCTTCCTGTGCTTACGAAGTGCCCTGCCCCAATTCCGTACCCATCACCATCTCCGCCGACGGCGACAACTGTGAGCGCGGTGTTTGCGAGTTTGGCTCCGGTTGCTATGGGAAGTACTCTGCCGTGGAGAGTGTGAAAGCCATAGGTGTTGACGAAGTGTGAGGTCTTGCCTGCGCAGCCGATACCTGAGAAGATGGCGACGTCGTGTGGTTCCAGTTTGAGCTCGAACAATGCCATCTGAACGGCGCTTAGTATTCCGAAGTCACCGCAGCCTGGGCACCAATCGTTGTGCACTTTTGTTCTGAAGTCTTTGAGTTCAAGCATGGGCCATCACTACTTCTTTTACGTCGTTCTTAATTGCGTCTTTCACGCCCTCGTAAACTTCGTTCTGCGAGAACGGGCGGCCGTTAAATTTCAGAACCTTGTAATCCATGGTTATCCCTGTGTGCTCGCGAATCAATGCACCAAGTTGGCCTGAGTAATTGTTCTCGACCAGAATCCTCTTTTTCGCATCCGCAAGGTACTTCGTCGCTAACTCTGCTGGGAAGGGACTCATATATCGTATCTGTAGGAAGTTGCATCGTATGGCGTCTGCTTCAAGGTCTTGCATACCATCAAGAATCGCGCCTTTTGTGGAGCCCCACCCAACGAGCGTTACATCTGCTCCGCGTGGGCCGAAGAAGTTGAGCTTTTTCTCGTCCGCGATGAGTCCAGCGGCTAACGCTAGCTTGTGCATTCGCTTGTCCATCATCTTTACCCTGTTCTCCGAATTCTCAGTGATATGGCCAAATTCATCGTGCTCGTCGCCGGTAGTGTGGAAGATCCCTCCTCGTGAGCCCGGTATGCTACGCGGTGAAACACCTGATGTCGTGAACTCGTACCGTTTGTATGCGACTTTGGCGGCAAGTTCAGATTCGGTTACCATTTGACCGCGGTCGACTTTCATGTCGCTTGTATCAGGAATGGGGGCGGTTCGGTAGGTAGACGCCAAGAACTTGTCTGCTAGGACAATGACGGGCATTTGGAATCTTTCGGCGTAGTTGAAGGCGTCAAATGTGTCCTTGAAACATTCGATGGGGTCGCCGGGTGCGAGTACCATTCTTGGGAACTCTCCGTGCCCAGCATGGAGAGTAAACTGAAGGTCTCCTTGCTCGGTCCTTGTAGGAAGCCCCGTGGAGGGCCCAGCCCTTTGCCATAGAATCACAACGGGTCCTGGTGCTTCAGTGTGGCCTGCCCATCCCAGCCCTTCGGCCATAAGGGAGAAGCCTGGTCCTGATGTAGAGGTTGACGCGCGTACTCCTGCATGTGCGGCTCCTGCCGCCATGAGTATGGCTGATATCTCATCTTCGGTTTGCACGACAACTATGCTGTAGTTCCTCTGTTGGTTTTCCAGGTATTCGCTCTCATCGGTTGCAGGTGTGATTGGATAATACGTATGAAAGGCACAGCCTGCTTTGAATTTCGCTATTCCAACCGCTTGAACCCCTCTGATGACCATCATTTTCTCTTTCGATGCTATGGGGTGGAGTTTGTAGGCGAAACCGTCTTGGAAAGTTCGCTTTGTGTAGTCGTATCCGCTCTGTGCAGCATTCACATTGAGGTCACCCAGCGCAGCTTTTCTTCCAGTGAACCCTTCCCTAATTGCTTCTGCGACCTTGTCGAAGTCGTAATCAATCAATGCCATTGATGCCCCAAAAGCCACCGTGTTGGTCATAACTTGGTATTTGCTCAGCTCATGCTCGTGCCCCGACTCTTTCAGGGCGCTAATGAGTACATCCAGGTAGGGCATAGGGTATAGGTTAACGTCAGGTCGGCCGATGTCTTCCGGTTTAAGCTTCAGGGACGCGTCATAAATGATTCCTCCACCTGGGCTCACTTCGTTTTTGTGGCCGCTGTGTGTTGGGAACTCCTTGTGGAGGTCTCCAAAGAGTGTCTCCTTATCCAGTGCGATTAGGAGGTCGATCCAGTCGACGTGTGATCGAATTTCCTTGTCCGAGGCTCGGACTCGGTAGTAGCTGTGTTCTCCCTTAATGTTGGAATGGTACTCGATATTGGCGAACACGTGCAGGCCGCCGCGAGCGCACGCTCTGGCGAATGTTTCCGCGACGGAGTTAATTCCACTGCCTTGTGGTCCTCCTATGACCCAAGTTAAGTTGTTCTCTTCAGGCAGTTCTCATACCCTCTTGCAGTTTGCCACTATTCTGTCGGCTATTAGGTTTGCGAGGCCTAAAACTTCACCTCGTTGCGTTCCAAGGGAGAGTGTCGTTTGGGTCGAGTGCGACATACAATGGATGATTTGGAGGGTCATTCTCCGACTATTTGCAGGTCAACTTCTCTCCGCGATCGTGGTCCGTCCAATTCGACTAGGAAAATGTTCTGCCATGTTCCGCGCACAAGCTGTCCCCTAGCGATTGGGAATGTTCGTGAGTGCCCGATGAAGGCGGAGGCGAGATGTGCATCAGCATTGTCGTCAATTGCATTATGTGCATATGCGCCGGATTGCGGAAAGAGGTCGCCGAGCTTGCTAAGAATATCCCTTACCAGTCCATTTTCGTTTTCATTGGCGATTATTGCGGCGGTTGCATGCGGGGCACTTACAAGGCATATGCCACTAGCAACGCCTGCCCGCTCAACGAAATCTATGACCGTGTCGGTGATATCGATTAGTTGCCTTCTTTCTGAGGTTTTGATCGCTAGTGCCTTACTTACGACGACCGTGGTGCCGCACCTACGGCTTACACTAGTGCCACAACGAGGAGAAAAAGAGATTGAAAGAGGGGGGAAGTCGTGCCAGGTTTACATTCTGGCTTCGTGGGCTGGTATGGGTGGTAGCTCGGGGAAGCGTTCCTTCATCTTCTGCTCTGCAACTATGTTTGCCTCTGAGAGTATCTTTTGTGATTCTTCACTGGAGGAGTCCACTGCGAACCCTGTTTCGGTGGTTTCTCCCACTTCAACTGCCAGCCCCTCTAATGTCTCGTTGACTTCGGACAGTTCTAGCGACACCTCTGGCATGACGCCCTCGAGTTGCGATTTCAGAGTCTTTACTACGTTCGCTACCGGAAGCATTGTGTTGGCTATGTCGCCGAACTCGCGAATCGTGTCCAGCCTTAGGGTCACTTGTTCGAGTGCTAATTCGCTGTGGAGGACGACTTTGGCCATTTTCCTGAGTTCAGCGCATTCGTTGGCGTACATGGATGCTAGTTGCGTGTTTTTTCCCTGCACTGCGAGGACGCACTTCCCATATAGCGCTTGGTCGCGTTGTTGCATATGGTAAGATGTGCGTTCCAGTTTGCGCTCTTGAACTTTCAGTTTGAAGAGGCATTCGTTGACTCGCTGTCTGATTGGCGTGGGGTGTACTGCTTCTTTGATTCGGCTTGTCCAAGGCTTTCTTTCTTTAAACATTCATTCTATCCCCCCTATGCAAGCATTACATCCTTCCGGTCCTGGCTGTGTGTGTTTTCGTGTTCACTGGCGAGAATTTTCAAGAAGTTGCCAAGACGGCCTTCCTCTAGGGTGCGGATTATGGAGCCAGTGTACTCGATTCTGATGTTTAGCGATCGGAGTTTCGTCATCAGTTTTTCGATCTCTGATTTGTTCTTTCCCACGAGGAAGACTAGGCTTTCGGGTTCGCCGAGTGAGCTTACGACCTTAACCGTCTGAGGGATGGCAGCGATCTTCTCGATTATGTCATCCCTTTCAACGTCGCGCGGGAAGCTTGCGCCGACCAGTATTTGCTCAGCGACCCCCAGCTTCTCTAAGTCGATGTCTGCAGTGTATTCCTTGATTATGCCTGCTTTCTCGAGTTTGTTCACCCGGTAGGCGACTACGTTGGGGTGAAGGCTCAGTTTTCTGCCAATTTCAGCGAAGGAATATTTGGCATTCTCTACAAGTTCCGCCAGGATTTTGAAATCTGTTGAATCAATCATCTTGACTTCATCTCAAAGTGCCTTGTAAGTTTCAAACCAACGGTCGTAGGAGATTAGCATCTGTTGTGACACGCTAGGCCTACGATTTTGGAGAATCTCATCAAAATCCTCCATTGTTATGGCCCGAGCTTGTCCCTGACCTTTCGAGGAACTCCTCTCGAAAACTTCACGAACAACTCGACTCTGGGCATCCCGGAATATCTCCCGGAAGTCACTGCCCGAGTATCCCTCGGTTTTTTGGGCTAGTATTCCCGCGTCTACGTCTGGGGCTAGCTTGAGGTCCTTCGCGTAAATCTTGAACAGCTCGCGCCGTGCCTCATGTGCGGGGAGTGGGACGTAGATCCGTTTCTGAAAACGTCTTATGAATGGCCCGTCAAGAGCCCATGGCTTGTTGGTCGCCCCGATCACGTAAACGTGGCTCGGGCGATTCTTGTCGAGCACGCTATCCATTTCGCCGAGGAATTGGTTCCTTGTCCTGACCTCTCCGCCTACCTCATCAGCTCTGATGCCGACAAGAGAGTCGATTTCATCGATGAAAATAATGCCCGGATGTCCCCCTTCTGCTTCTCGGCGCGCGTTGCCGAATAGTTCCGCCACATTCTTCTCGGATTCGCCCAACCATTTCGACATTATGGAGGCAGCATCGACACTGTAGAAAGCTGCATCAATCTCGGTGGCTATGGCGGCCGCCAGAAGGGTTTTGCCACATCCAGGTGGACCGAAGAAGAGAATTCCTCTAGGCCATCCGAGGGGGAACAAGTCTGGTCGCTTTACGGGAAAAACAATTGCTTCTTCAATTGCTTTCTTTGCATCATGCAAATTGGCGATTTCGTTCCATTTGATGTTGGGCTTTTCTGTTAGGATTAGCTGTTCGAGTTTAAGTGGGGCTTTCGAGTTTGTGGTTTGACTGCCCTCAAGGTGGCCGTTCTGCTCTTTGAGCTCCCTTATCCTGCGTCTGCAGCTTTCAACTTGTTCAAGGAAGAATCGGTTTTGGGGGGCCTCAGGGTAGAGAGCGCAGAGTTTGAGAAGTATCTCAATGGTCCGTTCGTAGCGGTTGACGGCATTGGTCTTGGTTCCCTGTTTGTCGAACTTGATGGCCTCATTGAGGAACTTTACTGCCATCTGCTCGAGTTCTTGGGAAGCCGAGATTTGCAATGCCATTCATCTTCAGCTTCTTTGATGCCTATTCAATTACGATTTTTCCAGTGTCCCGAAGTTTCTGGAGAGCAACTTTCACGTCTTCTGGTGACCTTCCGAGATCGCCGGCGCATGTTTGGATGCTCAGCTCGCCATCATGTTTCTTCGCATAATCGATGATGCGTTCTTCAATGTCACCATCAAACCCAGCAGCGTTCGATGCCGGCTCCAAGGTTGGTCGGGAATAGTCGAAATTGGGCTCAATTGTCGGAAGCTCGGGGAAGTGGTCGCGCAGTCTCTCTTCAGCAATTTGACTGGTCTCTGCCAAAACCTTCTTCGCCTCGTCGTCGCTAGCCTCAATGGGTAGATCTGTTGCCGTTATCTCCCCTGTTTCATTACTGAGGTCGCCTAGCATTTCGTTGATGCCCCCTAATTCGTTGGCAACTTGTGGGACGATTCCTGCAATCTTTGACTTCGTTTCCTTAACGATCCCCATAACCGGCGCCATTTGCGCCATGATTGTGCCAAACTCCTCGACAGTCTCGAGTCTGAGAATTACCTTCTCCAAGGCAAGCTGGCTGCCTAGAACGACCTTGGCGATTTTCCTGATCTCTGCGCATTCATTTGCGTAGATTTTCGCATGCGCCGCGTCATTTGATAATTGTGCACCCACGCACCTTTGGAAGAGGTCAGTGTCTCTTTGGCGTAGGCGTGAATACATGTGTTCGAGTTTTTCTTGTTGTGCACGAAGCCTGAATGATGCCTGCTCCACGCGCTCCTTCAGACCAATTGGGTGCAGTTTGTCCTCGAATTTCTTGATTATTGAGAACGTAATCACGCTCTGTCTTGCGAAGCTACGCTGACTCTTTCATCTTGATGACTACAACATCAGGAACTTTCGGGGGAGCTTCGGTCGGTTCTGTGGGCTCTTGGACCTCCAGAGAGGCTATTTCCTTGAGGTATTCCCTTGTGTTCTCGACGTCTTTCAATTCTTTGCGAGCAATTTCGAGCCCCGCGCGGATGGATTCAGTCACTGCATGATAGGTTTGTTCACTTACCTCGGACGAAGTGAAAAACATCTTGTCGTTAGTTAGTGCGGTTTGGAGGCTTCGGATTTGCTTTTCAAGTCTGCCCTCGACTTGCTTCAATGTTTCTGTTAATTCCTCTCGTTTTGCGAGAATCTCTTTGTTTAGGTCCTCGTAGCTGCCACGAAGTTGGTTAAACTCTGACTGCTCGATGTCACCGTCTTTGAAGAGGAGTTGGAGCGCTTGATTGCGTCGTTTGATGATAACGTGTTCCCTTCTCAAGTCCTCAGCTTCGACGCGCCACGTCTCTAGAAGCACCGGATGACCATTAACTACTCTAACCGAGTTTATCGGAAACTCATTGACTTCGCCGCTACTTTGTGCGATTTGGATGGATTGAACTTCGTCTTTGATGTCAGCCGCGAGCCCCACGAGTTTGCCGGTGGGCCGTCCCATAGCGTCCTCGATGGTCTGCCCAAGGTACTTTCCGATTTCCTCAACAGTCAAGGTCAACCTAGCACAAGACCCCTTAGTGTGAAAGGCCTGCTTCGCCAACTCTTGTTGGGCTGAAACCGTTCGCCGGTAGCTCTGGGAACCGATCTTTCATGTGCTGGTCCGCGATCGTGTTAGCTTCTCCTAGAATCCTCTGCGCTTCTATGCCTGATGCTTCAACGTCGTAGGCTGTGCCAGTAGTTTCGCCGACCTCGTCTACGACATTACTTAGAACCTCCCCGATTTGGCTAAGTTCGAAACCGACTTCTGGAATGACACCCGTGATTTGGTTCTTTATTGAATGTACGACGCTGGCCACTGGGGCCATCATTCGGGCGACGTCGCCGAATTCCTCGATCGTTTCAAGCCGTATTGAGACCTGCTCCAAGGCCAATTGGCATTGAAGAGTGACTTTAGCCATTTTGCGCACTTCTGCGCACTCATTCGCGTACATTGCGGCTCGCGCCGTATCGTGGCCCATCTGAGAACTAACACATTTGTTGAAAATGTCTTTGTCGTGCTGTTGCATTCGGATTGTTGCCGATTCGAGTTTGTTCTTCTGAACTCTTAGTCTGTAAAGGGCTGAAGCAATCTGTTCCTTTACCGGTACCTTATGGTGGAACCTTCCGCTCATTCTGGAGACTAGGGGTTCGGATGGTTCTCTATCCCAGTCCTTGAGAAATCCGCTATTCAATGTCCTGACCTCCAATTTGTGGTTGCAACAATTCTTGTCGTCGGTTGTCCGTACGAGAACGAATGCTATTCAAATTTCGTGCAAGAAAGCTGTCAAGAATCGGTGAGCCAACGAAATTAGTTTCTCATAATCAGCAGTCACGAAGCCTATTTGTTCAGCATTCTGACTTCAAACAGAATAGAAAGGAGTTGAAAGTCTCTGAACGCTAGACCTTTCATGTACGAGATATGTTGAAACCACTATGCTCTCTATCGAATCAACGAAAGTCAGCCAATTGCCATGTTCTACCAACAAAAACCGATGAAAACAGCAGAAAGACGGTCGTTTAGGCTCCGGAGTGATCATTACGCGTGCTTCTCCAGCTTGATCTCGATTGTTGAGACATTTCTCGAGTCGCCTCCTTCACCTAACCCCTGAGTACCAATGCTGATTCCCGAAACTTTCAATTTGCCGCCGAAGAACCAGCTTCGTGCACACCTGCGCTTTCGGAGGACTAGTGGCAGAGTTGTGCTATGTTGGAATGATTTTGAACGGGAACATGAAGTAGAAAGCCAACAGCACCACGCCCAAGTAGAACGCCAAAACGAGCTTGGGCGGGTTCTGGTCTGCAATCATGTGGGCAATGACTGCGCATACTGCCGGCATTGGGAGCAGGAAATAGAATAGGTAAGTGACCCGGTGCCCGATTATGACCAGCGGAAGGTAGGCCATGTATGCGACTGCGAACCATACGACAGAGAACAGTGTCAGGTTGCTCTTTTGTTGGTAGTAACTGTAGCCTGCATAGAGCATTGCAGGGATGGTGAGGTACAGGATCGCGGGGTTCAAGGCCCCCGTGAAAGAGACAGAGGTGAAGCTTCGAGTCACGTTACCTGCGGTCACAGCCACATTAACGGTCAGGTAGGGTATCTGCACTTGATTTAGGAGCCACTGCCAAGGACAACTGATAATCCCGTTCGGACACGAAGAGACGAGCCCAGCAGAGTAGTTCAAGATGAACTGAACATGACTGAGAGGGTTTGAGTACCCGCCCCAAAACCTGTCGAGCACAGTAAGTATCCCAAGAAATGCGACAGCGAAGACTGCAACATACTTCTCAAACCAACCAAATAGTGACCCCCATGATTTCGCTTCTCGGTCTGTTGTGATGAATTTGGCCACTTGCATTATGATGATTATTATGAAACCGAAAACACCGTTGATTTTTGTCAGTGTGCTCAGCGCCATGCCGAGGGCGCTCAGGTAGGTGTGGCCAGAGAAGTACCAGTAGAAACCTAGCAACATGAAGGTTAGAGTGAAAATGTCCAAGGTTGCGATTCGGCTTTGGACGAAAATCAGGTTGTCGAAAGAGAAGAGGAATGTTGCGACTATTGGAACGATAGGGTAGGTCGCCAGTCGCTTCATGAGCAGGTAGAAAACGAGAATTGCCAGGGATCCGAAGATTACGCTTGGAATTCTCCACCCGAAACCATTGTCGCCGAGGAAGTGCATTGACAGGGCGATCAGGAGTTTTGCCAGTGGGGGATGTTCATGGTTGGGGTCAATTCCGATGGGCGCGTTCTGGTACGGTGGTAAGCCGTTGCTGCCCTTGCTCTGTGGCAGGCCGAGAACAACGCGAGCCACGTTGACGTAGTACCATTCATCGAATATCAGTGACCCGTTTGGTTTGTCCAACCAAAGGAGGCGGAGGATCACATCGACGACGAGAAGGATCAGAAACATTCGGTCATAGATGTTCTTGAAGTTCAAGTCTAGCTTGATGGCTCGAAGTGAGAGCCCCGCCGGTTCTGCCGGTGCTCCAGTGCTCAATTGCCTACATCCTTTCGCTTACTTCTATCCCAAGCAACCGCAACGAATTGCGCAATGCAACTTGAACTGCTCTGACCAGTATAGCCCTTGCGTTCTTAACGTTCTCTTCTGCGTGAATTACGTCCACTTTCTCGTAATATTCATGGAACTTTTCGGCCAGGCTACTTGAGTAGTTGGCCAACTCCTCTGGTTTTAGTTGATCGGCAGCTTCCTGGAAGGCGTCTGGCATTTGGCCTACCTTGAATATGAGAAGGTGTTCAAGGGGATGAGTGAGAAGTGAGCAATCCGCCTTTTCCGGAACCTTGCCGAGTTTTCTAAGTATGCTGCCCGCCCTAGTGTAGGCGTAGTTGATGGATGGGCCACTGTTGCGCTCCAGGCTCAGGACACGGTCCCATGTAAACGTCAAGTTCTTTGTACTACTCACGGTCAACATTGCGAACTTGATGGCTCCAAGTGCTATTGATTGAATAACATTCTCTGCTTCATCTTTCTCCAGCTCTTCTTTCCTTCGAGCCATGGTCTGGCCCACTCTGGCCTTTGCTTGGTCAACGACTTCGTCTAAGGAAATGAAGTGTGCCCTTCGTTTTGACATCTTCATTCCGGGAAACTCAACTAATCCGTATGCGTAGTGAACTAAGTTGCGGGCTGCATCGTGTTCTCCTAGTGCATACAATGCGAGCCGGATTTGTAGCTGGGGCAGGGACTGCTCGCGTGCGATTACGTTGACCACTTTGTCAGAATCAGTGAACTTGACCAGTGTGTAAGCAATGTCTCGAGTGGCGTATAGGGTGGTTCCGTCGCTGCGGACCAATGTCAGGGGCGGTACTTCGTACGTGAGTGAGAGCCCGAATTGTTCGCGGAGTGAGTAGGCGTCAACGATGGCGTTTATGTCCAACGAGTATGAGGTGCCTTCGCTTCTCGCGAAGGGCAGTTTGAGAAGGCGCTTCACGGCATCTTCCACCCTGCCGTCCCAGAGAAGTTGGCTCTCCCAGTCCCAAGTGTCGAAGGTGATGCCTATCTTGGAGAGGCTGGTCTTGATCCCGTCCAGGCATGGATTAGCAACGCCGTGAACGAGCGTGACTGTCTCTTTGTCTCCTTCTTCGTACTTCTTTCCAATTTGTTGAATAGTTTTCTCTGGGTCGGGGTCTTCCTGAACAGCTTTTAGGACTCTTTCGAGGATGTCTTTGTCGGTTGATTCCAGCTCGGCCGCTATTGCGACCCATTCGTCAAGGTTTCTTTGAAGTTCAAGCCGCTCTTCAGAATCAACTGAATCGGCGCCTAGCTCTTTCAACTTCTTTCTTGTTGTCTGGATTTGTACTGCGCAATTGGTGCTTGCGTATAGTCGCCCAAACCAATGGTCAACCTTGCCCACCGGTTTCGGTTGCTCCAGTAACCTGTACCCGTAGGCGAGGATTGAGACTTGCCTGCCAACATCGTCAACATAGAACCTTCTGTTGACTTTGTGGCCGCGGCCCACAAGCAGGCGAGCCAGGGTGTCCCCGAGTATTGAGTTTCTTGCGTGGCCCATCGTGATTGGACCGCTGGGGTTGACGCTGGTGTGCTCGACTGAGATTCTGGCCGGTTGATCCACCTTCTCAATGCCATAGCCAGCATCTTCCATGGCAGCTGCCTCAAGTATGCGATTTCCAGCGACAGCGTAATTGAGCCTGAAGTTCGCGTACCCGCCAACAGCTTCCACCGATGCGATGTACGTGCTCTCCCCGACTTGGATCTCTTTTTCAATCTTCTTGGCGGTTTCTTGCGGCGAGAGTTTCGATTCTTTGGCTATGTCAAAGGCGATGGATGAGGAAAGTTCCCCGAATTCTAGGGTAGGGGGGACTGCCATGCGGGGTATTCTTTCGCTCCAACTTGGGTAAACTTTCTTCAGTGCGAAGTCGAGTGCCTGTGTGCATTCATTCCTGAATTCTTGAAGAAAGTTAGTCAAGATGATCTGTGGTCCAAGTTGGGTTCCCGGTATCGCTTATTTCGTTTCCTAGATGTGCTTCCATGCTATGAAATTAGCGACGTCTTCAATGGGGGCGTTCAGCCCTTGTGAGAACGCAGGATTGAAGTTCCACGGCCAGGAAAACCTTTGATTTGGTAGGAAAAAACCGGAAGTAACCGCTCAGTGCAGGTTTGTTTCCTTGCAGTTTCACGAACAGGGGCTATTTTGGGCAAGAAAAACATGTGTGCATGAGTTCTCGGTGATGCCCATTCGGTTTTTCTTGCTTATGAAGCTCCAGCGCTCATTTGGGCTATAAGCGCCTAAATCGTAGTGACTATTTGTGACGTGTCTCGTGGGCGGGTAGCCTAGCCTGGATAGGGCACAGGCCTCCGGAGCCTGAGGTCGGGGGTTCGAATCCCTCCCCGCCCGCCAACTCCCAAGCCGTATTAGGGCAGGGTTCTTGCGTAAGCTGTCCTAGATTGGAGGTGGCAGGGAAACTGAGTTTCAGGGTAGAGTGAATAGTGCGTGTTTTGGAATCAAAGTCTCTGCCTAATCTGATGTCCCTTGTTCAGTCGTCGATTTTGTGCCTCCTCGAAAACCTTGAACCAAGACGGATGTTTGCCCACAAAGTCAACAAAGTGCTCCATACGATTTATGGTATCCTCGTGGACGTGGTGCTCGATGCCTTCCGCGTCCAATTTCGTGGTTTTCTCTCCGACGCCCAGAATAAGAAGGAATCTGATTATTGTGATGTGCTTCTGTTTAATGAACCGCGCCATCTCCTCTCCTTTGGCGGTGAGTCTAAGACCGCGGTACCGTTCATAGACAATGAGTCCCATTCCATCCAATCTTTGAAGCATGTTCGTGACACTAGGAGTCTTGACGCCCAAACGTTCCGCAATGTCCGTTGATCCGGCGTAGCCTTTTGTCTGGACGAGGTCATATACGACTTCAAGGTAATCTTCAACTCGTGTGAGGTCGAAAACTGGGTTCAGTCGCGAACTGTGAGTCATCACATTGGCACTTCCCATACTGATGAGAAAAGCAGGTAGGCATTAAGCTCAATGATTATGGCGGCTGAAATCAAAGCTGGGACCAGTGTGATTGTTCTGCTGACGAATCCTTTCATCATTTTCTCATCCCTTATATCTCAACAGCCTTCTGGTTTCGCCATCATTGTCACTGGTCAGTTTCTTCTCAGCAAGCCAATTTATTGCAGCGTAGCGTAGACAAGGTACAGATGATAGGCGCCATAAGCGCCTAGAATAATAGCCTGCAGGTAGACGCTAGATTGAGCGACAAGATAGTATATCAGGTACGTGTTTAGCGCCACAATTACCGTCCCGGTTAACAAAGCGAGGAATGTGGTTAAGCGTTTGTTAACAAGCGGGCCCATGAGGTCCTTCTTGGCGGTGAATGTTATCAAAGGTATCATGGGTAACGCGATCATCAGGCTGAGCAGTACTTGGCTGTAGACCAACAGGAACAGCGGATCGAAACCTAGGAGCACCGCTATCGTCGTTGGGAAAACGTTGATAACTCTCGTAATAATCCGCCTGACGGTTTTGTTTACTTTTGTTCCCAGTAACCCGTCCATGATCGCTTGGCCGGCTAATGTTCCGGTCGTCGAGGAGGCAATGCCGCTGCATAGCAGCGTCACAGCGAACATAATGGCGGCAAGCGATCCGTAGATGGGTATCATTATGCGATACGCCTCGTCTACTGCTGATATGTTGCTGAACTTCGGGTAGAAGGCCTGGGCGCTCACGATCAGGATGGCCGCATTGACCATTCCGGCGATCGTGAAAGCAACGAGGCATTCGCCGGTATGGAGCTTCAACAAATGTTTCTTTTCTTCACCGGTTCGGTCCGCCACTTTATCCCTAGTCAGCGTGGAATGTACGTACAGTGCATGTGGCATAACGGTCGCGCCGATGATGCCAACTATCAAGACTATGTTGTTGGGGTTAAGATCTGGCGAGACGAAGGCGTGAACAAGTTGAGTTACGTCTAGGCCGGTCACTGCAACTTCGTATAGGAAACCGACGCCGATGATCGATATGAACACCATGAAGAAGTATTCGAGTGACCTGAAACGTCGCGATGTCAGAGCTAGGAGAATTAGGATGTCAGCGGCTCCGAATAGCGACGCGTAAAGTAGGGGCACGTGGAACAGTATGTTCAGTGCGATGACAGTGCCCAGGTACTCGGCGAGGTCGGTGGACGCGACTGCAGCTTCGGCCCCAATCCAGTTCAGAAAAATGTCAAACCTTCTTCTGCTCGACTTCTTAAGAGACTCTCTGACGAGTCCCGCCAAATCATTGCCCGTTGCTATTCCTAGCTTTCCTGAGAGATACTGGAGGAACATCGCCATGAAATTCGCCATCCAGACAACCCAAAGCAAACCGTAGTTGAAAGCCGCACCCGCCTGTATGTCTGTCCCGTAGTTCCCTGGGTCCATGTATGCCATACTGGTAATCAATGCCGGACCGGCGAAGATGAAAAGTGCACGATACTTGCTAACGAATCGCCTGATCTGCAAATTTAGATGAACCTAACTAATCTAGAAGCTACTATTTTACATAGCCAAGTCAAGCTTTAAGTCTTTAGTTCTTTGCTTTGCCATTAGCAAGATCAGCACAGCATCCGATCCCGCCCGCCATTTGGCTTTGTGTGATGGGGTAGAGGTTTTGTGCCCAAAGGCTTTCCAATAGGGCATTTAGATTGACCAGGTGGAAGAGACCGTAGTCGTTTTATGGCAAGAAAACGATGCTCAAATGCTGTGGAAGTGAGCCCATGCTATCCGCTCAAGAAATAGCGTATTTGAAAACCCAACGTCTTGCAAGGGTTGCAACTGCATCTCCAAACGGAGACCCCGAGGTTTCGCCCGTGGCCTTTGAATTCGATGGCGAGTATTTCTACGTCGGAAGTCATGACCAGTCTATTTTCTTCAGAACCAGACGGTACCAGAACATCAGGAAAGGCAACGCCAGAGTTTCATTTGTTATAGACGATTTGGAATCGGTGGACCCCTGGAAGCCGCGTGGGATAAAAGTCCGGGGAACTGCCGAGGTCGTAGAACACAAAGGAATTTTCGGAAAAGGAAGTTATCTCCGTATCACTCCGCAGGTTTCGGTAAGTTGGGGAATTGAACCGGCGAAAGAGGGGCAATGGGCATCAAGGAAGGTGCATAATCGATGAGTGCTCAAGACAGGCCCAAAGGCGAATTCTAACCGGACAGGCAACACAGTCACCCGGCTTGGGTGATTAGATGAAGAAAGAAGACTTAACTATCCTAAGTTATCGTTGCGGTGCGATGGATTTTGCCGCGCACGGTCGCACTGATAAGGGGAGACGGAACAGGGCCTGAATTAATTGAGGCCACACTAAGAATTCTGAAGGCTGTCGGTACATCGGTGAATTTTGTTGAGTGTGCTGCAGGTTTCGAATGGTGGCAAACCCATGGCGGTTCCACACTCATCCCTGACGATAGTTGGAAGATAATTGAATCCGCTGATGCTTGCTTGAAAGGCCCCACCACAACCCCCGCAGGCCCAAACACCCCACGGAGTGTCGCTGTCTCAATCCGTCAAAAGAAAAACCTCTACGCAAACATTCGGCCAGTTAGAACCTTCCGAGGCACCAAGCGCCCCTTGGGCGACGTTGAGCTCGTCTGCGTCCGCGAAGCCACCGAAGGGCTCTATTGCGGAATCGAACACCGGCTATCGAAGGATGTGGCCATTGCGTTTCGGAAGATTACCCGCGAGCCGAGCGAGAAGCTATGCAAGACCGCATTCGAAGAGGCCAAACGGCGTGGTTGGAAACATGCTTTCGTCATAACCAAGCAAAACATTCTAAAGGAAACTGATGGCCTGTTCATGGACGCTGCAAACAACGTTCACAAGAAGTACCCAGAGATTGACATGCAGGAATATTTTATCGACAATTTCGCACAACAGCTCGTCAAAAACCCCCAGAGGTTCAACCAAAGCGTAGTCTTCGGAACCAACCTCTTCATGGACATCATTTCCGAAGAAGTCTCAGGGCTTGTGGCAAGTATCGGCTGTATTTATTCCGCTAACTTTGGCGACGACTATGCGATGTTCGAGCCCGCCCATGGTAGTGCCCCACAATACAAAGGCCAGGACAAGGTGAACCCTACCGCCACCCTTCTAGCAGGAGCCTGGATGGTCGACTACCTTGGCGAGAAGAAGAAAGCCGAAGCCGTATTCAAAGCCACGGAAGAAGTCATCGCCGAGGGAAAGAAAGTCACCTACGACTTAGGCGGCACCGCCAAACTATCTGAAATGTCTGTGGAGATTGCCGAACGAGCTAAGAAATTGGTGTAGGAAAGCGCAGCGGTCGCCTCAGCCATAACTCTGAATTGTATGCTGATTCGTGACGAAGAACATACAACTCATCCCTTGACCACAGTGTGGATTTCCTCCAAGAAGACTTTACTTGGCAACCACATCTTTCCCCCACGTTGCGTTGCCCTGCCTGATTTTTCAGGAGTTGGGCGACTAGATGGTGCCACCGAAGCTCAAGTAAAGCAGAATGGCGTTTAACGCTATAATGAATATGACAAAAACGGCTGCAATAATCGTAGTCCGCTTTTTGTTGACGAATTCACCCATCAACTTCTTGTTCCTCGAAAGAACCAGGAGTGGTACGAGTGGGAGAGGGAGTAGCAGGCTGAGGGCAACTTGGCTATAGACCAGAATTGCCAAAGGCTCGATGCCGGCAAGAATTGCTAGGACTACAGGAATCGTGTTGATTAATCTGGTCACTATTCTGCGCGCCCACAGGTTGACCCGCCGGCCTAACATGCCTTCCATAATGGCTTGACCGGCAATGGTTCCTGTAGTTGAAGAGGAGAGGCCTGAAGCCAGCAAAGTTATTCCGAAGACAATGGCGGCCACCGGGCCAAACAAAGGTTCGAGGGTCAAGTACGCGTCTTGAATGGTGGCCACCGCTATTCCGTGAGTGGAAAAGGCAGCGGCAGCCATGACCATGATGGCTGCGTTGACCAATCCTGCAAAGGTGAACATGATTATGCTCTCTACAGTATGAAGACGCAAAACGCGCCGCTTCGTCTCGACACTTGGTGTTGTGATCTTGTCATTGGCGAGAGCCGAGTGTACGAAAAGAGCGTGCGGCATGACAGTCGCGCCGACAACCCCGACCGCGAGAAGAATTCGGTCCGTGGACCATAGATTCGGAACAAATGACCCAGCAAGCACGGGACCCAAGGCAGGAGCGGTGATGAAGATTTCGAAAACGTACCCAATACCTATTGTGGAGACGAGCGTCATGAAGAAGTACTCTAGACGTCGGACGTTTCCGCCGGTCACCCCCAACACGAGCACGACGTCCACGACTGAGAGGAAGGTTCCGTAAAGCAGGGGTATTCTGAAGAGCAGATTCAGCGCAATCACGGTCCCTAAGAACTCTGCTAGGTCCGTCATGGCGACGGCGACTTCAGCCGTAAGCCAATACGGTATGACGTAGATTGGTTTCTTCAGGTGTATCCGCATTAGTTCCGGGAGCGAGTGGCCTGTGGCTATGCCAAGTTTACCGGAGAGGTATTGGAGTAGCATGGCCATTATGCCTGCGAGCCAAACGACCCAGAGCATGCTGTATCCGTAGGTTGCTCCCCCGCTGATGTCTGTGCCATAGTTGCCTGGGTCCATGTACGCAACGCTGACAATGAGGGCGGGGCCGAAGTAGGCCCAGAGGTCACGCCAAAAGGGTCTCGTTGATTCGACTTGGGTGGACCCAGATTGTGTCATTCTTTGATTGGCCTCGAAGCATGACCATTCTCCAACGTAAGGCAATCTTCCGACGTGGAGAAGCTAGACTAGGGGAACCGTGAGGTTCTAATAAAGCTGGACCGCCCCCCGAGCCTACTGAATATCATTCCAAAGCAGAGGGTTTCCATCCAACTGCAACCAGATGTATCTTGAAAGATGATAATGCATATTTGCAGGTGGCTTCGATATCGCACTAGAGAACATTGACGACACAGGAATCGAAGAGAAAAGAATTCTCTGACGATGAAGTCGAAGCAATTATGGATATGCACGAGCCTGGAAGCCAAATCACGATCAGAGAGATTCGAGAGACGATACAGGAGAACCCGCTCTTGGTTACCGGTCTCGTTTTCGCTTTCGGTTTGCTTGTAGGCGTTTCGCTCTCTTCTGGCCGAAGACGCCGTTGAAGGCCCAGTCATCCTAGTCAATGGTCATCTTGATTTTAGGTGGCTCTTGAACCACCCGTGTTCACTGCCAGCCAGCATGAAGGTAATCTTTTATCCACTGGATAAACACGTACCGTTCGGCGAAAGGTTTGTCGAAAGACAAAGAGATGCAAGAGATCAAGCACTTGGAAGAGTACGTGAAGGACCTCACGAAGGACGTGGACAAGAATTTGGCCGACCTGAAGGTTCAGCTTAACGATGTTCGACGGGTGGCGACTCGGACCTTCGCACGCAGACCAATGTTGGCTCTCGCCGTTGTATTCGTTGCCGGTATGGCTTTCGGTGTGGCCTTATCAAAATCAAAGGACTAGGCGCAAAAATTGCCGGACAAAGAAGAAAAAAACAGGACAACCTTCGTAGACAGGCTCCTTGAAATTGTGCTCCGACAAGCCCTAGGCGCTGCCACCAAGACAGCCGAACGGATTGTGAAGCGGACACTCCGTCTGGTCGGACTCGTCCTTGCAGGGATAGTCATTGTGGTCCTTGGGGTTGCTTTTCTGGCGGTTGGCGCGGTAAGATGGCTGGCCGTTCTGATGCCAGGCTGGTTGGCTTGGGCAGTCGTGGGCATCGTCTTATTTCTGATCGGTATAACGCTAACGTTAGCAGCGTTGGTTAGTTCCAGGAACTAGACGCGGAAAGAAACGTAACGAGCACTTGAAGATAAAGGGACCTGTCCATTCAGGGCTCATTCCGATATAGAAAACCCTCGAAAAACTGCTCGTCACAATAGCTGCTGGCAGTCACTCGTGGGGTTCACTGGATAGGAACTTCACAAGTTTGCCTGCTCCAAGCTTTTCCGCTACGATCTTACGCTCCTCTTCGTTGAGGGGTTTGTACTTGAGGTGCGTATCGGTAACGCCAACATATCGGCCTGCAACAACGTAGGCATTAGCGTTCTTCTCTTTGTAGATGGTGATTGGCTTGTGGACGGCCGCGGGGTCAGTTCCGGCGTAGAGGTAGGTCGTCGAGTCTTCAAACTTCAGCTTATCCTCAATCTTGAGGAGCACAAGCTGCGAGTCGTCAGCTTTCATGGAGCAGCCAGCCTCATACCCATACCTAAAACCCTTGCGGGCCAGTGTGGTGGCAGCGAAGTTTTAGTTGGAGCCGGGGATGGGAATTGAACCCACATCAGCGAACGCTGCTTCTATACTGCGGGTTGCGGCAAGCTTGTATCTACTGCAGCCCGCCGCCTGAACCGTTCGGCCTTCGGTGATCCTTAGGCAAGGCCAAAGGACCAACCCCGGCATTCGCCCCGGCAATAGAACCGTTCACACACAAATCTCTAATCAACCTTTCCAATGTATAGAACTCGTGTACTAGCCATGGCTTCTGACCAGCGTGAGCATAATCAACTGTTTTTCAGACTTTGTTCTGACCACCTTTCCATCGAAGCCATTCCGAAAGGACACGTTAGGATGAATTTCGACCAAATCAAAGAAGCCCCTCTCCCGAATTATGAGCTGCTAATGTGGACTCCGCAATTTGTGGTCCTCAGAAACATGAAGGGGCACGAGATTACTGTGAGAAAAGACGGCCGAATGGTCATCCGCAAGGCTGTTTCTGAATCCGCCGCCAGAACCTCGGCAACTGAAACTTGGGACATCCTGCTAAGCAGAGATAGGTAACCTATCAGACCGTAATTACCCGGGCATTTTCAATGTCTCGTCGCACCATAGCCTCAAGATCCAAAGCTCCCTCAACCTCGGCAAGCCTGTCACGTCTGGCAGCGGTGCTCGGGTTGCTTGTGGGAACGCCGCAAGTTGCGACTCCTGGGCGAATTGACGTCTCATATGTTCCAATTGCTTCCGCGTATCGAACAATCTGCTGCTTGTTCATGCCCACTAATGGCCTGAGTACGGATATTTTGTTCAAAACGCAGTCTGCTGAAGTGATGTTCTGGAGTGTTTGGCTGGCCTTTTGTCCTATAGCGTCACCTGTTACTATGGCGGTGCAGTTTTCCTTCGTCGCTATTTGTTCTGCAACTCGCAGCATAATGCGTCGAGAGAGAACACATGCATACTTCTCTGGGCACTTGGAAACAATTTCCTGTAAGTCAGGTGAGTGGGACACTAGATATACGGGAACATCATGAGCGTCTAGATTGCCGCAAACCTTTCTGATTGTTTCGAGGGCTATGCTCTCAGCGGCCTGGTCGCAGAGTGGGTAATTGTCAAAGTACGCAAAGACCGGGTCGATACCCTTCCTGATTAGGAGCCAAGCTGCTACTGGGGAATCGATTCCGCCTGAGACGAGGAAGAGCGCGCGGCCTCGGAGCCTGAGGTCCGACTGGGGTCTTCTGATCGGTTTAGGTGAATTAAGAGTCAAGCTGCATCATTTCGTCTCAATGATTTTCGTAATATGGCGGTAGACTTCTAGGGCTTCGTCTTCGGTGCCCACGTTCTTGATGAGCATTCTCCCCTTCTTGAAAACGCTCACTTCATGCCCCTCGTAATCAAATACGATGAGCATTGGCGTAGTCAGGAGAACCTTATGGGTTTTCCCAATTGATTTCGTCAGCGCATCCAAGTTTAGCGACATAGGTAGCTCGGGATTTACATTGGCTGTGTTGGATCCGCACAGCCAAGCTAGCCTTTTGGCGATTTGCATGGGCTTGCGGGCTTTTATTTGGCAAACCTCGCAGTCCGGCCTGATGCTTAATTCAACGGTTCTGAATTCTGACTGGGCGAAATCGAAGACCATTAGTTTAGCCTTTGAGTGAGGTTCGATTCCCACGAGAACCTTTACCGTTTCCATGGCCTGAATTGCACCCACGATGCCTGTTGTGGCTCCAAGAACTCCGCGGATTTCGCATGTGGGCAAGTCCGCATCGTCCAATCCGGGTAGGATGCATTCGAGGCATGGGGTCTCTGGGCTTCTGAAGACTGCTACGTTTCCTTCCATTCCAATCGCACCACCAAACACGAAAGGAATCTTGTGCTCCACACAATAGCGGTTCACCACGTACCTTGTTCGCATGTTGTCCAAGCCGTCCACTACACAGTCAGAGTCAGCGATTATGGAGCGGATGTTGTCGGGTCCCAGGTTCTCTGGGAATGGCTCCGTTCTGATTTCAGGGTTGACTTCTTTGATCCGTCGGGCCGCCGCCTCGACTTTGGGGTAGCGTAGATCGTTTAGTGAGTATAGGGCCTGACGGTGCAGGTTGTTGAACTCAACAGTGTCTTGGTCAACAAGTTTCAACGTCCCCACTCCAGCCAAGGCGAGAAATAGCGCCGAAATGCTGCCTAAGCCGCCCAAGCCGACGATTGTGATCTTGGAACCCCGTAGCTTCTCCTGGCCAAGCTTCCCAAGCTCACTCAGGATTGTCTGGCGGCTGTAAAATTCTGAACTGTTGAACTGCATGCTCATTGACGGTCGGTAAGATAGATGGCAGAAGGAGGCTTTCAGCATATGGGCGCAGCTTGGTTCACGAGTGGAAGGGTAGGCCGAGTTTTGCGAGCCGGTACTTGAAGTAGGGCCACGCTATTTTGGTTCTAACATCTCTGTATCGCAAGGTTCCATCCATCAGGCCAACCATGCTCTGTTGCACCCTCTCCTCGCCGAAGAAAAATCGGGCGACGCGCTCCATGTCATATTGCTCCAGGTAGGTGAAGCAGGCCACACCATACGCGATCTCAAAATCTAACCCGAACATTTCCCTGCATTGTCGTTGGTATTCGTTCAAGAAGGTCTTATCGTAACGCTCATTATGGCAGGCCCGCACTGCGACCTGTGCAGCTATCTGAGCACCCAAGATTGAAAAGTAAATTCCCTCACCAAGTAATGGTTCAGCGAAGCCCGCTGAATCACCCGCGAGCATAACTCTGTCAGTCACGGTTGGGACTTTTGCGTAGCCGCCAAGTGGGATTAGGTGGGCTTGGGGGTTTGGAATATCAACGCCGTCAAGTTGGGGAATTCGCTTAACAAAGTTATCAAACAGGTCGCGGGCATGCCTGAGCTTACTGAGCCTGCAACCAACGCCGACCGTCAAATGGTCGTCTTTGGGAAAGACCCAACCATAACCTCCCGCGGAAACCCCAAAGTAGACGTCGAAAAAAGCCTCGCTGCCAATGAAGTCCTGTACAACCTTTTCCCCGACCGGAACCTCGCTCTCTATTGCGTACGCAACTTGGTCAGGCTTCCAGCGGTGATAAAGTCGGGTCGCGCGTGCTGTCGGGCCCCCCATTCCATCAGCTCCTATGAGCAACTGGGAATGATAGGAATTGCCCGGTGTTTTGACTTCGATATATGAGTCAGTTTGGCTGATGGTATGCACAGGGCTTCCATCCCTGAGTTCGGCACCTGCCTCCGTCGCCTTCTCGGTGAGGTACGCGTCGAACTTCGTTCGAGAAGTCATGTAGACGAGCGTGCGGTTCGTCTCGAATGTGTGACACGAGTCTCCCACATGGGTTCTGGTTGATTTTGGGGCGCACTCGACGAGCTCGTTTGGAAGCGGAAAATCAAGAAGTTTCAGAACTTTGGGTGTCACCCCGCCCCCGCATAACTTACTCCTTGGAATGTGGTCCTTTTCGATCAGTAGCGTCTTCAATCCTTCCTGCGCTGCGGCTCGTGCGGCTGACGCTCCGGCTGGGCCTGCGCCGACCACAATCAAATCGTACATTTTGGTCCCGTAGTTGCCAAGACAGACGAGTAGAACGTTTTTACCTTTCTGGAAACAATTTGCTCACAGTGGGAGGACGTATTTCTTCCGTTCATCGCAGTGCAAAGTTGAGTTCGGCAAGAACTCAGCTAAGTACGTAAAGTGGCTTTACGGGAACTTGGGGCTCAGCGAGCCGTGCGGGCAAGCGTCGACGCACTCCATGCACATTATGCATTCAGGGTCATTGAACTTCTCCCAAGGTAAGTCAAGGATATTGATTTGCATCGGGCATTTTACTTCGCAGTGGGGGCACTTCATGCATTTTACGGGGTCGCGTTTGATTCCCGCGTAACTATATCGCTGGAACACTGCCATCAGGGCTCCCGTCGGGCAAATGTACCTGCAAAAGAATCTTGGAACTTTCCACGCAGCCCCAAAGAATGCCACCAGGACCAGAATCCGTACTGCAAGTAAGGCTGGTATTTGGGTCAGTTGTGTCCAAACCTCCTGCATCGTTGGCGGTTGAGATAGGAATGACCCAAAGTTCTCGCGTGCCATGTTCAACAGTACTGGGAGGGTTCCGAACAATGTTCCGTCAGGGGAGATTGCTAAGAACGGGCCGGCAGCCAAAGCACCCAGCGCGTTCTTGTAGTCCGAACCTGATCCCAAGTAGAGGGCGAGGCCTAGGGTCCCGCTAATCAACAGCGTCATGAATAGAACTAGGTACTTGAAGTTCTTCGAGGCTGTGTGGGTCCGAGGCGAGACCACGTCCAATTTACCTTTCAGGGTGGTGATTATGTCCTGTATGAAACCAACCGGGCAAACCCAACCGCAAAAGGCACGCCCCACTACCGCCCCAATCAGGAAGATGGTTCCGATCACAATCCATGGGAACTCTGGCTGGGCTAACTCAACTTGAATTAGGTCGAAAGAGCTGTAAATTGTGGTGAAATGCGAGTTCACGCTAGCAAGAATCGGAAGGCCGAACGGGATGGTTTGCACCTTCAAGGGGTAGATCAGCGAGAAGGCAAGAGCGTTAACAGCCAGAAGAGAGACTAGCTGCACAATCATGCGGGGAAGTGTCCACTTGAACTTGAACCTGCGAAGGTCTTCCTCTTTTTCACTCAACTTTCAAGCCTCATGGAAGTGGAAGAACATAGGCGCGTAACATGTCGGCAAGGATCTTGAAGTCATTGAAATACAGTCCTACCATGATTGCAGTCAACCCGACCAGTATTGTGAAAGCAGCAATTGTTTGCTTCAAAGAGCTTCTTCTCAGTGATTGTGAAGGATTTTGTTAGCGTTGAGGACCCTTGTAATTATACCTTTCCAACCCCGACTAAGTGCAGACCTTCATGGAAAAACTAGTTGTTTGTGGGCCTGATTGTTTTGTCATTGGCGAGTACTTAGTTTCGCTGCTTTTCGTATTGGACCGACGATATCGGATCGAGGGCGTAATAGCCACATTAGTGGTGCCCTTGTATTCCTGTTGTGTTGTGGCTCTTCCACAATGAGTCTGTCAAGTCGCTTAGTCTTTGGCTTAGTCTAACGGGAGGTGTTTCTGAGCCAGTTAGCTTCTTGTATTTCGCGGGCAGTGAAGCAACTCCTTTCTTAGCTTTCTCCTGTATTTCGTCAATCTTGGGTAGCGAGTAAACCAGTCTTCCATTCTCCAAGACTTTCGTCAGTAGCGGAATCGTGCCATTAGGCGCCTTTTCGTCTTCCAAGGAGAGAGTGTCTTCAACGATTTCTCCGCTCGCTGAGAAACGCCGGTAGATTTGCTTCGGACCCGGAATCGTCCGCTTGCCTTCGCTTGTCTTGGCTCTGTAGACTTCCTTTCCATCCCGCTCAAGAGCCACTAATTTGTAGATTCCGGAAAGCGCCGGGTCGTCTCGTGATGTTACCAATTCGGTGCCAACGCCAAACTGGTCCATCGGCGCACTTCTGGACGTAAAGTCGTCCAAGATGAACTCGTTTAGGTCACCGCTCACGAAGATCTTCGTGTTGTTCAAGCCAGCACGGTCGAGCATCTTTCGCACCTGTTGGCTCAGGCTGAAGCGGTCACCGCTATCAAGCCTAACAAGAGTGGGTTTCACCTTGCCCGAAATGGCCTTCTTAGCTCCCTCGACTGTATCATATGTGTCCAAGAGCAATGCCGGGTTGGACGGGAACACTTTGCAGAATTTCTCGAATGCTTCCTCTTCCGTATCATAACTCATAATGTATGAATGAGCCATTGTTCCGTAGGTTGGAATGCCGAATAGGTAACCTGCGAGCACATTTGATGAGCCAATACACCCACCTATGTAGCTTGCCCGCGCAGCCAAAAGTGCCGCTTCTGGTCCGTGAGCTCTCCTCGAACCGAACTCCACAACACCTCTGCCCCGGGCGCTTTGTACAACACGGGAAGCTTTCGTGGCAATCAGCGTCTCAAAATTCATAATGCCCAACAGATAGGTTTCAACGATTTGGGCTTCGATAATAGGCGCCCTAACACGCAGGATAGGTTCATCGGTGAAGAAGACAGTTCCTTCGGGCAGTGCAAATACCTCTCCCCCAAACCTGAAGCCCAAAAGGTAGTCAAAAAATCCTTTGCTGACATGTTTGAAGCTCGGATGCCGCTCAAGGTACTTGACATGCTCCTCAGTGAAACGTAGTCTTGTCAGGTAGTTGACAGCCTGTTCGAGCCCCGCGGCTAGAAGATAGGAACGGTTCTTCGGCAAGTTTCTTACGAAAAGCTCGAACGTGGCAGTACCGTTTTCGTGGTTATCAAAATATGCAGCCGCCATGGTCAACTCGTAAAGGTCGGTTGACAGTGCCGCATCAGGAATCAGAAAATGTGACACGCTTCGAGTACCCCACTTGTTCGACCTCGATGGTTTCATGCGAGTTTAAAACTGTTAGTGCAACTCCACGAAGTCGCGCGCCGAATGAACAACCTCAGTTGGTGTCATATTTCGACGAGAGAGGATTTTGGTTGCTGAAAGACTTAAATTGGATGTCTTTTGTTACTCGCACGAACATTTCAGGCTCAATCCAAGAAACCAGTGGTGAACTTGATGATGCCCCGCCACAAATCCGCCGGGTTCGGAGGCAGAAGCATCAAGTACCGAGGCAAAACATACTCTAACTCTTGCCTTTCGTGCCAAGATTTCGTGAACTGTTGCGGGAGCTCTAATCAGACCGCTTTCGATGGTGCATCACCATCTAAGAAAGGATTGGGCTTGTCTCGCAGGGATTTTCTAAAGATCATGGGCGGGGTTTCAGCGGTTCTGGCTGGCGCACCGTTCATTGCGGCCGGGCAGTATTTGATCCCGCAAATTCCCAAGACGTTCAAAGAGGTATTGATCGCCAAGAAGAGTGATGTGCCTGTGAATGGGTCAATAGTTTTCTGGTTCCCGTTCACAACCGACCCGACCTATACGAACATGTTGATTCATCTGCCCCCCAACTTGGCGCAAGAGGCTAAGAGTGAGTTCGTTGCGTTCAACAGGACTTGCATACACCTCCAATGCCTAGTCTCCTACCTCTCGAACTCACAGTTGATCGGATGCCCCTGCCACGGCAGCGAATACAGGCCTACTGACGGCTGGCCTGTGGCGGGGCCAGCGGCGCAGATCGGCCGTTACCTGCCTAATGTTCAATTGAGAATTGACGGTGAGGACATCTACGCAGTAAACGTAAACTTGGATGATATCGGATATGGCAACACAACGCCCCCCTCCCAATGAAGAGAAAAACCCAATTCAGCTCTTAGTCGACTGGCTGAACCAGCGACTTGAGCGAACCATATTCATGGGACTCAAGTTTACGCTTCCACGAAAATTCGTGAGCCCACTTGGGTTCTTGGGATTCCTGACCTTTACCACGTTTGCATTGTTAGGCATCTCAGGAGCGTTGCTGATGCTCTACTACAGCCCAACGGTCATTTTCAACACGGTCACAGGTGGTTCAACGACTCCCTTTGACAGCGTGAAGAACATTGATAGCGTCGTTCCTTTCGGGTCAGCTTTGCGCAATATCCACTACCACGCTTCCAACGCGATGGTCTTACTAGCCGTAGCTCACATGTTCTACCAGTACTTCTCAGGCCGCTACAAGTTGCGCTACGAGGTCTTGTGGGTGACTGGAATAATCATAGGCATACTCACAATTATCGAGGCGTACACAGGTTACGACCTACTGCTGAATGTTCGAGGCATGTTGGCAATCAACATTGGCCGTGCACTGGCGCGTAGTACCCCGTTCATGGGACCAGAGGCTTTTCGCCTTATGGCTGGCACAGGATTGGCTGACTTGATACTAAGGTTCTACGCAATTCACGTCTTCATTTTTCCAATGATAATGATTCTCGTGATGATGGTTCACTTTCCAAGGTACATGGTTCTCGACATACCAGTGGTATCCATGGTCGCGGGAACCATCATGGTGATTGGGGGACTCTTCCCAGTCGAGATCGGAGCGAAATTTATCCCCACGGCTGAGGCGGGCATAACGATGCCAGAATGGTACCTCACCGGAATGTACGCAATAATCAGGACCGGAATCGACCGGTTTCTCGCAGGCGTCGTAATACCCATGATCTTCGTAATGGTCTTCCTCGTCATCCCGTTCTTAGACACTAGCAAGAAACTCTCAATCCGCGACAGGCCATTCTACACGGCCATGGGAGTTGCAGCGTTGGGACAGCTTGCACTAACAACGGCTTGGGGTTTCAGAGCCAACAACATATTCTTCCCCCTCGACACTATTCCCCAACTGGAAATCGACCCGTTCATCTTCTTCGGCACAGTCGTCTTCATAGGAGCCGTAGGCTACGCGAGCGTGTACCTCTGGTTCAAGGCAACCGCTCCCCCTCCAGGCGCCCGTTCAATGCACGGCCGAAAAGAGTTCCCCATTTACAAGATGTCGTCAAATGAATGGCGGGCGGTCGTGATCTCACTTCTTGGCTTCCAGGTGCTCTTCGACATTTACTCGTCACAAGCATTCTTCGCCGGCTTCAAGAATGTGCTACTTCTGCAAATCGGCGTAGGGCTGATCGCGTTCGGAATCTTGGTCCACCTGTACCGCATCGGAGCTGATTCCAAGTAGAGAGGAACAGAAATGACACAACAGCAACCTAAAACGGTTCAAGGGCCTTGGGTCGGCGCGACAGCGATACTGCTAGTTCTACTGATGGGCACTGGAATGTTCTACTACCAGTTTTACGTCCTGCCCGCGACCATTGGGCCAGCACACACACCGCAAAACGTTACAATCAATATCGTCGCACAGCAATGGGCCTTCATGCTCAATGGAACCATAGACACGCGCACCACTCCCATCGTGGTTCATGTAGGAGACAACGTAACGTTTCACATACACGCCATATTTCAGCAGGACCCAAGCTTCAATCAACACGGGTTCTTCATCCAGGGGATTATGGAGACGCCCCTGACCGTGCCTGCGGGTCATGACGTCACGTTCACGGTCGTTCCCACAGATCCGGGAGAGTACACGATCATTTGCACAATCTTCTGTGGTGCAGGACATGGCGATATGCACGGGCTCCTAGAAGTGCTGCCATAATCTAGGGGCACCCACGATTGCAGGCTACCGTAAATGAGACCGTAAGGAATTACGTCGAAGTCACTAAACCACCTATAGTGTTGCTTCTTGTCTTCACCTCATTGGCCACGATGCTCATTGCTTGGAAACACACCGTTTTTCCTCTCACCCCCACCCTGCTAATCATTGCGACCGTAGCCATCACGGCAGCGAGCGCTGGATGCGACACTATCACCTCCTACGTGGACAGGGACATCGACGCGATCATGCACAGAACGCAACACCGACCCATTCCCAGTGGCCGCATAACCCCCAGCAGAGCACTAGCTTGGGGCATTTTCCTAGCCGCAGTAGGGTTGATCCTAGCTCTATGGATTAACCTCCTGGCATTCATCTGGATTGCATTGGGAATAATCGACAACGTCATCATCTACAGCCTCTATCTGAAACGACGAAACCCACTCAACATAATACTAGGCGGAGTAAGCGGGGGACTTCCCGTTATGTTTGGCTGGAGCGCGGTAACGAACAACGTTCAGTTGCTTCCAATCCTGCTGGCGGCCTTGGTTGTGCTTTGGATTCCCGGCCACATCTGGAGCTTGGCGATCTTTACTAGGGCGGATTACAAACGGGCGAAAGTCCCAATGCTCCCCGTTGTCACGAAGCTAAGCACCGCTTTGAGGTGCATCGTCTCGACCATACTCCTGATGATTCCGTTCTCGTTGTGGATATACCTAGAAGGCGGATTCGGAATCGTCTACTTGGCAGTGGCGATTCTGTTCGGGGTAGCGGTCTTGTACGTAAACCTCAAACTCTTCCTACATCCAAACGACAAGATGGCTTACCTTGCCTTCAAAATCTCAAGCCCCTACCTTTTCGCGTTGTTCCTTGCGATGATTATTGACAGCCTGATACCGCTCGCTTGAGTGACTACGAGGTCAGTGGGCCCAGCCCCGTTGGGGGTCGGCAGGTAATCACGTCCTTAATGCCCTTCGTTCCTAAGACCTTCAGCAAGAAGTGGAATAGCAAATCATTTCCCATGAAGTGGTCCGCAAGCCTTCGCAGCTTTGTGGAGACGCGCATCTCCTTACCCAAAACTTCCTTCCACCGCCTCTCATACTCTGAGAGTGGAACGCCTTTCTGAAGGTGGTTCGCTGCGACTTGTCCCGCAATTTCACCTGTAATCATCGCAGTGGAGATTCCGCCACCGTTGGTTGGCATAACCATTGCAGCAGCGTCACCAACCGCCATCACGTGGTCCGAATAGGTCCGTTTCAAGGGACCATCAACCGGCAAGACGTCTGCAATCATAGGGCCAGCCTTTCCCCCCTCGAGCTTCTCCTTGGTCAGTGGGCATTTGTCGATGAAGAATTCCAAGTACCCTTTGCCATCTTTTCTTTTTGAGAACGAAGTCCTTATTCCGATGCCAACATTCGCCGTACGGTTGCCCTTCGGAATAATCCACCCGTAACCGCCCGGCGCGAACTCCGTCCCCATGTACATCTCTGTCACACTCTGGTCAATGGTGAGGTCGCTCATGAGGTACTCGTAGTTGATTGCGATGTTGTTAGCGGTCATGTACTCGTCTGTTAGGATGCCAGCTGATTTCGCAATCTTCGAGGGAAAACCATCTGCGGCTACAACAACACGGGCTTTCACCGCCTCCGAAGCATTCCTGCCGACCAAAAGGTCTCCGTTTTGCGTGAACAGGTCAACTGGCGAGCGCAGTTCAACTGTTCCCCCAAGCCTCTCAACTTCCTTTGCAGACGCCTGCTCCAGTGTCGTGCGGTCGAGGACATAGGCCTCGAAGTCAAATTCGTACTCTTGCCCTTTAGGCGAGATAACCCGTATGGTCTTGCAGAAGTTGTTCACAGCCTCCTTTGGGACGTCGAAAACATGCATGTAATCCCCCGCGCTCGGTAGTAGGTACTCCATTTCCTTTCGAACGGGGAAATATTCGCCGCATTTTACTGGAACGCCGATAACGTTCTTCTTATCGAAGACGTGGACAGAGAGACCTCGTTTGAGCGCCTCGACAGCAGCGTACAGCCCGCCCGGCCCAGCCCCAACCACTACGAGGTCAACTGACTTCTCCATTGACACCAACGCTGACGAAGTATTCTACTGAACCCGTGAAATCAAACAGAAAAGGGTTCTGGGAAACAATGGGCAGTTGCTTGCTATCACCGGAGATGGGCTCTGATTACGGGTGAGCCAGGAACTGGGCGACCTGCATTAGGTAGGTGAGAATGGGGCCAGGATAGATCCCAACTAGGATGGTGATTATTGTGCATGCGACTAGAACCGCGACGAGTGAGGTTGGTTCGCTCAATCTTTCCGAAATGGGAGCTTCATCAAAATACATTCGTTTCACAACCCACCCGTAGTAGGCCATGGAAAACGCGCTGTTCAAAACGCCAGCAAGCGCGAGCCACCACATCTGCCCATCGACGGCTGCTGTGAAAAGGACGAGCTTGCTCATGAAACCGCTGAGCGGCGGTACTCCCGCTAGTGCGAATAGCGAAATAGTGAGAGTAAGGGCAGTGATGGGCATGCGTTTGCCTAAGCCTTGGTAAGAGTCCAGTGAGGTTGTGGAAAGCCTACTGTATACAGCCGCAGCCCCCATGAAAGCCGCCGTCTTCATGACGCCATGGTTTAGGATATGAAAGAGCGCACCAGCAATGCCAAGGGTGCTAGGCGCTGCTAGCCCAATGAGGATGTAGCCTGCTTGGGCGATGCTGGAGTACGCGAGCATCCTTGTGAAGTTCTTCTGCATCAGAGCGCCGACGTTGCCAAGAGTCATCGTTAACAATGCGACAATTGCGAACGTGCCGGTCCAATCCAGTCGAAGCGCGATGAGGGCAACTGCGAAGACCCTGAAGAGTGCCGCGAATCCTCCGTTCTTCGTTCCCGCCGCCAGAAAGGCACCGATCGTTATTGGGGCACCTTCGTAAGCATCGGGAATCCACATGTGAAACGGTACAGCCGCGACCTTCATGCCGAACCCTGCGATGAATAGAACCATCGCCAAGAGTGCCAGCGGCTGCATTTTTGGTAAGGCAGCACTCAATCCCGATGCCACGACGTACATGTTTGTTGAGCCTGTTATCCCGAAAGTAAGCGATATCGCGTACACTATGAGCGCTGAGGATAAGGCGCTGAGAATGAAAAACTTCAACGCAGCCTCATTTGAAATTGCATCATCTTTCTGAATTCCCGTGAGAACGTATGACGGGATGTTCATCAACTCCCACGCCAGAAACAGGGCGATTAGGTCGACGGAAAACGAGATCAGAATCATTCCGAAGGTTGCAAACAGAAGGAGGCCGAAATAGGTGTCAAGGTTCTTGTTTTCGCGCATGTAGTAGATTGAGCCAACGCAGATGAGTAGAGTAACGATTACGAAAACTGCAGTGAGATAGATGGAGAAGGGGTCTATCGACAGTACTCCAAGTATGAGCTGGGGCCGTGAAATCCCTTGAAGGAGCAACATGGCAACTCCTCCTAGCGTAATTAAGAGCCCCGCGATCGACCAGTAGGCCACAACGGTTCGTTTATGGATGCGTTTCGAGAGCGCCTGAATCAGCGGAACGACGATGGCAAAGATAGGCAGAGTGTACAGAAGAATCGCGTTGGGCAGTTGCATTGAATCCGCCTTGCCAAGAGCGTGCTAGTTGGAATTCCTTCGCGTAAATAACTCTTCTCAACTCAACCAAACGTTTTTCTTGTCCACCCCAATGTCAATGCGACTTCCAGAAACCTGTGAGCAACTTATGTCGGGCATTGAGACCATCAAAATCATAGTCGAAGCTGAAAAAGAGGCTGCGAAAATCCTCGAGGACGCCAAGTCTAAGGCCACAGCAGTTCGAAAACAGTTGGACATTCAGATCCAACAACAACGTAATGAAATATTACAGGCTGCTAAGAAACGCGCCGAGGACATTCTTCAGCGCGCAGAGCAGGAAGGCAAAACTGAGGCAGAGAACTACGAGAAGGCCTCAGAGGCAACCGTTCGTGACTTGGTGGCGAAGACCTCATCGAAGAAGAACGCCGCCGTGGAAAAGCTAGTTGGAATAGTCCTAGAAGGGAAAGCATGATGTCGGCAACAAGCAAATTCACAGCGGACATACTCACAGTGGCCAAAGAGAAGGCCCACAGCATAATCGCGGATGCTGAAACTGAGAGCCAGAAGACCCTCCAGGACGCCAAGGCTCACCTGTCCAAGGAAGCGGAGGATGTTGTTCGAAATGCGCAGACGGAGGCAGAGGGAGTCAAACGACGCCACATGAGTGAAGCCCGGCATAGAGTCAAACTGAAGATGGAGCAGGAGAAGAGCAAGATCCTCCAAGAGGTTCTCGAGCGGACAAGAGAACGTGTAATGGATATGAGAAAAGACGAGAGCAAGTATTTACCCTACCTGGTGGGCTTGGTCGAGATCGGCATACGAGAACTAGGCATTGAGAACGTTATAATTCACCTGAACCAAGAGGACCTCACACGAATCGCTAGGGCGAAGCTTGAAGGTGAAGTCAGCAAGAAACTGGGCAAACCTGCCAAAATCGAATGGGCAAAGGAACCGCTAGACACTTCGGGCGGCGTCATAGTGTCAAGCAGCGACGGCAAGACCCGAATCGTGGGAACCATAGACCAAACGTTCGAAGCATTAGAGTCAAAAATGCTCATTGAGGGAGGAAAAGTTCTCTTCGGTGATTAGCGAACCAGGAAGAGGTAACTGCCAATGACGGGCGCAGGAAAATACGCCGAACTCGCAGCAGCAGTCCGCTGCTTCAAAGCGGACTTGATTCGGACTAGTGAAATTGAGAGAGTCATAGAATCCGGCAGCCTATCAGAAACAGTCAGCATGCTCACCGACGGAAAGGTGACCGCTGTAGACAGCTCAGACCTGACCTCCGTCGAATCCTATTTGATTCAAGCATCTAGTGAATTAGCTAAGCGACTGGTTTCTTATGCGCCCCAAGTCTCACGGCCGCTGATTCGCCTATTCTCAAGAGGGTTCGAGTTGTCATGCGTGAAGGAGATTCTCCGGTCAATCATCGATCAAGAAGGCCTTGAAGAAGCGATGCGGCACATAGTTCCAGCAGGCAAATTCACGGTGGAAAGGTGCGAGGAACTCATAGAGGGACACAACCCGAACAGGGTAGTCGACTTGCTAGACGATGAAGGGCTGAAGCGCCATCTCAGCCCGAAGCTCACTGGCGAGAAGGGCGGTTTGGGCGTCGTATCTGCTATAGACCAGTACTACTACTCGAAGCTGTGGTCAGCTTCAAACTTACCCGACCTGTTCGATGCCCAATCAGCCAGAGGTTTGATTGGCGAGTTAATCGATCACCTGAACATACTCTTCGCATTCCGCACGCGGTTAGTCGGCTTGGACGCAAAAACCACTTCAGACATGATGATTCGGGTCAACTATGCATTGGGCCACGCGCTCACCGAGCTCGCAGAGGCAACGAACGCACAAAACCTTATGCGTGTTCTCGACAAGACGCGATACGCCCGCGCCCTTCAAGGAGCAGCCACCTCGGAGGCGAATGTTGCAGATGTTGAGCGGTCCTTGAACCGCAGCCACGCAACCAGCTGCTTCAATATGTTTGCAGGATCGCCCTTCAAGGTTGGCCTCGCGGTAGCATTTCTATTCTTGAAGAACTACGAACTACATGACCTCTTCAGCATAATCAACGCAAAAGCAAACCATGTTCCAATGGAACGCGTTGTCGACTCTTTGATTTTGCGTCGCGCTTGAGTCCCAGAAAGCATTATAATGTCAATGCTCGTTCTTAGCGCACGCAATACAGGTGCTGATGAACCGTGAAACCGAAACGTGAGATGATTTTGAGCTTCCTTCTGATGGCAATTGGCGTGGTTGCAATCTCGTCCATGGTTGCGGTTGCGTACTCGCAATCCCCAGCACAGACATCCGGCCAACCTGCGAGTGAGAAAGGCCTATTCTTGATCGGGGCAGGAATAGCTGCAGGATTGGCGACTTTCGGCGCTGGCATCGGCTTGGGAACTGCTAGTGCTGCCGCCATTGGCGCCATAGCCGAGAAACCAGAAATGCTCGGCAGGACACTCCTGTTCGTGGTGTTGATCGAGGCTATCGCAATTTACGGTCTAGCGATGTTCTTCATCATATACTCCAGAATCTAGTGCAGCCCACGAGTCTTCCAACAAACCCTTTTTTCATTCCACCGTCTGACTGCACACCATGAAGAGTACATCGGACATCAAGGCAGCAGTTCAGAGCAAGTCACTCACGAACTTAACCAAGGTCCTAAGTGCGCTCGCAGAAGAACTAACCTACCAACTCAAACCACCTTACACCGAAGTAAAGCAGAAGAAGCCGAACGTTTCGCAATCGAATTCTCCGCAATCCCACACTTGCACTACTTCAGCCTCGCTACGACATCTGAAGGATTGGCATTCACAATTGACTTCGCCGGAAACGCCCTCGCAGACTCACCAAACCCTCCAATCCACGAGCTCTTCTACGCTGCGCGCGTGGAGGGCCTGAAGATCTACGGATATGGTACTCGCTGGAAGGGCAGAGCCGTTCCGACTGCCGAAAAGTTCGCACAGAACCTAGAGGTAACGTCTCAGACGTTGAATGAAATGGAGCTTGATGGCTTTTCTGCGGCTCTGGGCTAGATAGCGTAGAACCTTTGCGTTGACTAGTCTCTAATGAGGAATCCCTTGGACCGCGTTGATGATTATTTGAAGAAGTGGCGCAGGGTACAAGCCCAAGATGAGCAGGGGCACGAGAAATGCCGCTAGAGTAGCGAGCGTGTACCAGGGTGCTTCCCTTCGCCCGAGTTGTATTGCCGTTGGTTTGAGCAAAACTCTGCGGAGCATCCAAACAAAGTACCCAGCTGTGATTCCTGGCACAAGGACGGCAATCGCGTAGTATCGGTTCACCGAAATACCGGCCAAAATCACAGTGTATTCGCTGATGAAGTTACTGAACCCAGGAAAACCCATAGCGGCTAATGACGCCAGCACTAAGAGGAAACTCGTAATTGGCATGGCAGCGCCAAGCCCGGCTAGTTCGCGTATGTTGCGTGTTCCCATATGCTCGAGGATCACGCCTGACATCAGGAAGAGGCATCCGATTGCGATGGCGTGGTTGAACATCTGAAACACCGCTCCACTCAGACCGTAGGTAGTTAGCGTGAATGCTCCGAGCAAAACGTAACCCATGTGATTTATGCTCGTGAAAGCGACCATGCGCTTGAAGTCAGTTTGGAACATAGCAACAATTGCGCCGTAGAACATAGTCACCAAGGCGACCCCAATGAAGACCGGAGCCAGGAGTTTAGAGGCCTCAGGCATCAGAAACAAGTTCATCCGGATAAACCCGTAGCCCCCCATCTTCAGAAGCAACCCGGCCAATAGAACACTGATAGGTGCAGGGGCCTCAACATGGGCGTCCGGGAGCCAAGTGTGGAAGGGAACAATGGGCAGTTTGACGCCGAACCCGATGAAGAAACCGATTGAAATCAGAACCTGAATGGTCAGGGGCAAGTGTAGGTTCATGAGGTTCGTGAAGTTGAATGTGTGAGGAGTTGAAAGTACGTATAGTGCGATGAAGCTCAATAGGATGAGGATGCTGCCAACGTGGGTCATGATCAGGAATTTCATCGCCGCGTATTTCTTCCTCGGCCCACCCCACACCCCGATGAAGAAGAACATCGGAATTAGGACAAGTTCCCAGAAGACATAGAACGCAATCAAGTTCAGCGACGTGAAAACGCCTACAATCGCACCTTCGAAGAGAAGCAATAGGGCATTGTACTCTTTCACTTTGGTGTTGATTTGTTCCCATGAGCCCGCTGCTGAAAGCGTCGTTAGAAACGATGTGATAATCAACAATGGCAGGCTGATTCCATCAATGCCAACCGTGTAGGTTAGGCCGAAGGAGCTGGCCCAATCGTAACTCTCAACGAACTGAAAACCAGAACCAGTCCAGTTGAATCCTATGAAGATGTAGAGTGTTAGTGCAATTGTGGCTGCCGAGATGGCAATTGTAATTGCTTTCGATAGTTTGGCGCTTATGAATCCGGCGAAGTATGCGATGAGGCCGCCAATTATTGGGGCGAAGATCAAGAGAGTGAGGAGCACCAAGTTCCATGCCTCATGTCAGAAAGAATAGTATCACAACTACCAAAGCAAACAGGCCAAGGGCGAAGACGGTGACGTATTCCTGTGGGATGCCTGTTTGGAGCCGCTTAAGCGTTGACGAGAACTTGCGCCCAACAGAGGCTATGCCGTTGATGATTCCGTCGATTACCCCAACGTCAATACGCTGACCGCGGCTGGAAAGCCCGACCGAGAAGGTGGCGACTGAACCGCTGATTCTATCGAAGAAACCCGTTTCAAGCGAGTCCTTCAACGCGCCTGCAGCTGATATGGTTCCGTAAACGAAGGCTCTGTAGTAGGCAGGGTTGATGTACCATCGCTCCCATAGGAAGTTGTAGAGGCCTCTAACGAATCCTTTCTCGCCAACGATCGAGGTCGGTTTGAGTCTACCGGAAATGTAGAGTAGGTAACCGAAAGTTCCCCCCACAGCGAGCATGATTAACGAGCCTGAAGTGGCCACTAAAGACGCGTGTTGCTCGACAGCCGGGTCGAGCGGAACCCCGGTTGCGGCTAGGGGAGTTGCGGTATTCGCCAGAGATTGTGCGAAGAAGGCTTCAACGTAAGGGCCGGCTAGGCCGATGGCTACTGTCGCGAGCGCCAGCAGCAGATATGGAACCCACATTAGTGCCGGTGCTTCGTGCACGTGGTGTCCCTCGTCTTCCAGTTTCTTCAAGTGCTCGCTTTTTGGAGCCATGAAGACCATGCCTATCACCTTCAGGCTGTATAGGAACGTCAGCGCCACTGTGCCCCAGGCGAGAAGGAGCAGGGGCATCTGTCCAGTCAGAACTGTAGTCGCAATTACCGCATCTTTACTCCAGAATCCGCTCAGGGGTGGCACACCTGAAAGTGCGAGCAGTGCGATCACCATTGATGCGAAGGTGATCTTCATCGAGTGGCGTAGCCCACCCATGTCGCCCATATACCGTGACTCGACGGCGTGCAAGATTGCTCCTGCGGCCAGGAACGCAGCTGCCTTGAAGAGTGCATGGGTCATCAGATGGAAGATCCCTGCTGTTAGGCCGGTTACAAATTCCGACGCAAGCCCACCTGCTCCAATGCCCAACATCATGTAACCAATTTGAGAGATTGTTGAGTAGGCAAGTAGTTTCTTCAGTTCTTTCGAAACAACAGCCTGTGTTGCTGCCATGAATGTTGTGAAGGCGCCAATCCAGGCGACTGCCTCGAAGAATAGTGTTGGTTGGCCGTATTGGAGGACTATGTTGTAGAACATTGGTCCCGCTCTGCCGGCGAGATAGACTCCTGCGGTAACCATCGTTGCTGCGTGTATGAGTGCGGATACTGAGGTCGGGCCGGCCATGGCGTCGGGCAACCATTCATGCAACGGGAATTGCGCCGATTTCCCAATCGGTCCCCAGAAGAACAACAATGCAACTGGTATCAGCAATCCTAGGCGGCTGAGGGGTAAGGCCCATGAAACCTCTTTTGAAAGCTGCACGAAATTCAGTGTGCCCGAGTAGGCGTAGATCATGAAGATTGCGATGAGCAGTCCTATGTCTCCGATTCTGGTTACGATGAGAGCCTTCATTCCGGAATGGCTGGGTGAATAAGCCATCGGCACACCCAAGGCTTTGTCGCCAATAGTTCCAACCCATTTGTCCAACGGATCCCTGTACCAATGCCCAATCAAAGCGTACGAGCATAAGCCAACGCCTTCCCAGCCGAAGAAGAGTTGGAGCAAGTTGTCGGACATGACGAGGAGAAGCATGCTTCCGATGAAGAAGTTCATGAAGAACCAGTATCGTGTGAGCCCTTCGTCGTCCTTCATGTAGGCGAGGCTGTAGATCATGATCAGAAAGCTGACCCATGCGACTGTGTTGGCCATGATTATGCTGAGGGGGTCGAGGAGAACACCGGCTTTGATGTTGAGGCTCGTGATCCAGTTGACCTGAACGTCCTTTGTTGCTCCAGAGAGAATTATCGGAAACAGGAGTGCGGCTGAGACTGCACCCAAGAACGCGAAGGCAACGGCCCCGTAGTCTCTCATCTTGAGATGAATGCGAGCGAATAGTGGAGTGAGAATTGCGCCGATGAACGGCAACCCCCACGTAAGCCATCCGAAGATCTCGTTCATGCCTTAACCTCCTAGAATCGCCTTCACTGTCGGAAGCAGTAGCCCCTCTATGATGTCGGGGAAGATGCCGATGATAACGGAGATTGCTGAGAGCACGAGGAGAGGCAGAGTAATCGTCAACGGCGCTTCATTCACGCCGCTGAGTTCGTCAGGGAGCTTGCCGAAGAATATGCGTTTCACAGCCCAAAGAGAATACCCGGCAGTAATCGCGGTTGAAGCTACTCCTAGGAAAGCCAGCGCGATTCGTAGCATTGAGTCGAGTTTGAAAGCCATCTGAAAGCTTCCGGCGAAGATGAGAAACTCTGAGATGAAGCCAGACGTTGGTGGGATGCCCATGATCGTCAGGAACCCGATCACCGCGGCAGTGGCGGTTATTGGCATCTTCGCTGCCAACCCGCCCATTTTGCTGATGCTGCGCAGGCCATGAGTCTGAAGAATTATGGTCCCGGCAACCATGAAGAGAATTCCTTTCCCAATTCCGTGAGTTACGTATTGAAACATCGACCCTGAAACGCCCAGAACTTGGAAGGATGATATTCCGAGCAAAATGTAACCCATCTGGCTAACACTGGAGTAGGCCAATAGTTTCTTGATGTCGTCCTGAACCAGGGCCATGGCTCCGCCGTAGAACATAGTAACCACTGCCCAAACGGTGAGCGCCGTTGAGATTTCGAAGAATGAGCTTGGTAAGATTGCCATCACCAACCGAACGATTGCGTACCCTCCAATTCCAATCATCGCCGGCGACAAGAGCGCGCTGATTGGGGTAGGGGCTTCCGCGTGGGCGTGTGGGAGCCATATGTGCAGACCGAATGCAGCCATCTTCACCAGCAAACCAAGAACCATCAAGACCACGATCCACAACCTCAGGTCAGCAGACATTGTGGCTGTGACAATCTTGTCGAGGTCGAATGTTCCGCTCAAGTATCCTACGGAGAGGATACCTGCAAGGAAAGCGAGCGCCCCAATGTGCGTCCACATAAAGTACATGAACGAGATCCTATCCCGGTCGCCATAACCCCACTTCGCGATCAGGAAGTATGATGGAATCAACATGAGTTCGAAGAAAAGGTAGAACTCGATTAAGTTCGTGGCTAGCACGGCGCCCATCATTCCAACCGAGTATAGCATGAGGAGGGCGTAGTAGAGGGCGAACTGTTCCTTCTTGTCACCGATTATGTGTTGCATGTAGGGGATTGAGTAGATCGACATCAGGGCACAGAGCAATGATATCGTGAAAAGAATCGGTATGCTCAGTCCGTCTGCGTTGAGGCCGAATAGTCCGATGGGGCTCCAGTTGTAGAATTCTCGAGCACCCCCCTGCCAGCCTGTGAGCAGTGTGAGAAATGTTGAGTATGCGAGAGCGATGAATCCTACATAACCTGCTTTGGCACCCCATTTGAGTCCGGCGAGATATGATACGAAGACGAAAAGTAATGGCACTAGCAGTATCTGAAGGATTTGCATATACATTGAGCGTTTATCCCTTCAGCTTGTCCAGTTTCCTCACGTCAATTGATGAGTTGAGCCGGAAGGCGACGAGAATGAGCGCCAAGCCAACGGCCGCCTCCATCGCGGCTGCAGCGATCGAATAGAACACAATAACCTGACCTGTCACTTGTGCCGGGTTCATGTAACGAGAGAACGCGGCGAAGTTAAGGTTCGCTGCGTTGACGATCACTTCAATTGCGAAGAGGATGCGTATGGCGTTTCTCTTGACGGTGAGGCCGTAAATGCCAATCCCAAGCAGCGCTGCTGAAACGATAATGTAGTTAACGAGGGCGACCGTCTTGCTTCACCTATCCACCTTTGCTAGGATCAAGGCTCCGAGCAACGCCGATGAGAGTAGCAATGCAAGTATGATGAGTGGCACAGGATATAGAGTGGCCAGGACCGGGCCTAAGCTCGAAACGGGCAGGTCCGCGGGTTGTGGTTCAGCAGGCAAGTTCGGCCCTACCAAAGCGGCTACGCCCGCGATTCCAATCGCAAGTAACCCAGCAAGCCAGAGCCCAACGGTGCCTTCACCGCCCTCACCTCGATCAGTCATCTCGTCAAGTGACCCTCTCCGGACGAGCATTATTGTGAAAAGAATCAGAACAACAACTGCTCCCACATAGATTGCTATTTGGAGCATCGCAAGGTATGGTGCGTCGAGAAACACGAAGAACCCGGCGATTCCGATGAAACTTATCGCGAGTGCGACAGCGCCGTAGATCAGCTCCTTCGCCTGCAGTGCCAAGATCGAACCAATGATCGTCACAGCGGCCAAGATGACGAAGATTAGATCAGGCGGAACCAGGTCCATTTCACAAACCCCAAGGAGCCAATATTCCACTGCTCAGAAGGATTACGGTGACGAAAAGGTTCGCTAGTGCGATGATCAGCAATCTACTCCAACCCACCTTGATCAGCATGTCAACTCTAATTCGTGGATAAACGCCTCGAGGAATTATGATCAGCGTAGTGACAAAGATGGTCTTGATGATGAACCAGACGGGTTGGGGTAGAAAGGCAGGCCCCCACCACCCTCCAAGGAACAGAACGGTGACGAGGGATGACATCAAATAGAGTTTCATGTACAGCCCTAAGAATAGCAACATGAAAATTGCGCCGCTTGATTCGGTTTGCCATCCAGCCACGAGTTCGGGCTCGGCCACGGGAAGGTCAAACGGAAGACGCTCAAGTTCAGCCATTATTGAAATGAAAAAGACGACACAGGAAAGGAAGGCAGGTATGATAAACCAGAGTTTTGCTTGAGCGTTCACAATGTCGACCAAGCTGAGCGACCCCGCGAGCATCACAACGCTCAGAGTGGCAATCCACATTGGAATCTCGTACGCCACTTGCTGGAACAGGGAGCGAAGGCCTCCGAGGAACGGGTATTTGCTGTTGCTGGCCCACGCGAAGAGCAGGATCATGGCAGGGAACACTGAGGTCACAGCAAACACGAAAACGATGCCAACATCTAGGTTCGCGATGACCCAGTTTTGGCCGAAAGGAACCACTGCGAAAGGTAACGCAGCTAGGAAGACAAGGGCCAATGGAATGCCGAGAAAGAGTGGCTTGTCGGCCTTGTAAGGAACCATCACTTCTTTGAAGATTAGTTTCACGCCATCTGCTATCGGCTGGAGAATTCCCCACGGGCCGCCAGCGTACAGTGGCCCAATTCTTAGTTGAATTCGAGCGAGAATCTTCCGCTCATACCAAGTCAGAAACATCGTAATCAGCATCAAGTGAATGAAACCCGGAAAGAAGACGATAGTGATGAATGCGTGTGAGGTTATGATTGCGATTATGAATGGGAGGACATCGGCGGGCGTTGTGGGGAGCGCGACCAAGTCACCAATTCTCCCTTTGCAGCGCCAGGTGCAACGCGTACCCTAATGGTGCCCCAAGCAGAACGACGAATAGGAGAACATAGATGGACTCGCTTAGCGGTATCGCAGTGAAGCTGATGCCCCAAGCAAAGAGGAACATTCCGACAACGTCAAAAACAACAAACATGAGAAGGAATGGGTAATATTGCATCACCAGCCTCGTTCTCGCCTCACCTTGCGGAACCTGCCCAGATTCAAAGGGCATGTCGCGGAATGGGTCAGGTTTCTTGCGGGACCAAAATATGGGCAAGGTCAGCAGAGGGCCAGTAAGGAGAAGGATAAGAACGCCCCAGATTGTGATTGCCAACCAAGGGTTAAGTGCCATAATGAGTCACAACGTGAGACCGTGACGACTTCCCTGAGACTAAAACTACCGAATATAAATCATCCGTAAACCTGAAGCCAACAAACCAGACTTCTTTCGACGACAAACACGTGACGAGCTGAGGTATTTTCTTAAGCAACCGAAGTATTACGCACCTTCGAAAACCGAAGCGCAATTCTGTCTGCAACCATTTGAGGCATGGATCAAAATGGCATGGCACTCCGCTGGAACAACTCACTTCTGGTGCGCAAAGTGCAAAAAGCAGGTCGCGGCTGAGGCTGAGTTCGTATTCAAGGAAGGCAAAGTGCTTTGGAAATGGAAGTGCGGCACGTGCGGTACCGATTACCTGACCGATGCTTGATTGGGGTCTAGAAGGTTCTCTCCAAAGAGTAGTCAGCGAATTCTTCGAGAAGTTTGCTCTTGCTTGGGTCGCGTAGGCCCTTCAACTCTCGCTTCGCCCTCTCTACATGTTCTTTGGACTTCTTCAATGCGAACTCTACGGCCTTCTCTCTAAGAGCCGCCAGCTCCACCGACTTCTCCTTGTTGTTTTCAAGAATGGCGCTAACGCTTCCCCTCTTTGTTGCTTCATCTAGGTAATGCATCAAAACCAAGTTGATTCTGTCTTGCCTCTCTGGGTCGCCTGAAGTGTCTAAAACGTCGTCTTTGATTTGGAACGCGATCCCTACCGCCCTGCCATAGTTATAGAGGGAATCAACCTCTGGTGCTGTTGCCCCTCCAAGAACACCCCCAATGCCAGCGGCAGCGCTGAACAGGGACCCTGTCTTCAAGTCCGCTATGGTCAGGTAGTTGTCGACGTCGATTGCGAGCTCAGTGATCACGTCCAATATCTCGCCCTTGCTAAGGTCGACCAGGCCCCAGCCCGCCATTTTCGTTATCCGCGAATCTTTGTATTCGGAGAGTATTTGGACACCTTTTGAGGCAAGGAAGAGCCCAGCACTAATGGCCTTGTCGTCAGCGAACGCGTGTTGAGTGGTCGGGAAGTTGCGTCGCAACCTATGCTTGTCAATTAGGTCATCAAAAACCAACGAGGCCGCGTGGAGAAACTCCATTGCCACCGCGGCGTCAAGCGCATGCTCTGTCTTTCCCCCCACACTGTCGGAGGCGAACAGAACGAGAATTGGCCGCAGCCTTTTCCCCCCGGTCTTGAACGTGTACTTCACGAGTTCGTTGGCTTCGGTTTGTTCAAACCCCGTGGAAAGTAGCTCATCAATTCGCTTGTTAATCACTATGCGTTTCTGGTCGAGTAACTCTCGAAAGTTGTTCATTGCATTCCACAGGTTGGTATGTTGTTATGTTATGTTGGTATCGAATGATTGTATGACCCGTTATAAATGGTAGCTAGATTGTGCCAAGGCTGAGAGTATGTAATCTCACGTATATTTCAGAACGGCTTGGCAGAAATCCATCATCACATTTTCAGGCTTCGGCGCTTTTACTACACCACTTGCCACCAAGATTCCCTGCGCCCCCAGTTTGAGCGCAGCATAAACATCCTCCCCCGTGCTGATTCCTGCACCGCACAAGATCGTTGCATTTGGGTTGACTGAGCGGATCCTCTTCACGGAATCAGATATGACCTCAGGCCGCTCCTTTGAGACTGCGCGCCCGGACCCAATCAATTCGGGTGGCTCAATCGCCACCATGTCCGGCTCAGTCAATGCTACTGCTGCAGCAAGTTTGGCAGTTCCAGCACATATGACCGCCTGCAAGCCAACTTCATGAGCTCGCCTCACGCCAGACTCGATTTCGGACAGGCGCACGTTTCTTTCAGAATGATTAATCAGAGTTCCAGAGGCGCCTGCCGCTCTCACCGACTCCGCTAGCACGAATCCTGTGTAAGCGCCTGGGCTCACCGAATCGATATGCTGCGCAAAAACTGGAATATTCACACTGGTGGCTACTTGCTCTATGTCGCAAAACTGGGGCGCCACTCCCACTTTCACGCCAGTGTTGCGTCCAACTTCTTGTATTTTCTTGGAAAGGTCCACGGCGCGTTTACCAGTTGATTCCAGATAGGCTTTGAAGTTAACGAGGAGAAAAGGTTCGGACATTGGATTTCTTGACAAGATTCGTCAACCGCCTAGATACAGAACACGTGTATGAAACTTTGGTGGCGAGACATGGCAGCGAAAACGGACAGGGGGGCTCGCTGGTAATACGACGGCATGATTAAATACCGACCGTCAAATACTCGCGGCCGGTATATCGAATTGAGTTCACAAAAAGTAACAGTCTCCGTTATCAAAGCCGACGTAGGCTCCTACCCAGGCCACGGCACAGTTCATCCCAAGCAATTGGAACTTGCAAATACATGCTTGGACAAGGCGAGGAAAGAAGGCCTAATCGTCGACTTTTTTGTGACGCATGCTGGCGACGACATTGAACTCATCATGTCCCACCGCAAAGGTGAGAACAACACGAAAGTTCACGAGTTGGCGTGGAACACTTTCAAAGAGATAACCGACAAAGTCTCCAAACCCATGAAACTCTACGGCGCTGGACAGGACCTTCTTGCCGATTCCTTCTCAGGAAATGTGAAGGGAATGGGCCCTGGAGTCGCGGAACTTGAATTCGAAGAGAGACAAAGCGACCCCCTCCTTGTGTTCATGGCAGACAAAACTGAACCCGGAGCTTGGAACCTTCCACTGTTCCGGATTTTCGGAGACCCGTTCAACACGGCCGGGCTGATCATTGATCCTGCTCTCCACTCTGGTTTCACATTCCAAATCCTTGACGTGATGAAGGACCAGACCGTCAGCCTGAAATGCCCTGCAGAAACCTACGACCTGCTCGCCTTGATTGGGACCTCCTCACGCTACGTGATATCCAAGATCTACCGAAACGACGGCATGCCAGCAGCAGCCGCAAGCACCACCCGCCTATCACTCATCGCCGGCAGGTACGTTGGCAAGGATGACCCCGTCTGCATGGTCCGAGCCCAGCACGGCTTACCCGCAGTTGGTGAAGTGCTGGAACCCTTTGCTTTCCCACACCTTGTGGCCGGATGGATGCGTGGATCCCACGTAGGGCCATTGATGCCCGTCAGCTTGGCAGACACACAAAACCGCGTAACTCGATTCGATGGGCCACCACGCGTGGTCTGTGCTGGATTTCAAGTTTCAGATGCGAAGCTGATTGGGCCAGCGGATATTTTCGGTGACCCTGCGTATGATCGTACACGACAAATGGCCAGTGAGATCGCTGACTACATGCGCCGACATGGACCTTTCATGCCACACCGCCTGGGGCCTGAGGAGATGGAGTACACAACCCTCCCCGAGGTTCTGGAGAAACTGAAGGGCAGGTTCAAGAAATAATCCATTGAGCAATTGACTGCAACGCCTAAGGAGAACCTTTGCTGCGTGCAGCATGCTCGACCATGATACATCGGTCCATAACCACATCCATTCCCTCGGCTCTTGCTTTTTGGGCAGCGGCATCGTTCACGATTCCCAGCTGCATCCAAACGGCCGTAGGCCGCCCCAGTTTCCTGTGAATCTCCAGCGCCTCGTCAACAATTGGTGGAATATCCTCAGACCGCCTGAAAATGTCCACCACATCCAACTCTCTCTTCAGTTCATCTGGAATATCTGTAAGGGACTTGTAGGATTTCGCGCCCAAGACTTCGTCGACCGTTGGGTTCACTGGCACGATGCGGTACCCCTGTGCTTTCAGGTACTTGGCCACGCCGTGACTGGCCTTCGCAGGATCCTTAGAGAGCCCGACAACTGCAATTGTCCGCCCTTTCAGAACACGCGTTATGATGGCCTCTTCGTCAGGTTGCATGATGATCTAGCTCAAGCACTCGTTGGGTTGCAGATTAATTCATCTTTGAAATTCACCAAAATTCATTAAATTCGCTGCCCGAACCAAGTCAGGCGATGTCATTTGCCGATTAAAGTACTCGTTTGCGACCCAATCCACCCTGACGGGGTGGCGATGTTGAAGAAGGCCGGTTTCGAAGTTGAAGAGAACAAGACTCTGACCCCTGAGCAACTCGAAAAGCGTATCGCTGAGTTCGATGGCGTCGTTGTTCGAGGCCGAACCAAGATCACTGCATCAATCATCAACGCCGGCAGCAAGCTTCGGGCAGTTGCAAGATCAGGCGTGGGCCTTGACAATATCGATTTGGAAGCTGCCCGGAAGAAGTCGGTTAAAGTCATCTCGACCCCAGCAGCACCCACAACCAGCGTCGCCGAGCTAGCGATAGGCCTCATGCTATCCGTTCTGAGAAGAGTGTCGTACGCGGACAGCGCAATGAAAGGCGGAAAATGGGTAAAAACCGAACTGATGGGTACAGAGTTGAAATCCAAAACAATCGGCGTCATAGGCGCAGCCGGACGAATTGGCTTAGAAGTAGCCCGGATAGCCGTCCAAGGGTTCGGTGCCAAAGTCATCGGTTACGATGTTGTCGAGTACGCCGACAAAGCGAAGCAAGTAGGTTTCCGCACGGTCGACAAACTTACAGACCTTCTCAAAGAATCAGACATAGTCTCAATCCACGTACCATACATGCCCGCCACGAAACACCTCATCGACGAGAAGACGATGGCCGGCATGAAGAACGGAGCAATCCTGGTGAACACGTCACGGGGTGATATTGTCGACGGTGAAGCGCTCCTACGAGCCCTCAAGTCAGGGAAGCTAGCAGCCGCAGGCCTAGACGTATTCCACAAGGAACCCCCAGTCGATGAGTGGGAAAAAGAGCTCAGCAAACTGGCAAACACTGTATGCACCCCACACATAGGCGCTCAAACAAGCGAGTGCCAACGCCTTGAGAGCACTCAGGTGGCGGAACAACTAATCGCCGCCTTGAAGTGACGAGTGAGTGGAAATGAGTATCACCTTCCAAGATTTCGAGAAACTATCCTTCAAAGTGGGGAAGATCAGCGCGGCAGAGAGAATCCCTGGCATGAAGAAGATCCTGAAGGTTCAGGTGGATTTAGGCGATAATGTAGCCCAAGCAATAGCTGGAGGCGCTGAGTACTACCCGCCTGAAAGTTTCGTTGGAAAGCGCGTTGTCGTCCTCACGAACATGGAAGCCAAGACGATTGCAGGCATCAGATCAGAGGTCATGCTGCTCGCCGCGGATGTGCAGGGCAAACCGGTTTGGATTACGGTGGAGGGAGATGTTCCGCCAGGTACGAAGGTTCGCTAGCCCATGCAAAGATTCCATGCACGCCACTGGTTTGTAATCTCCGTACTCTATGAACTAAGGAATCATATTCTACTTGCTGGTTCAAGACCATAGGATGATTAGATTTTGGATTTCAGACTTACCCCCGAACAAGAGCTCTTTAAGAAAACCGTAAGAGCGTTCGCCGAGGAGAAATTATTCCCTCGGTCTAGAGACATAGATGAGAAAGCCGCAGGCATCCCTGAGGACATTGTCAAAGAAATGGTTGAGCTAGGAATTTTCGGTATCACAATACCTGAAGAATACGGAGGCTCAGCCAGCCCAGGCGAAGAGATGGTCTATGCCACACTCGCGGTTCACGAGATTGCCCGAGGTGAACTATCGATGTCTCTGCCAGTCTATACGTTACTCAACCTCGGCTGGAGCCGCCTCATCGCTAAACACGGCTCCGAAGAACTGAAGAAAGAACTGCTTCCGAACGTCGCCTCCGGAAAATGGTTCATTGGAATCTGCACAACAGAAGCAGGAGGTGGCTCGGACTTGGCGAACGTCAAGACGACCGCCAAGAAAGCGGGCAACGAATACGTGATCAATGGAGAGAAGACGTACATTAGTGGCGTCGTCGAGGCAACCAAAATGGGAGGGGGACACCTCACCCTGTTTCGAACAGCCCCTGAACTTGGCAACAAGGGCATGACATTCGCCTACGTCCCCGCCAAGCTTCCAGGCATGTCGTACACTGTATTCCATGACATGGGCCGTATGGGGCTCTCCACAGGTGGCTTCACATACAAGGACGTGAAGATTCCAACAAAGTACGTTTTGGGCCAAGAGAACAAGGGATTCTACGTGAACATGGAAGGCTTCAACGTAGCCCGAACCCTCGTTGCAAGCGCATGCCTCGGTGGAGCCGAGAAGTGCCTCGAACTTGGAGCGGACTATGTGAAACGCCGCGTGCTTTTCGGACGACCACTTGCGAAGTTCGAAGGGATCTCATTCGAGATAGCCGAAGATCTTGCGGAACTCGAGATGCTCAAGAGCTTCCTTGTGAGAGGAGCTTGGATGCTTGACCAACACTACAAGGATGGAAGCTTCAGCAACAAGGAGATCAACCAAGCAATCGCCATATGCAAGTTGAGAGCGCCTTTGATGAGCCTTGACATTGTGAAACATGCGATGATGTACCACGGAGCTCTTGGCTACAGCAAAGAAAGCCCATTAGAGATGTGCATGCGGGGGCTCATGTCCTACGTCGTCGGAGCGGAAGGAGGAGCCAACATAATGAAAATAATAATCGCCAGAGAACTCATGGGAGACGTAGCAATCCCGTACAAGTAGCTCAAAACGAGACTCTCTTTCGCGGAATCGGAGATGAATAGCGAATAGGCGCATAGCCGACCTGGGGATCGCACGTGGAAAGAGTTGACGTCGCTGTTGTAGGGGCAGGACTAGCCGGCTTATCCTGCGCTTACACTTTGGCGAAAGCAGGCCTAGATGTTCTGGTTGTTGAGCGAGGCGACTATCCGGGCAGCAAGAATGTCACGGGGGGCAGGTTATACATGAACCCTGTCCGACAGTATCTTCCTGGGATTTGGCAGGACGCACCCTTTGAGCGGCACGTCACCAAAGAACGGTTGTCTATGTTGTCTGATGACACTGCAATTACGATGGAGCTGAGGCCAGAGGCGTACAACAAGGAGCCGTATCACAGCTATACACTCCTCCGACCTACCTTCGACAAGTGGCTCGCAGACAAGGCGACAGCGTCAGGTGCAGCCATAGTTTCAAAGTACAAAGTCGAGGGTCTAATGCGCGAGGGCGGCAAGGTCGCAGGGATCAAGGCTGAGGGCGAAGATATTGCTGCCAACGTAGTGGTCGCCGCAGATGGAGCCATGTCATTCACTGCTCAAGAAGCCGGACTTCGATCCAGACACAACCCGGAGCACTTCGCCGTAGGAGTCAAGGAAACCATCGAATTGCCAAGGAAGGTGCTGGAAGACAGGTTCAACCTGCGCGGCGAAGAGGGAGCAGCCCAGCTTTACTTCGGGAGTGTTACGAAGGGCATGACGGGTGGAGGGTTTCTCTACACGAACCGAGAGAGTATCTCGCTCGGAATCGTAGTCAGTATCGGGGCCCTGATGGCGAACCCAGCACAGCCTGAGACATTTCAGTTGATGGAGGAGTTTAAGCATCGGCCGGAAGTTTCAGCGCTCATCGAGGGCGGAGAGACAGTCGAATACTCGGCTCACACAATTCCCGAAGGGGGCATCGAATCTGTACCCACCCTGTACTCGGATGGGATCCTCGTTGTCGGTGATGCGGCCGGGTTCGCGTTGAACATGGGAATGATTGTGAGAGGCATGGACCTGGCTATTGCGTCAGGAGCGATGGCGGCTGAAACAATTAAGACAGCCAAGGCCGGAAACGATTTTTCCGCAGCGTCTTTGGCTTCTTACGAGGCGAGGCTGAACAACTCTTTCGTATTGAAAGACCTACGAACCTTCAAGAATGTTTGGAAAGTGCTGAACAACCCAAGGCTCTTCGATAAATACCCTCGCCTGGTTGCTTCACTCTTCACGGAGCTTATGCACATTGGGCCTGAACCCAAACCGAAATTTTCAACAACCGTTCTGCAGCAGGTCAGAAAGAACTTTCTTAATCTGACAACTTTGAAGGACATGCTGGGTCTACTCAAAATATAGATGGCTTGGGCGTTGAAAGTAGAAGAAAAGCTTGGGAAGAACGTTTTCAAAGTCGACAAAGAAGGCCATATCAAAATAAACAGAGAAGTGTGTCGCTCCAAATGCCAGCCCAAGTACTGCCTCCATGTCTGCCCAGCAAAAGTTTACTCGCTCGATAAACAAGGTGACATACTGCCAAACCCAGACGGTTGCCTGGAATGTGGGGCGTGCGTGATCGCATGCCTCGAAGAGGCTCTAAGTTGGCACTACCCGAAGGCAGGGTATGGGGTTCAGTATCGGTTCAGCTGAAAAGAAAAATGAGGTGAAATGAATTGCACGTCATAGCTTGCATGAAACAGACCGTTGACCTCCAACAGATCAGAATCAAACGGGACACTCGCGAGGCTGTTCTCGAAGGTTTGCCGCTTGTCTTCGGTGACATGGACAAGAACGCACTGGAGGAAGCTGTTCGCATGAAGGAAAAGCATGGAGCTAAGGTAACCGTCCTCTCTGTCGGAACCTCGAAACTCAAAGAGGGCATTCTTGAAGCCCTGGCGATGGGTGCTGACGAAGCATGCATAGTCGTGGATCCCGCATGTGAAGGCTCTGAGCCCAATTCCTCTGCGTTGACACTCGGCGAAGCGGTCAAGAAGATTGGGGCATACGATGTCATACTCGTTGGGGAAGGTTCCGCCGACAACTACTCAGGCCAAATAGGATCTAGACTCGCTGAGATTTTGAATGTTCCATTAATCACCTACGTTAGGGAACTCTCGATAGATTCGAGCACAGTCACTGCCACCAGAGACCTGGAAGGTGCACTCGAGCTGGTCAAAGCAAAGACGCCACTGGTCATCTCAGTTACGAGTGAAATCAACAAGCCAAGAAGAGCACCACTGACACAAATACTCAGAGCCTCACGGAAACCGGTGAACCTGTGGACGCTGAAAGACATCGGGCTCGATTCCAGTGCAGTAAAGTCAGCGTCCTCCGCAATCCAAGTCATCAGCAACCTCGCACCAGAACAAGAGCGCAAAGGCATAATCTTCGAGGGAGAACTGGAGGACTCGGTAGAGAAACTTGTGAACGCCCTAAAGAAGGAGGGAGCCCTGCCATGAGCGGCGGAATCATCATCTTTTCCGAAACTGATCAAGGAGCGTTCGAGCTCCTCACAAAAGGCCGCGAACTCTCGAAGGTGCTCAACATGGAACTCTTAGCACTCACCATTGGAAGGAAAGCTGAGAACCTGAAGCCCTATCTTGAGTATGGAGCGCAGAGGGTGCTGCTAATCCCGCACGATGGAGTTTTGGACACGGACGCCTACACTCAAATGCTATATGAAGTAGCCAAGGACGACGGCCCAGATATTGTGCTAATTAGGTCCACGCGCGCAGGTAAGGAATTAGCCGGCCGAGTGGCACAGAAACTCCAAGCCGGATGCGTAACGGACGCACTCAACCTAACCGCCAAGAACTCAGACCTAGTGGTCGACAGATACGCGCTTGGTGGGAATACTATTTCCTCAGAAGTCATCAGGACCAAAAAGAAAGTGATTTCAGTGATGCCCGGAGCCTTCGAGGCTCAAAAGGCACCAGCGCAAGGCAAGATTGAGACATTGAGTATTGCACCCCCACCGAGACGTGTGGAATTGGTCGAACGCAAAAAGAAAGAGAGTGAATCAGTCAACATAGAATCGGCCGAAGCTCTAGTCTGCGTCGGGAAGGGCCTCTCGGCCAAGGAGGACCTCGCAATAGTTAGGGACCTCTGTGCCGCCTTGAAAGCAGAACTGGGATGTACTCGGACCCTCTCCGCCGACTACCACTGGCTCTCTGAGGACAGAATGGTGGGAATCTCAGGCAAGAGGTGCAAACCGAAACTTCACGTCTCAATCGGCATCTCTGGCCAAATCCAGCACACCGTAGGAATAATGAGCTCCAAGCTAATCATCGCGATAAACAAGGACAAAGAGGCACCAATATTCAAGATGGCAGACTACGGAATAGTCGGAGACCTCTACCAAGTCGTTCCAAAGCTCGTTCAGAAAATTCAAACACGCGGAAGTTAGACTTCAGTCGAACATTATGCGAGCCCGCGAAATACTTGGAAAGAGTAGCGCAGCTCACCGCTGAAATCAGGACTTTGAACTTTAAATAGCAAGCATCTGTTTGGTTCGACTAACCCATACGAATGAGACGAGCAGTGCTGAATATTGCGCCCTACAGCAATCATAATCTTACTAATGGTGATCGGTTCTGTTTTCGTGGCCCCCGCGCACGCTTCCGCCATAACATTCGACGTTGGAAAAGACCACGTGCAAGTGAAGATGGCTCTTTCACTTCATCAGAACATGACCACTCTCCCCCATCAGAGAAGCACAATAACGCTCAGCCAAGACTCGAACATGACCACCTCGTTCACACAGGCTCTTGCGAAACTCGAACCTACCGCAACACCGTCCGATGCAACTTTGAACATCGTCTCAACAAATAACTTGCTGAACCTCACGCTCACCGTCGACGTTGCGGGGATAATTGACCAACATGGCGACGTGGCAGTTGTGAATATGACGTGGAAATCTTTCCAAGTTACCACGGATCTTCGAGACGGCAATTTGAGCTATAATGCGGTGGGCAACCGGTACTTCCGGCCGCTTGTCGAATTCTACGCAAACGCCACCAAGTTCGAGAACACCCCGAACGCCACAATCAGGGCAGTGAATTTCTTCGTCAACGGAACCGAAGCCGTTTCAGGAAGCGTCGCCGAGAACGCCGTAGGAAACTTCACTCTTCTCGACTTCAGGCCACTAAATCTCCCCATCGACCAATGGACACGGACTTACAATCTGTCAAACAACACGACAAATTGGACCTACATCCCCGTCACAACTTTCGGTGCCGCTGTAACCGCTCAGCAGAATAACCAGACAGTAAAGTTCTCTTCAGACTACTCTTACGATGCTGAGGTAACCGTTCCGGGATTAGCTCGTGCGTCGGGAAACAATCTTCTCATCGACATCGGATCTGGTGGGAAAGAGTGGGTTATGGCAGGGATAGTGGTTCTGGCTTTAGCTCTCGGAGTAATCGTTCAAATATTGTACAGGTCTAGGCGAAAGGCCATTAGATTAGGGCACAAGTAACCTACCCGCGGACCCGTTCCTTCGCAACTCGCTCCAGATCAGGAATGTCAAAAACTCCTTTGAAGTGTTCCTTCAGGACGCCTATGTAGAGAGAGACTTCGTCATCAGTCATGTACTGGAACATGTAATCCCCTTTGTACGGGGACGGTTCACCTTCTCGCGAGATGTACTCAATATGCATCAACTGGTCGCCTCGCTTAATCGTAATGGAACGCCGGTCGTTGCTCAAATTGACCAATTCCAAAATCAGGCGCCCAACGAAACCACTATGAACTTTCGCGGCGTTCAAGAACGAGAGCCCCATTCGTCCATACTTACTCTTAGCGGTCAAATGGGACACGAAATTTGGTGGGGTGAAAACCACTTCGTAGGAGATGAGGTTCTTGTGTTCTAGGTAGTGTAATGTTGTTTCGTCTCGGACGGTGAGCACGTACCCATCGCCGTCGAGTAGCCCGTAATCGAACGGGTAGATGCACTTGTAAGCTTGAATCAGCTTCGTAAGTTGCTCTTTGCCGGCTACACCCATCGCTGCTCCCCGCACTCCCTGCACTGCAATGACTATTTTTACGTTAGCATTCTCTACGAATTGGAAGTCGCGGTCAATGTCGCAGCGAGCGAGCTGGAACCCTCTAGCTGGTCCTTATGGCCGCTTATGACCAAAGTAATCGACGAGCCACCGCCGACCCTCACGACAAAATCAATGTTCGCCTGCAAGGGAGGGGACTCTACCAGAAGGTTTGTAGAAGTCTTGTTGTACACCCAAGTTACGTTTACAACGTTCAGCCTAATCCCATCGTAGCTCGCCAGCGAGAGGTCCCCCTTACCCAAGGTTGCGGTTTGGTCCTGGAGGTTCACCAAATCAAGCGCTTGCGATTGATTCGCGATTAGCTTCCATCCCTCCACATCCGATTGCCCAGATTGGTGCGCCCAGACCTCCTTTACCACAAAGTACACATGGTCTGCATTTTCGAATTTCATCGATTTCAAATAAACCGTGACTGTTCCCGTTGAGACAGCCGGGTAGACAATTATCAGGACAAGGGCAATGGCCCCCACTACTGAGACGATCTGCTTCGAGTTCACTTTAGATCAGCGCCGCACCTATACCGACCGTTTTCTTATAAGCGTCATGAAACCTTCTGAAAAACCCTTCAGGTCTGGGCTTTGAATCTCGATGAATTGACCGCAGGCCTCCCTAAGACAGAGCTGGTCTATCTAAGAGAAACGACGACCCAAAAAGGCGATAGCAACGTTCTGAGGGTTGTGCCAGAGAAGCGAACCCACGCTTACCTGATTCTTGACCGCACGGTCTTTCATCCGAAAGGAGGCGGCCAACCCTCAGACAAAGGAACTATTCACTCAACCGATTGCACGCTCAACATCAAGAAGGCCATTTACCATCGAGGCGTCGTCGTTCACTGGGCGAAAATAGCTTCAGGCACACCTAACACAGGGCCCGTTACCTGTGAACTAAACTGGCCATTCAGATATCTCATCATGCGACGACACACGGCAGCCCACCTCCTAGACCACTGTCTCTCAAAGACAACCGAAAGCCAAGTGCAAACAACAGACTCGTGGCTTGACGAACCCTGCTACGTCGGATACGCTGGCGAACCACCGAGCACTTCCGCCCTTCCACGAATGGAGCAACTGGCAAACCAGATGATCTCCGCGGGCGGCAGGGTCAAAATCGATTTCCTCACCGGCGAGGCGAGCAAGAAGCTGTTGCTGAATGCGCCGAACTTTGAACGCCTCCCCGACTTGGACGTGGTTCGCACCGTCACAATTGAAGGCTGCGACCCCATCCCCTGTGGTGGAACACACGTAGCAGACATCAAAGAGATAGTGGGACTCACGGTTGCCCAAGCCGAAGAAATGCCGGATCAGAAGTTCCGTTTGCACTTCCAAGTGAAATAGGCTGATAGGGAAATTGCCGCACCCATTAACTCTCACCTGCGGCTTCTCTTGAGCCTGCCAAACCGCTTCAACACCTCTCGGGGAGCCCGTTCCACTACCAAGCGTTTCCCTGAAACTCTCACGTAAAGCTTCACTGAGCCTTTCATGAACGGGAAGTTCGAATCCGTGGTTAGCTTCGTTGGCAGGTATATCCGCGGGGATTCGTAAACCCGCCCGTTTTCCATCCTTTTCTTCGTTACGACGAAACTTGCGACCGCTTCTTTCATTTCTTTCACTTCGGGTTCAAATTCAGGTCCTATTTCCGTCGCAAATCACGTTTAGTGGTTACAGCCATCAACACGGCAATTTTCGCGGGCAAAACTTGCATCCTGAGGCTGCCGTGTGACAATGTTTAAAGAGGAAATGACTCTCCCGGTGAAATTCAACGTGTTAGAAGCTTGATACAAGTCAATGTTCTTGTGACCAGCATGTCGGCTGAGAGATTCTGGGAAATGGACCGGCAACTGCCAGCCCAAGTTCAGATAGGAGTCAACATCAACATGCTGGATATCGATCAGAAGCCTGACGGCACCTTGGACGCGCCATTCGTTTTCACCGTTAACTATACACCATCCATAGCCCAAATCAGCATCAAAGGCAAGGCCAAAATCACCGGCAGCGCTGAAGATACGAAGAAGATCGTGGACGAACACAAAGCTCAAAAATCTCCGCCCGTGCAGCTCATTCAGGCCGTTTCGAACGTGGCAATAGCAGACGCGATTCTCATATCGCGAAGCTTGAACATCCCTCCACCCCTGCCCCCAATTCCTCAGCCGCAGACAGCACCAACCCAACCGGTCAAGCAGGCGGACTCCCGCTACACCGCCTAAGGTCCAAAATATTGGAGTGTTATGGGATGGTCCACAAAATTGGACCTCAGTTCATTTTCTTCGCAGCCAGATAGTTGTCCCAGTATGAGGCCAAGTCCCTCAATCGGTTAGCAAACTGGATGCTGAGCTTTGTTGGCTCATTGCGGTATTTCTTCTCGAGAAGGCCGCTCCTCAGCATCGCTTTGTATGTGTCGCTGAGTGTTTGGGCACTGATCTTGATGCGTTCCGCAACTTTATGGTGAAGATCCATAAGGTAGAGTGGGCGCCTTTCTTCGACCAGAATTTGTATTATCGCCCTGGCGACGCCCTGCTTCTTGATACTGTGCGGGAACAGGATCGCACAGAAAATATCCAAGTCGACGATCTGGTTTAGTGTTGAGTGCTTGTCAATTTTCGGGAAAACCCAGACCCAACGCTTCTGTCGCTCGGCATAGTAATCCTCCCTTGGGATTCTGCCAATCTTACTTCTGTCGAGCAGCATGATTTGCTTTGTACGATTCGCCATTGGAAACCAAGGGCTTCAAACCTACCCGGCAAAGAAAGCGGTTCAGAACACAAAGCGACCTAGAATAAGTCGAGGGAATTCGCGGAATTGGCTCAAACAGCTCAATTCTGATACTGTTATGGTTAAGGGCATTTTGGGCTCGGTCGCTCAATATCTGATGGATGTTAGAATGTAGGGGGCCGTGCGGCAAAGAATCCCCATTTCCCATGCAAGCATTCCAGCGACTGATGAATTCTACAGGATGTAAGAATATGCCGAAAAACCCCAACCTCCAACGCATTCCAAAAACGACAAAGGCAAGCATTGGGATGAGGAAAAAGTGCTGAGAGATCCCAGGTTCCTGACTGAGACATGGGCCGAGAGATGCGTATAGAACCACATCACGATTTGAGCGGGCTTGAGCGTTTGCGGGACGCAATCATGACTGATTCCTGCGCCTTCGCACAAATCAGCAAGCCCTGGCGCAGAGATTTGTTGTATGCCTCGTTGCGTGAAGCACCCCACATTTCAGCGAGAATGGCGATTTGATCGCAGACGGAGTTCGGGAGACCAAAGGTAATCAACGCGGATTTCCGACCTAGAATCCTCTGAGCATAAGGCCGTGCGCCAAACTTGAAGCTAAAGCTCCTTGATGGTCTGAGGAGCTCCAACCCACCCAGAATTGTGCTCGCGGCTGTTTCGGCCTCGGGGTTGTCTACGGTTAGGAAGAAGAATGCTGCACCGAGAAAGATGACCACTCGAAGGAAATCGGCCAGTTGCCAAGCTCTTGCAAGTTCTTTACATTGAGCTGCAATCTGCCTCGGAACCCTAACCGTAACAGCTAGGTACGGCAGGTTAGTTCCTCCGAAGTTGTACCACTTCGTGTACGAATGTATTGGGCAGCATACACATTACATCATAGGGTGTCAGACACCCCACCACGATAAACCCTGAAGGGCCAAACGCCATGTGAGAGAGATGGTTCACGGGCCTCGCTCGGAGCACAAAAACAAGGGCTGGAAAGCCAAGTTTTTCCATCCAAGAGAGATGGGCTTCTAAAGCATCGGTCTTCCTTGGTACTAACTTCCGAAAGGGGGCTAGACTAGGAGACGCCGAAGCACGTAAACGAAGCTACACTGATATTCAATCAGTTGAGAGCATGATCATTTTTCGGTTGCGATACACAGCCATTGAGGTCACTGACCTAGACCGGTCCGGTTCTATACGGAAATCCTTGGAATGAGGATCAGAAGCCGCCAGAAAGTGGTTCAAACAAACGGGGAAATGGCTGCCATCGAATCCGAGGATTCCGACCATCGGTTGGAAATTAACCATTATGGAGGCCACAAATACACCCCTGGAGACCAGCTCGACCACATAGCCTTTGAAGTCGAAAACTTGGATGAAGCCCTACCTGAACTGAAAGCCAAAGTAATTGAACCTGTGTCATTCGTCAGAAAATCAGAAAATGCCAAGTGGACGTACATTGCCGACCCCGACGGAATATGAATAGAATTCTTGCAAGTCAGGCATATCTGACGATTCTTGAATCCATGCACGAAGAACACTCACCAAAACCACTATGTCAAGTGTCGCACCGGTTTTCCCGCTGACGCCGGCTACGATCTTTCCAGTTGAGTTTTCGGATTAGATTTCAAAATCCGACTATTGTCCACTTTCTCCAAAATATTGGAATGTTCTGGAACACTCTGAAAAATTGGATGAGCTACGCAAATCGCCAAACTGAGCAGATTGTCGGCGGGTATCGTTCCGTGGGAAAATCCGGTTCATATTACTAAGTAAATTCCGACGGAATTTACCGTACGCGGCTTTTTGGCGCGAGAGATCGGAAAGGGGCAGGAAGGAAGAAAAAGGAAAATCCGGGGGCGACGGCCGAAAAAACGCCGAGCGAGGCAGATTGGCCGGCCGAAGCGAAAGGAGGGCAAGGAACGAGAACCGGTTGGTGAGAGAGGAAAGGGTATTTTCAGCCGCCTCCGATGGCAGCAGGACCACACCATTTCATTAAACAGCCATAGCTACGTACCGAGAGGCCAAAGTGATAGGTGAAATGGAGTGCTGAACGAACTGAACTGGGGAAAGGAACCTGCTAAGAAGAAATATTAGCCGCCGAGATTGTTAGATTTGAAGAGAAAAGGGGTCGCACCTTAGCATAGAAATCAGCTAACTGCTAAAGAAGAACATTCACGGACACCCTTGAAAGAACCTGGAGCATAAAGAACTTGGAGAAAACAAGCCGATGCGTCATTTGTGGCCAGCAGCTCCAGTACATCTTCGGCAGGCCACGAAAGCTATGCGGAAACAAGGCTTGTTACCTAGAGTGGAAGATGCGCCGATACCAGAACCTGCAATTCATCGCCCGTACGAGGCGACTGTCCAGCGCCGATTTCGAGTATGCGGAACCCATCTGCATCTGTGGAAGCGACCACTTCGCCTGGACCATGGAAGGCGTATTCTGCCTCGAATGTGGCCTGCAAGAGCCTCTGTTCTCGATTGAGCCTTGGATTCCAGCCGAATTTGCGCCCAAACCGGCCTGCACTTGCACCCAGATCTGTAAGCAGTCGGCTCCGTACAAGCTTTGGGCCTACGTCTAGCAGGGATTTCGCACAGCTCCTGGTTGGCGCGGACCTACATTAGCCAGCAGAAAAGATGTCTAGACTATGTTATACACCGCTGAACACCCCGAAGTGGTCCCACTTCAGAAATGAAGTAATGCCACTTGTCGAGCTGTAGGCGGGGCCCACCCTTCTTTTGGGTAGAGTGTACCCTCCTGTGTGAATGTGTGTGGTGGCGCATACATTCGGGCAAGATGAAGGACCACTTTCACCGCAGGGACCCCCCTCCTAGGGGGGGTACCAAGTAGCTCAGAGCGGTGTTGGGCGGAGTTTGTGATGGACTTTCTGCCCATCAAAGTGGGTATTATATGAAGTTCTAACGTGTGTTTGTGCGGCACTGAAAGCGCTGTCCCGCTGAGAACAGATTCAAACTGTTTTGAACGCATTAACGCATCATTCTGCCTTCACGGTCAATCCGGCCTCGTCGAATCCGGGTTGAGGAAATTGGCCGTCGGTCGTCCGCGAGGATCAGGTCAATCGGAATAATCGCAAGCGGTTTCAGCCCTCTCGACTTCCTTTTGGCGTTGATTTCGTAGGCGGTTTTGATTGTTCGACGGCTGACGACCAGAGCTTGGATGCGCGGATCGGTTACGGTAGGCCCGAAGCGGTCCTGCAGTGGAACAATCGTGGCTCTTGGTCTAAGTTTCAATCGTGCTAGGAGATGGGCCAAGTCTCGCTCGCGGCGTGCGTAGCTGTCGACCTTGTGAGGCTTGTGGAGTCTGCGGACGAATATTTCGCTAGAGACTCCTATCATGACTTTGCGGCCGACCTCGAATGCTTGTTTGAGGAGTTGACGGTGACCGCGGTGGAGGACATCAAATGTCCCGCCCATCGCGACGAGCTTGAATTGGGGTTGATGTGCAGGTTCGGCTTTTCTTTTGGCCGAGCGACCCGCTAGCCGCGCCATCTTTGATGCAATGGCTGCTCTCCAGCAAAGACATTTAGTGCTTTGGATTGGCTTTCAGCTACCCGAAAGCCGCACGCCTCTATCATCGAGTCGACTCGCGAAAACCCTTGCCGACGGAAATGCCGAGTGAACAGCCCGCATTACGCGAGGAACCCTGGAGTTTTCAGCAACTGCATGAACAGCCTTTCCGATCATGTTCTGCCCCACCCCCACGACTCCTGCAGACTCCATGATCCTCACAAGTTGCGCAATTTCCGGTGTTTGAAATCCTGCGTTCTCAGCGAATCTTCGCACTTCGCTGAGAAATGTCCTCAGGTCCGGTTTGCTGCGAATAGATTTCATAGCATGTCGGGCAGGAGGGTTTACTCTCGCAGCCAAGTCAGATTGCGAGAGAGCTTCGCGAGTAGGAATCGATCCCAGATACACGCATACGATTGAATGGTTCTTTGGAAAGATCAGTCGGTCAACCAGACCTATGCCAGGCGGGCCGGGCTCGGTAACTAGAACGAAGCCTCCAATGAGGACAGGGTATGCGGTTCCCAAACCCGTATGGTTTAGGACCTCAGCGACGTGCGTCAGTTCGCCGATCTCGTTTATTGAAATCGGAAGCTGAGCGGCATCGGCAAGAGCGAGGCATGAAGCAGCTGTTCCTCCAGCACTTGTGCCATATCCAGCCCCGATTGGAACCTTCACTTTCAGGTTGACTCGAACATCTTGTGTCGAACCGACTCTTTCGAGCAAATGCTCGAGTGCCCATCTTGTTGTGTGGGCTTCTGGTGCAGGTCTTCCGTTTATTCGGATTGCGATGGTTGTCTTTGATGCTTTGTTGGCTGTGATGGTTGCGGAGATTCCAAGTTTGAGGGCGAAGCCGCCACCCCTGGCGCCAATTCGGATGGGATCTGTGATGGGTTTGCCTTCGGCATCGGTTGTGCAGATTTCGAAGAAACTGGATATGGCGGCAGGGGATACTGCTTCCGAAGAGGGCAAAGTTCTCTTCCTAGGACTTGGCGCGGCTGGAACTCTGATGATACTGCAGACTCGGAAACGCTGCTTTGCACGCCGCCACAACGGGCGGCGTTAGCAGAATCAAGAATGGGATCTCGGAAAGGTACGTGAAGGCTGTAGTTGCGTACATGAAGGCCGTTGGCAGCGCACCATTGCCGAGCCCTAGCACGCCTGGCAGTGTGAAGATTGTGCTGTAACCTACAATCCCAAGGCCAATGATGATGCTTCCAACGCCGAGCCCGATTGAGGAGGCAACCTCAAAGTCAGCCCACCGATTTCGTTTCACCGTGAACCCGAGTATCACGATTACGGCCAGCAGACCTACAAAGGAGACGAGAAATTGCGGGCTTCCGAAGCCCCCGGTTCCAGACAGTAAGTATACGCCGTAGGCAGTTAGGACAATTGGAATGAGAAGACTCAATCCCAACAGGACACGTTTCACTGCTGCGGACGGGTTTCTGTGCGTCAACCAGCCGATTAGAAAGAACCCGACGAAATTCGAAGGAACACCTACTAGGAGACTTAGGAGTGGATCATGATGGCCGTAGAAAACGTCGGCAATGAATATTCCAATTGCGGCTCCGACTCCTCCGGTCCATGGCCCGAAGAGGACGCTAAAGGCTGCGGGGACGAACACTTGAGGCCAGAACCGAACCCCAAAGACCGTCACGGGGAAAACGGTCCATAGAAGCCCAATGAGCGCATAGAGTGCGGCGTTTACGACTGTAGTTGCCAACCGCAACGACGCGGGGAGAGTTTTGGTTGCCAAGATGATTCCCCCCGGAGATATTTCGTTTGACTATTCTAAGCTTGCCCTGAGGATTTGTATGCGAGGGTCGCCTACTACGAGCCATCTTTGAGAGTGCTTTGCGTGCTCTCTAGAATTCAGGCAACGCTTCATTTGCAGGCAGCATCAAAGCCGACGAAAAGTAACAGCCCAACAGAACAGACGAAGAGGGACAATTATCATGTTATCCAGATTGGGGGTTGGAGTCGCGGCAATTCCAGCGCGTCGTGGCCTCAACGAAACGTTAAGATACGGTGGTTAGTGGGCATTAGCGCTTGTAGCCCGGTGGTGTAGTGGTCAAACCAGCAAATGGGACTATGCATAGCAATGGCGCCAGAATAGAACTGCCACTAAACGGCTCTGGATCCCCTCCACCAAAAGGAGAAACCTGCCGACGGGAGAACAACCAAAAACCCGAATTCGAATCTCCCCCGGGCTACCAACAACCATTGTAAATATCTTCGGTCGGGGTACCATTGAGTTCAGATTGAAAGTCTCCAATGTGAGATGAAGCTTACGAGTCACCATTCCTGAAGAAAAACACAGCCTAAGGCACCCACCGTCAATTAATCATGGGCCGAACCGGATCCTCTAAGGGTGCCATACACCTATGCTGGCCCTGCATCATCTAAAAACACGTTTCATTCCAGGGAACCAATAGCTTTCTCCACTTCCACAAGGATTTCGCATGACTTCACGAGTTCCTTCATCTTGTTGTGATCGGGATGAAGCGGGCGGTCGATGTCGAGATACTTGACGTGTTTACGGATCACATTATGAGCAACTTGTGTTCCCTTTCCGAATTCGTATGGTGTTTCATATTTTTTACGTAAGTCAAGGGCTTGGGCAGCGGCCATGAATTCAATTCCCAAAATGCCATAAGCATTGTCGAGTATCTGGAAATTCTTCAGGGCGGTGTTCATGCCCATGGAAACGAAATCTTCCTGGTCGGCAGCAGCCGGGATCGACTGCATGGAGGCCGGCATGCAAAGGATTCGCTGTTCTACGATCTGCATATCAGCGGTATATTGGCTTAACATTAGCCCGGAGAACATGCCGGCGCCCTTAATCAGGAAGGGCGGAAGCCCCACGCTGAGTGCCGGGTTATTCAGGCGGTTCATGCGGCGTTCAGAAAGTACGCTTACCATTGTTACTGCAACACCTATCATATCCATAGGCAAGGCAATGGGCGAGCCCTGGAAATTGGCGCCTGAGAGTACCAAGTTTTCATCCGGGAAGAAAAGAGGATTATCCCCCACACCATTGAGTTCGATCTCTACCTGTACTCTGGCAAAGCCAAGCGCATCATGTGCTGCACCAATCACCTGCGGTGTGGAACGCATTGAATATGCATCCTGCACTTTCACTTTTAGACGGCCTTCAGATAGGTCACCGCCAGCTGCTACCGTGCGGATTGATTTTGCACTGCGGACGCCACCGGGGAAACCGCGTACTTCAAGAATTAATCCATGATACGGTTTGAGGTTGGCTTTCAGCGCCTCCAGCGACATGGCACAGGCTATTTCAGCCTGCTTAAGCCAGTTGTTGGTGTCATATATCATCAGCGCCGACATGGCGGTAAGTACATTGGAACCATTGATAACGGCCAGACCATCGCGTACCTCCAGTCCGGGAATGGAGATACCTGCGCGTTCCATGGCCACATGGCCGTCCAGAAATTCACTCTTGTAATAGGCATGCCCTTCACCCATCATAAGCAAAGCAATCTGCGACATGGGTGCTAAATCACCGCAAGCACCCACCGACCCTTTGGTGCATACATAGGGCGTAACACCCTTGTTCAACATATCCACTAAAGTTTGGGTAATCGCCAGGCGGCAACCGGAATTCCCGTGTGCATGAACGTTGATACGCGCCAGCATCGCACCACGTACCCAGTCAATGGGCATGGGATCGCCTATGCCTGCAGCATGATTGTAAATCAAATACCTCTGAAAATCCTTTACCTGATCATCGTTGAGCACTATCTCCGAAAATTCGCCTATACCAGTATTGACACCGTACATGATCTCATGGGCTTCAACTTTTTTCTCAAGCATCGCGCGGCACGAATTGATCCTTTTAATGGAATCGGGATGCAGTTCCACTTTTTCGTCATGACGTGCAACGCGTACAACGTCTTCAATGGTCAATCCTGAACCACTGATCACCAGTGTCATACTATCTCTCCTTATTTTCAATACATCTTAATTTGTTATGAATGTTCCCAAATTTCAAAGGGATACCATCATCCCGGTCTAGCGGTGCACGCACACACACAAGAAAATAATCGGAGCGTTGTAGAGTCTGTCTTGTCATCATTTCCTGTGGCCATAGTCTCTTTCGAGCGCTGCCACATATTTGTCCCAGACTTCGTGGGTATGCTTTACATCTTGTGCTTTGGTCGGCGCCTTGCGTATCTTGTAATGTTCTATGAATTTCATGTCGAGCTTAGTCCTTCGAGGCCCAAGTTTTGTCAACACGTAGTCGCCTGCTTCGTCATCCTCATCGCTTATGAAGTCGAGGTGCCAGGCCTTTGGCGGATAGAGTGTAACTACATTCACGGCGCTTCTGGGTTTACCACTGCTCATATATGCTGAAGTGTAGATCACCCGATGCCACGTCTTTAGCAGGATTTTTCGCTTCCGTTTTGAACCTGTTATCTTAGGGTCGCTTTCTCGATAGTCGGTACACCAATCATAGACAAATCGAAGTGGAGCTCTAATAGTCTTTGAGACGTGGAAAGTGTGAGTTTTGGTATACCTAACGCCTTTCAAGTCCAATATCCCTGTATGCGAGTGACGCCTCGGGGGTATTTACTATTGCGCAAGATCAATGCAATCAAAGAGCTGGGCCATTCAACAAAGGGCGCTCAAGCGGAATTTTTGGCCATTCACTTTTTCATAGGTGTGGGTCTAGTGTAGGGGACCAAGAAACTGCCGACACGCCCCCCTCATAGAGCCTACGCATCAAGGTCGGGGAAGAATTACGGCTTGGGATGCGTTCAATTTGCGTTTTGAAATGGAAAACGGGGGTGACTGGGAGCGTATCCTCCCAAAGTTACTTTCGGTTTATGCCTTAAGGTTAGGCTGGTACGCGAATAGTGTTTCGCTTCTTGCGATCCCATCAGTATGGGCTAGCTGTTCGACGGTTGATTTCATGAGTTGCTCGTAGTTCTGAGCCTTGTAACTCATGATGATGTCGAACTGACCTGGAATACTCCACGCGTCGTATATGGCAGGTATGCTCTTCAGCTTCTGTAAAACTTCCGGTAGTGGCCTGTTGACTGATAGTAAGCTGAATCCCCAAACGCCCTGCGCGTCAAGCTTCTGACCGTTAACGAATCCATCATTTGCCGTGAAAGTACTGGTAACATTTACACCGTGGATACTGCGTATTTTGTTGACCATATTGAAAACTTGCTCTGGGTTACTGTTCTTGATTCGCATAATGATATCGTATCGACCGGTCACTGGTGCGCTGAACTCTATCTCGCTGTACTTGCGTAGCTCCTCAACCACTTGTGGCACACGGTCACGCTGGACCTTGGCGAACACGTAAGTCGGGAACATTTTGTTTGCTTGCATTGTATTCACCTACTAACTCCAAGTATCGATAACGCCAGTCATACCTGTATCATGCTTATAAGACTTGTTACCAAAAGATATATCTGTAACATTACCTAATTCAGACATGAACGAGCCATGAAAACGGCAAGACCAACGATATCCGGAGTCGTAGTGGACCTCTTAACGCGAAACCATCCCGTTTACGAACACATTCGGATGGGGCTCATCAACTATCACGCCTTGGCCGCGAGAATCAAGCCTACCGTGGACCGGACTACTGGCAGGGACGTGAACGTTAACACGATAGTCGTAGTCATCAAGAGGTTTTCAGACGCACAGTCCAAGCTAGGGCTACCGCTCACCATGTCCGTACTTAGAAATTCGAAAATGACATTGAGTAGTGGAGTGGTCGACGTAACAATTACCCCTAAGCGAGAAGCTTTCATCACCGAATTGAAGAGACTCGTGGATCTATCTACTGAGCTGAACGAACGCCCTCACATCTTCCCACTCGTAAGCTCCATCAAGATCATAGCCGATGCAAACGATTACGGAAAACTGAAAACGACACTGAAGAGTCGATACCCCCTAAAACCTCGACTGAACGCGGCGAAGATCACAATACATCTATCCGAGGAAGCTGGGAGGTCACCTGGAATCGCAGCGTACATAACTGACCTGCTCTACCGCAACGGAATAAACATCGTAGACGCATTCCTAGGATACGAAGAGATCATCCTGATCCTCGATGAGTCAGATGGACCACGAGCCTACACGATATTGGAAGAGGAGACCGGCAAGGGTCGCAAGTAAGCTTGCTATTCCGCTATTCGATGGATGGGGCAACAACTCCTCCATCTAATCGCCTCGCTTGAATCGCTGACCTAATCCACTTAAGGATCGCTGGGGGTAAACGATGCGCTCTACGATAAGGACCTCAGATTCGGCAGAGACTTTGATTGCAAAACACGCACTATTCACTCTACCCTGAAACTCATTTTTCCGGCCGCCTCTAATCTAGCGCAGCTTACGCAAAGACCATCCACCGAGGGCAATCCCATAGAGACGACAGGGCCGCCACATTCCCTACATTTTGTTGGAACCATCATAAGAAAATCATTCATGATCGTTAGAGATGTCGCTAATTACTGGGCAAGAGGCCGAACGCCTCACCCTAACCAACACGCACCTCAAGACGGACTGCTTTTCGATGGAATGCAGAAAAAACTACCCTACGGCTGTTGAATTCGCTCGAAGTTTGTTGGTAGATTGTGAATTAACCTGGCTCGGTGTCCGAGCGTTTAGTGTTTGAGCTACAATTGCAGCACTTGTTGCAGTTCCCGCAGGTTCCACAGAGATAGTAGGCTGATTGATGGCAACTGGGGCATAATCGATCTTCAAGGCCCTTCACAACTTGCTTCAAAGTCTACCGCGCCCTGCCGCTCGCTTGACCCGCTCTATTGGCCATTCTCTTCCGTTTCTTCTGCCATTCAGGTCTCGTCAAATCAAGACCCTTTCCATCAGATTCAGTAACATGCTGCAAACTGAAGAACCTTTCCTGTTACCCTTTCCCTCGAATTGCAAAACAGGGTTCTGCATCCATCATGCCGTCAATCCTTCATGCACCCGCGAGGTGCTCCGAACCCCTGACCACTTATGCTTCTGGAATTAAATAGGAAAAGTTCTATTCGCGCGCCTGCTTCAATTCCGTGAGACCTCGATTTGACGAAAGGGGTTCTTAGCAGTATCTAGTGTGGGATCGGCTGTGAAAGGAAAGGAGCGGGGTAGAGTCAGAAGAATGAGAAGGACCAGCCGCAGAAAGGAAGAGAGGAAAGAACACAAGAAAAGGACAGAACGAGGGCTACTAATCCTATAACAAAAAGGAATTACGAAAGAGAGTCGCAAATTCCTAGCTGCGTGACATAATTGCCTCAAACTCAAGAGAATAAGACGAGAAGAAGAAAGAGAAGGAAAACGACGAGAGCTCACAACTAAAACCAAGGGTTGCTTCGAGCCCTGCGACACGAGAAATAAGAAGGACTATTCCCGTTAGAAGGAGGGCTCCTACGGTGGTCGAGGGCTACTGTGACCGTTGTGGGTCATGGTCTTACAGTTTATTCAGACGTAACGCTCAATACTTGTGTGAGCGGTGCGTCGAGCATCGATTTTGATTTGCTTAGGCAGTGAAGTCGTCTTTGCAGATTTGAAATCGCATGAATTTTCAGAAACAGGAAAGCGTGTGGTTATCGGATTGGGGCTCGGAAGAAAGCGTATTGTGTAGTTAATATAGCGCGGATGACATATGCGTTACCAGAGGTAACAGCCGGAAACCATGTGGCGTAGGCCACACAATCTTGAGGCTCTCTAAGACGAGGCCTCTGAGTCTAGGTCAAGGTCGTTACCTCACACATAGAAGTTACAATTTGATGATCTAATATGTCCGGACAAGGAATGCAAGTCATGATTCTGAGAGAAGGTTCTCAACGAACAACTGGAAAGGATGCGCAGCGAAACAACATACTCGCGGCGAAAGTTATCACTGAAACCATAAAGACCACGCTCGGCCCGCAAGGGATGGACAAAATGCTGGTCTCTGGTATGGGTGACGTAGTCATAACAAACGACGGAGCTACCATAATGAAAGAGCTGGATGTTCAACATCCCGCCGCTAAGATGCTTGTTGAGGTAGCAAAGAGCCAAGATAGTGAAGTGGGCGATGGTACGACCACCGTCGTTGTTCTCGCCGGCGAACTCTTGACGAGGGCGGAGAAGCTTCTTGACCAAGATGTTCACCCGACCGTCATCGTTGAAGGTTACAAGAAGGCTTCCGACAAAGCTTTGGAGATCCTCCAAAACCTATCAATCGGCATACAACCTGACGACGAAAAGATGCTCAAACTCGTCGCAATGACCTCGATGGGCACAAAGGCAACTGCTGGAACGAGCGAACACCTCGGAACACTAGCCACGAAAGCCATCCGTCAAGTCATGGAAGAGAGAGATGGCAAGATTACCGCTGACATAGACCGAATCAAGGTCTTGAAGAAAAAGGGCGAAAGCATGGAGCAAAGCGAGCTCATCAAGGGCATCGTTGTCGACAAGGAAATCGCACACTCCCAAATGCCAAAACAAGTAAAAAACGCAAAAATCGCCCTACTCAACGCGAAACTCGAGATTGAGAAGACCGAATTCGATGCGAAAATTAACATCAATTCACCAGACCAAATGAAAGGTTTCCTTGACGAAGAAGAATCAATGCTCCGCGAAATGACGGAAAAGGTAGCGAAGAGCGGGGCCAACGTGATCTTCTGCGAGAAGAGCATTGACGACCTCGCACTGCACTTCCTCTCCAAGAAGAACATAATGGCTGTCAAAAACGTCAGCAGCGGAGACATGGAAAAACTAGCCAAAGCCACAGGCGGAACCATACAAGCCAGCACAAAGGACATACCCACCGAAGGACTCGGTGAAGCAAAACTCGTCGAAGAAGTCAAGATCGGAGACGACAAACTCGTCTACGTTCGCGACTGCAAAGACCCTCACGCCGTCACCGTGATGATCCGGGGCGGTTCCGAACATGTTGTGGACGAAGCCGAACGCTCTTTCCACGACGGTCTCTGCGTAGTCAGAAACGCCGTCGAGGATGGCAAGATTGTTGCTGGTGGAGGAGCCCCCGAAGCTGAAACAGCAAAGCAACTTCGCGACTACGCTCTAAAAGTAGGAGGACGCGAACAACTCGCGATCGAAGCCTACGCCGAAGCACTGGAAGCCATCCCCCTCACAATAGCTGAAAACAGCGGACTCGACCCAATCGACATAATGGTTGAACTTAGATCAAAACATGCAAACCCAGAAAACAAATGGTTTGGCGTCCAAGTCAAAACCGGCAAGATCGCTGACATGCTCGCGAATAACATAATCGAACCACTAAGGGTAAAACAGCAAGCCGTCAAATCCGCCACAGAAGCCGCCTGCATGCTACTACGAATAGATGACATCCTATCCTCAAAAGGCACGAAGGAAGGAGGTCCTCCAGGAGGCCCCGGCGGGATGCCGGGAGGCATGCCTGGCGGAATGCCCCCAGGCATGATGTAACCACCCTTAAGTCCTCATGATGTTTCGACCCGCTCGACGTTTCCTCACAGGACCGCGTCCACCAGCCGACTTAGCGGCACGCTTCTTAGCCGCAGTCATTCTGCCGCCTCTGCTTTTCTTTGCCATTTTCAAATCACCCCTTGAATCTCTTTTTCAGGTTTTGTCTCTTCTCTCTATCCTGAAGGGTTCGCTTCGTACGTGCTCATTTTTGAGCCGCATGTGGGGCAATCAGCCATTGCGTAGTCGGTTCGGTGCTTATGCTCTGTGGCCACGACGGTTCTAGGGGCTTTGCACTGAAGGCAGTAAAACAGCATGGGGTGGTTCTCACGGAACTGGAACTGGGGCTTCAGGTTGGCCCCGCACTGATCGCAGTAATTACTCGAATAACTCATAGGAGAGGCCTCTATGACAATATACGGCGCCCTTGAAGTAGTCTGATGATTATTACGATGAGTGCGATAACGAGCAATAGATGGATTAGACCTCCGCCGATACCGCCAATGAGTCCCAGTAGCCAGAGAATTACAATAACCACGACTATGGCCACTAATAGGTCCATCAACGATTCGCCTCACGACGTATCATAGTTGAATTGCGCTAATAAACGCTACATATTTATATCGTTAGACTGGCAGACCCAAAAACCTAGTGCGCCGATGTTGTCACTGCAATCCCGACGAACAACGACCAAATTCCAAAAACACATGACCGATTTGTCACGTCCGCTCGGGTTGAGTTCATACGACCATAAGAGATCGTGTCACGTGACATACTTTTCTGAAAATAAATATAAGATCATAGCGGATCCGGACACATCATGTTCCGAACGTGACGCGTGCATCGTTTTCCCGACGCCAATAATCGAAGGGTCGCGGGTGCTAAGTATCTTTGCTGGCGCGTAATCTGGACATGATCAAATCAGCTACCTTGTCCGGGTTCGGAACGTCGACCATTTCTGCGACAATGTTTTCACCAGGCTCCGTCCCGCGAACTAAGCCGTAGCCACTCTTTGTCACAGGAACAACGTCCCCATACTTCGCCAATCGACCCACAATACTCTGCGAAACCTGCACATCGCTGATAGACGAGAACGGAATGCGCCGAACACTACGACGCAACAACTGCTTCTTCACAACAACATCAGAGTCAGTAATCAGATACGTGAACGCGTTCCTACGAACAACACCAATCAACACGCCCAGGAGGCCTATGCCAATCAATCCCAAGGCTGCATAGCGTAGGAGAGAACCAGCAGATGAAAGTGGAGACTGGAAAAGAAAGCTCACAACGTAAACCACGAGACCCAACAATACTACGACAAAACCCTTCCAAGCGAACGGCACAAAACTCGGTTTAATCTTAATGTCTTGTTTCGCTTGAGCTGACAAAACCTTTCGGCTGGTAAAACAGAGGCTTGCTCCGATAAGGGTTTCTATTAACGATTCGGTTCAACTCAACTGGTGGGCCCGCCCCGCTTCATTAAATGGCTGTACTGTTTGGGTCTCGCCGCAATTCTGTAGGCTATCGCGTGGCCACGTGTAAATGCCTCTATTCACTTGCAGTTCCCACAGCGCCTAACGCATTCTCAGGCTTCCGATTCGAATCGCGTCGTTGACCTGCACCTAGGACAAAGCGAATAAAACGGCGACATGGATGAGTCAGACATCTACGCTCTAGTAATCGACTGCGTCAAGAGCTGGATTACATAGTAACATTCATGCCCCCGGTTATGCAGAACAATGCTTACATATGTGTACTGATATCTATATATCAGGCAAGGAAGGTGAAAAGAAATCATGAGGGGTAAAAACCAGCAGATAAAGGGTAAACTTCGTGAACTAGAAGGCAAATTAACATTGAATATGGGCCAAGAGATTAAGGGTAAGGCTGAACAGCGGGTAGGAAAGGTTCGCGAAAAATTGGAAAAGGCTAAGGCATCGATTTGAGTTGGATTTCTAGGTGACGATTAAGCGAATAGCTTAATCGTACGTTTTTTCTTTTGCATCATAGACCTGCCACAGTAGACTAAGGGATGGTGGCGGACACCAACGGTTAACTCCTGTCGCAGTCATTCGAGGCTCTAGCTTTTTTCTCCGGGCTTGCTTCGCGAAAATATGTCCCGTACCTTTGAAAGGATTCTTTGTGATACAGAACCGCTTTGAAAACGTGTCTTCTTGTAATCTCTAACTTCCCCTGTCCCGGAAACGGTTACATTGGCGTATTGGGTGCCCTTTGTTTTTTCCGTCTGCATCGCCCAGGAAATTTCCAATACCCATATGTCTTGCCGTTCTACTGATTTGATTTCCGCTTGTGCGCCTGATTCCTCTTTCTTGACATACTCCAGGGCGATTTTCTTTGCTTCAGCTTCATCGATCGTTCTTGGCATAGAGACATTCACGTTGCCTCTACAAGTTTAACCCTTTCGGGCCACTATCCTTCGTTCAGACCATCGTCAAATGTAAGCTTCGGTGGTGAGTCTCATGGTGCGCGGGATCTAGATCGATTGGCTCCTTGCTGGGTACGTAGGTACTCTGAAATTCGACGTATAACTGAGACTTAATACTCACCGAATGGCATGTGGTGGTTTTCTGTTGAGATTTGGTTTCTAGAGTCGGCTGCAGATTTTCTTTGATACTATTGCTGAGGATATGAAGAGCGTCGATAGCACTATTGTGGCTGTGGATATTATGAGGGCTGGTTGTGATGCGAGTAGCTCTCCGAACATCAGAGCCCCTAATCCGCCGAAGAGCATGGCGGCGAGCGCTCTCTCAAGCATCCCCTGACCCTTCCAATTGCGGAGACGCCTGAACCTGGCTCTTAGGACTCCTAATGGTACTCCCAAGTAGAAAGCGCCAATCAGGAAACTTGCCAGTAGGCCGGATATTAGTACGGCAAGCTCGGGGTAGGCGGAGGTTGCTGAGAACAGGTTTGATGTTAGGTATAGGATTCCTACGAGCGGATAGAGCACGCCCTTCATCACCGTTCGCTCAACCCAATGAGTGTTCAAGTACGCGGCAACGCTGGGGCTGAACGAATAGTACCAAGCGTTGAAAACCAACATGAAACTGGAACCAGACTTGGTGCCCATAATTGAATTGTCACGGAAGTTGCGGAGCAACTGAACCTCAGGCGCCACTTGCGAACCATAAGTTGCAGTCGCGATGAGACACAACGGTTTTTGTGGTGGCGCGGTGCTGGATGTAATCGTGGATGTAATCGTAGTTGAAGAGGACGTGACCTGAATAGTCACATTCGCTGTATGTATAAGCAATCCACTGAACCCGGTGACCTGTAGCAGGTAGCTTCCCGTTGTGGATGTGAGGGAAGTGGTTATGGTTAGAGTCGAGGAGGCGACTGCGTTTGACAATGGGGTTACAGGTCCATCGAGGTTGATCGTGACTCCGTCAGGAGCTATGCTACTCCAGGAGGCTGACAGTGAGACGCTGGAACTGAATGCGTTTTGTGAATAGACAGATATCGTTGCCGTCTTTGAACTTCCCTGATTTATCATGATCGTCGCTGACGAAACTCCAATTGCGAAGTCTTGCAAGCCAGCCCGAATCACGGTTACCGTCAAGCTTGTGGAATGCGACAGGGACCCGCTTGCTGCAATAATCGGTATAATGTAAGTTCCCGTTGGTGTTGATCCTGCGACTGATACGATAAGCTGGGCGGCTGCGGTTCCCGCTAACGGCACAAGCATAGGGCTCGCAGTGAAGCTAAGGCTCAATCCGTTCACGGCGGTTGTTGTGAGAGTAACAGGAGAGGAGAATGTGCCGGAAGCTTGCAATGTTACCGTTGAGGTTGTTTGTGAGCCCTGGATCACATTAATCGTTGTCGGTGAAATTGAGATGCTGAAGTCGCCTCCTGATACTATGACCTGGATCAAGATATTCACCGCATGGCTAAGTGAACCGCTCGTCCCTACTACGTTGAGCGTGTAGGTTCCCACTTGAGCAGTAGTCGAGGCGGAAAATGTTACGGCAGCAAGAGTCGACCCATCGTCCGGCGGGGTGGCAGATCCAGGAATAGTGAAGGATAGCCCTTGAGGGGATATGCCAAACCAGGATGCGGACAGGGTGATGGGCGACGTAAAGTGGTTAATTGAGGACACATAGACGGTTCCTCCCGAGCTCGCTCCTTGATTAATTCCGATCGGAGCAGACAAAGAGGTGATGGAAAAGTCTGGGCTCGCAGCTTGCGATACGATAATTGTGATGGTTGTGCTATGCGTTAACCCTCCGCCGATTCCAGTAATCAGCATCGGATAAGTTCCCGAACTAGCCGACGGACTAACTGATATGACCGCGGTTGCAGTTGCTGCCCCTCCCGGCAATTCGGTCATCGGATTTGGTGAGAAATTCAAAGACACCCCGGAGGGACCATTGGCTGTTAGTTCTACGGCAGAAGAGAATCCGCCGAAAGAGCTCACGGTTACAGTGGCGGTCGTAGATGTGCCAGGCCGCATGCTGAGGCTCGAAGGCGCAACTGCGATAGTGAAATCCATAGGTAAAACCACCTGCAAAGTGAACTGGGTCGAATGAACGATTACGCTTTGAGAGACACCTAACGGGTCGCTTGTACCGGTCACGGCGATAGGGTAAAGCCCAACAGCAACCCATGACGGAACGGAAACCGAAAGGAATGAGGTAGCTGATGTACCATAAGGGCTCGAAACGCCTGACGGCGGAAACAAGTGGCTTTGCGAGAAACTCAAAGACACACCCGAAGGTTCCCCGCTATGTATCAAAGATACGCCTGAAGAGAAACCGTTGAAGGAGAAGACGGTGACGGTCGAGGATCCGTGTCCACCGGGTGCTATGTTGAGGACTGGCGGGGAGACAGAGATCCCGAAGTCCTGCGGGACAGTCCTGGGTGTTACTTGCAGGCCAAACGCATAAGTGTGGATAGTTGAACCACTCGATCCAACAAGCGTGAGATAGTATGTGTTACCGGACACACTTGAATCAACCGTGAACGACGCGGTTGTGGTCACGGAACCTCCCGCAGGCGGCGTAACAGGATTTGAGCTGAGATTAACCGTCACACCAACCGGAAGGACTGAGAAAAACAGTTGCACCGGACCACTGAATCCGTTCACCGAAGTAACGGTTACAACCACGCTCGCTTGCGAACCTGCCACCAAATTCAAACTGGAAGGTGAAGCGGCCAGCGCGAATGTAGGAAGCAGTTGCGCATTTACCGCCATGGCGAAAGAGGAAAATAACGTAAGGAGAATTATTACTGTTTGAAGGAAAGCTCTTTTTCCTTTCTCACTCAAGTTGCTCCACACCTATTGGTCGAGGGAGGTACACAAGATAATCGCATGTTCCTTCGCTCGTTCATGCTGAGTTCATTCAGAGGTACTTCGATGCTAAGCCGACTATGCCGCCGATGAGTACGAGTACACCGCCAAGGCCGCCTCCGATCAGTCCTACAACTATGAGAACAATATCCCACGTGAGGTCGGTAGCACGTTTGGCGCCATAGATGGCAACAATGCCGAGGATGATTTCAATGATTCCCCAAAAGGCTCCACCGAGGGACCCAAGCACCGATGGCATGAGCATCATGAAAGCCATTCCCACGAAGCTCAGGAGACCCTGGATTACGAGGATTACTCCGCCAATCAGTGCGAGAATGTACGCAAGCCTTCCTAAGGAAGCTTTAGCCATCGAGGATCATCCAACTTTAGATTCTAAAAGAGTTTCAGTAGGTACGGCAGGGCTAGGAAGATTATTCCCACGATGACCATGATGATGCCGACCCATTTCGCTAGCTTCCCCGCGAAGAACACGATCACACCTAGAATTATCACAACGATTGGGTTCAGTGTCAGCAGCCACTGGTACGCTGAATTAGCCATGGAACCTGCACTTTGATTCGCACCGAATTCGTTAAGGATCCTAAACAGACTTACACCAAGTAAAGGCGCTATCATAGAATAGATCTTGCTCATATCAATCAAGTCACGATGTGACATAGTTGAATCGTGCTTATAAGGCTATATATTTATATCGTTAATGCTGAAGGTAGCGTATCTCCGGGAATCTAGACTTTGGGCAAGATGTACATGGTTCTTTCTGACGAGACGGAACGCACACTCCGACTGGCCGTTGTCACAATTCTCCGCTGAAGGAAGGGCGATCTAAGCAGTGCAATCGAGGTGGCTATCAAAGAATGGCTGGACAAACATGCCACAGAAGCCAACATTACCAAATGGGTGCGCGGCCAGCTGCATGAAAGAGGTCCAGGGAGACCCCGTGCTTCGAAATGATCTTTGTGGATCATGTGCGACCAATATTGAACCTCGAATTCAGATGGTTAGCTTCAAGGTTTACTGTTGTTAGAACTCATCGCTCCTCTTTCATAATTCTGGCATACTCTAAGTCATTCTAATTACTTGTAGGCGGAAATCCCTCTTCTTCACGCATTTCTGGAACCGCAGTATCTCTGCATGAGTATTACGGGAATCGCCCGTAACCGGGAAGAAGTTTGAGCTCTAACGAAGAATCAACCAAGGAACGAGAACAATGAGCATGATCCCAAAAAGACCGATGTGTACACGCATTTTGAATCTCCCTCCAAGACCTACTGAAATTCAGCCGCAGTTATAGAGCTACATCTGTATGACGTTAAATATACAAGCTTATATCGTGCTTTGCGTGTATACAGTTCAGCCAGATATCCTTTGGGAAAAATCTACGTGGTACTCTCGGATGACACAGAGCGCCGACTGCGATTGACAATCGTGAAGAGGCTCGGAGGGAAGAAAGGAGACCTCAGTGTCGCGATAGAGGAAGCTGTCAGTGACTGGCTAGGTAAGGACTGGTTGAAGCCTGGAGATCATCGGACGTAAGAAGGGAGGTGAAGAAAAGAAATGTCATGTGCATGTATTGGGAACAATTATTACGGTCGCAGACCGGACTATATGTTCGCTCCGTCGTATGGTTATCCTTCGTACGGTTACGGCTACGGTTCGTATGGATATCCTTACTACAATAACTATTATGGACAGGGTTCGTATGGTTATCCGTCGTATGGTTATCCGTCGTATGGTTATCCGTCGTATGGTTATCCTTCGTACGGTTACGGCTACGGTTCGTATGGATATCCTTACTACAATAACTATTATGGACAGGGTTCGTATGGTTATCCGTACTATTGGTAATCAGAGCATCGAAACTAAACCGACTAGACCGAGCACTGATGGTGCTCGTCCTCTCTTCTCTCATTCAATTGAAGCGTTGAAAACACAGGCTGTTAGCTCAAGAGCAGCATAAGAGTCATGGGTATCGCATCAAAACGATACGGACCAAACAGGCTATGGGGAAGTGGAGGTTGTGACTCCAAGGAACAAAACTGCCGGTATCCTGTGCATTGTGGGTGGTGCTCTTCTTGTGGTCGCAGGAACCACCGGCATGAAGCCCTTGCTGGAGGAAATCCTGAAGTACATTCAACCAACAGTTGATGCGTTCCCGATCCTCGCCACAATTTTCAAGGCGCTGATATTCATAGCCGCCCTTGGTGGAATCTCTGTCATAATAGGTGGGCTCTTGACCTTCCACGTCCCAAGGATAGGAAAGCTCTTGGTAATGCTCGGTGCCGGATTAGGTCTGCTCGGTTTCATGATCCCCATGAGCCTCGCTTGGCACCAAGGAATACCAATCAACGAATTGTTCGAAGGATATGTCTCATCGACGGGGGGGTACGTGCTGGGCATCATGCTTACGATAATTGGGCGCCTCATCGCGAAGTAAATCATAGCTTACATGGTAGCGCGCCAACCATCTGCCCAACCTGCTGCTGAATCATTCTGCTTTCATGGAGACTTTCTCTTGGGTTTCTTGACCTTCACTAGCTGTTGCCCATTCAGCCGTGTCCCTTCCCGTTCACGCTCTTCCTCATCCTGCTCCAGTCTATCCTCGTCCTTTTCCTCTTCGGCACTCTCATCAGCGCCTTCCCGTTCACGCTCTTCCTCGTTCTCCTGTTCCCGCTGATCTTCTTCCTGCTCTCCCTCACGCTCCTTTTCCTCTTCCTCGTCGGACTCTTCACTCAATAGTATCGCCTCCGCAGCATTTTCCAGCCTTGTCTCCTTCCGCTCTATGATTAATGGCTTTTTCTTGGGGCCTTTTCGCGGCTAGGCGCAGAGACTTGTCGGCGTTCGCATGTGTGAAGGCCCATAACCATTCCTGGGTACATGAAGACCCGGCTTCCAGCTAACATAATGTCGTTTGGAGTTTGCACATGGAGCGACCCACCTAAATGGTCTAGAAGCTGAGTTGTGTAGCTATTTCTCTCTCTATCAATTTCGACCGGAAGTGACCCATTAGGATACGTTTTGTTTAGCGCCGCATTGGGAACAGAATTTGACGTCGGCGGGCAAAAGGGCACCGCATTGGACGCAATGCCCTGCTTGAATGCGAGGATACTGAGGAGAAGGCAAACCCGAAGGACCGAGACCAGGGCCCAGCTCGAGCTCTTGCCGCGTCTGGATCGTGCTGACAACGTCCTCACGGGTTGCCATGCCAACCAGTCGACCCCCGTCGATCACCAAGACGCGCCCGACTTTGTTCCGAGCCATCTTCTGCATTGCATCCAAGGCGGTCACAGAAGACTTCACCATTACCGTGTGTTCGAATGGAACCATCGCTTCCCGAACAGTCACGGAATCCCTCTTTTCCTTAGGAACAGTCCGTACGCACTGCAATGTGACTACGCCCAGAACCTCACCGTTCTTCACAACAGGGTAGCCTCCATGGCGGTGCACAAGGAGATAATCTGAGACGAGCTGCTGAACCGTGATCTCCGGCGGGACGGTCAAGACTTCTCTAGTCATGATGTCACCAACCGAAACCCCCAAGAGAGCTTCGCCAACAAGCGTTTGCTTGAGACTGGTTTGCGCCCCGGACCTGATGAACCAACCTAGCACTATTACCCATATTCCATCAACGAAGTCTCCGAAGATTATGAACGCGAACCCTCCGAACATCATTAGCAACGAAATGACCTCACTAACTCTTATAGCGGTCCTGGTGGCTCCGACGAAATTGTTCGAATGCTTCCAGATGCTTCCACGGAATACCCTGCCGCCATCTAGCGGAAACGCGGGAAGTAGGTTGAATGCTCCCAGAATTCCATTGATCAGTGCCGCATAGCCGAGTGTAGCAATTATCGCGACCGGTGCATGAGCAGACTCTCCTAGGTACCATAGTGCTCCCAAGACGCCTGCGATTAGGAAACTCATCAAGGGGCCCGCGGCAGCCATACGAACCTCTAAGCCCGGGTCTTGAGGCTCTTCAGTCATCTCAGAGACACCTCCAAAGAAGAAGAGTGTAATTCTCGCAATCGGAAGTCCGTTTTTCTTCGCTATGTAAGAATGAGAGAGCTCATGTACAAGGACGGAAACGAAGAGGATTATTGCGGACGCAATACCAATGGCCCAGTAAGTCACGGTGCTAAGGCCCGGATATTGATGAGGCATGTACCCAACCGCGAGCGACCAGGCGATAAGAATGAAAACGAACCACAACGTGTAGTGAATTCTGATCGGAATCCCCATGATTCTTCCGAGCCTCACAGACGTCGCTGATAACCTCCTAGGCGGGACCCACATGATTCAGGACCAATAGAAAAACCCCTTTGGTTGAACAGCAGTCTTATAATTAATGCTGTAACCCGGAGGAGATTCGAGATTCTTTACAGCTATAACTAACGGTTCTAAAGGCTTAATCTGCACACACGGTTCCAGATCCTTTCAAAAACGCATCGCATACGATAGATTGATGAACACGAGGTGTATGGGTGAATAAGTGTGAGAGAACATGAAAGGATACGTAATCCAAATTGAGAAAGAGACGAGGAAGAATGCAGATTTTCGGCGTGTGTTGTATACTGGGAAGCACAGTCAGCTCGTACTCATGAGCCTTAAACCATTAGAAGAGATTGGTGCAGAGACACACGAGGATGTCGATCAATTCTTTCGATTTGAACGCGGAGAAGGAAAAGTAGTCATTGACGGCGTAGAACACCTTGTTAAGGACGGGAACGGAATCATCGTTCCTGCGGGCGCTAGACATAATGTAATCAACACCTCTAAGCGAGCGACCCTTAGACTATACACGATTTACTCCCCACCTGAACACAAGGATGGTGTGGTCCGCCATACGAAAGGAGAAGCGATGGCAAGTGAGGAGCACTTCGACGGGCGAACCACGGAGTAGCAGAACTTAGCCCACCCCATAACCGAATGTCGTTGTAGTGTGGACACGCAACGAATCTCCTTACGAGAGCGTCAATTCGCAATAATCAGAATGACCTCTCGACAAAAGAACGGACATACACCCTAAAATAAGCTGCAAATCTCCGACCGCTGCAGCATACCCCATTCTTTCACATTCCCGAGGCCAGGATCCAGATACCGTTCTGGCGAAACCAATCATAAAAGCCAAGAAAACAGTAGGCATAGTTCATCGTATTCGGATTCAGCTAGTGCCGAATCTTACTTTCTACTCCCTGACTACTTTGTAGTTAGCGTTTATCTAGCAACTTAGTCATGATGGGATATAGTGATGCCACAGAATGATCGACCATGTTTTTGTCGTAATGTTAGAGAACAGAAGCTTTGACCATATGCTTGGTTTTTCGCAAATTCAAGGCACTGATCCGTCCGGAAAACTAACGAAGATCGAAGGGCTCACCGGGAAAGAAAGCAACATTCCACTGAGTGGCGACCTCGTCAACGTCTCGTCGCCAGCAGATTTCATACTGGCTTACGGTCCAGGTCATGAATTTAATGACGTGAAAGAGCAACTCTGTGGAAAAGGCCACACGTATTCTTCGCCTGCTCCGTCGCCAGGCCAAATTGATCCTAACATAAACAATAGCGGTTATGTTTCTAACTACAGCGTATACGATCGCAAGAATCCCGGAAATATCATGAAATGTTACCTGCCAGAACAGTTGCCAATCCTGACGACGTTAGCCAAGGAATTTGCAGTGTGCGACCGCTGGTTTTCATCAATGCCCGGACCTACGTGGCCCAACCGCTTCTTCATACACGCTGCCTCCTCTGGAGGTTTGGACGACAGCCCCTCCTTCTCCCGCGAGTTCAAGTCCATACTTTATGATGGCTTCAAGTTCGACAACGGCACAATCTATGACCGGCTAGACTCTGAGGACCATGATTGGATGATTTATTGCGATGATGAATTTCCTCAAGTGCTCTCGATCGCTGGGATGCGTTCCCATTTCACTAAACACTTTACACCATTCAATCTATTCAAACAGGACGTGAGTAATCCTCTTTTCTCAAAATCTTACGTATTCATAGAACCGGATTATCATGCCTTCACGGGTAATTTCCGAGGTGGCAATTCTCAGCATCCAATGGACGACATAACTCGGGGGGAGAAGATGCTTAAGGAAATTTACGAAACCATACGTCAGTCTCCCCACTGAGAAAGCAGTCTACTCATCATAACCTACGACGAGCACGGCGGATTCTATGATCACGTTGTGCCACCCGCCACTGTACATCCAGGAGATTCTATCACCGACCCGGGTAACAATCATAACAACTTTGACTTTCAACAACTCGGTGTTAGGGTGCCGACGATAATTGTCTCACCGCTAATCCCTAAGGGCACGATTGATCACACCGTTTACGACCACACTTCTGTTCTCGCTACGGTTGAGAAGCTGTTCAAGCTCAGCAGCCTAACTGAACGGGACGAGAAAGCAGAAACGGTGAACGATCTACTCACGCTTAGCGATCCTCGAACCGATACACCTGCGGTATTGCCTAATCCGGCTGACTCAGGCTTTAGCTATAATGATGAAGACGAGAAACCAAAGAACGCTATGGTGTCGTTTCTCAGCGGCATAATGTCCGGCCGCATTTCCATCCTGAACCGTGAACCGGTTGATCCATCATTGCGAGGGTTCCACCACGTCGCTCTCTTAAGAGATCTTGGAGATTCACCTTCAACTGGAAAGGAGCAACATTTCGAAAGATTCTTGAGGCATAAGAAAGTTGATGCTGTAAGATACATGCAGCAGGTCAGACAGAAGGTAACCGCCAAAGGTCACGAAGTATCAGCCAAGGAATCATAAGAGCATGAGCTGCCGGATGATGAATCCTTTAAGTTCAAAGCGATGCTAAGTACGGGAATGCAAGCAGCTAGGAACCGCTCAGTCGCTCGCACGAATGATGGGTCAAATCCAAGACATTGAGGTTCTAATGAAGGACTTGTTTGCATTTAAATGGAAAAAGAAGAACGCGCAGCAAGCTGTAGATGAAATTTGATTCGATCTTGAACGAAGAAAAACTGACGCTGCTCAACGCTTTCTAAGAGCTATTCCTAAGTTGGGGAACATCTGGAAACCAATAATCCATGAACAAACAGCCTTCAGATATAGAGTAGATGTTCATTGAAAGTTCTGAGGATTAGTCCAGACGCACTCTTCGTGCAATGGTTTCTAAAGTCGTTTCTGCTCCGAGAGAAAACGCTGAATTGCAGTCGTCTTAGAGATGTGAACGATCCGGTTGGGCGGTAGTGAAAGGGGTGTGCTATCAGTGTCCTCTATAGGTTTCGGATCAGAATAGTGATACGATAGCTAGCCCCAGTAGGAGTGCGAGCGCGGCGGTCACTATTGCGAGGGCAACCAACGCTATGATGCCAACTAGTGCGGCTTTGCTCCACCCGGTGTCGAAGAAATGCTTGATCAACCACACCCAAACGACCAGCGTTACCAGTAACCCCAACAGGCCAGAGACGAACATGCTCAATACTGCGTTTATTATAACTCCAAGCACTACTATCCAGAGTGCGTCCGTGAACTTCGCTTTCTCCTTGCCGACCATCGCTCGACCTACAAGCCACAGAAATGGGGCGACGAGTATGACGTCTGCAATGATTTCGCCTAGTAACGATGTTAGACTCACCAATCCATTTTCCTCACAAAGATACCCTTACGAGCTGAATCAGCTGAAGTAGACCTGCGACCAGAAATGTGATCGTGACATTTACGACCAAGACCAAGAGACCAAAAATTATTCCCAACCTTTTCCGCCTGATCTGCATTCTAAATTTCATCAGCTTTCTGGCCGCCGAACTATGGATCCGTAAAGAGATTTATGTTATTCGTACTTATCTGGTTCTTGCGTTTCTCCTGAGAGTTCTTGGACTAAGGATAGTGATTCGATACCAGTTTTAATGACTGTCGTATCGAGGCCCCCGCATGTCTGCACGAGATTTTACACGTTTCCACAGGAGGCTACAAGGACTAGGGATTAATTGTGCCATCAAGCATGCTATTGATAGGAATGTAGCAAACCAGGATGGATTTGGGAGTACTGCAGTTTGAAAGATCAATACAACCGAAACGACAGGGGCTCACCGAACTCAGAAGACTATGGTCAGAATCCATCATTGTAGGAATGGAATCAGGAGCGGGATCAGATCGCTTTCATGATTTCTTTGATGTGTTGTTTCGCGCTCTCCTTGATTTGCTGGAGTTCCTGGTTCTTGCCGAATTCCCCAAGACTTCGTTCAACCATGTCGAAGAGTTTGTCGACATCTCGCATAAGTCCTGTGAGTTCTTCACGGATCTTTCCCGTGTCCAATTTTGATCTAAATTGAGGACTGGTTTACGCCTAATAAGACTTTGCGAGAGATGGGAAGGGCGTTGGAGCTCTGGATGAACCTACTTGACTTTTGCGGAGTAGTTGTCCGCGTATAGTTCGATTTCTATGTTGTAGTTGTTCCCGAAGTCTTGTGCTAATCGGGTGAAGCCGTCCTTGTTCCCAGGAGGATTGGTCGATCTTGCGTTTGGTCTCATCACGGTAGATTTCTCCTAGTTTGAGTTTCTGCCCAAGGGGGATCTGATATAGCGCTTTGTCCGATGAGACCGTTGCTGGAGATTAGTCTGAACAGGAATAGTTCTACGCGGAATGCTCCTACTCTGACTTCACCGTTGCTGACAATGAGGTCTAGCTGGCGCGCTCAATCAGAGAACAAACCACACTGCGAAAGAATGCATCGCAAAGTCAACTTCCGCGCCGCAGCAGCAGAAGTCACAGAATCAACGAATAATTAAGCCAATAACTCATAGCAACTATGACAATATACGACGTCCTTGAAGTAGCCTAACTATTACTACGATGATGACAATCACAATCACGATGTGAATTAGACTTCCGCCTATACCACCAATGAATCCCAGTAGCCAGAGAATAACGAGAATCACGATTATAGTAACTAATAGATCCATTAACGATTCGCCTTATCACATAATACAGTTAAATTGCGTTGATAAGGTTATCCATCTATATCGTTAATGGTGAAGGTGGAAATGTAGGCCAAATCTTAGGAACCTCTTCTCCAGAAGAGACTGTTGAGATAACCATAAAGTCCAATTCAGCTCATTTCCAGATTAGACGAATTCTGCACCAAGGGCACATCGGGGCCCCCTTAGGAACCGGTTTCTTGCAAGTCGGACATGAAGTAGTTTGTGCTCTCTTCTTAGTGTGAATGACAGCTGCTCCTGTAAGCAAGCGGATGTGAGGCAACTCCCTAGGTTGCCTCTTTGGCGCTCTATGCCTTGCGTCGAATACCACTGAAATTGAGAATATGCCCAAGTATGCCAGTGTTCCAAATTGCCAGCCTGTAATGAATAGTTGAGAAAGATTAGCTGAAATCGCTATGAACCATACAGCCGCAAATGCCTGAACAACCCACTCCCACATCCCTGCAAAATGAATAAGACGCCTAGACGGCAACCACTTTCGCGTGATATGCTCGTAAATTCCTTCATCAGGATGGTCATCTCTCCAACCGTCAAGCGGATCCATCAGGGAATGAATCCAAGCTCCAAGACTCCAGCACGCGCCGGCGATAAGCCAGAATACATATTTCTGAAAGAAGATTGCCAAAATGACTAAGCTAGCGCTCAGGAGTAGGTAGCCTGTGATGTAGTGGGTTGTCTTCTTGTGAGTAAAGTACTTCCCAATTGATCTGGGCGCCCAGAATTCTGCCTGATCAATATCAGGAAAGATCCCACCGATGGCTCCTGCAAGCGCCAAGAGGGCTGTCGCGGGCATTAGGACAAGATAAGTGGACGGAGCAATCCACATGGCAAATGTAACCGAAAGGACATATCCTGTGACGAAACCATACGCCATGTGCGTTGACATCATCAAATCATAGACCCCAACATATCTAATTCCGTGAGCTACTTATTGATATGGCGAGAAGCCCAAACGGGTTTTCAGCTAGAACCATGACGCGATCAATAGCACGGGCCAACGCGAAGCAACGACAGACATCTTTCAGACCACCGTAAAAAATCAACGTGACACGATTTTCGTTTCTGTGAGTTGGACTCTGTGGAGTGTGGATGGCGTAACTGATGGAGATCAGGGGCGTCGTATCTCGCCTCGAATTCAATCTGTCTTGATGTTCTTAGCCGCTATTGCAATGATAATTGCTGTTGAGTTTGTCGATGAATTCTACCTGGTTGGATTTCAACCTACAGGAACCAGCTGGTTCATTCCAGCTTGGTTACAGAGTTGGGACATCGCGGGTTTCGAGCTGGTGCACGAGAGTTTAACGTCACCGTTTCTTGACATCGCCATGTGACTGATCACTCGTACAGGTTCAACTGTCTTCTAGTTGCTCTTGGCAGCCGTTCTTTGGCTAGCGAGGAGGAAGCGACAGGCAGCGCTACTGGTGTTCGGAGTGATCGTTGGAGGCGTGCTTTTGCTACCGGTCAAGATCCTACTCCCGAGACCTAGACCATATTCGATTATGCAAGGGCTTAGAATAATAGAAATTGAAGGCGGCGGAAGCTTTCCAAGTGGACATTCAAGAACGGCTTCACAGCAGCCGTCATACTTGGTTCTACTTGGAGGAGACTGAGAGCGTGGCTCTACATCTTGGCGTTCTTGATAGCATTAAGCAGGATTTACTTAGCTCAGCACTGGCCTTCCGATGTGATAGTTGGTTCGCTGGCTGGTTGGATAGTCGGCAAGATTACAATTCGTTACGAATCCGAGATCATCACAATTTTGAAGGAGGTCAAACTAGATGAAGAGCACCTGACGCACAACCTTTGAGTTTGCTTTAGATTCGATTGTGGCGATGGTTAGGGCCCTAACTACGAGAAGCTAGTAACCGCTTATAGTCATCATTTAGGGAGATGTCAATCGCAACTTGCAAGAAGTAACAACTGACAGGAACTTCTCATCGCTTGTCCGGACTTCGTGTGCCTAGAAGGCTGGTAACGAATCTCGGCCCTTAATGTGGAGAACTGCTTTCCTTTTATTACCTCGTAATGCTATTCGGTTTCTTGAGAGGGGCGTCCAATAAGCGGCTGAAAACGAATGGGTCAAGCACCCTTGCCAGTTTCAGACCGTTTTTCTGTGTCCTGGGAACCCCTTTCCCTGCTTTGCGACGAGAGTAGAGTTGCCATGGTAGCCCGCTTGGTTTGGGAAAAAAGAAGATTTGGGCTCTCTTGAAAGGCGTGAGAAAGTAGGCCTAGAGAGCTGTCACTGGACCCTGAACGGTTGATACGAGTACATCTGGGTAGGCGGCTGCTAGGAACTAGAAAGATGAGGGGAGGTTAGAGTGGAAATGGGTTTGATAGAGCTCAGCCGTATCTGATTAGCGGTGAACTGCATAAGCCGCAGAAGCGTGCTTCACCAGCGTTTTGGGTTCCGCATATCAGGCACTGTCCTCGTTGTGGCTGGTCAGGAAAATTACTCAGCACAGTTCTACACCAGTTGCAGTAATTATTACTGTCTGAATTCTGTTTACTGCAGTATCTACATGTTTTCAAACAGAGAACACCACGATGCAATGCGCCCTATCGCATAGAAAAGTCTTTTGTTATGACGAAAAGATTCATCATCTCTTTCGCGCGTGGCATGGAATGTCTCTTCGGCAAGTACGTAGTCTACAATCTGCTGCGGTTGGTTCACTTTGAACTGTGGCATCCCACAAAGCCGGAGGATGTGAACGATTTGCTGAAGGCTTGCAGGAAAGCAGAATCACACCTGAAGGTTCAGTAGATTCGATCTTCATCTAGAAAGAGACGCGTGTCAGGTCTCCACCTATGCCTTACAACTTATGCTGAGACTTCGTATACTAGCTTCTGCCTCGCTTCTCTAGATCTACCTTGGCGTGTCATCCTTTATGCCGGAATCTAAATCTACTCTGGTTGCGTACTATTCGTTGAACCATCTTGGGATGGAAGGAAAGTAAGGTTGGCCGCAAGAGAAGGAGGAAGGTTGAGTTTGACCTGACCTTGCTTGCAGGCAGAGCGAAACGCGGGGGCATTGGTCTAAAACCTGTTAGGAGGAAGAACAAGAAGAAGCGCGGAGACAAAGCAATACGGTCACACAATACAGAGAGAGTAATACGATCACATATGACAGACATAACAGACATTGTTCCAGTTGGCGGCAAGGAAGCCAAGAAGCCCATGAAAGAGTTTGGCAGCCCTGCTGCGTTGGCACATGAGAAACAGACGAAGAAGCGTCTCGATCTAGATCATCCCATATTGCTCATGTGTCAAAACTGCGGATTAGAGGGCCTTCAGAGCGGGTGGGTTAAGCGGGGAGAAAACAAGCAAAGCAAACCCGAGCTCACATGCCCCAGATGCGGTTCGTCAGAGCATAAGGAAACCGAGTAGTGGATGGCGAACGAGAAAAAGACCTTAGCGAAAAAAGGATTGAATAAGAGAAAAGAGAAGACGAGCACCATCAGTGCTCGGTTTGGTCTGTTTAGTTAAGATGTCGTAAACACCAGCGGTTATTGAGTGTTTTAATCGAGTTGTTTGTACCACAGGTGGGGACAGGCACAACTATTGTACGGATGCCCATACGAACCATAGTCATAATAAGACCAGCCAAAGCCGTAACCATAGGACGGATAATCGTCCCCTGCGACCGTGACGCTTCTCTGCTTGTCTATCCTCTGAACTGAAGGGGTGGCGAAGTCCGACTGTTGCCGGACTGCTTATGTTATTCCAGAGAGTGAGTGGTAGGTCTGTTCTATAGTAGTTCTGTCCACTTCTCTGGTTTCTCTATGACCTTGACTTCGCTGACCGTTCGCATCATCCTTGACTTTTGAGGTCTTGTCTGGTCGATCATGTCCCAAGTCTTGAGAGTCCATTCCGCTATAGCCTTGCAGTCACGCATCTTGTCTAAGGAGGCCCAGTCGGGCGCAGCCCACCAGTCCTCAGCATCATAATCGCCAAAGCTTTGAATCGTGGTGTAGGTGTTAAGGTACTTCATGCCAGTTTCCTTCTCTATTTGAGAAGCCAAAAGCTTTGCCTCGTCTGACTTCAACCATTTCACGTACTCTGCAACTTTCCCTGGTTTTCCATAATAGCTCCATACCCAATATATCGACATATTTCCCTCCCCGATCTCCTTGGTCGCGGCATGATGTAATTAAGGATGCTTGGTTCGTGCGCGCACACATACGAAAATCCCCTAGCAACCCCTCCCCTGCCAAATCGCAAAATGCTCTTCACAAAGGTCACATCAAGTGACACGTCCGAAAGGACGCTAAGGCAGTGTTCTTCCGGTTAGGAATAATTCTTGAACGCGCTGGCGCTTAGGAAGTGGTCCGAGATTCTTCTCCTTCTGTCCGGATCTTCTCCTTCTTCCGTCTCTCGGCAAGCCGTTAATGAACTGCCGATGGACGCCATCCGCCCGGCGGAAGGCCCTTCATTATTCGTCGCGCTTCCTCCAAGCCCGCAATGTAGCCTTGTATGTATTGTGCGTCCAATTTGTATTCCTCGTAGGGCAGCTTATCTTTTTCCGCCTCCCTCTTGGCGATTAGGTTTTCAATTTTCGTCAGTAGAGTCCTCTTTCGAAAACTGTCTTTCTCGCGCATGACTCACACAAAGCAAAGAGAGCTCGACGCGATATGAAAACGCTCGCTCCAAATCGCGTTTACTCTCCGTTACAGGGCCAGTTCCGTGACCACTTTCAACGAGTGGGCGTTTTGCGCGATACACGCGCGCACATAAAAATCATGGTACATCAATGAAAAAGGTATAATGTTGGCCGGAGGCGAATGCACTCTTTCTCAAGGCACTCCCGAGTGCAACAACTTGGTTCTGCCCATCTTTCAGGGCCGACCATGTTTGCGCACGGCCAGCAAACCATATTTAAGTCTTACATCATTAATAAGGTTATGGTTGAAAAAATAATTGACCTCGCACGACCAGTCATTGCCGGGAGTCTCATCAAGAACCGGAACCGAGAGCATGCCACTTAGTGGCATCCAGGCAAATTCGTACCAGCGATTTCACGCAGGATTTGGTCAACGAGTCATCAAGCGAATCGCAACAACCATTAGACCGTGAAACGTAGAGGCTACGGAACCAGAAACCTCAAGCCGCGTGGAAAAGTTTGACTGAGATAGTCAACGACACTCATGCGAAGTACTGTTCGAACTGCGGCAAGAAAATCGAGAAACCCATTCAGTTCAAAGGCTACTTTTTCTGCTCACAAGAATGCCGAGAATCCTTCGCGACCCCACGTGGACGAGTGAGAGGCGGAAAGGCAAAGCGAGCAGCAGGGTAAAACAAAACCTGCACGCGGTCTCTCTAAATTGTAGTTCTTTCCATATCTCTCGGATAAAGACGGGATTAAGGATTCTGTTCAAATCGGCGCCAAGGATCCTCAATGGTGCGCACACACAGGAAAACGACTGCTCGAATTACGATGCTCGCACTATTGATACTACACATACTTTTCTTACGACAAACGACAATCTAGTCATACCGTACCTGAGCGAAGCTTCTTTCTAAAGGCTTTTAGGGGCACGATGGATGAGATGAGGTTATGCCAACATATGTATTGCTAGTTAACTTTACGGAGAAAGGTAAGAGGAACATTAAACAGGAATACACGGCGACCCGCGATCAGTTCAAGAAAGCTGCCGAGCAGGCCGGCGGCAAGCTTACCGGCTACGTAACCGCTGGACCGTACGACGCTGTTGAAATACTTGACGTGCCCAGCGACGATGCTGCACTCGCCATGCTTCTCGGCTCGCTCTCAATAGAAGCTGTGAAAATCATGAGCCTCAGAGCGTTTCCAGAGGATCAGGTAAAACAAGCTCTAAAGAAAGTACCTTAACGATCCCTCAACGGTCACCAAAGTGAACCTAGCTGGCAGCGTCCAGCATGTTTCGCCTAGTTCATTCCGGCTTTAGGTGTGTGTGCGCACCTTTAGTCGCACACACACTTGAAAAATCCAATATTCCCCTAATTTGACGTTAATTCCTTGCAAGCGAACACATCGGGTCCCAGAAGGGCAGAACCACCGGCTCAGTATCAAGGAGGTTGGTGAGTTCTGGAGGCAGATGCTTTTTCCTCACAACAACCTCGTAGAGGTATTCGTCGAACCATTCATCCATCATGTACATGTATCCTTGATCCCCTATTGCTGCTCCCCAGCTGTTTTCAACTCGCCATTTCCTGGGGTTGCCTTGCTCATCGAGGTCGACTCCAGTAATCACCATTGCATGAGTTATCTCACTATCGCCATACTCCAATCTTGCAGCTTTGTCAAGTTGGAACTTCGCACCAAAGACTAATTCGTAGTCATAGATGCTTAGGTCCATTGCACCCATCTTCGTCTCCAGCATTTTAGCCACGTCACATCCGAACCATACAGCCTGATTATCTTCGATCATGTCTACAGTTGCTTTCTTCAGCGTCTTCAGGTCGACATTCAGGTAACGAGGACCTTGCCCACCGACCACATTGCCGAAATGTTGGACAGTGTAGAGTTTGTTGAATGGTTTGTTGGGTGCGTTGATTAGACTCACGAAATCATCAAGTTCTATTCCGACGTATTCATGGTAGAACTCAGCAGGGGTAACGTTTCCCCTTCTATGGAAAACGCCGTCCTTGTCCCGCCACTCCCAGTAAAACGTCTCTGGAGGAACGCCAAGGTTGATGCACAGCAACTTGTAGAATTCTTCCATGAACCCTCCCTTTCTCTCCCTTAGTTCAGTTGTAGAAGCTCCTTGCTCACTCATCTCTCGGAGAACCTTAGCGTATTCTCTTAATTTCGAGGCGAGTAGAGCATTCATTGGGTCAGAATTGTTGCTGTTGGCTGTTTCTGGCATGAACGTTTTTGGCAAAATTCCGTACTTCTTTATGAGGTTCACAAACATGTTCCATTGACCGCCATCGGTTAACGGATCCGAAAGAAGCGAACTGACTAGTCTGCCATTCAAGGGCTCTGCCTTCGATTCGATGATGTTCTCAAGGAAGTAGTTGGCTTTCTCTAGTTTATCCCAAAACATCTGATATGTTTCAGAGAGTTCGAACGTCCTTAGGTTCAGCTTTTTCATGGCTTCAAGAGCCAGTAGGCTTAGTCCAGAGAATAACCAGCATCTTCCAGTTCTTTCTTGGTTGGTGGCATCTGGAGATTCGATAAGATGACTAAAGGTAAAGTTCTGTCTGTCCACCTCTTTTCTACTTAGGGCAACTGCGGCGATGCCATTCTCTGTGACGGCATTCAAGGCGAGTGTGTTTTTCGGGTCCTTATTGAAGGCTAGTGAGAAACGTCTCAAATCCTCAATACTCAAACGTTTTTCCAAGAAGTACCCACTGAACGCTTACTTTCATTCTTAGCTAAAGAAACTTCTCTCCTTATATCGTATGGAATGATTGTAGAGGAAAAGCCTCATACACCTCTCAACAGGTACATTCGGAATAGGAGAAAATGCGAAAAGTCAGGACGAAGTTCTCGAAGGACCTAGGTCTCTTTGACTCGGTCCTTCTTGGGATTGGTTTCATAATAGGGTCGGGCATATTCCTCTTCCCAATCTTAATGGCCAGCAAAGCAGGAACCTTTTCTCTAGTTTCATGGGTCATCGCTGGCATCTACTCGATTCTGACCGGTCTCTGTTTTGCCGAAAATGCCCAGAAGATGCCGCGGGCGGGAGGGCTCTACGCGTATGCTCATGGCGCTCTGGGAAATGTTGCGGGGTTCCTGACTGGTTGGGCTTTTTGGACTGGGTATTGGATGACCCTCGCCACCGAAATGGTTGCCACCTCACTATACCTGAAGTTCTTCCTTCCGTCCTTGTCGGATTTCTACAGGATCGTCATAGCCACCGTTATTGCCTTGTCCCTCACTGCGATAAACTACAGAGGAGTGAAGTCTGGAGGAAGAACTGAAGACATTTTAACGATCGGTAAATTGGGTCCGCTCGCAGTCTTCATTATAGTCGGTGCATTCCTGGTCAGCTACAGCAACTACTATCCTCTAGCCCCGGCAAATGTGAGTCTTCTCCCAGCCGTAGGTTCAGCTACAATCTTCGCCCTTTGGGCGTATCTTGGCGTCGAAATAATCACAGTCCCAGAAGAGGAGATAAAAGATGCAAAGCGCACAGTGCCCCGGGCCATAATCATTTCAGTCTTCACCGTTATGAGCATCTATCTGCTTGTAGCGGCGGTGGCACTCGGGCTTGGGCGCTGGGGGAACTTCGTCAACTCGCAGGCTCCACTTGCTGACATCTTTCAAGCAGCCACACAGCGATACGTCGGAAACGCCGGAGGGATCTTACTGGCACTTGGCGGGTTAATCGCCATTCTTGGTTCCATCAATGCGGTAATTCTCGGGGCTGCGCGTATATCATACGCCATGGCAAGAGACCGACTCTTCCCCCAAATCATCAACCATCTCCATCCCAAATTCAAAACTCCTGACCGCGCGATCATACTCCAAACAATCCTAGCCATTTCACTAGTCTACGCATTATCGGACTTCACGATATTGGCTTCACTTGCAGTTCTATTCACAATAGTCCCCTATCTGTTCAGCTGCTTGGCCACGATCATGCTCATTTCAAAAGCCGGGTGGAAGACGCATGTGCTACACACTCGGTGGACACCCTTTGCCGCAGTAATTTTCTCAGTCATCCTGTTCTATTACATTGACCTGAAGGTTCTATTGCTGGGCTTAGCCTTCATACTGGGAGGCCTGTTCTTGTATTACTTGTCGGTTCACGGAAAAGCAAAACCACCTCCGCTCGCCAGTAAATCAACTGATTAGTGCTAGACCTCCAAAGAATTCAAGGGCAATCGCAACGTAGGTTGGGGCTGCAGGAACTCCAAGACTCTTAGTCCATTGGATGATCTGCAGAGTACCCTTTTGCTTAGGAGAACCGTTCATAACGAAACTGACATTGTAACGTGAGGTAGGGTACGTAAGCTTCATCAATTGTCCTTATTGCCAAACCGGTTATGGTGCATGAAGTCCTTTACGTCGCGGCGCACTCGCAGATAGTTAGTTACCGCAGACCGAGGGTAACCCAGTCGGGCGGCAAAGGCAATTTTCATGCATTCAGGAATATTGAGAATCTTTTTTACCTCTTTCTCGACGGCGATTCCGCTGAAGACACTCAATATGTGAAAGCCAATCCCCAGAGATTGAGCCATGAGCCACATATTCTCCATAACGCAGCCGAGACTCATAATTCCCAAGACATCTCCCTCCGAAGCAGGCGCCCTTTTCCTGGAGTCATAGAGCACTATCAAAAGCGTTGGGCTGCCCTGAATGCGTTCCTGCAGGGGCCACGGCCCCTCCCGAACAGCTTCATCCAGCCTAGCAGGATCAGTCCATGACGGGGGAAACATGGCGGCAAGAATTCCAACCTTCTTTTGGAGGAACTCCTTCTTCGAGAACGAGAGTTGTTCATAGTTTTCCCTGATGAACTCCTCTGATACCTGAGACTTTATGTGCCCTATTTCTTTCAGAACTTTCTCGTTGTCGATGACGATGACTTCGAAGTTCTGCATGTTGTGTGCCGTGGGAGCCCAGCGCCCAGCTTCAAGAATTTGTGTTAAATCCTTCTTGGTCACAGAGTGTTTCCGATCGAAAAGCCCCCTCGACGAGTGCCTTTCCTCGATGAGCTTCAGGAGATTAGTCATAATGGCCGTCCCACATTCAGAACCGCCAGAAAATGAACGTTTCCGACAAGCATCACACTTAACTCAGTAGCGCTGGTAGGGCGAGTACTCCTGACAAGAGTACGAGACCTAGCATTAGCCAGTAAGCCATCCTCCAAGCCCCTTTCATTGCATTCTTCCCCATGACGCTTTTGTTTGATGAAAGCATGCCCTGAAGCACCGCGGGAAATATGAGAACAAAGACGAAGATGACCATCAAGTTCAACATGAGCTTCACTAAGTCCGCGAAGAAAAATGGAATCAAAACCGCGGGCAACGTTTCCAGCAGATACACAACGTAGAAGTTCCTGGCCAACGAGAATCTTTCACCGATCCGTGTCCTCCAACCCAAGGCTTCAGCGATTCCCCAAGTGCTGGCGAGAGAGATGACTACGAGGGCTAGGAAGCTTGCGGAAGCTAACCCAACCCCGAATAGAAAGTAAGCATATCCACCGGCTAATGGTTTCAGCGCAGCGGCTAGTGATGTTGGTGAGAGAAAGTCGACGGCGCCTAGTGAAGATGATACGACGACTATTGCGATCATGATGATTTCGCTGGCCACAGCACCCAGTAGAGTTTCCAACCTTTCATGCGAAATTTGGCTTCCGTTCAATCCTTTTTGGGCAACTGCACCGGCTTGATAGAAGAGCATCCAAGGCATGATTACTGCGCCGACATTGGCGGCTACCATGTAGCTAAAGGAACGATCCAAGTAAGGATGAATTGGCGTCAAGGCCGTGCCTAGTAGGCCTTTGATGTCTGGTTTGACGAGGATGGCTGCGAGAATATACGAGGAGAGTAGAACTCCCGTTACAAGAAGCAGAACCCTCTCTGTGTTTCTATAGCTGCCCGTGAAGACTAGCGCGGAATGGAGTATGAATACGATTGGAAGGGAAACTATTGGGGGAATACCGAGCACACTCAAGCCTACCGCTATCCCAGTGTATTCAACCGCGTAGCTCAGAAAATCCGTTGCGAACATGGGGAGGGAGGCTACGATTGCCATTTTCTGCGAGTAGTGGTCTTTGATTATGGCAGCTAGGCCCTTGCCTGTAATTATGCCCAGTCGTCCAGATGCTTCTTGAATGAAGAAGAGGGGAACGATCAAAACTAGAAGTATGAAGGCCATGTGGTAACCGAACCGGGCGCCACTTTCCGCCGCTGTAATCACGCTGGCTGCATCCACGTCGGCAATCATCACAATCCATGCTGGTCCCAGAACTGCGAGAAACGCCTTGAATGCGGAAGGAAGCCCTAGCTTAGTCGACCTGGATCGCGACTGAAGCGAATGTGCTCCCTCGCACATCGAATTGCGAGTAATTGTAGAAAGCCTCTTGGCATGTACAATAAGTTCCGTATTCACCGTGGCAAGAATCGAGACGACGCTTCAGGATCATTCGGAAGATGGAGACAACCGTTGTCCCCAGTCACGATTTCAACAGCGCGAATCATGCGGCCCTCGTCACTCGCTAACCACCAGCGACGAGTGGTATGAAATCCACTTCGTTTCCGTCCTCCAACCCTGCACCGGTTTTCGCCGGAGCGCCGTCAACCAAGATCAACATAGAAGCCATCATTTGTGGTGAAATAGATGGATGTCTCAGTAGGACCGCATCTAGGAGATCAGGGAGGTAAGCTGGGTTTTGGAGAACGAAATACTCGCCACCCTTGCTGACATATTGGGCCATGTCACCTCATCCTCAGGTGATTTCACCCTTGACCAACCGGATAAACCCAACTCGTACCGCTTTGGCTAATTTACCGGACCGTCACTCTACAGTCTCTTAATGATTGGAAAGAGCTCTTCTTCCGATCGTTCGAAAGCATCAGATACCTCTGCCAGTTTCCTTGAGGTTAGGTGAAGCTCGATTCCTTCGATTCCGTTCTTAACTCGAATTACGCCGTCGCGGGGCTTCACGCATTCCACCTGCCCCTTGTCAAGGCCCAGCAGAGCCTTGAAAGCATCTGCTAGGCATTCCTTTGCTCCGACTCTTACTTGTAGAGCGCTCCTATCATTGGTGATGCGCAGTTCTCGTTCCACGATGTCCACTGCTCTAATTCCTATTGCTAGCCCGACGCATTCATCGCCATGAAGTCGGGCCGCCTCCTTCAGCCTCTGCTCCCAGATCTCATTTTTTGACAATTCCAAACACCGCATCGCATTGAAGTTAGAATGACGGCGAACAAGAAGGCGTTGGCTGGAAACTTGAAAACGTCAAGATCTTCCTGATCAACGCAATCTCCATTTTGCGGAGCGCTGCGGCCAAATTCAATCCGCATATCCCTCAGATCTCGTATCGGTGGCAGCTGTGGCAGTACCATCTTTGGAACTGTTCCACGTAAGTGAGGTCCCCACGGCAAACAGAGCACTGGGGAATCTCCGATTTCTTCGTCGCTTTTCAACTCGCATTTCGATAGTGGGCCCACTGACAAAACTCTTACGTTGAGCCACGTTCGGCACAACGTTCCTAGGTCTGAACCACTAGGTGGAATAGTGGAGCTTGTTCCACCCTGCTTTAAGTATAAAGTACCCCTAGCTACCTGTTGAAAGCGAAAGGGTGGTGAATTGAAGATGGCGAAGAAACGCAAGGTTAAGATGCGAGTTAACGCAGACGCTCCAAGATCCGAGAAGGGCAGCAGCGAATACGTAGCATAAGCCCAACGAGGCTAATGCTGCTTGGACGAGGTTCCTTCGGGAACCTTCCCGATTTACCCTTTTTCCGGTAAACCCACGAATTTCCAGCGTGCAGGTCTGATGTTGCGAGCAACTAATCCGTAATTGAGCAAGCATGTTGTATAGATGTCTGAGTTAGCCCGCGTGGACAGCCGTGAGCACGCTGATCGCATCGCATGTAACGAATTCATTCATTCTTCGCTGGCTTACTCCTCCCCAACCTACGAGAGAACGTCCACTAGTCAGTCTCTTTGTCCCTCGATAATATGCCTCCTCAGCCGAGAAGCCTCCATCGTCGAGTCCTTTCGATTGGAGTAGCGCGACTGCGTCCAAGCACCTTGTGTCTTGTATGAACCCAACCTCCATCATGACTTTCAGACCGAATAGGAAATCGTAGTGCCAGTAGCACGGGTAGTGTAACTTAGTGAACTTCCCAGAAATTATCCTTCCGTCGCGTTTTCGTTTGAATAGCCTCCTATCGAGGAAGAATTCCGCGGCCCTCTGGACGGCAATCGTGTACGAGCTTGCGCCCGAACTTGCGTGGTGCGCCAAGCCACGGAGTGGCAGAAGACTCTCTGTGAAGGAAGACGTGTGAGCCTTGGGTTTCTTGTCGCAATTCCAGCCTCCGTCTGGCCATTGCCACTCGACCAGCCTATCAGCCAAGGCGTGTGTTCTTTCGTCAGCGAGACCTAGCGCATGTAAGTAATAGATTGCGTTTCCCTCCATTGACGCGTGAGCCCTGACTAAGCCGCGTGTCTTCATGATTGGCCCGGCGTAGGTGTCATGGTGCCTAGTGTACTCCAAATGCTGCCTAGAAAACAGCCATTCGTATACCTGCTCTCTCAAGGGAACGAGTGTTTTGTCTTCAGGAGGGTAGCGCAGGTCGGCCAGCGCTGAGAGAACCCAATGGGCACCGTACCACTTGGCATACGGGTGGTAGGGAATTCTGCCGTTCTTGCTCTCTGACAGGAGCAGTCTAACACGTTTGGATCGCCTCACCTCTTTCTGTAGCCTCGCAACTTCCCTCGAACTAGGAGACTCTCCGAGTATGTCAACATGAGTTCTCAGGCGTATCGAAGGTTCGTCGGATGCCAACAGCATCTGAATCACACCCTCCATATTGGCGGTGTGTGACCCAGGCAATTTAGGTGAGAGCAGCTCCAGCACCAGATGGAAACGAGCGCGACGGTGAACAAAACGAAATCAAGATGAGTTACCCGCTTCCAAATGAAAGTGGTGCAGGAAGCGGTGGACGACTGGGGCGAAAAGTACCCCTGCAACAACGACAAAGACCACGCCGCTGTACAGAGCATAGAATGAGGCGAACAATTTTCCGGCGGTTGTATGCAATTCATTGACCGGCCCCATGCCCCCGAGGATCATCGCCGCGTTGAGAAGTGAATCAACCCATGGGATACCTTCGAAGAAATGATACCCGAGCATGCCGATGACCAAAGAACCTAGGTCGATTCCAAGCGCGATTACTGCGTACCGCGCCAGTCGTCGCAGAAACGCAGACGCAGGAAGTAAGGGTTCGCTACGATGCTCAAACATAGGCGTTCCTCCGATTAACGAGACCTACCCTTGCCGCCGGCCCCACCTTATCAAGATTCTCACAACCGATTTGCATTATTCCCGCCTGGCCTCCCAATATCGGGAAGAATCTTATGTCAATCTTCTCACATGTTTCGGAGGTAGTCTTATCTCTGCGCCACTCGAGAGCAACTGTGAATGCCAATGTTGCTCATCATTGACGCGTTGTCCAGAGGGGACAGTTTCCCGGTTGATTCCTTGAAAGAAGTTGATGCGGCTTTGGCTACGCTGGAGTTCAAGAAAGAGATCCACTCGGTCGTAAAACCCGGGAAGCAATATTCCCTAACTTACGATGGCCCCAGCACTGAAAAGAGCAGAATCGAAGACGCCCTACGACCAGTTGCGGAGAAAAACAATATCGGCCTGTCTTTCGAGGTTGAGGAATCGGTTAAGTTCCCCTGATCAGACGGATGTCTCAGCGATCTTGTCTTCGTTCGACCAGAGTCGTAGAACGAACAGAGCTTTCGTTGCACATTTTCTGGATAGCGATAACGGAAACTGTGGCTTAAAATCATCGTAGAGTTTCATTTTCGTATCTTTGTGCGATTAGTTTCACTTAGCTCACCGACCACCGGGCACCTCAGCCGCGTTATATCGTGAATTTCGGTCTGCTATTCCATATTGCAGCTTGCATGGTGAAGTAGCAGATGCTTGAAGGTTTCGCAAAAATCGTCCTCCCCACCAGAAGCGACCGAAGCAAAACAGGAATCCTGTACATTCCTGCGGACGTGGTCAAAGACTCATCCTTCCCGTTCGAACCAGATCAAGAGGTCGTCATCCGCATTGACGGAAAACGCCTCGTAATCGAGGAGTCGAGAGCATAATGGCCCTTGACAATTACAGAAGCCACTACACATTCGCAATGGATTTCGGAACGAGCGACTTCAAGTTCGGCCCGATCACTTGCGGCGAGAACCCTAGAATCGTAAACAACCGGGGCTACTTCCCCGACAAGAAGTCCGTCATGTACCGCGCCTTCGAAACCACCTCAGACATCATTGTCGGCGAAGAGGTACCGCTCTATCTCCAATCCATCGATGACCTTTCCTCCCGCCTCGTCTACCCAATGAGGAACGGCGTAATCGACAAAGGAGACGACAACGCTTGGCGCGTAGTCAGCGCTCTCTCCCGCTACGGATTGGACGCCTTCAAAGAGAGACCGAACGATGGCTTTCAGGGATTCTACGTGGTAGCATCCCTCTCCTCAGTTTCACCCAGATACATGTACGAGCACCTGATGGACATTTTCAAAAACCTCAATGATGGCACCATCAAAGCCGTAACGATAATTCCACAACCCTTCGCTGTAGCAATAGGTCACGGAGTCACCACGTGTGTCGTAATCGAATCCGGCCATGGAAACAGCCAGATCTGCCCGATATCCAAGTACCCCATCCGAAGCGCGCAAGTGGCACTCAACCGCGGGGGCGGCGACGCGAACGCGATAACATCTGAGATCCTCAAAGACGCAGGATACGGAGACTTGACCGGTGAGGAGACGCTAATTCGAAAGGTCAAAGAGAACATCGGACTTGTCCCCGCCGACCTTGACTCCGCCATTGCCGAAGCAAAGAAGCTACCCCGAAGGTTCCGGGCGAAATACAAAGTCCCAGGAACACGCGTAGAAATTGATCTGGAAAAGGACTCATGGGCTAGGTTTCTGATTGGGGAATACGTCTTCAACCCCAATCATGAAATTTTCGAAAGTTACTTCGGGCGCGGAATGCCTCGGCCAAAAGACGTGAAGATGGGTGAAACAACCTTCCGCGGCATGCTTGATTTCGGCGATGCAATTGTGGCCTCCGTTGAAAGATGCCCAGTCGAGCTCCAACCCATGCTCTACCGTGAAATCCTCCTATCCGGAGGTAACTTCAGCTGGAAAGTGCCAGAGCGAATGGAAGAAATTGCGGTTGATGCTCCCACAAAAGTGAAGCTTCTCCTTCGCGATAAAGGAATCAAGAATGTTTCAGTGAAGATGACGCAAGCACCGCAGTTTTCCGTGTGGCATGGTTGCATAATCTACGGGTTCGCAGTACCAGAAAACTACGAATGGGATTGGCAGAGATTGGAGGGGTGGATGAAGCTTAGCTAATCTTCCGATCGAGCAAAGACTCCTGCACTACTTCCTCGCTATGGGTGCACAACAAGACACGACTCAACCCGCAGAACAAGGAATCCTCTCACTTGTCGCCGGCAACGAGAAACTACGCGTTGCCATATTGAAGAATGATGCCTTCATTCAACGAAACAGAATCCTCGAATCCATATTAGCTCTAACTGCACAAAGGGGCGCGTTCAGCCAAGTCTACTTGGCTGTGCCTAGGCTCCTCGGCACCGCAATAGACGCTGCCCTATTCCGCTCACATGGCATCGGATTAGTGCTGTTTGACGAACGTAGAATCGAGGAGGTTGTTGCCCCTCAACCGATTCAAGCGCCACCACCCCAAGAACCGTCGTCCCGTGGTCCCGACCCAGCAGTCGTGACAGAGCTGGCGACGCTGAAATCAATGTACGCCGAGATGGAAAGAAGCATCACAAGGCTTCGAGATGAATTGAAAGGATTCCAAGAAATGCCTAGGGCCGCTTCCCCCACTATAGAACCAATCACCCGACCACCGTCGCTCCAACCCAACCCAATCTTCGCTGGCCAAGGTGGTCAGCTGCCATCTTTCTTCAGCAATAATCCGTGGTTAGATGTCCTCTCGAAACGTGGAAGAGTTGAGGAAGAGCAATTTGCCGCCTGAGACCGTCATCAAAGTACCAATACGAAGAATCCCGGTCGTCATAGATACCAAAGACCCTCTGGCACCTGAGCTTGGGCTCGACGATTTCCGCAAACTGTTCGGCCAAGATCCTCAACCTGACAGGTACAGAGTGATTAGTATCGAGGTGATTACGTCCCCGGACGACCAGCAACCCATGCTCGTTTCGGAATGCGGCAGATATTCGAGGTTTTTGCGCAGGGAAGCCGACAATATTTACTTTAGAAGGGAACTCGATGCTCTATAGGCCCGAAAACGCCTTGAAGGTCCCCTAGTGATTTCAGAAATCCCAAAAATGAACAAATTCAGACGTGTTCAGGCCTACAGCATGTATCACATGTATCTACAACTTGAATATCGGTGGAGCGCGTCCTGTTGGGCGGTTTGCCTCGAAAATGCTAAGATCCAGCGCAAGGCTTAAATACGATTATGCCAGGATTATTATAGCTTTCGGGCCGGATGACGTGTTCTGAAGCAGAACGACGTCCGTGGTTGTTCTACTGAGGAGAGATGGCTCGAGCGTTAAGCATGGAAAAGGTTGAACAAAAATGAGTACGAGCACAACAACAAGGAAAGTTGGAAAAGTAACCAATTGCCCCGAATGTGGCAGTGCGAACCTCGTAGAGGATTATGATCTCGGAGAAATCATCTGCCATGACTGCGGCTTGGTCCTTAGCGAGCATGCCCTGAACCAGGGACCTGAATGGCGGGCCTTTACCAAAGAAGAGAAAGATGAGCGTGGACGCGTAGGTATTCCGACGTCATTCTCGATTCATGATAAGGGACTTTCAACCGTAATAGACCGAGTAAACAGAGACGCCTATGGCCGACAACTTCCGCTGGCCACGAGGCTTGAAATGCTGAGGTTGAGGAAATGGCAGATCCGAACCAGGGTGCATTCCTCAGCTGACAGAAACTTGGCTCAAGCGATGGCTGAGCTTGACCGCCTGACAGACATGCTCCACATCCCAGCCTCAATAAAGGAACGCGCCGCAATTGTTTACCGCAAAGCCTTGGATAACGGCCTAGTTAGAGGTCGCTCAATCGCAGCAATTGCAGCCGCATCACTGTACGCCGCATGCAGAATGTCCGAAACCCCAAGAACGCTCAAAGATGTTTCCGCGGCAAGCAGAATCCGCAAGAAAGACGTCGCCAGATGCTACAGACTACTAGTCAGAGAGCTAGACTTACGAATGCCAGTTGAAGACCCAGTCAAATGCATCTCTAAGATCGCAACGAAAGTGGAGATATCAATGCCAACGCAACAGCGCGCAATCAAAATCATCAACGAGGCCAAGAGGATGGGCATTGTTGCCGGCAAGGACCCAATGGGATTAGCTGCTGCATCGCTCTACGTGGCTTGTGTGCTAGAAGGGGAAAAGAAAACCCAGAAAGAGATAGCTGAAGTAGCCAACGTCACCGAAGTTACCGTTAGAAACAGGTACAAGGGTCTCAAAGAAGCCCTGAAACTTGACATCTAACACGGTTGACGCGGCTTAACAGCTGTCTCAAACCTTTCTTTTATTTTCCCGATGATTTCCCGTTCGCTCATGCCGAACACTATTGCTTTGCATTCCAATGCGTTCCGTATTGGGTGAACCTTCACTCCTTCATCCGTTAGGATCCGCATTTCGTCTGAGGCGTTTTCGAAATTCGCTGAAGGCAATACTAGATCCGTCACGCGAACACGACGTGACTTCAGGATCCCAATAATTTTCCCTGTCTGCGTCCCGTAGCCACCCAATCCTCCGACGGGCCCAATGTCGAGCTTTACTCCAATCGTTCCTGTGGCAACGATGGACGGCGAAATTGACAATCCTGAAAGCTCTGATACGAGAGAAAGGACCATAGCCAATCCTGCACTTGGCCCAGAAACACCTTGGCCTAGCCCGCCCTCCAGAATGCTGCGCACTTGGAAGTGTACGTGCACCTTGCTCAAGTCGATGCCACTAACGCTCCAGAGCCATGACCTGACCGCTTCGGCCGCGTTTTCAGCACTTTGAGGTACCGACTGGTCCGGAATTACTGCTTGACCAATAACAGCGGATGTCGAGTTGCCTGTCACAGACACGGGCTGCTCTCCGGCAACGATGGGTCTGACAGAGCATTCGACCGTAATGATCCCTCCACTGCCGTCCTCTGTGGCATACAATCCGTAAGAGGCTCCGGCGATCGGAGTCGTCGGAATCAGCGCCTCTTCCATCTCCCTCCGCTGATGCTCTTGGGTTGACTCCAACGCTTGGATTGCTTTCTCGAAATGATAGAGTCGAATGGGGTAATTTGATTCATCTATCCCGCTGAGGTCTGGCAACGGTTTCTCGCTTTTTGAGATTTCGATGACATCTTCCAGCCGTTTCAGGTCTGCTTCGTATCGTTTTCTGACAGATGAGGCTTCGACGCCTTCCTTCTTGGCTCTGAGCTCATATACTGCGCTAAGCTCGGACGCCCACAACCGGTGTGCCTCCGATATGGTCTCGGCGGCTGCTCGCGGGCTAAGGATCCGTTGCAATCTGAACAGGCGTGTGATTTTCGGCGCGTCAATCTCTGCGTGGAGAAAGCGTTTGAATTTTCTGAGGTGAATTTCTACAACCTCGTTCCATTCCCTGTCGTTGAGGGGCGTGTGAATGTAGAAGACGTTTGGTTCAAAGCGGTCCCTGGTTGCATTGTCTATGAGATTTTCTTTGTTCGAGGCTGCGATTATGACAATTCCTTCGTCCGGTTTGATTTCACTTAGCTCCGACTTGACCTGGGCGAGGATCTTGTTCCCGGTCGGATCTGCTCCCCAGAAAATTGCGTCTGCCTCGTCGAGGAACAGTATGCACGGGGACCGTTGCCTTGCCACGGCAAACAGGTCCTTAATGCGCTTCTCTGGTTCACCGATGTAGCTTGCGCCGCTCATGAGTTCGCCGCCTCTGACTTTTATGAAAACAACTTTGTTCTCAGCAGCCGCGACTGAGGCCAGCAACGTTTTCCCTGTACCTGGTGGTCCGAAAAGCAAGAAACTGCAGTTCGAAGCGTACCCTAGCTCCGACATTTTGCGGTTGAAAGCGAGCGATATGTGGTTAAGCACTTTGTCGCGAACATCATGCAACCCCCCGATATCGTCTCGGGAAACCTTAGGCGCAACAATGTAAACGGAGTCCATGATTTCCTGGGACTTCCCCTGCTCAACGTAGAATTTCATAGAGTGGGCCGCTAGAGCGAAATCCTCTAGGGTTACTTTGTAGATTGGTTTGGTCCACTTTGAAAGCGGGCCAGGCATCGACCTTCTTATCGTCTCCAGCAGGGGCACTTCTTTGGCCCGTTTAACTTCCCTGAAGACGCTCATGATGTCGTTGGGCGTTATCGAGCCATGCCGTCTTAGCGCTGCCTCCCGTTCCATAACCTCCAACACCTCAGTAGGTGAGACGCCGCGCCACCCTTCTTCGCTCAACCTTTCCGTAACGATGACCAAATGCATGTCCCTTGTTACACCCGAGTCCAAATCTACACGCGTCAGGCGCCTACGAATATCTTCCCGGGTCTGTTCGTATGAGTTTGTGGCCACGATCACGAGCGTTCTTGAATCATTGTTGAGAATCTTGTCGAGCCAGCGGTTGATTTCATCCTGAACTCGCGTATCTTCCAGTTCGGTGCCTGTATCTCCTCGAACTTTCTTGCCGAAGCTTTGAAACTCGTCTATGTAGATCACAGAAGGTGATGTTGATGCTTGCTCCAATAATCGCCCAATCTGTTTCGTGCTCCTGCCGTAGTATTCTGAAAAGACATCTGACCCTTTGATGATTATGGGCGATACGAGGACGCCGTTCTTGTGTGCTTCAAGGATCATCTGCTTCAATGAAACCATGGTCAGGAATGTCTTCCCAGTCCCGCTTTGCCCGGTGAGGCAGATTGCCTTGGGGAGCTCGTCCTTGTTGAACCATTTCTTTAGCATGGGATGCTTCAAAACGTGTAGTCTGAATGAATCCAAGAGGAGGTTGTATTCCTTCTCGCGGCCAATCAGCTTCCCAACAGCATATCTGTTCGGTGGATACAGCCGGTCTAACCGGTGCTGTATCTTCCGGAACTTCCGGGGGGAGATTCGTGATTTTCTCCAACGGGCGAAATCCTTGTCCACCGCCCGTAATGGGATGTAGTTTAGCCACCGCAGGAGCGTGTACTTCAGCCACCACTCTGCGTCTCCCTCGGTCCCGGATTCTGTTGGCGCGTAATTCTCCATGTCATCAAGGCTGCTTGTCGACATTATGCATCCTCCATCGGTTTCATGTCGAAGGCCTTCTCCATCGTGAAGCGAATCAGGTACATGATTACGATCACTCCCAAGGCGAAACCGATTACGAAAAGGTCCCAAAGGGAAAGGAAGTCAAATGAGGCTAGAAACATGAAGCGAAGTATGAACAGAATTAGAAGCTCGCCGCCCATGATTGCTACAATTGCCGCGAAGGATGCGAGTAGGAATTTGTAAGCAGTGTCCACCCACATGTACGCTTGGTCGCCTCGGTCGACTCGTTGGTCGGTGGATTCCTTTCTTGACGTTTCCCGGCGAATCCATAAGCCCCCTACTGCAAAGAACTGAACTCCCATCCCAAAGTAGAGCAGTTTCACCCAGAGTGGAAATGCCTCACCGAATTTTCCAACCCACTTGGCGAAGTTCTGGAACGGCGGTTCCGAGGCAACAACAGGTATCGTATCGTTTGGGTGGGGGTTGAAGGTAGCGTTGATGTCGAGTTCGAAGGGGCCGCTTGAAAGATAATACGTGGTGGCGTTCCTGGTTAGACCGCTATCCTTGTTCTTGACGAAGAGATTGACAGTGTAGTCACCTGGAGAATCGAAGAGTACTCGAATCTCGTAGCTAGAGGGCTCGGTGGCTGATACTTCGAACCCGTTGGCTGGATATTGTTGTGGTTTTGTGAGGTTCATGTAGGTGAGGTTTCCGGTTAGGAAGAGTTTCTGGATCGCAGTGTGGTCGCTTTGGACAACGAGCGATTGCCGAATGGTCAGCTGCATGTTTTGAGTTCGAGCGAGTGTTTGGTCTGCGTAAGCCCATCGAGCACTTGCTATCGCGATGGTCAGGACTATGATGAGAATTACCCATTGTTTGTGTGGGTGGTGGTTGGTTTTCGTCGCAATCTTCCGTCCTGGGAGAGTGCAGGTCGCTCTTCCAGGTTGGGGTATATTAATGTTCCTTTATTGGTACATTAACGTATCAACTATTTTTTTGTTTACCAGAATCCTCTCTATCGAGCTCCAAAACCAACTTGCCAACATAACCACAATCCGTGCAGGCCCAGTCCGGAGGCAGAAGCCACCCACCAAGTGATCCACGCTGTTTAATCCTAATACTTCCACATACCGGGCAAGCCAAAGCTCCTGGCCCAGAATGACGCAGATTCTTCACTGTATCGAAAAAGTCACCCACTCCGACATCCCTTCAGCTGACGATATTCAGTGTACCTCAATGGAAGTTTCCGGAAAGCCATAGTCAACCAGTAGCTTCTTCACTTTGCCCCGATGGTCGCCCTGAAGCAATATTAGGCCATCCTTGGATGTGCCACCACAGGCGCAGTAGGTTTTCAGCTTCGCACCCAGGTCACCGAGGTTGATGCTCTTCGTGTTTATTCCTTCGATAATTGTGGTTGCCTTGCCCCATTTTCGAGTCTCAAGGCGGACTTTAACAAGCTGCTGTTCCATGCTAATAGTTCCGCAGACGCAGAGATCTTTTGGAAGCCCGCAAGTGGGGCATACATCCGCCATTCTTTCGTTCAATTACTCCTCTTAAGTAAAGCCGATTTACGCCTAGATTATTATTTAAGCCTATTTCCTAACGCTAGATTTTCCTTGTGCAAATCAACGGTGAGGCAGAATTTACTAATCGGATCGGAATCAATTGACGACGGGTCATATGTCACACCCTGGAAGGCCGAATGTCGAAGGGCACGGGCATGAAGATCACGAAGTCACTATCGAGACACTGTCGACGCCGCCAGTTCATGTGAAACCTGCCCCGCTTACCAAACGGGTTGCGGCTGGGCTAGTGGACTCTGCGCTCCTCGCAGCAGCGTGGGTTGTTGTGTTGATTTTGACCGTCAAGGATTTCACCCTGGCAGAAACAACTTCAGTCTACACAGGAGCCGCCTACCTGGCCGTACTGACTTTCTTCTATTACTTCCTTCTGGAGTGGTTTCTTGCTGCCTCGATCGGGAAGCTGCTGCTCAAGCTTCGGGTCTTTGGAACCGATGGTGAACCTTGCTCGATGAGTGCCTCGTTCAAGCGTAACTTGTTGCGATTTGTTGATTAGCTACCATGCCTCTACGCCATTGCAGTCGTGTCAGTCGTAGCTTCCAGTGACCGGCAGAGGCTTGGTGACAGAGTCGCTTCAACTATAGTCTCGCTGGCGCCCGCGAAGGACATTAATCCGCCGCCTGCACCATTCCTGTTCCATTGAGGCCCGCTCAGATCTGTGAGAGGCGTTGCCCGCAAACTTAACACCCGAAGCCAAAGCAAAATGGCGTGAGGCCGAACTCACCAAGAATCCAAGAGAGCAACTTCAAGCTTACCAAGAATTTCTGTCAATTATCCCGAAGCATAAAGGGAATGAGAGGCTCAAGGCTCAAATCAACACCAAAATTGCCAATCTCAAAGTAGAACTACTCACCCGTCGCGGCAAACGGGGCGGCGGTCATTCCATTTGGCACGTCGAACGCGAGGGCGCCGCACAAATCATCCTCTTTGGTCCGACAAAGGCCGGTCGTAGTAGCCTCCTGAGGTTCCTAACGAAAGCACAGGTAGTGGTGGCTGACTACGAGTTTACTACCCAGCGCCCAACCCCTGGAATGCTCGCTTTTGAAGATGTTCAACTTCAAATGGTTGAACTCCCCGCTCCACAAATGAACCGGGACGGAGAGTTCGAAATTCAACCAGAAAGCATCGACCTCATCCGAGCGGCGGACGGCCTCATGCTCATGCTCGATCTCACATCGGAACCACTGAGCCAACTCCAACATTTGATATCAGCCCTCGGAAAAGTCCGTATCTCAACCCAAAGAACCGCGTCCAGGGTGGAGATTGTTCCTGAGAAGGGTTCGGGGGAGATTCGCATCGCGACCTCAGGCATCCAAACTTCATGCACGCCTGTGCAGGTCCGAGAGCTTTTGCACAGCTACGGCTTGAGAAACGCACTGATTAGGATATACGGGGACGTAACCATCGACGACGTTGAAGACGCGATCTTCGAGAACGTAACCACATACAAGCCTTCACTGATCATCGTGAACAAACTCGATCTCCCCGGTGCCAAACAAACTGCGGATGACTTCACACAGAAAAACGCCATATCTCTGCCGACCTTGTTCACTTCTTGCTTAACGGGACAAGGGTTGAAGGATGTGGGTGGCGTTGCCTTTCGTGCCTTGGGAATAATCAGAGTTTACACTAGGGAGCCGAACGCAAGCAAGCCATCTGAAAATCCGTTCGTGGTTCGCGCTGGGACAACTGTGCAAGACTTGGCGCGGAGCATCCACACGGATTTAGCTAACCGCTATCGGTATTCAAGAATCTGGGGGCCAACTAGCAAGTTCGCTGGCGAGCGCGTAGGCCCCGATCACGTATTGGGCGACCGGGATATTGTGGAAATCCACACTGAGTAACCGGGAGCTAATTGCTAATTGGGCTGTGTCGCGTGCACTTAGATTCTGGCACGCCTACGGCGACGGAAGTTCTTGATTCGCCAGAACCCGCTTGAGTCGCGGTAATATTCCATGACTTCCATTTCATATGCACCTTATCCCCCCTAGACTGTGCCTTCGTGACTTAGGGCTTTCATGATACCAAAATTCATCCCCACGACGATTCAACCCCCAAAACTGGGTAGTGAAGCTGCAATTTCCAATCAAAAAGCAGGTCTCACTATGTCGCAACTTGATAGGTCCAGCCCTATCTAACGCACACGGTTTCGATTCAAGCAAAATCCCTTGAATCAAACCCGTAAATTCTGACGGCGCTACCTATGCAAAGCAAACATGTTTGTCTTAGAAAGACCGTGAAACAAGCAATTCCTAGAAACTTAGTTGGAACTGTCAAAAGTTTTCGTGTAAGTTAGCGCTTCAGCGCTGCGATGATGCCTCCAACAATCCCGAGGAGCATTCCGGCGATGAAGCCTCCGCCGATTATGAGGCTGAAGATTGCGAAGGGGAAGACTATGATGTCGGCGAGTGCGCCGTTGCGAAGGACCATGATTATCGAACCCATGATCAGAACCAGGCCTATGATAACCCCTAACGCGAACCCGTACAGTGGCCCGATTAAGGGAAGCCAGAAGAATATTCCCGACCAGACGCCGAAGAAGCTAGGAGAGAGCAGGGCGGCCGCGTTAAGAATCACAAGAATCCCAGAGACCAATGACAACGCGAACCCGAAGATACCCCTACCGCCCACGCGGCCAGTGGGTCGAACTGCCATCGGAATGGGTCGAGCCAGAATGACTTGGGGTCTGCCGCAGAAGGGGCAGTAGACTGCGTGCATGGGCATCATTCTGCCGCACCACTTACATCGAATCATCGGCAGCGGCAAAACATGCACAACCCTCGGCCTGGGTCTCATTCGAACCGGAGCAGGTACGACAGCCCGAACGGGTCTGCGACCTTTTCGGAACGCCAAGATACCCAACAACAACGCCAAGCCCAGAGCAAGCAGGATTAGCAATAGAAGGAGCCAAAAGTTCACGTTAGAGGTTGGCGGCTGGACGATCCTGAAAAGCACGTTCGTGGTGTGGAAGAGCGGTCCACTAGCTCCGCTGATGGTTAGAGTATAATTACCCGGAGTGGCCTGCTGAGCCACACAGACTTGAAGGTTCGAAGTCACCGTCACACTGGGGGGCGGGGTGACCGGGTTGGGCTGAATTATGAAGGTGGTCTTTGGTGGAAGACCGGTCGCGTTCAACGTAATAGGTGAACTGAAGTTCCCCTGTGGCACAATTGATACAGTATAGTTTCCGCACTGCGTTAGATTAAGCGCCAGAAGCGGAGTTGCCGAGATAGAGAAGTCATTGGGCGGGACAGTTACGACAAGTTGAACTGTAGTTGTCCGCATGATCGCGGGAAGTAATGATGTCCCCGTAATAGTCAGGGTGTACGTGCCTATGGGGGTGTTTGTACTTGTGGAAATTGTCAGTTGGGAGTTTGCCGTTCCACCAGCGGGTGGTGTCACGCTGCCTGGGGAGAAGCTTGGTGACGAGAACGAAGGAAGCCCAGTAACCTGGAGGTTGACTTGTGAGCTGAACCCTCCTATCGAATTCACGGTGACTGCGTAAGTTGCGGTGCTTCCAGCCTGAACGGTGACGGTTGGCGGGGTCGCTGAAAGAACAAAGTCAATCTGTGGGCCGTGAACGAATTTGTTTCCGTAAACCTGCTCAACAGCATAGAACCCTGCACTGCCAACGGGCAACTGTTCCTGTGGGTGGAATCCAAGGCCCTCGACGATTCCGTTGCCGAACTGGAAATAGAAACCAAGTATAGCATGACGGAATGGCACACCGAACTTGGTGCTGTCCATTAGTATTCTGACATCGGATGTGTGAGCCGGGTTCACGCTAGCAACGGCGTAACCACCACCCGCGGTGACCAGCGTGATGTCGTTGGGGTTCGGGCCAGCATTGTAGTATTGGCTTGGGAATTCCCCTGGGAATGTACCCGACGGAGCGGGGGGGTTGTGCATGACTGAAGCCCAATTTCCGCCCTGGTTTGGTCCTATGAGTTGGACGTATCCTGGAAACGTCTGTTCGAGGTCTTTCAGGGCAATGTCAGTGTAGATTATTTCATTGCCCGCTTGGATGTGGGTTCTAAGATTATTGTAGACGGCCTGAACCTGAGCCTGCACAGTCGGCGTGAAAGTTGAGGGATCGCCGAACCATCCTGGACAGTCAAGGACAATGAGCGAGTACTGATTGACGATTGAGGGATTGGCTAAGACATCGTCGGGGCTGATGAGTGTGTAGTTTATCTTCATTTGGTCGAGGGTGAGGTCGGTTCTTCCCCAGATGCCCTTGATCACGAGAATATTAGTTGGTTGGCGAACAAAGAAGACTTGATTGGATGTGAACGGCGCGGTCAGCCGTGTTACGGTTACCTTATTGAAATTCACAGAAGACAGAAGCGCATTGACTTGGGCGGAGAACCTGTCCTCGATTAGGAACGGCCCTCCTTGATAGACTGCGCCGCTTGGTGTGAGAGCCGTTTGCATGCTGACGTCTGGCGGTTCGATGACGCGAGCCATCTGAAGGCCGGGCGCACTACGCAAGAACTCATGGATAAAACCGTACACGCGGATTCTATCGGCTTGTTTACCGTCCATCGGCACTACGAAAGTTCCGACTGGAAATGTTCCAGCTGCTAGTGGCGGCAGTGCAGCGGAAACCGCGTACAATGCAGGAGATATGAGAACAATGAATAAAACGAGGCACGCGAGCAGTTTCGTGGGTCTATTCATCGATGTGTGCCTCAATTCTGATTCATAATTGAGCTCTTTTCGGCTTTTGGAGCCAGATGCTAGCTTAGCCACCCGTTGGTTACTTAAGACTTGAGTTCATTGGCTCCACGCTGACTATTTAATACGCCATTTTCTCTTTTGCGGACATGAATGAAACAGCCCAACTTGTTTTACGCAATTTCATCCCAATGGGCTGCCGATATTTGTATGAAAGGTGCATTGAACAACAACGCCGGAATCCCTTGGGAGTTGAAACTGCGGCTTGCTCCCCCTAACTCACGCCGAACCCTTCGACGAGGCTAGGCGGTTCTCTTTTTCTGCTGGTATCTGATAAAACCTAACGTGTTGAGCCTGATCAGCACTCGAAGATACTCCGGAACCTCGCCTACCGAGCGCCCGATTTGCTGGGACGAGCGTTTGGTGAATTCATCAGCAATCCCCTCTGCTGTCCGCCCTTCTTTGAGCATTCCTTCAACCAACGAATTCCAAGCAAGCAGCTCACGGATGTTCTCACCAAGCCACCCTTCAGGGTGGGAGACAATTCCGAAGTGTGGCGTGAAGAGTTGGGAAGGAAAAATCCCTTGAATTCGGCTAAGGCTTTTGACGGCCAAGTCCAAGTCGAAGCTGGGGGGAGGAGTAGTTGGCACCAAGACTGGAAAGTTGGCATAGTGAACCCCCACTGCGTCGCCAGTAAAAACCACCCCAGACTCTTCGAGCACGTAGCTCAAGTGGTGAGGTGCGTGGCCGGGTGTCCAAACCGATCGAAGCGTGACGCCGGTGCCCAGGCTAATTGTTTCACCATCGGCAACGGTATGAATTCGCCGTTCGTCAATGGGCTCCGGCAAGCCATAATTTCTCATTAGAGCTTCTCCGAACAGTTTACCGGCGCTGGCAATGAGCCGGGCCGGATCGACAAGGTGTGGAGCGCCCAAGGGATGGCAACCGACAGTTGCGTTGGGAAAAGCTCTCGCAAGCGACCCACATGACCCAGCATGGTCTAGGTGAACATGAGTGGGTAACAAATACTGCAGGCCACCTGGCCCCACGTCCTTCTCCCTTAATTTTCTAATGACGACTTCTGCGGACGATTGGTAGCCCATGTCAATCAAGGCCCGCTTCTTGCCAGTTACCAGGTACGCCGCTACAACGCCGTTGTTACCCAATGCTTCGGTATCCGTGACGGAGACAGTCTCGTTAATGTTCCTTGTGAAGCCTCATCACATCTGATGGCTGAATATCCGAAACAAGTATATTCACTCTTAGAAGATTGGCGGTAGGCAGATTCATTTGAGCAGACCGGTTCTCCCTGAGAACCTCGAAGTCTACATTGAATCCATTGACGGCCAAGGTCGCGTTACTTATGTTTCCGGATACTTTGAATTCAGGAAGGTCAAGCTGAAGTTTGACGCCATTGGAATGGAAGGATACGGAGGGCCAAACATTGGAGCAACACTCTCTGAGGAAACACAATCCGCACTGAGACAGATGGGTTTGGACCATGCTGCAATTGATGAGTTACTCACGGAACTCCAACGCAAAATCATGGAAGGGCAGGCGCACATCGAGCTTCGTAACCCCGAGAATACACCAAAGCCGGACATCGCGGATGAAAAACCAAAATCAGGAGAGGCTACGAAATAGCGCTCGCTAATGTCTTATTCGTCATGTGAGTCACGTTGCGCCAGGCTGCAATTGGGGCATTCCTTGCACTCCAAGGGAATCTGAGTCATGCAATACCAACAGAATTTCATCCCCACTTCAGGTTCAACTGGAGACGGCTCAGGTCTCCAGAAACCTACTAGGAACATTATCAGCCCCAAAACCATTATTGGAAGCCCGAAGATCGAAACACCCAATGGAACGTACAAATCCGTCAAGACCAAGAACGCTCCGAAAACAGCCAAAATTCCACCTGAAGCCACGAGCCCCCGGTACATAACAATCGCACAAACCTGAATACAGTGAAGCATATGGCTCTTTTCGCCGAACAACGTCTTAACAAATGATTACAAAAGTCTCCAAATCCACATCGGAGGCGCTTGACCAAGTTTCCAGCTTTGTAATCGAAGACCAAGAGTACATGAAAGAGAATTTTCCTCAGTGCAAGAGCAAAGATGAGATTACGGAAGCATTGAGAAAGGCTGGTAACAATTGGAACATTCTTGTCGTTGACCATCCTGTCGCGCTCTTCTCTTTACAATCCACTGGTCTTGAAGTTACTCTTGAACGACTTTGTCCCGAAGAACCAGGCGCGCTGCAAATGTTGATCTCTGCTCTCCAATCGGATTTTAGGAACATGAATGTCGCCTCAAGCATTGTCATTCTGCCAGAGGGATATGAGCGAGCGTTCTCAGATGGAGGTTACAAAAAAACAAACGCGATGGCGACCTTCTCCAAGACCGTCTCGGAAACCCAGCTAATGCCCATCTTGCCGATGATGAACCCGAGCGAAAAGAACATTCCAGCCATCGCCAAATTGATGCTCGAATCTTACGCAAATGGAACTGAGAAGTTCCAAAAAGAGAAATCGGCCGAGGCTTACCTGCGGAGCATAATGAAAGGGACGTGTGGAACCTTTCTTTCTGACGCCTCATTCATCAGCGGGGCGCAAGGAAATCTTGTCAGCGCCTGCTTCGTAGCAAGTGATATGCCAAAGGTCGCCCGTGTGGTCCAGCTCTTCACGCATCCACTCTATCGAGCTCGCGGCCTAGCGACTACGGAACTAGTGACAGGCATGAACCGACTACGCAAACTCGGTGTCCTCACGTTAACGGCTTTGATTCCTCAAAGCAATGAAGTGGCGGTAAGGCTGTTTACAAAACTCGAGTTCGACAGAGGGAAAGCGGTTGTGGAGATGGTTAAGCCCCTTGGTTAGAAATAGGGTACCTCATTCTCGCTTTCCGGGCTCCATCAGGCTTTGAACCATCTGAAGACCAAGTAGTCTACTTTCTTTCCTTTTCGTTTCGGCACCGCAATTGTAAACTGCTTCCGTACTGTTGTTGCAAGTCTTCCCGCCAGGACCACCTCAAACGGACCCATCGTTTCCTCTTCCTTTTTCACCGTTACAATGAACGGGGCGTGGTCTATGCCAGGGCCATGCTCGTAAATTGCGAAATCAGATCCGAACCTTATCCCGGGAGTTACAATGAGACCTTTTTCACGCAAGTTTTCGTAAGCGCTATACCCAAGGTCAAATTTCTTGTATGTTTTATTGGCGATTTTCAGAAGCTTGACACGATTTACTGCCTTAGAAGTCTTTGCGTCAACCACTTTGATGAACCGTCTATCGAGGAGGTACAAACCCTCCATTAGGTCCAGCATCAGAGGGGCCTTGAAGTCTTGCTCGGGTTTGGGTTTTGGGATACCCACTGGTTTGCCATAGAACCCAAGTCTATAGAGGCTCATTCCGTCCTTGTAGTTCCATACAATCAGCCTATTTCCAATTAGCTCGGTGGTGATGGGCTGAGGCATCGAACATGCACCTAGGCAGTGAGAGCCAACACGCGAATGTGGTCCACGACGTCTACGCCGATGTCCGCAATCTTTTCTGCTCTGTCAACCAGATCCCGCAGAAATAACAATGTCTGAAGAGGCATCTTGCTCGAGATCAATTCGAGGTCCAGTTTCCTCGATTCGGCATCGATAGCGCGCTCCAGTTCTTCCACTGCTTTTGCGGTCTCTATCGCCTTTTCGGCGTCGAAGGAGAGAGAATGAAGTGTTTCTCTCACCTTTGAAATCTCTTTCAGAACTGACCCCATCAAATTCGAAATGGCTTCCAGCTTGTTTGTATCGAGCTTCCACTTCAAGTCGACAACGCCCATCAGCCTGAACCCCATTGCTTCGCAATACTCAGCAACTTCGCTCAGTCTAAACAATAGGCGTAGAAAGTCCTCTCGGTTAATCAGCAGGGTTCCCACGGACGCCACTTCACTAAGGAACGTGGCTTTGTTTTTCTCGTTATCCTCGATTGTCTTGAGAATGTTCTGGTAGTTTTCTTTGGCGAGTTTCGGCTTCTTGGCAGCCACATTGTCTAAGAGAACAACGAGCTGTCTGGTGATTTCTACGACGTTTCTCGCGTGAGTTTGGCAGAGGTCAAGGATTCTGCGACGAATATTAGCTTCAGTTTCAACAGGGAAGGTCAGGATCCATGCCTCCAGCTCTGAAACAGTACTAGGCCGCGTCAGAACTTAAACCATAGCCTGCCGGAAGGCTAAAATTTGGTTTAGCTCACTCGTAAGCTACATGGACAGGTGTACCGAGCTCAGCGAACCTAAGCTTTGATTGAAGGAACTTCCGCATCAGGTCAGGAAGTGTTTTCCAACCGTTCCGCACCTGCTCCCAACTATCCCTGTCTCGAAGCGTAACAGTTGCGTCCTTCTTCGTTTGGTAGTCTACCGCCATGGAAAGTGGAATCCCTACTTCATCTGCACGGGCGTAGCGTCTCCCGATGGTTCCAGATTCATCATACTCGACAGCAAACCCATCGCTCGTTAGGTAGTTTGTAATCTCGGATGCGATTTCAGAAAGACCATCCTTCGCCATTAGTGGAAAAACCGCGACCTGCAACGGTACCAGGTGTACTGGAAGCTTGAGGACAATTCTGTCTTTCACCCTAGCGTACGCGTATTCCAAAGCTGAGTATACTACTCTCTCAGCTCCGTAACTGGGCTCGACTACGTGCGGAATCACCCGTCGACCGGTCTCTCGCATGTTGCGTTCCTCAAACCGGACGTGTGAAGGAAGAACCCTGAAACCCTGTACCTCGAAATATCCGGTAGTATCGAACGCTTCCTTTACCTCCATCGCGTTGCTTGCGGTCAACGTTTCGACCACGCTTCGAGCCTTCTCTCGCAAAAGCGGCCCAAGCACGGCACCGAGAGGCACAACGGCCAATGCCTTTTTCTCAAGTGGTTGCGGGTAGGGTTTGAAAATAGACAAGTCCACTCCTGTCGCCTTGGAATGTGCAGAGAGATCGTAGTCTGTCCGATAGGCGTGTCCCGCAATCTCGGTCCACCCCCACCTGTCAAGCCAGATTTGATGGTCAAAGGTTTGGGCAGAATAATGTGACCTTTCGGCAGGTAGCTTCTCCTCAAACCTTTGTTTGTCGAAGGGAATGCCAAGCGAACCTGCGAATTTGACTGAAAGAGCCATGAAATAGGTCGACCATTCGGACTGAACAAGCCCACGCTTCGCCGCTTCAGGGGCAGAAACACGGGTCAGATCAGAACTCCCTCTTTCGCGATCTTTGGCAAGGAGAAGCGGCAGTTCGATGTCCGCCACACGGTTCAAGTACTTGCATTCTGGCTGGTTTGGGTCGAAGAACATCTCCATCTCCATGATCGTAAATTCGCGAAGCCTTATCGGGCCTTGGCGCGGGGAAATCTCATTTCTCATCACTGTGCCGATTTGTGCAATGCCCAGTGGGAATCGCTCTCGATTGGTTTCGAAGACACGTTTGAAATCAACGAATATGCCTTGGGCAGCCTCAGGTCGACCGTAACCTGTCACGTCCCCGTAAGGCCCAACATTCGTTTTGAACATGGTTGAGAAATATTCTGCGTTTGTTAGAGTGCCGCCGCATTCGGGACAACGAATTTGGTTTTCAGTGACGAATAAGTCGATTTCCGCGGCCGTCATTGCTTCTGTTGCTATGTCGGCGCGCCCTGGCATTGCTTCGGCGATAACTTGATCGGCTCTGAAATGCCTGCGGCAGTTGTTGCAGCTCACCATTAGGTCTTTGAAGTGGTCTACATGGCCTGAGGCGATGAAGACTCTCTCAGGTGTGATCACTGGTGTGGAGATTGCGGCAAAACTGTGCTGGTAAACGAATAGGTTCAACCATTCCTCTTCTATGCGGCGCTTGAGCCTTGTTCCGAGCGGCCCCAGATCGAGGTAGCCACTTACACCGCCGTAGATTTCGAAGGAGGGCCAAAAGTAACCTCTCCTCTTGGCTAGGTCGGAGAGAAGTTCGTATTTGTCTATGCCTGACATCTTCAATCCTTCACTTGGTTTTGGCCGATCTAAATGCTAACGTTGTAGGAGTGTGAATAAGGTTGCCGCTGCGATGGGCCCAGCCTGTGGTACTTGCTTGATGAGGAGCGATGGAGCCCACTTTGCCACAAGGACATTCGGCTTTGAGTGACTGACCGCATCATGATTCAGCAGGTCCGTCGGCTTCACTTTCGGAGCGGTCTCATCATCTTTTCCATCTCTACCTTAAAGATGCTCAACCTCAGAGCGTTCACATGGAGAATTTTGTCATTTCACCCGACGGGCGAATTTTGCGCTGGACCTGCACGGCATGCCAGCGCGATAACATCTTCATAGCAAATTCTTCGCTGTACCCTGAGAGAGTGAAGTGGCGCTGTTCAGGATGCCATGCCATAGTGGTAGTCTATAGGCCGGATAAATGGGTCGACAAAGCAATGTCAGAGTATCTGAAAATTCATCGCGAAGGACAACAAGCCAAGTGGCCAAAGCAAAATTCCAGAGTAACCTAGTCGCTGGGGACGACGTCGACGTACGTACCGCAGTTTTCGCAGAATGGCCACACCTCTCCTGCTGATGACATGTCGTTTATGAAAACTTGGATCTTGCTGCCGCACGTAGCACATTTCACCTTCATGTCAAGCAGCTTGTTCTCCTTTCGCAAGAAGACTGAATCAATGCCCATAGAGTATCACGTTTGGGCTTCGTGCTTAGCGAGAAGCGGTGATCCGCTTCTCTTTGTGATATTCTTGGAAAAGACGAGTCTCCTCAGCCTCTGGATAGCCAGTGCTGGGTCCACGCCTTTGGGGCATACAAAGCTGCATGCTCCCGCAAAGTGGCATCTCCAAATGCCGTGATTATTGTCAATGGCCTTGATTCTTGCTTCGGCACCTTCGTCGCGTGAATCAGCGGTGTATCTGTACGCCTGTCCTAGAGCTTGTGGTCCGATGAAACCCGGGTCCGTTCGCACCGTCGGGCATGCGGCGTTGCAAAGGCCGCACTTGATGCAGTAGGAGAATTGCAGGAAGTCTTCTAGCTCAGCTGGACTTTGGTCATATTCAGAATTGGGGGTTTCCTGTTCTTCCTCGTTCCGTCTGACCGTGAATGGCTTAATTGATGCGTGCTTGGAGAAGAACCCGTCAAAGTCAGTCACCAAGTCTCTAACAAGTGGATATGTGTCTAATGGCTCCACAATCACAGCTTTTCCACTGAAGTCAGCGACCTGTGTGTAACATGCGAGCCGCGGGATACCGTTAATTTTCATACCACACGAACCGCAAGACGCCATTCTGCACGAAAACCGAATGGCAATAGAATGATCCATTCTCTCCTTCGCGGCCAGCAAAGCACTCAACACCGTCATCCCGGGTTCCAATGGAACCTGAAAGGTCTGATAGTGCCGCTTCAATCCAACTGCAGGGTTTGCGCGCAGAACGCGAAGCGTCACCGTTTTCTCAGACTGTTGACTGCTCACCATCTGTGCCGGCCTCAGTAATGTCGTTCCGTAGGCGTGTACCTGGTAATCGTAACTGGAGCGTATTCAAGGTGAGGCCCTTCAGATGTGTAATAGGCCAACGTATGCTTGAGCCAATTGGGGTCATCCCTCTTCGGGTAGTCTGTTCGAGAATGGGCTCCTCTGGACTCGGTCCTGGCGAGTCCGCCAGCGAGAACAACTTCTGCAATCTCAAACATGGACTCAAGTTCGAGCACGTTCGTGAGATTTGTGTTGTATTCCTTGGCTTGATCGTCAACGTGCCTGTATGCTCTTTTGTGTAATGCTCGAAGTTCTCGTAGTCCAGTTTCAAGTCCTTCGCCGGTTCTATACACGTAGGCGTACGTGTCCATAAGAGTCTGAATCTCGTTATGGATCTCGTACGGATTCTCGGAACCCGACCCGTGAAGGATTTCGTCAAACAGCCTCTTCTCCTCTGCCGCCACAGCGCTCTGATCAATCGGGTCAGATGGTCGGGACATCGCATAGTTGGCTACTCCCGCTCCGGCCTGGGTGCCAAAAACCATGCATTCAGCGGTCGAGTTTGCGCCGAGCCTGTTTGCCCCGTTGATGCTGACGCAGGCTGCCTCTCCCGCAGCCCACAGCCCCGTGATTGCGGTCTCAGCTTGGGAATTCGTGCGTATCCCACCCATTGTGTAATGGCAAACAGGGCGCACCGGCAAGGGTTCGTCTATTGGGTCGATGCCATTGAATTTGATCGCAATTTCCCTGATTCCTGACAGGCGTTCTTTGATCTTCTCGGCTCCTAGGTGTCTTAGGTCGAGAAGTAAGTGCTCCATTCCGGTCGCGGGGTCCTTGAGCCCTCTGCCTTCTTGAATTTCAGTAATCATCGCCCGTGAAACAACGTCGCGAGAAGCCAGGTCGACTTTCTCAGGTGCATATTTCTTCATGAAACGTTCGCCGCTGCTGTTTATCAAAATCGCTCCATCACCACGCGCGCCTTCGGTAATCAAAACCCCAGATGGGATTAGTCCAGTCGGGTGAAATTGAACGAATTCCATATCCATTATGGGAACCCCGGCTCTGTAGGCAAGTGAAAGGCCGTCTGGTGTTGAGGAGTACCCATACGTGGCGAAGCGGTACAACCGCCCGGCTCCTCCAGTTGCGATCACTCCGGCTTTCGCGGTGAATGCGCAAAACCGCCCGGTCTTCAGTTCGATGGCAGTTACTCCTTTGAATGCACTGTGATCGGTTAACAGGGAAGTGACGTAATACTCTTGGAAGAATTCGATATTGTCGAATTTGCGTGTTGTGTCGTAGAGGGTTTGCATCTCGAAGAAACCTACTCGGTCGGCGGCGAATGTTGCCCTGGGGTAGCTGTAACCGCCAAAGTTACGTTGGGCGATGCGACCGTCCTCATTCCTCGACCAAGGCATCCCCCAATGTTCAAGTTGGTAGATTTCTGCGGGCATTGCGTGCACAAAGAACTCTACAGCATCTTGGTCGGCTAGAAAGTCGCTACCCTTTATCGTATCGTAGATGTGTGATTCAAACGAATCTCCTTTATCCGGGTAAAGGACCGCGGCCGTCCCGCCTTCTGCGGAGGCGGAGTGTGACCGCATCGCTTGCACTTTTGTTATGACAGCAATTCTGCACTTGCCTTTCGATACACGTGCTGCCTCAATCGCTGCGCGCAGGCCAGCGATCCCTGAACCAACAATAACAATATCGTATGATAGTACCTCCGTCATTCAGTTGTGCCTCACAGGTACCGTTTAGATTGGAAAGCGGGCTACTCGAGCAATATAAGATATAGTTGATTCCCGCCAGTTCAGCTTATATCGAGCGCCCAACAACCGACTTGTGTGAAAAATCGTTGGCTCTAATGGGATATGAATGGATAGTGGTCATCGCCGTGTTGGTCATCATTTTTCTTTGGGGGCCGCAGAAACTCCCCGAGTTGGCGAGATCAATAGGGCTCGCTAAGAAAGAATTCGACAAGGCAGCGAAGGAAGCAACGAATCCATTATCTTCGACCGCTGAAACCTCAACTGACCCGTTGATAACTGCAGCCAGAAGCCTGGGAATAGACACAGCTGGCAAAACAAAAGAGGAAATTGCGAAGGCAATCGCGGAGAAGACCTCTGCCAAGTAATCGTTGGGCGAGAATAGGACACTTGCCTAGAGCCGCTTCCCAAAGAATTGCTCCCGCCAGTATCGTTGCTAAAGTGGCTTCCGCGCACTGTAACGGACGTAGGGTAGGAGCGTGAGTTTCTCACCGCCTCGGCACTAGGATACTTCGAACCTGAGAATTTCAAAAAAGGCCAGACACTTGAACACTAACGAAAGCAAGCAGAAAGCAGGCTCGGTTTTCGAACACATAGGCGAATTGGCCGCTCGTGTGAAGATCATATTCTATTCGCTCATAGCAACCACCATATTCTTCATGGTATTCCCGGCCAACAGCTCCTTCTTGCGTGACCCCTTCGCGTTCTACGACCCACTTATTGCAGTTGTCTTGCAACAAGTGTTAAGAGATGTCTTACCGCCCAAGGTCCAACTGATCGCCGGCGAGTTTACCGCGCCACTGGAAATCTATTTCATAGCATCGGTGCTTTTGGGCATCGCCTCCAGTGCTCCGGTAATTGCCTATGAGGTTTACAGGTATGTTGACCCCGCGCTCTATCCAGAGGAGCGCAAAGCCGTCTATCCTTTCGTAACATCATTTACAGTGCTATTCCTGATTGGCTCGCTCTTCGGGTACAAAGTGCTCGCGCCTTTCATGATATGGGCGATGATCCCCTTCTTCTCGTTGGCTGGTGCGGTGCCATTCATCTACGTGATGGACTTCTACAGCATGGTCTTCATGACCACATTGGCGTGCGGTTTCACGTTCACGATGCCAGTTTTTTTCGTTCTGCTCGTTAGGTTTGGGATAATCAAAACAAGCTATATCACGACTCGGCGAAGATACATCTACGCAGCGTTATACATCATTACCGCAGTAATCACCCCCGACGGAGGCCCTCTAGGAGACATAGCGCTGTTCGTGCCCATGGCGATTTTGCTCGAACTGGCTGTTCTCTTCGGGAAGAGGTACGAGAAGAGAGGCGAGATTATGCGCCGACCTCTATTCGCGAAACCCGTCGGCATCAAGTGCAGATATTGTGGAGCCCTGATGAGTAACCAGTCAGGGTTCTGTCCTTCCTGCGGCAAAGCCCAACTGTAGATATCAGTCGGGCAATCACAGCTGATTGGTATGGGAATGAACCGAGCCGCTTTTATGCTACGCACACGCCAAATTCCCCAGAGCTGGCCAACAATTCATGCCAATCCCTCTCTTAGAACGTTCATCGAAAGAGATTTCGCAAATCATCAAATCCTCTATCGAAGACCTCCCGGATGTTAGGGGAGTTCGACACGTAAGTGTCCGGCTGACTGGCAAAAGGTTGGATATCACAGCCCACGTTTTTCTTGATAACAGTCTGCGATTCGAGGACATTCATCGAATCGTTTCGGGAATCGAGCGGCAGATAAGAAGCAAAGTCCAGAGAATCGCCCGCATCACTGTGCAAACGGAGCCAGCAGGCCATGCGCGAACAGGCCTCGCAACATTGGTATCAGAAATAGCTGAAAACGTCCCAGGTTCACGAGGTGTTCATAATGTCTACATCCAAAAAGTCAATGGCAAGGTGTGCGTCGACTTACGTCTCGAGGTAAGCGCGAACACCACTGTGAAACAAGCCCATGAAATATCAAAAGAGGTGGAGAAGCGTTTGAAGGGAGCCAACCCTCACGTATCAGAAGTCACTATTCATTTGGAATCCGCATCAGACTTGGTATCTCGGGAATTGGAGGGACACGGAACTGAGCTTCGATGGTACATTGAACACACTGCGAAAAAGTTCCCAGAAATAAAAGCCGTTCACGGCGTGAAAATCCGCAGGAGCGGCAACACTCTACGAGCCGTGCTCAGATGCCGCTTCGATCCGAGTATGAGCATAAAGCAGGCCCATGATATTTCGCTCAAACTTGAGAAGACCGTGAAAAGCGCATACCCAGTCCTTGACGACTTAGAAGTGCTCCAAGAACCAGCGTAACGACTAGCGGCCGAGCCCGGATGGAAGGGTAGCGTAATTCCTAAATTCTGCGCGTTTTGCCTCATGAATCGCTGGGGCGGATGAGACGTCGGAAAATAAGCGTCGAACGACGGCTATCCGCAAGGACTACTGGTCCAAACCTGTAACAGATGTCTTCAGGAACCTTGAGACCAGTGAGCAGGGGTTATCCGAACAGGAAGCGCAAAACCGCCTTAGAACCTATGGTTACAACGAGATACCAACGCATGCATTTAGCTCGATAAAGATTCTCGTCAGGCAATTCAAGAATCCATTGTTTTTCATACTCCTCATCGCTGCAATCGTAGCTGGGTTCTTCGACACTCGACAGTCAGCTGTCATAATCGCGATGATCGCGTTGAGCGTTGTTTTGGGATTCTATAACGAATACAGAGCGGAAAAAATCATCGAAGACCTCAGGCAAAAAGTATCTCTAAGGGCATTGGTAATAAGGAATGGAAAACCTGTCCAAATCGACTCCAAGTTCCTTACTCCAGGAGACGTGGTTTCTCTTTACGTAGGAGACATTGTCCCCTCCGATATGCGAATAATCGATTGCAAGGACCTCGAGGTGAACGAAGCTGTTCTGACAGGCGAGTCATTTCCGACGGAAAAGACCTCCGCGATCTTGCAGGTTGAAAATCCCATTCCGCAGCAGTTGACGAATTACACGTTCATGGGAACGGTTATCGTTCATGGAACCGGGCGCGGCGTAGTGGTGGCTACCGGGAAACAAACGGAGTTTGGCTCTATTTCTAGAAGCCTAGCCCGTACTCGTCCTGCAACAGAATTCCAACGGGGAGTACGCAAGTACGGTAACATGCTAATCACGTTGACTCTGGCGCTTGTAGTAGGAATCTTCGCGTTTAACGCGCTCCTTGGGCACCCGATCATTGAATCTCTTCTTTTCTCTCTTGCGGTCGCCGTTGGGCTCGTTCCAGAACTCATGCCAGCAATCGTGACCATCAGCCTGTCACAAGCAGCACGAAATATGGCTAAGAGCAGAGTTGTCGTAAAACGTCAGGTCTCGATCGAAGACTTCGGAAACATGGATGTTCTCTGCACTGACAAAACGGGTACGCTCACGAGCGGAAAAATAGGAGTTAAGGACTACTGGGCACCGAACGGAACCGGCGACCAGAGGATTCTCCAGTATTCTATGGTATGTAACAGTGCGGCCGTTGGAACCGAAGAAATCACTGGCAATCCAATGGACGTTGCCATTTTGGAATATGCGACAAAAGGCGGCATTCAAAAGGACGCGAAATTAGCCACAGTCATTGACGAGATACCATTTGATTATCAGAGACGAATGATGTCAACGGCTATCAAGAACGGGCCGAGAACGCTGCTAATTACAAAGGGAGCCCCGGAATCTGTTCTCTCCAAGTGTGAGGATGCCGAAACTACCGATGGAATCAAACCTATGGAATCCGTTCGTCAATTAGTTGAAGCTAAGCTCGTTGAACAGTCCAGCGCAGGATACCGTACTATCGCGGTTGCTTACCGGAGCGTGGAGCCTAAGCCGTCTTATTCAGTCGATGACGAATCCAAACTAACCCTTCTTGGTTTTCTTACCTTCACGGATCCGCCCAAACAAGATGCTCGTCAAGCGCTCGACAAGCTGAAGGCCATGGGAGTTGACGTGAAGATCCTTACCGGGGACAACGAATTAGTCGCTGTGAAAATCTGTGAAGAGTTAGGCGTCCCGGTTTACCATGTGGTGCGCGGTTCAGAATTAACTCAAATGACCTCAACCGAAATCAGAACTGCCGTCGAGGAAGCTACGATTTTCGCACGCATAACACCAGAGCAAAAGCTCGACATCATAAAGGCCCTAAAAATGAACAAACACGTCGTTGGCTTCATGGGCGACGGAGTGAATGACGCGCCCGCTTTATTCGAAGCAGACGTAGGACTATCTGTTGATTCCGGAGTCGATGTTGCCAAGGATGCAGCGGACATCGTTCTACTCGACAAGGACCTCCTTGTCTTGGCTAACGGCATCGAAGAGGGCCGAAAAGTCTTCGGCAATGTGACAAAGTACATCCTGATGGGTACGAGCTCCAACTTCGGGAACATGTTCAGCGCGGCAGCCGCTTCACTATTCCTCCCAGGTTTTCTCCCAATGTTGCCCATGCAGATCCTGTTCATGAACTTGCTCTATGACGTTGCCAACATGACGCTTCCCACCGACATAATTGACGTCGAATTCAAGGAATTGCCAAAGCGTTGGGACATAGATTTCGTTCGGAAGTTCACACTGTTCTTTGGCCCGTTCAGCTCTCTCTACGACTTCCTAACTTTCGGAATCATGCTTTTCATATTTGGAGCGACATCGGCGGCATCGGCACCACTCTTCCAGACCGGATGGTTTGTTGAATCATTTTGGACAGAGGTCCTTGTTATCTTTGTGATACGAACGAGGAGAATACCATTCATCAAGAGTCGCCCAGGAAAATGGCTCACTATACTGACATTATCAGCAGTGGCCTTTGGAACAATACTGCCATTCACATTCCTAGGTCGTTTTCTAGGGTTTGTATCCCTTCCCGCCGAATATTGGGTCCTCTTGGTTCTTATGGTGGCAACGTATCTTCTGCTCGTGGACGCCGGGAAGGTGTTCTTCTACAAAGTATGCAAGTTCTGAGAGATGACCAATGCAGTCCTCTAACCTACTCTTCCTATGGGCACTTAGCATCAGCTGGAGCGCGGTTTTCCTGATAGCGGTGAGCGTCTACCTCTATGCCAGAAGAAAGCATCGAACCCCTGACAAAGCGTCAAGCCATGTGAGAGTCAATGATTTCGTTTTCGTCATCGTGTTGGCGGCACTGCTGGGCCTCTACATCGTCTCAATCTACAGGACCTCATCCCTCATCTTTGCAGCGGGCAATATCATCGTCGAAGTAATCTTGGTAGCTTACACGGTCAAGAACAAGAGCGGGACTTAGCCTCACGACAATCTCTGCAGAGCAGCGTCTACAGCGAGCGTGCCACTACCGTGCCTTGATGTGTTTCACGATTGGTGGTCGCGATTTTCGAAGGACGCGGTATCCGCAGAAAGGGCATTTGATTTCAGGGGTCATGGACAGCTGCTCCGCGGTCAAGTGTTGGCCACAACTGATGCATTCATACATTATTCCCGCGGGACGCTGTTCTGGACTTTCAGACATCTGCGTAACCTGTATGGCCAATGTTTGCGATTCCAATTAAACCTTTGGCGTCTCTTAGCTATGCTTTTTCATGAATTGTTCGATTGCGTCAAATGCTTCTCCCAACATCTTCTCGTCGGGGAGAAAGACAGCCCTGAAGTGGTCTTTGCCGTAGATAGGGTCAAACCCTGAACCGTGAACCACCAGTACCCCTGTCTCCTTGAGCAACTCGTTCACAAACTGTTCGTCGCTCTTCCATTTCCCGCCAAGGGCAACTTTCGGAAAGATATAGAACGCGCCGACCGGTTTTGCCGCACTCAGCCCAGGTATCTCGTTGACTCGCTTCCAAGAAAAGTCGCGACGCTGTCTCAATTTGGAGACCATGTCCTTGATGTGGCCTTGCGGCCCACGCAGCGCCTCAACTGCTGCAAATTGCACAGGAGTACTAGCGCATAATCGGACACGAGATAGTCTTTGGATTCCGTCCCAGACGTTGGCTAGTCTGCCATCAACGTCCTGCACATAGATGTATCCCATTCGCCAACCAGTCATCAAGTATGCTTTCGAGAACCCGTTCAGGCCAATCAAAGGGACATCTTTGGCTAGAGACGATACGCTGGTGAATGCCCCGTCGTAGATGATGCGGTCGTAGATCTCGTCGGCGGCGACAATGAGATTGTGGGAGGAAGCCAGCTCAAGCATCTCAGCAATTTCGCTCTTCGAATAGACGGACCCACACGGATTATTTGGGTTGACAATCACGAGAAGACGTGTTCGCTTGGTTATCTTAGATTTCAAGTCAGCAATGTCCGGCGCCCAGCCCTTCTCCTCTACGGTCCTGTAGGTCACAGCTTTTCCATCAAAGAATTTCGCATACGCCATGTAAGGCGAATAGCAAGGTCCAGGCATCAGCACCTCGTCGCCGGGGTTAACTATCGATGCCATTAAGAACGTGATTGCCTCGGATATTCCAGTCGTGACAATGACATTGTCGGCGCCAATGTGCGCCCCGTTCACTTTGTTTTCTTTCTCAGCGACCGCTTCTCTGAGTTCCTTCAAACCTTCCGAAGATGAGTAGTAGTTTTGGCCTCCTTCAATCGCCTTTTCGAGCGCGCGTTTGATGTGTGTGGGTGTGTCGAACCCATATTTCACCGGATCTCCAATGTTCAGGTAAAGTATCTTCTTCCCGCTCTTTCGGACTTCTTCCGCTTTGACCATGACGTCGCGAATTGCGTATTCTACTCCTTGGGCGCGTTTTGATGCTTCAAAATTGCGCGGCATCGTTTGGACCCGCGGCCGGTATCGGCGGCCGTATTTAATAGGGTTCTTTCGTGTTTTCGAAACAGAGCTTTAGCGCGGCACTCACTCGACATCGCCTATGCCAATCAGAGTTGCAGCCGTTCAGTTCGATGAGGACAGCATTCATACGTTTGTGTAGTAGAGCGGGTCCCAACTCTTAGGGATAGAGTGCGAGGAGTAAGAGTGGGGCTACTGCAAGCGTTATTGTGTTGAGCAGTTTGACCACAACGTGAAGTGACGGTCCCGCTGTGCTTGTGATCGCGAACTTCGCGTTGGGTCACGCATTACTTTAAGGGAAACGAGAACCGGCGCGGGCGCCGGGGAATTGGATGGTCGTGTCACTTGATTTGTTCGAGAACGTCCGGGCGTCCCTTTCGCGCGGCTTCCTCAGGTGCAACTTCGTGTTTGCTTCGGCGCAAAGCCCATCCTGCAAGCCCCAGGAGTATTACTGCGACGATGGATGCGTACCAGCTGCCTCGAACGGCTACTATGATTGGGGCAATGATGAGTGAGATCAGGTTCACGACTTTGATCATGGGGTTCAGTGCTGGACCTGCTGTGTCTTTCAGTGGGTCGCCTACGGTGTCTCCTACGACGCTTGCTTTGTGGCGCTCGCTGCCTTTGCCTGTGTTTGCGGCTAGGTCGCGGGGTTCGTCTTCGATGGTTTTCTTGGCGTTGTCCCATGCACCGCCTGCGTTGGCCATGAAGACCGCTAGGAGTTGGCCGGACACGATTATACCAGCCAAGAAGCCGCCTAAGGCTTCAACTTGGAGTAGAAGGCCCACTATTATTGGGATTGTCATGGCTATGATGGCGAGAGGGACGAGTTCTTTCTGCGCGGCCGCTGTCGAAATTCCAACGACGTTTCGGTAGTCCGGTTGAACCGTACCTTCCATGACGCCGGGTATTCGGAATTGGCGTCGGACTTCTTCCACGATCAGTTTAGCGGCCCTTGAGACGGCTCGGATCGATAAGGAGCTGAAGAGCCAAGGCAGTGCACCTCCCAGTAGCAATCCGATGAACACTGGTAGGCTGGATATACTGATGGCTTGGAGCCTTGTGGCGGTGATGTAGGATGCGAAGAGTGAGACCGCCGCGATCACTGCCGATGCTATGGCGACGCCTTTCGTTATGGCTTTGGTTGTGTTACCTACTGCGTCCAGGTCGGCCATGATTTGTCGGCCGCGTTTGGTTTCTTCGTCGTCCATGTCGTGCCATGCCATCTCTCCGATTCCGTTGGCGTTGTCGCTGATGGGTCCGTAGGAGTCCATGGCCACGTTGTTACCCGTCTGGCTTAGCATGCCGATTCCAATCATTGCGATGGCGTATAGTGTGTAGATGCTGCCGTTCTCAACCGGGAAGAGGAGTAGAGCGAGAACGAAACTGATGACGATGAGTAGGAGCGCCCAGACTGATGATTCGTAGCCGCTTGCTAGACCGGAGAGGATTGTGGTGGCTGGACCTGCGCGGGTGGATTTCACAATATCGTTGACGGGGGCCTTGTTGGTGGCGGTGAAGTATGATGTGAGCGGGTTAAAGCTGACAGCGAGCCCGACGCCGATGGTGATCAGCGCGGCCAACCGCCAGTCGTTAGCGTACCAAAGCGCCACAACGAATGACCAGAAGATTGTGTTGATGCTTGAGATCTCGTAGGAACGGAACATTGCATCCTCTGCGTTTTGTGCTCTTAGGAATTTGATGGGAAAGCGCGACCATATGGGAACTGAAAAGGTGCCTATGATTGAGGATATGACGCCTATTCCTCTAATGATGAGTGGGAAGAGGATCCACATGATCCTGTGGAGTGGATCAATAGCCATTATTGCAACGCCAAGAATCAACGCGGATACGATTGTGACCTCGTAGGATTCGAAAATGTCGGCGGCCATGCCTGCGCAGTCGCCCACGTTATCACCCACCAAGTCCGCGACGACCGCTGCGTTCCTTGGGTCATCTTCCGGAATGTCTTTCTCAACTTTACCGACCAGGTCGGCGCCTACGTCTGCGGCTTTGGTGTAGATCCCGCCGCCAACTCGCATGAATAGTGCCAGAAGTGTGCCGCCGAATCCGAAGCCTAGTAGCGCGTCTGGTGCGGCGCGGCCAAAGATGATGAAGATTGTTGTTCCGCCCAGTAGGCCGAGCCCGTCGGTTAGCATACCGGTTATTGTTCCGGCCTGATAGGCGATTGTGAGTGATTCGTTTAAGCTTCTTCGGGATGCGGAGGCTACTCGGACGTTTGCCTGCACAGCCATCCTCATGCCGTATTGGCCGACAGTTAAGCTGAAGATTGCGCCGAGCACGAATGCGAGCATTCTGCCAACAGCGATTATGATCTTCGCGTTGTTGCCGAAGACCTGTATTGCTTCTGTTGTGGGTGAGACAACGTAGACGCTGAAGAAGAGCACTACCGCGAGAACTCCGATCAGCGGAAGGATTGTGCGGAGTTGGCGGTTCAGGTATGCGTCGGCTCCGACTCGGATCGCGTTCCAGACCTCTTGCATCTTGGCGGTGCCCTTATCTTTTCTGAGCACATTCCCGCGCAGCCACAAAGCATAGAGTAGGCTGAGTATGGCGATGCCGACGATTGCCCAAGGGGCTATTGTTTCGAAAGTTGCCAGGTTCATTCCGAGCACGGTGAAGCCCACAATCTCCTTGATATTTCAGATTTCGATTCGTGCCAAGGAGTATTACGTTATTTAACTATCGCGCTTGGAAGTAACCGAACGGAAAGAGTTGTTTTGGTGCGGAAAATTGGCTCGAACAATTAGTGTAATCGGGTTGGAGAATATTGGTTTGGTGAAGGCGGGCGATGATGTTGCTAAACTGATTCTTGACGCTGCTGCAGCTGAGGGTGTGGGTTTGATGGATGGGGACGTTGTGGTGGTTTCGCAGAAGATCATTTCCAAAGCTGATGGGTTGCTTGTGGATATTGGAACAGTCAAGCCCAGCGCGAGAGCGAAGGCGATCGCCAAAAGAACGAAGAAGGATCCGCGTTTGGTTGAGCTGGTGTTGAAGGATAGTGGCAAGGTTTTGCGGGCGGATAGGGATGCGTTGGTGGTGGCTAGGCGGAATGGTTTCATTTGCATAAACGCGGGTGTGGATAAGTCGAATGTGGGCGGCCGGTTTGTGTATGCGCGGTTGCCGTTGGACTCGGATAAGTCGGCGTGTGAGTTGAGAGCGGGTTTGGAACGGTTGAGTGGAAGGCGGTTGGCGGTGATTGTTGGGGATACGTATAGCCGTCCGCTTCGGGTTGGGCAGGTTGAGTTTGCGATTGGGTTGTCTGGAATCGAGCCGATCGTTGATTACCGGGGGCGAAAGGATTTGTTCGGTTACGAGTTGCGGTTCAAGTACGTGGGGTTGGCGGATGAGGTGGCTGCGGCTGCGGAGTTGGTGATGGGACAGGGAACGGAGGGGATTCCGGTGGCTATTGTTCGTGGTTTGACTCGAACGGCTAGGAGCGAGTCGGGGGGGTTGTCGAGGAGGCTTTTGCTTGGGCGGCGGATGGATTTGTTTAGGAGCATGCTGTAGGGGGTTGGGTGCGATTATTGTTTGGCTTTGTATTTGTTCGAAAGGCCTTTATTGAGTTGGATGAAGCCTTTTCTTAGGTTTGAGCCATGAGCGATAACTCTTCGGCCCCGCAGGCGTCGGAGCCTGTGCACATGAGTGAGGACGACAAGTTTCTGGTGGATATTTTCTTGCCGCCGAAGACGATTCCGTCGCCTAAGGAGTCGTTGGAGGCGGTTAAGGGGTCGGTTAAGGGCAAGATGCTTGCCAAAATGAAGAAGGAGGCTGTTGATTGCCCCGTCAAATTGAAGAAAGTGTCGTTCTTGGAATGTTTCACGTGCCCTAATTTCAACCGGCGAGTTCGCGGCAAGGTTGGATGCAAAGGCCTGCCGCTTCCCGCACCAGAGTAGCCGATGACGGGCTCCTTTCGGGGAGCCTCAGTCCCATGCCCCGTTCTTTGTGGTGGAGTCCTTTCCGCGCACACGACGCTCGTCTATCGGTGATTCAATCTCGTGTGAAGCATTGCATCATCTTCGTTGGGAATATCGGCAAAACCTCTTATTGGTGACGGAGGGTAGAGGGCTTACGTGCGGGATGCGATAGAATGATTCGAGCACGGCTCGCGAGACTCCTTGCAGCCGTGTTGGTTGTCACCGTGATCTTATGGTTAGCGCCGAGCGCTCATTCAATCCCCCCCATTCACAATCACGCTGACGCCTAACATAGGCGCAGCCGGGACGGCAGTCACAATTGCAGGTTCTCGGCCCAGTCCCGGTGCTCCCAGTCTGGATCATTCCTGCCAAGTATCTTCTGTTTCTGGCGGCCTAATCTCAAGCCCGACTTGCACCGTGACTCAAACGGCGGGCAATTTTGTCGTGGCCGGGTCTTTCACAGTTGCGAGTGGCGCGAGTCTCGGGCCGTACACCGTCACCGTCACTGTCACTGCCTCCCTAACTCCTTATGCCTCCGCTTCAGCCTCCTTCACAACCGTTAGTGAGTGTGCTGGATTGAGTGCGCATGCATGCTTGATCCTAATTCAAGGCGGCTACCGCGACAGCTCAAGAGCAACGCTTGCGGACTTAACGGACTAAACGGCCACGGCTAACCTGGACCCGTCAACCGAAAAGTAACAGTTCAAATCTAATCCTCCATCAACCCCCCAAAGTTAGCACCGTGAAAGACCCGAATGAACCATCCAATAAGTTAGCAGAACCGGAGGGGTGATTTTTCGGCCCACGTGGAGGGTCGTGAAGAGCCCGAGGACGTGAAGTCACCGATGGCGCAGAGCCAGCAGGCCCTTACACTTCCTTGCTAGCCACCAACCACGACAAACTTGGCCACTAGAATCAGCAACCTCTCGAAGCGTCTGGGGGCAATGCTCCGGACGAACTCCACATCATCCTTCGTCAATATGTGGAACGCGCGCAAGGAACCAGTGTAGATTGCGGCCCCAACCACCACCATAATGGGCAGCATCAGGAGTTTTATCAAGAACGTGTGGAAGAACGCAAGGACCACGAACACGACGACCCCCATCAATGTCGAAGCGCCCGCTGCGCCGAGGAAGGCTTTGAGGTCGATTTCCAGAAATCCGCTCCTTTGAACCGCAATTGCGTAGATTAGGGCGGCGAGAATCATCAAGCTCGCCCGCCCAAAAGCGGGGCCACTTAAGCCAAGAATCGGTGTAAGAACGTACGACACTATTAGAAGACTGATGAGGCCGAGCACGTTAGCGCCCGCGTACCATTTGAGCTCGCCAAGAGCCAGAAGCACACCAGCATAGACTGCCCCAACCGCCGCCAACCCCGTCACAATGGAAACGATCATGGAGGGCGCCAGGCCTGCAACATAATCGAGTCCGAAGATTCGCAGAGCAACTTGAGTGATCGCGGCAAAACCGAAGGCAATGGGCAAGACGACGATGGAAACGTACCGGGTATACGTGCGTACCATATGACGCATCTCCCGCTTCTTGTTTGAAGCATGCAGGGCGGAGAGGGCTGGGAGAAGCACGGTGACCAAGGCGTATGGTGCGAAGCCTGCGAAACTGGCCGCGACGATTGCCACGTTATAGATTGCCAGCTCCTGCAAACCCCGCTGGGCCAAAGTGAAAATCTTGTCCGCCTGATTGATTGCGAAACCAATCAAAGCGCTGAACAGGGTATAGAGCGAATACTTGGTTAGGTCGGAAACAGAGAACCCCGTGGCCTTGTCACTCCCGCCATGAATTCTTCTCAGGGATCTTTGAAGGGCGATTGTTAGCAGAATGGCGTCGCCAATAATCCAACCAACCAGCACACCGACTATGACGTATGGAACCAGGAGGAGAGAGGCCAGAGTATACCGAGCCACACTCCACAGAATGAGGTAGATCGTGGCGCTCCTCATCTCCCCGAGAGCGATGAGTGAGCCAATGCACACTTGTGCTACTCCGAGTACTAGAACATCCACGGCCGAGAGTTGAATGTAGATTGGCAGGATTACTTGGCCACCAATGAACGGTGCCACAGCGCCTGGAACCAGCGTCAAGACCACTGCGATTATCCCACCAAGAATCACGGCCGAAGCCAGACTGATCCTGAAAACCCTCGCGACGCTCTTTTGCGACCCTTTCGCCACGAATTCAGGCAGAAACTTGAGAACCGCTTGCGGCGCGGGGATGGGAGATTGAACGGTCACGGGTTGCGCAAGTATACAGATCGTAACCAAAAGCCAGATCGTAATGTTCAGTGCCGTAACGATTCCAACTTGCGTCGTTGAGCGCAGAATGTTTGTCAAAACCAAGAAGTAGAGCGTGTTCGCCAACAGTACAACGACATTGGCCACATAGAGTGAAGTAGCGCCTCTCGCTACGGAAGCTTGACTTTCCAAGAATGGTGATTCTCCGGTTTGTGGGAGGCACTCTCCAGTGTGCTATAAGTAATTTCAGTACACGCAAATCATGGTGCTCATCGAAGGTTTATTACCAATCGTCACGGAGCCTCACGCGATAAGGCAGGAATTTCCCGTGAAGGCGGCGATTCTCGCTGGGGGCGCAGGTACACGACTCTACCCCATCACGACCTATGTCCCAAAGGCCTTGCTTCCAATTGGCGGACGATTTGTCATCGAATACATCATCGACTACCTAAAACACCACGGAATCACAGAACTCGTCCTGTTACTCTCCGAAAGCGAGTTTGAGCTCGTCAGAAACCATCTCGGCGACGGAGAACGGTTCGGCGCGAAGATCGAGTATTCTGTGGCCGATAGGATCGGAACCGCAGGAGCGGTCGGCGCTGCAGCCAACATACTCGGCGACCGATTCGTCATCTACTACGGCGACGTCTTGACCGACATGAACTTACGGGAGATGATAGAGTTCCACGAGAAGAAGAAAGCCGTCTGCACACTGGCATTGAGCACGGCTGTGCCAATTGAGTATGGCGTTGGGCAGGTTGCTTCAGATGGACGGGTCACGTATTTCCAGGAGAAACCAATCATCAAGGAATACCCAGTAAGCATGGGCATACACGTTGCGGAGAAGGAAGTTCTCTCATACTGTGCCCCTCACACGGACATAGCTCAAAACGTGATCCCACAGCTCCTACGAGAGAGCAAACCAGTTTACGCCTATCTCACAAACGAACGCCACTATGACATTGGAACATTCAAAAGCCTAGAGGAAGTTCGAGAACTCCTCGAGAAGAAGAAGACGCTCTTCAAAAGTTCATAGGCCTGAGCGAATGGAAGGGTCGGTTGGCTTCAGCGTGTCCACATCTGACCTCGCCCAGCTAATCGCCAGGTCGGGCGTGAATTTGGACGACGTGTCGGTTGACGAAGCAATCCGGTATTACGCAAGAATGAGGGAGTTGGAGTTACGGAGAACCTCTACGATTCAAACTGATTGAATTACGCAAAGAGTTTTTTGAAGAGAAGAAAACTTTGTTTGGTCTTTTGCGTGAGTTATCGCCCGTTCTTTTTTCTTGCCGCAAATAGGGCAGCGAATACTAACAACCCCACTGACACCTGTATTAGCAAAGTAGTCCTGAACTCTGGCACGCTGTTTTGGCCACCAATGAGAATCTCGGTGGCACTGTTGGTGTATGTGAAGAAGACGTAATAGTTGTTCGCGTCGGTGAAGGTTGAAGGGCTGAAAGTGTCCGAGCCCGATATTACTACGGGCTCTCCGTTCAACAAAGTCTTTGGAATCACCATGTCCATTACACCAATCGGGTTTGATTGATCAGTTGTCGATATTCTAAGAAGCATTGAGGTTGAATTGTAGACGACGTTGCTAACCTGATTATTGCTTGTGATTTGGACGGTAGTCGGTACTTGGGGCAGGTTCAATGGCACGGTCGCGAGGTTGCCGACGTGGCCGGTTTTGAGGAATGCAACTATGTCTTGTCGAATGAGGGGCTCGGTTGATGTTCCAAGCCATGTGTGAGAGTACGGTAGAGGGTCGAGTCTGGTCAGACCGGGTTGAGCGTTCTTGAACCATTGTCCTGCAGTTTGAACGCTGATCGTTCCGGAGTCATCTTTGCCCCATACTAGTATGTGTGGGATGGACACTTCGTTTGAGATTGATGCGGTCGTGAAAACCGATGGATCCGTGTGGGTTCCTGTTTCCGTTGGTCCAGTCAGCTCGGCATCCATTATCACTGCCAGGTCGAGGATTCTTTGGAAGTCGTGTGTTAGGGCCCAAGCTGAGGCCACGCCGCCCGCGCTCCAACCAATCAGGTAGACTTGGCTCATGAGGAAACCGTGCTTCAGAAGAGCTCCAAGCACGAGCGGGAACGATGGAACGTTGGGCACATACCACCCAACGGGTGCGATGACGTTGAACCCTGCAGCTGCGAGGTAGTTGAGGAAGCCTGTTGTGGCGTCATCCAGTTGGCTAACTCCATGCAGCGAGTCGAGTTCGTAGCCGCCCCCAACGAAGATGACGGCGGGCAGCGTGGGTGAAGTTAGCTGAATGTATGACCCGCGCCCGCCTAACCCTTGCGAGTAATAGAGCACGGGGACGTTTCCGGAGGCGGAGGCGGTGTTCGTGGAGTAGGAGCCGTTGGATGTTGCGGCCCAGTTTGTTGTTGGGTCATTCATTTCGAGGGAGTAGTATGCGATGCTTGAGCTGGGGAATTGAGGGACCGTGAAGCTGAAGCGGAAAACTCCGTTGGAGTCCGAGGTGGCGTGCAGGTTGTTCGTCGGGTCATTATACTGCACCTGTACACCGGCTTCGGCTTTGCCGTACTGGTCACCAATGAACCCTGTGATCTGGACTACTTCGCCTGGATGAGCTTCGATGTTGCTTAGGATGAAGGCGTATTGACAGCAGTTGACGGCAGATGATGTTTGTGTTGACGGTCCACTGGTCGTAGTGGTGGTTTGAGTGCTGAGCTGAGTGGTGGTTGTCGAGTTGGTGGCTCCGTTTGTTGTGCTGTTTGTGAAAGTGGTATTTGCAGTTGTGATGAATGAGGTTGTTCCGGAACCAGACGATGTGTTTGTGAATGTTACCGACCCAGCAGAAACAGGGGTCAAGATGTGAGCGGACAGTAAGATTCCAACAACTAGGAATATGATGATTGCGAGTCTGCGCTTACGCGCCAGCAGGGTCATCATCTTGAGAATTCTTCCTGTGGATCTGCTCGCATGGAGAGCCCTATTTCAGGTTTCAACCATCCCGAAGATTGATGCATCTAATTCGGTTTGGATGAGGTGGCACTTATGATGCATGGGCCGAAGGAATATGAACGCATCCATGGGAGCGAGCACGGTAGGATATGGCACGTTGGAATGGGCAGACGCCTCCAGCTTCGAGCTGGGTCCGCGCCGGGGGCACCGAAAGTAATAAGTTGAATTCTAAGTTCCTGACCGATTCAATCTAATTCTTTCGATTTCGCGGCTTTGCGCCCAACTAATCATCGCTATCAGCAATACTGCTGCGCCGGCTGAGAGATGCAAACGGTTTCTGGGTAGAGTTCCACCACGTGAAGACGCCCGATGATAGCCCACTATTAGTCTAATTCTTCGAACGCGCCCTAAACATCCGTCGAGAACCAACTTACTGATGAGTTGATGTTTGCCGGCTGATGTTTGTGGAGGTTCGGTAGCTTAACTCGCTCGCTTGCGTATGCAACTGCGCCTGCTCAATGTTTCCGTTTGGATCTGCGTGCGATGACGAGCGTCGTCCCCAGAATCGTCACAACCAGCAGAGCGAGGTCGGTGGGGAATTCGGGGATTAGGTTGTAGCCGCCGATAGTTATTTGGTGCGTGCTGTGGGGGTAAGTGAAGGTCAGCGTGAAGTGGGTTGAGTTGCTAGTCAGCGAAAGGGCTAGGTACGGAGTCTGCCCGTTGTCGATTAGAACTATGGGCACTGGACCGTTGATGAGAGTCTTTGCGAATATGACGCTAGCGAACCCGACTGTTCCGCTCGGCCCGCTCGCTGTGAAGTTAATCAACTGCCTCCCAGAATCGAAGACCAGGTTTGTGATTGTGGAGTTGCTTTGGATTTGAAGGAAGGTCGATAGAGGTACCTGACCCGACGTGGTTGACGTTGAGATTTCCAGGCTTGCGGTTGTTGCCGCTGTGACGATGAGTGTCGTGGTCTGGCTGAAACTTACTTGACCGCCAAAGAGCAGGTAGAGCTGGAGGACGCCGCCGTTGGCTGTGTTGTCGAAGTTTGCCGTTTGCGACGATGTTAACCCATTGAGAAGGAAGTTGATTTGCTCATGGCTGGATTGTGTTTGGTCGCCGTCAACAGCATCGACCTGGAGCGTGTATTGGCCGCCGGAGGTTGTGGTGCTTCCCGCAGTTTTCCCACTAATCATAGCGGTCAGCGTTAGCCCGTCCGGTGCAGGGCTTCCGTTGAGCGTGATATTCCCTGTAATCAGCATCGGCCTTATTGGCACTTGAGCGAATGAGTACGAGGACGTAGCGAACGACACTAGAAAAACAGTGAGTAGACATAACGAAAGAAGTCGTGAGAACCTCCAATCAGTCAACGCGTTCACCTCATCTAGCCTATGGCCATTCATACTTACAATTTGTGGTCTCAGAGCGGCCTATGTGTCGGCAACGGATTGAGCGCCCTCTCCCATCGCCCCATCATGAAAGGACGAAGGGGACGTCAAGCGATACTTTGACTAAGTGTTGGGTGCAACCAAGCACGTAGGGGTACGCCACCCAAACGAGACAGCTCTCTAGGGCTGTGGCACAGGATAGGGTCCTCCACGTCTGCAGTGGAACATTTTCCAAGCCTCCTGGCATTGTCTTTCAGGCAATCTCATTGACTCGTTTACGAGTCAATCCCGCTTCTCCTCTCTCTCTCTCTCTCTCTCTCTTCACCCCTTCCTCATATGGAAAGGGGGCAGCGCCCTTGCCTAATGCACTTAAGTGTGGATGTGCAGGGGTTAAGATGACCCAAAAATGAAACGAATTCTCGTAACACTCCTCGTACTACTCTCAATAATAGCCCTAATCCAATTCTCACCCACCGTGAAGATCCCCCAAGTTTATGCACCCGGCCCAGGTCCATTGACATCGGTCACACTTTCTCTGAGCTCCGGGCCGACCGCGGAGGCGAACAACGGAGTTGCAGCAGGATCATACCAAACCCTACTCGTTAAAGTCGTAACTGCGCCGACATCTTTGGAGAAAGACGCGCAGCTTAACATAACCGTTAACGGCAATTTTATCTTCTGTCCAAACACCCTGAACGGCCCCTTCACTATTAACGCAACGAGCGCGGGAATGTACTCTTGCCACTTCCCAATAGAATCCCTCACGAACTCTACCTTCCCTTACCCGAACGCGGCTTCAACTTACACTTTCCAGGCAACCGCCATAGTAACCGCGAATAATTCCGGGAGCTTGATGTCCGCAGTCTTTAGTCTAACCGTCGGCCCTAATGTCGTACAAATACCCCTAGTTGCAGGATGGAACCTGATCTCCCTACCAATCGTCCCAGCAAACAACGGCATCGCAACAGTTCTTGCTTCGCAGGCTTATGGTGCAAACCTGACAAGCGTCTTGTCGTACCAAGGTGGCGCTTGGAAATCCGCGATACTCACCGCCGCGCATACGTTTTCGGGCTCCCTTACCACAATGCAGGACGGACTTGGATACTGGATTTACATGACGAGAGCGGACAACCTCTTTGTGGTTGGGACCGTATTCGCACTACCACCAGCGCTGCCCCCTAGTTACCCACTACCGGCTGGCTGGAACCTGATCGGGTTCAAACCAGAACCTAACGTCGACATTCCACCCGGACCCTCGTGCCCTGCGTTAGCTACCTGCGCTACGTCAACTGAGACTGTGGCCACATACCTGCAAAGCATCAACACTTTCTACGACACTAACAACGTATGGATATACAGCAGCTCGACAGGAACATGGAGTAGAGCAACGGGTGCAATTCTTCTATATCCAGGAACCGGTCTATGGATATACCTTAGCGCAGCGAAAACGCTGTATCCATAAGCTTACCTTTTTCCTTCAAACAAATTTCCGCTAGAATTACCTTACTCGACTAGAGCAAACTAGCTTGACCTGCACAAGGATTGCCTAGATGCCACGGCGAAGCTTAAGCAGAGCAAATGGATTACTATACCGAGAACGCATGACGAGTAGAGTTTCGTTGAAGGCAAGTGTCAACAGGGTTGAGGTTGACTTTGTTGATGTTGGCGTTCCAGACACGTTGCCCGTCGTCTTGATTCACGGCTTTCCTTTCAGCCGTGAAATGTGGGACCCTCAAATTGAGGTGCTACAGAAACGATTTCGGGTTGTCGCTTACGACCTTCGTGGGCATGGTAAGAGCGGCGTTGGCGATGGGCAGTATACGCTTGAATTCTTTGTAGACGACCTTCTCGGGCTGCTTGACCACCTGAAGATTGAGAGAGCAGTGCTTTGCGGTTTATCGATGGGCGGATACATTGCGCTAAGGACCGTTGAGAGAAACCCTGAGAGGGTTCGGGGTCTGATTCTTGCTGACACGCAAGCGAAGGCGGATTCTAACGAAACCAAGTTAAAGCGTGCGGCCGCAATCAAGTCGGTCAAAGCCAATGGCGTTAATGTTTACGCGGAAGGCTTCGTGAAGTCTGTGTTCGCCCCACAGACCCTTGCCAACAACAAGGCCGCGGTTGAGAAAATTAGGAGAATAATTCAGTCGAATTCTTCCCTCGGCATATGCGGAGCATTATTGGCTTTAGCGAGTAGGACAGATACAACTGAAGCGCTGTCAGGCATTAAAGCCCCAACGCTCATTCTTGTGGGCGAACATGACGCGCTTACTCCCCCCACAGCTTCGCAAGAAATGCACAACAAAATTCCAAACTCTGAAATTCATGTGATCCCCAACGCTGCACACATGAGCAACTTGGAGAATTCCGAGGAATTCAACAAACGCTTATTGGATTTTCTTGGTAGATTGCAAATATAGTTTAGGATAGGGAAGGTGGCTCTGTCCCAGGTAACACTAGTTTGCCTCCGGCTTGTTTCGCTATCATTCTACTGACGTTACTGGAGCAGCCGGCATTAGCTTCTCAGAAATCTTCTGTAGGAGGTTGGGTAGATTAGCTCTTGTTTTCGAACTCATTTCCAGTATTTCATCCTTCTCGAGTATCTTGCGTCCTTCCGCGAGTACATTGTCCAAATCCAAGTTAGGGTTCCAAGTCGACTATCGGGGCTCAGCTGCGCTTTCCAACTTCTTCAATGACGAGTTTGTCTCTTCCCAATGGATGGATCGTAACTTCAAGCCCGTGCCTGAGGCCCAAGAAACGTGGTCTGCTGTTGAACTGTGATTTGAGGTAATGCCGAATAATTCACGATCTTGTTAGCTAGAACCTTCGAGTTAGGACCATGGACCAGCTCTTTCTCGATTGTTCTGAGTGCGATCCGCGTTTGATTACTCTAGGACGAGAAACTTGTTACGCCTGCTTTTTCCTTGAACGCCACTTCGAATCTAGGGAAGACATCCATTCTCCCCAGCAACAACGGAACATCTTCCACCTGACTCCAAGCCACTCTCGCCCGAAAATGAATTGGCCCCAGCCGCATCGAAAGTCGCTTTACTAGAATCGGGATTGAGGATTGGCCCACACCGAAAATTCGCCGAAGCCTATCTCTCTTGGTACGGCGCAGCCCGACCAATTTCCCAACTGATAGAGGAATGAGAGTGATGTCAGCGCCCGAGTCAACGTACATCCACTGGGTGATCCTATCTTGGAGAGTGACCCTTGCAACTGGACGGGTAATAACGCCGAAGCGTGCAGACCTCTCCCTAACGTATGGGAAGTCTACCCGCATATGATCAGCACAAGCGTTTCGCCCTTTGAGACTTTTAGAAGTTCGGGATCCGCGTCGGGGTGCTTCTTCTTGGCTTCCAACCAGACCTTTTCCGCATCCTTTCCGCTTGCGACAATTCTTCTACGAACTATGGCGACATATCTGCCCTTGTACCTCGAAAAGTCGATCGCGACAAAGAGCCGCCGCCTCTTCAAGCAGGTCACCCAATAACTATAGCTCTCCAAGCGCCTGCTAAAAAGCAGAGCCTTCACCTTCTCGAGAAGGTCCGCGCCGTCCTGTTAGGCTTTCGCGATTGCTGCGATTACAATTCCGGTTTCTTCCCAGGCTGCTTGGACCTCGTCCCTGAGTTTGGCTGCTCCAGGTTCGTTCCGCTCGCAGAATATCACCTTGGCCTCTAGGGCAAGCTTGGTGACCGTCCAATATCCCAGCTGCTCCCGCGTCGACTTCAACTGATCCTTAAAGCGAATCGCGTCTGGAGCATTGCCGGCAGCGATCGCTTCATCCCTCTTCCGCGTTAGATTTGCAAGTTCCGAGTTAGCGTGCTTGATCTTCAGCTTGGTATCGTCCAGACGCGGGTGGGCTACACCCTTCAATGCGGTAGAATGCCGGTTTCCTGCGCGCACCCCCCCCTGGAGGGGGGCTGGTAACCACCAAAACATTAGGTGGTAACCACCTTGAAGCCCTCGTGTTTCCTGCAGGGTGTAATCACCCAATCAATGGGTGAAACCACCATCAAGAGACGGGGGCGCCTAATTCTGTTTGACGCTAGACTTTCGGTGTCCGACAAAACTCATTGCACCCGACCGTGTAGGTGGTCCCCGGCGACTAACTACATGGTCAGGAGACGTGACGGCTAGCTAATGCGAATGTAGTACCAGGGCACTACGTTCAAGTTTGAGGTGCTAGCTGGCTTTCAGCTTGCTTGGTCACTCGTTGAATAGCTTGGAGCAAGGCGTTCTCCGCCGTCACATACGCGGTCAGACCAATGGTCAGCAACGTTTCGCAGGCGTCACTCTTCGATGTCCGCTTTGTCGCCGAAGTGATTCTCACAATCTACCAAGATAATCCACCCCTCTTGCGAGGTAGATTTGCGCTGAATAGACTGCTGGATTCCCGGCGGCTCCTATGTCGTTCTCGTTCAAAGCTTATCGCCAAAAAGATGTTTGGACTATGTTATACTCCGACAGGAGGAGGAAGTATACCCCAATCACAATGGTCGGTGATGGGTAACATTCTATTTGAGCAGTCTAAGAAATTCCTCACGTGTAACTTTAGCTTCCGCCAGTATCCAGCTAAGAAGATTAACGGGTACAACCTTGTATACGGGAATCGTCAAGCGGCGTCCGTCAGGGTGGCGGAGGAAAACGTGGCTGCTGCGTTGCCTAACTACTTCAAAACCTAGCTTCAGGAAGACCCGCAACAAATCCTTCCCAGAAACTTTTCTGGGAAGTTTCGCCACTAGAGTTCAACTTCTACGAGTTTCTTTCCTTTGAGCTCATCTTCGAGCGTATCAAGATGGAGGGAAATCGCGCCCCTGATATTCCTTAGGGCCTCTTCCTCGGTTCTCCCTTGACTAAATACACTCATCTCCAGGCATCTCGCGGCAAAAAGTCCGGACTGTTCATCCTGCTCGATGTAAACGTGGAAACGCCTGTTCGACATGTAGTCTATTAACGCACTTCCTCTAGAAAGGGATTACCATAATTTCTGTTAATTTATGCTTCATCTATTGCGCTCCTTCATCATATGTCGGCCAGAAACATTAGGTGGTTACCACCTTGAAGCCCTCGTGTTTCCTGCAGGGTGTTGAACACCCAATCATTGGAGAACCCTGTTTCCTCTCTTGCGAGATTATTGCGAATCAGACGGAAGGGTCGGGAGTATTAGCTCTGCCACTACGTATCGAGTTCCGGGGGTTACGGGATTATGGTAGCGTTACAGTAACTCCGGACCGGAGGACTTTAGGGTCTGAGGGTGGCGGGGGTCGTCATGTAGACCCAGAGCGCTTCCCCAACAGGAATCGAAGTTGAACCAGTAGCTCGAACCCATGTGCTGGTTGGGTTATCGTAAATCCAAACGTTGTTCGTATTGTAATCGCCGGTTATGCTTGTAAGGTAGACTGAGACAGTTTCAGGCGCCGTAGGGTCAGGTTGAGGTTTGAAGCCTAGCAGATTCCACCCGGCGGAAAGAGTGTAACTGGGCGGAGTCGACGGCGGGGGAGCAAACACGTACCCCAACTCGGTCAACGTGCTGGGATTGGTCACGTGAATCCAGTAACCAAACCCATCCTGCATAGTCGTCAACGGGCCCGTGCTTGGAGGCGTGAACGACTTCCATACGCCCCCCTGGTAAGACCAGACTATTGTGAAGTTGTGGCCTGAGATGAGCCCCCCAAGAAGACTACCAATCCCCTTGTACAACGGCACGAGGGGCAGCGAAATCAAATTCCAACCCGTGACCAAAGAAATCGACGCTGAGGTCAGGTCACTAAACAGCTCAATACGGTAATTCTGAACGTCGACTACGTATACGTTCCCGGCTGAATCAGCAGCAATACCATGAGGTTCGTTGAGTTCGCCGGGAGTTGAACTGCCAGGACAGCCGGTTCCAGCGGTGGCGCAACCCCAAGCGGTAACATAAGTCCCCGTGCTCGTGAACTTCTCAACACGATTACCGCCATAGTCGGCTGCGTACACGTTCCCGGCTGAATCAACAGCAACGCTCTGCGGATAGTTGAATTCGCCGGGACCAGAACCACCCGGACAACCGTCTCCAGCGTCGGTGCAACCCCACGCCGTAAGGTAAGCACCCGTGCTAGTAAGCTTCTCGATACGATTATTCCCATCGTCGGCTACGTACACGTTCCCGCCTGAATCAACAGCAACACCAACCGGACCGTCGACATTGCCGGGACCAGAACCGGACGAAGCGATAGTCGCAATGAATGTGCCTGTACTCGTGAACTTCTCAACACGACTATTGCTGAAGTCGGCTACGTACACGTTCCCAGAGGAATCAACGGCAAGACCATACGGCTCGTTGAGTTCGCCGGGAGTTGAACTGCCAGGACAGCCGGTTCCAGCGGTGGCGCAACCCCAGGCGGTAATGTAGTGCCCTGTGCTCGTAAACTTCTCAACACGATTATTGGTATAATCAGTTACGTATACGTTCCCTGAGGAATCAACGGCAATACCAAGCGGTCTGTGGAATTCGCCTGGACCAGAACCGGACGAACAGCCGCTTGCAGCGGTGGTGCAACCCCACGCCGTAACGTAAGCACCCGTGCTCGTAAACTTCTCAACACGATCATTGTTTTGGTCGGTTACGTACACGTTCCCGGCTGAATCAACAGCAACACCCCACGGGCTGTCGAATTGGCCGGGATTGGAACCGTTGGTGCCCCAGGTGAGTAGGAAGTTGCAGCCGTTACAGGCTTGGACGGGAGGAGGCGGGGTGATTGAAAGACTACCGCTGACTACGGCCAGCAACAGGAGCGTACAGACGAGAACGGTTCGAAGATGGACCAAAGAAATAACTTCTCACCGGTAACGGTAATGTTTGCAGTATTAATCCTATCCAGTGCGAGGGCTCGCAACTTTGCTAAGCCTGCGTCGGCGGCTGGAATAATGAACGGCTCCGCGGCCATTTTACGCGCACCTTCCCGTTCATCCCTTTCTTGCTCACTACGCATCACTCGGTTTCAGGTTTGAACGACACCTAGAACGCGCTAGCAGGTCCCCTATGTCTAGGAGCACGAAACTTCTTCGTACCGTCACGCGTAACGACGACAAGCATTTGTTGGCTGTGTTCAGGCACAAGCCATCGTCACTGTGTATGCGTGTGTACGTGTGGGTTCTGTTAACTCTTCGGCTCATGGTTATTCGCCTTTGGAGTTAACTCGTCTGCATCGACTGAGGGATTACCGTCAGTCACGAATTCCCATACCATCGCTTCACTTGCAGACGCGACGGGGCTGAACCTCAGCCCTCTCGCCCAGCATTCACTGAGCCAGCTAGACCATTCGCCTAGTCAGGGTTTTACGCCGGTCAAGCAACGCCTTACCCAACATCGGACAACTCAGCTTTCAGGTACAGAGCCCACATATCGCCTAATGAGTTGCCTTCATCGGCTGATGACTAGCCTTCCTATGGAACAGATGTTACTGTTAGGTATGAGAGGTCAGTGTAAGCAATCAGCCAACAAGTTAACAGAACCTACGTGTGTATGCGGAGAGCGTGTGGGAAGGCTTATAGGGCTATAGCTATAGTTCTATAGCAAATGACAACGACGGTTCAGGTGCGGGATGAGACTCGCCGCCTCCTAGAGAGACTCAAAAAGCAAATGGAGGTACCGAGCTACGACGAAGTTATCAGAAGACTGGCTAGGTCAAAAGCGGGCGTCCCGGACTCTCTCTTTGGTGCTTGCCGTGGTTCCCATCGATTTGTGAGGGAGAAAGGGGACGACCACCGCTTCTAACTTTGTGATTGACACTTACGCTTGGGTAGAGTATCTGCTCGGATCCAAGCAGGGTTCCAAGGCTAAAACGTACATTGAAGGGGGCCGCGGTCTTACCCCTTCAATCGTGCTCAGTGAACTGCGTAGATGGTACCTCAGAGAAATCGAGGCGGGGCGCAAGTCTCAAAGAGATATGCAAGAGCACTTCACTTACGTTGAGTCTGTAACTGAGATTGTGCCTCTCAATGCTCCCCTTGCCCTGCAAGCTGGGGAGACCGACTTTATCATGAAGAAGAGAATCAAGGATTGGCCGCTAGCGGATTCGATAATCTATGCAGCAGCGAAGTCGCGCGCTGCCAAGGTAGTGAGCGGAGATCCACACTTCAGATCGGTCGAAGACGTGATTTTCATAGGTTAGATTAATCGCTATAGGTTGAGGTAGAAGTCGAGTTGTTGGATAGGTCGTTCCACGTAAACATACGAAGAGATGGGGCAGGGTACTATGTGGCTCATTGCTTAGAACTTCCGGCAGCCATGACCCAAGCAAGAAGTGAAGAAGAAGTTATTCGCAGAATCAAAGAAGCTATTCATTTAATTCTTGAAGCGACACACGAAGGAGAGACACCTTTCGAGACTAGCTCAAGGAGTCTCTCGCACTCGGCAGCTCGTTTTTGGTCCAGCAGAAGCTCCAAGAAGATGCTTGTATCTAGAAGAATCAATCAACGCGCGACCAAATCTTGTGTTGTAGTTGAACCGAGTTTGTTCGTACGTTCCTTAGCGCCCCTCTTACCAAATGCCAATCAGCACTTCCAGGCGTAGAGAATCTCTTAATTGTCGCCTCAAGTGCCGTCTTCATGGCGCCCTTCTTGTAGCCGTACAGTTCCATCGCTCTCTTTCTGAACCTCTTTGCCAAAGCCTCGTCCACTTCTACTTTGATGATTTCGGTCATAAGGTCGATAGGTACTTTTGTACCATATAATCCCACCCCAGAAAGCATGCAGTCGAGAACGAAATGGAATTTAGTAATGGTGGGCCGAGGGAACTCACGGTCAAATGACGCGACAGCTGTTCGCAGCGGGGAGGGTGGATCCACCCATCAGGGGGTGGTGCCAAACGGTGCCAAGCGAAGGTAACCCCAGGCCAATTGCCGCGACCTCAGAGGCTCTATCTGGCCTCAATCTTTTCCTCGAGTTCCTCTATCGAAACCCTACGGCGATATTGTCTCTTGCCTATGAGATGTTTCAGGGGTTGGCGGATCTTTTTGTATCGTTGTACCAATTGACTATCAATATCACGTCTTAAGACCATGACTTTCTCACCAGGTCTCAGGTCCATTCCCCGTCTCACTTCCTTCGGTATCGTTATCTGTATTTTTCTGTTACGGTCGTTTCAGGCAGGGTTCGTCACCTGCTTTGGTGACGTATCCCGTAAGAAGTATCGGGTATACCGCATACGGCCCTAAGAGTATCGTCGCTCAAGCTCATGCTCACTCCGACTGCCTTCAGCTCTTCCCCTCCGAAGCCCTTTCCTAACGTTTTGGGCGCGCACAGCGACCGGAGCGCAGGCATGTTCGAGAAGCTTCGCGTTTTTTCGATGTCTGCCTATCAGGTACCGGATAACATCCTCATAGTCGACCTTCCTACCTACTTTTATTGGAAGCTCGGCTGCGAGCCCTACGAGTTCGCCGCGTAGACGCTCCGATACGGCTATTGTGGCACTCCCATAGCTCCCATCGGGTTAATTGTTTCAATCAAAGCGCTCTAGGGCTGTGACACAAATTAGGGTCATCCACGTCTGCAGTGGAACATTATGTGAGTGCTTATGAGCAAGCAACTCTGATTGTTGTTTTGCTTGGCGCATGTCTCGATGCTCTCCCTCGCTTGCGCTCTCTCAATATTGAGCCTTCTCAACGGGGTCCTTGGTCGTGTAGTCTGCCGTTAAGGAGCCTAGCGTAATGAAATCCCTCTACTCCACTTTGGCTCTCTTGTTTCTGATTCTGACGGTTGCAGGACCGCAACAGCCAGCAACAAGGGCATCGAGTAACGCGGCGGTATCTCCCTGCCTTTCTCCTACTCCAAGCGATTCCTCGAGACAGCAGATCAATCTCGGGGTGGAAAGGGGAGCAGTTTCGGGAAGCGTTGCCCCAGTAGTCATGAAGCACCAGGCGGCGTACAAGGGCGACTTCGCTTCGAATACAATCCTAAACTTGGAGTTTGTGTTCAAGATCAGGAATCGTGACGCCTTCGAGGCCTGCCTCGGGTCGGTTGAGAACCCTGCATCGCCTGAGTTTCGTAACTTCCTGAACGCCGCCACCTTGCAACCTTACATGCCCACGCCAGGCGCCAGGGATTCCGTTAAAGCGTTCTTCCAGAACTATGGGTTCACTGTAACCGATGCGGCGTCACCCTTGGTGCTGAGGTTGACTGGGTCGGCGCAGCAAGCGGCGAACGTATTTAATGTGAACTTTGGGGTATTTTCTCAAGATAAGAACGGAACTTTCTACTCAGCAACATCAGACCCGACTCTACCACAGAACCTTGCTGGCTTAGCCTTAGCTGTACTCGGCCTCGACAATTACACGACACCACGCCCAGCCGAGACACCTTGCGGACCGTCTGGATCTTTCAATCATCCCCTGTGCCCTCAGGCGGTTCAGGTAGGGTACTCTTTGACCGGCTTGTATTCTTCATTGTTCATGGGGCAAGGCGTGAATGTGGCCATAGTCGATTTCCCCGGTGACCCGGGTATACAATCAGCGATAGACACGTACGACCTGCAGTATGGCCTCCCATCTGTATCAATCAACCTCGTTTACCCTGATGGGCCAATCCCCCCATCTTCCTACCTCACTAATTGGGCGGCTGAAGCGGCCATGGATGTTGAAGCCGTGCACACTACGGCGCCGAAGGCTGGGATCGTACTTCTCTATGATACTGTGGATTTGATGAATGCTGTTGACTACGTTGCGGCGCACAATCTTGCGAGCATCGTTTCGAACAGTTGGACCTACGCCTGCAACTCCGGTTCCTTCTTCTTCTCCTGCAGTGATACTCAGTTTCCGGTTGCTTTTGTGCAATCGGTTGATGCACGATTGCAGGTTGACGCTGCACTAGGGTTGACAGTTCTTTTTGCGTCTAGCGATCAGGGCTCAAGGCCGGACGGCGGGCATATCGGGACAGAATTCCCATCCTCTGACCCCAACGTTTTGGCAGTTGGAGCAACGAACCTTGTTATGACAGGATGCACGGTAAACAGCTGCACTAGTTATGGAGGAGAAACGGGAGCCTCGTTCAGTGGCGGAGGATACAGCGGATTCTTCGCAGAGCCCTCCTGGCAAATTTCCTACCTCGGCGCGAAGCCCGGTCGCGCTGTCCCTGATGTCTCCATGATCGGTGGGACCCCAGCTTTCTGGGTTTATTCATCGTTCGCGAGCAGTTGTGGTGGCGGAATTGGTGGAGGATGGTTCCCCTGCTTTGGCACAAGTCTTTCCACTCCGCTTTGGGCTGGGTTCTTGGCGATCGCGATTCAATTGAACGGTGGCGCGTTGGGAAACGTTGCGCCGTTGATCTATCAGCTGGGAGCCAGTGCCTTGTATTCATCACTCTTCCACGATGTGGTTTCGGGCTCAAATGGGGATTACTCCGCAACCGCGGGGTGGGACCCAGTAACGGGCTGGGGAACCCCCCTTGCTAGCAATTTGGCTCCGGCAATTGCGAATCTTGTTTCGTTGACTTTCAGTTATTCAATTCTCAGCGGAGGCTCTCCCCTCGCGCCAGTCCTTCACTACGTTCACGGCGGTTCTTCCCAGACCTTCACGTTGACGATTACCCCCACGTTTGTTCTGGTGGATCCGGGAACTTTCTGGTCCGTGGACCCGAACCCCCTAGGAGGTTCCACGGGGAACGAGCGATGGTTCACAAGCCAAGTGATAAGTGGAACCGTTGCAGGCCCGCTAACGGCCAACCTCGCTTATCAGCATCAGTATAGCTTGACGCTAGAGGTTTTCCCTTCCGGTGCCGGGACTACTTCCCCCGCCTCCAGCATAACTCAATGGGAGAATGCGGGCACGTTGGTCACAATCCAAGCAACTCCGGGGGCAAGATATCAGTTCAGGAAATGGGTTGGGATTGGCATTTCATCCTACACTGGGACCAATAATGCTGTCACAATCATCATGAATGGCCCGGTGAAAGAGACAGCCCACTTCGAAGGCACCTTTGCTCGAGGCGATTACCGCGAGGCCCCTCGGGCCACAATCATAGACACAAGATTGTAGACTTAGGACGGGAGCTCGTAAGCCGATTCAGCCTTAACGCTTCGGAGGTTGCTGTGGTTTGAGTTGGTCGATGGTGCAGTGGCTACATAGCGTAGCGTATGCTCAGAAAAATGAGAGAAAAAAAGGAAGGGAGTACTCTATGGGTAGAGTACTGCGGCCGTGGTCATGTAGACCCACATGCCTTGTCCGATTAGAACGGTAACGCCATCCGTTCTGGTCCAAGTGCCTGCACTGCTGTTGTAGATCCAGACATTGTTCGTGCTATACTTTGTGGCAATGCTCGCTAGGTAGGAGCTTGCTGTTTCGGGGGCTACTGTGGGTTGTGGTTTGAAGCCGATCAAGTTCCAGCCTAATGAAAGCGCGTAGTTTGGTGGGCTCATTGCGGGCGGAATTACCCAACCCGTCGAGGGAACTGAGTATGCCAGTGTGTCAGCTTTGGTCATGAAGATCCAGTAGCCAACTCCGTCTTGGATGGTCGTAAGGGTGCCCGTGACGTGGCCTGAAAAGGTTCCGCCTCCGGTTAACAGGGCAGATTTCCAGCTGCCGCCTTGGTAGGCAAAGATGCTTGTGAAAGAGTTGTCCACGATCAGATTTGCGAGAACGGTGTTGATTGCTGTGGTTACTGGAACTAGTGGAATGCTGATCAGGTTCCAACCAGGAACCAAGCTAATCGACCCTTGGGTGATAGTCATGAAGTCCGTTAGGAAGTTCAAAACATCAGGACTGCCCCAACCAGTTGTCAGGTCGAAGCCAGCTGCCGCTGGATATCCTTTGAAGCTTAGCGTTGGCGGTAGGACATTGGTGTTGTTGCCGACGGTTATGTCATGGAAGGAGTGACTGTAGAGCGGGCTCATGGCGAGGCTGTAGATTGTTGGGTTGATGAAACCTACTGGGCCTGCGTTCACTTGGTTGAGTAGGGCGATGATTGCAGCCCACGAAGGTGAGCTTGCGCTCGTTCCACCAAAAACTGCCCAACGGTGAAGACTTGGAGCGATTCCTAGATAGGCTAGTACGCCGCCGACGACTGCTGCATTGAATGAAACGTCTGGGCCTAATCTACCCGATGCTGCCATAGTTCCGCTTGGTAGGGTTGCGAATGTTGCAGGTAGAGATGTCTGATAGAGTGGTTTCGTGTATAGTGTGCTCACTCCACCGCCGGTCGAACTGCTAGATCCGAGGTCATTGTACTCATTCCAAGCACCCTCGCCCCCGTAACCAGTGGGGGTACAGCCTGTTGGTTCGCCTGGTCTCGCAGCTGTCGTGCATCCGTTGGCGCCGCCGGTCATCACTACGAGGCCTGTGTTGCAGGTTGCTCCCGCAGCGCAAGTCTTAGTGCCTCCAGGGCCTGGTGGGTAGTATTGGCCGTTTGTGCCTGTATAGGGTTGGCCTTGTGTGCCTCCGATGGCCAAGACGTAGGGGCTAGTTGATGGAGATGATGGTATCAACGCGTTTGCCTTTGGCGGAGAGAAGTATCGGTAGCCCTCGTTCGCTCCATCATCACCTGATGAGGCGAGAACGGTCCAATGGTTGGTTGCGGCGATTCTGTAGACGTTGTCTTGTGTAGCCTTAATGGAAGGGTCAAACAGTGTGCATGTTGGGAAATTGATGCATCCGACAACGGAGTCGGGTTCCCCGAAGCTTTGCGACATTATGCTACCCATAAGGCTGGGTTGCGTGACCACCGCCATCTCAGCTGCGTTCAGGTCACTGTCGAAGTCGGAGTTCGAGACTACTAGCACTATGTTTGCGCCTGGTGCGAGTGCATGAGATGCGGTCACATCAAGCGTGATTTCCTCGGCCCATCCTACTTGGTTAGTGTTGGTGCTATTGAAGGTTGGACATGTGTCACCTACCCCGGTCCAAGTTGGCCCACATCGAATCACGAAGCTGGGTGGTGCTGGTAGGCTGAAGTTGCCGTCGTAGTTGCTCAAGTCGTTGAGTATGGTTGGGCTGCCGAAGGCGTCTACGATGACGATTGTTTGACCGGTTCCGTTGACTCCATCCATCGCCGGGACCATGCTGTATGCTGGGTTATCGGTGACATTTTCCCACACGCTCGTTCCTGTTGTAAGGGTTGGGAAGTCGTAAGCTTTCCTGATGAAGTCAGGTGGGTAGCAAAGGATAGTTCCCAAGCCACCACTCGTGCAGAATGGGGCTCCGCCAATAGGCGCAGCTGGGTTGAACACGGTTTTTGGATTGAAGGAGGGGTCGAGTAGGATGTTGGGTGGCCGGCCGATCATGCCTCCATCCCAAGTCCATGGTGTTGGGGCTTGAGCTTTCACGAAGTTTGTTGAAGTAATTGAGATACTAGTGGTGCTGATTAAGACAAGTAACGTTATTGCTAACAATTTCAGAAACATTTTCATTTGAGTTTAACACTCAATCAATCTGTCAAACTCTCAACATACTTAACACTTGTGACAAAAACTGAGAACCCACGTTTGCGGTCCAATATCAGCCGATATAAACCCTCCCTTTCTCGCGGGTTATGTCTGGTGCTGTTCGAAAACCTAGACTTAACCATCCTCAATACCAACTAGTACTCGGGGTTCGCGATTTGAGATATGGCACGTCACACGCCAGCCGTTATGGAGCTGTTTGGTTACTGGTTTTGTTGGTCCTGGTGGCCCCAGGGGTTTACGGATCTGTTTCAGTCAACGACCACCCCTGTAGCTCCCTGGCCGTGCAATCCGACAAAGACACTTACAGAATCGGGGAATCTGTGAACGTCACGGTGAGCTACGCTCCAGTCCTTCCAGGCTGCGTCGAGTTCATGATCGCTCACGATTACGTGATAACGATCCAGATACTGAACGGTTCGAACTCTGTGGAGTATTCGTCCAACCACACAACGACCGGAGCTCTAACAATCCATGACCAATGGACGCCGCTTGCAACAGGCGACTTTACGATTAACGCAACCTCTTGGTTCAGGTTGCTTGGAGGCGACTCGATGATGAAACAGATGGAAGCATCCAAACTGATTCATGTCCAAGCCCCCCCATTGACCCCAATACCTACAGTGGGGTTGGCGGCGGCTCTGGTTGTCATTGGCGGCGCCGCGTTGGCTGTGTACCTTAATCAACGAAGAAAGTAGTAGTCAAAACTACGCGCCAATGGGTTCTACCTGCAACGGCTAGGGAGCAGTTGCGCGATTTCTCTCGCGCGACACCACGAAGTCTAGGGCCTTAGTGTGGCGGTGAGGTCATTAGGATCCACATGGCCTCTCCGGGCACCAGCCAAGTGGACACTGTTGCTCTGGTCCACGTGCCTTGGGCGTTGTCGTAGGTCCAAACATTGTTGACATCCTACGCTCCAGCAAAGCTTGAGACATAGGATCCGACTGGTTCATTGCTCACGGTTGAAGGCATGGGCGCCTGAAATCAGTTCTTCCAAGAGCAACCGGTAATTCCAAACGTTGTTCACCCATTGTCAGCGAAGAGCAAGCCATAGGAATATTCCGTACGGCATGAGAAGCGCTAATTACTCGTAAACGCGGAATACCAATTGTGAGAATGTCTTCAGTGATGATTATGCAAAGGCTAAGATCAGTTTTCTGCGCGGTAATGTTCCTCGCGCTTTCCTTCTACTTGAGTTCTGCGGGTGTAATTCCACCCATTCTCGTACCAGTTCACGCAGCACCATTGTTCTCGACTACGCTGATCGTTCCGACCAATAATCCGGTGAGGGTCGAATACGCGAAGAAGATAACTAGAAACATGGTTGCCCTCGGAATTGATGCTAAACTAGTCCAACTCAGCTTCAGCGATCTTGCCAATAGGTTGTTCTTCTCCGGGGTTCCCCAGGGTGCCACTTACGCTGCTGGTGGCTACGATATTGGATTCATAGGCTGGGGCTACACCAATCCGATTCCTGACTTCGCAAGCAACCTGTACGGCTCCTCAGGTTCGTGGGCTCCCAATGGTAACAACTACGCGCTTTACAGCAATCCACAAGTGAACTCTCTATTTGATCAATTCTACGGAACAACCGACACAAACCAGCAAATCAGCACGTTGAACCAGATACAAGAAAAAGTCTTTCATGACAAACCATACAACTACATTTACGAAGCGGCAGCGCTGCTCCCGAGGGAGCAAAAGTGGCTCTCCTGGGGAAAACAGAATGTTTCCACCGTCGTGACTTTTCCTGACATTCAGCAATGGTCGGGAGGAACGGAGTTAACCCTTGCCGAGCAGAACAGGGCGCTTCCCGATAGCGGGTTAAATCCAGCCATCACGAACAAGGCCAACACATTTGCTGCTTTCTATATTTACAATCCGATAATGTTTTCCGGCGCGGGCCTTCAAGACACGGATGGCAGGGATCAAACATTCTATCCGGCGCTCGCGACGAGTATCAGCTCAACTCCTGATCAGTTGATTTGGACGATTAACATAAGACACGGTGCAACTTTCCAGAGCGGAGTTGAGATCACAGCCGATGATTTCGTCTGGACCCGTTGGGCAATGCTGAACCCTGCCACTGCATCCGTAAACCATCAAACTGACGTGAGCGCACTGGGTAACGTTGTTGACTTCACATTTCTTAACGGGACCACTGTTACACTTGACAATCGTGCCTCAACCAGCGATCCCATCAGGCACGGCTTGTGGAAGGCGACTGGCGAATACCAGTTCCAGTTTCATTTACCTAGCGTGAATGCCTTTACAAGGCAGACGTACGCTGCTTTTGCTCCACTGCCAAAACACATCCTCGAAAAATTCCCGTCGAATACTTGGGATACGATACCGTTCAGCACAGCCATCTCACCATACCTCTACACCTGGGACACGGGGAAATATGGTGGATCCGGATCATATACGGCGGTTGGACCAGTTGGAGCAGGTCCATATTATCTTCAAACCTACGATTTCACAAATAACATTGCAACACTGAAGAAGTACGCCGGGTACTGGAACGCTACTGGCCTGGGAGCACTTGGCCGTTTCACCGTCGACACCTACAAAGTTCAGTGGATTAGTGACAAGGCATCAGCAATCTCTGCGCTGGAAAACGGACAAGTGAATGTTCTAGAATACAACTACCAGTTCAACGGCAATGACGCGACGTCTCTTCAGAACATGGGATTCAACGTGAACAGATCGCCCTCATTAGGTTGGCAAGAGCAAGCATTCAACTTGAAACACCCAGTATTCGGAACAGGAGTCGCCACCCCACTTGGGCAAAACGATCCTTCGCAAGCAGCGGAAGCAGCGAGGCACGTGAGAACAGCAATAAGTCATCTGATCCCAAGGAACCAAATCACGAACGATCTGCTTGGAGGACTAGGATACCCGCTAGCTAGCTGGGTCGGACCCGGCTGGGAACAATACTATGATTCTGCGTTGGTCCCGGACAGCTATGATTTGAACGCTGCCGCGGCTGAATTGCGAGCGGCTGGATATCAGGTTGCTTCATTCGTCGCTGAGGTTCCTCTCGTCGTCGGTTGGAACCTGATCTCTTTCCCTGTGGTTCCTGCGGCCAGCTCGATCACGGCGGTGCTTGCTCAACTTCCGCAAGGTGAGGTCACGGTTGTGTGGAGTTACACAGGTACCGGTTCCTCAAGGAGTTGGATGCTTTACAAGCCTGGAACAGGAGGAACGCTAACCACGATGGTGGATGGGAATGGATATTGGATCTTCATGTCGAGCGCGGATACCTTGTACATTTTGGGCGACATCATCGTCCCAGGTTCTCTTCCACCTGCCTACTCTCTCGTGCCAGGATGGAATCTCGTCGGGTTCAAGCCGCAACCATCGATCGCAAATGAGACAGTCCACGACTACCTCAGCAGCATTTCAGGCAAATACGATCCGAACAACGTGTGGGTTTACAACAATACGAGCACCAATTGGACTCGAGCTCAGGGTTCGACCTGGCTTGTTCCAAATCAGGCATTGTGGGTACTAGTGAACTCGACCATTACTGTGACACTGAGACCGTAGAGAACGAGCAAAGCTCACTGCTTCCAGCGCACACGCGAAGTGGAGCTTTTCAGCAATCCTCCCAAACGCTCTACGAGAAATTACTATTTCGCATCTTCTTTCCGATAAATCGAATGAAGCATGTAGTACGCCGCGGCTCTCCACCGACAACGGCCTACACGCCAAAAGGATTCAATGCGCTAAACGCATAAAAGCTGAGCCGTGAATGTGGATTTCATGTCTAGTTCTGATGGAAAGAGTCAGGATTCTCCTGCAGTGACGAGACGGAGGTTTCTCAGAAAAGTCGCCATGGCAGGCACGCTAGGAGGGGCGGGTATCGCTCTAGGTTCACCTGAAGGTGCGTTCGGTTCGATAAGCCCCAAAGCTGGGGAAAGAGTCTCTTTCGATGTGGAGGGGTCTAGCTACATCGTCTACATTGACGCGGGCGTTGTGAAGGCTCGTAACGGAAGTACGGGCGTGATCGACTACGCCGGCCCGGATGCACAGACCGTATTGCAGCAGACGATAAATGCTCTCGGGACTGGGGGGCTAATCATTCTGAGGCGAGGCACCTACAACCTCGCGAGAACTCTCACACTCAAACCGGGTGTATCACTACTTGGAGAAGGAAGCGACTCCTCATTTCAGGAGATAGTCACAATCCCTGTGACGAGACTCCTGTGGACCGGACTTGTGGGTGGAACAATTGTTCAGACGGATGCCGGCTCACCTTGGACAGGGTCAATCAGAGACTTAGTCATCGACGGCAATTGGACAGCATTGCGCTGTCTGATTCTGACCGCTCCTAACGGCGGCTATTTTGAAAACATAAACATCTATCGTGCCAATGATCTCTCGAACGGAACTAAGGCGCAAGGCTTACTCGTCACAACGTCGCAGACGATTAACGGTAATGCAGTTCTAAACACCTTCAATCGGGTTTTCGTAGGCTGGACACGAGGCATCGGCGTGGAACTCTCCGGCACACCTCCTTTGGGCTCGCAAGCTGAAAAACCCGTGACGCTAAATCTTTTCCAGAACTGCCGATTCGCGGGAGCATCAGTTTCACTCAGGATAACGCAGTGGGCAGACACGAACACCATCGTCGGTGGGAGAATAGAGATAAATGAACCAAACGGCATTGGGGTGCTGCTGGGTGACCCGTCTCTAACCTCTGATTCTGGAGTGGGCCAAAATTTCTTCTACGGCACTCCAATTGATTCATCGGGAACCAGCACGACAGGTATCCAAGCCAACTTCAATCGTCAATACAACTACTTCTACCATTGTCCTTTCGGAGGTAGCTGGGGAAGCAACAAGGTTGTTTGGACCAATGATTCCAAACTCAAACTCGTTGACTGTCCTAGTTTTGTAGATAATGGTTCGTGGTCATTTCCCTGAAACTCCTTCCACACTCCAGTTGTGAGATTTGATTCATGGTATGCAGCAAGTTCCTCTCATTTCTGGTAATTTTGTTGGCGTTCTCGATGTTCCCTCAATCGATTTCCGATTTGAGGGCAGCACCAACTAGGCAGAACCACTCACCTGCGCCATCCGGAGACAAAAGCTTTGGAATTGCATGGAAATCAAAAGCTCCTACCGAGCATGCTCGGCAATTCGAACTGAACATAACCTCTCTCGCCACACCACTAGCCCAGAATGACCCCAGCGTCGCCGATAACCCGCTGGACTCTGGCAACATCATAATCGCCGATATTGAGCATATCGACACTAATTCCGGACCGACAAGCCACATCAAGATTCACTCCTCACTTGACAAGGGAGCAACTTGGCTCACCCGGGAAGCGCCCAACAGTACCACAGGCTACCCATCATACTACTTCGCTTCAGCTTCGTTTGACGGAGGAGGAAATGCGTACATTGCGTACCTGGATTCATGGGGCGAAGTCACGGTTACGAAATCCTCTGACAAAGGTCTGACTTGGTCTAATCCAGCGATCGTAGTGCAACCGTTAGGAAACAATGAAACAGACGACTACCCGAAGATCACTGTCGACAGATGGTCTTCAAGCCCGCAAGTCGGTGCGATATATGTCACATTTACTCGCCTCAACTACACCGCCAATACGCGGTCTATCCTGTTTTCTCGTTCGACAGATACGAGCATGACATGGTCAAAGCCAGTGACAATAAGTTCGCTGCCCGGTGCCGATTGTCCGAACTCACCTACCATCTGCCGAAAGGAACAGGGGCCAATGCCGGCTGTAGGTCCCGACGGCACAATTTACGTAGCGTTCTACGATTCGACATCGGACGGCATACCAGGGCTAAACGGGGTCCCAATTGAAACAGGGGTATTCCAGATAATTCTCAGACAATCAACAGACGGAGGTACAACCTGGTCAGCGCCATCAATTGCTGCAACACTCCCTGAAATCGGACTCTTTCTGCCGCCGAACAATCTATGGGTATGGCCAAGCCAATTTCCAATCATTACGACGGGACCGAACGGCTATGTCTATATTGTGACGACAGCTCGCCCATCAACTACTGGAACATCACGAATCTGTATCTTGAGATCATTCGACCACGGAAAGAGTTGGACCCCATGCGTTACAGTCAATGATGACTCTTCAGGAAGAGGACATTTCTTCCCTTGGATTACGGTTCGAAGAGACAATAGCATTCACGTAATCTTCGGAGATAGGCGCGACGATCCATCCGACCTTAAGTACAATATCTATTACACGTACTCGAATGATTTCGGCACCAGTTACACGACAAATCGTAGACTCACGACGATTGAGTCTGACCCGACCTGGAACTTCGGCGACTATGTCGGTGATTACTTCGGGCTCTCGTCGACAGATCAATTCGTCAACGCTGTTTGGACAGACACAAGAAACGCAGCGATTTCCGGACAGGATATTTTCGCCACATTTGTTGATGCGCCTCTATACTCGATAAGACTGCTTTCAGGGTGGAACCTGATCTCGCTACCGCTTATTCCCGACAATCCGTCTATTACGATCTTGCTTAGTACGCAGATTCAAACAAAGAACGTGGTTGTCGTATGGACATTTTCATCCACCTCAAGATCCTGGTTGGTGTTCATCCCAGACAAGGCTAGCACGTTTACAACCATGAAGGACGGAGCTGGGTATTGGGTCTACATGCAGACTGCTGACACATTGTATCTTGACGGCACCGTTATCGCGCCTGTATCTACCCCGCCATCATATTCTCTAATTCAGGGCTGGAACTTGGTGGGCTTCAAACCGCAACCATCTATTCAGAGTGAGAGTGTCGGTCAGTATTTGTCCAGCATTACAGGCAACTATGACCCAAACAACGTCTGGGCATACGATAACACCTCAGGGGGTTGGATACGAGCGCACGCAGGCTACATGCTAGAACCCGGGCAGGCATTGTGGATCCTAATGACTGCCCCCGCTACGCTTCGACCATGATTCGGCCAGAACAATACCGAGAAAATCGCTTTTGCGTTCGAGAAGTGGCATAATCGATATTGGACCCACCGTTAAGGTCGGAGTGTCGCGCCGCTTGGCGATGTGACTAGGATCCACATTGCCTGGCCCGGCACTACCCAAGTCGATGATGTCGCGCGAATCCATGCGCCACCTGCGTTATCGTATATCCACACATTGTTCTGATCGTAACTTCCAGAAATGCTCATCAGATATTGTCCAATTGTCTCGTTTTGGATTGTGGGCTCAGGTTTGAAGCCGGCCAGATTCCAGCCCGCAGCCAAGGAGTAGCTAGGCGGAGTTGAGGCAGGCGGTATGACATACCCCACAACCGTCATGTTCACCGCGTCATTCACGTACACCCAGTAACCCTTCCCGTCAACCATCGTCTTCAGCGCTCCCGAACTGGGTGGTGTGAAGAAAGACCAAGCAGGCGAAGGCGTAGGAGAATAACACCAAACAATCTTCAGCTCATGCAATTGAATCAACGGATTGAGAAGCTTGTCAATTGAGGTCTGTGCAGGCGCGATGGGGAGGGAGACAAGGTTCCAACCGGCCTGGAATTGCAGCAGGAACCCAGTTAAACCTGAAGAAGCCTGATACATCAAGACACGATTATCATGAACGTCGCTAATCCACAAATCCCCGACTCCATCAAACCCCACGCCAATCGGTAGACTCAGTCCAGTCTGTGTTGTCGCCGCTGCGTTTCCGGTGAAGTCAGCTTGACCAATGACCACGTTCGCCGCCATACCCGTCGCTAAGGCAGGCCCAAACTTCAACACACGAGCATTAGCGCAATCAGCAACCCACATGTTACCGGACGCATCAAACCCTAATCCCCTGGGGTGGTGGAGCCGGTCCGAAGCTGTGCCGGGTACACTGGTAACGAAGTCCGGGTGCCCGATGACCAGAGTCGCCGCCATGCCAGTAGCGAAGGGAGGCTTGAACATCAAAATACGATTATTCACTTCATCAGCGACGCAAAGGTTTCCAGCCGAATCAAAGCCTAAGTCATAAGGCCAATTGAAACCGGTTTGATTCAGGGCACCCCCGCCCCAGCTGAAGCTCTTGTGGCCGATGACGAGACTGGCAGCCATCCCATTGGCAAAAGGAGGCTTGAACATCAAAACACGATTGTTTTCTTGATCGGAGACCCATAGATTGCCAGCCGAGTCGAAAGTTAGAGCAGACGGATTGTCGAACCCGGTCTGTGTTGTTGCCTGACCATTGTGTGTGAAATCGGATTGTCCGATTACTGTATTCGCTGCCATGCCATTGCTGAACGGGGGTTTGAACATCAACACACGATTGTTCAGTGTGTCCGCGACCCACAAGTTTCCGGACGGGTCGAAGGTAATACCATACGGATGATCAAGCCCGGTCTGACTTGTCACTGCACTGGAGTGAGTGAAATCTGTTTGACCTATGACGAAACTGGCCGCCATCCCATTGGCAAAAGGAGGCTTAAACATCAACACACGACTATTTTGAGCGTCCGCGACCCACAAGTTTCCTAGAAAATCAAAACCCAAACGAACCGGATTATACAAACCTGTTTGAGTCGTACTGAAACCGGAACTTACAAAATCCGTCTGGCCGATCACCAAGCTTGCTGGCATGCCTGTTGTAAAGGCGTACGCATGGATCAGTAGACTCAACAAGATTGATGTTGAAATGAAGGCGCAGAGTACATGCTTCCTAACCCGCAAGCCGCCCCTAAGATTCCCTTCAACCATACGCACAATTCCCTCTTTGGATACAGCCTCAGCTAAGCTGACGGAATATGCAGGCCCCCAGAACTTGTAAATTGTGCACGCGAAGAATATACTGTCGCAAATAGTAAATACTCTAGGTACTCCGTCACCTCAATCCAATGCTTGGCTCATGCTTGCCGCCTGGAACCGCCTCTCTACGCGGAAGCAAGTCCTGTACAAGTTGCCTCCGAGTCATCTATCGACCGTAATTATCGGCAATGGGACGCGCGCCCCGCGAGAGTGCTGCTGACATACGATGTCGAAGGTTCGAATCCCCCAGCGTCGCCCCCACAATTGAATTCTGGGTTGTTACCAAACGGTCTTTTTGGCAGTGACAGAATACGTATGACCATGTTTCCATGTTTCCATGTAGGCGTGATTCCATGGAAGTTGTTGGTAAGTCTACTATTACGGGAAAATATCAATTGACGCTCCCGAAATTTGTAAGAGAATTCCTCAGAGCTGACAACGGCGACCTAATAGTGTTCATCAAGGACCACGATACGATTCTGGTAAAACGAGGCACCGTGAAGATCGAGGAATAAACCTCTCAGGCGCTGATGCATGGAGGCCTTCAGGATCCGCTGATTGAATTGCGACAACCACAACTCGGCAGAGAGTTCAACGATGCCTTGGTCGAATCCATAGACGAGACCATAACTGATCTGCTTAGCCAAGCCGTGGTTGATGCGCTATACGCTCATCTACAAACATTTCACTATATTTCGAGGGATGAGATCCCTCACAGACTTGACACTCTACTCACTACTCTGGAGAAGATTTTTGGCGTTCGCAGTTCGCAGACCATAACAAAGGCCATCGCCAGAAGATTCTACCTCAAATTGGGGCTCGAGTTCACAGACAATCCGAG